>Ga0247728_10002_pt1 | contig 1110721 bp, 1211 predicted proteins | sample SalenrCarbi39_FD_183048 | JGI IMG/M metagenome (GOLD analysis project Ga0247728, IMG submission 183048) | Saline wetland microbial communities from Lincoln, Nebraska, United States - Carb-i39 | ecosystem: Environmental > Aquatic > Non-marine Saline and Alkaline > Salt marsh | place: USA...
AATTTAATTCGTTAAAGCCATATATAACGAAGTAGTTAAATTCACCAAGTTAATTGAAATTTTTAATAATTATAACTTAAAAGAGATTACTGGAATAAATTTGTAAAAATAGCTCTTTTTAAGACACTGCATATATCCTAAAACAAGTAAATGCAATGATTTTTCTATAGTTTAAAAATTAGATTATTTAATTCACTACTTAGACTGATTCAAAGATATTCAACAAATCTGAAAACTTAATCTTAAAATATTATTAGCATTAACAAGTTAATTAAATATAAAATTTATAAAAACCATAGAGGTTTTATTCATGCCATATCTTATCTGTGATTGCTGTGATATTTACTATGAAATTGAAAGAATAGAAGAAATGGAAGAACTTAGTAAATGTGAATGTGGAAATGAACTTAAGTTTTATGAAAGCATTGATGATTATATAAATGAAGAATTATCCACAGAAAGTAAAGAAGAAGAAAAAGGGATATTTCACTCAGTTAATAAAAAAAATCTTGTATACATGCAAATGAATATGTTAAAAGAGCAAAAGGAAACTGAAAACCAAGAACGCGAAATAAGAGACCTTAAATATAGAATCAGACATGCTGTTTCCAATAAAGAAAAATTAGATGATTCCGAAAATGAATCATTGATAATGAAACTCTTAAGAAGAAAGAAAAAATAATTAACAGAACAAGACTTTTTAAGAGATTAAAAAAGATATAAATCTTTATTTATATCTTTTTAACTAAAAATTTACATTAAACTCTGTTCTTTTTTACTGAATAAATATGCAGATATAAGCACAGTAGCTACTGCAAAGCCCACTAAAACTGCAAAATTTACATATAACGGCAATACTGATTCCTGAAGTATTGTAAATCTAAGAGCATCAACCCCATATGTTAATGGGTTTAAATAAACTGCAAACTGAAGCCATGATGGAAGACCAGTTATTGGGAAAAGTGCACCACTCAATAGAAACATTGGAAGCACTATAAAACTTAAAATTAGGTTAAATCCTTCCATACTATCTGTAAATGAAGCTATCATCAAACCTAAACACGCTAATCCGAGAGATATTAAGACAATGAGCACAGTACTTACTAAAAAACAGGGAATAGTCATCTGAATTCCTACTATAAATGATAGTAGAAGCAATATTATTCCTTGAATTAATGATGCAGTACTTATACCAAGTGCTTTACCCATTACAACTGATGATCTTGAAATTGGCGCTACTAGAATTTCCTTTAAAAATCCGTACTGGCGGTCAATTATAACTGATACTCCAGAAAAGATTGAAGTAAATAAAATTGTCTGTCCAACTATTCCTGGAAATATAAACTGCTGATATCCTCCAGCCAGTCCTCCAAATCTAATAGCAGTACCTAAACCTGTTCCAAATATGATTAACCATAAAAGGGGTGTTACAACAGAAGTGACAATTCGGGATTTATATCTAACGTATCTTTTTGTTTCCCGAAGCCAGATAGTATAAATTCCTTCCAGTTCCCCCATCTATTTGCCCCCTTTCATTTTAGAACCAGTATACTTAATAAAAACATCTTCCAGATTTGGATGATCCAGTTCTACAGATTTAACATTGATTCCATTTTCACCTGCGAAATTTACAACCTTAGTGATAAGATTTTCTCCTCGCTCGACCATTAACTTTATTTCTCCACCCATTACAAACATTTCCTTAATAAAATCAAGGCTATCTGCTTTTTCAACAAATCTATCTACATCATCAACCATTAAAGTTATAGTATCTGCTTTAAGTTGTCGCTTAAGGTTTTTTGGAGAATCTGTAGTTACAATACCTCCTTTATCAAATATAGAAATTTTATCACAGAGTTTATCTGCTTCATCCATATAGTGCGTGGTTAAAAGGACAGTGACATCTTCTCTTTTGTTTAAGTCTTCAATATATTCCCATATTTTTTCCCTTGTTTGTGGGTCCAGCCCTAAAGTGGGTTCATCTAAAAATAAGACTTTTGGATAGTGAATTAGTCCCCTTCCAATTTCCAATCTTCTTTTCATTCCACCAGAGTATGTTTTAGTGTATTCATCTGCTTTTTCACCTAGATCTATTAAATCTAATATCTCTTCAATACGCTTTTCTCTGACATCTTGAGGTACTCCATAAAGAGAAGCATGCATTTGCAGATGCTCTCTGCCAGTTAATATATCATCTAATGCCCTAGATTGAAATACAATTCCTATTGAGCCCCTTACTTCTTTAGCTTGCTTAACTATATCATAACCATTTACTGTGGCTGTTCCAGATGTAGGATGTAAAATTGTACAAAGCATGGAAATTAATGTTGTTTTACCAGCCCCATTAGGCCCCAATACTCCATAAACACTATTTCTTTCAACTTCAAGGTTTACAGAATCTACTGCAGTAAAATCATCGAATCTCTTTGAGATGTTATATGTTTCAATAATGTTATCCATCCTATCCCTAAGCTCCTAATCTTTTTATAATATTTAAAATCAGATACTTTCTTTTCCTTAGCTTCTTAGTTATTTGTTTTTAAAATTTAATATAACTAACCATTTTTTTGATATTTATATATCTGCAGGGAAATTTCTCTTAAATTCCATATTGTACCATTCATCATTAAATTCAAAACTAACAAATTTTAAGGAATTTAAATCGTTCATATCCCAATATTAAACACTTTTATAGCATTATATGGTTTATAGTTCCCTATTTTCTAAAAATTAAATTAAAGCAAGTTTTAAATATTTTTTATTATAAATATAATATTATTTAATAAAAAAATATGAGAATGAATATTAATTTTAATTAATTTCTCTTAAGCTTATGGTGATTTGATGATACTAGAAATAATTAAAAGTGAAGGATTGGCCCATAAATCATATTTTATTGGATCAAAAGGGAAAGCAGCAGTTATAGATCCACGAAGAGACTGTGATGCTTACGTAGATTATTCAAAAAAACACCAAATGAGAATAACACATATATTTGAAACTCATAGTAATGAAGATTACGTTATTGGATCAAACGAGCTTTCAAGACGTGTTGGAGCAGAAATATACCACGGAAGGAACCTTGATTTTGCTTATGGTAATCCCATAAAAGAAGGAGATCAATTTAGTATAGGAGATATTGAACTTGAAATTTTAGAAACACCGGGACACACAGAAGAGAGTATATCTCTAGTATTACGTGATAAAGAAGTATCTAATGATGTTTATATGGTCTTTACTGGCGATGTACTATTTGCAGGAGAAGTTGGAAGAACTGATCTTTATGGAGAAAACAGAGAAAGAGAAGCTGCTGAAAAACTCTACAATAGCATCTTTAATAAGATATTGCCCTTAGGAGATGATGTTCTTGTTTATCCTGCACATGGTTCGGGTTCAGTTTGTGGAAAAGATATCCGTGAAAGTGAATTTACAACTATAGGATACGAAAAGAGGACAAGTGATAAACTTCAAAAATCAAAGGATGAGTTCATAGATGCCAAATTAAACGAAAAACTTGTTAAGGCCCCTTACTTTGACACAATGGAATTTTATAACAGAGACGGCCCCCCAATTATTTGTAGACTTCCCTATGCTAAACCAATGTCTATAAAAGAACTTAAAGAAAATATCGGGAAATCTCAGATAGTAGATGTGAGGATGGCTGCTAGTTTTGGCGGAGGACATATTCCTTGCACTCTTAATATATGGAAAAGAGGATTAACTTATTTTGCAGGATGGATGTTGAATTATGATGATCCAATTATTATAGTTGATGAGAGCCATGAACACCTTGATGAAATTATGCGATTTCTGGTCAGGATTGGATACGACAATATAACTGGATATTTAGCAGGTGGATTTAGCAGTTGGGCTATAAACGGTGCAGAAATAGAAACAATAGATACATGGTCCGTGCATAAGCTAAAAAAACATCTGAATGATGATTCATTATTCATACTAGATGTACGTGAAGATGACGAATTTGAAAGCGGATATATTGAAGGTGCACATCATATCTATGTTGGATATCTCCAGGATCACATTAATGAAATTCCAAAAGATAAAAACGTCATAGTTTATTGTGATACTGGAAATAGGGCCAGTATTGCAGCCAGTGTACTTAAAATGAACGGATATGAAAATGTTGCTAATGTACTGGGCAGTATCCGTGCCTGGAAAGCTGCAAAATATCCTTTAATAAAAGATTAAGTGAGGTTTTAAAATGAATTCTATTTTAGAGCTGGAAGATAAAATAAATACCCTAAAAAAAGAAGATGAAGAGAAATATAGGGCTGTTAATAGTATATTTCATGTTTCAAGCGCTTCTGGATCAATGATAATCCCTGCTTCATATCAAAAAAAAGTTTTAGAACTTTTTGGTAAAAGAGATTATGAAAGAAACATTACAGAGTCTAAAGAAGAAGTTATTAAAAGATTAGAATCTCAAAAAATAGTAAAAACCTACAATAAATGGATTGGTAGCGGATCTCTTTTTAATTCATTGAGGGCAGCAAGACCTGGAATAGAGCCAGGAGAAAAAGCAAATATAAGAAAAAAGGTTGATGAATACATAAAAGAATCAGAAAAGAGCTGTGAATTTTGTGAACCTGAAATAAATACTCCTGAAGATGTATTTGGGAGAGTTAAGGGAAAGCACTGCATCACCGGAGCAAATATAGCAAAATATGATGCATGGAGCAGCATAATTTTCTTCCATCAACATAATCCTCTCCAGTTTTCACTTGAAGAACTTTCAGATTACATAGAAACTGGTTTTGAATGGTTTAAAAAAGTTCATAATTATGATAAACAGTTTAAATTCCCATTTTTTCTATGGAACTGTCTGCAAAAAGCTGGAGCATCACAAACACATAGTCATGCTCAGATATTAATGACAAACGAAATTCATTATGCAAAACCGCAATTTTTAAGAAAAGCCTCAAAAGAATATACAAGACTAACTGGTAAAAATTACTTTAAAGACCTCTATAATGCCCATGAAGCACTGGGACTTGCACTTGAAGGAGAATTAGATGCATTTGTTAGTTTGACTCCAATTAAAGAAAAGGAATTTATCATAATATCAAGAGATGACCCTTCAAAAATCGATGCTATAAAAGAAACTATTTACAGAGTTTTAAGATGTTATATTGACCAACTAGGAGTTACAAGCTTTAACATGGTAATTTCATGTCCTGCATTTGGTGAAATCTCTTTCCCATATATTATTCAAATTGTAGATAGAGGAAATATCTTTAAACCAACTGTAGATACCGGCGCAATGGAATTATATGGAAGCAGCGTAGTTTCTGATGATCCCTATAAAATAATTAAAGCCATTGGAGCGTTTAAACCTTAGACTTATTTTTTTTATTTGTATTTATGTCCTATTAAAATTTATAAACCCCCAATACACTAATATTCGGCTATGAACTGTTTTTTGAATCAATAAATTTATAAAATAGCTAATTTTAAGATGCAATTTACAATCATATTTAGAAAAATTTTACTATCAATAATGACAATATTTAATAAGGTGATATTAATGGACATGGTCAAAATTCCAGCTATGAGTAAAGAAGAGTATGATAAGTTAATTATAGAAAATTATATGAGCCGAATTGCATTTGCAGGAGAAAATCATCCTTATATTGCGCCATTCATGTACGTTTTTGACGAAGAAAATGAATTCTTGTATTTTCTTTCAACAAAATATGGTATAAAAAGAGAAATGATTGATAAAAATCCACGAGTTGCTGTTGAGATAGATAAATATAATGAAGATATGTCCAGTTACAAGTTTGTAACATTAAGAGGTAGTATTGAGGAAATTGAAGATGCGAAGGCGGATAAAGAAATAAAAAATAAGTTTGTAAATATGCTTAAAAACAAAGGAATTTCCAGTACTGCTCTTGCTGCTCTCGGATATTCCCCAGATAACTCAATAGATTCCATTCTAGAGGATAATAGGACTACGGTATGGAAACTTATAGATGTTAATAAAATTACTGCACTTAAAAATCCTTAATTTCTTTTAGTTTAATTATTTCTTTTAATTTTTGCTTTCTAATATATGTTAGACCCTTATTATGTATTATGTCATTAATAAAATTCTAGTTAAGTTTATATTGATGATTTTAAAAACTATCTTTAGGGTATAAGGGGTTTTAGCATGAAAAAAAATAATTTTGTAAATAAAATTGTTAAGGATAATTTTGATCTTGTTGGAATGTATTTTTTAGAACATAATCTTCTAAAAAGCAATTACGTTGATGAAGAAGAATTATTAAACTATATTCATTCCATTATTGAGGCTATTACCATAAAAAATTGTGTTGAAGATGAAAATGAAGAATATCAAAAATATTTAAAACTTAAAAAACAAGATATAATGTGGTTAGCTGCAAAAACAAGATTTAGGGCCCAAAACGATATATTTACTTCATTTTAATCTTTCTTGAATTTTTTCACTTCTAAGCTCACGAAGTGCATCTTTTGCAATCCACTTAGCACTTTTAAAGTCCAGCTTGTTTATTTCTTCCGCGACCCTGATGGCTTTTTTATTTAGATCCTTGTTTCTTTTTCCAATTTGTCTTAATGCCCAGTTTACGGCTTTTTTAACAAAATTTCTAGTATCTCCAGACTCTCTTATAATAATTGGAAATAAACTTTCAAATGTCTTATTATCTGCTTTTTTATCATGAACTGCTAAAGTAGCAATTAATGTAAAAGCCGCCCTTTTAACGAATGTTTCTTCTCGTTTACTCCATTCATGGACTTTTTTATATGCAAAAGGAGTTTTGCGGAATAAATTCATACAACACTGGTCGCATACATCCCATGAGTCAAATTGTAAAGCCCAATTTTCCATCTGTTCCTCTGTAACTAGTTTTGGATCATCTACCAAGCTGGCCATGATTTGAGTTTCACTGTATCCATATTTCCACAATTCTTGTGCAAGTTCATGATTTTTACCAGCATTCTTTGCTATACGCCTTATTTCAGGCATCCTTACGCCATATGCTTTTTTAGAATTTATTCCAAATCTTGCTCTTCCCTCAATGTCTTCAGGATTGGACAATGATTCAAGTTCCAAAATAATATCTTCAAAGTTCATAAAAATCATCCATAAAATCCTTTTAATACATCTAAAGCTTTTAAAGTAATCCATTTACTTGGTTTTCCCTTGCTTTCTATACTAGTTATAAATCTTCCATTGAATGTATTTTCTAATATCCATTTACCTTCCCCATTTTGCTTGGAAATAAGTGTTTCCATAGCTTCAAGCATCCTTTGATCTTTATAACCTAATTTAGTAAGTAATCCTAAAACTTCCAGCGTATCTATGTTCCACATCAAGGGGAATCCAAATTCCAGCCATTTAAATTGTCCCTTAACTGATGGATAACTCCTCTTATATATACTGTGATTGAGCATGTGCTCAGCACCTTTAGCAATGTAATCTTCTATTTCGGGTGTTCTTTTATTTTCAGGGATTTCAGAAAATGCTTTAAGGGATTTTACAATGATACTGTGGCATGTGCGTTCTCCCCAACACCTTTTCCATTTTTTATATGGCCATTCATCAGGAGCTTTTCCTGCTTCGTCATCAAATCTTTGATATTTTATAAGCCAATTTATTGCTTTTTGAATTCTTTCATCTTCCAAATAGCCCAACCTGATAAGGCTCCATACCATATTAGCTGTAAAGCAGGGCAGAACTTTTTCATGATCACCTACCCCTTCTTTATTACTTAGATATGAAAATCCCCCGCTTAATGGATCTTGAGCATTTTTAAAGATGAACTCACAAGTATTTTTAACTCTTTCATCATTTCCATCAGCTCCAAGCTCTGCAAGGATTATAAGTTGCCATGAAGTCCCTTTATACTTAGCACGAATATAAAAATTTTCTGGAAGTCCCCAATATCCTCCAGGCTCCTGTTTATTGAGTATTTTAGGAAGAACCCCCATTTTAATTATATTTTTTTTAGCATTTCTAACCTCAAAATCATCTTGAGATTTATTTAAGATATTAAGTAATGTAAAATATCTTACTGAAGGATTATCTTCTTCAAGGAGCCAGTCAACAGGATCTGCCTTTAGATATGATTTCCAATTACTCATAATTACTCCTATTTCAAATTAAATAATTTTGCAGCATTTTCACCAAGTATTAATCTTTTATCATTTTCACTTAGTTCAAGGCTTCTAATTCTTTCAATATCTCCTTTAGGGTTTACCCAAGGATAATCAGAACCAAATAATATTCTTTCTGGGCCAATAGTCTTGATTAAATCTACTGCTTCATCATCATCAAGAGTAGTAGGTGCATCTATATAAGAAATTGCTATTGCAGTATCAAACATTACTTGAGGAAATCTATCTGCTATTTCCACTGTCTGATCCCAAAATCCATTACCTAAATGGGCTAAAATTAATTTTAAATCATTGAATTCTTCTAGAACTGTGATCCATCTTTCAGGCTCCCCAAAAGTAGATTTACAATCCACATTCATTCCAGAATGAGCTGTTATTGGCAAATCATGTTTTATAAGCCATTCATATACTGGAAACATGCACTCATCATCAGGAGCAAATTCTTGTGCCACTGGATGGATCTTTATTCCCCTCATTCCCCATTTATATTTATGTTCAAGTTCCTCCAATGGTTTTCTACCTTTCATTGTTGGACTTACTGATATAAATGGAATAAACATAGGATATTTAGCAAGTCTATTTTTTCCAGGGCGTGTAATGGCCACTGTCCAGAAATTATTGTTTTTAAGCTGATTATCTGGTGCAAAACTTACCATAACTGCTTTATCTATTCCTGCAGATTCCATATCTTTTAAGTAATCATCTGGAGTACCGTAACTATAATAATCAACACCATATTTTTCCTTGATCATTTCTACAACCATTTTTCCAACTTCTACTGTTGGATGTAGGTGTACATGAGCATCTATTATCATTTAAACCTCCGAATTGCATTAAAATCATGATACTTTATTACTTGCCATTAATCCCATTCCAATCGTAATTACAAGGATAATTACATATGCATTATTTTCGCCTTTTTTACTTCATTGGCTGCCTAATTATTGTTTTAAGTCTTTCTGGCTTTATTCTACGCATATCGCTTAAATATATTTCATGATGCTTTTCCCCATCATTAGCTCCATCAAATTCATATCCATTTTCATGAATGAAATTGTGTAATTTCTCTACAGTTGGGCCTTCCTCTGAATAAGGACCAATATGCATTATTTGTGAGCATAATCCTTCATTTAGACTTTCAAATCTTATTTTAGAAAGTAATGTTGGATTTTTCTTTTTTTCTACATCTTCCATTGCCTGTTTAATCATTTCTTCAGTGATAAAATCTGGTTGTCTTATCATTGCAGTCCATTTCCAGTTGCTTTTATCTTCAACATTAAAGTTTTCCATGTTGTCTACCCACCAAAGTCCTTCAAGAGGCATTACAACATAATCTTGAGCTTTTTCTTTCTTAGAAATAAATTTTACTTTGTAAGAAACTGGAAAAAGTGCTTCCATTGCATCTTGATACTCTTTTGATGTGTTTGGATCTCCTTCACCATCTATCATTAAAAAATTCATTTCAGGTACATCTACAATAGTTGGTTCTTTTTTAGAAGGGTTGTAAAACTCTCTGTTTTCTTTTTTTAAGTCTATTTTTGTCATTTTACTACTTCCTATTTTCTTCTTCTTTGATTTTTTCTATGAAATTTCTTACCCAATTCTCTTCAGCTTTTAAAAGTTCGAGAGGACGGCTGAAAAGTGCCACAACATTATAAGGTGAATTTAGTTCTTCATGCATTTTAACTGACTTTTGAAGAAATTTAATGCGTTCATTTGTAGATTTTAAATAATTCTCTAAGTTATTAATTGTATCTTCTGGTTTTAATGTGTTAATATTAGCTATTCCAAGATCAAATGGTGAAATCAACTTTTTATTTTCAGATAGAAGTTCACTAACTTTTTCATGAATTGCAAGTTTTCCATCATCAGTAATTGTATAAACTTTCCTTGACTTGCCCTTAACTTCTTCAAGTTCATTTTTGACCAATTCCTTTTCTTCTAATCGTTTAAAGACATAATATATTGAGGAAAATCCAATTTCAGTCCAATTACGCATCCCTCGTTCTTTAATTATTTTATCAAGTCCATAGGCATGATTTGGATTTTCATAAAGCAAACCTAATATTGCTGCTTCAATATTTGATATTTTAGACATAATATCACAGATATTTACGTTTATCCTTCTAAACTCTCATTTGTTCGTTATATACAATAAAAATCTAGATTCTAGAGATTTTATTTTATATTCTAGACATATAATATTATAGATGTAGAATATAATATAAAAATATTTCGTACTTAAAACATAAAATAAAAATTAACACTAAAATCAGGTTAAGGAATAATATTTAATATTTATTAAGTTAATACTATTTTACATGATATTAAAAAAGCCATCTAATTTTAAATTTAAAGCTATTATATTATTTTTTGTTTTATTTTTATCCGTTTGTGTAGTAGCAGCCCATCAGCCACGAGTAGACATTGGAACAACCACATCCCCTCAAGATCCGATTATTGTGGAAAATCCAGAAATATCCCAGGCATTTTATGGTAATTTAAAGGGTACACCAGACTATTATCAAATAACTTCAGATAAACCATTTGAAATGTATCTCAATATCCTTGTACCTGCAAGTCCCGGCTTAGGTGGAACCCTACCCTCAGTAGAAGTTACTGATTCATCTGGAAAAATAATATTGACCATGAATGGAACAACAGGCGCATGGACCCCGTATTTTGAAGAATTCGGTGGAGACTATTACCTCAAAGGGCCAGAAGTAACTAAAGATGTACCTGCAGGAACATATAACATTAAAGTATTCAATGCAGATAATAGAGGAAAATACTCTCTTGCTATTGGTAAAATAGAAGCATTTCCTGCAGATGAGTCTCTTAATGCAATTATTAGCTTACCAATACTTAAAGAACAGTTCTTTGGAAAACCAGTTACTGAATTGTTTTTAGAGTTTTTAGGAATTATTTTAGCTCTTGGAACCACAATGGTGCTGTTTATAATGTTCATATTATCCAGAAAATCTAGAGAAATTGCAGAGATAACAGCTAAAGTTGGAGGAGTACTTAAACCAGTGATGTGGCTTGGAATAGCTATAACAGGCCTTGTATGGACTTATGTAATGTTCCAGAATCCATTGAATATTATAGGACTTGTAAATAGTCTTGTTCTAATCATAATATTAGTTCTAACTGCGCTTTTAAGCTCTAAAATATCTAAAATTGAATTTGGAAGGGTACCTATAATTAGCACAACTATACTAGTATTGTTCTGGTGGCTATTTGTTTACTGGGCAATAACTGTAATTTAATTCCTTTTCTATTTTTCATTTTCAAAAGTTTTTTAAAGATAAAATATATGTTTTATAAAATCAATGTTAAAATATGGACATTATATCAGAGACATTAATAGTCTTTGGAGCAAGTATTCTAGAATTATGGGCAGGAATTCCTTTAGGGTTAGTATTTGGAATCAATCCAATTATAACAGGAGCAGCAGCAGCTTTAGGTGCAATATCCGCAGCAGTTATCGTTTCACTTCTAGGAGATAGTATTAGAGATAAATTCATTAAATGGCGTTATGGTGAAAATAAGGACTTAAAAAGTGGAAATTTTTATAATATCTGGAATAAATATGGAATTATAGGTTTAGGTCTCATTTCACCGCTTCTTTTTGGTGCAACAATTGGTGCTGCGCTTGGAATAGCTTTAGGTGCTGAAAAAAGGCCATTACTAATATGGATGAGTATAGGTATTGTCATTTGGAGCATTATTCTTACATCAGCAGGATATCTTGGAATAATGACCTTCGAATCATCATTTAATTTTTAGATCATTATTTAGTGAATTATAATAAAAAGAGAGAAATTTAATTTATTAGATAATATATAATATTTTTAGTTTAATTTAAATACTAATTAATTCTAATAAACAATTAATAGGTTGATCGAAACATTTAATAGTATTATCAACTAATTCTCTTCTAAAAGAGTATAAAATATTAAATTTGAATAGAATAAATAAAATAAATCATAATATTAATTTTAAATAAATTAAAAGGCATATTAACGTTTCTAATATTGTTCAGAAGGTGTTCATTTGGAGAAGATAAAAATAGCGGTAGTTGGTATTGGTAACTGTGCAAGCTCACTAATTCAAGGAATTCATTATTACAAAGACAAAAGTGAAGGAGATTCCATCGGACTCATGCATTGGGATATCGGCGGATTTAAACCCAGCGACATTGAAGTTGTTGCTGCATTTGACATCGATAAGAGAAAAGTTGGAAAAGATGTAAGTGAAGCTATTTATGCTAAACCAAATTGTACAACTGTATTTTGTCCGGGAATTAAAGAAACAGGCGTAAAAGTTTCAATGGGGAAAGTTCTTGACGGCGTTGCTCCCCATATGGACAAGTATGATGATGAATACACATTTATAACAGCGGATGAAAAAGAATCTGATATTGTGGGCATTTTAAAGGAAAGTGGAGCAGAAATACTTGTAAACTACCTTCCAGTAGGCTCTGAAGAAGCAACAAGGTTCTACGCACAATGCGCACTTGATGCCGGAATTGGATTTATAAACAGCATGCCTGTTTTCATTGTAAGTGACGATGAATGGGCCAAAAAATTCGAAGAAAAAAGAATCCCAATTGTAGGGGATGACATAAAAGCTCAAATTGGGGCTACGATCACCCACAGAACATTAGCTACTTTATTCAGAGAAAGAGGAGTCAAATTAGAACGTACCTATCAGTTAAACACGGGTGGAAACACTGACTTCCTTAACATGCTTAATAGAGACAGGCTTGATTCTAAAAAGGAATCAAAAACAGAAGCAGTCCAATCTGTACTTGCAGAAAGACTTGATGCACCAGATATACACATTGGGCCAAGTGATTATGTCCCATGGCAAAAGGACAATAAATTATGTTTCCTTAGAATGGAAGGTAAAACCTTCGGTGACGTGCCTATGAACATTGAATTAAGATTAAGTGTTGAGGATTCACCGAATTCAGCAGGCTGTGTAATTGATGCCATCAGATGTTGTAAATTAGCTCTCCAAAGAGGTATCGGCGGTCAATTGACTTCCATATCTGCTTATACTATGAAACATCCCCCAGTGCAATTTAAGGATGAAACAGCATATGAGATGGTGAATGAGTTTATAGAAGGAAAAAGGGAAAGATAGTTCCCAAAGACAATATTTTTTTTAATAAATTAGTTTTCTATCTTTTTAATTCTTACAAAAGTTTCATTGTAAGGCGTTCCATTTCCAAGCTCACTGATCATGTCCTCAGTTAAAATATTGGCACATTTATTGTACTTTAACCATCCTCCAGTTCTTGTAAGGACATAATCTTTTCTAAGCTCTTCATTTTCAGTTATTTTTACAATAAGACTTCCAACAGATGATTCAAGAAGCGCTTCATCACCATCATGAATTCCCTTTTCTTGTAGAATTTCTGGATGTACCTGTACTTCTAAAAAGCCATTATATTGCTCTTTTTCAGGAACGTCAGATAATATCCATCCCTTTGGCATTATTGAAATTAGTCTAAGCGGGTAATTTTCATTTAACTCATCTTCAAACTCAAACTCTTTAATAAATTCAAATTTACCAGATGCTGTTTTAAATTTTTTATCTGCATATGGCGTTTTTGGAGCTGATGGTACTCTAATAGATATCTTTTGAAGTGTTTCAAGTGAGAATCCATGATCTATCAATGGTAAGGCTAATTTAGAAAGCCATTCTTTTTTAGTTCCTGCTAATTCTTCTTCAAATCCAAGCCGTATGGCTAACTGTTGAAATATCCAGAATTCAGATTTGGTTTCTCCGATTGGTTCAATTACAGGGTTTATTGGAGTAATCCAGTTACTTCCATAACTTCCAAGAAGGTCTTCATCTTCAAGGAAAGTTGTTGCAGGTAAAAATAAATCAGCGAGTTCAGTTGTATCATTTAAAATATGATCAACAGCTATCATGTATTCAACGCTTTCAAATGCCTTTTTCACTTTTTTAGAGTTTGGATTCATAGCAACAGGGTTTCCAGCACTTATAAAAATTAATTTAATTTTTGGATCTTCGGCATTTAGGATTGCTTCACCTATTGTAGGCATTGGTAGTTTCCTAGTGTTTTCTGCAAGCTCTAATCCTTCAAGGGAATTATCAAAATATCCAAATTCTTCAAAACCCTGACTAACACCGCCGCCAGAAATACCAATGTTTCCTGAAACTGCAGCAAGTGCATCTATTATCCTGAATGTTTGATGGCCTTTCAAGTATCTGTGTACTCCATAGCCTAAGATTATGCTACTTGGACCTTCTTTATAGATTTGAGCTAATTTTTCTAATTCATTAAGAGGAATATCGCATTTTTCAGAAAGATAATCAAGAGAAAATTTGGATGTAATTTTTTTATAATCTTCAAAATATCTGCTATGATTATCAATAAAATAATTGTCTATATCTCTATTTTCAAGCAAAATTTTAGCTAAGGCCATTGCAAGAAATGCATCTGAGCCTGGAACTGGTTGATAGTGAATATCTGATCTCTTTGCTGTTTCTGTTTTTACAGGGTCTATTACAATTATTTTTGTTCCCCTCATCTTTGCTTTTTTAAGAATTTTCCAGAGGTGAATGTCCGTAACAGATGGATTACGGCCCCAAATAATTACAGTATTGCTGTTTAAATGATCTTCAGGGTCATGAGATATTCTCTTACCAAAATCAAGATCTTGACCTGCCTGACCTGTTCCACCGCAAACTGTACCATAAAGAGTTGAAACTCCGCCAAATGCATTGAAAAATCTCTTGTTAAGGATTCTAAAAGCTGTACGAGCTCCAAAACCCTGATAATAAAGAATTGACGTACTTCCATATTTATCTTTAGTTTCTTTAAGCTTACTAGCTGCAATATCAAGAGCTTCATCCCAGCTTATTTTTTCCCATTCCCCATCGACCTTTTTAAGAGGATGTAATATCCTTTTTGGGCTGTAAAGTCTATTTTTAAGGTAATTTTTTGTACTTCCACATAAAAGTCCTGCCGTAAACTTGTGGTCTTTGTTTCCAGTTAATTTAACCACTTTTCCATTTTCTACGCATGCTATAACACTGCAAGCTCCTGGACAATCACGAGTACAAGCTGTAATTACTGTTTTCAAAAAATTACCTCCAAATTAGAATTATATAGAAAAATAAGTATAATAAAAAAAATTAAAAATTAAATTTAATCTTCTTTGAGTTTTATTGCTTCGTTAGGACATACATCAAGGCAAACTTCACAGAGGTTGCATTCCTCTTGACACTTGATTTTTATTTCATCTCCATCAATTATAATGACTTCCATTGAACATACATCAGCACATTCTCCACAGTCTGCACCGTCGCACTTTTCGTAGTCTATGATGACTTTAGCCATTTAATCAATCCTCTCCTTTTTGGTTTATTTTGATAAATTTAAAAAAAATGATATTAATTATCATTTCATTTATAATTTTTTGGTTTTATATTATTCAAAATAGTCCTTAAATGCATCATTAATGGATTTTTGAGATTCAAATATATCTATACCTTCTTTTTGAAGTGCTTCTTTAGGTTCTACCCCAATTCGGTCGCAAAAGAGAGCATCACAATCTTTTAGAAGTTTTAAAGATACAGCCCACCTATCGGAATGATTATTTATATTAACTTTAGGTTTTTCCCTCATTTCTAAAAACTTTACTCCATTTTCTTCTATTTTAAATATTAGAAAAATTTCAGCACTTCCAAAATGTAAATTAACTTTTTTTCCATCACTTGTTGCAACTGCTACTTTCATATTATCCCTAAAACTCCATTATCTAATTTCATACTCTAAGCTTTGAAAAAAAAACCATCGTAAATAGTTCATTGAAACTCCATAATTTCATGCCCTGATTCGTCATAATAGTTCTCAAGTATCATATTGGTTACTGTATCAACTAACCGAATTCCTGCTTTATAGCCCAAAATACTTATTCTCTGAGCACCTAATCTATCATAAACCGGAAATCCTATCCTTAAAAGAGGGATATCTTCAGCTTCAGCAATTCTTGCACCATATGAGTTTCCAATAAGGAGTTCTATATCCATATATTTTACCTGTTGGTGTAAATCATACAAATCGCGTCCAGCAAGGATAACGGGTGAAATATTATTCTTTTCTGCAATATTTTCCATATCTTCAACAAATCTACTACTTTGAGCTCCAGTACAGACTACAGATGGAATCATACCAAGTTCACAAACAAATTGTGCGAGCCCTGTTACAACATCAGGATCTCCATATATTGCAACTTTTCTTTCATAGTTATATGGATGAGCATCAACTATTGCATCAATCATTTTACCTCTATCTTTTTTTATTAATTCTGGAACTTCAGTACATGTGATTTTGGTGATATGATCTATAAATTGGTCTGTGTAATTTATTCCTACTGGAAGAGGCCCAGAGAATGATTTAACGCCACACTTTTTTTGAAGGTACGTAGCAGCAGAATCTGCATGTTTACTTAATGCTATTGTAGCCATTGAATTGGCTGAATCTCTAATTTCCTCTACTTTAGTCCCTTCATCGGGTAGAAATGATACATCATCAGTTAGCGGTGCATTGAGCGATTCAGACGTATCAGTTAGAAAGATACTTTCTACATTAAGTTCTCTTAAAATATCTTTAATTTCAGCTATATCTGCCGGAGATACAATTCCCGGAATTATGTTTATTTTATGATTATCACCTTCAGGGCGTGCTAAGTTTTCTACAAGTGATTTAACTGCTTTATCATATCCATCAACATGAGAACCTGAATAACTTGGAGTACTGATGGGAACTATAGGGGGTAACTCTTCACCGTTGTTTGAATTATTAAATTTCTTGATAATAAGGGCCATATCATCCCCTATTGTTTCAGTAAGACAGCTTGAAGTTACACCTATAATTTCTGGATCGTATTCTTTCCAGATTGTGTTAAGAGCTTTAAGGAGATTATCCTCACCGCCGTAAACTACTGTTCCTTCACTCATTGATGTTGATGAGACATTTACTGGTTCCCTGAAGTGTCTGCAGAGTTGAAATCGCATGTAAGTACTGCATCCTTGAGAACCATGAATTAATGGCATTGCCCCTTTAACCCCTAAAAGTGCCTGAACAGCACCCATTGGCTGACACATTTTACAGGGGTTAATTACTGCAAACTTTTTTTCTTCAATGCACTGATTTTTGTTTTTAATTGTTTCATCATACATTTTCTTTAACCCCTCTATATTTTTCAGGTGTTAAGTTCCATACTGGACTGGAAACTGCCCGATCAACTTCTTTTGCAAAATTTATAAACCCCTGAAAACCTGCAAATGAGCTTATTCTGTCATGGTTAAAATCACAGAATGGAATTCCAAGTTTTAAGGATAAATACTTCTCTTTTGCTCCAGATACAATTAAATCGGGCCGATATTTTTTAAGGAGTCTTGTAAGTTCCATTGAATTTGCATCATCTACTACAAGTGTACCATCTTTAACAGTTTCTCTAATCCTTTGATAATCTTCAGGAAGGCCGTTTTGAGTTCCTGTCATGATAACTTCCATTCCAATCTCTTCAAACGCTCTGATTAACGACCATGCTTTATTACCACCCACATAAACTGCCACTCTTTTTCCAGTTAACCTCTCTTTATATTTACTGATTTCAGCTCTTATTCTCCCCACCTCAGATTCTATAAGCTCCTCTGTCTTTTGAATCATGGAAGAATTATCGAAAAATTCTGCAACATCTCTTAATGAATTTGAAGTTTCTTCTATTCCAAAGAAATTCACCTTTAAAAATGGAATTCCATACTTTTTTTCCATTTCTCTAGCAAGATAATTTGAAGATTTCTGACACTGTACTACATTTAATTTAGCAATGTGCGCTGCTGCAATGTCTTCTACTTTTGAATCTCCAGTAATTGCAGAAAGTACATTTACTCCTATCTTCTCAAATAATGGCTTAATACCCCAAAGGTCTCCAGCAACATTGAATTCACCAACAATATTCATATCATATTCTGTTGTGGTTTCAACATCGCCAGTTCCAATTAAGTAGTCAAGCATAGCATCACATGCAAGCTGGTGACCTAAAGATTTGTTTACAGCCCGGAAACCTTCAGATTGCACAGGAATAATTCTGCACTTAGTTAATTCAGTTGCTTTTTTTGCAACACTTTTTAAGTCATCCCCTATTAAACCCACAACACATGTAGAATACACAAATATTGCTGCAGGGTTGTACAATTTATTTAATTCAAGTATAGTTTCAAGAAGTTTCTTTTCTCCACCAAATACTATATCTTTTTCCTCAAGATTAGTTGAAAACCCGCTTTTGTAAAGATCATCACCAGATGATCTGCTTCCTCTTATATCCCATGTACATGCGGCGCATCCGATGGGGCCGTGGACAAGGTGGATTGCATCAGTTATAGGCATCAAAACTACTCTTGCGCCGCCGTAAACACATGACCTTTGTGTTACTGTACCTGGAATGGAGGCCTTATTACAGGCAGGGTTTGAATCATCACCTTTTTTTATGCACATATGTTTTTTACGTGCCTCGAGGGTTTTAATAACAGAATCAGGGACATCAATTTGTATTTCATCTGTCCTTTCTGCTGCACTATGAGGGGATAAATGACTTTTAGGCGCTTGATCTTGAATTGTCCCATCTCCATTTGTAATTATTTTACTGCTGAAGCTTCCAGTGTTCAGCATCATAGAAATTTTCAAATACTGTATTTGTTATTCTGTCTATGAGATTAATTCCGCCGTTATATCCTACAATAGGAACTCGGTGATATCCTACTCTATCATATACTGGATATCCTACCCTTATAAGAGGAATATCGAGGTTTTTAGCAAACAATCTACCATCAGAGTGACCAATCATAAGATCTACTGACTCTTCTTGAAGTCTGGTTTCAAGTGCTCTTAAATCACTTCCAACAAGCACATCTACTGGACCGTCAGACTCTTTAGACACTTTTTTCATTTCTTCTTCAAATTCCTTGCTTTCAACACCAGTACATACAACGCTTGGAATCATACCAAGTTCAGTGACAAATCTGGCGATTCCCGCACTTATTGCAGGATCTCCGTAGATTGCAACAGTCCTTCCAAATAGATATCTTGATACAAGATCAGCCATTGAATCTATGAGTAATCCTCTCTCATCAAGAAGTGCTTCTGGAATTTCTGCTCCTGTAAATTTCTTTAAGTTTCTGAGGAAATTATCAGTATTTTGAACACCTATTGGTATAGGGCCTACAGCTTTTGGAATATCGTATTTTTTCTCGAGAGATTCAGCAGCTGATCCTGAATAGTTACAGAGTGAAATTGTTCCACAACTATTGGCCGTATCGGCTATTTCTTCTACAGTTGTTCCTCCTTTTGGATAGAACGGCCTGAATTCGGTTGCAGAAGGTCGGAGTGGTGAATCAAAAGGATCTGAAATATCTGTAAGGATAATTCCTTCAATTCCCATTAAAGCAAGAATATGCTTAATTTCCCTTGTATCTCCAGGGTTAACCATTCCTGGAATTATATTGACTTTATCATTGGATTCAGTTGGATCCTCCGCTAAGTTATCAACTAAAGCTTTAATTGCATTATCATATCCTTTAAAGTGGCTATCTACGAAACTTGGAGTACTTATAGGCACTATTTTAACTTTTTCAGCTGCTTCTTCACCCATTTTTTGTGCCATTTCTTCTTTTGCAATTTTAATGAATCCTACCATATCATCTCCAATAATTTCACTTGAACAGGTACTTATTGCTCCGATAAGGTCTGGTTTGAACCTTGATGCCAGGTTTCCAAGACCAGATATAAGATTTCTTCTACCTCCAAAAACTGCCGCATCTTCATGAAGAGATGTAACTGCAATTTCTGAAGGTTCACGGAAATGTCTTGAGAAGGAATATCTAACAAATGTGGAGCATCCTTGTGAACCGTGAACTAATGGAAGCCCTCTTCTTATCCCTGCAACTGCATACATTGCCCCCATAGGCTGACACGTTACAAGAGGATTGATAACAGAAGTTCTATCTTTTTTGATTATATTTGCACAGCTCATTTTATTCCGCCTCTTCAATTTCGTCTTTAAATTCCACCATATTCCATACGGGACTGTAAATGGACGCGTATATATCACGAGCAAGGTTTATAAATCCTTCAAAGCCCATATATGGCCCATTTTCATATGAATGGATTAACATGCAGGGTGTTCCCATTTTATGTGCTATATATTTCTCTTTTATACCAGATAGGATTATATCTGGCTTGTAATCTTCAATTATTTCTTCAAGTTCCAGTGAGTTTGGATCATCAATTATAACTGTTCCTTCACCAACACGCTCTTTAATCTTTTCATAACCATCTTCGTGTTCAAACATAGTTGAAACTGCAACAGTTTTCATTCCAAGATGTTCTTCTAAAGGTTGTGGAATGTGCCAGTTTTTAGGACCTCCAGAAAACACCCAAACGGTTTTTCCTTCAAGTTTTTCCCTATAGAAATCTAATTCCGGTTGTATCTGTTTCATCCTACTTTCGATAACTTTTTCAGCTTCTGACTCTTTACCAAAGTATTTACCTACAGCTCTTAAGTTCTCTGCACAATATTTTGGGCCAAAGAAGTCCACCTTAATGTAAGGAACACCATATTTTTCTTCAATAAGTTCTGCTATGTATGTTGCAGATCTCTGACATCTTACAAGGCTTAATTTAGCTCTGTGCATCCAGCAGATCTCATCGTGGCTGCAGTCACCTGTAAATGTAGACAGTATATTTATTCCCATTTCTTCAAAGTAGGGTTTTAAAATCCACAGATCCCCATCGATATTATACTCACCAATAAGGTTTATGTCATAAGGAGTTGTTTCTGGAGGCTCCTTTGTTCCTACAAGCTTGTTGAAGAGGGTTAAATTACCTACGTGATGCCCTTTAGATTGTGTAGGTCCTGAAAACCCAGGGGCATTAAATGTTATAACATCCTTACCTATCTCTTCAGATAGTTCCTTAGCAACAGCCTCCATATCGTCACCTATAAGTCCGGTGGTACATGTAGCATATGTATAAATTGCATTTACATATGGAAACTCTTTTGAAGCTTCTAATATAGATTGGCGAAGTTTTTTCATTCCCCCAAAAACCACATCAGATTCTTTAAGGTCTGTACCCATAATGTATTTCAGGTTGAAGTTTTCAACTGGAAATTTCTCTCCATTTGGAAGATCAGGGCTTGTAGGGTATCTTTTACTTCCACAACCATATGTTGTACATCCTACAGGAGAGTGTACTACGTGGACAACATCTTTTACAGCACCAGTTATTACCCCTTTAACCCCTGCAAATGCACATCCCCGTTCTGTCATACATCCGGGAATGGTTTTAGTATTACATTTAGGAACATGTTCTACAGGGTCCGCATCATCTTTTACATAAATATGTTTTTTTCTATCTGGAATCTCTTTATCAACTTCAAAAAGTTTAAAGGGCATATATTTATTCTCCTATCCTCTCTTAGTATTACAAAATTGCTTCTTCTCCACGTTCATCTGTTCTTACCCTTACTGCATCGTCTATTGGACAAACAAAAAGTTTTCCATCACCAATTTGCCCTGTTTGATTTACTCTCATTATAGCCTCAACTACAAGGGAAGCATCTTCATCATGAACCATCAGAGATATCATCCTTTTTGGTATGTATCTCATTGTTCCTTCTTCCTGAAGGAGTTCAGGCTTGTTAATATCAAAGGATACTTCGCTAATTATTGCTTTTTGCCTTCCACGCCCCATAACCCTATTTGCTGTCATTGCCGGGAATCCAAGCGCATTTAAGACTTCCTTTGTTTGCATCATCTTATTTGGGCGAATAATTGCTATTATTTCTTTCATTAAATACACCAGCTAATTTTTTAACCTTCCTATAATCCTGAAGATCTGGTTCTAACAGTATATGCTTCCTCAACAGGACTTACGAATATTTTACCATCCCCAAAGCTTCCTGTAAACGCTGATTCATTTATTATATCAATTATTTTAGTAGTATCATCTTCTTCTGCAACCAGAAGGAGCATAGTTTTGGGTAATTCATCGTAGTAAATCTTGTCAATTTGAATTCCTTTTTGTTTACCTCTTCCTATGACATCCATTTTTGTAAGTGCTACATATCCTGCTTCTGCAAGGGAGTCAACGACTTCTTCTGCTTTATCTGGACGTACAATTGCGCGAATCATTTTCATTTTTTACTCTCCAAATCCTTTCAAATTAGTTACATTAATCTATTAAACCGTATTTTACAACCAGTTCTTCCAGCTCATCCATAGTCATTGGTTTTGGAATAACGAAATTTTTATTATTAATTATCTTATCAGCGAGTGTTTTGTACTCTTCAGCTTGATTACACTCTGAATTAAACTCGATTACTGATTTTTTGTTAAATTCTGCTTTTTGAACTATATTATCCCTTGGAACATAGTGAATCATTTGAGTGCCTATTTTTTCACAAAACTCTTCAAGTAACTCTCTTTCACCATCTACGTTCCTACTGTTACAGATTATTCCCCCAAGTCTTACTCCACTTTGTTCAGCATATTTTACCATGCCTATACAGATATTATTTGCTGCGTAAAGTGCCATCATCTCACCAGATGCCACTATATAAATTTCTTCGGCTTTACCGTCCCTTACAGGCATTGCAAAACCACCGCATACAACGTCCCCTAGAACGTCGAAGAATACGAAATCTAAATCTTTTTCGTATTCGCCATACATTTCCATTAATGTAATTGCAGTGATTACACCCCTTCCAGCACATCCAACACCCGGTTCAGGACCTCCAGATTCTACACATTTTATTCCCTCAAATCCGGTTTCCATGACATTATCAGGAGTACAAGCATCTTCTCCTTCTTCTCTTAATGTGTCCATCATGGTGGTCTGCATTTTACCCCCTAAAATTAGACGTGTACTGTCTGCTTTAGGATCACATCCATGAATCATGATTTTCTGGTCATGGAAGTGTGCCATAGCGGCTGCGGTGTTTTGCTGTGTTGTGGATTTTCCGATTCCACCTTTTCCATAAATAGCTACTTTTCTTACCATAATAGACCCTCAAAATTTTTTTAAAATTTTGTGCCGTCGAACTTTATGTTCGGGCATTCGAAACTTAAGTTTCGAAAGGTTCGAAAAATCTACGATTTTTCTCAACCCCAATTTCTTCCTTTTTTGTATATCTCCATTTTTTTTGATATTTTTAAATTTTCCTCTTTCGGAAGTATGTTTCCTACTTCCGATAGTAAAAACTTAGTCTTTATCGTTTATAAATTTTGTGAAGGAAAAGACCGGAAATAAGCCTATTCTGGAAACGAAGTGTAATTAAATACATTTCAATAGAGAATACTTTTTATAGCTCTAATAATTAAAATAAGTACTTTAAATCCTTAAAAATCAATTCTTTAAATTAAGAGTATTATCATTAAAAGTACAAATTATCAATTCTTAACTATAGAAATAATTTATAAGGCAGTTTAGACTAAATATATTGAGATAATACATTATCAAATTCAAACTTATTGTGAGGGGCATTATGAAAAAAATAAAGATCATTGAAACAGCATTTAGAGATGCACATCAATCTCTACTAGCAACAAGAATGAGAACAAGAGACATGTTGCCAATTGCTGAAGAGATGGATAAAGTTGGATACTTCTCATTAGAATCATGGGGAGGAGCAACATTCGATACTTGCATACGCTATTTGAATGAAGACCCATGGGAAAGACTTAGAGAACTTAAAGAACATGTGAAAAAGACTCCGCTCCAGATGTTACTTCGTGGACAGAATCTTGTTGGTTACAAGCATTACCCTGATGACATAGTCCGAGAATTTGTTGAAAAGTCCTATGAAAACGGCATTGATGTTTTTAGGATATTTGATGCTCTTAATGATATAAGAAACATGGAATATGCAATTAAAGTTGCACATGAACAGGATGCTCACGTTCAGGGAGTTATATCATATACTGTAAGTCCTTATCATACTTTAGAGAAATATGTAGAGTTTGCAAAAGAACTGGAAGCCTTAGGATGTGATTCAGTAGCCATAAAAGATATGGCCGGATTAATCTCACCTCATGATACATATGAGCTTATAAAAGCTCTTAAAGAACAGACAGATTTAATAGTTAACCTTCACTGCCACTGCACAAGTGGTATGACTCCAATGAGTTATTACGCTGCCTGTGAAGCAGGCGTAGACCTTTTAGATACTGCAATATCTCCATTATCATGGGGAGCATCACAACCACCTACTGAAAGTATGGTTGCAGCTCTTCAAGGTACACCATATGACACAGAGCTTGATTTAAAGGCATTAAACAACATTAAAAAATATTTCGAAGAGATACGTAAAAAATACAGTAGTATTATAGATCCTATATCTGAACAAATTGATACTGACGTTCTTATCTATCAGATCCCTGGCGGAATGCTTTCAAACTTTGTATCACAGCTAAAAGAGCAGAACGCACTTGATAAATACGAAGAAGTGCTTGAAGAAGTCCCAAGAGTTAGAAAAGACTTAGGTTATCCTCCTCTTGTAACTCCAACTAGCCAGATAGTTGGAATCCAAGCTGTAATGAACGTATTGGGTGGAGAAAGGTATAAAAACGTTACTAAAGAAGTTAAAGAATATTTAAGAGGGTATTACGGAAGACCTCCTGCACCAGTTGATGAAAATATAAGGAAACAAATCATTGGTGATGAAAAACCTATAGATGCAAGACCTGGAGATCTTCTAGAACCAGAACTTCAAAAATATAAAGAAGAAGGGGAAAAATTAGGTATAATTAAAAAAGAAGAAGACGTTTTAACCTATGCGCTTTATCCTGCAGTTGCACCTAAATTCCTAAAAGGAGAAGCAGAAGAAGAGCCTCTTGCACCTCCAAAAAGTGAATCAGCATGTGAAACACCAGCAGGAGTTCCAACAGAATACGCAGTTGATGTAGATGGTGAATTATTCAATGTAAAAGTACTTCCAGTAGGATACATGGAAATTGAAAGTGCTGGAGCTGATCAAGCCCCTATAGGGCCTGTTGAAGGTGGAGTAACCACTACAATGCAGGGAATGATCCTTAAACTCAAAGTAAAAGAGGGAGATAAAGTTAATGAAGGTGATGTGGTTGCAGTTTTAGAAGCTATGAAAATGGAAAATGATATTCATGCTTCAGAATCTGGAACTGTAAGTAAAATCTTCATTGATGAAGGAGATACAGTTAATGCAGGCGATACATTAATAGTTATCCAATAAAACTCTTTCTTTAATTCATTAATTTTTTTTTTTCTAACTTCTTTTTTTCTATTAAAACTCTTTAATCATATTTATTTTAGTTTTAATTCCATCTTAAAATTATATTAAACATTAGGAAGTGAACGATTGAATAAATCAGAAAAAGTAAAAGAACATTTTGAAGAAGAAGCACATGAATTTGATGAACTTATTTTAAAGTTAATTCCACACTATGAAGAAATGGTTGATGCATTGATAAGTGCAATTCCATTTAATAAAGAAGATTCAATTAAAGTAATGGATCTTGGATGTGGTACTGGAACAATCTCAAAATCATTAAAAGAAAAATATAATGATGCAAATATCACCTGCCTTGATTTAGCTGAAAATATGATTGAAATGGCTAAAATAAAATTGGACGCATATAATGATATAAATTATATAACCGGAGATTTTTACCATTTTGAATTTCCTGAAAAATATGATTTAATTGTTTCTTCACTTGCACTGCATCATCTTGTAACTGATGAAGATAAAAAAGAATTTTATTCAAAAATATATGGTTCCTTAAATGAAGGTGGGGTATTTTTAAATGCAGATGGAGTTTTAAGCTCAATTGATTATTTGAATGAATTATACCTTCAAAAATGGACAGGATTCATGAACAGACATATCGATATTGAAGAAATCCAGCAAAAATGGGTGCCCGCAGCCGAAGAAGAAGATCATCCAACAAAATTAGTTAATCAACTTCAATGGTTCCTTGATATAGGTTTTAAAGATGTAGATGTAATCTGGAAATATTATGGATTTGCTGTTTATGGTGGATTTAAATAATCATTTCTCCAAATCATATTTTAAAAATAAGTCTAAACGGCATTTGTTTTATTAAAATATAAAACATATGTAAAAGTTCAAATTTTTCTAAAAATAAAATAACATGTGTACATTCACTCTAAAACATTCATAATTTATTTTTAAGTATTAGTAATTGGCATGAATTTATTTTAAATATATAAAAAAATTTTTTAGAGTTTTTTATGCTACAATATACTATTTTTTCATTAATGGAATTAACTATTGTTTTAGGCTATTTTTTGTCCAATTATCGAGAAAATATTTTATATTTCTTAAAAATAGTCCAATATATTCCATATTTATTTATTCGCATAATTGGTAATAATACGGACTATTCAGAACAATAGAAACACTTTTATTGCTTTATCAACATACCCCTCATTTGTAATACATATATGCAATATTGTATTACAACGGAGGTGAACATATGAAGAAGCAATTGATACTGTTTCTATTTGCCCTTGTAGTCGCCGTAGGATTATCTGGAGCTGTTGCAGCAACAGATTACGGAAATTACAAGAATGGAAACTATAAAAACGGAGAATATAAAAAAGGAAATGATTATAAAAATAATTACAACTGGAAAAATAAAAAGAAAGTAAAACATAAATGGAACCATAAAAAACACAAAGATAATTACTACTGGAAATACCATAATGGTAAAAAGAACTGGAATTACTATAAAAACCATTACAGATACGATAAGAATAAAAAAGGCCATTATAAACGGGACAACTACTACAGACATGATAACTGCAAAAACAACTATTATAGATGCGATAACCGTAAAAACAACCACAAAACATGTTGTGGTACAGTACAAATCCCGCCAGGACACCCTGCAATAGAACTTCCACCAGGACATCCTCCAATTAACCCAAATGCAGTATGCTTACCAGCAAACCATCCGCCAATTAACCTTCCACCAGGACATCCTTTAATCCCAAGATGCTGTCCAGACACATATAACCCGCCAACATGCAATACATGTGCTACAGCATAATTAAACAGATTATTGAAGATTAATAATAGATATAAGGCTCGGAGATCTCAAGGAGATCTCCTTGAGCCAGAAATTTAATAATATAGGGAAGAAAGGGAAATTAGGAATCAAAATAAATTAATTCTTTTTATTTTTAAATAATAATTATTTTTTAATGTCTTCAACGCCAGCTTTAATAAATGCTCTTTTACGTCTCATACAAGATTCACATACACCACAAGGTTTTTCTTCACCAATGTAACATGAATAACTCAAATCCATAGGTGCATTTACTTCAGCTCCCAGTTTAACAATTTCATATTTGTTTAGATTTATAACTGGTGCTTCAATTTGAACTCCATTAAGTGTTCCAATTTTTAGAACACCATTGAATGCGTCTAAAAATTCCTTTGAATTATCAGGGAAAGTAACTGCTTCTTCTAAATCCCAACCTACAATAATTTTTTCTGCGTTCTTCGCTTCTGCAAATGAAGTCGCTATTGCAGTAAATACAATATTTCTGCCTGGAACCCAAACTTTTCTTGCGGTTTCGTCACATATTTTCTTGTTATCAAGTTCCTCCTCTCTAAGCTCCGGAACGTCCTCATCAGATGTTAATGCTGATTTACCAAGTTGTTTAAGCCAGGGAAGTTCTATAACAGTATGATAAATGCCTAAATTTCCACAGATTGCTTTAGATGATTTTATTTCCATTTCTGCACTTCTCTGACCATAATTAAATGTAATTGCATGAATTTCATATTTATTTATATAATATGCTGTTGATACTGTTGAATCTAAGCCCCCTGAGAGGACGGATATTGCTTTTGGCTTATTTTTCATATCTTTACCTTCCCTAGCATAATTTATATATTTGCATTCCCAGTTTCATCAGAGTTCCTCTAAGTTCCTCAAAGTTTTTCTGAAGCATTCTATCATATCTCTTGATAGTTGAAGAGATATCATGAGCTTCAATGTTAGCTATTTTGTAATTTTCCCTACTTTTTATTTGTTCATTAATTTTTCTCTCGTGAATATCTATCTCTCTGATTTTTAAGAGGAATTCAGATTTAATCTCATCTGGAAAAATATCAATAAGTATAGTATCCCAAAATCCAATTTTAAGTGGTAAAAGTGGCTTTAAAATTAATTTATTTCTTTGTGGATTTTCAGAAAATTTATTATCTTCTATTAATTCAAGTTCTTCGTCAATAATATTCTGGTTGTATCCCAAAACCTGTAAATTGTATTCTAGCTCATTTTTAATGGATATTAATGCTTTCTTTTCGCTCTTTTTCTTATTATGTTCCTTCCAGCCCAGAGTAGTTAAAATTGCAATTAGTGCAGTTACTGGAACAATTATAATTCGAACAATTGTATTGAATTCGCCAGTTAAAGTAGCAATTGCAAGCAAAGCTATTAAAATAGCAGTAAAGATTCCAGTTATCCACCAAATGTGTTCAATTAGCCATTTCATCCTAAATCTCCTTTCTATCCATTAATTTTTTAAATGTTTCATTGGCCCTTTTCATCACGTCTTTTAATGGAATACCAGTTTCAAGGGCTATTCTCTTTGCATCCTCATACTCCGGACTATAATTTATAATGTCTTCCCCAATTTTTCCAACTTTAATATTTATTATTGATTCTGTTTCATCAATATTAATCTTAATAGTTTTTATTTCCCTCTCAACTATATTTCTATGAACATATGGAATTACACGCACACCCAAAGTTCCGGTCTCGCGTATTATAGCTTCTGATACTTTATTGTGATCAGATGTTCTTGATATTACCCTTAGAAGGTGACCTGGCCTATTCTTCTTCATTATTATAGGAACTACAGCAACATCAAGTGCCCCTGCGTCCATAAGCTTGTCAAAAGTATGGCCTATTACTTCACCAGTAACATTATCAAGGTTAGTTTCAAGTATTGTAACTTTATCTGTTTGAATTCCAGAATCCCCTTCTATTATCCTTAAAACGTTTGGAGTGAATAGATCTAACTTTCCTGCCCCATAGCCAACTTTTTTATTGCTTATCATAGGATAAAAATTACATGGTTCATCGATCATATTAACATACAGTGCAGCCCCGGTTGGAGTTGCAAGTTCTTTTTCTTCAGGACCACCAAACACAGGGAAGTTTTTCAGTATTTCAAGAGTTGCTGGAGCAGGAACGCTTAAATTTCCATGTTCGCTTTTTATTCTGCCCCCTCCAAGTGCTATAGGCATTCCATATACTTTTTTTCGATTAAAATCAAGATCATAAAAACAATAAGATGCTCCAATAACATCTGCAACTGCATCTGCAGCTCCAACTTCATGAAAATGAACCCTATCTAAAGTTGTACCATGTACTTTGGCTTCAGCTATTCCAAGAGTTCTAAACACGTTTTTAGCGAATTTAAGTACATTATTATCCATATTTTTGTATTCTATTTTATCCAGTGTCTCCATAAGTTCATTATAGGTAATGGCTCTTTTATCAGAAGCCGTGACATTCACATAAGATGCAGAAATACCTGACTTTTGGACTTTCTCTATTTTTACGTTTACATCCCCAAAATACGAACCATAATGCTCCATCACTTCAAGAGCCATTTCTTTATTTGCTCCGATATCTATTAGAGCTCCAACTACCATATTTCCAGATATTCCAGAATTTTGAGGATCTAAAATTACAACCATTATAATCACTGAGTTTTAAATTCAATTTATTATATTTAAGTCACTTTGAACTTATCTTTATGAAAAATTCTATTTATATATTTTATTTAATCTGTAGGTTATATCTAAATCTCAATTTTTAATTTCATTTCTTTTAGCAGTCACTGAAACAATCTAAACAATAAATACTAACAGATTATATTAAAAGTATTCGGAAAAGTATTAATAGTTAATTAGGCAAATATTATATAAATAGTATTCATTTCATGTTCTCGAACTGTTGTTTTGAAATGAAGAATTAAAAATATAATTTCTTATCCATTTAATGTTTGAAGTATAAACTGGTGATTTATTTGGGGAGTAATTTAGTAGAAATATTACTTGTTGAAGATAATCCTGCAGATGCACGTCTTGTAGAAGAAGCTTTTAAAGATTTTAAAATTAAAAATAATATTTATATCGCTGACGATGGATTTAAAGCCATGGAGTTTCTAAAAAATAAAAATGAATACATTAATGTCCCTAAACCCGATATAATTTTATTAGACCTCAATTTACCTCGTAAAGATGGCCGAGAAGTTTTAAAAGAAATAAAAGGGGATGAAAATTTAAAAGTAATACCCGTTGTTATTTTAACCACTTCTGATGCTGAAGAAGACATTATTTGTACCTACAAAAACAATGCAAACTGCTTTATAACAAAGCCAGTCGATTTAGATCATTTTATTAGCGTTATTAAATCCATTGAAGATTTTTGGCTTAATAAAGTAAAATTGCCAAGCAATATGTAAACATTAATTTATAATTTTAAAATAAAAATAGAAATGCTGTATTTTACAGCTTTAAGAAATTGATTCTTTCAATTCTTTTAATCTTTGCTTTTTGAATTTGTATTTATTGTCGTAAATCACTACTTCTATATATTCTTCTTCTTCAAATTGCGCGTTAACTTTCTGAGCGTTTGGAACTGGAGGTTCCTTTGTTGGTATTAAATATTCCCCTCGTCTATCATGACTTTTTCCATGGACTAAACAGTAATCCATATCACAACGGGTACAGTACCATAAGCCCTCTGGACTTGTCCAACTGGCTGAGCCCTGTTCAAAGGTTAAAGAACCCTTCGAATGACAATTAGGACAATAGTTTTTGAATATTCTTGTATGATGTATTCTGTCTTTCATAAGTGAGCAACTGCATACTCCAGATGCTTTAACATAGTCTTTAGTAATTTTAACATTATGAGCCCCAATATCTCTCTCTGCAGCGGCAGATGGAGCTGCAAACATAAAAGCTGATACTAAAACCAGCGCTAAAATAGTATAAGCGATTTTGAAATTTTTAATGTGCCGCTTAATATAATCACACTCCTTTTATTTTTGGTCCAGTTTGGTTTGAGTGCCACTAGGGTTAGGTACCCCTGAACCAGTTGGAGCATAATTAACACCTCCATATAAGACTAGTATTACTTCTTTATTATCTGTAATACTTTCCATATAAATTTTACTAAATATTTTCAGGTAATTCCTCACTTTTTTTACTTAGTTTTTACTGCTAAATTCAAAATGACGGAAATATAATGTAAATATTTATTATTATATAAATTTTGTGCTTAAATTATAAATAGGGATTTTTTATAATTGATTAGTACAAGAAAAAGTATTATAAATTTTATTAAGAAAAATTTAGTTTAAATATGATTAATTATAATATAAAACCGTTAAAAAATTAGTATAATCCATCTAAATAGCATATAATTTATTTAACAATATTTAGAAAATAAAAATTCTATAAATTGAAATTAATTTGACATAATACTAGCTAAAAAAAATAGTAAAACAAATTATAGTGATTATTGTCCATCTTCAATAATTATTCTACGTATAGGAACTTCCAATATAGTATATTTTTCGCCCTTAAGAGTTTCTTGGACTGATTCAACTATCTTATCTACTCTTTCTTCGTCTATAACACTGCAGATAAGCATTGCATCTTTTGCATGATTTCTAATCATTCCTATTGCTGATTTTGGATCTTCTTTTATAGAAAAACCCTTCCAGTCCTGAGGAGACATACCCTTATACTCCAAAATGTAAAAACCAGTAATTCCAGCATCAGTTAAAGCATTCATTGCTTTTCCTAAATTATCAATTTCAACAAAGACCCTGAGATGAACTTTCATATCATCAACTCCTATGTACATATATTTCATTCCATATAGATAATATTGATGATGAAGTGACCCAATAGTATTTTATAGTTAATATTAACTAATTTAAAATTCCATTTATTATTAAGTTCTTGGTGATTTAATGAATTCAGATATTTGTATTGAAGATATTTCACTTTTAAAAGATGATAATCACATTATTATTCAAAGAGAGAAAGGAATGTTCTCTATAAGTAATTTTAATGATGGTTTTAACTATATTAATGCAATAATAATGCATTCACATGATAAAGATGTAGAAAAAATTTTTGAAGACAATAATATATCTCCTGAATCTATGGCTATTCTAAAAGATACAGATATAAGCAATCTCACATTTGAAACACTTGATTACGTTACTGCAATAGTATCTGCACGTAATTCATCATTATATGCTGCTGGAGACAAGTTACAAGGATATAAAAACCTCGAATTTGGATCTATAAACATTATCTTACTTATTAATAAAAATATTTCTTATAATACACTTATGAGTACATATTCAAAAGCAATAGAAGCTAAAGTGGCTTCATTATGGGACTTGGATGTAAGAAGTAAATCTGGAGACCTTGCTTGTGGAAGCATTGAAGATAATCTAATAGTAGCATGTACAGGTAAAAGTAATAAAGATATTGACTATGAAGAACTTCAATATCTAGTTGGAAAATGTGTAAGAAATGCAATAAGAAACTCAATGCTAAAAAATGGTTATTCAAAAAGTGTTCTTGAGTATATTGAAGGTGTAGGTATAACCATTGATGACCTAGTAGAAGCTGGAATGGAACTTTGTATTGGAGTTGAAGAAACTGAAGGACTTCACGATAAATTGAGGAAACAAATATTAAAATCATTGGAAGATTTAAATGTTGTATCATTTATAATTGCAGGAATAAGGCTTGAAGAAGATTACGCAAAGCATAGGGTATCTGGAGTTAATGTTGATGATGATCCAGCTTATCTGTACTCAGATGAAGTTTTTGGAATGTCTGTTGCTAACCAGATAGCAGGAACAAAGGCAATATTTAATTTCAAAAGATATGATGAGGAAAAGCCAGGAATAATAGGGAAACTTGGTCCTGTACTTGATGATGTGTTTGCAGGGCTCGTTGCAGGCTGTATGTCCAAGATTTTTGAAGAATAAATAACCTTCAGTCTTCTAAATTTTAATAGAGGAATGACAATGAACGATAAGCGAGTATTTAATACCAAACCAAAAAAACAACCATCTACTAATTTCAAGAAAATTCCAAAGTTAGGAGGGATCTTAGGACTTATTTCATTTTCTACGATTCTACCCATAAATATTCATACTTCCATTGAGGAAATGGCATCCTTCACATGGTTCTGGCCAATTATTGGAGGCATGATTGGAATATTTGTAGGGACAGTTGGATTTTTATCTTTGAATGTACTTCATCTACCCTCATTGCTTACATCGGCATTGGTTTATAGTTTTGCAATATGGTTTACAGGATTCCACCATCTTGATGGGTTAATGGACATGGGCGATGGGTTAATGGTCCATGGAGATTACGCTAAAAAGATAAATGTAATGAGAGACATGATGATAGGTACTGGCGGTATTTCCCTATTTCTTATAATAGCACTAATTACATTTTCATCAATTAATGCCATTCCTGCAGCCTTAATATTCCTTGTACTCCTAGTTTCAGAAATTTCTGCAAAAATGAGTCTTTTATCATGTGCAACATTTTCTACTCCATTATCAAATGGAACTGGCCAGCACTTTATAAATTCTATGAACATACCATTACTGGTATTTTCACTTGTAATAACCTCTATAATAGGATTCTTTGCATTAAAACTTACCGGAATTTTAGGGATAATAGGTGCGTTAATTGGAGGATATATAATATCAATGATAGCTAAAAAACATTTCAGATATGCTACTGGAGATATATTAGGTGCATCCAACGAAATAGGGCGTGCTGTATCACTTGTTGTAATGATTACGGCTTTAATTTATTTATAAAAATTTCAATATATATTTAGAACAAATTAAGAGATGATATAGTGGATATTAACGTTTTAAGACTTGATCATAGACATAAAAGAGATGCAAGAATTACAACTCACGTTTGCTTAACTTCAAGAGCTTTTGGAGCTTCAAAAGTTATTATAAGTGGTGATGAAGATACAAAGCTAATGCAAAATGTTCGTGATGTTAGCAAACGCTGGGGTGGGGACTTTGAAGTCGACTACAAGAAAAACTATGAAAATCTAATTGATGAATGGAAAAATAAAGGCGGTGAAGTAGTTCATCTTACAATGTACGGTTCTCAAGTTCAGGATGTAGTAGATGACATAAGGAACTCGGTAAAAGATAAATTAGTGGTTGTTGGAGGGGCAAGAGTCCCTACAAAAGTTTATAAAGAAGCTGATTGGAATGTTTCTATCACAACTCAACCTCATTCTGAAGTTTCATCCCTTGCTGTATTTTTACACATGTTATTTGAAGGAAAAGAACTAGAAAAAGAGTTTGAAGGCGGTAAAATGAAAGTTGTACCTACTGCACAGGGAAAACGCGTTATAATTACTGATAAAACTGACAACGATTAAGAGGAGATTAAATGTACAGCTATTTTGAAATACAATCAAAAGTAGGCATAACCAAGCATATGGGTAGTTTAAAAGCTACTAAAGAACTTATAGAATTATGTAATATTAAAGCGTCTGATTCTGTGCTTATTGTAGGTTCTGGAAATGGTAAATCTGCCCTTAAAATTCATCAGTTAACCGGATGCCGAATAGTTGGTATTGATATTTCAGAAGGAATGGTTAAATCTGCAGAAGAGAAAGCTAAAGAAGGACTCCAATTCATGGTGGGAAATGCTGAAAATATTCCATGTCCAGATAATACATTTGATGTAGTTATATCTGAGTCAGTAACTGCTTTTACAGATAAAAATAAGTCAATTCAAGAATATTACCGTGTGCTTAAAAAAGGAGGATATTTAGGTCTTAATGAAGTAACATGGCTTCAAGAACCATCTGCCCGAATGGAAGATTATGTAAAAAGAGTTATGGGATTAGAAGCTGAAAATGAAAACCACTGGATGTCGCTTATAACTCAAGCAGGATTTAAAGATGTTATTAACAAAATATATTCTATGAAACAGGGCAAACAATTCTTAGGAGAGTTAAGAGAGCAAAATATTGGGGCTTTCAAAATGTGGGGCCGTTTTATTTACTATTATCTTAAAGACTCTGAATACAGAAAATCAATTAATTATTTTGTCCGGCAAGCAAGGAAACTTCCCAGTGACTTTGATGAATCCTTTGGATATGGGCTCTATGTAGGCCAAAAATAAGTTAATTATGAAATAAATTATTTATATATAGACTTTCCATGAGCCACTGCGACAACTCCCGGAATGCCTTCAACCTCTAACTCAAAAATAGCTTCCATTCCTTCTTCAGCAAATGCAGCAACTTTTTTGGATTTAACTTTGCTTGTAAGAAGTGCTGCTGCTGGCGGAGTCACAACAAAAATAGAATTTGCTTCATTTAGTGCTTTAATTGTTTCTTCACTTAACGCACCTTTTCCTATATGAATTTTAACTCCTGCTTTTGCTAAATCGGGAATATTTTCCTGAATTTCTTCTTTATTACTTGTTGTAGGTGCTATTCCAGCATCGCTTACTGCAGTGTGCATTATAGCAGATCCATTAATGCCGATAAGTTCTTCACCTTCTTTAATAGACTTAACAAGTCTTGGAAGTGCAGCATCTCTGCCAGTGTATATTTTACCACTTATTTCAATCTTATCTCCAACTTTAAGATCTCTAATAATTCTATCAGATACTGGTACAGAAATTATTTTCATGCTTACTCCTGAGTGTTTTTTGTAAATAACTTAAATAAAATGAGTATAGTAGAAATACCTTAGGATAAATATTTAAATGAAATAAGATGTATCATTTACCTTGTGCTGTTTTGTCAGTTAACTCTAAAGAAGCCTTTTTCTCATTATCTTGATGCAAAGTATCTGCAATGTGCTTTGCTCTAATTTCAGATAGGTCTTCTACAAACTCTTTTACATGTTCCTCTTTAATATGAGGCATTACTACAATTCGTATTGCTTTAGGATATGCAGATATAGAAACCATCCACCCTTTCTTTTCAAGCTCATCTGCAATCTTTTCAGTTTTCATTTCTTCAGATTTGAATGCAAGAAGGTTTAGTTCTGGTCTTCGAATTAGCTGAAATCCTGCTTTTTCAACACCTTCTGCAAGAATTCCTGTTACATCCATGCATTTTTCTGCAATTTCTGCATAACCTTCTTTTCCAAAATATTTCAACAGTGCCCATGCCGCTGCTGCTGATGCTCCTGTTCTTGTACCAACTATAGTGGACTGTTCTTTTTCTGTTAGATAAGGTGTTTCAGTACTTATATGTTTAAGATAAGTTCTATCTCTAAAGAGAATACATCCAGTTGGAATTGGAGCTAATCCCATTTTATGGGGATCTATTGTAATTGAAGAGACACCCGGAAGCGAAAAATCAAATTTAGGGAAATTATATCTCCTTTCTTTTAAGAAAGGAATTGAAAATCCTCCGAATGCAGCATCAACATGAAGATAAATATCTTTTTCAAAACAAATTTTTGATAATTCTTCTATTGAGTCAATAACCCCAAGTTCTGTTGTTCCAGCAATACCAACTACTGCAACAGTGTTTGGAGCAATTAATTCTTTAACATGTTCTATATCAATACGATAATTTTCATCAAGTTCTGCTTCTCTAATTTTTAAACAAAGCATATCTGCTGCTTTTTTAAATGAAAAATGAGCAGATTTAGGAATAATTATTTCTGGATTTTTGATGCCGCTTGAATTTCTTGCCGCCCTCATTGCCATGAGATTTGCTTCTGTGCCTCCAGTTATTACATGCCCACAGACATCTTTTTTACCAAGTAAACTTCCAAGCATAGCAATTACTTCTCTTTCAATTTGACGAGTTCCTTTAAAGAGACCAGAATCACCCAAATTAGATTCTAAGAACATGTAATATGCTTCTATGCCAACTTCATGAGGACATGTGCACATTGAACCAAGTATTCTACCTGATTTATAAGTCATGTCCTCTTTTTTAAAGTTTTTAAGCTTTTGTGACACTAACTCTTTACTTATTCCTTCTTTATCCATTTTAATTCCCTAAAAATGAGTTTATAAATAAAAATAATTTAAAAATTAATCAATCCAATTTTGTTCTACTAAATATATAGTTATAGGTTATTTATTATAATTAAAAACTTTTACATAAAATAGAAAAAATAAAAATTAATCTAATTCTTGCTTTACTAAATCACCTATTTTAATCTCCGTAGGTTCTAAATTTAGCTCACTATTTATTTCTTCCTTATTAACTTTTAATGGTGCAATTTCTACTTTTTTTGTTTCATAAAGACTATTTGATTCATAAAAAAAATTCATTGTATTAATAAGACTTGAAGGCACCCGCACTTCAATTTCCTTGCGTGATGAACAGATTGAATATCTTTCTGCAGTATGATCAACTTCAACTTTACCTTTTACTATCTCAAGAGTACCTAGACTCTCTCCAGTAATATCAATTATTTCTTCACCTTCATCATATATAACAAATACATCTCCTTCTTTTACTCCATCTTCACTTCCTTTGTTTATAACAACTGTGTATTCATCCTTTATTCCTACTATATTACCTTTAATTGGCTCCATTTTTCATCACCCATACATATTACACTAATATGCCTAAACACGCTAAAGTTCTTTTTAACTCTTCAATTTCTTTTTTACTGATATTATGCTCAATTTTCTTTAATATAAACGATATTTCAGAACTTTTCTTCTCAAACAGTTCATCTATCTCTTTTTTATAGTCTAAATTTACGTAATGAATCTTTCCAAGTGAAAGTTTTGGTTGAGGATCAGTTATTTCGATAAAACCTACTTCTTTTTCATGTATTATTCCTTCTTGTACTTTATGAATATCGAAAATCATGCCTTTTTTAATTTTATAATCCTGTCCACCTTTTAAAATAACTTTTTTTTCTCCACTAATTATTTTAAAATCATTGATTATTGGGATATTTTCAAGCTCTTCAAGTTCCATTAATAGCTTCAAGTCCTTCTTTAATCCCTCTAAAATATGATATGAATGTATTATTGATGGTTTACCTTTTAAAATAGTTTTTAAAGAACTCTTAAGGCGTTCTTTTAAATCATCATAATCTTTATAATCTATATATTCTATCCCTTGAACATCAGTAGGAATTTTAATTTTTTCCTTTTGGCTTTCTTCAAAAATTAGTATTGTTGGTTTCTGAAAGCCATATGCCATCCCCAATTCAATCAAAACATTATGATTCTGTTCTGTAATATCTATCACACAAATGTAAGAAGATTGCATTTGTTCACATACTTTACAAAAAAGAGCTCTATTTTTTATTTCATCATCAGCTAGTTCTAAAATAAGATCCATTTCATCTAAAACTTCAATAATAGCCTTTTCTCTATCTTTCCTATTCTCATCATATTGTTCTGCTAAAAATACTTTTCTACGATTAGTTCCAATAATTTTATTACAGAATCCATTAATAACAGGACATTCTTTTGAAAATCCTAGGATATTTCCAACTTTTGCCGTAATTCCAGCTAAATTAGATGTCGTTTTTACCACCCTAAATAATAATCTCTAAATTAAGTTGAAATAAAAAAATGAATGATTTAAAAAAAATAAAAAATGTTTATTATGGATTTTTATTCACTTAATCGCTTTCTTGCAGCTTTTAAGACGAGTTTCTTTTCAACTCGGGCTACAACTTCCCTTACAGTTGCAACTGCATCAGTGTTTGCAGATACTGATTCAATTCCTGCTTCAACAAGTTTTTCAACTATCTCTGGCATACTTCCAGCCTGACCACAGATACTTGTTTTAACTCCTGCTTTGTTACATTCATTTATAACGTGAACTAGGAGTTTTAAAATTGCAGGGTGTTTTTCAGTGTAAAGACCTGCAACGTGTTCATTGTTTCTGTCAATTGCAAGTGTGTATTGGGTTAAATCGTTTGTTCCAAAGCTTACAAAGTCAACTCCTTCAGCAATGAAATCCTCAATAGTTAGAGCTGCTGCTGGTGTTTCCACCATTATACCAAATTCAATAGTTTTTTGAGGTTTTAAACCAACTTCTTCAGCTATTTGTTTGGCTTTTTTAAGTTCATCTGGGTGCTGCACCAGTGGAATCATTATTCCAATATTAGTGTATCCCTGCTCATGGAGTTTCTTAATAGCTTTAAATTCAGCCTTTAAGATTTCAGGTTCGTCTAGTTCTCTTCTGATACCTCTCCATCCAAGCATTGGGTTGTGCTCATATGGTTCGTTTTCTCCACCTTCAAGAGACTTAAATTCATCTGTTGGAGCATCAAGAGTTCTGTACCATACTGGTTTTGGATAGAATTCGTCTACCACCTTAAGAATGTTTTCAACAAGGATTTTTACAAGTTCATCCTCTCTTCCATCCGTTATAAACTTTTTAGGGTGTACTCCCGAAGTTAACATCATGTGTTCTGTTCTAAGAAGTCCTACACCATCTGCACCTGTTGCTGCAGCTTTTTTAGCAGCTTCAGACATACTGACGTTTACTTTTACTTCTGTAACAGTTATAATAGGTGCTTGAGCCATCATGGCTGGCTGCTCTTCTGTGGCCTGTTTTTTCTCTGATTCAGCAATTTTTCCCTTGTAAACTGTTCCTTTGTTTCCATCGAGAGTTACAATTTCATTTTCTTCGAGTATCTTTGTTGCATCCCCGGTTCCAACAACACAAGGTATTCCAAGTTCTCTTGAAACAATTGCAGCATGACAGGTTACTCCACCTTCATCAGTGATAATCCCATCAGCCCTTTTCATTGCAGGGACCATATCCGGAGTTGTCATTACTGTAACCAGGATGTCTCCTTCTTCGATTTTATCAAGTTCATCATTGCTATTAATAATTTTAACAGCACCAGAGCCCATACCCGGACTTGCACCGAGCCCTTTAGTGACTATCTCTCTTTCCTCATCAACACCTTCAGATTCTGCCCCATTACCCATATCAAGTGTTGTTACTGGCCTTGATTGAAGCATGTAAACTTTTCCATCTTCTATTGCCCATTCAGTATCTTGTGGAGAGCCATAATGCTCGTGAATCCGTTTACCCATCTTTGTAAGTGCTAAAAGTTCTTCATCATCTAAAACCTGTTTATTTTTAAGGTCATCAGGAACATTCATTTTAACTGTTTTTCCAGCTTCAGGATCTTTTTTAAACATTACATTCTTTTCACTGATAACTGATTCAAGTAATTTATCGGTTTCCTTGTCAATCCAGTAAGTATCTGGTGTAACTGTACCGGATACAACTGCTTCTCCAAGTCCCCATGAACCTTCAATTAGTATTTTTTCTTCACCAGTTGAAGGGTGTACTGTAAACATTACACCTGCTTTTTCAGAGTCCACCATTTCCTGGACTACTACAGCGATATACACTTTAGAATGATCAAAATCATGTTCTTCTCTATAAAAAATAGCTCTGGACTCAAATAAGGAAGCCCAACATTTTTGTACATATTTTAAAACATCGTCAATACCTTTAATATTCAAGAATGTATCTTGCTGGCCTGCAAATGAGGCTTCAGGAAGATCTTCTGCTGTTGCAGATGACCTTATTGCTACAAATGCATCATCTTTTCCTATACGTTGGCAAAGCGCGTTGTAAGCCTCTATTATGATTGTTCTAATATCATCAGGCATGTACGAATCCATGATGATTTTTTTGATCCTTACTGAGGCTTCTTGAAGTTCTTTAGTATTATTGACGTCTATAGCATCAAGAATGTCCATTATTTCATCAAAGATACCAGTATCTTTTATAAATTTATCATAGGTTGCTGCTGTAACGACAAATCCGGGAGGTACAGGTATTCCTGCTTGGGTTAATTCCCCCAGATTCGCACCTTTTCCACCAGCAATTGCCACATCTTCCTTTTTAAGATCCTCAAAAAATTCGACATACTTCATGCTTATCATTCCATTTTTAATCTACATATTTTTAATTTGGAGAATTTGTCATTATACCTATTAAAATTGAAATAATGTATCTAGTAATTCCTGAAAATACTTATAACGCCTAATAGTCATTAGGCGCTTCGTAGTGATTTAATCACTTGAGTAATATTGTTTTCTCCAAATAAGTCTGAATATCTATTTTATTAATTCTTCACCCTTATCAATAACAATCCTACATGGAACTGGGAATTTCATTGCTGCCCTCTTTAGAGCTGTTTTTGCATCATTGAAGTTCCTCTTGTTAGTTTTAATTGTTAAAACCTTTTGATCAGCTTTTACAATTGCAACAGAGCTTACAGGTTTTCCGAATGCTTTTCTCATTCCATCCTGTACCCTATCAGCACCCGCACCAGTTGCCATTGGATTTTCTCTTACAATGTGGTGAGGATATACTCTTATCTTGAGATGGTAACCCATTCTACCTGCTCTTCTTTGCATGTATCTGTTTGTAGCTATCCTTGCCGCTTCAAGTGAGTTGTGGGATAACTGAGCCGGCTTTTTTAAAGCGAGACTTACTGTTAAAGGAAACTCTGCTGAAAGGTTCCCCATATCATATTGAACTATCCTGGAACCAGGAATTTTTCTTATGTATTCTTTTCTTGTGTATGCTCTTGTCATTAATAATCCTCCTCTATAATGTTTATATTCTATAACTTAATAAAGCTTCCTTTCTATAATATACAATGATCAAATTAAACATAAGAAATAGTAAATTATCTCATGAAATGATCCTCGGATCACTTACAAATTATAGTATGTTTACATAATTTGTTAAGGTCAGCTCATGATCAATCACTGTAAATATAAAATTTAGATGAGTGGTGATTGTTAATTATCTTATGATATGATCATTTATAGATAGGTGGAAGCTATGAAAATTGCAATAACTGGGAAAGGTGGAGTCGGTAAAACAACCCTCTCCGGAACATTAGCATGTATATTGTCACAACGTTATAAAGTATTCGCTATTGATGCAGATCCAGATATGAACCTTGCATCAAGTTTGGGTATAACTGAGCCAATTACCCCAATTTCAAAGATGAAAGACCTAATAAAGGAAAGAACTGGTGCAGAGTCTGGAGCTGCTTTTGGAGAAGTTTTTAAGATGAATCCAAAAATAAGCGATCTGCCTGAATCATTATCCATTAATTATGATAAGGAAGGTAATTTAAAGCTTCTGGTAATGGGTACAGTAGACAAAGGCGGAGAAGGATGTATCTGCCCTGCTTCAGTACTTCTTAAGGCATTGATGCGTAATTTAATTCTCAAAAAAGATGAAATTATTATACTTGACATGGAAGCAGGAGTAGAGCATCTTGGAAGGAAAACTGCTGAAGCTGTAGATCTAATGATAATAGTTGTTGAACCTGGCCTTAAGTCTCTTGAGACTGCAGAGAGAATTAAAAGACTTGCATCAGATATTGGTATTTCTAGAATTGGAGCTGTAATAAATAAAGTTTCAGGTGAAACTCAAGAGGATTTTGTAACTTCAAAGCTTAAAGAATTAGACATTGAAGTTATTGGAAGCATCCCCCGAGATGAAGCAGTGATTATGGCAGATATGGAAGGTAAACCTCTTGTTGAATATTCAGATTCTGATGCTTTTAAATCAATAGAAAAAATTGCAGAAAATATTTTAAGCTAAATTTAAAAACTAATAACATGGAAATAGAATCCAAAATTACATTTAAGTATTCTACAGAAAAAGAAGCACAAGTTGCTTTAGGTTCACTTAAACCAGATAATATGGATTTTCTAAAAGCTTATGTTGAAGATAACGATCTTATTTGTGATTTAGAGTCGAGAAAACTTCGAACAATACTTGCAACAATAGATGATCTTTTATTCTGCGAAATGATGGCTGAGAAGATTATAGATTTTGCTACAGAAGAATAAGAGACAATAATGATTATTAAATTATATTTTACAAATTTATGAAGGTGTATAAATGAAATTCACACTTAAAGGAGAAATTACTTTCAGTAAAGACGCCAGTGAGGCAGAAGAAGATATTAAGAAGTTTATAAATGAAGCTAATGATGAGATATTCTTAAAAGGAGTCCCTGAAAACCAGGAACAAGATGCTTCAAGAATAATAAACTGGAATTTAAAGGGCGAAACCCTAGAAATTGAAATGAAATCAGGAAGGCGTGGAAGAGCTCATGATGCATTATTACGTATCAAAAAGCCTTTAACCCAGCTTTTAGGTAAACAATATCGCTTAGGTGTCCGAAAGATACTCGTAAATGATTATAAAATTAAAATACCAATAGATGAAAAAGTAGAACTAAAAGATGTGCCTTATGTAAGCAATTTTGAAGTAAATGATGAAGAAGTAGTTCTTGAATTTAAAGACCTTGAAGAAGGAGATTTAAGAAAACACATCATTGACCGAGTTATAAAACATGTAACAAGTGCAATTGCAACTCATATTCCAGAAGCAGAATGCGGACCTTCAGATATACTTACCAGACAGGTAAACAAAGTTGAAGCAGGAACAGTTTTAGAAAAAAGCTGTATGCAGAAATATTTCTTTGAAGGAGACCCAACTGAAGAAGCTGCTAAGCTTGGATGGGTTAAAAAATTCTCTGGTAGAGGCCAATGGTTCTATGCACCCCCACTTGTAGCATTACAGCGTGCTTTAGAAAATATATTTGTTGAAAAACTTATCGAAAAGCTTGATTTTGATGAATGTTTATTCCCCAAACTTATTCCACTACCAGTAATGGAAAGGATGAAATATTTAGAAGGACTGCCTGAAGGAATGTACTACTGTTCTGCACCACGAAGAGACCCAATAACCTTTGATAAATTCAGGGATGAACTTACAATTAAACGTGAAGTTCCTATTGACCTTTTAAAAGAAGGTTTAAAGGATCCGTCATATGTACTGGCCCCAGCACAGTGCGAACCGTTCTACGAGTTTTTAAGCCACCAGGTTGTTGATGAAAAAGATCTTCCAATTAAATTTTATGATAGAAGTGGCTGGACCTACCGTTGGGAAGCTGGAGGAGCAAAAGGACTGGATAGAGTGCATGAATTCCAGCGTATAGAACTTGTATGGCTTGGAACACCAGAACAAACCGAAGAGATAAGAGACCAGACTGTTACTATTTCCCATGATATTGCAAACGAAATGGAGCTTGACTGGTATACTGAAGTAGGAGACGATCCATTCTATCTTGAAGGTAGAAAAGAGGAAAAACGTGGAATAGAATTTCCGGATATCCCTAAAAAGGAAATGAGGCTTAATGTACCCGGTCAGGAAAAAGGAGTAGCTGTAGTGTCTGCAAACATTCACGGAACCCATTTTGTGGAAGGATTTTCAGTAAAAGAAGCCCATAACCATAGAGTATGGACCGGATGTACTGGTATCGGTTTAACCCGATGGGTCTTTGGATTCCTTGCCCAAAAGGGTTTTGACACTGAAAACTGGCCAGAAGATGTTCAGGAGAAATTTAAAGGTGTGAAGGTACCTAAATTACTTACATGGCCTTAATTAGCTCGAAAATGTTTGATTTCAGCGCCCCCAAATTCTTCGAATTTTGAGAGTTTTAAGTTTTTATTATTTTACAAAATCTTTCTTTTTTTCTCTAAATTTTTTAGAAATTTCACACTTGAAATACACTGCTTTTTCACTAATTTTAGACTCTGATTCATCTCCTTTATCAAATTATATTTAACAATTAACAAACATTCCTTAAGTTAGTACTAAACTAACAAAAGAATTTAAACAGCAAAAAATAACCAAGAATTATGATTAGTAAGATAGAGGAATTTTTAAACTCTCCAGAATACAACGCATGGGAAATAAGTTTTAAAGAAGTACTAGAATCTATTAAAAATGAAACTATCAATGGAGACCAAGAAAATGAATTAATAAATAATTTACATACTAATCACTTATTTGCAAGTATCAAGCTTGGAAGTTACTATCATAGAGAATAAGATTAATTATTATTCTAACTTTGATTATTTTAGATAGTTTTTTATTGTTTATTTAGAAATGAGTTATATGGATAATTTTTTACATTTGGGATTAATTCTTTTTTTAGGTGCTTTTTATATAGGTCTTATAATTGCATATTTTAAAGAGCCAAAACCTAAAATGATTTATAAATATCCAAAATCAAAGTCTGTTATTCTAATTATGTTTGCAGTTATTCCACTTATTGCAATACTATCAATTAGTTAATTTTAAATAATTTGTTTAAAAAGAATGCATTATGGATCTATCTATGTTAATGTTAGGGATTGTTTTAATAAGTCCAATCATATTTCTTTTATTATATAAAAAGTCCAAATATGCTAAAAAAGAATATATCATTTTTTTATTTACTTTTGGAATATCATTTATTATATTTAGTTTCATCCCAAATACGACTTTAATTTATTCAATTAATGGATTAACTTTTACAGTTATGGGTATATGGGTTATATATTCAAAAAGGAAAAACACTAAAGATAGTATAACTTTAAATGAATATATATGGTTTGTTATTGCTATTTCCTCGTTTTTACGAGCTTTTAATCTATATTAAGCTAATATAGTTATATGAATTCATTATTTGAAGTATTATTAGGATTATTTTTAGAAATTACAATGTACTATATTCTTTCATTTAATATCAAAAATATCATTAATTGAAAGTATTTAGCTTTTAATTTCGTTTTGATGCATATAACGAAGTAATTATAATTAAACGACAAATTTATTATTTTTAAGCTAAAATTGTAACCATGAGTGATGTAAATAATATTTTTTTGGAATTCTATAAAGTTCGTGATTTCAGTTATAAACTTCAAAACTTAACTTTAGTTGTTGACTCTAAAAAGCGATACGGAAAAAATAATTCTAAATATTTAGACTCTCTTAAATTATTAGTAAATGATTTAGGCTTTGATAAAATTAAGTTTAATGAATTATTAGAGTTATACCTTAAAAGCAATGAAAAAGAGGATTTCAATAATTTAGAGAAGTATACTCAAGATTACTATAAAAAAATCGAACAAGAAATAATTAAAGTTCCAAACAGTATAGACAAAGCTTATGAAGTCTTAAGAGCTTTGATCGAAATTGATGCTTATGAAAATGAATATCAAGTATATGATGCTCTTGTTCTATTGAAAGACGAAATTAACGAGGAAAAAACTGAAAAAATCTTTTCATATTGGAAAGAATCAGATGATAAAATTTGGACAAGTCTTGATTTTATGGATGACATTGATATAGTCTCCCATTATAGATTTAAAGATAATTATAGATTCGAAGGTTTCGATTCGATTTTTAAAAAAGAAGAATTTGAACTACAATTTAGGTTATTAGAATCTCTTTTCGCAGAAGATGTCAAACAATTAGCTTTTAATTTATGGTTAATAGATAGAATTCCAGAATTTATAAATTATAATACAGATTTAATTAGTTATATTTTGAAATTTATCGCTCGGCAGAGGAATCTGAAAGGTTATTGGGATAGTAATGTTGTAAAAACTATTCATGAAAGAATAATTGAAAAAGGAGAAGACTATAAAGATCCAGAACCAATTTTTGGAGAAAAAAATGATATTATAATAAGTACAAACGGTGAAGGCAAACTTACTGAAGGAAGGATTGAATGGGAGCCAAGTACTTATATTACTGCATTATGCTCATTAAGTTTCCTTAAACATCCTGTTTCTGATAAAATGAGGGAAATAGGAAATATAGGGGCTAAATGGCTTTCTCAAGCCCAAAATACTGATGGTAGTTGGTCGAATTTTGATTATTCCCAAGATATTGAATATCGTGATAGTTACCGCATTAAATTTTGCAAGACTAAATTTAAACATGATCTATTTGTGACATTAATTGCTATTGAATCAATATTTAGAAGCGAAATTCCCAATAAAGAAAAATACGTAAATAGAGGGTTCGAATGGATTAAAAACCAACAGGACAAACATGGAATCTGGAACTATGATCAATTATTCCCATATTCTATATTTCCATTAATAACAGTTTTAGTCCTTGAATTAGAAAAACTAATTTCTAATAGTGCTATTATTCCCAAATCAGATTATTTAATGATGAGTAAAGATTTCTTGAATTCTAGTATTCGATTTTTATCCGATGAAAGTTTAAATTCTAGACGTTTAGCCATTATTACCGCTTATCATGGCATAGAATTTTTTCTCTATTCTGCATTAATTGAGAATGATATTAGTATTTTTGATAAGAGTGAAACTATTGGTATGTTTAAAGCATTGAATCAATTCCAACAATTCCTTAAATCTGAAAATAAGATTAAAAAAGGAGGCATAATTGATTTTAAGAATTCTTTATTGGAATTAAAGAGTTACAGAGATAATATTATTCATAGAGGATATAATGTAGAAAAATCAAAATGTGAAGATTTAGTTGAAAAAGCAAGAGAATTCACTTCAAAATATTCTATTGAACTATGGGATAGTGATATTTTAAGTTAATAATTAAAGTAGGAAAGAATGCAAAAAATAAAAATTAAAAAGCTGTTTATTCTTCAGCTTCTTCTTTTTCTTCTTCTGTATTCACTTTTTTCTCGAATACATCAACAAACTCAACTCTGTTTATACCCATGTTGTCCCAGATATCTCTTGCGATTCTGAATTTTGCGTAAGTTGCCTGGTTATCGAATTTAGCCATCTCGGATAGGTAAATCATTATTTTATCATCTTCAATTTTGACTTCATGGTCTTCTGGCTTCATGTTTGGACTTGGGTACTGGAGTTCAATAATTCCGTAAACTTTTTCTTCATCATCTTCGATTATTTTTTCAACATCTACGTCATAAACGAGTGTTTTACCTGCAAACTCGTGGTTGAAATCGACAGTTACTCTTCCACCGCTGATGCTTCTGATTTTACCTGGCTGACCTTCTAGGGTTATGGTCATTCCTACTTGTGGCCTCATATTCTGTTTCTGGAACTCCTTCATTGGTATAAGCTGTATTAGTTTTTGGTCTCTTATACCAAAACCATCTTCAGGAGCTACTTCAATTTCTTTTTTCTCTCCTACTTCCATTCCAACAAGACCTTTGTCAAGTCCTTTTAAGACATGACCTACTCCAACAGCTATTGGTATTGCACCGAAAGTCTTATTTTGAGTTTGAAGACCTGCTTCTTCAGCGGTTTCTTCATTTGTGGTATCGAAAATGTCTCCTGTTTCCTGTACCTTTCCAGTGTAGTTAAGCCTAATAAAGTCTCCTTCTTTTACTGCCATAATTCAATCCTCCTGTGTGGTATGCTTTCTTTAAAATTTTTAAGCGTATTTTTATCTTTATAATTTAATATACGAATAACGGACGGATATTTATCTATATATTTAGATAATGGCTCTTTTTCAATTCTTGCCTCTAAAGATGATAGAATCCTGGTTTTAAAGTGCCTGCTGAATCCACGTGAAATGCATTCTTCAACTTCAGCAGTGCTTTTAAATGGCCTTCCATTTATAATGTTTAGAACAGTCTTATCATCTAAAAGAGTCAATGATTTTAAATACTCTTCAGAACTCATGTTTATAAGTTCTATTATGCCTTCTTCATCCCTTAAATCGTGAAGTGGAGCCCTATTTTCTCCAATTTCCCTTTCTAAAATCTCAATTGTTTGTTTGGGCAGCATATCTTCTACTGATTTGAAATTATCCTTCAAAACAGCTTCTCTAATTTTAGTGCCGCTTACGTTTTCAATACGTTCTACGAATATAAATTTATCCTTGAAATCAAAATTGAGCTTTGTCAGGGATTTTGAAAGAGATACAATAACGTAATTATCTTCATGAAGTTTTCCTTTTATTAAAACTTCTTTTGTATCCATATCAACGATTTTATAGGGTTTTGGAGCTACTCCGTTTCCATCCGAAATTCTTTGGAGTATTTTTTCAAATCCCTCAATGGGTTTGTAACCCCTAGGAATATAATCTGCATTCAATGCTTTAAAAATCTTTGCAAGACATAGCGAATATTGTCCAGAACCCATTATTCCCATTGGAGGTCCTTCTATAACAATATCTGCCCCAACAGCAATCGCAGCATCGGCCCTTGCATGACGTGTCATGATGTAGGGTAGCCCTCTACCGCTCCGCTCAAATGGGCCGGGAACAACTGCAACAAATATTCCATCACTAACCTGCTTTTTTGCCTCCAGCATGCAGTGCCTATGGCCTATATGCAGTGGCGAGTACTCCGTGAAGTCTGCTATTATCTTAAATTCTCCTTTGGGTTCCCCATAGGCAGGATCTTTTTTAAAATCTTCTAATAGAAGTTTCCGATCCTCTTCTATAAACCACTTTACAAAATCTTTCTTTGAAGGCATGTTCTTATATTTAGCTTCTTTTGAATAAATGATTTATGTACATCCATGTCTATCCAAATATTTATTAACTTTTTGAACCTTATTTATACTTGGAGAAAGTTTAATGATAAAAACTAATTATCCATTATTGACTATTTTTAATAATTCCACTTATTCATATAACCTAATTTGTATTTACTTTTTAAAATTGATCATTTTCTATTTAAATTCTCTTTTAAGCTTTTTTATTAAAATAAAGACATTATTTCAATTCGAGGTAGGCTATGGAAAATATAATCCTAAATATCTATGGAAAAGTGGTTGATGAAAATAAAAATCCAATATCTGATTTAAAGTTAAAAGCTTATGCCATTAATTCATCATTTTTTCATGCAGATGAAGAATTAGGTGAATCTAAAAGTGATTCAGAAGGAGATTTTAATATTGTTTATGATTTAGGAAATGATTTAGAAGATAAAAAAAGTTTAGAAATTAAAATTGAAGTTTTTATAGAAAATGATAATCTTTTAAGCATCTCTAAGAGTTTTAAAGGTAATGATATCAATTTTGAAACCATTAAAATAGAAAAGCCCAATATAGGCATTGAAGGTAGAGTTATTGATGAGAATGGAAATCCTATTTCTAGATTAACTGTAGTAGCAGAGGACGTTGATTTTGGAAAAATAGAGTTAAACGCATTGGAGCTTATTGAATCAAAAGTTAAGTCTGCAGTAGAAAAAACCATTTTAAGTGATTCTTTCGATTTTATAAAAGATAGATATAATCTTCTGTTTTTCATGCGCGATGACTTTTTAGGATCAACTAAAACTGACGAGAATGGATATTATCGAATTATTTATCATCCAAGCAAATATAAAGAAATTCTAGATAAAGATCCGGATATAAGAGTTATTGTTAAGGACAATTTTGGAGTTTTTGAGCTTAAAAAGACAGAAACTTATGAAAACGTCAGCAAATCTATCCAAAGTATAGAAAATATAGTAATTAACCGTAAACATGTTGAGGGATGGCATGTTACATTAAAAGATTCAATTCCATCAAGATTAAGTCAAAATAATGACATTGAAATATTAATTGATAATAACTGCGCTTTAGAAAAAATTGTGAGTGTGATAGAAGAAGCTGAATCTTATGTTTATCTAACTCAATTCAACTTTTATCCTGATTTTGTTCCAAGATTCTTTAATTCACCAGATAATCCCTCTGAATATAAATCTGACGATCCATTAGCTTATAAACTTTTAGAAGCCCAAAATAGAGGAGTAGATACTAAAATAATTATAAACGAAAATGCAGTTGTCCCTGATAACTACGATGAATTACATGATTATTTCAAAGATAGTGAAGTCGAAGTAAGAAGATTCCCAGCAAAGGGCCCTTATGCAATGCATGCTAAAGTTCTGGTTGCAGATGGAAAAAAAGGTTTAATAATTGGATCTCCATTTAGTCAAAGCTACTGGGATACCACGGAACATGATGTGGACGAGCCACGTAGGCTTGATAAAAATGAAGGACCAGTACATGATGTTTCAATTTATTTAGAAGGATCTGCAGTTAATGATGTAGAAGAATTCTTCATTGAGATTTGGAATTACCTCTCAGACCTGCATTTTGATGGTGAAGGCAAGCTTATTAAAAATAGTAGTCTATTTAGAGAAAATGAAGTTCAAACTGCCTTAAATAAAATCAAAGAACAAAAAAATAATTCAAATATCCAAAGTGACTATGATGAGATCATTAATAATCAAAATTCATATTTAAGATCAGAAAATGAAACTTTGCAGATTGTAAGGTCAATTACTCCAGACACATTAACTAATAGTGGAGAAATGGGAGTTCTTGAAGCTTATAGAAAAGCTATTAACAATGCAAAAGATTTCATATATCTTGAAAATCAGTATTTCACCAATAAATATATAATTGGAGCTTTAAAAAGGGCACTCAATCGGAATGAAGAGTTGCAGTTAATTATGGTAATTAATGAAGTCCCGGATGTCCCCACATATAGAAGCTGGCAGCATTACGGCTTTGATTTTCTTGAACTAGATGTTAAAAAGATGCTTTTAGAAAATCAAATTGGAGTATTTGTTAAATGGTCAGGTAAATTTCAAAATGGAAAAAATAAACTACGTAATTGTTATATCCACAGCAAAGTAGCAATTGTAGATGACGTCTGGGCAACAATAGGTACTTCAAACATTGATGGATCTTCTTTAAGCTGCGCTGAAGAGTTTGGAAGCACTGAAACTTCAGTAAATCACCGCAACATGGAAATGAATGCATTAATGTTTGATATTAATGACCAGAAAAAAGGCAGTATTGAAAGATTTAGACAAATGCTGTGGAGCGAACATCTGGGAACTAATATAAGTACTGTTAACCGTCCTGAAGAAGGATGGCTGAATCTATGGAAAAATGTTGCCTATACAAATATCAGTAAACTGGAAAAAGAAGAAATTGTATTAAACGGCGGAATTTTACCTTATAGTAAAAAGACAAATAGAAAAGATCAGATTAAAGATTTAGTAGAGCAATACAGACGAATAAAGGGAAGATTTAATCGTTAATGTATATTTAATAGTGCAAAAATCTAATAATTAAAAATATAAAATTATGTACATTGCAGTAAAATTTCAAAAATTTAAATTTAAAAGGTGTAAAATTGATTGATTTGTGCTTAACTAACTGTAAACTTGTTCCCGAAAACAAGGAATATTCCATTGGAATCAATGGTGGGAAAATTGTTTCTATTACTAAAATTCCTCCAAAAAGCGAGGAAGTGATTGATATTAATGGGAATCCTATCTTACCCGGTTTAATTGATGCTCACGTTCATTTTAGAGATCCTGGATTTACCTATAAAGAGGATTTTAGAAGCGGTAGTGAGGCAGCTGCAGCTGGTGGATTTACAACTGTAATGGATATGCCCAACACAAGGCCGCCTACAGACACCCGAAGAACATTTCTTGAAAAGTTAGAAATTGGTAAAAAGAAGAGTATTGTGGATTTTGCACTGCATGCCGGTGTTGATGATTTAGAAGAAATCAATAAAATAGCGGATTTAAATCCTGCATCTTTTAAAGTGTTCACCGATAACATTGATAATAGCTTTCTAATGGAAGTCTTTAAAGAAATTTCAAGATTGCCCCAAGATTACCCTATTTCCATCCATGCAGAGGACGAAAGCATTACAAATTTCTGTACAGAAATGGAAAAAAACATAATAGATGAAGATTCCAAAATTTACGCTGATGCACGTCCGCCAATTGCAGAGGTTATTGCAGTTTCCACTGCAATTTCATTTTCAAGATTCTATAATCAAAAAATCCATATATGTCATGTAAGTACTAAAAAAGCCATTCAAGAAATAATTACGGCTAAAAAAGAAGGTTTAAATGTTACATGTGAAATAACACCACAGCATATGTTTTTAGACACTTCATATTTTGACAAATGTGGTAACTTTGCAAAGACAAATCCACCACTAAGAGATAGTAAAAATAAACTTACTTTGGCTAACCTTAAAGACATAGATATCATTGGAACAGACCATGCTCCACATGTACTGAAAGAAAAAGAACGAAATGTTTGGGAAGCACCGCCCGGAATTCCAAATCTTGAAACTACTCTCTCCTTACTTTTAACTAAAGTAAATGAAAATAAAATGAGCTTTGAAGATATTAAAAGACTTTTATGTGAAAATCCTGCTAAAATATTCAACCTCAAAAATAAAGGACATATAAAAGAAGGAATGGATGCTGATTTTGTAATTATTGATATGAAAAAAGAAGATAAAATAAATCCGGAAAACTTTAAAACCAGGGCCAAATATTCTCCATTTGAAGGATTTAAAGTGAAAGGAATGCCAACTATGACAATAGTACGTGGAAACGTGGTTATGGAGAATAATGAAATATTTGAGAATAAGGGAATATATGTTTACTAAATGTTTTCATTAAAATAAAATAAGGAGTGATAATATGTGCGAATCAACAGTTTATTCAACAAATGGTGACACTATCATGGAAGATGTATTGAACATCAAAATAGATAAAGAAAAAATCGATCTTACAGATATATTAGGTGAGCGAAAAAGCCTCGAAGGTAAAATAGTTGAGCTTGACCTCGATAAGCATGGTATCTATATTGAATTAAATAAATAAGTCAACTAACTTTAAAAAAGCTATTTTATTAATTTAAATCTAAATATTAATTTTATTTTGAAAAATAAAAGACCCTCAAACACCTTTGGTGTTTGGGGCGCCGAAAATTCATTGAATTTTCGAGCGATGGTGGAAAACCCACCTAAAAAATAATTTTTTCCGTTTATTTCATTTCAAGTGCCTTGTTCGGACAGAAATCAATACACTTGTCACAGAGTACACAGTACCCTTTAATTGGCATTTTTGCGCCTTCTTCAAGTGTAAGCATGTCGTAAGGACATACATCAAGACAGTCACCGCACTCATTACAGAGAGCTGGACTGAACTCTATTCTATCTCTTTTGACCATTTCGCCGTTTACTTCCTTATCAATCTGTGACACTTTTAGTGCTCCAGTTGCACATGCAGAAGCACATGCCCCACATCTTGTACACATTGAATAAGATTCTCCAGGCACAACTTTGATTGCTTCAGTAGGACATACTTCAACACATCCACCATCTACAGCACAGAGTTCTACATTTCGTACAACTCCTTCATCTGTTACAGGTGATGCTGGTCCAAGTTCAACATCAAGGCTTATGGCATCAACAGGACACATTGTTGCGCAAAGTCCACATGCTGCACAGATATCTGGAAGATCAACTGATAAATCTGCTGATTTAGCTTTAATAAAGTCTCCAGGACATGCTTCAACACATATGTTACATCCGATACACGCATCTTCGTCTAAATCGAATGCTATAATTTCCTTGGATCTTTTAGTTGGTTCTTTACCTGATATGTATACTGCATTCCATGGGCATGTTTGAGCACATACGCCACATTTTATACATGTATCTGCGTCGATTTCTATTGGTTCACCTGCTTCAGAAAGTGTAATAGCATCTACTGGACAATCTTCGATACACATTCCACAGCCAGTACAGTCTATAATGGCTATAGGACCAGTGATATCTTTTTCGATTATTCTAGGTTCTTTCACACCTTCTATTCCAATAACATCAACAGGACAGATGTCTGCACATTTCTGGCACATTACACAAAATCCCTGTAGTGGCATCTGTTTGACTTTTCCTTCTTCCATTTTTAAAACGTTAGGAGGACAAACTTCGACACAATCTCCGCATTCATTACATACTGAAGGATTGAATACAATACGGGTTTGGGTTTGACCTTCTTCCCCTACTGCTATTTCTTCAGCTTTAAGAGCGCCTTGGGAACAAACGTTTACACATTTAGGTTCACCAGCACACATATCACAGTAGATCACATCATCTGGTGATACTGCAATTGCTGCTGTTGGACATGTGCCTTCGCAAGCTCCGCATCTGATGCAGCCTTCCTTGTTTACTACTATCATTTTTCTTTCACCCTTAAGTTGTTTAAAGTCTGTTTATAAGGTTTCCTTCGCTGTCGAAAACTTCAAGGGATGCAAGTTTCATTTGACTGTCAATTTCATGGGTTGCGCATGATAAACATGGGTCGTATGCTCTTATAACCATCTCCATTAAGTTGAAGATGCTGTCATCTACTTCTACACCTGGTTTTATGTAGTCTTTAGCAACTTTCTGAATACCCATTTCCATGGAAGGGTTGTTCTGGATTGTTGCAACTACAATGTTTGCTTTGGTAACGAGTCCGTTTTCATCGGTAGCATAGTGGTGGGTTAATGTTCCCCTTGGTGCTTCTACAATACCTATACCTTCACCAGCGGTTTTTTCGAGGGAATCTTGCCATTTCTGACCAGATAAGTCCTGTTCTAAAGTATCAGCTGCACATTCTGCACATGCTAATAACTCTATGAGTCTTGCCCAGTGGTAGAGTAATGGTTCGTGTGCGTAACCGAATGTGTTTCTGAATTCGTTTAAGTAATCCTGAGCTTTGGTTGCAGCTGCTGGCATTTTGTCAACAACATTTAACCTTGAAAGTGGAGATACTCTGTAGATACCTTCTGGGTAACCTAATTCCTTAATGTAAGGGAATTTTAGGTAGGAGTATGGTTTTGTTTTTTCTGCGATGTAGTCGAGGTAATCGTTAGCTGCGAATTCAACATAAGGGTTACCTTCTGCGTCTTTCATCCTTACGTCACCGTTGTATACATCCCATACGCCGTCGTTTACGAGACCAGTGTGGTATGTTTTAACGTAACCTAATTCTTTTACAAGGTCTAAGTTTTCTTCAAAGATTGGAATTGCAGTTTGGATTGTAGCCTCTGCTAATTCAACATTCCTCTGTGCTTTTGAAAGGAGGTCTTTTTGAGTTTCATCATCAAGTTCTGTGGATATTCCACCAGGTAAGTTTGATGTTGGGTGAATTGGTCTTCCACCAGTAGCTTTTACTATTGCAAGAGCGTTTTTCCTGAGTTCTATAGCTTGTAAAGCTAATTCAGGTGCGTCTTTAATGATCTGGAAGACGTTTCTTGTTTTCCTGTCTTTACCTGCTATAAAGTCAGGTGCAGCTAGGAAGTAGAAGTGAAGTGCGTGGGAGTGCATGTAGGATCCCCAGTTCATGAGTTCTCTCATTTTGTATGCTGCTGGGAGAACATCTTCTGGAGCAAATCCAAAAACACCGTCAACAGCTTTTGTAGCTGCAAGGTGGTGCTGTACATCACAAATACCACAGATTCTTGGTACTATTCTTGGTACATCTTCAATTTGTCTTCCCTGTAAGAATTTTTCAAATCCACGGAATTCCATAACGTGGAGTTTTGTGTCCTCAACGTTTCCTGCGTCGTCGAGTTGTACGGTAATTTTAGCGTGACCTTCAATCCTTGTTACAGGTTCAAGTGTTAATTTAACCATTTATTTTCCCTCCATTTTCCTTTGCTTCATAGGTACTAATGAAGCTGGAAGTGTGAATGTGTAGAAAGTACCTACAACGTCATCAAGCTGCTCAGCAACTTTTTCTGGGTCAACAGTTTTATCTTCTGCAATACCGAAGTCAGAACAAATTGCACTTATCATTTTAGCACCTTGATCTTCTACTTTTGAGGTTGGTCCGTAGCAGCCTCTGCAAGGTACTGCTATGCTTGGGCATTCTGCTCCACAAAGTGATACTGTTGCAGGACCCATACATACTAATCCTTGAGTTACGAGACATACTTCATCTTCAGGTTTACCTAATTCAAACTGTCTTTTAATTTCGTCCATTGCCATTCCTTCTGGTGGCTTTTCTCTTGGACAAACTTCACATAGGTTTGTGTTTGGTATTTCCAGAGGTTTCCCAGTAAGTAAAGCCATGATAGCTTCTGCAGTAACATCAGATCTTGGTGGGCAGCCAGGTATAGCTACATCTACATCTATAACTTCACCAAGAGGCCTTACTCTGCTTTCAAATACTGGTACTTCTTCACAAGGAACTATATTTTCTGGGTTTACGTTACTTGGACAGTTTAAGTATGCCTCACTTAAGAGCTCTTCGTTAGAACAAAGGTTTCCTAAACCTGGGATTCCACCATAAACTGCACATGTACCATATGCTATAACTATATCAGCTTTTTCTCTGATTTTGTGTGCCATTTCAAGGTTTTCATCGTTTCTGATTCCACCTTCAACAATAGCAACGTTTACTTCTGGTATTTCGTCGTATTTTACATCCATTAAAACAGGGCTGTGTTCAAAATCTGCAAGTTCCATTACGTCAATGATTGCTTCGTGAATATCTGCAATGGATAAGTGACAGCCTGAACATCCTGATAACCATGATGTTAATATTTTGACTTTTTCGCCTTCTGCCATGTTTATGCCTCCGCTTCTTCAACTTCTGCTAATTGTCCTTTAAGCGGTGATGGTCCTAAATTCTTGATACGATCAACCATCATTTTAACTGTTTCCGCGAATTTTTCCCCTTCTGATGCGGAGATCCAGTCGTGGTATACTCTTTCTTTTCCTATTCCGAGATCGTCTACGAGTTTGTAGATTAATCTCATTCTTCTGTCTAATTTGTAGTTTCCTGAATCGTAGTGGCAGTCTCCGTGGTGGCAACCAGCTACAATTACGCCGTCTGCACCTTCTTTGAATGCCTTTAGAACAAATTGTGGTTCTATACGTCCTGAACACATTACTCTTATTACACGTATGTTCGGTGGGTACTGCATCCTTGCTGTACCTGCGGTATCTGCTCCACCGTAGGAACACCAGTTACAACAGAACATAACGATTTTTATATCATCCTCAGCCATAGAGTTTCCTCCTCGCGTTTTCCAATGTACTATCAGTTGTACTAATTTGTGTACTATGTACACATATACATATAAGACCACCTAATATAAAGGTTATTTATCAATTTAAGTCGAAAAGTTTATATATTAAAACATTGATTTTTGCTTTTTCAAAATGACCTATAATGCATTGAATAAGTATATACTTGACTCATATTTATTTTTATATTATTTTGAGATTTAATAATCTATTTTTTAGCTAAAGAAGTTATAATTATCAGATTAAATTTATACAGTAGAAAAAATATCCTACTTATCCTCCTAATATGAATACTATTCTAATTATATCTTAATTAACAATTGTTAATTCAAAATAGTTTATTTAAAATAAAGTATAAAGAGAATATTTTAAGAAAAACATATTTTTAGTATCAATTAAAAAATGGTGGTGGTAAAACTGCTACTTGAAATTAATGATTTAGCTGTTGAAGTTAATGGAAGAGAAGTTTTAAGCGATATAGATCTTAATATAGCCAAAGGTGAAACTCACGTTCTTTTAGGACCAAATGGATCTGGTAAAAGTACCCTTTTTATGACAATACTTGGATTTCCAAAGTATAAAGTTACAAGAGGAGAGATAATCTTTAAAGGTGAAGATATAACTAATTATAACACTACTGAACGCGTAAAGGCAGGTATTGGAGTTAGTTTCCAAAATCCTCCTGCAATCAGAGGAGTTAAATTAAGAAGCATTCTTCAGATGGAAAGTATGGGTGGAATTACTGATGATGAAGAATTAAGCCCTGAGATGATGGAACTTGCTGAAAAGCTGAAAATGAGTGATAGGTTCCTTGAAAGAGACGTTAACCTTGGATTTTCTGGTGGAGAAGTAAAGCGTTCAGAGATACTTCAACTTCGTGCACAGAATCCAGACTTTGTAATGTTTGATGAGCCGGATTCAGGTGTTGATATTGAAAATGTAGAGCTACTTGCAGAGGAAATCAATACACTACTTGATAAAAATAAAAAGCCAGGTATGAGAGAAAAATCAGGTTTACTTATAACTCATTTAGGTTACATTCTAAATTTTGTTAGCGCAGATACGGCCAATGTACTTATGGATGGTAGAATAGCCTGTTCAGGAAATCCGGCTGAAATTTTAGAAGATATACGTAAAGAAGGATTTAAAGGATGTGTTGAGTGTTGCAAAGTACATTAGAACGTGCTAAAAAAGCACAGGAAAAAAAGGCTCTTTATGGAGAAGATATTGACCTTGAAAGATTCATAAAAGAAGAAGCAGGGGAACATGAACGAGTTAATAAAGCTAATGAAGTTCCTAAAAAAGTTCAAGATACACTACTTAAAGTAGGAGTTGATCCTAGTGAACAAGAAAGAGCAGGTACTTTTATTCAGGTAGACCAAAGTAGCGTTTGCACAACATGTGCTGGCGATGGTATTGAAATAATGGGAATGAATGTAGCACTTGATAAATATAATTGGATAAAAGACTATATGTGGAAAGCTGTAGCCCCTGATACTGATAAATATACTGCACAAACTGCAATTAGAGAAGCAGAAGAAGGAAGCAGCGGTTACTTCATAAGATCGCTACCAGGATCTAAAGAAGTATTCCCATTACAAGCCTGTATGTTCATTGGTGATGAAAAGGTAATGCAGACTGCTCATAATGTCATTATTGCAGAGGAAAATTCTGAATTACATATCATTACAGGATGTGCAACAGGAGAAGATGTAAGTTCAGCGCTTCACGTTGGAGTTTCTGAATTTTATCTTAAACCTGGAGCTAAAATTACATTTACAATGGTTCATAATTGGGCCGAACAGGTAGATGTACGTCCTAGAACAGGTATTATGGTTGGAGATGATGCAACTTATATCAGCAATTATATACTAACAAGTCCAGTTAGAAGCATTCAAACTTATCCAACTGCATATTGTTCAGGTAAAAACTCAAAAGTTTTGTTCCAGTCTATTTTAGGGGGTCAAAAAGATTCTGTACTGGATACTGGATCTCGTGTAATTTTAGAAGGTGAAGGATCAAGTACTGAAATGATTTCAAGAGCAGTTACTAAAGATCAGTCACAGATTTATGCTCGAGGACATCTTGCAGGTAGAACTCAGAATGTGAAAGGACACTTAGAATGTCATGGATTAGTTTTATCTGATGATTCAATGATGTATGCAGTACCAGAACTTGAAGGTAGTGCTACAGAACTTGAAATGTCTCACGAAGCTGCTGTTGGTAAAATTGCAGAAGAAGAGGTACTTTATCTCATGTCAAGAGGTCTTACAGAAGAAGAAGCTGCTTCCATGATTGTAAGAGGTTTCTTAAGTATGGACATTACGGGCTTACCTCAAGAACTTGCTGATGAGACTAAAAGAATGCTCGATATGAGTTTAAAAGGTATGTAATCATTGAATGAAGTATTCAATGATTTAAATTATTTATTTTTTTTATATTACTTGATTTAAAACATAATTAAATTAATTTTATTAATATATTGTCCAAAAATATTAACTACGGTAGATACATATTATTAAAAGAGGTAATATTATGTATTTAAATGGTGAAGCACGTTTTGGAAAAGGAAGAGAAATTGCACATTTAGATCTCCTTATAGGAGATAAAGAAGGGCCAGTTGGGCAAGCATTTGCTAATTCACTTGCCAGTCAAATGGAAAAACATCCTCCACTTTTTGCAATAATTGCTCCTAATCTTGTAGCCAAACCAATAACATTAATGGTTCCTAAAGTTTCCATTAAAGGAATGCTTGATGTTATGAGGGTTTATGGACCTGCACAAAAAGCCATTGCAAGTGCTGTAGTAGATTGTGTTTATAACGAAATTATTCCAGAAGATGATGTTGAGGATATATGTATAATATGTAGCTTTTTTATTCATCCAGAGGCTAAAAATAGCGATGAAATTTATAAAAACAATTACGAAGCAGCAAAATCAGCTATTAAAAGAGCATTTGTTAGGGAACCGTCAATTGATGAAATTTTAAATGAAAAAGATTCCGTAGTACATCCTTTTTATGAAGGGCCCCATTAGATTTAATATAATTAAAATTAAAGCTTAAAAATAGTGAGGTTAAGTTAAATCTTATTAAAGATTCTATTAAAATTTATAGTTAAGTTAAAGAAAAATAGTAAAATTAGGATTCTGAGATTATTATAAATTCACCTACTTTTTCTACTTTTCCGAATGGAACCAGTAGATGATCTCCTTTTTTCTTAGCGCCTTTAACATTTATATTTCTACCTTTTTCAACTTTAATAACGACATCAGTGATTTTTCCAGTTTTGCCGTTTATAATGAGTTCATCAAGTTCTCCTAAGATTCTTGCATTATTTGTTGCAACTTGATAACCTTTAATTTCGCTCCAGACCTTCTCTTCCCCTTTTATGAGTTTCCTTTCTTCATTCATCTAATCACCAACGATTTTCTTAAGAAGCTTTATATCTTCACAGGTATTTATGTTTAAGGCAAGCTCTATTTTAGAAATAATTAAAACTTCCTCATTTTGTGTCTTGTTAATACCCCTTAATATATTTAATCCAGAAGGTACGAGATCATCAAACACCGAAGTCGGTTTTAAGTCATATTTTTTAAATAAATCCGCAGGAACCATTACACTCATTGCAGGTTTTGTAGATTTTTCATATTTTTTTATCACTTCATCTATAATATCTTCAGTTAAAAGAGGTAAGTCTGAAGTTAAAGTAAGTAAAACATCAGCTTCATTAAAATTAGAAAGAATTAAGCCAAGGTCATGCACATAATCATTCCCTGATGTCATAATTGTTTTGATACCAATTCCTTTAAGAAACTTTTCAGTTTCAGGAGTATTCTTGCTAACTGCCACAATAATATCATCTATTTTAGAGTTATTCAATGCACCAATTACATATTGGATCATTGGCTTGTTATTAATCATTATAAGGGGCTTTTCAATATTTAAATTCATTCTACTGCCCTTTCCACCAGCCATTATCAAAGCTATAACCATTTTAGTGACTTCCTTATAATTTAGATAAAATAAATACCTAACATAAAGTTAAAAGTATTTATTAAATAATATACACATTATCCTCTTATTATACATATCATCAATTTATTCTTTTTCAAGATTATTCTTAACCTAAATAATATGCAAAAGAAATTATAAAGTCAATAAATATCTAAATCCATCATTTATAGATTAATATCTTACTATTGTCAAATATAAAGACATGTACATTATAATAATACTTTACAGATGATAATTGTCTAACAACAAAGTTTATATATTTAGTCCTTATAATATCCTTTGCTTAAATAAATTTAATAGCAAAATTAATTAAAAACTGTGGTGATAACCCAATGTTTTCAAACATTAAAACATTACTTTTATTTACGGTTTTAACCGGATTATTAATGGCCTTAGGATATGTAATTGGCCTGTTTTTCGGAGTAGGACTTTTAGGAGCATCAGTCTTCTTTTTGATTGCTGTTGCTATGAATTTCGTTTCCTATTTCTATTCAGACAAAATTGTGCTAAAATTATATAGAGCCAGAATTGTTTCTCCTGAAGAAGCACCAGAACTACATTCTGTAGTGGATGAACTTGCAATGAATGCAGGAATCAAAAAGCCAAAAGTTGCAATTGTTGAAAATAGTACTCCTAATGCTTTTGCAACTGGAAGAAATCAGGATAATGCAGTAGTTGCTGTAACAACTGGAATACTTGGCTTACTAAATAGAGATGAACTGGAAGGAGTTATTGCTCACGAGCTTGGACATGTAAAAAATAGAGATATTTTAATAGGTACAATTGCTGCGACAATTGCATATGCCATCTTCATAATTGCAGATTATGCTAGATTCTTTGCCATATTTGGAGGCGGAGATGATGATGGTGGATTAATTGGAATCCTTGCAATGACTGTAATTGCCCCATTTGCTGCTTTGATGGTTCGATCTGCAATAAGCAGATCTAGAGAATATAAAGCAGATGAAAGTGGTGCAAACATTTCTGGAAAGCCCTGGGCACTTGCAGATGCACTTAGAAAACTTCAGACAGGCATTAACGCAAAACCAATGGATACAAGTCCTGCTACAGCACACATGTTTATAGCAAATCCATTTGGTGGAAAAGGAAGTACTCTTTTGAACCTCTTTTCAACCCATCCCCCAATGGATAAAAGAATCAGAAGATTAGAAGAGCTTAAAACCTTCTAATTTTATTTTGTTTTAAAATTTGTATTTTAAATTATTTTTAATAGTTTTATATGTATGAATTATTCATATACTTTTAATACTTATATTAACATATTATATCTATGGTCTATCGGTTGATTATAATTGTTATTCCAAATTATGAAAATCTTGAGGAAATTAAGGGTATAATTGGCAAATATGATGTGCTTAATTCATGGTATATTGAGTCAACTGAAAATCAGATAATTTATAATGTGATCATACGTAGAGCAAAAACTGAATCTTTTGTTAATACATTGCAGAAACGTTTTTCAAAATTAGAAGGTTTTAGAATAAACCTATTACCAGTTGAAGCGTCAGTTCCTGTACCAGAATCCCTTGAAAAAACATTATTAAGAACTAAAGAATCTGAAGAGAGAGGAGATACAACACTTGAAGAGTTAACAGATCGTTTAGACCCTGGTGAACTTATAAATAGGCTTAGTCGTCATGAAATCTATGCAAATATATCGGATATGGCTAAGTTATCTAATATTTTTATTTTGATGGTTATCTTATCCTCAATTGTAGCTGCAATAGGAGTGGTTAATAATAATGTAGCCGTTATAATTGGAGCTATGGTTATAGCTCCATTTTTAGGCCCTAATATGGCCCTATCACTTGCTACAACTCTGGGAGATAGACAATTAGCTAAAGATTCTATCAAAAGTAATTATTTAGGTCTTCTAATAGCATTTTTATTATCAGTTTTCCTTGGATTAATTTTTACAGTTGATCCTACAGTTCCCGAAGTTGCTCTAAGAGCCAAAACTAATCTTGGAAGTATAACCCTGGCTTTTGCTTCAGGTATTGCAGGTGCATTAGCATTTACTGCAGGATTCAGCACTACACTTATTGGAGTCATGGTTGCAGTCGCACTACTTCCTCCTCTCGTAACTTGTGGATTATTATTTGGTTCTGGAGAGTATTCACTAGCCTTAGGTGCATTTCTACTGTTTTTCATAAACCTTGTTTGTGTTAACTTAGCAGGAATTCTAGCATTTAAATTTCAAAAAATCCGACCTATATATCCTGAAAGAATAGAAAATGCTAAAAAAATGACCAATATTGCGTTAATTTTATGGACATCATTACTTTCAATATTTATAGTCTTGATTCTATTGTATAGAGGTGCATTTGATTTATTATTGCTTCAATAGAGGATAATTAAATTTCCCATTGGAATTTAACTTATTAGCTAAAATAGAGGATTATTTATTTTTTTTTAATTAAATACTCATTTCGACCATTACAGTGCGGACATTTAGAAAAAGTTTCCAGTAATAGCTCATTATGTCCATTTACTGTTTCCATATATATTCTTAAATAAACCATTTCTTTATGACAATTATCACATTCTACGGTCCAATACTTCTCATTAAACATATTAATCTAATTTAAGTTCATCAAAGTATTAAACTTTTATTAAATATGAAAAATAAATTATTACTATTGTGCTATGAGATTTTATTATGCCGTATAAAAATAAGGAAGATTTACCAAAACAGGTAACTGAAAATTTACCAGAACATGGGCAGGAAATTTATTTAAAAGCATTCAATAATGCATGGGATCAGTATAAAGACCCTGAAGAACGTAGGGGAAATGAATCAAGAGAACGAATATCCCATAAAGTTGCATGGTCTGCGGTAGAAAACGTTTATAAAAAGGATAAATCTGGAAATTGGGTTGAGAAGAAAGAATAATTACATTCCTTTTTGTTTTTGCATTTTTCTTCTCTGCCCAAGTATACAACCACTACCCTGTCTGCCTCCAATCGGAATATGAGGAGTACCTATAGAGTTCATACAACGGGCCATTACTGCTGCACCCATAGCAAGAGCATCTGATACAAAAATAGTGCCTGCATATTTATCTTTAGAGTATTCAAGGATTAATTCAGGTTTTTTTCCAGTTATACCCGCCCTACCAGTTATCCCAAGCATAGATCCTTTTTCAACAACTCCTTCTTCGAATGCTTCTTCGCTTAATCGTTTTACAATTTTAGCGTTAACATGGTCAAGTGTTGCAAAAAGAGTGTGTATACCGCTTTCAGCATATATATCATGACCGATTTCGGTTAGTTTAGGTATTTTATCACCATCTTTACCTACATCACACCCTATAAGGGTAGTTCCTGCATCATATGCTGCTTTTGGATCTACTGGTACTGTACCAAATTGATCTCTGTTTTCAGGGACTCTTCCAATGTCAAGATAATCATGAACCGTTTCTGAGTATTCTTCTGCTTTTTTCCAGTCTGCTTTTTTAAGAATCTCTTTTTTATAGAGATCTAAAGCTGCTCCACCTCTTTTATCTACTTTTTCTGTTCCACGAATTATTGCATCTGAAACAGCACCTGCAAGCCCGCAGAAGTTACCAATTGTTCTTGCATAAGGTTCTTGGCCATTTGTAATTCTTCCAGCGAGAGTAGTACCAAAGTCCATAGAAACACAAGGATTACGGAAATCAACATCAGTCCATTTAGCTCCAACTTTAATACCTGCAGTTACAAGCTCTCCTTCCATTTCATTGGCTACAACCGACCTTCCCGTTGGTGGAAGTACACTTACAACAGCACCGTCAAACATTACTTTATCCAATAGCGAAAAGTCTCTTAATTTTTCAGGAAGACTTTCTTTGCTCATTGCAGGAGACATTTTACTTGGAGGGATTCCTGCTTCAAGGCAACCGTTTGCAAGAGCTATAATAAGCTGTCCTACATCTTCAGGAGATGCAAATCCTGCAGTTACCCCTGTAGAACGTACTACAAAATCAAGGTCCTTTTCAATATCAATATTAGATCTCTTTATTGATTCAAGAATAGTATCTCTTACAAGTTCAGAAACTGATTCCTGAGTAAGTTCTACATGCCACACTGTTTCACCAAAGACTTTTTCGCCAGGTTTAGGTGGTCTGATGTCCCTAGTCATTTTTACAGTTTTATCAAGGAGATACGTTTTACTTGTGTTTAGATTTGTAGCAGTTAGAATACACTTGGTAGTTGTATTTCCAAGCTCTACTGATGCAACAATATAATAAACATCTGGACGCAGGTTTTGACCGTATCCCTGTCCTGCTGTTTTCTTTGTAAATGATGACATTTTTGCATCTTCAATCCTTATGTACCTGCTTTTTGCAATTACAGGCTTTGGGCCCCTACTAAATATTTTTCCTAGAAATGACAATGCTTTCCCTCCGAAAATAAATATTTTGGGGTTCAGGAAATAAAAACATGCGAAAAAAAGTTTTCGATGTATCGAAAATCAAAGATTTTCGAAAGATTTCCTTCAACCTCCAAAAAATAAATGTAATCTAATAATAAAATTGTTAAAAGAGGATATAAATCTTATGAAATTATTCTAAAATAAAGGGGATTGATTTAAAATTTTCGAAAATTAATGCTGAAAATTAGAGTATTTTCAATTATTAAATCTATAATCTTCTCCTACGGATAACTAATATTCTCCTGTAATATCAACTTATTCATAATGAAATGTATATTCTTATTATTATATAGCTTACATATACTACTACTAGAGTTAATCCTGCATATCTCGTAAGTTTCATTTTCCATCCTGCAAGTAAGAGAAGTAGTGAAGTAACAAAAACCATAACTGGTGCATCAAATACTATAGAGAGAGGTTCTATGGGGATATTTATAAAAAGAGCAGGCACTCCTATACCTATCATTATATTGAATACATTACTTCCAAGTACAGTTCCAATAGACAAACTATGTAATTTTTTCATTGCTGAGGTTAAAGTTACTACAAATTCTGGAGCACTTGTTCCTATTCCAAGGGCAAATAATCCTACTAGTATTTCAGGTATGCCTGCAATTTTTGCAATTTCAACTCCACTATAAACAAGTAATCTACATCCAATTATCAAGCCTATAAGCCCTATAATTACAAAAATTATATTTTTCCGTTTAATGGATTTTCTTAAATTATTTGCTTTAGAACTATTTTTAGAGCTTTCTTTTTGAGCTCTAATGAGTATAGCAAAATACCCTATGTAAACTATTATAAGTACAATTCCAACTATTCTTGTAATCTCATTAACAAAAAGCAAAAATCCCATAAGTATTAACGCTGTTAAAAGCGTCATCATTCCATCACGCATTATTTCCTGACGATTAGTATGTATTACCCCTGCGAAAAATGCCGAGATACCCAATATTCCAGCAATATTCCATATATTCGATCCTATAACCACGCCTACGCCTATCTCAGTACTACCAGTTAAGGTAGCAATCATAGCAGAACCAAATTCAGGAAGAGACGTTCCAATAGCTGATGCGGTAACTCCCAGGATTATTTGAGAAATCCCTAAAGATTCCCCTATATCAACTAAATTATCAACGAATAAATCAGCAGCTTTTATTACTATTAATAAAGATGCCACTAAAATTCCCAATAGTCCTATTAGTTGAATCATTTTCGCACCGGAACTATATTTCCTACTTCCCACTATATAAATATTTGGATGAACCTTAAATTAAATAAATTAGTAATTAAAATGAATTATTTTTAAGATAAGATAATTAAAGACAATAAAACTAAAAATAAAAAAAATAGGCGAATAATCGCCTTTAATTGCTTATAGCAATTTGTTGATTGGGTGGTCTTCTACTGGTTCTGTTCCTATGTCTCTAGCTGCTTCTGCTATGAAGATATCAGCCATACCACATGCTGGGAACGCCATTCTAGCGTTTTCGATAGGACCAAAGAGTACAAAGTCTCCACCAGCCATTTGCTGAATAAGGTTTGAACCCACATCACAAACTGGCCATGCTTCTGCATGTCCCTGTCCACCTTTATCTACAGGTTTTTTGTAGGTTCTTAACCAGTCCCATGCTGATGGAACGTTGTGAATACCGGAACCTACTGGATAACCCCATTTACTTTTAACAGCAAATGATGTTCTGCATGCAGGTCCTGCACCTTGTCCTAGTGGTGTAATTGCTACATCCATGAATGGTTTGGTGATTCCACATTCTTCAGCCATTTGGAGTAATCCGTTGTCTAAAGCTGCTCCACCGTTTTCCCAGATGTTAATTTTACCGTCAACACCAGCTTCCATAGGGTTGAAACCTAATACAATGGATGCTTCGATGTCGGTTGCTTTTAATGCTTCTAGTTCATCTGCTTCTGAAGCCATGTTGATAGAGTTGTAGATTGCTCTTTCAGCTAATCCAGCTTCTTGAGCATACTGTGCACCTGCAGCTCTTGCTTCTGCTGATGTTGAATCTATCATGAATGGTTTGTCACAAATGTCACCGACAAATTCTAGATATTTAACTATAGCTTCTGGTGTTGCACCGAAAGTTTGTACGATACATGGGTTTCCGGTGACGTCTGACATTTCTTCCATAGTTTTAATACGTTCTTCTGCTGCGTCTTTATCAAAGACACCAGCTTTTTCATCACTAATAATATTGTGTCCACCGTAAAAGATGGTTCCTGCTAAAACAGTTGGGTATTCTCCAGGCTGTCCTCCAACCTTAACCCCAGCAACATCTATTACAACTTGTTCTTTATCAAATCTAAACATACGTAAACCTCCTAAATTACATACCTAATGCTTGTAGGAATGCTCCTATTGCTACGACTTTGAATACTACAAACAGGATTATGAGTCCTATTATTATACCGTATAAAATACCGATATCTCTACCTATTTGCTGACCTAATTTTTGAGAGACTTCTCCTGCTGTAAATTCAACTTTTTCCTCTACATCATTTAATCTCTCATTAGCTCTATTGAATTCTTCTGAAGGGACAATCACTGCGGGTATATTATCTTCTGCCATGTTTATGCCCCCCTAAATAGGATATATGCAATTGGTCCACCAACAAGGATTACAGCTAATAAAAAGCCCATAGCCATTCCAGTAACTCTTGATGCATTTAGACCTGCAAATAATCTTTGGTCACGCCCAATTAATTGAGCCTGAAACTTAACATCTTCTACAACTTTTCTTAGGCCACGTATATTAGGTTTGTTTGAGAATGTAACCATTTTTAAACCTCCTTATATAAGTAGCAATACTCCAATGGTCAAGGTAAAGGCTAAACCTACTGCAATACCCTGCACTTTACCAGAATACATACCAGCAAAGATTCTCTGGTCTGCACCAATCATCTTAATCTGGGTCTGTATATTACGGATTCTTGCTTCTATTAATGCTGTTTCTGGAGCGACGGGTCTAATTTCTTCCCCTTCTTCTTCTTCAGCTCCACCTTCTTCTACTTTAATGACCATTGCTTCTTCTTCGAAGGCTCCTGGGTCTTTTTCAATGCATTCTTTTACTTTAGCTTGAATTTGACCTTCATCTTCAACATCAATTAAACTTACGATTTCAAATTGTTGTTGGAATCTTTCAATACCTTCATCTGGAATGTTTTCGATAAATGGTATTGCTCCGGTTGCCCCGTCGATTTTACGTTTTTCATCTACACCGTTTACGTGTAATGCTTCAATACTTTGACCTGTGATGTGTCCCTGCACTTCTGCCCCGCATAATATGAGGAATCTTAAGTTAGGGTTAGATATTAAGTTTGCAAGCATTTTTTCAATACCCAGGTTTTCTGTTTTACATGGTCCGCTTATTGCAGCTCCTGCATCTACAGCAACTTGTTCGTTGTGTGATGCTAGTGTTGTTACTGCTACTGGACTTTCTGGGTCACCTACAACATAATCTCCGTTAACAACAGGCCATCCTTCTGCTGGTGATTTCTTATCAGCCACTCAAAACACCTCCTAAATTGCAAATGCGGCAATCAGCAGTACAAGTCCTAATAAAAATCCGTACACTACATTGGTAAATTTACCTGCTGTAAGGTATACTCCTTCCCTACCAGGGTAAGAGTTGTATGATGTAGTGGTAGGATCTAGTGAATTCATTAGATCGTCTGCTGCAAGCTCTAAAGTACTTATTTCTGCGTTTATATCGTCCATGGATACTAAAACTGCACCTTTCATCCCTGCACCAATAATACCAGTGGAAGGATCAAGGGTCAGGTTCATTTCAGGAACTACATTTACGTTTGGTAACATTTCGACCATTTTAATTCCTCCTTAATGCTCTTCCTCTTTTGGCCATAGTCCTGACCATTTAGCTGATGCAGATTCTTCAATGGATACTTTTGTAAAGCTGCTCATTGATATGAACCATCCGATAGCACCAATTATTGGGATTAATGCTGTTGCCCAGTTTCCTTTCAATAATGTTGCAAGTAGCCCTACTACTGCCATTGATGCAAAACCTGTGGTTGCTGCAAGTTTTAGGGTTCTTGGTTGATTTTCGTTAGGTCCTAGACATGCGTTGAATGGGTGCTGTATAGCCATAGTGTTTAGTATGAATAATAGTGCTATGAAACCAGTTGTGACAACTGTTGATAGAATTACTGGCATGGAAATGCTTCCAGCTATAGCTACAGAAAATCCAAGAACGGATAATGCTGCTGCACCTGAAAGTTCAGCTGTACATTGGACAAGTACAGGTATTTTCATTTTAATTATTTGTTTACCAATTATTGCTACTATAGCACCTACAATCATTGCAATTATTAATCCTAAGATTGGACCTAATGCTGCAAAGGTTGAACCTACTATTAAGACACCTGCAAGACCTGCTATGGAACCTACGATACCGATAGCAAGGGACATGTATCCTATGGAAGGTACACCAGTACCTAAACCGTAGCTTGCAACTCTTCTTATTGCGTCAGCTCCCCATATGATTGCTGCTACAGCACCGAGTGCGGCTGTAATTGATCCAATTGTTGGGCCGAGTAATGGTAGAAGATATATACCCCCAAGTCCACCTATAATTCCGAGTGCTATAGTTCTGCTAGCAGGTATAGCTACTCCTGCGGGTCCTCCGCCTGCTGCTGACATTAGAAGACACCTCCTAATAATAATAATACTGCTACAATACCAGTTACGAGTGATGCGATTCCAGCGGCTAAAATTCCTCTTGGAATTCTTTTAAATTTAGGGTCGTGGAATCCTTCAATGGTACCACCAATGTTGTATGAAGCTACAACTGCATTTATAAAGAATATACCTACTGCGAAAATTCCTGCAACTGCTGCTGCACCTGCTACTCCGTATGCTAATCCGGAAAGAGCGCTGTTAAGTGCCCAGTAGATTAATCCTCCACCGATACCACCAAGAGCACCTCCGATTATTCCGCTTACATAACAAACTGTAGGAACTCCGTGACCTTCGGTACCTGGTGTTACATATTTTTCTTGTGGTAATTTTGTTATTGGATCAGTTGCTACTTTAGCGGATACAGGAACACATCCTATACCGTAAACATATATGACATTACCAAAAAGCATGGTAATTCCAATCATGAGCATTGATCCTACTGCGCCAGCTGCAAGAATCATCCATAGTGGCTGTCCTGTCATTGCTGCTGCAGTTATAAGTCCTGTTAGACCAGAACCTGCTGCAAGCATAGCAGTACCTGTACCTACACCTGTAGCGGTTGCTATAGCTGCTGGAGCACCACCTACTGGTATAAAGTGGACACCGCCACCAATTAAAACTCCGCCTGCAGTAATTGCGACTATTAATGTTAATGGATCCATTATAATAACCTCCTCATTCCTTATATGGACCGTATGTGTTTCTTGCGAATGTTTCAATTCTGTTATTTAGGACTATCAATATCAATACAATTATAATACCTGCAATAATTCCATAGAAAGGTCCAAAGACAATTGTAATCCAGAAACTGAGGAATACAATTAATCCAAAACAGAATCCTGTGATTGGTCCTCCAAACTTAGAACAGAACTGTACAACATCCATAGAGTTCCTTACACCTAAATCTGCCTTTCTGGTTATATCACCGTGAGATGCAACTGGAATTCCCCCACCGAATGGTAAGTGCTGGTATTCTCTTTCTGCACCGTAGTGAACGTCTCCTGTTGATGAACCTATAGCACCGATTGTTATTCCCCAAAGCACTGAAAGTAGTGGTAATGAGAATGGGTGCGCAAAGCCTGGTACAGGTAATGTCATGAGATATGATAATCCTACTATACAAAATGTAACTATAAATCCGTGACCAGCTATTGGGCCTAAGTGAGATGTAATAACATCAAGATATAATGGTTGGTTAAATTGAGATTGGCTTACAATTCTTCCCATATGTGAAGTTGCTGCAAATGCAGCGTGTATTAATGCTGCTATGAAAGCTCCTGCAGCTAATGCCATTATAACAGGTAAATTAATTCCTATAAGAATAGCTGCTACAGAACCTGCTATACCTACCATTGTACCCCATAGAACTGGTTCACCAGACGCTGCCTTGTTAAACATTCTATGAAGGTTACCCATTTGTGGAGCAAGTTGTACCTGAGAGTTTGGGTTACTCATTGAACCTACATCAGATTCAAGGTCCTCAGCTGCCCCTGCAATGGTTGCAGCTGCTCCCATAAGAGCAACAATGCCTAATCCTGTTATCATAGGGTCTACCATAGTATTTCCTCCTTTTTTTTAAATAAATAAATAATAGGTGTTAATAACACCTATTTAGCTGGAGAAATAAGTCCTCTTTCTCCTGCTGGTTCGAATTCTTTTAATGCACCTTTAGCAGCTTCAGCACGTGGGTTTGTGAAGTCAAACATTAAGTTGTTGTCTGCAAATGCGATTTTAACCAGGGGGTTAAATACAAATGCGTCTCCTCGTGCTGCGTGTGGAGCTTGTGCAATACCAGCGTATTCACCTTGGTGACCTACGTTCATAGCGTAGTTAGGATAGTTTGGTCCTCTTGCTTCAAGAGGTAATCCTTCGTCTCCTCTAATTGCGAATGTGTTAGCTGGTCCACACTGGTCCTGCAAGTCGTATCCATAGAATCCGAGTCTGGAGTGCTGTTCTTTGTGTAAGAGCATGGATAAGTACCATCCACTTAAACCTGTCTGAGCGTTTCCAGTAGCGAATGCTGTGGAACAACCTGCTGCTGCTGCAACAATGGATGCTCTCTGTGATCCACCGAATACGGTTTCTAAGAGTGCTGGGTATTCTTCGAACTGTTCAAGTGCGTAGAATGTAACTTCGGAACCTACATCAAGGACAGTTTCCATGGTGTTAGGTGCTTCAGTCATTCCAAATTTGTCTTCTACGTATTCTTGACCGTAGTATGTGAAGTCATCGAGTACGTTATCAGTGTAAGCTGCAGTTGCGTACTGTGTGAATCCGACACCACCTGACATGTATGAACCAAGCCAGATTTGATCGTATAACATTGCACCAGTAGCTACAACATCGAGAGTTACTCGTACTGGGTCGTCTGCGTTGACTCTTGAAGACTGAACTATGTCAGCTAAGAAACCAAATGCAACTCCACCAGGTTCGTTTTCCCCTCTTGCTCTTCTTACTGGTAAGTATGAACCCATGTGTACAACTTCTGCGTGTTTTGCAGCGTATGCGAAGTCACCAGTTGCGGCTTCCCCTGCTGCCTGTTTGTATGCAGAAATCATGGACATACCAATTTGCATAGCAGACCATCTTGAGGTTGTACCTCCGTCACAAGTTCTTGAGACTATGGTTGGTACTCTAACAACTTGCCACATTGCGTCTCCAACTTCAGCTTTTAAAGCTTCAGCTTGGTCGTCAGGGAACATTTCATTAATGTTTATGACATACGCTTGGTCAATTTCATCTGCTATTTCGTCGTTACCAGTGAAGATTTTCACGTAACTGTCTGCAACAAGTGATGGGTTTGTTTCCACCATGTGTTCTTGAACAACTGCAGCACCAGGCATAGCGTGGTTTACAGTTTCTAGGTAATGAGTAATTGTCTCAGGAGTAACTTCTTTACCTAATCTTTTTTCAATAACAGTGTGTGCAGTGTTTAAACCTACTACAACAGTTCTTCTTATTTCATCCCACATTTGCTGGATTGCGGCGTTGTTTACAAAGTGTAAATCGTCACCTTCAACAAATGTGTCTGTTCCAGAAACCTGGTAAGGCATAAGTACCCTCTGACCGAGTGGTGTACCAATGTCTGGATTGTACATTGGAATTCCACGTTTTTGGGCTATTTCCTTTCCAGCGTTTACGAACTCAGTTTTTCTTTCGGATTGTTTCCAACCACCGAGGTCGTAAAAGTGTGTTTTTGTTTCTTCTGGGGATTCTTCAAACTTCTTTTTTAAAGCATCAATAAATTTTTTATCAGCCATATTAATCACCCTCCCAATTATTCAGGGTAGAATCCACCTTGGGATCTTAGTACGTGTATTCTCTGACATACTTCGACAGCATCTTTGTCGTCTTTGTATGCTTCACCATCTACTCTGTAAATAGTGGTCTTTTCTTTAAGGGTTGCTTCGTCTAATGGTTCACCTAAAGCAACTGGTTCGTCGAGTTCGTCACCAATCTGGTTTTTAACTGCTTCTACTTGTCCAGTTTCTTTGTTTAAAACCTGTCTTCTGAGCATGTCAAACATCATACCGTCTTCATCAAGTCTTAAGGAGTGGCCGTGTACGGACTTTCCTCTGATACCTGATCTTGCAGGGTCAAACCATTCGGTTTCAAGGAGCTCTTTTGAGATCTTTTCGAGGTCTCTTTCTCTGGCTTCGATAATCTGTCTACCGGAGAGAGTACCTGCATCTGCTGCTCTGTATCTGCATAAGTAAGCTCTTGATCGGAGATATGGCTGAGCAGGAGCGAAGTACATTGAGTCAGTAAACTGAATGTATCTTACTCTGTCACCAGCTTTTGCACCGTCAACAGGCTCAACTAAATCCCTAATTGGGTCTTCTGGTTCATCCATTTCTTCAAGTGGTGGGTGAGCGCTTGGATAATCCTCACCAGGAGCTCTGTGTCCGAGTACGTTTACAACGTCTTCGTCAGAAATCTCCCTTAGTTTTTCAAGTTCATATTCAGGGTCTTGGAAATTGCTTCTGTTTTGGGCAACCTTAGTTGTTCCAGGATAATATTTTGCCATTTCATGCACCTCCTAGTGCTAACCTAACTTTTCTAATAATTTCATCCAGCTTTTCTTGGGGGGCGGTTTCTCCTCTAATAACACCGCTTATTATATCCACGATTTCACCTTTAGTTTTAGGCTCTTCGGGCATTACAGCTTTTGTTTTAACACCAATCTTTGCGAAATCTTCAAAGTCAACAGGGTATTCACATATAATAACGCAAGGTTTCTCCACGTTTCTTAATATTAGCCGGGCTTTGTACGTGATGTGATGTTTCACACCTCCGAGGTGTACCAATATCAATTTATGTAAATTGATCTGCTCGATTTCCTTTGGAGTAAGTCCAAAAAGACTGCCTCCTCCGGCTGCCGGAGCATCTTGTGGAACGCCAGCACCAGCATTTAAGACTAGAGTACTTGTCATTATGTTAGCTTCCCGCAGCGCAAATGTTATTTCACAAACTGGTTTTGTTATGTGTCTCCTTCCAGGAGACATTGCAATGGTTAATACATCGCTTCCACTTTGTGCAAAGGTTCCTCTTTGGGCAATTCCTCCTCCTTCACCCATACCCATTGCTTCTCTGCAATCCACTACATGTGTACCTTTGCCTATCATTCTTCTTTTTTCCTTTTAAGTATTTGTGCTCTTTCACTGAGTTGTGCGCTTTGATCGGTTAATCCAACCATTTCTTCAGGAATTTGATCTAATTCCTCTCCGTATTTTAGCTGATCTGTAACTGTTTTCTGTTTTCTTATGAAGTGCCCAATATGGATGTTAAATCCAAATGGTAATTGTTCTTCACAAACTTCTCTTATTGGTTCAATGACATCTTCTGATTCTATTTCCAGAAGAATTCTACCAGGTTTCACTTGTACGCTTACTTCTTCACCGTTAATAACTATTGATCTGCGGTCTGGGTGTCCTTCTCTTACTGGAGGAAGTCTTGGTCCGTGTATAAGCATTCTTTTGATACCTTCAATGCCGTCGAGTTCGTTTAATAACCTTTCGGCAGTATCTACGTTTAATAATCTGTGTGGAAAAATTTCAATGTCCATTTACTGTTATGCCCCCAAGTTTGGATTACTTAAATATCGCCTTTTATGTCGGCAGCTGCCTCCACTACGTATTTGAGTGGTTCTCGGAATTCGTCGATCTGGCTGAATACATCTTTAATTAATCCAGAGGTTGCTTCTGGGGAGAACATCTGTGTACCTGCGTCGAGCGCCATTGCAGCTGCTACGCATGGTATAGCGAATCCTTTACTGTGTCTTGTAACGATGTGGTTACCGTTAAAGATACCCGGCCCACCTCCACCGTAAATAGAGTGACTGAAGAAAGAGAATCCTACTGCTACACCTTCAGCTCTACCGAAGTCCACACCAGGTAATCCTGTTGCGTATTCAAGAGTGTCGTTGTAGTATAACAATGTTGAGGATACACCTTGAGCAGCTCTTGCAGCACCTTGGTTGACCATTGTAGCTGCCATTTGTCCTGCTGCTGCATATGCGTTCCATTTAGCTAAGTCATCAGTTCCGTAAACTTTGAAATCGCCGCCGATTGTTTTTTCAACACCGACTACGCCGTCTGCTTCTGCTCTTGCTACTGTGTCAAGTAAAACAGATCCTACGGTTCCTTCTTTACCGTTAGCTTTTACGAGATCGTAGACCATGTTGTCTGCGTTCATTCCTTGGTAAGCTAAACCGAGTAAGTGCATTCTTTCGAATCTTCCTACTGCATCTCCCATTTCAAACATAGCTGTTTGTTCGAGGAGACTGGATAAAGCTGCTGCTTGCATTGTGTTTTTAAGTGTTGCTGCAACAACGTGGTTAACCATAATGTTTCTTAGTGCGTAACCTGGACCTTCTAATTTCTGAGGTACATCGAGCATGGTTGCCATGTTTCCGCCAGCGTATTCAACTGTTTGTGGGTATCTACCTAATACAGCTGCTTTTACGACGTTAGCATCATACATGCTTATGTCAAACTGGTTGATTATAGCCTGAATAAATGCTGTTGAAGTTACTAATGAAGTAGCTGAGTACTCAGCTGCTGCTTCGAATCTTGCTGTTGGTACTTGGACTAAAGCCCTTTTACCGCCTGCGAGAAGTTCGACTTTTGTGTCGTCCCCTTCTTCTACAAGAATCATTTCTTTAGCTTCTTGAGCTATAGCTTCAGCATTTCCGACAATGTCGAGATCCATTTCTCTACCTAATATTTTACCTCCAGCTACCTTTCCGGTTCGTAGAGCGTTTTCTACACCTTCGAGGTTCACTGCTATGGTCCTCTTGATCCCCTGCACGATACTCTTGATCGCTGGGTTTCTCAATGGACTTAGGGCTTCTAGTGGAACTTGTTCTTCGACGAGATTGCCTCTGTCATCGTACAAGTCGATCTTATCTTCAAATCTTGCCATTTTTTCCCTCCTGAGAAATTTTTGCATACCAATTTACAGCACTAATCATCCACATGAATCAAGATTGCCATGTTCACTTAAAAGGAATCCTTTTAGTACATATTGATATACGAGACTTCATTTAGAGCCTATATATTATTAAACTTTCTCCTTGAATCAATTAGAAAGATTTATAAGATATAAACATCCCATATTTTAACTAATATAGCTTATCATTTTTTTATGTATTAAATTCAATTATTATCATAAAATAGTTTATTTTATTTAGTTTAAACACAAGTAGATACTATGCAGATTGTAGCAGATGTAGGTGGAATACCTGGAAAAGACTGCCGAGGTTTTTGTAAATACTGTTATTTTAGAAAAGTAAAAGGTACAGAAGCTCTTGGATGTAAAAATTGTTCCCCAGTTCAAGTAGGGTGTGATAGTTGCTCATCCGGAGTTAGAGAAACATTAAATGAATTTCAACAGCCTTTTTTAGTAATTAGTTCTGTTCAAAGTACCCTTATGCTTGGAAATTATCGTGACGCTGATTTAAAAATTAATATAAGTGGTGGCGGAGATGTGAGTTGTTATCCCCATCTTTTAGATATTGCATCAGCGTTCTCTGAATATGAACTACCTATGCATCTTGGATATACAAGTGGTAAAGGTATTGATGATGCGAAAGTAGCTGAAGATCTTGTTTCAAAAGGAGTTAATGAAGTTACGTTTACTACATTTTCAACAAATCCAGATATAAGAAGAGAATGGGTTAATGATAAAACTCCAGAAGAATCTCTTAAAGCACTTCAAGTATTCTGCGAAACATCAGAAGTACATGCTGCTTCTGTGATTGTTCCCGGAGTAAATGATGGAGAAGATTTACTTCAAACATGCTCCACTTTAGAGCAATGGGGTGCCAAAGCATTAATATTAATGAGATTTGCAAATACACGTAATCAGGGTTTAATTCTTGGAAATGAACCCATATTAGAAGGAGTTAATTCACATAGTCTTGATGAATTTGAGGCACTTGTAAGAAAGATAAATGATGAATTCAGTTTTAAAGTTACTGGGACTCCAGTTTGTGATCCAGATAATGATACGCCATTTGCAATTTCTAAAGATAAAAACATGGAATATCTGGACATACTATCCAAAATCAAATCTGAAGCGACAATATTAACCAGTAATGTGGCTGCCCCTTACATAGAGAAGCTCATTAAAACTCTTGAGGCAGATGAACTAGTAAACGTTGTTGCAGTAGATCAGGATATAGGATGTCTAATTACTCAAAAAGATCTTGAAGAAGTTGATTTACGCGAGTTAAAGGAAACTGTAATCCTCCCCGGACGATCTTTTGTTCATGACAAAATGGCAGAGCAAATTTTAAGCCGTGATGGAATAAATAGACTTGTGGCCAGAGGGCCGGATAAGCTCACAGTCGATGGTGAAATGAGTGGTACATTAAGCCGTGAAGATATATTAAAGACAGAATTGATTGCCTTTGAAGACCTTATTGGTGCAATAAACTTTTTCGGTGTCAGAAAATAAAAATTTAATTAGTTATTTAATTTTTTCATTATTTATTTAATTAAAAATATTGGTTAAAAATACTTATAAAAATCATTTCCCATATAGGCCAAAATGAGCTTTTTTATACATTTTTAAGTTAAATATTTTAAATAACTACAAATTCCGCTTATTATCATGACATATTATAATTTTTAAGACAGTCCTTGAAATTTTATTAATTCATTCTTTTTAAGGGTATTAAGTACTAATCTATATGATTTCTAAAAAAATATCTTCATAATCCCATGCTTATACATTTTTGAGTTTGATTAAAGTTATTTCGTTTTTTGAACCCAGCCGCATTGGAGGACCCCATGTTCCAGTTCCTTGAGAAACATAAAGACTTGTTCCATTGTATTCATAAAGACCGCTGAAATATGGAAAAAACAACCTCCCGAGGAAATTAAAAGGGAAAAGCTGTCCCTTATGAGTATGTCCTGAAACCTGCAGGTTAATTCCGGCATTATTTGCAGTTTCAATCTCATTAGGCACATGATACATTAAAATAGAAGGTTTAGAACTATCTATATCTAATCTTGAGAGCACATTTTTAAGATGTTCTCTATTAAATGAATAATCAACACCTATTATCTGTATACCCCCAATTTCAACCAATTTATCCCTTAATACATTTATTTTCGTTGTACTTAAGACATCTAAAACCTCTTCCAAGCCATCATAAACTTCATGGTTACCAATTATTAAAAAAGAAGGTGCCTTTAATCCATCAATAGCATTAAACATGTGAGGATGTAGTTTAGCGCTTCCATCTACGGTATCTCCAGTTATTAGTACAAGATTAGGGTTCAGATCATTTGTTTTTTCTACAATTTTTTTCATAAAACCTGAATTTCTTACTGAACCTATGTGTATATCACTTAACTGAACAATCCTCATTTTATCTTTTAAATTTGGCATCTTAATTTCAACTTCTTTAATTTCAAAAGACATGCTGTTTAAAATAGAATATGCACTTATGAGAGAAGCAACCAGTATTATTCCTATCCCTGCTGTAAATGGAGGAATATTAAATGCAAGATTTAATATTTCATATCCCAAAATAAGAAATGCAACGAAAATAGAAATACCCATCCATGCAGATGATAAAGTATAAAAAACTCGTGTTACTATATGCGAAATAGTTTTTTCAAGAACTGCAGCTGCAGGATAAGATATGGCAAACAATAAAACTAAAGAATTTACAGTAATACTAGACAAATCCAATAGGGTACCCATTACAAAGAAAATAAAGTAGTTAACTCCTAAAAGAGCTAGGAAGAGTACTGACATGAACATGACAAATTGGATTATCCTTCTCATAAGTAGAACCCCAAAAAAGATTCAAAAAGTATCATACTTTTTATGTTAAATATAATATTTTAAGTTTTTCATTATTTCTTTATTTTAATATAAATTATTAAGATTTTAAAATTAAAAATATGTCTAAATTTAATTAGATTATTGATGATTCAGGTAATAACTTAACCAGTATATAATCATACATAAAAGATCTTTTAATCTCAGAAATATCCTTTAAAACATAATCATCTACTTTAACATTCCCAATTTCATCCTTATACTGATCATAGTTAAGTTTAACCCTTACACCGTCAAGTTGACTTGTAACGGGTAATGGAGAATAAATATTTTTAACTGCAGGTACTTGATTTTCAATTTCAGTTTTAACAAGTATTGAAGGTACTATTGGCGGATCTTCAGATAATTCCTTTCTTCTTTCATCTAAAATCTTTTCAGAAACCTCTACAAGAGTTCTAAGAGCTCTTATGTTTTCACCACGTTTTAATCTTCTTGGAATTCTCCCTAAACCTCCGACATATGCAGTTGCTCCGGGAAGATCATTTATATCGATATCTGGTGCTCCAGTAACAACTACTGGTATTTCAATATCTTCAAAAAGATGTTTTTTATTCAATATACATTCTCTAAAACTTCCAAGTGCAAAAACTACCAGATCATGCTCTTCAATGAGATTTTTCTCATCTTCAGAAATTCTTGATATTCCTTTTCCAGCCCCCCTAGATAATCCTATCATATTATCTTTTGCCCCAAATCTTCTAAGATATTCTGAGATATCACATGCTGAATGAGGAAGGTGCTGTCTGGCAAGGGTTGGGGAAACTATTGCTATTTCTGTACCTGCCATTGGAGCAATTTTAATAGTTCCAAGGAGTTCTTTTGCCTTTTCTCTTACTTTATCTACATCTTCAATGGGAACAGCAAGAGTTAAAACTAAATCCATCTGACTTAGGTTTTCTTGAAGCACGAATCCTCCAAGATCCTCTATTAACTCTGTCACTTCTTCGTGCTTGTGAACTCCACCAGTATAAGTTAAGGTTTCATACATAATTCTTTCTCCAGAATACTATACCTCATTTGGGCCCTTTTAATTGGGTTTAAAGGCACATTTTTGTGAGAAGGTATTTCGACTAATTTAATATTATCTTCTATTTCATTTATTATTTTATCTTTCATATAATCTGGATAAACAACAAAATCATAATTAGAATCTACAATATTAAAGCCCATATCATCTACTATTTCTTTTAAAAAGTTTGAATAAACTTTTACTTTTATTTTTCGATTTTTTTCTTTATTCCTGCATTTGACCTTATTTATTTTAAGATCTAAAGGATTAGTTCCAAAAGTTGCAGAGATTAATTCTACGCTTTCTCTAATTTGTGAAAATGTATTTAATTTAATTTTTAAACATTTAGTAGAAATTTCTGTTTCTGATAAAGTCACTGCCATATCTGCATTTACAGAATCAGGATCCTTATTTACCACATATTCATTAATGCCCGCAATTTTTAGGATCTCCTCACACATTGGAGTTGTTACAACTTTTAAGGAAGATTTCATGGTCTATCGTTGGTGTTGATATATTTAAACTTGATGATTAAATTAGATAAGCTATAATACTATTTTTAATATGTCAATGAAATCTATGTAGAAAACTATTATAAAATAAAATATCTCATTTTTATATTTTAAATACACTATTCATAATTATTTTCGTCGAATTTAAATTTTATAAATTCTACAATAACTTTTCGAAAAAATTTTCGTTTATTAGAGTCTGATAGTTCATCATAAATAGATAATAGCTGATATGTATCAAAAAGATGATTTTTAACTGCGTTTTCAATAGCCAGTTTTTCTAATTCATCTTCATGACCTTTTTCAAGCTTTTTATTAAAATATCCTCCCATACTCATTTTATACTCTTCTATTATAGATTCTATATTTCTATCCCCGTTAGTCACAGCTATCTCTCCAATTTAAAGTAAATTTTAATATTGGTATACTTTTAAAATATTTATATGTAATAAATAATGATTTAAACTCTCCAAATATAGATATTATTAAAAATTTTAAGCCCATCCCCTAGATATACAAACATTTATATAATTAATACACAATAAATTTATGTAAGACCATGCTAATTTTGGTCAAAAGGATGTGAGTTAATTGTTCGGATCAGATCAAGGTGCAAAAACAGCCCCTATTCAAGAAGGGGAAGAATATGATGTAAAAATAGATGATGTGGGTAAAGAAGGCGATGGTATTACCCGTATAGAAGGTTTTGTGGTATTTGTACCAGATACAAAAGCTGGAGATGAAGTTAGAGTTAAAATTGTTTCTGTAAGAAGACGTTTTGCTTTTGCTGAAAAAATTTAATAAACCTATTTTTATTTAAATAAAATTATTATTTTTGGTGCATTTTAATGCAGGTTAACTTGAGTTTTGAAAAATCATTTTCTACCGACGTTGCTGTAATGGTTGATGTTTTAAGAGCAAGTACTACCATAACAGTGGCTTTAGATAATTTTAACCAGATAATGGCTGTAAAAGACAAAGAACATGCTATTAGACTAGCAAATGAACATAATGCAGTTCTAGCAGGTGAAAGGAGAGGCAAAAAAATTGAAGGCTTTGATACTGGAAATTCTCCTGTTGAAATAAAAAATTTTAGTGGAGATTACCTTGTTCTTACTACAAGTAATGGGACTAGGATTCTTGAAGGAATGAATGCAAAAGCTTTGGTTGGATCATTTGTAAATGCAAGAGCTGTTGCAAAGGCCGCATCTAAACTTGCAGATGATCATATCGAAATTGTAATGGCTGGAGTGCTGGGAAGATTTGCAATTGAAGATTTTTTAGGTGCTGGAGCAATTATCAAAAACCTTAAAAAATATGATCTTGATGAAAAGGCGCTTGCTGCTTACATGGCTTCAGCAGACGAAGAAATGGTTAATAAAGCCGTTTTAAGTTCATATTCTTCTTTAGGACTTCAAAAACTGGGTTATATTGACGACATTAATTTCAGTATTAGAAAAGATATATATGATGTTGTTCCTATCTACAAGGAAGGAATCATAAAAAAGTTAGATTAAAACTTATCATATATTTATTTATAATATAATTTAATTGGATTTTATCACAAAAATAATTTAGGCTGAGACTTATCATGGATCGAGAATCACTTGAAATAATCGGAACTGCCCACGTATCAGAAAAAAGTATAGAAAAAGTAAAAAACACTATTTTAGAAAAAAGACCAGATGTTGTAGCTGTTGAACTATGTATAAATCGTTATAATAATCTGATGAATGAACAACAGGGCGAATCAAAGAAAAAAGATTTTCAAATAAAAGAATTAATAAAAGGCGATAATTTAACATTATTTTTAATTAGTGGCTTCCTTTCATACATGCAGCGTAAAATTGGAGACGATGTAGGTGTAAAACCTGGATCTGAGATGCTAGCTGCTATAAATGCTGCACGCGAAGTAGATGCCAGAGTAGCTTTAATTGACAGAGACATATCTATTACTCTAAATCGTGCCATTAAAAAAATGAGTTTTATAGAAAAAATGAAGTTTATGTACGGAATTATAGCTTCATTTTTCTCTAAAGATGATGAAATTGAAGACATTGATAGCATAACTGAAGGGGATGCTTTAAAAGAGGTAATGGACTATTTTCAGGAAATGTCACCTAAGGCATATGATGTTCTTGTAAGAGAAAGAGATGCATACATGACTAAAATGCTCATGGGCATAAATGAAGATAATGTCATAGCTGTAGTTGGAGCTGGACATCAAAAGGGAATTAATGAATACATGGATAATCCAGAAAAGCTTCCATCCTTTGAAGAGCTTTTAAGCATAAAAAAAAAATCTAAAATATCTATAGGAAAAATTGCGTTAGTTTTAATACCAGTTATTTTTATAGCTGTATTTGTATTAGCATTCTTTAATGGAATAAACATACAAACAAGCATCTTTCAGTACGTTCTAATAACAGGCATACTTGCTTTTGCTGGATCTATCTTATCTGGCTCTAAAATATTATCTGCATTAACTGCATTTATCGTTGCCCCATTAACTATTTTACATCCACTTTTAGCCGCAGGATGGTTCTCAGGCCTTGTAGAAGCTAAATCCCGTAAAGTAGGAATGGATGACTTAGCCGGATTTAAGGACTGTGAAAGTTTGAGAGATTTCTGGAATAATAATCTCTTTAGAGTTTTACTGGTTGTAGTTGGAACCAATATTGGAGCAACAATAGGGGCTTTTTTAACAATACCAAATGTTTTTTATCCACTTATAAGCAAAATTTTTGGTATATAAAATTAATTTTAATTTTTTAAAAAATATTAAATTAATAAAAGATACATATAAACATACTTTTAAAATTAACACTATTTGATGTGCAAAAATTTAAAATAATAATTATGTGTTTGAGTTAATGATTGACAGCTCCTACACTATTAAGTGTAAATCCAAAATGTAGTAACGCACACAAAACATGAGCAAAATTAACTAATTAAACTGAGTGTGAATGATGTACGTAATCTTTAGATGTGACTGTGGCCGTGCAATGTATTCCAAAGAAGGAATTATACAGAAAAAATGTGTCTGCGGTAAAACTTTTAAAATAAAAAGCCGTCGTATCATTTCAAAAGCAGAAGATGCTCAATTAGCTTCCCAAAAAGTCAGAGAGCTTCAAGAAGAAAAATATGGGGATGCATTCTTTACGACAGCTGATAAAATTTGATATTAAGCACTTTTATGTAATATACTAAATAAAAGGACAGTTTAATCTCATGAAAAGCAGTATCTATACTATCACCAGACAAGGTGAAAGAAAAAATATAGAATTTAAAGAAAGTTTAACTAAAGACTACCATCTTCAAAAAGATAGAAAGCAGCGGCTTGCTTCCCAGATGAAATATAGAATGGAGCGAGGTAGTGATGAAGCCATCTATTTCATTGGAGTAGACGACGATGGTAATCTGATTGGTCTTGAAGAAGAAAAATTCAAAGAGTCACTTTTTGTTTTAAAAAAGATAGCTGAAGAAATAAATTCATCTATTTTAAAGGTTGAAGAGTATCCTGCAGATAATGGAAATGTTGCAAGAGTATTTATCAGGAAAAATAATGGAGATAAAAAAGATCATATGCTCGTTGGTGTTGCAGGGCATGTTGATCATGGGAAAAGTACGCTTATAGGAACTTTAACTACTGGAAATCTAGATAACGGTTCAGGTAGAACAAGAATATTTTTAGATCTTCAAAAACATGAGATTGAACGAGGACTATCTGCAGATCTTTCTTTTGCAATATACGGATTTTCCAAAGGAAATCCGGTAAGGGTTAAAAATCCATTGAATAAAAAAGAAAAAGCAAAACTGGTTGAAGAGAGCGATAAAATCATATCATTTGTAGATACTGTTGGCCATGAACCATGGCTTAGAACAACTATTAGAGGAATTGTAGGCCAAAAGCTTGATTATGGACTTATTACAATTGCTGCAAATGAAGGTCCAACACATATTACTCGAGAACATCTGGGAATTATAATTGCAATGGATCTTCCAGTTATAGTAGTGATTACAAAATCAGACATTGTGAACCATGAAAGCTTAGAAGATGTTAAGAAAAAAGTTTTCGATCTATTAAAACTTGTAGGTAGAATCCCATATATGGTAAAAGAAGATGAAAATGCAAGGTTTGTCGCCGAAAATATGAATCAACATCTTGTTCCAGTTTTTAATGTTTCCTCAATAACTGGGGACGGTTTAGGTCTTCTTGACGAATTATTTTCAAATTTACCAGTTATTGATGACGATGAAAATAAAGAAAACGCATTCATGATGTATATCGATAAGGTATATTCGGTAGTTGGAGTTGGAACTGTTGTAAGTGGTACTATAAGGCAGGGGACAGTAAATAAAGGAGATAAATTACTTTTAGGTCCAGATGGAAGGGGTAGATTTATAGATATTGGAGTTAAAAGTATAGAAATGCATCATTACAAAAAAGACTATGCCGAAGCTGGTGAGGTAGTTGGAATCTCAATTACCGGTACAGATATAGATGAAATCAAAAGGGGCATGATCATTTGCTCATCAGATTATGAAAAAAAATCAGTGAGAGAATTTGAAGCCGATGTAGCAATACTAGTACATCCCACAACCATTAAAGAAGGCTATGAATGCATAACTCACGTTGAGACCATTTCAGAAACCACTGCTTTTGAACCTCTTGATAAAGAATACATGTCTGCTGGAGACAGTGGTAAAGTTAGAATGAGATTTAAATATAGGCCTTACTGCATTAAAGAAGGGCAAAAAATTATATTTAGAGAAGGAAGGAGTAAAGGTATTGGAACAATTACAAAAGTGATTCAATAAAATTTAATTTATTTTGAAAACAAAATGTTTATCCTTAAATACTAATTATATGATCTATATCGAACTAAATTGTATTTTGAATATCTAAATAGTTCTGTATGTATAACGCGATATTTTAAAGCTTTAAAAAAGCATTATATATAATTTTCTATTATTTTTTTGCGAAAAGGTTGAGTACATTAAAAGACATAATCATATTATTAAATTTTTTATCTATGCTTTTATTTCATTATTTGTTTTTTTTTAAGCATATAAAGCCCAATTTATGTAAATAAGCCTTAAATAAATTAAAAATTAAAAGGAGGGCAATAAATGAAAAAAATAATAGGAATTGTGCTATGTCTTTTTCTTATATTTTCAGCAATAAACACTAGCTCAGCTGCTTATCTAGGTGGAACTTCTTACGGCTATGTAGAAAAATTTACCTATGGAAATCAAAGTTCCAATGATAATATTGCCATAATTACAGGAGTTCATCCACTAGAGTCCGGTTTTCATACAGCAGTATCAAATGCAGTGAGAACAAACTCTAGCACTAAACATAAGAAGTATACGCTTTATAAAGTGCATGTGACCCAATATGCCTCAGATTATACTAAAGGGAGGATGAATGGGCAATTATTAGCCCAAAAGTTTGTTGTCCCAGATATTACAAAAAACAGACCCGACTTTGTATTCGATATTCACGAGAACAGATATACACAAAGTGGGTATGCATATCCAAGATTTTTATATCCAATTTCTACAGACCAATACACTTTAGGGATTGCTAAATTCATAACTTATAGAATGCCTTTTTTGAAAATCTATTCACCACCAAATCCAACCAGTACGCAATACGTTACTCAGCCAATTGCGAATGCAAAAATACCTACAGTAATCTACGAAACTTACATGTACGATTCAACAACAAGAAAAACCGCGGATGCCAATACTTTTGTCAATGTAATTGACAACATGCTACTTTAGGGAAAATAACCCTATTTTAAATTTTTTAAGTTCTAAATCAATTTATTTATCTCTTCAAGCATTTCACATGCTTTACAAACATTTAATGATGATGGTTCACCACATTTTTGGCATTCGTATAAATTTGCAGTCTTTTTTTCAAATTGGAATGTCTTATCAAATGATTCTAGTATATTACGTTTTGTTCCTTTACGATTTGATTCGATTTTATTTAAAAATTCTTTTATTTTAGATCTCGCAGACATATGAGAGTATGGACATTCTGCAAAGTGTACTTCAACTTCATTTAAAATTGCCCATGTTCCAACATCTTTTTCAGAGACCTTCCAGAGCGGTTTAATTCGCGGCACTAATTTTGGATGAATCAGATCAAGTTTAGGTCCAAATTTTGGAAATCTTCTAAAGTCTGCCCTTGCAAAGCTCATCATAAACGATTGTATTTCGTCGTCCATGTTGTGACCTGTTGCGATTTTAGAAGCGCCGAGTTCATGAGCCGTTTTATTCAATAAATATCTTCTAAAAACTCCACATGGTATGCATGCACTTTTATAAAAACTGAAGACATCATCAAGAGTAAAATTAAATTCATTTAAAAATGACTTTTCAATTAATTTAATTTCTAAATTTTCTGCATTTGTCCTTGCAGCTTCGACACCTTCATTTCTATATCCTTTAATGCCTTCATCAATTGTAATAGCTACAAGATCAATATTAAATTCATTTTTCAGTTTATCTAACATATGTAATGTTAGAATACTATCTTTTCCACCAGAAAGAGCTACAGCTACTTTTTCTCCTTCTTCAAGGAGCATATATTTACGTATTGTTTCTCTAATGGTTTTTTCAATTTTTTCGTTGAATATATCTTTTTTAACCATTTGATCAGACTTATTAACTAAATTAAAAATAGTTTATCTAATTTTAATATATATAAATTCGATTTTAAGATTTAATTATATGCTTTTTGAGTATTCAGATAAGATTTTTATATTATTTATTACATAAAAATTAATATGATAACTGCTGAACTTACCGTAATTCCAATAGGAACAGGGGATACAAGCATAAGCGAATATATAGCTGCTGCAGTAAGTATCCTTGAAGAAAGAGGAATAAAATACGAAATTAATGGAGTAGGTACGCTAATTGAAACAGAAGATTCTCAAAAACTTTTTGATGCAGTAAAAGCTGTCCATGAAGCTGTTTTTAATGAAGGTGCCAAGAGAGTTTCCACTCACCTTAAAATAGATGATAGAAGAGACAGCGAAAAGACAATGGAACAAAAAGTTGAATCAGTAGAAAAGAAACTTTAATATACTTAATTAGCTACAAATAGATTTATTCTTCTATTTTAACTTACTTAGTCTGGAGACTAAAAAATTGATAAAAAATATATTCCCTATTATATTTCTAGTCATAGTAACCTCCATTTCCGGATGTACCTATGAAGATAATGATCCTCCAGATGATAAAATCTATAATAACAGTGAAATATCATTTAATTATCCCCCAGAATATGATGTTAAAGAAATAAATGATAATTCAAGAGTTATAATAGAAGGTATAAGTCAATGGGATTTTAACTGTACATTCAGAATCTATAAAGAAACTAATAATAAAACAAATGATTTTGAGGATCTTAAAAATAAGGGATTTACTATTGAAGAAATAGAAAGTACCCCAATTGATGGAACTAATGCATCGGATATAATTTATGCACATTATGCTCCACCCTATGCCAAATATGAAAAAATGGCCTTTAAGAAGGATAATGAGCAATATACACTATTATTTGAGTATAAAGGAGTTGGGGTAACAGATACAAGAGCTACGACTTTAATCTCAAAGACTTTTAAGGTTTTAAATTAATCTAATTAAACCAATGCAAAATAATTTATAAAAAGCTTACATCTGATTACAATGAAACTTAAAAGTAATATTTTAACTCCACAAGTTATATTTGTCCTTTTAGCATTTATTTACGGAATAAGCTTTTTATTAGTTATTCCCCCACTTCAAGTTCCAGATGAATATGAACATTACTATAAAGCATGGGATGTAAGTAATGGAAACATAATACCTGTTAAAATTGAAAATAAGGCCGGTATTTATGTTCCAAAAAGCTTAAAAATTGCTACAGATCAGGTTTATCAAAAATGGATGTTTTTGGTTAAAAATGATCGAAAATTAGATATTAATTTTTTAATTAATTTACCCCTAAAAAATGATGAGCCAATTTTTGTAGATATTTCAAAATATTCTGTAGTAACATATTCCCCTATTGTCTATTTAGCCCCTTCTATTGCAATAGCTGCGGGGAAATCATTTAATTTATCTCCAATAGCACTATTGTATCTTGGAAGATTTGCCAATCTTTTATTATGGATATTCATTATTTTTATGGCAATAAGAATTACTCCTGTTTTTAAATGGGGGTTTGTTGCATTATCTTTAATCCCTATGACCCTATTTCAAGCTACATCTCTTTCAGCAGACGGCATCACTATTGCTTTATCATTTCTTTTAATTGTCCTCTTTTTAGAGCTTTCACTTAATGATAACAAAAAGAAAATTAATAAAAAAGATTTAGGAGTTCTTTTTTTAGTCATTATTGCACTTTCTCTTACTAAAATACCGTATTTTTTGTTGATATTTTTGTTTTTCATGATTCCATCAATAAAATTTGGTGGCAAGAAGAAACTGGTTTCAATATTTTTATTTTTATTTATATCTTCATTATTAACAGTATTCCTCTGGAACATGGCAGTTAAAGGACTTTATATGCCTTTAAATGAGGGAGTATCCATTAAAGGTCAGCTATTTTATATTTTACCACGTCCTTTTGAGTTTCTTCAAATAGTTTTTAATTCATTGACAGTTTACCTTCATGATTTTCCCATTATTTTTGTTGGAAACTGGGCCTTTGGAGATGATCCCCTTCCAATGTGGATATATTCAACAGGACTCATTGTTTTAATTATAACTGCACTATTTGACAATAATGAAATTAAAATAAATATTAAACAAAAATCAATAATTCTAGCTGTATTTTTGTTTATTTCAGGCCTTTTATTCTTTATTGAATATTTAACCTGGACAGACGTTGGTAAAGCCGTAGTACATGGTATGCAAGGGCGATACTTTATCCCTATGATTCCACTTGCTTTTTTATTGTTTTACAATGTTTTAGACTTTAAATTAAGAAAATTAAGGATAATGATAGTAATATATGCAATAATATCCTTAACAGCAGTCATTTTTGCATTTAAAAATGCATATTTTATATAGAAGTTAAAGAAAAATTATTTTCATTTTCTTTAATTGTTCTCTTACCGATTAAGAATCTAATTAAAATTTCAGTTATTAATCATGATTATTTTGAATATTTTTTTCACAATAATATTTGATTTTACAAAAGAATTGAAATATCCATTATGTTTTATTTTTGGCAATAAACTGTGATAATTATTAAAATATTAATACTAATTCTTCCAATAATATTAATATGGTTTAATAATTATTTAAAAGAGGTAGAACATGGATCGTGAACGAAGGGGAGGTATTATCCTCGCTGTGGTATTACTTTTTTTGCTTCTTGCAGTTCTAATCTTGCTTTTTGGTATAGGTGCCTTTAATCAAGAGAATCAAAATAATCAAAGCAATAATCAAGGACAGGGACAAATTGAACAAAATATAGAAAATCAAAGGAGCTTTTCTAATGAGGCAAATGCTCCCAGGTTAGTAGATAGTATCCCATCAAGAGGATCAACATTTACAGAAGCCCCTATAAATGTAGCGACGAATTTTAATGAACCATTATCTAGAAATTCTAATATAACAATCAAAAAAGAGGGTATAAATTACGATACTGGAAATACCATTATAGACACTAATAGACAAGTAATGCGAAAAAGAATGGTTTCAGATGCTCCAGATGGTCTCTATACAGTAGATTATTGGGCTTGTGGACAGGATGGCCAATGTCAATATGGTAGTTTCCAGTTTAGAATTGATAGGAGACAAACTGCAGGTTTTACTGATTTAAGAGGACAGAGAAATGTTATAATTAATATTGAGGGAAGTAGATTTAATCCACAAAATGTAATAATTAGCAGGGGAACAAGAGTTCTATGGATTAATAAAGATAATACCCCCCAATCTGTAAATACTAACCCAATTACAACACACATATATTATCCAATACAAAATTCAAATCCATTAGGTCAAGGAGCTACATACACACTAATTTTCCCACAAATAGGGGCATATCCTTATCATAACGCTATGAACTCAGATATAGGTCAAGGAATTATCTTAGTTAGATAAAAATATTTTTTTTTATTAATTTTAATAAAGAATTAGTTTTTTAATACTTTTTAAATTGTTTATATTACATATGAGTACTACCAACTCAAAATTTTCAATTGAAAATTTAATAAACACAATGGAAGTGAAAATATGGCCGATAGAGGTAGAGGTGATAGTATAGGAGATCCTAGAGATAAAGATACTCGAGTTAGAGATTATGAAACCTGTCAAGGTAGACAAAGAGGCAGTATAAGAACTGGAGAAGAAAGAAGAGGTGCTGCACCAAGAGATACTGGTCCAAGAATTGGGGGCACAAGAGGGAGTGGAAGAAGCTGTAGGGTCATTTGGTTAGGATTATTAGCGTTTATTTGATATTAGAAAGGATGTCTAGTGCAGCATTCTAAATCAGCCAGAACAACAAGCTCCAGCCCCACAAACCCAACAAGGACAGGGGTAACCCCAAGGTGAACAAACTACAGGAGAAATTCAGAATCAGCAGGCTGCTGGTGAACCGCAGAGACATGGAAATAACCAGAATGGATCTGTAAATATGGAAACAGCATCTTAAAAAATTTTTTATTTTAATAATGAATTGATAATTAGGTTTATATTAATTATTTTAGCATTCTTTTAGTAAAATAGCATTATAATTTATTTAATTACTTTAAAAATAAATGAAAAGAGAAGAGATTATTTAATTATATTCTTTTGAATTTACCACGCGGTTCGTCTCTTCCTCGTTCTTCTGTTCCACCCATTTTTCCTTCTCTTTCGTCTTTTTCCATTTCGCCTCTTACTCGTCCTTCGACTCCGCCCATTCCAGTGCCAGGCTCACGGAATTCTTCTCCTTCTCCTCCGTTGCCGCCGCCACCTGCTTTTTTATCTGCTTCTTTTGCTTTTTGTGCTACATCACCAGCTTTGCTTTCTCCGGTTTTTGCCATTTTTCCTAAATATTCAGCTGCTACGTCTTTACCACCTACACCAACTGCAAGTCCTAGCGCAATAGCTAAACCTGCTCCAAGTCCCCATGCTAATGGTACTAAGAATGTGTAAATGATCTGAGTGTCAATTTGTAACTGATCTAATGCAATTACTATTACAACGAGTGAAAGTAATGCCTGTAATGCAGTTATAATTATGTTAGAAAATGCAACTTTCTGTTTTTGAAGCATGCCTTTTACCCAGTTCAGTACAAAGTTTATACCTACTAAACCAATTACAAGTATAAGGATACCTGCAATTAAGTTAGGTATGTACAGAACTACTTGATTCACGAAATTAGTGAATACAGGTATATTTAAAACGCTTACTGCTGCCATTATAAAGATCAGATAAATAAACCATCTTACAACAGCACTAAATAAGCCCGAAGCACTCATACCAGTACCAGATAACGCGTCCCCTACACCAGTTTTGCCAATGGTTTCATCGACTTTGGCACTTTTAAATATTTTGCGTGCTGCGCCCCCTGCAATTTTTCCTATAATCCATCCAATTAACAGGATTATAAGAGCTGCGATTATCACAGGGACATATGTTAATACCTGGTTTAAAGTATTTGTAATAGGCTCTAAAATTATAACCGTATAGTCAACCATATTCTTACCTCCATTTTTCAATCATATCTTATTATATGTAGGAAGTTGTATAAAAAAGTAATACTTTACTTTAGTATAAGTATTATATTATTACTAAACAAAAACTAAAAAATAATTCCGTTTGATTAATACTGATTAAAATAATGAAAAGTATAGTTTATTTAGAATTTATAGAATATTTGGATTATAATAATTTAAAAAATAGTCACTAAGGTTTATATTTATCAAAAATAAGAAAAAGCATTTTAAAAATAATTTAATATAAGAAAATTAAGCGATTAATCAACTTAAAAACCTGTCAGAAGCATCTTCTAGTAATGAAACTATTTTTCCAAGGTCTTCAGCAGTCAAAGCAGGGTTTACTGGAATTGAAAGTACTTCTTCTGCTGCTTTTTCAGCATGCGGACAATCTGCTGTAAAACCTAAATTTTCATAAAGACTCTGTTTGTAAATAGCTTTAGGATAGTGTACTCCAGTTCCAATACCTTCTTGAGTTAAAAACTCTTTTAATTCATCTCTTTTACCATTACTAATCCGTATAGTATACTGATGGAAAACATGCTTAACATTATCCATAACAAATGGTGGTTCAATGCCTTCAATGTGTTTTATGTGCTCGGTAAGATATTCTGCATTTTCAATTCTTTTTTCATTAAATCCATCGAGTCTTCTAACTTGAACAACCCCAATTGCTGCAGAAATATCAGTCATTCTGAAATTGTAACCTAAAGTAACGTGTTCATATCTTTCACTTTCACCATGAGCCCTTAAAGCACGTGCATTGTGGTCAAATTCACTACTATTAGTTGTTATAATTCCACCTTCACTTGTGGTGATATTTTTTGTAGGATAAAAACTAAAACATGCCATTTCTCCCCACAATCCTACTTTAATGCCATTATATACCGCTCCATGAGCTTGTGCAGCATCTTCAATTACTTTTAAATCATGTTCCTCTGCTATTTTATTTATTTTGTTCATTTCTGCAGGTTGTCCATAGAGGTGAACTGGCATTATTGCTTTAGTTTTATCAGTTATTGCTTCTTCAATTCTTTTAGGGTCAATATTGTATGTTTTGGGGTCAATATCTACAAATACAGGTTTTGCATTAACATAAAGAATAGAATTTGCAGTGGCTGCAAATGAAAAAGGAGTTGTTATAACTTCATCTTCCTTACCTATACCTGCAGCAAGAAGTGCTACATGGAGTGCTGTGGTTCCTGAACTTGTTGCAACTGCATAATTTGTTCCTATATAATCTGCAAATTTTTGCTCAAATTCAGCCACTTTCGGACCCTGCGCTATCATACCTGATTTTAAAACAGCTTCTACTTCTTTTATTTCTTCATCACCGATAAAAGGCTTGGCAATTGGTATCATCAGTTTTCACCTATAAGATTAATTTAAAATTAAAATCTGAATAAGATTTAGATTATATTATTATCCATATTGTATAAAAATATATTGACTTCCTTTTTAAAATTCAGATGATAATAATTATAAAAATTAGTAGAAAAGGTATCTTAATTTGTTTAAATTAAAAATGACCATAATTTAAAGTATTTTTATACATGCAGACTTAATTTGAATTGATAACGTGTCTAACTTCATTATAAATAAAATTCAGTTATTTAAGCTATTAAACAATTTAAGTCATTACTCTAAATCTTTAGTTCCACCGACAATATTGATGGCCATGAAAACTACCTAAATCGTTTTTTAAATACCCCCATATAATGCTTTAATTTAGAATTAAAGATTTATTAGAGCTTTTTTTAAACTTTTTTTTTCAAAACATTTATATAGTATGAAGGCTAATGTGTGCCTACCCAGAAAAATAATCTTAAGGGTTATTTTTATGATTGGGAATCGGAGGCGGTATAATTACGAGGAAACTGTTATTTACAGTCTTTTTAATCGCCAGTCTATCACTTGGTGGTATTTCTAATGTAAGCGCATTAGAACAAGAGACTGTGCAAACACAGACCAGTAATATTAATACTGAAAATAATAACATAAATACACAATATGAAAATTCGAATATTTTAAAAGAAACGGCCACAACGCAAAAAAAGGCCAATAAAAGTGTAAAAAAATATAAGACGACTGAAAATGCTCAGAGTAAAAAAGTGATTAGCTCAGCTAAATCAGAAACTAACGTAAACGGCGACTCCACACCAGATATCAGTCAGAGTGCAAATCAGGAAAAAACTGTTTCATCAGTAACACCTATTACAACCGTTAAAACAGAAGATACAGCAAATACAGAGAATTTAACTAGTAATAAAACTGTAGATATAACAAATACAATTACAACAAGTACCGTTTCTGCTCCTACAGAAACTGTAGAAGCTAAACCAGAAGTACCAGCTACAACTCAGGAAACTACAAACAATCCTTCTAACATCAGTGAAAACTTAACTAATCAAACTAAAGAGACTACAAGTATTGATCAAAATCCAGAAAATCCTGTTACTCAATCTGCTGATCAGAATACAACAGTTACAGAAGAATACGCTGCAGCAGGAAATACCTATACTAACGTACACGGTATCTGGCTAAAAGCGGAAGATGTAAGCAAAATTTCAGTAAATGAACTTAAAAACGCAAATATATCTGATATATTTGTAAAAACAAACTTACTTTCATCTCCAGGATATCAAACTGTATTAAGTGAAATAACATCCAAATTCCAAAATACTGGAATAAGGATACATGCATGGATTACAACCTTCAAAGATGCCAATGGTAACTGGGTTGACCCAGCAAACACTACACAACGTACATTCTTACTTAACGCAATTACGAATATTGTAAAGAATTATAGTGTAGACGGAATTCACCTTGATTACGTTAGATACTCTGGAGTTGGAGATAATGCGGCTTACAAACATGCAAATGCAACAGAAAATATAACCTCATTTGTACGTGATGTATGGACAAGAGTTAAAGCAATTGACCCAGATATTGCGGTTTCAACAGCTGTAATGCCTGAAGGAGCAAATAATGCCCATATATATGGTCAAGATTATGCTAAACTTGCCCCATATGTTGATTTCCTTGTACCTATGGTTTACAAAGGAAATTACGGTAAAGATACCACATGGATTGGTACTTCAACAAAGTATATTGTAGACCAAGTGGGTGGGAAACCTGTAATCGCTGGTCTTCAAACATATGTTTCAGACTACGATACAACAAAATTACCAGCAAGTGAACTCAATCAAGACATTAACTCAGCGATAGACAATGGAGCATCTGGATATGCATTATTCAGATACGGAACTATCAGTCAGGACTTTTTAAATCCACCAAGCTTCACAATAAAACAGATTAGTGATGCTGCAAGTAAAGTCAAATCTTACATCGAAACTAACAAGAGATTACCGAATTTTGTAACTATCAATTCAATACAGGTTACAACCCCCGAATTCTTAAAATTGATGACTAAGAGCTTAATTCAGATAAACGGCGGAATAAAAACACCAGTTACACTAACAGGTATAGCTAGCCCTGAAGAATCTTCAGAAAAATTTACAACTGGAAATATCAATAAAACAGAGTACATAGACATTATAAAAAGGATAAATGCATTTATTGATGCTGATAGTCAAGCTCCAAATTATGCAACAACATCCCTTGGAAAAATGTCCTATGAATCATTAGTCTACATGTTTTCAAAGACTCTCAGTTTCTACAATAAAAACAGTTCTTTACCAAGTTACGTTTCAATGAATTCAGCAGTGAAAATATCATCACCACCAGGCGAATCATCAACAATATCAGTATTCAGCTTAGCTCAGATTCAAAAAGCAGCGACCAATGTCAAAAAGTACATTGAGACTAATCATAAATTACCAAACTATGTAACTGTGGGTACAACCCAGATAAAAGTTACAGATTTCCTTAGATTAATGCTTATAGGCACTATGGAAGTTAAAAATGGAGTAAACATGCCTATATCACTTAAGAGTGTAAACGGCCCAACAACTCCAACAGAATCAATTAAAAACGGTAATTTAACAGAAGCAAATTACTTAGACCTTGCACAGAGAGTCAAAGCATTCATGGATGCAAATGGTTCAATACCAAAGCATGCAACCACCGCTCTTGGTGAAATAAAGTATGAATCTTTAGTTTATCTGTTTGCAAAAATACTCAGCTTTGAAGATAAAAACAACAGATTACCAAGTTACGTTTCAGTAAATTCATGGAGTACAGTTACAGCAGCTGGAACATCAAGTGATCCAGTACCCGCTTCATTACAGAAATATTTAGCATCTACAGCGAACGCTCAAGTGACTAATGCTAAAATTAAAGCACTTGCAGCTTCAATAACAGCCGGAAAAACAACAACATACGCTAAAGCAGCAGCAATATTCAACTGGGTAAGGAATAACTTAAGTTATTCATTCTACTACAACACCAAATACGGTGCAGTAGGAGCTTTAAACGCTAGAACCGGTAACTGTGTAGATACAGCTCACCTTATAGTAGCTCTTGAACGTGCTGCAGGAATACCTGCAAAATACGTACACGGAACTGTCAGGTTCCCAAGTGGTAGCGTATATGGTCACGTCTGGGCCCAAGTATATGTGAACGGTAAATGGTACACAGCAGACGGTACAAGTTCCAGAAATACTTTTGGTAGTATGGTTGGAAGTGTACTAGCAATCAAAGGATATTATGCTTCATTGCCATTTTAGGCAAGCATATTTCCTCTATTTTTTATTTTTAATTTTAAAATTAAATAATTGAATGTTAAACTACTTTTGTTTTATAAATTTCAAATTTAAGTTCATTAAAGAATTTAACAACATTTTCAGAACCCATCTTATTCTTTAAAATATTATAAGCATCATTTTGAATCATGTCTTCACTTAGAAGAATTCTAATATTGATATTCTCAATTCCACCTTTCTCATATTTGCGGAGAATTGAAAGAATTATTTCTTTAACTTCTAAGCCATATTGGTTAATTTCATCACCATGGACCATCATATATTGTTTTGCCCTTTCTTTTCTTGTAATCAATGGTGCTTCAAATACCATATTAGCTATAACATCAAATGTATCTGATTCTTCAGTTTTTTCAGTTTCTTTTATGAAGCTAATATCCATCTGCATCTCATGAAGGGTATCCATGAATTTAAGCCTATCACTGTCATCAACCCATAATTCTTGCAGTTTTTCAATTGTGGGAACTTGTTTTTCAATAAACTTCCGAATAATGTTCTTATATTCTCTAAAATTGATAACTTTCCCATTAAATTCCATTTCTATTTCTTCATTTGCCATATAACTCCATCCAAATATAAAAATAAAATATTAGTAAATATCTCTATTTGCTGTATCTTTCCATCGGAATATATTCAGTAATTTATCTTTTTTACCCCAAAATATAACAATTATTGCTATTACTGAAAATATTATTGTCCATAATATACTGCTGTATGGATCATAAGGTGCAGTAAATACTGAGGGTACATCACCAAGGACACTGCCTTGTGCACTAACTATTAACGCCGCATAAAGGTTATTTATGATGTGTATCCCTGTAGCAGTTTCAATACTGTCTTCTCCTAGTGTAATTATACCTAACATAAGCCCAATTATAGCTGCTTCAATTACTGGAAAACCGCTTATGGTCATATTACTTCCATTCATTACATGCACCAGTCCAAATATAATAGAAGTAGATAAAAGAGGTATGATTGGCTTTTTACTTAATAATCCAAATGCCTGCATTAAATATCCTCTAAAAAATAATTCTTCAAATGAAGCCTGAATTGGAAATGTTATTAAACTTATAATTAACAAAATTCCAAAAGTATTTGGATTAAAGGTAAACTGATAGCCCTTTGGATCTATTAAAAATGATATAATAGTAACTATTCCTAAAATAAATAGCCATACGCCAGCACCTTTTAATATTCTAAACCAATTAATCTTAGATTTCGTGGTAACAAATGATATAAATTTTCTATGGTGAATAAAACGCATACATAAATATAACACAAAAAAAGATGCTGCAAATCCAACTAGTGTCAGAGGCAGTAAAACAAAAGGATCATAGATAATATTTTCTAAATCAGTAATGGAAGTACCATTTTGCATTATAAATACTATTGCAATAATTATCCCTAATATAATACTCAAAACTATCTGCACTCCCCATGTTGCCATGATGGTAAGCAAATATCTCCACCAGTTATTTTTGCCTAATTCTGAATTATATAAAAATTGAATATTTGAAATGATTAATTCCTCCTTCAATTAAATCAATATAATTTTATATTTAACCATTGATAAAAATTGTGAAAATTACGCATAACATTATGGATTTAATACAATTAAAGTAGAGTATTGATTAATAAAAAATTTTATTAGCCGATTATATTTTAAAATATTAATCATTAAATACTAATATAAAATTTGATAATTAATTATAATTTTATTCGAGTACTTCTAAGTACTAAACCAATTTTAACATAAAATTTTGTCAGGCTAAATTATGGACATTAGAACTATTAAAGAAGGGCTAGTAACGATTAAAGCCCCTGAATTTGACAAGGTATCCTCAAAGGCACCTGTATTTTATAATCCAGTTATGGAACTTAACCGAGATTTATCTATACTTGCAATAAAAGCTTATCAAGAAGAATTAGCTCGTGAAATAAGTATATGTGATTCTTTTGGAGGAAGCGGTATCAGAGGAGTAAGATATGCTAAAGAAATTGAAACAGTTGAAAATGTTGCCATAAGTGATATTAATCCTCTAGCAGTTCAATGTGCTCATGAAAATATAGAATTAAATGATCTTAATAATGTTAGAGTCTTTAAAGAAGATGCTAATATCTTACTTAGAAAATGTAAAGGCAAATTTGATGTTGTAGATATTGATCCCTTTGGTACACCATCCCCATTTATTGAATCTGCAGGAACAAGTATTAAAGCAGGCGGGATGTTATGTGCAACTGCAACTGACACTTCGGCATTATGTGGAACCTATAAAGAACCCTGCATTAGAAAATATGGGGCTATGCCTCTTAAAACTGAATATTGTCATGAAATGGGAATAAGGATTCTTGCAGGATTTATTGCAAGAACGGTATCCAAGTTTAAAAAATGTATTGAAATTAAATTTGCCCACAGTACAGAACATTACATGAGAATTTATGCAGTTTTACAAAAAGGAGCTAAAAATACAGATGAATCATTAAAAGATATAGGGTATGTTTTACACTGTCGTAATTGCCTTAATCGTGCAGTTGTTAAAGGAATTACGCCCCCAATGGACTCTAAATGTCCAGTTTGTGGAGCTAAATTTAAAGCGGCAGGGCCACTCTGGTGCGGTGAAATTGCAGATGCAGATTTCATAAAGAGAATGATAACAAATGTAGAAAAAAGTAGGATTAATCAAAAAAAGAAAGCCCTTAAACTTCTAAACATGGCTTATGCTGAATCAAATGCTCCTGCTACACATTATGATCTTCATGAAATTAGCAGAAATTTAAAGATAAGTGCTCCACGACTTAATGAAGTTTTAGATACCCTTAAAGAACGAGGATATTTCGCTTCAAGAACTCATTTTAAGCCAACTGGAATTAAAACTGATGCATCAGTTGATATATTAAAAGAAATATTTTTAGATCTTCAAAAATAAGAATTAATTTCAATTTATTTTTAAAATAAAAAGAATTGATAAATTATTCGTAATTTATCATTCCATGTGTGTAGTAGTACTGAAGCTCTGAAGCATGCTGCAATTCAAAGTTTCTATACGGTAAGTTGAAATACGGGAAGATCATTCCTTTTAAAGTATAATAATATGCAGGAATTGTTCCATATTCTCTTTGAACTATATCAAAGAACAATGGATATCCACATCCTTGAACAAGTATTGGATTTCCACTTCTTGCTGTTCCGTGCCATACCATTGGAATCGGTCCTTCCTGACCATGTTGTTTAGCTAACTTGTTTACATATGCCATTGCATCGTCATAACTATTGAAAACCTTTCCATCAGCTTTAAATTTGTATCTACCATCAGGGACACCGAATATTGCCACTTTAAGTGAATCCATCCAGTTTACACCATTATAAGTTTGTGCTGTACCTTGAGTATCAATAAAAGCCATTTCAATTATAAATGTGTCTCCTTCCATATAACTTCTATAATTAGAACTTCCTGCAAAATGAACTACCAGAGCACATTCCGATCCTCTTTCTTCAGCATATTTTGCTAAAAGTTGGGAATGAGGGTGTCCAGGATACATGTCCGGATTTGCAAGTTTAACAAATCCAAGCCGCCCTAATGGTTCTATATTTCCATTTATACTTGCGACGTAAACATAAGCTCCTAATAATAGGAAGATGACTACAATAACTATTCCCCATCTCATTTATTCACCTATACACCGTTAAAGGTGTTATTTTTTTCCATAATGTTAATTATATAAGTATTTTTAGTTAAATGTTGATTTAATTCTATATTATCTTGATAATATTTGAATTTAAGATCGTTAAATACCATTATACATTCTAGTAATTATATTTTATCCCAAATATATCATAAGTATAAAATATTATCTTTATAAAAAAAGCTCATAATCATTATTAAAAGCCCTTGAATTAATAATACGCTTAATTACTAGATTTATTGCCTCTTTTTTAGTAAAGAATTTATATAAAGTAAGATTATAAAAAAGATTGGCTTATGCCAAAAATAAAAAAATAAGGAGGTAAAAATATGGACATTGGAGATATAGTAGGAGATGCCATTAGATATCCAATGCAAGATTGGAAAAAAGTGATTATATTAGGTATAATATCAATAATAAGCTTTTTAATTATTCCAGTTTTCCTTGGATTAGGCTATTTCTTAAGAATCATCAAAGCAACCATAGCTGGTTCCGATGAGCTCCCAGAATTCGATGAATGGGGTGATATGCTCAAAGATGGTTTTAAAGTGTTTATAGTAGAATTTGTATATTTCATAATTCCTGCGATTATAATCATTATAGGTATGTGGGCAGCTATAATTCCATTTGCAACCATGCAAGGTCCAGACGTAGCAGTAAGTACTGCGGCATTTGGATTAATAGGAGGAGTTGCACTTATTGGTATAATTATCGCAATAATAATTGGTTTAATAGCTACAATCGCAATCGTGAATATGGCTTACTATGATGGAGAAATAGGTGCAGCATTCAGATTCAGTGAAATAATGGATCATATATCCAGAATTGGATGGGCAGATTATATAATCTGGTATATTGTAATGATAATTATTTCAATTGTAATTGGTATAGTAGCAGCTATTTTAAATGTACTAATTATCGGTATTATAATAACTCCACTAATAATTGCACCATTTGCACAAATGTTCTACGCAAGATCATTAGCACTACTATTCGCATCTAGCGAATAATTTTATTTCTTTTTTATTTTTTTTATTGAAATTAATTCTATAATTTGTAATATTCAATATCTTTATTATTCATCCTTAAATTGTACAAGCTATTTAAATAAGAAAGGGCAAATACATAAACATTGTTCATATTTATAAAATTTTATTGTGATAACATGAATGAAGAAGAAATAAAAATTGATGAAACTGACAGAAAGATCCTTAATTTACTAAGTGAAGATGGGAGAATGTCCTACAGGAAAATATCAAGAGAACTAGACATATCAGTAGGTACAGTTCACAATAGAGTTGAAAAATTTACAAATGCAGGCATTATAAAGAAATTTATCCCACAGATAGATTATTCCAAGCTCGGTTACAAGCTAACGACCGTAATTGGCGTTAGAGTAAAAGGAGGCGTTTTAAGAAATTGGGAAACTAAAACAGCCTACCATAAAAATGTTCTTGGAATCTATGATGTAACAGGGGAATTTGATGCCATATTAATCGCAAGGTTTAAAGATACAACAGAACTGGATGCATTTGTAAAAGAGCTCCTAAAAGAAGGAGATGTCCAAAGAACATATACACAGACAGTTCTAAACATAGTAAAAGAAGATATGGGGTCTACCGAGATTTTAAAGGATAATGGGGAATAATATAAAGCTAACTAAATGATTATGACATAGAATAAAATAAAAATTACTTAGATCATCTTTCTAAGTAATTCTATCACTTTTTCTGAATTTTCTTCACCAGATATCCGCTTAATTAACTCTTGAGGATCATTTTCTTTTTCTGTAAATGAAATTAAGTATCCATCATCTGCTTCTTTAACTATAAGAGCAATAGGCGTGATTTCAGTATTACTCAATTTCGGTATTCCTTCAAAAGTAGTCATTTCAACTATAGGATAAATTGTTTTATCGTACGCAGTTATTGATTTTCCGACGATTATTTCGCTTTTATGCTTAATATTAATCCTTTTTTGAGTTTTCTGAAAAATATTATTCATTCTTGCCATTGTATTTTCATTTTCCAGTATTTTTTGGAAAAATTCTTTTCCCTCTTCAAGATTTATATTAAACATTAGCTTCTCCCCTTTCTAAGTTCGCCTAAAAGAGATCTAAACGGTTTTTTTGTTAATGCCTTTAAAAACGCAGATACAAGTGGAAGAAGCTTTAATTTTAAATTAAGCAAAACTGATCCATCTATACGCCTCTCATGAAAATCTGGTTCTATCCAGAAATATGTGTTAGGAATCAAATTTATCATTGGGGCAATGGAATATAAATAGCCGCATATTTTAACTGTATCTACAAAACTATCAAAACCAATAATAGAATCAAGGGAAATTTTTTTAACAGAAACAGCTTTTAAAAACGCGGCAAATATATCCATAATACTGGGTAAAGACTCTTCAAATAGCTCTAGCATTTTAGGAACCTGCTTAAGATCAAATTTACTTTTTTTATTTTCCTTTTTTTGTTTTTTCTCTTTTGATGATCCTGGACTAATTTTACGATTAATAATTCTTATTCCAAACCATTTAACCTTTAAATAGCCTTTATTTATGTTACCTTCCCGGTAAAACTGCATTGAAATTTGAAAAGGAATTACCAGAATCCCTATTAAAATAATAAATAAAATAATAAGGATTATGGCGATCCAAGTAAGATACGCCACTTAAGATCAACTCTCTACTTACATTTGAGATTCTGATCCTGGCCCTTTAGGCATTTCACCTGATTCTTTGCCTTGGCCACCCATTGATGGTTTTTTCTTCATTCCTTTTTCCATCGCTTTTTTAGCCATTGTGCCCCCTTTTGACATTACATGTGCTAGGGTTGCTGCTGGACCTATAGTTATTACTTCAACACTTTCTGGGCCAGACATGTTTTTGTGTATAACAACAACTGCTTTGGTTTCCATTGCTGCCCCACCACCAGTACCGTGACCTTTACCTTCCTGACCTCTCATCATGCCGCCTCTTCCGGCACCTGTTCCAAATGCTAATCCTATTTTTGTAATAGGTATTATTACTTTATCATCTACTTCTATGGTTTCTCCTATCACGTTATCAGTTGCTAATACTCTTAGAAGCTCGTCAACTGTGGTCCTGATCATTCCACTCATATGTTCCATCATTTCGTCAGCCATATTAATTACCTCCTAAATACTATTCTATTCAAATTATGTAATACTAAATATATATAATTTATTAAAAGTTAAATTTTATTAATTAATTTAGTAGAAAAATTAAAAATACAGCGTATATAATAATGATTGAACTTATAAATTTATTTAAAATAGCTTAAGCTAATTAATTATAATCTTAAAAGAATAGAATTAGTTTAATTGCAAATGAGCTAGAGAATTACTTTATTTTAAAATAAAGTCAATTAAAAATCATTCTACTATTCTCTAAAAAAATAAAATTTTATAAATTTATTTGTTTTAACTGTAGAAACTAAATTAAATCTTACTTAATAATATGAATTAAGTAGGACCTCTGCTTTGCATTGAACTTTCAATTCGTTCATTCATTTGTTGTTTAACGCTTTGGTAGATGTCTGCATCTTCTCTTTGTGCTAAATCGCCTTCAACACCTTTTACAACATCTTCTGAAGGCATACTACACGAATTAGCCATTCTCTGGAACATGAATGAAGACCAGCTATCAGGAAGGTCTGCAAGATGCTCAAATTCCATATTATATGGCATTAAATCAATTTGTTCTTCCAATACATTGTTAATATATTTTTTATTCGGTTCAAAGAGAACTAAAGGCCTTATCGTATCTGCTTTCATGATTTCATCAATATCTCGTCCTTCATGTTTCATAATCAACTCTGCACATATATTGAAATGAGTAATTTCCATCATAGCAAATCTTTCCCACATAGCTTTCATTCTGCTATCAGATTCTGACTGAGCGCAAGAATAATAATTGTAAGCCTCAGCAAGTTCCATCAGTGCTGCCTTTTCAAGCATTGTCTCATTTGGATCGCCCAATAAGCCATATTGAGTCACATGTTGTTCTTCAATTTCTGCAATCTCACTATATAGCTCACGAGTTAGGTCATCAGAGTACATAAATCCATGTTCTTTATAGAATAGTTCAGTCTGCTGCTCGCCAGAAGTAATAGTGAGATAATTCATTTTTGTTTTAATGTCTGCTTCTTCTTTATCGTAATGTTTTCGCATTGATTCGTTAGGGTGTCTGTGTTCAATACTGGTAGGTCTTCCTGGCTTAACTTCAGTCTTATTTTGCGTGATAACTTCTGGATCTTCACCTTCCAGTATTTTAAGCATGCATCCAAATCTGTAGAGGTGATCAAAATCTTCAAGTAATGCATAGTCAAGTACGCTTTTTACATAGGAATCTGGTTCATGTTTGGCTAAATTTGCTGTAAGATCTACAGCTACTTGTTCGTAACCTATTGTTGTTTCAAGTACAGTCTGATCTGCAGGATTAAGCCAATTTACCATTTGTTGCTGCTTAGAATCTGCACGACGAATCATAGCCATTTGGCGTTTAATTTCAGGGTCATTTGTCATTCTCTCAATTGCATGAGACATTAAAATTGAATTATTTTCTATTCCATTCATTAAGATAGCTCGAGTACGTGTATATGCATCTGTATTCAATTTATCATATGGTTCAGTATCCATTTCACACCAATTCATAAATTGAGCTTCTATTGGTATACTATCCATCTCAAAAGGTTTAAATTGAGCCATTTCTATTTACCCCCATTATTATTTTAAGTTTCTTATGTTGTAATACTTATTTATAAGTTTTTAATACAGTAGAAAATAAAATTTTAAGAGACTATATTATTAATAAAATGACAAAATAGTCTTTAAAAACTATAAAAATAATTTATAAACCCTAAATTTAATTTAAATATATGAATTCAATATTAATTATTTAACCATAAAAAGTAATATTGAGTTCAACAAATAATATTAATTAGAGGCTTATGAATGCAGATAAGATAATTAAAATCATCAAATTAGGGCGATTACATTTTGTCTTTGGTGGATTTCTATTCTTCTGCCTCGGAGCATTATTCGCCCTATTAATGGGGGCCAATTTCAACTTAGGTCAGTTTATATTTGGTTATTTTGTTTTATTTGCTGCACATATCTCTTTAAACTACAGTAACGATTATTATGATTTAGAATCAGATAAATACGGCAAACCAACACAATTTGCTGGTGGAAGTGGAATACTTGTCAATAATCCTGAATTAAAGGTTTATGCAAAGTGGATTGGAATTAATGCATTATTTACATCATTAATTCTTTCAATCATTTTTATTTATGTTTATTCAGTTTCAGCATATTTCTTTTTACTCATTATTTTTGCAAATTTCTTAGCATGGTTCTATACTGCGCCCCCAATTAGAATGTCATATAACGGATTTGGAGAAGTTGCAACAATTTTATCCGGCTTTGTAATGCCCGCAATTGGCTATTTCGCTTTAATGGGAAATCTAGACATTTATTTCTTTATATTTTCCATTCCCATAATGCTGTACCAAATGCTGTTTATTAATGCCGTTGAAATTCCTGATTTAGAGGGTGACATCAATGGAGGTAAAAAATCATGGATCACATCATATGGTCGTGCTTTTGGATTTAAGATGATTTTAATATCTGGAGTTCTCGGAACTTTATCTTTCTTCATTATTTCTATTATATCAGTTTATCCAGAATCTTTAAACTTTAAATTAATATCTTTAGCCTCCATTATTCCATTAAGTTTTGCAATTTGGAGTTATTTAAAAAAATCAGAAGACAGAACATATGCTACAAACCTTATAAATAAAAACCTTATTTCTTTATTTATATTTGCAATTATTGTAAATAGCTACTTTATTTATCTTATTTTATAATCTAAAGACTTTTAAATAGGTAGTTTACATTAATACACAACTTTTTCTTAATTTCAATATAATAAATTGACAATCCTATTAATTTACCGTAAAGAAGTAATATTATTATTAACAAATATTACTAAGGATGTTAATTGAGGTATTTTATGAACAGAGATCACTTACCAAAAATTATTAAAATAGCAGAACTTCGATTTGTCTTTGGAGGGTTTCTATATTTTTGTTTTGGAGCATTGTTTGCAGTTTTATTAGGTGCAGAATTTAATTTATTTAAATTCATATTTGGATATGGTATTTTTTTCTTAGCCCATCTTTCAATGCAGTTCAGTAATGAATATTTTGATATTGAATGTGATAAGCATGGCACACCCACACCTTTTTCTGGAGGTAGTGGAGTATTAGTTGAAAACCCCAGCTTAAGAGAGTTTTCTTTACGTTTTTCAGTTATACTAATGGTAGCTTCAATCATTTCCGCTGCTTTTTTTATGGCATTTTATTCATATTCACCCCTCTTTTTACTATTTGTTATTTTCGGTAATTTATTAGCGTGGTTTTATGCTGCACCACCTTTAAAATTATCTTATAGAGGATTAGGCGAAATTGCAACAATTTTAACAGGACTTATATTTCCAGGAATGGGTTATTTAGCATTAAACGGAACATTAGATATTCCGTTTTTCATTTTTGCAGGAGCTATAATACTTTATCAAACTCTTTTTATCAATGCAGTTCAAATACCAGACATGGAAGTTGATAAGATGGGAGGAAAACGAACAATTATTGTAAAAAAGGGACGTATATTCGGTTTTAAATTAATAGGGATTTCTGGAGCCCTGGCTACCATTTATTTAAGTTTAATTGCCATAACAAATATCTATTCATCAATTAACTTCTTCATCGTTTCATTAATTTCATTTGTGCCTTTGACATTTGCATTATTGGCTTATTTAAACAGAACAGAAAATAAGGATGATGCTATGATCTTAGTTAATCGTGCATTATCTTCTTTATTTGCCTTTGGGATTTTAATTAATATTTACTTCATCTATCTTTTGATATAATTTACAAATCAATTGAAATAACTTTAACTTTAGATATCTAAGTTATATAAATCAAAATAAGAGCCAATATTCAATCAGGAGGAATAAATGAGTAACAATCAAATTAAAAATATTGTTTTAATCACTGTAGCTCTTGGAGCATTCCTCATACCATTTATGGGAACATCATTAAGTATTGCACTACCTCCAATTGGTATTGAATTTTCATTAGATGCTGTTTTTTTAAGCTGGATATCGACTGCTTTCATTTTAGCTAATGCTGCCCTAATACTTCCTTTCGGTAGAATAGCAGATATTTATGGGAGAAAAAAAATATTCACCTACGGTATTTTGATCTATACCTTTTCATCATTTTTAGGGGCGGTTTCTCTTTCAGGTAATTTATTACTAATTTCAAGCTTTTTACAAGGCATTGGATGCTCCATGATATTTGGAACCGGAGTTGCATTACTTTCTTCAGTTTTTAATCCTGAAGAGCGTGGTAAATCCTATGGAATATATGTAGGTGCAGTTTATGCTGGTATCTTTAGTGGATTATTAATAGGTGGTTTTTTAATTCAAAACTTTGGTTGGAGAACTATTTTTATCTTTAATGTTCCCATAGGGATTTTTATATTATCATTGTTATTTACTAAAATTAAGTCTGAATGGAAAGGTTGTAAAGGAGAACGCTTCGATTTTATTGGTTCTATACTCTTTATTATTATAATTGTAACCCTTTTACAGGGATTTTCAACAATTGTAACTGAAACCTATGGAAAATATTTACTTTTAATTGGACTTTTAACTATCTTTATCTTTTTAAAATATGAAAATAGTTATTCTGATCCATTAATAACATTATCAATCTTTAAAAATCCTTTATTTACCATTTCAGTCCTATCTCTTTTAATAATAAATGTAGGAACCAGTTCTATGAATTATTTATTGAGTCTTTATTTTCAATACCTTAAATTACTGCCCCCCAACACTGCTGGGCTTATATTGGTTTTACAGCCTATTTTTGTGGCCCTAATATCTCCAATTGCGGGTAGAATCTCTGACAAATATGATCCACGACTATTTACATCTACCGGAATGCTAATTACTACAATTGGGCTTTTTATACTAATATTTTTAAATCAAGATACTCCATTTTATTCTATAATATTAGGATTGATTCTTATTGGAATAGGGGTGGCCTTATTTGCATCTCCAGCTACAAATGCTGCTATGAGTACAGTTAACAAAAAATTTTACGGTGTTGCATCAGCTACTGTATCTACAATGGTTTTTGGCGGGCAGCTTTTAAGTATGGCTGTAGTTATATTGATTTTTGCATTTTATCTTGGAAATGTCCAGATAATTCCTCAATATTATCCCCTATTTATAAAGAGTGCTAATATTGCTTTTATAGTCTACACAGCAGTTTGTTTTATAGCGATTTTTGCACTGCTTTTAATGGGTAGAAATAGATCAATATCTAATGAAAAGGAGTAATTATATTTCAAGATTTCTCTTAATTTCTTTGATTATTTTCATTCGAACATTTTCAGGTATTTCACGAACTCCTTCTTTTGATTTCATTGTACTGAATCCAAAGCAGGGATCTTTAAATGTTAATCTCCTCGAAATCTTTGATTTCGGGGCCACAAAACCTTGGTTTTGTACAGCTTCGAATTCAACTTTATTCTTATACCTCGGTATAAAATGCCAGTGAACATGTGGATCCGGATGTTCTTTAAGATATGATGAATTCATCAAGCATCCCCAATTAAACATTGTTGCATTAAAAGTCTTTTTAAGCGCAGATTGTAAACTTTTTACAATTTTACTGAATTCATTCCATTCTTTATCATTTAAATTACCTAAATCGCCCTCATGCCTTTTTAATGCTATAACACATGTTCCAATGTTTTTCTGGTCAGGGGCTAGTAAAATAAACCAATATTCTGTTTCAACCATCACATCGCCATAGTTATGGTTTCTTAAAACCTCAAAACATTCTTGATTCATATTATTTTCCCATTTAATTATGTTTATAACCAAAAATCCCACTTTTTTAATGTCTAATATTTCTTTACAAAATTTTATTAAATTTAGATTGCAAATTAATAATATAGTTATTTGATCAGGAGTTAATATGAATCATGATGAATTAAAGGATAAATTAGCTAAAATGGATGAAGATAAAAGGAATATTGCCATCCTTGATTTAAAAGAACATTGCATTTGCCATACATGTCCTACATACAATACTTGCACAGCAAAAAGTGGAGAACTTCTCTACTGCATTACTGGAAGTAGTGATTGTCCAATACATGAAAGGAAATGTTTATGTCCATTAGATTGCCCAGTATACGAGGAACTTAACTTGAATAATTCTTTTTACTGTTCTTTAAATAAAGAACTAAAGGATCATCTGGTATATAATAAAAAAGTTTATAGAGTATAACTTTCTTTTGATATCCCTAATTGTTAATAACTATTTAAATATAATTATTACTTGGTGATAAAATGGATAAATTTGAAAGACAGATTGAAACTTTAAAAAACATGTCTCAAGAAGAAATAAATAAGGGTATGGAAGAAGAGAAAAAATTATGCCTATGTCCTAAATGTCCGACTTATAATCAATGTATGGGCAAAAATAATCAACTTCTTTTCTGTGCAACGGGCAAATCTGAAGAATGTGAAATAAATAGAATCCAATGTCTCTGCCCAACATGTCCTGTAACAGACGACTATGGCCTAAATTCCCTCTATTTCTGTGCTAATGGAAGCGAAGCAGAACAACGTCAAAAAGAAAATGAAATGAGCACTAAGCCTGGAGGAAAATAACTCCCAATCTTTAAATATTAAAAAAGTTATTATCACTAGGGGATGCTTAAATTGACATCTTTAATTTATTCTGAAAAATATAAAAGGCATAATAATGCTACCCATCCCGAAAATCAAGATCGATTAAATGCCATAATCAATTCTCTAAAAAATAAAGGCATTTGGAATGAAATTGACATAGTATCTCCTCAAAAAGCAACAGAAAATGATCTTTTAAGGGTACATTCAAGAGAGCATGTTGAATACATTAAAAAGTTCTGCGAAGGAGGAGGGGGGTATATTGATTATGATACATATGCTACACCTGAAAGTTATGAAATTGCTAAACTTGCTGCCGGCGGGGCAATTGAAGCGGCAGAAATAGTTTTAAATGAAAAAACAAGTGCTTACTCTATTGCTCGCCCTCCAGGTCATCATGCTACAGGAACTAAATCCATGGGCTTTTGCATTTTTAATAACTTAGCAATATCGCTAGAATATTTAAGAAAAACATTTAAAATTAAGAAATTCTTAATATTTGATTTTGATGTTCATTTTGGTAATGGAACCTCAGAAATTTTTTATAGTGATCCTGATGTCCTCTATATTTCCATCCATCAAAATCCAAAAACATTGTATCCTGGAGATGGATTTATTGAAGAAATTGGAGCAGGAAAAGGTGAAGGGTTTAATATTAACATTCCAATGGCACCAGGATCAACTACAGATGATTATATATACATTTTAGAAAATATTCTTTCTCCCGTAACTTCAAAGTTTAATGCTGATTTTTATTTTCTAGATGTTGGTTTCGACGGACATGTTGATGATCCTCTTTCTAATCTAAAACTTACTGATGACTTCTATGAATATATTATAAATAAAATGGGAAACATTGCTGGCCCGATGGCCTTAATATTAGAAGGAGGATATAATTTAAATGTTCTTTCAAGATGTAATGTTAAAATGATAAGTGGATTAAATAATATGAAAGAAGATGATTACATTAAAGAAGAACTTAATGTATCAGATGAATGTCGAAACATATTAAAACAGATAAAAGATGTATTTTCTTCATTCTACGAATTTTAGATGAAGTTATATAATTTAATGATTAAATTTAAAATATAATTCTTAATTATTTAAAATGATTATATAAAAACGATTATCTCTATCCTATTAATCCAGGTGATACTTATGGAAAAATTAAGACTCCATCAAGCTCAACAGTTAATTGAAGAAGCAGGAAAATCTAAAATTGCAGATAAAAAGTTTAAAACTCCAATTGCAGGGAAAATAAATTCAAAACTTCACGGAGAAATTATGAATGAATTGCTTGAATCAGAAGAGTTCATTTATTCAAGCAGACCATCCCATAAGCTCAATGAAGAAGAAGCAAAAGTTTACATTGATAAGATTTTAAATGTAAGGAGTAAATTAGATCAGATACTTGCAGATTTTGGCGTTATCGAAAAAGAAAGTCCAGAGGAAGAAATTAAAAAGCTTTCTGGAGATGTTTTAATTTTAACAAGTAAAAGTAACTTTAAAAAGGTTTTCTCTAAACTTGGGGTGGACTCCCAGAATATATTAGTTGCAGGAGTCCCTCTTGAAGCAAACGATATGAAAATTCTAAACCCTAAAATTCCCGAAGCTGCACTTGGAGGAATAAAGAAGAAAATAGAACATCTAAAAAATGATATACAGCGGAAAATTGATGGGCGCAACCTTAAGAAGATCCTAGTAATTATTGAAGCAGATAAAGCCAGCGAAATATTTGGTAAACGAGCAGAAGAAATATATAATGCAGAAGTAGTTGTTTTAGATAATTTAAAAGATTTAAGCCCAGAAGAATTTAAAAATATACTTAAATAAATCTTTTTTCATTAATTTTATAATGTATTATCTCTAAATCTCTAAATCTACCGAATACATTTTAACATATATAAACAATTAAGGTAATTATAATTTTAAGTATAAAAACATAAAATTGTTAATTTTTTTAATTACATTTATAAATCAGTTACTCGCTACTTTAATTAATAATAATTAAAAATTATTGGAAATCAAAAAACTAAAAAGAATTATAATTATCAAAAACTGTCAAAAAACAAATTTTGATGGTAATTATTATCTAATCGGGGTGAAAACTTTGAATATCAAATGTTTACCAGACACACAAGATAAAATACCTACAATTCCAGTGCATCTGACAAGAGTTGGGGTAAGTGGAGTTAAAAAACTTCTAAAAATAGAAAGAGAAGGGAAACGGCCTATAATACTTTTACCTACATTCGATGCATTTGTGGATCTTCCCAGCAAACAAAGGGGAATCCATATGTCCAGAAACCCAGAAGCAATAAGTGATGTGCTTGAGGAAGTTGTAGATGGTACAGTCGTAGAAGTAGAATCTCTTTGTGCAGAAATAGTGAGTACATTACTTAAAAAGCATAAATATGCAAAGAGAGCAGAAGTAAGTATGAAAAGCGACCTCATGATGGTTAAAAAATCTCCCGTAACCAATTTAAAAACTCAGGAAATGACTAACATTATGGCTGACGCTACAGGTTTTAGAGATGGAGATAACATAGTAATAAGAAGAATGATTGGTGCAGAAGTCATAGGAATGACTGCTTGCCCATGTGCGCAAGAATCAGTGCGTGAAACTTCAAGAGAAAAGTTACTAGAGTTTCTAGATGAAGAAACAACCGAAAAAGTACTTGATTCAGTATCTCTCGCATCTCACAATCAGAGAGGCAGAGGTATGATCATGATTGAAGTACCTCATCATGAGATTATACGTGTAGAAGAGCTTATAAGGATAATAGAAGACTCAATGAGCTCATCAGTCTGTGAACTCTTAAAAAGGCCAGATGAAAACGCTATTGTTGTTCAGGCCCATGCTAATCCAATGTTTGTTGAAGATTGTGTAAGAAATATGGTCCAAAAAATTGTCCATGAATTTCCACATTTCCCCGATGATACCCTTGTTACTGTAAGACAAGTTAATGAAGAAAGTATACATAGACATAACGCCTTTGCAGAAAAAGTAGCTACTTTAGGTGAACTTAGATATGAAATTGAGGCCATAGACGATACAGAAGGCCAGTAATTCTTTGGAGGAATAATCAGTGATGCAGACACATAAAATTGCAGGAAAAGTAATGGAAACTTTAGAAGCATTTCATGGATCAAGACCAGCCCTAGATGCTAATAATATTCTAATTGTAAGAGGAATGAGTAGAAAGAAGTTTGACTCAGATAAAATTAGCGATATTCTATCAGATCTACTTAAAAAAATAGGCGCCCAAGAGATAGACATGTTTTCACAGGAGGGAGGCAGTATCATAGGAATTATGGATGAACGAATACGTTCAAGTGTTCCTATCCAAGGTGAAACTGATGTTTCAGGTATTCAAGCAATGAAAAGTTCATTAGAAGCTATGAACTGTAATGTAGATGTTGTTATGGGCGTTTTAAATGATATGGGAGTATTTATAGTCACCTGGGATGAAAAGGGCGGAATTGGAATACGTTTTGTTGAAGTTGTTGTAGCAAACTTAGAATAACAATCTTTTTCTAAAGAAATTTAAATTTTTTGAAATAATTTTATTTTTAAGGAAGATAACATGGATGAGTATTCAAAAGAAGGTTTAATAGAACTTTTAAATGCTAAAGGTAATGATATTATATCTTTATTATCTTCTGCAGAGTCAAAAAGGAATACCAATACAATCACATATTCAAAAAACGTTTTTTTACCTCTTACTGACATATGCAGGAATGAATGTGGTTACTGTACCTTTAAAAAAACTGCCGATGATGAAAAAGCAAGAATCTTAATGAAATACAATGAAATTTTTGCTATTTTAAAAGAAGCTGATAAATGGAAATGTAGGGAAGCTCTTTTTGCATTTGGAGAAATGGCAGAAGAAACAGATGAAGTTAAAAATGCTCTAGAAAACTTAGGATATAAGAGCATGGTTGAGTATCTTTATTTTATTTGTGATGAAACATTAAATAATACGGGCTTACTACCCCATAGCAACCCAGGAATACTCAAAAAGAAAGAAATGAAAACACTTAGAGAAGTAAATGCATCAATGGGATTAATGCTTGAGACTACAAGTAAGCGGTTAATGAAAACTGTGGTACATGAAAAAAGTCCAGGTAAAGATCCAGATTTACGTATGAAAGCTATTGAAAATGCAGGAAAACTCAAAATACCTTTCACTACAGGCCTACTTATTGGTATTGGTGAAACAATTGAAGAGCGCGTTAAATCACTCCTTGAAATAAAGAGAATTAATGATAAATATGGGCATATTCAAGAAATAATTATTCAGAATTTCAAGCCTAAACCCGGAATTCCAATGGAATCATGGAAGGAACCATCGGTAATTGAAATAATGAAAATGGTTGCTGTAACCAAACTTCTATTTCCACATATAGGAGTTCAAGTACCTCCAAACCTAAATAAACAAAATGCACAAGTATTTCTTCTTGCAGGAGCTGATGATTGGGGAGGAGTTTCTCCAGTAACTAAAGATTATGTAAATCCAGAGGCACCATGGCCAGAAATTGATGAATTAAAGAGTATGACTGAAGAAATGGGCTTATTTTTAGATGAAAGGCTTCCCATATATCCTCGCTTTATTAATGAAACTTTTTTAAGCGATAAAATAATGAATAAAATAAATTCATTTAAATAAAAGAGTTTATTTACTGGCGATTATTCTTCTATGTAGATTTCGCCTGTAAAGTGCTTTTTCTACAGTATATTTAAGCTGGTTTTCATCAAGAGGTTTTGATATAAAGCCATATGGGCGAGATGCCCTCATGTATTGTATCATTTTTTCATCAAAGTATCCAGTAACATATATAACTGCAGTATCATAATTATCAGTGATTTTTTTAGCAAAATCAATTCTATTATTATTCTTAACTCCTAGACTTATAAGTGCTAAATCTGGTTTAATATCATGTGCCATATCAAGCGCTTCTTTTTCAGATGACGCTACAGAAAGGGTGTTATATCCCCAAAATTGAAACATATCGCGGATATCCATTGCAGTAATGGTTTCATCCTCTATAATTAAAATTCTTTCATCAGACATGGTTTAACTCCATTCTATAAATCTAAAGATATGAATATTACTTTGTATTATTATATTATTATTTATAATATATAAAACTTATAATTCATCAATGTTACACTAAAACCACGTATATGAACGAAGTTATGAGAATATAGTGCTTATTAACTGAAAAATTCAATTTAAAAGGTATTTAAAATCTAAATTTTATAATATATAGAATTTAAAGTAACTTGAAATTAAAGTCATTAAAAATAGGGTTATTTCTATCAGCTAATAATTCATATAAACAATGATTTATTGGATTGGTATTAGACAACATCCAATTAATGTATTAATCTAATATTATAGAGAAATATTATTCTATAAACCTTGTTTAATAACCATAAATTAGATTATGGTATTATTTAGATAATATAAATATCTAAAGCTTAAATAAGCTAAATAAAGGGTTTATAATGATGATAAAGAAAGTTAAAGAAGAGGATTATCCTATTTAAAACAAAATTAACTAACGGCCTTGATTTATTATATTTAGAAAAAATTAACAAGCATAATGAATAATTATTTCATTGATTTGAAAAAGTGATAACTATGAATAAAATTGGATTTATAGGATATGGAAGCATGGGAAGTATGATAATAAATGGTTTGTTAAATTCAAGTAGTTTAGAACCTAAAGATATTATTATTTCAAATAGAAGTTTCAGCAAACTTCAAAAAATTAAAAATAAATATCCTGAAATTGAAATAACTTCTGATTATCAGTATGTGGCAAGTAAATGTGATAGAATATTCATTTTTGTTGGAACATTTGCAGTAAAAGAAATAATTGAAAACATAATTGAGTTAATTTCAGATAAAACACATATAATCCATATATCTGCAGGATTAACCATGGAGAATGTTGAAAGTGTTTTTGATGGAAAAATAACTAAGGTTATTCCAAGTTTAACTTCAAAGGTCAATGATGGCGTTTCATTAATCAATCATAACGAAAAAGTAACTAATGATGATGCTGAATTTGTAAATAAAATCTTTAAAACAATAGGAAGCACTAAAATAATTTCTGAAAATGATTTCGAAGTAGGTTCAGACCTTACAAGCTGTGCACCTGCATTTATAGCTTCTATTTTTATGCAATTTGCAGAAGCAGGAGTAAGACACGGAAATTTCACTATAAAAGAAGCAGAAGAAATGGTAGCAAAAACTCTATACGGTACTGCAAAACTCATTTATGAAGAAAAAATTAGTTTTAAAGAGATAATTTCAAGAGTTGCAACTCCCGGAGGAATAACAGAAGAAGGAGTTAAAATTCTAGAAAAAAATATGCCACAGACTTTTGATGAAATTTTTAAAACAACATTAAATAAGCACGAAAAAATTAAAACAGAATTAGACAAACAATATAAAAATTAATACTAAAAGATTATTTTGAGGATATTTTAGAATATATAAATCTATAACTCAAATTATAAATTTATACTTATAGATTCATCTACCGAACTTATAATAGTTTAATGGCCAAATATAAAAATTCTATAGTAAAATAAGATATTCATTAAATAAGCTAATTTAAAAGGGAACAGATATGAAAAATAATTATTTAAATGAAATGTTTAATAAATCTCCTATCGGAATTCTCTTTTATGATGAATCAGGTAAATTAGTTAATGCTAATCCTGCCGCATTAAAATTAGCAGTAGCTCTTAAACTTAACATATCAAAAGAAGTTAATTTATTTGATGATCCTAACATTATTCCAAAAAAGGAAGAGTTAACTAAAAAAGGATACATTAATTTTCAAATCAATCTTAATTCTAAGCATAAGTCCAACACTTCAATATATTATTCAGTCACTATCGCCGATTCTGGTTATCTAGTTCAGTATATAAATTTAGAAAAGTCTGAGATGAATCTACAAAAAAGTAAAGATAAATATCGTCAGTGGTTTGAAGATGATCTTACTGGGGATTTTATTGCAACTCCAGAAGGAGAAATTATCGAGTGTAACCCTGCATTTATAGAGATGTATGAATTTCAAACTCGTGAGGAAGCTTTTCAATCTAATATTTCAAAATTCAATCCTGCAGATTGGGCTGACTTAATTACCCTCCTTAAAGATGAATATAAAATTCAGGATTATCAAAGCTGGCATAAAAAACCTAATGGTAAAAAAATACACGTAGTAGCTAATGTAGTTGGTATTTTTAACGATTACAATGAACTTATTCAAGTTAGGGGTTATATTTTTGATGACACTGAGCGTAAAAAAGGAGAAGAAGCTCTAAAAGAGAGTGAAGAGAAATACCATCGCCTTTTCGATGAAGATTTAACTGGAGATTTTATTGCAACTCCAGAAGGAGAAATTATCGAGTGTAACCCTGCATTTGCAGGTATATATGGCTTTTATAGTTGTGAACAAGCATTAAAATGGAATATTTCACAATCGAATCCATTTGATTGGCCTTACATAATCACTAAGCTTAAAAATGAACGTAAAATTCAGGGTTTTCAAAGCTGGCAGAGACGGTCTGACGGAATGAGAATTCATGTTATTGCTAATGTTGTTGGAATTTTTAACGGTGATGATGAATTAATTCAAGTAAAAGGTTATGTTTTCGATGACACTGAACGAAAAAGAGCCGAAGAAGAACTTACACACAGTAAACGTCAGATAACAGAAATATTAGATAGTATTCAAGATAATTTTATTACATTGGATAAATACTGGAATTTTATTTATGTTAACAAATGTGCAGCAGAATATTTTGGTGTTGAATCTGATGACATTATAGGACAAAATCTATGGCAAATATTTCCGGAACTTACAAAAACAACTTATGAAAACATTTTTCGTAAGGCAATGGAAGATCATAAAACACGACATTTTGAGGCAGTATCTATTTATAATATAGATAAATTGTATGATTTTAGTGTTTATCCCTCAAGCGAGGGAATTTCTGTTTTTTGGAGAGATATTACCCTACCTAAAAATTAAAACAAAATAGATATTATACATTCATAATTCAAGCTTAGCTGGTTTAAAAATAAAATAATGCAGATATAATCTGCAAATAAGTTTCTTTATCCCAATAATGGTCTAACTTGAGGAATAAACAGGATCACTATAGCTAAAATAATCCCTATTACTATTAGCGGAACTCCTGCTTTCAATATTTCTTTTATTTTCACATATCCCGTTCCATATGCCATGGCGACTGTTGGATCAGCCATTGGTAGCATAAATGATAAAGAACATGCTATTGCTACTGGAACAGCATATATTCCTACGGGTTGTCCTTGTGCTTGAGCGAGTGTAACTGATAGTGGTACCAGTATCGCTGCTAATGCAATATTTGACATTACTTGTGTAATACTGACTGCTATTACCATTAGTACAATTGTTATAAGCAATATTGATGGATCACTTCCAAGCATGCTTACCAAATCATTTATTAGCCATGCTGCAGCACCAGTATTAAGTAAAGCAGCCCCTAAAGAAAGTGCACCCCCAAAGAAGACTATTAAACCCCAATCTACATTGGTCTGAGCATCTCTCCAGTCAACAATACCCAATATGAGGAAAAGTACTGCCCCAATTAAAGCAACCGAATAACTGTTTAGACCAGTATAACTTGCTGTAATCCAGAGGAATATTGTAAATAGCAATATACTTAATGCTACTTTTTCATTCCTTGACATTGAACCTAATGCTTCCATTTTAGAAATTATGGTTTCTTTTCCACCTATTATTCCTTCTACCTCTGGCTTGAAAAACCTTCCTAAAAGGAACCATATTATAATCATCATTATGATTGCAAGTGGAAATCCGAATACCATCCATTGTGCAAATGGGATTCCAGTGTATGCTGCAGCCATTAAGTTGGGAGCAGTTCCTATTTCTGTTCCAAATCCTCCCGCTAGAGAACCGTAGGAAGCTCCAAGTACCATGGCTTTAGCAAAATTACTGTTACCATTTTCAGGGTCATTAACACCCATTAATGGTATTATTTCTTTTATAATTGGTAAGAGCATAGCAAATGCTACAACATTTTCAATCCACGCAGAAAGTATCCCTGTTGAAAAAACAGCTACAAAAAGACTTCTACTTGGAGTAACGCCCACTTTACTGAGCATTAAGTAAGTCATACGTTGTGCAAGTCCACTCTTTCGTATTGCCTCAGCAATTATAAATCCTCCAATCATAAGAAAGATAATAGGATTTGCAAAACCAATTACAGCATCATTAAAACTTGCAACACCAATAATGGGCTGTATAAAAAGTATTATCAATGATGTAACGGCTAGATGTACAGCCTCTGTTGCCCACATTATTACTGCAAATACAAGCAGTGCAATTGCTGCATGTCCTGGAGCGCTTAAACCATTCATAGGAATTAGCATTATGACTATAAATGCAATTATAGCCAATGGCATGCCTAAGTTCTTTAAATTAATATTAATATTCGTCCTAATGCCTCCAAAATCTCTGATTTTGGGGTTCCAAATTCAAAGAATTTGGTAACCTCCAAAAATTATATTTTTGGATGTTCAGGAAATGCATTTCATACATTTCCTTCAACCTCCTAGTTTATAACAGATAACCTAATGAATTATTATTATATAAACATATTTCATAATGATTAATCATTAGGTTAACCTTGAAATAATTATATTAATTTTTAATATAAAGACTTCTATTTATGGGATCCATACATATTCTTGATAAAATGTAAGAATATAACTAATATCATAAAAATTTCAAGATGATACAATGCTAACAACTAAAGATGCAATCGATAAAAGACGAAGCATAAGAAAATTCAAAGATAAAAAAATTTCAGACGAAAATATAATGGAATTAATAGAAGCTGCAAGATTAGCACCTTCAGGGTGCAATGCACAGCCATGGCGCTTTAAAATAGTCAAAAATAATGAAAACAAAATCAAACTTGCAGAAGCATCTCATAATCAAGCATTTATAGCAAAAGCCCCAGTAGTAATAGTTTGCTGTGCAGATATTTCAGGCTATATTTCAGGGACAGCTTCTGGAGTACAGGACCTTGGTAGAATAGGTGCACTCGAAGATAGAATTGTAAATATTCTGTGTAATACTTCTCAAGACATTAAAGAAATGAGTATTAATGAAATAGGTCCAAGAATTGCAGCTAACGTTGCAATTGCAATTGAGCATATGGTATTAAGGGCCTTAGATTTTGATTTAGGTACTTGCTGGATACGATTAATTGAAGAAGATAAAATAAGAGAAATTTTTAATTGGGATGAAAATATTTATCCTGTAGCGCTTTTACCTGTTGGTTATCCTGATGAATATCCTAAAGCTCGAAAAAGGCTAAATATCGAAGATATTCTTTTAGAATAAATTCAAGAATTTATTTTTATTATTTTTTAACAACATATTCACTCAAAAAGTATAAATATCAACATCAATAGCTTTAAAATAGGTTCTCTACTTTAGATAAATATTTTAAATTTCTGATTACCTTCTCCGTAAGGTTTAAATACCAATACAATACAATGTAACTAATGCCCAATGTTTATGCCAAGGTAGCTTAGAGGCGAAGCGGTGGACTGCAGATCCATTACACGGGAGTTCAAATCTCTCCCTTGGCTTTAAATCTTTTAAACATTCATTAGGGGTCATAGTGTAACCAGGCTATCATCTGGGACTCCAGTTGTCTTTGAAGAAACGCGCGCACTGAGGTTTAGTACCCAATGATGATGAATTGGAGTACTGAGACAAGAGAAATCCTAGGATCTGGGTTCAAATCCCGGTGACCCCACTTTATTATTTTTAATATATACATAAATTTCTAAATCCGTTAAATATAACTTATTTTAAATTCTTAATTTTATTAAAAAGAGCGTGATTGGATGAAAAAATTTAACAATGTCACCATGATTGAAGGTATAGGATTTGATTCTAATATTTATGTATTCGATGATGTTATAGTTGATACTGGAACAGGCGAAAACTTCGAATATGTGCTTAATTCTGTTAAAAACACAGGTTTTGATATCGCAAATGATATTAAGCGAATTGTAAATACCCATTGTCATTTTGACCATACTGGGGGAAACCGTTTCTTTGTAAATGCTAAAGTAGCAATTCATGAGGCAGATGCTCCTGCACTTGAAAAAGGAGATATAAATGCAACTGCAGCATATATGTTCGGGAAACCTCTTGAACCAGTTAAAGTTGATTTTCATCTTAAAGAGGGAGATAAAATTAATGATTTTAAAGTAATTCATACCCCCGGACACACAGTGGGTGGAATATGCCTCTATGATGGGGAAGTATTGATATCTGGAGACACAGTTTTTGCAGACGGTGGATTTGGCCGATTTGACATAGGCGGAAACATAAATCAGTTAAAGGAATCTATAGAAAAATTATCCGAACTTGAAGTTAAATATCTTCTTCCAGGACACGGTCCTGCAGTTGAAAATGGTTCAGAGCACATAAAATTATCAAAAAAGATTATCGATGGCATCTAGTAAGAAATTAATTTTGAATATAGACAGTTATATTGTCGTTATGGTATCCAGTATCAAAAACATCGAAATATGTCAATTTCCAGACTGTCCCATTATAACTGGCATTTATACATGGATAAAATGCATCCCATTTAAAATTTTGAACTTCAGGAAGCTCATTTGACTTTTTAATGGCGTCTTGAGCCGATTGAATACTTCCACCAGTAACCGTAAGGCTCTGAACTGTTTTTTCTTTGGATTTCTCTTTATTCCACGTGTTATAAACAAATGAATGATAAGTGTTGTTTCCAGAGTCGCTCTCTACAATGGTCCATTTGAAAGGGTTCACATTAGGATATGCAGCAGAGTAGACAAGGTCATCGCTTACGGAGTTTTCAGTAAGAGCATTTGATTTTTCATAAAACCTTATACCCCCAAGAGAGATTAAAATAATCATGAAAATTGCCATCGCGGCCTTCTTATATTTCATATCTAGTTTTAAGTATAGAATTATTAAAACTATGAGTGCAATTACTGCTGTGGTTGTATCAATATAATAATAAATTTCAGCACTGAATCTTTCAAGTGTAAATGGATATAAAAGAGGAATACCTCTTGACGTTAGAGAATCAAGGAATAAATGAGTTAATGCACCGAAATAGGCTATTCCTACAGTTTTCCATGTAAATTCAACCGATATATCACGTCTTATTATCCATCCAATAAGACCATTTATCTGTTTTCTAGAAATTACAAATAAAAAAATTGTAGACGTTACTGCTGCAAAGATAAAAGAGTGCGTTATCCCCCTATGTGAAAAAACAAATAGATACGGAACTAAAAAGCCAATCCACGCTATAAATATAGTATCAAAATCAATTGATATACCACCAAAAGCCCCTTCAAGCTTGCTCTTACTTTTAAGAGCAAAAAGTATGATAAAAGGAACTAAAAAATGGGTGAAAAAATCCATGTTATCTTAAAATCTCCAGTTAATAATCGATTAGACCATATATAAACTTTATTTTGTACACATTTTAACTATATCCTTTACAGCTTCTGTTTTAACAAGAATTGATATTTTATCTCCTTCATTTAAAACCATATCTGCCTTAGGAATTGTTAATTCTCCATTTTTATATAATGCAACAATTATTGAGTCATCTGTTGGACTTATATCTCCTACTCGTTTACCAATAATTTTCTTATTTTTTACAGTAATATCCAGAATTTCCGCATCCCCCTTTCCAATAACAATTAAATCAGCCACTTTAGGTCTGGTTATTATTTTTTCAAGGTATCCTGCTGCAGTAAGTTCAGGACTTATAACATCGTCAATACCTACCTTTTTAAAAGCTTCTTCATGATCAGGGTTGCTGAGCCTTGCAATAACCTTATTAATCTCAAATTGTTTTACAAGTATACATGAGAGAAGATTTGCCTCATCATTACCAGTTGCAGCTACGAAAACATCTGCATCAGCCACATTAGCCTCTTCAAGCGTTCTTGTGTCAGTACCATTACCACAGATAACTAAAGCATCCAGTTCAGCGGCTGCATTACCACATAAGTTATCATCATTTTCTATTAGGGTAACATCGTGTCCCCTGCCCACTAAATTAGATGCTAGGTTCAATCCAACTCTTCCTGCACCCATTATAACTATATACATTTTTACACCTTCAAAACTTAAATTAAATGTTTATAATTAAAATTTATAAAATATTTAGTAAATCCTTAATTTATTTTTTAAACTATTGACTTTCAAATATTTCTTGTCATAGTATAAAAGCTTGTTCCCTAAATTTTATTTAACTAAACCTATTGCAGTTCTTAATAAAATCAATACCGGAATTATTTCTAATCTTCCAATCCACATATTAAATATTAAGAACATCTGAGGTATCTGAGGCATTGTTGGCGAAGTGATACCCATGGAAAGTCCTACATTTCCTTGAGCAGAACATATTTCGTATAATGAATTTAGTGCATCGTATCCAAAATGTACAAATACTAACCAGGATATGAAAATGAAAATAAAATAAATAAAAACATAAGAACTCGCTTCTTTAATTTCTACATCACTAACTGGTTTATTAGATATTTTTTTAGGTATAACTGAGCCTTCAGGAGCTATTATTCTTAAAATTTCCCAATAAATTCCTTTAATTACCGTTACTATTCTTATTAATTTTATTGCCCCCGTTGTAGAACCTGCAGCTGCTCCAGTTATCATTAAGCCAATAAGCACTATCTTTGCATATTGAGGCCATGCAACCATTATATCTAATGGAGGAATACTAGAACCAGTACATGTTATTGCAGATACCACACTAAAAACCGCGTTTATAGGTAAAAATTTAGCATTTGAAATTAAAAGAATTGAAAACATAATAATGAAAATTATCATTACTTGGAATTGGATATCTCTAAGTACATATTTAATATTACCTTTTAAAGCCCTATAATGGACTAAAAAGCTTGTACCTCCAAGAATCATTAAAAATATAGTTATTATATAAATTAAGTCGCTTCCATAAGATCCAATATTGTTATTTTTAATTGACATTCCGCCAGTTGCTAAATTGGTAAATGTATTATTAATAGCGTCGAAAATAGGCATTCCCGCAATTATATACAAAATAACCCCTAAAACTGTATAAAAGATGTAAATCCACCATATTGTCTTTACGGTTCCAATAATATTGGGTTTTATTTTTTCTTCTCTTGCCTCAGATTTATATAACCTTGCAGCAGATGTCCCTGGCCTTATAAGTATCCCTATAACTACAATAACTACGCCTAATCCTCCAATCCACTGTTCAATACTTCTTAAAAATAAAACGGATTTAGGGAGTATTTCTACATTAGTAAATATTGTAAGACCACTTCCGGTCCATGCAGACATGCTCTCAAAATAAGCATTTAAAAAGCTAATATCAGTAGCTTGCATTAATATTAAACTTCCAATTAACGCTGCCCAAAGCCATGCCACTGCAGCAATTATCATTCCGTGCTTAAGTCGTATATTATTGCCCCTACCGGCAAATAACCTCCTTAAACCAAAACCTAACAAAATAGAGAATCCTGATGGAATTAAAAATGAAATATAATTAGTTTCCCTATAAATAAGTGCGACTAAAATAGGTATTAATGTAACTACCCCTATACCTACCATTATTAAGCCTAGTTGCTCTGAAATTATATAAAAATCCTTTCTTCTAAACTTCCCGATCATCGATATCGTATTAAGTAATATCTAGCAACGTTTATAAATTTAATCATTAATAAAATAGGACAATTTAGTGTTTAAATTAAAAAAGTAAATTCATTTAAACATATTCTAAAAGAGAATAAATAAGGCTTAAAACTCTAAAGCCCTATTTCTCTTCATAATTCAAAAAGTTTTTCAATTCTCTTATTGTAGACATGAACTGAGCAGGGAAAATAATTGTAGAATTCTTTTCATTTGCTATTTCATTTAAAACCTGTAAGTTTCTAAGTTGAAGAGCTACTGGATGTGCTTCAATAACATCTGCAGCTTCACCAAGTTTTGCAGCAGATAAAAATTCACCTTCTGCAGCAATGATTTTAGCTCTTTTATCCCTTTCAGCTTCTGCTTGTCTTGCCATTGCTCTCTGCATTGTCTCAGGAAGTTTAATATCTTTAATTTCTACTGCAGTAATTTGTACTCCCCATGGTTCACTGTGTTTATCAATAATTTCCTTAATCTTTTCATTAATTTTAGTGGTGGACGATAAAACATCATCTAAAAGAAACTGACCAATAACGTTTCTCATTGTAGTCTGTGCAATCTGATTTACAGCTCGGTTATAGTTTTCAATTGCAACAACTGCGTTATAGGCATCAACCACTTTAAAGTAAGCTACAGCAGCTACGTCAATTGAAACATTATCCTGAGTAATTATATTCTGAGATGGAATAGGCATAGTGACAATCCTAAGAGATACCTTAACCATCCTATCAACTACAGGAATGATAAGGCGAAGCCCAGGATCCTTTACTCCAATAACTTTCCCAAGTCGAAATACTACTCCACGTTCATATTGATTTACTATACGTATTGAAAGTCCCAAAATAATTAAAACAACGATTCCTATGATAATAAGAGTTATCAAATCCATCGTTTAACCTCCGTTATCCGAATAAATTTTTAATCTTTGTAAATAATTATGTAAAAACTAACTATTATAATGAAAGGTTAATAAACAATAAAATAAAATTTTTACTGGAAAATGAAAAATTGTAATTAAATTGCCTTTTAAAAACAAATAACCTATAAAATATGCCGTATTTAATTTATAAGTATTATAAAATAATCTTTAAACAAAAATCAATTGTAACTTAATTAAAAAAAATAAAAATAAATTAAATGTAAATTAAAATGTCAATAAATTAAATGTGGATAAACCCAACGGCATAAGCCAAATAATGGATTTTATAAAAAATTTAAAGTAATTGAAATAAATTCAGAAACTTAAATTTAATTTAAAGCTAATTTATTCAACGATTTCTTCTTCAGAAGCGCCTTCTACTACGTCAGCAAATCCAAAGTTTCTTCTTGTTGAATTAATTTTAATTTTAACTTCATCTCCGAGTTTGGCGCCTGAAACGAATACAACGTATCCTTCGATTCTTGCGATACCGTCGCCATCTCTTCCAACATCTTCAATTTTAACATCGTATTCCTCTCCTACGTTTATAGGAGAAGAAGGTCCTCTATCTGAGAAATTATCTCTTCCGTAATTATTTCTAAACAATTCATCACATCCTAATAAGCCACCTAGATGGCTTACTTAGTGTTAGTATTGAACCTATATAAATGTATGTTTTTGAAATTTCATTCGATCATTATTTTATAAAATAGCCACATAAATTATTTGTATGATAGGAATAATGTCAGATTCACATGACAATATAAATGCTATTAAAAAAGCAGTCAAGGTGTTTAATGAAGCTGATGTGGAAATGGTAATACATGCTGGAGATTTAATTTCCCCATTTACATCAAAAGAATTTAAAAAACTTAAATGTGAATTTAAAGCTGTTTTTGGAAATAATGATGGAGAAAGAGATGGCTTAAGATATTTTTATAAGGACATATGTCTTCTAGAAAGTTTAATAGAATTTGAATTCAATAATAGAAAAATTGCCGTTAATCACGGTACAAATGAATCTATCATTGATGCGCTGGTTAAAAGCGGGAAATATGATCTTGTAGTGCGCGGACACACTCATAAGTTAGAGATAAAAAAAGAAGGAAAATGCATGATGATAAATCCGGGAGAAGCATGTGGATATTTAACCGGAGAAAAAACTATTTTATTGCTTGATCTTGAAGACTTGAGCTATGAAATAGTAAAAATATAAATCATTACTAATTTAGCAATGGAAAAATCATGAAACATAAAGCTTTAATTCTCATAGCAGTTGGAATTGCTATTCTTATAGGTATGATTTTGTTTATAGGACCGGATAAAATTGAAAGTGCTATTGTACTTGCTAATCCATTTTATCTTGCCTTTGCAGTTATTATACAATTAATGATTTACTTTTTATGGACATGGAGATGGTCAATAACTATAAAACCTGTAGATATTTCAGTTCGGAAAATTCACCTTTTTCCAATGCTTATGGTGGGATTAGCTATTAATAACTTAACTCCAAGTGCACGTGGAGGTGGAGAGCCAATACGTGGTTATATATTAAGTAAATATTCTGCTTCTCCATTTGAAAAGTCTTTTGCAACAGTCATAGCAGATAGAGGACTTGATACATTTCCGTTTATGGTTTTGGCTGTTATTACCATAATTGCCGCTGTTTTTTATCTGGATCTGCCAGATTATGCAGTATATACACTTATATTAGCTGTAGTAGTTTTAGTTACAATTTTTATAATAGCATTATACATGTCATTCAATCTTGAATTTGGACGTAGAGTTTCATTATGGATTGTAGGGCTTATTAAAAGATTTTCTAAAAAGGATAGAAGCAGGCTGGAAGAAAAAGCGCTAAAAGCAATTCATGATTTTCAAAATAGTATGCATACTATGATAAAAGATAGAGATGTGCTATTATATGGTCTTCCACTTTCATTTTTAATCTGGATTCTTGAAATAGTAAGAGTTTATGTTGTATTTTCTGCATTCAATGTTGATGTATCCCTTCTAATAATTGCAGAAATATTTATAATATCAACTTTAGTGGGATTACTTCCACTTCTTCCTGGAGGTTTAGGAACAGTTGATGGAATCATGATAATACTCTTTTCAGCTGCAGGGGTGCCTCCATCAATAAGTGCAGGTGCAACACTCGTAGAAAGGCTAATTTCATTCTGGATGACTTCTATCATAGGTGTTGCTATGCTCCCTTACTTTGGAACCAGTGTAATTGAAAAAATTACTAAAAATTCTTAGTAAATTTATTATTTTTGAATTTAAAACATCAATTAATGGTTTATTATCAAGAATTTTTTTTCTTAAATAGTTAAATATTTTCAAGATTCATTGTATGTCTTGATCAAATTTTTTCTATGATATCAAAAATCAAATAGAAAAATATATACTATTTCCTAATCTACCATCAAACGGTGATAATCATGGAAATAAACGGTGTAGAAATAGAAGATACATTTGCCGAAGCATTCGGTATACAAGTTTCAAGAATCCTTGTAACTGCAGCAACTAAAAAACTTGCAAAAATTGCAGCAACTGAAGCAACAGGTTACGGAACTTCAGTTATTGGTTGTCCGGCAGAAGCAGGAATAGACAATTACGTTCCTCCAGAAGAAACTCCTGACGGAAGACCTGGTTACAATATTATGATCTGCAATATGAGCAAAAAAAAGCTTGATCATGAATTATTAGAAAGAGTAGGAATGTGTGTGCTCACCGCTGCAACAACCGCAGCTTTCGATGCTCTCGATGATGAAGAAGAGAAACTAAATGTTGGATTTAAGTTAAAATTCTTCGGTGACGGATTTGAAAAAGAATTAGACATTGATGGAAGAACTGTTTATTCCATTCCAATTATGTCTGGTGACTTCTTAGTTGAAGGAGAATTCGGAATAAAATCAGGAGTAGCAGGTGGAAACTTCTTTATAATGGGCGACAGTCAGTCCTCAGCTTTGATCGCTGCTGAAGCTGCTGTTGACGCTATAGAAGCAATTGAAGGAGCTATAACTCCATTCCCTGGAGGAGTAGTCGCTTCCGGTTCCAAAGTCGGATCCAACAAATACAAATTCCTAGGTGCTTCCACCAACGAAAAAATGTGTGTTACTCTTAAAGATGAAGTAGAAGATAGTGATATTCCTGCAGATGTAAACGGTGTTTACGAAATTGTTATTGACGGTGTAAACGAAGAAGTTGTTAAAGAAGCAATGAAAGTAGGAATAGAAGCTGCTGTAAAAGTTCCAGGTGTTTTAAAAATAAGCGCTGGAAACTTCGGCGGTAACCTTGGAGCATATAAAATAAACCTTCACGACTTATTTTAAGTCATGAAATAAGTTTTTAGCTTATTTTTTCTTTTTATTTTTAGATGAAATTTCATAATTTTTTTATTTTAGAGTATCACTTTTTATATCCAGTAATGAGGAATAGAATAATTTATAAGGTTGATAAACACAATAGAGCATCATATAAAAGAGCTTAAATTATCTTATATAAAGTTAAAGAAGGGATTTAATGCCGTATTTAGTCTGTAAAAAGTGTAATGGATATTATGAACTTCAAAAAGGAGAATCAGTTAATGATTTTGAAGAATGTGAATGCGGCGGCACTCTAAAGCAGGTTGATCACCTAAACATCCCATATAATAAAGATAGAGTTAAAGTAATAATTGAAACATTTAAAACTGATTCTAGATATTTCCAAAAACCAGATAACTCTGGAGAAAAACTTAGCATAAATGTCGATTATTCTGATGGTATTAATAGACTACTAAAAGAAGATAAATCATCTAAAAAACAAACTCCTAAAGAACTTCAGAGATCTACACTCAAAGAAGTGGCTTCAATATCAGAACTATATAATTTCGATTATATAGATCCCTTAGATGATGATAAACGTTTGAAAATTATAGAAACAATTGCAGAAGCCGTTTATGAAGGAAAGGGAATAATAGATGCAGCTAATAAAATAATGTCCAGAACCTCATTAAATTATGATGATGCAATGCATATAAGCAAAAATGAAATAAACAGAGTAAAAAACCTTGCAGCCTGGTATATTAATAAAGAAAGAGGATATAAATACTTTAAAATATCCAAATCATTTAATGCATGCAAAGAATGTAATAAAGCTTATGATAATATACTATTCAATATAGAACAGGTGGAAATGCTACCTCCACTTCACGACCTTTGTAAATGCAACGCTATTTTTTATAAAGAATAATTCTTTTAATTAATCTTCTTTAAAAATATATCCATAATAGGAGCACCTATATTTACCTTCTTTAGACCTGAATCCTGTTGAAGATTTATATGATTGCCCTCCCACAACCACTACAGTTCCGTACTCCTTTGAAATATGCTTTTTTACATCAAAATTTCGGAAATTCCTTATTTAATTCATTTGCATTTATAGAAACCCATTCTTAAATTTAATTAAATTAAAAATCTTGAGATTCTACAATCCGCCATATTTCTTCTTCGGGTAAATTAATTCCAAGTAAGATACCTTCTTTATCAAGAGCATCCTCAATTTTTTTTATTGTATTAACGTCAGGTGCTGCTACAGTATGAGAATGTATATGTCTTGATATTTCATATAGTGCTTCCATAGACCTTCTAGCATCTGGTTTTTTAAGTTCCTCTTCACAATTTATAACGTCATCTTCTGAATTTACATACAAAGTTCTGGTTACAACTTGTCTTACTCCCGGAAGATAATGTTTTGAATCTAAAATTCTTCCCCCATATTTTATTACTATTCTCTTATCGTCAAGTTTACTAACTTCATGTTTTAAAAGAAGTTCTGCAACTCTTCCATATTCTTTAATTTTAGTATATATCTCTTCTTGAGATAAATTTACTCCTAATAAATATCCCATTTCATTTAATTCTTTCTCTACTTTAGAAAGGCTTTTTATATCCGGTCCAGAAACGGTGTGAGAATGAATACCTCCACCTGAAAGGGCATAGAGTCTTTCTAATGATTCCATTTTAGCATTATCATATTCAAGATTCTGTAAAAACTTGTCCATATCTTCAATTTTAGATAAGCCTATTTTTCGATGCAGAGGTTCTCTAAATCCCGGTAAGTAATATTCAATATCTTCGAGAGTGCATCCATGTTTTAAAATTATCTCCGATTCAGCACGTATATCTCCAACTACGTGTGATTCAGTTATTTTCATTTCTGGTTTTATGACTACTTCTACTAATCTGCCATATTTTCTTGCTACTTCTCTAATTTCCTTTTCATTAAGATTCACGCCTAAAAGAAATCCTTCTTTTTTAAGTTCTTCAGTTACTTTATCCAGACTCTCTTTATCAGGGCCTGAAATCCAGTGCGAATGTATTCCACTAACTGACTCATATATACGCTCTAATGCCCTCTTACGTGACTCATCACGATTTAGACTATCTAAAAATCTATCAAGCTCTTCTCTTTTTGATAGTTCTATTTTTCTTGCAAGTGGGGCCTTAAATTCTGGTAAATGATATTCAATATCTTCTAATGTACATCCATATTTCAATATAATCTCCGATTCTTTTTTGATATTATCGACATCATGTATTTCGGTGATTTTCATCATTGTAGGTTCAATTGCTGCAAAATAAATATCTGCTCCACCACTTGTCTCTGGAGATACGACTTTATCTGCTCCTGCACGATAAAGCCTCCTGATATTTTCACCTTTACTTGCCCTTGCCACTATCCATATTTCTGGATTCAGTTCACGCACAGTTAAGGTTATAAATAAATTATCCACATCGTCTCCAGTGGCTATTATAACTCCCCGTGCCCTCTCAATTCCCGCAGCTATTAGGGTTGACTCATCAGTGGCATTTCCAGGTATTGCTAGTACATTAGTATCCTTCCATAATTCATTTTCAACAAGAGTAGTATCTCTTTCAATTATTATTGCGTTCTGGTTTCTTTTTTTGAGCTCTTTAAAGACTGCCCTGCCAACTCTTCCATAACCGCAGAGAACAAAGTGATTCTTACTTCCCGCAATTATTCTCCTAATTTTAGAACCAGATGTGACTTCTTCAACTATCATTGTAACCACCGTTATTGTTAAAGTAAAAGCATATGCTACTAATCCAACTCCCCCTAATACAAGTGTTATTGAAAAAAGCTTCTGAATAGGAGTTATAGGAGCAATATCACCATAACCCACAGTTGCTATGGTTATTATTGTATAATAAATAGAATCAATGGGACTAAGGCCCATAATAAACGTAGACCCGATAATACCATAAACTATCAGTATTGTAAGGAATGTAAACGCATAGAATAATACCCTAGAAGGAATTGGAGGAATATTCCTAGATAGATCAAGGATTGTAGGTATGGGTGATTGAGGCATATAATCACATTAACTATAAAATTATTTTAATTAAAGTTACAATTAAATAATCTGTTTTATAAAATATAAATAATGATACTTAGGTTACTAAATTTTTAAGTTGATTCAAATCAACTAATACAAAATTATAGTTGTGATTCAATGACCCCAAAAGACATGATGGTTGCAGATAGCAACGCAGAAGATTTAGGAATTCCAAAATTAGCTTTGATGGAAAATGCAGGTAAATCTGTGGCTGATTTTATAACTAATACGCTAGATCCATGCAAAGTTGCAATATTTGCAGGTACAGGTGGAAATGGTGGGGATGGGTTTGTTGCGGCAAGACATCTTTTAAATAATGGTTACAGTGTGCATCTATTCTTTTTAGGTAATCCAGAAAAAATAAGATCTTCTGAAACAAAAAGTAATTGGACAGCAATCCAAAATATAAATACTGGATTAAATTCTCTTAAATTAGAAATCATTGAAGATTCATCATCGATTCAAGCTCTAGATTCTACAGTTATTGTTGATGCTATGCTTGGAACGGGTATTAAAGGAAAAATAAGAGAACCAATTTCCAGTGCAATTGATGCTATTAATGAATCTAGGTGCATCAAAATTGCAGTAGATGTGCCCAGTGGACTGGATCCTTTAACTGGAGAAGTCCCAGATAAAGCGGTAAGGTCAGATTTCACAATTACATTCCATAAAATGAAAAGGGGCCTTAAAAAAGCAAAAATTAGTTATGTTGGAAACATTATCCTGTACGATATAGGTATTCCCCCAGAAGCAGAAATATTTTTAGGTAAAGGGGACTTATTAAGGCTTAAAAAACGATCAGATACATCACATAAAGGCAATAATGGAACAGTCCTAGTAGTTGGGGGAAGTTATGATTATTCTGGTGCTCCCGCACTTGCTGCACTTTCTGCATTTAAATCAGGAGTCGATTTAGTTTATGTTGCCTGCCCTCAAAGCGTTGCTTCAACAATAAGATCATATTCCATGGATTTGATAGTAAAAACGCTTTCAGAAGAGTTTATTGTAAGTGAAGATGCCCCTAAAATTATAGAACTTTCAAAAAGAGCAGATGCTATTGTAATTGGATGTGGAATGAGTAGAGAAGAAGAAACTGGCGCAGCATTAAATAAATTTGTTAAAGAAATTGAAAAGCCAATGCTGCTTGATGCTGATGCACTTAAATTAGTGGATTTAGATTTAATTAAAGAAAAAGAAAATGTTGTTGTTACACCCCATTCTACAGAATTTAAGGCATTATTTGGTATATCCTTGCCTGAAACACTTGAATATAAAATAGGAACTGTCTCAAAAGTTGCAAAAGAAAATAACTGTACAATTCTCCTAAAGGGAGCAGTTGATATAATATCTAATGGAGAAATAACAAGACTTAATAAAACTGGAAATCCTGGAATGACTGTGGGTGGGACTGGGGATTGCCTTGCTGGCCTTACGGGAGGATTAATGTCTAAAGGACACAATGCATTTGAAGCAGCTTGCCTTGGAGCTTATATTAATGGTAAAGCTGGAGATATGGCCTCAGTAAAATATGAATATCACTTTATGGCAAGCGATATGATCAAATATATTGATGATGCGTTTAGATAAAATAAAATGAAAATACGTTAGATGGCTAAATTAATTCCAAAAAACTGTAAAATTAATAACAGTATAACTCCAAACACGCCCCCAATTCCAGCAACCAAGACCGTTAATATATTTATTGGAATATTTACAGTAGGAATCAAATTTACAAGTACTAAAATAATCCAGCCAAAAATAGCATGAACTATTATTTTTAAAAGAAGACCACCAACTTTTAGCAGAATTAAAATTCCAATTGCAGCAATAATTACAATTACAGCTAAACTAATTATATCTAAAGCCATTTTATCACAGTTATATATTATTATTCAAACTGCTTAATATTTATTGCGAATTTTATCTTAAATAAAAAATTATTGAATTTTGAAACTATTAATTATCATGTCAAAGTTTGATTTTTCTTTATCATAGTCTTTATTTGGAACTTCAAAAAACATCAAATAGGCTTTTCCATTCTTTACAAACACTATCTGTTCAATTCTATGGTCAATTACAAGAGGCCATAAATTATTAAGTACAAATGTGTCTCTGTAAGCTGTTTTTCCATCTATTGTAATTGTATCGCTTGAAACTTTAGTACCAAGTGAATCTGTACTATTTCTCATTATATCCATAATTTGTTTCTCTGAAAGATTATTATTTATAGAAATAGAAGTATAATTTGACGAATTACCTACAACTACCTCTCCAGGCATATTCAAATTTGAAAAGAGGCCATTTTCAGTTTCATTTTCTGGTATTGTATAAGATGGATCATTTGAATTTTGGATATAGTTATTATTTATTATTTGAATCTGAAATGCAGGGTATTTAGTTGTATTTGAAAAGCCAGAAATTATAATGTTATCAATATAATTTGTACCTATAATATGCCAACCATCAGGACATTTAAAACTAACACCAGCCACAGAATATGTATTATTTACTGTTTTATTGAGTTCAATAATATTCATTGAATTATCACTTAAACCTAGAGAGTCTATAAATCCTTCAGATGATATACATCCAGAACTTAAAACAACTAGGACCATAAAACATATTATTATTCCAATATACATACCAGATATTTGCAATGAAAATCACCAGTTAATATTGGTTTTTAATATCATTTAAACATTAAATATGTTACTAAATATAACTAATCTAGAAAAATAAGTGGAAAAAAGTAATTAACACTTTAAAAATTAAAATAGAAAGATATTAATCTTTCTTGCAGACTTTGTTAAAGGTAGCAGCCTGAATACCATAGTTTTTGACCATTCCAGTCATTTCACGCTGATCCATTCCCTTATCTTCAAATGAAACTGTTTCTTCATTGTAAAGACTGTAAGGAGATTCTCTTCCAAGAATTCTTAAGTTTCCTTTGTGAAGCTTTACTTTAACAGTACCAGTTACCCTTTTCTGCATGTTATCAATAAGTGCATCCATATCTTCCCTTAGAGGATCATGCCATAGTCCATCGTATATAAGTTCTGAATAAACTTCAGAAACATGTGCTGCAAATTTAAGCTCGCTTCTAGTTAAAGTAAGCTGTTCAAGAGCCTTGTGAGCAGTTATAAGTAATATAGCCCCTGGTACTTCGTAATTTTCTCTGGATTTAAGGCCAATTATACGATCTTCAATGATATCAATCCTGCCAACACCGTTTAACCCTGCAATTTCATTACATTTTCTGATTAAATCCAATGCTACCATTCTTTCATTATCTAATGCAACAGGAACACCATTTTCAAACTGAATTTCAAGAATTTGAGGTTTATTATCTGCTTCTTCAGTTGATTTTGTCCACTCAAAAGCTTCTTCTGGTGTTTCAACCATAGGGTCTTCTAAGATGTCTCCTTCAATTGATCTGCCCCATAAGTTTTCATCTATACTGTACTGTTTATCAGAAGGAAGTGGAATACCATGTCCTTCAGCATATTCAATTTCTTCACTCCTTGTAAGATTTAAGTCTCTTATAGGTGCTATTACATCAAGAGATGATCTTGATCTTATTATAGATTCAAATCTGAACTGATCATTTCCCTTACCAGTACATCCATGCGCAATTGCATCTGCACCTTCTTTTTTAGCAAGTTCAACTATTTTCATTGCTATTAACGGCCTTGCGAGCGCTGTACTTAACGGGTATCCTTCATAAAGAGCATTTGCTTTAATTGCCCTGAATATAAATTCTTCTGCAAATTCATCCTTTGCATCGACAGTATAATGTTTGAGGGAACCGATTTTATCTGCAGCTGCTGCTGGCCTTTCTATTTCTTCTTCAGGCTGTCCTACATCAACGCATGCAGTAATAACTTCCATATCATACTTTTCTTCAAGTAATTTGATACATACTGATGTGTCCAGGCCTCCACTGAATGCAAGAACCACTTTCTTCATTATTTCACCTTATTTGTAAGTCTATAAATATCTATAAAAATATAAGATAACTATACACTATTTGTATAATGTAAATTTAAACTTGGTGGAATATAAAATAATTCTGGATATATTATTTAAAAGACCGAAATTCATAAATTTACTTTAGTGTTAATCCAATTTCACGCTTACAATTGAGGATTAATTATAAATTAGATACTGGATATAGATAAATAAAGACTATTTATAAATAATGATCTAAATTGGTGGAAATATGACCCTCACCGAAAATATCAACATTATATCCCATGAAACAAACGGCAAAATCGAGAAAAATGCCACATTAATGGAATATATATCCCACAGTAGTATTTCAGAGGACCTTTTAAATGCAGCAAAAATTGGTACTCCCCTTTTAAAAATAGGTAAGGGCAACCCCCACATAATGATTACTGCAGGAATACATGGAAATGAATTACCACCACAAGTAGCTGCCATCAACCTTATTGAAAATCTTTTAGAATCTCAAATTAATGGAACACTGTATATAATTCCTTTTGCAGTTCCTTATGCTACTATGCAAAATGCTCGAAGATTTAAAGGTGTTGATATGAATAGAACTGCCTCAAAGGGAGGATTTATTTCCAATAATATAATTAATACCATTAAAGACCTTAAAATAACTGCTGTAGGTGATTTTCATTCAACAAAGCCTGGAAGTAACCCTGGTATTGAAAGTGTTTTTTGTTCTAGAGAACCAACTTATAAGAGCTGTTTAATAGCGGATTTTATAACTAAATCAACTTCTTCTAAAATGATACGGCATGATATAGCGGGTAGACTTTATAATGGGGCACTTGAAGATGAATGCAACTTAGCAGGAATTCCCGCAGTTACATGTGAGGTAGTATCCCGAAACGGAATAGTGGATAATAACAGCCATGAGAGATCATATCTTCAAATGGAAGCCTATTTAAAATATTTTGATATGATTTAATTTTATAGTTGCACTTTCTAAGTATTCAGGGATTTCAAGTGATATTATGCCTTCTTACAAGAAACATGCTTTATTTTCAATTATAATAGCCCTTCCTTTTATTCAAGATGTTTTTTATCTTTCACTTGCAGTTATTGGAGCATCTATAATTGATATGGATCACCATGTGAAGAAAAATAATTTAATTATAATGGCCACATTTGGATTTTTATTATCCATAATACTTTATATTTTGAAATTACCATTTTTTGCGGGAATATCGTTAATTATAATGGCGTTTATTTTATATATTTCCAAACATCGAGGTTTCTCCCATTCTATTTTTGGAACAATTTTATTTTCAATTTTTCTATCATTTTTAGTTTTAAGCCTTTATCCCCTAATTAATGAATTAAATGTAGATCCTAAGCTTTCTTTAATACTAATATCACTCCTGTTAAGCATTATAGTTTTAAACAAAAAGATTTTACTGCCTTTTTTAGTTTTATCTACAGCAGGAATAATTTTAATGCCCTTTCCAAACTTAAGTCCCTATTTTACTTTTCTGGCAATATTTACAGGATGCATAAGCCATATAATACTTGATTTATTCACCCCAAGTGGAATAAGATTCTTAAATCCTATTTCAAGAAAAAAGTTTAAAAAAAGTTTAGGAACTTTTCTATTTCTTTTATGGGTTTTTGGAGTTTTAGTAGTCTATTTTAAAGATATTGTCTTCTAATTTATCTTTATTAAATAATTAGCTTGTTGTAATAACAAAGTAAGCAAAATCTCTTAAAAAAATTAAATGGGTAAATTTATATATCATGTTTTATCATTATAATTACATAATAGATGGTTAAAAATCAAGGCAAAATTATCGAATATTTTACCTTAAACCCTATTAATTATATCGTTTGCAACATTAAAGAGGTTAGTTCATGAACATCATATTCAGAATATTCTATGCAATCGCTTATTTCATCATATTAATTATAGAAATTATTAAGGCCACATTTGACGTGGCTCTGCGAACCGTAAATGGAAAGGTTGAACCAGTAATTGTAGAAATTGATACCGAGCTGAAGAGACCAATTTCTCAAGTTATACTTGCTAATAGTATAACTTTAACACCAGGTACTCTTTCAATTGATGTGGATACTGAAAACAGCATAATAAAAGTTGCAACCATTGTACCAAGGGCAAAAGAAGATGTTATACCTTTTGAACCCTACATTAAAAAATGGCTAGAATAAACAATTACAAAGGGTGTTAAAATGGACATACTACTGATATCGGAATATATTTTATTAGCAGCGATGGCATTTTATTCCATTGCTACAATAAGGATAGCAACAAGAAAAACTATTTCCATGGGAATTGTAGGCTTACTTGGTTTAAGTGCAGCTGTAGCAACTATATTAATTTTAGTAGAGAATATTTATGGAATAGCTTTTTGTAGTGATATAGCTTTAGCACTGGTTATTTTAGGTCCAATTGGTACCATAGCATTTTCAAAGGTCATACGGGGATGGTAAAGTGGATGACATATTTACTTTGATAAAATCAGCAATTTTGATAATAACCGCAATTCTCATAGTTCTTACAGCTATTGGGCTTCTAAGATATAAAGATAATATAGAAAGAATATTATACGCAAGGGTTCATATGCTCGGAGTCGCTGATATGGCATGTATTCTAGCTTTACTTGCCCTTAATGAGCCATTACTTGCAGTTGTTTACTTATTCTTGACACCATTTGCTTCACACGCCATAGCAAACGCATACTACTATGGGGAGGAAAAAAGATGATTGAATACATATTAATGATTGTAGCAGTTTTAGGGGCAGTCATAGCTCTTATTCAAAGAGATCTCCTCAAAGCAGCAATATTAACAGGAATTTCGGGGGCTGCAATTGCCTTCCTTTTCCAATTTTTACTGGCTCCAGACGTAGCATTAACACAAGCAATAGTAGGTACAGCCATAATACCAGTATTCATTGCTTTAGCAGTAAAAAAGACACGGAGGATAGAGGAAGACTGAAATAGGCTTTACATCTATAAATGAGGGATTATCATGATTATAGACTCACAATTAGCATCGTTCTTTACAGCAGCAGCATTAATAATAATAGGAATTTATGGTGCCCTGTTCCTAGATAACTTAATTAAAAAAATAATCGGTCTGGCCTTTATTGCAGACGGAGTTAATCTATTCATAATTACTATGGGATACAAAGCGGGTGGAATAGTTTATATATTCCTTCCAGGAATGGCAACAGACTGGTTTGCCCAAAACGCTTCTTATCCACTACCATTTGCATTAGTACTTACCAGTATTGTTATAGGTGCAAGTACACTTGCAGTAATGCTTGCATTAGTTATCGTACTCTATAAAAAATATGGATCCATAAAAGCATCCAAGATTCTTGGAGAAAAAGAAAACATAAAAACTCCAGTTGAAGGTGATAACTTATGAATCCACTAATTGCATTAATGGTTATAATACCAATTGCATGTGCATTGCTTTTAAATCTGTTCCATACAAAGGATAAAATCGTTAAAATATTAGCAATAGTTGTAGCATTGTTTCTACCAATTATACCATTACTTTCTAATTATGGAGTTCATTACTTTGGAGCATATAGTACATTAGCTCAAAGTCCACAATTAGCTCAATTTGTACCAGCTTCCATTACCAGTTCAGCTTTGAACACATTCCATATGGGTATAATGTATTCCTTTTCCAGTACACAGCAAATTTTCGTGGTTGTACTTGGAATAATAGCATTTTTAGCCATAATAACCTCTTTAGGCGAAACAAAAAAAGCTTCAGGAGTATACGGGTTTCTCATGTTCATGGGAGTAGCTTCAATGTCTGCTATTATCCTTACAGACGATATATTCAATTTATATGTCTTCTTTGAAATTGTTGCTATAGCACAAGTAGGAATTGTAGTTGCTTCCAAAGTCAAAGGAAACCTGGAAGCTGCTTTAAAATATATGATTATAGGAAGTATTGCATCCCCCCTTCTCTTACTTGGAATAGCATTACTTCTTGGAGTTACAGGTAATGTTAATATAACTGATATAGCTTTCTCAATTAAAACAGGACTTGTAAACCCACAAAGTCCAATTTTACTCCTAGCATGCTCCCTTATAATATTTGGATGGATGTATGCAGCAGGATTACCCCCATTCCATACTATTAAATCTGAAATATATAGCAAAGCACTTCCACACGGTGCTGCACTGCTTCAAGCATTTTCAGTGTTTACATTAGCAGCACTTGGAATTGTCATATTTAGAATATTCGCATACCTTCCATTTTCAAAGGTATTTATCATTGCCATATCATTAGCAGCCATGATATTAAGCATAACCATGGCCTTAATGCAAACTGATTTCAAAAGAATTATCGGGTATCTTGCTGTTGGAGAACTTGGATACATTGGAATAGGAATAGGACTCGGAACAAGTATGAGTATAACTGCAGGTCTTTTCCAGGCAGTAAATGAAGCTATAATAACTGCATTCTTGTTTATAGGTTTCGGTACAATATTGTATCTCACTAAAGAAACAGATATCCGAAAGTTAGGTGGAATGATGATACATTCACCAAGAGTAGCATTACTAGTGCTTTTAGCAGGATTAGCAATGGCCGGTGTACCTCCTTTAAATGCTTTCCAGAGTAAATTAATGTTAATTCAATCATCATTAAACGCAGGAATACCGGAATTAGGTATAATAATGATACTTTTAAGTATTGTCACATTTATGACATTCATGAAAGCATTTTATTCCATTTTTATGAGATCTAAACCAAGGGATCTTAAAATTAGCAGTGCAAAAATACCAAAAGCAACCATTTTTTCTCTGGTTGTATTCTTAATAATTTGTCTAATACTGGGTCTGTTCCCGCAAATTGCAACCAGTTATATACAGCCCCTTGCAACTAGCTTGATATGATAAAAAAGAGGATAAAAGCAGATGATAGAGGGATTATATGAGCCTTTATGACACTATAATAAATAAAATTAAGCAAATTCAAGAATATGATAAAGAAGGTGAACCTGTAACCAGTATTGCAGCTTCATCAACATTAGCAGCAGAAATAACGCTTTTATCATCCATTTTAGTTGCTGTAATTATGTTAAGATATTTCAGTAATGCTTTGATGATTATAGCTGTACTCTTAGTAGCAGCAATAGCAATTTTTGCCATGCCACTAATGCCCAGATTTAAAAAGGAACAAAATGATTCACTTAACAGCATGGTATTTTATGTAATATTGGCACTTGGTATTATTACAGTGCTTTTCTATTGGGGGAATTTTAATGTCTGAAGGAATAAGAAACCTTATTGCCAGTATATCTCTAGCATTATTTGCAGTTACACTTTTTCAAGCAATAATAGGATTTGATCAATTACTTACACCAGGTATAAGTCAAATTTATAACTGGATAGGCCCTCAAATTGCTCCTAATGCAGTTACAAATGTAGTATTTGATTGGAGAGCTTATGATACTCTTGGAGAAGCACTCATACTGGTTTCTGCAGTAGTGGTTACTCTTCTAGTGTTTGGAAGAGGAATGGTAGACCTTGGAGGGGATGAAGAATGAGTATAATCCTTAAATTATTCGTATTTCCAATTTCGCTTATAATAATCTGTTTAGGTCTAAATACGATCCTTGGAGGACACATAACTCCCGGTGGAGGTTTCCAAGGAGGTGCAATGATAGCTGGAGGATTAATATTCTGTATAATCGTTTATGGGCTTGAAAAAAGTCCTTTTAAGCTAACACACAATTTTTTAGCCGGGATGGAAAGTGCTGGAGCTCTCGGTTATGTATTTTTAGGACTTGCAGGATTATTTACATCAGGCTTTTTCCTTTATAATCTCGGAGTAGACCTCTATGGAATAGTTCCTCAAACAATACAAACCATATTCGATTATCCTGACCCAATAAATGCAGGTATAATTCCTTATCTTAACTATGTAGTTGGTATAAAAGTTCTAGTGGGTTTAAGTGCCGTTGTAATAACTTTCTTAGAAAGTGACAAAATTCTTGGAGAGAGTGAAGAATGATTATCTATATTGGTCCAGTAGCATTGGGATTATTATTAGGGTTTATATTAGGGACTAGGATTAAACCAGTCCCAGATAGTGAAATCAAGTTTGGTGCAGAGGTTTATGCCATAGTATTGATTACAGCAATTATAGTAGCATACTTCTTAGGAGCTTTCCCTTATTATCAAGATATTCCACTTGCAGTAGGATTTGTATCTGGAATTATAGGTTTAATACTAGGTAAAGTAACACTTGGAAGGTAAATAAAAGTCAATAAAGTTATAATAATTAATCAAATGTAATAAAATCTAAAAAAAATAAAATTCGAGTTTCAAAGATAGTGTACTAAATACACATTAAAATGAGCAAAAATATCAGAGGGCAAAAATCATGTTTTTATCAACCAAAAAATGCGAAGGCACTGGAGAATGTATCAAAGAATGCCCAACAGGCGCAATAAGGCTAATAGAAGGCAAGGCATTTAGCTGTATCACTTGTGGAGCTTGTGCTGACGCATGTCCAAATAGAGCCATATTTAAAAACAAATATGGAGGTTTTGTTGTTGACAGAGCAAAATGTAATGCTTGTGGTGTTTGTGAACTAAACTGTCCGGTAAACAACATTACAATTGAAGGAGACATGGTAAAAGGTATTTGTTCTAGATGCGGAATATGTGTAGAACACTGTCCTATAGATGCCCGAGTAGATGCTTATGATATAATTGAAGATAGACAATTAAAATTCCTTGAATCATTAAATCTTACAACTCAACCCAGTATGAGGGTTAAAAAGGACATTGATAAAACAAGTAGAATAAACGTCCTTACTAATGAGGAAAAATGTACTTTATGTGGAAGATGTGAATACTACTGCCCTACTGATGCTATAATAGTAGAAACTGCTTCTGGAGTTTGTACCGAATGCAGAGTGTGTGAAGATGTCTGCCCTGCTGATGCTATATCCGATACAACCATTGACCCTGAAAAATGTACATTATGCCTTAAATGTGTTAAAGAATGTCCTAATAAATCAATTTATATTGACGATTTTGAAGTTAAAATGCGAAAACCAGAGGAAAGTCAAGAAATAGAAGGAAATATTATTTCATGTCTTAACTGCGGTTTATGTACTGATGCATGTGAATTAGGCGCTCTAAAAATTGTGGAAGGTAAAATAAGATATGATCCTTCGCCCTGTGAAGAATGTGGCACCATGAAATGTTTAGATGCATGCCCTGTTGGAACATTAAGAGAATCAGATGAAGACGAACGCAGAATTAAAGGATACTGTGTTTCCTGTGGAAAATGTGTTAAAGCATGTGATGTAAATGAAGCCAGAAGCTTTAGAAATGTTACATGGGACGGTAAAGTTTCTACAGATTGTATATCTTGCGGAATATGTGCAGAATTATGTCCAAAAGATGCTGTAACTCTTAAAAGAGGAAGTATTGATGTAGATCTTGAAAAATGTGCATTATGCGAGAAGTGTGCAATCCACTGTCCACAAGATGCAATTCCAACAACAACAATGCGCAAAAAATCTATAAAAGATGGTTTCGTATTTATTGAAAACAAGTTATGTATGAACTGCAAATTGTGTATTAATACCTGTCCAGAAGAAGCTGTTTTTGAAGACGAAAAGGGCAGGCTTACTGTAGATGATTCAAAGTGCATATACTGTGGTGCATGTAATAATGTTTGCCCAGCAAGAGCAGTGCTATTTGAAAGGGAATTTGAGGTATCACAATGAAAAATCTAGTTAGAATTGTCCTGGAAGGAACTTATACAAACATAATGAGGATTCTCTTTGCAACAGATAGAGTAACAGATATGGAACTAAGGAGCAAAATCCTTGAAGGCCGTATTGAACCTACAGATAAAGTTGCTGAAATATCATGCATAGGATGTGGTGGTTGTAAAAATGTTTGTCCTACCGGTGCAATTGAAATGGAAAAGCTTGAAGAACCAGTTATAATCATTGAAGGACTCACTAAAGAAGAAAAGCCAGTTTTAGACAGTTTAAAATGTGTTCACTGTTATCACTGCCATGATTTCTGTCCGCTTTACGCATTATTTGGAGAAACAGCAGCTATACATCCAAATGACGTTGGAGAAGTGGAAGTAGATGTTAAAGAAATGCTGGATAAACCAATTAAGATATCTGATGATAAGATAGCATTTATATCTCAATATCTTTCTGATAATGCAATAATTAGAAAAAGGGAAAGTAAAGATAACTAATCACTGAAAAATACCAAGAGGGATCAATTTGGGTTTAAAATCATATTCAAGAGCAAGAGCCGTACATGTGATGCTTGTATACACTGGAGGATGTAACGGCTGCGATATAGAAATAGTAAACTGTATATTATCACCAAAATTTGATGCAGAACAGTATAAAGTATTTTTAACATGGAATCCAAGGGAAGCTGATGTACTGGTTGTAACTGGGCCAGTTACCAAGCACGTAGAAGAGCCTTTAAAAGCAATTTATGAAGCAATACCCGAACCTAAAGCAGTAGTTGCAGCAGGAGCTTGCGCAACAATGGGTGGAGTATACAAAAATATTCACGGAGACATACCATCTGAAGAGATTGCAGGCCCAGTTGATGAAATCATACCTGTAGCTGCAAAGATTCCAGGATGTGCTGTAAGGCCTGAAGATGTTTTATCAGGAGTAGTTGCAGCTTTACCATTATTATTAAACGCAGATTGAAAATAAGGATTAAAATTAACTACAAACAAAGTCAGAATCTTTCTGGCGAGGGGTGTAATTATGGACAATAATAAAAAAGTCACAAGTCAAGTAATCGAAACAGAAGTTCCAATGGGAACAGTTCACTCTGCAGCACTTGAACCATACAGAGTGCGATTATTTGTTGAAGACGAAATTATAAGAGATGCCGAAGTAACAGTAGGTGTCAATCACAGAGGAATCGAAAGAATAATGGAAGGATTACCTGTTGAAAAAGCAAACAGCCTTACTGAAAAGATATGTGGAATCTGTTCAAATGTCCACCTCTGGAACTCATGTCTTGTAGCAGAGAAAGGGCTCGAAATTGATATTCCCCCAAGAGCAGAATACATAAGGATTATTATGGCAGAGTTGGAAAGACTTCATAGTCACATGCTATACTTAGCTCATGGAAGCGAAGTCCTAGGTCATGAAACTTTTGCAATGAGGATATTTTATATAAGGGAAACTGTCATGGAGCTTTTAAGAATGATTGGAGGAAACCGTGTTCAATACGGTGCTTCTGTCATTGGAGGTATTAGACCACGTGCTGATCTTAACGAAATGAGAATTCAGAAACTTAAAGAGGGCATGGATTATATTGAAGAGAAAATTGCAGAATTTGCTGATAGATTCGTAAGAGATCCAATGGTAATGTCCCGTATATCTGGAATTGCAGCAATAACTCAAGATGATGCAAGGAGATTAGCTACAACAGGCCCATCACTTAGAGCTACTGGTATTGGGGTGGATTTAAGGCGTGAAATGAGACAATACGATCCTTTTGAATTTGATATAATTACCCAAGAAGGTGGAGATGTAAAGGCAAATCTTCTCATGCGTGTTCTTGAGATTCCAGAGTCTATTAAGATAATTCGACAAGCTATTAAGGACCTTCCAGAAGGAAAGGTAACTAATAGAAGCTGGGAAATGCAAGATACGGGAATTATAAGGAATTATATTGAAGCGCCAAGGGGTAAACTCTATCACTCTTACAGTATAGAAGATGGAAGGTTAAGAAATTCAATAGTTAGGACACCTTCTATAACAAACATTAACACAATGGAATTTGCATGTATTGGAAATCACATTACCGATGCACAATTAGCAATAGTTCAATGCGATCCATGTTTTACATGCACCGATCGTGCAGTAGAAATAGTGGATCATCCACTTAAGAAAAATAGAAACATTATAATTTAATCAGCTTTATGCTGATTTATCTTTTATATTGATAAAATTTTAATAACAATTAGGAAGTGTCAGAATGGATACAACAATGATTATAAGCTCGATTGTAGCAGTAATTGGAACATTGATTATAGCATTTGCAGTCAGTGTCTGGCTTCCAGGTATTGAGAGGAAATTTGTCCAGGCGAGAATTCAACAAAGGGTAGGACCACCACTTTCAAGTCCCGGATTTATGGCTCCAATCAAGTTCTTCTTTAAAGAAGCATTAACACCTACATCCCCAATGCCTAGATTGTATAATGCACTTCCAATAGTGAGTTTAATTATTGTAATTCTTATCTTAATGACAATAATGCCCCAGTTATACTTTTTAGGAGCTTTTGCAAGTATTATAGCAGTTATAGGATTACTTAAAGTTGAAGAAATAATGTACATGTTTATGGGTTCACTTTCAAAATCAGTGATGTCAGTTAATATGCCGTTTCCAGACCTTGTAAAAGGAGCTAAACATGTTGACACACCAAGATCTTTCGTTGAAGAATTAAGTACAGCACGTGCATTCAGACTTATAGCTTTTGGATCATTCCCACTATACATTGCACTATTTGTACCTGTAATTATGACTGGGAGTTTATATTTAGGAGATATAATTGCATATCAACAATTAAATGGCCCAATACTCTTTTCAGTAGCTGGAATAATTGGTACAATTGTTTATTTCATTGGTTCAATGATACTCTTAAACGAATATCCCTTTGCAATAATGAAAACTAAAGCAGATGTTATGGAAGGACCTACACTCGAATATATGTCAAAATATAGAGCATATACTTATATTACACGAGGACTCTTAACATTCGTGCTTGCAAGCTTATTTGTAACCATGTTTATTGGAATACCACCAAACTTATTCAGCATAGGAATACTGGTAACACTTATAGCAGCAATATTATTCCCAATAGCAATGGCAATATTAAGCGCATTCACTCCCGTATTTACATTCAGGCAGTTTTATCCAGTTGTAGCTGCAACATCCATATTAGGTGTGCTTGCATTAGTTGCAGCATTTATAACTCTCTAACTTAATTTTTAAAAAATTTAACGGAAAGATAATATGAAATTCGTAGTAAGACCTCAACATATGGTAAGTCTCGGTGGATACATTGTTGAAGTTGATTTACCTTACAGGAATATAATTGTAGTTAATCCTACAAATGAACCTATAAAAGTAGACCTTCCTATATTTAACACAGAATGGGTTGATGAACATAAGAAATTAGGATTAGAAATTACTCCTACAAAAGATGAAGATTCATTTTTACGTATATGGAGAAAAGAAAAAGCTAAGCTGGATAAAATCAAAGAAGAATCCTAATTTTTATTATTTTAAAAAGAAAATTAATTATTTATTTTTATTATTCACTCGCAAATCTTACGCCCATATCAAACGCTTTTTTTCGATCTTCTGGAAATACTTCCCTTCTTACTTTTGCTTTGTACTCTTCATCAAAGCGATCAGCAACTACTTTTGAATAATCCTTAAATTGATAAGTATCATAGCTAAAAAGAGATTCTGAATGGCCAAATACTAATTCAAATATCCTATGATTAGTTTTAAAATGTACATCATATCCAGTTTCTGCTACACGTTCTTCAGGAATATTCATAGTATAAATAAGACCTGTTTTAATATTTTTAGGGAAAAGTGATTTTGGGGGCTCAGTATATGTCATATATTGGAATAGAAGACGTTCTACAAAAGACTTCATCTGGCCTGTAATTGTTCCATAATAAATAGGAGAACCTAAAATAATTGCATCAGAGTTTTCTATATCTTCAAATATACCCTTAAGATCATCTTTTGGTTTACATTTCCCATAACTTTTACCATCTCTCTTTTTACATGCAAAACAACTTTTACAACCGGTATATTTTAAACTATATAGGTTAATTAATTCTGTTTCAGTTCCTTTAGATTCAGTACCTTCAAGAGCTTCTTTAAGTAAATCAGCAGTGTTACATTTTTTTCTTGGGCTTCCGTTAAAAGCAATTATTTTCATAGTTACATCCTCGTTTAAAATTCAACATATAACTTATTATTTAAGATAAATAAAAAACATTTTTATCAAGGGTTGAATTTGACATTGGGATGTACATAACGGCCTCTTTTCATTGTAGATTTACCATATTGGATTGCTAAAGTAGGACATCGGTTTATACATGCGCTGCAATGACTGCATTTTCCTTCTATCCATTCAGGTTTCCCGGATTTTAGTTTTATAATTTCAGAAGGGCATATCTTTTCACATAAACCACAGCTATTACATGCATCCGTAGCACTGAAATTTTTAGTTTTACGATAAAATCCATAAATAGGATACATAATCGGTGTTAGTATGGAAATAAAACCATGATGAGCAAAATTACCTTTTTTGTTAGCTTCAAGTAATCTAATTATTTCTTCTATTTCCTTTTCAGCATTAAAAAGAGTTAATTTTTGTTTTTGTTTATCTGGCACATTATACATTATAACATAGTTACTGGGCATAACAACTGAAAATGAACTGTCTAATTGAAGATTTTTCTGTTTTAGTATATTATCTAACATTTTATCCGCATTTCCAATGGATGCACCACAGGTAATTACTGAATATATGAAAGGCTTTGAATTACTTTCTATTGTCAATTGATCCACAAAATCAGATACTAAATTGGGTAAACCATAAAAATAAACAGGAAAAATGAACCCAATTTTTTCATCGTCTTTAACTTTATACTTAAAACGCTTTTTATTAAGTGCATCAGCTATATCGATTAATTCGCTTCCATCATTTTCTTGAAGCTTCCTTGCAACATAAAGCGAATTTCCAGTGCCCGAAAAATAAAAAATCATGATATTTCCTCCAATTATCCCCTAATACTTAACTTATTTTATATAATGTACGACATCTTTATTTCTCTTAGGTGCTTTATTATTAGTTGAACATTTATAGCCTAAACAAACGCCATAATATGGTTTATAACCTTCAGGAATACCTAATCGTTTTATGTTTTCTTGATTTTTAAAGAAAAATCTCGCAAGTCCTATCCAGCAGGACCCAATATCTATACTTTCTGCAGCAAGCATCATGTTCTGAATAGCTGCAGAGCAATCTGGAATTGGAGAAGTGGCATCTTCTTTACCTGAAACTACTATGACGGTAGGTGCATCGTAAAAGATATGTAAATGTTCTGCTTTTCCCATTCTAGCTATCCATTCAATGGGCAAATCTACCATTATTCTCTTACATTCTTTACTCATTTCATCAATAAGTTCCTTATTCTGTATAACTGTAAAATGCCACGACTGGTCATTATGTCCAGTTGGAGCATATATAGCGGATTCAAGTATTATTTCAAGCTCTTCATCGTTAATTTGCTCAGGCAAATATTTTCTGATACTTCTTCTGCTTTTAATATTTTCTAAAACTACGTTCAATATATCACTATCCAAATATTATTTAATGTATTCTCTAATTTACATTTAATCCCATATAAAACCATATTATTTTAAAAAAATCATTATTAAATGAATAAATCATATTTAAAGTTTTAAAATTCATTTTTAAATAAAAATAAAATAAAATTTTATCATCTTTTTAAATCTCTTCCAATTGAAAATGCATTGCCCAAACGCTTTCCAATGCCGTAATAAGCTCTAAACGAAGGATCATATAAAAATGGTTTAATCTTTTCTATATCTGGATTTCCATTATCCAATACGTTTTCATCTACTTTCATGTCCATAATTTCTCCAGTAAAGTGAGTGTGTAAACCCAGTTCTGCAGTATGTACTAATTTACATTCTAAAACCAGCGGAAACTCTTTAATATAAGGTGCATCTACTTTATCACTTTTAACCGGTGTTAAACCAGTTACCTCGAATTTATTTTCATTCCTTCCAGATGCCATTCCAAAGTAATCTGCTTCTTTAATATATTCTTCAGAAGGGATATTTACAGTAAACGCTTCTTTTTGGAGGATATTTCCATGACTATAAGTCGCTTCTCTTAAAGAAACTGATACACATGGAGGAGCAGAGCAAGATATACCTCCCCAAGCTGCATTCATAGCATTTGGTTTTCCATCTTTATCATATGTCCCAATTATAAAAACTGGGGTTGGATATATAATTGTTTTTGCACCAATGGATTTTTTCATATTTATCACCTTTAGGAGTTATTTAGCAAAATGAAACCTTCAAATACTTGTATTTCTTGTATTTTGGGCATGCGAAATCTGCGATTTCGCTGTTCAGGAAACATGGTTTCCTTCAACATACCAAAAACTTTGTTTTTTGCGGTTACAAAGCTATTGAAAATCTTCGATTTTCTATGCAATGAAACTATGTTTCGCATGCTTTACTTCGTAAACACCAAAAATCTATTTAATAGATTTTTGAGTGAATTGAAGAATGTTATTCACAACATCCTTTCATGTCTTCACAAAGGTCTTTTCCTTTTTTTGTAGGAACAACTTTCATTTTGTTAAAATTTTTCATTTTAACACGCAAAAACATAGTTTTTACAGGCACCGTCTTTTGCAACTGATTGTTGCAACTGTTTTATCACCACATACTATTTTACATTCTTTGTTTTCCATAGTTTTTCTCTAAATGTTGAACACTATCGGTTATGCGATAATAGTATTTATAATTATCGGTTTTCCAATATTGGTAATGCGATAGATAAAATTATTTAATTGGATACCCAATATACCTACATGGAATGCTGTGAGATGAAAGGATATCTAAAATACCTTATACTGTGGATTTTAGGTAAAAATAGCATGAATGGGGCTGAAATTGGCAGAGAACTTGAAAAAAGAAGAGGTACTAAACCAAGCCCTGGAACAATTTATCCTGCACTTAAAGAATTGAAAAATAAAGGCCTTGTTGATGTTGATAAAAATAAATATTATTCTTTGACTCCTGATGGGGAAAAAGAACTCAAAACTTCCTGTAAGGTTTTCTGTAAGATTTTTTATGATGTTGATGAAATGTCAGATTTCTGCGAATAAAAAAATTAAAATTTAGAGACTGTGAACATTTAATTCCCTCAAAAGTCTGTCTCTTTCACTTTTAAGTCCTTTTAACAAATTTTCGTCACAATTACCCTTTTTTTCTAAGTAAGCAATTGTCATTGTTATTGCCTCAAGATTAGCTTCGTTCGGATTAATAGACATTTCAAAACCTCATTGAATTTACAATACTTTATCTGAATATGTCTTAGTGCTTATTATCTATTTTGTTTTGTAATCTTACGAGCTACTTTTAATGCAAGTGCTGCAGTAAGTAAAATCGTTGGCAAACCCTGTGAACGTGGAGCTAAAGAGAGATCAGCTACCCATAAACCTTTAGGTAGCCCTAAAGGCCTCATTGAGTATATATCCTCTTTAGTAAGTGGAACAGTTCCTCCAAGATGTCCCCCATTATGTACACCATTAACATAAGGGCCAGAAACACCTGCAGATTTCATAATTTGTTTAGCTTTTCCGATTGCTTCATCAAGACGAAGATGATCTTCTTCTTTTATAGCTTTCTGCACTTTTCCATCCACAAAAACTGCTCCTTCTTCAATATCTGCTAATTTTACCATTATACCAACACGATCATCTATAGAAACATTTCGCCATGGTTTATGGAACCAGTGGGAGAGAATATCAAGATAAGGAGAGAGAATATAACCTTCATGTTTTGTATACCATGCCATAGGCGGTTCTTTAATCTGATTTGCTCCCTTAAGGACACCCCCTAATGTAAGGACAATATCTACCCATAAATTATCTTTAGCAGGTAATCCTGAAGCTTTTAATATTTGTGCTGTACCTATTCCACCTGCAGCTAGAACAACAACATCGGATTTAATAGTTCTTAATTTATTTCCCGATCTAACAATAACTCCACTTATTTGTCCTTTTTCTATTATAACTTTATCAACCTTTGATGATGTATGTAATATAGCTCCAGAACTAATTGCATCATTTAAAAAGTTTCTAGAATCCCATCTTGCACCAGTAGTGCATCCAAGCTCACATAATCCACAAGAAATACATTTAAATGAATCTAAAGCTTTTGGAGTGACTTTAGGTTCCAAGCCAAGTCCTTCCGCAGCTTCAAACATGTTTTCAGTTACTTGTTGCCATCTTTTTCTTGGAAATTCAGATATTCCAATACTTTTTTCAATTTCTTCAAATTCAGGAGTAAGATCAAGCCCTATTTCTTTCAATCCATGTTCAGCACGCACCATATTACCACATGAGAGAACTGTAGAACCACCAGTGGTTAAACCCCTTATCAGTACAAGATCTCTAGCTGAACGTGTTGTATCCATAGGTGGAAACAATCTAGTAATAGTTTTTTCATTACCTAAAAGTCCAGTTCTCCGAAGAGGTGCTGCCCATGGTAAAAGCTTTCTAAATGGTTCAAATTGTTTTCCTGCCTCCAGTACTATTACTTCAAATCCATGTGATGCTAATTCACGTGCTGCAGTTGCTCCTCCAGCCCCTGTGCCCACAACTATCGCTCTCATGTTTTAACCTCACTTATACAAGCTATACATTCAGATGCACCACCTGTAATCCTTTCTTTAAATTCCATTTTCATATTTTGATTTAAACCACGAACTACACCTTCATCTGCAGCACTTAAAACTATGCATGCTTCTGGAGTATAATACTTAGATAATGCACATCTATTTACAATCATGGTAAATTTTTTGCCCCTATTTTCTATTTTAAAGTCAATTCCGAGCACTTTGTACATTATTTTAGCTGCATGCTGGAGATCCTTAAAATCATCGCCAACACCAAGTCTTAGGCGAGCTTTTTGACCTAATTGAAATCCAACTTCAAACATTGCCTTTCTTGCTATTTTAACAGCTTCTTCATATCCAAATTCTTCAATCAACACTTTAACTCGTCTATTATGTGCATTTGCCATTATAGACCTTCTTTTTTCCGCACTGCCTTTTAATAATTCATCTTGTTCAATAACTTCATCCAATCTCCAAGGAGTATACTTTTTAAGAACTCTATTTAATCCTTCAATTGTATTTTTAGCCACAATATCAAGATCCTTCTTTAAAAAATAATCTGGAAGCCACAACGATATAATTTTTAGTCTTATGCTCATGATTGCACCTCAAAGCAACCAAAATGCAATATATTACTCGGTAAATCTCCAGATTCATAAATGAATTTAATAATATCTTCATAACGTTTAATTATAGCCTCTCTTTTAAGCTTAAGATTTGCAGTTAGATCAGTGCCAATTGAAAGATCATTATGTAAAATAACGTACTGTTTAATTTCTTCGGGCCTGGAAAGTCTTTTATTTATCTCTTTAATACTATTATCAATGTTATTAAACTTTAATTCATCACTTTCAACCCATAAAAAAGCACTGCAGTAAGGTTTTCCATCACCAATTACCATAGCTTCTTCGACTCCATGAATGTTTTTAAGCATTCCCTCAATTTTAAGTGGACTTATTGTTTTTCCATAAGAGTTAACTAAAACTTCTTTTTTACGTCCAGTTATAACAAGACTACAGTCATGAGTTATATTTCCAAAGTCTCCCGTACAAAGCCATCCTTCTTTAAAAAGAGAACTGGAATCTTTTTTAAAATAGCCTGAAGTTACTTGAGGCCCTTTTACAAGTATTTCACCATCTTCATCTATATTAATTTCAGTAGATGGAAGAGGCTCACCTACTGTTCCTATTCTATTTCTTCCAATCCTATTAATAGTTACAAGGGGTGCTTCAGTTAATCCATATGCATTATAGACTTCAATGCCCATTTCATGATAAAATTTCAGTAAATCATCGCTTATTGGCGCAGAACCAACTATTAATTGGGCACATCTATCCAGACCTGCATTTTTAAGAACTTCTCTTTTAATTATTTTTCCTAAAATTTTCTTTAAAATTCCATTTGAATGCTCGTAAATTCCCCCGATTCTTGCCGCCATAATGCTATCATGAACTTTTTCATAAAAACGAGGCACTGAAAAGAATATTTTAGGCCTAACTTTGTGAAGAGCATTCTCCAAACTGTGGAAATCCTCCAGAAAATAAATATTAAGAGACGCTGGAGCATAATAAGGAGAATATGTTCCCATAATTCCTTCTACAACATGATTCATTGGAAGAAATGATAGATAAGTTACTTCACTAATTCTATCTTTCCAGGGAGGCATTGAAGCAATAAATTCAGCCATCCAGCGTAAATTTCCATGATTAAACATAACTCCTTTAGGTTTACCAGTTGTTCCTGAAGTATAGCGTATAGTGGCAATGTCATTGAAATTCAAAGGGACATTCATGATCTCATTTTTGGTCTCGCCCATCTCAAGGAATTCTTTCCATGAGATAGTATTTGAATTATTATATTTACCATCTCTACAAAATGAAATTAATGGAATTTGAATATTAAGCTTTATTATATCTTTTAAAACTTGAGGTGTTCCTGCAAAAATAACCCTCGCACCACTATCCATTATTATTTCCTTAATTTCATTTAAAGGACTGGTATAATATAGCGGAACACTTACAGCACCTGTAAGACCAATCGCTATATCTAATATGAGATATCGTGTACTGTTAAAACCTACAATAGCTATTCTATCCCCTTTATTAATTCCCATGCTTTGAAGAGATTTTGTGGCAGAAATTATATCTTTATAAATATCAATTGAACTGGAGCTTTTAAGTCCATCATTAACAATGTCATAATATTTAACAGGCCGACTGCTTCTCTGGAGCCTGAATAGGGCCTGTTCATGAACTGTACGATCTGATCTATGTAAAAAACCATGATATACAGCGAATTCAAGAATTTTAGGTAAATATTCTTCCCATTTATAATTATAAGGCCCCATTAAGTCTTCGATGTTATCTCTCTTGTATTCTCGATTTTCATTGAAATATGGAGAAAGAGTATTCATAGCTTCAAGCAAATTAGCAGTCCCTTTTCCAAATAAATTGCCAAAGGATGAAATTTTTTGAATCGATGGAGCGATTAATGGCACATAAAAAGGATCATTAAGTTTAACGTTAAGATTTTCGTTACTCCATTCTTTAACAAATTTAATAAGCTCATTTACAGTAGGAAGAGAATCTTTTGGAGCTGTTAGGTGAAAAGTCTTATTCACTGCCCGATTATCAAAAGTAAGGTTTACCACTGAATCTGCAACATAATCTACAGGCACTAAATTAATTTTCATGTCTCCAGAAACAGGGAGTAACTTCAATTTTCCACTCAAATAAAGCCTTAAAGGGACATAAACTGTGTTAAATGTCTTAATATACCCAGTAGATGAATCACCAACAATCATGCTTGGGCGGAAAATAGACACATCAAATGATGATTTTTTTACTTCTACTTCACTTTCAAATTTAGTTCTTTCATAATTACTTAAAAACCCATACTCAGATGTTAAATCACCTTCAGAAACTATACCCCTTTTCCCTCCTGCAACATAGGCAGTAGATACCTGAGAAAATCGCTCTAATCCATGGTCTTCGTGAGCTAATTGGGCTAGTTTCAAAACATTCTGAGTTCCCTGCACGTTGATTTTTTGAAGTTGCTCAATGGATGATTTAAGACTCCAGTCTGCAGCAGAATGAATTACATGAGTTATGGTTTGAACTAGTTCATTATATTCATCTTCTGATAATCCGAGGTTATCTTGAATAATATCCCCACTTAATACATTGATTCTGTTATCTAATTCTTCTATAAGTTCAGGGAATTCCCACCATGCCCTACATAATCTATTTACGGCATCTTCATTATTTTTACCTCTTACTAAAACTATGATTTTATAATCATCTTGTTTAAGAAGTCTTAGAGCAATTTGAGTTCCTAAAAAGCCATTTGCTCCCGTTAAAAATATGAATTTGCTCATGATCTCATGTTCCATCCTCTCTCTTTAAGGAAACTCTTAAGTATTTCAGGATTTTTAATAGCACGGCTAAGATGCTCTTCAAAACCTAATTTTAATTTCTCACGCTGTATTTCAGGGTTTTCAAGCAATTCATCAACTTTTTTGCTTAATTCATCCCATATTTTTGGCGACATATAATCTATTAAGTAATTTTCCAATTTTAATTCTTTATAAAACCCTCTAAGGCGTGTATCATGCCCTATTGCTATTTGAGGCACTTCCGCCTCAAGAGATAAAACTCCCGCATGATAACGAGAGGTTACAAGTAGTTCAAGACTTCTAAGGATACTGGTCATCTGTGAAGCGTTATATTCCTTTGATGAGAATATTTTAACCATTTCAGGGTTTTTCATCTTTTCTTTTATACAACTTGCCAGTGGTTCATCCAGTTCTTCCATGCAGATTAGCGCTATTTTTTTATCAAAATTTTCAATTATCCTATCTGCTTCTTTTGCCCATTTAATGGCTAAGTCTTCGCTTAAACAAATTCTTTCTTTAGATCTAGAATAATAATAAGGCCATTTATAGAGATTCTCTTTTTTACCCCAAGGACGCATTATCACTGGCCATAAATAAAAATCAATGGGGGCTAATCCAACAATGCCAGAATCTAAATTTGAAAAACTTTCTTTTAAGATATTTTTATCTTTTTCCTCGGTTTTAAATGTAAATGCACAATCTGCAGTTGTATCAATAGGAGCTTTGACTCCAATTTTTTTAAGCTCATCTTCAGCTAATTGAGTTCTAGTTAAAATTAAGTCAGTTTTACTGGCTTCCCGTTTAACTAATCGTCTATTAAGAGAAGATAGATGACCCACATCTACTGCATAAGCAAGACTAGGCTTTTTAAAATTATTTGCACACCTTGTAGCCCATAAAAATGCCCAAAGGAGCGCTGAAGTCCATGTATCCATGTAGCAGCTTCCTTCGACCAATAAAAGGACATCGTGCCCTTTAACTAATCTTCTAATATCAAAGAAGAATATTGAATGAATAGGAGCGATTTTTAAATACTCGTCTTCTTCAAGATAACGTCTTAGATTAGCCTCATTTAGTGTCGGGACAGTGATTGTAACTTCGGGACCTAAAATTGACCTGATATCTTCTATTATAGTGAGCAGTCTTGCTTCAGAACCAGTATTATTGGCACCATTATAACCTAATAAAAGAATTTTTGGAGAATTTTTCATAATATTTCCACAGTATTTTACATTTTTAGAATTCAAACATAATATAAATAATTATACACTTAAAATTAAAGCCCATAAATACTTTTTAATGTAAATTTAATGATATTTATTTCTTATATTTTCATATCTTACATTATTAAAGCTGCAATCCCTCATGCATATGGTGCATCCATGGCATAAATCCTTTATGATTTTTGTTCTGCTGTCTTTTTCAACTATTGCATTTCCAGGGCATTTTCTAATGCATTTTCCACATTTTGCACAGAAATCAGGGATCCATAAATGTTCATTTAAATCATTTACTGGTAAATTTTGAATGCTTGTAAATATAACTGAAATCCTCTGTCTTGGGCCAAATTCAGGAGTTATTAGCATTCCATGTCTTCCCCTATAACCTAAACCTGCATATTGTGCAAGATGAGGATACATAACAAATCCACCTGCAGGATGACTTGCATGAGATCCAAACCTTTTTTCTCTTAAAAAATTGGCAATTTCATTGGTCTTTTTGCCAAGTTCATCATAGGTTATAACACCCATTTCTTGAGTTTCATCACTTGGAGCAGCGTCAACAGCTTTTTTATCCATTTCCATAATTAATATAATTGCATTTTCATATGAAATTGCTTTATCTTTGAATATTAATTCTTGAGGAACCTTAACATATCCCACCTTATCTATGCTAACTGACTTAGCATAGTTTTCAAGTTCATCAAAAAATTCATTATCAGCTTCTATTCCCGGATTTTTCGGATTAGCTTTTAATGATTTAACTGTAAATTCCATATTTTTTGCTATTGAAAGTTGTTTTGGAAGGGTTTTTAGTGTAATTTTCAGCTTATCTGGCATTAATTTTTCGGGTGATAATGCGGATGCCATTACACATCCTTCTTTTTCTTTCACACTGTTTTCAAGCTTATTGATCTTATTTAACCTGTAATCAGCATATTTATTCTTTATTTGTTCTATAATTCCCATAATATCCCATTTTAACTAGCCATTTAATGACATGCTGTGACTTCCCCTAATTTGTAGTATTCTTCTGTTTTAATGTTGAATAAATCCATAAGATGGTTAATATTGATATTTGTCGGAATTCCGGTTTTATGCCAGTGATTTTTACAGCTTGCAGAGTCTAGAAGTACACACTGAGCTGGAATTCCAAGAGAATCTGATTTCCATCCCCCTGCAATTAAGTTTGAAACACATGCAACTCCAACAATTCCAAGCTCATCTCTATCCACTTTAGTGCTTTTTGAAAACGCTGATGATTCGTGGGAGATAATATAAACTTCAAATCCATATTTAATGCCCATATCTGTTAACTGATCCACATTACAATTCTTCATACATTTTCCGCATTTTAAGCCAAGATCAGTTTCTTCAGCTTTGCAGATTACTTGAGAAATCCTCATGCATCCAGGTAACAGTAAAGCTTTCCTTGGTCTTTCGCTAAATTCATTTTTGTATGCTCTGTTCATGATTTCTGCTCCAACCATATTTAAATGATATTCAACTTCTTTTCGGCCGCAGAAAATCACGTCTTCCCTCCAATGATGTTCTACATATTTTTCAGCTAAAAATTTATTTACCTTAATAGTATATTTTCCAAGAACCTGTTTACTGTTATCCTCAAACCAGTTTACAAATAAAAGCGCATTTTGAAGGTGTTTTGAAACTATTTTGGGATTTTCAGTTTCGAAAAACCTATTCCAAATTTTCAGACGTCTTAATTCCTGATTAAAGTCTCCTGTTGATTTAAGATACATCAAGAGCTTTTGGAAGTTTTCTAATGTTAAATCAGGAGCACTAACACTTTCAGATAGTAAAAATGGTTTCATTAATACTCCACGAATTATATCTATAGTCTCTTTTGCTTGCAGGTTTTTATTACGTTCTTCAACTAAATTTTCCAGTACTCTACTTGGATTTTCATCTAATGATAATGCTCTTCTACTGTAAATTTTCCAGAAGATTCCAAGCATTAAAAACTCGAAAATATATTCTTCGCAGGTTCTTATTTTGCGAGCATCATTCTCTTTTAAATAATCCATAAAATCTGATATTACGTGAGTTTCAAAGCTTTCAAATTCTCTTAAAACTTCGTCTGTAAATATCCTTACATCTTCATAGTATTGATTTGAATTATTTTCCTTTAGTTTAAGTGAATATGTGGTAATCTCCATTTTTAAACCCTCAGCATAATCCATTATTTATTTTCAACTTTTATTGCATCTAAAATGAATTCAGCATGGCTAGACATCCTTTTCCAAGCTACTTCCATAAATGTTTCATTTGTTTCCCTGTAATTTAAGACAAAATATTCAAAGTAAAGGTAAATTGCAAATGAAAAATATTCATAAGCAAGTACCTTTGGATCTACCTGCTTAATAACGCCCTTTTTCATCATTCTTGTAAAAATTTCTTCCCATGAATTAATTGGTACCTCTAAAAGTTCTTTTTTAAAGAATTCTCTTATTTTTTCGTTATGGTAGAGCTCTATTGAAATAATTCTCCAGATTTTTTCAGTTTTTGGTGCACTCATTCTTCCAATGAATGCTCTTGCCCCTACCTCAAAAAATAGTTCAGGGGTTTCCATTAACTTGTCCATTTCTTCCTCCGGTGGATTGCTCATAGCCATTTCCAACATAAAATAGTCAATTATAGCATCCAGAATTGCTTCTTTATTTTTATAATGATTGTATATTGAACTTTCTCTTATTCCCACTTCTCTTGCGATTTCACGAACTGAAACAGCGTCAAAACCTTTTTGTGAGAAAAGATCAATAGCTACATCGAATATTTTCTCTTTTGTGGATATTTTTACTTCATTATTGTTTTTTGTTGATTTTTGTACAGTTTGATTTTTCATGATTCTAACTCCTTACGAACGAACGTTAGCTTCTTGACTATACCTGTATTTTTTCTAATATATAAAGTTAACGAACGTACGTTAGTTTGATAAAAATAATTAATCAAAATCAAATAAACAAATAAATATCAAAATTAATAAAATTAATCTATAATTAGTTTATTTAATGTAGGAAAGATTTATCATGAGTTTCTGGCTCTTTTGAATAATTAATGTCTAATCTGCAATATTTGCCAATATAAGAATTCAGTTCATTAATTAAATCATGCTTACATCCTTTTCCTTCATTTTTCCATAAGAACTCACTAATTTCAAAATAAAATGTGTTATCCTTTTTTTCAATATTATAATATGTATCCATAAATTTTTCATCTAATTCATTTTCAGAAAGCTTTTCATCGCTAATCCAGTATTTAATCATAAGATAATTTCCATGTTTTTTTGAATCTTCCTCAATAATTTTATTTAAAGGATTTTCGTAATTATCTAAAAATAAATCGTTGTTAGAATCACCTTTACTAATTAATTGCCCATCATAAACTTTTTTAGTCATAAACATTCCTCTTAAATTAATAATATTATGTTCAATGAATGTAATAACTATTTCTTAATATAAAATAAATTCCTCTCTTTGACATTAGTTTTAAATAAAAGTATAATTTAAATTCTTTATGGTGAAGATAGATGAGAAGAAATGATAAGGAAATAAAAGACTTGGGGATTATTGAGGAGATATTAAAAGAAGCCCAAGTATGCAGAATTGCCCTTTGTGATATTGATAAACCTTATATTATTCCAATGAATTTTGGTTTTAAAGATAATTACCTATATATCCATTCAGCTTCTGAGGGACGTAAAATAGACATTATAAACAAAAATAACAATATTTGCTTTGAAGTGGATATTAAAGAAGAAATTATAAAAGCAGAAGATGCATGCAACTGGGGAATGAAATATTATAGCGTAATTGGTTCTGGAAAAGCTCATTTTATAGAAGATATTAAAGGGAAAAAAGAAGCATTAGATATTATCATGCAAAAATATAGTGGTAATAATGCTAGCGAATTTAAATATTCCCTACAATCACTTAAAAAGACAGTTGTAATTAAAATTAACATAACAGAGATAACAGGCAAAAAATCTGGATATTAAAGAAGTGGTTATATGAAAGTACTGGTAATTGTAGCTCACCCTACTCCTGGAAGTTTTAATCATGCCATTGCAGAAACTGCAGTAGCTAAATTAAAGGAAAATAGACATGAAGTTATCTATCATGATTTACACGCAGAAAATTTTGATCCAATTATTTTAAGTGAAGAAATCCCAAAAAATGCTAAAATAGACCCCATAATCGGAAAACACTGCAGAGAATTATCCTCAGCAGATGGAATAATTATAGTTCATCCAAACTGGTGGGGACAGCCCCCTGCAGTTTTAAAAGGTTGGATTGATCGTGTAATACGTCCTGGAGTAGCTTATGAATTTTTGGAAGGTGATAACGGTGAGGGAGTTCCAAATGGATTATTAAAAGCTAAAAGTGCAATTGTATTTAATACAGCAAATACGTCAAAAGAAAGAGAAATGAATGTATTTGGAGATCCATTAGAAACAATTTGGAAAAACTGTATTTTTGATCTATGCGGTGTAAAAAATTTTTACAGGAAAATGTATCGAATTATTGTTACAAGTACAACAAAACAACGCAAAATATGGCTTGAAGATGTGTCAGAAACAGTTGATAAGTACTTTCCATCAAAATAGTAAAAATATCAGTTAGATTAAAATGACAAAATATACATTTAATTAAATTCATAACTTATAAGTGATTTAAATGGGAAAACTGGCAATAACTATAAAATCAGAAAATAAACCGGGGGTTTTAAGGGATATTACTGATTTAATGGCAAAATGCGGAATGAACATTACTTATACTCATCTTTTTGTAGAAAAAGACGGGACTTCTTCAACCTATATGGAACTTGAGGGTGTCAAAAATGGTGAGGATCTTTCAAACAATATAAGGAAATTTGAATCTGTAATTAAAGTAGAGATACATCCATCTTTAAGCGAAATTTATGGAAAACGTATTATAATTATAGGTGGAGGCGCTCAGGTCGCCCAAGTTGCCCATGGTGCTATAGCAGAAGCTGATAGGCACAATATAAGAGGTGAACGTATCAGCATAGATACAATTCCCCTTGTAGGAGAAGAAGAACTTGCAGATGCAGTTTCTGCTGTAGGAAGATTACCGAGAATAGGTGCTCTTGTTCTTGCAGGTTCTCTAATGGGAGGTAAAATTTCAGAAGCTGTTGAAGAAGTTAAACGAGAACATGGCGTGATAATCATAAGTCTTAATATGCCTGGAAGCGTCACTAAAAAAGCAGATCTTGTAGTAACAGACCCAGTTCAGGCAGGAGTGATGGCAGTGATGGCAGTTGCAGATACTGCTGTTTTTGACCTCAAAAAAGTTAAAAAAAAGTTATTTTAACTAGATAATAAAAATCTTACATTAGCTCTACTCTTCTAATTACTCTATTAGCTGCAGTTTTTACATCCCTATTTGTAATGTCGTCACTGTCCCTTACTATAAAAGCGATTCTAACAACTTGAGGAACTTCTTCTTGAGAAATACCTCCTTCTCCAGATTCTGTTTCTTCAGATTCTCTGGATTTGTTAATGTATGATTGGCCGGACTCATCATCTAATACCACATTTCCTCTGTCTATTTCTTCTAAAAATACCTGACAAGCACCCATTGTACTGGTATCTACTACATTATTTTCACATTTTCTTATTAAATCTTTAGCATTTTCATCAAGCTCTATTCTCATAATATCACCTTTCTAATAATGTTTAAAGAGATTCTATTGATCTAATTAATCTATTTGCAGCTATTTTAATTTCAGGATCCTTAATATCAGGTCTATCTCTTAATTCTAATGCCATCCTAAGAACATGAGGCACATCTTCAGGAGATATTCTCTGGGCCATTTGAATAAAAGATTCATCATTGTCTTCAAGCTTAATCTCGCTTCGATCCATTTCTTCAAGTAGAATTTTACATATATTCAGTGTTTGCGTATCCATTTTTGAATTTACGCATTTTTCCAATAGTTTTTTTGTATCTTTATTCTGCTGCATCTTATCACTGATTCAGAGCCCCAGCGTTATTATTTAATTATCAAGTTTAAAGGGCCTCTATTGCCCTTATTAACCTATTTGCAGCATTTTTCATTTCAGGACTAACATTTGGTTCTTGTCTCATTTTAAATGCCATATCAAGAACTCTTGGCACGTCATTAGGGGTTATTCTCTGGGCCATTTGTATGTAGGATTCATCAGGGTCATCGCCTTCAAAGATTTCACGATCTATATTTCCCCTATCCATTTCTTCTAACAATACTTGGCATGCTCCCATCCCTTGTGTAGCAATTTCTTCATCTTCGCATTTTTTCATTAATTTAAGTGAATTTTTATCCACCTTCATGTTATCACCAGTCTATTATATGATCGTTAAATGATTTAAATAATACTAATTTAAAATAAAATATTATAAATAATGATTTCAGAAATTATTACTAAATCATAAATTCTAAATACTATCAATGACAAAATCATTGTTTATGAAAGCGATTTTAATAGTTATAATTAAAAATAAGTGTATTTTATAGTTTTTATCAAATAATATGTAATTATATTTACTAATAATCTATATAAATCCATTTTAGGACAAAGATGCCTTGGAGGTAATTTAATGAATGGAAATGAAACCGGAAATGAAATGTTTTGTTACCAGTGCTCCCAAACAGCACGAGGAACTGGCTGTACAATAAAAGGAGTATGTGGAAAAGATGCAACAGCAGCAAGACTACAAGATAACCTTTTATTTGCAATTAAAGGAATATCAGCTTACCTTTACCATGCAAGAGAATTAGGATATACTGACCCTGAAATAGACGCATTTATGGAACGTGGATTCTATTCTACTCTCACTAATGTAAATATAGATACAAATGAACTTATAAAACTAGCTTTAGAAGCAGGAGAAATGAATATAAGGACAATGCGTCTTCTTAAAACAGCTTTGATTGAAACTTATGGCGAACCTACTCCTGTTGAAGTTAATACCGGAACCAAAAAAGGTCAAGGAATTGTTGCAACCGGCCATAACCTTAAAGCATTAGAGGAGATTCTAAAACAGACTGAAGGAACTGGAATAAATGTTTACACCCACTCAGAACTTCTCCCAGCCCATGGTTATCCCGAATTAAGAAAATATAATCATCTTGTAGGTCAGCTTGGAGGATCATGGTTCGATCAAAGAGATATCTTTTCAAAATATCCAGTTGCAATTTTAGGAACATCCAATTGCGTATTACCCCCAAAAGATGATTACAGAAATAGAATGTTCACTTCAGGAGTTGCAAGACTAACTGGAGTTGAACACATAGAAGGATATGATTTTTCAAAGCTAATTGAGAAAGCAAAGTCATTGCCAGAACTTGAAGAAACTAGGGGAGAGAGAATACTTTCAACAGGATTTGGTGCTTCAACAGTTCTTTCACTTGCACCAAAAATAAAAGAACTTGTAGAATCTGGTAAGATAAGAAGATTATTCCTTGTAGGTGGATGTGACTCGCCATTACAAAAAACAGGTTACTACACTGAATTTGTGCAAAAATTACCTGAAGATACTGTAGTATTGACCCTGGCATGCGGTAAATTTAGATTTACTCATCTTGACCTTGGAGACATTGAAGGAATACCTAGAGTAATCGATATAGGACAATGTAATGATGCTATTGTTGGAATTGACATTGTAGCTGCCCTATCAGATTTATTTGGCCTTGAAATAAACGAACTCCCTCTAACAATTGTCTTAAGCTGGATGGAACAAAAAGCAGCAGCAATACTCTGGAGTTTGCTTTACCTTGGAATTAAAGGAATATATATCGGCCCAATTGCACCCGGATGGATAAATGAGGACATTTTAAATGTTCTTGTTGAAAATTATGATATAAAATTAATTAGTACACCTGAAGAAGATATTAAAGAAATTTTAGGGTAGAATATTACCCTATACATTTTATATTTTGTTCTATTCATTACGAAAAATATTTCTATTATCCCACTTAAATGTAATAATAGTGATTTAGATGGTAAAAGACGTTGATATTGACAAAGAATTTGAAGCCCAATTAAAGGGCAAAATGGGTTGGAAATGTGCCTGTTCATTGGATATCGTTGATAAAAAATCTTCACTTAGATCAGTTACCTGTAAAGGATGTGGGAAAATCTTTAAAACGAATAGAGATACGAATTATTGCTTTAAATGCGAAAATAAACATTGAATGGTGAAATATGCCGCCCCACTGTGATACATTGGATGGTCCGGTAGTAAATGCTGCAAAAATAGCTTTAAAAATGGAAAACATTAATTATATACTTCCATTTATACCTCAAGCTGCCGAAAACGAGCTAAAAAAAGCCTTTGAAAAAGCTATTAATGTAAGGAAGCTAAGTAAAGAAGCTGGTGAACTTGCAGACTACTGGTTTTTTGAAACTGCTGTTCGTTTGCACAGAAAAGGAGAAGGAAAACCTTTTGAGGGACTTAAAGCTGCTGGACTTGATTGGGGCCCTGTAGTACCTAAAGCTGAAAAATCTATTGAAAATAAAGATCCGGGGGAAGTTATTGGATTTTTAACTAATGTTCTTGAAGATGAGATTCAAAAGAAATTCCAAAAAGCAATCTTATTAAAAGATTATGATGCAAATGATGTTTGTAATGCAAGGGAATACGTAAATGCAATGCTTGACTTTGTCCTATTTTCCCATCATCTTTACAAATACATGAAATATGATGATAAATGAAATATTAAATTTTTTTAACTAGATCTGGTGAGAATATGGCAAAAGTAGAAATTGAAAGACCAATGTGTATATCTTGTGGAAATTGTATTGATGCATGTCCAGAATTATTTGAATTTGCTGATGATGGACTTTCAACTCTTAAAGGCGGCAAAAGAGTTGGAGATAATGATGAGAAGGAAATAGATGATCCGGGATGTGCTGTTGATGCAGAACCAAGCTGCCCTGTAAATATTATCCATGTTTATGATTAGAGGAGGCCATAAAATGAGTGATATGATTGGAAATGTATTGAAAGTAGAAGATTTAATCGAATACCAGGACGGATCTGTAGTAAGTCGGGAAATCATTAGGAAAGATACAGGAACAGTGACAATCTTTGCCTTTGATAAAGGCGAAGGATTAAGCGAACATACTGCCCCATTTGATGCAATGGTGCAAATTATTGATGGGAAGGCAGAAATAACAATTTCCAGTAATAAAAATGTGCTTGAAAAGGGTGATATGATTATAATGCCTGCAAATGAGCCACACGCACTTAAAGCACTCGAAAAGTATAAAATGATTCTTACAATGATAAGGTCATAAAATATTTTTTTTATTTTTAAAGGTCTATATTGATTTCATTATATTCATTTATCATGATACCAATTAGACTTATTTAACCCATCATATAAATTGAGACTATCAAATTTGAATATAGTTTATCAGTAATTCCCCCATTTATCCATAAAAACTACAAATTTCTATATACTCACATTTTTCACATTTCTTTTTATTTAGCTTAAATTCAGGAATTTCATCGTTTTCAAGCATTTTGTTAATTGAATCTAGCACCCCAAAGAGTTTATTATGTAAAATTGAATTTACTACAACCGTTCTTCTCTCAAATATTTTTGTATAATCTACAAATCCCACAAGAACTTCTTTATTTAATTCATAATCAATTAATACAGCATATGCGGCAATTTGTAGTGCATGAGATAACCAGGCCCCCTTTACTGGTGGAAACCCTGTTTTAATTTCAATGGGATAATAAATTCCATTAACTATCTCAATTTTATCTACCATTCCTTTTAGATTAAGCTCTTCACTTTGTAGGGAAAATTCATAAAGTGATTGTGGAAAGAACATTTTTGAAATTTCCATTCCTTCTTTTTTGGTTGTCTCCATCAATTTCTTAACTCTTAAAACCTGAACACTTGCTTCAATTATTAAATCCTCTTCAAATTCCTTAAAGAAGTTATTAAGCCCTTCTTCATCGATTTTAGGATTGTCTAAGTATCTATTATGCACTTTTTCAATAAATTCAGGAACTCCCCAAAGTATCACATTTTGAATCTCACCAATACCCATGTTTTTATTTACATTCCATAGATTGTGCTTAACAATGTCTTCAAATCCCCTGCGAACTTCATGAATGATTTTTCCAGTAATTATTTGGGAACTTTGATTTTCAAAGCCCTCCCTATACTTCCAATACAGTTTTGCAGGGCAATAAATAAATTCTGGAACATCAGATACATTTAACATGTTTACACCATTTAACCTTAAAGTAACCTAAATTTTAATTAAGAAGATTTAAATAATTAATATCTTAATTAAAGTCATATAAATAGTGTACGTAAGTTACTACTTCCTAAAACATATTAAATGACGCAAATTTAGTTAGTTAGCCCTAAAATAAGTAATTCGGAATATAAAATAAAATATATCTAAAAATAAATATTTAATCTAATTCTTTAATTTCTTTTATGGATTTCTGGTAAAAATTCATGAATTCGTTGATGTGTCCAGTAATATAGCTTATATCATCATATTCTTCTTCTGAAGGATCTAATCGCAAAACAATGAATAAATTAAGCTTTCTCTTGTCATCAATGAATGCATTCTCTTTGTAGTTTGATAATTTATCTTTAATTTTACCTTTCCATTCATGAGGAGATATTGGATCTACAAAACAGAGATCGCATCCTTCTTCGCCATAAGAACCAAGATATTCTAACATACTTATTTATATATTATTTATTACTATTATTTTTTATTATTCTAATCTGAAAAAATTAATAAAAATAAAAAGAGTAATAAAAAGAGTATTTACTCCTCTAATACTCTAATAAATAAAACATCTTTTTTAATAAAATCAAGAGCTTCAATTTCTTTAACTGCATTTTGCATGTTTTTTTCCAGTGCTTCATGCATTACCATGAAAATTGGAACTTCCTGACCTTCGTCTCTTTTCTTCTGACTTACTGTTTCTATACTGATACTGTATTTACTTAAAATACCTGAAATGGTGTGTAAAACTCCAGGTTTATCAACAGCAGTAAGACGAAGATAATATTTCGACTTTATATCTTCTATGCCCTTTATTTTTTTAACTTCAGTATTAGTTGGACCATAAATATTCTCGCGTTCCATATTCTCCATTATATCAAGGCAATCCCCAACAACTGCACTTGCTGTAGGCATCATTCCTGCTCCCTGTCCATACATCATTACAGGCCCTACAATGTCCCCTACAATATAAGCACCGTTAAATACTCCATTAACAGATGCAAGAAGATGATTTTGAGGTATCATTGTTGGATGAACTCTCACTTCAAGTTCTCCTTCTTCAATTCTGGAAATAGCAAGTAGTTTTATGCAGTATCCAAGCTCATTTTTAATAAATTCAATATCTTCCTGTCTGATTTTACTTATTCCCTCAACATGGAAGTTATTCTGCTCTACATAAATTCCAAAACCTAATATAGTAAGTATAATTAATTTTTGAGCTGTATCGTGCCCTTCAATATCAAAAGTTGGATCTTGCTCTGCATATCCTTTTTCTTGAGCCTCTTTCAATACTTCTTCAAAATCAAGACTTTCTTCGGTCATTTTTGTTAAAATATAGTTTGCTGTTCCATTAATTATACCATAGATTGATTGGATACGATTTGCGCCTAAACTTTCATTTAAAGGTTCTAGTAGAGGTATACCTCCACCTACACTCGCTTCAAAGCATATCCTCACATTATTCTCATTTGCTGCTTGAAGAATCTCTTCCCAGTGCTTTGCAAGAAGAGCTTTATTTGCAGTTACAACATTTTTTCCATTTTGTAACGCTTTTAGAATAAATGTTTTAGCAGGTTCATATCCCCCAATAAGCTCTATTACAATATCAATTTCTGGATCTTCAAGAATGTCGTTAATATCCGCCGATAATATATCTTTATCAACTTTAACTCCCCTATCTGTTTCAATATCCAGATCTACCACTTTTTTAAGTTTGATTTTTGCTCCAACTTTCTGTTCCATAAGGTCTAGATTTCTGTTGAATGTCTCTACAACTCCAGCACCTATTGTACCAAAGCCTATAAGTCCAACGTTGTAATTAGTCTTCATCTAATGCCTCCCCAAAGATAAACTTCAATTTATATTTTAATTGACATAAAAGTAATCTGTATTATTTTTATAATCTACATATAAATTTATAAATTTAAGTTCTCTTTATTAGTTTTATATATTCATCTATCGATTCTCTTGTTGTACCCACCACAATTCTATATCTGTTATTTTGACCCCTAACTTTCTCTAATTTACCCTTTGCAACTATTTCTTCTCCATCTTTTGCCTGTCCAGAATAAGTATGAGTATATGATGCAATTTCCGTTATATCAACATCTTCACCTTCTAAAATGTTAACATCTTCAACTTTATAAACTGCAGGATTATCAAAAGCAGCTATTGCATCTTTTATCCTACATTCAACTTTAGAGGTACCTAAAGATTCAAATCTTTCTTCACCATATCTTCCTCTAATTTCATCCCAATCTCGTGTCGCCAGAATATCAAAAAGAACCCCTTCAAAGACCCCTCTATTGTTCTTTCGTTTCTCATACCACTGAAACTCTTCATAGCTTAAAGAAGTATCTTTGATTCTTTTTTCATATAATTGTGCCCAATACTCATCACTTATGCTTTTAAGTGCACTTTTATCTTTAATTTCATCAAATGTATCACGGGCCCGTTTATGATTTTTAAGTCCATATATTACAAAATCCAGATCAGAAACGCCGGGATCATATAAACCTGGTAAAATTGAACCCGAAATACCCATTTTTGAATAAGGGATTTCTGCCGCTTCATGGAAAATATCTGAAAGCCGTATAACCTTTTTAAGAAGTTCATCATTATCCTGGCTGTTTCTTATTTCTTTAAGGCGTTCATCTGGACGTAGAATCTTTTCAACCTTATCCAAAGGCACTCCCATCATCCTAACCCCCGTAATATCACAATCATAGAGATATTGTGGGTGTTTACTTTCTAAAAACTCATAAGCTTGTTTTGAATCCACTTTTGTGTATCTTTTATCTCCTTTAGATCTTTCTCCATTTTCGTCAGGGATATATCTTAAAAATGATAGTATTCTGTCTTCGGGATGCAAATAAGATGTTGTGGCGAAGAATAAATCATCGTCGGTGTGTATGAAATCTCTTGTCCTGGCCTTCATAAATTTATTTAACTTCACCGCACTATATATTAATTAGTGTTTATTGGCAGTTTGATAAAGATGATAGTTTTTAGATTACATCCCGCTGAAGACCTTAAAAAAGGCATTGAAAATAAAATTAAAGAATATAATCTTAAATCAGGCATAATAATTTCTATTGTTGGAAGTTTAAACTCTGCGATTTTAAGAACTGCAAATGAAAGTATTAGAGCATTTAAAGGCCCTTTCGAGATTGTATCTGCCGAAGGTACACTTTCACTTGATGGAATTCACGTTCATATTGCAATTGCAGATTCAAAAGGGACCACAATAGGTGGACATTTACGTGAAGGATGCATAATAAATACTACTGCTGAAATAGGCATATTAGAATCAAATAGCACGTTCAAAAGAATATTTGATCCAAAAACAGGTTATAAGGAACTTGTTATTCAAGATTAGAGCATTAGGATATGAAACTATGAAATACAAAAAATTAGAAGAATCTATTTCTTATGATGGCCATCAAATTGAACCTTTTTGGGCTTTTAAAGAACTTGAAGTTAAAGGATCAAGTATAATATCATGGATAGGTTCCATGAATATTCAACCTGCTAAAATAATTGATTATGAAGATGTAGGGCTTGAAATAAAATCAGATGAAATGGTGCATTTTATAATAGAACATTTTGATGTCCAACCTGCAGACATTAAAACATGCTATCACCGGCAGAGAATGCTTGTAATGATAACTAAAGATATTTTAAATGATTTTAACATTATTACAAGTCGTAAGGGAGATGACCTCTATTTTGAAGGCAAAAAACTTAGTGTTTCCATTGCTACATGTTCAAATAGCAGTATGAAGATACATTTTGGAATGAATATAACAAATAAAGGAACTCCTGACGATGTAGAAACTATAGGCCTCACGGAATGTAATGATTTTGAAGATGAAGACATTCAAAAATTAGTTGATAAAATATCCGAAACTTATATTAATGAAATTGAATCTATTGAAGAAGATATATGCAAAACAAAGGTTTTTTAAATTATAAAAACTTTTTAATGTCTCCATAAAAGATAAGAGCTTAATTTAATCAATATTTAACTAAAATAAACTTATAGAAGGATTATAAATGAAAATAGTAATTAATGGAATACACGCTAACTTGAGATTTTCATCCGCTCACATGATTCCCCTCCACGAATCCTGCGGAGGCATACATGGACATTCATACATTGTAGATGTCGAGTTTGAAGGAGAAAGAAGTGGAGAATTTGGATTTGTAGTAGACTTTAAAAAAGCTAAAGGAATTGTTAGAGAAATTTGCTCCGAACTTGATCACAAGGTTTTACTTCCATCTGAAAGTAACGTTATCCAGTTTAAAACCCAGGACAAAAAGTCAATAGAATTTCAAATTGGAGAAAAAGATTATAAGCTTCCTTTAGAAGACTGCTGCCTTTTGCCACTTAAATCTACCTCTGCTGAAGATCTGGCGGAATATTTTACCGAAGAAATATTTAAATACTTAGAAGAGACAAATAATAACATCTCATGCGTCCAAATTTGTGTAAACGAAGGTATTGGACAAGGGGCCTACTTCCAGAAACATGCAAAAAAATAAAAATTTTTTGCTGTACGAAAATAGTAAAAACAGCACAATTAAATTGTGAATGTTTAAATAATATTTCCGAGGCCATATAAATGAACGCTCAAATAAACGAGGTCTTCTCAAGCATTCAGGGCGAGGGTAAGTTAATTGGAAGAAGGCAAATTTTTGTAAGATTTTCTGGATGCAACCTTGAATGTAATTATTGCGACACTCCACAAGGTAAAGATCCAAACGCATGTAACTCCTTTTCAACTGAAAAGCTATATAATACTGTTGATAATTTACTAACTCCTGATTTTCATTCTATTTCTTTTACTGGGGGAGAACCATTATTATATGCAGATTTTATAAAAGAATTCCTTGAAACTTATAATTTCAATTCTTTATTAGAAACTAATGGTTCAATGCCCAATCAACTTAAGAAAATAGCAGATTTAATAAAATATTGCTCATTAGATATCAAATTACCAGAACATAAAGCATCTAAAAACTATGAAAAGCTTTTTAAAAGCGAATTAGATTCACTAAATGTATTAATAGATCGGGGGATAAATACATACTGTAAGGTAGTTGTACTGCCCTCCACAAATGTTGACATGATAAGCTCAATAGCATCAAGACTACAAAAGGAAATTTCAGATATCTCAAAATTGTCAATGGTAATCCAGCCAGCAGATCCACTTTCACAGTGGGAGAAAGGTATGCGGTTGTTTGAAATTTCAGAAAATGCAGGAAAATATATAGACGTATTGACAATACCACAAGTTCATAAAATTCTTAGGATACGATAGGAGGAAAGAAAAATGAAAATTGGAACAAATGTAACAGTAAACGACGCAATGACATCAAGTGTGGTCACAGTAAAGCCTGAAAACACTGTAGCAGACGCTGCATATTTAATGACCCAGAATGAAGTGGGTTGTTTAATAGTTAAAAGCGGCGAAGAGCCAGAAGGAATAATCACAGAAAGCGATATTATAAACAAAGTTGTTGCTATGGATCTCAAGGCAAGCGAAGTAACTGTTGAGGAAGTAATGACCAAAAATCTCATAAAAATCGATCCTGGAAGAGAATTAAATGAAGCAGCACGTTTCATGTCAAAAATGCATATAAGAAGATTAGCTGTCGTAAAAGACGGTTCACTTACTGGAATATTAACAGCAAATGATATAATGGCGGTTTCTCCAGAACTTACTGAAATTCTTGTTGAAAATGCAAGAATGGAAAATCATATGGACTTTAAGACTGAAGAGAGTCCAGTTCCTGGAGTTTGTGAGGCATGCGGAAACTTTATGGATTACCTAGATGATATAGATGGTAAATTCATCTGTGAAGAATGTAAAGAAGATTTAGAAGGTGATTTAACTTGAATCATGTGAAAGATATTATGACCCCTGATCCGGTTACAGTTTCTGTAGATACACTTGCAACAAAAATAAGGTCAATATTAAGAGATGAAGATTTTAGAGCCGTTCCAGTAGTTAATGGCACTCGACTTGAAGGTTTAGTGACCAGAGGGGATATAATTAATATCTCTGCCACAAAATCAAATGTTGATGCCCGTGGAATCATGGATCATTCTGCAGCAAGCATCACTGAAGATATGGATATAAATGAAGCTGCAAGGAAATTATTAGATTCAGAAAGAGTTCAATCACCAGTAATTAAATCAACAGAAGACATGCAACTTGTCGGGATGATAAGTGTAGTTGATATCCTCAAAAAGTTTGTTGAAGATGATTTCAATCCCAAATATAAAAAAATCGAAGATATCTATACAAAAGACGTCATAACATGTAGTTATGATGACTTGATATCTACAGTATGGAATAGAATGGATGATACTGGATTTTCGGGCCTTCCTGTAATAAAGAAGAAGAAATTAATTGGAATTATAACCAGAAAGAACATTATTAACTCAGGACATGCACGGATTGTTAAAGAATCCAATGAAATGAAAGGATCTACCAAAGTAGAGAATATCATGAGAACTCCACCGATTGTAGCTACTGCCGATACAGAGGTTAAGGAAGCTGCAAAAATAATGATAAACAACGACATAGGAAGACTTCCTGTTGTCGAACACCCAGTATACATCAAAAAAGAGCCAATTAGAGCAAAAGAATCCGATTTAGTTGGCATAGTATCAAGGGAAGATCTCCTGAGGGCGTATATCAATTGATTTTACAATACCCTAACTCAGAATTTGATCAGACAGATTTTAGTAACTTAATTTTTATTTTAGCTCCTATGAGGTGTAAATAAATGGTAATTAGACTAGAAAAGATGAGAAAAAATAGAGAAACTAGATTAATGTTAAAATCTAGAAGTAGGGACCCAAGAGAATTTGAAACCCATATGGCAGAACATGAAGGTGACATCATGACTCTTGCCAAAAAAGAAGTAATTACAATACCTCAAAGCGCTACTATTAAGGAAGCTGCAGATTTAATGGTAAAAAACAAGTTTAGAAGGCTTCCAATAACTGATCCTGGAAGTGGAAATCTCCGTGGGATTATAACAGTTATGGATATTCTTAACTTTTTAGGTGGAGGAGACAAGTATCAGATTATAGATAAAAAACATGAGGGTAACTTCCTAGCTGCTATAAATGAGCCAGTAAAGGAAATAATGACAAGAGATGTTGAAACTTTAACTAATAAAAATTCCATTGAAGACGCAGTTACTAAAATGATTGATAAAGAAGTGGGAGCACTTCCAATAATAGACTCTGAAGAAAATATTGTAGGAATAGTTTCAGAAAGAGACTTTGCAATCCTTCTTTCAGGCGTTTTAACCGATGAAACAGTTGAAGATTACATGACCACATCATTAATTAAAACCACTCCAGGAACAAGAGTAGAGGGAGCAACCAAAATGATGGTTAGAAATAAAATTAGAAGAATCCCTATTACTGGAGAAGAAAGAAAAACACCACATCCTGAAAATGATAAACTGGTAGGAATTATTACTGCAACCGATATACTCAATTTCTTTGGTAACAGTGCTGCCTTTGAAAAGTTAATAACTAACAATGCAGATGATGTTCTAAATACAATTCTTGATGACATAATGACCCATAACGTTACAACTACAAAAACGTACACAAAATTGGGCGATTTATGTAGTATAATGGAAAAAGAAAATATTGGCGGAGTACCAGTAGTTAGAGATAACGAATTATTAGGCATAATTACAGAAAGTGATATTTTAAGGGCTATAAGCGAATAACCGGGGCTGTATATCATGAAAGTTAGTGATGTAATGAATGATGAAGTAATTGTAATCGGTGAAAACGAACAGGTAAGTCATGCACGGAAATTAATGCTTAAACACGGACTCAGCAGAGTAATTGTTGTAGATAGAGATGAAAACCCAATTGGGATTGTCACAGAAAGAGATTTAACACGCAAACTTAGAGGAAACGGTCCTGCGTGGAAAAGGAGATCTATTGATAATATTTCAATTAGAAGAGTAATGAGCAACGGCCTTACAACAATAGATGATGCAGGGGACGTTAGGGATGCAGTAGAACTTATGATAAGGAAAAAAATAAGTTCAGTTCCTGTTGTAGACAATGAAGGGCTGGCCGGAATAATAACCAAAGCAGACCTCATGAAATTTTATGCATCAAAATTTGCTAACAGATGGAAAGTTAAAGACCTCATGAGCAATGAGGTGGTAACCGTTAACGAAAATCACACCATAACACATGTTATAAGCGTACTGGAAGAAAATAACATTGATGGACTTGTCGTAATGTTCGATAGTGAAGTAGCAGGAGTTATAACCCCTGCAGACATTTCATTTGCCAACATCGACGATCCTGAAACAGGCGTGCCTATGGAAAGAATTTATTTTGTAAGGCAACTAGCTGATGGAGGCGATAAAAGAAAAGCCAGAGAAGTTTCAATGCTTACCGCAGGAGATATTATGTCTGAAGAATTTGCCAGAATCAGTCCCGAAACAGATGCAATTGAAGCAGCGAAACTCATGAAAGATGAAGGTGCCAGCCACATTCCAGTTTTAGATGGTGAAGATCTGGTTGGAATAATTACAAGAACCGATATAATTAAAGGAATTCAGTAAATTAGAGACTAGTTTATTGAAAATTATAGTATTTAGGTGAGGTATAAATATGCATGTAAAAGATATAATGAATCCGGAAGTTGTAGCTATAGATAAAGACCAGAATATTCACGATGCATTAAAACTCATGAATAAACACAAAATTTCAAGATTAGCAGTTGTAAATGCTAATGGAAGGAATAAAAAGGAACTAGTAGGTATAATAACCGAAAAAGATATAGCATTAAGACTCGGTTCATCAAGATACGGCAATTTAGCCCCTTCACATTTCCACATATCCACAGTCATGAGTCACGATCCCATAACTATTGAAAGTAAAAGGAGCGTTGGAAATGCTGCTAAAGTTATGATAGAAAATAAAATTGGCGGATTACCAGTTATGGAAGATGGTGAGCTTGTAGGAATGATAACAAAAACTGACTTTATAAAAACATGCCAAGGAGTACCCTACAATAATACATTAGTAAAAGAATACATGAAAACCACCATAATGACTGTAAGTCCAGAAGATCGCCTTGTTCATGCAAGAAGGATGATAATTGACGAAGAAATTGGTAGATTACCTGTAATGAGCGGAGGAGAACTTCAAGGTATATTAAGCGCTAAAGATATTGCAAAATCAATGATATCCTTTAGAAAAATTGTCCCAGATAGATATCAGTCAGCAAGAATTAGAAACCTTCTTGTAGAAGATATAATGACTCAAAACGTAAGGACAATTGAAGAAGGTTCCACATTAGAAGACGCATCAGGTCTTATGATAGATGGAAACTTTAGTGGAATACCCGTAATAGATGATACAAGCAACGTTACAGGCATAATAACCAAAACAGACCTCATGAATTACATTGTTGAGCTGGAGGAGGTCCGCTGAATCTACCCCAAGTTAAATGCCTAAATTGTGGAAACCAGATGAACATTGATTGGAGGAGAAATAACTCCCTCACTAATTTCTTTTTAAATTGTTCATCCTGTGATTTAGAATCAAGAGTAGTTATCGAAGATTTCTTGGATAAAAAATTACAAAAAATCCTTGGTATAAAAGCTGAAAAGATTAACCATGCCATTGAAAAGGGAATTATTAAATTTTTTGATTTTAAAGGCATTCCCACGCTCCAATTTAGAAAAGATGTTGGTAAAATTGAAGCAGGGACTTTAATTTATTTTGATAATGATATTGAAATCATAAGAGGTTTTCCTAAAACTCGAAGGACATTAATGCTATCTCCTACACTTAAAAACCATTTCAAAGATAAGATTGTAGTTGAAGAGAAGATGAATGGATATAATGTACGTATCGCATCTATCGGAGATAAAATAGTAGCACTTACAAGGGGCGGTTACATGTGTCCTTATACTACAAAAAAAGCCATTGAGATAATGGATTTAGAAGAATTTTTCAATGATAACAAAGATCTCGTAATTTGCGGAGAAATGGTGGGTACAGAAAATCCTTATGTATCACATTACTACAAAGAAATTGGAAGCCTTGGTTTTAGAGTCTTTGATATTCGAAAAAAAGTTACAAATGATCCCTTAACAATTGATGAAAAATATAAACTCCTGGAAGAATATGGTCTTCCATCCGTACGTGTTCTTGGAACTTTTAATATTGATGAAGCATCAGCGAAAGTAAAAGAGATAATAAAAGAAATTGGAGAAGAAAATAGAGAAGGAGTAGTTATAAAGGATCCTGATATGGAACTTATTCCCCTTAAATATACTTCGTCAGAGGCACATGATGATGAAATCAAGTATGCATTTACTTATCCCTTTGATTTTGGGAAGGATTTCTTCTTTAGTAGAGTTGTAAGAGAAGGTTTTCAAGCATATGAAATGGAAGAAAATGAAGGAGAATTAGAACAAAGAGCTAAACGGCTTGGAGAAGCAATTCTTTATTCAATGCTTGATACAATTAAAAAGGTTTCATCAGGAGAAATTGCTAGTGAAGACATGGTTATTGATGTTGAAAGCAAGGATGAAGCTGAAGAGTTTCTGCGTCACTTGCATGATCTTGGAGTATATGCTCTCTTAGACGAATTCATGGATAATAAAGCCACTGTAAAAAGAATACATCAATCTACAACCGATAAAATTAATAATTTCTTAAATGGCGGACTTTATTAATTCAATTTTTTATTTTTAGTTAGTTTATTTTTATATAATGACATTATATTAGTTATACAAATTTGATTTTCAAGGTAAATAATATGGTAGCTGTTAAAACAAAGATAGGCTTTCTTGGACCTTCTGGAACATACGCTGAAGAAGCAGCTTCAGTATTAGATGGGGAATTAATAGCATATGGCTCCATAATGGAAGTAATGGAAGCTGTTAATTTAGAAAATGTTGATATTGGCGTTGTTCCTATTGAAAACTCTATTGAAGGCCCAGTAGGAGTTACACTTGATTTATTAACCCACGATTATAATCTAAAGATTCAAAAAGAGATAGTTTTATCAATAAGTCACAATCTACTTTTAAATAATGAATCCAGTATTGGAGATATAGAACTAGTTTATTCTCATGCTCAGGCACTTTCACAGTGCCGTAAATTTATTGAAAAAATAAAAGCAAAACCTGTTGCAACTCCAAGTACTTCAGGGGCTGCCGAAATTATTAAAGGTAAACTAAATGCTGCAGCAATAGGAACAAAAAAAGCTGCAGATTTATATGGTTTAAAAATCGCTGCAAACAATATTCAGGACTACAAGGATAATTCTACTCGATTTATTGTTTTAGGTAAAGATGATCAAGAACCCACTGGACATGACAAAACTTCAATTGTTTTTTCATTAATTGAGGATAGGCCAGGGGGTCTTTATGATGTTCTGGGTGCCTTTGCAAAATGCAGTGTCAATTTGACAAAAATTGAGTCACGCCCATCTAAAAAAAAGCTTGGAAATTACGTGTTTTTTATTGATTTTCAGGGTCATGAAGAGGATAAAGAGGTAAAGAACATTTTAAATAATATAAAAAATAAAATATCTTATATTAAGATTCTGGGTTCATATCCCATAGAAGGGGATGATTGAGATAAGTATTGAAAGAAGTAAGATTAAAAGAAGCCTCGAAGAGCTTGAGAATGAATTTAAGAATGGTAATATACCTCAGAAACACTATGAATTCCAGAAGAGGCAATTAACTGAAAAATTAGAGACTTTATCAGTTGCCGAAAGAGTAAGGAAACTTCAAGGTAAAGAAACTACTGAGGCACCTGCTGAATCAAATGATGAAAGCGAAAATAAGGAACTATTTAAAAAGTATATAACCTCTTCAGGATTAAAAGAAAAAAACATAGAAGGTGATAAGAAAATATCATCAAATACAATGATTGGAACTGCCCTTTTAATTGTAGCATTCGTTATAGGTGCAGGATTTGGAATATATATCCTTAATATTCCTGAAGAAGTTTCAAGTGTTTCTTTATTTACAAATGATAGTGCATTTCCACCATATGTACTAAATAACACTACAAATACCACAAATATGACAAATGCAACTAACAGCACTAAATCATTGAACGCCACTAAACCAGTTAATACTACTGTAACCACTACGACAACTAAACCTACAGAAACTAAACCAAATCCAACACCAGAACCTAAACCAAATCCAACAAATGATAGTGCTGCAGGTGATCCAAGTAACCACAAAACAACAGGACAAAGTAATTCAAGTGGTAACAGCACTTGAACTACCTAAATATTTATTTTTTTATGATAACTAATAATTGCATGAATTTTAATAAAAGAAATTAATCTAAACATCCATAACATTCTTTTTATATTCAAATTACGTTAAATAAAATAGAAAATTATATATCTGGTTTTTAGATGATAATAGATAGAAGAGGTAGATCAATTGAAGAAATACTTATCTATATTAATCATTATACTGGCTATAGTTTTTGCATCTGGATGTACAGATAATGGAAATGAAACATCTGGAAATGTTTTGAATAACACTAAAGTGTATAATGGTGATGGTTTTACATTTGAATATCCTTTAGACTGGGAAACTATAGTAAGCCAGGGTAGAGACAGCATAGTTGCAGTCGGAGACCCTAACAGTGCTGATGCAAGTGGTAATGCAGGAGTAAATGTAGTTATACAAAAAACAGTAAAACCACAGGGAATGCAGTTAAAAGATTATTATAATGCTACTTATACACAATTTGCATCTGGAAATGTGAGTTTTGTTCCAGTATCAGATGGAACTATAGTGATAAATGGCATTACTGCCTACGAAAATGTTTATAAAGTTAATTCTGGTGGTCAAAAGCAGCAACGGGCCATATGGATTCCCCATAATAATTTAATATACATAATACTATGTAGTGCACCAGTATCAGATTATAACAACCAACAAGAAAACTTTAATAAGATTATAAACAGTTTTAAATTCATTTAAATTTGGTTTAAATCAAAAACCATATTTACAAAGTCTGATCTTTAATTAACGGTGATACATTGAAAAAATACATTTACATCATAGCTATTATCATTGCTGTAATTCTAGCCGTTTATTTTTTAAATAATCCAAGTACAGTAACTACTCCTATTTCTAAAGATGAAAATGTAAATACTTACAATGCCAATGGTGTTTCCTTTAATTATACCAAAAACTGGGAACCAATTAATAAAACAGGGAAATACGTAATTGCATACTTTAAAGATCCAACAGTTAATGAAACCGACGGTAAACCTGGTGCCGTGGTTGAAATTTCCAAAAAAGCATCAGGAGGGGTTCCATTAGAAAGATTTTATGATGAAGTTAAGCTAGGGGCTTCAGGAGTACCCGGTTATCAGCAAGTATCAGAAAGTAAGTTAGAAGTTGATAATAGAACCGCATATGAATTTGTTGCTAATGGAATGGATAATGGTGTTGAAGAACAATTCAGAATCATTTTATTTGAAAAGGGCGGACATATTTACATGATAGCTTTTGGAACACGTGCTCCAACTAAACTTACAGATAAAAATGATGAATTCAATATTATAATCAACAGTTTTAAGGTTCTATAATTAAATTTATTTAAACTAAATCTAAATACATTATACAAAATATATCAATCTGCTTAAGAGAAGATGTTACATACAAATGGCGAGGAACTGGATGAACGGCCCAATTAAAAAAGATAACCGAATAGACCTTAGAAGTTCTGTTAAAAGCAGTAATAGACGAAATATTTCTCCTTTTGGAAATAAATATAGAAAGGAATTACTGGCAGGAGCAATAGCAGTTTTAATAGCTCTTTTAATCATTATGCTAACCAGTAGTGGAGGTACCACCCCCGAAAATAACATTTCTGGATCAAATGAAACTCCAAAAATGCCTGTAAAGATCTATTCTGCTGGAGGAATATATTTAGAATACCCTCAATCATGGAATTTAACCACAGACGAGGTTAATGGAAATAACATGCAAATTGTAATTCAAGACCCTGTTTCAATAAATAACCCTAACAATGCCCAGTTAGCCGCATTTACTATACTTAAGGTTCAAAAAGATCCCTATGAAACATTAGAACAGCGTAAAGATGTATTTATTCAAAGTTTAACAAATTCTGGAGCGAATATAGTTCCAAAAAATACAACAAATAGAACTATAGGTGGAATAAATGCTACAGAAACTATTTATGATGGTAAAGGACCAAAAAACGAACAAATACAGCTCAAATTAATATACTTCGAGCAGAAGGATATAATTTACATAATGGCATGCCTAACTAAAGGAATGGAACTACAAAGTCAATCACAATATTTTGACGTAATTCTAAACAGTTTCAGACTCCAATAAATAAAATAGAGTATTAAAGTAATGGCATGTCCTAATTAATTTTTAACATATCATTTTAAGAATAAAGTTCTAGTTTAATGATAGACTAGATATAATGAATAAAAATCTAATTTAGAGGATATTCCATAAAGGGAAAGAATTATTAATCTAAAAATAACAGCATAATATATATTAATGAATACAATATATATTTGTTATATTATATTTGAAATACTAGTGAAACCTAAAAGAGCTGTTAAAAATCTGCTTTTTATTTTAGCTGCATCAACTGATGTACAAAATGAAAAATTACCTTTTAGCATTAATATGGACAATTTAAAAGATAAAAGTCAACTTACAGCTATGTTTATGGGATGGGTAAAACCTGTTTTGGAGGTTAAAATAGTTTAATATATGCAATTTTTAAATATAATTTAAAAACAACTTTTAAAATTACCAGTAGTCAAATATAACCTTCTGAATGTATATTATGAGGTAATAGTTTGACACATAAAATCGAAGGAAAATTTTCGATTTTGAATTTAACTAATAAGGAGGAATAAAAATGGTATTGCCAGTATGCGATGTCTGCTTAAAAAGTGGAATGTTATGTCAAGGGTGTGAGAATAAGTTAAAGAGTGGTGAAATCACACAAATAGATCTGGACATTGCAAAATTACTTTTCAAACTTGGCGATGGTAAAATCGGGTTTAAAAGGACAATAGAAATAGGAGATGTTGTTATAATTGTTACGGATAAAGACCAAGTTGGAAAGATTATTGGGAAAAATGGAAAAATCGTAAAAGCAATATCAAAAAAGGTTGGAAAGAAAATAAGGGTAATAGGTGAAGGTTCTGACTTTAAAGAAATTGCAAGAGACCTTCTGGCTCCTGCAAGAATTTCAGGAATCAACATAGTTTACGGAATGAAAGATGAAGAAAAGTATAAAATAAGAGTCATGAAGGAAGATTCAAGAAGACTTCCAGCAAGATTAGATGTTTTAAATAATATTATGAGTCAGTTGACTGACGAGAAGACTATTATTGTTATTGATGACCTTTAATTCTATTTTTGAGGGAAAAAATGGAAATAGTACTTTGTGTAACCGGTAGTATAGCAGCAACAGAAACTATTAAACTTGCAAGAGAGTTTAGAAGGCATGGAATAGACGTTAAGTGCTTTATGAGTGACGGAGCATGTGAAATAATCCATCCTTACTCTATGGAGTTTGCAACTGGTCAGAAAGTAGTGACTACAATTACAGGAGAAATTGAACACGTTAAATATGCTACCGCAGACCTTATACTTGTTGCTCCAGCTACAGCAAACGTAATAAGTAAATTAGTAGGGAAAATTGCCGATAATCCCATTAATACCCTCTTAATTACAGCTTTCGGTTATAAAACACCGATTTTAATGGTTCCATCTATGCACAATTCTATGTATAAAGCTGTGAAGGGAAATATTGAAACACTTAAAAATGAAGATATTATATTTGTAAAGCCTAAAATAGAAGAGAAAAAAGCTAAATTCCCTGATATTCAAGATATTGTTCTTCATGTTATGCGAGAATTAAGTAATAGGGAATTGGATGGTAAAAAAGTGCTTGTAAGTGCTGGCGCAACATATGAAAAGATTGATGAAGTAAGGGGCATTACTAACAGAAGTTCGGGCAAAATGGGTATTGAAATTGCAAAAGAAGCTTTTGTTAGAGGTGCAGATGTAACTTTAATTAAAGGTAAAATGACTGCAGATATTCCAAACGCCTTTAATGTTTTAGAAGTGGAATCTGTTAGCCAGATGCGTGATGCTGTGCTTAAAGAAGTTAAAAAGCACGATGTGTTTATTTCAGCTGCAGCAGTTTCTGATTTTATCCCTAAACTTGAAAAACAAAATAAAATCTCATCATCTGAAGATATAATTTTAAAACTTGAAATGGCACCTAAAATAATTGGTAAAGTGAAAGAAATAAATCCTAAAATATTTTTAGTAGGTTTTAAAGCTGAATATGACCTTCAACGTGAAGAATTGATTGAATCAGCAAGAAAAAGAATTGAGGAGCATAAAATTGACCTCATGATTGCAAATGATGTTGCAGTTGAAGGTGCTGGTTTTGATGCAGATAAGAATCAGGTTATTTTAATTGATGATGAGATTATCGATGTTCCTTTGAGCTTTAAAAAGGAAGTAGCAATTAAAATAATAGAAAGAATAATTGAAAAACTCTAATTTATTAATTATTTTTATTAGAAATTTAAGTATCTTCCTCTTCTTCAATTACAATCGCTCCTTGATAACCGCAGTCATAACACTCCCATAATGACCACATTTGAGGATTAACCCATTTTATATTCATTGAACCGCAATTTGGACATCTTTTAATTTTCATATATTACCTCCAGTTAAAAACTAAATTTGCAAATAAATGCCATGTGATCCTTTTCATAAGGCTCAAGTTTTATTTTTTCAAGCACTTTAAAGCCACTTGTTTTCAATTTAGATTCCTCTTCCTTAAAAATCTTATTTGGAGCCTTTGTAACGTCAATACTCCTCGCTTTAACCATTAAAATCCCTATACCTTCTTCTTTTGAATATAAACGCATGTTATCCATGAAAAGCTCGGATTGGTTAGGTTGAGCGACATCAGAATATACTATATCCACTTTTTGAACCAGATTCATGTAATTTTTAGGCTTTGTAGCGTCATCAAGGATTGGAACCATATTTTTGCGGCTGTTACATACATCCATAAGACTGCGCATCATTTTTGGTGAAAATTCCACACAATAAATTAATCCATTCTTAGAGATATCAGAAATATGAGAAGGTGTTGTACCTGCAGATGCTCCCAAATAAAGCACTTTTGAGTTTTCATTAAATGGAAATATATCTAATCCATTTAAAAGGGCTGCAGAAAGCTTAGAGCGCCTTGGATCCCATATCCTGTACTCTTTATTTTCAATTTCCACTAATCTTTCACCATAAACTTTAATTCCACTATTTAGATTTTCTGTTGCAACGTGATTATCTATACTGTAAACTCCATTGAACTTTTCAGTGATTTCCATTATTATTTTCTCCAAATATTAATTATTATTCCTTTTCATCTTCTTTCAGAATGCAGCTATCTTCTAAACTTTGCATGGATTCTATAATTTCTTCTCTTATCTTATGAACACTATCTATTGAATCTAAAAGCTCTAATCTTGTGCTGTGAACTGATGATCTTATAGCTTCTGCTTCTTTTTCAATACTGGCCAAAAGGGATTCAGTTCTATTATTCTGCACATCCATCATACCCTTAATATGCTCGAAATTCCTTTTAAGTCGAACTTCTGTCCTTTTAGAAAAGCTAATGGCATAAAGCGCCAAAATTACAGATATTACACTTGAAATAAATGAAAGAATATAAAGTGGCAGTAAAATATCCGTTATAACACTCCCTAATAATAGTCTTTAATCTTTTTTTTGTATTTATCTCGTTTTTTCTTTTTTTTCTTTCCTTTATCTTTTTTATCTTCCTTCTGAGACTTACCCGCTCTTGGCGGAAATGGATACACCTTTTTAATCTCCCCAAGCCGCTCTTCCAGGTCTTCTTTAATAGTGGGATCAAATTCACCCGAATAAACATCTTTACGGACTGCAAGAGAAATTTTAGCGGCTAAAGCTCGGGCAAATTTTCCCTTAAGCCACCATTTGGCACTTCTGATCTCTGGATACTGATAGATAAGGCCATGTTTTGGAGGACGTTCTCCAGTTTTTAAATGTCTAAATAATGCTTTTTCAGCACCCATAATTTGAACTGTACTTGAAGGCAATAGTGCTAACTTTTCAATGCTTCCAATGTGGGCAATGAGTTTAGCTCCAAGCGTAGCACCTATGAGGTTACTTAAATTTGGTGCAATTTTGCTCATTTTCTCTTCAATGTAATTATTAATTGATTTTTTAGTGTCTTGAAGAACTTTTATTGACTTTGCAAACTCTTGAACCACTTGAAGGTCCGTTTCTCCAATTTCTGCCCCCATATTTTTATTTTCAATTCCTAACTCTTCAATACTTTCATTTTGAGTTATAGTTTCCATATCTCCATATTCAGCGATTAATGAAACATATTTATCATTGCTTTTTAATTTATTAAGTTCGGGGAAGTGTATCATATACCACTCCCTTAATCTTTCAATTAATTTACCTATAGATTCATCAATTTCATCTATTGAATTTACCGCTTGAATTAAATACATATCCTCGGCTTTTGAAGCTTCTTTAATTTTGTAATTTGTAAGATCAAATGAAACTCTACGTAATTCTTCATTTAATTCTGCTTCTGACTCAATAAATCCAGTTTCTTTTAAAACTCTGCATAAATTTGATCTTAAATAATCTCCAGCAGCACTTGGATTTTCAAATTGAAATTTAGAAGCTCCTTTTAAGCTTTTATATTTTGAAACATTTGCATTAGTTTCTATTATTATTGAATTACATTTTTTTACGTTTCTTCGAAGTAAGGGTTCTTCTTCTGGGACCAGATTACCTTTACCTGCTTCAATAATTCTTTTCCTTATTTTATCTTTTGGGAAAAGTTCATAATCAATGAGATTGAAATTTTCATCTAATAATATTAAACCTGCAAAACAACCTGTAAGATAACATTTCATAAAATTAATCTGTATAATAAATGTTTTAAAGTTTTTTTATGGTGAAGTAATATGCTAGAAATTGAATTATGTAATGTGAAATTAAAAAGTCCAACGTGTCAACCTTTAGGAAAGCCTCAAAAATTTATAATTTTTGGGCTCGCAATATAAAAGATTTTGCTGATGTTGATCAAAAGTTTATTTGGTGTTATCTATGCTAGAAATCGAATTATGCAATGTAAAAATGAAAAGCCCAACCATGCTTGCAGCCGGTATTCTTGGAAGTACCGCAGCTTCAATGAACTGGGCCTCAAGAAGTGGGGCTGGAGCAGTTGTAACCAAATCATTTAGTCTTGAGCCAAACAAAGGTTACTCAAACCCTACAACTGTCGAAGTAACTGGAGGAGTTATAAATGCCATAGGGCTTTCTAATCCCGGTGTTGAAACTTTTATTGGAGAGCTTGAAAAAATTGAACCTTTAACACCAACTATTGCTTCCATATATGGCTCTTCTGGAGATGAATTTGCACAGCTAGCTGAAAAAATTGAAAATCATGTTGATTTAATTGAATTAAATGTTTCATGTCCTCATGCACAAAAAGGATGCGGTGCTTCTATAGGAGAAGATCCAGAATTTACTGCAGAAATTATAAAAGCTGTTAAAAAGTCAACTTCAATTCCAGTAATTGCAAAATTAACACCTAATGTTACAGATATTGTTGAGATAGCTGTAAGTGCTGAAAAAGCAGGATGTGATGGATTAACTCTTATAAATTCCCTTGGACCAGGCCTTAAAATCGATGTAGAAACTGCTAATCCGATTCTTTCTAATAAATTTGGAGGAATGTCAGGACCTGCTATTAAACCTATAGCACTTAAATGTGTTTATGATGTATATGATGCAGTTAAAGTTCCAATTATTGGTGTAGGAGGTATCACAGATTACAAGGATGCAGTAGAATTTATGTTTGCTGGAGCTAAGTGTGTCCAAATTGGTACCTCAATCATGTATAAAGGCATATCTATTTTTAATGAAATTAATCTGGGACTTCAAAAATTCATGACCGAAAAAGGATATAATTCTATTGATGAGATGGTAGGACTTGCTCATAAATAATTAAATTAATATAATCAGGCTGATAATATGCATGTACCAAAAACTGTTAAAATTAAAAGAATAATTGAAGAAACAGAAAGTGTAAAGACATTTATTTTTGATTTTGATACCAAAACTGTTAAACCCGGCCAATTTATGATGATATGGAATTTCAAAGATGAAAAACCAATGTCAATTTCGATGATAGATCCAATTAATGATGAAATAGGCATCAGTATCAAAAAGGTTGGCCCATTCACAGAAGCAGTCCATTCCCTTAAAGTGGGAGATAAATTAGGTTTAAGAGGCCCTTATGGTCGAGGTTTTGAAATAGTAGGGTCAAAAATACTTGCAGTTGGAGGAGGTGTAGGAATGGCCCCTATATCTGCATTTGTGCAAGAAACACGTAGAATGAACATTGAAATCGATGTTATAATGGCTGCCACCACCAAGGATGAACTCTTGTTTACAGAACAACTTGAATCAAGCGATATTACTTCTTATGCATGTACAGATGACGGTACATATGGATTCTGTGGATTTGCCACTCAATTTATGGAAACTATAATAGAAGAAAACGACTACGACATGGTGGTAACCTGCGGACCTGAAGTGATGATGAAAGGAGTGTTTGATATTGTCGATAAACTTAAAATTCCTGCCCAGTTCTCATTAGAGCGCTACATGAAGTGCGGATTTGGAATATGCGGACAATGCTGTGTTGATGATATTGGCTGGAGAGTTTGTGCAGAAGGGCCAGTTTTCTGGACTGACGAAATAAGACTAATAAAAGAATTCGGGAAATATAAAAGGGATGCTGCTGGAATAAAGCATAAAATTTAGATAAACTAAGGGATTATAATGATTGATAAAATTAAGGGAACCTTCACTTCATCGTTATTTATTGTTTTAGTATTGACTCTCCTTTCATTTTGGGTTTTAACTCCAATGATAAGTATGATCATTCTAGGAACCATATTCGCATATGCAATTAGGCCTATATCTGCTAAATTACTCCCTTATTTAAAATTTGAAACATTAACAATAATCTTATCAATGGCATTGCTATTTCTACCTATTTTTGTTATTTTAGGCATAGTTATTAATTCTATTATAGAAACAGCGCCTGCAATTGCAGGAGTTGTAAAAAGCGCTAATATTACAAATATAAATAGTACAACAGTTCAGCAATATCCTGTTGTTCAACAATATATCCCTCCAGAATACCAATCATACATTACTTCCCTTTTTAATTCCATTAATGCCATATTATCTGATATTTTCCGAAGACTTTTAAATTACTTAGTTGAAACCCTTAGCTCTATCCCTTCACTTGGATTTCAGCTGTTTATTTTCTTTGCTTCTGCGTTTTATTTTGCTAAAGATGGCGGTAAATTTTGGAATTACATTAATAGTGCCATTCCAAAACATCACAGCTACTTTTTTGAAAACCTTACATATGAAGTAGAAAATGTTGTTAAAAGCATTTTTCTTGGACATTTTCTAACTGCCACTATAATTGGATTATTTGCAATTATTGGTTTTTATTTACTTGGATATCCTTATGCACTTTTTATGGGAGTACTTGCAGGTTTCCTGCAGCTTATACCTATTATTGGACCTTGGCCAACATATGCTGTATACTTCGTATTTGACGTGCTTGAAGAAAATTATTTGAGAGCAATTATCGTACTTCTCTTTGGAGTATTTTTAAGCGGGGTTGACATCTACATACGGCCTAAAATATCTGGAAAATACGCTGACGTTCATCCACTTATCTTTATACTTGGATTCTTATGCGGACCTATTGTTTTTGGACTAGTAGGTTTTATATTAGGCCCTCTTGTCTTAGGAGCCACATATGCATCCATAGTTGCGTACAGGAAAGAAGCAGAAGACTCAGAAGATAATAAAAAGAAGTTAAATAAAAGAAAATAAAAAATTAAATACACATGAATTATGCTAATTTTATTTCAATTGGGTTAGAAGTTACTGTATGCTTGGTTCCTCTGGCATCATTAAATTGAACGTTAAATCCACCTATCGGGAATGGATTTGGAACAGTAGCATTGACACCATAATCTTCCTGTACTTCTGCATCTGTTGGTATGTACAGTGAACTTGTGTATCTTTTTGTTTCTCCAGGATTTATGTTTCCAGCAGCTTGTGAAAATTGTTGGCTGTTAACTTGAACATTATATAATGTTTCATTACCTTTATTGGTAATCTCATATTGAATTGTCACATTCATTCCCTTCTTAGCTGTTTCAGGACCTTTTTGTACAGCTACTAAATCAACTGCTTTAGTCTGAGTTGTATTTTGCTGCTCAGTTGTATTGTTTTGAGCAGTCTGATTATTTTGCTGTGTGCACCCTGATGTAAAAACAACAAGTGCAAGGATTGCAATTATAAATAGGGTTCCTATTTTTTTCGTTTAAATCCCTCCTCTAAGACATAGATTAGCATACATCTATATAAAATTATCAAAAACAATAAAACTAATTTTAAAAACTTAAATGATTAAATATATCAAAATAAATAATTTATAACAATTTAACTTGCTTATCTTTCCCTATTAATTCATCAAATTCTAATCCTTTGGTAAATGCAAGATCTACATCTACCTTGTAGTTTTCGCCTCTAGTTTTAATAAGGTCATCAACATGAACAAAACGCCATTTTTTATTTTTGAATTTAGCACCAAGATATGGTTCTGCACCAAAAATTTCTGAAAATTCTTTAAGACCAATTATCTTTTCCGAATTAATGTATATATGCTCTGCAGAGGTTGATTTAACTTCAATTGCCAGGTAAATTTTCCCATTACCTGCAATGATATCTGGAAGTGGTTTTTTTGTTGCTCCTCCCGAAGCGGGTGCCCTCATTGCAGCACAATCTGCATTCCAGAGCATTTTAACTAATTCACGTTCTACTCGTGAGCCTTTTTTGTTCATACTATCAAGATCATTTTCTTTAAAATAAAATTAAGAACTAATATAATTTAATCCAATATAAAATCTTTGATAGTTAACGTTTTTATCCATGATATTATATGCTTATTATCCCCTGTATTTACAAGAAAAACTGAATAACATATTTAACAATAAAATGGATATAAAAAGCCCTTAAAGCTTTAAAATCATCTAACATCTATGATTTTTGAATGTCTTAAGAAGTTTTATGAATATTTATTAAACTAAAATGTAAATTAGTTAAATCTCATAATATTCCATTTTAGCAGCACGAAATGTACCGTATTTACCTGGTGCCCTGATCCATTCAACTCTAGCAGATCTGGCAATTAGGTTTTTATCAGGAAAAATAATGTCTACAGTTATCCCTGGACGACAATCTTCTGGATCAGTAGTTATAAACTTAGCAAATGAACCTTTAAAGATATATTTATTTTTTATAAACCATTGAGTAAGATTAACTCCTTCCATGTGCCCTATTAACTTATTTTCGAGTAAAACATCACATCTAAGAGAATTACATGTTCTTTCCATCTTAAGCATACAAAATCATCTCAAGTTAGGATTAGAAATTGAAGTTAATAAATATAATGATTAAAAGCACAAGAATGAAATAAAAATAATTTTTAAAATATAAAAATTAGAATGGGGCCGGGGCCGAGATTCGAACCCGAGTCGCGGGATCCACAGTCCCGTAGGATAACCACCTACCCCACCCCGGCCGGGGAATAAATAATCATAAGGGGAATGCTTCTGAGTGCGGGAGCAGGGATTCGAACCCTGGTAGGCCTACGCCAACGGGTCCTAAGCCCGTCCCCTTTGGCCAGCTCGGGCACCCCCGCTAGCTGTGAGTTGAATATAAGATAAGAAGAATGCTCCGGCCGGGATTCGAACCCGAGTCTTCGGCTCGAAAGGCCGAAATGATTGGCCGGACTACACTACCGGAGCATGTGAAAATTTATTTTCACTGCACGAAAATATATAATTTTCGTTAGCAAATGAATTTTTATAAATATATGGAATGGGCCCAATGGGATTCGAACCCATGGCCGCTCGGTTATGAGCCGAGCGCTCTACCTGGCTAAGCTATGGGCCCCCAGCGCCGCCGGCAGGACTCGAACCTGCGACCAATCGGTTAACAGCCGAACGCTCTACCTACTGAGCTACGGCGGCCACGCCAAGCAAAGCTCAACATTTCATTTGATACATCAAAAACCAAAGGTTTTTGAAATAATGCAAACTACTAGCTAGCGGTTTGCAAGATATTATAAACTTGAAATTTTCATTCCAAGAGTTTAAAATATAAGCACATTTGTGACGTATTTTTTAAGTTAGTGATTATACTATATAAACGTTTTGGATACTGCAAATCCACAGTATAACCAAGCATTACATCGTTATAACATATATACTTTGTTATTACGACATATATATCTTTTATTCTTTTATTAACTAAATTAAATAAGCATTAAACATTTAAAATATTTATTATTCAAATGATTAAAGTGTATAAACATTTTCTCATTTCTAAATTTTAAGGTGAATTATGAATCTCATAAATAAGATCAAAAACTTTGAAACTCTTGACTTAATGCAAAAAGCTAATAAAATTACACTGGCTGAACATGGGAACGAAATAACATTAGAAAGAGCTATTTTCCTTTCATGGTGGTGCGATAAAGGTGATTGTCTTTTCTGTTACATGTCTTCACAAAAACCAAAGATTAAGGAACCCCAAAAAGCTAGACGTAATATAAATTCAATTTTAGCTGAAGCAGAGCTTTGTAGAAGAACTGATTGGAAAGTTGAATTCCTCTCAGGAGGCTATGGCTCATTTTCAACCCCTGAAATTAAAAATATATCCCAAAATATATACCAGATAACTGGAGAACCGGTATGGCTCAATGTTGGAATTACTAAAGACATCGAAGCTTATGGCGAAGAAATTGCAGGGATTACCGGAGCAGTTGAAGTTGCAAATCCTGAATTACATGACAAAATTTGTCCAAGTAAATCTTTAGAAGATATTACAGAAATGCTTGAAACTGCAGGTGAATTAGGATTTCAAAAAGCCATAACAATCATTTTAGGACTTGGAGAAACTCCTGAAGATTTAAAATACCTGCATGAAATGATCAGAGATGTTGGAATAGACAGAGTTACATTTTATTCTCTAAATCCCCATAAAGAAACTATTTATGAAAATGAACCACAACCCGCATCACTCTATTATGCTGGAGTTGTTGCCGCAACTCGTATTAAATTCCCACAGCTTAAAATAATTACCGGTACATGGATAGATAATCTAGCTAATATTGGGCCTCTACTTTTAAGTGGAGCAAATGGCCTTACCAAGTTCCCTTTATTCAAAATGTTTGGAACTCGCTATGGGAAAAGAGTTGAAGAAGAAGTATTTTGGGCTGGAAGGGAATTAATTGGAACTTTCACTGATACAGACAGATTAGTACAAAGTGATAGTATTAATCCTGATATTGAGCCATATATAAAAAGATATGTTGATAAATGTTTGAAAAAGAATAATTTATCAAAAAAATAATTTTGCGATATATTGATAAGGGCATCAAATAAAACAATTAATGAATTAAAAATATATTTGTAGTTTATAATTATTCAAAGATTTTGTTAAAAATTATAATAATCAAATTATTAAGGATACTTTTAGGAGGAATTACTATTAAGATGAAATGCGGACTTGAAATTCACGTTCAGCTTGACACCGATTCTAAACTTTTCTGTGACTGCCGTACTAATTACCAGGATGCTCCTGCAAATTCAAACATTTGTTTTGTATGCTTAAACCAACCGGGAGCAAAGCCCTATCCACCAAACGAAGATGCAATGAATGGTGCAATCAAGATAGCCCTAATGCTTGGATGTAAGATAGCAGAAGATGAGACTTACTTCATGAGGAAACATTATGATTATCCGGATCTTTCATCTGGTTACCAACGAACTTCCATCCCTATAGGATATGAAGGTAATCTTAATGGTATCAGAATCAGAGAAGTTCACATTGAAGAAGATCCGGGTCAATATAAACCAGACTTAGGTGTAGTTGATTTTAACCGATCTGGAATTCCATTAATTGAAATTGTAACCGAACCAGATATGACATCCCCTGAAGAAGCTAGAAAGTTCCTAAGAGAGCTTATAAGGGTTTTAGAATACAGCGGAAGTGCTCGTGGTGAAGGAACCATGAGGGCAGATGTGAATATATCCCTTGAAGGAGGGAAAAGGGCTGAAATTAAAAACGTTAACTCTATAAAAGGAGCATACAAGGCCCTCAAATACGAAATAGTTAGACAAAAAAATCTGATTAGACGTGGAGTAGAAATAAAACAGGAAACACGTGCCTTTCTCGAGTCACAAATGATTACTGTCCCAATGCGTCTTAAAGAAGAAGCAGATGATTACAGATACATACCTGATCCTGACCTTCCACCAATGATAGCAGAAGAAGAACAGATTGAAGGTATAAGGGAAGAAATGCCTGAACCCCCTCACATAAAAGCAGAGCGATTTATGGAACAGTACAACATTGAAGAAGAATATGCAAAAGTCATGACTTCAGAACTTGCACTTGCAGATGTATTTGAAGAAGTGGCAGAAGAAATAGATCCTTCTTTTGCAGCAGTATGGATGAGAGATGAACTTAAACGTGTTCTAAATTACAATAAAATTAGTTTTGAAGAAAGTGAGATAAAAACAGGAAGTATCATTGAACTACTTCAAATGATAACTGATAAGAAAGTAACCCCAAAAGCTGCAAAGAAAATAATTGAAAAGATGCCTAAAAATAGCAAATCCCCTTCTGAAATCGCGGAAGAAATGGGATTAACAGGCGTAAGTGACAAGGAAAGTGTCCTAAAAGCTGTTAAACAAGCTATTGAAGATAATCCTCAAGCTGTTTCTGATTATCATGAGGGTAAAAAAGGAGCTATGAACTTCTTAATAGGACAAGTTATGAGACTTACAAGAGGTAAAGCTGACCCTGGCGAAACTTCAAAATTCTTGAAAGAAGCTTTAGCAGAATAAAGTTTTTCCTTATCTCTTTTTTTTTATTTGAAACATAAATTTTTAAATCACTTTTAACAGATTAAATAATAATAAAATATTTAGGATTGATATTTACATCTACTTAATATCCAATTATAATTAATAAAAAATTTAAAGATCAAACTTATGGCAAAAAATATTCTAGATATGGTTCTATGGCATCCTGAAATGGATTTTAGTAAATGTAGTGTTACTTATATACATAGAGGTGCTCCTGGAAACCTTAAAAATATCCAATGTAACCGTATAACTAATACAGAACGTGGATTTTTGGTATTAGATGATGGGACAAATATTCCATGCCATAGAATCATTAAAATAAAATATGATGACAAAATTTTGTGGAATAAATAATCACAATAATTGACAAATACGCTTAATCAGACTTAATAAGGTCTTATACGTTATATTTAATAAATTATACAGTGAGAAAATTTAGATTATTAGTTCAGCTCTAAAGGACTACATTACAGGCAATTAGAGCATAAAACTCACTAGAAAGATAAATTTTTGCTAAATAAAGATGCTGTAAAAAGTAGTAACAGTATAATCTGAAAATAGTTAGGAGACTTCAAATGAGTAGTTCAGCTCTTGTAAAGCATTATATGACAAAAAAAGTAATTACGGTGACTCCAGAAACACCAAATGAAGAAGTAATTAAATTAATGAAAACAACAGGTCACGACGGATTTCCAGTCAAAGTAAATGGCGAAGTAATGGGAATGGTAACTGCATTCGATTTACTCTTAAAACCATGGGATCACTCAGTTAAAGACATAATGTCAACAGATATTGTAGTCGCAGACCAGGACATGTCCATAAACGATGCAGCAAGGGTAATGTTTAGAATGGGGATATCCAGACTTCCAGTTATAGATAAAGAAGAGCAATTAGTAGGTATAATTACAAATACTGATATTGTGAGGTCTCATATCGAAAGATCCACCCCAATGAAAGTTAATTATTTCAAGAAAACATTAGAGCAGCTTTATGGTGTTAAATCTAAACTTCTACGCAGTAAGGTACCTACTGAAAAACTGAGACCAACTCAAAATAAGATATATGCTGATGAACTTCAAGGAAGAACTTATGAACTCAAAAGAGGCCTTGCAGAGCCTACAATTACAGTTAAAAGTGGAGATAGATATATTTTAGTTGATGGACATCACAGAACTGTCGCTGCTTCTCATCTTGGGTGTAAAGAAATTGATTCTTATGTAATTGAATTAGAAAAAGATATTAAATTAGGACTTGAAAAAACAGCTGACAGTGAAGGGATTTATACTCTCAGTGACATTGAAATAATTGATGACGCTCAACACCCCCTAATAGCAATAACTGGAACACTCAGAAAAGAAAAAAATAAAAGAAAACAATAACTTCAGGAGACCGAGAGTGAAAGATAAAATTATAAGAGACATTTATAATGTTCTAGAAGATAGACGAGATAATCCCATTAATTCTTATACCTCTAAATTAATGACTGATGATAAAAAGAAAGCCGAAGATAAAATCCTTGAAAAAATCGGTGAAGAAGCTGCCGAAGTTATAATCGCTTCTAAAAATAATGAAAATCTTATTGAAGAATCTGCTGATCTTATTTTCCACACATTACTACTTCTTGCGTATAAAGGCATTAATATAGATGAACTTTTTAGTGAATTTGAAAGACGACATAAATAAAGAACCATAATTAAATGATTCTAAAGTAAATAATTAAAAATTTAATAATCTTCTTCATTCAGACATACAAATTTAAATACGTTTATTAAATTCGTTCAACATGATAATTATCAATGAATGAAATCTTACGGATTTTTAGAGCCCCTATTAAATCATAAATATCCTTTTCACGAATATAAACTGTTTTTTTACTCTTATAATAATCTGTTTTGTCCCCATAACTAAAATTCAGGGCTACATATTTAAAGGGTAGTGGTGAAAGCCCATATTGAATATTATCATTGATTTCTACTTTTCCCATCTTATTAAGATAGTATTTATCAATTTTGCCTGATCTTTTTCCAAAAATATTATTCTTGTATACTATCAAGAATCTTTTAGTCATTTCTACATCAGGCATATCTGATAATTTCCCTTTTGAGAAAAATAGAATTTCTTTCAAATTTTTTCCGCATTTTTGACAGTTTTCAGCGCTTTCTGGGTTTATATTATAACATTCAGGACATGTTAACTTAGAATTTGTTTCTTTATTTACTTTTTCATTACTTTGACTGTGTTTTCCCATGCTTTTTATTTTATTTCCTTTTTTAGCGGTCCTATAAACATCATAGGCAAGAGGAATCCAGATAAAATAGAAAAACGGCCAGAGGTTTATAAAAGCTAATTCTGGAATACCTGGAAAGATACTATGATTTAAATAACTATAATAGACCAATATATTTAATGTAAAAAACATTATCATTACTATTAAGCCTATAATAGTTTTACCTACATAAATATAGCCCAGTCCTGGGATTATAAGAGATAGAATTCCTGCAAATAATGGATTTTTAGTCATTAAACTCACATTTCGCGTTTTAAGTTGTGTATATGAATATTGTATAAAGGTATTTTATTAATAAGCTTTCATTAATTTAATAATGTATAAATAATGAATATTTTATGCATTTAAACTACTAAAATGATAATGATCATCATAAGGAACATTAAGATACTTTAATGTTTCTATTAAATCGTTTACGTAATTTTCAGGAATATAAACATTTTTTCTATGGTCACCATAGTCAAATTCAAGACTTATATATGGAAAAGGAAATGGAGAACAGAGCCGCATCATTCTATCATTAATTAATATATCCTCCATTTCATTGAGATCAAATTTATTGATTTTACTTGATCTTTTCTTTCCAAAAATACCTTTCTTATATTCTATTAATAGATCGTTAGTTATTTCTATATCCGATGCATTTATTATGGATATATCCCCACATGCATAAAATAAGGTATTTCTTAAGTCTTTCCCACAATTTATGCAATATTCTTCAGTTTTAGCACTTCAAAGCCACATTCAGGGCAAAAAAACGCTTTTATTCTTGTTATCCCATTAATTATATTTCTATTCAACCTTTTTGCAGTCCAAAATGCATGACCTGCAATTGAAGCATAAATAATGAGTTGCCATGTGCTGGGAATGAATGAGGACCAAGGATAATGATAAGGATAATAAATGTTATTGAATAACCACAAAATAAACACTCCGAGTCCTATAAATCCTATAATGGTACTTCTTACATAAAAATGACCGAGTCCTGGGAGAATAAGAGATAATGACCCTGCTAACCAAGGTTTTTTGGGGTTTTTATGTGATTGGCATTGTTCACATAATTTAGAGACATTAAATATTTCCGTTCCACAGCGTGAGCAAATATCTTTATTTATATCCAGTTCATCTATGTTTTCAATGGATTTTACATTCTTCAGTTTACCTCCACATTGACAGCTATCAAAATCTTCAGGTGATTCCCCCTCTTGGTGTTTGTAGTATCCTCCACATTTTTCACAGACGATATATGACATTTAAACCACGTGATAACTTATTTATAAAATAATATTAATTAACTAGTTTAACTATATTAATATTACCTGCCATAAACGAAAAATGAAATATTTAAATGAATTATATCTGTTATAATTCTCTAAATATTAAAATTAATCTTAAATAAAATATACATAAATATTAAAAGCAAAAATAAATAATAAAATCGAATACTATTATTTAAATCATACAGACTTAATTAATTCTTCCATAAATCTCTCTTTTATCTCTTCTGGTTCCATCTCAATTACAGGTACATCCGCATTTCCGGGCTTAACCTTCATGTGTACAAAAACAGGGCCTTCAGCATCTAAAGCTTTTTTAAAATCTATCTCTTCTTCAAAAACGAATGTATTTTTGAATCCAACAGATTTCGCAACTTCATGAAGATCAATCTTTGTTGTATATGTACACTGCGATCCCGTAGAGCCATAGCACTGATTATCAAACACAACAAGTATCATATTTTTCGGATCCTGGCTGAAAATGGTTACAAGAGTTCCCATGTTCATTAAAACTGAACCATCACCGTCGAATACAACGACTTTTCTTTTGGTGGATAATGCAAGACCAAGCCCAATTGATGATGCCATTCCCATTGATCCAAGCATGTAAAAATGAGTAGGAGAATCTTTAACACTGTAAAGCTCTCTTGAAGGGAAACCTATGTTACATATTACTAATTCGTCATCCAGACTTTCTGCTATAGTTTTTATGGCTTCAATTCTTTCCATTTTATCACTTCCAGAAAGGAATTTCTAATAATATTCCTAATGGCACTCTTGCTGTTTGAGATAAATTCCATGCCTGCGGGATTACTTCTAGTGCTTCTTCAGGAGTTTTAGGATTTATATAAGCAATATTTAATGCATCGAGAACTCCAGTTGTTGCTTTTCCCATTGGAATTTGAGCATTCATGAATTCGCCTTCTGTACCTCTATGGCTCATTATCATGAGTATTGGAATAGCATAAAGTTCGTAAAGTGATGCCAGTACATTTACAGAATTTCCAAGACCAGAATTCTGCATTAATATTGCAGGTTTCTTTCCAGCAAAATATGCTCCTGCACAAATTCCAAATCCTTCTTCTTCTCTTGTTACAGGCACATGAGTCATATCAGGATCACAATCAACCATTTCCATGACTTTACCCAAATTTACACACGGCAAACTCACTATAAAGTCTATTCCCGCTTCTTTTAATGATTTATAAACAGTTTCACTACTTTCCACTTAATACACCAAATTATCTTATAATAAGTCATTGATTTTTAGATAATTTAAAAATAACGATGATTTTTGAATATTAAATAAACAGGAAAATTTTCAAATAAAAATAAAGGGATGTTATCAATGATAACATCAAATGATACTTATTACATAGCATTTAGGTTATAATTTCTTCTAACCTATCTTCTTTTATACCATTTTTAATTTCCTTTGCCATTCTGCGTCCCATGCTTAATGGTTCTCCATGGTAGAGGTAGCTGTATTGGGACCCGTTCATGAATGTGTTTGTTCCACCATCTGATCTAGCACTCATCTCAAATACTACTACTTCAAGGTCATCGTTAACAAGTGTCTGCATACAGAACGGACCGTTAAATCCTGGTTTTACTAATTCTTTAGCAGTTTCAGTAATCCTGTCCCCTATGTCAAATACTTGTGGAAGCAGTGATTCTCTCATAACTACTGGATGATTACCTGTTATAACATATGATGGGTCTGCACCTATATCCAGCTGGTCTTTAGCAGGAACTCTAACTAAACCATCTATGGTTGATTCATACCTACTATCAATTCCCATGAGTTCTACTTCATCTTTTAATCCTGAGAAGAAGTAATGGATACAGTAATTGCACCCTAATACATATTCTTCAATGTGTGCTTCTTTTATGTCTTCTTCTTCAATCCATTTTCGTTTGAGCATTGCCTCAATTTTCTCATTAAACTCATCGGTTGAGTTAGCAACGAAGTACCCTCTTCCTCCTCTTGCTCCTGGAAACTTAACCATAACTGTACCGTCAATATCGTTTGGATTATTTATCTTTTTTGGAATTCTGATTCCGGATTCAGTCATCAATTTTCTTTCTAAATCTCTTTCAGCTTCCCATCTTAGAATATCCCTATTACCAAACATTGGCACATTAAAAATAGTTTCAATATTATCTAACCCTGCATAAGCTACAAATGAACCATGTGGGAATACTACACTGTTTAAATCTCGTAATTGTTGCTGAACGTCATCATTAATAATATCACTAAACTTATCAACCATTATATATTCATCAGCAACATTAAATCTTTTATAAGGGACTTCCCGTCCTTTTTCACAAACTACTGCAGTCCTAAATCCTTCTGCCTTTGCTCCTTGGAACATGTGCAAGGATGAATGACTTCCCAAAGTTGCAATAGTTATATCCTCCTTATCATAACCATTCAAAACATCAAGAATTCCCTGTCTATTTATTTTGCTCATTTCTTGAATCCTCCTCATTGACATAAAACATGTTTTAGTTATATTAAAGATGGTTCATTTCTAATAATTATCTTTTTCGTCTTGTTATTTTGTATGATGGCCAGATAATTTAATAATAATATAATACTTTTATCCACATTAAAATATAAAAAAGTAGATATATCTTCCCCAATACACAATATAGACTGCAATTAATCATGATTTAAAATGTTAAAAAGAATACGAACAATTTAAAATAATTTATTTTTATAAATTTAGTATTATTCTAACAGTAAATTATATCATTAATTTTGGTAAAATTATTACTTAAAACTTAAAAAAATAATAGATGATTATCTATCTTCAACCAAGACTTTCATCTTTCCATCATAAAGGTCTATTATAAGACCATGTACTGGTACATCATCAGGGATAAATGGTGACTCTTTAATCTTTTCTACAACTTTAACAACATTTTCTTCTTCACCATCAATTGCACCAATCCATTCTTTAATATCAACTTCAGAAAGGGCTTTTTCATCAACACCACGTGCCTTCATAGCACTTATGAGTTTTTCAGGATCTGCATTAGCCATTCCACATTCATAGTGTCCAACCACCATGACTTCTTCAGCGCCAAGTGCATATATTGCTGCTGCAACAGATCTAATTACATCCCTGTCAACTACAGCATTACCTGCATTCTTTATTATCTTCGCATCCCCTCTTTCAATACCCATTGCAGGTTCTAAAAATCCTGTAAGTCTTGTATCCATACATGTTACAATTGCTAGCTTTTTTTGAGGTATATGGCTCAATTTTTTAGGTTCAAATTCATTAACAAATTTTTCATTGGCTTTTAAAACTTCATCAAGCATCATTATATCACCGAACTATTTAAAAAATATATTACTTTAATATTATAACATTAAAGCATTATTTTGGGTTTATTCCTCACTTGGCTCTTTATCTATTACAGAAAGTGGTGGTTCTTGTTCTAAATCCTGTCCCGGATAGTATCCAAAGACATCTTGCAGTTTGACATTTATTTCATGCCAGATTCTTGCAAGTGGAATTTCAGCAGGACATACTTCTTCACACTGCCCACAGTTTGTACATGAATCAACCATATGGAGCATTCTTACAAAGTGGAACATTGGAGATGGAGGAAGTTCACCTTTTGGCACCCAGTTATTTTCTTTTGACTCAAGAGAACATTCTAAACAGTAACAAATAGGACAAGCTTCTCTACAACCGTAACACTTTATACATTTATCAAATTCATCCATATACTGGTCAATACTAATTAATTCACCATCTTTTTCTTCAAAGTTTTTAGATTGCCATTTATTAGCCAAATTTACCATTGCATTATCTATAGTTGCACGTATCTCAATACCCTTAGGTACAGGATCTTGTACTCTTAATGCTCCTGCCTTTATTGCTTTTTCAAGGATTTCAGCGCCTTTGTCTGTGAATACTTCGATGAAAGTTGCTTTTCCTGCAAGAGGTCCAATAACACCCCAGTTACCAAGAGCTAAATCAGACATTTTCGGTATATTAGTCTCACAACGTCTGCAGTTTGTTCTTCTACCTACTCCCTGATCTTCAAGCTCATCGATACTGATTCCTTTTTCATCTTCTGCAGTCTCTATTACTAATTTACCTTTAGTAATTTCTTCTTTAACAACAGTGTCTGGATCAATTTCATAGAGCTCTTCTATCATTTCACGAGCTTGTACTGGAGGTAGTGTTCCACCACAGTTTAGTCCAACCATTACTACATTTTCTTCGTTGACCTTTTCTTTTTTCATTAATTCCCTTAGGGTCATTGCATCGCAAGGTTTGGTTGTGACTGCTATTTTTATGTCATCTGCACCATTGAGGTATTTGCTAACAACTTTTGCTAGGTTTAGTGTACCACAGTGTAGCGAACCTGCTGATTCAATAACTTCTGCTGGATCGGTTATTAGTGTTGGTACTGCATCATACAAGTCTGCACCCTTTTTAACAGCTAAAACTGCGTCAACAATGCCTTCTTCGAGCATAAATTTAAGTATGGATGTTACTGCACCCCCACATTCCCCACTTTCAGCTATCTCATCGTTTGAAGATAACGCATAATACATATCGTTTACTTGAACCATCTAATCACCTATTCCCGCTTTATTTTTTTTCCAGGAGAAAGGGCCGAGTTCTTTCACTTGGGTACTTACCATCCTCATTGCATTGGCAAACTTTTCGCCTTCTGATGCAGATATCCAATCTAAATAGAATCTTCCTTCATCAATACCTATAGTATCTAAAACTGTTTTTAATGCTTTAATTCTACGATCACAAGCATAATTTCCCCTATCATAATGACAATCTCCAAAGTGACATCCAGCAACCATTACACCATCTGCCCCTTCATCAAATGCTTTTAATACAAAAAGCGGATTTATTCTTCCAGAACACATTACTCTAATTATACGTACATTTGGAGGATACTGCATTCTCGCAGTACCTGCAGTATCTGCTCCTCCATATGAACACCAGTTACAACAAAAAACTATTATTTTAGGATTCCATTCCATAGGTTATCCCCCACTTTAAAATTAATTTATATGAAGTATTCAACTCATTTGAAACTCTTTTATCAGGCTTTAATACTTCAAACATTATCATACCACTTAAAAATTAAAATAAACCACATTTTGCAATAAACTGTTTTGTCTACTTAAGAGGTGAGATGTATGAGCAATAATTTAAGTAAATAATCATCCTATTAACAAAATGTGGTTTACAGATTTGTACTGTATCTTTAGAATCTAAAGATAATGAAACAGTAAACGTGAATTAATAAAATATAAGAAGTGAGGAATTCCTCACTTATTTTTAATTTATTTTCCAGGTGCTGAAGAATAAGAAAATGGTGCTTTCTTATTATCCATTCCTCTTACATAGCCAGTATTTTCCTGTAATTTGGAATTTACTTCATGTGCTATTTTTGCAAGTGGAATTTCTCCAGGACATACTTCTTCACACTGCCCACAGTTTGTACATGACTCTATTATGTGCATTAGTCTTTCTAAGTGGAACATTGGAGATGGAGGAAGTTCACCTTTAGCTATCCACTCAGTACCGTTTCCTTCTAAATTACATTCAGAACAGAAACAGAGAGGACACGCTTCTCTACAACCGTAACATTTTATACATTTACTTAGTTGGTCTTGATATCGAGCTATAGCTTTAAGTAAGTCACCACCATCTTCAGGGAAGTCTTTAGCCTGCCATTTTTTAGCTAAACGTACCATAGCACCGTCAATGGTTTCTCGTATTTCAATACCTTTTGGAATAGGGTCTTGTACTGTTAATGCACCTTTTTCTATTGCTTTTTCAAGGATTTCAGCGCCTTTGTCTGTGAATACTTCGATGAAAGTTGCTTTTCCTGCAAGAGGTCCAATAACACCCCAGTTACCAAGAGCTAAATCAGACATTTTCGGTATATTAGTCTCACAACGTCTGCAGTTTGTTCTTCTACCTACTCCCTGATCTTCAAGCTCATCGATACTGATTCCTTTTTCATCTTCTGCAGTCTCTATTACTAATTTACCTTTAGTAATTTCTTCTTTAACAACAGTGTCTGGATCAATTTCATAGAGCTCTTCTATCATTTCACGAGCTTGTACTGGAGGTAGTGTTCCACCACAGTTTAGTCCAACCATTACTACATTTTCTTCGTTGACCTTTTCTTTTTTCATTAATTCCCTTAGGGTCATTGCATCGCAAGGTTTGGTTGTGACTGCTATTTTTATGTCATCTGCACCATTGAGGTATTTGCTAACAACTTTTGCTAGGTTTAGTGTACCACAGTGTAGCGAACCTGCTGATTCAATAACTTCTGCTGGATCGGTTATTAGTGTTGGTACTGCATCATACAAGTCTGCACCCTTTTTAACAGCTAAAACTGCGTCAACAATGCCTTCTTCGAGCATAAATTTAAGTATGGATGTTACTGCACCCCCACATTCCCCACTTTCAGCTATCTCATCGTTTGAAGATAACGCATAATACATATCGTTTACTTGAACCATGTGATCACCCCATCTTGTCAGCTGTTTTTGGATACACTGTTTCTGTCATTCCTGCTGGAGAATCTATTTTTGAAATACTTGCTGCAGAAACTTTGAGTTCTGGCATCTTAGCGAAAGGATCCAATTCTGCTCCACTAGTAAGTATGTTAGCTGCGCACTCTACGAAGTGGAATGGTATGAATACTATTCCTTCCATGATATCCGGAGTAACTTTAGCAGGAATTTCGATTTCTCCACGTCTTGTTTTGACACTGACAATTTCTTTATTCTTTATACCAAGTCTGGCTGCATCTTCGGTGTTAATTTCAACAAAACCTGTTGGAACTTCACGAGCTAGTGTATCTGATCTTCTGGTCATACTACCTGTGTGCCAGTGGAAGAGCATACGTCCAGTAGTTAGTGTAAATGGATATTCTTCATCTGTAACTTCTGCTGGTGGCTTGTATTCGATAGCTTTGAATACACCGAGACCATCAGGAGTTGCAAATCTTTCCATATGAAGTATAGGAGTTCCAGGATGTTCCTCATCTGGGCAAGGCCAGTGAAGTGCTTCTGGTTTTGCTAATCTTTCCTTACTCATACCTGCATATTGAGGAGTTACTGTTCTAATTTCTTCAAATATCTCCTGTGCAGAGTTGTAATTAAATAAGTCAGATCCCATTCTTTTTGCAACATCAGAAACTATATCCCAATCGTCTCTAGCTTCACCAGGTCCTTCAACTGCCTTTCGTATTGGCTGAACACGTCTTTCTGTACTGGTAAAAGTTCCGTCTTTTTCAGCCCATGACTTTGCAGGAAGTACCACATCAGCAAGTTCTGCTGTTTCGGTTAAGAATATATCTTGAACTACTAAAAAGTCCAGGTTTTCTAATGATTCTTGAACGTGTTGAATATCTGGGTCAGATATCATTGGGTTTTCACCCATTATGTAAATCCCTTTAATATCACCAGCATGTGCAGCGTTCATAATTTCTACTACTGTAAGACCAGGTTTACAGCTTAGATCGCCGCATCCCCAGGAATTAGCCATTTTTTCTCCAAGTTTTTCATCTATAACAGCCTGATATCCAGGATATACAACTGGAAGTGCCCCCATATCACAAGCACCCTGTACGTTGTTTTGACCTCTAAGTGGGTTGACACCTGTACCAGGTTTTCCAAGGTTACCGGTAAGCATTGCAAGGTTAGATGTGGACATAACGTTCTCTGTACCAACAGTGTGTTGTGTTATACCCATTGAGAAAAGAATAGCTGCTTTGTCTGCTTTTGCATACATCAATGCTGCTTCTTTAATTAATTCTGCATCAGCTTCAGTTATGTTTGCTACTTTGTCTAGAGGATATTTTTTGACCATTTCTTTTAGCTCTTCGAAGTCCTTAGTTCTGGATTCTATGAACTCTTTGTCCTCTAGTCCTTCTTCAATTATAACGTTCATCATGGCGTTTAATAATGCCACGTCAGTTCCTGATTTAAATGGTAGGTAAAGATCAGCCTGTTTAGCAGAAGGAGTGTATCTTGGATCTGCAACTATAATTTTAGCCCCTTTCTCTTTAGCCTGTAGTACTCTTCTCCACATCAGAGGGTGTTGTTCTAAGGTGTTAGTTCCTATTAAGAATACAACATCAGCTTCAGATACGCTCTTTATTGAATTAGTCATAGCCCCTGATCCAAATGTCTGTGCAAGTCCTGCAACTGAAGGACCGTGACATAATCGAGCACAGTGGTCTATGTTGTGTGTTCCTATCACAGTACGTACAAATTTCTGTAAAACATAGTTTTCTTCGTTTGTACATCTTGCTGATGAAAGGAATGCAAGTGCTTCTGGATTTTCAGCTTTTATTCCAGTTAATTTGGATGCAACTAAATCTAAAGCTTCGTCCCATGTTGCTTCCCTGAATTCACCATTTTCCTTAATTAAAGGTGTAGTTAATCTATCATCTCTGTGAACGAATTCATATGAGAAATTACCTTTTGGGCACAATTTCCCTTCATTTACAGGATTTCTTTTCCATGGTTCCACACCTGCAAGTTTCCCATCTACACTTACAAGGTTAAAACCACATCCACATCCACAGTATGGACATGTTGTTGGAGTATATTGGATATTCATTGTTTACCTCCTTTATTTACAAATAAGAGTTATAAGTTATAACTTCCAGTTCTATTATCTTAATCTAGATAATTATTACTGACCCATAAGTAAATTCTATTTAGATATTTTATGAAATTATAAATTTAAGTTCCTTCTCTTTTCAGAAAAAAAATAAAAATGAAAATGGAAGGATAATCCTTTCCATTACTTATTTACTTGTACCTTTAGCTCCTGTTTCAGCAGCTTCTGTTTTAGGTACGCCTGTTCCTCTAAGGTAAGTCCACCAGTAGATTGCTGCAACAAATACTGCTCCACCAATGATGTTTCCTAAAGTAGCTGGTATCATATTGTTTATAAAGAACTGTGTCCATGATACTCCACCTAAGAATATACCGACTGGTATAAAGAACATGTTTGCAACAACGTGCTCGAATCCCATGGTTACGAAAGCCATAATTGGGAACCATATTCCTAATATTTTACCAATTACATCATCTGAAGCAATAGCAAGGTATACTGCAAGACATACAAGCCAGTTACATCCTATAGCTCTTAAGAATACTTGCATCCAAGATAGAGAAGTTACAGTTTTTCCTCCTGCTACAAATGTTGCTCCACCAAGAGCTTTTGTTTTAGCAATTGTAAGAGCAGAAGCAGCCCATGGTTCTGCAGTTAATATACCTGTAGCTACAGCTAAGAAATATGCTACAAATAAAGCACCTATAAGGTTGAAAACCCAACTTCCTATCCAGTTACGGATAAGACCAAACCAGCTTGCTTCCCCTTGAAGTATTCCAAAAGGCATGTACATGTTGTTACCTGTAAACAATTCAGAACCTGCTATAATAACAAGCATCAATCCGACAGGGAACACTGCACCAAAGAGTAATTTAACAATTCCTGGGGGAGCACCAGCTGCTGCTAGACCTCCGGTTGCAACTTCAGCTAAAAGTCCTCCGAATGCAATGTATGCACCTGCTAAAAAACTTAACAAGAGTAAATTGCTTAATGGGGCTTTTTCTTTTAACGCTGCGATACCCACACACGCTTTTGCTGTGTCTGCAGGTGATTTAAAAGATGACGCCATATATTTACCTCCTTTTAATATCCTAAATCCACGAATACTCATGAATCTCTTTAAAGAGTGATTCATAAATGTTCACAGAATTGTGGTCTCCTCGGTTGTGCTGATCCATCTATCATTATTTTTTATAAAAGATGTACATACCAGCACATATATGACATGGAATTGTGGTCTCCAGTAACGCTTTTTTAAAATCTATCATTATTTATCATCGAGATTTTAAAACATTCATGAATGTTCATGAATATTCATAATAAGGGGATTATATTCACAACATATAAACATATTGAAAAAAAATCAAATCGAAAACTATTTATGTGATATGAAATGCTATACTTGTCGTTTGAGGCCAAAATAATGCTTTATTTAATTAAATAAGCAATATGTAGCTGATTAATTATTTTAATATTATAGAATAAAAAAAATTTAAAATAAGAAAGTAAATTACAGGACTAATATTTTAAATGTACTATTTTCTTCCTCTAATTTGCTCTTGTATTTGCTTTTGAATTTCTGCATCAATTTTTCCTCTTATCTGCTCCTCTATTTCCTGCTGAATTTCAATCTCAACTTTTCCTCTAATTTGCTCCTGTATCTCCTCGCGGATTACAGGATCTTCTTCTCCTTTTATTTGTTCCTGTATTTCCTTTTGGATTTCAGCTTCGACTTTTCCCCTAATTTGCTCCTCTATAACTCTTGCTAATTCTTTTGTCATATTTATAAACCCCTATCTTTGATATTAAAATCTATTTACATCTTTATAAATCTTTTTATTTTATTTTCTAAAAATGAGTAATTTTTGAAAATTAAAAATGAAATATAAACACTTATTTTATAAATTAGAGATTAATTAATCTCCTAAAACAGTATTGAAGCAATATGGTTAATAAAATAAAATAAAATAATAAAGTACTATTATTCAATCATGATTAATCATGTTTAATTATAAAAAAAATTAAACTCAAGAGAAAAGATATAGTAAATTTTATAAGCTCTTATTTTATACCTCATACTACACATCAATATGATATTAAATTATTGAGTCTAAAATGGATAAAGTATTATGTTTAAAGTCTTATTTAAATAAAAATCCATTAAATTAGTTTCAATGGCTCAAAAACACATTTAATTGTAATTAACCTATAAACTAGGTGATATCTTGGTATCTGTAATATACTGTCCACTATGTAAAACTAAAAATAGTAAAAAAGCTGAAATTTGCTACAACTGTCAAAAACCTTTAAAACCGCATAAAAATCGTCAAACTTCTCAAAACCCAAAAATATTTACTTTTAATCCGGAGTCCAAAATTGACTTTAAAATAATTGCAGTTGGAATAATAATATTTGTTTTAAGCAATATAGTCCTTCTAAATATCGCGTATGATTATTCTATATTGATTTCAGGATTCGCCACAATGATTTACATGTATTTTGTCTATAAAAATTCACCCCAAGGCTCTTCAAATGAATTAAGAAGTGCAGGATTTAAAATAATAGGTAATTATCTTATAATAGCCCTAACGGGTGCGGCAATCCTATTTGTTCTTGGTTTTGGCCAATAATAGTTTAAATAAATGTAAATGAATAAATAATTATTCATTTTTTAATATTTCATCTAAATTAAAAGACAATTCATCTGCAATTTCTTTAAGCTGAGCATAAAGTACATCGTCAATTGGAAGTCCTTCTTCTTTAGCATTCTTAATATTTTTAACTTCCATGTCTCCAGGTATGAAAATATTTTCTCCAGAGCCCTTAATTTCAGTGATAAAATTATCCACATCAGCTTTAAATTCTTCAATATCTACAAACTTTGAAGGGTCTATTACTATTAAAAGGTCACCTTTTGTACACATCTCTTCAGGATTAGCTGTTCCCATTACTGCTTTACCTGAAGCAGCTCTTACGAGAGGGCCTGCAAGTATTTCAATCATAAATGCCAGTGCATACCCTTTATGAGCCCCAAATGGTAGAATTGACCCTTTAAGTGCTTCTTCAGGATCAATTGTCGGATTTCCATCAACATCAAGTGCGACATTTTCAGGGATTTTTTGACCTTTACGCACAGCTTCAAGTAGTTTTCCCCTTGCAGATGCAGATGTTGCCATATCAACAGATACGTAGTTTTTATTTGAAGGAATACCAATTGCTATCGGGTTTGTTCCAAGTATAGGTTCCTTGCCTCCCAAAGGAGCTACTGCAGGTTCAGTGTTTGCAACTACAATACCTATCATATCCTGCATAACCGCCATATCTGTGTAATAACCAGTAACTCCAAAATGATTTGAATCATGTACTCCTACAATCGCTATTCCAGTTTCTTTTGCTTTTTGAATAGCAATTTCCATTGCTTTGTAGGCCACAACATGTCCAAATATATGATTACCATTTATAAGTGCCATAGATGGTGTTTCTTTTTCAATCTCTATCTCAGCATCAGTAACTATAGTTCCTGCTTTAAGTCCCTTTACATACTGAGGAAACCTTCCTAATCCATGTGATGAAAATCCTTTTAAGTTTGCATCTAAAGTCACATCTGCAACAATTTCAGCATGTTCCTCCTTGATATTCATCTTTGTCAAAATTTCAATGATTATCTCTTTTTCCTGTTCTGCTGTTATATTCATTCTAGTCACCTAATAATTAATAATACTCCCATCAAATGCTTTAACTGTAATTTTTTGTTCAGAATCAGATTTAGCACGCCCTATTACAAATGCATTTTTATGTTTTCTAATAACTTCAATTGTTTTTTGGGCATCTTTTTCATTTACAATAACTACAAATCCCACATTCATGTTAAATACTTTGTACATCTCTTCTAGAGGTACATCACAAGCTATCATTGACTTAAAAATAGGGTAAGGTTCTGGCACATTGTCAATATCATATCCAATGCCTTTTTTAAGTCTTTTAAGATTTAAAACTCCGCCTCCAGTTATATGAGCAAGGCCATGTATTTCAATACCAGAATTAAGTAAATCTATTACGGGCTGAACATAAATTGCAGTTGGTCTTAAAAGTTCTTCCCCAACTGTTGTGTCAGGATTATCAGGAAGAGGATCATCAACATTTAAACCTAATTTATCAAAGAATACTTTTCTTGCAAGGCTTAATCCGTTGCTATGAATCCCATCACTTTCTATTCCAATTAAAACATCATCATCACTAATTTTTTCTCCACTTATTACTTTATCTGCATCAACGATTCCAATTCCAGTACCTGCAAGGTCAAAATCATTTATTATTTCAGGTAGTGATGCTGTTTCACCCCCGATCATTGCTATTTTAGACATTTCAGCCCCTTTAGCAAGCCCTTTACCAATTTGAGATGCAATTTCTGGATCTGCCTTCTCAACTGCAAGATAATCCACCATTGCTATTGGTTCGGCACCTACACAAAGAATATCATTAACAACCATTGCAATACAGTCAATTCCAACTGTATCATATTTATTCATCATTTTTGCAACCAGTATTTTACTTCCTACACCATCTGTACTCATTGCTATTGCCTTATTTCCTAATTTTACAAGGGCTGCAAAATGTCCGCTTTCTGTCATTACATCTCTAAATGAAAGCGTATTTTTAATTTCTGATACCAGAGCAGAAACCGTTGCCTCCTCCAGATTAATATCAACACCTGATTCTGAATATGTTACCATATAATTCACCGAAATAAATTTTTTAAACGATTTAAAATTAAGTTAATATAAATAGTATTTGACTATGCACTATAAAACTTTTTAGATATTTACAAACAAAAACAGAAGATTAATTTGTTTAATATGATTACTTTAAAATAATAAAATTTTTTTATTTATCCAGTAGCTTGTGTATACTCATTTTTAGGAGAACTAAAAATAGATTTTAAAAGTTTTTTTCTCATTAGAATTTCTCAAAATGACCTTAATTATATTTATTAAAGAATCCACCCCAATTTGTTGGATTTCATAGTCTTTATCATCGAGCAGAGTTAATAATCTCCTTAAATGTCCCGTTTCAGTAAAAGTAAGAGAATATAAGTTTGCTAAACTTTTTATTGATTCTTTTTTATTGGATTCCATAACATAAGAATCAATAATCACTTCACTTTTTAATTCATCATGACTAATATTTTCTATTTCTTCTAAGCTAAGAGTAATAAAATCAATTCCAGGCAATGTACTTAACTTATCTTTAGATTGATTTTTACCATATATTCGTCTTATTTTAGTTAAAACAGTTTCATATAGATCATATGAGATATTAAATAAAAATTTAAATTTACTTAGCCCAAATTTGATTCTACTTAACGTTTGCACTAATAAATCAAATGTCATGTCCAATACTTCAAATTTATAAACTTCTAGAGCTATAGATTCTAATACATAATCTGCAGATTCACTATTTTCATTTTTTGGTATGCTCTTTAGTTCTTTAAGGATAATTTGCTGGATATATTCATCATCTATCAAAAAATAGATTTTAATCAAAGCTGAATTCCGTATATTCTCATTTTTATGTGAGATAAGTTTTAAAATAATCTCTAAACCTAACTTTAAATCTCGATCTTCTGTATATTGTATTAAATTACTGAAAATATTCTCCAATTCATTAGATGAATAAAATTCATCTCCATGAGAATAATTTTTATTTAGATGATTTTCTATACCATTGGGAGTATCTACAGTTTCATTTACAAGTATTGTTTTTTCAATAAATGATTTTAATTTCATACAATCTCTTCCAGAGCTTTAAGAATCAGACCAGATAATAATATATTTGTAATAATTATTAAATATTTTGATAATAAGTTATAAGATAGTATTACTCTATTTAAAAATCAGCTAAAGAATAAGAAAAAAAAGTTAATGAAATTAGTTAATTAGATAGGACATCCATAAAAAAAGGAAATCTTTAAAATAAAAAATAATTTAAAAAGGTTTAATCCTAAAAAATTGAAAATGTTACTGGATTCTAACAGTTTCCAGGTTCATAGGAGTTTTTGTTTCAATTTTATAGGATCTGTAAATACTTGATGCAAGATCAAGTGTCTTGTAGTTATCTCCATGACATATAAGGATCTTTTCAGGTTTTGGAGAGAGTTTTCTCACATAATCCATGAGTTGTTTACGGTCAGAGTGTCCACTAAATCCTTCAATGGTTTTAATCTCCATTTTGACATTGTAAACATTAGTTTTACCATCTTCTTTAAGAGGGATTTCCTTCCAACCTTTCTGTAAACGTCTTCCAAGGGAACCTTCAGCTTGATAACCTACAAATACAAGTGAACTCTTTTCATCTTCGCATAACCATTTGAAGTATTCTACCGAGTTTCCTCCAGTAAGCATTCCGCTTGTTGAAAGAATTATAGCAGGTTCTCCTTCTACCAATTGTCTTCTCTCTTCTATACCACTAACTTTGTGGAATACATCAGAAATGAATGGATTTCTACCCATGTGGAATATCTGATCACGAAGATCTTTACTTAAGTACTCAGGTCTTGCTGTATGAATTGCATTAGCTTCCCATATCATCCCATCTATGTATACAGGAACTTCATCAATTATTCCATGTCTTATATACTCTTCAAGAACAATCATAAGTTCTTGAGCTCTTCCCACAGCAAATACAGGGATTAATATTTTTCCACCACGTTCAAGTGTCCTGTAAATAGTTCTTATGAGCTCTTTTTCTGCATCATTTCTTGATGGTTGGACATCACCGTGCCCTCCATAGGTACTCTCCATTACAAGTGATTCTATACGTGGAAATTTAGATACAGCAGGCTCCAAGAGTCTACTTCTTTCAAATTTAAAGTCTCCAGTGTATACAAAGTTGTGCTGACCGTCTCCTATGTGCATGTGCACAATTGCAGAACCTAAAATGTGCCCTGCATTATGAAGAGTTAGTCGTATGTCGGGAGCTATATCAGTTACTTCCCCATAATCGAGTGTTATTGTGTGCTTAACACATTTTTTAACGTGTTTAACATTAAACGGTAACGGACTATCCTCACGATGCGCTATATCAATATGATCTAACTGTAAAAGGGTCATTAAATCCCTTGTTGGTGTTGTACAGTAAACTGGACCTTCGTATCCATAGTGGAAAAGATAAGGCAAAAATCCAGAGTGATCGAGGTGCGCGTGAGTTATAATAACTGCATCCAGGTCGTCCAGCACAAATTCCGGGACATTAAGATAAGGATATGAACTCTTATCATCTGCACCGGCAACATTTACACCGCAGTCAAGTAAAATCTTACTATTAGGTGTTTGTAAAAATAATGATGATCTTCCAACTTCTCTAAATCCTCCAAGAGAAGTTAAACGTGTCCATTCATTTTCGAGGTCTACAGTTCTATGAATTTTATTTCCCAGGTTTTGGAGTATTTTCTTTCGCTCTTTACTATTATTTCGAAGCGTTCTCCTTACCCTTTGTATAATTTCAGAAGAAATAGGTGGAGTTCTTAGAATTTTAGGTGCCCAACCTATCTTTTTAACTATTTCTCTTGATGTAGCACCATATTTACCTATTACAAGGCCAGGTTTTCTTGCCTCTATTATTACTTCGCAGGTAACTTCGTCGAAAGAAATATTTGTTATTTTAGCCTCTTCTGGAACTATTTCATGGATCTTTCTAATTGATTCTTCTGGCTCTGTTAAAACAGAACGATCTGAACGAATAATAATCCTTTTTCTAATATCTTTTGCCAGATCTCTAATTAATGATCCATTTTCAGTTATTATCTCCGGGTTTTTAGTATAAATTACAACCTCGGGACCTTCAAATTCAACTTTAGCTACCTGTACTCTTGATGGAAGTCTTTGTACTATCGTATTTTTAATTTCTTGAATCTCTGAACCCATAAAATCACTTCTAAAAAATAGAAAAATACTGTAAAATTTCTTACAGTCTAAATAAATTTAGTAATAATTAATTTTAATATTAAAAGGGGTTAAAAAAAGTTAATTTATTTTCTTAATCTACTCATTACCTCTTCTTCAGGAAGCATTTTAAATCCTTCCTCTGTTATTACTGCAACTCTAACTCCGTTACCAGAGTATGTGTCTCTTTCCATTGCAGATTGTATCGCTCTAACTGCTACGTCTATTCCTTCTTCGACGTCCATATTCTCGTTATATCTGTCTTCAAGTACACCATAAGCAAATGGAGAACCTGAACCTGTTGAGATCATTTTATCTCCAATTACCCCACCTGTAGGATCTAATGAGAATAATGCAGGCCCTTTGTGGTCTACTCCTCCGATTAATGATTGAACGAAGAATGGATAAAACCTTGATGAATGTAATATGTTTGATGTTAATGTTGCTGCGGATTCAATACTAATTCTAGCACCGTTTCTTAATCTGTAGAGAGCTACTTCCGCACTTATATATTTCATGAGACTCTGGGCATCAGATACTGATCCTGCAATTGTTGCCCCAATATGATCGTCAATTTTAAAAATTTTATCGGCATTCTTATGAGCTATTAAATTGCCCATACTAGCCCTTCTTTCAGTAGCAAGAACAACCCCGTCTTTACATTTTAATCCAACAGTTGTAGTTCCTTTTAATCTGTTTTCATCATTCATGAATACACCTCAAAAAAATACAAAATTTAAATAAAAATAGTTTCCTACTCCCTAATATGTGAGTTCATATTATATAAAGATTACTTGTTTTAATTTGTGCTAATTTTAAAATTTAGAGCTCCATTTTAGATTAATTTTATAATTAAGCCAAAATCTTTAGTTACATTTGCTTAATTTTCCCAGTTATAGTTTATGAATGGAAATTAAAGCATATCTAAAGAACTTTAAATAAAAATTTAGACATATATTAATATTTTTTAATAATTTTTAATAATTCTGTCAATTATTTTTAGTTATGAAAAACTAAGAACTAACTAAGATAAAATTATTACTCTATATAACATTAATTCTTATGGTTTATATTTTTTATAGTTTTTGATCTACAAATTACTTTCATGAAAATATTTAAAAACACATGCTATCTATCATAGTACATGAAAGGCAAAGTCATCGGTGATATTCTACTTTTAAAAAATGAACCAGCAAATCTACAAGAACTCCTAGATATACCTGAAGTAAAGCGTATAGTAAAAATAGGGAGAATAAACGGCCCTAAAAGGAAACCAGATGTCCAGATACTCGTAGGAAATAATACTGAAACTATTCATAGAGAAAATCACTGTTTTTACAAACTGGACGTTGCTAAGATTATGTGGTCTAAAGGGAATACTACAGAGCGTATGCGAATTGGAAACATTGTAAATGACGGTGAAATAGTTGTAGACATGTTTGCGGGCATTGGATATTTCTCAATACCCATGGCAGTACATTCAAATCCAGAAAAAATTTATTCTATAGAAATTAATCCCGTTTCTTATGGTTACTTAAAAGAAAACGTTGTCCTAAACAAGGTAGAAGGGATAATCGAACCAATATTAGGAGATTGCAGAGAAGTAGCTCCCAAAAAAATAGCAAATAGAGTCCATATGGGCTATATTGGAAATACACATGAATATCTTGATGCTGCAATGGAAATAGTAAAGCCCGGAGGTATTATTCATTACCATGAATCTGTCCCTGACCTTTTAAAGTTTAAAAGGCCTCCTCAGAGGATTATTGATGCTGCGGGTGATCGTGACGTGGAAATATTAAAAAAGAGAATTATTAAAAAATATTCACCAGGCGTATATCATGTTGTAATTGATGCAAAAATAAATTAATTCTTTAATATTTGATTTTGGATAATATGAAATCTCAAGATATAGCTTATTTAATTGATTATAATACATCAAAGTTTTTTCTTAATTTAGGACTCTTAAATAATGATGAAGTTTGTGATAGTCCTGAAATTAAATATATATTTACTAAAAACTGGCAAAGCCGTATTTTTATGGCAAATTTGGACAAAACAACTGTATATACGACTATTAGGCACGTAATATCAAGAATTAAAGATTTAAATATTTCTGCTCTCTGGTTCACTGCTCCCATGACAAATCCAAAAAATCTACCTAATTTATTAAAAGATCAGGAATTTACATATCAAAATAGCTGGAAAGCAATGGCAATTGATCTTAAAACATTAGATCCAAGTTTTGATACTCCTAAATGCTTAGAAATAAAAGAAGTTACTAATTTAGAAGAACTAAAAATCTGGACTGATATTCTGGTAAAAAGTTTTGAATTCCCCCTATTCGGTGATTCCTATAAAAAATATTTCATTAATGCAGGACTTAATAATCTTAATTTTAACTATTATCTTGGATTTTTTAATGGAAAGCCCGTAACAACATCAATACTTTTTAAAGGAGAAGGAGCAGCAGGTTTATTTTATATTGGAACTATTAATGAAGCTCGAAGGAAAGGTATAGCTAATGCTATGGTAAACTATCTCCTTAGACTTTCAAAAAATGAAGGATATAATATCTGTGTTTTGCAGGCAAGTGAAATAGGCTATCATCTTTATAAAAAAATTGGTTTTAAGGAATACTATACTACAGATATATATAGAATGAAAAGTTCCTATTAATTATTAATGCCCTTAATGAAATTAAATCCCTCAAAAAAATATTAAATGATTTCTTTCATTATTAATAGCACATATAGTGGTTTTAAGGAGCATATATAAAAAAAATCTTTTTAATTACGCAATATAAATAATCTCTATTACTCTTTTTTTGATTAATGATTATAAAAAATTGGTTTAAGAATAATATATTATGTTTATATAAGTAAAAAAACTCTTTTAAATCATTTAAAATTTTTATCAAATATATTTAATGTTATCATGAAAATTGGTTTTAAAAAATATTACACTACAGATATCTATAGATGGAAAAATACCTTCTAAATACTTCAAATTAATTATATAGATTTATTAAAACTAAAAGAAGTAAAAATTCAAAATTATATAAAATATAAATTATAAATTTAATATTAGATATCTTAAAAATCTCAATACGTGATAATATGGAGCTATTAGAAGCAATAATGAATAGAAGAAGTATTCGTAAATTTAAAGATGATGTTCCTAAAGATGAATTAATAGAAAAAGTAGTTGAAGCAGGCATTTGGGCCCCTTCAGCAGGTGATTTACAAAGTTGGGATGCAGTAGTTGTTAAAGACCATAATACTAAAGTTAGAATAGGTTTAGCTGCTTATGTTCAGGAGTTTGTCGCCAGAGCACCAGTTGTAATTGTGGTATGTGCAAATGAAGCAAGTGCTGGTGCACATTACGGTGAACGAGGTAGAGAACTTTATTGCGTACAAGATGCATCTTGTGCAGCACTTAATATGATGCTTGCAGCCTATGATCAGGGGTTAGGATCTGCATGGGTCGGTGCATTTGCAGAAGATGACATTAAAGAACTGCTCAATTTACCAGATTATATAAAGCCTGTTGCCCTTATTCCTCTTGGTTATCCTGATGAAGAGCCAGAAGCACCACCAAGAAGAAGTGTTGAAGAAGTTATTCACAATGAAAAATACTAATTTTCCTTTTTATTTTAACAGTAATTTTCAACTGTACGCGAAAATATGAGTAATTTTAAGATTATAGGAATTGATCTTGCTGGGAAGCCAAAAAATCCCACAGGTATTTGTTTTTTAGAACAAAAAGTAATTAATTTTAAAACTCTCTTTAGTGATGAAGAAATTTTAGACTTTATTTTTAAATTTAATCCTAATTTAATTGTTATTGACGCTCCATTATCTCTTCCAAAAGGAAGGTGTTGTTTAAGCAATAAATGCAATTGCAGTGAATTAGGAGGTCATTTTAGAGCTGCTGAAATAGAAATGCGAAAATACGGCAGAACTTTACCTTTAACATTTAGAGGTATGCGATCACTTACTGAAAGAGGCATAAACCTTGCAAATAAGTTAAGAAGCAGTTATAAAGTTATAGAATCACATCCAAGGACTATACAAAAACTTTTAGGCTTCAAAAACCCTGAAGATGTCAGTAAATATTACAAAATATCTGAAGGTATCAGTGAACATGAATTAGATGCAGCATTGCTTGTTTTAAATGGTACTTTTTACCTTAAAGGGAAATTTATGGAATTTGGTACAAAAGAAGAAGGTGTTATTATCCTTCCAGAAGTAAATAAATGATTAGTTTTAACTTTTAATATCCGTTAACCAGTATCCTTTAAAATATATTGAATTTAATTATTTTAAATGTTCTTAATATTTTAAATAATAGTAATAATATAATTTCAGTATAAGAGGTGATGCACATGCATGAAGGTATGAAACATAAAATGATTAATAAAAGCATGATGTTAGGATGGATGATGGATCAGTTTTCTGAAGAAGAAAAAATGGAACTAGCAATTAAAAAGCTAGAAATAAAGATTAATATGATGGAAAATAAACTCGAGCTTCTTAGAATGAAACGTAGAATGTTGAAAGATAAAATGTAAATATATATCCAAAAACATTTATTTATTTTTGAAAAATAAAATAATTGCATATTTTAATGTATTTAATAATATAAAGCATTAGAAAAAGGAAATTATATTTTTAAATTAATTATTCTATAAATTGTATTTTAAATGGAATTATTAAATTTTATTAGAAAAGTAATATTTTTATGGTATGATGATCATACAATAGTGCGGAGACCATTTCTATGAATAAAAGAGAATCTGTAATTAAAGCAACATATGAAATCTTAAAACATTACAGATATTCTGGAGTTACAACTTTTATTTTCAGAACTAAGCTTCGTAATAGACTTAATGAGTATAACGATGAAATTATCCAAGATCTTGAAGAAATACTCATCCAATACAATTGGGTATTTAAAGACAGCAAAAATAAACTATTAATGCCTACAAAGAAGCTTATATCAACTGCAGAATATAAAATAGGCACTATTAGCAATAAAAATGCCCTAAAAATACAAACTAAAAGTTTAAGTATTTAAATAAAAATTATGGTGATATTAATGAAAGGAATACATCCTGAAACAGTTTATAATTTTTTAAAAGGAATGAATTATCCTGCAAGTAAAAATGAGCTTATAAGTCAAGCTAAGAAGAATAATGCCGATTCCAATGTGTTGAAAGCAATGGAAACTCTTCCAGATAAACAATATGAATCACAAGATGATGTAATAGTCACCGGTTCAAGGTTAACTCACGAAAGATAATTCACTTTATTTCTTTTAATTATTTAATTCCTGTTCCTTTGAAGAAATTATAAAAGAAAACCCCCTCTTCTTCCGTAGTTTTATATAAGTCTTTTATTCCTTTCTTCCATGTTTCAGCACTTATTAATCCAGAACCAATTGCCTGATCTTTAACTCCTTCTACCATTGCTATGATTGTCTTTTTATTGAACCCTTCAACAAGTTCAGGCTTACTGGAATCTACATAAACTATTTTTGGAGTTACTTGAATATCTTCAAATCCTGAATTTTTTAAAAGTGGATAAATTTCCCTACCAATCATAGGGTTACAATCTAGTTTTTTCTGACATTCAACCAGACATTCCCATGCTTTAACGGCTTCTTTTGACTCAGGATAGAAATAACATGAGCCATGATCTCCTTCAATAACTGTAATTGAGCCCCCTTTTTTAAGAACACGTCTCAAGCTTTCCAGTGCGCCTACTGGATCTGGAAGATGTTCTAACACAAAGCAAACAAAAATGTGATCAAATGTTTCATCTTTAAAAGGTAAATTATAGATATCCGCTTGTTCAAATTCAACATTTGAAAATCCTTTTTGTTCAACTAACGCCTTTGCTTGTTTAATTGAATTTTCAGAAATATCTATTGATGTTATATTTGCCTGCGGGTTATTCTTTGCAAGCATTACTGTTTGTGCCCCAACACCACATCCTGCTTCTAAAACATGAGCTCCTGCAGTATATACTGTATCATCATGCATTAAATTGGACAGTGTATTTGCCTGATCTCTTAATCTATTTGCTTCTTCGTCTGAATATCCGTGAACGTAATCATCTCTCATAAAATCACTTGAAAAATAACTAAAAAGTTTCTATAAAATAATATTACCTTAAAGTCATATTTAAAGCTTCAGAGCCCATAAATGTACATTAGTTCAGGAAGCCAGTTGATACTAATCACTTTTTGAATGACCATATCTAAGTTTTGGCTGTTTTTCAATATTTCAATTACTTTCTGATCTGGTTCGGCATATATAATTGGAAAATCAAATTCTCCTTTTTCTTCATTAACCTTATAAGCCAAAATTTCTTCATCAAGGCTAAATTGTGCGTTAATCCCATTCTCATTGCCGCGAGCATCTAATCTAACCCATTTATGAAGACTTTTGACATAGACTGCATTAAATCCATGCAAACCAAAACCCTGATCAAATTTTAATTGCTGATAACAAAACCCTGCAGGAATTTCTAAACTTCTTAAAATAGCTGCCAGTAAATGTGAATTTGCAAAACAAAGTCCTTGCTTATATTTTAAGACATCAGAAGCCTTCCAGGTAATTGTGTTTTCACCAACATTGGATGAATGCCTAATTTCATCTCTAACGAATTCATAGACAGTTTTTATTAAATCAATTTCGTTTTCTATACCTTGGCTCAAGTTCTTTGCGATTTCTTGAATTTCATACTCATTACAATCAATAACTTCTGAACACTCAATATAATCATTTAAATTGTTGCTTTGTGTTATTAATTCCATAATATCCCCCTTTAAGAATTTATAATTTCAATAATTTCATTAATTCATTATTAGGATACAATGAGTCCCTATTAGAGAACTCTAGGAGCTTATCTCCATCTAAATGTTCAAGAGAACTTCTGATTCCCTGAAGGCTTGAAAATATGAGTAAAGTAGGTAAACTAATACGTGTAACTCCACATTCTCTTAAATTATTAATGGAAAAATTCTGAATATTATAGGGCATTCCCGCAGCAATACTAACTGGACCTTTGACCTCTTCTGTGATTTTTTTAACTTCTTCAAGAGTTTCAACATATGTTACAAAAGTAAGATCAGCTCCTGCTTCAAGATATTGATTAGCTCGATGAATTGCTATTTCTAAACCTTCATCCCTATTTTCAGTGGACCTTAAAGCATCTGTACGGCCATTAATTATAAAATCATGATTTCCTTCAGCTTCTGCTGTTTCGCGAGTAATTATAATCTTTTGAAGCATTAAATCTTCATCGATGATAGATAGAGGTTTTCTACCATCCATAATTTGATCCTCAATATTCAGACCTGCAACACCTGCTCGGATAAACCTATCTACTGTTTCTATTACTTCCTCAGGACCACCGTAACCGTCTTCAGCATCCGCCATTACAGGAACATTTACAGATTTCACAATTCTACGTGTCCACTCAATATTTTCATCTAAAGTAACATCTATTTCACTTTTATAACCTGCTGCAATTGAAAAACTATATCCAGAACACTGAACTGCTTTAAAGCCTGCTTTTTCAATTAATTTGGCACTTATAGCATCATAGGCATCGGGCATGATCAATGTTTTACCAGAATTTAAAAGCTTTTTAAGAATACTGCTTTTATTCATTAAAATCACACTAAAATTTAATTATTAATTTATTTTATCATAAACTCATTTAATTATTTCGTACTTTAGCCAAATAATATCTTTCCTCAGTTGTTTTATATGAACTAATTTAAGGCTTATTACATCATTTAAAGAATTAATATCTGCTGCTTGAAATAATGAATTTTCTTTCATTCCTCCAACAAGTTCAGGATGAATTAAAACATGAATTTCATCAGCCAGTCCAGCGCGAAGAAGAATTCCGTTTAAAATACCTCCACTGTCAACCCTGATGGACTTTATTCCATAATTAGAGCTTAATTTTTGAATTGAAACCTTTAAATCAACTTTATCTTCGCCTGAAATGATAAAATCAATGTTTCTTTCATTTAAAAAATTTAAATATTCTTCAGGAGTCGTTTTAGAGCATAATACAATGATATCTCTTAAATAAGGCATTTTAAATAATTCATTCCATATCCTTATTTTTCCATTGCTATCTGGAACGATAAGATACGGCCTGGAATCATCACTGTATTTTTTTCTGTTTTTAATGAATTCTAAATCTTCACTACTTTCTTTAGAATCAGCGTCAAATCCAGCCAGTACAGTATTACTTCCCATTAAAACTGCATCTATATCCCAATTAGATGCAAGTTCATAGTAAAGCCCTACATCTGCATTAAAACCATTTATTCGGCCATCAAGACTTACTGCATTATATAATATTATTTTTGGTAGCATTTAATATTCATCCTTAAATATTTGATTTCTATCTACTAAAGGTACATTTTTACTATTAAATTCCTCATTAATAACATCTACTCCATTATTATACAGATAATTCTCTAATTCTAACAATCTCAAATATAAAGATTTAAATATTCTATTAGAATACTATTTCATATAATTGGATAAAAGGAATATGTACAGTACAAATAAAAAGAAATCCATCGCTTTGCCTAAAATGGCTATGATTATAGCAGTTATTATCCTAACTAGTTATACTACCATCTCTTTTCTTTTAAGCTATGATATTAGCCTTCGCACTACTGTAAGCGATTTATTTATACCATTAATTAGTCTAGCTGTAGTAATAAGCTTGTTTTATGCAGCAAAACAATCAAGAATATTTGGACCCCGCGTTCAGATTGCATGGACATTATTAGCCTTTGCACAATTGTCTTTTACTATTGGCGAAATTATCTGGGCAATTCTTGAAGTTGGTTTGGGTCAGAGTCCTTTTCCATCATATGCTGATATTTTCTATACTATATACTACCCTATTTTTGCAATAGGCATTCTTTTCTTGCCGAGAACTTCTTTTAATACTAATATCTATAGAAAAACAATTGATCTAGCCATTGTAATGATATCTGCTGCTTTAATTTTTTGGATTTTTCTTATTATACCCACAATTGAAACCGTTAGAGGAAATAGTTTAGAAGCAATATTATCCTTAAATTACATAGTAGCAGATTTTGTGCTCTTATTTGTACTTCTGGATATGCTTTTTAATAAAATTAAAAGCTTTACAGATACATCGCTAATATTTCTTGCAGCAGGAATTATGGCTTTAATTTCTACAGATACGATATTTGCTTACCAATCCTTACAAAATACATATGTATCTGGAGGTTTTACAGATATTGGATGGATATTAAGCTATCTATTAATAGGCTTGGGTGCTGTATGTCAAATAAATGCTTCAAAATCAAAATATTTTGATAAATCTACTGAATCATGGTTTATAAAAGATAAATTCCCATGGATTTCATATATTCCACTAATATGGGTTTTAGTAGCCTACATACTCTTATTATGGAGTTATTATCAAAATTATGTCTCAGAATTGATTGTTTTAGAACTAGGTGTCGGAGCAATTATAGTACTGGTTATTATACGTCAAATATTGTCTATGAGAGAAAATAGGCAGCTCTATTTAGAAGCACAAAAAGAAATTGAACTACGTAAAAAAACAGAAAAAGAACTTAAAAAAGCTTTAAATGAAAAAGAAATACTAGTTAAAGAAATTCATCATCGGGTAAAAAACAATTTAGCAGTTATTTCAAGCTTACTTAATCTTCAATCCAGATATATTAAGGATACCGAAGCACTTGACATCTTTAAAGAAAGTCAAAACCGAGCGAAATCCATGGCACTAATACATGAATATTTATACCAATCTGATGACCTTAAACGAATTAACTTCGGTGAATACATAAATAAACTATCTACAAATCTTTTTCATACTTATGTAGTTGATTCAAGTCTTATAAAATTAAATGTAGATACAGAAAATATCATGTTAGATGTTAATATTGCTATACCTCTTGGTTTAGTTTTAAATGAACTGGTAACTAATACCATGAAACATGCTTTTCCAGATAATAAAAAAGGAAAAATGAACATAAAGTTCTATTCAAAAGGAGATGAGTTTATACTTACTATAAGTGATAACGGTATAGGACTTCCAGAAGGTCTTGATTATAAAAATACAGATTCACTTGGATTAAGATTGGTGAATAGTTTAACAGACCAGATTAATGGTAGTATTAGCTTGAACCGAAATAAAGGAACTACTTTTAAGATTAAGTTTACAGAATCTCTATTTAAATCATAGATTTAACTGATAATATTTAAAATCATTTAAAAGTTATAAATTATATTAACGTAAATATTCTATTTTTATATCTGGATTTAAGGCAAGACCAGGTTTAGCTAATAATTCAACAAATCTAAAACCCTTTGAAGGGTGAAACAAATTTGCAGATGCACATGATCTTAAAGTCCAGAGTGTATCAAGACCCATTTCAGTTCCAGCACATGCAAGCACTATTTCATCTTCAGGAATAACACCTGCATCAGTTGCCATTAAAACACTTTCCATTGCTACAAGAGTGCCTGGAGAAATCATTTCCAGTGTTTTTGCCATGACATCCAGTGAAGTAATCTTTTGAAGATGTAATCTCATTGAGAATGTTGGGCCAAAAAGTGGAATTGTACCGCGAACTATTTCAATGCCTAATTTTTCCATTCTATTTCTATTTTCATCAGTAATATTCATTGGAACTCTTTTTAAACCCTTATTAATCCATTCCCTCTTTTTTTCTTCTAATTCGGGTATTTCTGCAAATAAATCTTTATCCATAGCCTCTACTTCCCAGTACATACCCTGAGGACATGTGACACAAATTATTTTCTTATCATTTACCTTTTCAGCAATTCTAAGCGCACTATCTCCAGTAATAGATGCTACAACTATATATCCAACATTAGAAATATTTTCAATTATATTTACAATATTATCCGTATTTACAGGCCCTGGTCTTTCAAAAACCTTCATTATATCTCCCCATACACAATCAATGAAATAAGTTGAACTTTAATTGAATTATAGATTACTTAAATTTATCAGAAAATAAAATAAATTTAAATAGCATTTAATAGTATTAATTATCCTAATTTTTCAAAATCAAATTCTGGCTTAATAAAGCGTGTAGTATAATTTATAAAGCTTCCCTCAACTCTGTCAAACAAAAAACCTGCATTTTCACATTGTTTTATTGTAGTTGATTTAAGGGGATAATCAGGGTCAGGAATAAATTCTGTAATAGCCAGAATTCCATGAGGTTTTAAAACTCTCTTTATTTCTTTCAATGCTTTCTTTGTATATTTAATTTCTTGAAGAGTTGCTACCATAAATACCAGATCAAAATAATCGTTTTTAAACGGCATCTTACATGCATCACTATTTATTAAGAACACATTACTGACATCTCTATTTTCAAATTTCATTAATTTCTTCTTTAGTTGATCTAACATTTCTGGTTGGATATCAAGAGCAAATACATATCCATTCCCTAAGGCCCTTGCAACGTAATTTGTAAAAGCTCCACTACCACATCCTATCTCTAAAACGCACATTCCTTCTTTAATACCGCTTCTTTTAATTAATTTATCAGGAGGTTGAATAAATCGCCTGTAATTACTATCAAGATATTTTCCCATGAAAAATGGAACTGGAAAAGGTCGTATTCTACCAACTATACTCAGTAAAATCCATAAAAAGATGAATATTCCCGGAATAAATAATAAAACTGTTATTATTGAAATCTCCATGTTTTCACCCAGAAATAGTTTTTTATTTAATATAAAGTAGTTGTATTTGTTTATGTCCATTCAAATTAATAAACTATAGCCCATAATTAATATAATTTAAAATAACCAATAATATATCCAAAAAATATTTATAATAAAATAAAAATATAATGTTTTTTCTAGTCCCTTGGGGTAGTGGCAATCCTGTGAGGCTCTGGACCTTTCGACGGCGGTTCGACTCCGCCAGGGACTATTTTAACTCAAACTACTTTTTATAACTACTTTTTAAATTTTAAATAAGAGATTATGTTTTAATCTCCTATTTTTATAATTCAGCTATAACCAGCATCTCGTAGTCTTCTGTTGTTAGAGCATCATCTCTACTGTAATTTCCAATCTTACATCCATAAATATCAATTTTGTTGAATTTTAAAGATTTGAGAAGCCATGTAATTTCAGAAGGCACATAGTAACGTTCATTGCAATCCAAAACCCTTAAATTACCATTATCATCATCAATTTCAATTTTAGATTTATCACGGAAAGTCATGAGATCAAATGAATTGTCTTTACTAACTCCATCTACCATGTTTGAATCCATAAAATCCTTAACGGAATGGAATAATGGATATAAACCATTTAAAGTAGTGAAGATAAATTTCCCACCTTTTTTAAGTGCTCTTGCCGCATTTTCAAGTATCTGGAAGTTCATTTCATCTGTTTCCATCAATGGAAATCCACCTTCACAGAGCATGATTACAAGATCAAATTCATTTTCAAAATGAGGATTTCTAGCATCTGCTATTTGAAAATCTATATTGACATCGGCTTTCCTTGCATTTTCATTTGCTCTTTCTAGCATAGAAGGAGATAAATCAATTCCAGTAACATTATAACCTCTTTTTGCAAGTTCTACATCATGTCTACCCGTTCCACATCCAATATCAAGTATTTTAATATTTTTGTCCTTATTTATCTCATTTTCTATAAAATCAACTTCCCCAATTGTTCCCTGTGTAAAAACTTCATTTTCATACTTGTTAGCGTAGTTTGTAAAAAGTTCTTCATACCATTGTTTCATCTTAATTCACCTTAACATTAAATTTTTTTAATTTTAAATATAAATTCGTTCCTTCTTCAAAAATTAGATATTTATTACTTCATTCCGCACTTTTGAGCTAAATATCAATTATATCTGTCATTATACTGTAATTTTACTTTTTGAAAGCATAAAACTTCAAATTAGTTTTTAAAGTTTAAGAAGACTCATAATCTACAGCAATGATAGATTCACTTGCAGAAACCAAATATTCTGCTACTTCAACATGTAATGGGTTAACTTGATAGGATTTAAGACCTTCAACACTCTCAAATTTGGTTAAAAGCACCATATCATAAGATCTATCAGAATGAGTTATATCTCTACCTACTTCAATATGTTTTAGTTCTTCAATTTTTCCTTCCAGGCTCAGTAGCATATCTTTGGCCTTTTTAGCGCTTTCTTCACCATTATCATTTAATTTAAACATAACTATGTGTATAATCATTTTAAATCTCCATAAAATATTAATTATGTCTTAAGATAAGTTATAAACATTGGGCTTTTATCTTCTCCAACTTCAAAACCACATTTTTTATAGAATTCAACTTCACTATCATATGCAATTACTACAATACGCGCAAAATCTTTGTATTCATCAAGCATTAGACTAACCAGTTCTTTTCCAATTCCTATTCCCTGATATTCAGGCATAACTAATAAATAATGGAAATAAACCGTCATAACACCATCTGATAATGAATTGATTAATCCAACTAGTTTATCCCCATTCCATGCGGAATAAACTGTATGTGAATTGCTTATTGCACTTTTTAGTTTATCTGGATAATTTCCAGAGTCCCATTCTACCGATAGAAATAATTCTTGCAGTTCTTTTTCTTCAAATTTCTTAATTTTTTTATACTCAATTTTCATTATTTTTTTCCTCTTAAAATGAAAAAATGGTGAATTAACTTACCATGTAACTTTTAGAAGTATTGAAAGAGCTATAAAAAGCGCCATATTATTTATAACTAAAAGTACTCCTGCTCCCGGAGGAAAACCCCCATGAAATAGAATACTTAAAGTCAAAAAAAGACTCTGAAATAACAGGAATACTGCAAAAAATAAGAATCCCAGATTAAATTTAGATTTTATTTCCCTGTAATTTTGCCAGTAAATATATAATAATACTGATAAAAGACAAATACATCCAGCTCCTATGATTGCCGCTATATAAAGCGACCATACTTGTGTTGTAATGTCTACTGCCATATTTTTTACCCCTTAATTTTTTATATTCATTTATTCTGGACTTCTTCCCATATCTCCAGAAAAGTATCGTAATTTTTCTCCATTTTATCTGAAAGGAAATATAACATCCCATATCTTTCTCCAACAGATGTTACAATTTTATTTTCTTCCAAAACATTTATATGGTGTTTTATAGTTCTATAATCCACTTTAAGGATTTCAGCGAGTTGATTAATATTATTTGGTCTTTCATTGAGGAGTTTAATAATTTTTGCCCTATTTACACCACCTCTAGTGCCCGCAATCAAATACCATAACATTCTTCTCATATTAACCTCTCTAAAAACCCTAAATGTACTTAATTTTATTAGAATTATATTAGTTTATCTGATTTATATTTGTTATATTTCCTAGATATTTAAAAGGCTTAAAAATAAGCCTCTTAACACTGGTCAGAGTATTGGAAGTAGATTAAAAGAGCACTGCTAAAAACCACTGCATATACTAAAATTGAGGTAATCGGATAGACAATATCTATGTTATTTAAGTATCCCGCTGCTTTTAGCACAATTACTTCCGGAACACCCCATGGTGATAGATAACACTTATCCCAATGATAAACTGCGAAATTAGGTATAGTTCCAGCCACTGAAATTATCATGGCCGGAATAAAGCTCCGAAATATGACAGTTAAGAGCAGAGCTAGAGGCACAATTACCAGAGTGGTTACCCCCGCCAACAACAAATAACTGGTGTAATCAATTAATTCTGTGCTGGTTATAGCGAAGCCAAGAATAAGAGCGCATAGAATGTTAGTTAAGGCCACACAAACATAAAATCCCATTACCAAAAGAGAAACAAATCCCAATTTCCCCAAAATAATTTTTAGACGTGAATATGGGGTAGTTAAAATATTTCCCATAGTATGAGACTGGTATTCATGGGTAACTGCGCTTATTGCAATAAATGAAGTAAGCAAAGGCCCAATTAAATACACAAAAAATGCTACCAACCTTCCATAAAATGAATGCCAAGTATAAATTCCCTGTGTAATCAAGTCCTCCCGTACCATGAAAGTACCTATTGCAATAAGGATTACCGGAGATATCATCCCTAAAAGTCCCAGACTATAGACATAAGTACCTTTGTACTTTTTATATTCAGACTGCAGCAAATTTATCATTTTGCTACCTCCAATGAGCCCGTAATTCCTAGAAATCTCTCTTCCAGTGTTTTAGAAACAGATTCAAGGTTGTAAACATTTATTTGGTTTTCAATCAGCATTTTATTTATAATAACATTAGCTTCACGATTACAGAAAACTTTAAATCTATTATTTGTTTTTTCATAATCAAAATCCAGAGATTGTATAATTTCCTTTGTTTTCCATAAATCGTCAGTTTCCAGAACCAAAAAGCTTTGCTCATCTGCATTAACTATTTCTATTTCACCTTCTTGAATTAACTGTCCCTGATCAACAATTCCTATGTAATCTGCTATTTGCTGAACTTCACTCAGTAAATGACTGGAAACAAGTATAGTTATGCCCCTAGATTGTGAGAGATCCCTGATCAATTTCCGCATTTCTATTATTCCCGCAGGATCCAGACCATTGGTGGGTTCATCAAGAATTAAAATCCTCGGAGAGTGAATTAAAGCGTTAGCTATCCCTAATCTCTGCTTCATTCCCAGTGAAAATTTACCTACCGGTCGATCTCCAATATCTGAAAGTCCTACAATTTCCAATGATTCATTTATCCTGATTTTTTGTGTATCAAACAGTTTAGCTGTTATTTCCAAGTTTTCATAGGCAGAAAGATTTTCATAAAAACCTGGTGTTTCAATTATTGCTCCAATATTCCCTAGATATTTACTGCGATTACGACCTATTTCCTGATCAAATATCTTAACCTGTCCTTTATCTGGACTTATAAGGCCCATTATCATCCTAATAGTGGTTGTTTTCCCTGAACCATTTCTTCCCAAAAAACCATACACTTTACGCGCAGGAACTTTGATTTCTAGGTTATTTACTGCGATAAAGTCACCATAACTTTTTGAAAGGCCATTAGTTTCAATAGCATACTCCATTATAATCCCCCATTTTCTTTTAATCAATTAATTTATAAAGCCATTATTAATAATAAGGAATTTATGGCTTTTTAAATCAATTACAGTTTAAAATAAATATAAAAAAAGATAAAAAGATTTTTCCAGTTCTTTTCAAGATTACTTCAGAGTTTGTTCCAAATCTATTCCAGATTAATAATAAAATTTCAATATGTCAAATATTGAAATATGGCTAATTTAACTGAAAATAGGATTAAATCATATTATATTTGCTTTTTATAATAATTTATAAAATAAACTAAACAATATATTATCCTTACTTCGATATTTTATTTAACATAGATAGACAAAATGTACTTGGAGATATTTATGTCAAATAAATATTTAAATAAAAAATGGTTTGCATGGAATCCTTCAATAGATACTGCAGTAGCTTTAATTACTGCATTATTAATGATTGGAGGGGGTTACTACTTAATGGTACATTTACCTGAAGGTAGTATGATTAAAACAGTTTATAACGTTATTATAACATTTTTATTAGTTATATTTCCTGTATGGTGGCTTCTATGGTATAGAGATAGATCATTAAAGGATTTAGGTATTAAAAAAGAAGGCATGTTGCCAAGTTTAATTATTAGTATACTAATAACCGCATATTTCCTTTACTACACCTTAAGCACCTATGCTTTCGATGGCGCTAATTTAATACCACACTTTTTAACAAATGCATTGATTTTATGGGAGCCTTTCTTTATATTCTGCTGGCTTCAACTTCGTTTTGATAAAGCTTTCGGTATTATTCCAGGTATTTTACTTGCAGGAATAGCTTTAGGCGCATACCACATTGGAACTTATCCAATAACTGAAGTAGTGATTTTAGCATTATTTGGCATTTTATTTGCAATAATATTTAGAATAACCTCTAATTTATTGATTATGTGGCCTTTAACATGGAGTACATCTTCGGCCGTGGGTACGCTAAAAGGAGGCTTTTTATTAGGTTGGAATGAAGCTATAATGGCATTTCTTGTCCTTCTAGTACAAGTAATAGTCATCTATTATATCTGGAAAAATAAAGGAACAGTTCAAAAATCTGATTCTTCTAAAAAAGAAGCATGTTAAATTATTCGCCATTATATGCTTGTTTTAATTTTTTTATGTCAATTTTAGTCATCTGCATCATTGCATTCATTACTCTTCCTGATTTTTCTGGGTCTTCATCACCCATCATTTCTTCTAACAATACAGGAATAACTTGCCATGAAAGACCATATTTATCTTTAATCCAACCCGGTCCCTGTTCTGCTCCACCGTTAGAAAGCTTTTCCCAGTAATAATCTATTTCTTCCTGTGTTTTGCAATTTACTACAAATGATATGACTTCTGTGAAATTGAACTGCGGGCCGCCGTTTAATGCTACAAATTCTTGCCCTTCAATCCGGAATTTTGCAGTCATTACAGTCCCTTCAGGTCCTGGTGCGTCCTTTCTATAACGAGTGACACTTATGACCTTAGAATTTTTAAAAACAGATACATAAAAATTCATTGCTTCTTCAGCCTGATTATCAAACCACAAAAATGGGGTAATTTTTTGCATAACTAATCCTCCTATCTTAAAAGTATTGATAGTTATTTTTTTGCATGCTCTTCATTTTCTTCTATTCTTTTTTTGACAATTTTTCTTACAAATTCTTCTGAAAGCGGTTTTTCGGCAGTAAAATGAACAGTTGTCCCTGAAATTTTATAGTCTTTAAGTTCGTCCTTAAATGTATCTAATAATGATTTGTTAATTCCATAGAAGCTTAAGTAATTTTTGAATGCAGCAAAATGAACTAATGGACCTTTATATTTATAAGTTGGAATTCCATAGCTGATAACTTCTTCTGATTGAGGCGCTGCAGATTTTATTGTGTTACGAAGGTTTTCTAGAACTTCTCTATCTTTTTTGGAGACAGATGCAAGGTAATCATCCACTGTTTCGGGCTTCTTGTTATCTTCTGTTTCCTTCACAACTTTTTTATTTTTCATAATACATAATTTGTAAATTAAAATTTATAATACATTCTATCATATTGAATCAATTCCAAGACTTTTAAAAAACAATAGCCACATAATAGTTTATTTATTTATTTCTTTGACCATACAAACTGCAGAAACAGGACATATATCTTTAAATTCCTTTGTATTTTTAATTGCATCTGCTACCTCATCTCTTGCTATTTTTTTAAATCCTAAATTTTCAAAGAATAAGTCTGCAGTAGTAGTTAGCAAGTATAACTCCTTAATCCCTTTTGAAGATGCATGAATCTCCATTTTTTCATAAAGGAATTTTCCTATACCTTCTCCTTGTTTTGAATGTATAACCGCTAATGAGCGAAGCAACGCTGATTTTCCATGAATTTCAACTCCTAAAACTCCAACAATGACATCATCTTTCGATGCTAACAAAAAATTGTTTATATGGTCCGAAATATCATAATATGGAAGTAATGCTTCAGATAAAAGCTTTTTAATAGCTTCTTCATCTTTTAATCCTGCAAAGGTTATTTTAATATCTTTCATAATCAACATCTACTCTACTTGATATATTTCTCTAATCTTTTCTTAAAACATCTTCATTTAACTTTAAGAGCCTTCGGCCAACTAAAATAAACCAGACAATTAAAAGAACTCCTGATGTTACAGCAATTATTAAAGTGAGAATAACTGATGAAGGTAAGAAGATCAATCTGAAATAATCAGCTAATGAAATTACAAAAGCAAAAATTCCAATATATGCAATTGTTTTGCTGAAAATAGTTTCTCTTAGCATTACAGCAGATACTATAAGACCTGCAATTGAAACAAAAAAGAATCCCATATTGAAGCCTCCAACAGCACGCTGCCCAGTATTGGCAATTATTGCCTGCCCTGCAGCCAGTAAAACTGACTTTTGAACCTCTGTTGTTGCAGCTGCATATTGATCACTTAAAGAAAGCAATGAAAAAGGATTATTTGTTGAAAGGAAGACAGATATTCCAATAATAGCAAGAATTACAGCAATCAACATATAACTTTCACCACTTCTCCTTATTGCAAAGTATAAAGCTAAGAATATAGGTACAAAAAGAATGTAGGCAAACATTTCTAAAAGATAAAAATCTAACAACCCAATAAGCTTGTTACTTTGAAATAATGTAAAAAAAGCAAGTGAATTAGTTTGCTGAGGCCATACAGCAAAAATAATGATTTCCATTAAAAGTAAAACTGCTGCAATAATAGCTCCAGTCCCACCAATTCTATAAAGTCCTTTCCAGCATTCACCTACTGCATTATTATCATTAATCCTCTCTGATTTCAATATTAAAACTCTCCTTTAAATTTTTGCCTTTTAATATCCTTTGGAGTTGCATATGGACATGAATACCTTTCATTTTCTTCTGTATAGGATTTAACAAATGGTATGTCATTTATCTGGACTGATTTTTGAGGACAAAAATTAACACACGCATAGCACATATAACAGAAGACATTTTTTTGCCAAACTGGCTTTTTATGCTCCATTTTAACCTTTCCAGATAAACAAACTTTTTTACAAATTCCACATCCATTGCAATTAGAATCCGGATAAAAGTAATTAACTCCTCCAATATATTCAGAAATGTTCAAACCTAAAATAGCTAATTTTTCTAATATAGAATTAATTAAAGGGTGATATTCAAATTCAATTAAGTATCCCGTATCTTTTTCTTTACTAATTTCTTTATTTAATATGATATTTTGAATTAAATCCAATTTTTCCTGAACTAAGGATTCAAATTTTAAAATATCGGCTTCAGTTGGACATTTATATCCTTTTGGCTTTGGATCGTTCATCCCCATATTAAGAACAAAATGAGAATCTAAAGATTTCTTTTTCTTCTTTAAGATCTTTTCAATTTCATCAAAACCTCTAAAAATAGTACCGCCACGTGTTGCAACTGCAAAAATGTAATCTGCTGAAGATAGATCCACTTTTTTAAGGAACCTTTTTACAGCTACAGGAATGGTAATAGCATGCACGGGAAAAACAAACCCTACAGTACTTCCATTAGTTTTTATGACATCTAGGTCTAAAAGACTCACAATCGGCGTAAGTTTTGCTTCTGAAATCCTTTTCTGCAGCTCTTTAGCTATATATAATGAATTTCCAGTTCCTGAAAAATAGTAAATTTCTGTCTTATCCATTATAACATCCCTCTGTAAAGAATAAAATTAATCCGTCGAATTCTTCATTCGCACCCATTTAATCCTTCTGATATGGTTGAGATTAAAAGATTAAATGAATATTCCATATACTGCTCTGGAGTTATATTATGAATTCCTAAAAGTCCTATCATATCTGATCCTGGATTAACGATTTTTTCACAGTTATTCACCACAAAAACCGCAGTTTTCATTGGATCAAGGTCTTTTTTCATACTTCCATCACTTACTCCCATTTTTATGGAATTACTGATTGCATCCATAAGTTCCTGTGCAACAATCATCTGCTCATCTACGCTTTCTATTTGACTAATATCAAAACTCCTAGCCCTCATATAACATAACTCATGATAATATTCAGGATGTTCATTATAATAGCTAAAAAAGGCGCTACATAACGCTACGAGTCTTTCTAAACCATTTTGATCTTCTCTAATTGACTTTTGGAAAAAATCCATCATAAGATTAAGACCGCGCAAAAGTACAGTAAAATAAAGGGAATCCTTGTTCTTGAAATATAAGTAAAGTGTGGCCCTGTTAACTCCTATTTCTTGAGATATATCATTCATGGAGACATTATTATAACCTTTTTCGAGAAATAATTTCTCTGCAGTTTCAACTATGTATTCACGTCTCTGCTCTTTTTCCTGTTCTTTTAATTTTTTGAATGACATTGGATCACCATAATTACAATAATTTCTATTAACTTACTGATTAATTTTAACAACCTGTTAGTAATATAACATAGTGTTATTTATCATATATAAAATTTTTCTTTTGAGTAATTAAAAATTATATATAAAATGGATATGAAAAATAAAATAAGGTTGTAGAATCATTAATTTCCAATTATATGGTTATTTTTAGGTTATATGCCCTTAAAATAATTTATAATTTTAAAAAATAGTATATTAAGGATAAATAGAGCTTTTGTATAAATTAAAATAATCTATTGAAATTTTCAGCTATTTCTGCAATCTTTTTATCCTTATCCTTGTTCCAGACTATAACTCCAGTTCCAACTACGTTTCCGCCTTTAGATTGAGATATTTTTTTCATCTGACCAATTGCACGGGTTCCTCCTGTCCATTCAAAGCGCAGCTTTTTAGTGACAAAAAGAGCTACTTTTTTGCCTTGAAGTGATGGTATTTGCTCTAAATAAGTTTTCATGGCAAGCGATAGAGAAAATGCGTGCACAGGAGATCCAAAAATTAATGCATCGTATTTATCTACTTCTGGAGGATTTTCAAGCTTTATATCTTTACCTTTAGGCTCATCCCCACCTACCATTTTTACCCTCTGGATTTCTACATCTTTTCCAGCATCTTTAAGCTTTTCTTCAATTTTCCTTGCAACTTCATAGGCGTTACCCGTATATGAATGAACTACAATTCCTATTTTCATAATATAACCCTCTTTAAGTTTTATTTCTAAGCATTATTTAATTACTCAATTGATTATATTTTTTGTGATAAAATAAATACGCTAGTTATCTGACTTATTTTATATTACTAAATATTTTGAACACCAGAACTAATATAAGTCCAACTAAAAATCCTGAAATAAAAAACAATGCATATTGTAAAGAAGATTCTGGTATCTTTTGATTAAACAAATTTATAACTACTAAAAATCCACATAAAATAACCATTAAAGGCGCTGTAATGTTGTTACTACTCATAATTCCAGACATTATGTTACCTTCTTAGTTTTTTAGATATTATAATCTTATTTCAGTTCTCTCAAGCCTTTTATTATACCGGTAAAGCTGTACTGTTATGTATCCAATGAATGCAATTATCAGGATAAACATTATTGAAACTAATCCAATTTCATCAGAGCTGTGTATAAACATTTGCGAAAATATAGCTATCTCTAAAACCAGGAAAATACCCACTGTTATAAGTAAACGGTTATTTCTTTCCATTAATGATTTAACATCAGTATAAATGTTGGGCCTTTCATTTTCATAGGATTTACGCCACATATACCATGGAATAGAGTTATCACCTACGAGTTCCCAACCATCTTCTTTAAGAATCTCAAAATAGTTATCATCAACTCTATTTTGATAATCGACACAATATCGAATCTTTCTGGCTTCCCCTTTTTCAAATTTGAACCTGAGGTAATTAAAATCAATTTTAAATAAATTCCATCCATCCTTTTCCATTTCTTCCAGCCAGTCTTCTATTTTTTCGGGGTTCCAGCCCCACCACCAGTGCCATATTGTTTTTATTTCATTCATGCTAATCGCCCATTTCACTTTTACCATGTTTAAGAAGCTCTTCTAATCGTTCCATTTCAAGTTTTAATAATAATTTACCTCTTTTACTAATTTCATAGATTTTTTTTCTTTGCTCTTCTGAAACTGAAGTTATCAATCCTTCTTTTTCCATTCGAGACAGGCTACCATACATTGTACCTGCTCCAATCTTAATACGGCCATTTGTAATTTCATTAACATGCTGCATGATTCCATATCCATGTCTTGGCTTATTTAAAGAAATTAAGACATAATATGTCGTTTCTGTTAATGGCAAGTACTTTTTTTTAATTTTTTCAGCGTCCATATAACCACAGTTTTATATCGTGCTCCGTTGTATTACACTGCGATATATCGTGTGACGTTATATATAAATCTATGTGAAATGAGTATATCTAAACTAGAAAAAGAAGTTAAAAATACGAAATGTTATTTAAAATAATACCAATAATTACCATTTGTTTCTCTTTGTATATCTTCATCAGAGGTAAAATCAATTTGTATTTCACCTAAAACATCTTGAGGATAACCATTATTTTTTAATTCCCATAATGTCAATATTTTTAATTCATCCAGTAAACCATTATCTTCAGCTTCCTCTAATTCAGCGTCTCTTTCAAATAAATACCATATAACAAGGTATTTTGGATTAATATCTATTGAACCATAATGAAAATTACTGAAAATAGGAGGATTTTTATTTTTAACCTGTTCCCTAACTCGATTTATTGAAGTGTTTATAATCCGGTTAAATTTAAGCTCAATCTTTCTTTCAGCTTCCAAATCTAGTCTAAGATTTTCTTTTATATGATCTCAACCTTTAAAAGTTTGAAATTAACCCTTCGGGTAATCCTTCATCAGCCATCCATGCCCTTAATGTTTTATTAAAAAGTTCTGGATTTTCTATATTCCATATGTGTCCAACCTTCAAGGCCACTGCTCCTTTAGAATTTGGAAGCACATCTAAGAGATTTATTGCAGATTCTTTGATTATCCTAAAATCCTTTTGCCCAGTCATTACAAGAACAGGCACATCCGTATTTTTAAGACCAGATGGCATCTTAAAAAACATGTTTTCTCTAATAATTCTATCTAAAGAATCTGGTTTAATAACATATGTGGATTTCTTAAATTCACCACGGAGATTTTTCGGTATATTGTAAGCCCTCACATAACTCATTATACGAATAGTTTTATTTTTATCCGGCAGATAAATCTCAATAAGATCATTTAATAGATTTAAAAAAGATAAACTTGGTCTTGAATTACGTACAAGGGCGCCACTGATTAAGACACGATCTACGACTTCTGGAGCAACGCTTAAAATCTGAAGGGCGATTTGAGCCCCAAGAGAAATCCCTACAAGATGGGCTTTTCCATTTTTTGCCTTATTTTTAATTATATCAATTATAACGTCTGTAGTCCCTTTAATAGTGAAAGGTTTAACTTCAGCATTTTTCCCATGTCCTGGAAGATCAAGACATATACAATGATAATCACCGAAGGCTTCTAATTGCTTATCCCACATCCAGCCAGCTATTCCTTCACTGTGTAGAAATATAATTGTTTCATCATTACTTTTACCTGCTTCTTTGAAATATAAATCCATAAAATTCCCTTTCACATTTTCTTTAATATAATATCTTAGATATTTTTAATTCTTTATTAAAAACCAGTAAGTCATTCCTGCAATTATAAAAGCAAATACTGAGGCTATTAGATCATTTAAATCAAAAGGAGAATTCATAAACATTTGGTGTAATATTTCAATGATAACAAGCAGAATAAATCCAAAAACTATCGAAAAGTAAAATATCTTATCTATATGTAGACGATATTTGCTCTGTTCACATATAAATGCAATTAAATAAGGAAATGAGAGCGCTACCCCAAAATTAGGAAGAATTCCAATAATCAAGTTAATTGAATTACTTAAAATAAGTGCAATCGGACGGATTAAATATGTGATTATCCATAAGAAATAGCCAAGAAATGCCATAAACTTGATAAATCCTATTTTATTATCTAATTTCATGATTTGACCTTATATTTAATAATTAATAATTAGAAAATATAAGCTAAGACTAATATTTAAATTTATCCTAAAGTGAGATAAATAATTTAATATTATCTCATTAAAGATTTTAGGGCTATTAAAACAAACCACTGTCTTTTAATCTTTCCTCCATCCACATTGCCCTTTTATCTACCTTTTCTTTAATTAATAAAGTCAGGGCAAATGCTGCAATTGGAAATACCGTTAATAAGCCCACATTATACCAATAAATACTCCATATAATTCCTCCAATCACTTCACGAAGTGCTCCAACTGCATACGTAAGCGGCAGATAGGGATGTAAAGACTGGAAAAATGGAGGTAGAATTTCAACCGGGAAAATACCACCAGTTGCTGTAATCTGTAAAACTAATATTACGATTGCAATAGCTTTTCCAGCATTTCCAAAGGCAGATGTTAATGAATAAACCACTATCATCGCACATATACTTATATACAGAGTTGTTACTGCAAATAAAAATGCAGAAGACATTTCTACATTCAAGTATAATGAGCCCATCACAACCAATAAAGACTGTATAGTAGCTATTATTAAAAATAATCCCATTCTACCAATATAGATACTTTCAGCAGTATATTTTTTAGTGCCTTTCTTTATTCTCATTGTAATCATTGCAATTGCTATAATACACCCGATCCATAAAGAAATAGGAATATAAAATGGGGCAAGAGCAGATCCATAGGTATTTACCCTATATTCATGTTTTTTATCCATTTCTACAGGACTTTCAAAGTAATTTTTTACATCATCCTGATTCATATTTGAAAATGCAATTAAATTGTCAATATCTCCCTCATTAATAGCATTTAGTTTCAATGCTGCCGTTTGGATTGCACTTCTAATTGTAGGCCATTTTTCGTTAACGAGGGTTAATTTTGAAGATGCTTCATTAATTTTCTGATTTATTTCATTCTTCTTACTTGCTAAGAGATTAATGCCATTATCCATTTCGTCAATTGAGCTTTTGACTTTCGACAATTTACCTTGTGGATTATTACTGTCTTTTATTGCTGTTTCCACTTCTTGTAGAGCTCCAAGTACTTTAGTAGTTTTTGCAATATTGTCTTCAAGTTGAGCAATCAATGGTTTTAAGTTTTGGTCACCTGTTGCATTGTAAAGTGCTGTTAAAGCAGCATCTGTTGTTTTTAAGTATGTAAGCATGCTACCCACATTTGATTCCATTCCTTGAACAGTAGTTAATGCTTGTTGGGGATTAGCCGAAATTTGAACATATAATGAATCATATTCTTTTCTTATAGTATTTGACTGCTTTTGGACCTCTGGAAGTTCTGTAACGATCTTTGACCATACTTGATTTACAGTAGCCATATCAGAATTTGCTTGTGCAATATTTGAATCAATATTTTCCAGTTTTCCATTTAATTCGTTTATAAATGATTTTGTTTTAAGTAAATCTGCTTTGTTTTCTTTAGCTAATTGTCCTATATTACTGAGTTTACCAAAAATGATCCCATCAATGGTCTTAACTACTTCATTATTAATTTTTGACTGAACTGCATCTGCTCCAGCGTTGGTAAGCCTTGGTGCAACGGGATTAAGTTTATCATTAACAATATAGTCTATTTTAGCTTGATGAGGAGTTGATGTTTCAATAGATAATAACTGTTCACTAAAATTACCGGGGATTACTAAAACTGCATAATAATCTCCATATTTAACCCCATTCAATGCATTATCTTTATCAACAAACTGCCAGCTAAAGTTTGTATTATTTTTAAGTTCATTAACCAAAATATTTCCCACATTATAGTGTGTATCATTAGCCGCATACCCGGAATCGTCATTAACTACTGCTACTTTGATATTATCAGTTTGGGCATATGGATCCCATGTTGCTTCAATATTAAGCAATGCATAAAGTGATGGTATTAAAATAATTACTGCTATAACAACTAAAACTGCAGGGTTACGTACTATGGCTTTAATATCGCTTTTAAATATTTCCCTTGCTCCTTTTATCATTTAATCATTCCTTATAAATTGAAATTAATAATCTTGTAAAATTAATTATAGTAGTTTTGTACATGACTACTATCCAAGAAAATATATAAACTTCCATCAAGTATTTAAATTTTACTAAAGTAGTTACGTTAAAAACTACCCATTAAACAAAAAAATTTAAAATGAAACATTAAATAAATCTCTAAAATGCCAGTTAGACCTGCTAATAAATAAATTTTAGATTCAATAATCCAATTTAATTGAACAAAAAAATAAAATGGTTAATCTGGCTTATTCTAATTCCACTTCTGGCGTGTATTCCCATACTGCACCAAATAGAATACTTACAAAACCAATAAGATAAGGATTTCTGGAAGTAATTCCTGATTTTGTCTTTCCAGGATAAGGAGGTACATACATAAATTCCTCATCATCAATAAGTATTAAAATAAATTTAGAATATTGTTCTGGAGGCAATGGAAGATTAACTAAATATTTAGAAAGTTTTCCAAAATCAGAAATGTCTATTTCATTTCCATCATGTACACTTAAGTTATTTAACCCATAACGACTGGCAATGCCTTTATCCTTTCCAAACATTAACAATTCAATTTCTAAATCATTATCACTTATAAAAGAAATTAAATTAATGTAATCTGAAGGTAAAACCAGTTTTAATGAATTTTGAGCCTTACCAATTAATTCTTCCATGCTGTGTTCAACGTTATTTTCACCAAAAAGAGTCCATATAATTTCAGCACTTTCAGTTTCCATATTGCTCTTTTCAAGCTGTTCTAATTCTTGAAGTGCATTTTTCTCTGCATTTTTGTGAACTTTTATAAGATTTCTAAGTGCAATTCTTGGAGGAACTGCCCTATAAATTGCAGGTTTAGAACTAACCCTCATGACAAGCCCTTTATCCATTAGACCTTTCAAACTCTGATATACACTGGGTTTAGGTACTCCTAAGTATTCATATACCATTTTAACTTCTGCACGCTCAAATAGTACTAGTGCAGAATATACTTTGGCCTCATATTCTGCCAGCCCCATAGTTTTCAGGGAATCAATAAGGTCTTTTGATATTTCAGTCATAATAAAATCTCAGTAGTTTTAATCTAAACTAAGTATAATTCCGTACAATGATATAAATTTGGTTATATTAGCAACATTCAATTATCATAATAAATATACTAAAAATAATATTAAGAGGTTTTATTATGATTACTGGTATTCATTCAAAAGGTGATGGAAAGATAAAATGGGCTTCAACAGACTGGTTAGAAAACAATTTGGATGAAAAAATTATGATACTTGACGCACAGCCAGATATTCATGATTATATTAAAGAACACATCCCTGGAGCGTGTTATTTTAATGAATGGTTCCTTAGACAAATGTTAGGAAATATACCGGGTAGTTACATTCCACAAGATGCAATTCAGGCAATATTTAGGAAACAAGGGATAAACAGAGACATTCCTACAATTGTGTATACTGGTAGAGGCGCATATTTTAAAAGAGGAGATGGATGGGGACAATCAATGACTGCTTATTCACTGGCAAGATTTGGACATAATGATATCTACCTTTTAGATGGAGGCATAGACAAGTGGAAAGAAGAAGAAAAAGAGCTAACAAAAGTTTTTCCGACGATAAAAGAATCCAAATTTGAACCGATACTTCGTGAAGATTATTATGTGACTTATGAAGAGTTTAAAGCAATTAAAGATAATGATGATGTTGTGGTGCTTGATGCACGGCCGTTTAAGTATTATTCAGGGCCAAGTATGTGGATTAAGCACGGTCATATCCCTGGTGCTAAACATCTGCAAGCAGTCGCTTTTATGCATTCGGATAATCGGCAGTTACTCAAAACGGAGGATGAAATAACTTCACTTGCAGAAGAATGTGAAGCTACACCAGATAAAACAATTATATGTTACTGTGGGACCGGAAGAGAAGCAACTAACTTATTTGTGGTCTTTAAATGGTTTTTGGGTTATGAAAAAGTGAAAATATATGAGGGTTCCATTACAGAGTGGACGCAGCGGGATGATAATCCAACAGTTACTGGGCCAAATCCTTATTAAAAATAAAACTTATTTTTAAATAAAGAATTATAAATACCTGTTGAATTAATATGTAATTTAACTGCTTACTTATCTAATTTTGGAGATTTAAATTTGATTGAACTACTAATTGCAGGAATAACTCTAGGTTTCTACGCTGGCTTCTCACCGGGCCCACTACTTGTCCTCGTAATCTCACAAACACTAAAACACGGCTACAAAGAAGGCATGAAAGTTGCATTTGCACCAATAATCTCAGATATACCCATCATAATACTCTGTTTACTATTCCTGTCGCTTATTTCAGGATACAATTCAATTTTAGGTATTATTTCAATTATTGGAGGTTTATATTTACTCTATCTTGCCTATGAAAGTTTTAAAACAAAAGGAATAACTAGAGATATAACCTTAGAAAAGCCCAAATCTCTAACAAAAGGGGTAACTCTCAACCTCCTAAATCCTGCACCTTATTTATTCTGGATAACTATTGGCGGCCCCATAATAATCCCTGCTTATGCTGAAAATATCTTATCGCCATTATGGTTTATTATTGGTTTTTATGTGCTTTTAGTTGGTTCAAAAATAATTCTGGCTTATGCAGCGGGAAAATCACGAGATTTCATAACTGGAAAGGTTTATATTTATATAATGCGCGTTATTGGAATCTTTCTTGTAATCTTTGCGCTTTATTTCTTCAATCAGGGTATTCAACTCCTAATATGATGGATTAAAATAAAAAAGGTTTTTAGGTGTTAATATTAGGGTTATGCAATTCTATTCGCCGCCCCCTCCACCGTCACCGCCTCCATCGAATCCCCCACTATCGAATTCACTATCAAATCCAGAATCAAAATCAAAGGAATCCATGGAATCAAATGCGTCTGTAAAATCGAAATTTGTAAATACATCTCCAAAGTCGCCGCCGCCCAAATCATCAAATTCATCAAAATCTATATCTCCATAATGTCTGAATGTTCCATACCATCTGAATTTACTAAATGTATAAGTGGTACCTACTACTGCTGTACTTGCAAATAGTGAAGCTATTTTTTTAGAATTGTTCTTAAACCATTCGAAATAATAATCATCAGTTAAGAATATATTTGATCCTCCCATCATGAGATACGCTTTAGCTCGTTCTGGGTCCGCATCTATCCATTTATCAAGATATTTTCCTTCTTCTTTTAATTTGACTATCATGTCCCTTGCTTCTATTCCTTTAGCACTTAATGTATATTTCTTTCCTAAAAATTTCTTTTCTACATTAAAATAGCCATCCAAAGCTAAAGGATCTAGTATTGTCTTCCACCCATAGCGACGCCCATATGCTTTATGAACACGCTGCTGTAGTATCCGAAGTCTCTTACTATCCGCTTTACTGGGTAAATACCTTCTAAAAACCTCCTCATGAGGTTTAAGAGGCATGTTAAAGTTTTTTCCCTCTTGCAAGTAAGTTTTTTTCACTGTTTTAGTGCCAAAAATTCCCTTTTTTTCAACTTCCATTACATCTATTTTAAAAACATTTTTAAAAACAAGGTCTATTAATGTAACTTTTAACAATTCTCTTGATGTTGTCCCTTGGCCATAGTTTCCTTCATGATTTAGAAGTATAAGTGATTCAGCAGGAGTTAAATTCAATGAAACTATATTGGATTTATTAGAAATAGCTAATAAATCAGGTTTTTCATTATATTGGGTTTTTATACTCTTCATTCTTGGTTTTAATTTTTCCAAACTCTTACCACAATTTTCACAAAAGTTTGCAATCTCAACATTTTCTTTACCACATTCTGGACAAAATTTGGAGATTGTTTTCAATTTTTCTCCACATACTTGACAGAACTTGTAATTTTCCTCGTTATCGGCTCCGCATTTGGGACAAACTGTCAATTTCCTCACCAAAATTTTTCAATTAAGATTTATATTTCTTTAAATTGGAGTATAACTTATCGATATATATTAATTTCGTTTTTATGCGCTACTATATTCATTATAAATCTATAAAAAATACTTTGAGACAATTGATAAGTTAATAAAGAACTATAATTTAATCTATAATCAATCTAATAACTATACTCCTTTATTATAATGGAAGTTTTGTTCAAATTATCATATTTAACCCTAAGAGTGACTTTTTAATTTAAATGGATGTTTATATTTGTTTTCATATTAGTAAAGAAAAACTATATATGATACATTGATAATATAATAATACTCACACCCAAGGTTATATATTGACCTTAAATCGTTTTGTTTTTTAGACTTTTGTTTATTAATTAAATTTAAATGTGTTTAGAATTAAATAGCATATTTCTAAAGTTTTTAAAGGATTAATTAGCTTTATTAATCAAAAACTAAATGAGGCAATCCAATGGGAAAACTAAAAGTTCAAGAATATCAAAAATTAATTAGCATTCTAACAGATAATGAGCAATACTTATCTACATCGGTAGAAGAAAAAGCAGCAGATATACTTGAAAGTATTGTCATTGAAGCTAAATCAAAAAATAGCAGTGCAAGTAAAGCTAAAATTAATCTAATCACTACTCCTCAAGGGCCAGAAATTGGAGTAAGTTTTGAAGAATAATTTATTTTTTTTAAATTGGTTCTAGTATTTCATAGAGCCCATCTATACCTTTATATTACATTTCTTAATCATGTCTAAAGATACAGGTCATAAAATTCAGAATTATCAATATCTTCAATTATACGTCTATAATATTTTTGAAATTGCTCTTTTTCATGCCTAATATATTCATAATTGTATGATTCTCCCTTTGGAGGATTTAATTCAAGAATAATTACGATATTATTCATTTTGACTTCTGAATCGACATGAACTGGATTTTTATATTGAGATAATTTTTCATTAATTAGTGGTTCTAATTCTTTTGGAGATTTCTCATCAATAAAACCGAGTTTATAAGGATTTTCTTTAATTATTCTAACGTATTTTAACATAATGTCACCATTTTTTAAAAGAGAAGATTATGGAGGATAATCAGAAGGATATATTCCTCCTGATTATTTTTTGGGTAGCAAAGAATCTTTTTCAAATTACTTAAGGATATATAAGCACGCAATTAGGTGCTTATACAAAGATTGCTTGGAAAATGTCTAAAGGACATTAATGAATTATTACATATTTAAAGGAATGGATAAAATCCTGATTATATCCAATAATAACAATATCATTTACATTGAGTAAAGTATTATTTGGAGAACATAATATAAAAAATTTTACTAAACAACTTTTATTGTATTAAAAATCCATTAGAACCACAAAAAATTAAAAACAATCTAAATTTGTTTAGACTTTATAATAAAGATTTAAAAGCTTAATATTTATAAATATGCTTTTAGTATAACTGACAAAATCAAAGAGCATATTACCATTAATTCTAAAGAAATTATTATTATTCAATCAAAAGCATTTTTAACTATTATTTTCATCATTAGCTAAAAGTATTATATAAAAATATAAAAGTAATAAGTTACAATATAATTATGGTGAATTCCTACACTGCAGGAAAATCCCAAGATATTTATGGACTTTCAAATCTTGTATTAACTAATTCCATATGTTAATTCCAAGTGATAGGGGATCATAACCCCCATGATCCCTTATCTTAATTTTAAAGTAATGAAATATTTACTAAGATAAAATAACTTTAAATTATTTTTAAATAACCGCGAATCAATTTGAATTCTATTTTTATATAATTCCTGTTTTCATTAAATAAAAAAATGATTTTAATAAGTTCAAAATTAAATTGTACCTATGAAAGCTGAAGAAGTGCACGGACATATTGGAATGATGAATGCAAAAGTAAATGAGATTATAGGCAAAAAAACTCAGGGAGTACATTTTGGAGGATATAGAGAATTACTTGCAGCTGTAGCTTCAATTGAAGAATTCTATGATTTAAGCTATGCTCCAAAGACCGAAGAAAGAAGATCAGATATCATGAACATTATGATAAATGCAGTTTTAGAGGAACAATCTACAGACCAGATATACCAATCACTAAAAAATAAAGGTTTGGCTGATGAAGATGCCTCAAAAGTAGCATCTACTGAAGAGCAACGAATTAGAAACCTTGCAAGCTGGTATCAATATTATGGTGGAGGATACAAGTTTTTTAGCGCACAATGTGAAAATAAAGTTTGTGAAAAATGCAAAGAAGCTTATAAAGATGATAAGAAGTATCCCATTGAACAATTAAACATGTTACCTCCATTAGATGGTGAATGTAAATGCGATTTAATGTTTTATAGAAAATAACTTGAATAATTTATTTAATGTAGCTAAGGAGGATTATACTTTTGTTATATAGGAATTTTGGAAAAACAGGGAAAAAAGTTTCAATACTCGGTTTTGGATGTATGAGGCTTCCAGTAATTGATTGTAACTATGAAAAAATAAATGAACCCCTAGCAACTAAAATGCTCCAATATGTCATAGATAATGGAGTAAACTATGTTGATACTGCTTATACTTATCATGGAGCATCTGCAGCCGCACCCGGTAAAAGCGAAATTTTTGTTGGAAATGCTCTAAAAGAAGGGTTACGAGAAGAAATTTATCTATCCACTAAATTACCAAGCTGGCTTGTCCAAAAAAAAGAAGATTTAAATTATTTTCTAGATGAGCAGCTTAAAAGACTTCAAACTGATAAAATTGATTTTTACCTCCTCCACGGTTTAGGTAAAAATACATGGGAAATACTCAAGAAATTTGATGTTTTAGACTTTTTGGACTCTGCAATTGAAGATGACAGAATAGGATATGCCGGTTTTTCCTTTCATGATGAATTAAAACTCTTTAAAGAAATTACTGATTCCTACAACTGGAGCTTTGCTCAAATTCAATATAATTACATGGATCATGAATTTCAAGCTGGAAAAGCGGGACTTGAATATATATCAACTAAAAATATGGGAACTACAATTATGGAACCCCTAAGAGGAGGCTGTCTCACAAACAATATCCCTCAAGACATTCAGGACATATGGAAAAAGTCCAGTACTAAAAGAAGTCTCGTAGAATGGGCATTACGTTTCCTATGGGATCATGAAGAAATAAATGTTGTTTTAAGTGGTATGAGCACCATAGAACATGTTAAAGAGAATATTAAGATTGCACAAGAGGGATTTGCTAATAGTCTTACAAATGATGAGAAAAATTTGATTCATGAAGTTAAAGAATCTTATAACGAGAGAATCTATGCCAGATGTACTGGCTGTAATTACTGTATGCCTTGTCCAGAAGGCGTTGACATTCCCTTAAATCTTAACCTATTAAATGATGTCCATGTTTATCAGAACATGCAAAAACCATCTGGAAATTATTCATTCCTAAAAGCAAAGAAGCAGAGCGCATCTTTTTGTACCCAATGCGGTGAATGCGAGGAAAAATGTACCCAAAACATCAGGGTAATGAAATACCTTAAAGAAGCTGCTAAAACTTTTGAAAAGGAAAATTAGATAAAATTATAAATTAAATCTAAATTTATTCATTCTATATTGGCTTAAATAATGTTATCATTATATTTAAAGACAATTTACATCCTAATTCATTTTTAACTTATTTTTAAGGTAATGATCATTAATTTTTCTCTAATAATTTAATTTTAAATCATTAAATCATAATTTACTTATTAATAAAATGATATAAATTATATTATTAAGTTATTATGGGGGAGCAAAGATCGTAACTAAAGATAATTTAATGGAAATATTTGAGAAATCCCCAATTGGTATTATATTTTACGATAAAGATGGCAGATTTGTTGATATAAACCATTCTGGTTTAGAAATTGCTGGTATTTGTTCTAAAGATGTTTGTAAAAATATCAATCTGTTTAGTAATCCTCATGTTAAAAAAAGGAAAACCGAATTACTGAAAAAAGAATTAATTAAATTTCAAGCTTCCTTAAATTTTGATAATATTAAAAGAAGTAATTTTTACAATCCCCAAAGAAATGGTATTGCTTTTATTGATTACACTATTTCTATTACTGATTCTGGTTATCTGGTTCAAATTCAAGATATAACCGAAGAAAAAAATGCTCAAAAAAAATTAATAGAAAATGAGAAAGAAAGTAGACAGCTTATTGAGTCTCTAAATGAAGGTATATGGATCATTGATAAAGAGGATTATACTACTTTTGTAAATGGCCGTATGGCTGAAATGTTAGGTTACAGTGTAGAAGAAATGTTAGGAAAACACTTATTTTCATTTATGGATGAAGATGGTATTGAGATTGCAGAAGAGTATTTAAAGAGACGTAAAAGTGGTTTAATCGAGCAACATGATTCTGAATTTGTAAAAAAGGATGGAACTAAACTTCATGTGACCATAGGCGGATCTCCATTAACTGACGAAAATAATAATTACATCGGAGCTATTGCAGCCGTAATGGACATTACTGAACGTAAAATAGCCGAAGAATCTCTTTTAAATTCCCAACAGATGTTAGAAAATGTACTGGAAAACTTCCCAGGGGTTGTATTCTGGAAAGATTATAATTTAGTTTATCTAGGATGTAATCGAAATTTCTCTAATGGTGCAGGACTTAATGATCCATCAGAAATTGTTGGAAAAACAGATTATGATTTACCTTGGGGAAAAACTGAAGCAGATGATTACAGGGCCGATGATCGTCAAGTTATGAATAGGGGTGTGCCCAAACTACATATTATCGAAACTCAGCTCCAATCAAATGGAAGTATAGTCTGGTTTGATACCAATAAAATCCCACTTTTCGATTCTAAAGGTAAAGTAATAGGAATACTTGGAGCATCTAATGATATAACCCAGTTAAAGGAAATTGAAGAGGAATTAAGGAAAGCACGTGCCCATTTAGAAGAGCAGGTTCAGAAACGGACAAAAGAACTTAAAAGTGCTTATATATCATTAAAAGTTAATGAACAGAAGTTTCGTGAGCTATTTAATGAAGCAACCGATATGATAACTCTGGTCCAATTAAATAAAGACGGAACGCCAGGTAAATTTATAGAAGTAAATGATATTGCATTTAAAAGATTGGGTTATAGTAAAGAAGAATTTCTTCATATGACTCCCCTAGACATTATAGCTCCAGAATGCTTAAAAGATGTACCAAATAATGCTAAAGAATTAGAAAAGAACAGGCAAGCTAGATTTGAAATAGTTCATTTAACCAAAGATGGGGAACGAATACCTATAGAAAATAATAATCATCTCTTTGAAATGGGAGGAAAGACTGTCATTCTTGCAATTTCACGTGATATTACTGAACGAAAAAAGATGGAAAATGAAATGAATGAACTGATTAAAGAATTAGAACGCTCCAATGAAGAGTTAAGAAGATTTGCTTATATAACTTCCCATGATTTGCAGGAGCCTTTACGTACCATTGCAAGTTTTACTCAACTACTCGAACGTAGATATAAGGGTAAATTTGATAAAGATGCTGATGAATTCATGGATTATATTGTAGATGCCAGTGTAAGGATGAAACAAATGATCCAAGATTTATTAGAGTATTCAAGGGTAGCTACAAAAGGAGAAGAATTTGAAGAAGTTAATAGTGAAAATGTCATTAAACAAGTGATAGACAGTTTAAAAATTATAATTGATGAAAATAACGCTGAAATAACCTATGATTCTCTTCCTAATGTATTTGCTGATGAAAGTCAAATCAGGAGAGTATTTCAAAACCTCATAAGTAACGCCATTAAATATAGAAAGCCTGAAGAGCCACCTAAAATCCATATCGGAGTTATTAAAGATGATGAGAACAAGGAATATATTTTCAGTGTTTCTGATAACAGTATTGGAATAGAAGAACAGTATTTTGAACGTATTTTTACCATATTCCAGCAGCTCCATACATTAGACAAATATAAAGGTACTGGAATTGGACTATCAATTGTTAAGAGAATTGTTGAACGTCATGGTGGCCATATTTGGGTTGAATCCTCGTTAGGTAAAGGTTCTACGTTTTATTTTACTATCCCCTTCAAACATTAACTAAATTATATTAAAAACAAACTTCTTTTTATAAGTCTTATAATTATAAAATAAGGGATTACTATGGCAGAGGACTATTATATTGATCTTGAAAAATATTCTTTAGAACGATTTCAACAGGAGTTAAAGGCTGCAGAACTTCTTCCAAGTAGAAAAATACTAAAAGAAAATATTGATGAGAGATTTAAAATTTTAAGGGATAATAAAATTGAAAATCTTAATGATCTTGCAAATTCATTAAAAACTCCTAAAAAAGCCAACGAATTCGCCCTAAAATCAGGCATCCCTGCAAATTATTTCCTAATTTTAAGAAGAGAAGTAAACAGTTACACCCCCAAGCCCGTTAATCTCAATAAATTTCCCGGAATTAAAAAAAACGTTATAAATGAATTAAACAATATTGGAATAAAGAATACTGCTCATTTATTCAAAAAAGTTAAAAAATTTGAGGATAGGAAAAAATTAGCATCTAAAACAGGTATAGATGAAAAATACATCCTAGAATTAACTAAATTAACTGACTTATCAAGAGTTAAATGGATTGGGCCCATCTTTGCCCGAATTTTCATAGATTCTAAAATTGATACTGTCGAAAAATTATCAGAAGCTAATGCAGAAACTCTTTACAAAGAGCTTATTGAAATTAACAACCAAAAGGATTATACTAAAGCCAAGTTTATTCAAAATGATGTTAAGTTGTGCATAGATGTTTCTAAAATGATACCTAAAGTAATACAATATTAAATGGAGGAGTTATACGACCTTTGAAAGGAAAATAAGTGCCATATTTAAACTTGATGAGGAAACCTGGTTAAAACATGCTAATCCTTGGAGTGTATGGACAAGAAATACTGCTTTACCTGCATTAGTTATTGCTTTTTGGAGTAGAGTTTGGTTAGGTTGGTGGGCTGTTATTCCTATCATTATAGCTATATCTTGGACTTATTTAAACCCAAGATTATTTGAAAAGCCAAAATCAACAGATAATTGGGCTTCAAAGTCAGTTTTAGGCGAAAGAGTGTGGTCAAATCGAGATAATGTCAAGATTCCAGATCATCATAAAAGAGCGCCTAATATCTTAAATATTATTGCAGGAATAGGTGCAATATTCGTTATATGGAGTGTTTATTCTCTTGAAATTTGGCCCCTAATAGTTGGTTTTTCCCTTGTTTATTGTGGAAAGCTGTGGTTCCTAGATAGAATGGTCTGGCTTTATGAAGATATGAAACATGTGCAAGAATATGTTAAATGGCTTTACTAAAATATTTATAATCGAGGTTTATTATGGATAAATTCATGAAAACTGCCTTTGAGGAAGCAAATAGAGGATTAGAAGAAGGAGGCATACCTATCGGCTCCGTACTTGTCCATAATAATAACATCATAGGCAGGGGACATAACCGACGTGTTCAAAATGGAAGTGTAACCCTTCATGGCGAAATGGATGCATTAGAAAATGCCGGTCGGCTTTCAGGAGCTATTTATAGCAAATGTGTTCTTTATACAACTCTATCACCTTGCTCAATGTGTTCTGGTGCAATTTTACTTTATAAGATACCTAAAGTAGTTATAGGAGAAAATAAAACATTTAAAGGTGAAGAAGAGCTACTCAAATCAAGAGGAGTTGATTTAGAAGTTATTCAAGATCAATCATGCATTGATATGATGTCTAATTTTATCAATAATCATCCAAAATTATGGTACGAAGATATAGGATTGTAAGGACAATCAAAAGATTTTATAGGTTAATAACATGATAAGAGAAGCTAATAAAAATGATTTTGATTCAATCATTGAACTATGGCAAGAAATGATGGATTTTCATATTGAAAGGAGTAATTTATACCAGATAAAGCCTAATGCAAAAGAAGTATATTCAGATTATCTAACTTATGTTTTAAAAAGCCCAGAGTATGTTATACTAGTTTTTGAAGCAGATGATAAAATAAGAGGATATTTAATGGCCACTGAATCTTCAGAACCCCCAATTTATGATGAAAAAGTAGGATTAATATTAGAATTATCTATAAGTGAAAAATATAGAAACAAAGGGATTGGAGAAACATTATTGGACGAAATTGAGAAATATTTCATGAATAAAAGCATTAAACGAATGGAATGTATGGTTTCGGATTTAAATGAAATATCCAAAAACTTCTGGTTTAAAAATGGATATATTCCTTATAATTTAATGTGTGTTAAAAAATTAGGTTGAATTTAAAAAAGAAAAAAGTAAAATTAGTTTTCGATAATTTTACCATCCAGAACCCTTATAATTCTATCAGCTTGCTCAGCAACTGATAAATCGTGTGTAACAATAATTAATGTCACATTCTCTTTCTCGTGAATATCTTTAAGCCCCTCAAGAATCATTTTGCCAGTTTTAGAGTCCAATGATCCAGTAGGTTCATCTGCTAGAATTATAGAAGGATCATTTGCAAGTGCACGTGCAATAGCCACCCTTTGCCTTTCACCACCTGAAAGCTCTGTTGGCTTTCGATTGAGTTTATCTGAAAGGCCAACATAATCAATGAGCTTTAAAGCTTTTTCCCTCTTTTCTTTATTAGATAAATTTCCTTCATACATTGGAATTTCCACATTTTCAATTACTTTTAAATTTGGAATCAAGTTGTGGAGCTGGAATATAAAACCTATTTCCATTGATCTAAAGTGGTTTAAATCCTTTGTTTTAGTTAAATCATAACCTGCAACATTTAGAGATCCTTCACCGGGCTTATCCAGTGCCCCTAACATATTTAAAAGGGTTGATTTACCAGAACCTGAAGGCCCAATAATCGAAACAAATTCTCCTTTTTTGATAGTTAAATCTATTCCATTTAAAGCAGTGATTTTACCATTATCAAAGCTCTTTTTAAGATTCTTAATTTCAATGATATTATTTGGAGCTTCATATTGTTTATCTAAAGTTCTTGCTTCCATTTAATCCCCTCCACTATTCATATCTTAATGCTTCTGTAGGTGGTAGTCTACTTGCCCTGTAAGCTGGATAAAATCCACCTATTAATCCTACAAATAGAGCTATTCCCAGTGCCTTTGCAAAGGTATCCATTGTATATACTGGCTGAATAAATCCGCCCATACCTCCCATCATCAAAAGCTGAATAGCCACTAGACCCATTACTATTCCAACAACACCTGCAAGTAATGTAAGTACAATAGATTCTCCAAGAATCATGCCTAATATTCTTCTATTCTTCCATCCTACAGCTTTTAAAACTCCAATCTCCCTTGTTCTCTCAAATACTGTCATTATCATGGTATTTATTACTCCAATTCCACCAATAACTATGGCAAGAAGTGAAATTGCCCATGAAGCAGTGTCAATCATTTGAAGCCCAGAATCAACCTTTCCAAAGTCTTCCAGTGATTTTACTGTCATTAGTTCCTTTGTATATGTGTCATCTATTTTTTTGGTTACTTCATCTAGATTTGCATCTTTATCAAGCTTTGCAAACACCATTGTAACCTCATCATCCTTCTTGTCTATATCTTGAAGCTTATCTAAAGGCATAAACGCTCCACCGTCTTTTTGTAGGTCTCCAGTTTCAAATATTCCAGTGATTTTAAATTCTTTACCAGAAATTTCTAAAGTATCCCCTACAGTTTTATTGAGCTTTTGGGAGGCCGCTTTACCCAGAATTATTTCATTTTTATTGTCTGAAAAGCCCTGTCCATTTATCATGCTAACTCCACCAAGAGATAGCTTATCACTCCGCATACCCATTACTACAAAATATGGATTATCCGCTATAGGATAAACTCCAATCAGAACCCCCACTGCATCCTGAACTCCAGTTATGTTAATTATATCATCTACGCGCTTATCATCAATAGAACTGAACATCATATCTGATACATTTGCCTCTACTACCAAGAAATCAGATCCACCTGACTTAAGAGTCTCTTCTGTGGAATATTTCAGTCCATCTGTAATTACCCCCAGTGCAACAATGGTTGCTATTCCAATAGCAATTCCAATTATCGCTAAGGTTGTTCTTGTTTTACTTCTAAATGGATTTTTTACTACAAGTCCTAAAAATGACATTTTCTTCTCCCCAGGTTACTTTTACATGTTATAATAAAATCTGTTCATATTATCTACAACCAGATAACTATTCACATTAATGCATAAAATTTTGGCTAATCATGAATTTTATTAGCTTGAATGCTTTTCAACATGAAGATATATAAAGATTTGCTTAAATAAACTTGAATTTTAGTCCATGTTAGTTAAATACCAAAAATAAAGCCTAAATTAATAGTATATGAAAATATCATGTAAAATAAGCTAAAATATCTAAAAAAAGCATTAATTAAAAATAAAATTATATCGAGGTTATTTAAAATTAGTTCATTTTAGTTAAAATAAAATAGATTATGCTTTTTTACCAGTAGAATCAAAGAAGGGAGGATATTAATATCCAGTTAGGAGGCGGCTTTGATTCTTTCAAAAAATAAATAGTTTTACCCACCCGCCCAAAAGCATAATCTAATGAAATCTATTATTTTTCATTTACTCCAGTTAAGGATTTTACCGTCGCTCATCTGGATAGTTTGATCTGCAAATTGTGCAGATGAAGGATTGTGAGTAACTACAACTACACTAACCCCTTCATTCTGGTTTAGGTCTTGAAGTATTTGCATTATTGAGTTTGCATTTTTAGTATCCAGTTCTCCTGTGGGCTCATCAGCCAATATGATAGAAGGGTCATTAACAAGAGCTCTAGCTATTGCAACTCGCTGTTGTTCTCCTCCAGAAAGCTGCCCTGGGAGTTTATTATACTTACCATTTAATCCCATTTTATCCATGATTTTTTTGGCTTTTTCTGTGTCTTCTTTAATCATAGGAAGCATAACATTCTCTAATGCAGAAAGTTGTGCCATAAGGTTGAATCTCTGGAATATAAATCCAATTTCATTCCTTCTGAGTCTAGCTTGCTCTTTTACAGGAAGTTTACTGGTTTCTTTTCCGCTTATTCTAAATGTTCCTTTAGTAGGCATATCTAGTATTCCTGCAACATGAAGGAAAGTAGATTTCCCAGATCCAGATGGCCCCATAACTGCGGTGAATGAGCCTTTTTTTAAAGTTAGATTTAAACCTGCAAGGGCATTTATCTTCTCGCTTCCCATGATATAGGTCTTCCAAACATCGTTAAATTCAATTACATTATTATTCATGTCTTAATGCCTCCACAACATTTAATCTTGAAGCACACATTGCCGGATAGAGTCCTGCAAGGATACTTAAAACTGTAGCACCTATAATTACTCCCCCAATTAGCCATAACGGCATCATTGAAGATATTGATGAAGTAAATTTAAGCATATTTGTAGCAAGGAAAATTCCCACAATACCCAGTATAACTCCTGCAATTCCGCCTAAAAGTCCAAGTAGTCCCGATTCAAAGAGTATGCTTCCTTTAATTTCCCAGTTTGTAAATCCTATAGCTTTTAGTACTCCTAATTCTCTTGTTCTTTCCATAACGCTGATTAACATGGTATTGATTACACTAATAATTCCAACAATGAGGGCAATACTTGCAATGAATCCTATAAATAGCATTGCCTGACCTGCCATTTCCTGAACCTTAGCCACTTTTTCTGACTTTGTTTCAACAGAAATACCATTAATCTGTTTTTCCATATTATCAGAAAACGCTTTCGGATCTCCATTTACCCTAGCATATATGACACTTACTTTGTTATCAGTCAACTGCTTTGCAATATCCTGATTTATGTAAACATAGAGTGGCTGCTCTTCTTTAGAAATTCCAGTAACACTGAATTCCTGGTTTTTTATTTTAATTTTGCTGCCTATTGTATAACCAAGTTTATCTGCGACTGCCTGGTTGATTACTACTCCCGGAGTTCCATTTGTTATTTTAACCTGTTTCCAATCATTTATTCCTTCAAAATTAACTCTCTTTCCATTTATATCTTCATTAAATACAGTTACTTCACGGAAATCATAAAGTCCGGGGAAATTTCTAACGCTCGATATCGTCTGAGTATCCATTAAGAGATTTCCACTTGTGGAAGCTGGTATTACCCCCACATCATACATATACTTACTGGTTTCTGCCTGGACTTCTGATGTTGCACCTGCAGTCATACCTAAAAGTACAACAATTGTTGCAACACCAATTATTATTCCAAGCGTTGTTAATGCGCTTCTAAGTTTTTTTCTGCGGATATTATTAAACGCCAATTTATAAAGATCCATTATTTCACCTTAATTAGTTAAATTAGTAAAAAGGAAAAAATGTTTAAGTTTCAACAATCTTTCCATCTAAGACTTCTATGGTCTTTTCAGCCATAGATGCAACATTCATGTCATGAGTAACCATGATAAGAGTTACATTCTCCTTTTCATGAATTTCTTTAAGTCTCTGGAGGATTAACTGACCTGTCTTGGAGTCTAGAGATCCTGTTGGCTCATCAGCAAGAATTATAGAAGGGTTGTTGGCCAAAGCTCTGGCTATGGCCACTCTCTGCCTTTCCCCACCAGAAAGTTGAGTAGGCTTCCTATTTGCTTTTTCTTCAAGTCCAACATACTCTAAAAGTTTTAGAGCTCTTTCATGCATTTTTTTGGAGGATAAGCGACGTTCATACATGGGGATCTCTACATTCTCCAGAACAGTTAAATTAGGTATTAAATTGTGTAACTGGAAGATGAATCCAATTTCTTTTGAGCGAAACTGGTCCAGATTTTTTGTTTTGTCGAGGTTATATCCTGCAGCGTGAATTTCACCTTCATCAGGACGATCCAATGCACCCAGCATATTAAGAAGAGTTGATTTTCCTGAACCCGAAGGTCCAATAATCGAAACAAACTCTCCCTTTTTAATTTCAAGGCTAACCCCATCTAATGCCTTTATCTTACCATTTTCATAGCTTCTCTTGATGTTTTTTAACTCAATAATGTTTTTTAACTCATCATAATGGCCTTTTTTAGTTTTAGTTTTAGCTTCTACTTCCTCAGCCATCACATTTTTAAGGTTATTCATAGCGCAGCGCCTCCGTTGGTGCTAATCTACTTGCCCTATAGGCCGGATAAAATCCACCTATAACTCCTACAATTACTGCTATGCCCAGCGCCTTTAAAGCTAAAGCAGGAGTAAATGTTAAAACCATTGCAGTATCTGTAAGTGTTATTATTGCTTCGATACCAACTACTCCAAGTATTATACCAACAATTCCTGCAAGGAAAGTCAATACTATCGATTCACCAAGAATCATGCCCAATATTCTTCTCCCTTTCCATCCTACTGCCTTTAAAACTCCTATTTCTCTTGTTCTTTCAAATACAGACATTATCATGGTGTTTATTATACCAATTCCCCCAATGACAATTGCAAGAAGAGAAATAGCTGTTGAGGCTGTTTCTACAGTACTGAGCCCATCATTAGCTTTTTGGAAGTCTTCTAATGAAGCAATGCTTGTTAATTCTCCAGGATAAGCTTTTTCTACTTCTTTAGATATTGCCCTAACATCAGCATTGTTATTTATTTTAACATAGATGAAATGGACCTTATTTTCATTCTCGTCCATTTTTTGGAGTTTTGCAAGAGGCAATACTGCTGAAGAGTCTATTTCTTTATTTCCAGTTTCAAATACACCAGTTATGGTATATTTCTCACCTTTTAAGGTTACAGTGTCTCCGACTTTCTTTTTAAGCTTTTCAAATGCTAATTTTCCTATAATTATTTCATTTTTATCATCGGCATATGGACTACCTTGGGTAATCTTAGCTCCCATCATGTTTAGATCCCTTTGATTCAACCCAACAAGACCTAACGGCGTTTCACCTATTATGCGACTGCCAGTTAAAATACCCGCAGCTTGCTTGATTCCATTCATTTTTGCAATTTCATCTACACGGTTTTGTTTAATTGCAGGCGATTCTGATCCTGAGCTTGTATTTTTCATTACTACAAAATCAGCTCCCCCTGCTTTCAATTGTTCTTCAAGGCTTACTTTTAGCCCTTCAGTTACCATACCCAGCGCAACAATTGTTGCTATTCCAATGGCGATTCCAATTACAGCTAAAGCCATTCGGGTTTTATTTCTGAAGGGGTTTTTTAATACTAATCCAGAAAATGACATTTTATATTCTCCTTATAATTTTTAAATTCAAGTTTACAAAGCTCGTAATTGTCATACCAAATTTTAGGACTAATTTAAGCTTTCAAATTCAGGGCAATCCTAATAGTTATAATCAAGATCATTAAGATATTGCTTATTTATACTGTTGTTAAGACACTTAAAAATACTTTTTCCAACATTAAGTCAAAATTAAGCCTTTATTTTCACTAATTTCCCTCAAAATTCCCCCAAAATTGCCTCCAATTTATACCCAAATTCAAAAATTTAATGGAAAAATAAGGATTAAAAGATAAAATCTGAAAAAATATGTTATGGCCATTCATTATTATATTCCTTCTTCAAGAGCATGAAATCTGAAAAAAAGAACGTATTAAGAAAATTAGATGAATTTAAGTGTGTTTAATACTAAAAAATTAATTTAAATGAAATATACTTAAAAAAAATTAAAATTTAAAATAAATATTAGGGTATTTATGGGATTATTTAGTAAAATAAATTAATTCAATAATTATTTACTGTATTCTCTACTAAATTCTCCCCAAATTTCAAGAAAAATATCATAATTATTTTCCATCTCATCAGAAAGGAAATACAAAGCACCATACTTCTTTCCAGTTGATGTAATCACATTATTTTCTTCTAAAACCTCAATATGATGCCTGACTGTTTTATAATCAAGCTCGAGCCTTTCTGCTAGTTGATTAGCATTATAAGGCCTATGTTTTAGTTCATCCATTATTCTAGCACGATTAAATCCACCTTTTGTACCTGCCAGTAATCCCCATAGAAATTTATTCATAAATACCCATACCCCTAAAATTTTACTTAAGTATCTCAGCTCGTTCTTTTATATCCTCTAAATTTAACTTTAAGTGCTTAATTATCAGCCTATAGAACCAGTTAGCTATATATGCCATGAGTATTACAAAAAATGTACCCATTACGGTTAAACCAATACCACCAACAACTGTTAAAAAGGTACCCATAATCCCTCCACCTATAGGTAAATCTATGTACTGAGGGAAAATGGAATGTAATATAGGTGATAACATTGTTAAAATTCCAACTAAAATCACTGAAAGTCCTGTAACAACTAAACTTAAAATAACTGCTGCAAGTCCTAGAGCAGGTATTGCAATAAATATTAAATTAACAAGCCCTAATCCTGCTACTGCAAGTACTGCTTCAATTACACTACCTGTTGATGGTCTATTTTCAGCTTTTTTAACCATATACTCTGCTTTAATCTGTTTTGATACTATTTCAGGTTTTCCTAAAGCTTCTGAAATTTCTTCTTCAGTTCGGCCGTTTTCCATGCCAATTAAAAAGTGCTCTTCATAATCTGAAAGTATATCTTCTCGATCTTCTTTTGGAAGTTTTTTCAGATCTTTTGAAAGCTTTTCGATATATTCCTCCTTATTCATTTTTTGCCTCCTAATTTTTAGAATAAATTAAATTATTAACTCCTACAGAAAATTCCTTCCATTCTGCGACTAATTCTTCTTTTCTTTCTTTTCCTAATTCTGTTAGCTTGTAGTATTTCCTTGAAGGGCCACTTTGAGATTCTTTTAGGTAAGAAGTCAGTGCTCCTTCTTTTTTCATTCTTTTAAGAAGGGGATAGATAGTACCTTCTGAAATTGAAATACTCTTTGAGATTTCATCGACCATTTCATAGCCGTAACAATCCTTTTTATCAAGTATCACCAGAACACAAAGTTCAAGCACTCCTTTTTTAAATTGTGCATTCATAGTATCACTATACTTATTACAAGGTATTGTATAATGCAAGGTACTATATAAAGTTTTAGTCATATATCAAAATAAAAATTAAAATCTAGTTTTGTGTATAATAATTAAAATAAAAACTATTTTAGAATTAAAGTCAAATAAAGCCTTATATGGATTAATAAATTAATAATTAGTTGAATAACGTCATATAATGACCTAGAACTATTATTTAATTATTGAATATTCCATATTAAAAACACCTTTTTTTCCACCAAACCAGGGAATACTTTTTTTATTGAAAATTTTAAATCCAAAGCGTTTATAAAACCTTAAAGCCCCCGGATTTTTAAAATCAACATCTAAAACTACCCTTTCACACATGTTATTTTTGGCAAGTTTTAAAGATTCTTCCAGAATAAAATTACCTATCCCTTTACCCCTAAATTCATTATCAACAGCTACTGATGCCAAATAAAAGTCATTATTTTCAAGTTTTGCAAGAATAAGTGAATCAATTATAGTAAATAGAACAAATCTTAACGCATCTGATGGGGTTAGAACTTTAAAAAATATCTTTAATTCATTTATAATGCCATTTCCTTCTCCTTTTGATGCAACTAAAATACCCAGTACTCTTTTTCCATTGCCTTCAGTCACTATATAAATATTTTCAAATCCAAGAGTATTATTACCATTCTTTACAAGTTTAGATATCTTTCTAGCTGCCTTTTCTTTATCTTTAAAATAAAAGTCAAATGTTTCAGCATCAGTTTCATAAATGAGTTCAGAAACTTTATTAATATCATGAATATCTATATCAAATTTTGTAAGTTCCATTTAATGCTTCCTTTAATGCTATTCCCATTAAATTTCATTTTAAGATATTTAAATTTTCTTAAGCACTTTTTAATTTAATTTAAATAATTTGAAGGATATAATACTATTAGTATAGTTAGTAATACTTAGGAGTTGAATAATATGGTTAATGTAGAATTTAATGCTAGAAATATTGAAAGATGTCTGTGTCCAGAATGTCCTGTACAGCAATCAAGCTCATGTGTAAGGGAACAATTAAATAAAATACAACAAAGTGGAGGCGTTCCAACTGATCCAAAAGAATCTCCAGGGGTTTACTGTGCAACAGGAATGGCAACTTGTACAGATATAGACAGAAACCAACCATGTCAATGTGGTAAATGCGAAGTCTGGAAGGAATATGAATTAGGTAAAGGCCAGCCTGGAGGGTACTACTGCGTAAATGGGGAAGCAAGATAACAATATCTAAAATAAATTTATTTTTTATTACTTATTTCTCCTTACAGGAGATTTAAAAATTTTAATTTGATTTAGAGATTATTTTTAACCTATTTTTCCTAAAATAATCCCAATTAGAGATTCTAAATCTTACAAAAGTTATATAATGTCCATATGATAAATACAATTTCATGGAAACAAAAGGATTCGTCCTCTTAGACATTGATTATGTGACAGATAACGGCCTTCCAGTAGTGAGACTCTTTGGAAAAGAGATTGGAGGGAAAGAAGAAAGGCCTATAATTGCTTTAGACAGGCATTTTAGACCCTATATTTATGCCATTCCAGAAGACAACATAGATGACTGTATAAGACAGATTAAGACACTAGAAGTTAATGAAGTTAATCCAGTTATTAAACGAGATATTGGGGAAGAAAAGGAAATTTTAGAAGTAGTTTTAACACATCCACAAGATGTACCAAAACTTAGAGATAAAATATTAGGCTTAAGTGAAGTTCATGAAATACGGGAACATGATATTCCTTTTTACAGAAGATATTTAATTGATAATTCTCTATTTCCAATGGCAGAAGTAAAGATAAATGGGAAAAGTAGAAATGATGGAATCTGCCCGGGGATAAGTAAACCAGATGAAAATATATGTATTTTTGAAATAGATGGGAAACCTATCCCTAAAGACGGGAAAATACACCCTCTAAATGTAATGAGTTTTGATATTGAAGTTAGAAACCCTAAAGGAATGCCCAACGCAGAAAGAGACGAAATCATCATGATAAGTCTCGCTGGAAATTCTGGGCTTCAAAAGGTGCTTTCAACTAAAGAATCACCTCTTGAATATGTTGAAACTCTAAAAGACGAAAAAGAAATGATTTTAAGATTTACTGAGATTATAAATACCCATAATCCCGATGTGATCTTGGGTTATAATTCAGATAATTTTGATTTTCCCTATCTTAATGACAGAGCTAAAAAACTAAGAATACCTTTTAACTTAGGGCTTGATGGATCTGGGCTTAAATTCTTAAGAAGTGGCTTTATTTCTGCTGCAGTAATAAAAGGGAGAGTTCACGTTGACCTTTATCCTGTAATGCGCAGACATTTAACTATTGACCGTTACACCCTTGAGAGAGTTTATAAAGAACTTTTCGGAGAAGAAAAAGAAGATATAGACGGAGATTCCATTTGGGAATACTGGGATGCTGGCGGCGAAAAACTGGAAGAACTCTTTAAATATTCGATGGATGATGCAATCGCTGCAAGTAAAATAGGAGAGAAGATGCTCCCTATAAACAGAGAACTTACAAGAATTGTTGGGCAGCCATTATCAGATATAAGTCGAATGGCATCAAGTCAGATGGTTGAATGGTTCCTTCTAAGAAAAGCGTATGACTATGATGAATTAGTGCCAAATAAACCTTCACAATATGAATATTCAAAAAGAAGAGGGCGAACTTACGTTGGAGGTTACGTTAAAGAGCCAGTAAAAGGACTTCATGAAAACATTGTTTCATTTGATTTTAAAAGTCTGTATCCTAGCATAATTATCTCTAAAAATATTTCTCCTGAAACGGTTATAATCGGAGAAACTGATGAGGAACATTATACGGCTCCCGAAGTACCTCATAAATTCAGGAAATATCCAATCGGATTTATACCTTCAGTTATTGGAGAATTACTTAAAGAAAGAGCTAAAGCAAAAGAATTGATGAAAAAAAGTGAAGATCCCGTGGAAAAGAGAGTCCTTAATGTACAGCAGGAAGCTCTTAAAACACTCGCAAACTCCATGTATGGCGTTTATGGATATGCAAGGTTTAGATGGTACCGTCATGAATGTGCTGACGCTGTAACAGCGTGGGGAAGAGATTATATTAAAAATACCATGAAAAAAGCAGAAGATTATGGTTTTAAGGCAATATATGCTGATACTGATGGATTTTATGCTACTTACACTGGAAAAATAGATTAAAGGTTTAAAATGAATTCCTGGCAAAAAGAATTAAAAGTGGATCCCATACCTAAACTTCTATCCTTAGAAAATGAGGCCATAAAATATTTTACTATACGTGACCTTTTAGATGAAAAAGTTGAAACCATTGAAAAACTGTGGAAATTGAGGGATCCTAAAAAGATTCTAATAAAACAGCAATCTGACGGTTCATGGGAATATCCGGGCGGAAATAAGCATATAAGGTCGAAGGAAAATTACAATCAAATAGAAACCTACAGAAATTTAGGGTATCTGGTTGAAAAATATGGATTTTCAAGGAAACACGAAGCAATAGAAAAAGCTGCTGAATTCTTTTTTCAATTCCAAGATGAAGAAGGTGATTTTCGAGGGATATATGGTACTCAATACACTACAACTTATACCCCTGCCATTATGGAGCTTTTAATTAAAGCAGGTTATGAAAATGACCGCCACATATTAAAAGGATTTGATTGGCTCTTATCCATTAGACAGGACGATGGAGGTTGGGCTATACCACTTAGAACTGCCAGGAAAAAGTTAGATGTTTTAAATGGCCCAGAACTTATACAACCTGTTAAATCTAAGCCTTTTTCTCATTTTGTAACTGGAATGGTACTAAGGGCATTTGCAGCGCATCCACAATATCGAAAATCTGAAAGTGCTAAAAAAGCAGGTGAACTTCTAATTTCTCGCTTATTTAAAAGTGATAAGTATTCTGATAGGCGAGGAAAAGATTTCTGGGAAAAAGTATCTTATCCATTCTGGTTTACTGATATTATATCTGCACTGGATTCTCTTTCATTTATAGGTTTTACTAAAGACATTTCCCATATAGCTGAAGCTCTGGAATGGCTGAAAAATAGGCAAACGGAAGATGGACTATTTGATGTTAAAATTGTAAGGGGTGCAGATAAGGATTTACCCTACTGGATATGTCTTGCTATCTCTAGATTATTTAAACGATATTATGAATAAAACAGATTAAATGATTAAAATGAGTAAACAAATTTTAAAAGAAAAATTTGACGAAAATGCAGAACATTATGATAAAATACGCAAATTAATCATTCCCTGCTTTGACGATCTTTACAACATTACAAGTGAACTTGCTGATTCTAAAAAAGAAGCCCCTAAAATACTGGATTTAGGTGCAGGAACTGGCTTACTTACCAAATATCTCTTTGAGAAGTATCCTGAAGCTGATTTTACTTTAATTGATCTTTCTTCTGAGATGCTTAAAATAGCTAAAAACAGGTTTAAGGAGCATGAAAATTTCAAATATGTTGCAGCAGATTATTCAGAATATGATTTCAAGAAATCATTTGATATAGTAATTTCCTCTCTTTCAATTCATCATCTGGAAGACGATGATAAAAAGAAATTATACACGAAAATCTATTATTTATTGAATAAGGGTGGAATATTTTTAAATGCAGATCAGGTAATTGGTTCAACCCCAAATATAGATGAACGCTACAAAAAAAACTGGTTTTCAAAAATAGATGAAAATAATTTTACTGGACCTGAAAAAGATACAGCCATAGAACGTATGAAATTTGATAAACCGGCCACATTTGAAGATAACTTAAAATGGCTCACTGAATGCGGTTTTAAAGATGTAGATATTTACTACAAGTATTATAATTTCTGTATTTTCTACGCCCGTAAATTTGAATAAATATTATTAAAGTGTTTTAAATGAATATTAGTTATTGCGAACTTAATAGAGACCAGATTGATCTAATTAAGCCATTATGGGATAAACTAAGGGATTACCATAGTGAAATATCTCCTCATTTTTCAAAAACATATGCTGGAATTGAGTTTGAAGATCGAAGAGGGGAAATACTTAAAAAATCTGCAAACGGAACTTTAAGGATAGATATAGTCAAGGATGAAGACAATGATTGTTATATTGGATATTGTATAAGCTCAATTTCAGAAGAAAATGTTGGAGAAGTAGATTCAATATTTTTAGAAGAAGAATATCGATCTTCAGGTATTGGAAACCAACTCATGACCCGTGCACTTAAATGGATGGATGAAAAGAGCGTTAAAAGCAAAAAAATAGTGGTTTCAGTGGGAAATGAAGAATTATTTTCTTTTTATCAAAAATTTGATTTTCTCCCAAGACATATAATATTAGAGCAAAAATGATTATGAGGAATTCTATGCAGCTTGAATACAAAATCAGGATAATGGCAGAACATGAAGGAGCAGATTTTTTCGGTATTGCAGATTTATCATCAGCTAAAGAAACTATGGTTGAACAAGGAAGTAACTTTGTTGCTGATTATCCTAAAGCAATCTCAATTGGAATTAGGTTACCTGATGCCATTGTTGATGCCCTCAAGGATCGGGAAAATCCTGCAGTAGCTGTTAATTACCGTCATGCTTATGATATCACTAACTTACGCCTCGATCTTTTAACATCAAAATTAGCAAGTATAATCCAACAGGACGGCTATAAAGCACTTGCAATTCCTGCATCTGAACGTTACGATAATGAAAGGATTTGTGCTGTTTTTTCACATAAATTAGCTGCAAGACTTGCAGGGCTTGGCTGGATAGGTAAAAGCTGTCTTTTTGTAACTCCAGAAGCAGGGCCACGAGTCCGATGGACTACAGTGCTTACAGATGCACCATTTAAATTAACTGGAGGACCTATAGAATCAAAATGCGTAGAATGCAATGAGTGTGTTGACATATGTCCAGTAGGTGCTTTTACTGGAGAACCTTTTAAGGAAGATGAAGGGCGAGAAGTAAGATATAATGCCAGAAAATGCGAAGAATATCTTTATGATAGCGAAGATCATAAAGAATGGAATGTATGTGGATTATGCGTATATGTTTGTCCTCATGGAAAAACTAAAAAATAGTAATTGAGTTGTATAAATTTCTTTGCCCCATATTACCAAGTTACATACATTTCACTGCTTATAATCTCATCTAAATGTTTCCTTGGCCTTTGATGTGGTTCTTCGGCAGCTCTTCCCAGTGTAAACATTGCTGGAACTCTAACTCTTTCTGGAATTTGCAAAATATTTCTTACTTTTTCTTCATCATATGCACCAAGCCAGCAAGTTCCAAGACCTTGCTCTGTGGCTTCGAGAATCATAAATGAAACTGCAATTGAAAGATCAACTGTATATGCATATTGCCCGCAAGGCATTACTCTTTCAGATTCTGTTGAACATGCAACAATTGTAACTGGAGCTTCAGCAACGAATTGCTGGCCGTTAGCAGCTTCTGCAAGTTTTTCTCTTGTTTCTTTATTTTTAACTACTATAAATTTCCATTCCTGTCTGTTAGCAGCAGATGGAGCAATTCGAGCCACTTCCAAAATTGTTTGAAGTTTTTCATCATCTATAGGTTCTTCTTTATACTTTCTAATGCTTCTTCTTTTACTTATAGCTTCAAAAACATCCATAATTTAATCTCCTGTATTATTAATTTATAATTTAAAAATAATAAAACTTAGTAATTAAAAATAAATCTAAAAATTTACGTTCTCACTTCAATAGATTCATTAATTTTGCTTTAACTTAAGAAATATCTCTAATCTAAATTAATAACATTAAAATTAAAGGTGTTATTGCAAGAATTATGATTGTTTTGCGATTTTAGCGGCGAAAACACCTGCTCCAAAGCCGTTATCTATATTTACAACTGCAATTCCCGGAGCGCATGATTGGAGCATTGCATATAGTGCTGTAAATCCACCTTCACCAACTCCATAGCCCACAGAAGTAGGAACTCCTACAACTGGAACATCAACAAGTCCTGTAACTACAGAAGGTAAAGCACCTTCCATCCCTGCAACCACTATAATTGCTTTAACTTCTTCTTCAAGCATTCTCTTTATAGGAGAAAATAGGCGGTGGATACCTGCCACACCAGCATCATAGGAAGTTATAGCCTCACATCCCATTTCTTCAGCTGTAATCCTAGCCTCTTCTGCAATAGGAATGTCAGATGTACCTGCAGTTAATATTCCAATCTTCTCTTTTTTTTCTATTTTGTGATCTTTAATGACTAAAATACGTGCTTTTTTACTGTATTCAATGATATATCCTTTTTGCTTCAACGAATCAATTTCTGGCTTTATCGATTCGTATTTTTCTTCTGAAAGTCTTGTTACCATTACATGCCCCATATTAGCGCAGTGCATGACTATTCTGGTCAAATCTTCCTTTTCTTTATTTTCTGCAAAGATTACTTCAGGGATACCTGTTCTTAAATGCCTGGAAGTATCTAACTGTGCAAAGTCTTCAATATATTCAATATGATTAGTTTTAAGCATTTTTTCAGCTTCTTCTATGGAAAATTCTCCATTTAGAAGCTTTTGGAGTATCTCTTTCATGTTATCACTAATTTTATCTACTTCATTATATAAAGATTAAAATATAAAAACTAGATTATTTATTTTAGATCGCTATTAATTGATGAAGTTTAAGAGGTGTGGAATTGGAAAGAGCCAAGATTATAGTACAGGGTATCGTACAGGGAGTTGGATTTAGACCAACTGTGTACAGAATAGCAAAGGAAATGGATCTAAAAGGCAGCGTACGAAATCTTGGAAACAGTGTTGAAATCATCATTGAAGCAAATAAAGATGAAATTAACCAATTTGTAGACAATCTAAAACAAAATAAACCTCCAATTTCTAAAATAACAAACTTAAAACTAAATTTTGAAGGAAAAGTTAAAAAACCTGAATTTGATGACTTCATAATACTTGAAAGCTCTGCAGACTTTTCAGGTTCTTCCGTTATCCCACCAGATGTCGCAGTTTGTGATAATTGTCTTGAAGAAATTTTCAGTAAAGGAGACACGAGGCATAAATATCCATTTACAGCATGTACCGACTGCGGACCTCGATTTACAGTTATAAATTCAATTCCATATGATCGAGAGCGAACATCAATGGATAAATTCCCACTTTGCGATGAATGCACTCTGGAATACCGTGATCCTCTTGATCGACGTTATCATGCAGAAGCAACATGTTGTCCAACCTGTGGACCTTCTGTTTTTCTCTATAAAGATGGCGCTTTAGATGTTCCAAATCCAATAGCAGAATCAGCTAAACTTATAGATGAAGGCAATATATTAGCCATTAAAGGAATTGGTGGAACTCACCTTGTTGCAAAAACAACAGAAGATGATCCGGTAATTACTTTAAGAGAAAGAATTGGTCGTTTTAATCAGCCTTTTGCATGTATGTCTCCAGATATTGAAACTGTAAAAACATATGCAAAAGTTGCAGATTTTGAAGAAGAAGCTCTAGCTTCAAGAAGAAGGCCAATAGTGGTACTTAACAAAAATGAAAACTATTACCTTGCACCTCCCGTATCTCCAATGCTTCATAATCTTGGAGTAATGCTTCCCTACTCCGGATTACATCATTTACTTTTCGAGGCGACTGATGAACCTGCTTACATTATGACATCGGCAAATATACCTGGAGAGCCAATGCTCATTGATAATGATGAAATTATTGCAAAATTAGAAGGAATAGCTGATTATTATCTTCTTCACGATAGGAAAATAGTTAATAGATGCGATGACTCAGTTATAAGATTTAGAGCTGGAGATTTAGCTTTTATAAGGCGTTCTAGAGGCTATGTACCCGAACCTTATGATTTTTCAAAAATAGCAGATGATATAAATATCCTAGCGCTTGGCCCTGAGCTTGATGTGACATTTTCACTCCTTAAAGATAGAAAATGCTATGTATCACAGCATATTGGGAATACAACCAAATATGAGACTTACAAATACTTACAAGAAGCCATTGACTACATGATGAGCATAACAAAGACAGAAAACATAGATGTAGTTGCATGCGATCTTCATCCACAATTTTTTACCACCAAACTTGCAGGAGAAATGGGTGAAAAATTTGAATGCGATGTCTTTGGTGTTCAGCACCATCATGCGCATGTAGGGGCACTTTTTGTTGATCATGGAATTGAAGAGCTTATTTGTATAGCTGCAGACGGTGTAGGATATGGGGAGGATGGATCTGCATGGGGCGGCGAAATACTACACGCTAAAGGGAAAAAATATGAAAGATTAGGAAGCTTAATGCCTCAAAACATGGCGGGTGGAGATTTAACTACTAAGTATCCTGTAAGAATGGTTATGGCCATGCTTTATGATTATATGGATATTGAAGAAATTAAAGAGTTAATGGAAAATGAGTACGCGCATTACTTCAAATATGGTGAAAAAGAAGTAGATTTAGTGTTAAAACAACTCCAAAGAGGATTCAATATCCAGAAAAGTACCAGTACTGGGCGTGTACTTGATGCAATTTCATCAGCCCTTGGAATTTGTGGTGAAAGAACCTATGAAGGCGAATGCGCTATGAAACTGGAATCCGTAGCTTATTATGGTAAAGATGTTGTTGATATTCCTATTGAAATTAAAAAAGATAATGGAAAGGATATTTTAGACACATCAAAAATACTAATTTCTGTTTTAGATGCAAAAAAAGCGGGTGAGAGAATTCAAGATATTGCCTGCTCCGCTCAAAGAGCTGTAGCCGAAGGTCTTGCAAAATTAGGTATTAAAACAGCAGACAAAACTGGATTAAATGTAATTGGTGGAACTGGAGGAGTATTCTATAATGAAGCAATTAGTAAAACCATAAAAGAAGTTGTAACAGAAAGCGGCTATAAATTTATCCAACATAAAAATACTGCTGCTGGAGATGGTTCAGTGTCTTTAGGACAGGCTGCAATTGCTGCTTTACATTATAAATCCAAAATGTCTTAAGGTTTTTGAGTAGTGCCTTCTAATAATTTTATTAGATTTCTTCTTCTTTTTGCTTCCATTAGAAGCAGTTCTGCATATCTTTTGGCCCGATCATATCTCTCAATAAGGTCTTCAAGGTCTTCGATTATATCATCATGCCCTAAACTGAATTTAGTTTCTAATTCCTGTAGTTTTGATAAATCATCGCCTTTAATTTCCATTTTAATAGTATCTTTATCTATACATATCTGAATTTCCATTTTCTGAGATATTCCATAATATTTACGGGGCCTACCCCTTTCAATTTTTTGAAATGATGAATTGAGTAATCCAAGCTCTTCCATTGCCCGTAAGTGCTCTATAATTGCTTTTTGCCCTATTTCAAGCTCCTTGGAAATTTCACTTACAAATCGGGGTTCCTGTGTTAAAAGAGTTAGTATGTCTCTTCTAGTTTTACATCCCATGACATCAAGTATTGCTTCAAGATCCATAATATCCCCTTTAATTATTTTTAATTGATTATTTTTATAATTTAAGTCTATTTTTTCTAATTTAATTATTTTATAAGTTAATACCCTTATTTCAAATATGAATTTGGAACCTATGTTATCCATTTATAAACAATGATTGATATAATATACTTTAGTTACTTTTAGTTCCTAAACCTACATATGTGCGAAAGATTTATATAACCTTTTGTTACTATAACCTATTAAAGATTACTATTATTTTTATCACTCAAAAAGGTGAAGCAATGACCAATAAAGATGAGTTTAAAAAGCTAAAAGAAGATCTAAAAGAGAAGGAAGAGTCGATTGATGATCTAGAAAAGCAAATTGAAGAGCGCGATCAAAAAATTGACGATTATTATTCTCAAATGCAACGTCTTCAAGCTGATTTTGAAAACTACAAAAAAAGAACTGATAAAAACATGGGCGAACACATAAAATACGCCAATGAAGGTCTTATACTCCAAATAGTTGATATTTATGAAGACCTTGAAAGAGCGCTTCAATCAGCCGAAGAAGGTGAAAACCTAAAATCAGGCGTTGAATTAATTTATAAAAATCTCAAAGAGCTTCTTAAAAAAGAAGGATTATCTGAAATTCCTGCAGAAGGAGAAAAATTCGATCCTTATAAACATGAAGCAGTTATGACTGAAAACCATGAAGATTACGAAAGTGGTGTGGTTACAGAAACCCTTGCAAAAGGATACACACTTAATGATAAGATAATCAAATGTGCAATGGTTAAAGTTTGTAAAAAATGAAAAGAATTTCTTATTATGTTCAATTCACATTTAGTAAATAATTTATGTAAAAATATGTAAAAACAAGGTGATATCATGGCTAATGGCAAAAAAGAAAAAATCATAGGTATAGATCTTGGAACAAGTAACTCCGCAGCAGCAGTATTAGTTGGTGGAAAACCTACTATCATACCAAGTGCTGAAGGAGCCACTCAATACGGTAAGGCATTTCCAAGTTATGTTGCATTTACTCAAGATGGACAGAGGTTAGTTGGTGAACCTGCAAGAAGACAGGCCGTAACAAACCCTGAAAACACAATAAGCGCTATAAAGAGAAGTATGGGTACAGATTACAAAGTAAATGTATTAGGAAAACAGTACAGTCCTCAAGAAATTTCAGCTTTTATCCTCCAAAAAATTAAAAAAGATGCTGAAGCGTTCCTCGGTGAAGAAGTGCACAAAGCCGTAATTACAGTCCCAGCATACTTTAACGACAACCAGAGAACTGCTACAAAAGATGCAGGTACAATTGCAGGGCTTGAAGTTGTAAGACTCGTAAACGAACCTACAGCAGCAAGTTTAGCTTATGGTATTGATAAAGAACAGGAAGAAGAATTAGAAATTATGGTTTTCGATTTCGGTGGTGGGACACTTGATGTAACCATTATGGAATTCGGTGGAGGAGTATTTGAAGTAAGATCCACAAGCGGGGACACAAAACTAGGTGGAACCGATATGGATAACACCATCATGAATTATCTCGCAGATGAATTCAAAAGAGATACCGGCGTAGACCTCATGACCGATGACCAAGCTGTCCAGAGATTAAGAGAAGCAGCAGAAAAAGCAAAAATAGAACTTTCAACCACCATTACAACTGATATTAACCTTCCATTTATAACTGCAACTGCAGAAGGTCCAAAACATTTAACCACAACTCTTACAAGGGCTAAACTCGAAGAACTGGTTAACCCAATTATAAAAAGATGTGGAGGACCAATGGAACAGGCAATATCTGATGCTAAAATGACCAAGTCCGACATAGACAAGATTATATTGGTCGGCGGACCTACAAGAATGCCAGTAGTCCAGAAATTCGTTGAAGACTTCATTGGTAAACCAATTGAAAGAGGAATTGACCCAATGGAATGTGTGGCCATGGGTGCATCAATTCAGGCTGGAGTTTTAGCTGGAGAAATCAAAGATCTAGTATTACTCGATGTTACACCATTATCTCTTGGAATAGAAACCCTTGGTAATGTAGCTACCAAATTAATCGAAAGAAATACCACAATTCCAACTAAAAAGAGCCAAATATTCTCAACTGCAGCAGATAACCAGACTTCTGTAGACATTCACGTCCTACAGGGTGAAAGGCCAATGGCATACGATAACACCACCCTTGGAAGATTCCAGTTAGTAGGAATACCACCAGCACCAAGAGGAGTTCCACAAATCGAAGTAACATTCGATATAGACGCAAATGGTATCATGAACGTTTCAGCTAAAGATATGGGAACAGGTAAAGAGCAAGCCATAACCATTACCGCTTCAACCAAGTTATCACAGGATGAAATTGACCAGAAAATCAGAGAAGCCGAAATGCACGCTGAAGAAGATAAGAAGAGACAGGAAGAAATTCAGGTTAGAAATGACGCTGATTCAATGATCTACACTTCAGAGAAAACTCTTGAAGAACTTGGTGATAAAGTAGATGCAGGACAAAAAGAAAAAATCGAAGCTTTAGTTAAAGAACTTCGTGAATTAACTGGTGGAGATGATATAGCTGCAATTAAAGCTAAGACTGAGGAACTAACCAAAGTTGTTCAGGAAGTTGGCGCTAAAATCTACCAGGAAGCTCAGGCAGCACAGCAGGCCCAACAGCAAGCTGGTGAAGATGCACAGGGCGCTCAGGGAGGCCAACAGGGCACAGATGATGACACCATAGATGCAGATTACGAAGTTAAAAAATAAACTTTCAAATAGAAGTAGTTTTACTACTTCACTTTTTATTATTAAGAAGGGTTAAATAGGAATAATCTCCATAAAAGTTTAAGTAGATAATTTCTACGAATTTATAATCATATATTAATTTTATAAATTAACTTATTTTTATTAATTAAGTGAGGGTAAGATGGCATGGTAGAAAAGCGTGATTATTACGACGTCCTTGGAGTAGAAAAAGGAGCAGATAAAAAAGAAATTAAAAAAGCCTATCGTAAACTGGCAATGAAACATCACCCCGACGTCAGCGATGACCCCGAATCTGCAGATAAGTTCAAAGAAATAAGCGAAGCCTACGCTGTTTTATCAGATGAAGAAAAGAGAAACACTTATGATCAATTCGGACATGCAGGAATGGGTGGATTTTCAAACGAAGATATATTCAGAAATGTAAACTTTGACGATATATTTAGAGGATTTGGATTTGACTTCGGAGATATATTCTCAGATATGTTCGGCTTTGGTGGAGGAAGAAGGGGAAATCGACCACAACAAGGATCTGATGTTTACTATGAAATGTCTATTACCCTTGAAGATGCTGCCTTTGGACTTGAAAAAGATATTGAAGTACCACATAAAAAAACATGTCCAACATGTAGAGGTTCAAAAGCTGAACCTGGAACTGAAACACATCAATGCAGTCAGTGTGGTGGAACAGGGCAGGTTCAACAGGTAAATAGAACTCCACTTGGCCAGTTTGTTAGTGTAGGGCCATGTCCACAGTGCAGAGGAGAAGGAACAATTATTGATACTCCATGCCATGAATGTCGCGGAAAAGGTATTGTAAGAGAAACAAGTACCATTCACATTAATGTCCCTCCAGGTGTGGAAGATGGTTCTCGCCTTAGAGTACCTGGAGAAGGAGATGTTGGTAAAAGGGGAGGCCCACCCGGAGACCTTTATGTTTTAATCTCTGTTAAACCTCACAAGTACTTTGAACGTCACGGATCAGACTTAATTTATGAGCAACCTATAAGCTTTGTGCAGGCCGCTCTCGGTGATGAAATTGACATTCCTACAATTGGAGAGGAAATAGTAAGTTTAAAAGTTCCTGTAGGTACACAATCAGGTACTTCATTCCGTATAAAAGGTAAAGGAATGCCACATTTACGCTGGAACGGTTATGGAAACCTTTATGTAAAAGTAAAAGTTGTTGTTCCTAAAAAATTGAATTCCAAACAAAAGGAATTATTAAGGGAATTTGAAGATATAAGTGGAAAAGAGATTTATGTTGAAGATAAAGGGTTCTTTGACAAAGTTAAGGATGCTATTAAGCATTAATCTCTTATTTTTATTTTAAATTATTTAAATTATGATATACATAAATAGTCCCATAACTCTAGTTTTTAAAATGAGGACGTGTAATGCAAAATCGACTTAAATGGGTAACATTTGTTCTTGTAATTTTAACTATAATTTTAATACCATTCATGATTTTTGGAAATTCCATTGAGAACTGGACAAACTACTTCTTAAATTCATCTCCATCAGAATTACTTGTAGCAATAGTTGTTGGGGGCCTTTTATCCGTTGATATTTTAGCTCCAGTTCCTTCAAGTATTGTAAGTACTGCTGGAGGTTATTTTTTAGGTTTTATATTAGGAACACTTGTTTCATTTCTGGGAATGACCGTTAGTTGTATTATAGGTTATATATTAGGTGCTAAACTTGGAAATCCTATTTCAGAAAAATTAGTGGGTAAAAGTGAATTTTCAAAACTTGAAAGACTTCAAAATAAATATGGTGACTGGATCATTATAATATCAAGGGCAGTTCCTGTTTTAGCCGAAGCTTCAGTTTTAGTTGCAGGTATTGGACGTATGTCTTTAAAAAGGTTTTTTTTATTGATTTTATTGTCAAATTTAGGTATATCTATAGCATATGCTGCTATTGGAGCTTATTCTGCGAATGTTAATTCATTTTTGCTGGCATTTGCTGGAGCGATTGTTTTACCTGCAATTGCAATGATTGTTTTAAAAATAAAATCTAAATAAAATTTACTGATCATTGAAGGTTGGCAAAATTTCCTTGCTGTAAAAATCTATGAAATCTTCTTGTTCTATTCCTATTTGCTGAATACAAACATGAGTATAACCTGCATCTACGCTTTTTTGGATCTTCTTAATGTGATCTTCTGGATCACTGCTACAAAGGACTTTTTTGGCCACATCTTCTCGTTCAACATTTTCTGCAATTTGATCAAAATGTGTTGTTGTAGCCAATTCCCATCCAAATTCTCCTTTTAGTCCCATTATTGGCCAGTATTTATATGCCATATCTATGGCATCATCATCGGTTTTTCCCCAGGAAAGTGTGACTTCTGAATAACATGGCCCTTCTCCCCCCGATTCCTTGAACTTATCAATTATATCATTCTTTCCACCGCTTGCCATTAATCCATCTCCACTTCTTGCAGCAGCTTCTGCAGCTATTGGTCCATCTGCAGCCATTATTATAGGTGGAAGTTTTTCTGGGAGAGTGTAAATTTGAGCATTTTCAACTACGTAGTAAATACCGTCGTAATCTTGCATTCCGCCCTGCCATAGTGTTCGAATAACATCTACTGCTTCTTCAAGCATGTCAATTCTTATAGGTGCTGAATGCCATTTATCTCCTAAAATATGTTCATTTAAGTTTTCTCCAGAACCGACTCCAAAAATAAATCTTCCTGGAAGCATGGAAGCAGCCGTTGCAGCAGCTTGAGCGATAACTGCAGGATGTATTCTGACTGTTGGACATGTTACCGCAGTTCCAATTTCAAGAGTATTAGTTACCTGTGATATTCCTCCAAGAGTGCACCATACAAAAGGACTTTGTCCCTGTGCCTCAAGCCATGGGTGATAGTGGTCAGAAATCATGGCATAACTAAAACCTGCATCTTCAGCCATTTTGGCTAATTTTACTAAACTGGCAGCATCTTGCTGTTCGCTTGTAAGCTTATATCCTAATTCTACCATTTAAGAATCCTCTCCTGATATTAACTAATTTCTTTATTGTATTAATTATATCGTATTAAGTATGAATTATTTTCTATGTTTAATACTAAAATTATATCTCTTATTAAAAAGAAATTTAGTAACGTGATATTATGGCAAATGAGATTGAAAAGAATTGGTGGGTATTTCCAGGATTTAAAATTGAAAATGTAGTTACAGGATTAAATTTACCTGTCAATATGGTATTTGTAGAAAATCCAAAAGATAAACCTGATGCGCCTCTTTTTTATGTTACAGAGTTATATGGGCAAATTAAAGCCATAACTAATGATCATACTATCCATTCCTATGCAGAAAATCTTTTAAATTATGAACCAGATTACACAATTCCCGGAAGTGGAGAATCTGGCGTTAGCGGTATTTGTATTGAGCCTGAAACTGGTGATCTTTTCGTTTCAATGATTTATGCTGATGGAGATGATGCCAAGGCCAAAGTAATTCGGACAAAAAGCGATAGCGGCTTAAAAATGGACTCCATGGAAACTGTTATTGATGATATTCTTTCTATTAAGGGGGCCCATCAAATTCAATCGCTAACTATTGGTTCTGATGGAAAATTATATGTAAATATGGGGGATGCCATAATAGAACCCCGTGTTGCCCAAGATGATAATGACCTCCGAGGCAAAGTTCTCCGAATGAACCTTGATGGAAGTATTCCAGAAGATAATCCTGATTCAGATAGTTTAGTATACGCAAAGGGTTTTAGAAACCCATTTGGAGGCGTGTGGCGTCAAAAAGATGATTCTCTTTATATAACTGATAATGGCCCATTTGTAGATGATAGAGTAGCTAAAGTAGAGGCCAATAAGGATTATGGTTGGCCAGATACAATGCGAAAAAATAGCGTATTTTGGTGGAATTTTACCCAGGCTCCAACTGCAATTGATTTTATGGAAAAAGATCAATTTAGTTTTGAATATGAAGGAGATATGTTTGTTGCACTCTTTGGCGGATCATATCAAAAAGGTAAGAGTCCTAAAGGTAAAAAAATAGTAAAAATGACCCTCAATGAAGAAGGCAATGCAGTTAAATCATATGATGATTTTTTAATCTATACTGGTAAAAATGCAGCTAGTCCGTGTGCTTTAGCATTTGGGCTTGATGGTTTATATTTTTCAGACTTTTATGGTGAAAGTGAGGATATAAAGGAACCAAAAGGAAACATCTACAAAATTGTTCCTATAGTTCAAGAAGTTGGAGAGAAAAAAGTTCCTTATACACGAAAAAACTACGAAAACTGTTTGTGCCCTAACTGTCCAACATATAATGAATGTACAGCAAATAGAAGCCAGCGTGTTTTCTGTTCTAAAGGAAATACTGAATGTAAACTTGACATGCATGGATGTCTCTGTGGAGAATGTCCAGTTGCAAGCCAATATAGATTAAGTAGTTACTACTACTGCATGTATGGCAGCGCTGATGAAATAGATAAGTCTGATTAAAGTATTGAGGTAATATTATGGGAGATATTGTTCCAAATACAGAAGAAAATGCCGAAAAATGCCGCTGCCCACAATGTCCAGTATATAATGAATGTATGGATAAAAACAATGAAAAGTTTTTTTGTTCTCGCGGAAGTTCAGGATGCAAATTTGAAAAAAGAGGATGCTTATGTCTTCATTGCCCAATTGAAGTTGAATATAGATTAAACAGTTTTGTATATTGTGAAAAAGGTGCTGCTACAGAAAAAAATGTTGCAAGTAAAACTCTAAAATAAATTTTAATTTAGTTTATACTTCTATTTTTAATCAGAATTATCTATGGTTTAAATTAAAGAATCAATTAATATAATTGAACCAAATCTATTACTTTGATTTAATGACGAGTATAATTAATCTAAATAAAACCTAATTAAAATAAAATGAATTTTAAATGACATGACATACATTCATGCACTACATTTTAGAATAAAACATCAATTCCCTTAACTAAGAGGTAAATTCCAAATAAAAATATTATTCCTGCCATTAAATATTTACCGTTTTTCTGCATCCACACATTAAGAGCTCCTAAAATCTTTTCTGAGCGTTTTGGCATTATAAAATAAATTAAAAGTGGAATTTCGACCACAATAAGTGTAATTATAGTAAGAATTAAAATTACAATTATCTTATCAATAGTAGGCGCGGTTGATAGTCCAATATCTTTACCTGCTGCAAATACTAATATCGTAGTTGTAAAATTAATTACAAACATTCCAAATCCTAAAAGCATATATTTTATAAACTCTGAAGCTGTAGATTTACTTTCATCACTACCAAACTTGGTTTTATCAGGTCCGCTATCTTCTTTTCTGACTCTACGAATTCCAAATAAAATCAGTAATATGCCTAAAATAATATCGAAATAACTTGAAGTCTTTGAAGGAGGTTCTCCAGAAGCAACAGATGCTCCCTGGCTGACTATCACACCCGCAGCAACTACGATGAGTAATAAAACTATAGCACCAATATAAAACGCGACACCATTTAATTTAGCACGTTTTGACATTGATAAAACTAATATAATACCAATTAGAACTGTTGGGCTTACTGCAGCCCCAAAAGCTAAAGGTAAAATATCAATAAGAAGAGTGGATAATTCAGACATGTTTTAATTCCTAAAGTGGCCATTAAAAATAGTCTGTTATAACTGTTATATTAATTAGACTGTATTGAATACAAATTGGAATTTATAGCCGATAAAAACTTTATTGATTTTAAATTATCGATAACTTAAGCAAAAATATCAACTGAAATTAAATTATAGTGAAAATAAGCTTTGATTTTAGTCTTCCGCAGCAAAAAACTTTGTTTTTTGCGAGGACTTTTTGATCCAACTTTTTCAAGGAAAAAGTTGGGGCATGCCGGGAGTAACCCACCTCCTGTTTCAGCAGCATTCATCTATGCGGGCTACCTCTGCCTCATACAGTAATCATAGGCAATATTTACCCTTGCATCCCACGAATTGGCCGTTTCACCGTTCCTTTTAATGTCTTCAGCTTGCGCATCATTTTCATCCATCAAAAGACGTTCCGTTTCTGCTCCAGAGTTATGTTTCTCAACATGTGCCTCACGACACCGCGGTTCTGTAGGATGGGTGGAGTTTCCTCAGTTTAAATTGTATTTACAATAAACCGGTGGCTGCTCTTCGGCTTGCCCCATTGAATAATAGAATTTTAGTTATAATGTTATTTTTTAATTATCAATATAAAAATTTATATAACCTTTTAAAAATGATATAAATTAGATTTATATAATTTTAAGATTTATTAAAGTCAAATTAAAATGAGTAGCGGGGCCTAGATTTGAACTAGGGCTCTCGGGGTTATGAGCCCCGCGGGATCACCAGACTACCCCACCCCGCTGTACTACCACTGTTTGTTCTTTAGAGTATATAAAGGTTTCTCTAAATTAGATTTTTTAATTTAAAAATTAATTTTCAAAATTAATTTAAGTATATTTAATAATTTAAATGATTTAAACCTTTTTAAGTTAAAATCATGCATTTTTATTACATATTTAATCAAGCACTTTCATTTCATGAGTTAGTGAGTATCCAACAATTGTTCTTATAGCTACTATTATTGCTAATGTAATTAATTGATCAAATGTAGGTTCTAAAATAGATTTTATAAGATCTGCTGCTATGAAAAATTCTAGTCCAAGCACTATTTTAAGTGTAAAATCACGCCGAATATCATGATAATTTTTTTCTTTACTTAAAATTTCTATTTTTAAAACACCGAATATGGCCCTAATTCCGCCATAAAATATTATTAGTGCCCCAAAATAGGATAAAAAATCAACTATAATCTCTATTATAAATGAATAGTCAACCATGTTATCCTCATAAAAAAGAATTAGTTAAACGCTGCGATTTATTCAGCGTCTTCGGTTTCTTCGCCTTCTAAAGCAGTTAACCTTTGCTCGATGTGTTCAAATTTTTTATTAGCATGACCCCTGTACTCATTAAACCGTCTTTCCAGGTCATCGATGTCCCTTGCAACTTTACTGTATTTTTTTTCAAGTTCATTTACATCAGATTTTGTGGCCAGTTCCCAGTCCTTTATCAACTGGTCACTCTGTTCATTTAAGAATTCGTCTATTCGTCCAGATAACACATCTGTACTTATTGGAACTTCCTTAAATTTGCCTTTGAACCTTTCACCCATCTCAGATACTCTTTCACCTACACCTGAAGTCCTTTTTTCTCCTTCAGAAGTAGAACTATACTGTGAAGAAATACCTTCAGAAACACGGTTGCCTGCATCAGAAATACTAGATTTAAGATTATTAAAAGAACCTTCCTGCATTTCCTGAATGTAATAGTATAATAGCACTACTATGGCGCCAGCTAAAACCAGAATTGCAAATAATTCCAGCGGGCCCATGATTAATTCCTCCTTAAGCTGTCTTCAACCTTTTTATCTAAATCACTTTCTTTCCTTTCAAGGTCGTTCATTAATTTTTGAAGTTTTCCATATTCTGCTTTGGCTTCTAAAAGTGCAACCCTTTCACTTATTTCACTGTGGAGATATCCCACATTATTCATGATATCAGAAGTTGTCTTCCTTATTTTAGCAAGTTCTTCCTGTTTTTCCTTAGGAAGAGGTAAAACATTTTCCATCATGCGTTTTGTTTCCATATCCTTTTCAACGAGTGCTATTTTTTTAAGTTCCACCTGTTTTTCTACCAGAGCCACATTATTTTGAGTTTCCCTAACTCTTTTCCATTGAGTAACAACGATTATAATAACAATCGCTGCTAATACTGCCATAATTATCAAAATAATGTTATCTGAAATTGCTGTAGCAACATCAGCCATATTTTTCACCTTTTATTTTATTAGAATTTTTATTATATCTAAATTAACTATTAACTAATCTATATATTATTATTAACACTTAATATATATAAAATTGCCGTATAATGCTTAAAATAAAGTTAAATTTAGGCCTAATATTTATAAAGCTTTATATTAGCATTAATTAGATAAAAAATAATTTAAGTAAGTTATAATCACTTCTAATATCTATTTTTTAAGTTAGTTGAATAAAAATAATTAAACGAGTTTATAGTTGTTTTACTATCTATTTTGTAGTTCATATATAAAATCATCATCATCTTCAAGCCTTTTTTCTATCCAGTCATCTTCTTCATTAGATGAATCTTGTTTTACAGAATTAAATTCTCGCCTTAGGCTTGAAACTCGTCTATTCATTTTGTCTGATGCTTGCTTTTTTTTGCGAAGGGCAGAAATACCTAAAAAAAGAACAATAACTGCAACTATAGCTATAAAAATTTGAAATCCATCACCAAACGGCAAAAAAGCTGGAAAATAACCTAAAGCCCATTCATTTTTAGTATTATTTATTTTAAATCCCCCTTTCTATTGAAGATCTTTACTTTTTAATGGATTTATATCTTTAGTAATATTAAATATTCGATCTAATCAAGAATATCATATTTTTAAGCATATTAGTAGCATTAATACTAAATTTGATTATTATTAGGATATTCTATATCATTACATTTCAATTTCTGTACTGTAATATAATTATATCATGCAAAAACTTATACTATTACTATAAAATAAGAAATTATCTTTAATTATAAAAATCTTAAAATTATACAACTCCTTTTAGAGAGACTATTTTCAAAATATAGGTCGAATCTATATTCTATAAAAATCAAATAAATTATATTAAGTTTACAAAATTAATTTATAAAATTAAAACAAGATCACGTGATTACATGATTGAAAAATATGAAGAAGCAGGTAAGATAGTATCTAAAGTTAGAAAAAAAGCTGTAGAAGAAGTTAAAGAAGATATGAAACTATTAGAGTTAGCAGAATTTATTGAAAATGAAATTATTGAACTTGGAGGAGGTATTGCCTTTCCATGTAACATCTCAATAAATGAAATTACTGCACACTATACTCCTCCTGCAGATGATGAGAAAACATTTAAATCAGGAGATCTTGTTAAAATTGATTTAGGTGCACATATAGATGGTTATATCGCAGATACTGCAACCAGTGTTCTTATTGGAGACAATATTCCTGAAGATGAACTTGAAAAGCATCAAAATATGATATATGCCTCTGAAGAAGGATTGCAGAATGCTTTAAGTACCGTTAAAGCTGGTGTTGAACTTGGTAAAGTTGGAGAAGAGATCGAAAGAGCTATAACGGATAAAGGGTTCAATTCGGTATCTAATTTAACAGGGCATAGTATGGATCGCTGGATACTTCATTCAGGACTTTCTGTGCCAAATATAAAAGAAAATAACCCCCATATATTAGAAGAAGGTGATGTGCTGGCTATAGAACCCTTTGCAACTGATGGTATTGGAAGAGTTACTGACATGAATGAAGCATACATATTTAGATTCTTAAGAGATCGACCACTTAGATTAATCCATGCAAAAAGAGCTCTAAAAATAATTAAAGAAGACTATAAAATTTTACCGTTTGCACAGCGGTGGCTCCAAGGAAGATTTAGCGAACATCACTTAAATGCTGCTATGAGAATGCTCATATCTTCAAGGGCAGTTTTTCCATATCATGTACTTCGTGAAAAGAGTAATGCTGTGGTCGCGCAGTCTGAACATACAGTAATTGTAGAAAGTGATGGCTGTAATGTTATCACTGAATAGAGCTTTTAAACAGAAACCTTTTAAAATTTTATTATCAAAATAGAAAATATAAGTAGATTTAAATCCATTCTAATTCTGTATCCTTTAAAGATCCACCTGCATCTCCAGTATTAAGAGTACCTTTAGGTTCAATCAACATCACTGTACATTCCTCATTACAAATAGGCTTATGTTCTACGCCTTTAGGGACAACAATGAATTCTCCTTTTTTAAGATCAAATATTTTATCTCTAAATGCTAGTTGGATTGTTCCTTCAACTACAAAAAACATTTCATCAGTTTCTGGATGACTATGCCCTACAAATTCTCTCTTTGCTTTAACTAGCTTAAATTGATAATTATTTAATTCAGCGATTAATTTGTATTTATGAAGCTCTTCAATCAGACTAGCTTTTTCTTCCAGATTTACTACACGAATATCCATAAAATTACCTTGTATTTGCTTTTAAGATAGATAAAAATTAAATTAGAATTCTAATCTCCACTGCTGACATCAGCAACAGTATCACTAATCAAATCAAATTCACTAAAGAAATCATCAAGGACGTCGAAATTATTAAGTATATCAATATCTAAAAAATCAAAGCTTTTAAGGTTACCATATTCATCAATATAATCAAAGGGGATTGTATATAGATAATAATTATAATAATCGCTTGTTTTAGCTTCGGGTTTTAGTGTAGACAATATTTTATTAAATTTCTTAATATCTTCTAAATCATAATCATTTACCAGAAGAATATGAGAACCGACAACTGATAAGTATGCCTTAGCCATTCCTAAGTCTTCTCGCATCCATTTTCCAAGGTATTCTGCCTCATCAAGAATAGTCATTATTATTGACTTTACTTCATTCCCTTTTTCAGTTAAGATATATGCATTATATGGAACGAGCGCCAGTAACATTTTCCTTTGCTTTTTAAAGTATCCATTATTAATCAAAGGTTCTCTTATGTACAAATTCTTATAATCAGTAGAACTAACACTTTTTAAAAGAATTTTAGCAAATTCTTTTAATTCAAACTCATTATTATTCACCATATCTACTAAAAGCTGCTCATGAGGTTTTAAAATTAAGTTTTCTAATTCTCCATTACTTATAAAAACAGTAGTTTGTCTTTTTAAAAATCGTGATTCAGGATCTTCTCTATATATCTTAAGTGCTTTTTTTAAAAGAAGATCCATTAAGGTGAGCTTTATCATTTCAAATCCATTAGAACCTGGAGATATTATTATAAGAGATTCCGCAGGAGTTAAGTTTAAAGATTTCATTTATCTAAACCCATTTTGCAGCTACCAATATCTTATCCCCTAATGGATGTTAAGGCACTTTTGATTTTTTCATTACCATCAATATCATTTATTTCTAAATATAAACTATCTGCATTCTCCCAACATTCTAATGCAGTATTAATCTCGCCCTGTTCTTTGTATATCTTACCTGCATAATATAATGCTTCTGCAGCATCAGCTATATCGCCAGTATCAATAGAACATTCATAAGCACTGCTAAAATAAATTAATGATTTTTCCAGATTACCGCGACGCATGCTCATTATTCCTTTAAGCATAAAATTAGATATTTTATTTTTCTGTTCTTTTCCACGTAATCGGTAATATACTAGAATAATGCCCCCATAGGCAAGAAGTGTTGCCCCTAAAAGTATTGATGTGTCCATCTTAATCATCGGCCGGTTATAGATATTAAAATTATAATAAATTCAATGTGATAAAAAATAAAAAATTTAGTAGGATTATTCCTACTAGTTAACTAAGTTTTAAACTTAGTAATTTGCGAGTGGGTCTTCTTTTTCGTTACTTGCTTTATATGGGACTGGTAATCCCATTGCTATTCTGTTGTCGATGGTTTTTTGGTTTTTGGTTTTCTTATCTGTTGCAAGTTTTTCAAGTAATCCCATACCTGGCTTTACGTCGTCCATTGGTTTGGTTTCAATGAGACCTGCATCAACAGCAAGTTTGAACACGCTTTCACCAGAATCAGTTCTAGTGAGTACTGTTGACCAGCCATCTGGTGAACCTACAGAACCTGTTGAAAGGTCTGCTAATTCTGCGACGTAGTCAAGACAGATGTTACATCCGTTTTGTTCGTATCCATGTGTTTCTTTAAGTGGAATGCTTAAAGTATCATCTGCTGTGTATACCCAGAATTTACCTTTACCTATATCCATTTTTTCTACGAGTTCAGGGCTAACTCCCATTTTCTCTGAGATGAAAGTTCTCAATGATTCGAATGGGAAGTTTTCCATACAGTAAATACCTATTAAGAGTGCAATTTTGTCTGCGACAAATCTTACACCGAATGGGTATGACTGAGTCTTTCTTATACCCATGGTTTGACATGGAATAGCTACAGTTCCGATTTTTTCAAGACCATATTGTCTTGCAGCTTTCTTTAACGCGAATACGTTTGGAGAAAGTGTGTATTTGGTACCTGCTGCAGCTATAAGTTCGTCAGAAGTCATTGCTACTTGTGGAACTGGTCTCCACATGTCTTTTCCAGGACCTGCTACAACTGCACCGTCTATGATCTTTTCATCAAGCGCGAAAGATAGGAGAGCTGTTACTATTCCTCCGTCTTGTGAAACTTTTTGGATCTGTTTATCGGTTGCTCTTGCAGAAAGTGCTTCTTTATATGTTCCTAATACCATTTTCAAGCCTCCTATAATCCGGTATCCTTTTTAATCCTTTCCATTGGCCACCAGCTTCTTGGACACTGAGTGTAACATATACCACATTTCACACATCTATCCCCATTTAGTTCTGGTCTTCCGCCAGTCATGTCTAGTGCACGTGTCTGGCATGCCATTGCACATGTTCCACATCCGATACATAGTGCCTGGTTTACGACTTTTAATTGAAGATCACATCCACATGCTTCTGTGTATCCTACTAGATCCATCATTGGTTGTAGGTAATCCATATCACCGTTTAATACTGCTACAACAGTTTTAGCAATTATTTCTGGTGATGGTGGGCATCCTGGTATTGCAAGATCAACTTTTACCAAATCAGCTATTGGTACAAATGATTCATGAGCGGGTTGTGCTTGCTGTCCGCCTCTGGAATATCTGGTGAAACATCCTGTTGCAGCACATGACCCGTAAGCTACTACTAATCCTGCTTTTTCACGAACTTCTTTTAATTCTTTAAGACTGTGTTCATCTTGCAGACAAACTGATCCTTCTACTAATGCAATGTCCATTTCTGGTATGTCCCATCTGTCTACCAGTGTTTGTCCGTATACAATATCCACCATTTCGGTAAGTAAAGGTGCTAAAATGTCGTAATTTTCACTTAACGACATGATATCTCCGGTACATCCGCTTAAGTGGATGTAACCTATCCTTGGTTTCGGTTTTTCTTCAGCCACTTTTTCAACCTCCTCTTCTGAAGCTACAGGCCTTGCCTCTGTTGGCGTTGCCTCAGCTGGTTTTTTCTCAGCTGGCTTTGCTTCCATTCCTAAAAATTCTTTAATTCGGGCTAACATACGCTAAACCCCTATTTCTTTTAAAATGATTTTAATGGCCTTGGGAACGGCTTCCTCCACACTTTTTGTTAAACCCATCTTTACATCAGGGGCAGAGACAGATTCTGGCTGGCATCCAATTACGAAAACTTCGCATTTTTTACTCAATTCATGTAGAGGTTCTTCTACCGACCATGAGTGAGCATCATCGTATCGTCCCCTAGGAAGCTCTGTTACCTCGAATCTACGTACTGTTCCAGGTTCTGCACCAGAATTAACTATATCCACTACTATAAGCTTCTTCCATGATTCATGTGGAAGAGAAAATATAAAGTGAGGTGCACTTGTTCCTCCGTCAATGAGCATTGTGTTCTCTGGAAGTTCATGTTCCTTGAAATATTGCTGTAAGGTCTCTATTACTGCTGGACCAAATCCGTCATCTTCAAACAGGACGTTTCCACAGCCGATTACTAAAATCTCCGCGTCGTATGGCATTTCAATTCCCTTTATAATCTGACCATTTCATTCTTTATGACGCTCTTGTCTTCGTCGTCAATTACTATCATATGGGTAGCGCATGAAAGACAAGGGTCGTATCCTCTAATTACGTGAGGCCCGTATTCGTGATGGAATCCTTCGGTTGCAGGTCCCATAGTTGGTATGTTCCATGTTGTTGGAACTAAAGCACTGTAGAATTCAGTTTTACCATTTTCGCCTACTTGAGCCATGTGAACGTCCATTCCTCTTGGACCTTCAATTGCACCGATACCGAGTTTACCGGTACCTCTAACATCGAAGTTACCTACGTTAGCAGGTGCGGATGTGTTGAGTTCATCAAGTATAGCTATTGCTTTTGAGAGAGCAGATTTCATTTCATATGCTCTTGCAACGTGTTGAGCTACTGTACCTTTTCCGGAGAATCCTCCGTATTTAATTGCTCTTGCTCTTGGACCAACTTCTATGTTTACACCATCGTAAAGAGGGATGGTTGAACATGCTTTTTTACCGATCTCAGGATCATTGTACCATCTTTCAGGCATTATTTCCGTGAATCTGTCTAATTCAAAGTTTTCTCTTTTACCGTAAATTCTATCGGTAGCAAGAGTTGGCTGATCGTGAACTCCTAATCCTTTTGGTAAATCTTTGTCTGCAACTAAACCTACAATAAGGTCTACGTGCTCATCTAATTTTGGCTGAAGGGCTTTTAATCTTGAGTATAATCTTTTTCTTGCCAATTCACTAATGTTACTGGCCATTCCACCAATTCTGATGTCTGATGGGTGTATACCTTCTCCACCAACCATATCTACTACATATTGTGCAGTTTTTCTGATTTCAGAAACAGAGTTTACTGCAGCAGCAAATAAGTTTTCAGGCACAAAGTCAGGAGCTATAAGGAAATGGTGTATAGCGTGACTGTTTACGTGGTGAGCAGCCAAAACAAGTTCTCTTAACTGTGCACCAGCTTTAGGTATTTCTAAACCTAAAGAATCATCCATAGCTTCTACAGATGCTAGAGTGTGAGGTATAGGACATACACCACAGATCCTCTGCACAATAACTGGTGCGGTTTCTGGAGCTTTACCTGTTACTATCTTCTCTAGTCCTCTGACAGGAGTAATACTGAAGTATCGCCCCTTAGTTACTATTCCTTCATCATCGACTTCCATGACCAATTCTGCGTGTCCTTCCTGTCGTGATGTTGGCGATATAACTATTTTTTCGCTCAAATGTATCACCTCTTGTTTTTAAAATATATGAATATCACTATTTCAATTTATTATAGATAATAATAAGCTTTTCTTTGAAGAAAAAAATGAAAAATATATATATAACAATTGACCAATATTATATCTTCAAATTACAAGATTTACCCGTTTTGTAATATTCGCTACTAATTTTTTTTATTGATTTTCAGATAAAATTTGGGTAATTATAATACTAATTTAACCTTTTAGTATTATTTTAGAGATACATAAAACTATAATAACTTAGAACCCCATATTAGTATTTGTTAATTAATTAATAACTCCAATTTAGATAGTCAGTAAAAAATCAAACAAGAGGTGAACTAATGGTTAACACAAAGATTCTAATATCTGTTGTCATTGTACTTCTCATAGGAGTCGCAGCAGCAGGTTATCAAATTTCAACAAATACTCCAGGACTATTACAGCCTACCACTACCCAAGACCAAAAATCCACAGACCAGAGCCAGGTGCAATCTGGAGGAAGTCAAAGTGGAACTCAGGGAGGAACAACTTCCGGAGGGAGTCAAAGTGGAAATGGAGGAAATGACGTGAAAATATCACCAGCTCAAGCTAAATCTATTGCTCAAAAATCAATAGCTCAAGAAGGTGCTACAACAGGCACTCCAGAGTTAATAACAATGAACGGAAAAAAAGTTTACGTAGTTCCTGTTATCGATAACGGTAAAAGATCTGGAGAAATCTGGATAGATGCCCAAACAGGTGAAAACATTGGAGGTGCAGGAGGTGCACCATAGATGGTGGATATGGTTGAAACCGAAGTTGAATGTTGTAAAATAATTTCTAAAGATGTTAAAGATGCAATAATATTGGAAGGATCACCTGAACTGGGACTTATAGGAAATATTATAGGATGGCTTTTAGTAGAAGAACTCCAGATGGAAGAAATAGGATATATTGACTCCAAATATTTCCCACCCCTTGCAGTATTATATAAAGGGAAAGCAATTCATCCATTCAGGATATACGCGACTGATGGAATTGTAATGTTCCTTTCAGACTTTATCATTCCTCCTAATGTCACTTACGACATGACAAATGCAATAGTTGACTGGATGGAAAAAAATAACAGTAAAGAAATAATCACATTTAACAGCCTTGTTGTAAGAGAAAAGACCAGTGGAGTTGCAGGTGCTGCAAATTCAGATGAATCTCTAGAAAGGCTTGGAAATCTCGACTTACCAATATTACCCTTTGGAAACATAAATGGATTATCAGGTACTTTACTAACAAGAAGCATGCAAAGGGGCATACCTGGATCATGCCTATTTGCAGAAGTATTAAGTCCTTATCCAGATCCAAGGGCCGCTGCAGCAGTAACCAACGTTTTAAACAAAATGTTAGGTACAAATATTAATGCAGAACCACTCATAAAAGAAGCAGAAGAAATAGAATCAAGACTTCAAGAACTTGCACAACATGTGCAGGGTGAACCAGAATCTCAAATGTACATGTAAAAACATACGAAAACATTTGAAATCCTTTCACTTTTTTTTGAGAATTTTTATTAACAGTTTAATTTATATACCAGTACCTACAATCTAGTAATTACCAATTTTAATAGGGCCCGTAGCCTAGTTGGATAGGGCGTCGGACTTCTAATCCGAAGGTCCCGGGTTCAAATCCCGGCGGGTCCGCTAAAACACTCCAAAAATCTTCGATTTTTTGGCACCCCGAAAATCTTTGATTTTCGAGGGCTTTTTCCTTGAAAAGATTTAATTCAAAAGTTCCTCACTTCGTTGCGGACGACAAAATCAATATTTTATTTTAACCGTAATAATTTCAGCTAATATTTTTATCTAAATTCCCACTAATTTAAGAAAGGTAAAATTTTGATCGGTTAAAAATCCATTAATCTATAAACTTTATAAACAATATCAAACAAATTCATTTTTATCACTAGGGCCCGTAGCCTAGCCAGGATAGGGCATCAGACTCCTAATCTGAGGGTCCCGGGTTCAAATCCCGGCGGGTCCGTCTCCACCTTTTTCAAAAAAAGGATGGATCAAAAATCCTCGCTCAAAATCAAAGATTTTTTCGCTGCGGAAATTTAAAACATACTATTAACTTTTAATTTTGTAATTCAGTTAATTTTTTAAACTCTTCATATTAATGAATAATGAAAACCTAAACAAAACAAAGAAAGAAGCTAAAGAAATAAGTTTAACTCAATATTTCGATTTCTTAAAATTAGAAGCTATTTTTAAGCATTGCACTTCTTTTGAGGATACAACTCAATCTAGAAAATTTGATGTTTTCTTAGAAGAAAATGAAGATGGATCTTATAATATTGTTCCTGAAGAAGCTATGATCCCCTTATTCGAGAAACATACATTTAGTGAAACTCTAATTGTCACAGGGATTTCTATATTTGAAAAATGTTGTAAAGAATGGTTTAAATGGGGATTAAAATATAACCCTGATAGACTAAATTTTTTTAACAAAAAAGTTAGTATAAATGAAATAATGGGAAAAGATAACCCAGAAGAGATTATAATAAATAAAACAATCGAGGATATTAATTTTAAAAATGTTCAAATTTGTAATGAAAAATTTAAGATGATACTTGGAATAAAAATATTTGAAAATAGAGAAAATAAATATGTTATTGAGCGATACATTAACCACAGACACGTGATTTCACATAATTATGGTACTATAGACTTTAACTATGTTAAAAGAACGAGAGGAACTCATGAAGATGTAGGTAAATCATTAATCTTAAAAAATAGTGAGTTAGAAGAATTTAGAAATTTAATTTATGACTTAATAACAAACATTGCTTCAAAAATGATCCCTATAGTCTTTAAAAATATAAAGTAGTAAAATCTTATCATTTTAAAAAAAAAATCATTATTTAAATCTATTTTGTAATACTTATTAAGAATTAAAGACATATATTACATAGTTGACACTTTAGTAAGGTGGAATAACTATGCAATCACAAAAAATTAGCCATATTAGATGGGGAATATTCGTTTTACCTCTTGCAGGTTTAATAACTGCTTTAAGCCTCCTTCTTAGAGGACCATTAACACTTCCAAATGACAATTTACTGGGTTTTATTAAAATAGCAAGTGATCCCAACTTTATTCCAATATGGATCTTATTATTCTTAGGTAGTTTTCTCTCTGTTTTTGGAATTCTCGCTCTTTATGGATTCTTACGTTACGAAATGAAAGATAAAACATCTTTAGCTGCCATGGTACTCAGCATTGCAGGATTACTGTTCTTCATTCCAACGACAGGAATATTAACCTTTTCAGCACCAATAGTTGCCGAACTTTATATTCAAGGCCAGACTGCTGCTGTCCAGGTTATTTCATCAACATTTGCAAGTCCCATAACAGTTGGTTTCTTAATATTATCCGGAATATTATATACAGCAGGTTCTATACTTTTTGCTCTAGCTATAAAACGTTCCAAAGTTATTTCAACAATACCCGGAATTCTCTTCGCCATTCATGGCCCACTTGTAACTTTTGGTGCTGCAACAGCATATGCAGGTGAACTATTAGGAGGATTTCTACTACTTATAAGCGGATTATGGATAGCTTGGAGCGTTTGGAAATATTTGAAATGAAAAATAAAGCATCTTAAACTATTTTATTTAATAGTTGCTTTACTTAAAACGCCATCATAAAATTTCATAAACCTTTCAGCTTCATCCCTTCGGCATTCATCGTTTTCACATTTCTTGTTTACAATAATTATCACTTCATTAGCAACAGGAACATGTGTTAGTACTATACAATCTTCATATTTCTTTAGCTTCTTTTCTAAGTAACTAAAAGTTCTCTCTGATATACTTGTATCTTTAAAAATTAATTGATATGTAATTGGCCCTTCATTTTGAGTTAAATATTCTATCATTAAATCACCACACATTCTATTAAATCTTTAATTTGATGCCACGAAAAGATTTTGTAGGCTTTGAATTTGTAGTTCAGAAAACCGTTCAGGTTTTCTTCAACTTAAACTTAAATTTCTATAATTAAATCAGCAAGCTGTTCAAGAGTTCTTACTTCAAATAATTCTGCACCCACATCTTCATAATATGAAACACAGCTATCTGCAACATTCCATTTTTTCTCTTCTTCAGGATTTAATATTAGAACTCTCTTGGATTTCTTAACCATATTCTCAATCAATTCTGCACTTCGAGGTATTCCTTCTTCTTTAGGCCCCGCCCAGTCTCTGCAGTCGCTTAAAATTAAGACATAAGATTTACTATTCAGATTAGCTCTATTTTCAAATTCTTTAAAAGCAGTGAACATATTGGATTTACCACGAATCATAGAATTATCCTGTCTAATTTCCATCACTTTAATAAATGCATCGACTAAATCCGGCTCAAAAAGGGCTGATGTTATTTCTGCAGTTTTATTATCAAATTCAAATGCCCTAGCACGGCTAAAAGAATTTTGAGCTGCATAAACCATACAGAAGAACCATATACTTATCCAATCACATGAAACGCTTACATCACTTAAAAAGTAATGATTCTGTTTTTTTATCTTTGGTTTACTCTTTACAAGTTCAAGAAGAGTTCCACCATGTTTCATGTTTTTTCTTATACTTCTCCTAATGTCTGGCTTTTGTTTTTTTGCCTGTTTATATCGCCTTACTCTCTTTGTGGCAATTTTTCGGCCAAGTTTCTGGCAGAGGTCTACTAATTCCGGTTGAAGTTTGTTTAAAGTTCTGAGATTGCTCTGTAAAAGTTCTGAATTACCTTCCCTGTTTCCAGTATTGTTTATATTATCTAAACTGTTTTTAATGTAGTCTATCTTATATTGCTGTGCATTATCACCAGAATCAAAATCAGAGACTCTTTTAGTACTTATTGATACATTATATTTTTTAGTAAATGTTGATCTATATCCCGGACCTTCAAATGTTTTCTTTTCTTCTTTATCCTTTTCAACAAAAAAATTTTCATACAACTGGTTGAATTTCTTTCTTTGACGTTGGTCTTTAAGATAAATAGAAGCTAGAGCTTCTTTTAAATTTCCATTATTATCTTTAATTAAAGGAACAGCTTCGCAGGCTAATTGTGTGCTTCTAACACTTGCCAGGATTCCATTTTCTCTTAACAATCCTGAAAATTTAACTATGTTGTTTATCATACGAACCAGATGTTATTTTAATTTAACATTATCTAAAACCTTTTTTCTATCATCTTCATTTTTAATTACAACATTAATTGTCTTTTGAAGAGAATCTGCGTCGAGATCATCCTTATCAAATATCATTAAACTTCTAACCCAATCTACTGTAGCTCTAATTGAAGGGTTTTTAGTAAGATTAAGCCCTCTCATTTTTTGTATCGTCTTTACAACACTTTTTACAAGTTTTAATGACGCATCAGGAGTGTGTGATTTTACTATTTCAACTTCTCTTTCGAAGGTAGGATAATCAATGTATAAATATAAACACCTGTCTTTAGTTTCATCTAGGAGTTGTCTTTGTGAATTTGAAGTCATTATGACCATTAGATCATTTTCTAATTCAAATGTTCCCAGATCATTTACTGTTATCTGTTTTTCTCCAAGAGCTTGAAGCAGGAAACTTTCAACTTCCTCATCAGCTTTATCGATTTCATCGATTAAAATCACTGAAGGTTTTTCATTCATAAAAGCTGATAAAAGAGGTCTTTTTATGAAAAATTCTTCCTTAAAAACTTCATCTTCAGTTTTATTTATCTTAGACATTTCCAGACTTAAAAGCTGTTTTTGATAGTTCCATTCACCTACAATCTGTTCGAATGTAATTCCTTCATAACATTGTATTCTAAAAAAGTCCCGATCAAATGCCTTTGAAATTACCTTTGATAGTTCTGTTTTACCGGTTCCAGGCGGACCTTCAATAAGGATTGGTTTTTTAAGTGAAATGGCTAAAAAGACTGTTGTGATTATATTATCGTCTGGAATGTAGTTATTTTGAGTTAAAGCATTATCTACATAATTTATATCCAACTTGATCTCTGACACTTGATCACCTTTTTGTATAATATTCTTTTCATTTTACTAATTTTTGTTGAAAATATATGGCCTGTTAAAAGTATAAAAAAATAAAAAGTTATTATAATTTTATTCGTTGTTTATTTGGCTACAAATACATCATTTACATAAAAGCAATTTATTTTTAATGAATTCACTTTTTACAGCTTAATAATACATATTTTGATCTTTATACGCAATTTTTCCATTTGAAAATTGTATTCCTGGGGGATGTATTGGTTTTTTGACAATGAAAACTAAGTATAATAATATTAACTTAAGGGACTCTTTAAAATCTTCATCTTCTCCCACCATATAAACTAAAAAAAAAATCTATCCTCTTTTTGAAATCATCTACTTCTTCGCCAGGAATTTCATTATCATTTAACTCATCCAATGATAAGTTCATTATTTCATTAAAATTATCTCTATTATATCTTGACATTGTAGAGCCTATAGAACTATTATTTTCTCCCATATCTTTAGGATCATGTTCCAGCTTATGTTTATATTGTTCTAGACCTTTTTTAATTCCAAAAAATAATTTTGAACTTTTCATAGTTAATCTAAAAGAATTTTACCGTACATCCCGCCAGCACCTGGCTGAATCTTAAGCGTGTTATTCCTAAATGATGCAATAACATCTGCAAGTTTTGAATCTGTCTTTGAAAGCTCTTCGAGAGGGGCATAAATTAATGTACCTATTTCACTTCCAAAAGTTTGAACTAATTCTTTCCATATTCTCTGGACAAAAACTGTTGTGATTCCTTTGCCATAAACGAGGCTTATTATCTCAGCAAGAGGCAAAATATGAGTATATTCAGGTCTGAAATCTGGATGATGTGGTTCATTCCATGTTGCCATGTCAGATATTTTGTCTTTAACGCCTATTTTTATAAGACCTCCACAAGGGCACCGCATGTTAAGTTCTCTTGCTTCTTCAATAGTATATGTCTTGTAACACCTTACGCAACCTGTTTCATGGTATTTGCCAAGTCGAGGGTCAAATCCAAAATTTCCAGCTACTTTCTTTGATTTCATTGCATCCCTAAATGCTTCAAATGTCATTTCCTTAATCTCTATTTCATTAAATTCTCTTCCAAGCCTGTGGGGCCAAGGAGAATGTGCATCTGAATTTGATAAAAATGGAATATCTTGAAGCTCATCTATTCTGTCTGCCATATCAGTATCTGCTGAAAGTCCAAGCTCTAGAAAGTCAGGTGTATCATCATAGCAATCATAAATACTGTCAAACTCCTTATAGATACTTGTCCAAGGAGTAAATGCATGTGAAGGACCTATTAAACCGTCACAGTCTTTAATTAAATCCATTATTTCATTACCTTTCATTTCAACCCGAGGTCTTCCCTCATTATCTATATTTTTAGAAGGAAGTTTTTCTCTAATTTCATATGCAGATTCAATTGAAGGTAAGACTATTAAATGATGAACTCTATTTTTATCCTCTACTTCTGCAGTTAAAATAAATTTACACTTTCCACCATCGGTTTCTGGACTTTCTACTGTTTTTATTAAGCGCGTCTGAGCTTCTTCTTCACATCCTTTAACAGAATAAATACCATTATCTGAAGGTTTAGTGCTCTTTTCTATAATCTTAAGCCACTCTGGATGAAAAGCATCTCCTGTACCAACTAAATCAAGTCCTTTAAGTTTTGCCTGAGATGCAATGGTGCCTATAACCATATTTTTTGACGTTGCCATGGAATATAAACTGTGAATATGTAGATCTGATCTTATTAACATATCAAATCACTTAAAAAACAAATTAAAATCGGGATTTTAAAAAAATAAAGTTACCCGATATATCTTAAATCTTCTTCGCCTGGAGCTATCTGCATTCTTTCAGCCATTTCCTGCTCCATCTGCTGGGCTTTAGATATCATTTTTCTGGTCTCTTCTGCCCTTTCTTCAAGTTTTGCAATGTCTACTTCCATTCCAAGGATGTTAAGTAAAACCGTTAAAACTGCCTTTGATGCTTCTGCATCTATGAAGTATCCTGGTGTTTCTCCCATTAAACATACACCATTCATTCCCCTTAACATTCCCATTCCTAAAAGGAGACCTGATGCACCTATAATTCCACCATCAGCAGATCTTAAAGTCACTTTATGCTCTTTAAGAGATTCAGCAAGTTCAGCAGTTGTTGCTGCACCAAATACTTTAGATTTTTCAATTGGTTGACCTGTCCCAAGGCCACCTAAAGTATACATCATTTCTACGCCGTGTTTTTCGACGAAATCAAGAATTATTCCACACACTTCGTGCTGACCTTCAGGACTTAATCCTTGAGTATTTCCAACAAGTATTATGTAATCATGCCCATTTTCGCCCTTTAGAGCATAAAATTCATTTTTCATTGGTTCTATTGTTCCGTCTTCATTTACAAAGACTTGAGGTGGAAATGATGGTGAGTATAACTCTGCAACCTTTTTTGCTTCGAGTTCGTGGATAATATGTTCTGCCACTAATTTCCCAACGTGGCCAATTCCTGGAAGTGCCTCTATAAATACTGGATTTTCGAGTTCAACTTCTTCTATCATTTTAATGTAAGTTTTATCCATCTAATCACTCCTCATTTTTTTTAAGCAGTTCTTTTTTAAGTATTCTCCGATACTTACCATATTTATCTTCTGGAGAATATTTAGGTGGGTAAACTACTCCAACTTCCCCTTCGCAGTAAGGACACTTATCTTTTAAGGTGTATTCCCCGCAGGCTTTACACCTTTTCATTTTCATTTTCATAAAATATAAGTTTCCGTTTATTCAAGTTCACGCTGGAATTCGCCTTCTCCACCCTCTGCTATTACAGCCTCAATGCATGTTTGAGCTGCTTTTTTCAGCATGTTCTCTGCTGTGAGGTAATCAGATGATGTGACTATTATCCTATATCTTGGAGCTCCAACACACTGAACTATTATCTCTTCACCTTCTACAGAGCCTAGTGCATCTCTTATCACTTCAACACCATTTGGTGCGTAGGAATGTAAATCAATGTACCCAGTTATGTTAACTTCTGGAGGAGATATGTTCTTTTTAGCCACTTCAGTTAAAGTTGCTGACCATTCTCCATCGATTCCTCTGCTTGTTAATGCTTCTTCGCCTTCTTCTGCAGCGGTTTCAAATGCTTCGTAAAGATCACCGAATTCCTCTATGATCTTGTAACCTATTTCTTCATATGCAGTGTCAAGGTCTTTTCCTATTGTTTTTGCAGATATTTCAAGTAGTTTCTCTGCTTTTTGCTCAATTTTCCACTGCTGAATTTTTCTTGTTCTCTGGTCTTCCCTGATTCTTTTTAAGGAAACATCAACATGGCCTTTTTTAGGGTTAACTCTTAGAACTCTAGCTACAATTTTTTGATTTTCACGTACGTAGTCTCTAATGTTTTTTACCCATCCAGAAGATACTTCAGAAATGTGAATAAATGCTTCTTTTCCTTCATATTCTTCTAGAGATGCAAATGCACCATAGCCTAATACTTTATGTACTGTTCCTACTACCAGATCGCCTTCATCTGGCCATTCTTTTTTCATTCTTACCATTAAAACACCTAAACTAGTCCTTAATCAAGGACTTCAACTATCTGAGCAACAATCTCAGATTTTCCGCCTTTTGGTTTTACCAGTGTTTTTCCACATATGATGCACTGGACGTTTGATGCGGCGTGATCAAATACTGTTTGCTGGTTTCCACAATCCAAACATTTTACTTTTAAAAAGTTACCCTTATGATTTCCTTTAACTACCATGAGATCACCTAGCTTACAAATTCAACTTTTCCTGCTCTAAAGGAGGATCTTTTTATGTGTGCTTTTCCGCATTCTTTACACTTGTATCTTAAATCTAATTTTTTGACTGGTTTGTTTCCAGATGGGAGCGGCCTTGGATAACCTCTGTAACCTGCAGTAACACGTCTGAACTGACGTTGACCCCATTTAAGCTCGCTTGCCTTTCTTCTTTTTGATTCAAATACTTCATGAGCGGTATGTTTTTTACAACTTGGACAGTAAGTTCTTCTTTCTTTTGGAATTTTCATTATAATCACCTCAGATTTATAAAAATGAATATTTTATTCACTGTTAAAAATATTTAAAACTATTAGATATTAAACTCTATGATAAGTCGGCAAAATTAAAATATTTTGCGGCTCTGAAAATCAAAGTTTTTCATTTTTCAAAATTCTGATTTTCAAAAGTTCAATAAATATATTGACATTATTTATTCTTAATAGTTTATTTATATGTTTTGATGTATTAAATTCAAAAGTTAAGATATATTTTATTTAAAATAAGATCATCAAATACTTACCTATTTGTAAGTAATTTTTTCATATCTTTTTATGAATTTACCTTTATTGTTCTCTATTATTATTTTTGCAGTTGTTTCAGGCATTGTGACAATATCTTGGGGCTGAAGAGGACCATATATTTTTTGATCAATGCCCATAATAGATGGAAGCCCTTCTAAAACCATTACTGTTTTAATTTTATCTCTATTTGAAGCATTTGAAATTTCTTCTGCAATTTCTGGAACAATATCCTGAATATCTTGAGGTTCTTCTATTTCTGGAATTTCATATGATTGATAACTTTCTATATCATGCTCAATTCCAAGAGGCACCTTCTTTTTCTCAGTACTCTTAATACTTGCTTTAGAGGTTGATTGAGTAGAATTATCCACTCTTACATCTTTAGATGGTTTTGATCCATTTCTTTCTTTTAATTCTAGGAAAGGAGAAGTTAAATCATTTCTATAGTTTAAAAAAGATTTTATAATCGAATAATAAAGATTTTCCTCTTCAGAAGTTATATTCTGTGGAGGTTGTGCAGGAGTCCCCTTAGACGATTTTTCATCGAATAGATTATGGGATCTCTGTACATTTAAGAGTGCACTTGTTATTATTTTGTGCTCGCGCCTTTCACAGATTTCTGATGCAATTCTTCGAGCGTCACGAAGTAAATATGAATAAAAAGAAAATGGATTATCACCTATTTCTTTTATAAGCTTATTCAAGTGGATATTAACATCATTATAAAAATTATCTCCAACATCAGATAATCCACTTGTATTCCGTTCTTTCTTTTGTATTTCTCTTAGTCTCTGGAAAAACTCATCCAACCCTGATTCCTCACTTTTTTCAAATCAGTTATCTAGTATCTATTCTTCACTTTCAATCCGTGGTGCTAAAAGGAAACTCAACTCACCCTCATCTGAAACCATTTTAAGGGAAAGGTTAAGCGGCATATCATTACCAAGCTTTAAAACAATAGTATCAGAAAATTTATCCGCTTTAAGCATCTCTTTAATCTTTTCAAGAGAAAAAATTGATTTTGCGTTTATATCTATTTTCTCACCATGTAAATACTCTATTTTTGCATCACCAAATTCACCTTCAGCTTCTGCAACAAATTTATCAGCATCTACAGTAAGTACAATTTTATCTGACACTATTTCAATGTCCTGAATTGAGTTTTTAAGAAGAACAAATGGGACTTCAAATTCTGTTGGATATTCAAGGTCCGGAGGACTTGGGGCTTCATACTCAATGTCTATAAGCCTTATTTTAAACCTACGGCGTGCTTCACCTTCAAATATAACAATAAGATTTCCTTCATCTACTGAAAGTTCAACAATATCATCGCTTTTTGCCCTTTTTAACACTTTCATGAGTTCTTCAGTATCAACATTGATTTTTAGAGGTTCATCAATTGCAAACTCATCAAATAATCCAGGTTTAAGTTCAAGATGGACAAATGTGATGTGTGATCTATCAAGTGCATCTAATCTAAGCCCTTCGCTGTCTGCCTGCATCTGCACTTCATCTACTATAGAAGAGATAGCATCGAAACTTGTCTTTAAGATGTTCGAATCACTCAGTACTGCTTTAAACATTTTCATCCTCCATAAATTAAGACTTTCTTGTTTATCCTTTTATCTATTATTTCTATTTATATTATCGCCTTTAATATTATTTTTAGGAGATGATGAAGATGTTTCACCATAGGATTCGATAGCTCCATCTATCCCTTTAAAAAATAATTTACCCATATATCTATATGCAAATGTGCATGCCATTATAATTATACCTAATAAAATCAAGAATACCGAAAATACTTCCTTTTCTCCGAATACGACATTGTCTGCTACCCTATCTGCAGACCCCATTGTAATTATTATAATACCAAGCAATATGAATAGAAGACCTGCAAGAACACCGATTCCTAATAGTAACTTACTTTTTCCAGATTTGATTTCTTCTATTTTTTCAGAACCAAATATATCACTTAACATTGGAAATGAATGAGCACTATGATTCTCTTCTTTAGTCTCTGGATTTGAACTTTTTGTGCTATTTTCATGTTCAGCTAGTTCCATAAAATCAAGTTTATTAAGAAATTTAGAAGCCCGTGAAGACTTATCTTTCTCTTCCTTTTTGGTGTTTTTATTTTCTGAATCTTCTTTCATATAATAGACCCCCTTACAGCATGCATGAATTCTTAATCGTACTCACGCCATGTCTGCCCACATTTTGTGCATCTTAAAAATCTTGTTTCAGATTCATCTGCCCTTCTTGTCTGTTGAAGCCACCAGTAGGCTTCTTTATTTCCACATTTAGGACACACTGCACGTGTAGTTGGTAGTGTTCTTACATCTTCGCCTTTAACAATTACATTTTCCTTAGCATCAACCTTTTCAGAAACTTCGTATTTACTCTTTTCCTCTTTGGTTATATCCTTTTTATATCCGCATTTACATTCAAAGCAGTTATTTTTAGGAAACATTACTGTTCCGCAATCTGGACAAAATTCCATTTTAGTCCTCCATGAATTTGATATATTTAATAAATTATGAATAAAATTGATTGAATTTTAATTATTTATTTTTAAAAAATTTGTTCTCAACACTTATAAATTTTGTCAGAAAAATCTGTAAAATTATTTTAAAATTAAGAAATGAGTTAATAATTTAATTTATCATTAAAGACATCGGTCATTTTTTTGTTTCCATTAACTTAATAGCATCTTTAATAATTAAATCATGATCAAATGCAAGTTTCAGATTTAATATATCTTCTTTTGGAATACATTGAGCGTCCAATGCATCTGTATCCGCGCTTAACTCTCCCCCTATACATGTTGCAATATAACAAATTGTAACTGTATGGCCTCTTGGATCTCTTTGAGGATCTGAATAAACACCTACTATACCTTTTAGTTCAATTTCAATGCCTGTTTCTTCTTTAACTTCCCTTATCACAGCATTTTCTACAGTTTCCCCATATTCTACAAATCCTCCAGGTAGAGCCCATGAACCAGCATAAGGATCTTTTTTTCGCTTAATTAAAACCATCGAAAAATCTGTCGAAATTTTTAATTTCGACTCCACAAACACTTCGTGTTTGTTGGCTTTGATTTTTTGGGGCGCAGAACTTGTTCTGCAAGCTATTGAATCATCTTCACAGACTATTACCGCATCTACAGTTAAAGAAGGATTTTTATACATAGACACCTCATGCACTTCCTCTAGATTCACCAGTTTGCACACCTGCAGCTATAAGATGTGCGATTCGTATTGGTTCAGGTATAGCGCTCCTTGTAGTTGAAAGAGACACAATTTCCTTTGCATCATCTAAATCAATGCCATTTGTTTGGATATATAGAGGTTCTTTATTTTCAATTTTATAAACAGTTCCTGCATTTAATATGAACTTCCATCTCTTCTCATAATCTTCAAATCTAATAAGTGCTTTTTTAATTTTTTCAAAGTTTGGAAATTTGCGCATTATCACAATTACAGGTATTCCTGTTTCTTGAAATATTTCTTTTACATTGACAACGTTAAAACCACCGAATGTAATTCCATCAAGCATTATGACGCCAATCTGATCTTTATGTCTGGTTTTATTAACCATTTTGATGATTTCTTCAGTGGAATCTTCTCCATCGCCAGTAATGTGAGTTCTTAAAACACCGTCGAGCCATGTTCCTCCCCTAAATACAGTGCCAATTAACATTACTTTATTTTGAGTTCTGGGAGGAAATGGTGCGTCATCAATTCCTAAAATTCTTATTTCAGGTTTAATTTTACGAAATCTCTTATTATTCATAAATATAATAAAAAAAGGAATTTATAATTAAATTATTCTTTAGAAGCTGTAACTAAACCCCTAAATTCATCACACTGCTTTTGTATTGTTTCAGCAGCTTTTTTAAGGGATTTTTTTGGGTTTTTTGCTTTAATGTAGAGAACTGGTTCTCCAATGATAGGATGATCAATTGAGTATGCTGCAGATACTACATCTTTATCCTGCATTAAAGCTCTTCTAAGTGCATTACACAATGTATGGGTTTCCCCTGTAATTTCTATTTCCAGTTCATTTTTTGTATCTTTTATAACCTTCATTTTATCCCTCATAGTGTGAAGAAAGTTTTCTTCTCTCTTTTCTTTCACAGTTTTCACAATAAACTTCATTTTTGTCTACTTGAACCATAAAGTGCCTGCATTTTGTGCACATTGCCTTTAAAACTCCAAGTTCATCTCCAGAAGTTGCAAGATCAACATTGTCAAGACCCAGAACCTTTGTAACTCTTGCTTCAACCAAGTCACCGATTCTAAATGCCTCTGTGAGCTTGGATAGATATCCTTTCTTTGCCTGGGAAATGTGTATTCCTCCCATAAATGAAGTTACAAGATCTCTGCTGTCATCTTTAATTTTATTAATTTTAACTGATGCTCTTTGGCCTCTAACTTCAGAAACTTCACCTATTATCACTTTACCCGGTTCTAAAGATGGTGGAGTGCCAGTTTTTGGAACAATTGATATTTCTTTATTTTTCTCGTCGATGGATACAGTTCCAACTACGAGTGATTTAATTTCTCCTTCCTCTTCATAAGTCCAATTTGATGGAACAAACTCTTCAGTGACTCCTAAAACATCACCAGGTAAAACAAAATCTCCAGATTTGGCTTTCATTAATTCACCTCAATTTAAAACAAGAAAAAACTATAATAAGCTTAATTTTTCCGTTATTTTTTTTAAATTTCATTTTAAAATCATCGATTTAATAATGTTATCTAATTATTAAAACTTTTATTTATATTATATGTTCTGATTCAATTATTATAATTTTCATTCTTTTTAGTTATTTAGAAATTATACTCTGCATTTTCTCTAACTTCAATGCTCTATTTCATCTATTCTATAATCTTCCCATTTTCTGATATCAAGAACTATTTCAAGTTCTTTAGGAGTTAAAAGTGGTTTTTTATACATATTAGCATCGTCTATGGCCACCCTTGGACATGCAGTTACAACAAATGCATCCAGTTTCATATAAGGGAGTAAAAGATCAGGAGAAATATTATTCATCATTATTATAAAAGCTTCTTTCCCTGCATCATTTATTATTCTTCTTAAATTCTTTGCAATTTCTAATTTGAACTGACCTTTTTTAGATGATACAATAATTCCAAACTTTTGAGCTTCTTTCGCCCTTGTTATTTTTGCAAATCTGATCCTAAGAATTCTATCTGTAAATTCATCTATATCTCTAACTTCTCCCATGTAAGGATCTGCTATAAAAACCGGTTTTTCTGTAAAAAGCTTTATTCCAAGGGCATGGAAGTTACCACTTCCTACATATAAAAATGCATCTGCATCTATATCTTTAATTGCAGAGAAGTTACAGCCCAATACCTGCCCATCTCTTGTACCTTTACCTTCTTTTGTCAAAACTTCTTTATCATTTTGGATTAGGAGTCCTTTAATATCATCTAATACATCTAAGTGCTGAATCGTAGTTACAATACCAATTTTTTTGTAACTTTTAAGTTCTTTAAGACCTTCTCTAACTGCATCCATTACGTTTATTTTAGAGTAGGCTTCGATGAAGAGAACAGGTAGTTTATATTCTATAGGAAACTCAATATGTCCAAAATGAATTATTAAATCGGCAATATTTTCCATGGATGTATCTGAAACATCACATGCACCATAACATGGATCTCCAGAAATTATAACCATTGCATTGGTTTCTTTTTCTATTCTCTCTGCTACCTTTGTTGCATGGATTTTAAGACCTTCTGGAAACTGAATACCTACAACTTTTGCATCCATTTCTTTTATCTTTTCAACTACTTCGGGAAGTCTAAATTCGTAGTTTAACATAATATCCTCAAAATACTAAAATAATTTTTTAAATAGATCAATTTAAAGAATTGCATCTTCAATTACTACTTTTCCAGAATTTACTTCAACTTTTACAAGAGTTTTAACTTCAAACCCGGTTTCATTTTTAACTATTGCTTTTCCTTCACCTTTTTCAACGACAGCAACTATGTCTGCTATTTCCGCCCCGCAAGCTTTTAGAGCATTTAGTACAGCAATCATAGTTCCTCCAGTGCTTACAACATCGTCTACAACAATAATTCTGTCTCCTTTTTCGATTCCATTTATATGTAATTCACATTCACTGTAGCCCGTCACCTGATGGACTGCAATTTCTTCTTTTAAATTGTAACATCGTTTTCTAACAACTACAAATGGAATATCTGTTTGGAGTGAAAGTGCAGTTGCAATGTGAATTCCCATTGCTTCCATACATACAATTTTATCGACGTTTAAATCTGCAACCTTTGTGATTGCATCTGAAACTTCCCTTAGAAGTTGGGGTTCAACAAGCATTATTCCATCAGTAATAGGATGTATAAAATAATTATATTCGCCTTTTTTTACAATGGGTGATTCTTCAAGTGTTCTTTTAAGCATATCCAGCATTTTACCACGTCTTATTAAAATAATGTGAAATTGAATTTAAAATGTTCAAATAAATCAATGATAATATGTAATGTACCACTATATTTTTATAACTCACTGTAAATAATTATCAGTAAATAAGGAAATGGTTTAACAAGATATTATTCTATAACTTTAACTTTATACAAATTATCCAATAACTCAAGAAAATATTTTAACAAGATATTTTTATAACATAAGGTATATTTAATAATATAATTTATTTTAATTTAATTAATTTCATAAATTTATGAGAGGATATCATGTTAGGTAACCTTGGAAAAAACTTAACAAACACAATGAAAAAATTGGCCGGAATGTCCATAATCGATGCAGAAGTGGTAAAAGAGGCCATAAAAGATATACAAAGGGCATTAATCCAATCAGATGTTAACATTAAACTTGTATTAAATTTATCCAAAAAAATAGAAGAGAGGGCTCTTAAAGAAGAACCTCCGAAAGGTATAACGCCTCGAGAATATATAATAACTATTGTTTATGAGGAATTAGTAAATTTAATCGGTTCAAAAGCAGAAGAAGTAGAAGTAGATGCTAAACCATATAAAATAATGTTTGTAGGGCTTCAAGGAAGTGGTAAAACAACCACCATAGGAAAACTTGCAAAATACCTGCAGAAGAAAGGATTTAATCCAGCAGTTGTAAGTACTGACACATGGAGACCAGCAGCATTTGAACAACTTCGTCAGCTAACTGAAAATATGAATGTTCCACTGTATGGTGATCCTGAAAATAAAGACGCACTCGATCTTGCAAGAAAAGGTCTTGCAGAATTTAAAAAACAGGACATAATCATTGTAGATACTGCTGGGCGTCACAAAGAAGAATCAGATCTTCTTAACGAGATGGAACAACTATCGAGCATAGTAGAACCTAATGAGGTCATGCTGGTCATTGACGGAACTATAGGTCAGCAGGCTCGTGAACAAGCTCTTGCGTTTAACCAGGCCACAGATGTTGGTTCAATTGTTATAACAAAACTTGACGGTTCTGCAAAAGGTGGTGGAGCACTTTCAGCAGTTTCAGAAATCGGCGCACCTATAAAGTTTATCGGAACTGGAGAGAGAGTTGATGACTTCGAGGCATTTGATCCAGAACGTTTTATATCCCGGCTTCTTGGAATGGGTGACATTAGAACCCTTCTTGAAAAAGCAGAAGAGATTGCAGAAGAAGATATGGATGTTGACGCCATGGATGCCATGTTGAGCGGTAAATTTACCCTTAAAGAGATGTACGCTCAATTTGAAATGATGAATAAAATGGGCCCTATGCAGCAAGTTATGAACATGATCCCTGGAATGGGAAATAAACTCCCTAAAAACGCTTCTCAAATGACAGAAGAAAAGCTTTCAAAGTATAAGATCATGATGGACTCCATGACCGAACACGAACTTACTCATCCAGAAGTTATAAAACAGTCACGTGTTAAAAGAATAGCAAAAGGATCAGGAATGCGTAATGAAGACGTTAAAGAACTTTTAAAGTATTATAATGTCACCAAAAAAGCTATGAAAGGGTTTGGAAAGCGTAAAATGGGTGGTCCTTTAGGTCAAATGATGCGCCAGATGATGCGCTAAAAACTTATTTTATTTTTTAAATTATTTTTTTAATTACTAAAACCTATTAGTCAATATTAGGATGATCACATGGAATATCAAATCAAAGAAAAAGCAGTAAAAGTCATGGAAAATGCAGATTGGAACCTCTGCAATCATTGCTTAGGAAGAATGTTTTCCAAAACAGTAGAAGGCGAAGATAACAAGAATAGAGGCGAAAAAGTAAGAGATGTTTTAAATAGAGATCATAATGCTTCAAATAATGATTCATGCCATATATGCGATAATATATTCGAAACACTCCCAAATAGGATAGAACAAATAATTAACGAGCTAAATAATGAAAATATTGAGTTTTCCACTTTCTTATTAGGATGCCGTATTTCTCCCGAAATTTTAGAAAAAGAAGAAATAATATATGAAAACATTGAATTAGATGTTGAAAGCATCAAAAAGGAAATAAATAGAGAAATTGGGAAAGAACTTGAACTTAGACTTCAAAAGGAAGCAAATTTTGAATATCCCAATATTGTGATAATGATAGATTTTGTTAAAGATAATATTGACATTCAAATAAACCCTATTTTTATCGAAGCTCGTTACAGGAAACTTGTTAGAGGAATTCCACAAACTAAATGGCCTTGTAGGAGATGTAAAGGCAGAGGTTGTGAAAACTGTAATTATACAGGTCAACAATATCCAGAGTCTGTCGAATCATTAGTTTCACCCCCTGCAGTTGAATTAGCTGGTGGAAGTGATTCAAAATTCCATGGTGCAGGTAGAGAAGATATAGATGTTAAAATGCTTGGTACTGGAAGACCATTTGTACTTGAAATCAAAGAACCTCATGTTAGAAATCTGGATTTAGAATTTCTGGAGAAGAAGATTAACGAATTTGCAGAAGGGAAAGTAGAGGTTAGTGATTTAAAGTTTACAGGGCGTAAAAGGAAGGGGCAGATAAAATGTTCCTCAACAGATACATATAAAGTTTATAGAGCATTAGTAGAGCTTGAAGATGATATTGAAGAGGAAAAATTAGAACTATTACAATCATTAAATATAATTAAACAGCGTACACCAGTAAGAGTGTCCCATAGGCGTGCTGATAAGATAAGAACACGTGAAGTGAGGAAAATTAGCACCAGATGGATAGATCCTAAAAAATTTGAAATGACAATTGAATGTGAAGGCGGATTATATATAAAAGAACTCATTTCAAGCGATGCCGGAAGATCGAACCCCAGCGTATCTGAAGTATTGGGAACTCCTGCACTTTGTACACAGCTTGATGTAATTGAAGTTCATATTTGATGTAATAAAAATTTATGAATATCCAAGTAGTTTATTATTTAAAAGAGAAGTAACCATATATTCATAAGGTTTTTATAAAATAAAGTTTAAAAATACAAAAATTAAGACTTATTTACTAGTTGATGTTAGGATTATTAACAATGTTTTAATGATTAATCTAACAAAGTTTATAACAGATTTAATTAAACAATAGTTTAGTATAAATAATAGTAACTATGATTCAGGATAGATTTAATTTCAGTTAACGAATTTTAATCATACTATCTTTTGAATCATTTCTAAACTAGATTAGGGCGTAAGCTCAGATATTTAGTTCAATTTGACAATAAGTCAATTTTATATACCTTTATGGTTAATTTGGAGGTTCAAGAAAACCTTTGTTTTCTGAACCAAATAGTATTTTTGGAGGTTTAAGAATGGTAACAAGATCAAGAGGTTTAAGAAGTAAAACACGATACAAGCTCAAAAAGAGCTTAAGAGTAAGTAGAGCAAATCCAATCACTAAAAAGATACAAACTTTTAACGCAGATGATTTAGTTCACATAATAATTGACCCTAGCGTACAGAAGGGCCAACCACACCCTCGTTTCCATGGTAAAACTGGAAAAGTTGCAGAAAGAAGAGGTAGAGCTTACATAGTAGAAATCAACGACGGTAACAAAGCTAAACAGTTAATTATCAGACCTGAACACCTCAAAATGCAAGAGTGATTCTGATGATTGGGAAAAAAGTTATTGATACTGATCCTGTCACTATTGCAGAAGTAAAAAACATGCTGGAAGGTCTTTCCGAGCATTACGAACTTACATACGAGCAAAATCTTGCTTTAGATCATGTAACAAAATTTTCAAAAGTAGACGAGGAATCTGCAAAAAAAATTGTTGAAGAACTTGTAGAATTTCTCAAAAAATCTCAAGCTATTAAAATAGCAGATGTTATGCCAGAAGATATGGCTGATTTAAGACTGCTATTTGCAAAAGAAAGGGGAACTTACAAACAAGAAGATTTGGAGAAGGTTCTCGAAATAGTGAATAAATACAGATAAGAATATTTAAGGTATAAAAACCATAAATAATCTTATATATTCTTAGTTTAGGATTAATGGTTCTTAATCCAACCAGTATCTTAAGATATTAAATAAAAATAAGAAAATTGAAAATTTTCAAAATAACACATCGATGTGGTTAAATGGAAGAATATGCAATTATCTTGGATTATCTTCCTTTAGGTTACGTTAAAGAAGGTATGCCCACCTATAAAAGAAAGCCTATAGCTCAGGCAGTAGGTAAAGAAGAATTTACCCTTCTGGAACTTATTCCCAAAGAGAATATATCCCTGGATATACATCAAAAAGTTTATATAGGTTCAGGAAAGCGAGAAGAAATCGCTCGTGTAAATAGAAGGCTTAAATACAATGATCTTACAGCTACAGCTAAAATAGAGCTTGGTTATGTTATAGAAGAAATAATTAAGGCTAAAGAAGACAAGTTCGTTCAATTCTTTAACGAAGCAGGTCCCATATCAACCAGACTTCATCAACTTGAACTTCTTCCAGGAATCGGCAAAAAGCATATGTGGGACATCATTAAAGTAAGAAAAGAGAAACCCTTTGAAAACTTTGATGATATCAAAAAACGAGTTACCATGCTCTCAGATCCTGTAAAAATCCTTTCAAAAAGGGTTCTTTTAGAACTTGACGCTACAGATGATAAAAAAGGTAAACGAAAATACGTAATCTTTACACGTCCTCCAGCAAAGAGATTCTAATATATTTTTATTTTTAACTTTATTTTAAAATTTTTTTCAGGTAGTTCATGCTTGCTAAAGACACTCTAAGGATACTAAAAGAAAATAACATTCGTTTAGATAAACGAAAAGGGCAAAATTACCTGATAGACTCAAATATTCTCAAAAAAATTATCGATTTTGCACAATTATCCTTAGATGATACCGTATTAGAAATTGGAGCAGGAATAGGAACACTTACAATTCCATTATCCAAAAAAGCAGGTAAAGTAATTGCTATAGAGCAGGATGCAAAAATAGCAGAAGTCTTAAAAAAGCGATTATTGGAACTTGAAATTTCTAATGTTGAAGTTTTAACTGCCGATGCCACCAAAATTGAATTCCCCAAATTTAATAAGGTTGTTTCCAATCTGCCATATAAAATTTCATCACCTATTACTTTTAGAATACTTGAATATGATTTTGATTTTGCGGTACTAATGTACCAACTTGAATTTGCAGAACGAATGGTTGCAGAGCCTGGAAATTCAAATTATTCACGTCTTTCATTAATGATGCACTTTTGTGCTGATGTCGAAATGTTGTTTGGTGTTTCAAAGCACTGTTTTTTCCCACCACCTAAAATATCATCAGCAGTAATAAAATTAATTCCTAAAGAGTCAAAAATTGACGAGTTTTTCATTAAAACTTCAAGGGCACTTTTTCAGCATAAAAAAAAGAAAGTTAGAAATTCGCTGCTTAATTCATTTCATGAAATAGCAGATGTAGATAAAAAAGAAGCTAAGGAAATAGTTTCGCGAATTGATGAGGATCTTTTAAAAGAAAGGGTAGTTACATTAGACCCCAAAAAAGTTAAAATTATTTCAGAGCAATTGAAAGAGTCACTAAAAGATTTATAGCCATATGACAAATTGTAATTGGAGATGAATCATGACTCAGAATCCCTATGAAGTATTCCAGAAAGAATGTCCAGAAATAGCAGAACGTTTTAATGAGTTAGTAGAGGCTCAAAAAGCTCTAAAAGGATTAAATTCTAAAATGAAACAATTAATCAATATAGCAATTCAAACTGCTAATCGCAACCCTCGAAGAGTGCAGATGCATGCCGTGATGGCTAAAAATGAGGGTGCAACTCGTGATGAGATTATTGGAGCTGTGGTTTTGAATTTACATCATTCCGGATTTGCATCAGTGCTTGAATGTCTTCCTGCTGCAGTTGATGGATTTGAAGTCAAGATGTGATTAAAATGAGTTATTCAAGGAAAATATCCTCAAAAGAAGCAGAAAGTGGATTTATATTTGTTTTAAAAAGCAAACTATCATTTTTTCCAGAAGATACTTTTAAACTTTCTCAAGGGGATTTATCTAAAGATGTCAAGGTTGAATCATATCCATGTACTTGCAGAGGCCCAGATACTCCACATGAACATTATTACATAAGTTGGGACAGCTTAGAAGGTGGAGATAAAATAGAAATTACTAAAAATAACATGGAATACAGTTTAAAAATCATTAAATAATATTTCACAATATGGAGGTATTTAAGTGCTTGAATACAAAGGACTAACCATTTACACTAATCCCGAGGTTTACGAACCTGCGGAGGACACTTATTTATTTGCAGAAAACCTAGACATTAAAAGAACAGACGAAGTACTTGAAATAGGAACAGGAACAGGTTTAATAGCAGTTTATGCAGCTCAAAGAACCAGAAAAGTTGTTGCAACAGACATTAATGAACATGCAGTTAAATGCGCTCTTAAAAATACAATTGCCAATAGAACTTACAACATTGAATTAAAGGAAGGGAATCTTTTCGAACCTGTTGAAGGTGAAAAATTTGACCTTATTTTATTTAATACTCCTTATCTTCCAACATCTGAAGAGGAACAGCTTGATGATGAATTAAATGCTGCATTTGATGGGGGTTTAGATGGTAGAGAAACCATAGATGCCTTTCTTGATCAAGTAAAAGATTATTTAAAAGAAGAAGGACGAGTTCAGCTGGTACAATCTTCACTTTCAGATAATGATAAAACACTTACTAAAATGGAAGAATTATGTTTTGATGCCGAAATAACTGCCAGTGAAAAATGTTTCTTTGAAGAAATAGTTGTTATAACTGGAAAGCTTAGATAAAAAAACTCAGATGATTTTATGTTAATAAGAGACATCAAATTTTAGAAAATGCAAAGCATTTTCTAACCGGAGAAAACTCCGTTTCCCGGCCACAAAATTGTAAATTTTGTAGGCTCCCAAAAATCGGAGATTTTTGAGGAAACTGTGAATATTCTAGAGTAATGGATAAAACACTTTTATGTGAACTTTTACATCCAGATTGAAAACATGAAGATTTAAAAATTAATGTTAGTATTGCTCATGCTGTTTCAAAAATGGGAGAATCCTCTCTTTCTCACAAACTTAAGAATTCTGTTGAACTCTACTGTATTCTTGAAGGATATGGAATTATGCACATAGATGATGAAAATCAAGAAGTCCAGCCAGGACAGATTATTTACATCCTTGCTAATTCAAAACAGTACATTGAAAATGTGGGAAATGTAGATTTAAAGTTTCTTTGTATTGTCAATCCTACGTGGAAAGATGAAGAATTAGTTTAAATTAAAATACAACTAATAAATGACTATAACGCTCATGTAATTGAATTCCATTTCTGCAATATCTTCTAAAGATCCTTCTATTATCCTTTCATCCTCATAACTCAGTTTTTCACAAACTGCTGCTTTTTTATTCCTATCTATACCATTTTCAATTAAGAATTGTGCAAGTTCGCGAGGTTTGAAGTTTGGAAGTATAATTGAAGGTTTTTCGTTATTAATAGTGTCTAAAATATCTTCTGAAATTCCCTTTCCATGCATTGTGACTATATTAGCTTCATCCCATGGTATTTTAAGTTTTGCAGCACATAGCTGAACAGAACTTATTCCTGGAATAACTTCAATTTCAATATCCTTATTTAATTTTAAAATAGGCTTTAAAATCCCTGAAAAACCAGGATCACCCGTCGAAAGTATGACTACATTTTTACCATTCCCAGCTTCGCCCAATGCATCTTTAAAGCTTTTAATCATGTTTTTTGTATCTAATTCTATTTTCTGTACTTTAGTTTCAAAAAGATCCAATGCCCTCTTACTTCCAAAGATTATATCGGCTAATCCAACTACATTTAAAGCTGCAGAAGTTAAATAATCCTTTGAACCAGGCCCTATTCCTACAATATAAAGTTTTGACACCCTATAACCTCTTATAAACCATAATAATCATTTCTAAATTAGATTAGTTTTAATTTAATAAATATACTTTATTATTTAATTTAATGTAGGTCTAAATAAAGAGAACTTAATTAGTTATACAATACATTAAAAAGTCCATTTCATAATAGAATTGATTTTAAATTTTATTAATTTTGATTTTTACTTCCAAAACCATTATCTGTTATTGTTTTTAAAATAGATAATGAGAAAAAGTGAGTGTGATAAAGTGCTTCAAATAGCAGTAACAGGAAAACCAAACGTCGGAAAATCATCATTTTTTAATTCTGCAACTTTAGGAGAGGTAGAAGTTGCAGGTTACCCATTTACAACCATAGATGCAAACAAAGCAGTAGCTTATGTTAATGCAGATTGTCCATGTCTTGATCTGGACATAACATGTAACCCCCGGAATTCTAAGTGTGCTGAAGGTTTACGTATGATTCCCGTAGAACTTATTGATGTTGCAGGGCTTGTACCTGGAGCTCACGAAGGACGCGGACTTGGAAACAAATTTCTGGATGATTTAAGACAGTCAAGAGTATTTATACACATTATTGATGCTTCAGGATCTACTGATGAAGAAGGAAGACCAGTTGATGCTGGATCCCATGACCCACTTCAGGATGTGGAATTTCTAGAATATGAAATAATAATGTGGCTTTTCGGCATATTAAAGAAAAATTGGAGCAAATTAGTAAGGAAAGCATTAGCTGAAAAGGTTGATTTTTCAAGGGTACTTCATGATCAGCTCAGTGGAATTGGAATATCTTTAGAAGACATTGTTGAAGCAAAAAGAGGAGTTCCAGCAGAATATCATAAATGGGAAGATAAGGATCTTAAAGAATTTTTAGGTGTCCTTCTACGTATAGCTAAGCCAATGCTAATTGTAGCAAATAAAGCAGACCTTCCAACTGCAGAAGAAAATATTAAGCGGCTAGAGGAAAAGTACGGAAATGTAATCCCTGCATCTGCAGAATCAGAATTAGCCCTCGTAAAGGCATCTGAAGCAGGTTTAATTGATTATTCACCCGGAAGCAGTGACTTTAAAATCAATGACCCTCAAAAGCTAAGTGATGCACAGAAAAACGCTCTAGCTTACATCAAAGATCATGTACTTGATAAATACGGCAGCACTGGAGTTCAAAAAGCGCTGGATACTGCTGTTTTTGATCTCCTCAATATGATTGTTGTTTATCCTGTTGAAGATGAACATAAGATGTGTGATGGAAAAGGAAATGTTCTACCTGATGCAATTTTAATTAAGCAGGGCTCAAAACCAAAAGATTTAGCTTTTGTAATCCATACCGATATTGGTGAAAGCTTCATGCATGCAATGGATGCTCGTAGCTGTATGAGAGTAAAAAGTGATTATGAACTTAAAACTGGAGATATTATAAGTATTATTTGTCAAAAATAATTATCAACTCAAAGGTGTTTTTATGGTTTCAAATGAAGAAATACAGAGAAGACTGGAAGCAAGGAGAAAAGGAATAAACATTCCTGAAGATGAAATAGCAGAAACTGAAATAAATGATGTTTTAAGCGACGTTATTGTTACCAGTTCCAATTATATTCCTGGCTACGAAATTCTTGAAGCCCGTGGATTTTGTTATGGCCTTACAGTTCGTAGCAGAGGCGTTGGAGGACAAATTGGTGCGGGACTACGTTCCATGTTTGGAGGGGAAATACATGAATATGTTAAAATGATGGAAGAATCCAGATATGAAGCACTGGAGAGAATGATAATTCATGCCCAAGAGATGGGAGCTAATGCAGTTATAAGTACGTTCTATGATTCAAATGAAGTTTCTAGCGTTATGCAAGAAATTTTAGCTTATGGAACTGCCGTTATTGCCGTTAAAAAATAAATTAATTTTAAAAATAAAAAATAAAATATGAAATCTTATTTTATTTCAAATATTTTGAATATTCCAGTTATTATAAGCCATAGACCTATTAGAATACCCAAATTAACAGGGTTGAATGCATAAATTCCAAATATTATGTAGATTATACCTAATATAATTCCTAAAACTCCAGACCATGCATATTTTCTTTGCATTCCATCGATTAATGCAACTATACCTGCAGCTATCATGAAGAATCCTGCAAGATAGAAAGTTACTCCAACTAAGAAGCTGAATATTGCAGGGTTAACAATCAAACCAATTCCAAGAATGAGAGCTAAAACTCCAAGAATTACATTTAAAATACCGGCTGTTTTATTTATTTCAAGTTCCATTAAACCTATAACAAATAACCAAATAGCAATCATCAATACAGTAAAACCAGCAAATATACTTACAATATCTGCAGTTAAAAGTGGGAATATTATCACAAGAAGCCCAAGAATTATTGCAAGTAGCCCAGAAACCCAATTTTTCATTTTATACCTCCTAAGAATTTGCTGTATATGTCTTTAATAGTATAATATATAAATTTATGTTCTTTATTAAAAATTAATATAATAAGTAGAAATTAGAGCAAAATAAGCATGCTTTAGTATTTTTATAAAAAAGCAGTTGTTTTTATAATAATTTAAAACTACTAATATAATTTAAATTATTATAATTGGATTTATAGGCTAAAATAAAATTTATAGGCCAATTTATACATCTTAAATCTATTGTATATCTTTTTTGTTTTTAAAAGTTAGTACTTAAAATAATTTAGTTATTATTTTTATAGATTAAATGACATAAAAATAATATAAAGTTTTTAGTTATTACCAGAGGTCAATTTCAAGTGTAAAATAGTTGGAAATTAGATAAATCTCACTAAAAATAACCGTGTATAATATGGATATGAATAAACCTTTTCCGGATCAATCCGATATTTACAAAATATCTCCAGAAGAAGTTTATCTAAAACTTGGAACTTCAAAAGAAGGTCTAACTGAAGATGAAGCTGTAAAAAGGCTTCAAGAATATGGATCAAACCAAATAGAAGAAATAAAAGGAAAACCTATAATATTAAGATTTTTGGAAAATTTTTATAATATTCTCGCCCTACTTCTATGGGTAGCCAGTTTTCTTGCATTTATTGCTGGAACTCCACAATTAGGTTTTGCAATTATTGCTGTAATTATTATAAATGCTCTTTTTAGTTTCTGGCAAGAGTTTCAGGCTGAAAAGGCTACAGAAGCACTTAAAAAAATACTTCCTTCAAAGGCAAATGTTATCCGAAATGGGAAGGAAAGGGAAATACTAACTGCAGAGCTTGTTCCCGGAGATATACTGGTAATTGATGAAGGAGATAATATATCTGCAGATTCTAGACTTATAGAAGCATTTCAGCTCAAGTTAGATAATTCAACGCTTACAGGAGAGTCCAGACCAGTCCGTAAAGAAGTAGATGCTGGAGAAATTGAAAATGATAATATTATAGAGATGCATAACCTCATATTTGCAGGTACAAGTGTTTCTTCAGGGTCAGGGAAAGCCATTGTTTTTGCAACAGGAAATAAGACAGAATTCAGTAAAATTGCAACTCTCACACAGGCAGTAAAGGATGAAAGGAGCCCCCTACAAATAGAAATAGGAAAATTAGCCAGAATAATTGCAATTATAGCCATTTTGATGGGGGTATCTTTATTTTTAGTTAATGCCTTTTTTGTTGGATTTCCACTTGAACTTGCATTTATATTCGCAATTGGATTAACAGTTGCCAATGTACCTGAAGGACTTTTACCTACTGTGACTCTTTCACTTGCTGCAGCAGCTAAAAAAATGGTTGGAAAAAATGCACTTGTAAAAAAACTTTCCAGTGTAGAAACTCTAGGGTCAACCACCATAATCTGCACCGATAAAACTGGAACACTTACTAAAAACGAGATGACCGTTCGTAAAATATGGATTCCTAACGAAATAATTGAAATTACAGGAGCAGGTTACACTCCAAAAGGTAAATTTCTTCATAAAGGCCAGGAAATATCATATGACGAGATAAAAGAGCTTAAACTTATTATGAGAACATCTGCTTTTTGTAATGATGCTAAACTGATTCCACCTGAAGGAAAAGGAAAATGGAAGATAATAGGAGATCCTACAGAAGCATGTCTACTTGTTGCTGCGCGCAAAAGTGGATTTAACCTGGAAGAAGAGCTTGAAAGGATCCCACGTATAACAGAACTCCCATTTGACTCTAAAAGGAAGTCTATGAGTTCAATTCATCAAAAAGAAGATAAAAATGTTGCATATATCAAAGGAGCCCCCAAAAAAATCATTTCATTAAGTACTCATATTTCTGAAGATGGAAAAATAAGAGCATTTGAAGAGGATGAAAAGAAGAGAATAGTTAAAAAGCATGACGAACTTGCAATTCAGGGGCTTAGAATTCTAGGAATAGCCTATAGAAATTTACCCAATGACTTTGATGATTTTAGACCCGAAACTGTTGAAAAGGACATGACCTTCATAGGGATGATGGCCATGCAGGACCCTCCACGGGATGAAGTTAAAGATGCAGTAGAAAAGTGCCACCGTGCAGGTATCAGAATTATAATGATTACTGGAGATTATGGGCTTACAGCAAAGGCCATAGCAGAAGAAATAGGGATTATAAAAGGCACAAGTAGGATAATTAAAGGTAAAGAGCTCAATAAAATGTGTGATGAGGAGGTCTTAGAAGCACTTAATTCAGACTATGATATTATATTTGCACGTGCAGTTCCAGAACACAAGATGCGAATTGCAAGTATACTTGAAGAAGAAGATGAAATTGTAGCAATGACTGGTGACGGAGTTAACGATGCTCCTGCACTTAGAAAGGCAGATATCGGAATTGCAATGGGAATAACTGGTACTGATGTTGCTAAAGAAGCTTCAGATATGGTTTTAACTGATGATAATTTTTCTTCAATTGTAGAAGCCATCAAAGAGGGTAGAACCATCTATGAAAACATAAGAAAGTTTATAACATATATTTTTGCCCACGAAACTGCTGAAATAATTCCTTTCGTCTTAATGGTTATATTTAAAATCCCGCTTCCAATTACAGTGATGCAAATACTTGCAATTGACCTTGGAACTGATACTCTTCCTGCACTTGCACTTGGTGTTGGGCCTTCAGAAGCTGATGTTATGGATAGGCCTCCAAGATCACGAAAAGAGAGGCTTTTAAATTTAGGAGTTATATTTAGAGGATATGTATTCTTAGGATTAATAGAAGCAGCTCTAGTGATGTCTGGATATTTCTGGATACTTTATGGAGGGGGTTGGCAGTTAGGTCAGCAACTTTCATTTTCAGATCCACTCTATATCAAAGCTACCACTATGGTATTTGCAGGTATTGTAACCGCCCAAATTGGTAACCTGTTAACTTCACAAACTACTAGAACATCTACTTTCCAAATAGGATTATTTAAGAATAAATGGGTACCTTTAGGAATTATATTTGAAATTATAGTAGTACTCTCAATTGTATATATACCTTTTTTACAAAATATATTCAATACAACTGCTCTTGGGGTTAACGAATGGATATATTTAATTACTTTCATTCCAGTCATGTTTTTTGCAGATGAATTAAGAAAATATTTTATTAGAAAGCGAAACTGAACCTTATTTTGATTTAAATTAATTCAAAAAATTAAATAGATAAATATTTTTATGATTATTAATGATAGTTAATCATTATTTATGGAGGCATATCATGAAATTTAAAACAGGGATTTTAACAATAATCTTAGTTTTTGGACTCCTCGGAGTTCCTAATTGTATTTTTGCACAAGAGAGTATATCTTCTGATGCTGTTTTACAAAGTAACATAGTACCTACTATGCAACTTAACAGCTTAAACCCTGAAATGAAAGGGGGAGGCGGCCGCGGAGGAAGCTCCAGTAGTTCTAAATCCAGTGCCAGTAAAGCTGTAAAAAAACTTGATGGGGATGATGACGATACATCAGATGATGGTTCCGGAGGAGGGAGCTGGTTAACTGTAATTATCATTCTAGTGGTTTTATTCGGAATTATAGGATTTTTAGTTTGGTTTTTCCTACTGAGGAAATAATAATTTCCTCAATAATTTTAAAAGGGTAATTGTATGTTTATAGTATTTAGATTACTCCGGAAAAACTTTCCTAAAATACTCAAAGAACGGATGACACGTATATTCATCTGGATTCTGGGTGTAATTGCCTATGGAACTATTGGATTTCATTTAATTGAAGGGCAAACATGGATAGTGTCTTTTTACTGGACATTTGTAACCATCGGAACTGTTGGATATGGAGATTATAGTCCTGAAACAAGTCTTGGAATGTTTTTTACAATATCATTGATTATTTTGGGTATAGGAAGTTTTGCAATTGCTATTGAGGCCATAGTGGACTTTTTGATACAAAGACAACAGATGAAGATAATGGGGTTGATTAATGTGGAAAAATCACGGCATGTGGTTATATGCGGATGGACAGAAAGTACAATGGAATGTATTAAGGAAATAGGGAAGGAAAATGAAATCTTTGTCATTGACGAAGATGAAACTGTTCGTAAGCGGGCATTGAAAAATAAGGTTAATTTTGTTCATGGTGACCCAACACGAATTAAGGATCTTGAAAAGGCCAATGTAAACGGTGCTAAAGCAATAATTGTAGATATGGGATCAGATTCTAAAAGCATCCATTGTATACTCAGTATTCGTAAAATAGATCAAGAAGTCAGGATAATCGCAGAAGCAGAACGTTATGAAAACATTGAGCAGTTGGAACTTGCAGGCGCAACTCAAGTAATATCTCCATTTGTAATTTCTGGAAGATTAATGTATAAGAGCATCGACGATGGATATGAGGCAATGTTTGTCCAGGAAGTACTAGCAGAACATAAAAGCAGGGAAATAAAAGAAGTAATGGTAACAGAAGACAGTTACTTTACAGGTAAATCTATCCTTGAAGCAGATATCCATGAAAAAACAGGCGTTATACTTGTAGGAATTGGTCAAAGCGGAAATTTAACCATTGATCCCCCAAGAGATTATGTTATTAGGGCCGGAGACATAATTCTTGGAATTGGAAAGCCAGATGAATTTATAAAATTAGAAGAAAAATGTATGGGTAAATAACCTTCAATTTTTATTTTTTTATTTAAATTTACTAGATTAAAACTTTAATTCTTTTAAACGGTTTTATTTCTAACACATCTTCCTTTAGAGAACTTTTAAATGAATATGCAACTATTTTAACTCCTGCATTATATGCTTCTTTTAAAGCATTTGAAAAGAGGGGATCCATTTCCAGATAAGGATAAAAACATTTAGCGTCTTCACATGTTATTAAAAATAATATAGCTGCATCTAAACCTTCTTTTTTTGCATATATGAGTTCTTCAACGTGTCTTTTACCTCTTTCTGTTGGAGCATCTGGAAACATGGCATTTCCATCTTGAACAAGGGTACATCCCTTAACTTCAAGCAGCATTTTTTTATTGTCATTATTAGAAAGAAGAAAGTCGATTCGGCTTTTGCCATAACTATATTCTCTTTTTTCAACATTGAATCCTCTAAATTCATCTATGATTTGAGAATCAATTAAATCAGCTGCCATGTCACTATGAAAACCTGAATTTATAAGTATCCATAACTTATCCCTTAAAACGCCTATGACATCGAATTTTGTCTTTCTGGCTTCAGTATTAATTGCAGGTCTTAAAATTAAATCCACATCAGGAATTAGTAACTCTTTAAGTCTTCCAGGATCTCTTAAGTGAGCATTATGGAGTTCATTTTCCTGTTCAAATGTCACAGTAAACCTATTTGGTCTATTCACAAATTTTCCAGCTATGATATTTTCTATTAACATTTTAACTCAATTTAAGTTTATCAACAGCCTTAATAAAATCAACTGCGTGTTTTACTGTTGTAAAATAATGATCATATCTGTATGCTTCATAAATTACAGCAGGAGTTCCAGAATTTATTACAGGCATAGTAACGTATGATGGGCTTGTTGGTCCAGATTCTCTAGGAGGAACATAATAAACAAGCCATGGTATCTGAGCAATTAAATTAGATGCAGTAGATATAGATTTAGAATCTTCTGAAGGAACAAAAATAAAAAGTTTCTCTAGAAAATTTTCACCTCTATTAGAATGTACATCGACTACAAGATCAAAATTATTTTGTTTTATATCCGAGACAACAAATCTACTGGCAAGTAGTTGCCCATTCATTCTTCCATCATTATAAGATTTCCTATCTTTAGTTACATGTATACTGTAAATATAATAAGAAGAATTAAGGGATTTATTTAAGCTTAAAAGTGATGATATCATAGCTCTGTGAGAATCCCTTTCTAAAGGATGAACACCGACTATCACTGCTACCTTTTGAGTTCCATTAGGATTACCATAGGGTCCGCTTTTAATTACATTTCCATAATCTGTACTTCCTAAAACCTGTATATTACTTGCTTTAAATGAATTAATGTCTAAACTAGTGTTATCATAACCATATGAACCATCAGGCATAAAACTGCTGGCTAATGCAGTTGCTATGATTAGTACAGTAATGAAACGAGCTATTCTATTCATTTAAATCCCTACTTAAAATCTTAAAAATTTATAGTTTCATTTCTATAAGCTAACTTTAAATATAAATAAAAAACGGATCAACAGATAACAAGACATGTTATGTCCTTATAAAATAATATTCTAATTTAATTAAAAACACGACATTTACAAGTGAATTACAATTTAGAGGTGAAATATTGCATCCAAGACCAAGTCCAATTGCTGCATCATTATATACCCTAAGAGATATGAATGCAGACGTTATTATATTACACGGCCCTCATGGTTGCTGTTTTAGAACTGGAAGACTTCTCGAAAACGACGGTGTAAGAGTTGTAACCACCGCCATGTCAGAAAATGATTTTATCTTTGGAGCTTCAGCTAAACTAGAAGAAACCTTAAAAGAAGTTGATTCTATGTTTTCTCCTAAGCTTGTGGGAATTGTTGGAACGTGCGCCAGCATGATAATAGGAGAAGATCTTAAAGAAGCAGTTCAAAATGCAAATATAGATGCAAAAGTTCTTGCAGTTGAATCCCATGGGGGTTTAAGCGAAGGTGATAACACTGAAGGAGCAATAGCTGTTCTAGAAGCTGCAAGTAAAGAAGGACTAATCCCTGCTGAAGAAACAGAAAGACAATCCAAAATGCTAAGACTTGCAACAGAAATTGAAAAAACAAGAGGAATGGCTAAAGGAGGTTATATTAGACCTTCATATGGTGACGATAAAAAAGAAATTGCATCATTACTTATTCAGAAGCTTAAAGAAGGCAAAAAAATTGCAATTATACTAAATGCAAAGAAAGAAACTTCCTATTTATTTGCAGACATATTAAAAATCCCATACAAAGATATAAATCCTGATAATAAGCCTTTAGTGATTGCTAATCTTGATGAAAATGTCGGGCTTCCGAGAATAAGGAAACATGCAGTTAATATCAAAGAAGAACTTAGGAATCATGGATTGGAAATTGATATTATCACCGGAGGGCTTGATGAATACCCAGTAACTGGTAAAAAAGCAGTCGAAGCAATAACCAACAAAAACATAGAACTAATCATTGCAGCAGGAGTACCTCATGCACTTCCAATAGAAGAATTAAATGTGGAAACTATGGCAATAACAGATGGTCCTAGGCTCGTAGAACCACTAAAAGGATTAGGATACACCTATGTTGTAACAGAACTTGATGCTCATGCTAAAACATTGGGAACAGACAAAATTGTACCCTCAGATTTTGGCGATGAATTAAGAGAAAATTTAAGTTAAACAAGTTCAAACTTAGTTTAAGTTTTAATCAAAATATTATAAATTAATACATAATAACAGACAAATAATGATAAAAGATAACTGGTGATATGATGAACAGCACAGTTGGTATGATACTTTGTGGGGGCTTTGGAAAAAGATTAAGACCTCTTACAGAACGAGTTCCTAAACCATTAATTGAAATCAAAGATAATTATTCCATATTAGAAAACCAAGATAATTACACTATTCTTGATAAACAAATTTTTGACTTTAAAAACGCTGGTGTAGAGCGAGTGCTTCTTTTAACTGGATTTTTAAGCGAAAAGATCCAGGAAAGATATGGGGACAGCTATGATGGAATGAAAATTGAATATGTAATTGAAGATGAACCCCTTGGAACACTTAACGCCATTAGATTGGGTATGGAAAATGTAAAAAGTGGAGAGCAGTGCGTAATAAGAAATGGAGATGTTGTTGCTGATTTAAATATTAAAAATATGATCCAACAAGGGGAAAAATCAGACTATCCTTTTTCCATGTTTATAACTAAAATGCAATCACCATACGGTATAGTTGAAGTTAGTGGAGATAAACTTGTTTCATTTAAAGAAAAGCCTCTTTTAGATTATTACATAAATGGAGGAGTTTATTTTAGTAACGGAGAAATTAATTTCGGTGATTTTGAGTTTGGAGATATAGAAAAAACAGTATTTCCAATGCTTGCTAAAGAAAATCAGCTCGGTTATTATAAAGAAGATGGACTATTCTGGATGGCAATAGATACTTCCAAAGAACTTGAAGAAATTAAAAAGGAATATAAAAACAGGGAAGATAAGCCATGGGGATACGAAAAAGTCCTTATTTACACTGAAAAATATCTTACAAAAGAATTATTCATAAGAGAAGGTTATCAGACTTCATTCCACTATCATGCTGAAAAGGATGAAACAATGTACATTATAAGCGGTGCTGGTTACATCGAATTTGAAGATCGTAAGGAATATTTCGGTAAAAATGATACAGTGCGAATAGAACCTGGAAAACCCCATTCTATAGTTGCAATGGAAAATACTATCTTACACGAAGTATCTACACCTCATCTCGACGATACTATCCGTGTTAATGATTACTACTCCCGGGCTGCAGATGATAAATCTATATCCCCTTAAATTTTTTAAGATAGTATGATAGTCATAATTAACTACGGCAGTGGAAACCTTAAAAGCATTAAAAATGGTTTTTTAAAAATAGGCAAAGATGCAGTTATTTCTGACAGTATTTCGGACATGAAAAAAGCCGATGCACTTATTTTACCCGGTGTTGGGGCATTTGGAAGTGCTATGGAGCAGCTTAAAAAATATAAAGAGCTAATCCATGAGCATGTAGATAGTGGAAAACCATTTTTAGGTGTTTGCTTAGGGCAGCAAATTCTTTTTACTGAAAGTGAGGAAAGTGAAGATATTAAAGGACTTGATGTGTTTAAGGGTAAGGTTCTGCGTCTTCCAGAGGGACTAAAAGTTCCCCACATGGGATGGAACAATCTCGAAATTAAAAGGGAATGTCCTATTCTTGACGGAATAGGCTCAGATTACATGTATTTTGTTCATTCATATTATGTAAAGCCTGAAGATGAAAATATCATAGCTGCAACTACAAATTATGGAATCGATATCCCTGCAGTTATATGTAAAGATAATGTTTTTGCAACCCAGTTCCACCCTGAAAAAAGTGGAGAAATAGGATTAAATATCTTAAAAAACTTTGTTGAATATATCTAAAAGCTAATAATTACTTAAAAAGGTGTAGCAAGTGGACATAGAAGGCTTTGTAAGGCAAGCAATAAAAAGGGACGACCAAGAAACTATTAGAGAAAATCTAAAGGATAAAATACTTGAGTATAAAGACATAAATACAGAACAAGCTTCTAAAATGGCAGATGCTGTAATTGAAGAAGTTATGCATACCCTACAGATTGAGTCATGCGAGGATAGTTTTTTAAAAGAACTAATTGAGTATCCAAAAGCAGATGTGGGAATGGGAGAAATGGGTGTCGGATCCCGTGGAGCAGGAGACTTTTTCGTTCACAGAAGAATAGCTGATATAGTATCTAGCGCTCATACCAGTGCTTTTATAACTCCTGAAGCTCAAGATGACGGTGGAGTAGTCAAAAAAAGCGTTGGCTCAAAAGATATTTATGTAACCACTGCAGTAGATGGAATTCACTCCCGTTTAAGTGAATATCCATTTTTAGGAGGATTTCACGTTGCAAGGGCTGCGCTTCGAGATGTATGCGTTATGGGAGCAGATCCAGTTGCTGTTTTAAGTGATTTGCACCTTGCAGATGATGGAGACGTTGGAAAATTGTTTGATTTTACAGCAGGCGTTTGTGCAGTTTCAGAACTTGTAAATGTACCCCTCGTTGCAGGTAGTACACTCAGAGTAGGTGGAGACATGGTTTTAGGCGACCGTCTGGTAAGTGCAGTGGGAGCAATAGGAATATCCGAATATCCACCAACCGCAAGAAAAAGAGCTGAAGTAGGAGATGTTATTTTACTTACAGAAGGTTCTGGAGGAGGAACCATAACCACGACTGCAATCTATCATGGCATGTTTGATGTTGTGCGTGAAACAATGGATATAAGTTTTATAAAAGCGTCTGAAGCCATATTTGAAGCAGGACTGCTTCCAGAAGTACATGCAATGACTGACGTTACAAACGGTGGACTCCGTGGAGATGCTCATGAAATCTCAAATACTACCGGTCTTGGATTAACTTTCCATAACGACAGTATAAGAAAGATGATAAACCCTAAGGTCCTGGAAATGCTTGAAAAATTAGATATTGATCCTCTTGGCGTTTCAGTTGATTCGCTCATGATAATAGCCCCAGAAGATGTGGCTTGTGAAGTTAAAAAAGCAATTTCAGGTGCGGGTGTTGGTATCGCAGAAATAGGTTCTGTTGATGACAGCGGGAAGCCAATACTTATAAAAGATGAGGGCGAAGAAGAATTAAAGCCACTATTTAGAGAAGCTGCATATACCAAGATTAAAAAGATCGTTGGAGACACACAACCACAGGATTTCGATTTGATGTGTGAAAAAGTCCAAAAAGCAGCACAAGATGCTATTAAGAAAAAAGATATCGTCGTTAATGCTATAAAAGGAAAATAAATCTCTTTATTTTTTTATTTTGAACATTTAAGTTAATACTCACCCTTTTTTGGATTAATTATAAATATATTTGCAAATTAAATAATAATAAATATCAAAATTATATGATAGTGTAAACTATCAATCCAATTTTTCTATCCAAAAAAGCCGAGTGGTTACATGAAAAACCATGATATCGTAAATAAAATTATGAAAGAATTTGGAACTATTACTGGACTTGAACCAGATAATCCAACTCCAAAACGTTATTTATGGACTGATTCATTTGCAGTATGCAATTATATCGGGTTATTTAATGAAAATAGCGATAAAACATATTTAGATTTAGCACTTAAACTTGTTAATCAAGTTCATCATACTCTTGGTAAACATCGAAATGATGATCCACGTAAAGGGTGGATAAGTGGTCTTAGCGATATTAAAGGAAAACAAAATCCTACCAAAGGTGGTTTAAGGATAGGAAAATCAATGAATGAACGTAAACCCAATGAACCTATTAATGATAGATTAGAGTGGGATCAGGATGGTCAGTATTATCATTACCTCACAAAATGGATGCATGCATTAAATAAAGCAAGCATTGTAACTGAAGATGTATCTTATGTTAAATGGGCCTTTGAACTTGCTAAAACTGCCCATAAAAGTTTTACATACGATCCTGGTTTTGGACAGAGAAAAAGAATGTACTGGAAAATGAGCATTGATCTCAGCTATGCTCTTGTTCCATCTATGGGCCAACATGATCCACTTGACGGCTTTGTAACGTATAATGAACTACAAATGAATCTTGAAAAAAATTTTGACAATACCCAAGAATTAACTCTTCAAAATGAGATTCGAGAAATGTCTAGCATATGTAAAAGTATGAATTTAGTTACTAGCGACCCCCTTGGAATTGGAGGCCTTCTATTTGATGGGGCAAGGATTGCACAAATCATTAAAAAGGGAAATAAAGATTATATTGACTTACTTAAACTTGTCTTAAAATCTGCAAAGCATGGTGTAGATTTTTATGCAAATAGCAACTCTCTAATGGCACCTGTAGAATATCGGCTAGCATTTAGAGAATTAGGCTTCTCTATTGGGCTAAAAGGAATTAATCATATTCAAGAATTATTTGATGAATATTTCAATAAGGATAGTGAACTTGAAGGAATTATAGCTTCTTTTAAACCTTATTTACCTATTGCAGAAACTATTAATGAGTTCTGGATGGATCAAACAAATCAGAAAGCAAGAAGCTGGGTAGACCATAAAGAAATAAATATGGTAATGCTTGCAACAAGTCTAGCTCCAGATGAATTTATAATAATTTAAAGATGATTTTATGGATAATAAAGGGCTAATATTCACTTTAGATGCTGCAATAGCGCTTATACCTATTTTTATTATTATAGCTGCAGTAGTAAGTGTGAGTAGCTCAGATAATACATATACACAAATACGTCTTGCCCATAATGCCCAAGATACATTAGAAAACATGGGTATGCACCAAAATAATCAACAATTAAGCACATTACAGAAGATTACATATACTCTTTCTTTAAATAATAATTCAAATGATGGAATTAATGAAGCAGGGAAAATTGCAGGTTTTTATTTAAATAAAACGCTCGGAAACTCTAAATACAAATTAGTAGAAATCAGCGTGCTTAATAAAACAATTGTATCTAATGGTGATATTTTAGAAACTGAAAATATTTCTGTAGGCTTTAAAAGTTTTGAAAATTATATTTTTAAACTTTATATATGGAATTAATTAATCATAAGAGGTTAAACTTACTATTACCATATAATTTATATGCTTTTAACTTATAATTAATTAAAAGAAAATTCTTAGCAAATAAACAAAGGGCAATGAATTTTTAAAATTTATATGGAATCAGTTTCAAATATTATTACTCCAATCAATTTAATGATACAGGTAATTCAATGATAGACCATTTTAAAATGACTGAAGATTTTAAAAAAGACTTTGCACATCTCATTTCAAGTGCTGCCTATGCTCCACTAATTTCAGTACCTGTATTTGCACTAATTAATTATTTCTTACTTAGTTTTCATGATTTTATAATAATAACTATTATATGCGCGGTTTTTGCAGGTTTAATACCTATTTTATTTGTAATAGGTTGGCTACAAAGGAAAAAAAAGAACGGTAAAGAAATTGACATGGATATACCTGAAAGAACAGATAGGCATTTGCCCCTTATTTTTGTAATTATATCTTATTTAATAGGAACCATTGTACTTTATACGTTAAATGCACCTGCAATAACAACAATCTTAATGTTATGCTATTTTTCAAATACTCTAATTGTATTTTTCATAAACCTCTACTGGAAAATAAGTCTTCATGCTATGGGAGTTGCAGGACCTGCAGTAGTCCTAATTTATGTATTCGGCCCCATAGCCACATTATTTGCAGCTATAATTCCCCTTGTAATGTGGAGTCGTGTTTATCTTGAAAAGCATACTTCTTTTCAAGTTTTAATGGGTACAATTCTTGGTATTTTATCAACAACCGTCCAAATATACCTTTTAATTTAGTTCAAATTTATTTTCATATAAAATAGTTTCCCTACTCTAAATTTTGGCTCTAAATTGCATATAAAGTTAAATAACTATTTATTTATTACTTTAAAGATCGTGTTTACTGTTTTTAACCTATTTCCAAAAAGTTAAATTGTTTAAAATTCTAAATATTATTTATCATACAAATAACGTGATTATTATGAATCTAAGAGATAATTTAATTGAATCGCTTTCTGGAGAAGATGTGGAAATAACCCCTGTAATTAGCGTTACCCAGGTAGGAATAGTTGAAGCAATGGAAAACACCAATGCATTTTGGCCAGATGCCCATACTGATGCAGATAAGATGGCTAAACTTGGAAGTTCTCTATATGAACTTGTAGGATTGGAATGTGCAAGAATACCTTTTGACTTAACTGTAGAAGCAGATGCGCTTGGTTGCAGGGTAGATATAGGTAATGAAGATAGAACTCCCCAAGTTACTAAAAGCCCATTTGATAGTAGTAGGGATATCAAAGTTCCTGAAGATTTTCTAGAAAGAGGACGAATCCCTGTAGTTTTAGAAGCTATAGATAAACTTAAGGGCACTTACGGAAACCTTCCTATTATTGTTGGTATGACTGGACCGCTAACGCTTGCCGGACAGTTACTGGGAATTGAAAATCTTGTAAGATATATGAGAAGCAGGCCAAATGAAGTTGAAGATGCCCTTGATGAAGTTCTCGAAGCCTCTTTTCAGTATGCAGAAGCAATTAGTAGTAAAAACCCGGATGTAATATGTGTTGCCGATCCAACATCTGCACCAGACCTTATTGATCCCCTGCAGTTTAAAAATATGGTTAAACCAAGATTAGAAGATTTGTCTAATGTGATAACAACAAATAAAGTCCTCCACATATGTGGATCTACCGAACCAATTATTAGAGATATGGCCACTACTGGCTTTGATGGACTCAGCGTTGAAGAGAAAGTGGACATAGCAAGGGCTAAAGAAGAAATTAAAGGTGGAGGAAAAACAATAAGAGTTGGTGGAAGAACCATGAGCATGGGTGGAGGTGATAAGACTCCAAAACTAGTGGGAAATATTTCTACAAACCAGACCCTATTTATGGGTTCAACAGATGACGTTAAAGCAGAAGTGAAGAGTGTGTTAGAAGCAGGAGTAGATATATTAGCTCCTAGTTGCGGTTTAGCCCCCCGATCTCCACTTGCAAACATTAAAGCCATGATTGAAGCAAGAAATGAGTTTTATGGCATCTAAACTATTTAATTTCTGAAAATCCAACCATTATACTTGCAAGACCAGAATCATCAGGATATCCATATTTATTTTTCAAATAATGATCTCCTTCTGTTGAAGGGCTGCAGGATACGATGCTATCAATGCATTCAATATTATTTAGTTCAGGAAAAGCAATTGGAGGCAATAGAAATAACTGTTTTTCATTTCCATGCCTAACAGTATTCTTATCCATTTTAAACAAAACAAATTCCTTACTTAAAAAATATACATCTTCTCTACGTTGATATCTTTCCTTTTCTTCATCTGAAAGTAATTCATGTCCCAATATTCTACCTTTATTTGTTATTAGAAGCACTGTTGGGTCAGGTGCGCATCTAAATTGAGAATTTTTAATTAGAAGTAGTATATGATCCCTTTTTAAACATTCTTCCAGTCCAGCATTTATTACTGGAATTAGGTCTCCTTTTCTACTGAATTCAGAATCATTAAGGAATTTTATATCTTCATTTTGAAGTTCATGTACTCCTATCACACCATTCATCTTTTTTATTGTTTTTATTGCATTTTCAACTATCATTTCTATTTTCCTAAGTAATACTTCTATTGATAAAATTACCAAAAATTTAAACAATTTGAACTTATAATACTATTATAGATAGAGTTATGAATATATTTAGTGGTGAATTGTGTGAAAAGATTTACAAAAATGGTATATAAAAAACCTGAAGATATGGTTTTCGGCCGTTCTAAATTTCCAGTTAGTCAGCGTTGGAACATCCAGTTTGGTGCAGGATATGTGGTTCCAGAAGTAAAAGTAGCGCCAGTAGAAGGTTCTGAGACATCCAAAGAAAGAATGATAGCTGAGTGTAGAAACATAGCACAAAGTGCATGCGAAAGAGCGGTAGGAATAGGTTTGCCTGCTTTTATGCTTGAACAGGAACATGTATCTCAGCAAACTAATAATCCAGAATGGGCAGCTGAAACTACAAGAGCACAAGTCGAAATTTTAGAAAGATATTATGATGAATACGGTATTAGGGTATCCCTTAGACAAACCCCTGCAGATATAAGAATTGAAGAAAAAGGACTGGGACTTAGAGGTTCAGATTATGATAACGCTATTGAAGAAACTGTAGAAGCATGTGCTGCAAACGGTGCATCTGACGTTTGTATAGAATCAATGGGTGGAAAGGCACTTTCAGATTACGGAATATCGCGTGGAGACCCAAGAGCCATACTTTTCGGTATAGGAGTTCTTGGAAGTATAGACATGGAGTACATGTGGAAAAGAATAGTTAATATCTGTAAAAAGTACGATTGCAGACCTGGTGGAGATACTGACTGTTCACAAGCTAATACTGCAATGTTTATGGCAGGAGGATTACTTGATAAAGATGTCTCCCATACTGTGGCAGCACTTGCAAGAGCAATGGGTGCCGCAAGAAGCCTTGTAGCAGTTGAAGCTGGTGCACTTGGCCCTCTTAAAGACTGCGGATATGAAAATCCCATTATTAAATCAATAAGCGGTGTTCCCATAGCTATGGAAGGTAAAAATGCAGTTTGTGCTCATTCCGACCTTATGGGTAACCTGACCTGTGCAGTTACAGATGTATGGAGTAATGAATCTGTTTATCACAGACAGGAAATGGGAGGTACCACACCAGAAGTATGGCTGCAGGCAACAGGTTATGAAGCATCACTCATGAATACAGCACTTCAAACTGGACAGGAAGAAGTTTTAAGAGATCTCTATACTCTTACAGACAAATATAGGGACCCTCAATCATTAATACTTGCTTATGATAACGCTCACAGAATAGGAGAAGCTATTGTGAAATATGGTAAAGATCCCTATTTGCGCGCTAGAGAAGCAGCACTTGAAGCTGGCAAGATAATAAACGAAGCAGTTGATTCAAATAAATTATATTTAACAAGATTTGAAAGAGAATCACTTGATAGTGCAGTTAGAGTTATAGAAGATCTACCTATGGATTCTGATCAGTTTATAGATGAATGTATAAGGGCATATTCAAGGAAAGTACCTGATTTTAACCCTAAAAATTATGAACTGTGAGGTGTTAAGATGAAGAATATAAAAGAATTAGAATCAATGATGGATCAAGATTATGTGGCCGTTAGATATAATGTTGAGCTAGAAGGGCCAGCAATAACACCTGAAAATGACCCTGACGTTCAGGCAATTCTTCCTGAAGATGAACCTTTTAAATCAATTGCCATGGGAGTTCTTCGTGGAGATTTAGATGAAGCACTTGAGGGGGTAAAAAAAGGATTAGATGAAGGTATATCTCCAATGGATGTCATCAATAACGGATTAATGAAAGGAATGGATGCGGTCAATGCACTTTATACTAAGGGATTTTACTTTTTGCCAGATTTAATGCTTTCTGGAGATGCAATGATGGAAGGACTAAAGGAAAGTGAAAAATCTCTTGGACATCGAAGTGAAACTAAAGGAACCGTAGTATCATTTGTAGCTGAAGGAGATCCACATGACATAGGTAAAAACCTTGTTGTAATGTTCTTACGAGCTGGAGGGTATGAAGCAATAGACCTAGGTAGAGATGTGCCTATAGAAGAAGTAGTAGATGCTGTAAAAGAACACAACCCCATATTTATGACTGGGACTGCATTAATGACCACTACAATGACTGCATTTCCAAGAATAGTTGAAGAAATGGAAAAAAATGGTCTTGAAGTTCCAGCAATTGGATGCGGTGGAGGCTCGGTTAGGAGAGATTTCGTTGAATCTTTCCCCATGAGTGTTTACGGTGTTGAAGCATATCATACTCCAAGATTAGCAGACAGCATAGTAAAAGACGGCAAAAATTGGAAAGATATCAGAAAACAGTACTCTAAAATTGTGGGTGAATTTGTTCCAGAATACGATTAACCCTTATTTTTTTTAATTTTTAGCAACCTTGAGGAACATAATGAGTGAAGAATATGCAATTGCTATAGATATTGGAACTAGCGGAATTAGGGCTCAAGCACTAGATTTAAAGAGTAAAAAGGTAATATCTACTGCTATTACACTTAGACATCCCCTTCCTGGTGCAAATGTGGTAGATCACCTCCATTTTGCAATAACAGTAGGTAGAGAGACCGCTCACCAGCTTCTTATGGAAGCAATAAACAGCGTTATTAAAAACCTAACTATTGAACTTAAAAATGTAAAAAGAGCTTCAGTTTGCGGTAATCCAATTCAACTTTCCCTTTTCCATAATATTGAAATTAGAGATCTTGCATATTGGGGAGAACATGCACTTGAAAGATTAGAAGTAACTCCGCCTTCTCGAAATGCTACCATTGTATCTCCTAAAGAAATAGGGCTACAAATACCTGGAGAATCTGAAGTTTACATTCCTCCGGCAATAAAACACGAAATTGGAGCTGATGCACTAGCAATGCTTGTTAAATCCGGAGTATTAGAAAAAGAAGGAATATTTTTAGTCTCCGATTTTGGAACAAATGCTGAAATAGGACTTGTAATAAATGGAGAAGTTTATTCATGCTCTGCAGCAGCAGGCCCTGCAATAGAAGGTCAAATGATAGAAAAAGGAAGACTCGCATCTCCCGGAACAATTTGTGATCTTGAATTAACTGATTATGGGTGGAAAACCCGTATTTTAGATGAAAATCTCATAGCAAAAGATGGAAGTGTAGTTGATCCTTCAAAGGGCGATGAAATTCAAAAGGGAGAGATCAAAGAAAAAACTAAAGGAATAACAGGGACAGGTGTAATTGCTGCTTTTAGTTTAGGATTGAGTTCCGGCTTAATTTCAATGCCCAAAATAAAAAGTAAAGATCGAAAAATACACCTCCAGGATGATATTTACCTTACAGAAAAAGATATAGAAAACATTGGCAAAGCTCTAGGAGCTTTTAGAGCTGCTCATTTAACTCTTGCCCAAGAAGCAGACATTTTTCTGGATGAAATTGATGCAGTTTACATGGCAGGCGCATCAGGATTTTACGTTGACCCCAATAAATCACTGGATGTAGGTCAAATTCCTCCCTCATCAAAAGAAATTTACCAGATAGGGAATACTTCACTAGCTATGGCTAGAGAAATTGTTTTAGATCCATCTCTACTTGATAATTTACAGGAAATAGCAGATGGAATGCGTGGTAAGCACATAACACTTGCCACTTCAAAAACATTTGAAAAAATATATTCGCTGGAGCTTTCAGTTGGTGAACAGGGAATGCCCTTTTGGATGTATAACGATTGGCTCAGCAAATATGGTTACCAGAAACTTCCTCCAAGAGTTTCTAATCCAATAATACATCGAATTTTTGAAAAAGATATACCTGAACTTGGTAAATACGGCTTGAAAATAGTAAAAATTGGTTCTACATTAAAGGCTGAATTTGAAAGATGTAGTAATTGTCAAAAATGCATGAAAAACTGTCCGGAAGAAGCCATAATCATAGAAAAGGGCGAAGCTAAAGTTAGAACAGAATTATGCAGCGGCATGGCATGTATGCGATGCGAACTTTCATGTCCTGAAAAAGTTTTCAAATATGGAGAATTTCTTAGCGAAAAAGAGGAAAGAAAATCTTAATCCATATGTTTTTAAAATTAAGCCTAACCATATCTTTTTAAAAGAAGATTTTAAAATATCTCAAAAAACTTAAATAGATAAAAAATTAATTAGAATATACTTAAATAAATCTTTACTACATTACTTTTTTAAGTTTTAATGCCCTGATAGTGTAGCGGATATCACATAGGATTGCGGATCCTATTACCCGGGTTCAAGTCCCGGTCAGGGCATAATCTATTTAATACTAGTTTTTGATTAAGATAATCAACGTGAGCTCTAATATAATTAAAGCTAAATTTATTCCTAATTATCTTTCTAAATATTTGATTTCATCATTTTTATTAAAAGCAATACTCTTCTTCCATTCATCCTTTATTTCAGGGAAATCATCACGATAATGGGCGCCTCTACTTTCTTCACGTAAAAGAGCAGATTTAGTAACTAATTCTGCCACATCAAGCATCTTAATTATTTCAAGAGCGTCAAGCAGATCATTATTGTAACTTAGAATATTAGTGACTCGCATATCGTTTAACATTTCCTTTAGTTCACCTATCCGTTTTAAAGCCGCCTTTAATCCTTCTTCATTTCTTATTATAGCTACATTTTTCCACATAAGTTCTTGAAGCTCTTTTTTAATTTCGAATGGATATACAGTGCCATCTTTAAATAATTTTAAGATACGCTCTTTTTCAGTTTCAGTGAATGCATCATTTGACTTCAGCTCACTTTCAAGTGCATTTTTTGCAGCAGATAATCCTGCACGTCTTCCAAAAACTTGAGTATCTGCAAGTGCATTTCCGCCAAGTCTATTTGCACCGTGAACTCCACCAGTTACTTCTCCTGCAGCAAATAAGCCTTTAACTGTGGATTCACAATTTTCATTTATCCGGATACCGCCCATAAAATGATGCGCAGTCGGAGCAACTTCCATTGCTTCTTTTCTTATATCAACGCCCACATCAAGGAACTGTAAAAGCATGGTTTCAAGTTTTTCTTCAATTAACTCATCATCCAGGTGAGTTACGTCCAGATGAACCCCACCTACTTGAGTTCCTCTTCCTTCCATTATTTCATTGTATATAGCTCTTGCTACAATATCTCTTGTAGCGAGCTCCCCTCGAAGGTCATAATTTTTCATAAACCGCTCATTTTTTGAATTAATGAGCTTTCCACCTTCTCCACGCACAGCTTCAGTCACAAGGACTCCTTTCCTTGATTCAGGAAATACCATACCCGTTGGGTGAAATTGAACTTGTTCCATATCTAGAAGATCTGCCCCCACATCATATGCAAGAGAATAGCCATCCCCTGTCTTCTGTAATGTATTTGAAGTTACAGGATAAAGCCAACCCGCTCCCCCACATGCCATAACAACCGATTTAGCTTTAAAAACTATAAATTTAGAGTCCTGAAGGGAAAATCCAGTTGCCCCTATTACAGATTCGCCAGATCCGTCCATAATAAGAGATGTTACCATTATTTCATCTAAAGTTTCGATTTTTCTTTTGATAACCTCTTCTTTGAGTGCTATCATCATCTCGTGGCCAGTTCTATCTCCCTGGAAACATGTGCGCCTGAATGTTTGTCCTCCAAAGGGTCTCTGATTTATTTCTCCAGATTCTTGCCTGTCAAAAATAGCACCATAATTTTCAAGTTCAACTAATCTTTCAGATGACTCATCTACAAGAATTCTTGCAAGTTCGGGATCGTTTAAATATGCCCCTCCTTTGAGGGTGTCTTCATAATGAGCTTCAGGAGTATCCTCACAATCAACAGCACCGAAAGATGCATTGTATCCACCTTCAGCAAGTGTTGTACATCCTGATTTAAATGATAATCCTTTTGATACTATTAAAACACTTAAATTATGTTTGGATGCTTCTATTGCTGCCCTGCATCCAGCTCCTCCAGAGCCTATTACAAGAACATCGTGTTCATAAATTTCACTTTCCATAATGAAATTTAGATTTATATGCTATTTAAATTTTAATAAGATAGCGACTAAATATAAAAAGGATTAATTCAAGATTTTTAATATATCATAAATTCTGTTAAACTTTAACTTAATAAATATTTTAAATTACCTCAGACCATAAAGGAGGCCTTTTTTGGATAAAAAAAAAATTATAAAGCTTGCAAAGAAAGATTTTGAAGGGGCATGGATGATGACCTCCAAAACTTTAAAAAAACCCCATCACGATGACGAATATCCTCGTTTAAAACTTGAAACTGGCAAAAGTCATATGTTATATGATACTGTGGCACAGTTAAGACAGGCTTATTTAAATTTAGGTTTTAGTGAGGCTGTAAATCCACTTTTCATTGAAGAAGATCATATTTACAGACAATTTGGGCCTGAAGCGCCAGCAGTTTTGGATAGATGTTTCTATATTGCAGGGCTTCCAAGACCAGATATTGGAATTGGAATGGATAAACTGGAAAAAATAGAAAAAATGGGAATCTCTTTAGATGATGCAAAAGTTGAAAGATTAAAAGAAGTATTTAGAGGATACAAAAAGGGAGATGTAAGTGGAGATGATTTAGTTTTAGAAGTCTCACAAGCCCTTAAAGTTGAAGGAGACATGGGACTTCGTGTTCTTGAAAGGATCTTTCCAGAAATCCGTGAATTAACTCCTGTTCCTTCAAAAACTACTTTAAGGTCTCACATGACCTCAGGATGGTTTATTACTCTTGGAGCAATTAACAATAAAAGAAAACTTCCAGTCAAGATGTTTTCAATTGATAGATGTTTCAGGAGAGAACAACGTGAGGATGCAAGCCATTTAATGACTTATCATTCTGCTTCTTGTGTGGTTGTAGATGAGGATATATCTCTGGATATGGGAAAAGCTATTTCTGAAAGTCTGCTAGAATATTTCGGCTTTGAAAAGTTTAAATTCACTCCAGATGAGAAAAAATCAAAATATTACATTGAAGGAACCCAGACAGAGGTCTATGGATACCATCCTAAGCTAAATGAATGGGTTGAAGTTGCGACTTTTGGATTATATTCTCCAATAGCACTTGCAAAATACGGAATTGAAAAAGATGTTTTAAACATCGGTGTTGGAGTTGAAAGAATCGCAATGCTCCTCTATAATCAGACAGATGTTAGGGAAATGGTTTATCCTGAAACATACGGTAAATGGACTCTTTCAGATAGAGATATAGCTACAATGCTTAGAATAAACTATTATCCTGCAACTGATGATGGAAAAGAAGTAATGGATAAAATACTTACTACATTTAAAGAAAACAGTAATGTGCCTTCTCCATGTGAGTTTACTGCATTTGAAGGAGAATTTTTAGGTAAAAATGTTGTAGTTAAAGTTTCAGAGCCTGAAAAAGGTACAAAGCTGTTAGGACCTGCTGCATGGAATATAGTTTATATAAATCAAGGAGATATAATTGGAGTTCCAGTGAAAGATGTTAATGATGAAAAAGCACTTGAAGCTCTAAATAAAGGAATATCAACTGGAATAACTTATATGAGCGGAATTTGTGCAGAAGCAGCCTATAAAATTGAAGAAATGGTTGTAAGTGGTAAAGATGACGTCACAATGAGGGTTCCAATATCTAGATCCATTTCTGATATTAATCTAAGGCTTGATGAAGTAGCTTTAAACTATATAACAAGCCATAATAAAGCCATAGATGTTAGAGGTCCTGTATTCTGTACAATAACTGCTGAAATTAAAGATTAAACTCTAACATTATGTATCCATATAATTTGCTACAGGAACTTGCAGAAATTCAAAATAAGCTTTCTAAAAAAATAATAAAAAAGGATAGTTTCCAAAAAATCGAAACTGTTGCCGTAGTAGATATTTCATTTGAAAAAGATAACTGTGCAACTACTGCTGCACTCGTAATGGATTTTGAAACCCTTCAAGTAATAGAAGAAAAAACTTTGAACGTTCAGATATTATTTCCATACATTGCAGGTTTTTTAGGATTTAGAGAAGCAGATGGAACAGTATCTGTTTTAAAAAATCTAGAAAATAACTTCGATGTGTTAATGGTCAATGGACACGGCATAATGCATCCTCGTGGCTTTGGCCTTGCTTCCCACGTTGGTCTATTAATGAACATGCCTACAATTGGTATTGCCAAGCAGCTACCGCCTGGAAAATATAATTTTAAAGATGAGGGAGAAATAAAATATATTCTATCTGAAGAAGAAACTGTTGGAGCAAATATTAACCGTAACTATATAAGTATAGGCCATAAAATTTCTCTTAAATCTGCAATTGATATTGTATTAAAAACTTCAGTGTTTAAAACACCTGAACCAATAAGAAAGGCCCATATTCTAGCCACAGAAACTATGAAAAATAAAATTAACTGAGTTAAAAATAATAAAAAGTGTGATTAAAATGGAAATAAAGGGAATAGTAACTTCAGGACAAGGTAAGGGAGCTTATTTTATGTCTCGGCCCGTATATCAGATTCAGTTTAAAGAAAAGCTTAATTTCACCCCGTTTCCAGGTACTTTAAATATTAAAATAGGTGAAAGGGAAATTGAGCGTATTCATAATTTACCCCAAGAGAAGTTGATAAATATTGAAGGTAAAGGAAATTTTGGAGATGTATTAGTTTTAAAAGCCGTTTTGGATGAAAAAATAGAAGGAGCTATAGTTTTCCCTAAAAGAACAACTCATGGTGAGAATATTCTTGAATTTATAACTTCAGTTAACCTCAAAGAATCTTCAGGGATTAAAGACGGAGATAAGGTTAAATTAAATCTCAAGTATTAAATTTTAATTTTAAAGCAAAACATTAAGTCTAGAATAATTTAAAGCAAATATTACAATTATTTTAATCTATAAAGCATTTTTAGAGATTATCTAAAATTATATATAAATACAAACTATTAAGTTTATAGATAACGTATCTTATAACACATAAAAATGAATTTTACATAATTACAAAAAACCACAATGGAGTACGATTAGATGATAGATGACGCATTAAATGCATTTAAAAACGGAGAAATCATTTTAGTATTCGACAGCGATAACAGAGAGCGTGAAACTGATATGATTGTCGCAGCAGAGTTTATAAAGCCAGAACACCTTACAAGGATGAGAAATGACGCTGGTGGATTAGTTTGTGCTGCCGTATCCCACGAAGAAGCTGAAAAGCTCAGATTACCATTTATGACCGATGTAATGGAAGCAGCTCATGGCAAATATCCATTACTTGCAGAACTTTCACCAAACGACATTCCATACGACGAGAGATCTGCCTTTTCACTTACAGTAAATCACAGGGAAACATTTACTGGAATAACAGATAACGACAGAGCTTTAACCATAAAAGAACTTGCAATGCTCTGTAAAAATAACGACCATGACAATTTTGGTGCGCACTTTAGAGCACCAGGACACGTTACACTTCTTAGAGGTTCAAAAGGACTTTTAACAAAGCGCCAGGGACATACAGAAATGAGTATTGCACTTACTGAAATGACCGGATTAACTCCTGTTGCTGTATGCTGTGAAATGATGGATGACGCAACTGGTAATTCACTTCCAACAAATGAAGTTGCAGAATACGCTGAAAGAGAAGGATTAATCTTTATAAGCGGTGAAGAAGTAATCAAAGTTTACAAAGAGTTTAAAGGAGTTTAACTCCAAATTTTATTTTTTTAAATTATTTTTAATTCTTAAAAGAGTAATTACAAAAATTTATAAATAAAATAATATATGAAGTCTAAAACTCCTATTTTAATTTAAAATTAAATATTTTAACTAAAATTTTTAAGAATTTCCTCATAAGACATATATCCTTTAAATTGAGGTATTTTCGCCATTTTGAGGATCTGGCCCATATTTAAGTGTTCTTCAACTGTTTTCATAGCACTTAAACAGAATTCTTCAAGTCTAATTTCCACCTCAGGCGTATTACCCCTTTCTGTCATTTTAACTTTTGGAACTTCGCTTATAACATCTACGTTTGTCCTTTCCTTAATGAAAGATGATGCTATTTTTGAAATAGACTTATCATAAACCCTATTAAGTATTACTCCACTTGTTTTAACTCCAAGTTTTTGTAAAACTTCAATATGGCCTACAATATCAATTGCAGCAGTTTCTATTCCTCCTTTACTGCAAGAAGTTGTAAGTATAACTGGAATATCAGCAGCCTTTGCAATTTCTGCTGAAGAATAAGGAGTTTTTTCATTTAAAGTACCTGTAAACGCGCTCATGACTCCTTCAATAAGAATGATGTCATAGTTCTGATTTCCGAGATCTTTAATTACTTCTTCTAGATCTTTCCATCCAAGTTGTCCAATTTTAATTGAGGAGAATTTTTCCATATGCTCTTTATTTAGATAAAGTGATGGAACTAGGTCTCTTATATCTGGCCCTACTTTTAAAACAGCCACTCTATATCCCCTTTTTCTTAACACTCCCACCATACCTGTTGTAATGAACGTTTTTCCCGAATCTGAACCAGTGCTTACCATCATAAGTGTTTTTGGAACTGTTTGAGGCACTTCATGTCTTGATACTGCACAGATATTTGTATGTATTCCAATTTCTTTCTTAATTTTATTAATTAACTCTTTATTTCTGCTTTTAATATCTAAAATGTCTTTTTCAGATGCATCAATGAATTTAAGAATATTATTTACAAGTTGGGGATTTTCATCCATGCATCCATGAACCATTGTACCTATAACATTTCCTTCATCATTTCTAGCGCCTGATAGAACTCTTCTCGGATTATCCTGATAATCAGTTCTTTTAACTGTGCTTAAAAAGAGTTGAGGTGCATTTCCTTCTATTAAGCCATATGTATGACAATGAAAACCTGTAACTGTCTTTTTAACCATTCCTTTAGTTAAAAATGATTCATCAAGTATTTCTGCTTCAACTCTATCTGTTCCAATCATTGGTTTAAAGTCCACATCCAGAATTCCAAGCCCTTCTTTTTCAATTGGGCACGGAGAACGCCTTCCAATGTCAGTTTTATTTGCAAGTAATTGAAATCCAGAGCACATTCCAAAAATAAATTTACCTTCTTTTTCCATTTTCTGGATTTCATATCTTAAAGTATCCTTAACACTCTGTGATTCAATTATACTTCCACCAGGAATTATTAAACCATCTAAAGCTTTATAGGCCTTCTCACCATTAACTAAACCGTTTTCTTTTACAATGTGAGTAGGAAGATTTCCAAAATTTTCAAAAACAGGCAGTGCGCCTTTTACGTATAGAAGACCTATTTTTTTCATTATTCCACTTTAAAAATAAATAAAAATTATTATAGTGCTGCCATCATCTGAATGATTTTAGCATCGTCTAATGGTTTTCCTTGAATTTGAAGACCTACAGGTATTCCATTTACTTCACCAGCCTTCATGCTTCCAGCTGGAATTCCTGCAAGGTTTGCTATAACTGTTAAAACGTCATATGCATACATATCCATAGGATCCAGTGATTCACCAAGTTTATGTGGAAGTTTTGGAACTGTTGGACTTACTATAGCATCTACCCCGTTTAGAAGGCTTGTAATTTCCTTTCTAATTAATGATCTTGCCTTTAATGCTTTTTTATAGTATTTACCACTGTATTCTTTTTGACTGATGTATGATCCAGTGTGTATTCTTCTTAGAACTTCCTCTCCACACACTTCTTCAATTCTGGAACCATATTTTCTACCATCATATTTTCTGGTTGCTGAGAAAAATTCAACATAGTTTATGAGATAGTAGGTAGGTATGCACAAATCGAGATAATTGAAGTTTAATTCAACTACTTCTGCACCCATGTCAGTCATTTCATCGATCCTTCCTTCAATAATATTAACTATCCTCTCATCAGATACATCGAAGAATTCCTTTACTATACCTATCTTCATCCCATTCATGACATTTTCTGATTTTTCAGTTATTTCTTTAAAATCAGGAGTCTCTTTTAAGGTTGTACATTCTCTTTCATCATAACCTGCAATCGCATCTAACATTAATGCAATTCCACTTGCATCCTGTGCAAACGGACCAATTTGTTCAAGACTCATTGCAAGATCAAGTAATCCCTGTCTAGAAACAACTCCATACGTTGATTTGAATCCCATGACCCCACAATGAGATGCAGGATTTCTTATTGATCCACCAGTATCAGAACCAAGAGAAAGATCGCACATATCTGCTGCAACTGCTGCTGCACTTCCCCCACTTGAACCTCCAGGAATTCTTCCAGGAGCTGCAGGGTTATCTGTTACTCCAAAATAAGATGTTTCATTTGAGCTTCCTGCTGCAAATTCATCCATATTGGTTGTTCCAAGAATTATACCGTCTTCAGCTTTAATTCTTTTAGTAACCGTAGCGTCATAGCTTCCAATATAGTTTTCAAGAGTCTTTGAAGCTGCTGAAATTATAAAATCTTCAATATTGATGTTGCTTTTAACTCCAATAGTAATTCCTGCGAGTTTTCCTACTTTTTCGCCTCTTTTAATTCTTGCATCAACTTTTTCTGCTGCTGCAACTGCTTCTTCTTCTTTTACTTCTAAAAAAGCATTTATTTTATCATTTTTGGAGCTAATATTTTTTAATGAACTTTCTAAATTCTCTAAAGCAGTTATTTCATGATTTTTAATTGATTTCGATTTATCTAAAAGATTCATGACCACACCTTGAAATTAATGTATAAAATTTAGTTAAATTTGATATAATTTTTAAATCTAATATTAGATATTATAAGCTAACTATAAAAACTTAAATTATTTAATTATATTTTCTTAGTTTTATTATCATATTTTAATTTTTATTTATTTACAAATCTATTAAAAAATAAAATTTTAAAGAATAGAAAATTACTTAATTAATTTCGTTTTTAATAAAGATATATGTCTTTGGATAAGTCTAAAAATTTAATACCCAGAATTCTCATATTAGCTTTGTTTTTAGTTCCTTTAATCTATTTTAATGACTTTTATAATCATTTTTATGTTTATCTTTCAAGTAATGTAATTACAGGAATTATCACACAACAATGGCATATTGTTATATTATGCATCCTTCTTTTTATGGCATTTTTAATTCCACTTTCATACAGGAGAAAAGCAAACTGGATCGAATACAGCCTAGTTAGCGCATTTTTTGTCTCTCTTTTTATAGAAATGTATGGAATACCTCTTACTGTTCTCTTTGCCTCAAAATACTTTTTTACTCCCGGGACTCAACTTCCACCTAACATAATTAGTTTTTATTTTTTAGGTGTTGGCTTTGGCATGGATGTTGCCATGACTTATGGGGCAATTTTAATGCTTATTGGAATGTTTATAATAATCATAGGATGGATTAAGCTTTATAAAAGCACTAAAAAAGATGGTTTAGTTACAGACGGCATATATGCTTACTCAAGGCATCCGCAGTATCTTGGATTTATTTTTATTATACTGGGATGGCTTTTTGGATGGCCAACAATTATTACAGTTATTTTAGCCCCAATATTAATTTATAAATATATTAGAGTCTGTAGAGCTGAAGAAGAAGACGTTTCAAAGGAATTTCCTGAATATAATAAATATAAAAAAGATGTTCCTCTGTTTATATAATACTATATTCACGAAAAGTGTATTTTAATTCACAAATAGTTAAGTTTAATAAATTATAACATTACATTAATTACAATATAATATTAGAGGTGCAAAAATGCATGAGACAATTCTATTAAATCAGAGTCAGGTTAGTGAACTTATAAACATGAAAGAAATTATAGAGAGCGTTGAAACTGCATATAGGGTTCATGCAGAGCGTGAAGTTCAAATGCCTGCTAAAGAATATCTATTTTATAAGGAATTCAAAGGGGATCTCCGGATTATGCCATGTTTTATTAGAAATATGACTGAATCTGGAGTTAAAAATGTAAATGTACATCCAGATAATCCTCGAAAATATGGCCTCCCCACTGTAATGGCAATGATAGAACTTGTAGATCCTAAAACAGGGTTTCCAATTTCAGTGATGGACGGTACATGGATTACAAATATGAGAACTGGTGCGGCAGCAGGTGTAGCAACTAAATACCTGGCAAGAGAGAATTCAGAAATCGTTGGCCTTGTAGGGGCGGGAGTTCAAGCTGCAACTGGGCTTGAAGCCATAAACGAAGTAATGGATATTAAAGAAGTTAAAGTCTCATGCAGAACATGCGAAACAAGAGAAAAATTCGCAGAAAAAGTTTCTGAAAAATATGGTATTGAAGCTAAAGCTGTAGAAACAATAAAAGAAGCAGTTCAAGGTTCTGATGTTCTTTTAACCACAACTCCTTCAAGAGAACCTGTGGTTAAGTCCAAATGGATAAGCCCTGGAACCCATATAAACGCCATGGGTGCAGATGCACCAGGTAAGCAAGAATTAGACGGTCATGTACTTCAAAGAGCTAAAATTGTAATTGACTGCTGGGACCAGGCAAGTCACAGTGGAGAAATAAATATCCCAGTTCAAGAAGGATTTATAAGGCAAAGAGACATTCACGGCAAAATTGGAGATGTAATAATAGATAAAATCTCTGGTAGAATTTCAGATGAAGAAATTACTGTATTTGATTCTACTGGATTAGCTGTTCAAGACATTGTTACAGCATGGAAAGTATATGAAAAAGCGCTTGAAAGTGGGGCTGGCCAGAAAATGAATTTCCTTGAATAAGGAAATATCTATCTTTTTAACATTTTAAGATTAGTTAAATTTATACCCTCAAAAATCATATTAACGTCTGGTGTTTGAATGTTCCAGAATAAAATATCTAGAAACGAAATGCTTAACAAAATGGGACATGTTTTCGAAAGATTTAAATTTTTGATAAGGACAAAATCTCTAGAAAATGAAGAGATGGAACTCATTGATTACCATTTGTCCGAAATAATGAAAGTTTTAAATAAATATAGTTGATAAAATATGGCAACTGCCATATTTACATTGTTTTATAGTTCATTATCAAATATTTTTAATATCCCATTAGATGACTTCATTGTAATATTTTCATGATCAAAGCCAAATTTTGAGGATTATATTCAATAATGAGTCAAAGTTACTTTATAAGTATATTTTTGTGATTAAATTGATTGAAATTCTACTATTTGCTTTAACTTCATTTGGAGTTGGATTATCCGGCGCATTAGTTCCTGGACCTATGCTTACAGTTACAATTAGTGATTCTGTTAAAAAAGGTTTTAAAGCAGGGCCATTAATTATATTAGGACATTTTATGGCTGAATTAGCCCTTATGGTTGCTATATTATGTGGGCTAAGTTGGATCATTGGCTCACAAACTGCAGCTTTTATAATCGGAACCCTCGGTGGAGCTGTACTCATTTTTATGGGATACAGCATTTCTAAATCAAAAGATACTTTATCTGATCTTCATTTAAATGAAAATAAAAGTCAAAGATATGGATCTGTATTTGGAGGAATATTAACCAGTATCTCTAATCCATTTTTCTTCATATGGTGGTCCACTGTTGGATGTGCATTTATGTTTAAAGGATTAGAACTTGCAGGGATTGTAGGACTTTTAGGATTTGTAATTGGCCATTGGTCTGCAGATCTTTCATGGTATAGTTTAATTTCCTATTTCTCAAGTAAAGGATCAAGAATAATGACTGATGAAATTTACAAAACAGTGATGATAATCTGTGGAATATTCCTAATTATTTTAGGAATGTATTTTATCATATCCCAAATGAATATTTTCTTCTAAAATATTTAAAAATATGAATATAAATTAATTTAAGCCTTCTTTTTATATTTAAAAACAAATTCTCCGTTTTTAGTATCTTGAGTTACTGATTGTAATGTATATTTTCCCTTCAAACCCTCATTTAATAGTTTTTGGATTTTTGATGGCTTTTCATCTTCATCTTCACGTTTAACTTTAATTTCCAACTATATCTCTCCTATTGTTCATAATAATAGTTGTATTTCATAATTATTTATAATTTTATATTAATAAGTAGATTGTGCCCATGTTAAAATTCAATATAACACTTTTTAAAAGGATCTGATTAGGTTATATTAAAAATAGAGGAAAAAACTTTAAAATCCAGCATTTATAAAGAAAGATGATAATTTTTCAAATTAATAAACTATAAAAACTTGATTTGCAAAAAAAGTAATTGGATAACTCAAATTGGTTGATGTAATGAAAGCAGTTGTATTTGATAATTCAGGCACTCTCATAGAAAGATACAGAGTCTTAAAAGATATTCAGACAGGAGTAATATGCGATTACATAAGTTCTCTTGACCTAGTAGATAATGGTTTCCAAAGAGCGCTTGCTGTTTTACAGACAGATCCTGCAAAATGCATAATAAATGCAAAACCTCATCAGACAATATATAATTTTGTTAATAGAAATAAAATCGATATCACTATAAGTTATTCTACAAATGAAATTAAAAAAGAAGAACTTTTAGATGCTATTAAAGATGATGAAGCTCAAGTTAAGGATATTCAGGATACAATTCAGGCAGTGATGGATAAAAAATACAATGTTCAAATTTGCAGTGGATCAGGAATTATAGTATCCTTAGATAAGAAGATGATTGAATTTACAATCTCTTCTGGAGGAAGAGTATTTCCAGAAGTACCCCAAGTAGTTAAAGAATTACAGGAACGTGGAGTTGACATTTTTATAGCTTCCGGAGATAGAAAGGGATCACTCAAGAAGCTTGCAGAGTTTATTGGAATACCCAATGAAAACGTGTTTGATACTGCAGATGCGTGGAAAAAAATGGAAATAGTTAAAGGGCTTAAGCGAAGCTATGAAGTGATGATGGTTGGAAATAGCGTAAACGATATTTTTGCACTTAAAGAAGCAGATATTGGGGTGTTGACACAGCAGCAAAAAGAAAATAACCCTGCAAAAGTTTATAACGCTGCAGATATAGTTGTTGACAATATAAATGAAATTCTGGATATTAAATTTTAATAAATTTTTTTGTGAATTAGAAGTTATAACTTATTAGTTTTAGGGATGATCATAAATTTTTCTAAACCTTCCAGTTAAATGATACCCACATTCAAAAAGAAAGAAAAATTACTATTGAAAACTTTTAAATACATCAACTCATTAAACTTTAAAGTCTTATTTTTAAATATCTTTAAATAATTGTTTTTATAACCTATTTTCATGTCCATGAACAAATACCTGCTATCCGGAATTATTTTAGCATTAGTTTTAGGAATAACACTTTCTTACAGTACACCCCAACATATAGATGAAAATCATACTCTATTTCAAGTATCAACTTTAAGCCTTCTTTCTGTAGGTAATTTTGATGGTAATTTTAGCGTTTTAGAGCTAAAAAAATATGGAGATACAGGTATAGGGACATTTAATAGCCTTGATGGAGAAATGATTGAATTAGATGGTGTTATTTATCAGGTAAAATCAAGTGGTGCCATTATTAGGGTCAGTGATTCTGAAATGATTCCATTTGCAATGGTTACAAAATTCACTCCAGATAAAATACTGGTTATTAATAAAACCATGAATTATACCGAACTAGAAAATTATTTAAATACTATAATTCCATCAAAAGATTTAGTCTACTCATTTAAAGTAATGGGCTCTTTTGACTATATTAAGGCAAGAAGTCCACAGGAACAAAACAAACCTTACCCTAATTTAACTGATGCGCTAAAAACTCAGAGTATTTTTAATTTAAATAATATAAATGGAACAATGGTAGGATTCTGGTGTCCCGCGTCAGCAAGCAGCATTAATCTTAATGATTATCATTTCCACTTTATTGATGCCAAAAGAAATTCAGGAGGTCATGTATTAGACCTTAAATTGAGGAATGTAATAATTGAAATTGATTATATTCCAGATATTTATCTATCTCCAGCACAAAATAATAGTTTTACTAAATTAATTTAATAAATAATTGAGCATTAGTACTTATAATATACTTTATTATAATCTATCCATTATTTTTTTAACAATAGGAATAAAAGCATATGTTAACCCACACCATGATGGAGAAATGAATGCTATTCCAATTGCAATTAATGATACAATTGGTAAAATAAGGTTAGTTCTTCTAGTTTTACGTATTTCCTCAGGGGTTAAATCATTCACATATTTTTTTCCAGTTGCATAATACCAGATTGATGCTGACATTATACCAATTAAAAATAAATTTAAATTAAAAAATACTTGAGCAGACTCAAGATATCCATATTCTCCAGTTAAAGATGTAGAAAAAGGTACAAGTACTACAAAGAGAAGCCATATAACTGTTATCCATAAAAATGGCCCATCTGCTTTTTTAATTTTATAAAACTGTTGATGATTAACTCTCCAGAATATAGCAAGAAGAATAAAACTTAATGCAAAGTTAAAAAATTTAGTACTTAAATCGAGTATAGATTGAATTATTACAGCATTAGATGCAGGATACATAATTTGTGGAACATCTATATTTAAAACTAGAAGCGTCATTGCAATTGCAAAAATACCATCCACAAGGGTTTCAATACGGCTAGTTGTTTCCCATAGACTTGACATTTTAACCTCACATAAAAAAAACTTCTTTAAATTCAATTAAACGCATTATATTCTAATTAAATCGTAATCCATAGTTCCAAGATCTATTTCTTCCCCATATTTCATCTGAATATCACCCTCGATTTTTTTATAGAGCCCCTTGAATTTATCTTCTCCTTTTTCATGATTATGACCTAAACTAGAATTTTTAAACCCACATTGCTGATTTACAAGGTGATAACTTGCAGTATCAAGAGCTACAGGATCATGAGAAGCCAGTATTCCAATATCAGGGACTATTGGAGCGTCACTCCAAGGTACACAATCGCAGTCTGGAGTAATATCCATAAGAAAATTAATATAACAGACTTTATCTTGTTTGTTTTTAACTGCCCCGTAAGCATATTCCGTCATTTTTTCAATGAACATGCCTATATTTTCCCATTCCAGATCAATTACAGATTCTGGACAAACCATAAAACAATTATTACATGCGATACATACTTCATAATTAATTTGAGACCTATTTCCTTCAATGATCATTGCAGATACTGGACATGAAGCTATACATTTACCACATCCGATACATTTTTCATTTATTGTGGGCTTAACACATTCATGTTGTTCCAATTTACCTTCAGGTGATGCACATCCCATTGCAAGGTTTTTAATAGCCCCTCCAAATCCACTCATTCCATGGCCTTTAAAATGAGAGAGTACAATCATTGAATCTGCTTTTTCTATATCTCCTGCAATTTTTGCAGTTTTAAAGTGTTTCAAATTAATTTCTATTTCTATTTCATTTTCTCCCCTAATTCCATCAGCAATAACTAGTGGTGCTCCTGCAACTGCATAATCAAAACCATGCAGTATAGCTGTATTTAAATGATCAACAGCATTGTGCCTGCTTCCATAATAAAGAGTATTAGTATCTGTTAAAAAGGGATTTGCACCTGCTTTTTTTACCATGTCAACAATTTGCCGTACAAAAACAGGATTTATATAGGAATCATTTCCTTTTTCACCAAAGTGAATTTTAATTGCGGTTAAATCCTTTTTATTAATATTATTTTCAAAGTTTGCAGCTTTAAAAAGTTTCTTTATTTTGCTAATTTTGTTTTCCTTGCTGTTTCTTGACCTGAAATCTGAAAAATAAACTTTACTTGCCATTAAATCACCGAAAATCTACTTAGAATTAATTATACAAATCCATTAGATAAAAGTACTTCTCTACTTTTAAGAATATTCTCATAATTATTTAACTCAATTATACCTTTGTTTACATTTTTAAGTAAATTGAGATTAAAGCTCCCTTCACCTAAAGCTAGATGCTGGTCTTTTTCCCCATTATTATCATTTAGATGATAATAAGCTATTTTTTTCATTTTAAAAAAAGATTCTGGATTATCAGCAGTATTTGCATGTCCTGTATCTACAGTAGCATAACAACTACATTCATCAACAAAAAACTGATGTTCTTCTGCGCTATTACAAAAATATGCATATCTACTGGGCATATTTTCAACAGAAAATTTAACTCCAGTTTCTTCTGCATATTCATTTGCTTTTTGAAGAGTTTCTATAGAATAAAGCATTCCCATATTCCTTATTCTATCTTCAAGCCTGTTAATCATTCCAGGATGTGTTGTAATGGCTTTTACACCAATAGATGAAGCAAAATCAATAGTTTCCTCAAGCTGTTTAAGTGTTTCTTCCCTTATTCCCGGATTAAGGCTTGCAGGATTTAAATCTATAGTAGGAGCGTGTAAAAAAATATCAATATCATAAGAATCAAAAACTTCAAGTTCCTCTTTATCCATGCATAGCATGTTCCTAGGCCAATAAGGACCTTCGCAAAGCATCTCCATCAACTGAAATCCATCTCTTGAAGCAGTTTCCAGAAATTTTTCTAGCGAACTCATAAATAACGCTAGAGTGGAGAATCCTATTTTCATGATATAATTTTTGATGATTTAATTTAATTAAATTTTTTATTTCTATCTTATATCCAAAATATTTATATAGAAAATTGATATATCAAAAAGTATTATGTCAAATTCTGATATATTAAAAAACAAATTAATGGAGGCAAATTAATGGGTGATAAAGAAGCGCCCTTTAAAGATAGTTCTGATAATTCTAGCTTTAAAAAAGATTTAGAAGATAATGAATTAGAAAAAGTTAAAGCGGAAGTTCAAGAACGAAAAAGAATCTTTGAAGAAATGTCTAAATACGAACAGAAACTCATAAAAGGCTTAATGCGAGGTTTTGGTAATACCATGATTCTATGGCTTATTAGCAAAGAAAGGCAACATGGATATGAAATAATGACCCGGCTTCATGAGTCTGCACCTATTAATGAAGATAAAATGCCTAGTGCAAGTAAAATATACCCCGTACTGCACGATCTGGAAAAACATGGACTAATAAAAGGATCATGGGAACACCAGGGAAAAAGAAAAGTAAAGTATTACGAAATAACTGAAGAAGGGGAAAAAACTCTTTCCAGGTTTAGGGAACTTGCCAAACTCGCTCGAGAAAATCATTCTAGCCTTTGGGTAGACTTTGTTAAAGACATGATATCAACTGAAAATAAAGAATAGGAGTTAAATTTATGAAATATGCTATAGAAACATCCGATCTTACAAAGAAATATGGTGATTTTCTAGCTGTCGATGCTCTAAATATGAAAGTTAGAGATAAGACAATATTTGGATTTTTAGGTCCTAATGGTGCTGGAAAAACGACCACTATAAAAATGCTCACCTGCTTAATCCTTCCAACTTCAGGAACTGCAACAGTTGCAGGATATGATATTTTAAAAAATCCTGATGAAGTAAGACAAAAAATAGGGATGGTACCTCAGCTTGTAAGTCTCTATGGAGACCTTACTGTTAAAGAAAATATTCATCTTTGTGCTGATTTCTATGGTCTTCCAAGTGACCTTAAAGAAGACAGAGCAGATGAACTTATGGAAATGGTAGACATAAAATATGCAGAAGATAAGCTTGTAAAACAGCTTTCTGGAGGTATGAAGCAAAAAGCCTCAGTAGTTGCAAGTTTAATACACCAACCAGATATTTTATTCTTAGATGAGCCTACAATTGGATTAGATCCAACAACAAAGAGAGTTTTATGGGATTTAGTCGAAGAATTAAACTCAAATGGTCATACAATTATTTTATGCTCACACGATATGTACGAAGTAGAATTACTCTGTGATGATGTAGGGATTATAAGTCAGGGCAAACTTGCTGCTTTCGATACTCCTCAAGGACTTAAAGACACCATGATTAAAGAAATTAAAGAAGAAAAATCACCAATTACTTCAAATGTTTCTGAAGCCATTGAAAAAATACTTGAAGAAACCAACAAGGAAGATAGAGAAGCAGTCGAATACATAAAAGGCAATATGAGAAGTTATGATCCTAATTTAAAAGAATTAAGTTTTATGATAAGTAATAACGATCAGAAGATGCTCGATCATCTTAATAATTTACCTATAGTCTATAATGTTGCAGAACACACTTCTGGAAGAATAACTTTAGATATAGAAGATTCAGATGAGGCAGTAACCAAAGTTATAGCAGATATAATTGAACATGGAGGGAATATTACATCCATAGCCACAAAAGATCCTTCCCTAGAAGACGTGTTCATGAGAGTTACCTCTAAAAAGAAACAAGAAGAAGGTGTAATTGATGGCGGAGACTAAAAAATTCATGTGGATGCTCAAAAAAGACCTTATGGTCCTATGGAGGCACAAACCACGTTTACTTTCAATACTTTTGTTTCCCATAATCATGATAACCCTTTTCGGTTATGGTATGGGCGGAGAACTGGAAAATATTCCAATTGTAGTAGTAGAACAAAGCCATGGTCAAGTAACCGATGCAACTCTAAATGCAATTAAAGGCATGAGTTTGTATGACGTTAAGGAAATAACGACAGATCCTGATAAAGGAAAAGAAATGGTTCAAAGTGGTCAGGTTAAAGCTGCCATAATTTTACCTTCAAATTATGATGATATGCAGGATACAAAACCAAAAAGTGTACTCATTGATGTAGATTCTTCGGATCAGATGGCTACGACTGCAGTTCTTCCAGCTACACAAGCTTTATTTAATCAAATTTCAAACGAACTTGGTGTTCAAAAGCTTCAAGCTATGAATCTAAAACCTACTGCAGCTTCAGCATCTGCTATACAAGTTCAGCAAAATCCAGTTCAAGTAACACAACAACAACCTCTAAATATACAGAACGTAATGAATACTATTAATTTCCAAATTAACAAGCTGTATGGAGATATAAAATACATAGACTTCTTGGTACCTGCTGTACTTGCTATGACCGTTATGTTTTCATGTATGTTTGGTATGGGAGAATCAATAGCTGGTGAAAGAGAAAGAGGAGAACTTGCAAGACTTTTCATGACCCCAACAAATGTAGCTACAGTTGTCGGAGGTAAGATTCTATCTAAATTAATTATAGAAACTGGAAGGGCTTTAATTCTTATTATAGCCGCAATTATACTATTTGGAATTGTCATAAAAGGAGGTATGGCCTTAACGTTATTGCTTCTAGTACTAGGAGCATTATGTTTTGTAGGTTTCGGAATAATGATATCTGCAAGGGTTGGAACTCAAGAAGATTACATGCAAATGGTAATGCCGTTTACAATGCCTATGATGTTTGTATCTGGCGTATTCTACCCAATTGAAACTATGCCATGGATATTCCAGAAAATAGCATACATAGTCCCCTTAACTTATGCAAATGACGCATTAAGGGCAGTAATGCTTAAAGGAGCAGGTATTGGAGACATTTGGTTAGATATAGTGGTATTATTAGGATTCACAGCATTATTCTTTGCAATGGGAGTTACAAGATTTAACAGAGACATTTAAATAAATATTAAGGTGAATAAAATGTTTATGAAAAAGAATTTATTGATTGGATTTGTTATAATGTGCTTATTAGCAGTTCCTGTTTCAATAGCACCTGTTTCAGCACAAGATTGGAATATGTTCCATGCAAATCTAGATCATTCAGGTTATATAGATGAAGCAACAGATTTTGTCCCTGAATCATGGCTTTTTAAAGCCGGAAAAGCAGTTATATCATCCCCTGCAATTTCAGATAAAACTTTATACTTCGGATCAATTGATGGAAAATTTTACGCCCTAAATCTTGATGATGGAAGTAGAGTATGGGATTATGTGACTGGTGGAGGCATTATATCCTCCCCAATTGTAAATGGGGACAAAGTGTACTTTGGATCCATGGATAATTATTTCTATGCTTTAAATAAGAAAAATGGAGATTCAGTGTGGAAATATAAAACTGGTAATTCCATTGAATCATCTCCATCAATAGATAATGGAGTTATTTATTTTGGAGCAAATGATAACCGTTTATATGCATTAAATGCCAATGATGGTAAAATGAAATGGGAATTTGAAAGCGAAAATGCAATAAAAACATCCCCTGCAGTTTACAATGGAAATATATACTTTGGATCAGATGATGGTAAAATTTATTCATTAAAAACAAAAGATGGCTCAAAATTATGGGAATTCGATACTGGAAATGCAGTAAGATCTTCTCCTGCGATTAAGGATGATGTTCTATACGAAGGGACAGATAACGGTGTATTATATGCAATTAATACCAAGGATGGTTCAGTAAAATGGTCCTATAATTTTGGAGACCCTGTAAAAGGATCAGCGCTCCTTGATTCCAATGACAACAGCCTATTTATTGGAGCTGACAATGGAAACATAACATGTCTTGATATGAGAGATGGAAAAGTCAAATGGTCAGTAAATATAGGTAATGTAGAATCAACTCCCGCACTTATGGGAGACGATATTGTAGTCACCTCAAGCAGTGGAACAGTATATATGTTAAATAAATACAGCGGGAAAGAAGATTGGACTTATTCACCAGGTTACTATCTATTCAATGCACCATTTACATCATCTCCTGCAGTATATGGAAATGAAATATACGTAGGTGGTGGAGATGGATACATATACGCTCTTGATAACGAGAAAAAAATAGGCCCAACTTCAGAATACTTGTATTATATTGCTGGAATAATTATCCTACTAATCATTGTGCTAATTGCACTTAGAATGATTAAAGGACGAAGAAAAGTACAATAAGATGGAATTTCCATCTATTATTATTTTTTTAGAATTTAGAATTTATAATTAAAATGAAAATTAATTTAAATAATGTAATTGAAACTAAAATTAAATAAATGAAACCGTTTGGTTTCAATTTGGAGTTATCTCACTGATTTTATTTGCAAAGCTGAATTTCAATAGCCGAAACGTTTGTAGCTGTGCCTTCGTTACTTAAGATTTCCTCTGTACATATATCTATTGATCCAAGTTCTACGTCTGTTATAAACCTGTTTCTAACTATTTCAGCAACGTCGACAGCTCTACTTATAGCCCTTCCACGTGCTTTTAAAATAACTTCTTTAGTTCCGCCGTTCATTTGTGTTACGACAGCTAAAACATAGTTCATTACCGGTTTATTTCCAATGTATACAACATTTTCCTCTGACATCACTTTAACCTCCAAATATTACATATTTGGGGTTCCAAAATCGAAGATTTTGATAACCTCCAAAGAATAACCATGCTAATTGTTTTATATTATTACTATAATCTTTAATTAATATATATAATTTATGTTTTGCATAACATCATTTTAGACTTCTTACAACTGAGAATATAATTTACAACAAATATTTGACTTTGCTATCCATATAACGTTTTCTTATCAAAATGAATGCATATATACTTGATTAAACAATGATAATTATCTCTTAAACTTAAATAAAATCAATAAGTATTGCTAAATATGATCATAATTAAGTTTTATAATAGATTATTTACTTCTAATCTCTAAAAATTATGACCATACTGCCTATATTATCTATGCCCTTTTCAATAAGAGTAATACTTCCATTGATGTTAACTTTATTTCCGTCTTTTATGTCTTCTGCCGTAATTCTTTCATCTTCAACAACTAAATATTTGCACTCATTGGATACACAATGGGTACTGTATTAAATCCTCTTTTAATAGTTTTATCATTTGTTTTTCAATCTATTACACTTCATCTAAGGATTAGTATTTTATTTACTGCATCTAAAACTGCTTCCACAGAAGCAAGAACTACATCTTCTGTTGTTGACCTTCCAGTAGCACGATTTCCTTTTTTATCTGCCATAATAATAAAAACCTCTGCAAGTGCATCCGTTCCCCCAGTTATAGCTTCTATATTATATTCTTGAAGTTCAATATCTTCACCATCACCCATTAGGCTCTGAATAGCATTTATGGCCGCATCCACAGGACCAACACCAGTCTTAGCAGCAGTTTTTATTTTTCCATCGATATTTAACTTCACAGTAGCAGTAGGCATAACACTGTTTCCAGTCATTACAGAAAAACCCTCAAGCTTCACAATTTCCTCTTTTGCTTTTCCAAGGATGTTTTCAGCTAAAGCTTTTAAGTCAGCATCTGTAACGCATTTACCCTTATCTCCAAGGGCTTTAACCTGTTCATAAACTTTATTAAACTGTTCTTCATTTAATTCTATGCCGTATTCACCCAGTTTTGCTTTAATTGCCTTTGCGCCTGTATGTTTTCCTAAAACTATTCTTCTAGTGTGCCCTACTATCTCAGGTGTTATTGGTTCATATGTTTCTGCCTTTGCAAGCACTCCGTGTACGTGTATTCCTGCCTCATGTGCAAATGCATTTTCTCCTACAATAGCTTTATTTGGAGGCATCTTTACTCCTGTAATCCTTGAAACAAATTCAGAAAGATTTACAAGGTTCTGAGTTTTAATATCCATCTTAATACCATATTCGGTGATTAAAGCCATAACAACTTCTTCTAATGATGCATTTCCTGCTCTTTCCCCCAATCCATTAACTGTTGCATGAACCTGAGTTGCACCGGCTTCTACTGAAACAAGAGAATTTGCAACTGCAAGTCCAAAGTCATCATGACAATGGACACTTATTGGGACCTTTAAATGCTCTTTAAGATTGCTTATAAGCCATTTCATGGATGTTGGAACCATTACTCCTACAGTATCTGGAACATTTATATAATCTGCCCCTGCTTCTTCAACTGCCTTATAAATTTCCTTCAAGTATTCAAATTCTGTTCTGGTTGCATCCTCAGCTGAGAATTCCACCATGACACCATGATCTTTAATATATTCAACTGCATCCACTGCTTTAGCTAGTATCTCCTCTTTACCCATTTTCAGCTTGTATTCCCTGTGTAGTGGGGATGTTCCTACAAATGTATGTATATAGTCAACGCCGCTGTCCATAGCTGCATCTGCATCTTCTTTTAATATTCTTGCCAAACCACATGCACGGGCATTTAAACCCAGTTTAAGTATTTCTTTAGCTGCTTCCTTCTCTCCAACCGAAGCTGCTGGAAATCCTACTTCTATTACATTAACACCAAGTTCATCAAGTCTTTTTGCAATTCTAATTTTCTCTTCTACAGTTATTGCAACACCAGGTGTTTGTTCCCCATCTCTTAGTGTTGTATCGAATATTCTTACCGTTTTAGGTAGATTCATCGTGTCTTTTACTTTTTCTATATACATAAATAATTCTCCTTTGGTTTGGCAATGTGTAATTATTGATTATTCTATAATTACATACAAGATAATTTTAGCAATAAAAGATATAAAACTGATCCCTAAGTTAAAGAAATAGAATATAATGAACTACATTAAGTAAAATAAATAGAATTGACTTGCAATTTCAGAAAAAACATTTTCATATAGACAGTACTTTCTAATGGGGATTATGTAAATAAACATGAAATAGTATTAAGGGCGTATGAACAAATCATATCTCCATTTGCCGCCATTAGTTTAATTCATACATTATATTCCATTCTTTTCGATTTAAATAATAATTTTAAATCACGCGCCCATAATAAGGCTTAAGAAATTCCTTAGGCCAGGAGCAAGTCCTAATATAAATATTGCAAGTTTTAACATGTTTTTTATTATATCATCTTCAATATATTCATCTATTACATAAAGTGCACCTAAAATAACTGCTATTTTTAAGGGAAACATTACAAACGCTGTTCCAGCAAGTCCAGTAAGTGCATTTGGAAGAACATGTTGCTCCCCGTATCCATAAAAATCTACTGCAATAAATGTTGATGATGCATCAAATAAATGGGCTAAAAGAGCACATAAATTAAGTTTATTCTTTAAAATATCCCATTTATTCCTTATAATAACAAAAATTGATGATACTGCAGCCCATGCACCTATAACTTCTAAGAATGGAATTAAATTAATACTGCTCATGTAAAAAATATTTGGAATACATAAAACAGCCCCAGCGGCAAACATTGCATATCTGTAGTCAAAACCTTTCTTCTTTTGAAGATATATCGATCCAAACAGTGCAGAAATTGTTAAAATACCAGTTAAGACATATATTCCCGGTGTAACGAGCCATAGAACAAGTGGATAAATTCCATTATCTACAAGTGCTCTTGCTGAGGATCCAAAGAAAATAAAAGGAATCACAGGAATTAAAAGGCCCTCAGGATCTTTTTTTATGTATTTAAACATCTTTATGACTATTATAACAATTATACCAAGTATAATTCCAAATACAATTGTATTAAGCAGTGTATATCCTGGATGAAGGTAAAGAAAATTATCCTGAATAAATTGTGAAATTGAATCTAGCATAGATTTTAGTAGAAATTAGAATAATTTAAGCTTAACTATGAATTGATATTTAAAAAAATTATAATTACTTAAAATAAATTTAAAGTGAATATCTTAAGATATAACATTTACTGGAACTTTTGAACCCCTTACAACCCTATCTGTTGTGCTTCCAAGTATCAATTTATCCAAACCATGTTTACCCGATTTTCCGATTATAACCTGATCAACGCCTTCCTCATCTATTGTTTTCAATATTACATCAGCAGGCTTTCCTTCTTTGACCATGGTTATAAGACTAACGTTTTTACAATGCCCATGACATTTAGAATCTTCAAGTTTTTGTTTAAATTCCTCAACTATATCTTTTCCTTCCTTCATTAATCTTTCTTCCAAATCTTTTCTTAAATCTTGCTGAGGTAATGCTTCAAGATATCCTATATCTACGACATATAATACAATTATATCAGAACCACTAATATCTGCTGTTGCAATTGCATGTTCTCCTGCTATTTCAGCTTGTTTTGAACCATCAGTAGGTAATAATATTTTAGTCATGATATTCATCTCCCCTATTACATTATAATATTATATATTTAAAAGAATAAATAACTGTTGATTTCATTAAAAAAATAATTATATTTAATTAAACAGGTCTTAATGTCTGAATAATGTCTACTATATTAATATGAGTACGTATAATGATCTAAAAGCTTCTAAAATGTTATAATAAATTTAGTTACTTTTTCATTATTTTTTTATTAATTACTTCTTTCAATATAAGTGGAAGAGGAGTCCTATCCCCAAAAACGCGAGTTTTGCCTGATAAAATACCTTTTAAGATGCTATCAACAGAAAAATCTGCGTCAATTTCAGTTATACAGCTTCCAATTGCCCCTAAAAAATGTGCATCACTTGCACCTATTTGAGGTATTTTCTTTTCTTCTGCAAGTTTTTTGGCACGCCAATTGGAATAACCAAATATATATCTTGAATTTAAGGTCTCTATAGCATCTATATCTAATTCTTTTACGTAATCACATAGTCCTTCTCTGTAACGCACGAAAGGATGAGGAATTATCGCTATACCTCCCTGCTCCCTTACATTATCAACTGTCTCTTCTGGAGACATGTTAGATTTAATTTCTTCTTCTACTCCTAAAGCAACAACATGGCCTTTAAGAGTGCTTACCTCAATTGCAGGGATTAATACAAAATCATCTACCCCTTTTAATTCTTTCATTCCTTTTTTTGATCCTTCTATTGAATTATGATCAGCAATTGCAACTGCATCAAGCCCAATCTTTCTGGACCTCTTAATTATCTCCTCTGGAGTCATTCTAGAATCTTTAGAGTATGTACTATGAATATGGGGATCAATAATCATTTTAAACCTCATCCATTGATTGAATTGCCTTAATAAGCCCTACAGTTCCAGTCATCATTACATCACCTGCAGGTGCAGCATAATGTACATTTAAATCTGTCTTTTCCATTATCTTTCTTCGAGGACCAGTAGCAATAACTGCTTCAAAGTCTCCTATTGGTGTAGGTGCCCATGCTCCATGACCATAATCATTATGGACTTCTTCATGAGTTATTGTACCTTCTGCAAGTTTTTTTGTAAGATACTCAATCTTCGATCCATTTAAATTACGTGTATGATGCTCAAAAACGCCCTGAATTTTGCCTTCATTAAAAGAAGCAGCCAATGTATGCCCATTTCCAATATCCATTACTATAAATTTGGAGAGATCCTTAACATAACGATCACAGGTTGCTCCACACACTGATGCGAATTTTGAATCCATTACTGCTGTTTTATATCTCCCAAACATCCTGAAAACAGCATTAATACGTGTAAAATAATCAGGTGCATTTTGAAAATAAGCAAATTCCTCAGGAGACCTTGGTTTATTTAGATTTTCCTTTATTTTCATAAATCGGAAATTTCTGTCTCCCATTCCTTCCATATAACCATGATCTTGGACTGCTATTCCAAGACAATCAAAATTAAGCTCAACATCAAAAGGAGATAAAGCTTCTTTTATTCCTTCTAAATCAACGTCTTTTAATTCAATTTTTTTAAGATTATCATATTTATTTTCATCATTTTCAGAAACTATCTTAATTCCAATGGATTTTACATAATTTAGATCATCCCTGACTGTTCTTGCAGCGTTTTGAGTCATTATAACTTTATAACCTTTATTAATGTGCTCTTTAATGATTTTGCTTATGCTTCCACCACCCATAGTTTCCCCGTTTATAAAAATATCTTCATTGCATCTTTGGATTCTATCTGCAATTATTCTGGTTGGAGAAGGCATTACTAATTTAACTGAATTTTCAATTGTATCTGCAGAATCATATAGCATGATGTCTTGAGTACCAGAACCAACGTCAACTGCCAAAATTTTCATGCTATTATATTTTAATTTAATGTATTATAAAATCATCAATTAGAATTTAGATGAATTAATAATAGGATAACTTTCTTCTATATAGGCTTAGAATTAACAAGTAAGTTTATTTAATGTACAAATATGTACGACAAAGATTTAAATAGTACAATGAAATCATTATATATTATATAGAAATGGTGATTACATGTATAAAATTACATTATCAGAAAAAGATATTCCAAAAAAATGGTATAACATAGCTGCTGACTTACCAGTGGAACAACCAATGCCAGATCAAACAGAAGAAGGAAAACAAATTGAAAATTTACCAAAAATATTCTCTAAAGGTGTTTTAGAACAGGAGATGTCCACTGAAAGATGGATTGAGATTCCTAAAGAAGTAAGAAAAGTTTATAAAATGATTGGAAGACCAAGTCCTTTATTTAGAGCAACAGGACTTGAAGATTACTTAGATACACCAGCAAATATCTACTATAAAAGAGAAGATTACTCACCGACCGGAAGTCACAAGTTAAACACAGCTATAGCACAAGCATATTATGCTAAACAAGACGGTGTTGAGCGTCTTACAACAGAAACAGGTGCAGGTCAGTGGGGTACAGCTCTATCACTTGCATGTTCCATGATGGGACTTGATTGTACCGTTTACATGGTTAAAGTTTCATTTGAGCAAAAGCCTTACAGAAAAACAATAATGCAAATATATGATGGAGAAGTTATACCTTCACCAAGTGAAAGAACCGAATTTGGAAGAAAAATATTAGCTGAAGACCCTAACCACCCCGGATCTCTTGGAATTGCAATATCTGAAGCAATGGAAGAAGCATTACTGGATGATAAAGCCTACTATTCCCTTGGAAGTGTTCTAAATCACGTATTATTACATCAAACTGTTATTGGTCTTGAAACTAAAAAACAGATGGAAAAAGTTGGTGAAGACCCTGATGTCATTGTTGGATGTGTTGGTGGTGGAAGTAACTTTGGAGGAGCTGTTTTCCCATTTGTAAAGGATCAACTTGATGGAAAAATTGACTGTAAATTTATCGCAGCAGAACCTTCCTCATGCCCAACCCTTACCCAGGGAGAATATAAATACGATTTTGGAGATACTGCAGGTCTAACACCACTATTAAAGATGTACACCCTTGGACATGAATTCGTGCCTCCGTCAGTGCACGCGGGAGGCCTACGTTACCACGGAATGTCCTCACAAGTATCATTACTTGTACATGAAGGCATAGTAGAAGCTCGTTCTGTTAATCAAGAAGACATATTTAAAAGCGGTACAACATTTGCTAAATGTGAAGGGTTAGTTCCAGCTCCAGAAAGTTCTCATGCCATAAAAATAGGAATGGATGAAGCATTAGAGTGTAAGAAGACTGGAGAAGAGAAGAATATTATAATTAACCTCTCTGGACATGGAATGCTTGACCTTAAAGGTTACGATGACTATATAAACGGTAATCTTAAAGGAAAATAAATTCCTTACTTTTTTATTTTTATTTCTTATTTTTATTCAATTGAACTTAATTTTTAAAACTTCAAAATCTATACAAAACTATATTTATACTGTTTAATTTAAACATTAATTTAGACTATATAATGGAGGATAAACTTTATGTATCTCATAGGAGAAGCTTTAATAGGAAGCGGAAATGAAATAGCTCACGTTGATTTAGTAATAGGAGATAAAAATGGCCCTGCAGGGAATGCATTTGTTAATAGTTTAACACAACTTTCCATAGGACACACACCTTTGCTTTCAGTCATTAGACCAAATTTAATGACCAAACCAGCAACATTAATCATACCTAAAGTTACAGTAGGTTGTTTAGAAGATGCTAACAAGATATTTGGTCCAGCACAAACTGCAGTAGGTAGAGCAGTTGCAGATGCTGTAGAAGAAGGATTAATCCCAAAAGATAAAGTAGAAGATATTGTAATTCTTGCATCAGTATTTATACACCCTGAAGCTCAAGACTTCCGTAAAATTTATCAATACAATTATGGAGCAACCAAATTGGCAATAAGAAGAGCAATGGAAGAATATCCATCAGCTGATAAAGTTTTAGCTGAAAAAGACAGAGGAGCACATGCTATAATGGGCTTTAAAGTAGTAAAACTATGGAACCCTCCATACTTACAGGTTGCACTTGATTTAGACAACATGGACGAAATGGAAAGAATTATAAAGAGCCTTCCAGATCGTGAGAGAATATTACTTGAAGCTGGAACACCACTGGTTAAAAAATTCGGTGTGGGTATCGTAGGTAAAATCAGAGAACTTAGAAGAGACGCATTCATTATTGCAGACCTTAAGACACTTGATGTTGGAAGAATAGAAGTTAAAATGGCCGCAGATGAAACTGCAGACGCTATTGCGATTTCTGGACTTGGAACAGTTGAATCTATTGAAAAGGCAATACATGAAGCAATTAAACAGGGGATCTACTCCATCTTAGATATGATGAACGTAGATAACTTTGTCGAAAAGCTACAGGCTCTCAGATACAAACCAGACATTGTATTATTACACAGAAACGTTGACTTAGAAACAATGGCTGCTGAACGTGGAGAAGAATTAGGAGAAGTTACTGAATGGGGCAACATTAACCAGATTAAAGAAATCCTCGGAGCTGGAAGACGCGTTGCAGTTGCAGGCGGGATTACACCTGATAGAGTTAACATGGCCCTTACAAACGGTGCAGATATCATCGTTGTTGGAAGATACATCATTGGTTCAAGAGATGTAAGGCGCGCAGCTGAAGACTTCTTAAGTCACATGCCTCAAGATCCTGACACAATGAGACTTGCACTTGACGAAGACGAGTCAATTTAAGTGTAAATATATCTAAAAGCAGAATAAATCTCTGCTTATTTTATTTTTATTTAATTAATCTTCTTATTTTAAATTAAAAAAATCTAGTTCTTAATAATTCATTAGCAAGTTTTATTTATTTTAAATAACCATAATATACCATAATACGTGAGAGGGTTATTATGATTGTTGGAATATGTGGAAGTCCAAGACAACAGGCTACTGATTATGTTACCAAAGAAGCATTAAAAATGTTAGAAAAGAAAGGTTTTGAAACAGCTTTTTTCAGTATTAAAGGTAAAGATATAGCTGCTTGCATGCACTGTGATTATTGTATAAAACAGCACGAGTGCATTAAAAAAGATGATATGTATGAAGTTTACAGCTTAATAAAAGATTGTAATGGAATTATAATGGCTTCTCCAAGCTATAATGGTGGGATGAGTGCACAATTAAAAGCTATTTTAGATAGAACACGCGCTTTAGGTGCTGCAGATATTAATTTTTTAAAGAATAAAGTAGGTATGGCCATTGCAGTCGGGGGTGACAGAATGGGTGGCCAGGAGCTTGTTATTCAACAGATAATTACTTATTATGTCCTTACAGGAGCCATACCTGTTAGCGGAGGCGCATGGGGTGCAAATTTAGGGGCCACATTCTGGTCTAAAGATAGCCTTGATGGCGTTAAAGCTGATGAAGAAGGATTTAAAACCCTCAAAAGAACTATAAATAAATTTGCTGAGTTTTTAGAGACATATAGTCAAAAATAATTTTATTATTTTATAATCTATCTATAAATTGAAAAACCTAGACTTTATGCTCGACAATTAATTTTTAATTTGAGTAAGACATTTATAATAGAACACTAATCAATAGGTATTGAATTATAATTCTAATTTTCAGTGTAATTATTTTTGGTGAATTCATGGCAAGTTCAAAGATACTTAAGGGAAGTTTTCTCATAATGGTCAGCTACATATTCTTCAGAATAGGTGGGCTGATTTATCGGTTTTTAATGAGTAGATTGCTCGGACCAGAGGGATACGGTCTTGTTGTATTGACATTACCTTTTCAGGGCATCTTTCAAATTCTTTCAGCGGCAGGAATTCCTCCTGCTGTAGCCAAATTCGTAGCCCAATATAAAGCTGTTGGCGAAGATGAGATGGCAAGACAGGTTATTTTTACATCACTCAAAATCATGGCAATCTTAGGTATTTTCTTTTCCCTTGTAATGTTCTTCTCCTCTGACTGGATAGCCCTTAACTGGTTCAATAAACCTGCCGTAGCCTATCCACTTAAAGCTGTTGCACTTATAACTCCTTTCAGCGTCATTGTTGGTGCTTTTAGAGGTTCATTCCAAGGTTTATACAGAATGGAATTTATAGTAGCTACAAGAGCAGCGGAACAGATTTTCACAATTATATTTGCAGTTGTACTTGTATCGATAGGTTTCTATGCTGCAGGAGCAGTTTTAGGTACTGGGCTCGGATTTGCAGCGTCTGCATTAACTGCAGTTTTAATATATAGAAAATATCTATGGAAATATTTTCCAACACCTGATCCAGATAAAAAATTAAGTTTTAAGGAAGAGCTAGGGCTTGCTAAAATAATTTTAACGTTTTCAATACCTGTTGCAATTACGGGATTATCTGAACTGGCCATTTATGACGTAAGTACGTTTATGATAGGTAGATACATGACCGAAAAAGATGCAGGATACTATGGAGTAGCAGATCCAATAGCAAGGTTACCCCTTATAATTTCTCTATCAGTAGCAGCTGCAATACTTCCTGCAGCATCTGAAGCTGCCAGTTTAAATGATAAAAAGCTACTTGAAACCTATGTCAATCAATCTTATCGCTATGTTATTTTAACTGTTTTACCAATTTGTGTAGGGGTTTCTATATTTGCTGAACCAATTTTAGGACTATTATTTACATATGATTACGTCTTTGGTGCAAATGCATTAAGTATTCTTGTTGTTGGAATGGCATTTTACACCCTATTCATGGTTTCATCAAGCATAACTCAAGGAATCGGACATCCCCGACTCCCCATGTTTATTTTGCTTATAGGAACCGCTATAAATATTGCTCTAAATTATTTCATGGTCCAATATTATGGACTTATAGGTGCTGCTGTCGCTACAACAATAGCCGCTTTTATTATAATGATTGCAATTGTATGGAAAACATTTAAAATAACGGAAATTAAACCACCGTATTTAGATTTTGCAAAGATTGGCGCATCATCAGTTATAATGGGATTAATAATACTTATAATACCAAAAACTATTCTTGGACTAATAATAGCTGCAATTATAGCTCCAATTGTGTATACAATTACCCTCACATTTATTGGAGGATTTAGTAAAGATGATGTGAGGATACTTAGAAAATATGCCGCAAAATTAGGTCCGTTATCTAAAGTGCTATTAAAAGTAGTTAAGTTTATAGAAAGGTTTGCAAAATAATAATTATAAATCTAAATTTATAAAGAGGATATTATGCCTGACTTTAAAAAAAGGCCCAGATATAAACTGGACATGGAAGTTGAAATTGGAGATAAGATTGTTTCCCTTAATAATAAAAAATCCCGGCTTTTACAGTGCATAGATAAGTGTGGATCTATAGTAAAAGCATCAAAAGAAACGGGAATTCCATATAGAACTGCCCTTAAAAATATTGAAATTATGGAAAATGAGCTAGGTGCTCCCATTATAGCCACCAAAAGAGGGGGAAAAGGTGGCGGAGGTAGCAGCGAGCTTACAGATAGTGGAAAAGAAATTTTACAAAAATTTGTCAAGTTAAACAGAGTTATTAAAAAACATGCTGATCTTAATGAATTAGAAGGGGTTATATCATCTCTCGATGAAGAAGAAAGAGTAATGACCTGCAAATTAGGTCAAAAAAAGATTGTTTTACCTATTAATGAAGAATTCAATATTGGAGATAAAGTTCTTATTTTAATAAGTCCAAGTGATATATTTGTTACCCTGGAGGCTCAAAAATCCAGTGTTAGGAATATGCTTCAAGGAAAGATAACTGAAATGAAATTTAAAAATGATATCATACGTATGGCGATTAGCATCAATGGTATTGATGTTGTTGCAGATATAACTGAATTATCAAGGAAAGAACTTGATTTAAATCTTGGAAAAGACGTTTTTATAGGATTTAAAGCTGCTGCTTTAGATATTATAAAAAGAAATTAAGGAATTATAAAAATGAAGATTATTATTGATAAAGATAAATGCACAGGATGCGGAGAATGTAAAGAAGCGTGCCCTAAAGGCGCTAAAATATGGAATGTGGAAGATAAAGCAATGGCGACGAATCTCCAGTTTTGCCATTTATGCACAATTTGTGCTTCGAAATGTCCAGAACAAGCAATACTTGTAGTTAGGGATGATAATAAGCCTCCAGAAGAATAGCATTTAGAAGGGAATACTATGAAAAGAAGCAAGAAACTAAGTAGAAAAACATCTGAAACAGATATTGAAATTTCAATTAACCTTGATGGAGAAGGTAAATCAAAAATATCTACTGGAATAGACTTTTTTGATCATATGCTTAATTCATTTGCAAGACACGGGTTCTTTGATCTTGAAGTGAAAGCAGATGGAGATTTAAAAGTTGATGACCATCACACAGTTGAAGATGTGGGCATTCTACTCGGGGATGCTTTTTCCCAAGCCCTAGGAGACAAAAGAGGAATAAAAAGAATGTCTCATGCCATTATACCAATGGACGACGCTCTAGCAACCGTTTCAGTGGATATAAGTGGTAGAAGTTACAGTGTTTTAAATTTTTCCTTTAAAAAAGCAAAAGTAGGAGATTTGAGTACTGAAAATGTAGAACACTTCTTTGAATCATTTGCAAATTATGCTCGAATAAACATTAATGCCCAAGTTGAAGGTGAAAATGACCATCATAAAATAGAAGCACTATTTAAAGCATTTGCAAGAGCATTAAGTGATGCATCACGCATAGAACACAATATTATTCCCAGTACAAAAGGGGTTTTATAACTTTTTTAACTAATAATGTTCTATTTACTTAATTCATTTATTTTCTCATCTATTCTTTCATTTAAACTATTTATAGATGATTTTAATTCTTGAAATTTATCATTTTCATTCTTTACTTCTATTAAATCGCTTTCTATACCATTTAATTCATAAAGATCTATTTCTATATCCAGTTCATAATAATCTGAAATCATAATGTCTACTTGATGCAGCATCTCATCAAGTTCTCCATATTGATACAAGATTGCATCGATTTCATCCTGCATTTTTTTAAGGCTTGCTTTTAAACCTTTAAATGAATTTATAGATGAGTTAATATCAGATGTTTCTATAACTTCATTGAAGGCTTTTTCTATTTCTAAAACTTCTTCATTTATATTATCGAATTTAAGTTTATTAGAACTTGCAGATAACATCATATGAGTATAGTTATCATATATTTGCTCAAAATGGCTTTTATTCAAATAATACCTCCAAGATTATGATGGATTAAATGATGTACTTAGTATGTAGTCCCTAATACAAAAATCATGCTATCCATTATTTAGGAAAACAGACATATAATAATGTAGGAAATAGTTCCATGATATACTTAAAAAATACTTAACTTTTAAATTAAGGAGTGATTATATGGAGTTTCTGGATCTTATTAAATCAAGGTATAGTGTAAGGGCGTATAAAAATGAGCCAGTTGAAAAAGAAAAGTTAGAAAAAATACTTGAAGCGGCACGTTTTGCACCGACTGCTGTTAATTATCAGCCTTTTAGATTAATAGTTATCCAAACGAAAGATCGTGAAGATGAATTGAAACAGATATATCAAGCTGAATGGTTCAGTCAAGCTCCTTTAATTATTTGTGTTTGTACTGAAGCTCAAAATGCATGGGTAAGAAAAGATGGCAAGAATTTTGTTGATGTAGATGCGACAATAGTTATGGATCATATAATTCTAGCTGCCACAAGTTTAGGGCTTGGAACATGCTGGATAGGGGCATTTGATGTTGATGCAGCACGAAAATTCTTAAGCGTACCTGCAAATGTAGAACCACTTGTATTTACACCTCTTGGATATCCTGCAGATATGATAAGTGAGAAAAAAAGGAAACCATTATCAGAACTTGTTAAATATGAAAAATGGTAGTTTGAATTAGTTAGATGAGCATAAAATAAGTGCTATCCATATATTTCTTTATTTAACTTACAAAAATTAAAAAATAGGGATTTAATCCCTTATGCGGTTGTCGCTTCTCTGTATATGCTGGATATTATAGTACTTATGTCTCCAGAATAGATATAGCTGTATCCATTATTTATCAAATATTGATCTGGATGTGCTAATCCTGTAAAACCTGATGGAGAGAAGTTATCATCACGTGATCTTGGTAACCATGCTAAACCAGTTATATCAGTTGCTGGTGGTATCCAAACACTGAATACCTCTCTAGTTCCTACCAATCTTTTGTAATATGTTGTTCCCATTTCATATATTGTACCCGCACAAGCTCCACCATAAATATCCACTACAAGCGCATTTGAAGGTACACTGCTGCTTTGAAGTACAGAAATATGCGTATTAGGACCTAGTCCCCAGTTTATAGCAGTTAAACCTAAATTCCTTAAACCGCTTACAATGGCATTTATTCTGTTCATGTCTGTAGTATAACCGTTTATATTGTCACTTGTTATATACACTGGTTTTGCTGTTGTTGAAGTTGCAATGTATCTCCATGCATTTACTGAAACATAATTTGGTAATGTGTTATTTACTTTCTGATAGTTTAATATCTTCGAATACATGTAAATTAATGATTCATATCTTAATTTACCGAGTGTACTTGTTGCATAGTTTGGTACAGCACCGTTAGTACTGATATAAGCATTAACTCTTTTAGCAAGGTCTAAATAACCTGATTTATATATATTACCGCTTACAACATTTTCATAGGGCTGTGATGGGCCATTAACTGTTTTAAGTGCTATTGGTGTTGTTGATCCGCTGTTAATTTGTAAGAGTGCTGCTGTTAATAGTTTCAAAAAATCAGTCATTTTAACCTGGACTGTATTAATTGTAACATACCTAGGCAGTGCCTTATTGGTTTCAACAAAAGATTTTACCCTTGCTGCTGCATCTTTTATTTCACTTAAAGTAAAACTTGATGAGATAGTTTGAGTGGTTGTTACTATTGCAGCTGTTTGTTGAGTGCTACTTACCGGATTTGTAGAAGAATTAGTTATATTTGTTGTATTTCTTGTAGTTGTTGTGATATTGGTGCTATTTTGTGAATAATTGGTTGTTTCATTTATTTTTAAGCTAGAATTTGTTGGATTTTGCGTTATGGTAGACTTAGTTACATTATTTACACTTTGATTTTGTGTATTAACTTCTTCCTGCACAGTACTTGTAGTATTAGTCTGTGTTTGTACAGTCTCCAGTTCTAATGCACTTACATTAGACATACCGCCAAATGATAAACTGACGATTAACAAGACTGCAAATAAAGTTTTTTTTGTAATTATACCGCCTCCGATTCCCAATGATGAAAAAACTTAATTTAAGTCTTTATTGGGTAGGCATAATTAAACTCTATAACATATAAATGCTTTGGTCTAAATTCAAAAATTAGGAGGTATAAGCGTTCTTTTTTTAATTTAAAGAAACTTAAGAGCGTATTTACACATGGCTTTCTCGATGAATTTTCTTCGATAATAGTTTAAGAGTATGACGAAGTTAATCTTGCCCTTTGGTCAAACAGATAGTATTCATTACTTTTATAAAATAGTTATTATTATCTAAATCATCTGAAACTATCTATTAAGGCCATAATAACTAAGAAAAATATTATCATATTTTAAACCATTAAACAGACTTTATTTGTATTAGAATCAGCGAATAAAGTGCCAAAATGATCTTTTTGAATATTTTAATTTAGAAACTAAAATTAGAGAAAAATAAATCCCAATATTTATTTCTTGGCCTAGGATTTATCTCATATAGTCAAATAATAGCTAGTTTTAGAACAAATAAAAAAATAAATAGTATATAAGTATATAGAATATTATTACCACTGCTTTTTGTAGAAGTAATCAAATATTTTTCCAAAATCAGTTCCAGAAACCTTTTTGCATTTATATAAATCATAAATGTTTTCTCTACCTTCAAGTAAGAATTTAGATTTAATTCCATATTCAATTGAAAGATTAGCTTCCACAAATGCTGCTAATTTATCACATGCTTTTATAAGTTCTCCATCAAGTGGTGAAAACTCCTTTTTATTATATATGTTGTTCAAATCTCTATATTCAATCCCTGTTTTAATGATATTATCATCAATAATTTTATTTTCAAATTCGTTCTCCAGAAAATACTTCATTTCTTCATGCCAAGTTTTAGGAAGCAAAGGCATTATTTCTTCATTCATACGTTCATTTTCATAGTCTTTAATTAGCTCATCCAGATTTGCAGTGCTTTTAATGGGCGAAATAATGTCTTTAGTTAAAACTTCGGGTAAATCATGGAAAAGTCCTGCAAAAAAATTATTATAAATTCTTTTATTGCATGGTTCAATTTCCATCTCTATAGTGCTTAAATAAGCCATTATTGCAACTATAAGCATGTGTCCCAAAACTGATGTTTCTGGAATTCTAGGTGAATGAGCCCATCTTTTTTGAAAACGAAGCTGTCCGCAAAGATCTATAAATCCAAAAGATTTCTTTCCAAGCAAAATCTTTTGAACACCTATTAAGTCGTAATGATCTTCAATTTGATTTTCAATATTTTCTTTTGTCTTTTCAATTCCATAAATAAACGGTGCTGAGTTATAAATGATTTTAAATTCCCAGTCTGTAGCTAGGTAGTGAGCTGCACGAAGTATTCTACGTTCGAGGGTGATTTCATTGCTTTTAATGTAGCTTTCAAATTTATCACTGAATTCTTTGTTTTCAAGTACATCCAGATCATCTTTAAGTTCCTCTAAAACATGAGCATTAAGTTCTTCACGCCTTTCAGCCATCATACGATGAAATACAGGCGGTTTAATATCAGTTAAAACTAATCTGTAAAGGAAATCAAAAGTAAATCCTTCTATGAGACATTTCCAGTTTATATGTCCTTTACCTTTTCTATTCTCTTCAATTTTAGCGATAACATAAGCTATGACCATCTTATGAGCCTGTTTATCCAGTTCTGTTAATTCAACTGGCCTAATGTGATCATTCCATCGCTGCATGCTTGCAGCTTCAAAAAATCTTTCGATTAGTTTTTCTATCATTAAATGCACCTGATAATAGATAAATAAAAAGCAGTATATAATTATTAAGAATTAGATTTGAAAAATAACTGAATTATGAATTTAGTTGTAAAATCAAAAATAGAAAGTAAGCAGTCTTTTGACTGCTCGTTAAATTATTTATTGTGGTTTGGACATTAAGTCTACTTTTGAGACTATTTTACCGTCTCCACCGTGAGGTGTTCTTACGACGGTGTCGTTAGCTTTTTCGATTTCTCTTGCTTCTGCAGCTAATTTAGCAGCAGCACCAAGCATTTCGTGAGCTGAAGCAACGATTGGTATGTATTTTTCTGCATCTCTGACCATGAAACATCCTTCGACGTCTATGTCAGCTACTTTAGTTGCCATTTCGTAAGCAGCCATTGCTTTTGCTTTTGCGTATGGGCTAGCAAATTGAGCAGCTTCAATAGCTACATCTCTGGAGATTACAACTTTTGGTAATTCTAAACTGTTTCCAGCTTCAACAGCATCTACAGCTGCGTCGATGGTGTTTTGAACTACTCTGTAAGCTCCGGTTAATGCTAATACTTTGATTACGTCAGCGTTAAATGAAGCCATTTCAGTTGGGTCGAGGAATTCTCTTCTTGCACCGATCATTGGGTCAGCTTTAACAATGATGTAACCTAAGCCTTGTTCATCCATTTCGTCTTTGGATCTGAGTCCTGGAGCGTCACCGATGATGATCGCAGGGACATCTGCAGCAGATAATAATTCTCTTGCTTTAGCAGGTCCTGGTGCACCAGGGTTTGGGCTTATAAATATAACAAAGTCTCTGTCCTGTTCAAGCATTGCTGGAACAGCTTTTTCAATTTCTTCTGGGTTCATCTTAGCCCCAGAACCAATTACAACAACATCTATGTTTGGTCTGTCTGCTCTCTCGTCGAGTAATAAGTCAATTACTGGAGAGGTACCTATGTTACCACATTTAATAATTCCTATTTTTACAACCATTATATCACCGGCATAAGCTATTTTGTTAATCTAATAAGTATTTTTTGATTTAATTTTCTTGCACAATGTTTTTATAGGTGTATTAAACTGGTTGAAAAAAGAACATGAATTAATAAAGAGCAGATTTGAGGTTTAAACTTGAAAATAAAATATTTTTCTATTTATCTAAATTGAGATCTGGCTTTCCAAATTTTCCTAAAACTTTTAATTCCTCCATGTTTACCCTTTAACGCATCAAAATTATTTATTAAAGTTATGATATTAGAAACAGATTTTTCTCCTTCTTTAATTAACCATTTTCCTTTAGGTTTCCTTAAATCATCTATAATTTGGGGAATTTCTTCTATTTCTGTTATTCGAATACCGAGTTCATTTGCAAGGTCAACACTTGAATGCTGTCTGTGAAATCCTGCAAGTTTAATTGATGGAATCTCTAAAACTCCTGCTTCAACGGTCAGCCCCATTCCCGCACCGTAAATCATGCCCGATGATGCATTCATAAGGCTTAAAAGATCTACATAACCCTCTAAAACCTCTATTTTTTTAGATTTAACTAAATTTTTTACATAACTTGCATCAAAACGAAAAGGAACAATAAGAATCCTCTTTTCAAGTTTTTCGACAACCTTAATTATTTTAGGAATGTCTTTTCCCTGTACATCTCCCCCAAAAACAAGAAGTAAAAAATCATCATATTTTTCTTTTAAAGTGTCTGGATCATTTAACTGCATCTTATTTACATATGAAGCCATTGGATAACCTCCAATGATTGTAGAGTTATGTATATCATAATGCTCAGCTAAAAAGTCCCGATAATGCTTTGAAGGCACAGTTAATAGATTTGAAAATGCGATCATTTCTATGGGATTGTAAAAATCCTGTTCGATATGTAAATCTTTAATTCCAAGATATTTTGCTGCTGCTATTCCCTTTCTAACATCACCGGCATTTCCGCAGGTTAAAAGTAAATCTATGTTTTTACCTCTCAATGCTTTAATTGTGCTTATAACGTCTTCCAAAACAAGTGCTGCTATTTTAGCTTTTGACCTCTTTTCTGCACCTCTACCTCTACTTTTACCAATAGAATACATTTCAGAACAAAATGGTCTTAGTAATTCATCTGCACCATGTCCATGAGTTAAACCTATTATTTCAGCATCTATTTTTTCAAGCACAGGCACAAATGCCTTTGCAGGTGCAATTTCAGCTATAACTGCAATTTTCATATTTTCATCCATCATTTAATGCAATTTTAGTTAAATTTGAAGCAAATTGTGGGCATGCTGCAGTGTGTGTATGCATATAACTTGCAACGGTGTTCTTCTTCATTAATCCGTCCATCATTGATTCTATTCCTTTTCCTCTAAGTATTTTAAAGGCAAATTCAGGCTTAGTTCCATTTAGCAAAACCTTAGAATAGTGAAACTCGTGCCCTCTAAATTGTTCACCTTTTTTAGTAATAATATTATCTTTATTTGATTCTGCAATCACATAACTTAAACCCTGCACTTTTTTAGTCATTACTGAATCATAGTTGAAGATTCCACACATATTTTTGCCATTTATTGAGTTTGTAAGGTACATAAGTCCTCCACATTCCCCATAAATTGGATTTTCATCTTCATGGAACTTATGAATACTTTTTCTCATTGATTCATTGTTTTCAAGCTCTTTTGCAAATATTTCAGGATATCCCCCACCAATATAAAGTGCATCAACATCGGGAATTTCTTCATCTTTTAATGGACTAAAATGAATTATTTCTGCATTATTCGCCTCTAAAGCCTCTAAATTTTCAATATAATAAAAATTAAACACTTCGTCCATTGCGACCCCTATTTTAACTTTTCTACGGTTTTTCTGGAGCCATGTATCTCCTCTTCCTTCAGGGAGTTTTTCTGCAGATTTCATTATAGTTATGAGCGCATCTAGGTCTATGCTTTCCTTTATCATTTCTCCCCATTTTTCAATGAAATTAAGTAGATTTTCACGTTCAACTGCAGGTACAAGCCCTAAATGCCTCTGTTCTACTTTAATTGCATCATCCCTTTGTATTCCTCCAATTACTGGAGTTTTTGCTAGAGTTTCTACTGCTTCTTTTGTTTTAAGGTAGTGTCTTTTATTTTTTACATGATTTAAAATTACGCCTTCAATTTTAATAGTTGGATCAAGTGTTTTAAATCCAATTACAATGGCTGCAGCACTTTTAACAAGACTTCTAGCATTTATAATCAATATTACTGGAGCATCAAGTGCCTTTGCAATGGAAGCAGTATTTCCAACATCCCCTGTTGGACTTATCCCTTCATAAAGTCCCCTTACACCTTCAATTATTCCAAAATCAGCTTTTGAAGTTTTAATACCCCTTTCAAATGCAGTCCTGATCTGCGCGTTAGACATGAAAAATGAATCAAGATTTCTTGAACTACTGTTTGTTGCTAAGGTATGATAAGATGTATCAATATAGTCTGGACCTGCTTTAAATGGTTGAATCCGATATTCTTCTGATAAAGCTTTCATTATGCCCGTTGAAATTGTTGTTTTTCCTACTGCACTTCCTGTTCCTGCTAAGACTATTCTCATATTGTTTAATGAGTAATGATATTATTTAAAAATTAGTAATTTTATAAAAAAATTTAAAAGAGAGATTCTATATATTTAAGCTGATCTTAAACGTGTTGCGCCCTTATATACATGTTCTTTACCATGAACTGCGCAGAAATCAGCATCACAGCTTGTACAGCGTACCATTCCTTCTGGACAGTCCCCTGTCTTTTCAAAGATTAATGTTCCACGGCTATTGCACTGAGGACAATAATTTGACCAAGACTGAGTGTGTACTGCATAATCAGTGAGCATACTGCAAGAACATTTTGCTCTTGTAGAGACAGCTCCTCCTTTTTTAGTTACAGATTTAGCTTCTACCTGAACTAAATCTCCAGTCATCTGTGCAGATAATGGCCGAATCTGTTCATTTTGTTGAATCTGGCTGTTTAAAGGTGTTGAATAAAATAGTCCACCTAAAACCAGACAGAGAGCTACTATAGACATAAAGTATGTATTTCGCTTAATAATATCTCCTCCAGGTTTTTTTAGTATGTCCAATGGAATTGTAATACTCTTATGATAAGTATTATTATTTAAGTATTTTGGTTTAAAATTTAAAAAAGCGGCCATTTGTAGCCTATTTTTTAATTTAAGGGCAAAATATAAAGAATTAAATTAGCTAAATAGAAATTCCCTTTTTCCATTGTTATTTTTAATAGATTACCTTCCAAAAAGGCTTATTTGTTGAAAATTCATGTATTCGATTCGTTAATATCTATATTATTTAATTCAGAAATTCAGTTAACTCCAAATATTAAATCTTTTCAGGCAAAAATTACATATTTCTTTTATTTTTCATAAATAAAGTTAATTTGAACTTCTAGAACTGATTTAAATATATCTAATCAATAATCCTACCTAATTTTCATTACTTTTAGATGAAAAAATCTAATTATAACCTACTATATACTATAAAATAATGAATTTGAAAAAACTCAGAGCACTTGGAGATTCTGCAAAATACGACTTATGTAACTATGTAATTGGTAATATCGAAACCTATGCTGAAGGCAAGATCCCCGGAGTTTATAATAGTACTACTCCAAATGGACAATGCATGCCCATATTTAAAGTACTTATGACTAATAAATGTTCTAATGACTGTAAATACTGCATGAATAATTCTAAGAGTAAATTAGAGTTTTACAAATACGAACCACTCGAGCTTTCCAAAATATTTATGGATTATTACAATAAAAGATATGTAGAAGGATTATTTTTAAGTTCAGGAATAGAAGGGAGTATAGATGACTCTATGGAAAGAGAGATTGAAGTTGCAAGAATACTCAGAAATTATGGATATGATGGTTACATCCACCTTAAAATTCTTCCAGGTACATCATTTGATCTTATTAAAAGAGGGATGCAACTTGCAAATAGGGTAAGTGTAAATATAGAATCTGCAACTGAAGGCGGACTTGAAGAACTTGCAAGCACTAAGAATTTTAAAATTGATATATTAAGACGTATGAAATGGATCAATCGTTTATCTAAAAAAGATCCTAATCTTGCTCCTTCTGGACAAACTACACAATTTATTGTCGGTGCTACTGATGAAACTGATGAGGAAATTCTTAAAAGGACTAAATGGCTATATGACAAATATGAGGTTAAAAGAAGTTATTTCAGTGCATTTAATCCCCTAGAAAATACTCCACTTGAGCATCGGGAAGAGCCTCATCCACTTAGGACAGGAAGATTATATCAGGCCGATTATTTGCTTAATTCATATAACTTTAGCTTCGATGAAATTATTTTTAATGAAAATGGAAACATTGAAACAGATGTAGATCCAAAATATTCCTTTGCTTTAGCTAATAGGGATCTATTTCCGCTGGATATAAACCATTCGTCTTATGATAAGCTGATAAGAGTGCCAGGAATTGGAAAAATTTCAGCTAATCGTATTATAACCCTCCGAAAACGCGGCGCAAAAATAAGTAAATTAGAAGAATTAAAAAATTTAGGTGTGGCAGTTAAGCGTGCTGAACCTTTTATTAAGCTCAATAAATCATATCAGAGCACTTTAGTTTAATTTTATATTAAATATATAAGTTATAAATTATATCTTTTAAGTTCTAAGTTATTACTTCTGAGTTAGTAGTTATAAGTTTTAACTTATAACTTAGATGTTATTAGTAATCATTTATAAGTGATAAGAAATAAGTTATAATGTCTTCAAATCTTGCCACAAACATGTATTTACTAGTGTTAAAAACTATGTTTCTAATAAGTATAATGCTTTGTTTATGGCATTTGGAATATATATGCCCTTAAAATTAATTTAAGGGCGTAATATTTTCCTAAAGAAAATTAAATATGTTCTTCGAATAGTTCCCATATTTCAGGATATTTTTCTTTTACAGCTTGCTCAATTAAAAGGGAAGCTTCACTGCTTATACTAAATTCAGGTTCAGTTTTTCGTAGATATCTTAAAACTGCAGCAGATTTTGCAGACCAAAGAGAAATACGAGGATTTTTCTTTATTTCAGCTAAAATTTCTTTTACGATTTCTTCATTTAGATCTAGTTTGTTCAAAGCTAAATCTTCTTCTGACTTTTCGGAAATAAATGGTTTAGCTTCTTCCTTAACGTATTTTTTACTAATTAAAGCATCAAGTCCCTTACCAAGAGCTCCGCCCTGTTTATTTTCAGTTGCCATTTTTTTTCACTCCATTTCCAGTATTTCTTCTGCTAGATCCATGTATGCAGTGGAACCTTTACATTCTTCATCATAGAGAATACAAGGCTTTGCATGACTTGGAGCCTCTGCAAGTTTAACATTACGAGGTATAGTGGTTTTAAAGATGTTTTCCTTGTCTCCGAAGTACTCTATAACATTATTATATACATCCCTTCCAAGCCTTGTTCTAGAATCATATAGAGTCAATAAAATTCCCTTAACCTTTGAGGGGCTGTTAAGACGATTTCCAACAAGTTCCATTGCTTCCACGAGGTCTGCCATACCTTCAAGAGCATAAAATTCTGCTTGAATTGGAATAATTACACTGTCTGAAGCTACAAGTGAATTTATAGTAAGCACTCCAAGAGATGGAGGCACATCAATGAAAATATAGTCATAATAATCTTTAATAGGTTCTAATTTCTCTTTTAATATTGAATGAAATCCTATTTCTCCACTTAGTTCAATTTCTGCTCCACTTAATGAGATGTTACTTGGAACTATATCTAATCCTTCAATGCCAGTGTTAATTATAGCAGCCGACATATCGTTTTTTCCAGTTAAGGTTGTATATATTGTATTTTCAAGCTCACTTTTAGCTATTCCAAAGCTTGTTGTTGCATTTCCCTGGGGATCAATATCTATAAGCAAAACATTTCGTTTATTAAGAGATAATGCGGTAGAAAGATTAACTGCAGAAGTTGTTTTACCACAGCCACCTTTTTGATTTAATATTGCGATTATTTCAGCCATTTAAGCCGCCTCCAAAAATATTGAAAATATTTTTGGGGTTCCAAAATCATAGCTTACGAAAAACTATGTTTTTCGTGCCCCAAAAATTCTCTGAATTTTTGAGAGATTTTGAGAACCTCCAAATTACTTCTAAATTTTAAGTTATAACTTATAATTCTTATATTTTTCTAAAGATAGATAATATAACGAATTATAGTAGTTGCAATTTAGAAAAAATAAGTCCATAAGTACTACTATTAGATTTGTTCAATATTTGTAAAAAATATGAAAATAAGTCCCCCAACTATTCTTTAATAAGCTATTTAAAACTCAATTAAATTTCCATCATAGTTATTCAATTTTGATTATAAATTCAAAAATTTTATTACATTATATTTACAAAGTAATACTATTATATTAAGGAGTGTGAAAAATGCGTCATATGTTGAAAGAAGGAGATAAAGGAGAACAGGTAAAAGAGATGCAACACTGGTTAAATGATCATGGATATAAAGCAGGGACAGAAGACGGCGTTTTTGGAGAAAAAACTAAAGATGCAGTTATACAATTTCAAAGTACAGAAAAAATTGTTACTGATGGCATAATTGGTTCTCAAACACAGATCGCAATGGAGAGAAAAGATAGTAACAAAGATGTTAATTTCCAAAAAATAAGATAAAATGTAAATAAATTAGATGCTTGGTATAGATTCATCTATACTTTTTTGTTAATTTTAGTGTTAATATTAAAAAAGAGAAATAGAAGTATAATTAAATCTTCTATACTATCTAAGACTAGCTAAAAATTAACTCTCTTAGATAATTTCATTGGCAATGGAAGCTGTCTAAATGGCATGCCTTCCATTTCTGATTTAACTTTAGCAACTAGTTCTTCCTTATCCATTAAAACTCTTTCACCATTTTCACGGATATTGACTGTGAACTTATCGCTATCAAGTTCATTGTCTCCGATAACAATAGTATAAGGCACCCATTCTGTTCCAGCGTTCCTTATTTTTTTACCTACTGTTTCAAGACGATCGTCAACATCAACCCTAAGGGAATTTCCCTTCAATTGTTCGGCTAAAGACATTGCAAAATCCATATGTCTTTCAGCAATTGGAAGTACTCTAATTTGTGTTGGCGAAAGCCAAATAGGGAGCATTGGAGGTTTTTCATTCAATTCAATAGCTGTTTTTTCAAGTAAACTACCTATAACACGCTCTATACTTCCTGTTGGGCTGCAATGAATAATTATAGGATATTCCTCTTCTTCATTTTCATTAATATATGTTATATCAAATCTTTCAGCGCTTTCAACATCTATTTGGATTGTAGGATTTTCTATAGGTCTTCCAAGGTAATCAATAGCTGCAAAGTCCATTTTAGCAATCCAGTAATGTTTACGTCTTGGTAAAATTTCAAGAAGTACTGGTTTTCCCATTTTTTCTGCTGCTGCGTGCACCCATTCTTTATTTCCTTCATAGAAGTCTGCTGTAGCACGGAAAATAGCTTCATAATTTACATTAAGGTCTTTTCCAGTCTGCATACACATTGTAATTTGCCTGTCAAATTCTTCCATTGATCCTGGGATATCTGCACATACTGAGTGGAAATCAGGCATTGTAAATCCTCTAAGCCTTTTAAGTCCAACTACTTCTCCTCTTTTTTCTAATCTAAAACTGTATGTTGAAAGCTCATAGACTCCTACTGGAAGATTTTTCCATGTTAAAAATGAATCTGAAAGTAATCTAAATGCTCCAAAACAACAAGCAAACCTTAACATGAGTTCTTTTTTAGTGCCCATCCTGTACTGTCTTTCTCCAAATTTATCTGCATGCGTCCTTATTGCTTCATCTGCAAGGTCATACATTATTGGAGTTTCAACAGGCATAGCACCGTACTCTGTTACAAGGTTGTAAACGTAATCTGAAAGAAGATCACGAACCAATCTTCCCTTAGGATACCATCGTAGATGACCAACATCGGCGGAGGGTTCGTAATCAGCAAGGCTCTTTTCACGCATGAGTCTTACATGAGGCGGTTCTTCTCCAGACGACTCTAACTTACCAAGTTCATAATCAGTGAGTTTTCTGAGATCCTCATTTTCGAATTTAAACTTTTCAGGGCCGTAAAGTTCTCCTTTACTTAAAATATACCATTTTGAAGGTTCTTCTTCTTTCTTTTCTTCTTCCTTAGGTTTTACAGTTATTGTTCTTGAAAGTTCAGAAAGAGGATGTCCTTTACATGAAATTTCAAATGACTTATACCATCCAAATGGGATTCTTGACGCATTTAAGTCTTTTTCTTTTAATTTAGATTCAATTTCCTTTAAAATTTCTTTTGCAGCTTGAGGGGAACTTAAAGATGAGCTTAAATGAGCATAAGGATAAATTATCACATTATCTGGTTTCACTTGGCTTGAAACATTTATTATTTCTGATACTGCATTTTCAACAATATCTGCCTTATTTTGTTCATCTTCCTTTTCAACTGCTGTAAATACAACTAAGGCGTTGTCGTATTCTCCGCCTTTTTTTTCCTCTTCGATTTTTTCTGCTATTTTTGTTTTTTGTTTAGTTTTATACCTTAAATAATCAGAATGAATTAAAAGTATTCGCATCTTATCACCTATAACTACTAAAATTTGAAACTATTGAAACATCAGAATTTAAAATTATATTTAATCCATTACTCATAAAATTTTAAGGTTTGCACTATTTAAATTTGTTTATAAATTCAAAATATGGAATATTCTTTCTCATTTTAAAAATATAGAAGCCATTTTAGACAAAAAAAACTGCTAATAAGCCTGCACCAATTATAATGGCAAATATTACGCCTATTAAATATCCAAATTTCCTTGTCCCAAAGAACATGGCGATTAAAAACTTTATTACTGTATTTGAAATTGCAGCAAGAGTTATTGCAGTTACAGCAACATCAGGAGATATTGTATCTCTTGCAAGAATAGCCATGCTTATTGTTATAGCATCAACATCTGCAACTCCTGAAATGATACTTGTAATATATAATCCTCTGCTTCCAAAATAAATATCTGCAATCTTGGATGCAAATAATATTGCTAAAAATAATCCGCCGAATATTAAAGCTGGTTTAAGTGAAAAAGGGTTTTTAAGTTTTACATCAGCCTTAATTTCTTTTACATTTGTTGTTTTCCATGCTATAAATCCAAGGGCAATACCTAAAATACCCATAATAAGCATGGGTGCAACTAAAAGGCCTATAAGACTTGGATTAACTACTACCACTTCAAATAATACCCTTAAAAACATCATTGAACTTGCAACGACTGCAGCAAAAACTGCTGCCCTTAGAACAAACTCTGATTCTTTAACTCGAGCGGCCATGGCCGTTACAACTGCAGTACTTGATACAAGCCCACCTACAATTCCAGTTGCACTTATTCCACGTTCTGCACCTACAAATTTCATCAATACATATCCTGCAAAACTAATTCCCGATATAAAAACAACCATAAGCCAGATTTGATTGGGATTAAACACATTAAGAGGTCCAAAGGTCTGGTCTGGAAGCAAAGGAAGTATCACAAAAGCAATTATAAGAAATTTTAGCGTATTTATTAGTTCTTTTTGGCTTATTTTCCTTGCAAATTTATGTAAATATGGTTTTACAGCAAGTAAAGTAGTTATTATAATTGCTAGAATTGGAACAATCTGCACTCCCTCATCTGTAAAGCAGAGTGCACCTAAAATGAAAGTGAGAAAGGCAGTTACTTCAGTGGTAATTCCTATATCTTCATTTTCCCGCGTAGTTGCGATATAACTTAAACCAATCATAGCAGTAAAGCCCAAAAATGCTATAACAATAAAATTAGGATAAAATGTAGATAAGAAAGCTGATGATGTCCCAAATACAGCTATAAGCATAAAAGTCCGTATGCCTGCAAATTCTTTGATTTTAAGCTGTTTACGTTCTCTTTCCGTTCCAATTAGAGCCCCTATTGCAAAAGAGATTAAAAATTTCAAAATAAGGCTAATTTCCATACTAATATTTTATTTTTTAAAACTTAAATATTTGAGGGAATCAAATTAAATCTTGTTTTTTGAAAAACTAAATTAAAGACATATCAGTTATATAAACACTTTAAAATCATCTTTAAAAGTATAAAGATAATGTAATAATAGTAAAATAAATTTTTCGTATATATTATATAACACTAAGTATAGATTATTTCTATTAATTTATGTAGTAAAAAACTGAATTATATGTTAATCTTAGCAAAATGATTCATTTTAATAAATTTTATTAACTTAACAAAATTTTTAAACGGTGACATGATGAGAAGTGATTCAATTAAAAAAGGTCTTCAAAGAGCTCCCCACAGGTCCTTACTTAGAGCATGCGGCGTATCTGATCCTGAGATGGATAAGCCATTTATAGGAATTGCTAACAGTTTTACTGATATAGTTCCAGGACATATACATCTAAATGAAGTTGTAGATGCTGTAAAATTAGGAGTAAGTCAAGCAGGGGGCGTACCTTTTGAATTTAATACAATGGCCATCTGTGATGGTATTGCAATGAACCATGAAGGAATGCATTATTCCCTGGCATCAAGAGAAATAGTTGCAGATACAGTAGAAAGTATGGCACAAGCCCACCAGTTCGATGCGCTTGTATTAGTTCCTAGCTGCGATAAAGTAGTTCCTGGAATGTTAATGGCAGCAGCAAGACTTGATATACCATCAATTTTTGTTACTGGAGGTCCAATGAAGCCAGGTAAATTTAAAGGAGAATCAGTGGATCTAATTAGCGTTTATGAAGGAGTTGGAGCAGTTTCATCTGGAACAATGACAGAAGATGATCTGGATGAACTTGAAAGATGTGCATGTCCTGGTGCTGGATCATGTTCTGGGCTGTTTACAGCAAATACAATGGCATGTGTAACTGAAACTTTAGGAATGAGTTTACCATACTGTGCGACAGCTCATGCTGTTGATGCTAAAAAAATGAGAATTGCAAGGGAATCTGGAGCAATGATAATTAAATTACTGGAAGAAAACATAATCCCTTCAAAAATAATGACGCAAGAAGCATTTGAAAATGCGGTAGCGGTTGATCTTGCACTTGGTGGATCTACAAATACAACATTACATATTCCAGCTATAGCAAGCGAACTTGAAGATAAAGGAGTGGATGTAAGTCTTGATACCTTTGATAAATTAAGTAAAAAAATTCCGCATATATCTAAATTAGCTCCTGCTGGAACCCACACTATGCTTGATTTAGACCGTGCAGGAGGTATACCCGCAGTTTTAAAGGTAATTGAGAGTATAATAAATACTAATACTTTAACCTGTACTGGTAAAACCCTTCGAGAAAATATTGAAGATGCAGAAGTTAGAGACAATGAAGTTATAAGGCCATTAGACAATCCTATTGATAAAGAAGGCGGAATTGCAATATTAAAGGGGAATTTAGCCCCAAGAGGATCTGTTGTCAAAATAGCTGCTGTTGATGAAAATATGCGAGTACACAAGGGACCAGCAAGAGTATTTAACAGTGAAGATGAATGTGTTAATGCTATTTTTAATAATGAAATAAAAGAAGGAGATGTAATTATAATACGCTATGAAGGTCCTAAAGGAGGCCCTGGAATGCGTGAAATGTTAAATCCAACTTCTGCGATATCTGGAATGGGAATTAAGTCTGTTGCACTTATAACAGATGGTAGATTCTCCGGAGGCACTAGAGGGCCATGTATAGGACATGTGTCCCCTGAAGCTATGGCTAGAGGGCCAATTGCAGCTTTAAAAGATGGAGATATCATTAAAATAGATATGAAAGCGCGTGAACTAAACGTTGAGCTGGAAGATACAGAAATTGAAAAACGACTTCAAAATGTAGTCATGCCTGATAAAAAAGTTAAGGGCTGGCTTTCAAGATACAGAAAACTTGCAAGTTCTGCAGATAGAGGGGCTATTTTAAGATAAATAAGTTTTAAAATGCATTCGATACTAAGGCTCAAAATTAGGATTGAAATCAACTTAAAATCTGAGTTTAGCCTATATAAATTAGTAAAGTAACTTTTACAGTTTCAAATTGTATATTAAATTAATATATTTAGATAAAGTATTAATCATTTTAAAATAATATTATAAAGCACTGGGTGAAAAAGTGGATCTTAAAGAAATAGCAACTTATATTATAATTATACTAATTGGAATAATTGCAGCTCAACACATGAACGTTGTTGTATCTGGAAGTATGGAACCTGTTCTTTATAGAGGAGATATTGTAATAATTGATAATAATCCCGATAAAAATAACCTTCAAGTTGGAGATATAGTAGTTTATAGGGCAACGTGGTTTCCTCAACCAGTAATTCACAGAGTTATTAAAATCGATAAAACTTCTGAAGGTAATTTGTATACTATTCAAGGAGATAATAATCCATCGCAGGATCCCGCACCAGTACATCCAAATCAGATTATTTCAAAAGTTGTTAATTATCCCTGGAGCAATGATCCGGGTCAAGCTCCAGTAGTTATACCTAAAATTGGTTACGTTACGCTTTGGATAAGAGGATTATAACCCTCCGCTCCTATTTTTGAAATATTTAAATTAATTTCATATATTCCTTCAATTAAATTTTAAATTTATTAATCTAATAATTACGGTGAATTTATGTACAGAACCTTACAAAAAGAAGCAATTAAATCACTTGAAAATGCAATAAGCTCACTTGGATATGAAGTTTCAGAAATTAAGGTGGAAGAACCTCCAAATCCAAATATGGGCGATCTTGCATCTACAGTAGCTTTTCAACTTGCAAAAGTGGCAAAAAAACCACCTATTGAAATAGCAAAGGATATGTTAAATAATATAGAAGTTTCTGAGCTCTTTCAATCCGTAGAAATGAAAGGACCTTATATAAATTTCTTTGTGGACAATAAAAACTATTCAAGAAAAGTTTTAGAATCAATAGACGATAATTACGGGCAATTAGAATCAAAAGATAAAAAAGTAATTCTTGAACACACTTCAGCAAATCCTAATGGACCACTGCATATTGGACATATACGTAACTCAGTTATAGGTGACTCATTATCACGTGTTTTGAAATCAGCAGGATATAATGTCGAAACTCAGTATTATGTTAATGATATGGGCCGTCAGATTGCCATAATTGCATGGGGACTTCTTAATTTTGATTATAAAATAGAAAAAAAGGAAAAAGTAGATCATGAAATTGGAAAGATATATTTCCAGATAAATGAAAAACTTAGGGCTGATGAAAGCCTTACTGCTAAGGTCAGTGAACTTTTAAAGATATATGAAAGCGGCGCCAACAAAGAACTTGAAGATACATTCCATGAAATCGTAAGCAAGTGTCTAGATGGAATAAAAGTCACTACTTCACGATTAAATATTTTACATGATGTCTATGTGTGGGAAAGTAAATTTATTAAAGATGGTACAGTTAGAAGGATATTAAATGATCTTAAGGGCCACACTAAGACAAATGAAGTCCTTTACCTTCCTCTTGAAGATTACGGCATTGAAAAGGAACTTATTTTAACAAGATCAGATGGTACCTCTCTTTACTCTACAAGAGACATTGCATACCACCTTGAAAAATCAGAAAATTCAGATGAAGTTGTCGATGTGCTCGGATCAGATCATAAACTGGCTATAGATCAGTTAAGCGTTGTACTGGAGCTAATGGGAGGTAAACCCCCTGAAGTTATATTTTATGAGTTTATAACTCTTCCAGAAGGTTCAATGTCTACAAGAAGAGGAGTTTTCATTTCTGTTGATGAACTCATTGAAGAAGCAATATCCCGAGCTTTAGATGAAATTAAAAAACGTAGAGAAGACCTTGACGATGATTCAGCCCTTGCAATTGCGGAAGATATTGGTATTGGAGCTATAAGGTATTTCATTGCTAAATTATCTCCTGAAAAACATATTGTATTCAAATGGGATGAAGCCTTGAGCTTTGAAAGAGGCTGTGCATCTATTCAGTATGCCCATGCGAGAGCATGTAAATTACTGGAAAAAGCAAGTTTTAGCCCTCAAAAAGTTGATTTAGATGGTTCTAAATTAAATGAAGAAGCCGAAATTGAGCTTATTAAGCTGCTTTCAAAATTTACATCAGTAGTTGAGGAATCTGCTAGAATTAACAGAGTACATCCTGTTGCACAATATGCAATGGATCTTGCAGGAGCATTTAACCGTTTCTATAAGTCAGTTCCAGTTATAGGGGCCGATGAAGAAATAACAAGGTTACTAATTGTTGATAAGTCACGTATAACTATTAAAAACTGCTTAAAACTACTTGGAATTAATGCCCCGACTTCCATGTAGTTTCTTTTCCATTTTTATAAAAAGGTTATATATTTAAAACCTTTATTATATACTCCGTAAATTCTTCCAGAGCTTCTTCATGATCAATAAATGAATATCCTTTAATTTTATCAAAAACAAGAAGATAAAGGAAAGAAAGGATGTTAAAGGCAAATACTTTGGTATTCATTTTCATATCTGGAAATTTGAGCTTAATTTGTTCGCCAACTATGATCATAACTTCATCCAAGACATTTTCAGATACTCTACGTCTTTCATTAATATATAAACTGACACACCTGAAGTTTTCTTCAATTAATGTATAGATTTGTCTAATTAGGAGTCTTAAAGATTCTATAGGATCTTCTAATTGGTTCTCTTTGAAAAGTTCATAAGCTGCCCCAATTATTCTCTTTTTTTGTTCAATTAAAACTGTATCAAAGAGATTTTCTTTATTTTTAAATTTCCTAAACAATGTCATTTCGCTATATCCAGATTCTTCAGCAATTACACGGGTTTTTGCCCCTACATAACCCTCTTCTGCAAATATTTTTAGTGCTGCTTCTAGTATTATATTCCTAGTTTCTGTTGACATTTCTATGCTCCTAATTTTTATCAGTAATAACTGGTTTAATACTTACCCTATTTAAAGCTTATGCTATAACCTCCTAAATGAGAGTGTTTACATACCCAAATAAGGATAATATTATGAAGTACTAACTTATAGGGTGAAAAAGTATAAAATATAGACATTAATTAATTTATAAATTATATTAAACATTTGAACGCGATATAACATTAATATAATCTAATTTAACACTATTAAGTTATATAAAATCATTTTTATAGGATTATACCAGATTTAGTAGCCCAATCACAATCGGCAAGTAATAATTAATAATATAAATTTTTATGAGATTTAAAATGTTAGTAATAACTATCAAAAAAGAATTTGAATTAAATGTTAAATTTAAAATTAGTAGAGAAGTTTATAGAGAACTGCTTTTTGAGCATGTAATCTATTTTCTGCCTGATCCCATATTGCAGATTGTTTTGAATTTATCATCTCGTCAGTAATTTCCTGACCTCTTATAGCAGGTAAACAGTGCATTATAATAGCTTCATCATCTGCATTTTTCATGAGATCTTCATTAACCTGATATTTTCCAAGATCTTTTATTCTTTTAGAAGATTCAGCTTCATCCCCCATACTGATCCATACATCAGTATAAACTATATCTACATCTTGGATTCCTTCATGAGCGTCATTTATTATATTAAGTTCTGCTCCAGTTTCTTCAGCATATTTTTTTGCAAGCTTAAATATCTCTGCATCTGGCTCATAACCTGGAGGACATACAACATTCATGTCCATTCCAACAAATGCAGAAGCTAAAAGAAGTGAATTACAGACATTATTACCATCGCCTACAAAGGCCAGTTTAACATCAAAGCTATCTTTATGCTCTTTTATAGTTAAAAGATCTGCAAATGCCTGACAAGGGTGTTCTAAGTTTGTAAGTCCATTAATAACTGGTATATCTGAATACTGTGAAAGTTTTAAAACATCTTCATGTTCTTTGGCCCTGATCATTATTCCATCAACATAACGGCTCATTACTTTTGCAGTATCTTCTATAGGTTCACCACGACCAATTTGAAGATCATCTCTTGATAAATAAAGTGCATGCCCTCCAAGCTGGTACATTCCTACTTCAAAAGATATTCTTGTCCTTGTTGATGCTTTTTCAAAGATCATTGCTAGCGTTTTTTTAGCTAAAGGTTCTCCCGGAATTTTTTGCCATTTAAATTTACCTGCAAGCTCAAGTATCTCATCTACATGATCCTTGGCATCTTCCATTGATAAAAGATGTTTCATTATTTCACTCCAGTTTAGATAATGGATTATTAATAAAAAAGAGTTTATTTAAAACATGATATATCTATTTTTCCATAATTTTAATAAAAAATTTTTTGAAATTTTAAAAATAATCTTAGAATAGTTGAAAAATAATTATAGAACTATTTCTTAAGCTCTTCCATATGATTTACTCTCTTCTGAATAAGATCAGGAGTTCCTACATCTCTCCTGTGATATATATCTCCTTTTACATATTTCGTAGCTTCTTCACAGATTTTTTCAGCTTCCTCGATTGTTTCACCGACTGAAACTATCCCCAGGGCCCTTGAAGATGAACTATAGACTTTTCCATCTTTTTCATTAACAGCAGCATAATAAACCTGTGCTCCCGCTACCCCTATTTTAGCTTCATCTACCTCTATAACCTGATTTGGAACAGCATTCCCGGGATAACCATCTGGAACTATATATTTACATACAGTTGCTTTATTTGCAAATTTAACTTCTCCAAGATTTCCATTTACAATTCCCCGACAAATATCCACAAAATTTGTTTCCAATAATTCTAAAACATTCATAGCTTCAGGATCACCAAATCGGGCATTGTATTCAATAAGTTTTGGCCCATCAGCACATAGCATGAACTGTCCATATAAAAATCCTCTGTAAGGCCCAACTTCTTTGTTAATAGCATTTACTGTATCTTCCATTATTTTAACTGCTTTATCGTAACTTTCTTGATCTAAAAATGGAAGTAATCCCTCCCTATCTGAATAAGATCCCATTCCTCCAGTTATAGGGCCTTCATCCCCCTCAAATGCATAAGGATGATCCTGAACAGCAGGCATTGCTGCGATATTTTTACCATCTACAAAAGCCTGAACAGTGAACTCTTCACCAATTGCTCTTTCTTCAATAACAACCTTTGCATGTCCGCCCATCTTAGTATCAATTATCTCTTTAGAGTAATTTTTAGCTTCTTGAGCATCTTTTAACTGTTCACCCATGATTTTAACGCCTTTTCCACCAGTTAGCCCTACTGGCTTAATTACTACGTCTCTGCCAAATTCATCGATAAAATTGTTAATATCTTCATAGTTATCAAAAACTCTGTAAACAAGTGAGCCATCTATTTCATATTTTTCAAAGAGATTTCTCATAAAAACTTTATCTGTTTCAATTTTAGCAGCTTCCCGAGTTGGTCCAACACATCCCACTCCTATTTCTTCAAGGGCATCTACAATACCCTTTTCAAGTGGCGCTTCCGGACCAATTACTGCAATATCAATGTTATTTTCTTGTGCAAATTTCTTTACGGTTTCAATATTATTTTCATCTGCAATTTTGTACTTAGAAATTCGTGCTATTCCCGGATTTTTATTGCTCATTACCGAATATAATTCCGCTTTTCCATCTATTGCTTTACAAATTGCATGTTCCCTTGCCCCTGTTCCTACTACAAGTATCTTCATAAAAAGTCTCCTCTTAAAATTTATTTAAATTATCTTGATATTAAAATGATTTTAATTTAAATTTTATATCCATACTATAAAAATAATTTCACATTGTACAATTTCAAAAGTTTAAAAACTCAAATGTAACTTTTTTAATTTTAATTATTTAGAGTATGGAAAATGACTTAAGAAAGTTTAAACTGTTTAATATGTTATTTGAGTTAATATATTTACTTTTTATTTGTTCATTGTTCATATTAACTTTTAGAATAGAAACATAGTAATCTTATCAAATTTTATACACTTTTAAGTTGATTATTTCTAAGCTTTAAAGATAAAAAAGCGCATTATGTATTTTTATAATTTCATTTTACCTATTTTTTCATTAATTCCCTTAAAAATGAATAATACTTATTGTTTCGTTGTTAGCAAATACATTAATACGTTATTACTAACAATAAAATAATAATGTGTATATCGAATCAAAGAACAGATTGAGACACTCCAGCATAACATTAAAACCTATTAAAACGCTTATTTTTTTGTTTTAATGTTTATTAACCTAATCTATGATATACCATCTTCTTAATTAAGCATAAAGGAGGTGAAAAAGATTAGACAACAAGTAACCTTACTATTAATAACGTTTTCATTAGCTCTTATATTATGTGGTTCGGCTTCAGCGAATGACTTAAATCTTACTAAAGGTTCATGGGATACTATTGGGTTAGATAGTAATGATGTGACTGTTGGGCCAAGTGAATATAATATTCAGATTCATGTTAAAAATAATGGAACAGATACAGCAACAAATGTTACTGCTAATTTTACCTGGACAAGTTCAAATACTAACATTACTCTTGCTAATGGTGAAACAGCGGTAAAAAATTTGGGAGATATTGCTCCAGGACAAACGGTTGATGTATTCTATCTTGTTAAAATAAATCGAACAAGCGCTGCTTATGATACATTTAGGAATTATAATATAGCTGTTTTCGGATATAACACTCCTAACAGAGCTATTACTGGATCAATGTATGTTCAAAAACTGCTCTCTCAAAGCAGGAACTACGTTGACTCCATAACTGTATCAAATCCATCACCACATATTGGTCAAACTTTTGCAGTTACAGTAAACAGCCGTACTGCATCAGCACAATACAATTTAGTGAATTTACCACTCCAGTATGATCCAACTAAAGTACAACCCATAAGTTATAGTGTAACTTATACAAATTCAGGGGGTACTCAAACAAGTAACAACATTAGGATTGATAACCCTGGAACTACTTCATTTACTTCTGTATGGATATTTAGAGCAATTGGAGCAGGGACTGCGCCCTTCTATGGTATAATAACTGATCAGAGTGGACAGAGTTACCACTACAATGATGACTTTGGAATAGCTAATGTAACAACTAATGTTACTCCAAAAACAGATCTGGCTATTTCCAAAACAGTATGTAATTGTGACAGAACCGTTGGTCAAACCATAAATTATGTGTTAACTGTGACCAATAATGGACCAAACAATGCAACAGGAGTTATCGTTAAAGATATTTTACCTGTAGGATTTAGTTACCTGTATTCATCTCCTGGAGATAATGTCACCTATAATGCAGTTACCCGATTACTTACATGGAGTATGGGGCCTTTAAATGTAGGATCAACCGTAGTTTTGCAAATATTTGGAACATTAACACAGGCAGGCACAATAACTAATACAGCAGAGGTAACTGGGACAGAATTTGATCAAGATACTTCAAATAATTACTCTACTGTTGTAGTTAATGCTATACAGAAAACTGCTGATCTTGGTATTTCTAAAACAGTCAATAAAAAAATGCCTTACATTGGAGATAGTGTTACCTATACAGTGACAGTAACCAATGATGGGCCAAATGGTGCTACAGGAGTTATTGTAAATGATAGTTTACATGCAGGACTACAATTCGTTTCAGCATCTCCATCTCAAGGTACATACTCTTTTAGTTCAGGAATATTAACTTGGAATGTTGGAGATCTTGATCGTGAAGCTTCAGCAACCTTAGAAATAGTTGTTAGAGTTTTACAAGAAGGAACAATAACAAATACTGCTAATGTTACTGGAAATGAATACGATCCTAACCATACCAATAATCAATCATCAGAAACCATAAACGTTCAACCAGTCGCAAACCTCAAAATCACCAAAGATGTGGATAACAGGGAGCCAACTCCAAGTAATTCAGTTGCTAAATTCACATTAACCGTTCAAAATCAAGGACCAAGCAATGCAACAGGAGTTACTGTAATCGATGTATTACCGGAAGGATTAAACTTTATAAGTTTTGTAGGATCACCTTCTGCTACTTATAATACCACAACAAGAACAATAACCTGGCTTATTGGAAATTTAGCAGATTCTCCTGTTATATTAGAATTTAACGCAACATATCAACCAGAAATCTTTGGTTTTGTTCTGAACAATACGGCAACAGTTGGCAGCACAACATTTGATCCAGATTTAACTAACAATCAGGCTACTACAAGTATATATGGTAAATTTGCAACCCTGAACATACAAAAAACAGTAGACATCTCAAAATTACATGTGGGAGATACAGCAACATTCACAATTAAACTAACAAATAACGGACCAGACACCGCTACTGGAGTTACAATTACTGATATCTTACCTGAAGGGTTCATATTCGATTCATTTGTATCCTGGACAGCAGGTAGTCCGGATATATCATCAGGTACAATTACCTGGAATCTAGGTGATCTCCCTAATGGTGAAACAGTTTCCCTTGTATTTAACGCAACAGCAAACAAAGTCGGATTCTGGACAAATATAGCAACTGCAAATTCAGATACAGACCCAGATCCAGATTCATCTGGTGCAACTGTAGAAGTACTGCCAGTTGCCGATATTGGAGTAACAAAAACAGTTTCAAATACATCTCCAAAATACGATGAAATTATAACATACTATATAACAGCCACTAATTACGGACCTAACAACGCTACAAGAATAATTATTCAAGATATACTCGCTTCAAACAGATACTTAGCTTATATAGAGCATAAAGCATCTCAAGGAACATTCAATCCAATAAGTAAAATATGGAATGTGGGTGATCTAACATATCCAGGTTTTGCAACTTTAAATATAACATTTAGAGTGAATAAAACAGGCGAAATCAATAATACAGCTACAAAAACATTTGCCAATGAACTAGATCCAAATACAAGTAATGATGCAGCAAGTGTAACTCTAAATGTACCTAAGCAATCTGGGCTTTATCTTACAATTAGTACTCCAATAGAATGTACACATTTAAATAAAACCGCTTTAATTACATTTAAAGTTGGAAACAGAGGGCCAGATGCAGCTGAAAATGTGGTGTTTACTTGGACTATTCCTGAAGGAATGGAATTTGTAGGCTTAGATAAGGATTCTGGAAATGCTTCATATGATCCTGAAACCAGAACAATAACCTGGAAACTTGGAACTGTACCCGTAGGTGATCCATATCTCTGGGTAACTGTCAGAATGGTAAAATCTGGTGAATATGTAATCAGACCAACTTTAAGCACAACAACATATGACCCGAACTTACAGGGCAATATAGAGTTTAAAGATATATGTGCTAAAGAAGAAACTCCAGAAACAACAGTAAAAGCTGCAGATAGTACAATTCCAATGCAACCAACAGGATTACCAATTGGATACATAGCTCTAGCAGTTATAATAGTATTGGTGGGCCTAATAATTCCAAAAAGGAAATAATTAAGGGGAATAACGCCCTCCCCATTTCTTATTTTATTTTAAATTTAAAAATTCTTGTTTTGATATTATAATCTAAAATTAATTTTATAAAAGTTAGTAATTACCCACATAAATTAAATGTTTATTTTATTTTGCACCGATTAATATATATTCCAATGAACAATACATAAAATAACAGTCTAATTAATAAAAAAAATTATAGGAGAAAGTATTTACAGGTGTTTTTTTATGAGAGGCGGCGAAGCGCTAATTAAATCACTAAAAGATCAGGGAGTAGACGTTGTATTCGGATATCCGGGAGGACAGGTTCTTCCTTTATATGATATGATTTACGATTCTGACTTAAGACACATTTTAGTAAGACATGAACAGTGTGCAGCCCATGCTGCAGACGGATACGCAAGAGCATCAGGAAAGGTAGGTGTATGCATTGCAACATCAGGTCCAGGAGCTACAAATCTGGTAACTGGAATTGCAACAGCATATATGGATTCTTCGCCAATTGTGGCCATTGCTGGACAGGTTCCATCATGGCTTATTGGTAATGATGCATTTCAGGAAGTGGACATGATTGGAATGACCATGCCTATTACAAAACACAACTTCCAGCCATTATCAGCTGATGAAATCCCTGAAACAATTAAATCATCATTTTATATCGCAGGAACTGGACGACCAGGACCTATAGTCATAGATTTAACAAAAGATGCCCAGGAACAGGAATTAGACTTTAATAATGACATTAAAATCGATTTACCGGGATACAAACCGACCCAAAAAGGACATCCATTACAGATTAAAAGAGCTGCAAGTCTTATTCAAAACGCTAAAAAGCCAGTCATACTTGCTGGAGGAGGAGTAATTTCCTCAGACTCTTCACAAGAACTAATAAGTCTCTCAGAACTTATAGGAGCCCCAGTAACAACCACTCTTCTTGGTAAAGGTTGTTTCCCTGAAGATCATGAGCTTGCACTTGGAATGCTCGGGATGCACGGGAGAAGACCTGCAAACTTTGCAGTAGATGACTGTGACTGCCTTATAGCTGTTGGATGCAGATTCTCAGATAGAACAACTGGAAAAGTAGATGAATTTGCAAAGAACGCTAAAATAATCCATATAGATATAGATCCTGCTGAAATTGGAAAAAATGTAGATGTAGACATTCCAATTGTTGGAGATGCAAAGATCATCCTTTCAAATCTTGTAAAAGCCATCTCTCAATCAAGAGCAAGCCCAAAAAATGGAGAATGGAGCAAATACTTGAAGAAGTTTAAAATGTCCAGCATTCCACGAATATCATTTGAAGATATTCCATTAAAGCCTCAACAGGTCATGAAAGAAATAATGGAAGCAGTTGATGAAGACACCATCATGACAACTGATGTTGGTCAAAACCAGATGTGGATGGCGCATTACTATCTTTCAAGAAAGCCAAGAACTTTTATCTCCTCTGGAGGACTTGGAACAATGGGATTCGGATTCCCCGCAGCAATGGGTGCAAAGGTTGCAATGCCTGAAAATGATGTTGTTGCTGTTTGTGGAGATGGAGGATTTCTAATGGTATGTCAGGATCTTGCAACAGTAAAAGAATATGATATACCTGTTGTAGTCTGTGTTTTAGATAACAGATATCTTGGAATGGTTGCCCAGTGGCAAAATCTCTTCTATGAGAAGCGATTCTCACATACTCACCTAGGCGAAGTTCCTGATTTTGTAAAACTTGCAGAGTCATTTGGAGTTCGTGCAGACCGTGTTGAAAGGCCGGGAGAAATGCGCGAAACACTCAAAAGTGCCCTTAATTCAGGAGAGCCTACATTAATTGATGTCATAATTGACCCTGAAGAAATTCTCCCAATGGTACCTCCAGGATGTGGACTTACTGATATGGTAGGAGAATACAAAACAGAAGCCTTAGAAGGAGTAATTTATCCTGAAAGAGATGAAGGGGCAGGTGATTAAAATGGAAGAACAAAAGACCCACATAATAAGTGCACTTGTACTCCATAAGCCTGGTGTCCTTCAAAGGGTTGCAGGACTCTTTACAAGAAGGGGTTTTAACATAGAAAGCATCACTGTTGGAACTTCAGAGCAAGAAGGTATTGCTAGAATGACCATTATTGCAAAAGGAGATGAAAAAGTCCTTGAACAGATTACAAAACAATTAAACAAGATCATTGACGTTATTAAGGTAAGAGACCTTGATGTTGAAAAGACTGTTAGAAGAGAACTATGTCTTATTAAGGTTCATTCACCGACAGAAAAAGTAAGATCTGAAGTAATTCAGTATGTTAATATCTTCAGGGGCAGCGTAATTGATGTAAGCCCAGAAACATTGACTGTTGAAATTACTGGTGAATCTGATAAGATTGATGCCCTTATTGATCTTGTTAAAACTTTTGGAATTAAAGAAATTGCAAGGACAGGACCTACAGCTATGTCAAGAGGAATTAAAACCATTTAAATCTCTTTTTTCTTTTTATATTCTAAATAGAATTTTAAAATAGTTGAACAATATTTGGAAATATAATTTACAATAAAATTTATAAATCAATCAAAGAAATAGTGTTATAGAATTAATTTTTACCGATTATGTGGTAAATCATCTTACTTAAAGTCACTTGGAGGTTGAAGAAAAATGCACGCATTTTTCTGAACCCCAAAATCAAAGATTTTGGAGGCATTAAATGAATATATATTATGAAGATGACGTTAATTTAGACGTCCTAAAGGATAAAACAATTGCAGTTATAGGTTACGGAAGTCAGGGAATGGCCCAGGCAAGGAACATGTCTGAAAGTGGATTAAACGTTGTTGTAGGACTAAGAAAAGGTAGTTCTTCATGGAAAGAAGCAGAATCCTGTGGATTACAGGTTGCAACAGTTGAAGAAGCAGCAAAAAAAGCTGATGTTATCCACATACTAATCCCTGATGAAATCCAAGAAGAAGTCTACGAAAACTCAATTAAAGAAAATTTAAAAGACGGAGATACTTTAACATTCTCACACGGATACAATATCCATTACGGTTACATAAAACCACCTAAAAATGTCAATGTTGCAATGGTAGCTCCAAAAGCACCCGGTGCAACAGTAAGAAGGCAATATGAACAAGGATTCGGAGTTCCAGGTCTCGTAGCAGTTGAACAGGACTTTACTGGAAACGCAAAAGACATCGTTCTTGCAATGGCTAAAGGATCAGGACTTACAAGAGCAGGAGTACTTGAAACAACATTTAAAGAAGAAACAGAAACTGATTTATTCGGAGAACAAGCAGTACTCTGTGGTGGAGCAACAGAACTTATTAAAGCAGGTTTTCAGACCCTTGTAGAAGCTGGATACCAGCCAGAAATCGCTTATTTTGAAACATGTCACGAATTAAAACTTATAATCGACCTCATATACGAAAAAGGATTCGCTGGAATGTGGCACGATGTAAGTAACACTGCAGAATTTGGTGGACTTACAAGAAGGGAAAGAGTAATCACTGATGAGTCAAGAAAAGCCATGAAAGAGATTCTCAAAGAGATCCAACAAGGCAAATTTACCAAAGAGTGGAGCCTTGAAAACCAGGCTGGAGCACCAAGTCTTAACAGGATGAGAGCGATGGAAGACGAACTTCAAATCGAAGAAGTCGGTACAAAACTTAGAAAACTCTGTGGACTACAAAAATAAATTTTTTAAATAAACTTTTTTTAATTATTTTTAAAGGTGATTCCATGGTATTTGTAGGAATGGATCATGGGACAACTGGAGTTTCTTTCAGTATCCTGGATAATGAAACATCATTTTTTAAAATTTCAAGGGAAGATTGTTCTTCAAGAAAAGCTTCAGCAGTAAAGGAACTTTCAAAAAGGGTAGATTTAGACTCAATTGATCTTATGGCTATAACTTACGCAATGGGAGATGGCCTTAATGCTGTTACCCCTATAGAAAAAGTTGTAGATAGAGGAATCCTTTCAATAGAAGGTGCTGGTAAAGTAACTGGTGGCGGAACAGCAGTTTATGATGAAATAGAAAATTCGGGCATTCCTACAGTTGTAATACCGGGAATTCATAGAACAACGCCATGTCTTGATGAAAAATTTAAGGCAGCTTATTCTCACCATGCAAGTTCTGAAAAGGTTAGTATTTGCTATAATGCATTTATTGAGACTGGGTTTGAAAACATGATTGTCTCAGATATTAGTTCCAATACAGTAACTATGCTTATTGAAGATAGAGAAATTAAAGGGGCAATGGACGCTTGTATTGGTGCAATGGGAATTATACATGGCCCTCTTGACCTAGAAATGTTAAGAGATATAGATGATGGGCTCAGAAGTGCTAATGAATGTTTTTCAAGAGCAGGTGCAGTAAAGATCGCCGACGTTGACGAAAAAGTCAGTAAAATAAAGGATAAAGTCATTGAAAACTATTTAGAAGGCGATAAACGCGCGAAGCTTGCCATTGAAACCATGATTATGGCCATAGTAATGGAAATATATGGTCTTGCAGGAATTACAAAAAAAATAGATGGAATTGTTCTTACTGGTTCCACTGGTTCAATGGAAGAACCAATTGATATATTTGGGGCAATTAAAAGAGAAGTTGAAAATATTGCTCCAGTTGTAAAAATTGGTGAAAAATCAGGATCTATTGGAAGCGCCCAAATAGCAAAAGCTGTCTTTGAAGGTAAAAAAGATATTTTAGGTATTCCAGTAGTTAAATAAATTTAAAAATTAGTTTTAAATTATTATTCTTTACATTCTAGATTTTCTTTTCTTAGAAATTAAGATTATTCCTATAATTATCAATAATAGGATAATTAAACCTACAAATTGCACCAGAGACTCTGTAGACATTACGTCAGTTGTAGTTGTCGCGATTGATGTAATTTTCCAAATCATAGTTATCTCCTTAATTTAAAGAATCTTTAGATAGTTATTTGAGTCTTATTCTCTAAGAAAGAACATATTTATTATTCAAGCCAATTGTCCATTAAATTGATATCCGAAGTACAATCAATGGAAATTGGAGTTATAGTAGGGCATTTGAGATTTTTAATTGTATGAACATCTGTACCTTCCTGATCTTTTAAAACAGGATCTCCATCAATCCAGTAGTATTCTCTTCCCCTTGGATCAAGTCTCTTTTGAATATGTATTGAGTACATTTTCCTTCCAAGACGTGTTAATTTAATTTTATGGCTTTCGGGGTGTGAAGGGATATTCACGTTTAAAAAGTCAACTCCCCCTGGAAGTCCCTTTTTCATAATCATCTTTGAAAGCTTTCTGGTTATTTTACCTGCAAATTCAAAATCAATATCTACATGACCGTCATGGAACTTGATATCATCCCTTGTAACTTGCATTGAGACTGCAAGTGCGGGTACCCCATGTACAACTGCTTCCATTGCAGCGCCAATTGTACCAGAAGTTGTAAGTTCGGCCATACCTAAGTTTTCTCCAATATTAATGCCAGAAATAAGTAAATCCGGCTTTTCATCCATTACTTCATAAATTCCAAGTATAACAGCATCTGTTGGAGTTCCTGAAACTGAATGTGCCATGCTTCCATCTAAAAGTGTTGCTGGAGTTACCCTTATCGGTTCAAATAATGTTAATGCATGACCTATACCGCTTTGTTGAGTTGCAGGTGCCACTACATTGATTTCTCCAAGTCCATTTACAGCATTTTTTACTGCAACAATACCTGAAGAATTTACACCGTCATCGTTAGTTATCAAAATTCGCATAACATCTATTTATTTTTAGACTCTAAAAAGTTTACCCAAATTTGGAATTGTCCAAAATTAAAATTCATTTATATTCTGAATATCATTGAATTTAATTAGATATTTCTCCCATCACAAATGCAACATTGAATGCTACCAAAACTATTGCTACTTAAATATGATAGATACATATCGTTAAAACTAAATACTACATAATAACTAATGAAAATTGGGTTCAAATTATAATAATTATACACGTTAGAAAATTATGTTTTTAATTTTCCCGTTTGCAAAGGGTGAGGGCATTGGAAAAAAAGAGATTGGTAGATTTCGTTGCAAAAATAATGGAGCAGTCAGGATTTAAAACTGAAAAAAACTATAGAGTATCAAAATATGTTGTTGATGTATATGGAGTACTACCAACGGTTTTAGGAGATATAGGCGTAGTAGTAGCATGTAAAAACTATGAAGAGCGCTGGAAAGTTGGAATGGATGTACTTAAAGAAATGGAAATGACTGCCAAAACCCTCCAAGCTTCAAAAATAGTTGTAATTACCACATCTGAGTTTTCCCCTAATGCAGTAAGTTACGCAGAAAGAAGAGGCATTAGATTAATAGATAAAGATGAATTAATGGCCCTTGCAAAATCATTATCTCAAAAACCTGATACCAATAATAACCCTGAAAATGAAGTTGATATTGATGAAGATGATGAATATACTCCATCAACATCCATTGGAAGTTCATTTATAAGTAAAGGTAGAAGAGGATCACTTTCTGGGAGAAGGAGTAACCTATCCAACAGTAATATATCCGTAAAACTTAAAATATGGGTTAAAACATTCCTGAGTAGCACAATAGGATTAATCATCCTTGTGCTTGCAGTCTCAACTCTTGTTACATATCTGATAAATCCGGGGAATGCCCTTTTAGGTATTTTAAGAATTGCTATTGCTGCAGTTTTATCTTATGGTATTATAGCAGCTTTAGAACGAGATTTAATGGTGACACTTATAAGAGGAAGTACAGTATTTTTCGTAACCCTCATTATTTACATTGCCGTAATTATTTTAACCTAAATTACTTTTTTTATTTCAAAATAGTGATAAAGTGAGAATTTTATAAATTTCTTAAAATAATAAAAAATGTTTTTAGGTTATTTAAAAGAGTTCTTAACAAATATTTGAAAAAAATTGATTTAATGGGCCGGACGAGATTCGAACTCGTGATCACCTCGTTGTAAGCGAGGTATCATACCCCTAGACCACCGGCCCAAAGTGAGTATTTTTGAGTATTGGTGAACAGCCTATATAAACTTTTCTGCTTAATTTTAAAAAATGAATTTTTATAAACCTGCTTATTATATACTATTAATTAACAATTAGAGTTAAATGTTAAAATTGATGGATTAAACATAATTCTTTATATTTAATTAATACTAATCAAAAAAGAGGAATTCTTATGGCTTTTAATGAAAATGGGAAGATATGGTTCAATGGAGAACTTGTTGACTGGAAAGATGCAAATATACACGTTTTGTCTCATGTTGTTCATTATGGTTCAAGTGTATTTGAAGGTATAAGATGTTATAACACTAAAAACGGCCCTGCAGTATTCCGTTTGCGCGAGCATATCCAAAGGTTGTTGAATTCAGGAAAAATTTACAGAATGGACATTCCTTACACAGTTGATGAACTCTGTGATGCAGTAATAGAGACAATAAAAGAAAATAACTTGAAAGACTGCTACATAAGACCTATTGCATTTAGAGGATATAAAGAATTAGGTGTTTATCCCTTAAACTGCCCGTTAGACACTGTTATCGCCGCATGGGAATGGGGTAAATATCTTGGTGAAGAGGCAATTGAAAATGGTGTAGATTTAGGTGTCTCAACATGGAGGCGAATGGCGCCAAATACCCTTCCTAATATGGCCAAGGCAGGGGCTAACTATATGAATTCTCAACTTGCAAAGATGGAATCTGTGTTCAATGGTTTTGACGAAGCCATTATGCTCGATTACTCGGGGAATGTAAGTGAGGGAAGCGGAGAAAATATATTTTTAGTAAAAGATGAGGTAATTTATACACCTCATTCTTCTCTATCAATTCTCTCTGGAATAACCCGTGATTCAGTTATAAAAATTGCTGAAGACATGGGAATAGAAGTAAATGACGAACCAATTCCAAGGGAAATGCTTTATCTTGCTGATGAAATCTTTTTAACAGGTACAGCTGCCGAAATTACTCCCGTAAGATCTGTAGATCAGATAAAGATTGGAAGTGGAAAAAGAGGACCAATAACTGAAAAATTACAGAGTAAATTCTTTAATGTTGTTGAAGGTGCAGAAGAAGATAAACACGGTTGGTTAACCTTTGTAGAATGAGTTATCCAATTAAAATTTTATTTTTTGAAAAGAGATATTATAAGGTTTAAGTTATAACTTAGAACTTATCAGTTAAATTATAAATATAATCAAATTTAAAAGAATAAGGGTAAAGCGGGATAAAACCGCTTATTTATTTCTTAATGTTGAAATCAATCTATTTTATTAAATAATTACAATTTGGTGAAAATATGGATATTATTCAAGCAATAATCTTAGGTATTGTTCAGGGATTAACTGAATTCTTACCTGTAAGCAGTTCTGCTCATCTGGTATTCGTACCTGAAATTCTCAAAGTTCAATCTAGTCTCGCATTTGATACACTTTTGCATGTTGGAAGTCTTGTAGCTGTAATTGGTTACTTTTGGAAGGATATAATTAATATACTAAAATCTTTTGCTTCAAGTTTAATGGATATACCCCGAGGTCAATTTAAAGAAGGTTTAAGGGAAGATCAATTTAAAAAACTTGCATGGTTTGTGATAATCGGTACAATACCTGCGGGTTTAGCTGGAATTCTGCTTAAAGATTTCTTTGAAGGTTTATTCAATAATATACCTGCAGTAGGGTTTTTCTTAATTGTAACAGGTTTTCTACTTTGGGGATCTGAAAAAATATCAAAAAAAGTTGAAGATAAAAGAAGTTTAAAGAAAATGAATATTAAAGACACCTTAATAATTGGTACTGCTCAGGCTCTAGCAATTGCGCCAGGTATTTCCAGATCAGGATCAACAATTGCTGCAGGATTATATTTAGGCCTTGAAAGAGAATTAGCAGCACGCTACAGCTTTTTACTTTCTATAATTGCCATATTGGGTGCAGCTTTAATACAGGTGAAAGATATTTCCTCTTTAGCAGATGAAAATATTGGTGTACTTATAGCTGGTTTCTTAGGGGCTGCTATATCTGGTTATTTAGCTATTAAACTATTATTAAAGCTGATAAAAGAAAGAAGTTTAATGATATTTGCTTATTACTGCTGGATCATTGGGGCAATAGCTTTGATTCTTTCATTGGTAATATTCAAATGAACTTCTTTTTATTTTAAATTCTTTTTCATTCTTCTTCATGGAATATAAATAAGTCATCGATTTTTGTTTTTAAAACCATTGCAATATCATAAGCAAGCTTCAATGAAGGATTATATTTACCCTTTTCAAGGAAAACTATTGTCTCTCTCCTAACCCCAACTTTTTCAGCTAATTCTGCTTGAGTTAAATTATATTTAGCCCTTAATTCTTTAATTCTGGTCTTCATAAAATCCCATTATTAATTTTAGATCCTATTATTTTACTCTATGTCTCCCCTACGGCTTAAAATTGTATTAGCTATAAGCATGGTTGTTACCATGACAAAAATAGTCAATCCCATTAATTCTATAGGATCATGAATTCTCTGCGCCCAATGCATGTTTATTACAAGAAAACTCAAAAATACAAGGGTTATATACCAGGACCATGTTGCAGCAAGAGTTCCTATTTTCCTTAAGCGCTCATCTTTGGCTGTTTTTTCCATTCCAAGGTATGCAAAGAAATATCCTACAAAGACTATAATTCCAAATAGAAGTCCAGCAGCTACAAAATCATTCATGGTTTTATAAACCATTAAAAATAGTGAATTAACTATTAACAATGCTGATCCAAGCCATATTCCTATTTTATACATGTTATAGTCATTTGAGACATTCTTCTCTTTATTTGTATTTTTGTTAAAAACGGGGATTAAAAACAGTGCGAAAAACGCGAAAAATACATAATAAATCGGATTTTCCAAAACATAACCTAGTAAACCTAAAATTCCAAGTAAACCCCAAAAATAATTAAATTTTGTTTTCATCTTATCACAACCTTAAAGTTATTTATTTCAAACATAATGTTATAAATTTCTAACTCAATGTTGTATAATTCTAACATATAATATATAAAGTTTTCTACAAAATCACTTCAAAAGAACAGAATAAGCACCAAAATAAAAATCATGCCATGAGATGTAAGGATATATGAGAATATAAACCCACCATGTACTCCAAAAAGCCGCTAATATGGCTGTAAGAGCTACAAGCAGTATAATTCTCCATAATAATGGTAAAAAGTTATTTAAAAGATTATTTTTAAAAATGTCAGTAATTCTATTCTTTAAAGTCTTATAAAATGAAAAATAAAAATTAAAGAATCATTCTATAGCTAATAGAGCGGCTAAAAACTCAAAATAAAGATGTAAAGAACCAAATATTACTAAAATTCCCGTAGTTCCTAATTTTTCAACTGCAAAAAATGTTAATGCCCCCATTTTCATGAAAAGTCCTATTAAAATAACTGGAGCAATAGCCACGCCCGAAAAAACACATAAGATCATTAAAAGAGAATTGTTTAAAAAAATACTGAATGAAACTGCTCCAAGATAATAAATGAACTGATTTGTAACATAGTCTAAAGTTATAAATCCATGTATTTCTATATTAGCTTCTATACTGCTTAAAAACATTCTTGAGGGAAAAATAGTCTGTGCTAGATAGGGATTCACAAATGCAAATACTATTCATAGTACATAAAATAAAATACATACTACTAAAACCTCCTTTGAAGGTAAAAACTTTCGAAAGAAATTAGAATAGTTCATAATCTAAAAAGTTATTAAAATTTTAAAATATTTTTCGACATATATTCTCAATTTCTATCCTTATATCGTCCATATTTTTATCTTTTAAAGTTGCTGCAAAAAGAGCACCACCTGCACCTACTCCCTCCTTAACTGAACCATCTAAATAACTTTTAAGTCCTGCAATAGAGGATTTTTCAAACTCTGGATCCATGGCAAAGATAGGAATATCTCCAATCTGGCGTGTAATGTAATTAATATCAGAGCTCTCATCTTCTGCAACAAAAATAGTTGTTGCTATACAAATTCTTGAGAAATCAAAGTCTTTATCGATTCCTTTAATAACAGCACATGCTGCTGTCATCTGAGTACCACCGGCAAGTGTTACTGGAACAGATGATCCTATTACAATACCCGCAACCGCTGGAATCATTGGATCTCCCACAATTTCAACTGCACGTAGCGCATCCCCCACAATTTCTCCTTCTTCATATCCTGCAGCTTTAAGACCTTTATTTACAACTTCAAGCTTTAAATCATGGGGATTTTCAGGCATGCTACCACTTACCTTCATTCTGGCATCATATCCAAGTGCAGTTAAAACTCCCAGTGCGGTTGTTGTACCTGCAGGTGTACTTTCTCCAATTACAATGTGATCAGTAAGTTTTGATAACGTTTTACCAAGCATCATTCCTTTTCCAAATAAATCTCTCGCATTAGATACAGCTTTTCCAGTTCTTATATCTTCCCCGGGCTCTTCACCTAACTTAATAAATGGAACATCAGGCTTAATCTCCGCGCCAGCATCTACAACCATTAATGGAATATCAGCAAGTTCAAGACACGCTTTAGTTATTACGGCAGGAGTAGGGGCTGGTTCTTCTCCAACTAATGTTTGCGGAATTTCTGGAAGACATTTTGGTGCTCCGCACATTACAAGTTCAATATCTGCTGCAGGAGTATAATCTGTAAGTTCAGGTGTAGCGCCTGCACCGGTAATTCCAGGGATATTTGATGTTTTTGTAGTTGCAATAACGCATAAAAATAAAGGATTCTTCTTTTTTAATTCATTGAGGTTTGACTCTGAACCGAAACATTTCATGTTGTTCACTATATCACCACTCGTAATTTATTAATGACAAAACTAATAATATATTCTTAAGATACTTGAATATATTGATTTAATTTTAATTATTGACGCGAAGAAAAGACCATATTTAATGTATAGAAGTACATATATCTTTATAATCTTAATTGAAGTGATAAATTTGATTTGTATTGGAATAGAAGGAACTGCAGAAAAAACAGGAGTAGGAATCGTTGATGAAGGTGGAAATATACTTGCATCACAGGGAAGGCAGTTAATTCCAAAAAGCGGAGGTATTCACCCAAGAGAAGCAGCAGAACATCACGCTGCATCAATAGTTCCGCTTATAAAAGGTGCTTTAAAAGAATCTAAATTGGATATATCTGAAATTGACCTTGTTGCCTTTTCAAGAGGGCCAGGTCTTGGACCTGCACTTAGAACAACTGCAACAGCAGCAAGATCACTTGCACTTTCACTCAAAATCCCAATTATTGGAGTTAATCACTGTTTAGGTCATGTTGAGATAGGAAGGCTTACAACTGGCGCAGAAGATCCTGTATCACTTTATGTAAGCGGGGGAAATACCCAGGTAATTGCCTATGAATCTGAAAGGTACAGAGTTTTTGGGGAAACCTTAGATATTGCCATAGGAAATTGCCTTGACCAGTTTGCAAGAGAGGTAGGTCTTGGTCATCCTGGAGGCCCTAAAGTAGAAGAACATGCGAGAAATGCAGATAAATATATTAAATTACCTTATGCAGTTAAAGGAATGGACCTCTCATTTTCAGGACTTCTTACAGCAGCTCTTAGAAAACATGAATATGGTGCAGATTTAGATGATGTATGCTACAGCTTACAGGAAACAGCTTTTTCAATGCTTGTAGAAGTTACGGAGCGTGCACTTGCACATACTAAAAAGCAGGAAGTCATGTTATGCGGGGGAGTAGCAGCAAACAGCAGACTTCGTGAAATGCTTAAAATAATGTCAGAAGAGCATTATACTGATTTTTACATGCCCCCCGTTAAATATTGCGGCGATAACGGCGCCATGATTGCATGGATGGGCCAGCTAATGTATAAACATGGAGTAAGACAGGAAATAGAAGATACTACTGTTATTCAAAAGTACAGAACAGATCAAGTTGATGTTCCATGGATGAAAAAGTCAAATAAATACTTGGAATTGCCCACTGAAATTATAGAAAAAGGGGCCGAAGCAAACATTTATTTTTCAAAATGGCTTAATAATGATGCATTTATTAAAGAAAGAATCCCTAAAAGCTACAGAATTCAAGAAATTGATACCCGTTTAAGGAAAGAGAGAACAAAAAAAGAGGCGAAACTTTTAGGAGAAGCCAAAAGCTGTGGAGTTAAAACTCCATTAATTTACGACATAAATAAGCAAAAAAACAGCCTTGTTTTAGAAAAAGTTAATGGAAAAATAATTAAGGAAATTTTTGAAGATGCAGAGCTTGATAAAATAAAGGAAATTTCCAGAAAGATAGGAGAAAATATAGCAAATCTCCATAACTGTGGAGTAATTCACGGCGACCTTACAACATCTAATTTAATTTTAAAAGAAAAAGAGATTGTATTTATAGACTTTGGGCTTGGAAAGAGTTCAGATTTAGTCGAAGATAAAGGTGTTGACTTACTAGTTTTTAAAAAGGCAATTTCAGGTATTCATTATAAAATTGCAAATATTTGCTTTAACGAAATTTTAAATGGATACAAAGAGGCAGATGAATATAAGCAAATAATTAACAAAATCGAAGAAATTGAAGGTAGAGGCAGGTATACAACAAATAACCTTTAAAGTACTAATAGGAATCTGTTAGAATGATCAAGAAAAAATCAACAGAAAATATTTAATGAAATTTCTTATTATACAGTACCCATAACGACCATTCATTCATCCATCAAAATGCATTTTGATGCTTTTGGATTCCAGAATGCAGATGAAAATACTAAATCTATTGGTTTCTCTTTATATACATAAAAAAGGGTTTTTCAGGAAAAAAGTACAAATAACACATATAAATTAGCAAAACATCGAAGAGAATAGTCAATGTTTGAAATACCTAAACATAGAGGATATATTACAAAATTTGAGGATTTCAATAAATAAAAATGAGTTGATTAAATGAATTTTAAAACTATAGGAATAAGTGCCTTGATTAATGCTATTTTAACTATTGCTTTATCGTTAATTTTCTTACCTCTTTCTTTTTTAGGCCCGCTTATTGGAGGATTTTTAGCATCCTACCTTAGTAAAGGATATGAAGATTACGATGAAATGAATAACGCAGACGGAGCAGTTTTAGGCGGAATTTCTGGAGGAATTGGTGGTTTAATAATAAGTTTATTATTTTTATTGGGCATTGGAGATATAAGCACCGTTACTGCATCAATATCATCCATAATAGGGGGAATTACAGGAGGCTTCATAATTACAGGATATATTATCCTTGAACTATCAATAATTCTGAGCTTTGTTTTAGGGTTAGTAGGAGGAATTATTGGAGTTATTGTCAAGAAGTAACGAGACATTTACCCTCTTTTAGCTATAAAACATATTATGAAAGTTAATATTTTAGAGAGCTAAAGATCATTAGGTGGAATGGTATAAAATGGTTAGCGTCATAAACTTTATAACTGGTAACGAACACAAAGTAAAAGAAGCCAAAGGAATTTTCCAAAAATTTGGCATAAAAATTGAGCATAATGATCTTGGATATCCCGAAATACAGGGATCTCTTGAAGATGTAGCCAAATTTGGCGCAAAATATGCTGCAAACAAGCTAGAAGGGCCTGTCATTGTTGAAGATGCCGGTCTTTTTATTAAAGCCTTAAACTGGTTTCCAGGAACATATTCATCCTACGTGCAGGAAACCCTAACAAATAAAGGCATTTTAAAGCTCATGAATAATGTTGAAGACAGATACGCCGAGTTCAGGTCGGTTATTGGCTATTGCACACCCAAATCCGAGCCCGAGATTTTTTTAGGCACTGTCAGTGGACACATATCATACGAAGAGCGCGGAAACTATGGATTTGCCTATGACCCGCTTTTTATTCCAGATGGTTTTGATAAGACCTTCGGAGAGCTTACAAGAGAAGAAAAAAATGAATTTTCTCATAGACGCAGATCACTTGAGAAATTTGCATCTTGGTTAGAAGCAAATAGTGATTAATTTCATTAGAAAATTCTATCAAACTAAAAGGTGATTTTATGGTAAACAAACCTGATTGGGTAGAATACTCAAACGAAGAAATTGTAGAATTAATACTCAAATTAAGAAAAGAAGGAAACTCCACAAGTGTAATTGGAATAGCTTTAAGAGACCAGTACGGAATCCCAGATGTTAAAACTATAACTGGTAAAAAAATAACCAAAATACTCGAAGATAACGGTCAGGAACTCAAATATCCTGAAGACCTCATGAACCTCATCAGAAGAGCAGTAAATATCAGAGACCACATGGAAGAAAATCCTAAAGACCTTCACACCAGAAGAGGTTTAAGGATAATCGAATCCAAAATCAGAAGACTTGTGAGGTACTACGTAAGAGAAGGAGTACTCCCAGAAGGATGGAGATATGACCCAAGAAGCGCAGCACTCCTTGTTAAATAGGGCTGACGAAGCTTGTGCTCTTATTCAAGAGCATATAAAAAAGGATCATATTGTGAGAGTTATCTCTCACAATGATTCTGATGGATTATCTTCTGCTGGAGTGATATGTAATGCAATATCCAAACAGGGCGGTAAATTCCATGTTACAATAATTCCACGTCTTAAAGAGGAATTTATAAAAAAACTTTCTAAGGAAAGATATAATCTGTTTGTTTTTTGTGATATGGGAAGTGCATACCCCGATTTAATTGCTAGACTTAAAGGAAATTCTATAATTTGTGACCATCACCAGATACCTGGAGAGGATGGCGAAAAATACAATAATTTAATTCACGTTAATCCCCATCTTTACGGAATGGACGGAACCCGTGATGTAAGCGCATCTGGAGTTTCTTATATATCCGTAAGAGGAATGGGAAATGAAGACCTTTCAGGACTGGCCTTAGTAGGTGCTTTTGGAGATATGCAGTGCGCTGACGAGATTCAGGGCGTTAACAAGATGATTCTTGATGAAGGGATAAAAGCAGGAATCATAGAAGAGCGAGAAGGACTTAAAATAACCTATAAAAGAGAAGAACCAATTTACAAGGCACTTGCATACAGTTTTAATCCTGCACTAAAAGGCATTTCAGGAAATCCTGATGGAGCTAAAGCATTCTTAGAAGAACAAGGGCTATCTTATGGTATTAAATTTGAAGATTTAGCCCCAGAAGAAAAGGATCTTCTCAAAGAAGAGCTTATAAAAATTAATCCTAAGATATTTGATAAAATTTACAGTGTACCTCGAGAAACAAAGGAATTAAAGGATATTGAAGATTATTCAAGAATTCTTGATGCCTGCGGTAAAAATAAAAAATACGGTGCAGGCGTAAGCATCTGTATTGGCGAAAGAGAAGGAGGACTTGAGGAAGGCCTTAAATTAGCTAAAAAATACAGAGATAATCTTGTTAAAGGGATAGATTGGATAAATAAAGAAGGATCAATTCAATTAGACAATATCCAATATATTTACACTGAAGATAAAGAGAAAAAGAGATTAATGGGAACAATAGCAAGTATTGGAATTGATCTTGAAATTTTGGACCCCCAAAAGCCTGTAATTACAATATCAAAAATGCATGATATCATAAAAGTATCTGGAAGAACAACCATGGAAATGGTTCAAAAAGGTGTAAACCTCGGTTATGCATTAGGTGAAGCAGCAAAGAGCTTCAATGGAAATGGCGGAGGCCACACTATTGCTGCCGGAGCGGTAGCTCCATTTAAAGATATGGACAACTTTACAGATATTGTAGATGAAATCGTTGGAACTCAAATTAATAAATAAATTTAATCAGTGATTTTTATGTACCTCACACCAGAAGAAGAAAAAATGGAATCCGGAGAATACGGAACTGCAGTCCAAAAGAGTATGGAAATTCTTGTAGCATTAGGTGATATCTACAACGCTGAAAGACTGGTTGATATCACTTCAGCTCAAATTTCAGGAGTTTCATATAAAACAATTGGAGAAGCGGGACTTGAATTTTTAGAAGACATGGCTGAAGACGCAGAAGTTATAGTTCCATCAACCTTAAACCCTGCTGGTGTTGATTTAGATCGAAAGGATCTTGGATTTTCAAAGGAATTCACTGACATGCAGTTAAAGATAATTGAAGCCTATAGAGCAATGGATATAACTACCACCTGCACATGTACTCCTTATCTTGTTGGAAATGTTCCAGTTAAAGGAGATCATGTTGCATGGAGCGAGTCATCTGCAGTAGCATATGTCAATTCAGTTATAGGTGCTAAAACCAACAGAGAAGGTGGTCCTGGAGCGCTTTCAGCTGCATTATGCGGTAAAACACCAATGTATGGTTATCACCTCGATGAAGAGCGGAAGGCTAACATGGTTATCGAAGTTGAGGATGAAATTAAAGGAGCAGACTACGGAGCCATCGGATATATCGTTGGAAAAGCTGTTGGTGACGGAGTTCCTTATTTTAGATTCAAAAATCAGTCAAAACGAGATAATCTCAAAAGCTTAGGTGCTGCACTCGCTTCATCAGGTGCTGTTGCACTCTATCACGTTGAAAATTTAACTCCAGAATATAAAGAGGCTCTTCAAGGACTTGAAGTCAGTGACTTAGAAACAATCACAATTGATAGAGCTGAAATTAATGAAACAAGAGAAAAGCTTTCAACAGCAAGTGGAAAGCCGGATTTAATCTGTTTAGGCTGTCCGCATGCATCAATTGAAGAAATTAAGGCTGTTGCTGAAAAAATAGTTGGAAAAAGTATTCAAAATGAATTATGGATTTGTACATCCATTGGAGTTAAAGCTGCATCTGACAGAATGGGTTACACTGAAATAATTGAAAACGCCGGTGGAAAACTGGTTTGTGATACATGTATGGTTGTAGCGCCAATTGAAGAGTTAGGATTTAAAGTTATTGGTGTTGATTCAGCTAAAGCGGCCAATTATGTACCTAGCATGTGCGGATTAGATGTTGTTTTTGATGATCTTCAAAATCTCTTAAAAAAATAGGTTTTTGGAGCGTAAAACCGAAGTTTTTACAAGCTATGATTTTTTATGCATAGAAAAATATTACATATTTTTCTAAAGCTTAGATTTTAGAGCACACATCGAAGTTAGAAAAATGTAAAGCATTTTTCTACATAAAAAATCGGAGATTTTTTAAGATTTGCAAATTACTATTTTGAGACCCCCGAAACTCTGTTTCCGAGGGTTTTGAAAAATTAATTAATGAAAAATAAGTTATTTTATTATAATTTAAGTGATTCACTATTTTTTACTTATTTTAAACGTAATTACTTCAATCAATTATACTTAATATAATCACTTAAAAATTAAAAAATAGATTAAGTTATTTGTACGTGGTTAATATATCTTCAGAAATTTTTGCATATTTATCAAAATTAACAACAGAATATGCTTTAAATTCTAATGCATAGACATTATTTCCTTTTTCAATTAAATATAATGAGTTTTTCATTTCTTCGGATACATTAGGATCTTTCATTGTATATACAATGTGATACGCAGGCATTCCATTAACTGTTGTGGTACCTTCATTTATTATTTTTGCATCAAAGTTCAATTTATTTACTTTCATGGTTGTATCTTTAACTTCATTAGCATTATTATCAGGTACTTTCTGAATTACAAAGTCATATTCCAAATTTCTGCACCAATTAATCCTAATACCTGAGAATCACTTTTAATTTCTCCTGCATCATAAGGCATTTCGAACCAATTATCAGGATATTTAAATGATATTTCGCCTTTTGAAAAGGTTTTACTTAATTCAGAATCCGCAAAGTCAGTACAACCAGAAACAAAAACTATCAACATAATTGTTATTAATCCTACTAAAATTGAAATATTTATTTTAATTGAAATCACTCCTTAAAATGTCTTTAAATATTAATAATACTTCAACTACAAAAAGAGTTTCTTTTTAATTTAATTAAAAACGCTTAAATATGAAATAGTACAGATTATAAATTTTAAATGAAATATAAGCAAATATGAATTCGATTATGAAGATACAGAACATTTTATCTTCTTTTAAAGTTATTTAGCGCTAACTTAGTATTTATAATTAATTATAAAAATTTTGAATTTTAGTATACAAAAGTAATACCCATAAAACTTTGTTTTTTATAAAATTATTCTTTTTTATACTACAAAGCCTAATATAAGATCATGGAAAAGTGGATTAAACACCCTCTAATCAAAGATCAAAAAATAGAATCACGGCTTTATCAACAAGTTCTAGCTGCTGACGTACTCAAAACTGGAAACACAATGATTGTAGCACCTACAGCACTTGGTAAAACAATAGTAGCCGTTTTAGTTGCAGCAGAAAGACTCAAACATTTCAAGGGCTCAAAAGTACTTGTTCTTGCACCAAGTAAACCTCTTGTAGTGCAACACGAGGAAAGCTTCAGAGAATTCATGAATGTATCCGCAACATCTTTAACTGGCGATATAAAGCCAGAAGAAAGGGCCAAAAGATGGGATGAATACCAGATTATATGTGCAACTCCCCAAACCATTGAATCAGATTTAATATCATCAAGATATGATTTAAAGGATGTTAAACTTCTTGTATTCGATGAATGCCACAGAGGAGTTGGATCTTATTCTTATGTTTACCTGGCTTCTAAATACCAAAAAGACAGCGATGATCCCCTTGTTCTTGGACTTACTGCATCTCCAGGTTCTGGAGAAGATAAAATAAACGAAGTTTGTGATAACCTCTTTATAAACGACGTTATTATTAAAAGTGAAGATGACAATGATGTTGTTCCTTATTTTAATCCTGTAGAAGTTAAATGGATTAAAATTGAACTTAATGAAGAACTAAAAGAAATAAAAAAATCTATTGATGCTACATTAAAAGCACGTTTTGATACCCTGAAACGAATGGGAGTTATAAAGTCTGTAAACATGAATAAAAAAGATGTTTTAATGGCTAAAGGTGCAGCTCAAAACAGAATCGCAAAAAGCAGTAATCCTCCAAAGAAATGTTATCTTGCTGTTTCAACACTTACTGCAGTAATCAATGCTATGCATGCTCTTGAATTACTCGAAACCCAGGGAATACGTACTTTAAACCTTTATTTTGATAGGCTCCGTAAAAAACGGACAAAAGCAGCTAAAAGCCTTTTAATGGATGAAAATTTCAAAAAAGCAATTAGTCTTACTAAAATTGCACATGATAAAGAAATTGAACACCCGAAACTTGCAAAACTGGTCAGTGTTTTAAAAAAGGAGCTTAAAGAAAATAAGGATTCTAGAATAATTGTTTTTACTCAATTTAGAGATACAGTAGATAGAATATATGATGAATGTGTAGAGTATGATATTAATGCTGTAAAATTCTTTGGGCAGGCTTCAAAGGAAGGTACTAAAGGTTTAACTCAAAAGAAACAGAAAGAAGTCATTAAAGCCTTTAAAATGGGAACTTATGATGTTTTAATATCTACAAGTGTAGCTGAAGAAGGTATTGATATCCCTGCAGTAGACCTTGTTATTCTATATGAACCAGTCCCATCTGAAATAAGAATGATTCAAAGAAGGGGAAGGACTGGTAGGAAAAACAAAGGTAAAATGTATATCCTTATTACTAAAGGAACTCGAGACGAGGCTTATTACTGGTCAAGTATCAATAAAGAGCGTAACATGAAAAGACAACTTTCAAAGAGAATTAAAAGAAATATTGCTCCAAAAGAAGATGTTAAAGTTATTCCAAGAGAAGGTGAGACTGCACAAGAAGTCAAACCTGTAATCTATGCAGACTCAAGAGAAGGTAATTCTAAAGTCCTAAGAGAGCTTGATAAATTAGATGTTGATATTAAAGTCAGGGGACTTGCTGTAGCTGATTACCAGGTTAGCGATGAAGTGGCAATTGAAAGGAAAACTGTAAGCGATTTTATAGGCTCAATTATTGATAAGAGACTGTATAAACAGGCAAGAGAGCTTGTTGAAAATTTCAGAAAACCAGTTATTATAATTGAAGGAGAAAATCTCTACTCATCGTTAATTCATCCAAACGCCATAAGAGGGGCAATGGCATCTCTTGCTGTTGATTTTGGTATTCCTATAATTCCAACAAGATCAGAAGAAGACACAGCAGCAATGATAACAAGAATCGCCATTAGAGAGCAGATTCATGAAAGGACAGATATTCAAATTAGAACAGAAAAAAAACCGCTTACTCTTTACGAGCAGCAACTTTACATTGTTGAATCACTGCCTAATATTGGTCCAGTAACTGCTAAAAAACTTCTTGAAGAATTTGGATCTGTAAAGGGAGTTGTAAATGCTTCCGAAAGCGAATTGAAAAAAGTTGAAGGAATTGGAAATAAAATAGCGCAGAAGATCAGGGAAGTCGTAAGCTCTGGTTTTGGGGAAATTAAAGTTAGTAAGACAAGAAAACTAACTGAAATTGATGAAAAGAGTAAATAGAATTCAATGTTAATATAAGATTTATTTAATTATTTAAAGAAGGAGAGGGAATTATTGAGAATTATAATGGATAAAAAGGGCAAAAAATACATTGCCCGTGACGATGAATTTCATACAAATTACGGTTTCATAAAAAAAGAGGATATGGAGAATGGAAAGCCAGGTGATATACTTAAAACACATTTAGATCACGATTTTAAGGTATTAAAGGCCAATATTAACGATTATATTGACTTAATGGAGCGGAAATGCTCTATAATCTTACCTAAAGATATTGGATTAATTACAGCTTACACTGGAATGGGCTCTGGAGATCGTGTTCTTGATGCTGGAACAGGTGCAGGAGCAACAGCATTACATTTTGGAAACATAGTAGGTGAAAAAGGCTGCGTTTACTCTTATGAAATTAGGGAAGACTTCAGCGAAATTGCAAAGCGTAATGTAGAAAAATTTGGGCTTCAAAACGTTGAAATTAAAAATAGAGATGTAACTGAAGGAATTGAAGAAGATGATCTGGACGTTATATTTTTAGACCTTCCAAAACCATGGGATGTAGTTGAAAATGCCAAAGATCATCTTAAAATTGGAGGTTTCATTGCAACTTACACTCCATACATTGAACAGGTGCAGATACTGCACAGAGTGCTTAAAAAATTCGAATTCTCTAATATTATGACTATTGAATGTATAATACGTGAAATAGAAGTCAAAAATAAAGGTACACGACCAAAAACCAGAGGTGCAAGCCATACTGGATATCTCACATTTGCAAGAAATTTATAAATAATTTTAATGAATAATAGATAAATCAGAAAGTAAAATAATTGATGGTGTGTTTATGGGCTTCAGTCAAGAAGATATTATTTCAATAAGGGACTTTGATAGAAAAGATATAGAATATATTCTTAGAGTTTCAGAAAAGATGGAACCAGTTGCAAGAGCAAAGGAGAAATCAGATGTTTTATCTGGAAAGCTTCTTGGAATGCTATTTTACGAGCCATCAACAAGGACCCGTTTATCATTTGAAGCTGCCATGAAAAGGCTCGGAGGCAGTACCATTGGATTTGCTGAATCTGGGACAAGTTCAGCTACTAAGGGTGAAAATTTAAACGATACCGTTAAAATTGTAGGAGAATATTCTGACGCACTTGTTATAAGACACAACATGGAAGGTACAGCCCGTTATGTGGCTAATCTTGTTGATGTTCCTGTTATTAATGCTGGAGATGGTGCAGGACAACACCCAACCCAAACACTTCTTGATCTTTACACCATGAAACGAATCCTTGGAAAAATTGATGGTCTGCATCTCTCTTTAGTTGGGGACCTTAAATATGGAAGAACTGTTCACTCCCTAGCCCATGCATTAACCATGTTTGACGTCGAAGTGAGTTTTGTATCTCCAAAAGAGCTTAAAATGCCGAGGGAAATACTTCACGACCTTGATAAAAGTGGAATTGAAGTGTATGAAACAGATGATGTAAATGATGTTCTTGATAAAACTGATGTTCTTTATGTGACAAGGATTCAAAAAGAAAGATTTCCGGATCCTGCAGAATATCAAAAAATCAAAGGGGCTTATACAATTGACTCAAAACTCCTTGAAGGAAGCGAAGCTATCGTTATGCACCCATTACCACGTGTTGGTGAAATAACTCACGATGTGGACGATACAAGATACGGAAAATACTTTGAACAGGCTTTTTATGGCGTTCCAGTTAGAATGGCACTTTTAAAGTCTTTGATAAATAAATAAATTAAAAATAAAATTAAGTAAAATAAAATATTTTAGGCACTCCACATAGCATCTTCTAATAGATTGAGTTCACACTGGAGGTCTATTATATTTGTTCTTCCTTTTCCTCTTCCTCGAGAGATTGTTTTTGTTGAAATTAGTCCAAGCATCTCTAATTCATTTATAAAGTCAAATATTCTTCTGTATGAAACAGAATCGCCCTTTGAAACTTCTTTATAAACCTCATAAAGCCTACCAGAGGTAATTTCCTCTTTTCGCTTTGTTAAGTAAAGTAATGACTCTAAAACCTTTTGCTGCTGGCTTGGAAGGGTCATTATAATATCTGTAACTTTATTATGCTCAATGTAATCTTTTGCTTCCCTTACATATTCTTCACGCACAGTTTCTGAACTTTTTTCGTCTGCAAGTTCACCTGAAGTTCTAAGAAGATCAAGAGCATATCTTGCATCACCCTCTTCTTTTGCAGCCATTGCTGCACAAAGTGGAATTACATCATCATTTAAAACTTTTTCTTTAAATGAAAGGTCTGATCTTTCTTTTAAGATATCAACGAGTTGTTGAGCATTGTATGGTGGGAAAACAATTTCACGATCCCTTAAACTGCTTTTAACACGTGGTTTTATGAACTTTTTAAATTCAACATAGTTACTAATAGATGCAATTGCAACGTTATCAGTTCTTGTAAGGGTGTATAAAAGTCCATCACCATCATTTTTAAGTAAAATATCAATTTCATCAAGAAGGATAATTAAAATTAGATCCTTTCCAAAAACATTCTTTTTAAAGAGGTTTCTAAATGAGTGAATAACTTCTGCCTTGGTCCATCCCCTGTAAGGAACATTTTGACCTAATTGCTGGCATAAATGAGCTATAACCTGGTATTCAGTAGTGTAATCAGTACATCTTACATATTCTACCCTTACATTTATGCCTTTATCCTTTGCAACCTGGAGCAGCTGTTTTTTTGCAAATTTTGCTACTGCAGTTTTTCCTGTACCTGTTTTACCGTATATTGTGATATCTGAAGGAGTTACATTATTTAAGGCTTCTATCCAGTACTTCGCAACGGACCTTATCTGTTCTTCCCTGTGAGGTAATTTATCAGGTAAAAACCTATGATCCAGATATTTTTTACACTTAAAAACAGTGTTTTTTTCTCCAAGTTCTTCAAAAATATTCATTCTATCCACTCATCATCATTATGGAAGCATTTATAATCAAATAATATACTTCAAAGTTGTAAAGAGAAACAAGTTACACTTGAAACACTTGAAATGTTTCTCCGTCTATACATTGTTTTCAAACAATATAAATGTTCAAACAGAGAGGTGCATTTCAAGTGTAAAAATAATAATATTTTGAAAATTAATATTACATTTTCACAGAATAAGACATCCATTTCAAGTGTAAAAATAATAGAATTCCAAAATTTTTTCATTCTATTATGAGACATCCATTTCAAGTGTAAAACGCAATTTCACTATATAATTCTTGTTTTATATTACATATTCTAAACAAAAATATTAACATTAAAAATATTATTTTTTTAAAACTGCTTAAATGTAGTTTAATCTATTAAAAAGCAATATTGATCTATCATATCATATAATAATATTTATAATATATTTATAAATCTAAAGGAAGATTATAAAACATGTTATTTTTTTGATATATTGAGACATCCATTTCAAGTGTAACTAAAAATCATTTGCAATATCAAATTAAAACTATTATTTCAAGTGTAAAAATATATTTTAAATCAATTATTTTTTTTATTTATATTTCAAGTGTAACCATCAAAAAGTCGTTGGATAAATTAGTTCATTTCGTGGTTTAATATCAAAAATTGGACATATATTTCAAGTGTAAAATAGAGAAAAAATTAGTTAAGTTATTGATAACAATTTCAAGTGTAAATTGAATTTATTATTACCATAAAAACTAGAATAGATTTACTTCAACTTCAAGTGTATCTAAAACAAATTTAATTAGAATTATTAAAACATAAACAGAGTGTAAATAATTCAAATTCAATTATGTTTAAAATAGACAATTTGAACTATGCTTCAATTAACTTATAATTTTGTTAATGATCTTTATTTCAGCTACCAAAACATTTTTAATTAAGCTTTATTTAGTTTTCAAGTCCTGCTAAATGGCTAAAAATTAAGTAATTGAATTTTTAGTAAACATCTCTATAAATTTTATTTAAATAATATAACTTTAGATAATTAACAGATACAATGATACATTTTTAGATCTTTAAATCTTAAAATTACATATAAATGCCCTTTTTAAGTTTTAAGGCATGGAACTTATATTTTAAAATCATAAATTTTATAACATAACTACTATAAATCTTAAAGTACTTTATATCACTTGAAATATAACTTCATATATTTAATCAATAATTAAATGAAATAGAAGTTAAATGTTCCTTATTTTGCTAATTTATAGTTGAAATTTTAAATTTTAATTAATTTAAACAAAAATAAACATTTAAACTCTTTAATCTAAAAAAATCAATTACTTGAATAACTAAATCTATCTGATATTCATTTAATTTTACTATATTTTTAAATTAATCTAAAACAATGATTCACATTTTTTTTAGTTTATTAAGTGATTTACAATTATTATCAATAAATTTAAGCTTAAATATAGATTATTAAGAACTAATTCAAGTGTAAATTAATTTCAAAAGACATGCATTTCAACTGTAACAATAAAATTTTTTCTGAAATTCTATAAAATATCAAGTAGTTTTAGATTGTAGCAATATAGTAACATTAAATTTACAGGAAGTTGTATATTCTATGATATCACTTAAAATATTAAATTAAGGACTTAAAGAGATTCTTCAGTCATCAACTGAGATATTTATGACTATTAAGCTTATTATTGTCTATTATTTTGTATTTTGGAATGTTTCAAGTGTAAAATATTAATTATAAAGAGCTTTTAGACTAGTTCTTAACAGGATCTATGTTTAGTTATCTAATTTATATAATGACCTATATTAAGCTCAATTAAAAAATTAAATCAAATTTACTATCTATTCTAAAATTATAGTATAGATATACTAATTACTAATTTTATAATTCATTATGACTAATGAATAAAATTTAGTTAATGTATTGAGTTTTTGATTACATTCAACCTGTCAGCTGAATTCAAAAGAATACAAAATATATTCAATAAAATACTGCTTATTCAAAAAACTTTAGAATATCTAATTGTAGTTTAAACTATGATCTTACAAGTACTTTTCAAATACATTTATTTTACAAAAAGAAGCTAATAATAAATATAATCAAACTTTAAACAGTTTTAAAAAGATATATAATTTAAAAATAGAGTAATGAAATTAATATTTTTGACTGAAAATGTGTAATTGATGGCCTCTAAATACTAAAAAATTAATTTTTATTTCATATTTTTCATTTACACTTGAAATGTATGTCTTTCTTACTAATTTTTTGAAATTGATCTACTAAATTTATGTTACACTTGAAATTTATCTCTTAAATTGATAAAAAGTATTACAATTTAGAGAAATGATAAATACATTAAAAAAGCTAAAAATAGAATAATGAATTAATTTCATTAATTAGAGAAAAAAAATGGCTTATTCTAGTAAAAAATTGAAAAATAAAATTTAAAAATATATTTAGTATAAACTAGTTCTATATCCTTACTTACATTAGACATCATCTATTTACAGAAATATTGTTAAATGGAAATAATCTTTCTTTAAACGTACATGTTATCATGGGGACTGTTGGATCTTTCTTCATGAACTCCAAAATCCATTTGTATTTTCCATATCCCCTGGAGTTTGGCACGGAATATTTTCTTTACAGTGGAAATCAATCTGTCCTTGCTTAAACCATCTTCAAATATTTCATCTGTAATGAGAAAGCTTTGCAAAATGTTTTCTGGATGGTGTAACTGGAAATCAACGAAGTGGTTATTTAAAAGAAATCTGAAATCCCACATAAATTCTTCTCTTTTTTCGTTGCTCAATTTTTTTAATTCCGTTTGATGTTCTGGACTTACGTTAGTAGCACATGCTATTAATATCATGTCATCTTTGCCTTTAGGCTGAACCACGTCTAAAACATGGTCTTCAGGGTAATTAATTATAAAATGAAAATTTGCATTGTCATCAGGGACCTTCTGCCTGAAAAGACCCTCATCCGAGAGCCATTTTTGAATCCTATTTTCTATTTTGGACATTTTAACACCTATACTTCAAATGTAACTATTTTATTAACAGTTAATATATTAGTCATGCTGATTAAATAATTTTTAGGAAAACAAATTCAAATTAATTATCTAAAATATAATTCTAGAATTTTGATTTTAATCTATTATCAGTAAGGGATTTTATGATCATTGAGCCAGCGATTTTACTAAATAATTTAGCTAATTTTTTGTTTTTAGAATATAATACCATTCCTCAAGGTATTTTATTTATAATCATAATAGCTTTAGCTCTTGATATCTTATTTGGAGAATTTCCATCAAAAATACATCCTGTAGTCTGGATTGGGAAATCTATAGATTTTTTGAAGGGTTATTTAATTGATTATAGAAGTAAAATTTCCGGTTTAATATTAACAACAGTTTTACTAATGATTTTTACACTTGCAACTTATGTTATCATCGATTTATCACTAATAAACTATTTTATTTACATATTTATTTCAGGAATTATTTTAACAACTACATTTGCAATTAAAGGCCTCATTAAATCTGCATATGGTATAAAAGATGATTTAGATACTGATATTAATACTGCAAGAAAAAATATGTCTTATCTTGTAAGTAGGGATACAGAAGAGCTATCAAGTGAAAAAATAGTATCTGCAACGGTAGAAACATTAACTGAAAACATTACAGATTCAGTTACAGCTCCACTTTTTTATACGTTCATTTTTGGAGTTCCAGGAGCAGTTGCCTATAGAGTTGTAAATACACTTGATGCCATGGTGGGCTATAAAAAGCCTGAGATTATTAAAATAGGCTGGTTTCCTGCAAGGCTCGATGATGTCCTGAATTATGTGCCTGCACGGATTACTGGAATTCTAGTCGTGATTGGTGCACTAATTCTGCGTATGGACTGGAAAAATTCCTATAATATAATGAGAAGAGACGCGAGAAAGCCAGATAGCCCGAATTCAGGTTTTACTATGGCTGCAGCAGCAGGTGCACTTCAAGTAAAACTTGAAAAAACAGGTTATTATCAAATTGGTGATGATTTAAGTCCTTTAAAATCAGATAAAATTTCAGAAGCAGTTTTACTTACTAAAGTTACAATAACTTTATTTTTGATATTTTCATTTATTTTCTATGGATTTATCATTTATTTAATAAAAATAATCATAATTTAGAATCAATAAACTAAGAACATTGAACTCTCATTTAGAAGATATACATTTGTAATATAATGTATTATGCGGTAAATAAATTGATTATGTCTTGAATTGCATCTGTTTTTGAAAGAATTGAAATTTTAAAGCCTTCCTTTAAAATATCTTCCTGCATTGGAATGGTTATATTTCCATTTTCATAAACTGCAACTATTATATAATCCTTGTTTGGGCTTAAATCACCTATTCGCTGACCTATTACTGATTTATTGGTGACAGTTATATCAAGAAGTTCAGCATCACCCTTTCCTAAAACTACTAAATCAGCAATTTTTGGCCTTAAAATAATCTTTTCAAGATAACTTGCTGCTGTAAGTTCAGGACTTATTGCAAAATCAATACCTGCTTTTTTAAAAGCTTTTGAATGGTTATAGTCACTCAATCTGGCTATAACTTTAGGTACACCATAACCTTTTACCAGAATACACGAAAGTAGGTTTACCTCATCGTTTCCTGTGGCTGCAACAAAGACATCTGCATCTTCTATATTTGCATTATTCAGCGTTTTGCTGTCTGTACCGCTTCCACATATAATAAGTGCGTCTAATTCCTCAGCAGCTTTTCTACATAGGTCTTCGTCATATTCAATTAAAGTAACATCTTGATCATCCGAAATCAAATAAGAAGCAAGATTTAGGCCTACTCTTCCACCACCAAGTATAACTATATACATTTTTATTCTCCAAGACTAAATAAGATATGAGTATGGTTATTCTAACAAATTAAAGAATATTAAATACTAGTATCATCTAATAAGCTTTTATAATAGAATTTTTGATATTATACTAATGTAAATATAGCTATTAATTGATATCAGAGAAGTTTAATACATACTAATCATTAATTTATAAACATGAAAATATTTATAAATTTTGTAGTCTCTGAAGTGAATAGATGAATAAACCGCAACTAAAAGGTGCGTGTTCATAAATAAATTATTTTTTAGACTAATTATTAATCTCTTTAAATCAGGAAATAGCCATAATTTATCTTTATTTTAACATTGATTTTATACATTTTAGGGTTAATTTTTGACGAACTCAATTAAGATCCTTGAAGAGCAATCATATAATAATCTTGAAAGTTACTCTTTGCAGGCTAATCCATATATTCCATTTGATAATCTAAAAACTATTTGTATAATGCCTGCATAATAACAATAAAAATATATTGTAAAACGATAAATAATATGCTATGATCAATATATTAATTGAGGTGTTTGTATTATGAAAGGAGAATCAACAATTTTTTTAAGAGGACTTATTTTTATTATGGGGATAACGGTATTTGCTTTATGGATAATTGGTGCGTATTGGTTTGCAAATAGATTGATAGAGGGAGAATTAATGTATTCACAATTTGTTATTTTACTGGGTTTAATTATACCGGCGATTCCGTTTTTCTTTGCTCTTTATCAGACTTTAAAACTTTTAAACTTCATTGACAAGAATAAAGCTTTTTCTAATTTATCCGTAAATGCTTTAAAGAACATAAAATATAGTGCAATCATAATCAGTATTTTGTATGTTATAGGCATGCCAATTGTATATTTAATTGCAGATAAAACCGATGCCCCAGGTCTTATACTAGTTGGATTAGCTATTACATCTGCGCCAGTTGTGATAGCAACCTTTGCGGCTATTCTTCAGAGGCTTCTGCAAGATGCTATTAATATTAAAACAGAAAACGATTTAACGGTCTGAGGAAATAACATGGGGATTATAATTAATATTGATGTGATGTTGGCTAAACGGAAAATGAGCGTCACTGAACTATCAGAAAGAGTTGGAATAACGATGGCCAATATTTCTATATTAAAAAATGGAAAGGCAAAAGCAATTCGATTTTCAACTTTAGCGAAGATTTGCGATGCTTTAGACTGTCAGCCTGGAGATATTTTAGAATATAAAAGTGACGAGACCAATTAAGGATAGCACGAATTAGATGAAATTTAAAATATAGTTATAATAAAATAATATCTCAATTTGTTTTATAATTTGAGATATACAATTTTGAATTCCTCTTCATCATGTTAAATATTTTAAATAGTATAAAATTGACATTTAGTCATCAAGTTAAGAAATTACAAATAATTAGAGTATTATACACTAAATACGATCTAAATAAAGAAATAACGAAGATTTTTCGTAGTATTTTATAATTGTAGAATTTTTGAGGTAAATTATGAAAACAGCCATAATTACAATAACTGAGGATGCAAGGAAACTCGCTTTAAAACTTAAAGAAAATTTGGATGGAGATCCTACAGTATTTTCAGTTGAAACATTCAATAAAAACGTTAAAAAAGTCTTAAGTGAGCACATTGGATACTTTGATTGTATAATTGGCATAATGGCAACAGGAATTATGGTAAGAAACATTTGTGGCCTTATAAAAAATAAGGGAGAAGATCCTGCAGTTCTGGTTATGGATGATCAGGGTAAATATGTTATTAGCTTGCTTTCAGGGCATTTTGGTGGTGCAAACGGAATTGCACTTAAAATTGCGCAGATTTGTGGTGCTGAACCAGTTATAACAACAGCAACTGATACTCATGGAAAAATAGGAATTGATGTATTGGCTCGAAAATATCACATGGATATCGATGATTTTAAAAAGATTAAGGCCATTAATTCAGCTTTAATCGAAAATAAAGTCGATTTATTTGTTCCACCAGAATATGAATTTATTTTTGAAGATCCAATGGTTAGAGGTTCTTATAATAAGCGTAAATCATTAAATGAACTAAAAGCACGCTTTAATGATGTATCAATTATTTTAAAACCTAAAAAGCTGGTTGTAGGTATTGGAGCTCGTAAAGGAATAAAAACGGATAAAGTGCAGAAAGCTATTTTTGAAGCAATGAAATTACTTGATTTACCTCTCGAAAGGATTAATGCAATATCAACGGCAGAAATTAAGGAGAATGAAGCCGGTATAATTGAAACAGCGTCAAATTTAGAAGTTCCGCTTGAAATAGTTAAAATTGATGAAATTAAAAGGTTAAAAAATGCTTCTTTATCTTCTTCTGTATTTGTTTACAAAAAATTCTATATTCCCGGAGTTTGTGAGCCTGCAGCATTAATTGCAGCAGGAGAAAATTCAAGGTTAATATTTAAAAAAACATCATATGATGGCGTTACAATTGCAGTAGCAGTGTCTTCTAATGATTAGATTTCTTAATTAAGATATATTTGAAGATCAGAAAAAATTTTATAAAATATTGATAATTAGATTTAATAAAATTAAAATGCATGATATTTTAATTTAATATTTGAAATTCTTTTAATTGGTGAAACTTGATTTTATACCAAAAGGTTTTTAGTTTATAAAATATAAAACATAATAGTTAGACTATTTTATACATTATTTAGTTTGATTATTATGGAGGTTTTATTATGAATGAAGAGTCATTTGGTCGAGTTAATGAAATATTACAGCACATAATGGGAGATACAAGCGTACCTCGTAACATTAGAAGAGCTGCAGAAGAATCAAAGGAGATTCTGGATAAGGATGATGACGATCCTACAGTTCGTGCAAGTACTGTAATTTCAATTCTTGATGAAATTAGTAATGATCCTAACATTCCTATACATGCAAGGACACTTATATGGAATGTTTTAAGTGAATTAGAGTCTGTTAGAGACTAAAATAAATTTTAATTTCTAATATAAATTATTTTAAAATGTAATTATCAGCAAATGCTGATATTTCAAAATTCTTTCTTCTATTTCTAATTTTAGTTATTTTTAAACTCTTAATAGTACATATAACAATTTAGATCATTTTTTATTAAAGGGAATCTATAAGTTTAAAATATGAGCTACAAACTGTGTTTTAGCTATATCTTCTATAAATTGAGCAAGTAAAGTTGCCTCATCAAGGCTTATACCCGCAGCAACCACACCGTGGTTTTTCAAAATTACAGCATCTTCGCTTTTCATTATATCTGCTGTATCCTTTGCAAGTTCGCTGCTTCCTGGCTTTGAATATTTTACTGAACTGATATAGGGATTCTCGATCTTACCAAAGCCTTCTAATCTTTTTAATTCCTTCTCTGACATTGAAAATCCTGCTGCATAGGGTGAATGGGTATGAACTACTGCATTTATGTCATTTCTTTCATTGTAAATTCCAAGATGCAAAAAAGTTTCAGAAGAGGGTTTACCTTCTCCTTCAAGGGTATTTCCATCCATGTCCACTATTACAATGTCATTAGTCTCAACCATTCCTTTAGAAATCTCACTTTTTGTAATAGCTACCTTCGAAACTCCATCTTCATAAAATCTACAGCTTATATTGCCTGATTTGCCCGGAGTAAGTCCACTATTGCTAATGTAATGTGAAGCATCAACTAAATTTTTTATAATTTCTTCCTTGTTCATTTAAATCCCTTTTAAATATTCTATTAGTTATTTAACAAATGAATAAATCTATAAATAAAACAAATCTTAAGCAAATTTCAGTAGCTTAAATGAACCCTGATGGATTACAGGAACCTGTGCACATGTAGGCATAATATTATAAATTTTCTGGAACTCTGTTTGAGACTGGAAAGTACCTGAATTTATCATGTGAATTCCTTTATGCTTTTTGTAGGCGTTAATATGTACGTGTCCAGTATGGAAAACGTCTGGAACTTCTTCTATAACCAGATGATCTTCATATTCTGATGCAAGAGGAGTTCTTTCACCATATATTGGTGCTAAATGCCGTTTTTCCATGAGTTCCCTCATTATAAGATCAGATTGCTGGTGCGAAAATCCATTAATAGACATTGCCATATCGTCAAAGCTTCTACCATGATATATGAGAACATTGAGCCCATCAAGGCTAACAATTCCAGGGTTACTTACAAATTCGGCATTTTTAAGCTCATATAGTGATTTTGCATACTTTTCTGAGATTGCAGGCTGTGGCTCAGCCAAACGAGAAGCATCGTGGTTTCCAGGCGATATAACTATTTTAATGTCAGTTCTTATTTCACCAAGTAATCTAGCTGCTTCATCATACTGTCCATAAATATCTTTAATTGTAAGTTCCTTTTCTTGATGAGGATAAATACCAATTCCATCTACAAGATCTCCGGCTATAACCAGATATTTAACATTGTTTGCAATTTCTTGCTGTCTATCGTCACCAAAATCTCCATTAATCCATCTTATAAATCTGTTAAATGCATTTTCAAGGAAAGTAGAGCTTCCAATGTGAACATCTGATATAAAGACTGTTGAAAAGTCCACAGGCTTTTCATCAATTCTTGGAATTCCCGGATGCACAATATCAGAAGCTATCATAAGAGAGCCTTTTTTACTACCAATAATTCCAACGATCTCATCTTTAACGATCTTTTCTGCTTTTTTAAAAAGATCTTCATTATCTTTATGCACTAAAAAGCTTGTATCGCCTGTTTCATCTTCAATTTCAATGATTTTATGACCATTTTTGGTTGAATTAATCTCATTTACTATTCCAATTAGTTTTATAGTTTCTTCATTTTTCCTTATTTTATTTATAGGCCGGTGATCTTTTAATTCACCTCTTTTGCTAAGAACATTCTTTAATTTATTATATCTGCTGTTAAAATAAGTAGTAAAGTCTTTAATTTCTCCACTTGTATATGATTTTTTACTTGTATCTTGAATTACGTGAAAATCAAATGGTCTTCCTGTGTCAAATCTACTTTGTGAAGGTTTAAGTCCTTCATCTGGAATTTCTTCTATTTCATCATTAACATTCAGAATATTCTTTTTAAGATATTCATCTAGTATTTCTTCGGTTATAATGAATATCTGGTTTCCAGAATACTGCAAGTGATTAATGAATGAATCAGCAAATTGGAGAGAATCTTCATGCATTTTTATGCGTTCATATGCTTTATCGTTAATAAGAATGCCGGCATTGGTAAATTTTGAAATGATATCGCTCATGACTACCTCGTACAAAGCTTTTTAATTATATATATCCATCATATTATAATTAGTAAACGGATACTAGTAAAATGTTAGGTTATGTAATAAATATAAAATTATATTATATGCTGATTAAAAGGAATAGACAACTCTTAATAATCAAAAAAGGGTAATCCACTAATATATTCAATTTTAAAAATAAATACTATACTTAATATTTTTATCAAATTATGTTCATAATAAATTGCTTAAACACTGCAAATGATTATATGTGTCTTTATGGTTTAAATAAGACGGTATACAATTTGTTAAAAGATAAGTCGCTATAAAATTATTTTAAAAAAATTATGTTTTATTTAGTAAAATGTTTAAACACCGTAATTATATATAACATATAATCATGATTAATTTTTATAATAATATAAATTTTGAATATTTAAAATAAAATTTTTACCACAAAAATTATAGTAACTAATAGAGAATATCATTATAAAAATCAGGGAATCATATTAAGGGTGATAATTTGCCAAGAATCATTAAATTTATACTTTTTCTAGTACTCTTTGGAATTGTATTTGAGTTAGGACTCCTTAGCTCTTATACTATAGTCACAGCACAACCCCCCGATGTGGGAGAGCTTATGGAGATGCAGGTAACAAAGCTAAGTGAACTTTGGGGAAGTATAGCGGGTTCAGATAATGGAACCACTGCAAAGTCAACTAAGGTTACTAACATTGATGCAGTTGCAAATGATCTGAAAGCTAAAACTCAGCTAAATGGAATCAATGTTGATACACTTTCGGCTACTCTGCCTGATAGTTCAACAAGTGATACAATGAACGTTACATTAACTGCAACTGGTTATAAAGAAATCATAAATGGTGGAAACAGCACTGGAAATGCTAGCGGTGGACAAATAGTCATAAAACAAAGTGAGACTTATTCAGTAACCGCAACAGCTATGGCTAAAAAGAAATCTAAAGGGGTAGAAGTTGACGTTAATACAATACAAATAACTGCACTTAAAAAAATGTACCAGTAACTCTATTCTTTTAGGATATTAATATTGCTTAAGGGCTACAAAGCCCATAAATCTTTTTTATTTGGTGATTAAATGATCAAAGTTGTGGGCATTGGCCCTTCTCGTGAAGATATGACCCTAAGGGCTTTAAATGCTATTAAGGAAGCAGATGTAATAATTGGATATAAAGCATATATAAAACAGATAGAAGACTTAATTGAAGGAAAAGAAATATTTAAAAAAGGAATGGGCGACGAAATAGAGCGCGCAGAAATAGCTGTACAAAAAGAAAGAGAAGGAAAAAAAGTCGCGCTCATAAGTTCAGGGGATCCTGGTGTTTTTGGAATGGCTAATGTCTTTTTTCAGTTAATAGGCAAATATGAAGGTGTTGAAGTTGAAGTTATTCCCGGTGTAACAGCAGCATCTTTTGCAGCCTCAAAACTTGGTGCACCTCTTCATGATTTTGCAGTTATCAGTTTAAGTGACATTTTAACTCCTCTATCTGAAATAAAGCGTAAAGTAGAATCTGCAGCAAAGGGAGATTTTGTCATAGCTATTTATAATCCTTTAAGTAAAACTAGAAAAGATCCTTTTGAAGAAGCATACAAAATCCTTATAGAAAACAAAAAAAGCTCAACTCCAGTTGGTATTGTAAGATCCTCAGAAAATGGTGTAAATACCACTATTACAACTCTTAAAGAGCTTAAAGATCATGAAATCAACATGTCCACTACGCTTATTATTGGAAACTCAATGACTTATATTCAGGACGGACGTTTAGTAACTCCAAGAGGTTACGTAGTTAGATCACAAATACATCCTCTTTCAAGAGAGTTTTATGAACGATTCTTAGAAGGAGATATAATTGAAGGACCTAATGTAGAATGTGATTATTATCCCTGCCATAGGGGTGGAGAAAACTGTACTTTCTGCTACTGTCCATTTTATCCATGCGGAGACAGCTCTACTGGGGGTAAATGGATAAAAGAAAAGGGAGTATGGAGCTGTGAGGACTGTATCTGGATTCATGAAGATAAAACTGTAGAATGTATAATGTCTAAGCTTCCTGAAATTATAGGGGAAGTAGATGATCTTAAAAAAAGAAAGAAAGCGCTCTTAAAATTAAGAAGAGAGTGTATTCAATCTGCTAAATAACTATAACTATTTTATTTTTCTATTTAATTTTAAAAATTTTAAATTTTATTTTTACCAAAAGTATAATATTACTTTTTAACATATAATTAACACGTAGTAGAATGATAAAAAAAGATAGATGAATTTTCATTTAAAGTTTTTTAATTTAAAATCCATTTCATCTTAATTGATTTAATATTATAATTAAAAGTGGGTGATATTATGGCTAGAGTGCTGATAACAAATTTAAAAAGTAAGGATAATCTTCAAAAAGCAGTTTTTAGAGCGAACCCTAAAGAAATAATAATAATATCAAATAGGAAGGCTAAATACAGTGATTTTGATGTAAAAACAAGATATTTAAAGGTTAAAAATCAGTTTGAAGATGTTATACATAAGATAAATGAAGTTTTAAAGTCATCAGAAGATATCATAATCATAGTTAAGCCTGATAGCATTGGTACTTACATTCTCTGGCTTGCAAATATATATGCCTTAAATCCCGCATTTATAATAAGTCATGGGGAAATTCAACAGGTTCCACTTCTTGGGAAAGGAGAAGTATCCGAAGTTGAAGGTGACATATTAAAATTAGCAGACTGTCATGGGTTTATTGATCCACTTTCAATTAATAAAGAATTTGGAATATTAGAAGATGATGCTAAAATGTATCTGGAGAATTTCTCAAAAATGGGAATATTGAAGTTCATTAAAACAAAAGATTTTGAAGTTGGAGACCTTAAAGATCATCCTTATTATAATACAGACCTTTTAGAAAGGGGAAAAGATATAGAAAATCTCTACATGGTTACAGAACTTGGAAGAATGGTTCTTTATGTCATTTTAACTGAAAAATAAATTTAATTAAATGGAATAGAAATTAGATTTCTAATTTTATTATTCTGTCAAATGGACGGGAAGTCCACCGAATTAAATATTTAATTCGATGATTCTATCAAAATCTTCGATTTAACAAATATAAAAATTAAATACCAATTTTAATATTTCCATTAAATACCAGTACTGCATCCCCTTCCATGAATCCCCCAAGATCGCCGTCTTTTTCATAAACTTCAATCATTAGATCTCCACCCGGAAGATGGACTAAAACATTTTTATCAACGACTCCAAGCTTAAAAGCACCTATAACGCATGAAGTAGCACCTGTACCGCATGCAAAGGTTACACCAGCTCCACGTTCCCATGTGATCATATCTATTTCACTTCTACTAATTATTTTAACAAAATGCACGTTTGTTTTTTGTGGAAATGCTTCATGAGTTTCAATTACTGGACCCACTTCACTTAATGGTACTTCTTCGAGGTTTTCAGAAAATATAACTGCATGAGGATTACCAACACTAACTGCGGTCACTGTATAATTTTTTCCTTCAACCTTAAGTTCTTCTTCAATAACTTCCTCTTTTCCGCTTATCATTGGAATTTGAGATGGTTTAAAGGTAGCAGTACCCATATCTACTTTTGCTGATGAAACATTCCCATCTTCGATGCTTAAGGTAACTTTTTTTGTCCCTCCAAGAGTTTCAACATCAAGATATTCTTTCTGAAGTATTCCGTTATCATAAACGTATTTTGAAAAGCATCTTATCCCATTTCCACACATTTCAGCTTCAGAACCGTCAGAATTAAAGATTCTAAATCTTATATCCTCAGTTGATGAAGGACATATAAATATAACTCCGTCTGCTCCAATTGAAAATCCACGTCTGCAAAGCTCAAAAGAAATTTCATTCTTTTTGTCTTCTGGGATTATTTCGCCTTTTGTTTCATCAATTATAATGTAATCGTTTCCGAGTCCATGCATTTTTGAAAATTGAATTTCCTTTAAAGTCATCTTTTAATCCTCAAGTCTAAATTTATTTTAATAATCTTATTGGCACGTTCTGTTTTGCAAGAACATCTGCAAAAGTTTCTCTTTCCCTTACAACTTCGCTTTCGCCGTTATTTACAAGAATTTCCATTGTTCTAGGCCTTGAATTGTACTGGGAAGACATTGAAAATGCGTAAGCTCCGGCATTAAATATTGCGAGAATGTCCCCTTCTTCAAGTTCAGGCATTGGCCTATCTCTTGCAAAAAGATCTCCTGATTCACATACGTTTCCAGCAATGTCAATGGTTTGAGTGTTTTCTGCTTCTGGTTTATTTGCTGCTACAATGTGGTGGTAAGATCCATACATTGAAGGTCTTAAAAGAGTGTTAAATCCTGCATCTACACCTGCAAACTTCCGGTAGCTCTGTTTTATAGTATTTACTTTTGTAAGGAGCACTGAAGCATCTCCAACTATATATCGACCAGGTTCTATGCACATTGTTGGTTTTCCCATGTTGTATTCTTTTAATTTATCTTTAAAGAGATCTACTATCTCTTTTGAGAAGTTATTGAGGTCTAATTTCTTCTCATCAGGAGTGTAAGGTATGCCAAGGCCACCACCGAAGTCTATAAATTCTAAATTGATGTTTCCTTCTTCATGGACTCTTCCTGCAACATCCATGAGAGTTTTAACTGCAAGCATGAATGGCTCAGGGTCTAATATTCCTGATCCTATGTGTGTATGAATCCCAGCAACGTTATAACCCATATCTGCAGCTCTCTGGTAAACTTCAACTGCCTCTTCTTCCATTATACCAAATTTAGAAAGATCTCCCCCAGTTATGCAGTGCTCGTGATGTCCCGCACCAACTTTTGGATTTATTCTAAATGATATTTTAACTTCGTGAGGGTTACAGACTTTTGTAAGTCTGTGAAGTGCTGAAACTGAATCAAGGTTAATTATAACTCCTGAATCAACTGCAAATTTAAGTTCGTCATCAGTAGCGTTGTTTCCAGTATAAAGTATTCTTTGTGGATCAAAGCCAGCAAGAAGTGCTGTGTAGATTTCTCCTGGAGAAACAGCATCAATTCCACTTCCTTCCTGTTCAAGTATTCTCATTACAGCAAGGTTTGTGTTAGCTTTACATGCATAAAATATTTTAAAATCATCATATTGACTTTTAAATGAGTTGTTAACTGTCCTGAAGTTTTCTCTAATTTTATTCTCGTCTATTACGTAAAGAGGAGTATCATATTTCTCTGTAAGCTCTACAGCATCAGCTCCACCGATGCTTAAATTTCCTTTTTCGTTGGTTTTAATATCAAAATCCATAAAATCATCTCCAAAAATCGAAAAATTTTTGGGGTTTCAAAATTCGTTTCGAATTTCAACAACCTCCAAAAAGAAGTAAATATTCAATATTTAACGTTCATTATATAAATTGTTTCACATTTAAGTAGAAAAATTGAAAATTAATCTAATTATTAATAGAATTAAGAAATAAAAAATTTAAATTTTTAGGCAAGTTTCCATATAAGGATCAGTATAAATCCAATTATTGCTATACCTGCAGTGATTGGTGAGCTACCTTGTATTATGGCCCATATTCCTCCGAATAATAGAAGTAAGACTCCTATCCAAAGAGATATTCTTTTTTGCTGTTCAGTTAAAGAGATCATAATTCTTCTTTATTTTATCTCTATATTAAGATTTCTAAAATAAAAAAGAAAATTTTCTTTTAAGAAAACTTCTGTAAAATAGTCTCTAAAACACAGGCTACAGTATCTATTTGGCCTTTTTCTATTATAAGTGGTGGTAAAAACCGTAAAACAGTATCTGCAGTGGCGTTTATAAGAACTCCCTGATCTCGAGATTGGGCTGCAATTTCTCCTGAATTAACACTTAACTCCATTCCAAGCATCATTCCAAAACCACGAACATCTTCAACTACTCCATAAAGCTTCGCCTGCTCCTCAAGTTTGTATTTTAGATATCCACCATTTTCTTTAGCTTTTATTAGCATACTTTCATCAACTATAGCGTTAATTGTAGCTATAGCAGCAGCACAGGCTAGTGGATTTCCACCAAATGTTGAAGCATGATTTCCAGGCTCAAATGCATCTCCTACTTCTTCACTTGCAAGAACTGCTCCAATAGGGAAACCACCACCAAGTGCTTTTGCAACAGTAGTGATATCTGGAGTTACATTGAATAATTGAGATGCAAACATCTCTCCAGTTCGCCCAAATCCTGTTTGAACTTCGTCAAATATTAAAAGAACGTCGTTTTCATGACAAACTTTTTTTAATTCTTTTAAATATCCATTTGGAGGTACAATTACACCTCCTTCTCCTTGTATTGGCTCAACGAGCACTGCAGCAGTATTTTCGTTGATATTTTGAGATACTTCTTCTATATCTCCGTAAGAAACGTGCTTGAATCCTTCTGGAAGTGGTTCGAATCCTTTTTTGTATTTATGCTGACCTGTAGCAGTGATCATGGCAAGAGTTCGACCATGGAATGAGTTTTCCATGGCTATTATTTCCCCTTTTCCTGTAAATTTCCGTGCAAGTTTTATTGCACCTTCATTTGCTTCTGCTCCACTGTTACAGTAAAATGATTTTGGATGAGGTGAAACTTCTGCCAGTAATTTTGCAAGTTCAACTTGAGGCGCAGTATAATATACATTAGATGTATGTATAAGTGTCTTAGCCTGATTACATATTGCTTCAACGACTTTTGGATGAGAATGCCCTACATTGTTTACTGCAATTCCTGCAAAGCAGTCTATGTAAGTATTTCCTTCAAAATCTTTAACTAACGCTCCTTTACCTTCTTTTAAGGCTAAGGGCTGTCGACCATAGGTTTGCATGACGTATTTTTTATCTAAATTTATAATTTCTTCTGTATTCATTTAAATCACCATTTGTAAAATTGAATTCGTGCTATTCAATGAACATGACTATATAATAGATTTGTTTCAAGCCCTATTAAAAACATTTGCAGAGCTTGAAAAAAGGATCAAAAGATTAAATGTATTAAACTATATATTAATAATGAAGTTTAATTATTATTTTTAAAATTATTTAAAATATTTGGTGAAAATATGAAAAAAGCGGTTATTGAAACAGATAAAGGAAACATAGAACTAGTATTATTTGATGAAGAAGCTCCAAATACAGTTGCTAACTTTGAAAAGCTTGCAAAAGAAGGGTTTTATGATGGACTAACTTTCCACAGAGTTATACCTAACTTTGTTATTCAAGGGGGATGCCCTAAAGGAGATGGAACTGGAGGGCCAGGCTACACAATAAAATGTGAAATAAATCCCCACAAACATGGCGCAGGAGCGCTTTCAATGGCTCATGCAGGTAAAGACACCGGTGGAAGCCAATTTTTCATTACACACTCCCCACAACCACACCTTGACGGCGTACACACCGTATTTGGTAAAGTCGTTAAAGGAATGGATGTTGTAAATAAAATCCAGCCAAGTGATGTAATGAACAAAGTTACGGTATTTGATGAATAATTTATTAATTAATTTAAGGGGCTATCCCTTACAAAACTCTTTTTTAATATTTAAAGTTTCTAAATAATCAACTAACTATTTTCAGTGTTAGGGCTTTGGTAGGGTAAAACAGAAATTAGAACCTTCACCTAAGGAAGATTTAACCCAAATACGGCCTCCATGGTGGTCAATAATTCTTTTTACAATAGATAATCCTATTCCTGCACCTTCATATTCTCCAATGGGGTGCAAGCGCTTAAATATCTCAAATATTTTATCAGTATACTCCTGTTCCATTCCAATACTGTTATCTGAAACTGAAAAAACGTATTCTTCATTTTCTTTATCTTCTTGTGCTGTAATATGGATTTTTGGGGGTTTATCTTTTTTACGGAACTTAATAGAATTAGTAATTAAATTTTGGAAAACACGTGTAATCTGGTCAAAATCTGCAGCAACTACTGGAAGCTGATCAGTAGTTACTTCAGCATCATTATCATCTATTAGAGACCTTAAATCCAATAAAGCTGCATTTAAAGATTCTTCTATATTGAATTCTTTAAATTGTATTCTAGATCCTACACGAGAATACTCTAATAAACCCTTAATCATATCTTGCATCCGAATTGCACCACTAACCATGTATTCAATATATTCATCAGCATCTTTATCTAATTGTCCTTCATAACGGCGTTTAAGTAATCCTGCATAGCTTCCTAGGGTACGTAGTGGTTCCTGTAAGTCATGACTTGTAATAAAAGCAAATTGACGTAGTTCATCGTTAGAACGTGTTAAATCTTCTATTAATGCCTCTCGTTCAATTTCTGCTAATTTAGTTTCTGTAATATCGTCTGCTACACCATACATTTTAACTGGATTATCTTCTTCATCTTTTAAAACAGTTCCTATGGCATGTATATATCTTATTTCTCCATTAAGCTGATTTATAATACGATGTTCAATATTATATGGTATTTTACCTTCTAAAGCTGTATTTAATGCATTATTAACTTTTTCAACATCTTCAGGATATGCTATTTCTAATAATTTCGAGGATGGGAGGTTGTTCTCTTTAATTCCATGAATTCGCTGCCATTCTCTTGAAAAGATAAATTCATCCTTTTTGATATTCCATTCATAGGCCCCAACCTTAGAAAGCTTAGTTGCCTCTTCAAGAATAGTTTCACTTCTTTTTAGATCTTCTTCAGCTTGTTTACGTTCAGAAATATCTCTTGCAATTACAGATATACCTGTAATCTTCCCATTTGAATCTCTAATTGGAGATAAAGTTACAGAAGCACTAAATTCGGATCCATCTTTTCTGATTCGTTTGCCTTCGTAATGTGATACAGTAATTCCTCTTTGTACCTTTTCCATGAGTATATAAACATTTTTCCATTCATCAGGGCTCATTAAAATAGATATATGTTTTCCTATGACTTCTGATGAGTTATAGCCATATATTTTCTCTGCGCCCTTGTTCCAACTTGTTATATTTCCTTCTAAGTCCTTACTTATTATTGCATCATCAGATGATTCAACAATACTCGCTAACTTACGGGTTTGTTGTTCAGCTAATACTTGCTCAGTTATATCCTGAACTGTTCCAACCATTTTTATAGGAGTACCTTCATTATCAAAAGTAACTTCACCATTTTCATGAACTATACGCTCGTTACCATCCCTTAGGACAATTTTATGGTTAATGCTGTAAGGTTTGCCTTCTAAAGCTTTTTTAACAGCGTTATCAACATAATTTTGATCATCAGGATGAACATAATTTAAAAAAGCATCGTAGGTCGCATTAAATTCTTGAGGGTGACGTCCAAAAATTCTGTAGATTTCGTCACTCCAGCATAATTCATTAGTTACAATATTCCAATCCCAGTTACCAAGATTTGCAATTCTCTGAGCTTCACTCAGCATTTTTTCGTTACTTCTGAGTTTTTCTTCGGCTTCTTTACGCTCAGTAACATCTCTGATAATCATACTTGTTCTATCATTTCCATTTCTGTCTTTAAATATTGATGTTGAAACATCACCTGGAAATTTAGACCCATCACTTCTAATAAAAGTTAATTCACCTTTAGTTTTACCAGTACTGGCTCTTTCTTCGAGCATTCTGGGTAATCTTGGATCTTCAATATCTAAAATACCTGATCTACCTAAATTACAGATTTCTTCTGCTGTATAACCAAACATCTCTTCTGCAGCTGAATTAGCCGTCAAAATCCGTCCATCTGGTGCAGTTAGTAAAATTGCATCTTCACTGTTTTCAATGATTGAACTGTATCTGATTTCATTTTCTTTTAAAGATTCATATGCTTCTTCTAGTTCCAAGGTACGTTCTTCAACTTGCTCTTCAAGATGATCTCGTGCTTGTCTTAATTCTTTTTCTAATTGTTTACGTTCCTGAATATCGTTAAAAATAAAGAGAAGATGATCTTTTCCATTTAATAAAAATCTACTAAAGTAATATTCAAACCAAACTTCCTTTCCAAATGTAGTTATAAGGTGACTATCGTCTCTTATTTCTCCACCATTTTCCATAACATTCCTAGCAGCGTCATATAGTCCCGATATCTTCCATGACTGGAGGAAATTATAATTTTGATTCATAAATTCTTTATAAGTAGATCCAATAATTTTAGCTGCAGCTTTATTAGCCATAATACATTGTCCTGATTTGTCATAAACAGCTATTCCTATTGGTGATGCGGAAATAATTCTCTGATTAAAATCTAGGGCCTCTGAAATTCTTTGTTCTATCATTTTACGTTCAGTAATGTCTTGAATAACCCCAAACATTCGTATGGGTTTATTATTTTCATCAAATGTGACTTCACCCTCACTGTGAATTATTCTTTCATCACCATCAGGGCGTATAACTCTATAATCAATATTATACTCTTTATTAGAGTATAAAGCATCTATAAATGCTTTATTGGCATGATTCAGATCATCAGGATGTACTATTTGTTTAAAAACGTCATAATTATACTTTAAATTATGAGAAATACCAACTATTTCAAGATATTCATCGCTAAAGTTGATTATATCATTTTTTATATCCCAATTCCATGAACCTAACTTAGCCATTTTTTGAGCTCTTTTAAGAGTAGATTCACTCTTTTTGAGGGATTCTTCAACTTTTTTCTGCTTTGTAATATCATGAATAATTGAATAAAGTAATTTTTTACCATTTACATTAACTGAGCCGCTATAAACATCCACATCACGTATTTTACCATTAGCTAAACGATGTTTAAATATAAAATGATTTCTCTGCTCTGCTCGTGCCTTTTGCATTTCTTTGTGAACTTGTTCATTAGTAAGAATGTTTAAATCAGTAATCTTCATTCTCTTTAATTCATTTTCATCATATCCATAAAAAGAACAAGCAGCAGGATTAGCATCAACTATATTTCCACTATCTGGCTCAATAAGAAGCATTACAGCATGATTATTTTTAAATAAAGCATGATATCTTTCTTCAATTTCTTTTAAAGCCTCTTCGGATTTTTTACGTGCTGTAATATCTCTATTAACTGCAACTGCCCCAACTGGGTTTCCAGATATATCTTTTAGTAAAGTAACAGAACTGTGAATATAGAGTTTTTTACTATCTTTTGAATATTGAATAACTTTTCCTTCCCAGAATCCACTATCATTAAATTTTTCTAAAACTTCTTCATTGTTATGTCCTAGATAATCTGTTTTAATCAATTCCATAACCGATTTGCCTTTAACTTCTTGTTCTGACCAGCCGTATAATAATTTTGCAGCTTGGTTCCATGTTTTAATGTTAAAATGGATATCAGTAGAAATAACTGCATCAGAAACTTTATCTAGTAAATCAGTCTGGTACTTAAGTTCTTCTTCAGTTTCTAGATGTCTTCTGGAGTTTACCATAATATCATTGCTTTTACTTATGATAACTAAAAACAGTATTATAGTAATTTATCTTACTAATTATATATTTTTTATGTTAAAATATGTTTAAATCTACTATAAAGTATTTCTTTTTAGTTATAATCATTTAAATTAATTTAAATATAACTTAAACTTGAATTATGGCTATATAGGTTATTTTATAAATTATTAGATATATGTACCTATAATAAGATTTATTTACACATTTAATGTTTATAATTAGATTATGTATGTCCTTTTAAAGTGAATAAGGCAGAAATATGTCTTACTTTTATATTAAATTTAAAGGTATTATGATCATTATCTTAACTTTTTCAAAAATTTTATTACAGATTAAATTCAAAAATAACCTAAAGTTTCAATTTTAAGGTGAAAATAGTTTGAATTTTGATAAAAAATGGAGAATACTGTTTGCAATTGCCCTCGGAACTATAATGGTGCCTATAAATGCCAGTATAGTTAACGTTTCACTACCTGCTATTACAACATTCTTCTCTACAAATATTGTAAATTCAGAGTGGGTAATAACTGCTTATCTAATTAATTTGTTAGGCTTTGTGTTACTATTCGGCAGATTAGGAGATTCTTATGGTCATGAAAGAGTATACATGGCGGGATTATTAAGTTTTATTGCTGCATCTGTTTTATGCAGCTTAGCTTCTTCAATAGAATTATTAATAATTTTCAGGAGTTTACAGGGAATAGCAGCAGCATTGATAATATCAGTATCAATGGGAATAGTTAAAGGAGCTTTTCCGAAAAGTCAAACAGGTAAAGCACTTGGAATCTATGCAGTGGCAATTGCAGCAGGTTTAGCTACTGGTCCTATACTTGGAGGAATACTGCAGACATTTTTAGGCTGGCAAACTATATTTTTAATTAATGTACCTGCGGGAATTACAAGTTTCGTGCTCTGTTACAATATACTAGATAGAAAAAAACCAGAACCCGCTAAATTGGATATTTCTGGAGCAATACTGCAGTATATATGCATTTTTTCAGCAGTATATGTTCTCAATTATGCTCAAAATTTTAGAATTGGGACAATTGAGATAATAGCTGCTATTACAGCTTTAATTACATTTATATTGTTTATATTAAATGAAAAAATGGTGGATAATCCTCTTCTGGACCTTGACCTTTTTAAAAATAAGACATTCACCGCATTTAACTTAAGCTTATTTTTTAATTACATAAGCATGTACATGATTCTTTTTATAATGCCTTTTTATCTGCAGAAGGTCCTGAAATTCGATCCGGCATTAACAGGGATTGTACTGACCATAAATCCTGTTATTATGATGATTTTAGCACCTTTAAGTGGAACACTTGCTGATAAAATTGGCTCAAGGAAACCTGCTCTTTTGGGTGCTCTAATTAGTGCAGCAGCTCTCTATTCAATGACATATCTAACAATGTTCTCTTCTTATTTTAATGTGTTATGGAGACTTGGCTTACTTGGTGTAGGTGCTGCAATGTTTCAAGCTCCAAACAACAGGACTATAATGAAGGTTATACCTAATAAAAAGAAAGGATTGGCATCAAGTATTATAGTAACAATGAGAAATCTTGGAATGGTATTTGGAGTATGTATTGCAGGAATACTTCTTCATACAACTATCAGTCCTGCTCTTTTAGAGCAAGAGAAGTTATATAATCTCGCTGCTTATAACTTCACCGAAGGAATGCATCTTATAATGTTTTTAGGCGCATTTTTAAGTATACTAATCTTTGTGCTCTCTCCAGTTGGAGTTTATAAGAAAAAGATAACAGAAACAAAGGAAAAAATTGTAGAATCAGAAATAATTCCTACACCTCAAGACATAATTGAAGAATCAAAAGAAATAATAGATGATTCTAGGCTACTAAGCAATTCTAAAGAACTCATTAATGAATCAAATCTTTTAAGATATTCTAGGGAAATTATAAATTCTTCAGAGTTACTATATAACTATAAAGAAAATCTTAAGGAGCATTATCAAAAAATAGGGTTAAATTTTGATAAAGAAAATAAATAGATTAGTAAAGCTTCTCTTTAAGGACAACAGCATAAAAATCAGCGAGTTTTTCAGCTATTTTCAAATGTTTGTCATTATAATCTTCTTTTGGATTAGCCAGAACTATTTGACCTAATATCTTTTCTCCATACTTGACAGGAACTGAAAGGAATTGATCTACTGGTTCATGGCCTGAAGGTAAGCCATGGGCAGCAGGATGAGAGCTTATGTCATGAACGTAGAATGATTCGCCAGTGTCTAAGGAGTAGCCAAGAAGTCCTCCATAGGTTCCATCACTTAAAACCTTAAATCGGGCTTCTCCCATTTCAGCATACATTTTACAGGCGTCAGTAAGGTGCGAAAAAGAAATTCCAACACTATCCTTATTTTCTGGATCTACATAGGCAACATAACAGTAGTCACTATTAGTTAATTTAAGTGCCTCATCAAAAACTAAATCAGATATTTCTTTTAGCGATGAACTATATACCCTGCCTGAAATTCTTTCTTTTATATTAAGCAAATCTTGTGAAAAATTAATTTTTTTACTAATTTCAGTTTTCCGTATCATACAATATCCTTAAAAACTTTGTAATACATATTATGTTTGAAATCTTAAATATATTTTATCAGTTTTCAGTCATTAAAATGTACAAAGTGACATTTTAGTACATTTTAATAACGCATAAGTATATTCATAAAATTTAGAAGAGTTATTAGTAGAGGAGGATATAATGCCGAAGATATTGGGAATTAGTGGAAGCGCTATTGAAAATAGTAACACTGAACTACTTATAAAAGCTATTATGGACGCTTCAGGGCTCGATCAGGAGTTTATAAAGCTTTCAGACATAAACGTAGGTCCTTGCAGACAATGTAGGAAATGTGCTTATACCAATGAATGTATTGTTGAAGATGATTTCAAATGGCTATCAAAAAAAGTTATGGATGCCGATGCAATTGTTCTGGGCTCTCCTACAATATATAGGCTTCCAAGTGCATTCATAAAAGCTTTTGTAGAAAGACTATACTCTAAAAGACATGTCAAACAACTTCTTCAAGGAAAAATTGGAGCAGCAGCAGCTGTCGGCTGGATGGGAGAAGAGTTTGTCTGCGAATGGCTGCACGATGTTCTTGAGATTGCTGGAATGGAAGTTGCAGGAGGTGTTTTTGCAAATGGAACACCGGGATGCTTTGTATGTGGCCCTGGCGAAACATGCTTGTATTCAATCTGGAATTCAGCTAAAATGGCAGAAAAGATTTTAGGAGAGAGTTTTGGGCTTGAAAATATTTATGAAGGCTATCTTGAAGAATTACCAGATAATGATCCATTTAATAATCCTTCATACAGGGTACTTGAGTATATTTCAGTAAGGGATCAGCCAGAGAAGTTAGCTGAAGCAAAAAATATAGGTGAAATAATTAAAGATAAATTAATGGAAAAAAATAAAATTTAAACTAGTGGCATTATAGGTTTACATCTATTCAATTTGTTATTTTTAGAACTATTTTTCATTTAAACTTCCCTCAGTTCTATTATTATTTATCTATTTTAATTTATTAATATTTATGGAAAAGAATAATTAATAAAAGGGCAATAATAGGGGCAAGGAGTGTTAAAAATGCAAAATTATGAGCTATTTGAAAATTTAGATGAAGAAACAAAAAGTAATATAGCTAGAGCTTTATGGATGGATGAATTTGACGCTGAAAATATTCCAGAGAGTATAATTAAAAAATTACAAAGCGAAAAGAATAGCAATCATAGTTTTGGCAAGCGAATGCAGTATCTTTTAAAAGAAAGATTGAAAAATCGTGATTCATTCACTCCTAGCTATAAAAATATTTATAATATACTAATTCAGCATTCTGAATCCCTTTCACCGCAACAAGCATATGCAATGACTTTATTTTTAGGAATGGACAGTTCTAAAGGATATGCTCCAATACCAGCAAAGGCTAATTTTAAACTTCCTCAAGACGATGCCCCACAATTTGATTACCAGTTAGGATGGCATTTTATTGTTGGGAGTTGTATTGGAGAAAATGGAAAAGAATATGGTGTTCAATTCATGTTCTGGCAGTATGCATTACTTCCACCACCCATTGCAAAACACTTCGGGCTTTCTGATGTGCAAAATCAGATTCTTGAGTTACATTTAGCAGTAAGTGAAGCTGGAGGAAACCATTATCGTTCAAAACCTATAATAATTGCAGGTACAACTGGACTAATAGAGTTTTCCAATAATCCATTTGATTATACATTTGGAAAAAACAAAATAAAAGCCCTAAAAGAAGATAGTACTTTCCCTCTGCAGATAATAGGTCAGGGAGTAGACCTTAATCCTGATTCACCAGCAAAAATAGAAGTAGATATTACGCTTACCCAAACTAAAGAATATTTGCTTCAGGGAAAAAATGGATGTGATCCATGCTGTGGAGGAGTTGGAACGCTCTATTATTCTGTACCAAATATTAGAGTAGATCCAGATAAAAGTATTTTGAAAATTAATGAAGAAGAGGTATCCCTAAAAAGTGGTAAGTTCTGGTATGACCATCAATGGTGTAATGGAATGCTCCCTGCAGGTAATCCTCGAGTAAAAGTTTTAAGAGCAGCTAATAATATGGCTGAAAAACCACCTGGCGGATGGGATTGGTTTATGGCCCAATTTAAAGGTAATAGAGAATTAACAATGGCTTCTATACATTCTAATGAAATGAAACAATATTATGGACAAACAGGGCCAAAGTCTCCAGGTACAATGGAAGTAGATGTTTCAGGAAAATATATAGATGAAAAAAGTAATTATAAAGATGTTAAGGGAACTTTAAAGGTAACTGAATGGATAAGAAGTGAAAAATCACAGGATCCGGATATATATCCTGTTACAAACACATGGTACCCTCAAAGATGGGAATTCGAATTTGGAGAAGATATTCCCGAGGATATACGGAAATTTATTATGATTCCAATTGTTGATGGTGGCCAATCTGGATTTTTTGGCGATGGATTACATTATTCAGAAGGTGCAGTTTATTTAAAAGATCACGAAGGAAATTCCATTGGACGAGGTTTTGCAGAATCAACAGGATATGCTGACAACCTTCTAAATAGGCTTAAATTATCTGGATTACCTGCAACAGAAGAAATGGCAGATAAATTAGAAATACCTCAACCATCATCCCTATTGAAGCTTATTAGTACATTATATATTATTTGGCCTTCTAATAAGTCTAAATTAACTAAAATACTCTCTAATTGTATAGATACCCAATAATATAATGAATATTAGATAGGAAAATACCTAATCCACTAGGATGTAGAATATATGGAAGATTCAAGAGGAACCAAATTTTGGATGTCTACAAATCGTATTGAAACACTTGTAGATGGTATATTTGCTATTGCAATGACGCTTCTAGTTTTAAGTTTAGCAGTGCCTGAAATTGCGGTTCCTCTATCAGATAGTGTTATCAGGATCTCTTTACAGGATATACTTCCTAAATTTTATGTCTTTGTATTAAGTTTTATTTTGCTTGCTCTTTTCTGGACTATACATCATAGAACCTTTCATATTATAAAAAGAGCAGATAATGTACTTTTATGGATAAATATTATTTGGTTACTTTTTATTGTCATGGTTCCATTTTCTCAAACTCTTGTTGGTGATTATGGACATTTTACAACTCCACATTTTATTTTTAATCTGAATATGTTGGGAATTGCAATATTATTAACTTTAAATGGATATTATGCAAGTAAAAATAATTTAATGGATGAAAATATTAGTCAAAGTAGAATAAATGCCATCAATCGCAGTTGTATAATGTTTGTTTTTATAACACTACTGGCAATTACTCTGTCATTTATAGTACCCCAATGGAGCAGTTTGGCTTATGTACTTATAATTCCAATGGAAAAATTTATTGTAAAATTATAGAACACTATTTCACTTAAACTACTTTAGAGTAGATAGGATCCTTTTTTTCTATAATTTTTAGTATTTTACCTGTAATATGCTCTAAGGGTATTTCCATATTATCTTCTGACATTACATATCTACATCCATCCTTATGGAAGGTTTTTGATATTTTTATAATATTAAATGGAATATGGCCTGCTATTTTTGCTTTTGAAAACCATAAAATAGATACTGGGCATATTTGGGACCATAAAACTAAATCACCAGCTTTGATTGATTCTGGATTTTCTTTAACTATAATTAGATCATCCTTTTTTGCAAATGGTTCAGTATTCTCTTTTAATTTCAATATGATAGTTTTATCATATTTTAGGGGCATTCTCTGCTTTTTAAAAAGTTTTGAAATATATCTAGACGTTATATGTTCTAAACGATCTTTAGAAATGTCTTCTGAAAGTATTGCTCCTTGAATTCCCTGTTCAAATGCTCCTGTAATTCTTATCCATGCATCGATTTCATTACAATTAGTTCTTTTACTTGTAGAATGCATTGGGCATTTCCAGCAGTATTGATCTTTTAAAATTTGCTGAATTTTTTCGTAATATCCTTTTGAAATAGTGGCAAATTCTTCTAAAGTTTCAGATAGTTCTCCCATAGAATCACAGACAGTTAAATGGATTTACTTTTTAGGCTTCAATTCTTTCATAAGCCCAGATTTACGTGCATAGTGGAATAAATAGAGCTGTGTATATCCTGCATGTTTTCTAAATTTCTTTATACCATAAGCTCTCATTTTAGGATTAGAAACCGTTTTTGAGTCAAAATAGAGTCTTGAAACAATTCTGCTTATCCAGATATCCACAGGAAATGCCTTTCCAAATCCATAGCCATAAAGAAGGATGCAGTCAGCTACCTTTGGTCCAACTCCGGGGATCTTTAAAATAGTATCAAAGGCAGTTTCATAATTCATTTTTCGTATTTCTTCGAGTCTTATTTCATTTTGAACCATTTTTGCAGCTTTAATTATGTATTTAGATCTGTAACCAACTTTACAGCTTCTAAGATCCTTCCATGAATCTTTCTTTTTCAATAGTTCTGGGCTGCATTCTTTTTCATCAAATTCGCTTTCAGGTGCTTCTGCAAGTACTTCTGGCGAAGGAAAGGAATAATATTTTCCTCCAGAAAAGGTATATTCATTTCCCCATTTTTCTCTTATGAGACGAATAGCTTTATTCCACTGCCTTATAGAATTATGAGCTGATGTTATAGAACATACAACTGATTCAAAAAGATTATTTGCTTTAAATAGCCTTAATCCTCTGCAAAATTCAATAGTGGGTTCAAGTTCACTGTGATTACCTAAAAAGTTATACAACTCATCTAGATTATCATTTAGTCCAAATATTTCTCTTATTTCTGCTTTAATAAGTTCTTTTTCTATATTTTCTGGTGATTCTGCAATAACATCAATTGGATTATCTGAATTAGGCTTATGCGCGATCTTTACAAAACAAGGTTTATTATCTATGTTTATTAATTCTTGATAGTACTTACCATTTTTTTCCCATGCCGGCTGGGAAGTTTGACCGCTATGAATACTTAAATCAATATCAAAAGGACCAATATATTCATGGGGTTCAATCTTAAATCTAGTTTTCATAATTCTCTAATTTTATTTTTATCTCTAAATTACAATAAGTTTTCTGATTTATAAAATAAACAATTTAGGGTTATTTTTATATATTAATTAAATATAGTGCCTAAGAAGTCAAATGCAAGTCTTGCAGCAATTTGCGAAGTTATATCTGCAGTATCAAAAAGAGGATTTACCTCAACAATATCAAAGCCAATGATATTACCTTTTTTAGTTAAATTTTTGAGCAGTTCCCTCATCTGGAAATAATTTAAACCTCCAGGTTCTGGAGTACCTGTTCCTGGTGCTATTGAAGGATCAAGAACATCAATATCTAAAGTTACATAGATGTTGTCTGATTTTGGGATCTTCTCTAAAACCCATTCAATTCCATTTTTAAAAACATCGAGTGCAGTTATTATTTGAGATCCATAATTCATTGCTTCTTCATAGTTTGTTTTACTATCTGTAAATCCACGAATACCGATCTGGGTAATGCTGTTAACTGTTTCAAGTTCAGAGGCGCGTTTCAATGGATTTGAATGTGAAAATTTCACGTCAGCCACATTGTCTATGAAATCAAGGTGAGTATCAAAATGAACAATGTCGAGAGGTACATCGAATGCATCGATTATAGGGAAAGTAATCGAGTGGTCACCTCCAAAAGTCACTGGAAAAACACCACTATCTATAATATTTTTAAAGATATCATGAATCATGTACATGTTTGTCTTGGTGTGTGTAGGTAAGATAGGTACATCTCCGTAATCTATGAAATTTATTCCTTGAAGAATATGTTTTTTAGTTTCCAGATCAAAAGCGCCCTTTGAATCTAAATAAATACCATAATTTTGTGAAGCCATGCGAATTGCACGAGGACCATAGCGTGTCCCGGGTCTATTTGTTGTTCCATGATCAAATGGAACCCCAACAATAGCTACATCTACTTCTTTAAGTTCTTTCGTATAAGGAAATTTATAGAATGTGGGAACACCTAAATATGGAAATTTAGCTTCAATATCTCCAGGACTCAATTAATACCTCCATCATATTTTTAGAAATATTAGGCCAAAGTTTAATTAAATAAGTATAATCACAAATAGAATTAAATAAATAAGTTAAAAAAATTTAAAAATAAAATAATTATTTTAGAAGCTCCATAAAGCGATTACCCTTATCATTAATTGAATAATGATCTTTTTCGCTTTGAACTAGCTCTGAACTTTCAAGTTCATGTAAATACTGATTAATTGTAAGTTTAGAGTAACTTTTATTACTCGCTTCTGATTTACTTATATGGCTTACAACATCATCGGGACTGGAATTCTCGTTTTCTTTAAGATATTCCATTATTTTTCTCTTTGTAGGAGTTAATGCGTGAGATGTATTTATTGGAAGTGAAATAAGCTTATTATCATCTAAAACATAAAAAGGAATATTTTTTTCAATATTTCCAAGGTAATATGTTACATAAATGTCAAGCTCGTTTTCACCCGCAATAAAAATAGGATCAACAGCAGCATCAAAAGCACACTTAATATCGACCAGAATATCAAAAAAATCTCCTTCCAAGAATTTGATGCTGTAACCTTCTTTTTCAATGTTAGTAAGTCCATAAATATCTCCTTTTGATAAAATTATTACTTCTAGAGCTTCAATTCCTTTATTTTCTATAATATAATGAATATCTTCAGGATCTTTAATTGTTGTTAACACAGTGGTCATAAAAAACACCTCACAATGTATATTATATAATTTAATAGTAATAAATTTATAGATTTTAATATGATATTTATATAAAAAGTTAGATTAAAAATTAATAATTTTGATTAGTTAACTTTAAAATTGTTACATCCTATTATTTCTTAAAATGCGTAGGCTCCCCTTATAAGAAACACTAAACCAAGTAGGAAATAAATGATTGCGACAAAATATTCTCCGTATCTGGCTAGCCAATTACTGAAAGGGCTTAAGACTGATCCTGCTAGTCTTGGAGATATAATGAAAAGGATAAATGGTACTTCTACTGCAAGAAGGCCAATTAAAGCTAATTCAATGATTGATATTGCGGTATATGCGGATCCGGGATTAGAAAGTCCAATAATTACTCCAGCCCCAAGAATAAGAATTGCAGGGATAAAACTTGCAAAAATTGCGATAAATCCAAGATAGAAAAATTTTAATATGAAAGACAGATTATTATCTTCTCTTAATGCATTTATAAATCCTAAAATACCTTCATTTTTATATTGTTCACTTATAAAGAGATATCTAAGTGATAAAATTATAAGGATGCTCCCCAGGAAGATTTCCAACATTCCACCTATGTTTATTGGGTCTAATATGCTTACAGAAAGAGCTGTTCCGATATACAGGCCGAAAAAGACCAATATGAGAAACATGATTATTGAACCAAGTAAATATGCAGCTGCAGATAAACGAGGATTCCTAGTAGGTATTACAGTGGCCAGTAACGTGGCAAAAATTGTAGGGCCTACTGCTGCACCTATTGCATAGGGCAATATACTAACAACAAGAGAAGTTAATCCTGGCATAGTTTAATTTATGTTAGTTTATAATAATAAATTAGTATGTTTTATTACTATCTAAATCATGAAATTAGATATTAGATCAGTATTTTAAAATCAGTTAATTGAAGGTGATATTATGCAGAATAAATGGAAATTTGTATTGGGAGTTATATTTTGTATAATAGGCGTGATTATATTATCAACCAGTTTTTTAATTGGTAGATTCATACCTGGTGGATTAATTTTACTGGCAATAGGACTTATGCTAATTTCAAGGTCAAAGGAAAATAAAGTTTAAATTCACCTTGGATTTATTAGTTTAAAATGAAAAGAATAATTAGATAAATTTCTTAAATATTTATAAACGTACAGGAACTCCCCTTTTCTTTAAATATTCCTTAACTGCACTTACAGGATATTCCTTGTAATGGAAGATACTTGCTGCAAGAGCTGCATCAGCTTTTCCATCTTTAAATGCATTATATATATCTTCAGGGCTTCCACCACCACCTGATGCGATTACGGGGATATTAACAGCTTCACTTATAGCTCTGTTAAGATAATTATCATATCCTCCTTTTGTTCCGTCACGATCCATTGATGTAAGTAAAATTTCTCCAGCACCGCGCTCTTCGCATTCAATAGCCCATCCAATAGCATCCATTCCAGTAAACTCACGGCCGCCGTATATACTGCAGTCAAACCAGCAGTAACCTTTATCAGTTTCAACTATATGTTTATCATCACTTTCTTTTGGGCTTTCTACATATCTGCGCTTTGCATCAATTCCAATAACACATGCTTGAGATCCTACAACTTTTGAAGCTTCATTAATCAAATCTGGATTGTGTATGGCTGCTGTATTTGTAGAGCATTTATCGGCGCCAGCTTTTAACATATTTACATAGTCTTCTGGCTTCCTAATTCCTCCACCAACGCAGATAGGAACAAATACATTTTCTGTTGTTGCTTCAATAACGTCTTTCATTGTTTCCCGGCGTTCATGAGAAGCTGTAATGTCTAAAAATATAATTTCATCTGCCCCTTCTTCATAGTAACGTGTTGCAAGCTCTACAGGCTCTCCTGCGTATCGAATCTGCTTAAATTCAACTCCTTTTACTACGCGCCCGTGAGGCACGTTTAAATCGCAGTCAAGACATGGTATAATTCTTTTAGCTAACATTAAATGATCTCCTATAATTTTTGAATGTGAAAGATAATTTTTATAACATAATTATTTAGTTAGTTTAAATAAATAAAGATATAAAGTAGGATACACAAGTTTTGATCACCTTTTAAAAAAGGTTGAAATAAAGATATAAATTAGTAAATACAACTTTTTGATTACCTTTAAATATACAGATTTTTTTTCTGATGGGCCTGTAGTCTAGTCAGGATATGACGTGGGACTTCGGATCCCAAGGTCGGGGGTTCAAATCCCTCCAGGTCCGCTAAAACACTCAAAAATGCTTTGCATTTTTGGTGCCCTGAAAACAAAGTTTTCGAGGTTTTTCCTCGAAAAATTTTAATCAAAATCCTCGCTTACGCTGCGGAAAACTAAAATTAGAACTTATTTTAACAACTAAATTATTTTAACTAACCTTTTTACTTAAATTTCAGCTAATTTAAAACTATAAACCTTTTATTAGCTATTAATAATTTACTAAATGAAGGGTATCATGAGATTTTCTAATTATAACTCTGAGTATTAAATATTAGTTAAAAGTGCTGAGATCTTACTATATTAGATTATTTCGCTATACTTATATGCTTAAAATCTACATTAGTATCATGAATAATGAAGATTCAAAAATAAACTTAAGCGAAATCTTATCTAATTCCTTTCGTTATCCTTTTTCTAACGTAAAAAGAATGCTTTTACTTGGATTATTGTTGGCAACAAGTATTTTTATCATTCCAGGAATATTAGCTTATGGATATTTCTTGAGAATAATAGAAAATTCTTTAAATGGTTCTAAGGATTTACCACCTTTTGATAACTTTGGAACCATGTTTGTAGATGGTATAAAATATATAGTGGTAGATATAGTCTATTTAGGAATTCCTGGAGTTATTGTAGGTTTCATAACTACTATAATATTTATTGCCATATTTCCATACGCTATGGCGTTTACTAACTTTTATTTAATCCTCGGAATAGTATCTATATTTTTATTGGCTATACCTTATCTTTTAAGCTTAATAGCTTTCCCAAATATGGTTTATAACGGAATAGAAGTAAGTAAAGCCTTTGATTTCAAAAATATACTTAGAATAATAAAAGTGGTTAGTTGGAAATTCTATATCTTGGCTATCATGCCTCTTGCATTATATGTAGTTTTAACCAATTTATTAGGCTTCTTTTTACAGTCCCTCAATTTAGGGCTAATGATCTATGTAATCAGTGGGGTAATTAGCTTATTTGTAGGTTCTTATGTGTTATCATTTAAGGGAAAACTTCTATCTCTTCTCTATTTGGAAGGAAATGGAAAAGGTGAAGATGGGGAATAAATTTCTTTATTTTCTTTTTTATTAAGAACTAACTCTAAGCAAGATTAATTGATTCTAATTTTAAGATAATATTTATATCGTATTGAAGTAATACAATACTTATGAATTAAAACAAAGCCTAATTTATTTTAGAGTAACTATATTTAAAGGAAATATAATTAGGAGGTTTAATATGTCGGAAGATCAGTTAATGGATACTATTTCCCCGCAGGATGCCTTGAAATTAATTAAAGAACACGAAGATGATTCTAATTTTGAAATTCTTGATATTAGGTCTGATAGGGAGTTTGAATCAGGACACATTCCTAAAGCTAAAAGTTTACATTATGAAGGACATGAATTCAAGAAAAAAGTGGATAATTTAGATAAGGAAAAAGAATATGTTATATATTGTAAATCTGGAGTGAGAGGTGGATATTTCCTAAATCAAATGAAAGAATCTGGATTTAAAAAAGCTCATAATATCCAAGGCGGATTCTTAGGTTGGAAAATTAGTAAACTTCCTTTGACTAATGAATAGATAATAATACTCTATTTTTATTTATTCTACAAATAATCAGTATTTATATGTCAAAAATAGAACTTGAACGCATAGAGGCTAAAGATCGTAAAGAGTGGCATCAATGGCTTAAAGAGAATCATGCAACTTCTTCTGGTGTATGGCTTGTTTATTATAAGAAAGGCAGTGGAAAGCCAACAGTTTCATATGAAGAAGCCGTAGAAGAAGCTCTTAGCTTTGGATGGATTGACAGTAAGGTGAATGCCATTGATAAAGAGCGTTACATGCAGATTTTTACTCCAAGAAAGGTGGGAAGCATCTGGTCAAAATTAAACAAAGAGCGTATTCAAAAGCTTACAGAGCAGGAATTAATGATGCCTGCAGGGCTTGAAAAAGTCGAAACGGCTAAAAAAGATGGGTCCTGGTATTTTCTCGATGATATAGAAAATTTAGTTATTCCTAATGACTTAAAAGAAGCACTGGACTCTAATGATAATGCTAAAAATAATTTCAACGGTTTTGGAGATTCACTTAAAAAACAGATATTATACTGGATTAAAACTGCAAAAAGAGAAGCTACAAGGAAAAATAGAATTGAAAAGACAGTAAATCTTGCTGCAGAAAATAAAAGTCCTTTATGACTCTATTTTCTTAGGATATTTTTTAGAAAGTTTTTCCTCAACCATCCAATCTTCCTGAGCATCTATAGCTTCTTTAAATCCGCGCGGTAAAAGTGCCTTATAAAGTTGGTTGTTAAATAGCATATTTACATTTCCATCCAGGATATATGTAGCACAAAAATCGTCTTCAGCACGCATCCCACGACCATAAGCTTGAATGAGAGTCATTATGGTTTTATATGCGTACCATTTAGGATCAATGTGTTTCCTCTTGTTTATCTGCTTATCTCCAAGATAGGGGAATGGAATCTTATAAATTACCTGAAACTGACACTTTTCATAGGGCAAATCAACTCCCTCACTCATTGAAGGACTTACAAGTACCATTGGCTTATCTGTTTTTTCAAACTGCATCAACTTCATTTCCCTGTTTATTGGTGTATGGCCCATGAGGCGGGGATAATCCAAATGGCTCATAATATATTTCTGACATTTATAATTATGAGTGTGAATTAATCCTTTCTCTCTTTTGTGGTGCTCTATTATCCTTTTAAGTATAGGGAGAGTTTTAGGTGCAGTATATTTAATAGAACGCTGTGACATGTTACCTACGGGTTTTATGTACACTGGCCTTCTTGAAGCTGGGAAATTACTCTTTACCTTAATTGAATAAGCATCATTATAGTCAATTCCAAGCCATTTGCAGAATAAACGGTGATCAAGGACTGTTGCACTCATTAAAAGGCATACTTCTGCGTGCTTAAACAGCATATCTTGTGCGTAGGTATCGATCTTCAATGGCTTAAAAGAAACTCCTCCTGGAGTTGGATCAACTACCCAATTTTCAGAGTTATCTTCCAGGTTCCTTAAAAGCTCTCCTAATCTAAATCGAGTGCTTAATATCCTATCTGCTTTGTTTTTAGGCAGATTTTTGGTATTTATATCTTTATAAGCATTGTAGATAATTTCAATAAAGATTATCCAATCCTCTGGATCTTCATAATTTAACATTTGATGCGGTATTGTCTTTTTAATATCCTTTTCGAGCCTCTGGTTAAGAAGATTAACTTCCATACGGTTCATCAATTTATTTTCGATATTATGTGCCTCATCAAGGACCATTAAATTCCTTTTTGCAAAATGACGTACATAATTAAGCTCTAAAAGCCCATAATCATAATTCATAAGAGTTATATCGCTGTTTACTGCATCTGCTTTTTGTTCCCAGTAGTTACATCTATCTGGAGATTTGAAAAAATAGGGCGCTCCTGCCCCGTCTTCAAAAGCAAAAAATGTCTGATTCATATCCTGTTTGGTTATTCCAAATTCACATGAGAATTTATGGGATTGGGGAGTTGTTTGGCATACTCCAGTATCACAACTTGCCTCTAAATTCGCTGATTTACAGGAAAAGTTCCCTCTACCCTTTACCAGAGGATAGCTGAATTCATTTGCATATTGAGACTGAAGCTGTTTGGTCATGGTGAGTATGTAAGCTGGTTCATAAATTTTTGAAAGTGTTGTTGCAATTGCAGATTTTCCAGTACCAGTACCTGCTTCAAGAACTATGTATTTATATCCATTGTCTATAGCGCCCGTAATTTGTGATATTATTTCCAGTTGCCCTTCTCTAGGCGTTTCAAAAGGGAAATTATCAATTATAGTACTATCGATACGTGGATTTTCTTTTTTTAGCATTTCTTTATCTTTTCTAGAAATTCCTGCTGCCTTGTTGTTTTTTGCGTTGTTCAAGGCGCATATGCATCTTTGTTTTATCATGTTACATTCGCTGCAAAAAAAGCCATTATCCATAATCATTTATATTTAGATAATGCTATAAATACATAGAGTTTTAGGATAATTTAATGATTAGATTGTTATTACTAAATTACTCACGTATAAAAGCTTACAATTATAATTTAACAACATTGGAGTTGAAAAAAAACGCATAGGGTTTTTTAAACCCAAAAATATTGTAAATATTTTTAGAGGTCATATTTATGAAAAAAGGGAAATTTATAGGCATTGGTGTTGGGCCGGGAGAACCCGATCTTTTAACAGTTAAAGCTGTTAAAGCATTAAATAGTGTCGATGTAATATGCGCACCAAAATCAAAGGAATCGAAGCCCAGTCTGGCTTTATCAATAGTACAACCTATACTGGATGATCGAAAAAGTGAATATGAAACATTAGAACCGCTTTTTCCAATGATAGAAGATGAAAGAGCGCTTCAAGAATATTGGGATGAAGCTGCAGGACTCATAGCAGAAAAATTAGACGCTGGACAAGATGTGGCATTTATAACTCTTGGAGATCCAACAGTTTTTAGTACATTTTCTTATGTTTTCAAAAGAATAAATGATCTTGATTATGATACATTAATTATTCCCGGAATTACTTCTTTTACAGGATGTGCAGCAAGTGCAAGGATTCCTTTAGCAGAAAAAGATGATATTATGGTGATTGTTCCAAAAGTGGATGAAAGGCTCTCTAAAATTTTAGAGCATGGGGACACTTTTGTTATAATGAAAACTTCAAGACATTCTGATTTACTTGAAGAAATAATTAACAACGACAAAAGGGATAAAGAAGTAATATCAGTTCAAAATTGCAGTATGAAGGATGAAGCAATATTTAAAGGGTTTTCAAATAATAAAAAGTATCTTTCCACCACTATTGTGAAATTTAAAGATAAAAAACTAAAATAGTGCATAAATAATTCATAATAATCATTTTTTTAAAACCACATTTTATATGCTTAATTTTATATGTTTTATTGATTATGATATATTTAGGGTATCTTATGAAATATGTAGGCTCTAAAAAGAAATTAATTGGGATAATAATCTTAACTGTATTGTTAATTGGAATAGTTAGCTTTGTAATTTACGTTTCTGATTACTATAAAGCGGATAGCACAGCTTTAGCCGCACTTAACTTAACTAATTCTTACACTGTGCAAAATACAGATGATTATATTACATTTACTCCTACAGGCAAAAAGAGTACTATCGGAATAATATTCTATCCTGGAGGTAAGGTTCAACCAGAGGCATATTCTGTTATAGCATCTAAGTTAGCAGAAAATGGCTATACTACAATAATTGTAAAAATGCCTTTTAATTTAGCTGTTTTTGCACTCAATAAAGCTGATGGTGCCATAGTAAATCATACAGAAATAACTAAATGGGTAATGATGGGCCATTCATTAGGTGGTGTTTTTGCATCAGATTATGCTGTAGATCACCAGGATAAAATTAACGGAGTTATATATTTGGCTTCTTATCCTAATTCCGATGCTTCCAATGCTACATTTAAGGCGCTATCCATTAGAGGTTCTATTGATGCACTTACTCAAGTTGAGGATATTGAAACGAATAAAAATAAATTTCCGGCTAATACCACGTTCGTTACCATCGAAGGGGGTAATCATTATAATGTTGGTAATTATGGCGTGCAGACCGGAGATAATAATAGTACCATTGCCAGAGAGGAACAACAAAAACAAACAATAAATGCTATATTCCAATTCCTTAAAAATATCTAATTAAATTCAATTTATTCTTTTATTTTTGCTTAATTACAAAGCAGCAGTATTCATCGCCTTTAGCATAGCATTTAACTTCTTCTGCATTAACTTTGTGGCCAAAATAATTTGAAAATACAGCTTCCAGCACGCCTGAATCAAATGCACATGCAGATCTTCCAATTTTAGGTAGATCTTCACATTCAAAGCAGTCATAAGCGTTTATAACTAAAGGGTCAATACTCTTAACTTCTATTCGTCCTAATTTATTTATTTCCCAGAGTTCAGCGATATTTTTAACAAATTCATCTAGTTCATCAGCTTTAAGATCATTATACAGTGTCTTTCCAATGTTTATACCTGCATCATGGAGTAAAGGATCAATATTAATTCCTTCCTTAAGTAAAGCTACTCTTATTGTTCTAAATAAGAGGCGATAGAATTCAAATGGATTTTTATAATCTGAAATATCAAATTTTAGATCGAATTTTTCTTCATCAACTTCTTTTTCACTTGAAACGCCGCCCAAATACCTTGATTTTATATAAAATATCTTCCTTCGTCGATCCTCTGGATCAGATTTTTGGTCAATAATATTTTGATCAACAAGCCCTTGAAGGTGCTCTGATACAGTTGATTTTGATTTACCTGTATGTTCTACAATTTTATCAAAACTCATTTCATTGTTCTTTAATAAAGAGATGATTTCGGCCTTCATTGGGCTTTTTATTATATTTATACCTTCGGGTGTTGAGAAGAGTTCTACATTTGATCTTTTCTGCCCTATTTTTTCTGCCATAATCTAACCTCATTTCTACTTTGGTCGTTCTATCATATATTTAGTTCGGATATATAAGTACATTCGGCTTATCCCGAACAGAAAAATTTATATATAATTAGTTCGGATATGACCATACATTCGGAAGAAACCAAACTAAATTTAGGAGGATGAACATGAATGCAGAAGCAGTAAAAATTAAAGATGGAGTTTATTGGGTAGGAGTTTTAGATTGGGATTTAAGGAAATACCATGGTTATACTCTTAATGGAACAAGTTACAACGCTTACATGGTATTTGGAGAAGATAAAGTTGCACTAATAGATAACTCATATCCTGGAACATTCCCTGAAATGATGGGAAGAATAGAGGACGCTCTTAAAAAAGAAGGAAAAGAAAGGATAGATGTAATTGTCCAAAACCACGTGGAAAAAGACCATAGTGGGCTTTTACCGGAATTACACAAAAAATATCCTGAAGCACCAATATACTGTACCGAAATTGCAATTGGGGGACTTAAAAAGCATTTCCCTTCAGTTTCAGATGCTGAATTTATTACAGTAGGTACAGGTCAAACTTTAGATTTAGGTGGAAAAACACTTGCTTTCTTAGAAGCATTTTTACTACACTGGCCTGACAGCATGTTCACATTGCTTGTAGAAGAGGGTATTTTATTCCCTAACGATGCATTTGGTCAACATTTATGTTTTACTCAAAGATATGATAATGAAATACCAGATTATGTGCTAATGGACGGTGCAAAGAAATTTTATGCAAACCTTGTAACACCGTTATCCAAATTAGTGCTTAAAAAATTCCAGGAAGTCACAGATTTAGGACTTCTAGAACAAATTAAGATGATTGCACCAGCACACGGGCAAATCTGGACAGATCCAATGAAAATTATAGGAGCTTACAGTAATTGGGCAACAGGAGTCTGCGAAGATAAAGTGACTATTATTTATGATACAATGCACGGTTCAACCCAAAAAATGGCTCATGCATTTGCAAATGGAGTTATGAGTGAAGGAGTAGACGTAAAAATGTACTTCCTCTATGAAGATGAGCGAAGTGAAATTGTAAAAGACATTTTAGATAGTAAGGCAATAGCTCTTGGAACGCCTACAATATACGATGAGCCATTTCCAAGTGTTGGAGACTTAATATACTATTTACGTGGACTTAAGTTCAATAGAACTGGTAGAAAAAGACTTGCAGTAACATTCGGTTCAATGGGTGGTCAAGGTGGGGCTCCAAAAACACTGGCAGATGATTTAACAACATGCGGATTCCAGGTTAAGGACCAGTATGAAATGTACTATGTACCAGATGCAGATGAACTCGAACAGTGCTTTGAAGCAGGTAAAAAGTTAGCTCAAGAGGTTAAAACTCTCTAATTTAAGTGGAGGAATTTAATATGAAAATAATAAACGAACATGAAATTGGAATTTGTAAAGGAACAGATATAGAAGATTTAGTAAATGCTAACTTCAATGGTGAATGCCTGGAAGTAGGAATGTACCTTGCAATGGCAAGATTAGCTCAAAGAGAAGGAATGCCAGAAGTAGCTGAAGTATTAAAAACAATTGCGCATGAGGAAGCAGAGCATGCATCCCATTTTGCAGAAATGAACGGTGTAATTAAACCTTCACTTAAAGAAAATCTCCGAATGATGCTTAAAGGAGAAACGATGGCTAATAATGAAAAAAAAGCTGCAGCCAAAAAAGCTAAAGAGTGTGATATTGACCCAGCACACGATTTCTTTGATGAAAGTTCTAGAGATGAAGGACGCCACGCCAAAATGCTACAAGGGATTCTGGAGAGATATTTTTAAGTAGTTGTCGCTTTACTACCTCCTCCTACTCTCATTTCCCTTTTACTTTTATTTTAAGTGTTGAGTAGATTTTTTAAAATAAGTATTTATTCACTTTTTTCTATGACAAAACAGCAATATTTATCGCCCATAGCGTAACATTTGGTTTCATCAACAGTTCTTTTGTCTTTGTAATATGTAGAAAAAAGCGCTTTTAGAATTCCGGCATCAAATGCACACGCTGGTTTTCCAAGATATGGTAAATGTCTGCATTCATAACATTCAGAAACATTAATTACCAATGGTTCAAGGCTTTTTACACTTACGCCTCCTAAATAGTGTGTTTCCCAAAACTGAGCAATATTTCCCAAGAATTTGTTTATATCTGGATCATAAACTCTCTCATAAAGCGCATTCCCAACGTTTATGCCGGCTTCATGGAGTATAGGGTCAATATTCACTCCCTGACTAATTAAACCCACTCTTATGGTCTTAAACATTAATCTGAAAAATTCAAATGGATCTCCATCACTCATGACATAGTTAGATACATAATCTTCTAAATCATCCCCTAATTTCTTTTCACGGGATAAATCTCCTAAGTATTCTGAATTAATAAAGAATATTTTTTTTCAGGCATCATCAGGATCAGGTTTAGATGCGATGATTCCATCACTTACGAGCTTTTTTAGATGCACAGATACTGTAGATTTAGCTTTTCCAGATAATTCTACGATTTGGTCAAAACTTAATTCACCTTCCCTAAGCATTGATAATATTTTAGCTTTTACAGGGCTATCCACTGCTCTAACACCATATGAAGTTGCAAAAAGTTCTATTTGCGTGTTGTCACCATTATTTTGTTTTCTCTCACTCATTAGGATTATTCTCTCCCATATAAACTTTAAAATGTCCTTTATTCCTAATTAAAGCCGCATATATATTCTTTTCTAATTTGAGTTATAGCGGTTGCTACTAGAATTTATGTTCACCGCAACTTATATATACTACTGTTCGTATACTATAAAACATTCGTAAGTGTGCGAACATAATATATTGGAGGGATAGTATGAAACTATTTAGAAGGAATAATTCTGAATCAGAAGGATGTGGAAATTCAATGGTAAAAGAAAAATTGGATATGTTTTGTTACCAGTGCTCCCAAACAGTAAAAGGAAATGGATGCACCGTAAAAGGGGTATGTGGGAAAGAAGCGACAGTTGCAAGGCTACAGGATAACCTTTTATTTGCAATCAAAGGAATATCTGCTTACCTTTACCATGCAAGGGAATTAGGATATACAGATCCAGATATTGACGGATTTTTAGAAAGAGGATTTTACTCAACCCTTACTAATGTTAATCAGGATGCAGGAGAATTCGTTAAATTGGCACTTGAAGCTGGTGAAATGAACATAAAAACAATGCAGCTCCTTAAAAAAGCTCATATAGAAACTTACGGAGAACCAGAACCTACAGAAGTAACTACTGGAACTAGAAAAGGTCATGCTATAGTAGCAACTGGACACAGTCTTAAAGCACTTTATGAATTACTTAAACAAACAGAAGGAACTGGAATAAATGTATACACTCATTCAGAACTCCTTCCAGCTCATGGTTACCCCGAATTTAAAAAATTCGACCACCTTGTAGGCCAGCTTGGAGGGCCATGGTTTGATCAAAGAAAAACTTTTTCAAAATATCCAGTTGCCTCCCTGGCTACATCAAACTGTGCATTAATCCCTAGAGATGATTACAAAGAAAAAATATTCACATCCGGAGTTGCACAATTACCTGAAGTAGAACACATAGAAAACTATGATTTCACACCATTAATTGAAAAAACAAAATCATTACCTGAACTTGAAGAAGAAGCAGGAGAAAAAGTATTTACAACTGGATTTGGTGCTTCCACTGTTCTTTCACTTGCACCAAAAATAAAGGAACTTGTAGAATCTGGAAAAATCAGAAGATTCTTCCTTGTAGGAGGATGTGACTCCCCCTTACCTAAAACCAGTTACTACAGAGAATTTGTACAGAACTTACCAGAAGACACTGTAGTATTAACCCTAGCATGTGGTAAATACAGATTCAATGATCTAGAACTAGGAGATATCGAAGGAATTCCAAGATTAATAGATTTAGGACAATGTAATGATGCTATTGTTGGAATTGACATTGTAGCAGCGCTATCTGAATTATTTGGTCTTGAAATAAACGATCTTCCTCTAACAATTGTTTTAAGCTGGATGGAACAGAAAGCTGCAGCTATACTGTGGAGTCTTCTAGCTCTTGGAATTAAAGGAATATATCTCGGTCCAATTGTCCCGGCATGGGTAAATGATGATATTCTAAATGTTTTAGTTGAAAACTATGACATAAAAGTAATTGGAGATCCTAAAGAGGATATAAAAACAATTATGGGATAATTCCCATATTTTTATAGAAAGACTATTTTAATCTCCATTTAATTCTTTCAATTTCTCGCAGGCATCTTCTGCTGCAAGAATAATCGGATCTATTACCATGGAAACTGGTGGAGCATATGAAAACTCCATTGAAGCTAATTCAGAGCAAGTGATTCCTTTTGCTATAGCTAGAGACATTGTATCCACTCTTTCAGCCACTCTTTCTTCTGCAATTATCTGACAACCTATAATTTTACCTTTAAGGTCGCATGTTATCTTAACATCAATAGGTTTAGCGCCGGGATAATAACGAGCTTTAGTAAGAGCTTTTCTTTTCCCAGAAATTACTTCTATTCCATTTTGAAGTGCAAAAGTACGGGTTATACCCACCGCACCAAATTCTAGATCTCCAATCTTTGAAACCATTGAATTTAAAACTGGTTTAAATTCTGATTTTATGCCAATTATATTTTTAGCTGCAATTTTTCCCTGCCTTACTGCAGCTGTTCCAAGTGGAGATTGTGTATTATGGCCAGTTATAGCATCAATTACCTCAACGCAATCTCCAACAGCATATATATTTGGTATAGATGTCTGCATCTTTTCATTTACAATTATGGCCCATCTTCCAAGTTCACATCCTGCCATTTTAGCTAGTTTGGTTTGAGGCCTGATACCTGTAGCCATTATAACCATATCTGCATCCAGGTCTTCATCCCCAACAATTGCACCCTGGACATATTCTTCACCGACTATTTTTTCCAGTGGTTTTCCAAGTACAACGTTAATACCCTCTTTTTCCATATACTTTTGAATAATCTCTGCCATATCTGGATCTAATGATCTTGGAACGATCTGGGGCACCATCTCAATTACAGTAACTTTTAGGCCCATTTTTTTAAGTCCATAAGCTGTTTCAAGGCCTATTAATCCTGCACCTATAACTATTGCATTTTTGCTTTTTTCGGCGTATTCTTTAATTTTAAAACCGTCTTCTATGGTTCTAATCTTAAAAACACCTTCTAAGTCACTTCCCTTTACAGGGGGAATAAAGGAAGTTGCACCAGTAGCTATTACAAGATAATCATATGATAATTCTTCTTCAGTAGATTTATCATTCAATCTATGATATTTTATCTTATTTTGCCCGCTATCGATTTCAAAGACTTCTGTTTCTGTTAGAATATCAATATCCCTTTCCAGATAGTCTTCCGGCTGATGCATTATAATGTCATCAAAACATTCCACTTCTCCGCACAAAACATAAGGTATTGCACATGGAGAATATGCAACATGTTTATCCATGGTTATTACAGTTATTTTTGCGTTTGTATCGTATTTTCTTATATGTGAAGCAGCGGTTAGCCCTCCAGCTCCGCCTCCTACTATAACTATATTCATCTATTTTTTTCTCCATCTTCAATTTATCCAATAATTGTCTTAATTTCTATGAAGTATTATATAAATTTGATATTAGTTTTAATTTTTGACTGAAAATTGGGTTTTTAAGTACTTTTATATACTACTTTTAACAACCGGATATATCGATACATTTGGATATATGGAATTATACTGAATTAATTAACGAGTTAAAAAGGAGATAAATCATGGAAAATAAAGGATGTGGCTTTAAAGAGGGGGATAAATTTAAAAAAGAGAATAATGACTGTGGTTGCGGCTGTGAAGATATAGAAAATAACATAGGTATGCCAGAAGAAGATGCATGTGGATGCGGTTGTGACGAATATCCGGATACATCACTTATAGAAAATCCAGATAAACCTGAATTCATTGCATCTTCTAATTATCTTGAAGAATTTGAAAAATATGCTCATTCATTAGGAGTTAAAAGCATAGGATACACTCAACTTACTCCTGAATTACTAATTAAAGATAAATTCATTCAGTATTCTCCTACTATTGTACTAACCATGGAACTTGATAAACGTATTACTGAAACTGAACCTGGTAAAGAAGCTTATAGATTGAATAGTTCATTTTATAGAGAATTTGGTGAAATAACATATAAACTTTCAGATTACCTCAGGAAAAATGGATTTGCAACCGAAGTTGCTCATCCCTTTGAAGGAAATGTTAACTATTCTCTACTTGGCCAGTATGCAGGTTTAGGATATATAGGAAAAGATGGTCTTCTAATAACACCAGAACTTGGTCCAAGACAGAAAATTTCAGCAATATTTGTTAGTATTGTAAATCTGCCCCTAAAGGACAAAGAGGATAATGAACATTCGTGGATTCCAAATTACTGTGATAAATGTGGTAAATGTGTTAAAGCATGTCCTGAAAGTGCATTAATAGAAAGAAAAACATGTTTTGGGGGTAAAGAAATTGAATTTAAACCTAATCAGTGTATAGGGTGTGTTCAGGGTTGCGCTTACTGTATAAGGGCATGTCCTTTTGATGAAAAAGGATATGATTATGTTAAGGCCAGATTTGACAAGATGAATGCTAAGTTAATGGAGAAAAAGAAACAAAAATGTTGTTAGGTGGTGATCAAGTGAAAACATGTGAAATAGATGATGAAGGAAAGCCCTGTGGTGAACAGATTAAAAAATTAAGGGAAATTATAGCGAAGATTCCTGATGATAAAAAACTACAGGATAATTCAGAAAGATTTAAAGCAATCTCTGATCCTACAAGGCTTAAAATATTATATTTACTTCAAGATGGTGAATTATGTGCATGTGAAATAAATGCAGCACTTGAAAAGCCCCAATCAACAATATCTCATCATTTAAACGTACTTAAGAATGCAGGATTTGTAAAAGGACGGAAAGAAGGGATATGGATACATTATAAACTTGTTAATTTAGGAATTGTTGACTTAATTGAAAATTTGGTAAAATAGCTTAGTATTGAAGAAAAAGATGGAAAAGAACTAAATAGCGCAGAAAATTAAAGAACTATTAGAATAATGTGATTCTATGACAGATAACTCTAAACGTGTTTTATTCATTTGTAAAAATAACTCGGGCAGATCCCAAATGGCTGAAGGTCTATTAAAGCGTATTTATTCTCATAAATATGAGGTATGCAGTGCTGGAAGTGATCCTAAAGGAGTCAATCCCCTAACTATCGAAGTTATGGCCGAAATTGGAATTGATATTTCTAATCAGTCTTCAGATCATATTAAAGAATATGAAGGGCAAGAATTTGACTATGTAGTAACTTTATGTGAAGACGGAAGTTGTCCAATATTTTTAAGTGGTAAAAAGTATGTTCATTATGAATTTAAAGATCCTGCTACCTATTCTAAAGATAATATGGAAAAAATAGGCGTTTTTAGAATTATTAGGGATGAAATTAAGGATTGGATTGAAAATTCTTTTGTAAATCATATTGATTAAGGATATTTGGGTGGGGGTAAATAATATGTTGAAAGTTGTAATAGTAACTGATGGACACTATTCTGCAGCATTTCGTGCATATAAACATATTTTAGCAAAATATGAAACTAAATACATGCAATTGGATCCTCCAGAAATTAAGCTTGCAGATGAAATAAAATTAGATTCGAAAATATTAGAAGATATTAGAAGCGATGATTTATTATTAAGCTATATACGGCATCCTGACTTAAGTTTAGAACTGATAGATCGAGTATATGAAGATTTAAAATGGATAATAGTTGCTACTTGGTATGGAGAAGGATTTAAGAAACAATTACTTGGATATCAAAATGTAAAAGTAGCTGAAACTAATAACTATTGGGATAAAGCTAACGATAAATCTTTTGATGAATTTATTACTCATTCTGGAAATATTATAAATAGAATTTATTGCGAAGGTACTAAAATAGTAGGTATTTGATATCTCATTGGAGGAATAATGTTGAAAGTAATTATTGTAACAGATGGGCCTTATGGGGAGCGTGCTTATGAATATATAAGCAAAGAATTTGACACTAAGTTTATAGAGGTTGAAAAGCCCACTTCGATGTTTGTAGATGAAATTGAAATTCCAGAGGATATTTTAAGTAAAATTGAAGGTGCGGATATACTTATAACATATACAATTCATCCTGATCTTACATTTGACCTTGTAGAATTATTACATGATAAAGTTGGATGGGTAATAGTAGCTGCATGGCGAGGGGAAGGATTTAAAAACCAACTTGAAAGTCTTGGAAATGTTACTTGCCCTGAAAATATGTGTGACCTTGAAGAAAATGGAAATCCGGTATTTGACGAGTTTGTAGCTAAATTTGGTAGGCCTATTGTAAAAATAAACTGCCAGGGAGATAAAATAGTTGATATTGATGTGGTGAGATCTTCTCCCTGCGGATCGACATATTTTGTAGCTGAAGATATGATTGGAAAAGATGTAGAAGATCTACCTATTAGGGCGGGACTTAGAATACAACATTATCCTTGTAGGGCTCCTAAAATGAGATTATTTACTGATGATGAGTGTAAAAAAGAAATGGCTGCTAATTTCCACAAAGAGGCCTTCGAAAACGCACTCAAAGAGAGTAAAAATAAATAAGAATTTAATTTTTATATATTTTTCATAAATTCTTCTCTTTTACTGTATTATTTATATTCGTCATTATTTTTTATGAACAATTATTTATTCTATTAATGAATATATGTAAGATCATGGAAGAGTCAGCATCAAAAACATTAACCTTGATATTGACAGAAGGGCCGTACCGCTCTCAGCATGCAGATATTGCTTATAAAATAGCTAGCAGCGCTCTTAAAAATAATTATAATGTAAATATGTTTCTTTACATGGATGCAACACATATCCCAAGAAAAGGGCAAAATCCGCATTCGTTTCCAAATGTTTTAGAAAAAATAAGGAAATTAGTAAAGAATGGTGCAGATATAAGGGCATGTGTAAGGTGTGCTACTGCCCGGGGTTACGCTTGTGACGCTAAATTTCCCTATATTAAAGGAATAACAATAACCAGTGTTTATGACATTCCAGATTGGATTAAAGAAAGTGATAAAGTTATAAGTTTGTAGTTAAAGTGAAATTAGGCTGATAAGATGGAATCAGTTCTCATAATAATTGATAAGGCCCCATATGGCTGGGAAGATGCTTTCAGTGGCTTTTTTGTGGAGATAGCATGCTTAAACAAACAGCTGGACTCAGATGTTATTTTAATGGAAGATGGAGTATATGCGGCTTTAGATAACCAGAATTCTAAAAATATTAAATTTCCATGTGTTGGTGAATTAACCTATCTTATTTTTCCTGAAGGCAATATATTTGTCCATGAGGGTTCTCTTAAACAGAGAGGAATTAAAGAGGATCAGTTAATGGAAACAGTTGAAATTATTAGTGATGATGATATTTATGATGTTACTAAATCCAAAGATGTTGTAATAAGGATTTAGAGGGGATTAAATTGGACATGGAAGAACTGGAATTTGAACTTTTTGAAGATGGATCATTGATTAAAAAAGTAATTATAAAAAATATTAAACCGTGCATAATCTCTGAAGGGCAAATAAGTGTCTTAATGCAGCTTGATAGTGAACTTAATCATGTTTTGCCTCTTATGACTTTGAAATTTCCTCCAGGAAAGGTGAATTATATTGAAAAAAAGAATATTTTAACTCTCATCACACATGACCGGCTTATAACTATTTACCCTTCTGGAAAAGTTAGCATGAATAAAACCAACAGTAAAGAAGAATCTATTGAAGTAATTAGGGATATAGCGAGACATATAAATGATGTTCATTTTGAAAACATCAAAAGCAAAAAAGTAGATTTTAATGCATTACGAGAAAAAATTGCTAAGTTGACTCCTCTTTCAATTTATAACTGCCTTCCTCAAACTAACTGTGAAGAATGTGGTGAATCAACATGCATGGCATTTGCCATAAAATTACTATCTGGAGAATCCAAGCTTAATGAATGCATGCTTTTACATGAAATGGGATATTTAAATAATGTTAAATGCCTTAAATTAATGCTAGGAAGCCAAATTATGGAAACTTTGGGATGGAATGGATAAGCATTAGTATTTGAGCAAAGTGATGACATGCAAATAGCAATAATTTTAACAAGAACTCCTGCTGAAACTGGATTTAATACATTTTTAAAATTTGCCTCAATATATGCAGGTAAAGAAGAATTAACGGCTTATTTTGTAGGTAATGGGATTTTTAGTGCTATAAAAGGACATTCAAAAGAATCAGAGATTAAGAAATTAATCGAAAACTCCAGCATTTATGTATATCTAGATGATATGGAAGCAAGGGGGGTTTCTAAAGAAGATTTAATAGATGGAATGCTAATTTTTGAAAGCTATGATAACATAGTAGTGAATATAATGGAAAATAAAGATCAGATTTTAAGTTTTTAGGTGATTTAAAAAAATAAAAAGTTTATTGTCTAAATTGACAATAAAATTCCACGTCCTAATCCATATATAATATTAACCAGTAAAAATGCAATTAAGACATAAGATATTCCATTAACTATTGGTTTAACTTTTTCTTTAGACAATTTATAACTTAATATTTCTTCGAAGATCAATCCGCCGTCTAATGGTTTCATTGGAAGTAAATTAAATGTTCCAACTGCAAGATTTAAAAATCCTATCCATCTCAATAACTCACCTAAAATAATTAAAATCCATGGCAGCTGATCTCCATAGACATTGGAAACATCTTTATTTACTACTAAATGTTCATTCGGTCTAAATCCGGCATATGCTGCGGTTGCATTGTTAGGATTTGCGGCTAATTTAATTTGATAGGTGCCCTGATTGGTTTGAAGGGTTAAAACGTCTCCTATTTTGGATGTGTTTCGGATGGCAACATAATCGGTATAATTTCTTACTTCTTTCCCGTTTACACTATAAATAACCATTCCTTCCTTTAAAATACCATCAGAAGGACTATTAGGAACTACGCTTGAAACTAATATTCCATCAGAGCTAAATGTTGAAGGAATTACAAAACTACTTAGTGCAAAGAAGATTACAAGACAAATCCCTGCAAAAGCTAGATTGAATATAGATCCTGCTGCATAAATCCTGAGTTTTGCAAGTCTTGAAGCTTTTTTAACTCCTTCAGGATCAGGTTCAACAAATGCACCTGGAAGTATTGCAAGTAATAATACTCCTATTGACTTTATTTTAATTCCTTCGGCCCTTGCTAGGATTCCATGAGCAAATTCATGAACTACAATGACAGTTGCAAGTCCAATTAAACCATATTCTAGAGGTAAAAAGATCGGATTTCCAGGATAGTCAACTCCAGGAAGAATTGGGGATGCTGCAGGGGTTTGTAAAAATGTTTGAAGTGAAGCTATTAAAGCATAAATCATAAAACCCATAAATAATACAGATACTGGAATTCCAATATTCATAAATCCCTTCCAAAATCTTGGACTCTTTTGAGCAATCGAATCAATAAGGTTCCTCATTCGCAATGTTCTTCGCATTAATAGAGGTCCAGTAATGTCAATTTTTAATTTATCTTTAAATAAGAAGGCCAATACCCATATAATAACGAATGCAATAGCATAATACCATAAAGCGTTCAATTAATCACCTTTAATGATCTACAAATAAATGAAATTTAAAACCCACTAAAAACCTAATTATGTATTTAATAGCTTATATTCTTAGTGAATTTTAGTTACTTAATTTTTGAAAATAGAACTATAAGACTAAAACTTATACTTTTAAGAAATCGTAAAGTAAAACATCACATTCTTCTCCTTTTCCAATGCCTTCGTGGTTTTCTTCTATAATAATGTAGGAATCGGATTCTACCATAGAGCGTATTATTCCAGAACCTTTAATTTTAAGTGGATTTATATTATTTCCCTCAGTTTTTGCCCTAATATAATCAGTTCTTCCTAAAGTCGAAGCAATTTTGCGTGATGAAAATTTTTTGATAATTTGGGGAGTTCGATAGATATTTTGCATATTTAATAAATAATTTCTGACAAAAACATCAAACTGTACCATTGAAGCCACTGGATAACCTGAAAGCATGAAAACTGGTTTTTCATCTATAACTCCAAATCCAAAAGGTTTTCCTGGCCTTAAAGATACTCCGTGTATTAAAACTTCACCTAATTCATTTACAACATCTACAACTACGTCTCCTTTACTGATTGCTGTACCTCCTGTAGTTATAACTGCATCACATGATGCTATAAACTCTTTTATCTGCTTTTTAACAATTTCTGCATCATCCCTGCAGTGGGTGAGTTCTGGAACTGCAAGGGTACTTTCTACAAGGGATTTTAATGTAAAATAGTTAGAATTTATTATTTGAGCATCTTTCAGTTCATTTCCCGGCATAATCAATTCGTTTCCAGTTGTAATGATCCCTATTTTTGGCCTTTTATGTACCTTTATTTTAGCATGTCCTGCAGAGGCTATTATTCCAACATCTTGGGGTCTTAGTAATTTAGGAGATTTTAGGATTAAATCATCTTTTTCAAAATCTTCTGCTGCTGGAGATACGTTCTCTCCTGGCGTAATACTCATTGAAACTTCTAAACTATCTCCTTCTTCAAAGGTATACTCTTCCATTACAACCCCAGTTGCACCATTTGGTATAGGTGCGCCTGTTGCAATTTTTATTGCGTCTCCATTCTTTAGAGTTATTTTCGATGATTTCCCCGCACCTATTCTATCAACAATCTGAAAGTGTGCGGGATTTAAATCTGAAAATCCAAAGGTATCCTCAGCTTTTACAGCATAACCATCCATTGCAGATCTAGCAAATGAAGGAGAATCAAAAAGCGCTCTTACATCTTCTGCAAGTACTCGATTATAGGCTTGTTCTAGAGAGACTTCTTCAACATCTGTTTTGATAAGGTTGCTTTCTATAATTTTTAAAGCATTATTAGGGGGCATTAAGTCAAATAAAAACATTTTAGTCTACTTCCCACTTTGATTAATTAAATCTATGAATACGAATAACACTATATATTGAGTTTATTTTAATTAAATTATCTTATATGAAATCTTGAATGGAAAAAATGAGATTAGTCTTAAAAATAATAAATAATATGTTATACTTATTATAACTATGCTAAAGGGTTTAATAAATGATTTAATATTTATATAATCTCTATTTACTAATTTAGATTCCTATTACGGTTTTTTATGTAAATAGGAGGAGCATTCTATATAATATCCTATTCGACATTATAATTAGGGAGTATAATGTCATCTATTAGCGTCAATTTTTGGAAATAGGGTTTAATTAGGGCTAATTTATTAAAAATACAATTGGAATACGCTCATCTTTACTTCGACATTTAAAAAAGCTCAAAAAGAGCCTTAAATCTAAAAAAGAGCCATAAACACGCGCTTTTTTGAGAAAAAAACCAAAACATTTATATGCAATGTTGTCTGATTATTGTTTTGTCTAAAGGTATTTAGTAGGTGTATTAATACTTTGGACACGGAGGCGGTATAATTAAGCGACAAAAAACATGTGCATTGCTTTTAGCTATAGGCATGGCAATGTTTATTTTTCCCGGAGCTATCGGGGCATCAGACCAAAATGCACCGTCTAATAGTGCAGTTGGTTTGAATGAACAAAAAGACGCCGTTAAAGTAAACGCAGCGTATAAATCAAAGAAATTTAAAGCAAAGAAAGTCAAAAAAGTCAGTAAAAAGACTTACAAGAAAGCAAAAGCGACTTACAAAAAGTACAAAAAATACAGATACAAAAAAGTAAGAGCTTCATCCAGTTACTCAAGATCCTATTACAGGTCAAGTAGTGCAGGATGGTCCAGTGATTCATCTATTGACTCAATTATGAGATCTGGTTCTAAATACGGCTACAGGCGTGGTGTAAGTTCTGCATCTGCAATGAAAAGTGCAGGGGCAGGAGACTGCTGGGCTATGAGTGAATATCTAAACAGTCAATTCAAAGCAGCAGGATATAATTCAAGAGTTATCCAGTACGCAACAAGCTATTCTAGTAGACACAGATCAGTTCAGTTAAACCAAAACGGAAAATGGGTAACCGTTCCTTACAGAGCTTACGGATATAACCGTATGTTTGTATAAGTTATCCTTAAGAGAAAAATAGCTGTCAATCAGCTCACATTTTTCTCTTTTAAATATTATTTTTAATTTTACTTATTTTAACACAAAAAATAAGGTTGATCCCGTTCTAGTTATATATAATAAATTTATAAGGGGTAAACCAATGTTTGAATCAGAATCAAGAATATATAAAATATTTATAAGTCACACAAATAAAAATGAAGATGAATATTTGACTTTTATACAAAAACTATCTTCTGCACAAGATTTTGAATACAAAGATTATGGAGTTCTTACAAAAATTAGCGAAGATGAACTTCAAGAGCAGATTGAACCTGTAGGGGTTGTTATAATTCTTTCAGGTCTATATAATGAATATGGATCGCTTATTAAAACTCAATTAGAAACTGCAAAGAATTTAGATAAGCCAATTATTGTTATTAGGCCCTATGGGATGGAAAATGTGCCGTCTGAGCTTGAAAAGATTGCTGTAGATGTTGTGGGATGGAATGCACCTTGTATAACTGATTCAATAGAAGAAAACTATATTGAATAATTATAATTAAGAAACTAATTTTTTAACTTATTTAGTACTCAATTTTAATAAAATTGCTTTAAATTAAATAATAAGCATGATAGTCATTTTAAAAATTTGCAAATATAATAATTTTATGATAAACATAATTAGAATTCGTTATACAGTTGAAATTTATGTTATTAATTGAATATTATTAATACTATAATAGCTAAATACACTTGTAAAATATGTCTAGAATAAATAATTAATATTAACTGAGGGGGGTTACATCCCTGTTTCGGAGGCATAGGCAGCAGGGATGTAGTAATATATTCAGCTTAATTAATAATATTTTTTATAAAATTTCATTACGTGCTACTAGTTTAGACATATTAGAATCTGCAGCTACTTTGTCCTCTTTTTTTAAGATACTGCTGATGATAATCTTCGGCCATGTAGAATTCAAATTCTTTAGCTGGAACTATTTCAGTTACAATATCTCTGCTGTAGATTCCAGATCGTTGTAGCTTTTCTTTTGAAGCTCTGGCAGTCTTTCCCTGTTCTTCATCATAATAGAAAATTATTGATCTGTACTGTTCACCGATATCGGGTCCCTGACGGTTTAAAGTCGTTGGGTCATGTACATTCCAAAATACATTTAATAATTCTTCATAAGAAACAACTGAAGGGTCGTAGGTTACCTCAACAGTTTCAGCATGTCCTGTTTGTCCGGAACAAACCTCCTGATAGGTAGGATCATCTGTATGGCCCCCCATATATCCTACTGCAGTAGAAAGAACTCCTTTTGTAGTCCTAAATGTTTCCTCAACTCCCCAGAAGCAGCCCGCTCCAAAGGCAGCTTTTTTATATTTATCTTTTGTTTCCATTTTTATCACCCTTAAATTCTAAGTGATAAATTTAAACTTATTATAATTTGTATTTTATGTATTAATATCCTAAATAAATTAATTTGTAATTAACTCTAAATATCTAAATAACAATAAATACATTGGAAACTTTTAAACAGTGAGGCTATATATTGGATTTCAAGGAAAACATAATACACATTAGCTCTCTAACTAAATATTTCGGTAAGATACATGCTTTAGATAATCTAAATCTTGAAATTAAAAAAGGAGAGCTTTTAGGATTAATTGGGTCAAATGGCGCCGGTAAAACCACTGCAATACGAATTATATGTGGTATTTTAAAACCAGATTATGGAGATGTGGTTGTAGGAGGACATAGTGTTTTAAGAGATCCTATCCGTGTAAAATCTATGATAGGATACCTTCCAGAAGAACCAAATTTATATGAACAATTTAAAGCACGCGATCTTTTAAGATATTTTGGAGAACTCTATGGGGTTCCTAAAGAAAAGATTGATGATAGGATTCATGAGCTTCTCGAACTTGTGGGAATGAAAGATCGTGCAGATCACAGAATAAATACTTTTTCAAAGGGATTAAGACAAAGAATTGGAATTGCAAGGGCATTAATCCACGATCCAGATATTATTATTTTTGACGAACCTACAATGGGACTTGATCCTGCAACTTCGCTTTCAATTAGAAGCTTTATTGAAGGACTTAAGGGGGAAAAGACCATAATTTTATGCACTCATTATATGGATGAGGCAGATGCACTTTGTGATCGTGTTGCAATTTTAAATAGAGGTAAAATAAGAGATATGGGAACTCCAGATTACCTTAAAGAAAAAATACACGGCAAAACAATACTTCAGGTCAAACTTAAAGTTCCTGAAGTAGATATGGTCAGAATAAATAATTTTAATTCTGTAGAAAATACTATCTTAAAAGGAAATCAGCTTTCAGTTTCTCTAAATTCTAAAGATGAGATTGCAGATATTGTAGGGCTTGTTGGGAGCAATATAATATCTGTAAATACTAAAGAACCTACATTAGAAGATGTTTTCATTCATACAGTTAAATAAGTGAGCTTAATCATGAGATTTTTCACCATAACAAAGTGGGAATTTAAAAATTCATTATCTAGCAAGAAATTTTTGTCCATATTTCTGCTGCAGATTTCAGTATTAATTCTAATGGTAGTTTTCTTTAATTTTTTTAATGCAAACATTGAAGCTGGGGAAGGAATGACACTTTCTCCTTCACTTACAGGTTTTGCATCAATAGATGTATCAGATAAAAGTGGTATATTTCCCAGTTATCTAAATAAAGAAGTTCTAAAGATTAATAATTTAGATTCTAATGAATCAATATCAAATGTAAATAACGGTAAAGTAACGGCAGCACTTATTATACCGGAAAATTTTACAATGAATATTGATGAAATTAAGACAACTAATTTGAACCTTTTTATAAATCAGGGAGATCCAAAACGAAGCGTAGCTACTGAAGAGGTTAATTCAACTATTAAAGTAATGAAGGATTCTATTTCAAACAGGTGGATAAAGGCATTGGCACCTGAAACAAGTGTAATTCAACCCGATGTTAGGGAAGAAAAAACTGGAGAGTCTATTCCTATAAAACTCATTAGGAAAATGATGATTGTAGTTCTACTTTTCATTCCTCTTTTTCTTTTTGGAAACATGATAGTGGATAGTATTGTAGGTGAAAAAGAGAGAAAAACAGGAGAGATACTTGTTGCAATGCCTTTAAGTCATACAGATATTATAATTGGAAAAAACATGGCAGTTGTTCTGACAATAGCATTACAGGTTGCAATATGGATAATAATCCTTTTAGGCGCAGGTTTTGATATAAATAGCCCTTTACTAGTGTATATAGTCATCGTTTTAACTGCGATTCCTATTGTGGGAATAACAAGTGTTGTTGCAGCTTATTCTAAAAACTATAAGGAAGCAGGAATAGGATTAAGTTTTATTTATCTAACCATTGTTGGATTTTTAATTCTTCCAGCACTTGCATATATATCTGGACAAATGCCAGGCTCTAACATATCTCCAATGACTCTTGTAATGCGTATTTTCTCAGGTGAATCCATATCAACAGGAGAACTACTGATCCCACTTGTCTCAATTATATTAATAAGTATTATAACGTTTTGGCTTACTATTAAACTCTTTAAAAGAGATGATATAATGTTTGGACCAAGGCCAGGAATAATAAGACTTACCCTTAAGCTAATGGGAGTCAAAAAATAATAGAAATTTAAAAATCAAAAGAGATTAGATAAAATAATTTATACCATAATTTGTATATTTAGCGCTCATTAAATTAATTCAATAAGTAAAAAGGCTAATTTACCTACATGTAATTCCAAGGAGATAAAATGAAGTGGATTGCACTTGCAAAAAAAGAAGCACAAGATATACTAACCAATCGAATTTACCTCATGGTGGTGTTTGTGCAGGTTTTTATTATTCTTGGAGCATTTGGTCTGGGAATTGCAAGTTCTGTTATGACTGATCCAGCACTTTTAGATTCAATAGGGGCCACTTCATCACTTAAAGTTGGAATTTCAGAAAATTTAAGAAATTCCAGTATTGCAGAAGATCTTAAAGCAGAAAATTTAAACCTTGTTTATTTTGAAAACATTAATGAAGCACGGCCGTTTCTTGGATCTGAGCTTGTATCGATTATTTACGTTTCCCCTCCACCAAAAGAGGACATTTTATACCAATCAGATACATCCAATGTATTTTATCCTATATTATCTGAAAAAATAAAAAATGTTGTAGATAAGTTTAAATTAGAAAAGAGACTAAAAAAATCGGGTATAGATGAATTAACTATTAAAATAATAGAAAATCCAATTAATGTAAATGAAATAAAAGTAAATGAAGCAAATACAGTTAAAATAGCACTTAATAATTCTTATTTTGTAGAAATAATGTATGGATTTATTGTTCCATTTGTACTTCTACTTCCATTTTTCCTGGCAAGCAATATAGTAACCGACAGTATAGTGGGAGAAAGAGAACGTAAAACATTTGAAATGCTCTTAATGACTCCTCTTTCAAGTTCAATGGTTATAGTTGGGAAAATTATACCAATACTATTGTTTTCTCTAATTCAAAGTATGGCATGGATAATTTTAATGGAAGTTTTGGGTGTACCTATTTATAATACAATTGCACTAGTTACACTACTTATATTCATTGGATTAGGGTTTATTGGAGTAGGAATACTAATATCAATGTTTGTTGATAGTACTAAAGAAGCTAATTCTGCTATAACGCTCGTATTAATGTTTATGACATTTATTTTCTTTATACCGTTATTTATAAAGATTCCATATACTAACTCAATTTTGGACTTTATCCCGACAGTTTTAATGGTTAAATTGTCTTCTTCGCCAGGAATAGCTTTACTAACGGTAGCATATTTCGTACCGACAATTTTAGTGGCAATGTTAATTTTTGTGCTTGCTGTAAAGTACTTTAGACATGAAAGAGCAATTAGACTTTAATTCAAACATGAATTTTCAATCTGCGGCCAAAAATTTTATTTTAAGATGTCAAATCTAGAGTATTTTGAGAGTGAAAGAGATAGCTTTAATATGGTTTACTATTTTTTCCAAAAGGCGATTGCTAAAAATGCATATAATACTCTGAAACAATTATTACACTGGTGATTTAATGAATGAACATCTTCTTAAACTACATGAAGAACGAACAGCAGTTGAAAATGGAATTTATGATAGAATAAAGATGATTTCGGAAATAGTAAATAGTTATTCTAGGGAAGGAGATACAATAGAGATAATATCAAACCATATTTATAAATTTGAGGTAACTAATGGGGATATAGTTATTATTAAAGAAACTGGGCCTGTTCCATTTAAAGATTTAAAACTTTCAACTGATTATCAGGTTATTAAGTTAATATTAGAACGTCAGGAAGAAATTCTAAGTAAATTTATAGAATTTAACGAGCGAATGATTAGAATGGGAAAAGAAATTAGTAAAAAATATAGTAAATAATTAGAGTTCAAGCCCACGAGTAAATATTCCATGAAAGGAAAAATCCACTGCATTTACCTTTTAAATCCGCTATAAGTTTAAGTAAAAGCATTTTATCGTTTGTATTTCCAGGTACTTTTACGATCATTTTGTTATCTTCTTTTTCAATATTTAGAACAGTATATCCTTGTAGATCTATGTTATCTGAAGGATTTATAATTGTTATTTCATGATATTCAGTATTTGTTCCTATTAAACTAATAGCGAGTCTTAGAATAATTAGTAAGATAACGATTAAAAACGGGTTTTTAAGGTATTTTAGCTTAAATGGGCTCTTCATGAAATATACTGATAAAAGAATTAGTAAACCAAATAGGGCAGGTATAGAGAATAGTCCTCCATCGAGCATTCCAATTAAAGAAATAGTAAGGCCGAAGGCAAGTATAATTTTATAGAGATCATTTCTTCTGCTTAGAGAAGTTAATCCAGTTAAGTAAACCAGTGGAAAGGCAATAAAGATAGCAAATGCAAATGGAGAGAAGTATTGGGTCAATGATACGCCAGTATTTATGTGTGAAGGTACTCCAATGCCTATAAATTGGACAAGAGAACCTAAAACTGATTTAAGCACATGGCTGTGGTTTATACTGGTAGAACTTGCATCTGGACCATACGAGATAAAAATGGTAAATAATGAAACTCCAAATTTGGTTCTTATCCATATTTCAAGGAATATTCCAAATAAATAAGTGATAAATATAATTATAATGGTTATTTTAAGATATTTTTGACTTTCAAGACTCAATTTGGGAACAGTATTTGATATTTTTTCCCCAATAAATCCATTCTTTCTAAATAATGGATAAAAAAGCAGCATACTTCCCATAACTGCAAAAAGAATTACAGATTTACCTTCTGACGATCCTTCTAAAAATGGATAAGTAATGCTTAAAATGAGATGATCAAGTAAATTTGTAGCATATATGAAGATCGCAAAGAGAATCATGAAGATTCCAATGATATTTAGTTTATTAAAATGCAATATCTCACCATTACTAGTTTTATTAGATTAATTACTTTCAGTGGTTTTCCTATATAAAGTAAATTGTTATACTCATAGCCAGAGCAGAAATTAGAGGAATAGGAATATTATCATCTATAGGGCTGTAAGCTTCTGCTAAAGCCCCAAAAAATGCTCCAAATAGTGCAGGAAGTGTTGGAACTTGAGTCAATGCTCCAATAAATGCAACAACAATAAACGCAGAAGTTCCAGTTATTGTTTTATTTTTATTTAACGGTAAATGTGCGTTTCCATATTTTTTCCCTACTAAATTTGAAACTGAATCTCCAAAGAGTAAAATAATTATTGCAGCATTTGCAATTGCCATATTAAATTGGAAAATGCATAGGGTTAATAAAATTCCGACGAAGAAGTATATAAAACCTTTTTCATTATCTTCCCGCTTACAGTTTCTTAAAATAAATGAGAAAAAGAAAATATTCCTCTTTTTATCTATCTTAAAAAGTGCTGTAACAAAAATGGTAAGGGATAACCAAATTAAAATTAAATAGAGGGGTTGAAGAAACCAGCTTAAAAAGACGATGAAAATGCCTGAAGCGTGAATTAACTGCCTCAGGTATTCCCGTTTCATATAACCATGCCTTTTAATTTATGCCATGAATTTTTCTATAACTCCAGTGTAGGATTCTTTAAGTTCTTCAACACTTAAATCTACAGCATCATCAATTACTAAATTTTTACCTTTAACTTCGCCGATAATTGCTGCAGGAGCGTCTATTTTGGATATTAATTCTTCTGCATAATTTTCTTTTATAGTAATAATAAATCTTGCGTTAGACTCTGAAAATAATGTCTCAGAAATGCTCATTTTATTATTTTCTTTAAGTACTTTTGAAGTGTTCAAAGTTGCCCCAATTCCGCCTGAAATTACCATTTCAGCTGCAGCTATGGCTAATCCTCCAGATGAGATGTCATGAACTGCTGTAACTGCACCTTCTGCATCTTCTCTGATTAATTTTAAAACTGCGCTTGCAGATGCAAATTCTGCATCCATATCTACTACAGGTGGTTTTCCTTGAACAAGACCATGAACTGCCTTATGATATTCAGAACCATCTAACTCTGTTTTTGTCTGCCCAATGAGGATTATTTTATCTCCTTCATTTTTAAAGTCCATTGTTCTAATGTCTTTTATGTCCATTAATCCTGCAACTCCCACAACAGGGGAAGGATTTACTGTTACTCCTTCAGTTTCATTGTAAAAGCTTACATTACCACTTATAACTGGAGTATTGAACTTATTTGCAATATCTGACATTCCTTTTATGCATTCAGTAAACTGCCAGAACACATAAGGTTTCTCAGGATTTCCAAAGTTAAGACAGTCAACTATACAAATAGGTTCTGCTCCCATTGACACTACATTTCTAAATGCTTCAGCAACTGCTCCAGCACCACCGTGGTATGGATCTAACTTTGTGTGTATACTGTTACAATCAGATGTAAGAGCAATAGCTTTTTTATCATCAATACGAAGCACTGCAGCATCATCTCCAGGTTTAACTGCAGTTCTAATCTGTACTTCATGATCATACTGTCTGTAGACCCACCTTTTACTTGCGATATTTGGAGATGAGAGTAATCTTAAAACAGTTTCTTGAGGATCAATATCTTTTATGTCTTGATATTCAACATCTTCTGATGGACCGCATTCCTCTTCAGTAGGGTTACATGATTCTCTTTGAATTATTGGAGGGTCTGCAAGTAGGCAGGTTTTAACTTCTGCTATTGGCTTTCCTTCCTGTTTAATGATTAAATTTGATTCATCAGTTACTTTACCAATAACTGCATGAGGAAGTTCGTATTTTTCAAATACTTCCATAAGCGCATCAACATCTTCAGGTTTTACTACAAAAACCATTCTTTCTTGAGATTCAGAAAGCATTATCTCATATGGAGTCATTCCTTCTTCTCTAAGTGGAATTGCAGTAAGTTCTACTTCTGCGCCATTTCCACCTTTAGCAGCCATTTCTGAAACACAACAGGTTAAACCTCCTCCTCCAAGGTCTTTTAGTCCTACAACGTTAACTTTATCTAAAGCTTCAAGTGTAGCTTCTAAAACCATTTTTTTGGTAAATGGATCTCCTACTTGAACAGCGGGCCTATCTTCAAGTTCTGATTCAGTTGTAAGCTCTTCAGATGCAAATGTTACCCCGTGAATACCATCTCTACCTGTTCTTCCACCCATTAAGACGAAAATATCCCCTACATTAGGTGCAATACCCCTTACAATATCTTCTTTTTTGACAAGTCCTGCACAGACCACATTTACCAATGGGTTAAATTTGAAGTTTTCATCAAATTCTACTTCTCCACCCACTGTCGGGATTCCTACTCTATTCCCATAGTCTGATATTCCTTTAACGACATATTCAAATATATAACGTGATCTCTGGTCTTCAAGAGGTCCAAATCGTAATGAATCAAGTAATGCTACTGGCATTGCGCCCATTGAAATAATATCACGTATTATTCCCCCAATACCAGTTCCAGCACCTCCATATGGTTCAATTGCTGAAGGGTGGTTGTGGCTTTCCATTCCAATAACTAGTGCTAGTTCATCGGTAAGTTCAACGATACCGGCATCATCTCCAGGTCCTAATATTACTTTTTCGCCTTCTGTAGGGAATAAACCTAATATTGGACGGCTACTTTTGTATGAACAGTGTTCTGAAAACATGATGTCCAGCATACCCTCTTCTAATACATTTGGCTCTCTTCCGAGCTCTTTTTTTATATATTTCTGTTCTGAATCAGTTAAGGTCATTTTATCACGCAGCGCTTTTATTTTTAAATAATTATCCTGTTTTGTTAATAGTTATCTTCAGATTCTCATCCTCAATCTTCCATTCTTTAGTATAGTCTCCTTCCTGGAAGTCAAATGACAACTCTTGAGCCCTTACTTCATGGGAGATAAATTCAATGAATGATTGAATTAAATCTTTAAAACCTTCATCACATTCAATAAATACGAATATATTGGCCTCTACATCTAAATCTAAATCTTTACGCATGTCTTGGATCCTTCTTATGAGTTCTCGGGACATTGCTTCAGATAATATTTCATCTGTAAGTTCTGTGTCTAAAAATACATTGCCTGAATTGAAATCTGCACTTACAAGATTTTCTGGAAGTTCAGTTTCAAATAATATGTCATTTTCTTCAAGTTTTATAGTCTTATCATCTATTTCAACTTTGTAGATTCCTTCATTATCTAAATCAGATTTAATTTGTGCACCATCTGCTGCAGCAAGATTCTGCATTACTTTTGGAGCGTCACCCCTAAGTTTAGGTCCAAGTGTCTTGAGATTTGGTTTTGCAATGATTTTGAGATTTTCAAATTCATCCGTAAGGGATATTTCTTTTGTATTAGCCTGTTCCATTATAACGGCTTTAAGAGATTCAACAGCGCTTAAAACATTTTTATCTTCAGAAACCACTACAATTTCTTTTACTGGCCATCTTAGTTTGTACCTTGCAACGTCTCTTCCTCTTGCACATGCTTCGATTATATCACGTACAATATCCATATTTTCTTCTAGAGCAGTGTCAATAAGGTCTTCATTGAATTCCCAGTCTTCCATGTGTATACTTTCGGGAGCATCTTCTTCAACGCCTTTAACGAGATTCTGATAAATTTCTTCTGTTATGTGGGGAGTTATGGGTGCCATTACCTTAATTAGAAGTTTTAAAGCATTGTATAAAGTATAATAAGCCCCTAATTTGTCTGGATCTTCTTTTTCTACCCAAGTACGACCTCTTATTAATCTAACATACCATCTGCTTAAATCTTCAAGTATAAAGTGATTTATGGCTCTTGTAGCCTTGTGAAGATGTAAAGAATCAAGTGCTTCTGTTACTTCTTTTACAAGTGAGTTAGCACGTGAAGTTATCCATCTATCTTCGTCTCTAAGTTTTAAATCATTTTCAGTGTAAAGTGTTGGATTAAAGTTATCTATAGCCATATAGGTCGTTGAGAATACATAAACATTCCAAAGGATATTAAACATTTTTGCAACGTTTTTGAGTTCATCCCAGGTAAATTTAAGGTCTTCCCATGGCTTGTTACCCCAGAGGAGATAGAATCTAAGTATATCTGCACCATATTGGGCAATAACTTCATCTGGCTCAACAACATTTCCAAGGGATTTACTCATTTTTCTACCCTCTTCATCAAGGGTGAAACCGTGCATTAAAACTCTCTTATAGGGGGTTTGGTCGAGTGAAATTACTCCGCATCCAAGCTGTGAATAAAACCATCCTCTTGTCTGGTCGTGTCCTTCGGTTATAAAGTCATAAGGGAACCATTCTTCAAATTTATCCTTTTCTTGAGGATAATACATTGAAGCCCATCCTGCGACTCCTGAATCTATCCAGACATCTAAAACGTCAGGAACACGGGTCATATCTCCTCCGCATTCACATTTAACAGTAATTTCATCAACATAAGGTCTGTGTATAAAGTCCCCTTCTAGTTTTCCTTTGACTGCACGTTCTTTTAATTCATCAATAGAACCAATAACAGTTATTTCTTCACAGTCTTCACATCTCCAAATTGGAATTGGGATTCCCCAATATCTCTGTCTTGAAATAGTCCAATCACGTGCATTTTCAATCCAGTTACGGAAACGGCTTTCACCGGCCCATTCAGGAACCCATTCAACTTTGTCCAGTTCGCTAAGCATTTTGTCTTTTATTTCAGTAACTTTAAGGAACCACTGCTGTGTTGCAAGATATATAATTGGAGTTTTACATCTCCAGCAGAATCCATATCTGTGGTTAATTACATCTTCTTTTAAAAGTAGTCCATGCACATCTAAATCTGTAATTATGTATGGATCAGCATCTTTTACAAACTCACCTTTGTATTTTCCTGCTTCGTCTTTAAATAATCCTGCCTCATCAACTGGACAGAATATAGGTAAACCGTATTTTTTACCAATTTCAAAATCGTCTGGCCCATGTCCGGGAGCAGTATGAACACAACCAGTACCTTCTGTAAGTGTCACGTGCTCACCAAGTAATATTGGATGTTTGAAGTTCTTTTGAACAGGTATTTCATCTAAAAGTGGATGTAAATATTCCATACCTTCAAGTGAAGAACCCTTAACAGTTTTAATTATTTCATAATCTTGGCCTTCAAATAGAGAAGAAACAAGGGCTTCAGCCATTATATAAACTTCATCATTAACTTTAACATAAGCATAATCAAAATCAGGATGTACAGATACAGCCATGTTTGCTGGAAGTGTCCATGGTGTTGTTGTCCATACAAGTACAAATTCATTTCCATTTTCTGAATCTTTTAGAGGGAATTTAACATAAATTGAAGGATCTTCCTTATCTTCATAATCAATCTCAGCAAGTGCAAGTGCGGTTTCACATCTTGGACACCATGTTATAACTCTCAAATCGTTTATAAGAAGATCTTTTTCATGAGCTTTTTTGAGGGTCCACCAGCAAGATTCCATGTACTTGGTATCGAAAGTAACATATGGATTATCCCAGTCCATCCATACTCCCAGCATTTTAAATTGCTCAGTCATTACTGCCTTATTTTCAATTGCAAATTCTTTACACTTTTCTACAAAATTTGCAATTCCTATTTCAGATTCAATTTGCTTTTTACTTTTTAATCCAAGAAGTCCTTCAACTTTATGCTCGATTGGAAGACCGTGAGTATCCCATCCTGCCTGTCTTCTAAGGTTGAATCCACTCATGCTTTTAAATCGGAGATATGTATCTTTTATTGTCTTATTCCAGGCAGTTCCGAGATGTATTCTACCACTACAGTAAGGAGGCCCATCTAAAAATGAAAATTTTGGGCTATTTTCTCTTAATTTATTTGTTTTATTGTATATGTCCATTTCTTCCCAGAATTTCTGGATATCTTTCTCTGTTTTATTTATATCGTATGATCTTGGGGCCTCTTTTATTGGCATTTCTATTCTCCCTGTTAATTTGATCAAATTAAATATAAGAATTAACTTTAGAATTATTTCAATTTTATTACATAGTTTTGTTATAAGTTATCTTTGAACTATATTTATTCGCAAATATTTAAAACTTAACTCATTTAAAATGTGACTGTAATCACAGCTTAGCTTGGTTCAATAGAAAAGATTATAAATATCTTATGTACAATCAAGTATTGCATCCCCTATAACAACGATACATATTTATTTTACTGATAGTATCGCCTCCGAGGGGGATGCTACACCTACCACTAATCTTTTAATTAAACTACTTTTAAATTCACAGTTACATAAATTGGGCGTCCTTTAAGTCACCCTCTTGTTTGATCTCTCAATAGGGGCGCCCTTATTTAATAATAGAAAATTATATCTTTGTAAACTATAAGTTTAAATTTTATCATTTGATAATTTAGGGAAAAGCTTATTAATGTGATAAAGAAAATGATGAATTGCCCCACTTATAATGGGAAGATTAAGAGGGGACCATTAACTGAGTAATTTACCTATGTCCTTAGCGGCATAGGTATTAAAATTTCAATTATTTCTAATTTAAATTTAAACTCCTAATAACCTTATAATTAAAAAATAATTATTTTTATTATCCTATTTAACTAAAAAAGAAATTATGGGACATTAATGTCCTAGCGAAAATAATTCAATTCTAATTAATTAGAATGTCTTTATTTTACCCGCTACAAGCATTTCAGTAATGCTTGTTATATCCTCAAGCCAAGTGTCTATAATCTGTTCAACCTGCTTGTTAATGGTTTCAAGTTTATATCCGTCTTCAAGGATTAATTGAGCACTTGCAGCTTTTGGATCATTGATTGGCTTTCCAATTTGGCTTAAAAGCATAATTTGTACTTCTTTTACCCCTTCAACATTTTCACTTATGTCATTTGCCATTTTAGCTGAAATGAGGTTATATATTTTACCAACGTGATTTATAGGGTTCTTTCCAGAAGTTGCTTCCATGGACATTGGCCTATTAGGTGTTATTAAACCATTTGCACGGTTCCCACGACCTACAGAACCATCGTCACCCATTTCTGCTGAAGTACCGGTAACAGTTAAGTAGTAACCTTCCTCTGTTTTGCAGCTGTGATTGTCCGCAGTGTTAATAAAGACTTCAACATCCCTTTCTGTTTTATCCTCTGCTAATTTAGTGACAATTTCGTTAAGTTTTTCTTTTAACTCAATATAGGTTTCACGACCATCAATGTATTGGGATACCATTGCAGCAGCTACAGTTAATGTGATTTTGCTGTCATCTCTAAGTCCCATAACTTTAATATCTTCTCCTACTGCAGGATATTTCTTTTTAAAGTCTTTTGAATTTAGGAGGTTTTCTGTAGCTAAAACTATGTTTTCTGTTTCTGAAAATGGTGCATAGCTTACACCAAAGGATGTATCGTTAGATGATGGTGCTCCACCTTTTCTTCTAAATACATCAGTTAAATCTCCTGATCCATGACCTATTTTACATTCAACGACTGTAGCGGTTTCAACGTCGAGGTTTATAATGTTTTCTTTTAGATATTCTTTAGCAGCGCTTATGGCTATTCTGTCAAGCCCCATTTTTTTAATTTGAAGTTTTCCGTCCTTTTCTTCATGAAGCTCTGAAATTCCTCTACCAGTTAAAAGAATATCAATAGGCTTCATTATTTCGCCCCCACCGAATACTGGGTTTGATTCTCCTGCTGTAATCTGGACTTCGTCAGTGTTGTGGTGCATTATTTCTCCAAATCTATCTAGATATGCATTGCACAAAGCACGGCTAACTGATTCAGCTATTCCGTCACTGATACTATCAGGGTGTCCTATCCCTTTCCTTTCGACTATCTCTACTTCTTGCTGTTCAATTGGTGTTTGAATGAGCTTTTCTACAAAAATATTTTTTTTCATAAATAGCCTCCGATTAATATTAAATAGACTCATAAAAGGTAAATATAATAAAATTATGATCCATTTGTTCTTATTTTTTAAGATATTTAAATGTATTTGCATATTAATATAACAAATGGTTAGGAAAGTTAAGAAAACAAATTGAGATGTTAATAACGTATTTTAAGTGTACTAAAATTAAAACTAAACTCAATTTTTACAAGTGAGGAACTATCATGGATACAATGGTTATTAATGTTACTAAAAAAACAGATATTGGGGAAACTGAAATCGCTGATACATTTTTTTCAAGATTGAGAGGCACAATGTTTAAAAGTAAATTAGAAAAAGGCCTTATTTTAAAGCTTCCAAATACAAGGAGTCGAAGCGGCTCGGCTATTCATATGTTTTTTGTGAAATTTCCGCTGGATATTATCTTTGCAGATGAAGATAAAAAAGTAGTAGATATAGTTTCAATTGATCCCTGGAAAACATATACTCCTAAAAAGCCAGCTAGATATGTCATTGAAATGGAAAAAGGCACAATTGAAGCATCAAGAACTGAAATTGGAGATCAATTGGATTTTATATGTAAAAATACTTAAAATTAAAGTATAATTTTAAAATAATTAAGTTTAATAGTTAGTAATCGTGTTTAAAGTTATTTGGATATTCTTTTGTAAAAATGCTCAAAATATAAATAGAAAAGTAATTAGATTACTTTCTTTCTTTTACTGAAGTAAGAGCCATCTGGGCTACTTTTTTTACCATAGGATTGTCATCTTTTGAGGCTTTTTCTAGTGGGCCTATTGCCCTCTTATCTCCAACTCCAGAAAGACCTATTGCAGCAGCATATCTAACGCTTGCTCTTTCATCATCTAATAATTTAATAAGGGGCTCAACTGATTTAGAATCTTCAAAAACTCCAAGTGATAATGCGGCAGTTTCCCTTACATGACAATCATCATCTTTTAAAGCTTTAATTAATGGATCAACTGCTCTTGGATCAGCTAATTCTGCTAGAAGTTCAGCAGCATCTTCTTTTCTTCTCCAATCTCCTTCTTCCAGTTCCTTTATAAGGTAATCTAAATTATGTGTTTCTGATTCTTCCATAAAATACCTCCTTTTCTTATTACTTTATGTTAAAAGAAGTTTAAATATCTTGTTTATTTTCTTTGTCTCCAGCAAGTTCTTCTATGGTAAGTCCACTTAAAACTGATTCAGGTCTACTTTCTAAAATATCAATTTCTGAGTTTGCATATTCATCTTTCTTTTTTAAAAGTAACCAGAATTTCCTTTTACCTCTTCCAGTATATATTAGAGCATATTTACCTTTTAATTTTTCCCCTTCAAGCTCTATATTCACATGGCCGTTTTCAATAGCCTCTTCCATCTTGATTAATTTCCCTTTTTCTTCCTGTGTATTTTTATAGGTTCCAGTATCCCAAATAATTACAGTTCCTGCCCCATAATTTCCTTCTGGAATTATTCCTTCAAAATCAATATAGTCAATAGGATGGTCTTCTGTAGGTACCGCAAGACGTTTTTGGCCCGGATCAATTGATGGTCCTTTAGGTATTGACCATGATTTTAAAACTCCTCCCACTTCTAATCTAAAATCATAATGAAGTCTGCTGGCGTCATGTTTTTGAATTACAAATCTGGGAGAATCAGAAGATATTTTTTCACTTGAAAATGGTTCAGGAGTTTTATCGAAATCTCTTTTTTCTTTATATTTTTTAAGAGAATTTTCCATTATTAATTCACCTTAAATATCTTTAAATTTTGATGGATGCTCCAATATTTCTACACCTTCAAATTCATAGAGTTTTTGGGTATTCTGGATATCAATTTCCCTCATATAAATTGTGATTATTTTACCTGCTGAAATTGCTGAAAAAGGACAAGTTTCTGCACATGTTCCACATCCGGTACATTTAAGAAGATCTATTTCAACTCCAGGGGTTATAGCATCGCCAGGACACGCTTCTGCAGATCCACAGCTTTCACAATTTTGACATAAGTCCAGTTCAAGTTTTGAAGGTAGTATAGTTTCAACATCACCTGATTCAAGATCTACAGGAATTATGACGGTTTTTACTTTACCTTTACCTGATTGTGCTACAGCATTGGTAATTAGAGTGTCTGCAATACCGTTTACAATTTTTCCTATTGTATTAGAAGTTGCAGGAGAAACAATAAGTAAGTCATATTTTCCCAGTGAAAAACGTCCGGTAATAGGATAGCTAAATTTTTGCTCTTTTTCTAGAATTAGTTCATTGTAATATCCTCCGGTTATACTTTGAACTCTTTCAAAAAGTCCGTACATTTTAAGGACTTCTTCACCGGCTGCTGAAAGTAAAACAGTTACATCATGTCTGGCCATTAATTTTTCAAGTAATTCTACACTTTCAAGAAGTAAATGACCTGCTCCAGTAATTCCAAAACCTATTTTCATTCAATCTCCTCTAAATAATTAAAATAGTAGTAAATACAGTAATTAGAAATCTTTAGAGTATAATTATGAATTAAGTGGTATTTATAAAATTAGAATAAATTAAAAAAAAATGATTTGGAAATTCTGAATACTATAAAATAGGTAATTAAAATAAAAAGAATCAGTTAAAATTACATATTTTTATTTCCGCAGCGAAAAAGCTCGCTTTTTCGCGAGGACTTTTTGATCAATCCTTTTTCTTTAGAAAAAAGTTGAATTAGAATTCAATGTATTTGTAGGCTTCGCCTTCTTCAAAGGCATAATGAACCTTAGTGTACTGACTCATGAATTCTTTAACTTCATCTTTAACGTTTTTACCGTCCATAGCGACTTTCTTAATGAATTCAGCTACTTCCTGCATTTGAGCTTCTTTTAATCCTCTTCGGGTAATCTCTTGAGTTCCTACTCTTATTCCTGAAGGATCATCAGTACGTTTACGGTCATCCCATGGAAGGAGATTTTTGTTTAAAATGATGTTGTTTGCTTCCATATCTTTAGCCATTTTAGCAGCACTATATATCTTTTTAACGTCAAAGGCAACTTGATGGGATTCAGTAAATCCTTGTTCTTCACATAGAACATCAAAACCAAGCTCATAGAGGCTCTGAGCAAGTGCTTTTGCATTTTTAACAATTTGATCTGCGTAATCGCGGCCAAATTCAAGCATTTCCGCTAAAGATATTCCTAAAGCTGCAACGTGATGAAGGTGATGATTACTTACTACACCAGGGAATACTGCTTCGTCAATGGTATCTTTTAATTCATTAGTAGTGAGTATTATGCCTCCTTGAGGGCCCGGGAATGTTTTATGAGTACTTCCTACAAGTAAATCTGCTCCTTCTTTAAGAGGGTCCTGGAATTTTCCACCAGCTATAAGGCCAAGAACGTGTGCTCCGTCATACATAACTTTTGCACCTACTTCATCGGCTGCTTCTCTTGCTTCTTCAACTGGATGAGGGAATAGGAATAAACTTCCACCAAGGAGAACAACTTTAGGTTTATTTTTTATAATTTCTTTCTTCATTGCATCGGCGTCAATATTCATCTTATCATTATCAAAAGGATGAGAAAGAATTCTTAAACCTCTTATTCCTGCTGCACTAACTTCTGCATGGCTAATATGACCTCCAACAGGCACATTCAATGCCATAAGGAGATCATCTGGTTTGGTAAGGGCAAAAAATGATGCTAAGTTTGCGACAACCCCAGAATTTGGCTGTACGTTTGCATGTTCTGCATTGAACAGTTTTTTAGACATATCTATTGCCATATTTTCGATTGTATCGATATATTCACAGCCTTCATAGAGTCTCTCGCAAGGTAGACCTTCAGCATATCTGTGAGATAAATCAGATGCTAATGCTTCTCTTACAGTTGTGCTTGTAATGTTCTCACTTGCAATTAGATTTATACTGTCTTCCATCCAATGATGATGTTCTTTAGTAAGTTCTTTGATTTTTACAGCGTACTTTTCGTTTTCAAACATTAATTATCCTCCGAATAAAAATAAATTTTATTAGATTGATGTAGATATGTATAATAAATGAGTATAAATACTTTAAAAATGAGGAAGATTACTTTATTTATTTTTTTAAATAAAATTAAGAAATAAAAATTAAAAAGTTTTATTCTTTCTTAAACATCATCTTAGTTTGCATTTCTTCTAAATTAGTGACTATTTTGGATAATTCACTTGTGGGATACTTATCATAAAATCTTCAGATCTAACACTCATATTTTTCTTGCCCCTACATCACCAAATCCATTGTAACTTTTCCAGTTAAATAAGGGATTGCAGCCATTTTACTGCATATTGGGCCTGAATCTGCACCTAATCCATGAGCTCTTGAATCGTAGGCATTAGCATGAAGTATTTCCATCCCTTGATTGGCCTTACAGACAATAAATATTACATCGGGGTCAAATTCTGCATCTTTAAGGGGAGCAAAAGTTACTGCATTAAAAATTCCAGGATCTACATTTAAATTATTTTTCCATGAACATTGTACTGCTGCAACATTTTTATATACTCCCATTGGAACTAAAATGAACCACTTTGCATGTTTGCAGGGAATTCGCACTTGTCTTTAAGTCCTGAATATCTTGCATCGCCCATACATTCCTCTTCTTCTGCACTTGCATAAAAAATTTCTCCAAGCAGGGCGTTTTCAAGCTCTCAAATACTTTGTGTTTGGAGCACAAAAATTTCGTTTTTCGTAAGTTTTGTATAAAATTTTGATTTTCCTTCATCTTTATCTATAGGCTCTTTTACGGACTATTTAATAGCAAAAGGCTCATTTTTTAATTTTAAAAGCTCCTTTAACGTTTCACCTATTCATATCTATGAGTTTATTGATATTAAATTTTATTAAGAAAGAATGAGGTTCAGAATTTAAATTCTTTATAACGAGTATAAATACAATAAAATAGATTTTTATGAGAATTTAGGTAAAACAAGTAAAATTTAGAATACTAATTAAAATAAAAGAAAAATTAAATGAAAGAGTTAACTTTCACTTATTTTGATGAAGGTTCGTTTAGAGCAGCTTCAATTTGTGCCATGATCTGGTTTGTTTTGAAGTGGCTCTGGTCCATTGCTCCAGATGGGCATGCTGCAACACATGTTCCACATCCGTGGCAGAGAGCTATGTTAACTTCTGCATGACCTTCTTCTCTGGATAAAGCACCGTATGGGCAGAGTTCAAGACAAACTGCACATCCACCACAGACTTCTTCATCTGTAACTGCAACGATTGGTTCAATTTCCACTTCACCTTTAACCATAGGGATAGCTGCTCTTGCTGCTGCACCTGATGCTTGAGCTACAGAGTCAGGAATATCCTTAGGACCTTGTGCTACACCTGCAAGGAATACACCTTCAGTAAGTGTGTCAACAGGTCTGAGTTTTGGGTGAGCTTCCATTAAGAAACCGTCAGCACTCTTGGAGAGACCGATGGTTTGTCTTAGTTCGTTAGCGCCTGCTGGAGGTACTAAACCTGCTGCAAGTACAACCATGTCATAGTTGTATTCAGTTACTTTTCCAAGTAAGCTGTCTTCACTTCTGACGGTTAATGTTTCGTCAGGGTTTCCGAGAACTGCTGCTGGTCGTCCTCTTATGAACTTAATACCGTATTTTTCGGATGATCTCTTGTAGAACTCTTCGAATCCTTTACCGAATGCCCTAATATCCATGTAGTAGATAACAACTTCACAGTCAGGCATTTTGTCCTTAGCAAGTTGAGCGTTCTTCATGGCGTGCATACAGCAAACTCTTGAACAGTACTCGTTACCGACTTTTTCATCCCTTGAACCTACACATAAGATGAAAGCCATACTTTTTGGTTTTTGACCGTCTGATGGTTTTAAGATTTTACCTTCGGTTGGTCCTGATGCGTTGATTTGTCTTTCGATTTCGAGACCAGTGATAACGTTAGCGTTGTCAGAGTATCCGTATTCGAGTTTTTCGTTAGCATCGAACTGGTCGTAACCGGTTGCAACGATGATTGTACCTACTTCGATTTCAACTTCTTCTGGCTGCTGATCGTGCTTAATTGCTCCTCTTTCACATATCTGGTCACAGAGGTTACATTCAATACAGTAATCCTTGTCGATTGTTGCAAGGAGAGGTACTGCTTGTGGGAACGGGATGTATGCTGCTTTTACCATTCCAATACCTTCGTCGAAGTAGTTTGGAATTTCGATTGGGCAGACATCTACACAGGAACCGCATCCTACACAGTCTTCTTCGTCTACGTATCTAGGTTTCTTTTCAACTGTTACTTTGAAGTTACCAATGTATCCTTCTACATCTTTAACTTCGGAGTAAGCCATTAGCTCGATGTTTTCGTGTTTACCTGCATCTACCATCTTAGGTGCGAGGATACACATGGAACAATCGAGTGTTGGGAATGTTTTATCTAACTGGGCCATTCTTCCACCGATGGTAGGTTGTTTTTCTACCAGGTAGGTTTTGAATCCCATGTCAGCTAAATCGAGTGCAGATTGAATTCCTGCAACTCCACCACCAATAACTAAAGCTGCGTCTTTCACGCTCACTCTGGATGATTCTAGCGCCTCTAATAATCTTGCTTTTGCAACTGCCATTCTTGTTAGGTCTTTTGCCTTTTCGGTAGCCGCTTCAGGTTCGCCCATGTGTACCCATGAGTCGTGTTCCCTTAAGTTTGCAAATTCAAATAAAAATGGATTTAATCCTGCTTCTTGAACACATCTTCTGAATGTTGGTTCGTGGAGCCTTGGTGAACATGCTGCTACAACAATTCTGTTCAATCCTTTTTCTTTGATGTCCTTCTGGATCATTTCTTGACCTGGGTCTGAACAGAAGTATTTGTATTCTTCACTTACAACAACGTTAGGAAGAGTTGCTGCATAATCTTTAACTGCCTCTATGTCTACAACACCACCGATGTTGATACCACAGTGACAAACGTAAACTCCTATTTTTGGTTCTTCAGTAGTTTCTTGCATATTTTTTTCTGCCATTAGATCACCTTTTTCACTATAATGTGACAAATGATTTTTATGTATATGATGTAGGGTCTCGCAGTATCATAGATAAACTTTTCTATTTATTTTTTTATACAAAGTTTATATATGAGAACATGGTCTGGCTGTGATGGTTTTCACCCTAATAAATTAAAAAAATATTATTCCAACCACCGTATACTCCTATATATTAATTCCTCGAAAATCATTTTTATTTTTATATAATGCAAATGGATACATGCACTATATATCCAATATGTGGCTAAATTTTAAGCTTAAATGACTATATATTGATTTTAGATGACCTATATAATATATAAATTGATTAAACACATCTTTCTTTTTCTAATAAGTTACATTATTAAATTTACACAAATAATTAATACGAATTATACATAAAAATAATAAAAAATACTGGAGGTATTTATTATGGCAAGATTATTTGAAATGCTTAAAGAAGACCACGATACAGTAAAAGGGCTTTTAAACAGGAGTATAGAAAGCAGGGATACTTCTCAATTTTCACAAATTAAAAAAATGTTAGAAATACACATGGAAGGAGAAGAAAAACTACTTTATCCGAAATTAATGCAAAGGGACAAAGAACGTGCTCTTGAATCATATGAAGAACATCATGTAGGTAAATTAATTCTTAAGGAATTAGATGAAACAGGCCGTGATGATGAAACATGGATACCTAAAATAAAGGTTCTAAAAGATGTTTTAGATCATCATATTGAAGAAGAGGAATCTCAAATATTCGATGAAGCACGTCAGATGCTTGATGAGAATCAGGAACAGGAAATAACACGTCAATTTGAAGAACTAAGATCCAAAAGAATGTAGGTAATTTCTGGAGGTATAAAAATGGCAGAATATAAGGATATGTACGATCTTTTAATAAGCGATCATGAAATGGTAAAAGGAATGATAAATGAAACATTACAAAAAAGAGATGCTTCGAGGTTTAAAGAAATAAAAACCAATCTTGAGATACACATGATGGGTGAAGAAAGATTTTTTTACCCTCTATTAAGGGAACAAGACAAAGAAACAATGGATAAATCATATCAGGAACATCATGTAGGTAAAGTTGTGCTCCATGAACTTAAAAAAATGGATAAAGATGATGAACATTGGATTCCTAAAATGAAAGTCCTAAATGATATTTTAAATCACCACATTGAAGAAGAAGAAAAGCAGATATTCCCCGAATCTAGACGCCTTTTAAGTGAGGAACAACAGGATAAAATATTTAAAAGGTTAAAACAGGCCAAATCACTGATGACTAAACAACCAATGGCAAAGATCCTCGAAGTAAGATAATTAAAAAATCAGAGGGATAAGATGCCTTACATTAATGTTGGTAAAGAAAACTCTGGTGATATTGATATCTATTATGAGGATCATGGTTCAGGTAAACCCATAGTGCTGATTCATGGTTGGCCACTGAGTGGAGATTCCTGGGAAAAACAAGTACTTGCTCTACTTGATGCAGGGTACCGTGTTATAACATACGACCGTAGAGGATTTGGTAAATCAAGTAAACCTACCTCTGGTTATGATTATGATACAATGGCTGAAGATATGAATAAATTAATTAAAGAGCTTAATTTAGAAGATGTAACTTTAGTTGGGTTTTCTATGGGTGGAGGTGAAGTTGCCCGTTATCTAGGAACTCATGGCTCTAAAAATGTGAATAAAGTTATCTTCATTTCGGCAGTTACTCCCTACTTGCTGAAAACATCTGATAATGAAGATGGTGTTGATGAAGATGTGTTTGAGGAAATCATGCAAAACATAGTTGCAGATAGATTGGCATTTTTATCTAATTTCTTTTCAGATTTCTATAATGTCGACGTCTTGAAAGGGGAAAGAGTTAGTGATGGAATTCTAAAGCACAGTTGGAATATCGCATCAGTGGCATCACCTATAGGTACCGTAGATTGCGTTAAAGCATGGTTAACTGATTTTAGAGAAGATCTTAAGAGCATTGACATCCCTACACTAATAATTCATGGTGATGAAGATAGAACTGTACCATTCCCTAATTCTGGAAAGAGAATGCCAGAATTCGTAAAGGAAGGTAAATTAGTAGTAATAAATGGTGGACCTCATAATATTGCCTGGACCCATGCTGAAGATGTAAATCGTGAGCTTTTAGACTTTTTGAGTGAGAAAAGTATATAACTAATGCCAGAATACTTCAAAAATTAATTAATTTACTTTTTAAATTCTTTTTAAGATATAAGCACCAGAACTAGGGGAATAGTAGTCAAGCTTAAGATTGTACTTGTAAAAATACAGGAAGCAGCAGTTTTAATATCTAGATCATAGGTAATTGCTAGAACCAGGCTAAGCATTGCAGAAGGCATTGCTGCCTCTATAATTGTCACCTGCCTTTCTAAACCTCCAATTCCAAGTAATAATACAATGACTGAAGCTATTGCTGGAGCTATAATTAACTTGATAATAGAAACAGAAAATACGGCATGAACATTTTCTTTTATACCTCTGAATTCAAGAGATAAACCTAAAGATATCATTATAAGTGGAATTGCAGCGCCGCTTAGATAATCAAGTGTATTAAGTATAAGTGGCCCGATTTCAAAATTAATATAATTAAGGATAATGGCCAGAGCTACAGCCCATAATGGGGGAAAAATTAAAGCTCTTTTAAGAATAGTAGTGTATTTTCCACCGTAAATTAAGAGAAGTATAACTCCAAAAAGTATAAAAAGCATCATTGAGCCGAGATCATAGAAAACTGCCCTTACAAGCCCATCATCACCAAAAACACCTAGCACGAATGGATACCCTAAAAATCCAGAGTTAAACATTGATGAGGTTAGCATTATGCTCCATGTGGTTTTTTGAGGATACTTTTTGATTTTTGCAAATATGTAAGCCACTAAACCGCTTAGAATACCCACAGCGATACATATTAAAGGTATAGGTGCTATAACTGGAAGAATGGAAATATCTATATCATAAAGCGCTATAAAAATCAATGCAGGAATTGCTATATTAATTACAATTTTATTAAGTAAATTTGCATCATCTGGCTTTAAAATTTTAAGTCTTTTTAAGAAATAGCCAATAGCAATCATTATTATGATTGGAATGATGGTTTCAATGGCATTCATAATACTAAATATCTGTATATTTTGGTACTTAAACGCTTCATTAGGGATATAATATTAAAATACATAAAATCTGATTACACAAGAACAAATTATAAACTATGAAATTATAAATCATTTGATTAATTTTTACTATCTAAAATAAGATAGGTGAGATATTGCCAGAATCAAGTATAACTATTAATAGGCCGCGAAAGAGGGTATGGGAACTAATTATGAACCCAAAATCATGGAAAAAATGGTACGGCGGAATAATCCGCAGGGTCAACCCCGGATGGGGTGTAGGGGCATACATTGAATGGGAAATGGGAGGTAATCCTTCTAAAATAACAGAATTTATACCTCAAGAAAGGCTCACATTTATATCTGAAGATTATGGAATTGAATATTCGTTTATTTTAAGTGAAACATCAAAAGAAACCATTGTTACATATAAAGAAAGCATTATTGATGCTCAGTTAATGGAATCAAGCCCATATACTCAGGAAATGAGAATTGAGGCAACTTTAAAAAATCTTAAATACCAATCTGAATTTGATTCGAGATGTTTCATTGCAACTGCAGTTTATGAATCCAGCGAAGCACCCGAAGTAATTGAATTAAGAAAATACAGAGATAATGTTTTAATGGAAAATTTAGCAGGTCACTTATTTGTTAAAGTTTATTATGCGGTTAGTCCTTCTATTTCCGAGATTTTAGAAAAAAATAGACATTTAAAAAGAGTAGGTAGAGTTTTTTTAGATAGAATTGTAAAACGAATTAAATAATAAGATTTTAAAATAAAAAAGTAGAGTGATGCTATGTGCATCAACTCTTAGTCTACTACACCTTCGGTAACTATCTTAAAGACAGCTTCTCCTTCAGGTAAGTGTGGACTATCTACGAGTCTTGCAATACGTTTTCCAGCAAGTCCCTTCTTAAGCCAGATTCTGTATGTAGCTGCGTGACCAAGCACGTGACCACCAATAGCTTTTGTTGGACTTCCAAAGAATGCATCAGGTCTTGCTTGGACCTGGTTTGTAACAAATACTGCTACATTGTAGGTGTTTGCAATGTTTTGAAGTGTGTGAAGGTGCTGGTTTAATTTTTGCTGTCTTACTGCCAGTGATTCTCTTCCAACATATTCTGCTCTAAAGTGAGCGGTAAGGGAATCTACAATAACCAGCTTTATGTTTGTCCCGCTTTGAATGAGCTCGTTTACTTTATCTGCCATTAGAATCTGGTGGCTTGAGTTGAAGGCCCTTGCAATATGTATTTTTTGTAAGACTTCTTCAGGGTCAAGTTCAAATCCTGCAGAAATTTGCTCTATTCTTTCTGGTCTGAACGTATTTTCAGTGTCTATAAAGACACATTCACCGTCAAGACCGCCTTTTTCTTCTGGGAGCTGGACTGTAACTGCAACTTCGTGTGATATCTGACTTTTTCCGGAACCGAATTCACCGAAAACTTCTGTTATGGCCTGTGTTTCGATTCCTCCGCCAATAAGTTCATCAACGGCGCTACTTCCGCAGGTTATTCTACCTACGTCCTTTCTACGCTCCATGACATCAAAAGCGGTTTCAAAGTCAATTGATTCAGCTTTTCTTGCAGCTTCAATTACTTTTTCAGCTACTCCTTCACCAATTTCAGCTTTTACGCTAAGCTCTTTGGCAGTTGCTGTTGCAAGTCTCATCATATCTGCAAAACCTGCATCTCTAAGCTTTTGTGCTGTTTTTTCTCCAACATTTGGTAAATCTTCTAATTCGACCATTTTAATTCTCCTTAGTGTTTATAAAAATCAGTTCAGTTCCTGGGATGGGTTCTTAAAAAGAATTGAACCTATAATTCCCTGCTAACTATCTTCTTAGCAATGAGTCTTATCTCCTCGTTATACTCATCGAAGCTTGCATCTGCGATTACAGTGATGTTGCTGCCAATCAGGTCTTCGACCTTTTCAGCGAGGGAACCTTCATCTGCAGTCGTCATAATCACTTCATTTGCCTCATCTGTGGTCATTCCCAGCAGTTCTTCAGCAAGATTCCTAAAGAAAGTTGCTCTGACCGTTCCAGTTTCATCTTCTATTACAACTGGAATTATCATTAGATAGTTTGGTTGTTTTATTTCTTCTCCGCAGAAATCACAAATAAATGCATCATCGACATATTCTACTCTTTTATTACAATTTGGACACATTTCGTAAAGTATTCTGTCCCCATAAGCTTCAATAATCTTTCCATTTACTTTAATATTCTTATCTTCCTCTTCAATTTCTTCAATTAGCCTGGTTTTGTAGATAGATTCTTCAATTTCTTCAATTGATGGTATCTTCTGCATGTCTGTTTCTTTAGGTTTTATGACTGTTGTCGCTCTTCCTACGCTGAGTTCAACACTGTCATTTCTAAATCTTGGACGAGCATTTCTAATCCATATGCCATCGCCTCTTTCCATTTCCATTTCGGCTTTTTCATCCCAAAATGATGCTCTAACAACTCCGGTACCATCAGCAATTTCTACTGATCTTACCATTCCTATAGTTCCGTTTTGTCTTTGGAATTCATTTATATCATAAAGATTTATTATTCGGCCCATTACGCCTACTTCATCCCTTTCATTGTTAATGTTATTCAATTCGCTGATTTTAAGAGGTTTATACATTTCTTCTTCAAGTTCCTCAATTGAAGGAAGAGTCTGAGCGTCATCTTCACTTATTTTAATTATCCTAACAGTTTTACCAATGTTTAATTCTACACTGTCATCTCTAAACCGTGTTTTAGCATTTTCTATCTTTACAAGATCCCCACGATTTAATTCCATTTCGGCTTTTTCATCCCAAAATGATGCTCTAACAGTTCCAGTTTCATCAGCTATCTTAACTGATCTTACGACTCCTACACTTCCGTCACTTCTTTGGAATTCATTTGGATCGTAAAGTTCCATAATCCTTCCAATTATGTCTACTTCTTCTCCTTCATCTTCAATCTTATGTAAATCTTCAATTTTAATTGGTTCAAGGTCTTTTTTATGTTCTTCAAGGACATTCTTTAGACCCGCATCTTCTTCTGGATTGATTGTTATCTTACTGCTCCATCCAGTGTTTAATCTATATCCAGTGTCTGCATAATCGTCAAATTCGATATTGCCGCCGGTGATTTTTAAGATATCTCCCTTATTAATATCAAGCTCTGTATCATCATTCCAGAGAGTTACTTTTATAGAACCAGTATCATCTGAAATTACGATGGATTTAACTGCTCCTGGGGTCCCATCTGATCTTTCAAATGTGATTTTATCCTGTATTTTACTTACAACACCCATCACTATGACATTTTTTATCTCATGGGCATCTCCCAGCTTCATCATGCTTTCTTCATGTTCTGGAACATCAAATTCGTCTTTTACTATTCTACCGATCCATGAATGAGTTAAGTTAACTTCTCCATTTCTAACACGGCTTTGAGCACCAAGTATCTTTATAGAATCTCCCTCTTTAAGTTCAATCTCGTCAAGGAGCTCTACATCTTTATTCCAGAGTGTAAATGATATTGTACCACTTTCATCTTTTAAATCGAGAGTTATGAATTTCCCCTCTCTTCCTCCGCTGTTGTAGGTTCTTATTCGAGATATCCTGACCACTCTAGCTATTACATTAACTTGCATTTCGCCTTTAATATCTGCAATTGGTGTTATTTTTTGATCATAATCAGGGTAGTTACTATCATCTTCATTTTCAACCTTTTCTATGGTTGATCTTCCCTGCATGTGAGCTTCTTGGGCTCTATAACCGTCTTTTATTTCCACGTTGCTTATATTTACAATATCTCCTTCTGAAATCTTTTTCAGGAGTTTTATGTTTTCTGTCCACAGAACAACTCGTATTTCACCGCTGTTATCTGCAATCATGAGATTTGCTACTTTACCGTCTTTTCCTTTTTTTGTTGTGAAGGTTTTAGCATTGGAAATGCGCATTACTTTTCCAGTTATGCTTATATCATGTAAACCGGTTTCAAGTTCAGATATTTTACGTACTTCATCATCCTTTGCAAGGGGTACGTTTTCTTCGTCTATATACTCTCCAACTATCATTCTGGCAAGGTCCAGCTCGTCCATGAAGCTTACATCTTCATAGTCCTTTTTCATCTCTTCTATTCTTTTCAAGAAATCATCGTATGAAATCTTATCACTGATTCGCTGGTATTCACTTTTAATATCATTTTCCATGTTGATGTCCTCACTTTAACCGACACATTTAAATTATTTGAAAAATTAACAAGTGTCATATATATTATATGTAGTAGTATTTACGCTCCAATATATATGCTTAACTGCTGAAAAATGCAATTTTTATCGGCTTTGTTAAGCCTCTTTTTATATTTAAACTCATTTGAATAATTAAATCAACCGCTAACTTTTTAATTGGAAATATAAGGAGGGTTAAAGATGTCAATGACAATGGCAGAGAAAATACTTGCAAAGGCCTCTGGTAAAAAGGAAGTTGAGGCGGGTGAGATAGTTATGGCTAACATAGACGTGGCTATGACTCATGATCTTACAGGGCCACTTTCAGTAGAGTCTTTTGAGAAAATAGGAGTTCCAGAAGTCTGGGATCCAGAGAAAATTGTGGTGGTTTTTGACCATCAGGTGCCTGCAGATTCAATCGATGCGGCCGAAAATCACATAATAATGCGTAAATTTGTTAAGGATCAAGGAATAAGGAACTTTTACGACGTTAGAGAAGGTGTATGTCACCAGGTACTTCCAGAAAAAGGACACATAGTTCCTGGGGAAGTAGTAGTTGGAACAGATTCCCATACATGTACTCATGGTGCATTAGGTGCATTTTCAACAGGTATAGGGTCAACCGACATGTCAATGGTTTTTGCTACAGGAAAACTATGGTTCAAAGTACCTGAAACCATAAAATTTAATATAGAAGGTAACTTACCTCAAAATGTTTATGCTAAAGATGTTGTTCTTAATATAATTGGGCAAATGGGTGCTGATGGTGCAACATACAAGGCATGTGAATTTGGAGGACAAACTGTTACTGATATGTCAGTTTCTGATAGAATGGTACTTTGTAACATGGCTATAGAGATGGGTGGTAAAACAGGACTTGTAGAACCCGACCAGAAGTCTCTTGATTACGTTAATGGAAGATCAAGCAAAGCATATGAAGTACTTAAAGGAGATATCGATGCTCCATCAATGGAAATAATGGATATTGATGTAAGTGATCTTGAACCACAAATTGCATGTCCTCACAACGTAGATAATGTTAAAGGAATTTCTGATGTGGCAGGGACACCTATCGATCAGGTTTTCCTTGGATCATGTACAAATGGTAGAATTGAAGACTTAAGGGATGCAGCAAGGATTCTTAAGGGAAATAATGTTTCAGACAACATAAGAATGCTTGTAATACCCGCTTCACGTGAAGTTTACACTCAAGCACTTAATGAAGGATTAATGAATACATTTGTAGATGCCGGAGCACTTGTTTGCAATCCATGTTGTGGGCCATGTCTTGGTGGACATGTAGGTCTCTTAGGACCTGGAGAAGTAAGTCTTTCCACCTCAAACAGGAACTTTAAAGGAAGACAAGGTAGTGCAGAAGGAGAAGTTTACTTAAGTTCAGCAGCAGTTGCAGCAGCATCTGCAATTACTGGAAAAATCGAAGATCCAAGGAATATTAAATAAATGGTGATATCATGAAAGGAAAAGCATGGAAATTCGGCGATGATATTGATACTGACTTAATAGTTCCTGGAAGATACCTTGTATTAAGGGATGAAAAAGACCTTGCAGAGCATGTTATGGAAGGTGCAGACCCTGAATTTGCAAAAAAGGTAAAACCTAGCGACGTGATGATCGGAGGAAGAAATTTCGGATGTGGATCATCAAGAGAACACGCTCCAATTGCTATTAAAGGTGCAGGAATTTCTGCAGTAGTTGCAGAGTCATTTGCAAGGATATTTTACAGAAATTCAATAAACGTAGGCCTTCCACTTATAGAGATTAAGGGCATATCCAAGCACATCTCAGAAGGTGACGAAATTGAGATTGATATGGAAAAAGGTATTCTCAAAAACATGACCACAAATGAAGAATTTAAAATTAAAGGATTACCTCCGTTTATGGTTGAAATATTAAATGAAGGGGGATTAATCCCTTATTTAAAGGATCATATCGATGAGATAAAAGGATAATAAGCAAATTATAAGTTGAATAGAATATAAATTATAAGATAGGTGTTTTTATGTACAAAATAGCAGTAATACCTGGTGATGGTATTGGAAAAGAAGTAATGGAAGCTACATTACACATACTAGAAGCTCTAGATGTTAAATTTGATTACACGTTTGCAGATGCAGGAGATGAATATGAAGAAGTCTCAGGCATTGCATTACCACAAGAAACAATTGACATAGTAAAAGAATCACAGGCATGTTTATTTGGAGCTGCTGGAGAATCAGCAGCAGATGTTATTGTTAAACTAAGACAGGAATTAGATCTTTATGCTAATTTAAGACCTGTTAAGTCATATCCCGGCACAAAAAGTGTTTACGATGACTTAGATTTCGTTATTGTGAGAGAAAATACTGAAGGAATGTACATAGGTATTGAAGAAGAAACAGAAGAAGGGGCAACCGCTTTAAGGGTTATAACTAAAAAAGCAAGTGAAAGAATTTCCCGTTTTGCTTTTGATTATGCTAAAAAGACTGGTAGAAGTAAAGTTACTGCTGTTCACAAGGCTAATGTTCTTAAAAAGACTGATGGACTTTTCAGAGATACATTCTATGAAGTTTCAAAGGATTATAGCGATATTGAAACCGATGACCGTTATGTAGACGCTACTGCAATGTTCTTTATTACAAACCCTCACATGTTCGATGTTATTGTAACCACTAACCTCTTTGGTGATATATTATCAGATGAAGGTGCAGGACTGGTTGGAGGATTAGGTTTAATACCTTCAGCAAATATTGGAGAAAACACTGGTATATTTGAACCAGTACATGGTTCAGCACCAAGGCATGCTGGTAAAAATACGGCTAATCCTGCTGCAATGATACTTTCAGCAGTATTAATGCTTGACTACCTTGAAGAGCATGAAGCAGCACGAACTGTTGAAAATGCTTTAGTAGAAGTTCTAAGTGAAGGTAAAGTAGTAACTCAAGACCTTGGTGGAAACGCTTCTACAATAGAAATGGCTAGGGAAGTTAGAAACAAAATTGAAGGGTAAATAGGTATATATTGTAGCATCCAGATGATTATTAGGAGGACTCAGTCTTATGAGCGCAAATATCAATATTAGGGCAGATATTCCATTACTTGAAGAATTAATCTATCTGGATGCTGCAAGCACCACTCCGACCCCTGAACCGGTAGTAAGAGCTATGCTCGATTACTACCATCATTTTAATGCCAATATTGGAAGGGGAGCATATAAAACGGCTGTTAAAGCAACCACTAAGTTTGAAAATACAAGAGAAAGGATTGCAGAATTTATAAATTCCTCAAAAAGCGAAGTAATTTTTACAAAAAATACTACTGAAGCTATAAATATTGTAGCAAATGGTTTGGAATTTAAAAAGGGAGATTCAATAATTGTTCCTAATATAGAACATCACTCCAATTTTCTTCCATGGCTTAGATTGAAAGAAAGGGGAGTAAATTTAAGGGTTATAAAAACAAATGAATATGGTGTAATTGACCTTGCAGATATTGAAAGTGCAGTAGATGATACTACAAAACTTATTACAACTACCCATATTTCAAATTCAATTGGGTCATGTCAGCCAATATATGAAATAGGAAAAATTGCAGAAGAAAACAATATTCTTTATTTAATTGATGCTGCTCAATCTGCAGGACACACTAAATTTGATGTTAAGGAAACTAAAGCACATTTTGTATCTTTTCCGGGCCATAAAGGGCTTTTAGGTCCTGTAGGAACTGGATTTTTATATTGTAAAAATGAGATTGCAGAACAGATTAATCCTATAAATCTTGGTGGTGGGACAGTTTCAGATGTAACGGAGGAAGACTTTACACTTGAGTCCCATCCTGCAAAATTTGAAGGCGGTACTCAAAATATAGCAGGTATTATTGGACTTGGGGCTGCTGTAAAATATGTAGATGAAATTGGGATTGAAACTATTGAAAAACACAGTGTTAAGCTTACAAAATATATGTATAATCAAATTAGTGATATAGATAACACCATAACCTATGGCAATCCTGAAAATATCCATGGAATCGTTGCTTTTAATATACAGGGTATGAATTCACACGATGTTGCAAAAATACTCGATGAATTAAAGGATATTTGTGTTAGAAGCGGTTATCATTGCGCAATTCCTGCAATAAAACATCTTGGGGCCGATGTCCTTGGCGGGACTGTTAGGGCATCTGTTCATTACTATAATACTAAAGAAGAAATTGAAATGCTTATAGAAGCTGTAGAAGAGATTTCTAAATTCGCAGGAGGTCATTAAAATTCAAAATAAATTTTATGACCTCAAAATCAAAGATTTTTTGGGGGCTGAAAAATGGAGAGACCACAACTTATAGCGCTTTTTATAATATTTATAATGATTTCTAGTGCTATTGCAGTAGCTTTATCTTACCTGATATAAAACAGCAGTAATTAAATACTATATAATTAAAATTTAGATGTAAGTTCAAATTTTTATGGTTGGCATAAGTTTTGTCAATTTCAATGATTTAAGTTTGGAGGAAAATAAATGGTAAAAGTTAGATTAGGAGCAGTAGTTGCAGAATTTAATTATGATATAACCAGTATGATGCTTGAATTAGCTAAAGAACACGCTAAATTTTTAGATTCTGAAATAACCAAAGTAATTGCAGTACCTGGCGTATTTGACATGCCCCTTGCAATTAAGAAGCTCTTACAGGAAGATGACATAGATGCAGTTATAACTCTTGGAGCAGTTATAGAAGGTTCAACTTCTCACGATGAAATAGTTGTTCAACATGCTTCACGTAAAATAGCTGATCTAGCACTTGAATATGATAAACCAGTGGCTTTAGGAATATCTGGTCCTGGAATGACACGTTTAGAAGCTCATCAACGTGTTGAATATGGTAAACGTGCAGTTGAAGCAGCTGTTAAAATGTGCGAACGTTTAAAATAAAAATTATTTTTAATTATTATATTCTCTTACTTTCATTTTCAATTAACTTTATTTTAGATAAAATTAAATCTGTATCTAATATTTCATAAAAATTGAAGGGATAACTATGGAAATTTTAACTCCTGAAGACCTTAAAGATAAATTTAAAGACCCCTGGATAGCGCCATATAAAAAAGTCATTACAATGGTTGATGGTGACTATGTAGAAATTGTTGAGTACCATCCATGCATTGGAGGTTCAGAATGGGTTGTTTACCAATATGAACGTTCAAGTGAACTTGTTGAAAAGTCAAAAAGAGATGGAAATAAACATACCTTCCTTGTAAAGATAGGAAAATCAGATTTTGATCTTAAAGCAAGCTTTTCTGCTGCCGGAATTGAAGAAGTTTCAGTTAATGATAATGAAGTTAAAGTAGTTCACGCAGGACTTGCAGGTGCAGGTGTAGGCGCTGCAATGTGCCGTGGAATGGCAGAAGGAGTTAAAAGGGTGGAACTTTATGATATAGGTGGGGGCTCAAAGGTAGGAAGAGCAGCAGTTGTCACTCCCGGGCTTAAAAAGGTTGTAATTGGTATTGATGATACTGATACTAAAGAAGAAGGAGCTACATGGACACTTGCAAATAATGTAGGCACTGAACTCAGTAAAATGGGATTTGAATATCTAGATCACGTTATAGTACAACTTTATCCTCATAATCCTAATAAAACCCAAAACTGTGTCGCTATAGCACTCGTTTTCGCTGTTAAACAGAATGAAAGAGATAGACTTATAGAAGAAGCACGTAAATTATTTAAAGAACACACATTATCTGAAAAAACTGCAATGGCAATTTTAGATGGTATTGATATTCCTGAAAAACTAAGAGAATATGCAATGGCAGCTAAGCAATCTATGATAACTGTTGAAGAAGCAGAAAAAACTGGAGAAGAATTAAGTATTCAGTTTGTAGAAGTTACAGGTCGTGAAGGTAAAATAGGCGCACTTGCAGCTTTAGGGCTTTATAATGATATAAAAGAAGCAGTTAAAGTTTATTATTAACTTTCAATTTCTTTATTTGTTGCTTAAAATTAAATTTAAGAATTTACCCTTATCTGATGTTGCAAATGCCACATTTGAGTCAGTAGGATCTCCAATTTCTATTTTTATAGTATGTTTACCCCAATACACTTGCTCAACATTTTTGGTATCTTTTTTGTTAATATGGATGGTCGTGTACTTTACGTTGTTAATATAAATACTGTAATCTCCATTTTGGAATATTCCTGATGTAGTTACTATTTTCTGGTTATCAAAGTATATATTAACGATTCTGCCTTTTTCACTACTTGATTTAAGGAATATTCCTTCATTTATCCTTAGATTATTAGAATTATTAAAAGTAGGGGTTAATGAAAGAGACTTTTCAGCATAGGACTCTATAAACTTACCTCTAATATCACTATCCCTTATAATATTCCCTATGCTTAAAGCTAAATAATTTCTTGCATCATATGGTATTCGTATTATATTATCTTCTCCGGGCCGTGTTTCGTTTAAATTATATTTTTTATTATTTATATAAATTGAATCTCCGTAATTAAGCTCTAAAGTGTTCATAGCTTCTATTGGCATCCTTAAAATCGTATACTCATTTTCAAGAGCACTATCTATTATATATGGGCCTCTAACTTCGGTTCTTATGTTACTTACGTCTCCCCAAATTATAAGATTGCTTGAAGCAGGTTCTATGGATATTTTTCCACTATCTATATGTACTGATCCTATCATTGTAATCATCATGGCTACTAATATCAAACCAGAAACGACAATGGGAGAATGCATATAAAAAAGAGATTTCAAAGTAGGAAATCTTTTATCTGATTTAGAAAGAATAACTGCAGTTTTTCTTATAAGCTTAAATACGTAGTAAATAGTCGTAATAAGGCCAATTAGTGCAATAGCAGCCCCTATTATTGCAGGAATTCTGTTTATGAAAAATATGGAGAATAAACCTAAAGATGTAAGTGAAAGTCCTAAAATACTCATTCTTATGGACTTTCCAAGTGTATCCATCATTGAAAATCTTCCGTATTCCATGGCCCTATCTACAATAGTTCTCACAACTTCATTGGCCATTTTATTTAGTTCTTGGATTGAAGAATGTGTATGCTCAATTTTTCCAATGTCTACTTCTTTTATTTTCATGCCTCTTACGTCAGCATCCAGAACAATTCCAACATCAACCCCATAATCTTCTTCAAATTTAATTCCGTTTAAAAATGTCCTTTTAGCTGCAAATTGCCCACTTAATGGTTGATCAAATTTTAATTCGGGGAAAAAGAAGTTTAGAAGTGGCTTTGCAGTTAATTCGGTTACCCTTCCTGCCTCTCTTTTAAATTTTGTCTTGGTTATATCTGCTTTTCCTTCTAATATAGGACTAATCATTTCTTTAATCTGATTTGAACTTAGATTATGAAGATCAGCATCAATAAAAGCAACTATATCTCCTTTAGATTCTTTAAATCCTGTTTTTAAAGCAGCACCTTTTCCTTGGTTAATACTATGGCTTATAACTATTGCTCCAGCTTTTTTAGCTGTTTCCGCTGTATTATCTGATGATCCGTCATTAACAACTATAACTTCATCTACTATATTAAGGCTTTTAACAACCTTAATAACATGGGCAACGCTTTTTGATTCGTTATATGCGGGAATCACAACGGATACGGACATTTTCTTATTGGAACCTCTGTTTTTGATGGAAGCCACTAATAAGACAAAAAATAGTATAATCCAGGACAAATGTACACCTCAATCTCATGATGAAATTTTTATAAATAATGCGAGTCATATTTCAAATATCTAACAACATTATTAACTTTCTATATAATAAATTAATGCATAAATAGTGAAGGTGTAAAATGAAACCAAAAGTCATGATATTATTGGGAAGTGCTTCTGATTTTGGGGTAGCAGAAAAAGCTATAGACATTTTAGAGGCATTGAAGATTCCATATGATGTTAAAGTAGCTTCGGCACATAGAACTCATGAAAAAGTAAAAAAAATAGTAATGAGAGCTACTAATGAAGGAATAGAGGTTTTCATAGGTATAGCTGGCCTTTCAGCACATTTACCAGGAATGATAGCTGCAAATACTCACAAACCAGTAGTAGGAGTACCTGTAGATGTTAAATTAGGCGGTTTGGATGCTTTATATGCATCTGCACAGATGCCTTTTGGAGCGCCTGTTGCAACAGTGGGAATTGATCGAGGTGAAAATGCAGCATTACTTGCAGCTCAGATAATTGGAATACATGAAGAAGATGTTAGAGAAAGAGTTTCATCAATGAGGGCATCATTCTTCGATAAAGTGAAATCTGACGAAAAAAACCTCCTTGAAATGATAAAAGGAGATTATTACTGCCCAAATTTTGATATCCCTGAAGATGAACTAAAAAATGAAAGTTTATCTGAAAAATATGTTGATGATGAAATAGAAAATTTGGATATTGCTATAATTGCCGGGAGTTATTCAGATATTAAAGTGGCAAAAAAAACCACTAATTTCCTTGATAAAATGGATGTAAACTATGATTTCAGTGTTATATCTCCGGTAAGATATCCTGAAAGATTTGAAGAATATTTAAAGAGAGTTAAAAGCGCAAAACTCTTTATAGCCATAACTGGATTATCTGCCCATGTTACAGGAGCAATAGTAGCTTATACTGAAAAACCGGTTATAGGAGTCCCGTGTTCTAGAAGGCTAGATGGAATGGATGCTTTACTTTCAATGGTTAACATGCCACCAGGAGTTCCTGTTGCGACTTTAGGGATAGATAATGGGGGTAACGCCGCTATTCTTGCAGGTGAAATGCTTGGAATCACACATAGGGATATTGAAAAAGATATTCGAAAGTTTAAAGGAAACATAGAGTGCAGCAATAATTTGTGAGAATTATGAAAGACAATGAAAATCAATGTAATGATGAAGTATGCCAAACAGGGCAATGTAGATGTTCTGTAACTTTAATATGGCTTGGTGTAGCAGTTATATTATTTATAATAGCTATTGCCATGTATTTTGGCAATTAATTAAGTTGGTGAAGGAATGAGAGAATTTTTAGACATTCTTGAGAAAGAATTTAAGATTATACGAGTTGAAGATGAGATATCAACTAAATACGAAGTTGCAAGAGTTTTAAGACAGTATCCAAAAGATACAGTAATCTTTGAAAACGTTAAGGACAGCGATATGAAAATTATCTCAGGTATATGCAATACTCGAGATAAGATAGCAAGAGGAATAGGAGTTACTGTACCTGAAATAACAAGTAAAATAATGAATGCAACTGAAAACCCAGTTCCAATAGAAACAGTGGAAAATGTTAAAGAGAACTATAACACTCAAGCACAAACTGACTTAGGAAAAATACCAGTACCAACTTACTATCAAAAGGATGGCGGAGCTTATATTACTGCCGGAGTTATAATAGCCAAAGACCCCGAAACAGGAGTTAGAAATGCCTCCATTCACCGGATGCTTGTTTCAAATGAATATAAACTTGGGGTTCGAATAGTTCCAAGAAATCTTTACACCTATTATAAAAAGGCAGAGGAAATGAATCAACCTCTGGAAGTAGCAATAGCAATAGGAATGCATCCCGCAACACTTCTGGCTACAACGACATCTGTTCCAATAACAACAGATGAACTTGAAGTAGCTAATAGCTTCCATAATGGGAATATGAAGCTTATTAAATGTGAGGATATTGATCTAGAAGTCCCTGAAGCTGAAATAATTCTAGAAGGTAAAATTCTGCCAGATGCACGGGAACCAGAAGGCCCATTCGTTGATTTAACTGATACTTATGATGTTATAAGGGATGAACCGGTCATAAAGGTCGATAAAATCCATTACAAGGATGATCCATATTATCATGCAATTATGCCTGCTGGATTTGAGCACAGGCTTCTCCAGGGACTTCCTCAAGAACCTAGAATATATAACGCTGTTTTAAATACTGTTCCAACAGTCCAAAATGTAGTTCTAACTGAAGGGGGCTGCTGCTGGCTCCATGCTGCAGTTTCTATAAAGAAGCAAACGCAGGGAGATGGTAAGAACGTTATAATGGCAGCACTTGCAGCTCATCCATCTCTAAAGCATGCTATTGTTGTAGATGAAGATATTGATATCTTTAATCCTGAAGATCTTGAATATGCTATTGCAACAAGGGTAAAAGGTGATGAAGATATTATGATAATTCCGGGAGCAAGAGGTTCATCACTTGATCCTTGCGCAACACCAGATGGTACAACTACGAAAGTTGGAGTAGATGCAACAAAACCTATTGATAAAAAGAATAAGTTTGAAAGGGTTAGTTTCAGCGAATAAGGTAAATTTATTTTATTTTCGTAGTAAGCAAGGAGTTTTGATCAACCACTCAAAAATTCTAAGAATTTTTGGAGCCACAAAATTGAAAATTTTGTTGGCTTTTTCTAAAAAGTTGTTTGGAAGAGTTAGCTTTAGTGAGTAGGTAATTTTTTATTCTTTAAACTTATTTTTTTTACTCGTTAACAACTGCTATTGCATCAATTTCCACTAAAAAATCAGGATTTACAAGGGAAGACACAAAAACAACAGTAATTGCAGGTGGATTTTCTATTTTTCCTATTATTTTATGAGATATTTCAAAAGCCGGTCCCGGATCATTTCCCTGGACAATATAGATATTCCATTTAATTATATTTTCGATCCCTGCTCCTGCAGATTTTAATGCTATTTTTATATTATTTAAAACCTGCTCAGTCTGTTTTTTAATATCTCCCTTTCCGATAATTTCTCCACTTTCATTTATAGAATCCTGTCCTCCAATAAAGATAGTTTTTATACCTGCTGGAACTATAACTACATTTGAAAAGGCAGGATTTTTATTTAAACCATCTGGATTAATATATTGAACATTTTTCATTATTTTTGTCCTTAAAAATTAATTTAAGTTATAATATTTATTGGAGCTTCACAAGCAGGACACCTTCTTGTTTCTTTAAGTTTATCATCTGAAACTTCAAATCCATTTCGCTCAATTAAGACTTTTCCACATTCTGGACACAATGTGCTTTCTTCTCCACCGCTTGAAACATTTCCAATATATACATACTGCATTCCCGCTTCTTTTGCCATATCATAAGCTCTTCTTAAAGACTCAACAGGGGTAGGTGGAAGTTGACCAAGCTCATAGTAAGGGAAAAATCTTGTAAAATGTAAAGGAACTTCTACTCCAGTTTCTTCAACTAAAAAATTTATCAAGGCGTTCAAGTCTTCTTCAGAGTCATTATAGCCAGGAATCATTAAGTTTGTTATTTCTATATGAATTTTATTATCATACATTCTTTTAATGGTATCTAAGACTGGTTGAAGTCTGGCCTGACATAAATCAACGTAGAATTTATCTGACATTCCCTTTAGATCAATATTTGCAGCGTCAAGATAAGGGTTAATTAAATCAAAGGATTCTTCACTCATGTAACCGTTTGTTACATAAACCGTAGCAATATCTTCTTTTTTTGCAAGTTTTGCGCAATCATAGGTATATTCAAACCACATAGTAGGCTCATTATACGTCCAGGCAATTGATTTACATCCATATTGTTTTGTAAGGTTTACTGCATCTTCTGGAGATATTTCACGTGTGGGAATCTTTTCTAAATCTGCCTGAGAAATATTCCAATTTTGACAGTGCTTACATTTGAAGTTACATCCTACTGATCCAATTGAAAATACTGATGAACCGGGATAAAAATGGAAAAGAGGCTTTTTTTCTATGGGGTCAACAGCTACAGAAGAAGCGGCAGCGTAGTTTATAGCACAGAGTTTATCACCAATGTTTTCTCTCATCCCGCAGAATCCAACATTACCTTCTTTTATAATACATCTTCTTTCACAGACTTTACAATTTAAGTTTTCACCTATTCTATCATATACAAGAACCTCTCTTTTCATTAAAATCATCCCCAGAGCTTAGAAATTAATCAACATTAAATGAATTTAATTAATTATTCTGTTTTACATGATATAAAAATAATAATATTGTTAATAACTAAATGTAAAAAAAGTTTTAAATTAATTTTTTTATACGTAAAATAACTTCTCGTATTGTAGATTGTTTTTAAACTTAACTAATCTTATTTTTAGCAATGTCTAAAAATGATAAGATAATTAATAATTCAAGTATAAATAGTTGAAAAATAAATTAATATTGTTGGTATTCGAGTCCATTTCAACCTTAATTTCGAATACCAACGTTAATTCTTATTTTAATTTCATTAATGTAAAATAAAGCTGATTTAAATAAAAATAAGTTTTTAAACCTTTTTAGTTAAATGTTCATAACCACGAGGTTCTAGACTTTTTTCTGTACCGTCTTTATGAACTATGGTCATTTTGCCTGAAGAGTTAACCTCGCCTATTATGCATGCTTTTATTTCATTATTGATTTGGTTAAAAGCTTCTCTTTTAATAGTGAAAAGTATTTCGAAATCTTCTCCATAGTATAAAACAAATTCAAGAGGATCCTTAATTACCTTTTTAGCAATTTCAATAATAGAATTATCTATATGTAGCTTTTCTTCATAAATTGTTATTCCAATTTTATCCGGGCTAGAATTAATCAATTCTCCAATTTCACTGGCAAGTCCGTCGGTTATATCTGTTGCAGAACTTATAAATCCACTTTTAGCAAGCAAAAGTCCTTCTTTTACTCTTGCTTCAGGATTTAAAGCATGTTTTAATGCAATTTTTTCATGTTCTTCACTTAAATTATCTGCATTTAAATCCGGATTTAGCAATATTTCAAAACCTGCTGCTGCAAGTCCAAGGGGACCTGTCACAGCAACAATATCTCCCGGATTTGCTCCTTCTTTCATTAGAACTTCATCTTTTCTTGCGATTCCTAAACATGTGGCAGATAGCGTTAATTCTTTTGCCTCATTTGTATCGCCGCCAATTAACAGCATCTCGTATTTGGAGCACCCTTCTAAAATTCCATCAATCAAGTTATCAAAATCTTCAAGAAGCATAGAAGAAGGTAAACCAACTGCGATTATAATTCCAAGAGGTTTAGCTCCCATTGCAGCTAAATCACTTACATTTACAGCTACAACTTTTTCCCCAATTTGTTCGGGAGTCATTATATCTGGAAAATGAGCAGATTGAAATAAAATATCTGAAGTTGCAACTAAATATTTATCTCCAAAATCAATAAGTGCTGCATCATCATTGAGACTTTTAATTGCCTTATCATCAAAAAAAGAATTAGTAAATACCTTAGAACGACTTTTATTTAAAATACGTTTTATAAGTCCTTTTTCCCCAATATCTGAAACTTTAAGGGGCATATTAAAACCACAAAATAAAAATAAATATTAGAGTGCTTTTGCAACTCTGTCATTTATTATATCTACAAGTCGAGCATCTGCTCCTAATGGTTCAGTGTAGATAATTTCTCCGTCAAATTCAATTTTTTCGGTTTCTTCATCGCCGTGGTGGCTGTGATCATGTCCATGGTCATGTGAATGTTCATGCCCGTCATCTAAACCTAGAATATGTGGGATATCCTGTTTTGTGTGAACACCATGAGCTAAAAAGACTGGAGTCACGATTATCTTTTCAACACCCTGTTTTGCTAAGTTATTTATTGCTGCAGGTATTGAAGGTTTGTTCATATTCATGAATCCAACTTCAACGAGGTAGTTAGAATTTTCTCTGTACATTTCACCGAGCTTACTTACAACATCCTGTCCGTATGGAAGCCTGCTTCCATGACCTACTAGCAATACACCTATTCTAGCTGTTTTTAAGTTTGAATTTGTATCCATATGATATCACTCCATCATCGCCTTCTTCTTTTATTCTTCTAAAGACCATTTCGACTTCATCGCCTATTTTAACATCTTCTGGGTCGCAGTCAACTATTTGGGTTGTTAATTTTGTCCCTTCTTCTAGTTCAACTATTGCCACTACATAGGGGGCAATTGTTTTAAACTCATCTGTAGGGGTAGTTATAACAGAATAAGTGTGGATTTTTCCATTTCCATTAAGTTGAATATCTTCTAAGTTACCCTTTCTTCTACATTCTGGGCATATTACTCTTTTTGGGAAAAATACAGTCCCACATTGGGAACATTCTGAGCCAATAAGACTGTAACGCTGTGGTATATGACGCCATCCTCTTATTATATCTTTCATTAATATTTCCTCCAATAATTCTCAAAAATTAATTTTAGAGAAATAATTTAAAATTAAACTTATAAATTTTAGATGTTTAGTATGATCTATTTATAAATATCCATTTTTTGTGATTATTTTAGAATTGAAATTTAGTGAATATATTTTCATATATCCATTTTGCATAGTTGGTTTTATGATCATTTAAATTTTTGCTTTATAAATTTCAAAAAACTATCCTATCCCGCATCTAAATGAAAATTTTTCGCTTTCTTTCAAATAATTTCCTTCGTAATTCTTTAAAAGCATTCTATTAACACTTCTTGATACTTTAAAGTCCATTTTAATCAACTGTTTTATAAGTAGGGTATAACGTGCATTTACTTCAATTAGAATATCACTGTCCTTATTTACTTCACGAAATTCAGCTAAAATTCCATGTAAAATTCCATTCTGATCCTTTAATGGTTTAATTATTCCCCAAAGATGAGGTAGCAGAGTTTGAATAAGTAATAAATGCTACTGGGTTTTCATTTTTAAATGCAACTAAAACTCTACCTTTTAGCTCTAAAGTGGATAAAATATCTTTTTTATAACTAGCACCATTGAATTCTTTTTTACTCCATTTATCAATTTTATCAATTATGCCATGGATTTTATCAATATTTAGCCCATTTAAATTTAAATATTCATAATTAGAGCCATTTGAATTTAGTTTATTCGGAAATTTAAATCTTAAAGAAGGTAAACACGAGACAAATCCCATTTTTTGATAAAGACCTATATTTTCACCTAATTCAGGTAAAACTTCAAGTCCAATTACATCACATTTTTCCTTTAAATATTCGATGTTTTTTAAAATTAATGCTTTTCCATAGCCTGAATTTTGATATTCTGGTAAAATACCAAGAGGTCCTAAATAACCTTCATTTCCTATTGATTTAGAGAAATTATAACCAATAATAACACCATTATCTTCAAGAACAAAACATCCTTCAGGATCAGATAACTTCAGCACCTTTAAATTTTCAATAGATCTTGGTTTTCCATGACCAAAAGCAACATGATCAATTTTAGAAATAGAAGCTAAATCTTTATCTTCCATTCTTCTTATTTGCATAATTACCTCAAAATCAAAAATTAAGGGATATTATAATCCCTAAATATTTTTATTCCATGTAAATAGCAGGTTTGTAAGGCATTGCATTTCTGGATTTATTCTGTGGGTCATAAGTGGGTTCTTTGTATACAACTATTTCTGCCCCTGTTTCCCTTGATAAATAATCCAATGATTCTTCAATAATTGAATATTCATCTATTCGGCCTACATATTTAACTTTGGTCACTTCTCTTGCTATTTTCTTTGCAAATTCAGCGATTTCTTTTTTATTATCATGAATATTTTGCTTTGAAGATTCACCCATAATGCGGCCTATGTCAGGTCTGCCAATGTCTTTTGCTATTTCGAAGACACTCCATTTCCATTCTGGCGCAATATATACGTGAATTTTCTCAGGTTTTGTATCTATTATCTTTTTAATCTCGTTTATATCATTTGCAAGGCCTTGAACTATTTCTTCAGCTTTCTGAATCTTTTCATCAATTGATTCAGCGTTATATTCTGGCCAGGATGTATTGGATACAAATCCTTCCCCTTCAGTGTTGTCCCAGATTTCTTCAGCAATATGAGGTACAAATGGGGCCATTAAGCGTATCCAGTTGCCTAAAACATAAGTTAAGGTATTTGCAATTTCTTCTATTGTACTGTCATCTTCTAATTCATGTTCAACTCTGTGAAGGTAATGATCTATATCCTTTTTAAACAGGAATAAAGATTCTTGAATAGCTTTTCTTGTCTGGAATCCTTCAAGTGCTTCAGTTGCTCCTTTAATTCTCATATTCACCTGACTGAGGAGCCATTTATTAACCGGTTTTTTAATCTCTCCAAGTTTAAATGATTTTAATGATACTTCACTTCCTTTAATCTCTGCAATTTTTGCAGCAAATTCTGAAAACCATTCAAGGCGCCTTTTAATTCCTTTTACTTCCTTTTCTCTCCAATCAAAGTCCTGCCATGGTTCAGCTGAAGACATTAAGAAGAGTCTTACCACATCTGCCCCGTGAGTTTTTATAGCGTCTTCAAGGAGTACAACGTTCCCTTTTGAAGAAGACATCTTATGGCCTTCAAGAAGGCCCATTCCAAAGACTACAATTCCTTTAGGCCATTCACCTTTATTAAATATGGCTGAATGGTGGAATATGTGGAATGAAAGGTGATTTCCAACAAGATCCTTAGCTGAAAGTCTCCAATTTAATGGATACCAGTAATTGAATTCATTTTTAACTTCTTCAAGTAGTGATGAATTTATATTTCCAGAATATTCTCTTGAATTTAGATAAACATTATCAAAGAAGCTGTCTTCAAGATCATCAGCATTAATTTCTGCCATGTATTTAGCAATAGCGTAATATGCCATGTAAACGGTTGAATCACTTAAAGGTTCTATTAACCATTGATTATCCCATGGAAGTTTTGTTCCAAGACCTATTCTTCTTGAACATGCCCAATCTTCTAACCAATCAATATAATACTCAAAATTAGCCCTTACTTCTGGTGGAACAATTTTTTCTTGCTCTAAACACTCCACTGCAAGCTTTTTCCATGACTCATCAGAATATTTAAGGAACCACTGATCTTCAAGTATTTTAACAACAGCTTTAGTTCCGCATCTACAAATAACAGGCCTTTCTGCAAAGTCATGCATTAAGTCTCCTGTACCGGACTCGAGAAGATTATTTATGATTTCATCCCTGGCTTTTTGGACAGGTAAATCTTTATACCCTATTATGTGCTCTGATATAATACCTTTAGCGTGTTCCAGCTTGTAAAGCTCGTTAGTTGCATCTTTAAGTTTTTCATCTTTTTGATCCTTAACTCCAAATTTCTGAATTATTTCTTCAGCAGGGATTTTCCCAAATCCTTTAAGGGTTACAACATTAATTGGTTGAATTTCATCAACTTTTTCTTTTAAATCATATTTTTGAAGTAGTTCCTCATTCTTTTTAAGGTCAGAAAGTGCAATGTAATCTGCTGGAGCGTGTGCAGGTACAGAATATACTACACCAGTTGCATATTCTGGATCTACAAATGATGCAGGAAGAATTATATGTTCTTCACCTGTTAATGGGTTTTTTACATACTTACCAATCATTCCTGGCGTATCCACATCATCTATTATTTTAATGTCCTTTTTTTGATGAACAATGTTGTCGTAAGCTTTTTTGCTTATTATCCAGTCTTCATTATCCATCTTAACTTTAATATACTCTTCATCCGGATTTATCCACAGATTTGTAGCACCAAATAGAGTTTCAGGACGGAATGTAGCTGCAACAAAATAACTACCTCCTATTTTAAATTTAACAAGGGTTAGTTCATTTATTCCAACTCCTTCACCTTCAAGAAGGTCGTGGTCTCCTACGGGATTTTCGCATCCTGGACAGTATTTTACAGGATGTTCCCCTTTTCCAACTAGTCCTTTGCTTTTAAGCTGTCTAAATTGCCATTCGATAAATTTTTGATAGTGAGGATCTGTAGTCCTGAATTCACGTCTCCAGTCGATGGAATAACCCATTTGCTCCATTACATCGTGATATTCACTGCTGAAGTATTTTACAATGTATTCTGGGTCTATAAATTTGTTAAGTTCATCTTCTGGAACTTTGTGGATGTTTTTGTAGATATCCAGTGTCCAAGGGTCTCTTCTTTCTATACGCTTGGCAATTCCAATTACTGGGGCACCGGTTACGTGCCATGCCATTGGAAAAAGTACATTATATCCTTGCATTCTTTTAAAACGTGCATATACATCAGGTACTGTATAAGTTCTACCGTGTCCTATGTGCATTGCTCCACTTGGATAAGGATAAGCTACTGTTAAAAATATTTTTTCCCTGGTATCGGGATTAGATTCAAATAACTTTGCATCTTGCCATTTATTTTGCCATTTCTTTTCTATAGTATTATTTGTCAAATTAATCACCGCATATTCGTGATTTATAGAATTATCCAGTTAAAATGAGTATTTTGTATTTTAAAGTTATAATTTCTATTCAGTTCATTTCACTGTCTAAATAATCAAGATAATCTTTAGATCCCGTTATTATTGGAATTGCTAAAATAGCGGGAGTCTCGTAACTATGGATTTCTTTAACCCTTTTTATAATTTTATCTATATTATCCTGTTTAGTTTTTGCAATAAGAAGAGACTCTTCATCATCTTCAATTTTTCCTTTCCAGAGATAAATAGATTCAATAGAAGGTACTATATTTACACACGCTGCTAATCTTTCTTCAACAAGTGTTTTCCCTATGTTTTTTGACTCTTCTTTGCTTGATGTGGTTATATAAACAAAAGCGTACATATTAGAACTCCTGTATTTTATAAATCATCTAATTTTTGCAATTGGAGGTAATTCTAATTTATGTTTTGATGATTCTATCATTTTTTTAATTCTCATAATTTCTTTTTCAGATATTTCAAGCTTTTTTGAAACTTCTTGGGTGTTTAGACCTTCATCTATCATTAAATATAATATTTTATCTAAATTTTCATATTTTATGCCTAATTCCTTTTCATCGGTTTGCCCAGTCCATAAACCAGCAGTTGGAGGTTTTTCAATTATACTTTTTGGAATTTCAAGATAAGCTGCAATTTCACGAACATCAGTTTTATAAAGATCGCCTATAGGTAAAATATCTACTCCACCGTCACCGTATTTTGTAAAATAGCCTACAAGAAGCTCAGTACGATTCCCTGTTCCAGCAACTATACGGTTCATTGCATTTGAGTGATAATAAAGAATCATCATTCTCATTCTTGCCTTTAAATTTCCATTTGCAAGAGCATTTTCGCTGCATTCAAAACATATTTCAGTAAATGGTTCCATAAGTTCATCGATATGTAGGGTCTTATATTTTAATTTAAGCTCTCTTGCTACCTTAATTGCATCTTCTATATCTTCAGATGATGTTGTTTTACTTGGAAGTACGAGTCCGAGTACTTTATCATTCCCAACAGCTCTTGAACAAAGATAAGCTACAACTGAGGAATCTATACCTCCACTTAATCCAATAACAAGCCCATCTGCCCCTATTTCGCATACTTTATTCTTAATAAAGTCGCATATATTATTTACTGACTTTTCCATATCTAACTCAGGAATGATTCTATTTTGCATTTTAATCACGATTTATTTACTCAAAATAAAATTTGATAAATATAAATTATAAATTCTAATATTCTGTAATTTAGATCTTATTGAAAAATATTAACTTTAATAAGTATATTATATTCTATATTTTTAATTATCTATGACTTTTTGTAAAATGTTATCAAAAAGTTTTTAAAAGTATCCATATTATAGTGTATTAGACCTAGAAAATCTGGAGGATGAAAGGTGCCTAAAAGTATTAAGGACATTTTAATTGAAATGAAAAACATGTCGGAATTAATGGTCGATTTGGCTTATTCCGCACTACTTTTTAACAGCAAAGACGCTGCAGAAGAAGTTATTAAACTTGAAAACAAAGTAAACAGGCTTAACTATCAAATTAAAAAAGAATCACTCCTTGCTGCAAGGACAGTAGAGGATGCAGAAAAATTAACAGCACTTCTAGAAGTGGGAGAAGCTGCAGAAACCATAGCAGATTCAGCAAAAGATATCGCAGATCTAGTTTTAAAAGATATGAGGCCCCATCCTGTATTTAAGATGGTTATGGAAGAGTCAGATGAAGTTATAATGAGGGTAAAAATATCTGAAGGTTCTGAGTTAATTGATAGATCTCTAGGAGAGCTTTTACTTGCTACAAGAACTGGAATGACCGTTATTGCAGTAAGAAGAAATGAATCATGGATTTATGGTCCAGATAGAAATACCATGCTTTCAGCTGATGATACACTTATAGCTAAAGGAAACGAAACTGGTGGATCCATGCTTATAGAACTTGCAAATGGCGAAATTAAGCTTGAAGATCTTGAGTATGAAGAATATGCTGAAGATTAAATGGATTTTGATTAATTAGTTTTAAATTATTTATAATCTTTTAAATCCATAGAATTAAACTTAGATTAATTAAGTATTGTTATACTTAATTTACTTTTTTTATTTTATGAGTACTTAATTTAGTTAAATAGCCATATTTTTGGCGTATATTCTGCTTTTAGAATATTTGAAGCATTATTATAAAATATTTTTAATAAGATTATTGAAATGAAATAACTTTAGAATATAACTAAATGAAAAGTGATATATTAGGAAATTACTTGTTTTTATAGTTTATATACAAAAAATAAGAAATCTGGGGCAGATTATAAATTAAGTACTATAATGAAAAATTATAGAGGGTAAGCTTGAGAAATTACTAAACTAAAATTAATAATTTAGAAAATTACTCATTTTTTTAGTAAATATTGGTAATTTTCCCAAACATTTATAAGGAGTTAAGAATAACTTTAGATACATAACTAAAGGTGTTGGATAAAAAATGGATGATGTAGATTTAGCTATACTCCGTTCCTTAATTAAAAATTCGAGAATTACAATATCTCAAATGTCAAAAGAAATTGATGTACCCGACGCTACGATATCTAATAGACTTAAAAAACTTGAAGATAGTGTTATAAAGCGTTATACAATGATACCTGATTGGCAGACAGTTGGCTTAGAAATAACTTCTATAATCATAATTCAAACAGAATCTGAAAAGCACGAATCTGTTAAGGAAATGCTTTCAAAGCTAGATGAAGTATCAGAAGTGTATAGTGTTTCAGGAGAATATGATATTCTCATTAAAGTATGGGTAAAAAGCATTGAAGAACTTAATCAATTAGTAAATGCCAAAATCCGTTCAATTGATGGTATTGAAGATTTGACTGAAATGATAGTAATGGAAAGAGTAAAGGAAGATATCCCAACACTATAAAACAGATTAAAATGTCGACGCGTAAAATTAAAAGCAAAATTTGTCATAATTTAAGCTTATTTAAAGCTTATCACTGCAAATTAGCAGATACTATGTCAAAAGAAAGGTTGATTAAAATGGGTGGAGAAAATGTTGAAGAGGACTGGCCAATATGTGCAGATAATCCTGAACTGGATAGTGCAGGCATTTATCCTAGTTTCAAAAAGGTCTTTGAAACTTCTCCGAGTTCCATTAATCATAACTGGTAAATTTACACGTTTTTTTAAAGATGTCAGACGGGTTTTGGGCGAAACATTTACAGCTCTTTTTATATGTGCTATCGGTGATTTAATAGCCGGTATTCTCTTAAGTGGAATGACTGACACACTTGCAATACTTCCAGGATTACTTGTTCTTATTCCGGGTGCAATTGGAATGAGAGGAAACATATTCGGGGCATTAGGCTCAAGGTTAGGCTCAAACCTCCATATTGGTACATTATCTCCAGAATTGAAAAAATCACCAGTTTTAAACCAGAACATCATTTCTGCAATGATTTTAACTATTATAATGTCAATTTTCCTTGCATTTGCGGCTAAAGGATTCTGTATTCTACTTGGATTTGAAAGTATAAGTATCATTGACTTTACAGTAATATCTGTACTTGGCGGAATATTTTCAGGTGCATTACTTTTACCTGCAACTATTTTAATTTCAATTAAGAGTTATGAAAACGGATGGGATCCAGATAATGTAACAACTCCGTTAATAGCAGCTTCTGGAGACCTTTTTACTATTCCTTCAATTCTTTTAGCAGTAGAAATACTTCTCTGGATAAGGAATGGATATACAGAAACTATTCTATTTGTAGTATTTATTATAATAGGAATTATGGGTTTTGCTTACGGAATAAGGAATGGAACTCATCTTAAAAGGATTATTAAACACAGTACACCTACACTTTTCTTATCATCAATATTTGGAACAACCGCAGGTACAATATTAAACGGCAGCTTCTCAACTATTTTGAGCAATCCAAGCATCTTGGCTTTAGTTCCTCTATTTTCAGGTGAAAGTGGGGACTTGGTAAGCATCCTTGGAGCTAGATTATCTTCAGGATTACATATTGGTTCTATAGAATCTTCATTAAGACCAACAGAAGGGGCATTAAGGAACTTTGGTATAATTATAATCCTTGCAATAATTATTTATCCATTAATAGGTATTATGGCTCACTTTGGGGCACTGGCTATTGGAATAGAGTCAGTGGGGCTTGATAAAATGGCTTTAATAAGCACATCTGCAGGATTACTGCTTACACCGTTTATGCTTTTAATTGCATTCTATTTAAGCACTATCTCCTACCGGAGGGGCCTTGATCCAGATAATATAGTTATACCCTTATCTACAAGTATAACAGATCCAGTAGCAAACACATTCCTCGTGCTTATGTTAATTTCTATACTCGGAATAACATTATAAAAAGCAATAAGTCATAAAAGCTGAATTTAATTTTAAAAATAGGTTGTAGGATATAAATTAATTTAAATTAAAAATAAATTATTTGGAAGCAGGAGCTTCCCCATAAAGAATTTCTGCAATACTGGTAAGTTTAGGTATCCCCTTAACTTCTTCAGCTTGAAGTGGTATTTGGGCTATAAGCTGGTTACCGAACTTCTCATTAATAGTTTTAAGACGTTGTTCTTGTATTTTACGCCTTGCAGCACAGAATTCACAATCTGCTTCTTCTGGCTGAATCTGGTTTACAATAACTCCATCAGCAGTCATATTGAACTTTGCAAGTGCTTCCATTGCCCTTTCAGATTCATAAATAGACATTTCTTCAGGTATAACAACCATCTTGAATGAAGTTCTTTCAGGGTCAGCTAAAACTCCTCTTGCAGCTTTGATCTGCTTTTTAGTAGCTTCCATATCTTCTAAAGCACGGTCTTCTTCTTCATCATCACCCATAAATGGCATGATATTTTTAAATGCTTTAGCCATGCTTCCAATCTGTCTCCTGACCTTAATCATCTTCCCTACCCATGAATCCATCATTTCAGGGAATGAGAGTAAACGTAAAGTGTGACCTGTTGGTGCTGTATCGAAAACAACTATGTCATATTCGTCAGTTGTCATGTACTGAAGGAATTTATCAAATGCAGCTGTTTCGTCAATACCTGGGGCCATTGTAGCCATATCCATCTGATCTTGGAGCATTCCCATATCCATACCAGGATTCATCGCCTGCTGTTCCTGCATCTTTGCCTGATAGTCTTTCATTGCAACTTCAGGGTCAATTTCTACTGCTTCAAGATTTTCAGCAATAGGTGTTGGGTTGTGTCCTATGTTCTTTTCAAAAGAGTCTGAGAGGGAGTGTGCAGGGTCAGTAGAGATTACAAGAGTTCTTTTACCTTGCCTTGCAAACCATAATGCTGTAGCTGCAGATACGGTTGTTTTACCTACTCCTCCTTTTCCTCCAATGAATACAAATGTTGTTTTTCCTTTGTTAAATTTAAAGAGATCTTTAAATGCCATTCTAGTCCTCCTTATTAAATATTTGATAACTCAGTTAAAATTAGATATCAGTTATAGTTACCTTTTGTTCTTTTTATACTTAATCCTCCACCCTTTTTGAAAAAGGGATGATCGAAAATTCAGCAAAATCAAGAATTCCAGGGTCTGAAAATCTACAATTTTTGGGGGTTTCTTTATAAAAGGCCCTCGAAAACTACGTTTCCGCGGTGCCAAAAATCTAAGATTTTCGAGCGGTTGATTCAATACCAGACATGTAACACAAAAAACCAAGGTGTTGGGTTTAAATTGTTAATGTTCACCTGTTCTTGGGGTGTTCCTTTTGGAGCACTTACAATATATGCATCAAAATTTCTATCTTTATTTCCGGGAGTTTTCACATGAAACCAGAGTACACCTTTGGCATCATTTCCTAAAAGATCTACTATTTTTTGATTAATAGATATGGCATTTTGGCTAAAATGTTCCTCAGTTTCATTATTACTGGCTCTTTCAGGCCTATCAATTATCCATGTTGGAGAATTATCGCCTATATCTGCGGAATCGGTTATAACATAAAAGTCTGTTGTATTTAATTCACTTAAAGTTATATTAAAATGCTTACAAGCCCATTTGGGTTCACCAGATGAATTAGTTGGAGTATGGTAAGAATTAGGACAAATTTCTTCATATATGCTCCCTTTATGTATATTGCTGTAAATTATAGTCTCTAAATAAATTAAGGGGATGAGTACAGTTCTATTTGCAACCGCTATTTCAGAAGCACTTGTAGATGGGCTGTTATTAAGTATACAAATAGGGATCATAGACGCATCTGAAGGATAAATAATCATGCTAGAATTAGCTCCATAAGGCAAAATTTTTCCATAAATTAAAGAATTATAGTTATTTTTCAATGAATTGATTTTTTTCATTGAAAGCGTATTAGGGATAGCTATTTTAGTTTCAGGACTTATATCTGCAAGCCCGGGAGTTGCACTAATATCACTATATATTTCCCAATTATCAGGAGAGCCAGATGTTTTTATAAGCATGTCTGCAGCATCTGTGGTTACTCTTTCTAAGGAGAATCTTGCAGAATAATCAGAAGATTTATGGCTTGCAATATCAATTGCATCTGCGGAAACTCCTAATATAACAGTTATTAATACTAATGCAAGTATTATATCAAGTGAAAATGCCTGACCGCATTCATCTGCATTAAAAGATATTTTATTCATTTAATCATTATGTAAATCCGTATTTTGTACGGTGTCCCTTTTCTAAAAATATATTATAATAACCATTACTGTTTGAATAATAGGTTAGCGTATATCCGCTGTAATTTCCATCGAATATAACGTGGTCGCTTGAACATGGGGCTTCAAAAGAGGAATTGTCTCCGGATACTTGCGGTATGATAAAGGTTTCCATTCCATAATGTGAACATACTCCTTTTCCTTCTAACCTGCATAAAAAACATGCTCCATCGCTGCTTTCGTGATAATAGCCATTATCAATGCAATTTTTCAAATTAATATTATTTCGTGATTGTCCATGATTTATGTAAGGATCATATGGGCATTTTTTAATTACTAGTGGTGAAGTAGCATTTATATAAACATCTGAATTTGTCCTGGCACTGTTTTTATGAAAATTAGCTAGACTTGAGCCATAAATAATTCTGGAGCTTGTATTTGTAACTCCTCCAAAATTTTTACATTTTATAAATGGTAAAGGGTCTGGAATAGGATAATTATGGTCTATTATAGACACATCTTGACTTAGATTTTCAGTATGTAGCACATTACCTTTACTTACAGAAATTGATGAATTTATCTGAACTTTAAATGGATCTCTGGATGAATCTACAGATATTATCCTACAAGTAACGTTTATTCCTTCCTGGGAACTATATTTTCCAGCTAGAGTATCTATTTCTATCTGTAAATTATTTTTAATATTCATTCTACTATTTGGAATAGGATTACCATTTATCATTACTTCATTGGCGGTTTTCTGCAGTATTCTTTTAGCTATAAACGGTAAATTTCCTTCTATATCTCTTACTGTTAGAGATACTACATCAGACTGAATAACTAGTGCCTGAGACTGACTTCCTGTGTGGTTCATATCTGCAAAAACCGCCACGAGATAAATAGCAGGGATAATTAGAAGAAAGGATAATCCACTTATTACATAGCCTCTTTGATCCATTTTAACAGCTCTAAATTTTAATAGACTTTTATTAACCAATTTTATTATAAAATAGAGCTTATATATAATTATTTGTTATGTTAGGGCTAAATATCGCTTTTTATCTTTATATATTAGTATTAGCTCTTTATTTAATTAAATTAAGTAATTTTAACAAATATGGCATTAAAAAGAAGTACTATCTTAAATATTAAATTTTAATTGTATGGCAAAATTTAATTAAAATCATACGAATAGTAATTATGGTGATATAATGTTATCAAAAATACCTATTGACATGAAAAAAGTAAAAAGGGAAGATATTACAAAAGAAGTTTTAAGGGTTGCTATAATTGCTGAACTCGATGCTATAAATCTTTATGAAGAACTTGCTTCTTCTGTAGAAGATGAAAACATTAAAAAGGTCTTTGAAGATGTTGCAAAGGAAGAAAAAACCCATGCAGGGGAATTCATGGCTATGCTTTTAAAAGAGGATAAAGAACAGGTAAGAGAACTCGAAGAAGGCCGAAAAGAAGTTGAAGAGTTATTAGGTGAAAGATAAATTATTTATTATTTTTTACATAATTTCTAAGTATACCGATATTTTCTAATCCAACTTCAACAGTATCTCCAACATTCATGGGGCCAACTCCTGGCGGTGTCCCTGTTGCAATCACATCACCGGGCTTAAGAGTCATTATTGAGGATATAAATTCAACAAGCTCGTAAACATCAAATATCATATTTTTGGTGTTTGAATTTTGTTTCAGCTCACCATTAAGATTTAATGAAATATTTTGTTTCATCGGATCTAAATCAGTTTCAATACATGGTCCTATAGGTGCAAAAGTGTCAAAGCTCTTTGCCCTTGTCCACTGACCATCTTTTTGCTGTAAGTCTCTGGCTGTTACATCATTAAAAGCAGTATAACCTCCTATAAACTCACGAGCTTTATCAGAATTAATGTTTTTTGCTTCTTTAGAAATTATAATTCCAATCTCTGCCTCATAATCAACTTGACTTGATGAATCGGGATAATAAATATTGTCTAAATGACCAATTACAGTTGTTGTTGGCTTCATAAATATAATGGGTTCTTCAGGTAAATCCATATTAAGTTCTGCTGCATGATCTCTGTAATTTAGGCCTACACAAATCACCTTAGAAGGTGAAACTGGAGATTTTAATCTAATATCTTCAATTTTATAAATAGAATTTTTCTTGTATTTATCAATGGAATCAGAGTTAATAGCTTCAAGTGATGAACATGAAAGTTCTATAACATCATTATCTTCTAATAAACCAGTTTTTTCTTTTCCATTTTCTATAAATTGCAAAATTTTCATAAATTCACCCGACTACAGAATAACTGAATATATGGAAAAAGGAATTAATAAAACTAACATGTATGAAAAAGATGGGATATATAGACTTAATTAAATTTTAGTAATCCCATGTTACTTTTAATAGCACTGTTAATGCTATAAGCTCTATAATTCCTGCAATATAAACTGATCTACCTATAAACGCATCTACATCTATAATTATAAAGACAACTGTAGAAATACTCTTAATTAAAAGAAGTAGAGCAAATAAAATTAATCCTACTGTAAATCCAATTTTAATTTGATTATAACTTTTAAGATAGAGGTATAACAATCCAGATAAAAGCAAGATATTTGTTATTTCTATAATAAGTGCTATAATTTTAATTCCCGGGTATCCTAATAATTCTAATGTCATTTTATTCCTTTTTATGTCTTTAAAAATTAAAATAATTTATTATCAGTGTTAATGATTGAAGGTTTTCCCGCCTGAAAAGAGATTAAATGGAGGTTGAGGAAAATTCTATGAATTTTCCGAACCACCAAAAATCCGTAGGATTTTGGAGGCTTTTCCCACCCGATCCTCAATCATTAATTCCTGATATTATTTGTTCGTTCTTCTCTAATTTTCCCATCAAGTACTGTTATAATTTTATCTGCCATATTTGCTACATATGGTTCATGTGTTACCATAACAAGGGTCACATTTTCTTTTTTATGTAAATTTTTAAGAAGATTAAGTATTATATCTCCTGTCTTTGAATCTAGAGCACCTGTTGGTTCATCAGCTAAAATAATGGATGGATTATTCACTAGTGCTCTTGCAATAGCTACTCTCTGCCTTTCACCTCCAGAAAGCTTTGGGGGTCGTTGGTTAATTTTATCTTCAAGTTCTACAGCTTTTAAAAGTTCCATGGCACGTTCTTCCATCTCTTTACCGGAAGATGAAGTCTCAAGCATTGGGATCTGCACATTTTCAAGAACACTGAGATTTGGAATTAAATTGTGCAGCTGGAATACAAATCCAATTTCTTTGGATCTAAATTCACTTAGATCCTTTTTCTGCATCAAATCAATGCCTGCAACAATTATAGAACCTTCATTACCTTTATCCAGTGCTCCGATCATGTTAAGAAGAGTTGATTTTCCTGAACCTGATGGTCCAATGATGGAAACAAACTCTCCTTTTTTAACTTCAAGGTTGATGCCGGTTAATGCTTTTATTTTTCCTTTATCATAGCTTTTTTTAAGGTCCTTTATTTCAATAACGTTTTCAGTACTATTCATAGCGCAATGCCTCCGTTGGTGCTAATCTACTTGCTCTGTAAGCTGGATAAATTCCTCCAATTATTCCAACCAGGAATGCAATTGCTAAAGCCCTTATGAAGATCTCAGGAGAGTATGCAGGTTCAAGTATGCCTTGGGCTGATGGAGTAACCGATAAAAGCACTTCAACACCAACGACGCCCACTATAATTCCTACTAATGCTGCTATCAATGTAAGAACGATGGATTCGCCTAAGATCATTCCAAGTATTCTTCTACCTTTCCATCCTACTGCCTTTAAAACTCCAATTTCACGAGTCCGTTCATAAACAGACATTATCATGGTGTTGATAACTCCTACTCCTCCAATTATTATTGCAAGAAGTGAAATAGCCCAAGTAGCGGTATCTATAAAGCCTAATCCTTGATTTATTCTTCCCATTTGATCCGCAGCACTGCTTGTGGATAGTTCATCTTTATAGCTATCTTCAATTGTTTTGCTAACTTCAGTAGCATTTGCATTATCATTTATTTTCACTGAAATTGCACTGACGTCATTTTCGTTATTAGTTAAATTTTGAAGTTTATTTAGGAAAATATAAGCTCCAGCATCTTGTATAAAGTTCCCTGTTTCATATACTCCTGTAATTTTAAATTCTTTATTGAAAATAGTGATTGTGTCTCCAACAGTCTTATTAAGGTTTTGAGAAGCTGATTTACCTATAATTATTTCATCTGCATCTCCATCTGAAAAAGCAGACCCATTGATACTATCTACACCAACAAGATTTAATTTACTGCTTTCTATTCCAGTTACTATAAATCCACTTGGGCCAAAACTAGAGCTCGAACCATCTTGAAGCTTCACACTTGTTCTTAAAATACCTGCCGTTTCTTTAACTCCACTTACATTCCGAACATCTTCTACACGTCCCTGATCAATACTTCCAGACATAAAACCGTCGGTACCAGATTGAATTACTGTTATTTCTGCACCTCCTGATTTAAGAGTACTTTCTGTGGATTCTTTAAGACCTCCAGTAATGAGTCCTAAAGCCACGATAGTAGCAATTCCAATTGCAATTCCAATAACTGCAAGGGAAGTCCGCGTTTTATTCCTAAACGGATTTTTAATAATTAATCCTAGATAATTCATGATTAAATCTCCTTTTAAATGAAATTATTCTAATTCATCATTTCTTATAAAAAGGAATATTTAAGTAATTATTTCAAAATTAATTGCAAATTATATGCAAATCTTTTACAAATATTTACAAAATAAGCTAATAGAGTATAAAAATCAAAAAGGGGAGCATATACTAAATTTAGGTGAATGGGTTAGTAGGGGGTTTATATAAAAAATTAAGAGAATCTAATAATCATAGGTTATTTTTAGAAGTACAGTAAGTGCTATAAATTCAATAAGACTTCCGATATAGACGTGACGGCCTATTAATATGTCATTATCTATGGCTATAAATGCAATAGAAGCAATACTACGTATTAAAAGTATTAGCGCAAATAATATAAGTCCTATTGTAAATCCAATCTTTATTTGTCTGTAACTTTTAGTATAAAGGTATAATAAACCAGATAATAATATTATATTTCCAATTTCTATACCTATAGCCGCGACTTTAACTGCACTGTATCCAAATAATTCTAATACCATTTTAACCCCTATCTACTTATTTTTATCTTCAATCTGTTTCCAAATAACTTCAAAATCAGTATAATTTTTTTCCATATTGTCTGAGAGAAAATACATTTTACCATATTTTTCTCCAGCAGATTTAACTACTTCACTATCTTCTAAAACCTTAATATGGTGTGTAATTGTTCTATAATTAACATTTAACTCTTCTGAAAGTTGATGTGCATTGTATGGTCGCTCATTTAATTTTTTAATGATTCTGGCACGATTAACTCCACCTCTAGTACCTAGAATTAACCACCAAAGCACTTTTTTCATATTTTATCACTTAAGTTCAATGATTTAGAATTTAGATGTCTCTTTAAAAAGATTTTAGCTTTTATAATAATTAAATAATATTCTTTATAACTATATTGAAAAATCTAAAAATAGAAAAGTAAGTTATCTAATTAAGATTTTTCAGATTATATGCTTATGTGATAAAAATTCAAACCAATTATTGAACCGAGGGCACTGATTACAATAGTAATAACTTAAATACGTATATTCAAAGGAAGTTATAATCATTTTTCCTTATTTTGTTTATATGTGTGTGAATTTATATTTAAAGGTTGGATTGCTCTTTATTTATTTTTTCAAAGCATATTTTACTTCTTAGTTTATTTATTTTTGTTTATAATGTTACAGCTATCCCCAATGAATATAAGATTAAATGTTTTCTGTTACTATTATCACAAATACCGAAATAGTTATATGGTAATTACTATCAATAATATTATAGTAAAAAAAATTGTTATATGGTGTATCTAAAAAGTTAAACTTTCTATATTAATCTTTGTGAAATATATAGAAAAATGTAAGGGTTAATTTACAATCGGGATAATATAACCCGTAAATAGTATAAAAAAAATGCATATAAATTAAATATTATATTTTCATTACATAAGGAGGTTTATTTACTTAATAGGGGGGTTAAAAATTACTAGAATAATTACCATTGCTTCTGGAAAAGGTGGCGTGGGTAAAACTACCTTAACTTCTAACTTAGGAGTGGCCTTGGCAAGCTATGGTGAGGATGTGACCTTATTAGATGCAGATGTAACAACAGCAAATTTGGAACTGACATTAGGTATGGAAGGCCAACCTGTCACCTTAAATAATGTCCTTTCTGGAGATGCAGATATTAAAGAAGCTATTTATGAAGGCCCGGGGGGAGTTAAAGTCATTCCTGCAGGACTTTCACTTAGCTCGTTTCGAAAAATTAAAATTGATCTTTTAGAGGAAGTTGTAGAATCTCTTTTATCTGAAACTGACATGCTTCTTATTGATGCGCCTGCAGGGTTAGAAGAAGATGCTTTAACTGCTATAGATGTTGCAGATGAATTAATTCTTGTAACGACTCCTGAAATTCCCTCCATCAGTGATGCTCTTAAAACCAGAATAGTAGCCAATCGATTTGGAGTAGATATTTTGGGAGTGGTTATTAATCGTGATCGGAGTGATAAAACATTATTAACTCCCAAAGAGATAGAAATTATTTTAAAGACTCCAATTATTGCAAAAATACCGGAAGATCCAGATATTAGCCGTTCAGCAGCATATTCAATACCCTACGTTTTAAAAAATATTAAATCTCCAACTTATAATTCAATAATGCAGTTAGCTGCAGATATTATTGGTAAAAATTATATTCCAGTGACAACAGATAAAAAAGGATTTATTTCGAAACTTATTGAGGGTATAACTGGAAAAAGGGAAAATACTGTAATGAATGAAGAGTGAATAGATGGATATATCACCAGGACTGATTTTTAAGTTTTCCCTGTTTATGAAGACTATATTAAATTCCTCTTTTACCTTATTCTCATGTTATATATATTCTAAGGTTGATGATAGAAAGAAATTTTTCCCTATTTTTCTCCAATAGACTTAATTACATTGTTTTGCTTTAAAAATTTAATGAAATGTCTAAAGTTTTATAATCTAAATTTAGTTCCTCTGAAAGTTTATGGGAACTATAATGCCTATCATTTAACTTTTTAATGATTCTGACACTGTTTAATCCACCTTTAATTCCGGTAATTATCACCAAATCAACTTTTCATCTAATCATCAAAAAGAAAAGCATACTGATTTGAACATGTAGAAATTTTATATTATTCTTTCAATAGGAACAACCAGTATATCTCTTGCACCAACTTTTTTAAGCTTATTTACAATATTAAATACCTCATGCTCATCCACAACGGCATGAACAGCTACAACATTATCATTTGACAAAACCTGTGAAACTGTAGGTCCTGTAAGCCCAGGCATTGCCTTTTTAACATCTTCAAGAGATTCCTTATCGACATTCATCATTACAAGTTTTTTACCTTCGGCATCAAGAACTCCACGTATACCGGTTCTCACAGCTTCAATTTTCTCATTTTTCTCTTTAAAACTTTCTTTATTTGCAATTAGTTTAATGGAACTTTCAAGAATAGTATCAATAATTTTAAGATGATTCATTTTTAGAGTTGTTCCGGTACTTGTAAGGTCGGTAATTATATCTGCAACACCAATAAATGGCGCGATTTCAGTTGATCCACTCAATTCAACTATTTTAACATCTAATCCTTTCTCTTTGAAGTATTTTTCAGTTAAATGTGGAAATTCGGTAGCGACAACAGCACCGTGATCTATATCTAAAATATTATAAATGTGAGAATCTTCAGGCACTGCTAAAACTAATTTAGCTGTTCCAAAGTTTAGATCTTCAAGGATTTCAACTTCAGCATCTTTTTCTCCAATTAAATCAAGGCCAGTCATTCCAAGGTCTGCTGCACCGTCAGCTACAAACTCAGGAATATCTGAGGCCCTTGTAAACATCACGCTTATTTCGTTATCATAAGTCTCTGAAAACAGCTTTCTATTTGCCGTATCTTTAATCCCAATCCCTGCTTTTTCTAGAAGCTTTACTGCAGGGTCACTTATCCTTCCTTTTGATGGAAGAGCAATTCTAAGTTGCATTTAAATCCTCCGAATTTTCATGATAAAGTTAGTTAAATTAATTATTAGTCTAAATTAATATTTAATTAGAACATGAGGTATTTATGTACTTCTGTTAATTGAAAGTGAAAATAAGTCTATTTTAGTGTTTAGGAATAATAAAAATTTAAAAGTTAATTTATTTACCCAAAAATATCTTTATGTGCATATGAATATACTTTAGTAAGATTTCTTTATGGTATAATGGTGGTTCTATGGAAACAAGAAGTATTATAATAAATGGTGTAACTATACTGGGCAGTGAGATAAAAAAAGGTTCAGTGAGAATAGAAAATGATAAAATCATTGAAGTAACTGAAAACAATAACCAAAAAGATGCAGATGAAATAATAAACGGTGAAAAAAAAGTCCTTATGCCGGGTCTTGTAAATACACATACTCACCTTTCAATGTCACTTTTAAGAGGATTAGCTGATGATCTTCCCCTTGATACATGGCTCAATGATCATATCTGGCCTGTAGAAGCTAATTTAACTGGGGATTACTGCTATACTGGTGCTCTACTTTCTTGCATTGAAATGATAAAGTCTGGAACCACCACATTTAACGATATGTATTTTTTTATGGATGATGTAGCCAGAGCAATTGATGAAACTGGTTTAAGAGGGATGCTCTGTCATGGAATGATTGATTTGGGTGATGAAGAGAAAAGGAAAGGTGAATTTAAAGAAACCATGCGCATAATTGAAAAATGCCATGATACAGCAGATGGTAGGATAAAAGTTGCCTTTGGGCCTCATGCACCTTATACTTGCTCTGAAGAGCTTTTAAGAGGAGTTAGAGAAAAAGCAGATAAAATGAACCTTAAAATCCATATCCACGTAAGTGAAACTGAATTTGAAATTCAGCAGGTCACTGAAGCACATGGAGCAAGACCTTTTGAATATTTAAATGAGATTGGATTTTTAGGGGACGATGTGGTTGCAGCACACGCTGTATGGCTTTCAGATAAAGAAATAGAAATTATTAAAGAAAAAGGAGTCAATTTATCACATAATCCTGCAAGTAATATGAAACTAGCATCAGGAATATCTCCAGTTTCTAAACTGGTTGATGCTGGTGTTAATGTATCTCTTGGAACCGATGGTGCAGCTTCAAATAATAATTTAGATATGATTGAAGAAATGAAAATTGCAGCATTGCTTCAAAAGGTCAATACTGGAGATTCCACTACACTTCCAGCAGAAAAAGTCTTCCATATGGCCACAATAGATGGTGCAAGAGCTTTAGGCCTTCAGGATGAAATAGGAACAATTGAAGTAGGTAAGAAGGCGGATCTTGTTCTTTTAGATATGGCTGCATCTAATTTAACTCCATTTAGACATCCAGTTTCACATTTAGTTTATGCAGCTAACGGCAGCAATGTTGATACTGTAATCTGTAATGGGGAAATATTAATGCAGAATAAGGAATTAAAAGTTATTGATGAAGCGGAAGTAATTAAGTTAGCTGAAGATTCAGCAGAAGAGCTATTATCAAAAAGCTGAATGAGTTAATTCAAAACTTTGAGCTTAATATTATTAAATTAATAATATTAACTTTTAAGAGATTTAAAAAATTGATACAGAATTAGAAAGTAATTAAAACAGGTAATTTGATGTTTCCTATAAATAGATTAGTCTTATTTGATGTGGATAGAACCTTAATTGGAAGATCACAGTGCCACCATGATGCATTTTCATATGCATTTAAAAAAGTCTATGATGCAGATGTTGACATTAGAATCATTAATTACGGTGGAATGACTGATCCCGCTATCGCAATTGAAGTTTTAAAAAAAATAGGACTAAAAGAGGACATAATTATCCCTAAACTTAGTCAATGCATGGATGAAATTGTTAAATACTTTCAAAAAAATGTAGAAAGAGATACTATCCCAATTCTTGCAGGTGTAAATGACTTACTGGAACTTTTAACTAATAATGGGACTCTTCTAGGTCTAGTTACTGGAAATTTAGAGCCTATCGCTTGGGGTAAGCTGAAAAAAATTGGAATAGATCATTATTTTAAATTAGGTGGATTTGGAAGCGATAATATAAATAGAACTGAATTAGTTAAAACAGGAATTAAAAAAGCAAAGAATAATTATAATTTTAATGGAACTACTTTTGTTATCGGAGATACACCAAGAGATATTAAAGCAGGCTTTGAAGCAAATGCTAAAACAATTGCAGTAGCTACAGGGACATATACTGTTGAAGAACTAAAAGAATTTAGTCCCGATTTTGTTTTTGAGGATTTAAGAGAAAAAAAAGAAATACTTAAGGTAATAATGCAGCATTAATCTTCATTAAAAAGTGAATGTCTAGGATATAAAACATGTTCAAGTAATAGGACAAATATAACTCCAACTACAAACCCGTTGGCTATTAATGGCCTGATAAATGAGGGTAACTCCAATGCAACATTTATGGGTAAAAATGCAATAACTGTTCCTAGAAGAATTGGTAGGCCAATGATCATTCCCTCATCAACTGTTTTTATAGCATTGCTTTCAATTGCGACAAGTAAAGCAGCTCCAATTTGAGAAATAAGCACATATAAAAGTATTACTCCAATTACTGGCGCGGGAATGCTGCTTATTAAATTTATGGCAAGTGGGGAGAAACCTAGAATTAATAGCACTATTGCTGCAGGAATAAGAGTAAATCTGGATGCAACTCCAGTAGCAGCAATTACTCCAGGGCTTAGAGTATAGTTAACATAACCTATAACTCCAAAAAAGCCTGCAAACATATTTCCGATACCTGTAAATGTAATTCCTCTGCTAACACGTTTTTCTAAATCATCTACTCTTAAAATGGTTCCTACTGATTGAATAGAGCCTAGGTCATTTATGGCTAAAGCAATGAAACTGATTAAAAATGCAATTAAGACACCAATATCTGGAACTGTTAAAACTCCTAAAAGGTTAGAAGGAAAAGCTAAAACTGAAAGATTCATATCTACCGGATTTGAAGTTCTAAAAATTAAGTAATAAGCTACAGTACCCCCAATTAATGAAGATAAAGTTAATGTTGACCTCCAGAGTCCTTTTAAGAATGCATTAGCTACAAAAATTACAAAAATAAATGCAAATGAAAAAATAAGATTGTAGGTGGATGGTACTTGCTCTCCAGCACTTATCAAGTTTATTATAGTTGGTGCTAATGTAAAAGAAATGAGCATTAGAATAACCATTATCACTCTAGGAGTAAATAGCTTTTTTAGATATTTAAAAAGCCCACTTGCAGCTAAAACAGCAAGTAATAATCCTCCAATTATAAGAGAAGAATTTATAGAGCCAGCGCCCTGATCAAAACTCGTTATGATGGCAATTAGAAGTACTGCAGCAGGGCCTAAAATTAATGGAAGTCGATGGCCCCAGTAAATCTGTACAATCATCAGTATTCCCACAATTAAAAATAATTTCTGAAGATAGGGAATGTAATTTCCACCAGTTTCAAGAACTCCTACAAGTTTTCCTATGATTATAATTGATGGAATTGTAACTGCAAACCACTGTAATCCAAAAAGAAGCATCTCTTTCCTTTTTGGTTTATCATCTAATCCATATTTAATGTACATTTTATCCTCTATAAATGTTAAAATTATAGTATTATTTGTGATATTAACTACTTAAAACTTCTTAATTTATTTTAAAATCAATATTTTGAATTTAAATACATAAATCACTGAATAAAAACATTTTAGTTATACTATCCTTTAAGTTAATAAGTGATCTTTAACATAAAATAGTAATAAAATGGCTAAAAATGTGAAAGTTACAGTTAAAAATAGGTCTAAGTTTAAATCCTAAAAGGAACGTGATTATAATGAACTCCTATTTCAACCCGGAAATAGAAACTATGCCTCGAGATGAACTCGACGCTCTTGTAGATGCACGAATAAAATATACTGTTAATTATGCATTTGAAAACTCCCCCTTTTATAGAAAGTGGTTTAGAGAAAACAATATTAGTGTATCTGATATTAAATCTCATGAAGATTTAAGGGATTTACCAATAATTACTGGTCAAACTATACGAGAAAAGCAGCCTCCTGAAACTGAAAAATTTGAATTTAAGTGCGAGGGAAGTAATATATTCACAATCCACGAAACCAGCGGAACAAGCGGTACTCCTAAAGCTTTCTTCCTTACATGGGATGACTGGAATAGATATGCAGAAAAATATGCAAGATCATTTGTATCTCAAGGATTTGGTCAAGGGGATCGTGTTGTAGTGTGTGCATCATATGGAATGAATGTCGGAGCTAATACGATGACTCTTGCAGCTCAAAAAATAGGGATGACTATCATTCCCGAGGGTAAATGTACATTTCCAGTGCGTATAATTAAAAGTTATGAACCTACTGGAATTGTAGGGAGTATATTTAAATTTTTACGCCTTGCAAAAAGGATGGAATCTGAAGGAATTTCTCCACAAGAATCAAGCATTAAAAGACTTGTTGCAGGTGGAGAAAGTTTTGCAGAAGAATCAAGAGCTTATTTAGAAGAAATATGGGACGTACCAGTTTATAATACATATGGAAGTACAGAAGGAACTATGTGTGGTGAATGTCATAAAAAAGTTGGCCTTCATGTCCCTGAAGATCTGGTTCACCTCGATGTTTATAATCCTCAACTTAAAAACTTTGTAGATGAAGGAGAATGTGGAAGAATAGTACTTACAACCTTAATTCCGGAAGGTAAAAAGACAGGATCCCTTCTTTTAAATTACGATACTGATGACACTACTGTAGTTATTAGCAGGGAAAAATGCCCTTGTGGTAGAACTCATATGCGTATAATGAACCCTCAGCGTGAAGCTGAGACATTTTGGATAGCTGGCTCACCTTTTAATAGGGTAGATATTGAAAAAGGAGTATTCCAACGTGATAACATGGATTATCTAACTGGAGAATACGAAGCCTTCATTTATGGAGATGAAATGGAAACTACACTTCGAGTTAATATGGAATGCGAAAACACTGAAGATTGTGATAAAGAAATGATACAGGATAATTTCATCAAAAGTTTCCTTGAGTTCAAACCAGGTATGCAGCATGCTCATGAAGATGGGTCTTTGAATTTTGCATTTAACTTTACTGGCCCTCGTGGGCTTGAATTTTATAAGGTTCGCGGTAGACCTAAACGTTTAATTGATCGAAGATGAAATTTAATTACATAGATCAAATCTAAATTTTTAATTTTTATAATCAATTACTGGTTTTAAAATTTTTACACTTAAAATGGAGAAAACATTCATGCTTAATGCAGAAACTTACATAACATCACAAAAAGGAATTGGCGGGAAAATTAGAACGAAATACGAAGATTTTTACGTTGAAGAAATACCGGAATCATTACCCAGTGGTGAGGGCAATAACACATGGGTTTTCATTGAAAAACTGGGAAGGGAAACCCTTGATGTAGTGCTGGATATTGCACGGGAATTACATATAGATCGAAAAAGAATGGGCTTTGCAGGGATGAAGGATAAAAGAGCCGTTACTAGACAATGGATTTGTGTAGTAAATGGAAACCCTGAAGAAATTAAAGCACTTGAAGAAAAACTCTACAATGTGGAAATTCTTAAAATCATGCAAAATGAAAAGAAATTAAGGATTGGACAACTTATAGGAAACAAATTCCGGCTTCTAATTAGGGATACAAAAAATCCAGAAAAAGATGTTAAAATTGCAAGGGAAGTGCTTGCTGAATTAGAAAGCAGCGGAGTTCCAAACTATTTTGGATGGCAAAGATTCGGTAGTAAAAGGGCCAATACTCACGTAGTAGGGAAGATGATGCTTGAAAATGATTTAAAAAAGGTTATTGATGCATACATTGGAAATCCATATCCTGAAGAGCCTGAGCATATAAAAGAAGTAAGGCAGATGTATGATGATGGAAAACTGCATGAAGCATTTGAATCTATGCCGAGGGGAATGCGTTATGAAAAAATGATGCTTAAAGCACTTCTTAAGGAAATGAAAAAGAAAGAAGTTGATAATATATCTGACTTAGATGATAAATCATATAAACGTGCAATAGAAAGTCTCCCAAAGCCTTTAAAAAGGATGTTTGTCCACGCATATCAATCCTATTTGTTTAATAAGGCTGTAAGTGAAAGAGCAAAGCTTGGAATTGATCAATATGTTGAAGGAGATATAATCATTGATAATGAAGAGCATTTAGTTCATGAATTCGGGGATGAAATCAATGAAAGAATTAAAAACTTTGAAGTTCACCCTACAGCCCCTTTATTTGGAAGTAAAGTCCCATTAGCTGGCGGAAAACTAGGTGAAATGGAACAAAAAATTTTAGATGACGACAGTGTAACTTTAGAAGAATTTAAAGTTCCCAAAATGCCAAAACTTGGAAGTCATGGTTTAAGACGGGCTATGAGATTTAAAATATGGGAGGCATCGGCTGAAGTAACTGATGAAGGGATTTTAGTGGAGTTTTCAATTCCTAAGGGTTGTTATGCTACCGCAGTTTTAAGGGAAATAATGAAAAATGAAGTTGTTTAAAATTTTTAATTAAACTTAATTTAAAAAATAGGGGGTTTAAGAACTTAAATTTTTAGAAGTTTTTTAAGCTCTTTTTTTGCAGTTTTTTCAATTGTAGGCATTGCTCTTCGATTGATTTCACTACTTGCTTTTCTTTTAACATGTCCTTTGAGTTCTCTTTTAACTTGATTCATAACTAGTTTTTTAAGTGACATAGAGATCCATATATTTATTTTGAATTTAAACTTTTTGATCTTTAAAAATTATAAAACTAAATATTAAATCTTTAAAAGTTTTTTAAGTTCTTTTTTAGCCTGATTTTCCACAGTACTTTTAGGTTGTTTAGCTCAGCATTTGCTTTGCTTCTTAAACTACTTTTTGATTGTTTTTCATTTCTTTTTCACTCGAAAAGTCATAGAATTTCCGGTGCCCCAAACACAAAGTGTTTGAGGGCTGATTTCTTTAGGTTGTTTAGTAATGACAGGGTATTTGCTTTGCTTTATTAGTTGTTATTTTTTGTTTAGTAATTTAACTGGTTATATAACTTCAAAAAAAAGTTTTTTTAGTTATTAAAGCATGTCTAAAGCGATTTCCATGGATTCAACATGTCTTATTTTAATTTTATTATAATGTGCAAATCCAATTTCCTTTAAGTAACGTTCTACAGATTTATATGAAGGTGCTTCCATTAAATAAAATATTTCATGCTCTAATGGAGGATATACCGCAGAAAGAATCTTAACTTCATGTTTTTTAGCTATTTCTCCCCTGTTACTTGAGCGTTCTTTCAAAATTTCTCTTGTTTTATCATTAAATAGATAACATGATTCTGCTGAATGTGTCATGTGTGCCATAAACATATCCATAATTTCTCACTCTCCTAATAGTTATTAATAAATCTTATATTTTTATTAAATTATATTATTTACCATTTAAAAAACAATTTTTTCATGGTTATAACTAATTAAAATTAGTCAGAAAGCCATAATTACTCTTAAAATGCACTATAAAAGTTTAAAATACGCATAATATCTTTAAAGTTAAAAAAATAATTATTAATAATTTAAATCATAAAAAAGTTTCATGGTGAAAACATGACTTATATTACGCTTTCTCATACACTTGAACAATCTTCTCCAGTTCATATGGCCTTAAAAGAACCTGAAATAAAACCCAATAGCCAAATATCAAAAGGTGGAGGGTATAATAGTTATATTATAAATGTAGAAAACCACAGTGGAACACATGTAGATGCTCCTGGTCATTTTTTAGAAAATACTAAAATAATCTCTGATTACACTCCTGATGAACTTGTTTTCAATAATCCATTAATTTTAAACATACCTAAAGGACAAAATGAGCTTATAAAACTTGAAGAAATATCCGATTTAAATTTAGATGATAAGGACTGTATTGTTTTTAAAACTCATTTTGGTAAATATCAAAAAGATGATCCTGAAACATATTTAAATTTCAATCCTGGAATAGGCCCTGATTTAATCTATTGGATTAGGAAAAACTATCCTTTAATTAGATGTATTGGAATAGATTGTATTTCAATATCGGCCTCTCAAAAACCAGAAGAAGGGAAAAAGGCACATTTAAATGCATTTATGGGAAACGAAGAGCTTGGAGAGCCACTACTTTTAGTTGAAGATATGAAACTTGATACCCTCAAGAATTTAGATTCAATTAAGAGTATAATTGTTGTTCCCTGGCAAATAAAAGGAATTGATAGCGCCCCATGCACTGTACTTGCTAGAATAAAAAAATAGTTATTTTTTAGTTAAAGGGCTTATTTTTCTTAAGTTTTCTACCACATTAACTATTGCATCTACAACTGCATCAGCGTCATTCATACTGTTAAATCTTCCAAATGTAAACCTTATTGATCCATGTGCTCTTTCGGAATCTCCACTTGCAGCCATTATAACGTGACTTGCTTCTAATGTCCTGCTGAAACAAGAAGATCCTGTGCTCACTGCAAATCCACGCATATCAAGATGTAATGTTATTGATTCGCCTTCAACATATTGGAAGGTTATATTAGCATTTTGAGGAGTTCGTTTTTCTCTATCTCCATTTAAGACAGTTTCAGGCACTTCATTTAAAATTCTATCAATTAAGTGGTCACGAATTTTCATTAGAGTATTAATTTCTTCATTAGTTACAAGTTCAACAGCTTTAGCAAATCCAACTGCACCCGGAACATTTTCAGGGCCTCCTCTGAGGTTAAACTCCTGAAATCCTCCGTCCATCCACTTTTTAATTCGTGTTCCTTTACGAATATATAGTCCACCTATACCGTTAGGCCCGTGTATAGTGTGTGCTGAAACTGAAACCAGATCTACAGGCATTTCATTTACATTTAACGGTAACTTTTTGAAAGAATGGGTTGCATCGGTATGGAAAAGCGTTTTATTATCTTTACATATTTCACCTATAGCTTTAATGTCTTGAATGGTCCCTATTTCCTGATTTGCATGTTGAATAGAAACTAAGATTGTTTTTTCTCCTATTGCACCTTCTAACTCATTTAAATCAACAAATCCATTCTCATCTACATCAATATAGGATACTTCAAAACCCTGATTTTCTAAAGTTTTAGCACTGTTTAACACCGGAAAATCCTCAATTTTAGATACTATGATGTGATTGCCTTTAGTTTTAAGTGCTTCTGCTACTCCTTTTAAAGCCATGTTGTTGGATTCTACACTTCCTGAGGTAAAAATAAATTCTCTTGGTGATGCTCCTAAAGCACTGGCTATAGTTTCCCGGCTTTTTTCTATGGCTTCTCTAGCTTCAACGCCCATAGAATAACCAAAATCAGAGGTTGCTATGGCATAAGTATCAAGATAGTGCCTTTTCATCTCTTCGAAAACCATGTCATCAACCCTTGTCATCGAAGAGTTATCCAGATAAATATATTTATCGAACATAGCATCACCTAAATAAATAGAGTTATCTGGGATTCACGTGCTTCTTTTATGTAAGTACCAACTGCACCATAGTCGTCTATTAAATCTTGGCGGAGATCTTCTTTTGAAATTCCCATTATTTCCATAGTCATTTCACAAGCGATGATTTTCCCTCCCAGCTCTTTAAAGTCATGCATAAGTTTTTCTAAAGATATGACATTCGCTTTTTTCATTCTATTTTTAATCATCTTACTACCAATACCCATCATGTTCATTTTAGATAATGGTCCTTTTTCAAGTTCGTCTTTTTTAAGTCTTTGAAGTCCCCAGAAAGTAAAGTACAGTGATGCCTCCATCCCCATAGAGAGTGCACCGTTGGATATGATAAGTGCGCTGTATATTTTATCCATATCGCCACTATGAACGACAATTGTGGATTTTTCCATCTTTAACACCTACCTGCGGATTTTAATTTTCCATATTCCATTTTCTTCTTCTGTATCTATTAATTCCAGACCTAAAGCTTCAACAGCCATGGGTATTTCTTTTTTAGAAGCAGGATGAGTTCCGGTAACTTCCACGATATCTCCGGGAGAAGCTTTTTTAAGGGCTTTTCTAACTTCAACTAAAGGTACAGGACATGTTTCACCTTTAACATCAATTTTTATATCTGCCATAAAAACACCTTTAAAAATAAATTTAAAACATTAAAAATAAAATTAAAAAGTTATTTTTTTACATATTCTTCTGGATGTTCTTCAAACATTTTTTTACATGCTGGTGCACAGAAATAGTATTTTTTTCCTTGATATTCGCTTTCATATTTGGGATTATTTTCATCTACTTCCATTTTGCATACAGGATCTACAGCCATAATATTCACCTCACTTAATATTATGATCTTTTAAAGAGTTAAATATTACTTTCATGACTTAATCTTTTTAGCAGGAGGTATATATCCTTTTAACATTAAAGAAAGACTAACAACAGTCACTGAGCTTAATGCCATTGCAAAAGCAGCATATTCTGGCCTAAAGGTTATATTTATTGAATAGAGCACACCTGCTGCAACAGGAATAAGTGCAGTGTTATATGCAAATGCCCAGAATAGATTTTGTTTAATTCTTCCCATTACCTTTTTACTGAGCTGAATTCCAGCAACTGCATCCATCAAGTCGTCTTTAATTAGAACAATTTTACCACTTTCAATGGCTACATCTGTTCCACTTCCAATAGCAATACCTACATCAGCTTGCGCAAGTGCTGGTGCATCATTTATACCATCACCTACAAATGCTACCGTATCGCCCTTTTCTTGAAGCTTTTTAACTTCAAAAGATTTATCTTGAGGTAAAACTTCTGCAAGAACATTTTCAATTCCAACTTGCTGGGCAATAGCATTTGCAGTTCTTTCATTATCTCCAGTAATCATGAAAATATCAATTTTCATTCTTTTAAGTTCTTCAATTGCTCCTCTTGTAGTCTCTTTCAATGTATCTGCAATTGCAATTATTCCAGCAAATTCATTATTTATTGCAACTAGAACAGCAGTTTTCCCTTCATTTTCAAGTTTTAGTATCTGGGTTTCATCTTCATCAGTAATATCTATATTCTGATCTCTAAGAAGTGCTCGATTCCCTATTAATACTTCTTTCCCCTCAACTATTGCCCTGACACCTTTTCCTCCAAAGGTATCGAAATCTTCACTTTCTAAAAGATGAATTCCTTTTCTGTTTGATTCTTTAACAACTGCTTTTGCAAGAGGATGCTGTGAACTTTTCTCTACACTTGCAGTGTATCTAAGAACATCTTCTAAGGTATATTTCGCTTCAATAATGTCTGTTACTTCGGGTTTTCCTTTGGTGAGTGTTCCAGTTTTATCAAATAATATTGTAGTAATTTTTTCAGATGTTTCAAGTGCTGAACCATCTTTAACAAGAATACCAAGTTCTGCACCCCTTCCAATTCCAACTGTTACTGCGGTGGGCGTTGCAAGCCCAAGTGAACATGGACAAGCAACTACAAGAACTGAAATTAGAACAGTAAGTGCAAGAAGCAACGTACTTCCATAAAAGAAATACCATATTGCAAATGCAACAATGGCGATTGTAAGTACTGTTGGTATAAAATAAGACACTGCTTTATCTGCAATTCTTTCGACTGGGGGCCTTGATCCTTGAGCATCTTCAACAAGTCGGATTATCTGGAATAAAACAGTATCCTTTCCTACTTTAGTGGCCCTAAATTTAAGGACTCCATTTTGATTAAAAGACCCTCCAATAACTTTTTTGCCAGCTTTTTTAATAACAGGGATTGATTCACCAGTAATTACTGATTCATCTACATAACTTTCTCCATCAATAACTTCACCATCAGTTGGGATTTTTTCACCAGGTCTTACTAGTATAATTTCCCCAATTTGCAGTTCTTCAATCTGAATTTCTATCTCATGCCCTTCTCGAATTACTGTAGCGGTTTTTGGTTGTAATCCTACTAATTTTTTAATAGCTGTTGATGTTCGACCTATTGCTCTTGTTTCAAGATATCGACCAAGTGTTAAGAAAGCTGCAAGCATGAGGGCTGTCTCATAGAACATAAATTCTGGAGTAAGTATTATATTGAATGTTCCAAGAATGCTTGAGACAAAAGCTACTCCAATACCCATAGAATACATAACATCCATATTTAGAACTCTATTTTTAAGCGCTCTGTAAGCTGCATTAAATATAGGATAAGTTACATAGATAAATGGAACTATTGACACTATAAGGAAAAAATATCCCATTTGAATTGGAAGAGGTACTCTAAAAAACATTATTAACAGTAATGGGATAGAAAAGCCAAAACCAACTATCATTCTATTTCTTTTGCTCCTTAAATCTTTAATACGTGCCTCTTCTTCCAAATCTTTAGTTTCTTCCCCTTCAATTCCAAGATACTGATAACCTATATCTTCGATGGTGGTTTTCATATCTTCAACAGTAACCATTTGTGGATTATAAGTAACATAAGCTTTTTCTGAGCTTAAATTAACATTAACATTGCTTATCCCGCCAAGCCGTCCGAGACCATCTTCAATAGCTTTCACACACATTGCACAGGTCATTCCTCTGATTTTGAGGACTACTCTTTCATTTACAACATCATATCCTGCTTCTTCTATAGCAGTTTCAAGTTCAGAAAGCTTTACTTTATTGGGATTATATTCAACAGTTGCTTTTTCAGTACCAAGGTTAACCTGAGCATCATTTACTCCTTCAACTTCTTTCAGGCTTTTTTCAATAGCTAAAGAGCACATTGCACAGCTCATTCCAGAAACTTTGATTTCAGCTTTCTTTTTGGTATCTTCTACCATTACTTACGCCTCTTATTTTTAGTTAATTATAATATGTTCTTTAAACACTAAATAAATTTGGGAAAACCATTCTATAATCCTAAATTTACTATGTAAAGTTAATTTATGGGCTTGTAATTTGATATATTAAAAAATAAATAGATTTAGTAATAGATGATACTATTTTTCAATCTTTAAAAATCGGGAATTGAATGCCACAATAATAGTACTTGCTGACATTAATATTGCTCCTGCTGCAGGGGTTAGAATAATCCCATATGCAAAAAGGACACCTGCTGCAATTGGAATTGCAAAAACGTTGTATCCAGTTCCCCATAATAAATTCTGCACCATTTTGTTGTAGGTTGATTTTGCAAGTTTTACAACATAAACTGCATCAAGTGGATTGCTTCTAACAAGAACAACATCACCGGCTTCAATTGCTACATCTGTTCCTGCACCAATTGCAATTCCTACATCCGCTTGAGCAAGTGCAGGAGCGTCGTTGATACCGTCTCCAGTCATGGCAACAACTTTTCCTTCTGATTGAATTTCTCGAACTTTTTGAGCCTTTTCGTGGGGTAAAACTTCTGCATAATATTTATCTAGATTAATTTCATTTGCTACCCATTCTGCAACTTCTTTTCGGTCTCCTGTAATCATGATGCATTGAATTCCCATATCTTTAAGCTTTTTTATTGCTTCTCTTGACTCTTCTCTTATAATATCTGCAAGTGCAATTGCACCTTTAAGTTCACCTTCAATAATAACAAAAACAATTGTTTTGCCCTGTGATGAAAGTTCATTGACTTTATCACTTGAAACAGAAATATTTCGCTCCTTTAAATATCCAGGGCTTACTACTTCTACATTTTTGCCTTCTATTTCTCCTTGAACACCTTTTCCGGGAATTGATTTAAAATCTTCAACATTAAGAGTCTCATTTGCAGAGGATACTACTCCTTTTGCTATAGGGTGCTCAGAATATGATTCAAGTGATGCTGCATATTTTAAAACTTCATCTTCGTCATATTCGTTTCCTAATGGGACAATATCTGTTACTCCAAACTTCCCCTGTGTAAGTGTACCTGTTTTATCAAATATTATAGCATTAATATCCCTTGATCTTTCAAAAGATGCACGATTTCTTATTAAAAGTCCATTACGTGCAGATAGAGTTGTTGAAACTGCAACAACTAATGGAACTGCTAAACCGAGTGCATGGGGGCATGTAATAACCATTACAGTAACTGCTCTTTCCAGTGCAAATTCAGATCCAAAGGTAGTAAACACAAGCCAGGCTATAAATGTTAAAAGTCCCCCAGTAAGAGCTACTATGGTAAGGCCTGTTGCAAAACGGTCTGCAAGATTTTGTGTACGTGATTTACTTTCCTGTGCTTCTTCAACCAGGCTTATGACTTGAGAAAGGAAGGAATTTTTTCCTGTTTTTTTAATTTCTACAGTAATAGATCCATCTCCATTAATTGATCCACCTATAACTTCTCCACCAACTTCTTTAAAAACAGGTTGTGATTCGCCTGTAAGCATTGATTCGTCAATATTGGTACTTCCTTTTATAATTTGCCCGTCTACAGGAACTTTCTCACCAGGTTTGATAAGTACATGGTCTCCTACATTTAAATCTTCCAGGGGAACATCTTCGATATGTCCATCATGCACTATTTTATGAGCACTTGATGGCATAAGCTTCACAAGCTCCTCAAGTGCTCTGGAAGCTCCCATAACTGATCTCATCTCCAACCAATGTCCTATAAGCATTATGTCGATTAACGTAGCCAATTCCCAGAAGAATACTTCACCCATAAGGCCAAAAACAACAGCACTGCTGTATAAATAAGCGCTAGTAATTGCAACAGTAATCAAAACGTCCATTCCAGGGATTCGTGACTTAATTTGGCTATAAAATCCCTTAAAGAATGGATAGCCTCCATAGAAATAAACAATAGAAGAAAGGATAAAAAGGATATATAAATCTCCAGAAAATCTAATTGATTCTCCTAAACCAACTAGTTCTTGAACTGTAGGAGATAAAATAAGTATTGGAATGGTTAATATGAGCGATATCCAGAATCTCTTTTTTAAATCATCAAGCATGCCTGTATGGATATGTTCTCCATGCACTCGGTGCTCTTCTTCCATTTGCTGACCGCAAACAACACATTTACCCTTTTCTTTATGCTCGTCATGATGCATATGTTTCATATCATGCTCAGGATTATCATGATTAATTTTAATTCCCCCTATACATTATTAATTATGATTTAATTAATAATAATATTTAGTAAATTTATAGTATTATAAAAATAATTGGAAGAATTTATAAAAAATTAAAATTAGGTACGTATGTCTTTAACCACATTACCTTCTTTCATTACAAGCATTATATTATCTGGATTTCCAAGAGACTTTATATTAGCAATAGGGTCTTTTTTACTGATTATAAAATCTGCAATTTTTCCAGATTCAATTGTGCCAAGTTTATCATCAATTCCAAGACATTCTGCAGCATTTTTAGTCCCTGCCATAATGGCTTCTATAGGGCTCATTCCAATGTCACATAAAAACCCTAACTCTTCTAAATTAATCCCATGAGGGACAACACCACAGTCAGTTCCCATTACAATTTTAACTCCAGCTTCATAGGCTTTTCTAATATTAGTATCATGTATATCAACTATTTCAATGGCCTGTTTTATGCTGTACTCTGGTAGTTCTCCTGCTTCGGCAAATTTCTTATTATGATGCATAACTACACACGTGGGAATTAAATACGTTTCGTGATCGACCATAATATCAATTGTTTCATCATCTAGATATGTGCCGTGCTCTATTGAATAAATTCCCGCATATAATGCATTTTTAATTCCTTCAACTCCATGTGCATGGGCCATAACCTTTACACCATCGTGAAATTCTCCTTCTTGAACCATGACCTTTAATTCTTCAACGGTATATTGAGTATGTTCGGGGCCGTCATTAACGCTCATAACTCCTCCAGTAACCATTACCTTAATAAAATCAGCTCCAGCACGAAGTATTTCTCTTACTCTTTTACGTACTTCTTCTTCACCGTCACATACGCTTTCAGGAAGCCCAGGATATGATAACTTCATATCAAAACCTGAATTAAGGCTAAAATCAAAATGACCTCCGCTTATTGATAAAGGCATTACACTGATAAGCAATCGGGGTCCGAGAATAAGACCATCTTCAACTGCTCTTTTAACTCCGACATCTGCAAGGCCTGCATCTCTAACAGTGGTTACTCCGGCTTCAATTGTTCTTTTTAAATTATCTAATCCCTTATAAAAAAATAATGAGAGTGGATCATACATTGTATCCTCCAGTTTGAATCCATTAGCCATTATATGCACATGGGTATCAATAAAACCTGGAAGAATGAACATTTCGTTTGCATCAATTTTTTTTATCTCTTCATCAGGCATTGAAATGGAATCTAGAGACCCAATTTCAATAATTTGACTATCTTTAATTAAAACTGCAGCATTTGGAATAGAGTTGCCCCCATTACCATCAATTAATGTCCCGTTGTAAATAAGAGAATATGACATTTTATAACCGTCCTTATAACATAATCTAAATCATTAATTATTTATGAATACCATTAAATTTGTATCTTGTTATTTAACTTCAATTTAAATTTTAAAACTGATTTTCTTTTTCAAAAGCCTCTAGTGCCTTATAGTTATTTTTATAAATATTTTTAGAACCTATAATCTCAATTAAACCTAAATTGTCCATGCGTTCTTCTAGATGTGGTAAAACTGTTGTTAATACAAATTTAACACCTTTTTCCTCTAAATCCTCATGTAAACGTTTTAGCATTTCTGATGCAGTATAATCAATGGATTCAAAACCACCTGCATCTAATACAAACCATTTTATTGGATTATCTGCTTTTTTTATAAGTTTAATTGCTTCATCATGTAATCTATCAGAATTTGCATAGTATAAGTCACGATTAAATCTATAGATGATAATGCCTTCTTTAGTGAATATGCCGTATTTAAGATTCACATAATCAAATTTCCCCTCTTTATTCTGTATTAAAATGCTATTATTAGGAGTATAACTGTGACTTAAATGTAAAATCATAGAAAGGAGTATAGCAAATATTATACCCCAGAGTACATTAAATACGACTACAGTAATTGCTGTAAATATGGCTAAATAGTATTCAGAACGCATTATATGACGTATATGATTTAATTCATTAATATTAATCATACCTATCCCAATTAGGAATACAATACTTGCTAAAACAGCAGTTGGTAATAATGATATTAGTTCAGTAAAGAAGAGGATCACAATTAGGACTATAATTGCAGTTATAATAGATGGCAATTGGCTATTTCCTCCGGCATTGGACAAAACCTCTGTACGTGATGGACTTCCATTTATAATGAAGGTACCTGTTAAACCTGCTGATGTATTTGCAAGAGCAAGTCCTAAAATATCTTTGTCTCCATTGACCTCTTCGTCATATTTAAGTGCATATGCGCGCGCAGTTGCAGTGCTTTGAGCTATTATAACTAAAAAACAGGTCCCGGCAGCAATTAATACTCCTGTAATGTTTGTAATATTAAAAGAAGGTAAAAATAAAGATGGTAAACCTCCATTAATGCTACCAATTGTAGATATATTTAAATTTTGTAGATTGAATATAAAACTAGCTATTATTGACCCTATAATGGCTATTAATTCTCCTGGGACTTTTGGAGAAATACGTTTTAATATTAAAACATTAATAACTACTATCACTGATATTATAAGAGTAAATATGTTTAGTTCATTTAAATGAGTGAATACATAGATTAGCTTTGGGATTGTACTTTCTATAATGCCGTTATTTAGCCCAAACATATTGGAAAGCTGACTTATTGCTATTTGTATTCCAACACCCGTTAAAAAACCAACCAGGACAGTTCGGGACATAAAGTCAGCTATAAGACTTAATTTAAGTATTCTTGCAAGTAAAAGAAAAAATGCACATAATAGGGCTACTGTAGACACCATTCCAATATATTGGGGGCTTCCAGCTGCAGCTAATGGGAGCAGCGTACTTGCTAAGATAGCTGCAGTTGCAGAATCGGCACCCACAACCAGATGTCTGGAAGAGCCAAAAAGAGCAAACAAAACCAGTGGAACTAAGATAGTATAAAGCCCTGTTATAATGGGCATACCTGCAATTTTAGCGTAACCCATTACTGCAGGAATAGATATAGCAGCTAATATTGCTCCTGCAAAAATTTCAGTACTTAGATTAGATTTAAGAGGTAATATGGCGGTTAAAATGAACTTATTATTTAATATCTTATCTTTAATTTCTTTCATCTAATCAGTTATAGTAATTATGGGGATTGTATAGTGTTTTATAATAAGTAATAATATATGTATCATCTATAATAAATTTGTTCTACTTTTCTCTATTACTTTGTTTTTATAAAAGATATGTTCTGGTAATCTATTATCTATGATTTAGGGCTAAATACACTTAAATCCATTAAAATGTATCTAAAATTAGTGAAATTAAAAATAAAGTATTTTCACTGCCATTTATCATCAGACTTTTTAAAATTAATATCATAAAAAATAATATATAAAACTGACAAATATTAACTGTGTATTAAAAATTCAGTAATTCCTGTACATAGAGAGACTATCAAGCTTTCATTCTATATCTCAAATTGATGAGCACTGTCAGATAAATAAAATTAATCAAAAAATACACTATTACATTGATTATTTAAATTTAAAGGGTAAAAATATGTCCAATGAAATTTTACAACTATATGAAAAGGTGAGGGATGATCTAAAGTTTCTCACTGCTTCTGATGTTAGAACTAAAATTATTATAGTTTTAAATGATGGATTAAAAAATTTAGGCGACCTTAAAGAAGAAACGAATTTAAATTCGTCTACAATCTTACATGGAATGAGTCAGCTTGAAGAAAAAAATCTTATTTTTAAGAAATCTGGAGGTTATTCACTTTCTCAAACGGGAAAAATAGTTGCATTAAACCTTATTAATCTTATAAAAGCGTCTACTTCTCTTGAAGAAATAGAAAAGATATTTTTAAAACATGAAATATCGCCTATACCGGAATATCTTCTTGAGAGCATCGGAAGTTTGAAAAACTCATATGTTGTTGAATCGACCCCAACAGACGTTATGAAGCCCCATACGGTTCATGCGGAGCTTATAAAGGAATCAAAAGATGTTAAGTATATTTCCTCTGTTTTACTCCCTCAAAAAATAGAATCATTTGAGGAAATGCTTGAGAGAGGTTCTCTTCAACTCATTTTAACTTCAGAGATACTCGATAAATGGATTGAGATAAAAGGAAGAGAAAACCTAAAAAAAGCCCTTCTAGAAAAGGATTTTAAGCTATGGAAAATTGATGGCAGTGCTAAAATGTCATTTACAGTTTCTGATAATTTTATAGCTCTTGGTCTCTTTTCAACCGACGGAATTTACGATCTTCACAAATATTTAATTGGTAAAGACCATGAAGCTATTGAATGGGGAAACCGGCTGTTTGATTATTATTTAAAACTATCTGAGAAGGTAAAGCTGTAAATAATTAATTTCACGAACAATTATAATTAATCAATAGGAGTGTAATTTTAGATGAACAAAATTACCCGGATTTTAATGATAGAGGACAATTATTCTGATGTCAGAATTATACAAGAGATGCTTAAAGATGTGGGATTTAAATTTGACTTTAAGCATGCTGAAAGCTTAAGTGCGGGTTTAGAACATTTAAATAGCGATGAATTTGATGTTTTACTACTTGATCTTAATTTACCTGACACTTATGGAATAGATACTTTTTTTAAAGCTCAAAAAAATATTCCAAATTTACCTATTGTAATATTAAGCGGTGCTGCTGATGAAAATGCTGCAATAGAAGCGGTTCACGAAGGTGCCCAAGATTACCTTATGAAAGGAGAAGTGGAAGGGAGGCTCCTGGCACGTTCTATATTTTATGCAATTGAGCGAAAACATACAGAAGAAGAACTTAAAAAACACAGGGATCATCTTGAAGAGCTTGTAGAAAAAAGAACCATTGGGCTTAAAAATGCAAATAAACAACTTATGAGGGAAATAAACGAACGTAAACAGGCAGAAGAAGAGATAAGGGCATCTCTTGAGGAAAAGAAAATACTTCTTGATGAAATTCAACAGAGGATCCAGAACAGTCTGCAAATAATTATAAACATTATCGATGGCGAGTATTACCAAAATGGATGTAAAAATTCTAAAGATTTTAATCAGGAAATTGAAAACCGTGCAAAAGCTGTTGAACTTATCAATGAGATGTTAGATCAATCAGAGGATTTTGCAATGATTGATTTTTCATGTTATATAAGAAAGTTAACAGATTATCTCTATACCTATTATGAAGTTGATCCTAGCTTAATCAAACTGGAAATGGATATTGAAGGAATACCCCTTGATATTGATGTTGCAATTCCCTGTGGGCTTATAATAAATGAATTAGTTATAAATTCACTTAAACACGCATTTCCTAAGTCATTAAATGAATTTAAAGGGCAAAAAGGAAAGATATGTGTTAGTCTCCATTCTGGAAACAAAAATACATTATTAACTATTGCAGATAATGGAATTAGTCTCCCTGAAGATTTTGAATTTCAAAAAAGTACTAGTTCAGGTTTTAGACTTGTAAATAAGTTAGTTAATCAACTTAATGGGAAAATTGAATTGGATAAAACTAATGGAACAAAATTTAGAGTTATATTTTAACTTTGAATATATTTATTTTTTAATATATATTATTTTGAGCCTAAAACTAGATTAAAGCATCATTGTTTTTAGTAATATAATTTTAACCATTTTCAGGACGTGTTTTTTATTAAATTGTCTTTAAAATGAAAAAATATATAAATAGTAGTTAATAAAAATATAAAGTAAAGTAATACTTGGAGGTGAAATTATGGCAGTTGCAGTTAACTGGACAGCAATAGTTGTTGGTGCCATTATCGCAATAGTACTAGCTATTATTCTTGGAATATTCTCTCCTTTCTATGGCCCTATGATAGCAGTCTTGATTGCAGGTATTGTAGTAGGTTACATGGTTGGTGGAGATATTGGAAATGGGGTAGTCCATGGAGCAATAGCAGGTCTTTTAGGTGGAATAATAGCACTTATATTAGGATTATTAGGCTTTGGAATTGAAGGTTTATCTCCTTCAATAATAGGTGCAGCATTAATAATCGCATGGATAATTGATATAATTGTAGGTGCAATAGGCGGAGCAATAGGATCTCTAATAACCGGAAGAAAAATGTAAATATTTTATTTTTTTATTTATTTTTTTATACTAATTTTAAATGCAATTAACGCCAATAAATTACTGAACTAGTCTTAGGAGTATGATATGATTAACTGGAAAGCTGTAATAATTGGTTTTATTTTGACCATAATATTTGCGCTGGTTTTTAATTCGTTTATTGGTGAAATTGGTTCTTATATAGGTATTCTAATAGCAGGATTAATTGTAGGATATCTAATAAAAGGAAATATTATTAATGGGGCACTTCACGGAGCTCTAATTGGTATTTTTGGAGGAATCATTGCTATAATAATACTACTTATTATAGGGGGATTTGTAGTAATAAGGAATGATTTTTTAACTATAGCTTTAAGAATAGTTCTGGACATAATTCTGGGTGCAGTTGGCGGCGCTGTAGGGGCTATTCTTAAAGGAAATAAATATTAAAACAAGATGGTTTATATACTATCTTAATTTAAATTATTTATTAGAGCTATATTTGAACTTTTAACACTATTTTTAATATTAAATTGGGATTTAATTAAGGAGATTATTTATTTTTTTAAAAAATGTTCATATCTTGGGTGGAACTATAGTAGTTCAGTAAATATGACCTAACTTTAGTAATAACTTATTAAAGAAATTAAAAAGAAAAATATATTAACTTTATTTAATAAAATAATACTATAAAATGGTAAGAGGTGATAAAATGGCATTAGTAGTTAATTGGAAGGCTATAATTATCGGTGCTATAATTGCAATAGTGTTATCCATTATTCTGGGACTAATAATTCCTGCATATGGATCAATTATAGCAGTAATAGTTGCAGGTATAGTTGTAGGATACATGGTTAACGTGGATATAATGAATGGTGCAGTTCATGGAGCGTTAGCAGGACTTGTTGGAGGAATAATTGCAGTTATAATTGGATTATTATTGGGTCCTTCACTTGGTGTATCTGGAAACATACTTGGTGCAGCATTGATAATTGCTTTAATATTGGATATAATTTTAGGTGCTATTGGTGGAGCTATTGGTTCTCTAATAACCGGAAGAAAAATGTAATTTTTTATTTTCATTATTTTTTTATTTTTGCTAAGACTTTATTTGCATTGCTTTTGTTTTAAACACTAACTATTTTAGTAATTAATAATATAATCATTACCGACTCAAGAATGAGGTGATGAAAAATGACAGATTGGACAGCAGCTGTAATAGGTGCAGCTATAACTGCTGGATTAACCGTAGTATTAGGCCTTGTTTTCTTCCCGCTATTTTTCTTAGGGCCTATTATGGGTGGTTTTATAACAGCATATCTCATAAGAGATGATTTCGAAGAAATAGAAAGATTTGAAAGTGGCACAGTAAATGGTGCAATAGCAGGAGCATTAGGTGGTCTTATAATTGGAATATTATCACTCCTTGGAGTAGGGGCAGTAGCAGTCCTTATTGGAGTTTTAGTTGCACAATTAGGAATCGTGCTAGGTGCTATTGGTATAGTATTTGTGATAATCTTTACCATAATAGCGATGCTCATATGCGGTATTTTAGCTGCTATTGGTGGCGGAATAGCAGAATACGTGCAGAATGCAGGTAGAAGAGAATATGACGAATACGAAAATTACTAAATGCACGTTTTATTAAAAATAAAAAAACTATTCTTTAATTTATTCTTTTAATTATCTAAGACTCTAATTATTCCAGAATCAGCATCAACTTTGACTATATCTCCATTTTTTAATATGTCAAATAGATCTTCCTCTGGCTCGTGAACCATGGGGATACCTGCCATTATGGCTCCAGTAGCTATTATGGGTTCTGCTTTAATGGATATAATTGCTTTTGGGGCAGTTTTACTTTTTGCCATCTGGAATATAACATATGAACCAACTGTTGACCCTTTTCCTGAAGGAATTACCAGAATTTTATCACTAATTTTTTGTTTATAGAGCTCATGACCCTGATCAATTACAACACCAGTATAAGGATCTACTCCTCCAAGAAAGCTTAAAGGGTCTTTTGTAATTAAAACTTCGCCTTCTGCGTTTCCTCGAGATATTTTCTTGCATTTTATAGTTTTCATGAAATCACTTTATATTGAATTATATAAGATAAATAAAATTAAGCTAGTATTGAGTTTAGTTTAAAATAAGTTGTTTTCAAGTATTTAAAAATGTTTTTAAAGAAAATAAGTAAAGGGATGTTACCAGAGTTCTACTCTGATTCCGCCCATTCTTGGAGCCAAAACATTGTAAAGTGCTGCAGCTATTGCATTGAAAATAAACGTACCTATGAACACTAGTATTATGGATACAATTATGCCTATTATTCCTCCAGTTGCAGCTTCTCCTGTATTTATGGGGAAGGGTACCATTGTTAAAACGGCTGCACCTAATATTAATCCAATTATGGCTAAAATTAATGTCCATATTGCCATAATAGTTGCAGTAATTAGTGCAAAAGGTACCACCGGAACTTTTCGAATTTCTCGAATTCCTACCATTTCTCCACCAACCGGTCTATCTGTTATTCTATCTGCCAATTTATCACCACCAACTATTAATTTTTATACTATTTTTATTATTTATTAGAAATAGGTATTAAATTTTTTCTTATTATTATTAATTTCATAATAGTTTAAATTATAAAATAAAAATAGCAATCTCAATGTTTAAATAATAATTAATTTGCTTATAGAAGAACTATAAAATAAAAATAAAAAAGAATAATTCTTTATAATTTCAGCGTTCTTATTCAAGTGTCAGTTTAATTGTGTCAATTTTTGGAGCAAGGAAGTTATAGAAAAATGCTCCTAGTGCAGTCATTATAAAATATATAATTAAATTTATAATTATGCCAACAATTAGCCCTATAATCCCTTCAAATGCTGCTCCTTGAGCCATAGATGTGATTGCTTGTGGAATACTGAAAATGAATTGGTATATGGCAAATGTAATAGATATTGTTAATGCTGCAGGCAATACTGGTATGGATTCAATTGAAAACCATGAATCTCTAATTCTAGATAGCTCTAATTTCATTCTAGATACTCGCACGGTTATATAGTTATAAACAAGTGCAATAACTGCATACGCTATAAATGAAAATATAAAGGCTATTATTGGTAATCCAATGATTAATATAATGGCTCCAATGATACTGGCCATACCTATATTTCCTAGTGCTGCTGATGCTGGAACTGCTCCGGTTAGCGCTGCTGTACTTATAATTCCTGTTAATAATGGTATCAATGCCGCAATTATTAATCCAAATATAAATGCCCATATGGCAATTATTAGGGATGTTATAAGTGCAAATGGTATTACAGGTATATTTTCAATTTCATCCCCATTCATGCCCAGTTTAATACCTCCTATTCTTGGAACTAGTATATTATAAAACAGTATGGATAAGAATCCTGTTAAAATACCGATAAGAAATGTTCCTACAGGATATAAAACTATTATGGCTATTCCTGCACCAGTTATGAGATTAACATATGGTGCAAATTGTGGGGGTAGGATTGCAGCTACAATTCCTAATAATAATATCATTATTAATGCACCTATAAATGCCAAAATTGCTGAAATTGTCGAAGTCATCACTGTGTAAGGCACAATTTTAACTGACCTTATTTCTTTTACGTCAAACATCTTTTCACCTCTAATTAGTAGACTTTAATTTGATAATTTATATTTATATATGTATTTTTTTGAACTTTCTAAAAATAGCGCTAATTAACATAATTTGATGCCAAAGGGATAGAATTATAAAGCAATTATTGAAAATTATTATCTTTTTAAAATAAAAAGAAAAAAAAATTTAAATAAATTTTTATTTATTCAAGTGCTAGTTTTACTGCTCCAATTCTTGGTGCCAGGAAATTGTATAGGAATGTTGCTATAGCCACTACTATGAATGTCCATATGAAGTTGAGTATTATGTTTACTATTAATGACACAATTCCTGTTACGATATCTGGAGCTGCTCCTAAGCTTAGTATTCCTTGAATAAGTGCAAATATTGCTGAAATTACTGCTAAAGCAAGAGCTATTGGTACAATAGGTATGTCTACTAGTTTGTACCATCCTTCTGCCATTGACTCGAAGTTTAATTGTATTTTAGCTACTCTTGTTGCTATGTAATTATAGAATACTGCAAATAATGCGTGTCCAATGAATCCAAATATGAGTACGAGTATTGGCATTATAACAATGAAGAAGATAGCACCAAGTCCTATTAAAGAACTGAAACCTGCTCCTGTAGCTGTACCGTTTGTTACATTTGCAAACATTGGAATTGCTGTGGCTATAAACCCTGCTACCGGAAGGAATGCAGTTGTAACTAATAGTCCAATAATAAATGCCCATATTGCCATAATAATGGATAATATCAGTGCAAAGGGTACAATTGGTATTTCTGCAACATTATTTCCTTCCATACCTAATTTTACTCCACCAACTCGTGGAACCAGCATGTTATAAAGAAGAACACTTAAAAATACTGTAGAAAGACCTATTAAAAATGCTAATATTGGATATGCAATTACGATAGTTATCCCTAAACCTGCTAAAGCACTGCCTAATGGTGCAAGTTGTGGTGGAAGGAACGCTGAGATTATTCCAAGTGCAATACCAAACAATATTGCACCAATAAATGCTAATATTGCTGAAATCGAAGAAGACATCAATGTAAATGGAACTATTTTAGCTGATTTTATTTCTTTTATATCGACCATAATTTTTACCTCCGTTTAATTTAATAATATATGTTAGTCCTTTAATACATATATCATTTTCTATTTAAATCGTAAAATAGTACTTTTTTTAAGATTAAATCAATTAAAACGGAGTAATATCAATATTTATATACTTAATAAAAAATTGAATAAAAAGATTAAATAAATTTTTATAAAAAAAAATGAAAAGTTGATTTTAATATTTAAATTAATTAAAATAAAAGAAAGTAGGTATTAAAACCACTTTTTAGAGTTTTCAAGAACGCTATTAACTATCTGAACAGACGAACCAATGTATGTATGCGGATCCATTATCTCTTTGATTTCTTCTTCAGATAGATTCTGTTTTATGTCATCTTCATCTAAAACAACGTCTAAAAGACCCCTATTTTCTTCATTGGCCCTTATTGAACATTCTCTAACAAGGGCATAGGCAGTTTGCCGACCCATTCCTTTACGGGTAAGTTCGGCCATGAATCTTTCAGCCATTATAAGTCCATTAGTAAGGTTTAAATCTTTTTCAATGTTTTCTGGGTAGAAAACAAGATTGTTCAGTACTTTTAAGGTTAGGGTTATAATGTAATCAGTAAGAATGCACGCTTCCGGAAGTATAATTCGCTCACATGATGAATTGGTGAGATCTCTTTCATGCCATAATGGATTATTTTCAAGTGCAGGAACTACATAAGCCCTTATAACTCTTGAAATACCGCTGATCCTCTCGGCAGTAATAGGATTCATCTTATGAGGCATTGTACTGCTTCCCACCTGTTTTTTTGCATCGAAACTTTCACCAAGTTCTTTAATTTCTGTCCTTTGTAAGTTTCTAATTTCAACAGCAATTTTATCCAGTGTACTCGCTGTATTTGCAAGATCCATTATAAATTCTGCGTGATTGTCTCTTTGTAGAACCTGGTTGGAAATTAAAACAGGGTTAAGTCCTAAAATTTCAGAAGCTTTCCTATGAATTTCTAAACCTTCTTCACCAAGAGCTGCAATAGTTCCAACGGCTCCTGTAATCATTCCTACGCATAAACGTTTTTCACATTCATTGAGTCTTTCAATCTGCCTGTGAATTTCATCTGCCCATAGTGCAAATTTCATTCCATAGGTAGTTGGAAGTGCATGCTGGCCGTGGGTTCTTCCAATACAGACAGTGTTTTGGTGTTCTTCTGCAAGTTTTAAAAGTACTTTTGTTAGTTCAGTGAGTCTTCCCCTTAAAATATCAATAGAATCTTTAAAAAGAAGTGATTGGGATGTATCAATAATATCGTTAGAGGTTGCTCCAAAGTGAACATATTCTCCTGCATCGCCTTCACATACTTCTGCAAGAGCTTTAACAATTGAAGCAATATCATGATTAGTTTGTCTTTCAATTTCAGCTACTCTTTCAACAGTAACATATTCTGTGCTTGCTTTACTGCCTATTTCTTCTGCTGCTTCTTCTGGAATTAAATTCAATGATGCTTCAGCTTTTGCAAGGGCTGCTTCAACCTCAAGCATCTTTTGAAGCTTATTTTCAGAATCCCATACGCTACGCATCTCTGGTGTACCATATCTGAATTCAATTGGATGGATTGCCATGTTAATCTCCTATTAAAAAGTTTATTTGTTTAATTTATATTAAAAATATAATTTGACTATAATTTAATATTTCTATAAGTTAAATTAGTATAAGTTAACTTTTAAACTAAAAAGAAAGTTTTATTGGGTAAAGCGTAAAGCTATACAAATTACTGCAAGAGCTACTGTCATTATTATCACTTGTTCCGGTGATAACTTAGGTCCTCTTGTTTCTTCTTCAAAATATCTTACAAGACCTGCTCCACTTGCTGGAAGGGATTTTTTATCTTTTTTTGCCATAAAATCACCATTATTGATTAAATTTAAAAAATTAATTTGAGTTCTTATTATAAATTATATTGGTTAAAATTATTAAAGTAGTTATATTTAAAATTTTTTAGAATAATGATTTATTTTACTGGTTGATGTTAAAATAGAAGAAAAAAGAAAAAAAGTAGGCACGTTTAGAACAATCCTTTAAGCTGTGGGAAAAGATAATCACATGCTGATTTAATCATGTTTAATTCTTTATTAGCCCAGTAACTTGTAGATCCAGAATCTCTTTCTACTTCCAGTGTTATGGTGTTTATTCCATAGTTATGTCCCTGATTTCTGATCATTCCTGTTTGTCCATTTCCATATTCAACTGCGCAACCTGTATCTCTGCTTATATGGTTCGCCCAGTTACTTTCACCGCTCCATCCGGGTGTAGCAAATATTACTCCATTAGCGTAAGGAGCACCATCTAAATCTCCACCAGAATGTACATCAAGAATATGTTTAATACCGTTGTTTTTTGCAAACTCAACTGCATTCCATCCAGGAGTTCCTGGAATATGGGATATTCTATTTGGGTCTACAGCTCTGTAACCTGTTTTTGTCACTTTTTTATAGAGCCATCCGTATACTCTTTTATAAGTTGTTTTAGCTACCCACTTGTAATATCGCTTTTTCTTAATCCTGTAACTCTTTTTATACCATTTTGTAACAGCCTTTTTATACCATCCTTTTTTGTAAGGAACACTTTCAGTATAGGTATATGCTTCGTAGCCATAGTATCTTGAATTCATTGCTGTATCTTTAGGAATTGCAAATGGAATTACATATAAAGTACCATTGAGGGTATTGTTTTCTGTATATTTTTTAAGATTTTCTAAATACCTCATTGTAGCTATATTTGATTCTTCCTCATTTCCATGTATTCCTGCCCAGATTAAAAGCTTATTTTCGCTTCCATTTCCAAACTGGAGTAATGTTGATCCTTGTTTCTGTTTTTCAAGTATCTCATTGGCATAAGATGTCTGTGGAACGTTACCTGTAATTTCACTGTTTTGTTTAACATCTCCTGCAACGCTGGTATCAAAAATAGTCATGTTGTAATAGCTGGAATTTGTTGTTTCGTTTGTAGTGTCGTTTAAGGTTTCTGTTGCTGTACTGGCGGGTATAATGCTTGCTAAAAACAAAAATGCAGTTACAAATGCTAAAATAGCTTTTTTATTGTTATTTAACTTAGATAATCCATATTTAAGTTCTACTATTGTACCGCCACCGATTCTTTTTTAAAAGATTTTACAATCTTTTGGTAATATTAAACATTTTTAATATTAATAAGTTTATCTATTGTGTTTTTTTAATTCGTTATACATTAGCGGCATTTTGAGTACTAACTTAGTTGAAATAAGTTATATTACAATTTAAAGTCCCATTGCAAGTGTATAAATTTACCGTTAATTATCTTTTCTAATAGTTTTTGGGAGTATATTTATTATCTATTAGGCATATAATTAAATATAACATGCTTAAATTGCCTAAATGATAAGTTAATGCTTCTGATATTTACTTATAAATATTTCCGTTTATATGATGTTTTTCACAATTTAGGAATATATAATGGCTTCACAGTAAAGTTTATAATCTATCCATGTCTATATTAAGAATCGGGATCATCTTTTTGCTTTTTAATGTTTAACGAACTTGATCCTAATCATTTAAATACTGCCTCTAAATGGGGTGTGTATTTTTTATTTAAGGTGGATTTTTACTAAGATAAGGGAACAATATGGGGTATTTCGAAACTTTAGAACAAGAAACAGAGAAAGCATATGTTGTAGCAAGGAAAGCAAGGCTTAAAGGATACGATATTGAGCTAGAACCAGAGATACCGCTTGCAAAGGATCTGGCAGAGAGAGTAGAGGGATTAGTAGGCCCTCAAGGCGTTGCAAATAGAATCAAAGAATTAGAAGACAAATATTCTAGAGAAGAAGTTGCATTTCAAATTGCAAGAGAAATTGTAGCTACGCCAGATGTGGAAGGTACTACGGACCCTATTGAAGTTCAAGAAATTAAAGCTGACCAGGCCTTAAGGACAGCACTAGCTATTTTAACTGAAGGAGTTGTCGCAGCTCCACTTGAAGGGATTGCAAAGGTTAAAATAAAAGATAATTTTGATGGCACTAAATATTTTGCTGTATACTTTGCAGGCCCTATAAGGAGCGCTGGAGGAACCGCAGCAGCGCTTGCAGTATTAATTGGAGATTACATACGACTTTCAATAAATTTGGATGTGTATAAACCCACAGAAACTGAAATGGAAAGATATGTAGAAGAAGTAGAGCTTTACGAATCAGAAGTTACAAACCTTCAGTATTCGCCTACACCTGATGAAGTAAGGCTTGCAGTTAAAAGCATTCCTGTAGAGGTAACTGGAGAACCTACAGATAAAATAGAAGTTTCGCACCGTGATTTAGAACGTGTTGAGACTAATAACATCCGTGGAGGGGCACTTCTTGCTATAGCCGAAGGGGTAATACAGAAAGCTCCAAAAGTCATGAAATATGCAAGTAAATTAAAGATAGGTGGATGGGAATGGCTCGAAGGATTTTCAAAAGGTAGCAAAAGCTCAGATGACGATGGTGATGAGAAAGCCAAAGTAGATGACAAATATATGAGGGATATTATTGGAGGAAGGCCAGTTCTATCTTATCCTCAGGCAAAAGGAGGATTTAGATTAAGATATGGAAGAACAAGAAATTCTGGTCTTGCTGCAATGGGAATAAGCCCTCTAACTATGGAAATTGTTGAATTTCTGGCTGTTGGAACTCAGATGAAAATTGAAAGGCCAGGTAAGGGAATGTGTGTTGTCCCCTGTGATACTATAGAAGGTCCGGTAGTTAAATTAAGAAATGGCAGTGTTGTTAAAGTAAGCTCAATAGAAGAGGCTAGAAAAATCAAAAAAGATGTTACTGAAATTCTATTTTTAGGTGATATACTGGTAGCATTCGGCGAATTTTTAAGAAATAACCAGTTTTTACTTCCATCTGCATGGTGTGAGGAATGGTGGGAGCAGGAAATAATAAATTCTGAAGAATATCTTAAGGATGAGAATGCTTTTGATTTAGATTCTATTAGCGATTTAAATGCTAAAGAAGCGTTTAATATCTCGAATAAGTATGGAGTCCCTTTACATCCCAGTTACACTTATTTTTATCATGATGTTTCAATTGAAGATTTAAATGAACTTAGGGAGTGGATTTATAATTATTATGATGGTTCTGATGCATATAATGATTTAGAACTTGATATAAAACCTCCAAAAAGGATTTTAGAAATTCTAGGAGTTCCCCATGAAGTAAAGAATGGTAGGACTATAATTAGAGCAGATCATGTTTTTACTCTTATTAATACACTTAAAGAACCATTATATATATCAAAAGATTATACTACTTTAAAAGCATTAAATGATGTTTCTCCTGTCGAAATAAGGGCTAAAGCCCCCACTTATATTGGTGCAAGGGTTGGAAGGCCTGAAAAAACGAAAGAGAGAAAAATGAAACCTGCGCCACATGCATTATTCCCAATAGGTACAAATGGGGGAAACAGGCGTAATATTATTGATGCAGCTAAAAAAGGAAATATATTCGTTGAAATTTCAAGATGTAAATGTACTGAGTGCGGAATAGCATCATTCCAGGCAAAATGTCCTATTTGTGGTGGTAAAGCAGAACCAACAGGGGCAGCAAAGAAAAAAATTAATTTGGCCAGTTTACTTAAAAAGTCATTTGAAAATGTGGGTGTTCGTAAATTAGACGAAATAAAAGGGGTCATTGGAATGATATCTGAAGAAAAATTCCCTGAACCTCTTGAAAAAGGAATATTAAGGGCTCAAAATGACGTATTTGCCTTTAAAGATGCCACAATAAGGCACGATTCTACTGACTTGCCAATTACTCATTTTATACCTCGTGAAATTGGAGTAAGCCCTGAAAAATTAGTTGAAATGGGATACACAGAGGATATTCACGGTGAAAAAATTGAAAATGCGGACCAGATAGTCGAAATTAAAATTCAGGACATTGTAATTTCAGAAAACTGTGCAGAATATCTTATACGTGTTTCAAAATACATAGATGACCTCCTTGAATATTTCTATCATGAAGATAGATTTTATAATATTGATGAAAAAGAAGGACTTATAGGACATCTTGTTGTAGGGCTTGCACCTCACACTTCTGCAGGGGTTTTAGGCAGAATCGTTGGATTTACAAAAGCTGCTGCATGTTATGCTCATCCATATTTCCATTCTGCTAAAAGGAGAAACTGTGATAGTGATGAAGATTCTGTAATGTTATTATTGGATTCTTTAATTAACTTTTCAAAAATATACCTTCCAAGTTCAAGGGGTGGAAGGATGGATGCTCCTTTGGTTTTATCTTCAAGGATAGATCCAGAAGAAATTGATGATGAATCCCATAATATTGATACTATGAGTACTTTCCCACTTGAATTTTATCAAAGAACACTTGAATTTGTTAAGCCATCTGACGTACTTGAACTTATAGACAACGTTAAGAAAAGATTGGGTACAGAAGATCAGTATCAGGGGTTGATGTTCTCTCACCACACTTCAAGTATCCACTCTGGACCTAAATTATGCCTCTATAAGATGCTTCCTACAATGAAGGAAAAAGTAGAAGGTCAGGTTCAATTAGCTGAAAAAATAAGGGCTGTTGACCAGAAGGGAGTTGTTGAAGGTGTCTTACAGTCTCATTTCCTTCCAGATATGGCTGGAAATTCGAGGGCATTTTCAAGGCAAAAGGTAAGGTGTACAAAGTGCAATAAAAAGTATAGAAGGATACCGTTAAGTGGAGAATGTAGTTGTGGAAACAATTTGATACTCAGTATCTCTAAGGGTTCAGTAGTCAAATATTTAGAAATTTCAAAGGAGCTAGCCAGTAAATACCCAATTGATAACTACCTTGTCCAGAGAATTGAACTTATTGAGTCAGGCATAAATTCATTATTTGAAAGTGACAAATCTAAACAAAGTTCACTGGATGTATTCCTATAATAAAGTTATTAACTTTTGAAAAACAAATAATAATTATATCGAAATGGGGGATTGGGATTGAAAGATATTCATGCAATGACTTCTTTGCCTACCAAGGCAAAGACATGTGTTTTAAAGAACAATGGAATATATGAAAAATTTAACCATGAAAAGATTGTTAAATCAACTATTATGGTAGGTGCGCCTTTATGGGCTGCAGAAAAGATAGCATGGTCAGTTGCAACAGCTGCCTATGATGGTATCTCTACTGCTGAAATTAAGATGTTGGTTTACGATTGCCTTAAAAAAGTTGATGAGAGAGCTGCAGACAAATATCTAGCAACCAATCAATTGAAGGTAAGAACCACGAGGGACACAATTGAATCTTTCGATAAAAATAAGATTGAAAAAACGCTTATTATAGAAACTGATGCATCAAAGGAGCTTGCTGAAGAAATAGCAAATGACGCATGGAAAGAACTTAAAAAACTTGATGTGGAATATCTTACAGCCCCAATGATCAGGGAGATTGTAAACACCAAGCTTGTTGAACACGGTCTTGAAACACTAAGACGAAAATATACAAGAGTTGGTATACCTGTATACAACATAACAAACCTCATTCAAAACGGCTCTCGTGATAATGCAAACATGATTCATAATCCTGAGACTGTTCACAAATATGTTGCAGATGAGGCACTCAAACAGTACGCATTGTTACACATTCTTCCAAATGATCTTGCAGATGCACACATGGGTGGAGACATACATATTCATGATCTTGAATTCTTTGCAGGACGTCCTGTCAACTGCCTGCAGCATGATTTAAGAGTATTTATAAAAAATGGACTTAAAGTAGACGGTACTGGAGACCATACATCTGTAGCTGGCCCTCCAAATCATATTGAAACGTTAATGAACCATTCTGGAGAAATAATGCTTGCATCTCAGCAGAACATGAGCGGTGGCCAATCTATGAGCCTCTGGAATGTATTTGTAGCTCCATTTGCAGCGGGTTTACCTTATGAAAAGGTTAAACAGGCAGTGCAGATGTTTATATATAACCTCAACATGGCTTATGCTGCAAGAGGTTCACAGGTTCCATTTACAAGCATTAACTTAGAATTTACTGTACCTTCATTTTTAAAAGATAAACCGGCCTATGGGCCAAGAGGACAGCTTGTAGGAACATATGGTGACTTTGAAGAAGAAACAAGAATGCTTCAAAGAGCATTTACTGAAACACTCCTTGAAGGAGACTCAGATGGTAAACCACACCTCTTCCCAAACACACCTTATGTTTTAAGGAAAGAAGTCCTTAAATCTGAATTTGAAGAAGATTTACAACTTGTCCACGAACTTTCAGCTAAATATGGATCTCCTTACTTTGTAAACATGCTTCCTGATTACAGAGGCAATATGGCTAACTACATGGGATGCAGAACATCTTTAAGTGATAACTGGACCGGAGATTGGGAACAAGACTGTTTCAGAACAGGAAATCTTGCCTATGTCACATTAAACCTTCCAAGAATTGCTTATAATTCAAGGGATGAGGATGAAATATTTGAATATCTCGACTCTTACATGCACATTGGAGAGCAGGTCTTAAAAATTAGGAGAGAACAATCTCTCAAATGCCTGAATGAATATAATTTACTCCCATTCTTATCACAGGAAGTCGATGATGGAATGTATTATAGAATAGATAATACTACAATGTCATTTGGTTTTGTAGGTCTAAATGAAATGCTTCTAGCTTCAATGGGTGCAGGACTCGAAGATAAAGACGCTAATAAATTTGGATTAAAAGTCATTCAATACATGAATGATAGAATTAGTGAATTGAAAGAGGAAACAGGCCTAAGGTGGACAGTTCTTCAAACACCTGCAGAATCTACAGCTTACAGATTTGCAATGCTGGATATGGAAAAATACAAAGATAAAATCATTGCAAACGGTGATGGAAAAACAGCTTACTACACTAATTCATCCCACGTACCGGTTAATTCAGACATAATGCTTCCAGAAAAGATTAAAATTGAGGAACAGTACCACTCCAAGACCCTTGGAGGACATATTTTCCATGCATTCATGGGAGAAGCTTATTCTGACCCAGATTCCCTCATGAGTCTTACCAATAAGATTGCTAAGAAATCAGATATTGGTTTCTGGGCTTACAGTTCAGCATTAAGCTTCTGTGTTAAATGTAAAACACTGATGAAGGGTCTTCAAGACGGCTGTGGAACATGCGGTGAGCAGAAAGAAGTTGAATGGTATGACCGGATAACTGGATACGTTCAACAGGTTGGAAGATCCAAATCTGCATCAGGTGGATGGAATCCAGGTAAAATGCAGGAATTAAAAGACAGAAGAAGATTTTAATTCTTTTAATTTTTATTTTTTATTCAAAATTAAGAGGGGGTTAGTTAATGTAAGGTTAAATAAACAAAATAGGAATTTAGAAGCGTAAAAACAAAATTAGATAAATATGGGGGCTAATGCCACCAACATAAATACCTTTCACCAATAGTTAATATGTTGGATCAGTTATATAACGTTTTCTTTTTCAGTTCTGGCATTTAGTCTCCTTAAAAATTAATGAGGAGATGTTATTATAGAAATAGATATAAAAGATTTAATAAGTTTAATAAAAGAAATAGTATTATTAGCAGTGCAAATAATTGGTTTAATCAGATCATTGTAGATTAAACAATTTTTTATTTTTTTATTTAAGAGGTGAAAACATGCCTGAATTTAATATAAACCCAAGTTCATGCCGCAGCTGCGGAACATGCGTATCTGGTTGTCCTTTGGGCCATCTTGAAATGAATACATGTCCTGAAGTCATTGAAGATACGATGTGCACTACTTGTGGCCACTGCGAAGCCTCCTGTCCAGAAGGAGCAATTGAAGTTTCAGATCCTGAGCTTGAGCCTCCGTTACTGGATATAACTTCTAAAATATCATCTGAAGACATGGGAAACTACATGAGAAACCGCAGGTCAATCAGAAATTATAAAAAGAGGACAGTTCCTCGAGAAACCATTGAAGAAATTATGGATATTGTCCGGTTTGCCCCATCTGGAGTAAACCAGCAGCCACTTGAATGGATTATCATAGAAGATCCTGATAAAGTTAAAGAACTTGCAGGATTAGTTATAGATTGGATGAAAAAATTAATGGAAGAAAATTCTCCATTAGCTCAAGTACTCCCATTAGAATCAATGATTAAAGTATGGAAAATAGGAATGGATCCAATTTTACGAGGAGCGCCTCATGTATTCATTGCAACTGCTAAAACAGATAATCCCGGTGCACCCACTGATGGAACCATTGCTCTAAGTCATCTGGATTTAGTTTTACCTTCATTTGGTTTGGGTTCTTGCTGGGCTGGTTTTCTTAAAATGGCATCTGATTTTGAACCAATAAGACAATTTTTAGGATTAGAAGACGATTTCGTGTTTATTGGGGCATTAATGGTCGGATACCCGGAATGTAAGTTCTATAGGATTCCTAAACGGAAAAAAATAGCTCTTAAATACATTTAGTTAAAACTGACTCAATTATTCATTTTATATTTTATAGGGATAGTGATTAAGAAACCTCGACTTTAACCTCAGTTAATGACCTTTTTGGACCTGCTAATATTTGTAAAAAAATCTAATTTTATGTATTCATTTAATTAAATCTTTAAATCAGAAAAGTTTATAAAGGATTAAAACTAATCTCCTATTGTTATATCTATATTAGACTAAATCTAGTCGTTTTATCTCGTTTATATTGTTTTTAAATTGTAGCTTGATTTGAGCGAATATTTTTATATCTATGACATTTGTCTCCATTTATACTGATAAATTTTAACTAATAACCAAAATTGGAATGAATGTAAATGATATTTAGAAGAAATAAAGAAAATAAACCTAACTCAGAAGAACTTTTAAAAAAGGCAGGAAGATGCAGTCCCAAGGGACTTAAAAAACTACTTAAGCAGATTGAAGATGAACTTGCTAAAGGAGATAATTATGATCTGCAAATAGCAAAGACCATAATTACAAGCAGATTAACTTCAATGAGAGACAGCGGGAAAATACCCCTTTAATTTCCATTTTTATTTATTTTAAAGTACAATAAATCTTATTTTGCCTTCAAAAAACCTATTTACTTTCTATTTTTAATTAAACCAAATATTTTTTTAAAATTAAACTATATATAATTAATAACTTACTTTTATTAGAAAACTTAGAAGTGATTTTCATGACCAAAAAAATAATTATAATTGGTGGGGGAATTGCAGGACTCTCCACAGGAATTTATGCAAGAATTAACGGTTACGATACCACCATATTTGAAAAACACAGTAAAACTGGAGGATTATGTACTTCATGGAGCCGTAAAGGATTCACGTTTGATTACTGTATTCATAACCTTGCAGGAACAGGTAATGTAAGACTAAGGGAAGTCTGGGATGATCTAGGTGCTTTTGAAGGCGCAGAAATTATAAATCATGAGGTTTTTACCCGTGTTGAAGATAGCAGGGGAAACGTACTTAATGTTTACACTGACCTTAGCCGGCTGGAAAGACACATGAAAGAAATTGCTCCAGAAGATTCTAAAGTAATTGAAGAATACGTAAAAACTGGAAAATCCCTTTCTGGGGCCGATTTTTTTGCAATGAACATGGGGGGTGCCATTAGTAAGCTGAAAATAGCACCTCATTTACCTAAAATCATGAAATGGGGACAGGTAAATTTAAACGAATATGCAGAGAAATTCAGCAATGATTTCCTTAAAAAAGCATTTCCACATGTCCAGTACAACATTAGTGGTTCAGAAATTCCTATGTTTGCCCATTTACTGTTTTTATCTGGTTTCAATGTTGGAGATTTGGGTTGGCCTAAAGGAGGTTCTATTGAATTTAGCCGTAGAATCGCAAAAAGGTTTACTGATCTTGGCGGTGAACTTAATAAGAGTTCTAAGGTTGAAAAAATAATAGTAGAAGATGATAATGCGGTTGGAGTTATTCTTGCTAATGGGAAAGAGTATAGGGCAGATATTGTTATATCTGCAGCAGATGGTCATGAAACGATCTATGAAATGCTAGATGGGAAATATACCAACGAAACCATTGATAAATATTATCAATCATATATAGAAGAACAGGCATTTGGTTTGCAAGTATTCCTCGGACTTAACAGGGACTTGCAAGATGAACCTCATGCAATTTCTCTGCTTTTAGATGAGCCGATTAAGCTAGAATTAAAAAAAATAAATTCACTATACTTGGAATTATTCGATGATTCTTCAGGGGTCGTACCAGAAAATAAATCAGTTATAAAAGTGGTTACTGATGGAACCTATGATTACTGGAAGAAAATGCGTGAAGAAAATCTGGAAAAGTACCGAAATGAAAAGGAAAAAGTTTACCAAAAGGTACTTGAAGTACTTGAAAAGAGATTCCCCGGTATTAAAGAGCAGGTAGAAGTTTATGATGTTACTACACCTGTAACTGTCGAAAGATACACCTTTAATTTCCATGGATGGCAACCATGGCCAGTACCCGATGGTGGAATGAAGACAATGATGAGTGGATTAAGTAAAACTCTTCCCGGGCTTAAAAACTTTTACATGGTTGGTCAATGGGCAAGTGCAATGATTGGAGTTTCTAATGCTGCAGTTATGGGGCGAAGTCTTATAAAAGAACTATGTAAGAGGGATAAAAAGAAATTTAAAACAAGATAAATGATCTTTTATTATATCCCTATTTTTTAAAATCAAGTATTGATGAAGCAGCGGTTCCATCTTTAAGTTTTATTAATTCTGTAACTGATTCCGAAGATGTTCCAAAGCCATGTGAAATCATTGTATGCCTTCCCGGGCCTCCAGCAACAACTACAACCACATCTTTGGGGCTTCTTGTTATCTGCACATCGCCGTCAATGATCCATTTTTCATCAAGTTTTCTACCGCCTCTATCTCCAAATTCAGCAGGTACAAGTGCATTTTCATGGAAATAACTCTTTATATCTTCTTTATTCCATCCATCATCTGCAATTGTTTTCGCATGTTCTGGACTCATTATAATTAACATTTCACCGGGCACATGGCTATTATTACATCCTGCAACTGCTGCAGTGTCAATTATTGTATCCATAATGTCTTCAGCGGTTTTACTTCTATGATCATTTACATTATGGGGTGAATCTAAAGCCATCATAGTTACTGTGCTTTCAGTTTCCTTAAATCCACGTTCTACATGTAATGGTTTCCATGGATTTTCATTTTCAGCCTCACCAAAGCAGAAGCTGTACTTGGAAGGCGAGCCCATTGTAGCATGGTCTCCAATTCCTGGAACTGCACCGGCTATATTTAGTAAACATAACCTTATGGCACGTCCGATTGTGGCATTTGCAATGTTCCCCGGGCTTAAACATCCTGCACCACTGTTAATACCAATTTCATTTGCTATTGGACCGTTTAAAATTGCACATATTGCCACAGGGTGCGTAGTTGCGTTTACTCCAGGTAAATTAAATTCTGGAGATTCAATTGCCTTTATTGAGTGCTGAATTATGGGCATAAATTGTGGAATACATCCGGCCATAACTGAATTTATAGCTATTTTTTCAACTGTAGCTTTACCCGACCTTGGAGGAAGCACAGCTATTAAATCATCTTTTTCAAAACTGCTAAAATCGATAAATTTACGTACTCTTTCTCCAGTTGGAGGTATTATAGGTAATCCGTCCGTCTGTTTTTTCATATAAAGTTCGTAGCTAATTTTTTCTGCATCGGGTTCAATGTAAACTTCCATGTCATTTGGAGATGCGCTGCAAAGTCTTTTTTCTTTGTCTGTATTTTCATTGAGTAAATCTTCAATAGAGCATCCGCAATTTTCTTTGTTGATTTTAGGGGGTTTCATGTGTAATCCTCAAAAAATTTTTTATTTTTTGTACAGCCGAACACAAAGCAAACAAAAGCGAAGCTTTTGTTACGTCCAAATCGCAGATTTGGACAGTGTTCAGGCGTTCGAAATCATAGATTTCGAAAGGTTCGGAAATTGAAATTTCCTCATCTCAATCTCAATAATTAGTTTAGGTTTAAGATATTTTTAATTTCAGGGATAATTTTTTGAGTTTTTAATTCTACTTCATCATCTTTAAGACCTGCAATAGGGTGATTAATCTCAACTATTCTTAGATCTTCGACTCCCTGAGCTTTTGCAAGCGAATGAGCATAATCAGTAAATTTATGGGTACAGATACAAATTGTGGGCGTTCCTTCTTTTTCAAGTCTTATTGCATCTAAAATTACCCATGTAGTACATGAGCCGCAGTCTCCAAGAGCTAAAATTATTACATCTCCTTTTTTAGCCATTTCCATTTGTTCTTCAGTTGCTGGAGCACCTGCAGGCTTTATAGCTTCTATAGGTTCTATATTTAATTTTTCTTTAACAGTATCTAATATTATATCTGCATTGGGCTTTGTATTGTCAAAATAGGTTATTTTGGTGATTTTTTTAGGAAAATTTGATATTTCTATTTTTTCTGCTGCTGTTTCAGCCAGTGGATCCATTACTTCTTTTTCAATGACATTTACTCTCATACCTGTCCCCTTCAAAATTCTCTTTTTTGAATCTATGATCATAGTTATAACTTTATTTTTTCAATTTTCTAATATTTAATGAAATAATAAAAAATAGCGTATTAAATATTTGTAAAATAACTAATTAATTTTATCTTTTAGCGCTCTCGTTTAGAATTCAGAATAGTAAAATAAAAATAGAATTTATTAACTAAAGGTCGGGTTTTTCTTAAATTGTTTTTGCTATTTCATCTAGGTAAGTAATTGTTATTTCTTGTGTACTTCCATTTTTTAGAGCCTTTTGCAAAGATTCTGATTCAAAATAATTTCTGGCATTTTCGAAATTGTCCCATTTAAATAAAATGGTAACTTCATTGAAATCTTCGGAGTTACGGAAGAGATGTGCCTCATAACTTCCACTTTCTTGTCGTATAGTTGCTCTTTCATTAAAAAGAGACTTCCATTTATCATAACTTTCAAGTTTTAGATTTACAAGTATATAAACCATCTTTTTCACCTCACTAATTATAATTTAAGTTTAGTAAATCATTGATTTTTCCAATATAGAATTATTATATTAAAAGATATTAATAATTTTTTAATATTTTTTATTATAATTTGACGCTAAATAGAAATAGTTAGTAGTTACTTTTCAGATATTCTTGCTCAAAAAGCATTAAATAAAAATTTCCAGTTTACAATCGGTGATATAATTGGATTTATTAATGTAAAAGTTAGAAAATGTATAAACGAAGCAATTATCATTGATAAAAAGATGAAAACTCGTATTTTTAAGTATGAAAAGTATATATTACCTATAGATGATAATAATCCTTTGAAAGTAATGAATTTGTTAAAATGTTGCGTAAGGCGGATTTTGATAAAAATTGGGATTTAATAAATGGATTAAAGAAAGAAAGGGATGAACTTAGAATGCAGGTTAATGAGCTTACAGTACTTTCAAAAACACAGATAAATTATATAGTTAAGCTTGAAAAAGATAGTGGCTCTAAAATAGAAGCATTTTAAAAGATTTAATTAAGATTTAAATGGATAAACAGGGTTTAAGTTTAATAGAGTTGTATCGCCAGAAATAAATATATGCATCTGATGGAAGCATTTAAGGAAGCCAATCGTAGATTTTCAACGCAATGGAAAGGAAAGAAACCTTTAGGCTTTAGGGTAGAGTTCAAAGTAAAGTTTCAAGTAAAAAAAATGGAAAAAAAAAATGATTAGGGGACTTTCTTGATTATAAATGAGTTTTTGATGTATTCATAATCTTTTTGATATCCTGGATCCATTTCAATCCAGATACCAGTATTATCTCCTTGGATATTATCCTGAATTATAATATATAAAGAGCTTCCAAATTCGTCATTAGATTCAATTGCTTTTTTACTCCCAATTGTTGTATTAGATCCTTCTATTACATTACGGGCTTGTGGAGGAAGAATTGCACTGTTAATTTCACCTATGTCCATTCCATTTTTATATAGAATTATGTCCAGTGATGTATCATTAGAATTATCTTTAGCTGTTACTCCTGCAGGTAATTCAAATTTAACATACTGATTTTCAAAATGACCAGAAACAGATTGATTATTGCCTGTTTGGTTAGAATTAATGCATCCAGATATTAGGACTACTATGATTAAGACTAAAATGGATGTTATTTTTTTAATTTATTATTCCTCCTTATTAAAAAATAATCTACTAATTCAATTATAAGCATTTATTTATTTTCAAGAAAGGCTCGTTTTATACAATATTCTAAATGTTCTTGTTTTAGGGGCTTACTTAAAACAATAGCCTCTTCTGATAGTTGTAATGATTTATTTAGACAGTTTTTAATAAAAACAGTCAAGAATATAACTGGAATTTTATAAAGATTCATTATTTTATTTGCAGCTTCTATACCGTTCATTCGGCCTTTTAATTTTATATCAATTAGAATTAGGCCAGGCTTTAAATCTCCAGCTAATTTAACTGCTTCTTCTCCACTTGAAACTACGGCAGATATATTGTGTCCTAATCTTTCTAAAATAGATTTTAAATCTGAAATAGTTCTAGAATCATCTTCAACTACTAAAATATTCATAAAGATCAACAATTTTAGTTTTTCTTTTATTTTATATTTCTTCACTTTTTTATGTTTCACCTTTATGTCTAATTTTTTTTATTGCAATGATAAAAATTAATAACTCAATAGAAAAACTAAAAGAATTCGGTATAATATGACAATTTTACCTTAATTTACATTAATCCTTTTTTCTTCTTAAAAAAGCAAATATTAGTCCTATAACAGTTATAACTATTCCTAATGCTATTGCATCAAAACTAAGTTGTAATAGCAGTAAAATGCATGTAAATAGCCCGAATACTGGTAATAATGGCAAACGTCCTATATTAACTGGAATTTTAAAGGTTCTAATTAATTCGGGAGATTTATATCTTAAAACAATTACTGCCGCATTTATAAAAATAAAACTTAAAAAGAGGGCGTAATTAGTGGCACTTGCGAGAAATTCTAAGTTTCCAAGGAATAAAAATGCAACTGCAATAACTCCTACTACAATGATTGACACCCATGGAGTTCTGGTTCTTGGATGTACTTTTCTAAGTACTCTTGGAAGTGAATTAGAAGCAGCCATACCATAAACTATTCTAGACCCTGCTAAAAGCAATAAAAGAACAGTGTTACTTGTTGCAAAGAGCGCTATAATGGAAAGCAGTAGCGCTCCGTTCGGTCCAAGTACAGCAGCAGCTATCTGAGAAAAAGGTGCTGGTGAATCAGCAAGCGCTTCCCAACCAAGTATGCTCACTGAACTAAAAGCAACAAGAATATAGAGGACTGTACTTATTATCATTGCCAGTATAATTGCCTTGGGAATATTTTTATTTGGCTCATTTGCTTCATCTGAAAGCTTAACAATTTCTTCAAAACCAAGATAGGCAAAGAAAATCAATGCTGCAGATGCAAAAATTCCATTTAAGCCTAAAGGCATTTCAAAATAGTTAACGCTCCCATAATAAGGTATTCCGATAAAAAAGATTATCAAAAGACCAATGGCTTCAATGGAAGTAAATAAAATAGCGACCCATGCAGATTCCTTTATTCCAATAAAAAGGATTAAAGATAGTAATATTATTAAACCAATGGCTGAATAAAGTGGAGGTATATTAAATAGAGTTCCTAAATAATTTCCAAAACCTACAGCAACGGTTGAAGAGCTGATAATTGCGCTGAATATAATGATCCAGCCTATAATAAATCCAATCTTTTCTCCTATTGCATTTTTAACATATTCATATTCTGCTGCAGAACTTGGAAACATGGAAGCAAGTTCTGCATAGCTTAGGGCAGTAAAGGCTGCAACAGTAGATGCTATTAAAAATGAAAGCCATAATGCGTTACCGGATAATGGTGCAGCTTCTCCCAGGAGTGCATATATTCCTGCACCAAGTATTATGCCTATTCCAGAAACCGTAACTTCAAACAGGCCTAATTTACGCTTTAAAGACTTCATTTTAGTAGGTCCTTAAAAATAGTACATTATATTTAAAATTAGTTAAAGTTCTATCCTTGGAAGGTTGTAATTTTCGCTATTGCAATAGGGGCATCTTAAAGCGTTGTCTAATTTCAATGAGCTGTAATCTTCACATGCTTCAGTATTTATCTTCCAATCATCTGATATTTCATATTCTTTACCGCAACTATCGCATTTTACAATCCATTCAACATTACTACTCATTCAATTACCTCTTTTAGCCCTTATAAAATTCAATATGCAGAATAACTAAAACACTATATTATTATAATTTTCATTATTTTTATTACTTGCTAATTAATAGATATTTATTTAGAGATTATGAATGTAAAATTAGAAAATAAAAATATTATTTTAGAAAAATTAAAAAAATAACCTTAAAGGAGGTTATTATGCTTCCCCTCTAAATCTCTTGATAACAAAGTTTTTATCAAGGGATAAAACAAATGAAGCAGCCCTTGGCCCTTGCTTTTTACCAATAATAGTTTTATAAATTGCCTGGAATGCTTTTTGAGGTTTCATGTCAAATTCACGGAGCAGATCATACATATCATCGTGAAGTTCTTCTGCGGTGTAGTCTTTCTTTTCAAGTATATCTGCAAGTTTAAGCAGGAATCCGGTTTGATCTTCACCTAAAGGTAATTTAGGAATCTTTTTCATCACCTGGAACTTCACAAACTCTGGAGCGTATTTTTCGAGCCAGTTTTTAACATGATTCATTCTCATTTCAAGTCTAACAATGTCTTTTTTACTTAAGTCTTCAAATGTAAGATTTTCCATATAATCTGGAAGTTGAGAATTCTTTTTTAATATTTCAAAGACTTTCTTAATGTCTCCGCTGGCAATTTGATAGGCTACAGTCATGAATCTGTAGGAAGGATGGAAAGGCATTTCATCCCTAAGTTCAACCTGTGAAATTTCATAAATCTTTTTAGATTTTTCTTCTTCCTTTTCAGAAGCAGGTTCTTCTGCACCGTAGTATATTCCTTCAACGCGGTCATACTGGTCTATAAAGTCTAAGAAAGGCATTTGTGGATTGAAATCTTTATGTTTTAAAGGTTTACTTCTAAATATAAAGTAATTAAGTGTTTCAGGAGCTCCAATTTCAAGCCATTGGCCTGGTGTAAAGAATACTCCTTTTGATTTAGACATTGCATCCCCTTTAAGAGTAATCCATTCATAAGGCACTGGATATGGGGCTTCGTAGTCAAATATCTCTTTGGATATAATACTACTCACGTCATAGGAGCCTCCGCTTGCTGCATGGTCTTTTCCAAATGGTTCACATGTAATTCCGAATATTTTCCATCTTGCAGCCCATTCAACACGCCATGTAAGCTTTCCTTCACCAGAGTAAATGTTCATTGATCCTTCATGTCCACATTCGCATCTATAATCAACCATTTCTCCATCATAGTTGTAAGCAAAAGTAGTGTTTATTCTTCCGCATTCTTCACAAATTGGGTTGTAGGGTAGCCAATCATCTGCTAGTGGGTTTTCTCTGTATTTATTGAATATTTCCCTAATTTTAGGAGCATTTTCTAATGATATTTTAATATAATCGTTATAGATTCCTTCCTTGTACATCTTCTCCCCTGAATAAATCTTGAGGGAAATTCCAAAATCGTCTAGTGTATCAAGGAATGGTTTTTCGAAGTGTTCCACAAAATTTTCGCAGCAGCCTTCAGGACATGGAATATGGGCATAAGGAATACCTAAATATTTTTCGTAATTTTCTGGAAGTGGATATGGAACTTTACGGAGTGGATCAAAGTCATCTGCAATCCATATTACTTCTGCAGGAGCTCCAGTTTTCTTTAAAGCTTTTGTAACTGCATTTGCGATGAATACATCACATGAATTTCCTATGTGTATAGAACCGGATATTGAGGTTCCGCTTGCAATTACGTGCTTTTCAACATCTCTTTCAGTTAAACTGTCTGCAACATTTTCAACCCAATGTTTCAATCAAATCACCTATCTAATAATCATAAATATATTTAAAAATAATAAAACCCTGCAAAAATTTAGATTTTGAGAGTAAATTTAAAGAAATAATATAGAATTATTTATAAAAATTACAGTATTTATAGATTTATTTGTTAAGAAATAAAAAATGTTGGAGAATTTAGTCAAACACATTAGTGTCTGCTTCATCTAACCATTCGTTTACAATCTTAACTGCACAGTAGCTTCCGCACATTGTACATGTGTCTTCTTCTGCTGGCGGTCTTTCATCTCTTATTCTTCTTGCTTCTTCTGGACACATTGCAGAGTTAAACTGCTCTTCCCAGTTGAGCTTTTTACGTGCGTTAGCCATGATAAGGTCTTTTTCACCGTGGTGAATACCTTTCTGCATGTCTCCAACATATGCTCCAATTCTTGTTGCAATTACACCGTTTTTAACATCGTCTGCATCTGGTAATGCAAGGTGTTCTGCTGGTGTTACATAACATATGAAGTCCGCTCCAGCACCTGCTGAGGACGCTGCACCAATTGAAGATACTATGTGGTCGTATCCAGCTCCAATATCGGTTACAATAGGGCCTAACATGTAGAAAGGTGCTCCTCTGCATAATTTTTTCTGGAGTACAACGTTTGCAGGGATTTCGTTTAATGGGATGTGTCCTGGACCTTCTACAATGGTCTGAACTCCTGCTTCTCGTGCTCTGTCAATTAATTCTCCAAGAACAATAAGTTCTTGAACTGCTGCACGGTCTGTGGAGTCTGCTATTGCTCCAGCCCTCATAGCGTTAGCCATGGACATGACAAAGTCGTATTCTTTAGCGATTTCAAGAATGTAATCAAAGTCTTTGTATAATGGGTTTTCTACATCGTTTTCAACCATCCACGCGGATACAAGCGCTCCTCCACGGCTTACAAGTCCGCCTTCACGTCCCTGTCTTTTTAGCCTTTTAAGGGTTTCCCTGTTTACACTGCAGTGAATTGCCATAAAGTCAATACCGTCTTTTGCCTGTTTTTCGATAGCTTTAAACATGGAATCTTCTTCCATGTAAATAGCAGCGCCTTTTTCTCTTATTGTTTCAATTGCTGCTTGATAAACTGGTACACTTCCAACTGGGATGTCTGAAAGTTTAAGAATCCTTCTTCTTATTTCATCAAGATCTCCACCAACTGAAAGTTCCATTAAAGTGTCAGCTTGATAAGCCATTGCTACTCTGGCCTTTTCTTCTTCCATATCAAAGTCACAGATATCTGTAGATGTCCCTATTGTAGCATTTACTTTGGTCCTTAGTCCTGCCCCAATACCGACGGGTTTAACTTCCCTATTGACGTTACTTGGGATAGCTATGGTTCCCTGTGCAACAGATTTTCTGATAAATTCCTCTGATACACCTTCAGCAGCTGCTACTGCTTTCATTTCCTCTGTTATTATGCCTTTTTTTGCTTCATCCATTTGTGTCATAGAATCACCATGCTCGTTTTTGATAGTGTTTATACATTCGAAAATAAAATTTTTCGAAGTTTTTTTGCCACCGTGAAAATTAAAAATTTTCACAGACTTTTATTATCGTTATTAATATACTACATTAAAATTATAGCTATTGTTATACTAAAATCTCCGATTTTCCTTAATTTTCAACACAATATCAATAAAAATATTGTTCATTAATTAAGTGTTATTAGTTATGGTCACCTGATTAAAAAGGTTTTTGGAAAATAATTTTAGTTTTTTCTCAAATTTTATTTAAAAGTAGTACTTAAACTAATCAATGCACTTTTTTCCCATTTTATATAGTTTGAAGGATCATCTAAAAGTATTCCTAGTCCACCATTAAGTACATCTTTGAGAATAGAAGAATTAGGCAATATAGATAGCTCATCATAGTCAATTGACCCTATACAAGGACTAGTTGACAGATAAGTATTTATAAATTCAATAGATGTCTTTACAAATCTATCTATTAAAACATCAGAACATATGAAATTAAAATCTATGTTTTTTGATTGTAAATTCATATATCTGTCAATTAAATTTTTAGTTTTAGTTATAATATCATCATCACTATGGAAATGTTGGATAGTCTTATAACAAGCATTAATACGTGCAGCCCAGGGAGGATGAACATCTTGTGTTAATAAGAAAGGAGAATTACTCCATTTAATTACCATATCAACAGAAGAATAAAAATAACAAGGTCCACTAACGAAAGCAGCATATATATCACAGAAAAGTTCGTTTAGGCGCTGTGAATTCCAGTAATTTTTTCCATATTTAACCATTTCATCTAATTTATTTTGTTGATCAGCATTTAATCCACTAATTGAACTTTTTATGGCATTAAAATATTCATTTAAATCTATGAATAACCCTTCAGACAACTCTTCTTGGAATTTTTGAAACACGTTATGCCCCATTTCATGATAGAAATAACTCATCCCTATAATTGAATTACATTGATGTGGGGGAGCATATATTATTGGAATCTCAACTTGGACAGGTATTATGCTATATTCTCTGTCTAAACTAACAGTAATGTCCTTTATCCAAAAAAGACCGCATTCTGTTGCAGTTTCAAGCAATATATTTCTTAAAATATAGTCATTGTCATTTTCTTTATATAATGCAGGAAAATAAAATTGAGTAAGAATATACAGATTATATTCCATATTCTTCATATAAGAAAGAGCTCTAGAAACTAAAGATTCATTTAAGGTTCCACTTATCTTTGATATTTTATTAAGATTACTAAATTGACTTTCTAAATTTTGAATAATGATTTCTAAGTTATCTATAGTGGCAACATGTTCCGTTTTTTCAGCTTTAAGTATAGATAACTCTTTTTTAACCCATTTCAATAAAAGAGAATATTCTGTTACTTTAGAAACTAAGTAATTCTCCATTTAAGCACCTATCTACCATATAGGTACTGTAAATCATTATTGAACTGGTTGTCTAGTAAAGAAAAAATATCTTCTAATATTTCTAAATTATTTTCTTCAGGATGAGTGTTAATTTCATTAATTAGTTTTTCTAGATCGTGGATCCAGCTATCAATTGGTTTGTTTCCATTTTCTATTTGCAGAACTAATGAATTTAGTGAAGGAGATATCTTTTCTTGCTTAATAGCTAAGCATAGACTTTTACTAAAATCTCCAATGAACTCTTTACTTCGATTAACATCTTCTTGAGAAAAACTAAACTCGGATCTTTTACCGGATAATTCTACCTCATAAATTAATAATGCATCATTAAATTCAGAGATAATTTCTGATTCCATTTGAATTTTTGTTGATATAGATCCTAATCCGCTCATTTCCGTATCTCCTAGACTGTTTAGGTATATAATTATTATAATTATTAAATTCTATGAATAATTATAAACTTTAGCATATAAAGATTTTGTTATACAAGAAATAATCATATTTAATAATATATTTTATTGAATATTATTTAAAATTATATTATAATTTTCTATTTTAAGAATAAAATAGTCTATATAAGTTATATTTGATCATTTATATTCAATATGCTCTAAAAAATTATTTTATTCATTAAAATAACTTAAATATTGAATTTTTTTATAATATATCAATTATATGGATTATTTAATTTAATTTTCCTTGGACATAAGTTACTATAAATCAAATTTAGAGATAGATATTTTTTGATGTAAATATCTATTATTTCATTATTTAGGTAATTATTTGCAAATATCCCTCATTTTTTACTATAAAATTCAAATATTAATTATTAATAAAAAATTTCTTTGTTTTTTAAGATATTCAAGTAAAAAATGTATGAAAAATTTATAAAACATGAAAGCTAACATGAATAGTTGAAATTTATCATGATCTATCAAATTAAATCGTAAAAGTTATATAAACCTTTAGTTTACTGATACATAAGGGGAAGGTAAAAATGACTGCTGAAATAGCAATAATGAATAGGGAAGCGGTAGTATTGGCAGCAGATAGTGCTGGATCAATTGGTTCTAAAGTTTATAATACCATAAATAAATTATTTACGCTTTCCAAATACCATCCGGTAGGAATAATGTTTTATGGTAATTCTGCGTTAATTGGAGTTCCTTGGGAAACTATTATAAAAGTTTATAGAAGCAACTTAGGGAAAAAAAAATTTGATAAATTGGAAGACTATGCAAACGATTTTATAAAATTTTTAGATGGAAATAAAGCATTTTTTCCTAAAGAGCAGCAAAAAATATATTTTACAAGTTCAACTTATCTTTGTTTCAAAGAGTTAGTTGATAAAATAAAGAAAAGAAGTGATCAATTTAGACTTATAGGTATAGATAATGATAAATTAAGGGACTATGAAGAAAGTGCCTATCTTAACCTTTCTATGGATATAGTCACAAGAGAAGAAGAAGAAAAATTAAAATCATATATTAACGCTGTTTGTGATAAAGTCCCAGAAAATATAGATGAATTTAATAAATACCATGATATTACTATAGAAATTAAAGATCAATTATTTAATAATTTACCCTCTTTAACTGAAGAAGTTTCTGAAAGATTAGATAGAATAGCTGCTTATTCCTATTATAAAAAAAATATAACTGGAATAGTAATATCGGGGTTCGGAGAAAATGACATCTTCCCATCTCTTGTATCATACATCATAACCGGAGTAATTGAAAATAAGTTAATTATAAAAAAAATTGAAAATAAATGTTCAACAATAACATTTACAAAGGTTGCTGAAATTCTTCCTTTTGCTCAAACTCAGGTTATGGATAATTTCCTTTATGGTATTGATCCAAAGTTAAGGGCTGTTATTAGGCTTGTATTTTCTAGAGTTCTAGAAGAATATCCTGAAAAAACATTTAATCACTTTATAAAAATGTTAGATAAAGAGATTAGTGATAAAAGCTTAATTGAAAAAATAAAAAAAGGATATGACGATCTTAAAGAAGAAGAAAAACCTCAAATTGATGATCTGATGAAACAGTTCAACGAAAAATCTTCTGATTATAATCTTAAGCCTATAAAAGATGCTGTAGGGGTTTTACCTAGAGATGAAATGGCAGCTATGGCAGAGTCTCTTTTAAATCTGACTTCACTTAAACAAAGAGTGAATTTAGGAGATAAAGAAAGTGTTGGTGGATCAATAGATGTAGCAGTTATTTCGAAAGTTGATGGATTTGTTTGGATTAAGAGAAAACACTATTTCAAACCAGAATTAAATCATCAGTTTTTTGATAGATATTTTTTAGAAAAAGGAACTTTGGAAAAAATAAAGATAGCGTTAAAAAAGAAGATATAGACAAAGTTAAATCGAAAAGGTAAAATTATAGAAGAGATAATAATAATATACATAGGTGATATAATGGGTGAAAAAACATTGAAAGCGGAGATTTGGGAGGATTGCAATAGTTTAGAAATTACTGAAGATCCTGAGGAATTGGGAAATGAGTTAGTTGATGAATTCTTGAGCAAAATTGACGAAATAATCTCTAAAAAAGAGCAAGCCCATTGATTAAATTAAGAATTTTCTTAATTTAATATTTAATTCATTTTTAAGCAATTATTAAATACAAATTGAGTCATTTAATTTTATTTACAAATTCTTTTTAAAGACTCTTTAATACTAATAACTTACATTAATAGTTTTTTTATTTTCTCTTGAGCAACAGCTATCAGATTTGAAAATGCTGATATAGTTTCATATGCGGGATCAGGGATAGACTCTTCAAATTCTATTTTGGTACTTTCTCCATTACTTAAAGTAAAATAGTTTGTTCAGCTCGCTCATCCTGTAATTTAGATAAATCTTTAGTTTTTATATCTTCTGATTTTTTATCAGATGGGAACATTTGTTGCAATAATCCTTTTTTGAATTTCTTGTTGATTTCAAGTTCTTTTTGTATGTTTTCTATTTTTTTGTCTATGCTTGAGAGGAAGTTTGCTATTTTTATTTGTTTACAAATTCAGCTAATTTATAATGTACTAATTGAACTCATTTGACTAAATACACGATGGAATTCCACTATTCTGTTGGTGGATTCAAATATAGCACATATCTATGGTTAGATATTTATAAACAAATTATTAATAAAAATTAAAAGTAAGTATCCTTATTTATTGTTGATTAATTATATTTTCTTTTAAAGGGGATAAAATATGAAAAATACTAAAGAAACTATTAGAAAAATGGTTAGATATTTAAATAATCCAGAAAAAGATGGAGGATTTTGGTTACCTAATATTCAAAGATCATTTGTTTGGAATGAAAGTCAAATAGAGCGGCTATTTGATTCTATTATGAGAGAATATCCAATTAGTACTCTTCTTGTGTGGAAAACAAAGAGTAAAATCAGACGGAGAAAATTTATTGATAATTACCGGAAAGGTTTAAAACTTACAGATTTTTATGTTCCAGAAAGTGATAAAACTAAGATGTTAGTGTTGGATGGTCAACAGAGACTTCAAAGTTTGTTTATAGGTTTAAAGGGTACCTATGAAAAGAAAGAATTATATTTCAATGTTTTAAGTGGTGAAATGGTTGCTCCGGAAGATATTCGTTTTAAATTTAAGTTTATAGATTCCAAATCTGATGAAGCAAAATTACCTTGGGTAAAATTTAAAGAATTAGTATTTAGCAATGAAAAATTCAATAAAATTTCTAGAAATATTATCAATTCTTTTGAAAGAGACTTATCAGAGGATGAAATAGAAGTTATTGATGATAATATTGCTCAGATAGTAAAAATATTCCAAACAGGAGAAAATATTCTTTATCAGGAAATAGATAGTGTTGATAATCCGGATCAGTATAAAGAAGATGATGTTGTTGAAATATTTATTCGAGCTAATTCTGGCGGTACGAAATTAAGCAAATCCGATTTATTATTTTCTCTTTTAACTTCTTCTTGGGAAGATGCTAATGAAAAGATGGAAGAATTATTAGATGAATTGAATAAAACAGGTTTTAATTTTAGTAGAGATTTTGTTTTAAAATCATGTTTATCTTTGTTAGGTAAGGGAGCGGCTTATAGTGTTGATAAATTTAGGCTTGAAAGTACAAGAGAAAATATTATTTCTAATTGGGATGAAATATCAAACTCTATTAAAGATATTAAGGATTATTTAGAGGGTAAAACATATATTCGCTCAGATAGGGCATTGTCCTCTTATTTACCTTTAATTCCTCTTATTTATTTTAGATATCACTTTAGTGAGAAATGGGATTCTGCTAAAAATATTGATGATTACATTTTGAGAACAATCACTTCTGGTGCTTTTAGTGGAACTCCTGATAATTTGATTGATAAATGTACTAGGCAAATAAGTTTAAATAGGGATTTTGTCGTGAATGATATATTTAATCTTATAAAAGCAGATGGTAGAAGTCTTGAAATTACACGAGATACCATTTTTGAACAGTATTATGGTTCTAAAAATGTTCATTTATTTTTTAATTTGTGGTATAAAGATTTTAATTATCATCCTGCTTTTAAGAATAATGCACCACAAATTGATCATGTTTTTCCACAAAGTGCATTGAAATCAATTAAAATGCGTAATCCTAGTACTGGGGCAATGAATCTCTTAAGGTATAAAGTATTGGATAGAGATCAAATAGCAAACTGTATGTTACTTACTCAGAAAGAGAATGGAGCTGGAGGGAAGGGGAGTAAACTCCCTGAAGAATGGTTTGCGGATAAGAGTGAAGATTATCTTGACATGCATTTAATACCTAAGGATAAAGAATTATGGAAGTTAGATAACTTTGAATCTTTTATTGAGGAAAGAAAAAAGCTGATTGAGGAAAAATTTAGTTATTTAATCTTGAAAGAAGATTAAATAATTAATAAAGATTTATTTTTCTTTAATGAGCAACAATATTTAAAAATCCATTCATTTATTTTTTACTTGTTTTATTCTCATATGCAACTTTAAAAGGTTCATCAAATAATTTTAATTTAATATTACCTGAAGATGGAATATAATATCTAGTTTCTGGTGTATGCCCCATATACATTTCAAAATCTAATATTTTTGGATTACTAAGCATATCTGGTGTAACTTTGAAAAACATACTAAAACGTTTTTTATTATTATAATAAACTCCGAAAACTATCTTACCCTCATAATAAAAAGCAATATATCTTTGTCTATTTTCTCTATACAATTTCCATCCTTTCTCTTCAACATATTTTCCAATATGCTCACCAATCTTCCAAAATTCATTTACAGCTTCTGATTTATATTTTTGCATATAGAATTCTTTATCAATATATGGTCTTTGACTTGTCATATTCAATTTCTCCAGATTATTTATCTATTTTGCAGAAGAAACATACTAATCACTAAAAATAGGTTTAAAACCTTAAGTGAACTACTTCTTTTAATATATAATAGTATTAAATATTAAAAAGTTATCATAAAAGATTTAAACCTCTATAGTAGATTAAAATTAAAATAAAGTTTTATCATTATATTTTAAATTGAAGAGGCGGACATATGAGTAATTTTCAGCAAAAATCAGATTTTATATGGGATTTAGCAGATTTATTAAGAGGACCTTACAAAAGAAATGAATATCAAAAAGTTATTTTACCATTTACGGTACTTAAAAGATTTGATAGCGTACTGGAGCATTCAAAAAAGGAAGTACTTGATACATATGATAAATACAAAAATGAGTTTGATAATTTAGATCACATTTTGCTTGATGTTGCTCGTGATAAGGATGGAAATAGATTGGAATTTTATAATTATTCTAAATATAATTTTAAATCACTCCTTGAAGACCCTGAAAATATTGAAGATAATTTAAAGTATTATATTGACTCTTTTAGTAAAAATGCACAACAAATTTTTGAAAATTTTCAAATTAAAACACATATAGAAAAATTATCCAAAGTAAATAGGTTATATATATTAATAAAAAAATTTTCAGAATCGAAAGTTGATTTACATCCAGATAAAGTTTCTAATCATGAAATGGGGACTATTTTTGAAGATTTAATACGTAGATTCGCTGAACAATCAAATGAAGAAGCAGGAGAGCATTTCACTCCAAGAGATGTTGTTAAATTAATGACACACCTTATTTTTATTGAAAACGGTATTCATCTTAAAGAAAAAAATCTAATTAGAAAAATTTATGATCCTGCATGTGGAACTGGAGGAATGCTTACAAGTTGCAAAGAATTTGTTAAAGATATAAATAATTCAGTTGACATTGTTTTATATGGTCAGGAGATAAATGAGGAAATTTATGCTATTTGTAAGGCAGATATGCTCATAAAAGGTGAAGAATCTAAAAATATTAAGGGTCCATCAAGTACACTTTCGGATGATCGATTTCCTAACGATAAATTTGATTTTATGATATCAAATCCTCCATATGGAACAAAATGGGAAGCTGACGAAGATGATGTGAAAAAAGAAGCTGAAAAGGGATTTAGTGGTAGATTTGGTGCAGGTTTGCCTAAGAAAAATGATGGTCAACTTCTATTTTTGCAACATATGATTTCTAAAATGAAAGAAGATGAAAAATCAAGAATTGCAGTTATTACTAATGGATCACCTCTATTTGCTGCAGATCCTGCTAAAAAACCAAATGAAAGTCAGATTAGGCGATGGATGATAGAAAATGATTTAATTGAAGCAATTATTGCACTACCTGATCAATTATTTTATAATACAGGTATTAAAACATATATTTGGATTTTAACTAATTGTAAACCTGCAGAAAGGATCGGTAAAATCCAATTAATTGACGCATCAAACAAATTTAAAAAAATGCATAAAAGTTTGGGAAATAAAAGAAATAGAATAAATGAAGAAAATAAAAACTCAATTCTTAAATTATACACAAATTTTGAAAATAATAATGAATCTAAAATATTAGATAATACAGACCTAGGATATACAAAAGTAATTGTTGAACGACCCATGCAGTTAAATTATCAAATAACTGAGGATAGATTAGAGAACATTTATACTATACCTTCTTTTTCCAAGCTTGCAAAAAGTGACAATGAAAATCCTGCTTTTAAACTTGCAGAAGAAGATGCAGGAAAAGAAAAACAAAAAAAAATCATTAAAGAATTAAGAAAAGCAGATAATAGGCTTTATAAAGACTGGGACGAATTTGCTCAAAAAGTAAAAGAAGTATTAAAAAGTTTTGAGCTAACTAATGCCCTTATTAGAAATATTATTATAGCTTTATCTGAGCATGATGATACTGCTGATTATGTAAAAGACATTAAAGGAAACTTAAAACCAGATCAAAAACTTAGAGATAGTGAAAAAGTACCTTTAAATAGGGATATAGATGAATATTTTGAAAAAGAAGTCTTACCGTATTATCCTGATGCTTGGATGGATAGAAAATCAGATAAAGTAGGGTATGAGATAAACTTCGCTCAATATTTCTATAAATATGAACCTCCAAGACCTCTTGAAGAGATTGAAAAAGATATTAAAGAGATAACTAGTGAAATTCAGGAACTTCTTAGGGAGGATGTAGATGGAACTTAAGCATTATTCAAAATATAAGGATTCGGATATTGAATGGATCGCAGATATTCCTGAAGATTGGATTATAAACAAACTTAAATTTTTAACATTGAAAAAAGCCCAATATGGTGCAAATAACGAACCTGAATATAATGAAAGTAAATTTGATTATAGATATATTAGAATTACTGATGTAAATGAAAAAGGAGGCTTAAGAGCGGATTCTTTGGTGTATCTTAGTAAAGAAAATGCAAGAGGATATGTGTTAAATAAAGGAGATATTCTTTTTGCTAGAAGTGGCGCTACAGTAGGAAAAGTGTATCACCATTCAAAAGATGATGAAAACTGCTGTTTTGCAGGATATATGATCCGATATGTGTCAGATAATTCTGTTCTTAATCCTAAATTTTTATTATATTATTCTCTTTCTCTATCATATAAAGATTGGATAAAAATTACTTCAAATCAATCTACAATAGAAAATGTTTCTGCGGAGAAATATGATAATTTACCTATTCCTACCCCCAAAATTAAACAACAAAAAGAAATAGTAGATTATTTAGATGAAAAAACGCTTGAAATTGATAAAACGATCAAAAAAGATCGAAAATTGATTGAACTTCTTAAAGAAAAAAGGAATGCAATAATAAATAAGTCAGTGACTAAAGGTATTTATTTAGATACAAATATGAAAGATTCAGGAATTGAATGGATTGGTAAGATTCCTAAAAATTGGAAAGTAGTCCCATTAACTAAATTTTTAGAATCAAAGGTTGATTATAGAGGTAAGACTCCTGAAAAAGTAGTAGATGGTATATTTTTAGTGACTGGTAAAAATATCAAAGATGGTAAAATTGACTATGATAAATCACAAGAATATGTCAGAAAAGAGCAATATGGTGCTATTATGAGGAGAGGAAAACCAAAAAAAGGTGATTTATTATTTACTACAGAAGCTCCTTTGGGAGAAGTAGCAAATATAGATTATAATAAAATTGCATTAGCTCAAAGAATTATTAAAATGCGTGGAAAAGAGGGAGTTTTAGATAACTATTACTTAAAGTATTATATGATGTCTAGTACTTTTCAAGGACATTTGCAACGTTTAGCTACTGGATCTACAGCATTAGGAATAAAAGCAAGTAAATTATTCATTTTAAGGTTAATTTTACCACCATATGATGAGCAATTAGAAATTGTAAATAAATTAAATGAAATTTATAATAAAAGTAATATTACAATACAGAAAATTGAAAAGAAGATTAGATTACTTGAAGAATACAAAAAATCTCTTATAAATAATGTTGTTACTGGAAAAGTAGATGTAAGGGGGGATGATTCATTAAATCAGATACATCAGAAAAAAGATTCCAAGCAGACATTATTAACCATTTAACCAGCACAGGCTATAATAAAAGAACTACAATTAATTATAATGTAGCTACTTGTTTGGATCCTGAATTAACCTTGAAATTTATCCAAGATACTCAAGAAAAACAATGGAAAAAGTTTCAAAGGGTTTATGGAGATAAAGCAGAAGAAAAATTCTTTAAAAGGTTGTTAATAGAGCTTCAAAATAAAGGAACTATCCATATTTTAAGGAATGGTTTTAAAGATGCTGGAACTCGCTTTAAACTCTTTTATCCTAAACCAAATAATAATAAAAACCCTGATTTATTCGATAAATTTGATAAAAATATTTTTTCTGTAATTGATGAGCTTGAATATGAGAATAGAGATAATGGAAACCGTTTAGATTTAGTTATTTTTATTAATGGACTTCCTATCATGACTATCGAGTTAAAGGATACTTTTTCACAGGGTGTAGAAAAAGCAATGAAACAATATCGGGAAGATCGTTCTGCTAAAGAGCCTATTTTTAAACGTTGTCTAGTTCATTTTGCAATAAGTGACGAAAAAATATACATGTCTACAAAGCTTGAAGAAGCAGATACAAGGTTTTTACCTTTCAATAAAGATTTAGATAACCCTCCAGTTAAAAATGACTATAAAACATGCTATTTATATAATAATATACTCCAGATAAATCAGCTTTCAAGGTTAATATCTAATTTTATTTATATTGAAGAGGATGAAGGTAAGGAAACTCCTATTTTTCCAAGGTACCATCAGCTTGATTGTGTTAATCGTATTTTAGCTAATACTGAACCTGGAAACAATTATTTAATTGAACATAGTGCAGGTAGTGGAAAGACCAAGACTATTGCTTGGCTTGCTCATGGGTTAATTAATAAATTTGATGAAATGGATGATCGTGTATATGATATGGTTATTGTTATTTCTGACCGAAGAGTTATTGATAAACAACTTCGAGAACAGGTAAAAGCCATTGAAAAAGTTAAAGGGATAGTTGAAGTCATTGATAAAGATTCCAAGCAGTTAAGTGAAGCATTGAAAACTGGAAGTAATATTGTAGTTACAACTCTTCAGAAATTTCCCTATATCCTTGAAGAAGTCAGAGATATGCCTAAGAGGAAATATGCAGTTATAATTGATGAAGCTCACTCATCTCAAACAGGTACACTTGCAAGGAATATGAAACAGGTTTTAAGTACTGGAAGTCTTGAAGAAGCAGAATTTATTGATGATATTGCTGATGAGATTGAAGAAGAACTTTTAAAAGAAGTTGAATCTTTCAGAAATCTTGATAATATCAGTTTTTATGCTTTTACTGCCACACCTAAACAAAAGACACTTGAAATGTTTGGAACAGTTGATGAAAGAGGAGAATATCATCCTTATCATATTTATACTATGAAACAGGCAATTAAAGAAGGTTTTATTTTAGATGTTCTCCAGAATTATCTCACTTGTCCCACTTACTTTAAATTAGTTAAAACTATTCAGGATGACCCTGAATTTGAGGAAAAGAAGGCAAAGCGACTATTAAGAAATTTTGTAGAAAAACATTCTCATGCAATTACTAAAAAAACAGAAATAATGGTTGATCATTTCATGAATTCAACCAGAAATAAAATTAAATGTAAAGCAAGGGCTATGGTAGTTACAAGATCAAGGTTACATGCAGTTATGTATAAACTGGCTTTTGATAAGTATATTAAAGAGCAGGGCTACTCTATTAAAACTCTAGTTGCTTTTACTGGTACTGTTAGTCATGATGAGCAGGAATATACTGAAAATTCTATGAATGAGTTACCAGAAAAAAAAACTATTGAAAATGCTTTTGAAGAAGATCCTTATAGAATTCTTATTGTGGCTAATAAGTTTCAAACAGGTTTTGACCAGCCATTATTGCATACTATGTATGTTGATAAATCTTTAAATGGAATTACAGCAGTCCAGACATTAAGCAGAGTTAATAGAATCCATAAAAATAAGAGTGATACTTTAATTCTTGATTTTGCAAATAAAACTGAGGTTATTCAAAAAGCATTTCAGCCTTATTATGAGGCAACTTTCCTGCCTGAAGGCACAGATCCTCATAAACTCTATGAATTAGAAGAAAAGCTCCTTGATTATGAAGTTTTTGAGCAGTCTGATGCAGATGAATTCGTTAAGGCATATGTAAGTGGTGCAAAACAACCAGTACTCCATAATTTATTGCATCCTCTTGTACAGGATTACAATAAATTAACAATGGAAGATAAAGTAGGTTTTAAAAAAGTGCTTCGTAGATATCAAAGTATTTACTCTTTCTTATCCCAATTGATCCCATTTACAGATATAGAACTCGAAAAATTGTATATATTCAATAAATTTCTCAATAAAAAGCTTCCAACAATAAACAACCCATTACCCTATTCTATTTTAGAGGATGTTGATATGGATTCATATAAAATAGTTGATAAGGGTAAAACATCTATTGGTCTTGTAGGAGAAGGTGAATTGAAGCCTATTTCAGAGGGTGTGGGTGATTATCATCCTGATGAAAAATTCAGATTATCAAAAATAATTGGGGATATGAATGATGCTTTTGGAACAGACTTTACCGATGATGATAAAGTCTTCTTGGAAAGGGTAAAAGATAATTTGCTTGAAAACGAGGAATTATTTAATAAAATGGAACATAATTCCCGGGAAAATGTTAAGGCAGTATTTGATAAGTATTTCAATGAGGAAATGACAGGGCTACTTAAAAGTAACATGAATTTTTATAAGCGAGTTGTTGATAACGAAAAGCTTAGAAATAAGCTTAAAAATGCTTTATTTGAGCTTCTTTACGATGATTTTAATAAGAAATAAAATTCTCTACCTAAAAAATTCACAAAACCTTTAAAAAAATTATTACACAATAAAAAAATATAGAAAACTTAAAAAAATAAAATTACACTGCTGAAACACAAAAAGTCATTCAAAAATACCAGAAATCTCTCCGTCTGATTTATACCTTACTGTCTATATTAGAAAAACTTTCGGGATCTCATAACACTTTTTGGTTGTATATTTAGGTTTAGGAGTTAGTTTTTTATAACTGGTTTAGAAAGAAATAGTATGGAATGGGAAAAACCAACATTGCTATTTATTAGCATTGTTATATCAATTGGAGGTTTAATAGGTTTTATAGTATCTTTAGCACCAATTTATTTATACATAATTACAATAGGAGTAATGGTTTTTGTAATTAGGCATTTTCATGATGGTAAGAGAGTAATTGTTTCAATGAAGTATGTTAAGGTTATGGGATTACTTTTAATCTTACAATTTTTTATGATAATATTTTTATTTTATATCCTAACTTTATTCGGATTCTTTATTAGTCCTCAAGATTGGGTTTTTGCATTTATTTTATCCTTATTTATTCTTATACATTTTATTAGGCAGGTTTATAGTGATTTAGGTCCTTTCTCTATTTTCGGAAGTACTTATGATACTTTTACACTTACACTAATTGGCATATTGATATTCATATTTCTAGTATTCCTCTACATTGGAATAGCAGCAACATTTAATTTATAATGTACTTTAATTTATTTCGTTATATGAAAATATGGCGAAATAAATTTTGATAAAAGAAAAATTTAATTAGATACTTCTATTTTTTCATAAATTTTCTTTCAAAGGTTGTTATAAATTAAAATAATTTACAGAATCAATGCAAAAATAAAATTAACTTAACGCGCCCTCATAATAAAGCCATTTTCTTAAACTTTTAAAGTTAATAGAAAAACATCAAAAACTAATATCAATGCTTTAATTGGTAAAATAAGTCATTCAATAGATTTTAGTCTATAATCAATACATATCATAGATCTTAAACATTTTGTACACTGATGTATATATTATTCATATTTTTTTATTTTCATTTAGTAATTCTAATCATTTTATGAAGTTTTTCTAGGGAAAAGAAGCCTTTACAAAAGTATTTATCTACCATTAATTAATTAGTAATTATCCTAGAATTTGAAATAAATGAAATAAGACTCGAAAGAGTTAAAATGAAATGCAAGGAAAAGCATTAAAAACCTTGGAGTGACGAGAATAAAACTCGATAAAATTGTTATTTCACTAAGGTAGATAGAAATCTTAGTGAAAATTTAACACTAGATACGAATCAGGGTCGTTGAAATTTATTTTAATTATAAATTTCTCTCACTAAATGGCCGAAATCTTGTGTTAAAATTAGACCTTGATTCAACAGAGCCAGGAATAGTGAGATGAATAATAAAAATAAGAAATATACAAATACTAATTTTAAATATAGGGAATCCAATCGGAAATTAAGGAAAAATAAAAGAGTTTGTAAATATCCTAAATGCAATTTTAGATTTAGATCTAGTAATAAGCAGGAATATTCCAAACAAAACCTTAAGAAGAAAATCATTTCAAGCCAACAAGGATTCAAAGTTAAATGGCTATCCAGTTGCCATCAATCCACTATTTTTAAAAAGATGGTTAAGAGCAATAATCCTAAGTTATTGAACGATTATTTAGGATATTCTGATAGTCCTAAAGAGAGTTTTATTTATTTAAAAGAATTTATTTTTAGATTCTATGAAGAAATGAAAATTCATAAAATAGAGATGATTAGAGTTATATTATGTCCTTTTTTGGAATTTAAACCATATAATGGGGGTTTTATTGTTGAGTGAGTTTATAAAGATGATAAAAAAGATATACGACGAATATAAGGATAAAGACAGCTCAGAAAGGCCCGCTTATGTCAATACAATAGAGGAAATCCTTAAAATAGATGGAATAATATGAAAAGGACGAAAAGGAGGTTTAATCATTAACTATAATATAATACCTGCAGAAGCTACTGAATTATACTCTGATAATGATTATGGCATATATGATATTGGTTTATTTGAACTTAACGATCAGAAAATTAAATCATTGCTATACATAACTAAGAATATATTTGATGGGCTGATCACTGGGAGAACTTTAATTGATGCGACCTATAAGATAATAGAAATGTTTTTGGAGAGAGATATTAAATTTAAAAGCTGTGTTAAATTTATTCAAAAGGTTAATGATTTGAATCCAGGAGTTTTACCTCCTATTAATGAGGATATTGAGAAAATTTACTTGAAACAATTAAAACCTATCAATGTAGATTTATCAAAAATCCTTGCTAACAGCTTGGAGGGTATCACTCTCGATTATAAGACAGCTAAACGCATTGAAGATGAAGTAATAGAGATAATAACAGATGAAACTTTTAAATTAAAACATAAGATTCTCAGTATTTTACAAGATAACAAAGAACCAACTGCAAAAATAGTTATCGATTATTTAAATCAATATTTGGATTTATACACTCATTTAGGAACTTATAAATATTATGTAAGGAATGATAATGGAGGTTTTCAAGAAATAGACGAGGAATATATCATTAAATTTTGCAATGAACATTTTGGAGAAAATGTAATTAGCAGAAAAACTTGTGAAAATGTTTTGAATTACATTACTAATCCTTTAGAAAAAGAATATGATATAATAGAGTTTACAAATGGTATATTAAATACTGGAACTCAAAAATTTAGTTCTGATAAATCTATATTAAAGGGCATTCCAAAAATTATGTTACCATTTAAATGGAATCCTGAAGCTAAATCCAAACGATTAGAATTAATAATATCTAAAATTTTAGATAATCCTCAATATCCTGAAGATAAAGAATTGTGGATGAAATCAATAGGGCATGCTCTTCAAGGATATAATAGAATTGGAAAAATAGTAATAGTTCAAGGTCCTTCTGGAACTGGAAAAAGCACATTAACAACCATTTTACAAAGAATATTTAAGTACAGTATGGTAAGCACTCAAGCCATAGTTAAAAATGAAAGATTTACATTATATCCTATGATTGGAAAAGATATTAATATAGATGATGATATTTCCAACGGTATATTAAAAGGAATAGGGCATTTAAATCAGATTATAACAGGTAATGGTCTTGAAGTTGAATTAAAAGGAATTAGTCGTACAATCAAAGCTAAAAATCCGGATATACCTAGATTGTTTGCAAATGGTAATAGTCTCCCACCAATTATTGGTGAAGGGTTTGAAAGAAGATTACTTTTAATAAATGCAGCTAATTATATCCCTAAAGAAGATCAAGATGATTCTCTCCAACCAGATATATTAAGGGGAGAATATGATGATGATCTTGAGTGGTTAATATACGAATCATTAAATTTATATTGGGATACTTTGAATGGTCCTTTTACAAGTGCTAAGAAAGATGCTCAAATGCTTAAGCAATATGAATTTAAATCTTATCCTTTACTTTCAGGAATAAATGCCCTTTTCCAAGATTATTATGATGAAGAAGATGATGATAATTTCCTTGAAGTATCTGAAGTGAATGAGATCATTAAAAAATGGTGTAAATGGGCTTACGAGAATAATAAAATAAGTAAGGAACATAAAAACCCATCTACTACTCAAATAAAGAAAGCAATGGATAAAGCTGGTTTTGACCAGACTATAAAGAAAGTTTATGATGAGAAAGAAGATGCTAAACAGTCTAAGCGGGTTTATATTAACATTAAAAAGACTGATTTATGTAAATTGTAAATCCATTAATTTTGGGTTAGTTTGATTATTCTAAGTAGTTTTTCCTTATTTTTTTTATTTGGTTACAAAGTTACAAGAAAATCACTAAATTTTATTTCTTTTATTTTTACAAAATATTCTATTTAATTAATTTTTAACTTGAAATATTATTGTAACTTTGTAACTCAATTTTTAATAAGCAGTTTTGGAATATTAAATAAAAAATAAGGGTTTTAGTAAAGCCATTAGGGTTACATTTTGGTTACATTTTAAAATCAATTTTGTAACAAGATGAAGATGGGGATTATATAGAAGTTAAAATAAGGGAAATAAAAAGATGAATGGATGCTTAATAGAATAAAAAGAGGGTTTTTATTGAAATAATATTGGAATTGTATTTCAAGCGTTTTTCATTAAATATTTTTTTGTATCGTACTAACTTTATCATGATATTCGGGATCTAAATTAAGTTTCTCATATAATGCCTGGCGTTTTTCTAGATCTTCAATCTTCTTTAAAAGTTTGTCATAACCATCTGTAGTTACTTCTCTTAAAATAACATTTTCAATACTTAAATCTTCAACTACTGTTTTATATTGCTCTTTCAAAGACTCAATATCAGCTTTAAAATAAGCTTCAGTTACAGGGTCTACCCTATGACCAAGAAGCCAATGAGTAGTTAATTCAGGTATCTTATTTTTATGCAGAGTAGAAGCAAAATATTTTCTAAGCTTATGACTTGTAAAAAACCGATGTTTACCTACATATCCAAATTCGCAACGATCATTTAGTCCTTTAAAGTAAGAAACTAGTGTGCTTGTTGATATTTGTTTGCCTTTGGATTCAAAAAGCCAATCATCTAATGATTTTACTGGTCGGTTTTGTAGGATTCTATCAGTTAGATAATGCAGTATCATTTGAATACTTTCGGGCGAGGAAAATGTTATATAACCGTAACTAGTTTTATATCGTTGTATCTGCCATGTACCAATTAAATCATCTTTATTCTCTTCTAATTTTTGACTTATATGATACACATCAAATACTTCATTAGTTGCAGGTTTATAATAATCAGAAATAGCGTTAATGAAATCTCGATAAGTTAAATTTAAAATTTCAGATTGACCCATACCTGAACTGCTCATTAACAAAATAATAGATTTATATTTAAGATTGCAGTGTTCTAATAGCTTCAATATATGTTCTCTAGTTACAATATCACTAGTTGTAATTAATTTAGAGTTAGTATTTGTTTTTATTTTAATTTTAGGTGTTTCTATGTCAAATTCACGATAAAATGAGATTATAGTGGACATGACTGCACTAATATAATTTTCTGATTTATTGTTGTCTTTAAGGAACATAAGAAAATCGGTTAAGTATCGTTTTATATTCCTTTTTTCATTCTGATATTACTATCTTCTTGTTCTTCAGCTTCTTCTATGATTTCGGTTGGATTTTTGTTTAAATAATTGCAGTATGCATTTATTCTTAACAAATATTCTTTAGTTGTTGATTCTCTTAATCTTCGTGTAGTCAGAAAGTCTATGACATGATGATCTTCTTTTATATCTTCTATTGTCATGTTTATTGTATATGGCAAAATAAGCATAAAAAGGTGGATTTTTCTTAAACAATTATAGCTATTGTTATGTTCTGTAAAATAAGTCTCTACAATGAACAATATAAGGGTTTTTAATTTTTAATTAGTGTGATTTGTTTAATTATATATCTTAACATTTACACAAAGATTAAAAACCTTATTTAACATTGCTAAGTTTGGCTGTATTGCTTATATAATTTCTGATCTAATCTTTGACCTTCGATTTTTTCATAATTTCATTTTTGTTTTAAGGCCATTTAATTCATTAAAAAGGTTATGTATGTTAATTTAATTATATCCACGTAAAAAAAAGTAATTATAAATAAAAATATCTTCACTTTAGCATTATTTTTTAGTGATAGTCCCTGTTAGTGTACCATCTATGATACAATCAAAATCTACCTTACCAATCCAGCCCGCTTCTTTGAACATATTCATATATGATAATCCAATGAGTTTACCATCTTTTTTAAGTATTTTGGCTACCATCTCATTTACGTCATCAATTTCAATACTAGCTTTAGGCATTGTTAATCCTCCAAGAAGTGCAACAACATCTGCTTTTGGATCAGCAGATTCAGATAACTGCATTCCTTGAGGCGTAAGTTCAATCTTCCGGGCACTGTCAATATCAGTTAATGGAATAAAAACTGATTCCTTATCACGTATAACATAGGCAAAAAGCTCTGCAAATGGAGTACATGCTCCTGGAACTCCTGCAAATGTTACTTTTTCTGCATCAGCCACTTCTTCTTTAAATGCTAAAAGATTTCCGTTTATTCCTTTAAACTCTCCATTTTTTTCCATAAAATACCTCTAATTGCTTTTTTTTAGTGGGTCCTTAATTAAAGCATAAAAGACCGAACCAACAGCTATAACTGCAATAACAATTTTGTATGTTTCTATCAATCTATAACCTCTCTTAAAAACAATAAATTGAAGGAATTATTCTTTAAACATCTTCATTTTTTCTTTCGGAGTTAAATCTTCAACGATATCTTCAGGTAATCCTGTTTTAAGGATTCTTCCGCCCCTCATGAGTGATGCGCGATCACATACGTCCAGCACAAAGTCCATATCGTGAGATATTATTAAGAATGTCTGATTAAGTTCTTCTCGTGCTTTTTGTATCGAGTCTGTGACCTGTACCCTTGTTATTGGATCCATTGTTCCAGTAGGTTCATCAAGAATTATAACATTAGGCTCTTTAATTAAAACCTGCGCTAAAGCAACTCTATGTCTTTCCCCACCACTTAATTCATCAGGATACTTTTTTAGGAGGCTTTCAGCGTAGTTATCATCAAATCCCACAGCTTTAAGCACATACCGTGCTTTCATTTTTGCAAATTCAGCCGGAAGTTCAAGGCTTATTGCTTCGGTAAGGTTTCCGAGTACATTTCTATGAGGATAGAGGCTGTATTCCTGGTGAAGAATGCCGAGATAAGGCTTAACACGCCCTCTAAATAATGGTCCTGCTTTGGTCATATCTATCCAGTCATCTCCAAGCCGCATATCAATAATTCCCTTACTTGGTTCTGTTAAACCATATAATATTCGTGATAAAGTTGTTTTACCAGCTCCACTTAGTCCAACAATACCATAAATTTCACCTTCATTTACATCAAGATTTATCCCATCTACTGCTTTTACAACTCCTCTTTCTATGGAATAATAATGTTTTTTAACGTCTTCCATCTTGATTATGGGGTTACCAGTTGATTTTAATTCCCTTTTTTCTGGAAGCGGAACGCTATCCATGAATTTTTGAACAACTGTTTCCGGATCTCCCTCATGAATTATTTCTCCCTTCTCAAGCCAGATTACATAATCAGAAAGCTTTCTCATAACTTCAGGCCAGTGAGAAGTTATAACCATTGTAGTTCCCTTGTTTTTTACGCCTTCAAGTAAAGTTTGGTGTAGTAATTCTGCTGTTTGTGGATCTAAAGTACCTGTTGGTTCGTCTGCAAGAAATAGCATAGGTTCTTTACCCATTTGTCTTGCAAGTACAACCCTTTGTTTTTCTCCACCACTTAAGTCTCTTGCAATATGGGTTATCCTGTGGGTCATTTGAGCCATTTCAAGAAGATCAATAGCCATATACGTGCTTTCTTCTTCCTCATGCCCTTCAATAGCCTTTATAACGTTATCTATTACAGTATCATCTTCATAGAGTGCAAAAGTTCTCTGTAGCATTATAGATATCCTGCGTCTTAGACTTGCAAAAACCTTTCTGTCAGCATTCCAGAAATCTATATTTTTTGCCTCAAAATGGCCTCCGCATTTACATATTTTTTCTGCTAGTGATGGGGGTTCTACTTTTAAGCATTCAGGACATAAAGCAATATTATAAATTATTTGACCTTCATCTGGCTCATATTCCTTCATTCCTCGAAGCATGTTTATTAAAATAGATTTTCCAGAACCGCTTTTTCCAAGGATACCTAAAACCATTCCCTCATTTACAGTCATGTTCACATTTTTTAAGACATTAACGTCATTGAATCTTTTTGAAACGTTTTTTATTTCTATAAAAGACATTAGATCACCGTTTAATTTGCACCACAAAGAGGTGTTTCGCATTTAGGACATACAGTATTTTTACAAGGAACTGCTCGTATTTTTGGAGATTCATAACCACAGTTGGGACATTTACAAACCATTGGAGGGCCTGCACCCATACCCTGGCCACCAAAAGATCTTCTCTCTAGTAATTCATCAGTTCCATCTTCTAAAAGCTCTTCATTTTCTGTAATAATATCAATGTTTTCTGAATCGCAGTCAAGACATTTATCATATTCTTTTTTAGGGTTACTCCACTCAAACCCGCAAATATTACATTTATACTTCTTATTGTCAGTTATAGGCTCTCCCCCCACAATAATTATCATATTTCCCTCAATTAAAGCTTTAGATATCTTTTTTCTAGCAGAAGTTAATATTCGATGAAAAGTAGGCTGTGAAATTCTCATTATCTCTGCTGATTTTTTCTGCCGGACATCATGATAGTCTCTAAGCCTTATTGCTTCAAATTCATCTATTGTAATTTCAATAGGTTCAAGAGAGTCTAATCCTTCTGTTTCTGGTTTGAAGCAACGTATTTCAGGTTTTCCTGATATTTTTCTAAAAATTCGAGGCCTTGGCATAAATGAATATATATTCAAAACTAAAATATAAGTGTTTGGGAAACTTAAAATATACTTGATAAAACCACTTATATGGGATTATTTTTATTTATAGTTAATTTAGGGGTTCTAAATTATATAACTAAAATATAAATGTTTTTATTTAGATTTTATTCGGGAAATCCACCAGATACTGAGGTTATTTCTTCTAATTTACTTTTATTTAACTGTTTAATATTGTTTTCAATAGTTCCAGAAGTGAATTTGTATATCTTGATATTTGCGTTTTTTAATATTCGAAATGCAACATTACCAAATTTGCCTGAAATGAGTATCTCAATTCCTTGATTAGCTATGAAATCTGCTGCAGTGCTTCCTGATCCTGTTTCTTTTTTTGCAGGATTTTCAAGAGTTGAAATATTTTTAATTCCATTATTTTCTAAATCTACGATTATAAATGCAGAACTTTTACCTAATATGGGGCTTGCATTGGAATCTAAAGTATAACCATCTGATGCGACTGCTATTTTCAATTTTAATCTCCTATACATTTTGTAATTATTTAATATTAATCCCTATATTATGAATATATATTCAAAATAATAAAAGTTTTGGATTAAAACTGAAACATTATCAAATTAAAAATTAGCTATAAATTATTAATGTATGTTCAAAATAAAAAAGGAAAATTAATTTAAATATCCCATTTTTCTTTCATTCGCTCAACAGCCATTTCATAAGTTGGAATATTAGTTTGACAACCTTCAGCTTCAACAATAAAAGATGATACTGAAGAAGCAAATTTAGCACAATAATCTACATGATTACCTTCTAAATAGCATTTTAAGAATGCCGCACGGTAAGAATCTCCAGCACCGGTAGGATCTACTGGTTCACGTACTACTGCATCTACTTTTATTTCTTCATCAGTGTATACAATACTTCCTTCTTTCCCGTAGGTCTTAACTACTATTTCAGGCCCAATTTCCTTTAATTCCCATATATCAACACCAAGTATTTCTAATATCCAGTCAATTTCGTAATGATTTCCGAAGAGTATGTTAGAAACGCTTATAACCTCTTTGAGTTCTTCTGGAGAATACATGTGAAGATCTTGACCTGGATCAAAGGATACCATTTTCCTATGTTTGAGAGCGAGTTTTCCGGCCCTTTCATTAAAATTAGGATCACCAGTAGCTAAATGGACTGCACTTGCCTTTTTAATGGCTTCTTCGGGAACTTCAGATTCTTTAAAGTAAGCTGCTGCACCCCAGTAAAAATAACTAATTTGATCTTCATTAGGGTCTGTAAAGACCCATGCCATTGGGGATTTTTCATTTTCGATAATTACCATATCATCGGTATCTATCCCCATTTTTTTAAGTTTAGCATGATACTCAGTATCCTTAAAATCATTTCCTACAGCAGATACAAGTGATGTATTAAGGCCTAAAGTGGCACCTACCATTGCAACGTTTGCTGCGGCTCCTCCATCGAAGTTTTTTATTTGTTTTATCAGTGTAGAGGAGTTGGGGTTAGGAAATTCTTTAACAAGAACTATAGAATCGAAAGCAGTGTGTCCAATTGCCAGTAAATCCGTTTTTTTTGTCAAAACATCACCTTTAAAAAAGTTTATAGTAATAATAATTTGGAAATAATAAAATTATTTCAGACTCTTAGGATTTTATTTTACAACTATTTAAAATATTTGGAACCCTTTTAAAAAGGTTTAATTTGTTCTGTTATCTTGAAACAAATTTTTAGTAATTATATTTATAGTAATAAAAGTAGTAGCAGTACTGAAATATGAAACGATTTATTTTATATAGCTTTTAATAATTATATTAGGGGCATTTTAATGAATAAAGAGATGAATCTATCTGAAGATGAATTGAATTTTGTGAAAACAGAAATAGAAGAAATTGATGTACCAAGTGAGATTGTAGATACTGGCAGTTTTGTTATCTCTGAAGATGTTAAATTTGTGAGAGTGGTTTGGTGCGATAATGCAAACATAATTAGAGCAAAAGCAGTCCGTATAGATTCTCTTGAAGACTTCAACTTTTATGTGGGAATTTCTGAAGCTCAACAAGGAGTACCCGTAATGTTTGATGGTGTAATTCCTGAATCTGGTCTTAATCCTGTGGGGGAAGTTCAGTTAATTGGTGACATGTCTACTTTTAGAGTTCTTCCTTATTCTAAAACACAGGGGCGAGTTATGGGAAATATGATGAAAAATGAAATTCCATGGAATTATTGCCCTCGAGGGTTTTTAAATAAAATGATTGATGAAGCTTCAAAAATAGGTATTAATATTAAAGGTGCCTTTGAGAATGAATTCTATTTTTTAAAAGTAGTAGATGATATATTTGAACCATTGGATACTTCTCCATTTGCATCAACATACTCAATGGATAAAAATCTCTTTATTATCAATGAGATTATAGAAGCGCTTGAAAAACAGGGTATGGAAGTCCAGCAATACTATCCTGAAGCTGGCCCTGGACAGCATGAGATTACTGTTAAATATGCAGATGCTTTAGCGACTTGTGATAATCAGATTGCATTTAGAGAAACGGTTAAGGCAATTGCAGGAAAAAATGGATTAATTGCATCGTTTTTGCCTAAAATATTTGAAGAAAAAGCAGGAAGTGGCTGCCATTTACATTTGAGTCTATGGAAAGGAAAGGAGAATATTTTAGGAGATTCGGGAAATGAATATGGCATTTCAGATATTGGATGTCATTTTATGGCCGGAATTTTGTACCATCTACCTGCACTTATGGCAATAACAACCCCAATTCCTAATTCTTACCGCAGAATCAAACCTAATTTTTGGAGTGGTGCTTTTAAATGCTGGGGAGTTGATAATAGGGAAGCTGCAGTCCGCGGGATTTCAGAAACAGACGGAATAATGAAGCACTTTGAATTTAAGACACTTGATGCATCTTCAAATCCATATCTTGCTTTTGGGGCAATCATTGCTGCTGGACTTCAGGGTATAAAAGAAAAAATGGAACTTGAAAAACCTCTTCAATTAAATCCGGGTGCCTTAACTGATAGGGAATTAAATGAAAATGGAATAATCCCATTACCTTCAAAATTAGGAGAAGCAATCAGTGAGCTTGAAAAGGATAATATTATATTAAGTGCAATGGGAAATAAACTTTCAAGAGCGTATATAGCAGTAAAAAAAGCTGAAATGAATGCAATGGAAGGACTAAGTCTTGAAGAAGAAGTTGAACTTCTTTTAGATAAATATTAAAAATAGAAGAATTAATTATTCTTTTTCCCCTAAAATATCACTGGGCTTCTTAATCCTTATAGGTTCAATTTCAGGTTCTATTTCAATTTCAACTTCTCGAGGAGGCTGCAGTTTTTTAATATCTTCCTGTAATTCATCAATACCTTCAGGAACTCTGTTAAGTAAACGATTGAATAATCCCATATTTTTTAAGGTATTTATGGCCTCAAGGGACATTAAGAGGTAATGATCAAGTTTCCTTTTTTGAGCTTCTAATTCAATTATATTTTCGTCTTTTTTATTTGCAACTTCTTGAAGATGCCTGTAATTATTTATAAGATTATTATGTTCGGTCTGTATATTTTTAAGTCTTCTAAGCTCAATTTTAAGAGTTTCTAGCTCTTTTTCCTGCTCTGATTTGACTTTTAAAATATTTTCATAGGTATTCTTAAATATTGCGAGTTCTTCTTCTTTACCATTGATTTGATTCTTAAGGCCTACAGTGCTGACTTTATACATTTCAACCTGTTTTCTAAGATTTTCTTCCTCTTTAAGTCTTTGGATTTTGGAGTTATTTTCTAACTGGAGATCATTTTTGATTTTTATGTTCTCTTTCTCCAGTTTTACAAGCTCTTCCTCATTACTATCTAACTGTTGCTGTAGTTGTTCTAATTGAGTTTGATAATTATCTTCAAGGTTATTTATTTTTGATCGATTGATTTCTTCAAGTTCTTCCCTTTCAGTCAGTGCCTTTTGAAGCTCGAGGTCTCTTTCCTGTAATTTAAGATCCTTTAGTTTAATTTCTAAATGGTTAGATTCTAATTTTGCTTTAAGTTCCTTTAATTTTTGTAATTCCTTTTCATATCCATTTTTACTAATTATAACTATGTCCTCGATATTGTTAAGATTACTGGACTGTAATTCTTCTTCTTCGATCTCAACAATGTATTTGCTGTAGTGTTTGATTTTCTTTTTCAAAATATCCATGGAACTCACCATTTGAAATTTATTCTGGATATATTTTTATATGATTTTAATATTTTGGTTACTTTCTATTTTTTACCTAACCTTTTCAAATCCACTTTTTTCAACGACTCTTTGACCTCTAAAAGTCAATATAAATTTTAAAAAATCATCAATGCGATTGTCTTCATGATTACAGGATATAAAACTTATAACATGCATTGTTTCATTCTTTATAATATCTGAACCTTCCTCTAAGCTGTGATTTATAAATGTATAAACATCATTGTGGCTTCTAACAAATTTGAGTGCATCATAAGGAGATTTAAATCCGCTTTTTAACTTATATGGAATTCCTGCATCATCAAGAGTATTCCAGGCAAGTCTTTGAGGTGAATTCTCTATCTCAATGAAATTTTTACCTTCAAGTTTATCTATACTTTTTAAACTTGATTCTGTAGAAGATATGAGTACTAAATAATCATATGCTATGGGAGTAAAATCTAAATCATTGATTAATGCATGAACCGGGTCATCAAGGGTTAAAATATCTACCATATCTAGACTTGCAAGATATAATGCTTCTTTATCTCCAGTTTTATAGATAGAAGCATCAAGACCATATTCAAAAGCTAAAATCTCCATTAATCTTGTAGAAGCATATCCGCCACATATTATAATCTTCTTCCTTTGTTTAAGCCTTTTAGTATATTTATCATATTTTTTAAGGATTTTTAGGGCATCATCAGTAAGAATGGATCCTGCCCCAGTTGAATATGTTAGTTTAAATCCTAGTTTTTCTTCAGCATCCTTTATACGTCGATTTAATACTGCATGTGATATACCCATCTTCTTAGCTGCCCTACGCTGTGAGTACATATTAGAAATTAATTTTAGAGCATCAAAAAGTTTATAGCTGTATGTATTTCCATCTATAGTCATGCTCAGGCGAGGCTTATAATCCATGTAATCACATCAATTTAAATTATTTAAATTTTTAATTAGAAAATGTTTCATTTTTAGGAGGTATAATTCTTTAATGTGCTTTTATAATAATTAAAATCATTTAGGATTAGATCAATAGATAATTATATAATAGATTAATATAATCAAAATCAGTATTTATATGGATTTACCATACTATAGTGAAGACAAGTTACGGCCGGTGAAAAAATGATTATAAATGATGCCATAGAGGAAATAATAGACAACGTAAAAGATGTAGCAGCTGAAATAGAGGAAGATCGCATTTCTGACATGATTGATATGCTAATTTCTGCAAATAACGTCTTTATAATTGGTCTTGGAAGGTCAGGACTGGTTGCAAGGGCATTTGCAATGAGATTAATGCATCTTGGAATTAGTGTTTATGTTGTAGGAGAAACAATAACTCCGGCTATAAATTCAGATGATTGTCTACTTGCAATTTCAGGGTCAGGAGAAACAAGCTTTATTATAAGTACTGCTACAATAAGCAGAAAAAGGGGTGCAAAGGTCATTGCAGTAACTTCTTATGATGATTCAACATTAGGAATACTTTCTGATTTAATTATACATATCAAAGGTAGAACTAAAATTGATTCAGAAAAAGATTACATTAAACGGCAGATAAACGGTAAACATCAGCCTTTAGCTCCTCTTGGTACATTATTCGAAGTTTCAACTCTTATATTTCTTGAAGGAGTAATAGCGGAGCTTATGAATAAAATGGGTAAAACAGAAGATGATTTAAAAGCTAGACATACAGTCTTGGAATAATCTAAATACTCTTTTATGTTTTGTTAAGGAGATAGAATGTCTACAAAGGGAAGAACAGCTTTAATAATCTTAATTATTTTACTTGCAGTAACTGTTGCTTATCTGGTCTGGCCTAAGTCTGCAGAAACAAATCAGATAGTAGTTACAGGTACAGTTAAACTCCCCGAACCTCAAATAAATGGAACAGTGTCTGTTGAACAGGCTATTCATGATAGGAGATCTGTTAGGAGATATACAAATGAATCTTTAACTCTACAGGATGTTTCACAGCTCATGTGGGCTGCTCAAGGGATTACAGACCAAACAACTAAATTTAGAACTGTTCCATCAGGTGGACATACTTATCCTCTTGAAGTATATATTTTAGTAGGTAAAGGGGGCGTGAATGGGCTAAACGAAGGAGTATATCATTACAATCCATTTAACCATGCATTAGATCAAATTTTGGGAAATGATGTACGTTCTGATTTATCACAGGCTGCAAACGGACAGCCATGGGTAAAAGAAGCACCTGTAAATATCATAATCACTGGAAACTACCAGAAAATGATAGATAAGTATAAAGATGAAAAATTGAGCACCCGTTTTGTAGATATGGAAGCAGGACATGCTGGACAGAATATATATCTTGTTGTAGAATCCAGAGGATTAGCTACTGTTGCTTTAGGCTCATTTAAAGATGACCAGGTTCATACGATATTAAATTTACCAAGTAATGAAAAAACGCTCTATATATATCCAGTAGGCCATTCAGGACTCTAAATAGCCAAAAATAAATTTATTTTAATATATAACTCGTTCTGGATGAGTATATATATTAAATCTCTTTCCCCTTACAAATCCAATTATGGTAACATTTGCTTCTTCTCCCACCATATAACCAGAGGATGTAGGGGCTGATTTTGATGCTATTATGGGTATTCCTATTCTTGCAATCTTTATAATCATGTCGCCAGGCATTCTACCGCTTGAGAACATAAAACAATTTGAAAAGTCAATTCCTCGAAGTTCTGCAGCTCCCACTACTTTATCTATGGCTACATGTCGGCTGACATCTTCAATGGCAATAAAGTCATCTTCAGTTACAAGTGCAGCAATGTGAGTTCCTCCAGTAGCACTCCATATACTTGAACTTTCTCTTAATTTCTTTGAGGCTTCTAATACCATTTCTTTTGTTATTTTATGGTCTGATTCAACTTTTTTTGTTAAATCTATTTTACTTCTCATTCCACCAAAACAATCAGAACTCATTACAAGTTCACGTCTTAAATCAAAATCAGCAAGATCAGTTTCAACTTCAATGAGTTTATCCTCAATTTTTAGTTTAGATATGTCATCTTTAGAGCTTAATAAACCTTCACCAAGTAAATAACCAATAACAAATTCTTTTAAATTTGCAGGGCTCATTGAAAAAGTGCCAATTACAGTTTTATTTACCATAATTTTTATTTCTTGATCGTCACTTATGATTTCCTCTATTTCATGGGCTTCTTCATCTACTCGTATTGCATTTATTTTTTTGACCATCTCAGGCATGATATTACCTCAAAAGAAATTTAAAATTATTATATTATTTATTAACTTTATCTATTTTATTTAAATTGCTATTTTGTTTAAAAATAAATTTATCAAGAAAGATCTAGTTAAAAAAAGAATTCTAAAATATCTAAAAGGGAAAAATAATTTTAATTAAATTCTCTTATTTAGACAGTGGGGTAGTTGAACATTCAGAACCTTCTACAATGTCATCAACCCATGAAATGGCTGCTGCAATATTTGGATAACCTATAGTATTTGTTAATATAAGAACTGCGTGATATACCTCTTCTTCAGTAGCTCCATTCATCATCGCTCTCCGGGCATGGCTGTGAACTCCTCCCTCTGATCGTATAGCTGCAGAGGCTGCAAGCTGGATAAGATGACATTCTTTTTCATTTAAAGGCCCTGATGCTTTAGCTGCTTTTCCTAATTCATCCAGAGCATTTCCATATTCTTTATACCTTTGTGTTATACTTTTATAATTATTTGGTAATTCGTGCATGTTTATCTCTCCTTACTTTTCTATTAATATTATTACTTTAATTAGATATAATTATTACTAAATCTCATTAAATTCTTAACTAATTAAAATAAAAAGCAATAAAAAATGATCCTCGTTTAAAGGGTTAATTTATAAAATAAGAGAAAATAGGGAATGAAAAAAGAAATAATGTGGGCACTAATATTTTTTATCAATTGTGCCTCCTTTTATTATTAATTCAACTTTTTTACCTTCAAAATCTTTTAATGATTCTCCACGTAAAGAGGATATCATACCTAATGTGGTGTTTTGAACAAATTTTTGAACAAATGGGTTCATTGGGATTGATTTTCCATCAACTCTAAGTTCTATATCTTTCATTTTCTTCATTACGCAGACTTGTTCATTGATTTCTCCTTTAGCTGCTGCCTTTGCCATTTCTTTACAGCTATCATAATCACAATCTTTACAATCCATATAAGGCAAAATTCCGTAGGCACGTTCTTCTACTAAATCTACAAGTTCCTTTAAGCTTTTATCATCAATTTCTTTAGCATTAATTTTAGCTATTGTAAATTCATCCTCAAAATCAGAAACTGATATTTTAGCATAATTTGAAAATTTAAGGCCTTCAATTACCATATAATCAAGATTTAAAAGACATTCACTTTGGGTTAATAGATTTTCTATGTCCAATTTTTGATTTATAAGAAAGAATGTCTCATCTGCTGAACCCACTACAAGTTCTGCACCAGCTTCTTTATGTTTCCAAGTATCTCTACCTTCAACATCAAAACTTTCATGCATATGTTTCATACTTCCAACTTTAAATCCTCGATTTACAAGTTCTTTGATAATTTTAACAACCAGGGTGGTTTTTCCAGTATCCTTAGTACCTACAACACTAATAATTTTCATGATAACACCTTTACTTTGATTTATAATATTTTAATTTTTATCAATATAATTTTTATTTATTTTAAACTAATTCTTTTCTATATTTTCCACGGCGTAATTTAGCTTTTTGAGCACTTTTTTCTATTAAATTATCTATATTATGTACTCTATTTCCAGAATATAATTCATATGCATTTATAAATCTCTGGGTAATGATTTTTTTCTTATCTGTCCATGAAGGAGAATTAGTAAGAATAAAAAAACATATATCTCCGATATCTCTATCTGGATTTCCATAAACTCTTTTTTCAAAGTCAAGGCCATATATCTGGTCATTATTCCATATGAAATTGCGTAGATTACAATCATCTTTTAAAAATCTACCTTTAGAGCTTTCTATTCGATGAATATTACTCATCCACCATGCAAATTTTTCAATCCAGTTTCCAATATGCTGCTTTTCTATAAGTTCATTTACTAGATTTCCTCCAATATATTCTAAAAATAATTTATTATCATGTTTTTCAAGCACTTCTGGAACTTTAATGCCATTATTGGATAATTCTATAAGATTTTTATATTCTATTAAGCATTTTTCAGTGTTAGAATATACTTTCAAGACTGCAAATAAATGATTATTATCAGATGTGAATTTGATCTTATATGATTCATTTCTATAGCTTGGAAAACGTTCCATGATTTCAAATTTTTTGTCTATAATTACTTCTTTCATTTTTAAGTATCACCTTCATTTCATATTCAATATTTTATAATTCGATATGTTTATATGTTCATATCGCAAATTCATATCATCAAAATAATTTAGGAGTGATCATATGCCAGTAACTATAGACACTGAAAAATGCGGAAAAATCGAAAACTGTCCTGGAGAAGGATTATGCATAAAGATATGTGAGAAAGGTGCACTAGTTGATGAAGGTGGAGACGTTGTTTTAGCCCCTGAAAACTGTGACGACTGCGATTTATGCATTCAAAACTGCCCAAATCAAGCAATAGCTAAGAGCTGATTAAAATGGCATCTGTAGAGAGAAACGGTGATGAAAAACGTTCTCTAGAACATAAAAATGAGAAATGTGTGGGATGCGGTATCTGTACTGATATTTGCCCTACCGAAGCTCTAAGACTTGGTCCTGTACTTCCAATAGCAAGAGGGCTTGTCAAAATGGATTATGTCAATTTAAACAAAGATAAGTGCGTTTTATGCGGACTTTGCGCATCTGCATGTCCATTTGATGCATTAGAATGTAAAATTGGCGATGAAAATATAAAGAACCTTGATGCTTATCCAAAATGGGAACATGAAGCTGAAATTGATGAAGATGCATGTGCATACTGTGGAAATTGTGTATCTGCTTGTCCACAAGATGCGATTTATATGAAAAAATTAATGCCAGATAGATCAAGCCTTGTAATGGGTGAAGCAGACATAGATGAAGATAAATGTATATATTGTGGAATGTGTGAAGAAATGTGTCCTGCAGACGCAATATCTATGGATTCAAAGAATCCAAGCTCAGATAGTCCTCAAATAGCAAGTGGAATTAGTATAGATGAATTAAAATGTGTCTATTGTGGCCTTTGTAAGCGTGTATGTCCAGAAGATGCAGTAAGAATAATATGTTCTACCTGTATGCACAGCGATGAAATTGAAAAGCCTGAAGTTAGTGGAAGCATTGTTTTAGATGATGAGGCATGTGTAAACTGCGGATGGTGTCAGGAAATTTGTCCAAAAGATGCAGTGGTTGTAACCAAGCCATTTGAAGGAGAAATATATTTGGATGAGTCTTCAGAATGTAAAGGTGAATCATGCCACGCATGTCAGGATGTTTGTCCATGTAATGCAGTAAGTATTGTTGACAATAAATCCAGCATAAATCCAGACTTATGTGTACTTTGTGGCGCATGTGATAAAGCATGTCCTCAAAACTGTATTGTTATTAAGCGGGATAAAATAAATATTAATAATATACGTTCTAAGTCATGGCAGAAACGTATTTCGACATTAATGGATCAAAACGCTTAGTATTTGGACTATTTTTTATTTTATTTTTATTTTATTTTATTATTTTTAAATCACCGACTTTTTAGATCGATATGTATATATATGTAATTCATTAAACTAATTTTCACAATAAAAAAGGAGCCTACAAAATTTATAATTTTGTGGCCCAAAAAATAAAAAATTTTTTGGAGGTGAAATGATGAAGCGACAAACAATATTTATGGCTGTTGCACTCATTTTTGCATTAGCAATATGTGGGGCAGTCTCAGCAACTGAAACCCAAGATATAGGTACTGATGTTACAAACAGAGCAGGTACTGACCTGGGTATAACAAATTCAACCAGTCTTGGCGATGTTTTGTTAATAACAACAGCAGGTTCAGCATCATATAAAGGAGGTACAACTGAAGATAGTCTTCAGGGAGTAGTAGACACTACTAGTGCTATAACTCCAGGTAATGGGAATTTAGTAACTCTAAATGAACCTAATGGTGCACTGGAATTTACTTACTTTAAAAAAGTAAGCAGTACTACCTTATTGGCAAAAAAATATACTGCAACAGCATCTGGTTCATCCTATGCTATAGCTATGAGTAATCCTATCTTTTTCTATGATACAATGACCGAAAGCGAATTCAACGCTGCCAAACAACAGTTAGGTAACAACGCGTTTGAATTACTTGGTATTGCATTTGCATGGAAGAATGGGGCTCCTAAAGATCTTTTAAAAATTGCTGGACAAAGTGGTGGTGTTTCCGAAGGACTCATAAGCGCTTATTCAATGTCACAGAATTTTGTAAAAAATTACCCACTTACTGAAAACGATCAGTCATACCACGTACTAGTATCTCCTGGCGGTGGAGATGATAATGTACCAATGTTTATAATGGATGATACACCATTAAAATGGGCTACATCAGGTAAAACCAAATATTATAACTTCTATGGTATGAGTAACGGATATCCAAACGATAATGTTTATATCTGGTGGGATACAGGAGCAGTTTCAGGAAACCTTGCTTACTGGACATTAAATGCCCAAAACAGGATAAACTTTGGTACAGTAGTTGCAGGTACCTTAAGCGAAATTCAGTTCAACAACTGGCTTTTAGGTAAATTAAATACTGATGCAAGTTCCCTTATGTCTATACAAAAATTAGCTACAATTAATAAAGCTAACTTTGACTACCTATGGGAAAATGGAACTGATAGAACTTACATAATGAACTTAGCAGGATCTACACCTGTCTGGAACGGATATAATAACGTTAAACCTGTAGATAATTATGCAGCAATGTCTACTACTGGTCAAAATGCAGTAACTGCAGCTAATAATGCATTTACAGCACAAGGTCTTGGAACATTAAATGCAAATGATTTGGTCATAACTTCTGCAGGATATTCACAGGTAAATGGATTAACATCTGGTGCTTTAGATGGAGTTATCAGTGGTATTCCTGGACTTAAATTAGAAAATTTATTTAGTCTTAAGAGAGGTTCACAAACTCCACTATGGTTCGTATTTGTTAAAAAACCTACCAGTACTAATGGGCCATTAAATGCTGTACTTGTAGATGCTTCAGGTAATGTAGTCCCTGTAAATTATAATGGTGCAGATTATAATGTATTTGACATAAGTGGGGCTAACTTAGCTGGAGATAAAGGAACAACAGGATATATAAAGTCTGAAGCTGTATTCAATGCATATACCTATAGTAAACCGTCATATGCTCAACAGGACTTCTATATAGTAAGTCTTGCTAATCACTGGGCAGTGGGCATGCCTTATGACTTCTTAAGGCCTGCATGTGATGGTGGATGTTCTGGTTCTGGATTAAGTCAAGGTTATGTAATTTCAAATTACGTGAAAACAGCATTACCTCTTGGACCTAACGAATATTACATCTACATGGGTGTTCCAGCACACTGTAAAGAACAAGTTTTAATCCATGGACTGGGAGTCTCTCCTGCTGAGGGAACATACTTCACACCAGGATTGCAAAGTTCTTCAAGTGATGCTAACGCAGTAGGTATATTCATTAGGTGGAACTCAGTTACAAATACCGGTACCGCAATGCTCATTGATTACAACAGTACAATTGTAAATGCTATACAAACACCTAATCCAAATAATAACTACTATAGGACTATGTATTGGGGTTTATGGTATTTAGAAAAGGGATTCCCGGGTACTGAAGCTTATAATAAAGTTTTATCTGCTTACAGTATCAGAAAAGAAATACAAATAGCACAAAGTGATTTAACAGCTATGACCGCAGTTCGTGCAAACCCTGTATCATATGTGTTAAATTATGTAGCTCCAGTTAAGCCTGTAGATCCTACACCGGGCCCTCAACCATGTAATCAAGGAACAGGAAAGGGAATGGTTTCAGGAATTTCAACTGGAATCGCTATGGCTTCTGCTTCCATTGCTCAAGCAGCAAACGGAATAACAGAACAGACCGCAGCACCAGCAGAAATAGCTCCAGGACTTCCATTAGGAGATGCTAACCCTGCACAGACTACAAATACTTCAGGAATACCTGTTGTGCCTGTAGCTAGTGCGATACTCATTGCAGCTATACTTGTATTAGTATACCTTGGAAGAGATAGTATCACATCTGCCATTAGAGGTTCTGAAAAGTTCGGAAAATAAAAAATTTCTTTTTCATTTTTCTTTTTTTGAATTATATTAAATATAAAAATAAAATAAGTAAAATAATGATTATTTTTTTGCAACCATTACTTCACTGGCTTTAATTATAGCGTAAACTTCTTCACCTTCTTTAAGACCTAACTCTTCAACAGCTTCTTTAGTTATACTTGCTGTTACTGTATCAGGAGATTCTAATTTTATTTTTATTGTAGAGCTTACAGGTCCTTTATCCACGTTTTCGATTTTTCCTTTAAGAACATTTCTTGCACTTATTTTCATAATATCACCAAATTTATATTTGTTTATAGTACTTATTAAAATTGATCACTATTTTATTATAAATCGATATGCTATCTGTAATTTACAAAAAGTATATATAGATCGATATGTGATAGTATGCAATACGGTTCCACAAAACCAATTTAATTTCATTGTTTACCAAAAACTACGGAGTCTATCTGAGTCCCTCCTCATGGCTCCGATTTTTTTATTTTTTTATTAAAATTTTAAACTCTTGCCTATATTAGGAAATGATAAATTATTAAAAAAAATTAATGAATTGAAAACCTTATCCAAGAGTTTCAATTCATCTTTTCATGCAACTGATCTAACGGAAGAATTAGTTAACGTTAAGTAGTATATTACGACTCGTTAAAAACATTCCTATTTTGTTCTAGACGACACGCTTAAATAGGTTATTCACTAATTAAAAATTGTAATTGAATGGAGGAAATTTCATGAATACAAGGAATATAGCAATTATTGCAGCAATCGTAATAGTTATTGTAGCTGCAGGACTTTATGCTTTTTCTGCAAGTAATAGTCCTGATACTTCTAAACTTAGAATCTCAACAACAACCAGTTTGGAAGACACAGGGCTACTAAAAGAACTAGAAGCAGCATATGAGAAAAAATACTCTGGCGTAGATGTACAGGTTGTATCTGGAGGAACAGGTATAGCTATACAGTATGGTGAAAGGGGAGATGTAGACCTCATGCTTGTGCATGACAAAACTAGAGAAACTAAATTTGTTAATGATGGTTTCGGTACTAACCGTACTGAATTTGCTTATAATTACTTCTGGATTGTTGGACCTGCCGATGACCCAGCAGGCATTAAAGGATTAAACGCTACTGAAGCATTTAAGAAAATAGCTGAAATGGGACAAGCAAACCCTGATCAGGTTAAATTTGTATCACGTGGAGATGATTCAGGTACACATGCCCGAGAAAAGAAAGTCTGGAACTCCAGTGGAATAGACATTAACAAAACTAAAGGATCATGGTATGTAGAAAGTGGTAAAGGAATGGGAGATACATTAATAATCGCCAATGAGAAAAACGCTTATACTATAAGTGATTCAGGAACATTCCTGACATTTACCAAAGAAGGTAAAATAAAACTGGTACCTCTTGTAACTGCGGGTAAAGACCTTTTGAATGTTTACACTGCAATACCAGTTAACCCACAAAAACATCCAAAAACAAATGTAGATGGAGCAAATAATTTTGTTAACTTCCTGGTTTCTCCAGAAGGGCAGCAAATAATTGCTAACTTTGGTAAGGATAAGTTTGGGCAACCACTATTTACACCAGTACCAACTAATCCCGTACCTGCACTTATTATGCCTATATTAAGTGCTCCAGTCCCTGCATAATCAGGGATTATACTTATTTTTTAATTTTTAAGAAACTAATTGTATTTCGATATGCAAACTTATTTAAATTGGAAACTTATATTTCCATTAAAGAATTTCTATTTTTGGTGATTAAGTGAACGAGATTATTGGGGCAATAGAACAAGCAATTTATTTAATAGTCACACTTAACCCCGAAGTGATTGAAATAACTATAAGAAGCCTTTATATTTCTATATCCGCAACTATAATAGCTTCTTTAATTGCAATTCCATTAGGTGGAATGATTTATTATTATGAATTTAGAGGAAAACGTACGCTAATTAATATAATTCAAACTCTTTATAGTGTCCCTACGGTTATAGTGGGTCTTTTTCTTTTTCTTTTAATATCTCAGCAAGGTCCTTTGGGATTTTTAAACCTTTTATTTACTCCAACAGGTATGATAATAGGGCAGACATTACTTATAATGCCGATTCTGGTTGGATTTACCCTTACGGCTCTTATTGGTGTTAGCAGCCAGATAAAGGAATTAGCAATATCTCTGGGAGCAAGTGCTTCTCAGACAATACAAACTATTATAAAAGAAGCGCGTTATGCTATAATGGGTGCGGTTATACTTGGTTTTGGAAGAGCTATCTCAGAAGTAGGAGTAGCTATACTTATAGGGGGAAATATAAGAGGATTTACAAGAGTTTTTACTACAACAATATCTCTTGAATCATCTAAAGGTAATATAGAGCTTTCTATTGCATTGGGAATCATACTGCTTGCTATTGCACTTGGAATTAATTTCTTATTAAACTTTATACAAGGTAGAGACTAAGGTGAAATGATGGATATAGTAGAACTGGAAAACGTTTACAAAAATTATGAAAAACTCCAGATACTTAAAGATATAAATTTAAAAATAAAAAGGGGCACCAGTACAGCGCTTGTAGGACCTACTGGGTCTGGTAAAACAGTTCTACTTAGATTGATTGATTTACTTGAAAAACCTTCTTCAGGTAAAGTTTATTTTGAAGGAATTGATGCAAACGAATCTTCAAAAAGACGTTTAGAGATAAGAAGGCAAATGGGAATGGTCTTCCAAAAGCCACTTGCTTTTAAGGCCAGTGTATATGACAATATTGCTTATGGTTTAAAAATAAGGGGCGAAAATAAAAACTTGAAAGAAAGAGTTAGAGAAATGCTTAAAATGGTTAATCTTCAAAGTTATGATAATCGAAATGCACTTAAATTATCTGGAGGAGAAACTCAAAGACTTGCACTTGCACGTGCAATGATTACAGATCCTAAACTCCTTCTTTTAGATGAACCAACTGCAAATCTTGATCCTATATCCACCACTAAAATGGAAGACTTAATTGCAAAGATCAATAAAGAATCAGAAACAACCATTATAATGACCACACATGATCTTTCTCAGGGCCAAAAACTTGCTGATGAAATGGTGATACTGAATAATGGTCAAATTTCACAAAAGGGTACTCCTGAAGAAATATTTGCAAAACCAAAGGATAAATTCGTAGCTGACTTCATCGGTATTCCTAATTTAATGACTGGTAAAGTAGAAGCTGATCATGATGGGTTAATAAGCATAAATACTGGCTCAATTAGGATTTACACATTAACAGAAAAAGAAGGTACAATAAATTTCAGCGTTAGGCCTGATGAGATTACAGTATCAAAAGAAAAAATTCAAACCAGCGCAAGAAATACGATTAGTGGGACAGTTAAAGAAATTAATGATACGGGATATCTCATAAAACTATTAGTAGATGCTGGAGAAGTATTCACTGTTTTTATAACAAGAGAATCTCTTGAAGAACTTAATATTTCTGTTGGGTCTCAAATTTGGATATATTTTAAAGTATCTGCAGTTCATGTATTTTGATCTAAATTTTTAAAGGAATGCACGCAGTTCTGTGTTCCATATCAACGATTTTTACTTTAATTCCATAGGCTTTTTCCATGTTCTCTTCGGTTATAACTTCTTCTGGAGGACCAATATCTATAAACTCAGTTCCTTTCATTATAGCAACTTTGGTCGCGGAAATAAATGCATGATCTGGAAAATGAGATGACATTACAACAGAAAGACCATTTTTAGATAATTTTTCTATGATATTAAGTGTTCTTATCTGATTTCCAAAATCAAGGTGAGAAGTCGGCTCGTCTAAAAGTAAAACACTGGGTTTTTGAGTTAAAACTCTTGCAATAAAAACAAGCTGCTGCTCTCCACCGCTGATTTCAGTGTAGGGCTTATCTTTCATATGATAAATGTTGAGGGATTTTAAAGCATCTTCAGCTATTTTAAAATCTTTTTTAGAAGGTGAAGAAAATATATCTAGATGTGGGGCCCTACCCATTAATACAACATCTAAAATGGTAAATGGAAATGTTGAATTATGCATTTGAGGAATGTAACCTATATTTTTAGATCTATCCGAATGGTTAAGCGAATAGATATCTTTGCCTTCTAAAAGTACTTCACCGGAATTTAATTTTATTAAACCGTTTAAACATTTAATTAACGTGGTCTTTCCAGTACCGTTAGCTCCTAAAATGCAGAAAACATCCCCTTTTTCAACTTCAAAGTTAATATCTTCAAAGATATTGTCCCCATTATTGTACGAAAAGGTTCCATCTATCATTTGCATTAAATGGCTCATGTCCATACCTCCTTACTCTTCATAAGGAGATACAAAAAGAAAGGAGCGCCAATAATTGCTGTTAAGATTCCAAGTGGAATTTCAGTGGTTGTAATAGTCCGGGCCACATTATCAATTAAAAGAAGGAAGAAAGCCCCTAAAATAATACTTGCAGGTAGGAGAACTTTATGATCTGGACCAACGATCATTCTGGCAACATGGGGTATTACAAGTCCTATCCATCCGATAATTCCGCATATACTTACTGCTGAAGCAGTTACGACGGTACAGCAAACAATTATAATTGTTTGTAATTGTTTTATATTTATTCCAAGTGTTTGAGCTTCTTCTTCACCCATAGAAAGAACATTTAGTCTCCAGCGTATCATTAGAAGAATTATTGTTCCTATAAATATTGGAATTCCCATTATGATTATGTCTTGATTATTTACTGCTGCTAAGCTCCCCATAAGCCAGAAAACAATTGTCTGCAACTGTCCGTATGGATCGGCGACGTATTTTATAAGAGATAGGAGTGCAGAAAAAAGCGCTGCAATTGCAATACCGCATAAAACCAGAGTAAGCATGGAAGTACCTTTAAAAGCTCTTCCCAAAAAGTATGTTAATCCAACTGCTGCTAAACCCCAGAAAAATGCAGAAGCCTGTATCATAAACACGCTTGCTGAAAATAGAATTGCTAAAGCTGCTCCAAAACCGGCACCTGCTGAAACTCCAAGTTTATCGGGTGAAACCAGCGGGTTTTGAAATAATCCCTGAAAAGCTGCTCCTGCAATGGATAGTGAAGCTCCAATCATCATTGCTGCAAGTATGCGCGGTAATCGTATATCAAAAATTATTGTATTTACTGCAGCAGGTAAATTGGAATTAATGAAAAAAATCTTTGAAATTAAGGCCATTATTACTTCATTTGGAGATACTGGATACATTCCTATAAGAAATGAGATAAAAAATAGAAGAATCAGTGGAATTATCATTAATACAGTCACTGATATTTCATGGGATGTAACTTTATCTCTGATTTTCCACCTAAACAAATTATTCACCTTTTAGTATTCTTTCAGCCCTGAAGAGCTTAATATGTCATTTACCTGTGCATCTGTTAAATTGTAGTGGTAGTAGTTTGAATAAAACTCTTTTGTAATACCTTTCAGGTCTAAATCTTTAAATTTATCGGGATAAAGTACCTTTGCAGTCCATGGTATTCCTAATATTGTATTAGCACCTGGTGGACCTTCAAACCAATTGTATGGGGATTGTGGTGCCAGATAAACTTCTTTATTTTTCACTGCATTTATTGTCTGCCACTGTGGGTTTGAATAAACACTATTGTAAAATTGAGAGTCACTTGTAATGATTACATCTGGATTCCATTGTAGAATTAATTCCATTGAAACACCCATTCCACCTTTAGTTACAGGAGCTTCTACTACATTTTTCCCACCACATAGAGATATAAGGCTTACGTGTTGAGCACCTGGAGCATAAGTCTTTAGGCCATTAGGGTCTTTTGCGTAGTATACTTTCTTTTTCTGGTCTTCAGGAATAGTTGCTACAATATTAGGGACCTGTTTTGAAACTTTATTGTAAAAATTGGTTAAATTATTTGCTTTTTCATGGTCTCCGAGGACTTTTCCAAGGAATGAAATTGCAGGAACTATGCTGGTTAAATTGTTATCTCCTTCAACATCTAAGGCAGTTATTTTACCAAATTTCTGCTGTATTTCATTAACGTCTTCTACTGTGCCTCCATGTCCGATAAGGATAATGTCTGGATTTGATGACATAATAGATTCGTAATTGGCATCTTTTTTCCCTCCACCATAGACTGGAATGTTTTGATATTTTTCAGGCATATATTTTTTCTCTGCTTCTGATTTTTGTTCATCCCATCCCACCATCTTATCTGGCGCGAGCATGTAAAGCAGTACTGTGGTTGAAGAACTGAGAGAATATACTTTATTTACCTGAGCAGGCATATCTACATGTCTTCCGAGCATATCTGTAACTTGATTTCTTGAAACTGAGCCTGGCCCCTGATAATCCATATATGCTCCGATTACTCCAATGATTGCAATAACTGCAATAACTGATACAACAATGATTTTTTGATTTGCCATAGTTAACCTCCTTTTACGATAAGAATTTATAAACACATTGTGATTTAACATAGTTGTTTAAAATAATATTTAAATTCAGCTTAAATATCATTATTGAATTATCGATATGTATATATATACAATAGTTATAATTAAAATCAATTTATACAGCTAAAAATACATAATATTATAATTAAAGTCACTATTAACTTTTGATTTTGATTATTATGCATTTTTAAATTAATTAAGATTATTTAGATCTTTTTTTAATAATATGGACGTTAAATAACGATTACAATAGCAAAAAAGATGGTAAAAGGAGATAAGAAGATGAAAATTAATAGATCAATAATTTCAGTATTGATAATCCTATTTGTAGCTTTTTCTGCATTAGGATTGGCATATGCTGCAGGGGGAACAGGATCCGGCGGCGGCGGAACCGGAGGGGGTTCTGGAAATGGAACATCTAATACTACTACAAATACTACAAATGATACTGTAAATGGAACTGCAAGTGCCCTAATAAGTGTTTCCATTGATAAATCAACTGCAAAAGTAGGAGATACGGCTATAATCACTGTAACTATAACTAACAATGGCTACTTAGATTTAACTAATATAACAGTCCTTGCACCTTTACCTGAGGGTTTAGAATATGTATCGCATGCTACAGATACAAGTAAAGCTAATTATTCACCAGGGAATGGATTATGGGATGTAGGAAATTTAAAAAAGACTTCAAAACTGAATGGAGTTAAATACTTATACATAACAGCTAAGGTACTATCTTCAGCTGAAAATAAGGATCTAACTGCTACTGCGAAATACAAAAGTGTTGACCCCGCATCTCCTGATCCTACATTCAAAACCCCAGGAACTGCAATTTCTAATGTTTTAAAAATAGAAAAAACCAGTACTGGAACTGGTAACGGCACAGGTACAGGAACCGGCAATGGTACTAGTAATTCAGGCAGTACAAATAAAGCTGCACTTACAAATGCAATTAAAAATGCAACATCAACTGGTGGGGTTGAAGCGCTACAGAATCTTAACCAACCAACGGATGGAAGTGCATATGAAGTTACAAATGCTACTGCTCCTACTCCACAGAGTAATTCAAATACAGCGTATGCGGTTTTAGGTGGGCTAATAATAGCAGTTCTTGTTGCAATTGGTTACTTTAAAGGAGTAAAAGGTTAAACTCCATTTTTTATTTTTCAGGTGATCCAATGGTACTAGAAATTTTAAATGGATTTCTAAGCGATTCTTTACATGTTATTTCTCAAAGTCTTTTAATTCCAGTAATTGTTGGCCTTCTACTTTTTATGGTATATTCTATTGTAACATTTGGAGGTCTTTTATATGAATACTATCATAGAATCAAAATTAACGTCAAGCAGATTGAATCAATGATATTATCCATATCAAATCCAGGGACTCCTGATAAAATAATTCAAGTAGTTGAAACCAGTGAATTATCAGACAGTCATAAGAAAATACTTGAGGATTTAGCAAAAAGTTCAAAGATAAGTGCAGCATCTCGAGAAGCATTAGCAAGGAAATTAATTGAAAATGAGGAGCTTAAAGCAGCAAAAAGACTTGAAAAGACAGATATTGTAACTAGATTGGGGCCAACATTGGGTCTTATGGGTACTTTAATCCCAATGGGTCCAGGATTAGCTGCTTTAGGGGCAGGTGACATAAATGCACTTGCACAGGCCATTATTATAGCTTTTGATACTACTGTAGTTGGTCTAGCTGCAGGAGGTATTGCATATGTTATTTCTAAAGTCCGAAGACGTTGGTACGAAGAAAGTATTTCTAATATGGAAACATTAGCAGAATCTATTCTTGAGGTAATGAAAAATGCTCCGAAGACCTAAACGTAGATTTATTAATGCTCCTGAAGAAGACCCTATGACAGGTTCCGCTAATTTAGTTGATGCAATGTTAGTTCTATCTGTTGGATTTCTTATTTTTATAGTTCTCTCCTGGAACATGCAAAATGTAATTTTCAGTGATATGACTCCTCAAGAAAGACAGGATACACTTCAGGCCATGAAACAGGTGGCAGAGATTAAAATGGGTAAAGAAGTAAATGAAACTCCTCAAACATCTTCGGGCTCAGGAACTGGTTTTACAGAAATGGGAACAGTTTACAAAGATCCTAAAACGGGTAAACTGATAATGATTCAAAATTAGTATCTGGGGGATAAAAATGATCTATGTTTGCGTTGACGATACAGATAATCTTAAATCAAGAGGGACAGGACGGCTTGCACGTGCAATTGCTGCAAAGCTTTCAGAAAAATATCCATTAGTTGGAGTTACAAGGCATCAACTTTATGTGCATCCAGACATCCCTTTTACATCACACAATAGCTGTGCAGTAATTCATCTAGATACTGATGACAAAGAAAGCATTGATGACATTTTTGAAATTGCAAAAAAGGAAATTCAAGATGATTTCATTGAGGGAAGCGATCCCGGGCTTTCAGTAGCTCATGAAAGCCAGATTACACCTTCACTTATTGCATATGCAAAAGATGCTAAAGACACTGTCCTAACGCAGGAAAAAGCAAGAACCCTTGCTAAAAATCTTAACATCCGTCTTGAGGGTCTTGGTGGAACTGAAGATGGAGTTATTGGGTCTATGGCAGGTCTTGGATTAGCATATGCTGGAAACGATGGTAGATTTTTGCTTAAAGATAGTATAAGAGATTTATTAGGCCCTCAACCGGTTGAAAAATTAATTGAAGCTGGTATTGACGCGATCTACACTCTTGATGGCAGAGTAGTTACTGAGGGTTTAATATTAAATGCAGAGGGTAAATCTGTAAAGCCATGTCCAGTAAATGGTAAATGTATTCTTTTTGTAGATGACAGTGAAGGGGTGCTTCAAGCCGTTAAAAGAAATTAAATATTTGAGCTATATTTTTTAAGTTTTTACAAGTATAACTAATAATAAGTATAGCTACTTTTAATTATTTTCACCTACCACCATTTTACTTTATTTTTAATTCATGAAATGGGATATCAAAGGTTTACAAAAATAATCAGTTAGAAATATAATAAAAATAAATACTTAATTATTAATACTTATTTTAAAAAAATAGAAGTTTTAAGCCCCTAAGGCCGTGAAAACAAGGTTTCGTGGCCGCAGAAATTCATAGAATTTCTGCAGGGCTTAAATAAATTTATTCGGATGCCTGAATTTCTTCAACTCTTTTCTTAAGTCTTTCAAGGATCTGTTTATCGGTTAAAAGGTCTGATTCTACGACTTTTTTCATTCGTATAGGCACACCTTCCATCCTATATGCAGTACCTTCAGCTTCCATACCTACAATTGCTGGCGGGATAATGATATCTGCCATTTCTGTGGTTGGAGTTCTGTGAGGCTCGATTGCAATAACTGGAATTTCAGCCATTGTTTCTAATGCTCTCTGTGGGAAGTGAGCACCAGGGTCTGAAGCAATTACCATCATTGCATCTGTTTCCTTGTTCTGGAGTAAGTCGTTCGCTCCTGTTTCACCAGGGTTGTATCTTGGTTCTCCAGTTGAGAAATCAACACAGTATGGGTATCCACTCTGCCAGGTACATACCTGGTTGAATCCTGTAACGTTGTAGTGACCTCTCATTGGAATTAGAGTCCATTTTGAGTAGTCGTTTAATTCCTGAACTAAACATATAGCAGTGTCGATGTTCCTGTGTTTTCCACGGCTGTGGGTTATACCCATACCGAAGAATAAGATACCGAACTGAGCGTTTTTAAGCGCATCTACTACTTCATATATTTGTTCTCTTGGAATACCTGCTACTTCATCGTAGAGGATATCTTTACCTCTTGCAACTGCTCTTATAGCATCTACAAGTTCATAATCTTTATCGTAGTCTAACTGAAGGTGTATATCAGCTAATTTTGCTGAATCTGATTTCCTTGGGTCTACGACAACAAGTGTTCTGTCAGCTCTTCCCCTTTCTCTGAAAAATCCTCTTGAGAAGACATTTCTGGACATGTGTCTTGGGTGAGCGTGCATTGGGTTACATCCCCAGTATACAACTACATCAGCACGGTTTTTAACTTCTCCAAAGGTACAGATTGGGTATCCTGTATCCTGGAGACCGAGTACTGATGGTCCGTGACATACTGATGCTGTGTTATCAATTACAGCTCCAGCTTCTTCTGCTAAAGCGACACCTACTGCCTGTGCATCACAGTCTGTACAGCTCCATCCGTACATTAAAGGTCTTTTAGCGTTAGCAAGGACCTGTGCAGCTTTTTCTATTGCGTCATCGTAAGTGGTTTCTACGAATTCGTCGCCCTGTCTTATCATGGGCTTTTTCCATCTCATTGCACCTTCTGTGTGCACAAATTTACTGTGCCCGATTCTACATGCGTTTTGGGTACCTACGATTTCACCGTTTTCTACTTTACAGACGATATCGTCACATAGTGTACCACAAAATGGGCATACAACATTATCTACTAGTTCCACAACTATTCCTCCTGGGTAGTCTTAAGGAGCGATATGTGCATTTCCTTTGGTTGCAGCATATACAAGTCCGCTTGCTCCTTTAGTTGCATTGTCTCCTTTAAATTTGAAGAAGTTACCTTCCATTAATTCTCCTTCGATTTCTGGGTTCTTTTCAACTCCAAGGAATTCGAATCCTGGTAAGAATTCATCGATGACTCCTTTAACAACGATGGTACCTGCCTTCATTTCTCCGCCTGTTCTGGCTTTGACGTTACCTTCAATGATTAAGAGTCCACCGTTCATGTGTATTCCTGGCATGATGGTGACGTCTCCTTTAACTACGAGTTTTCCACCGATCATGTATTCGGCTATTTCGTTACCGGCATTACCATAAATGGTAAGTAAACCGCCGCTCATGCCTCTCCAGTCACCACGGTAGGCTGATCCAGCATAATCTCCAGCGTTACCCATGATGGTGAGTTCTCCGCCTTTCATATCTCTTCCAGCCCATGGACCCGCATTTCCTTCAACGGTGATTTTTCCTCCAGCCATTTCAGCACCAACGTACATGCTGGTGTTTCCTTTTATGACTATTTCACCTGCAGTCATGCCGTGTCCTATTCTTTTGGTGTTTTCGACATCTCCATCAATTATAATTTTTATTTCTGATGCATCTTCAGCGGATTCGCCTTCAACATCAAAGAAGTCAGATAGAGGTACTGTTTCGTTACCGAACCAGAGTTCTACATTTTTAATTTCATCAATGGTTTTACCTGCAAAAACGTCAGGCTTTATACTTTCTGCCTCTAGAGGTACTTGAGGCTGTGCTTTGGGTTTTAGTATTATTTCGCTCATTTAGATACACCTTCAGCAGCGGTTTGAGATCCTGAAACTCCTTCTATTGAATCTCCAAGTAGAGGGACGGATCTTGGTATATATTCATCTTGAACAGGGTAATTTTCGAAGTTGACTGAGTAGTATTGTCTGAACCATTTTTCAACGTCAACTAATACTTCTTTTTCTACTTCAGCATTGTATTGTGTGTTTATCCAGTAAGTTCTTCCAAATAAGTTTGGATTTGTCATTGTACCGTCTAAAACTACAATTTCACCATCTTTAAGTGCGTAAGAAGCGTTTCCAAATGCTTTTTCAACTGCCATGTATTCAGCAGCTAAATCCTGTGTTTCTGGGTTTATGTCGTAGATTGCTATGTCTGCGTCTGCGCCGACTCCAAGGTGTCCTTTGGTGTCGCTTAAACCAAGTACTTTTGCTGGTGTGGATCTTGTAACTTGAGCTATTTCGTATAATGAATATTCACGGTCTAATGTAGCAACAGTGGTCTTGGTTTGTGCCCACTTGTGAAGTTCATTTTCGATTAAGTTCATTCTGTACTGGTTACTCATTAACCATGCGATAACTCTTGGGTATCTTGTGAATGGACCTGCGTTAGGACTGTCAGTTGTTAAACATACTTTGTTTGCATCTTTTACGTCCAGGAAGAGTTCCATACCCACTCCCCACTGAGCTGCTGGAACTGGAGCTTTAGCTGCGTATATGAATGGAACAATACCGGAACCGGTTTCCATTTCTACGTCACAGTTAGCCCATTTAAGGCCATTTAAGGAGTGTAGATCGTATTCCATTGGTCCGTCAGCAGTCATGGTGGTTGTTTCATCAAGGGTTACCTGACCAACATCAATAACTATGTGATCATTTTTGTTTACGTAATCTGCAACTATAGGTGCTGCGGATTCGAAATCTCTCCAGTTAGTTCCTCCGTAACAGTGGAACTGAACGTGAGTTGCGTATACAGTTGTGTCCCTGTGTCCGTATTTAGGGTTAGCTTTGATACCTTTAGGTACATCGAAGGAAGCTAGGGTTGTTTCGTAGTTTCCTGGGTGTCCCAGGTCGTTACAATGTAAGTGTATTGAGTGAGGTAATCCGAGCATTTCGTTTACTTCAGCAAGACCTTTTATAATTTGTGCCCCTGTTACATCGAAGTAAGGTACTGGGTCGTGTAATCCGTGGACATTTCCTCCCCATGCCCATGCTTCTGTACCTGCAGGGTTAACGATCTTGATTGCGTATCCTTTGGTAGCTCTTAATAACCATGCTGCGTATGCTGCTGTTTTGTCGATGTCACCGTCTTTTAAGTAGTTCATTACAAACCAGTTGTTACCAAATAATGGGTAAGCAGCGTGGTCGAGAATAGGCATGTCGTGGAATTCTTCATGGGTGTGCCTTGCAAGTAGTGGGGGCATTGCTGCTTCCATTGCGGTTGTGTAACCCATTTGAGCATATCTGTAACCGGTCATGAATGTTGATGGAACTGAAAAACCACTTCCAGCTCTCATACCTTTTCCTCTTGCCATGACATCTCTTTTACTGTCTTCTGGACGGTACATTCTTCCTACGTTAACTTTTGCACCAGCTATGTGTGTGTGAGGGTCTACTCCTCCAGCCATTACTATTTTTCCAGAAGCGTCTATTACTTCTGCGTCGTCAGAGACGCTGTCCACTATTTTACCGTTATCGATGCAGATATCCATCTTTTCTCCATCGATGTTGTTTAGCGGATCATAAACCATTCCGTTTTTTATAATCTTTTGCATGAAAATCCTCCGTGAGGTTAAATCATCTGAGCTTTTTTATAAACCTTCATTAAAGTAGGCATGTCTTTAACTTCTTCATCTGTTGGTCTAATTTCCACAGGAATGTTTTTGAAACTTGGTGTTGCTGTACAGTCAGTGTTAGCACGTATAACTCTGTTTGCCCATGGACCCATAGGGATGTATATCATTCCATCAGGGAGTGTTTCTTTTGTGTCTACAACTTTAACCACAACGTCCCCGTATTCAGAGACAACTTCGATATTGTCTCCTGCTTTTACACCTAATTCTTCCATCATATCTTTGTTCAGGTGGGCTATAGCTGCGTAGCTAACGTACATTGGAAGGTCTTTACCAGATTCTATAGCTTGACCCTGCCATACAGTTCTTCCAGTGTTTAATATAACTTTCATTAGACTTCCTCCAGTTTTATAGCGCCGATAGGACAAGCTTTAATACAAGTTGCGCAGTCCTTACATTCTGTAAGTTGGTTTATTTTTACTGCACCATCTTCTACGATTATAACTGCGTTAACGTCTTCTTGAGCTCCTTTTCCGCCGGCAATTTCTGTACTTTTGGAAGCGTTTACTGGACAAGCTACAACACAGTTACCGCATCCATGACAGATATCTCTGTTTACTACTAATTTGTAGGCCATCTATTTACCCTCCGCTTTAGCTTTCGCTGATTCGCTGCTTTTTGCTGCTGATTTTTCTTCAGAGAATTTAAGTGAGTCCACTGCTTTTTGCCATGCTTTTGATTTGGTTGGGGTCATGTTGACGCCAGTCCTTTTGACTTTAATGGCAGATGTAGGACATACATTTTCGCATGCTCCACAGTATATGCAGTATTTTTCATCTTTGTATATCTTGTCAGCGATTTGGCCGGATTCACCAGATTCTGGGAATGAAATTACATTACATGGACATACTTCGATACAAGTTTCGCATCCCTGGCATAGATCTTGATCTATTTCAAGTTCACCTTCGAATGGTTTTTCTACTTCGATAACCTCTTTAGGACAAGCTTCCTGGCACCATCCGCAGCTGACACATAAATCTTCGTCTATTACAAGGTTACCTTTTATTTCAGCTTCCTCGATTTCATATTCTCCGTAAGGACAAACCTTACAAATCACTTTTATTGCATCTTCTGGACATACGCGCTTACAGACACCACAGTAAACACATTTGTCTTTATCTACAACAATATCAGATGCTATTTCTGGACTTGCAGATGTTGGTTGTTTTTCTTCAAGGTATATTGCATCTGCAGGACACATTTCTTCACACATTCCGCATGAAATACATGTATCTTTGTTTACTTCTATTTCACCTGTTACTAGTTTTGATCTTTCAGGTAATTCTCTTATAACACTAATAGCGCCTTGTGGACATGATATATCACAAGCTCCACAGTAAACACAATTGTCTTCTTCAGCGCTTATTGACTTTATGAGTCTTGGATATTCGTCCATTTCTTTTATAGGCTCACCATCTATGGTAAAGTCTATTGCACTTACTGGACATCCGACACTACACATACCACAAAGTACACATTTTTCTTCATTTATATCGATTTTTGAAGCATCAACTTCGTCTCTTACTATTGCACCTATTGGGCCAAGTTCTATTGCATCCACAGGGCATATTTGTTCACATATACCGCATCCGACACAAGTTTCATCTTCATAGGAAAGTTCTCTGTTTTCTTCAGCTTCCCTTTTAATTGAGATGTTTTTGTCTTCTGTGGCTTTTTTATTTGCTACCATTTTTTACCTCCAAAAATGTTATTTTTGGGGTTCAGAAAACCTAGGGTTTTCTCTAACCTCCAGAATTTCAATTGAGGCTGTTGGACAACTTGATTCACACATTTGACATCCACAACACCATTCGGAGTCTATTTGTGCTTTAAGGTTGTTTAACTCTACAGCTTTCATTAAGCATGTATCTACACAAAGTCCGCAACCTATACATCCATCTTTGACTATAGGGTTAAATTTATCCTCCATAATCGTTTTTATAATAACTCTTGTCTTTTCAGAATCTTTTGTAAGTGCATGAGTCACTTTCAAAAAATCTTTTGGACAAAGCTTAGTTATGGTCTCAGCAATTTCAATAGAGTCCCATGATATGTTTCTACCATTGATATAATGGGAAACTGTGGATCTATCCATTCCAAGAGTTTCAGCTATCTCTTTTTGAAGATAGCCTTCTTTCCTTAGTTTAATTGCTGCTAAATAATTTAAACCTGAGATTAGATGTTTAGGCATGAACTCACCATGTGTATTGATTACACATTGATTGACATATGTATATATACATTCTTACTAGAATCAAATAGAAAAACTTAAATAGTGATGTGTTTTGACAACACATATTCTTTAATACTGTTGTACTTCGATCAAATATTTGGTAACAACAAAAACAATAATAATTAAAAATAATGCAGATTCATTTTAAATCCTTAAAATGAAAAAATAGTGCTTTAAATAAATTAAATGAAGATTATTCGTCTTTAGCTTCAAGGGTGCACTTTTTATCTTCACATTCGTGTTCTATTTCAATGATAAAATCTTTTGATTTTTCTAGATCAATGCAGGTTAACCCTTTAATAGTTTCACCTTCTACTTCAAGCTGAATAATACCTTCACTGTTGGTGATCACTCTTCCGGGAATATAACATCTTCCGAGGGATAACCTTATGGTATCACCGGGTTTAACTTCTTTTTCCACATACTCACATATCTCGTCACAGCTTACACATTTATTTTCTTCTTTCAAGATATCACCTGTTAAAATTAATAATGTAAATTATTGTTTTTATATTAAAAAAACATGTCTAAAAGAATTCATTCTATTTAAATAAAAAATAATAGCCAAAAATTAGAATTCTTCCATTTCTTCAAGTTTCATTAAACTTTCAACTGCTTTAACTTCTACAAGTATTCCCTCTTCCATTATTGCAGCTATTGGATTCAACCCGCCTGGAGTAACAATACCAACATGATACCGTTCTATTTTAGCATTATATACTAGTTCACTTGGTTCTCCAACTTTAAGGACTGAGAAACCTGCATCATTAACTTTTTCAATTAAATTTAGTGCATCTGGCCTTGCAAGATATGGAATTTCCCTTAAACTTGCAAGAATTCTTCCAGTTCCATTTAAGGTATCTCCAACAGAAGTCATATTCTTTGAAATATAAATTTCATGAGGATCAATTGAGGAACCGTTGTATGCTGTTAGTTCTACAAATCGGGGCATTTTTTCTTCTATTTCTAAAATACCCCCATATCTTGGAGTTGTTAATATTTCATTTTTAGTAAGTATACCATCTACAGTAAAGCTGCAGACTGTAGCAATTCCTGTTTTTTCTTTATTTAAGTGGGGCATTATCTTGTAATATTTACTTGTACAGAATTCTGGTCTTGCACTGAAGACTTCATTAATTATTTCAAGTGCATCATCAAGGTCATCATTGTTTACATAAGAAACATTTACTATAACATTTCCTTTTTTAGATTCCAGATCTAAATCAACATTATATATTAGATTCCATGCTTTTGAAAGTAAAAATTTGACTTTTTCATTGGTTTCAGGCCCAGTAGTCTTTAACACTGGCTTTGCAGGAACTAACTTTTCCATCTTTTTAAATTCCATTATATTTTCTGCAAGTTTAATATTAACATTACAACCGGCTTCTTTTGCAGCACAAAGTGGGGCTATTCCTCCAGTTATGGCAATTCCCACCATATCCTCGTCTACTGGAACACCTAAAACTGATTCTCCACTTTCACCTATTTTTAAAAGTCCTGAAACTCCTATTTTTTGGAGTTCGTCGAATAATTTAACAGCATTCTCTCTTGCTGCATCTGGAATTAACCTGAAATTAGCAGGGATCATTCCATTACCTTTCCTTGCCACTTCTAAAACTGATGTCATTTCTTTTGCAGTGAATGCTTCAAGGGGAGTCATTGAAGTCTTTTTATATGCAATAAGCTCTGTAAACCTTTTTGGAATGTAATCTTCTACTTCTAAAAGTCCACCGTATTGGGGAATTACAGGTATACCTTCATTTACAAGCATTCCATCTATAGTAGTACCGCAGATTGTATCTAATCTGATTTCTTGCTTGCTGGATTTATTTTCATTATTTTCAACTCTAGATAGTTTAACATAGGGGCTTACAGCAATTCCTTTGCTAAATACTTCTTTAATTATATCAATTACTTTTTTATCATCAGTAAAACCAGAAGTATTTACTACAACTGATCCTTTTCCAGTTCGAGGGTTCAGTGAAGTTTGATATATCATTCCTTCAAATTTAGAGAATGCGAAATCTACCTGATCGTATATAAGACCTTTTTCAAGCTCTTTTAATCCTTTCTCTGTGATCTCTCTACCAGCGTATCCAATACGTTCTGTAAATCCTTTCTCATCTAAGATACGCATGTGATATCGTACAGCTCGTTCTCCAAGGTTATATCCTTTTCGTTTAAGCTCTTCAGCAATTGTTTTCGCGCCCAGTACTTTATTCTGGTCTGCAAGTATCCTCAGGATTTCTATCATTTTACGATCAGTTTCATCAGGCATTTCTTCACCGGTAATAATTAATTATTTTTAATAAAATCATAAGTGGACTTTTCATTTTTCATTTCGCTATTATATATAACTTAAAAATAATATTTAAAACCTAGCAAAAATTTTCAATTTTTGCGGTACAAAACCATAGGTTTTCAACTTACAAATTTCAAAGAAATTTGTATATTCAGAAAATCTACGATTTTCTTTAAACTTTGTTAAACTCACAAACACAAAAGGCTTGAGATACTTAACGTTTGTCAAATGTTTGATTTTTATGTTTTATTTTCTTGGATCATTAAATAAAAGAAAATGGGGGAGAATTAGATGTATAAATACTTGTCTAATTCGTAGTCGAATACCTGTATTCTGTAGTCATCCCATTCTTTCTTCTTAATGTCCATGAATTGAGTGTATATGTGGTCACCTAATGTGGATTTTACTACGTCATCTTTTTCAAGTGCGTGGTAAGCTTCCCATAGGCTGGAAGGTAAAACACCAATACCGAGGTCTTTGAGTTCTTCGATGCTTTTACCAAATACATCAATTTCTGTTGGCTCTCCTGGATCCACTTTGTTTTTCATACCGTCTAGACCTGCTTCTAACATTGCAGCAAATGCAAGGTATGGGTTACATGATGGATCAGGCATTCTTAGCTCGACACGAGTACCTTTTCCACGGGATGCGGGGATTCTGACTAATGTAGATCTGTTTTTGAGACCGTAGGCTATGTATACAGGAGCTTCGTATCCAGGTACTAAACGTTTGTATGAATTTATAGTTGGAGCACAAATCGCAGTTAATGCTGGGGAGTGCTGTAAAAGACCACCCATAAAGTGCATAGCTTCTTCTGATAATTGAGTTGGAGTATCTGGGTCGTAGAATACGTTTTCTCCGTTTTTAAATAGGGACTGGTGAACGTGCATACCGCTTCCATTTTCACCGAAGAATGGTTTTGGCATAAATGTTACCATGTAGCCCATTGTATCTACAATAGCTTTAATTGCCTGTTTAAAAGTAATTACTGCATCAGCAGTTTTTAATGCTTTGTCAAACTTGAAATCAATTTCATGCTGACCTGGAGCTACTTCGTGGTGGCTTACTTCTATGTCGAAGTTTAAAGCTTCGAGATCCATAACAAGCTGTCTTCTAATATCAGTTCCGCCATCTATAGGTTCTACATCAAAATAAGCACCAGAGTCATTAGGGATCATGTTTCCCTCTTCGTCTTGGTCTAGTATGAAGAATTCTGGTTCTGGTCCGACGTTGTATTCGTATCCTTTCTTGTGGACTTTTTCCAGTGCTTTTCTGAGTATGTATCTTGGGTCTCCTTCGAAAGGTTTTCCTTCTGGCCAGTAAATGTCACAGATAAATCTGCAAACACCCTTTTCTTCTGGTCTCCATGGTAAAGATGAAAATGTGTTTGGGTCAGGTTTTAAGATTAAATCACTTTCATTAATGTCAACGAAACCTTCGACAGATGAACCGTCGAATAATAGACCATCGTTTATTATATCTTCAATTTGATCTGGTCTGTTTAACGGAATCGCCATGTTTTTTGGAGTTCCGTGTATGTCTACAAACTGCAGTCTTACAAATTTTGTGCCGCATTTTTCAATATTTTCAATAACTTGTCCTATTTTATCTGCCATTGTATACCTCCATAAATAATGTTAGAGTGAATGTCACCGGAAAGAGATTTCCTTTTCCTTATATATAAATGTTTCCAAAAGGGTCTAAAAAATAAATAAAGTCCAATTAATAATAATCAATCTTTAAAAATATAGTTTAAAGATGAAAATTAGAACCTAACTGTTGAAAAAGGTTCCTTACTTAGTAAATCAAACATTAAAACATCAGGAGCGGATACTAAATCTCCTTGGAGTGTGATAAGTTTAAATACTTCAAAAGCCTGCAAGCATCCTACAATATTCGGAACAGGAGCAATTACTGGAGGTACTTCAGCACCAATATCCTTAATTTTTCCTATAACCTCATCAGTTAATTCTTTACCTAGGGAAGGTAATTTAAATATTTCCTCATAGGTTGGTGTATCTTCAGTAAATACGCTTATCTGCCCCATTGTTCCATGAATAGCACCATGAACAAACGGTATTCCTGAATTATATGCATATCGGCTTAATATAATTCGTGTTACAAGGTTATCAAGGGCATCTATAACAATATCGCTGTCTTTTACAATTTTTTCAACATTACTTTCATCCAATTCTTCTTCAAAGGGAATAATGTTTACAAAAGGATTAATTGACTTTAAAGTTTCGTAAGTAGTATTTACCTTAGACTTTCCAACGCTGTAAAAGCTACTCATAAGCTGACGGTTGATATTAGAAACATCAAAGGCATCTTTATCGATAATAGTAAGATTTCCGATTCCCATTCGTACTAGCATTTCTGTAGTGGCTCCACCAATTCCGCCGCAACCAATAACAGTGATTTTAGCATCTCTAAGTCTTTCTTGCTCAGATTTTGTTACTACACCCATTTGTCTACTAACAATTTCCCAGTAAGCCATTCCTTCATATCTTCTTGGCATCCTTATTCTCCCAATATTTACTATAAATTTGAGTTTTATGTAATAAAATCTTTAGTGATAACATATTTCAGTTTATAATTAGCTTACTCAATCCATTCATAGGTAGTTGTGCGCTCTTTAGGCACTCTCCCTATAGCTTTTATGGTTTCAAACATCTGATCGCGTGATAAATATTCACCATAGGATGCACCTGCAGCTATTGATATCTTATCTTCCATCATGGTACCACCTAAGTCGTTTGCACCGCAACAGAGTACTGTCTGGGCCATTCTTGTACCTATCTTTATCCATGAAGCTTGAATATTAGGAATATCTCTACCCAGAATTATTCTTGCAATTGCATGCAGTTTCAGGTCATCCATACCACTAGCACCTGCAGATTCATTACCTGCATTGTTGTTTTCACCTAAAAAAGTCATAGGTACCAGTTCTGTAAAGCCCCTGGTTTTACGCTGTATATCACGTAGTATTAATAAATGGTCAATTCGATCTTCCCATGTTTCAACAGTACCATACATAATGGTCGATGTGGTTGGAATACCGACATTATGGGCTTCTGTTATAATATTGACCCACTGGGCAGTAGTTACTTTCTTTGGACATATTTTTGCTCGTACTGAGTCTACAAGGATTTCTGCAGATGCTCCAGTTAAAGTATCTAATCCTGCCTTTTTAAATTCTTTTAAAGCTTCTTTTGTAGTCATACCAGACAATTTAGCTGCATGATGGACTTCTACAGGGGATAATGTATGAAGCTCAATATCAAAATTTGATTTAATGGTTTCAAATAGATCACAATAATAATCAACTGTCATGTAAGGCATTACTCCGCCAAATAAACATATTTCAGTTGCTCCAACTTCCTTTGCTTCTTCAATGCTCTTTAATATCTCTTCAATGCTCATATCATATCCAATACTGTTTCTAAATGAGCAAAAATCACATTCAATCATACACTGGTCTGTAATGTGTATGTTCCTGTTTGCAACAAAGGTTACTTCGTCACCGACAATTTCTTTTCTCAATTTATCTGCAGTGTCAAATAGCTGAAATGGATTAGAATTTACTAGATTTAAAGCATTTTCTTTAGTAATTTTTCCTGCAAGCGAGCGTTCATATATGTCCTCTATCATAAGAATCCTCTTTTTTGTATATAATGATATTTAAGTAATCAAACCTTGTAGAATATAAATTTTCAGTATTCAATAAAATATCTGAATATAAATAAATAGATTACGTTATTAGAAGATTGTTTAAAGATTTCAAAAATTAGATAAAAAGAAGTAAAAAATTAGATATTATATCTAAAACTATTTTAAAATTATATTTGACCGTAACTACCAACAATTTCTTCGTAAGGCTGAACAATTACAAATCCTTCGCCTCTAAATTGCATTTGGAAGGTTTCACCGCTTCCTCTACCTAAAAGAGTGCCTAAGTTAACATCTGTTTTGTAATCAATGGATAGTCCATCTGACCATGCCACTGTTGCATTTGGATCGGTGTAAACCGGCCTATCTGGAGTTACTGCGAGGGTTATTGGGGTGTAATGGGTTGTTATTGCTATCATTCCATATCCTTCGAGTCTTATATTAAAAAGTCCTCCAGACATTGAACCTGCACCGGACATCATTTTTATATCCCATTCAATCTGTTCTTCAAATGCAATGATATCATTACCATTAACGAATAATCTGTTGCCTTCGAGGTTTAAGATTGTTATTCTCTTTCCATTATCTGCAAGATATACATGTCCCTGTCCAGAAGCTGACATTAATTTACTGCTTTCACCACTCACTTTTTTCATAACAAATTTACCAAGTCCCCCTTCAAGGGAGCTCTGCTTTTTAAATGTCACATCTCCAGTATATGCTACCATGGATCCCCATTTAGCCCATACTTTTCCATTTAAGTTAACATCAAGCAAATAGTCATTTTCAAGTTCGAATATTTCATCTCCTTCTTGCTTTTCAGCAGTTCTATCTAAAAATGCTTGAACTGAATATTTACTTGTATATTCTTCAGTTTGTACTTGAGTTTCAACAGGATTTGCTTCAGGAGCTAGTTGTTCTATTTTTGCACCACATTCAGGACAAAATCTTGCATCATCGCCTAAATTTTCACCACAGTTTGGACATTCCATTATCCCACCAACGTTAGATTAGATTCAACTTTAATTATGTTATAGAAAGTTGATCATAAGTTAATATGCTCTCTACTTATTTAATGTTTTCCAACTTTTAAAGAGCTAATCAAAATAATTAATCATTAATAAGAATCTATTACAACTTTAAAATTTATATAAATTAAAATATAAAGAAAACACCTTAATTTTTATCTTTATTTTAAAAAATTAATTTATAGAATATTATTTTACATATTCTAATGAAACAGATATACAAATAACATTAAATACTTTAAAATACTTAATTTTAATTTTGTAATATAGAAAACTTTTTAAGAAATAAAATTTAATGTAGAATAAGCCACTGCCGGGGTGGCTCAGTTGGTTAGAGCGCACGGCTCATAGGGTATTTAAGCAGTGCTCTGACTTTTTCCTGGGATACCGTGAGGCCGCGGGTTCGAATCCCGCCCCCGGCACTCAAAATTCGAAGAATTTTTGATGTTTGCGAATTTATTCGTAACCGCGAAAATTTTCAATTTTCGCATGTTGAAGGAAATTACATTTCCTGAACAGCAAAAAACTTTGTTTTTTGCATGCCTCAAAAAAATAAAATTTTTGAGAGCACTAAATTTCATAAAATGCGGTCCCAGAAATTAAATTCTTTTTAATTATTTTAATAAGTTTTTGTCATTATTTATATATTATTACTTGTTTTTACAACGTCTTATTTATTTTAAAAGGTTAATAAACCCTATTTAATTAGTTATCCTCTAATTTCTTTTTAAGTTACAATTAAGAAGGTTTAAATAAATTCTGCTCAAATATAACTAGGATAAATAAAACTATTTAAAAAATATTTTATTATTGGTTGGTGGACATTATGTTCCATATTGCAAAAGAAAAAGAAATTTTAGAGGGTAATATCACTGATATATACTTCAACAGGACTTTGAAAATTCTAGAAGAAAAAGATATTGAATGTAAGGTCAAAGCTGAATTTGTTGCTAAAAGTTTACCTGAAGGATGGAAGTGGGGGGTCTTAACAGGATTAGAGGAAGTCATCAACATTTTAAAACAACTACCAGTAAAAGTAAGGGCAATGAAAGAAGGGACAGTATTTTATAAAGATCAACCTGTGCTTGAAATAGAAGGTAATTATCAGGATCTCTGTGTCTATGAAACTGCAATACTTGGAATTCTCTGTCAGGCAACAGGAATTGCCACCAAATCTGCAAGGTACAAAAAACTCGCCGGGGAACGTTTAGTGATGAGTTTTGGAGCTCGAAGAATGCATCCTGCTATCGCTCCAATGATAGAGCGAAGTGCATACATTGGAGGATGTGATGGAGTTTCTGTGGCTAAAAGCGGAGAGGTTATAGGAGAAGATCCTATGGGAACTATTCCACATGCCCTGGTACTCTGTATTGGGTCTACAGTAGATGCTATAAAAGCTTTTGATGAAGTTATAGGGCCGCAAATTAACAGGGTGGCACTTATTGATACATTTAATGACGAAAAATTTGAATGTTTGAATGTGGCTGAAGCTATGGGCAAAAAACTTCATGCAATACGCTTTGATACTCCATCTTCTAGGCGTGGTGATTTTTGCAATATTTTAAAAGAAGCAAGATGGGAATTAGACTTAAGGGGATTTGAACATATTAAATTCTTTGTAAGTGGTGGAATTCAAGAAGATGATATTCAGCACCTTAATTCACTCGTTGATGGTTATGGAATTGGAACATCAATCAGTAATGCTCCAGTTGTTGATTTTTCTATGGATATAGTGGAGTTAGAGGGGGAGCCAATAGCTAAAAGGGGCAAATGTTCTGGTGCAAAAAAAGTTTTGAGATGTTCAGAATGTCATAAAGACATTATTTTGCCTCTGGAGAAAGAACAAGAAAGCTGTAAGTGTAGTGGGCGATATAAAAACTTACTCTATCCATTTGTAGATAATAGAAAGGTTCTTCAAGATATTCCAAGTCCAAAAGAAATTAGAGAATATGTTTTAGAACAGATTAAACAGGTTGTAGATTAATAGCTCAATATAATTTTTCCTATTTATTGATTAAATCTTGGATCATCCTTTAAAACTTTAACAGCTTTTAAAGCACTTGTTTCCTTGTCTTTTATCTCAAGCATTATGTCAAAATCAAAATTTTTAGTTTCTTTTAAAAACATCCTAAAATGATCCAGATCAATTGATTCTATATGGGTTCCATTAGGTCTATCTGGTTTTTGTGAACTGTAATCAACTAGAGGTAGTCCATCCTTCTTTTTCCATGTTTTTGTAAAGTTTTCAAAGCATCCATGAAGTTCATTACCATCATTATTGATTTCATGATGAAAATAGTCGAATAAAACAGGGATTTTAGTTGCTTCACTTATTTCTAGACATTCTGAGATATTATAACTTTTTTCATCATTTTCTATTACTAATCTTCTTTTAATGTCTTTATTTAATCCTTTATAACGCTCTATAAATCTTTCCATGCTTTTTTCTTTATCTCCATAAACTCCTCCAACATGTACTTGCATTTTAGATGTACTATCAAGCTTTAGGAGATCAAGGACTTTAACATGGTATTTAAGTTCATTTACACCTCTTTCAAATACTTCAAGGTCTTTAGTGTTAACAACTACAAATTGTCCAGGATGCATTGAAATTCGTATATCATTTTCATGAATGAAATTACTTATTTGCTTAAATTCATCCTTAAAATAATCTTTCCAGTTAAAATCCATAATAGGGTGAGATGCAAAGGGAATTAATCTTGATGTAATTCTAAAAAAGAGTAAATCATTTTTTAAATTAAATTTTAGCATGGTGAGAAGGCAATCTAAGTTATTTTTTGCAGTTTCAATAACTCTTTCATGAGAATAGGATTTTAAGCGAAAGGTTTTAGCTCTGCTGCATCCTATTGTCCAGTTTAAAGCAGTATAACCTATTTTCATGGGACTACCTAAAAATAAATTAAGAGTTAATATTTTTTAATAATGACAGTTAATTTTAACCTTCCGCAGTCAAAACAAAGTTTTGGCGAGGATTTTTGATCCATCCTTTTTGAAAAAAAGGTGGAATTAAATGCTTCTCTTTGATTCGATAAGAGATTTCAATTTCTGCATATCCACTTCTCTTTCATGTAAGGGACTGTCATCTTCTCTATAAACACTTAAAATATCTTCATAAGGAATTTTATTTGGATTAATGTATAGGACGCCTAATGGGAATTTATGGAATTCTATTGCCTTTTTGAATGCTTCAACTCTATCAGTAGGGTCATATGAATCGTCAAGATAATAGACATTCTCTCTAAACCACTTATAAGTATTTATTTTATTATAGGTAACGCATGGCTGGAATACATCAACAATAGCAAATCCTTTGTGGGTTATAGCTTTTTTAAAGACTTCATTCATGTGTTTCATATCTCCCGCAAAAGTTCTGGCCACAAATGATGCATCAAGACCAATTGCAATGGCTAAAGGATTAAATGGTTCTAAGGATACTCCTTCAACCTGTAATGGTGTTTTAAATTCTCTTTGGGTTGTAGGGGATGCTTGCCCTTTAGTTAGACCGTAAACCATGTTATTATGGATTATTGCAGTTATATTTGGATTTCGGCGGATGGTGTGCATAAAATGATTCCCACCTTCTCCATACATATCACCGTCACCGCTTGTTACTATTACAGTAAGCTTTCTGTTCACGGATTTAATTGCAGTTGCAGGAGATAGTGCTCTACCGTGAAGGCTGTTATAAGTGTTTGATTTAAGGTAATGGGGAAGTTTTGCAGCCTGACCTATGCCTGAAACTAAAACAAGCTCTTTTTGGCTAATTTCAAGTTCTGCAAGTGAAGTTTTTAATGTTTTTAAAATAGGGAAGTCTCCGCATCCAGGGCACCACGCCACGTCTGCACCTTCAACATCAAAGCTTACGGAAAACTTCTTTTTCCGTGCTCCAAAATTCTTCGAATTTTGAGAGATTTTTGGATCCATTATAATTCCTCCAGAAGGTTTTTCAAGCTTTGCGTAACTTCTTCAACAGAAAATGGCATTCCATTATATTTTAATGATTTTTCATGAATTTCAAATCCAGTAATCTGTTTTATAAGATTTCCAAATTGTGCGGTAGCATTGTTTTCAAAAATGATTGTTTTTTTGGCCTTTTCAAGATAATTTAGAGTGCTTCCATGTAATGGATAAACCTGTTTAAAATGTAAAAATGCAATATCATCTTTTTCAAGCTCTTCTAATGCTTCTTTTATAGCCCCATAAGTTGAACCCCATCCTATGGCCAGAATTTTATAATCTTCATTTCTTATAAATTCTGGCTCAATTATCTCGCTTTCTATCCCTTTAAGTTTCTTCAGGCGTTTTTCAACCATTTTATTTCTTAAATGGAGGTCTTCTGTTATATGTCCTTCTTCATCATGCTCGTCTGAATCTACAACTACAAGTCCATTTCCATAGCTTGGAATTCCTCTTGGAGATATACCATCTTCAGTTATTTCATATCGCCGGTAGTTTTCTTCTGTTTTAACGATATATTTCTGGAATTTTATATCATCATGGCTTAAATCAGATAAATTGTAATAAATATCTGCAAAATACTGATCTGTAAGTATAAAAACAGGTATTTGATATTTATCTGCCAGGTTAAAAGCATAATAAGTTAAATAAAATGCATCTTCAAATTTTCCAGGTGCAAATATGGCTCTTGGAGTTTCACCGGGAGATGAATAAAGAGCGAGGTTTAAATCTTCTTGGGCTGTTCTTGTAGGTAATCCAACTGCAGGCCCTGGGCGCTGAGCTAGATATATAACTATTGGGGTTTCGATCATCCCGGATAATCCTACAGCTTCACTCATCAGTGCAAATCCACTTCCAGAAGTTGCTACAATTGATCTTGCACCAGCATATGATGATCCTAAACCCATATTTATTGCAGCTATCTCATCTTCGGCCTGTTCAAAAACCATTCCAAACTCTAGTGAATTTCCTGCAATAAAGTTTTGAAGAGGTGTTGATGGAGTCATGGGATAAGAAGACATAAATTTACAGCCCCCGGCAATACATCCAAAACCAACAACTTCAGTACCGTTTAATAGAAGTTCATCATGTATTTTAGGGTCTTTTTTGATATTTATTATTATTTTATCTGATTCAATAAGCTCTTCGCCTATTTTATAGCCTTCATTTCCTGCTTGAAGGTCTTTATTAAGAATTTCTTCACCTTTTCTTGCAAACATTGCAGTTATACATTCATTAAAAATTTCTTTATCTATATTTAAAATCCTCGATAGAGCACCTGCTGCAATTATATTTGCAAATATTGGACCTCCAACTTCTGCAGCAGTCTTTAAAAAGGGAATTTTTATCACTTCTTTACGTTCTACTTCTGCAAGTGTTTTTTCATCTCCAATTATTATAGTATCTGATGAAATTCTCTCTTCGAGGTGATCTATAGCCCCTTTACTAATTGCAATCAGTATATCAATTCTATCAACATAAGCAGTTACTCTATTTGAAGATACTCTTATCTCAGTGGAGTTTTCTCCACCTCTTATTCTTGACATGTATTCTTTTGATGAAAATACATTATATCCTCCAAGTTTAACTGCTTGAATTAGTATTTCTTCAACAGTTTGGATTCCCTGCCCTGCTTCACCGCAAAGAACTATAGAAATGTCTTTTTCAAATTCAAGCCCTTTCATGTTTACACCAACATAATAAAAATTCAATAGTTTATATTATTATTTATGAATTGGACTTTACTTATATTTTAGCAATATTGTTACCATTTTTTAAATCTTAAAACTATCCAATAAAAGTTAAAATAGCTTTTTAGGATAATTAATTTATTTTCTGATAAAACTAAATATGAGTAAAAGAATAATATATGGAAATTAGAACTCTAGCCAAATTTTATTAGGTCTTAAATTTATATTTATTATATTAATTGAACAGGGATTATTCATGAAAAAAGTTCTTTGGTGGCTATTTGCAGGTAAGGGGGGAGTTAGTAGGGCTAGAATAATTAATAAACTCAATGAAAGGCCTTATAATGCTCATCAACTTGCTGAAGAACTGAAACTTGATTATAAAACTATCAGGCACCATTTAAAGGTTCTTGAAAAAAATAACATTATCACACCAAGTGGAAAGAAATATGGTATAATGTATTTTTTATCTTCTAAAATGGAGGAGAATTATTCTATTTTTGAAGAAATCTGGGATACGCTTAATAAAAACAAGGAAGGAGTTAAATGAGTTCACATCAAGGATTTAGGGGATTAGTAGGCCCATATAACCAGGAATTAGTTCTTTCAGCAGGTATTATTGGAATTATGAATATTTTCCTTTTAATGGCTCTACTTTATATTTACTGGGGTAGTTACAGAGAATTTAAATCTAGATTTATACTAGGTATTATTCTATTTATTTTTCTCCTTTTAATACAGAATGTATTATTTACAAGTTTTATATTTATAATTGGGGGATTTAAAGGCCCGGGTATGGGAATACCCCTATTTATAACTAATATAATTCAGTTTGTAGGTCTATCTATACTACTTAAAATCTCATTAGAATAGATAGTAGTTACTTACTTTTTTCTTTTTTACTCAATTTCATGACTCGGCATATAATAGGCATGAATTTGGGATAAACTATGGATGTACTTGGGAAAAACTATTTTTAAAGGGTTATACAGTGTATAAGTAGTGAAAGTTTAATTAAATGCAAATTAAACTATTCCTATACTTAATCGAATAAATTACATTAATTTATGCATGTAATTTAATTAAATAATGTATAAAGGAGGTTTTTAATGAACCGATTAGATATTGCAGTACTTGTGGGTATTATTGTTGTTCTGGTTATTGGTGGAGGATATGCAGCATATTCTGGAACAATTGGAAATAACCAACCTCAAGTTCAGGCTGCAGGTGAAAATTGTACTGGTATAAATTGTACACAAGACCAGAATTGCACTGGGATAAACTGTGTAAACAAAGAAAATAAAAATTGCACAGGAAATTGTACTGCTGATGGAAATAGAAAGCAGCAGAGAAAAGGAAATTGTCCAAATAAATAAATTAAATTCTTACTTTTTTTATTTAATAATTTGAGGTTTAAAATGACATATGAGATAATTACATATTCATTAGCTCCAATTTTAGCTTATGTTAGTTCATTTAGTTTATATAGGCTTAAAATAATTAGAAGGGCTTTACATGTTCGTTTATGGAATATATTATTGCTCATAAGTTTTCTAATTTCAGCAGGTTTTGGTATGCTGGTACTATTTCGACTTGAATATGGTATAGAAATTCCTTCAAGTGGAACTTTAAATTTCTGGCATGTAGAAATTGGGCTAGCTCTATTTGTAATATCTGCTCTTCATATCCATACTTACTGGAAATCATTTCAAAAAATTGTATTAAGTTAATGGAGGTGAGAAGATCAAAAAAATATGGATAATGGTTATTGCAGTAATTTTATTAGCTCCATCTGTCTCTTATGCATGGGAGGACTGCCCTTTAGGTGTAACTAACTGCACTTACCCAGGAGAATGCTCAAAATATGTAGATACAAATAATGATGGAATCTGTGATCACTCACAGCCAGCTCCAATATCTACAGATATTGATTCTACAGCTATAAATACTCAAACAAGCGATAATCAAACAAATTCAACGGTATTAAATGATGAAAATAATGGAAATGATGAAAATCAAAAACAGAGTTATTATTTACTCCCTATAACATTAATTCTCACAGCATTTTATGTTGTAAGCCATATTTTATTTAAAAGAGGAAAGATTAAACTTCGAGTTCATAAAAAATTATGGAACTGGATAATAACTGCAAGTTTTTTAGTTACAGGAATAACAGGACTTGAATTAACAATATTTATAAATTTTGGGATACATTCATCCTTAAATGGAGCAATAACATTCTGGCATGCTGTAGCCTCTATTATAATGGTTGTTACAACATTTTTCCATGTACATATGTACTGGAAACCATTTAAAAAGAGTTTCAAGTTGGTTAGATCATCTAAAGGGTCAAAAAGAGAAAAAGTAGAGAAGTTAAGCTTATCTAAATAGTGCTTAATAATTTATTTTAAATTTTTTTTTGCCCATTGTGCTCCAGCTTCAAGTATTTCCAGATTTATTGGAATTAATTTTGGTTTTTTGGAGAATGTATGTTCAATTGCTTGCTTAAACATATTTCCTTCGATTCCAGCACGTCCAAGGGACATTAAAACACCAAGCATAACAGTATTCCCTGCTCTTTTTACTCCATGCTCTTTTGCAATCTTAAATGCAGGAACTGAAACTGCCTTAACTCCTTCAAGTGCTTCAAATTCTCCTATCGCAGAATCATAAAGGATTAATCCCCCTTCTTTAACTTCTCCCTTAAATTCTTCTAAAGAAGGTTTATTAAGAGATACAAGAGTATCAATTTCATGGACAGCAGGAGATCCTATTACACTTCCAGAAATAACTACAACACAGTTTGAAGCTCCACCTCTCTGTTCAGGCCCATATGAGGGATAATATGATACGTGACGTCTTGCTTTCATCCCAGCTTCTGCAAGAGTAAGTCCCATACTTAGTACTCCCTGACCACCAAAACCTGTAATTTTTATGCTCTTTTGATCATATTCTGGATCATCTATAGCATCTTCACTACTTTTAGTAGCTACATCAAAGATACCATCCAGAGATTCTTTTGAAAAGTCGCTTTCACCTCTGCAAAGTGGTTCGATTTCTCTGCTTTTATCTCTGAACCTCCTAAGAGGGAATTCTTTTTCCATTTCTTCATTGATGAATTTTTCAGCTCCAACCGCATCTTGCCTGAGGTTTGTGGGGCATGGGGATAATACTTCAACGAAAGCATATCCTTTACCTTCTTCCTGTATTTTTAGAGCTTTTTTAACTGCTATTTTTGCTTTCCTTATATTCTTAACATCTGAAAGTGAAACTCTTTCAATATAAACTGGTGCTTTTAGATTATCAATTAGTTCACACATGTGTAATGGATATCCTGCAAATCTAGGGTCTCTTCCTTCTGGACAGGTCACAGTAACTTCTCCAATTAAAGTTGTTGGGGCCATCTGCCCTCCGGTCATCCCATATACCGTATTGTTTATGAAAAATACAGCCATTTTTTCTCCACGATTTGCAGCCTGAATTGTTTCATTAAGTCCAATAGAAGCTAAATCCCCATCTCCCTGGTATAACATGACTATGGCATTATCTTCTGCTCTTGATAGGCCTGTTCCAACTGCCGGTGCTCTTCCATGAGCTACTTGAACGTTTCCACAGTCAAAATAGTAATATGCAAATACTGCGCATCCTACAGGACTTGTCATAACAGCTCTTTCCTGTATTCCAAGCTCATCTATTGCTTCTCCAATGAGCTTGTGCAGTATTCCGTGACCGCAGCCGGGACAGTAGTGTGTTGCTGTTGGGGAGCTTCCACCTTTTCTTGGAAATTCATCATATAGTGATCTAGGCTTTCCAATGATTTTTTTATCCATTTTTACTACCCCCTCCAACTTCTCTTATTTTAGTCATTATGTCTTCGAGTTCGATAATATTTCCACCCATTCGATTTACAAGCTCAACATCCTTGCATTCAATTGCCATTTTAATATCTTCACGCATCTGGCCATTGCTCATCTCTACAGATATGAATTTAGGGTTATTTTCATCTGCAATTTCCTTTAATTCTTTTTCTGGGAATGGGAAAAGTGTTTTAGGTCTGAAAAGTCCTACTTTTATTCCTTCGCTTCTTCCAGCTTCCACAGCTGATCTTGCTATTCTGCTGCTTATTCCGTAGGATACAAGAACTATTTCCGCATCTTCTATCATGTATTCTTCATAATCAACTTCTACTTCTTTGATTTTTTCGTATTTTTCCTGAACTTTGAAGTTAAATTCTTCAAGTAAATCAAAATCAAGGAATATCGAAGTTACAAGGTTTCCCATTGTTTCTTTATTTCCACAAACTGCCCATGAAGTATCAATTTCAGGATTAATAGCCTCTTCAGGGAAGTGTAGGGGTTCAATCATTTGTCCAAGAACGGCATCTGCGATGATTACTACTGGATTTCTCCATTTTTCTGCAAGTTCAAATGCAAGGATGGTAAAGTCACACATTTCCTGAACAGAATTTGGGGCTAAAACAATATTTTTGTAGTTACCATGTCCTCCACCTTTAACAAGTTGATTGTAGTCACTTTGTTCTGGCCCAATATTTCCTAGACCCGGACCTGCTCTTTGAACATCTAGGATAACACAAGGTAATTCTGCTCCTGCTAAAAATGATATTCCTTCTTGTTTAAGGCTCATTCCCGGACCTGATGATGCAGTCATTACTCTGTGACCAGCTGCAGCTCCCCCATAAACCATATTAATTGCTGCTTCTTCTGATTCAGCTTGAACGAATTTCCTTCCTACCATTGGGAAATACTTTGAGGCTTCATGAAGGATTTCACTTGCAGGTGTAATCGGATAACCAAAATAACAGTCACAACCTGCATACATGGCCCCTATGATAACTGCGGTATTTCCTCTTATAAGTTGAGTTGCCATGTTTAATCATCCTCTTTCATAGACTTCTTTGGGATATGTACTTCAACGGCTAAAGGTTCTGGGCATGTATAATAGCAATCCCCGCATCCAGTACATCCTTCACCTTCAAATACTGCGTAGTGATACCCTCTTTCATTGACATCATCGCTCATTTTTAGAACGCCTCTTTTGCATGCTATAATACATCTTTCGCATGCTTTGCATTCTAGAGCGTTTATTACGGGGTAAGGTTCTTTTTTCTCTGATGCTTTCATAATAAGTCCTTCTAAAATTTATTTAACTAATAAAAAATAATAGGCATTTGCCCTATTTTATGGTAATTTGATTATTTATTCTTGATCTTTACTTCTTATCTCAACACGTCTTATTTTTCCACTTATTGTTTTTGGAAGCTCATCCACAAATTCAATAATACGAGGATATTTATAAGGTGCTGTTACTTTTTTAACGTGATTTTGAATCTCTTTTTTCAATTCTTCTGATTGTTCGTATCCATTGGTTAATACAATGGTGGCTTTTACAACCTGACCTCTTACAGGGTCAGGAAATCCTGTTATAGCACATTCTAAAACTGATGGGTGCGATATAACTGCACTTTCTACTTCGAATGGTCCAATTCTGTATCCTGAGCTCTTAATCATATCATCAGTTCTTCCAACAAACCAGATGTAACCATCTTCATCCATCCAGGCAGTATCTCCGGTGTGATAACATCCATCATACCATACTTCTTTGGTTTTTTCAGGATTAAGATAGTAACCACCAAATAGGCCTATTGCCTTTCCATTACCCGTTTTAATTGTTATTTCGCCTTCTTCTCCAATGTCTGAAGGTTTATTTTCTTTATCTACAATATGGATATCATAGATTGGTGCAGGTTTACCCATTGAGCCCGGTCTTGGTTCTATCCATGGAAAATTAGCAACAGATACTACAGTTTCTGTCTGACCAAAACCTTCTCTAAGCTTTAAACCTGTAAATTCATAGAATTTATTGTAAACTTCAGGATTCAAAGGTTCACCTGCAGTTACTGCATATTCAAGGGTTGAAAAATCATATTTTGATAAATCTTCTTTTATAAGGAATCTATAAATTGTTGGTGGGGCACAGTAGGTAGTAACACCATTTCTAGATGCATATTCAAGCATTTTTGCAGCATCAAAACGTTCATAGTCATAAACAAAGACAGCACTACCTGAAATCCATTGACCATAAATCTGTCCCCAAACTGATTTTGCCCATCCAGTATCTGCTACAGTATAGTGAAGTCCATCTTCAACTACATTTTGCCAGTATTTTGCAGTGATTATATGGCCTAAAGGATAAGTAAAGTCATGTTGAATCATTTTTGGTAACCCCGTAGTTCCTGATGAGAAGTAAACCAGGGAAACATCATCATTGTCTGTATTTGCATCTCCAGACGGACGTTCAAATTCAAGTGGAGCTTCTTCAATTTCTTTCCTGAAATTAAGCCATCCCTTCCTATCTTCATCACTAACTATGACTTTAATTAGTTTATAATCTTCTAATTCATTATCTGCTTCATCAAAGTATTCTGGAACTCCATCTTCAGCAATACAGATTACCATTTTTATTTTAGCACTCTGTACTCTATACACGATATCTTCAGTTCTAAGCATGTGAGTAGCGGGAATTGCTATTGCTCCGATTTTATGAAGGCCAAGCAAACAGAACCAAAATTCATAACGTGCTTTAAGGGTAAGCATTACAGTATCGCCTTTTTTAATTCCACATCTTGTAAAGAAGTTAGCAGCTTTGTCACTGTAGTACTTCATGTCAGCAAAGGTAAATACCTGCTCTTCATTGTAATCATTGCACCATACAAGCGCTGTTTTATCCGGAACTTCTTCTGCGTATTTATCAACAATGTCATAGGCAAAATTAAAATTATCTGGAACATTTATTTTAAAATTTTCTTTAAAATCATCATATGATTCAAATTCAACCTTTGAAAGGAATTCATTTAGTAAAGAAGACATATTGTTACCTCGTATCGTGATTATTAGTTATCTATTATAGTATTATTGCTAGGAATTTTGCAGGTTTATTGTTTAAAGCTTCCATTGCATGTTCCTGTGAAGAATCAAAAAATATTGAATCTCCTTCATTTAATGTAATTTCATTATTGTGAATGTGATATTTTAAAGATCCCTCAAGGACATAGTTAAATTCCTGTCCGGGGTGTGAATTTTTGGATGGTGTTTCATCTCCATCTTTTGGCTCAACAGTAACGATGAAGGGTTCTGCTTTTTTGTGAATGAATTTTTCAGACAGGTTTTCGTATTTGTACTGTTTTCGTCTTTCCACTGCAACTCCTTTACCTTTCCGTGTAACAGTGAAATAGTGCATTCTTGTTTCCTCACCTGTAAGTAAGAGACCCATATCTACACCAAATTTTTGAGCAATTTCATATAAAATACTTGCAGGAATGTCTAAACTACCATCTTCGTATTTTTTGTAGGTTTCAGCGTCTATTTTTAGATATTCTACCATTTCACCTACGCTTATATCTGACAAGTCTCTTAATTCAAATATACGTGACCCGATTTCTTTTATCTTTTCATTCATTCTATCACTTCAGGCTTAATCTTTTATAAATCATTAATTTAAATTTTAATTCGTTAGATTAAAAGAGATACTCAGTTCGATTCATTTCATCTCTTATTTTTATTTTATACTTTAAATAGAAGCATAAATCCTTAACTTATTATAATTTTGTTACATTAAGATATGTTATTTTAAGATAAAAATACAGTTGATAATTTAATATATAATGATTATTAATGACAATTAGATTAATCTAATATTTATACTGATCCTTATTAAAAAATAATAGAAAAATTAATTAGGAATTTTAAGGTTCTATAAGCACAAATTGATTTTAATAGATTTAATTTTAAAAATAAAAAAAATAAAAGGAATAATAGTCATTAGAATGGTAATGATGCATAACTACCTTTCATAGCGACTGTATTCGTATTCCAATTATTTATCACGCCAAATGTATTTCGGGAACTAGTTCCATCTGCATTGTACCATTGACCGTTTACCCAAATTTGAGCCCACACATGTCCATATACGCTTCCGCTTGAAAAAGTACATGTTCCGTGCATGTATTTTGCAGGAATTCCTGCTGCCCTTTCAAGAGCTATTAATATGTGTGTAGTATCTACACAGTTCCCTGTTCTTGCATTTAATGTTCCTGCTGCACCATATTTGGTGTTGTAATAGAATGAATAACCGATATTATCTCTAACCCAGTTAAATATCCTAACAGCACGATCATATGTTGAAGTTGCACCAGATATTATTGAAGCTGCAAGAGATTGGATCGCTGAATTACTTACCTGGCAGTTTGATGTTTCCTGTAAATATTGCTGTAGTTCTGATGGCATTGCATCAGGGTTTGTAATGTATGAATCAACTGTAACATAACTAGGTAATCTGCTATTTTCATCGTAGAAGCTCATTATTTTGGAATAGATATAAACTAAAGATTTGTAGCCTATATTTCCTAAAGAACTTGTTTCATAGTCAGGTGCTGTATTGTTACTGTTTATAGATGAACTTATTCTTTCAGCCATGACCATGTATTCTGAAAGTTCAATATTTCCATATATTGTATCTTTAATGGTACTGTTTACCGGATTGTCAATATTTTCAAATGATATTGGTGTTGATTTTCCGTTGTTTATTTGTAGTACGCTTGTTGTAAGCATTTCTAAGAATTGTGGCATTGTTATTGACATTCCAGATATTTCAACATATTCTGGTAATCTATGATTTGTTTCTATGAATGCTTTGACTCTTGTCGCTGCGTTTTTGATTTCATTTAATGTAAATGTAAGTTGGTACTCTGATGAATTTACGTGGGGACTGTTAAAATCGCTGCTGATTAAACCATATCTGAAAAGTGCATATCCTGAAGCGCCGTTGCTTAAGGCTGCATTTATGTCTTTCTGTAACTCTGTTGCTGATAAAGGAGTCACATTATCATCTGAAACATAGCTTAAAAGGCCCACTATCACGGGTTTTCCATTTGAATTATTAACGATGTATTTTGTTGTTGTTGCTATCCATGCTGTTCCTGCATTATAATTTCCTTTATAAATCATGGGGACAATGAAGTCTAAATATTGGGAAAGTTGATTGTAGTCCTGTCCATAGTATTTTGCATTTTCTGATCCTTCCGGCATTACAGCTGCTGAAAGCTGAATATGTGATTTACCAGTTATATTTTGGTTATTAATTGCATCTACAGTTTCACGAACTTTTTGAACGAAAGAAGTTATTGCTTCTGTTCCTCCAGTATTCTTATAAGCTGCATTATCTCCTGAACCAGAATATCTTATATAATCAAGATGTATTCCAGTAACATTGTAATTACTAGCAATATTATTGATAAAACTGATTAGCTGGATTTTAAATGTGTTATCGTAATCGTATCTTGTTTCGGTTCTGTATTTTGTCACGTAATGTGTATAGTAAACTGTTCTATATGTCCACCCGTAAACCCTCTTGTACTTAGTTACATAGGTATAGTAGTATCTCCACCTTTTACCTACCTTGTACCTGTGTTTGACTTTTGCTTTGTATGCTTTGTAGTAATAGCCCTTGTACCGCTGTAGATAAGAAGAAGTCACTGCTTCAGTGTATGGAATTGATACCTGATAACTGTATTTTCCTTGAGGATCTACCCAGTTACCTTCAGCATCCTTAAAACAGGTTATCCATGCATGAATATTAATTCTGCCATTAACAAGACCTAATATTTTGGATAAAACACTTTCATAAGTTGGGTCACTGATTCGGTTTGTTTTAACAAAAATGTCAGTTATACCTGTTTTTATAAGGTTATCTATGTCTGTTGAGTTTAATTTCAATGTTTCATTCGCTGTTAGCCATACTCCATGAATCTCGCTACCTGATGCATCACCAGCAGCTAGAGATGATGTTGTTGTTGAATTCACTGTATTTGTAGATTTATTTTCAGTTGTTTCGTTTGAGTTCAATGTACTCTGTAAATCAGATGAGATACTGGTTTCAGTAGTTACGTTTTCATTGGTTAAATTAGTTCCATTTATTGTTTGTGTATCATTTGTGGCGTATAAATTGTTTGCACAAAAAATAGCAATGCTAAACATGACTAGCACTGCAAAAAGTATTTTCTTCGTAATATATACCGCCTCCGAATCCAAAAGCTACACCTAATGAGTTTAAAATTAAGAAAATATTTTCTAAAATTATTAAACTCTTTTAATGCTTCTGGACAAAATAATGTTCACTTTCACTGCTTATATAAAGTTTTTGGTTCAAATTTGTGAAAAGCGCATTATGGGGGGGTATTTTTTGATAATAGACCCAATAAGAACTTATTAAATTAGCTCATTCTGTTTTAAATCTCTGCATAAGTATTTTTATCAAATAGGCACTTATTAAAACTATATTGAAAAAAGAAGCATTAATTAATGGTTTTACATTTTGATCTTAAACCTTTAAATACAATTTAGAGATACTTTTGTCCTAAATTATAAAAAGAGCCATTTGAGAATGATTTAAATAAATAAAAGACTAAATAAAAGGATTTTAGGATGGATAATAGTAATACTCATAAGTTAAAATTAAATAGACCGATTTTTAGGCTTTAAATACTAGTTTTAAATAATTAGGATATAAAATATTTGTTTTAAAGCATTGTGCACTGTTAAACGTTTCTTTTTCTAGAATTCCAGTTAGAAGGTTATATTATTAAAAGAATGAATAAATTAATACAAAATTCACCAAGCAAATATGAGGGGATAAGATGGAATTTAATACTAAAATTGTTAAACTGGAAGTACCTGAAGGATGTAATTTAATCTTAGGACAGAGCCACTTTATTAAAACTGTAGAAGATCTTCATGAAGCAATGGTAAATACTGTACCTGATGCAAAATTTGGACTGGCATTTTGTGAAGCATCTGGGGATTGTCTTGTAAGGAAATCGGGTAATGATGAAGCACTTATTGGGGCGGCTGCTCAAAAAATGTTTGAAATCGGTTGCGGTCATTCCTTCCTTATATTTATTAAAAATGCATTTCCAATTAATGTTATTCAGCGTATAAATACAGTTCCTGAAGTTGTGAACCTCTTTTGTGCAACTGCAAATCCGGTTCAAGTACTAATTGCAGAAACAGAACAGGGAAGGGGAATAATAGGGGTAATAGATGGCTTTAAACCTAAGGGAATTGAAAGTAAAGAGGACGAAGAGTATAGAAAGAAATTGTTAAGGCAATTTGGATATAAACTTTAAAGTTATCAATTACTTTTAATTAAAATCATATCTTCCTTTTTTAGATTCTAAGCAGTAAATTTATAGAAAAAAGTTTATACTTTTACGAATATAATTATTACTATAAGTAAGCGAGGTTGTTTTATGGATAAGTCAAACATTGTATTTATAAGGGATACTGGGTTAGAAAAGAAGGTTATTGGGCGAGATATGACAGAAATTAAAGAAGATTATGTTAAATTTACAAATCGAACTGGGGGTGTAGTTGAGGTTAAATTCAGGGCTCCAAGAGAAGATTTAGCAGAAGCTTATGCATTTTTCTCAGATGCAAATGATCTTGAAACTATTGGAATGGATATTGCAGATTCTGGTGCTAGATATAATCACTACTTCCGGGGTGTTTCGCCGCTTGTAGAAGATGGTGATAACTATAAATTCCACGTTACCTTACAAACAAGGGATGCGGCACCACTTTAATATATAAAAATAAATTTATTTTTAATTTTTAACGCATCAAAAATCTATTAGATTTTTGCATGCCGTACGAAGCTCTCAAACACGAAGTGTTTGGAGCGCAAAACCGAAGGTTTTGCATGCTTTCGCTTCGTGGCAGCGAATCAAAGCTGACAAAACCATAGTTTTTGTCGCATAAAAATCAGAGATTTTTAATGATTCGCATGCTATCGAAATCTCTGATTTAGTGCATCGGAAACATTTTAAAATCTTATAAATTATTGTGATGTTTCCGAATGTTGTAAAATCTTCGATTTTACACAGCAAAAAAATTTCATTTTTTTGCATGTTTTTTGAAAACTTCTATTATATCTTCAGGAGTTTTTAATATATTGACTCCCATGTTTTCGAGCCTTTTAACATGCTCAACATCTTCTTTTCTAATTGTTAGCTCCAAGTCGCGTCCGTCTGGAAGTTGAGTAACTACCACTCCTTCTTCAAAATCAGATGGCATCAAATAGATTGGAACTCCTGCTTTTTGCCCCATAATGGCTGCATTAGGTATTAATGAATCTCCAATTCGAAGTGAAATCTTGGCAACGGTATTGGATGTAGCTGGCGCTATAATCATAAATTCAAACTGTCCTAATTGTATTTGTCCTGCTAAAAAAGGAGCATTTGCATTAACTTCGACCCAAGTTCTATCAAACTCTACTTCCAATTCTTTAAATAGCCCATAGTATTTTAAAACCTGATCTCCTGCTTTGGAAACGTATATTCGTATATCAAATTCGTCGGCATATTTTTCCTTTATCTCACGCATGATATTTACAGTTTCAATTATCTTATCTCCGCTTCCAGTAATCCCCCATGCAATTTTCTTTTTAGAACTCATGCATTTTATTTATATTATTAAGATATAATTATTTTTTGATACATTAAATTTAAATTCTTGATAAATTAACTTAATTAATTAAAGATATTTGAATTAAAATAAACATTTATATTAAAATAAATACTAATTCACGCTTTTTACTAGATTATATTTGAATTTAGACGTGATTAATTTCATAGTAGGTGTTATGATGGAAGATGATCAAAAACAAGAAAATAAGATAGATAGTTCAGAAAAAACAGAGAAAATAGAGGTCTGTTTTATTTGTCATAAAAAATTTGACATAAATAAAGATGATGACAGTTACTACAGGCATGGAAAGTATCCAATGTGTGCATACTGCGCAGAATTTTATGGATTTTATAGATAGAGATTTATCATTTAATACTTTTTTGAGCATAAATCATAAATTATTTATAGTTTGATGATCATAAGTTATGCTTGGAAGAGTATCTTTAGATTAAAAAGATTGACCTTATGATTTATTTAAGGTAAAGCTTGGAAAAATTAAAAAAAAGGAAAATATCTTAAATCTTTAGATATTCTTCCACACTATCCCTACTTTTAAGTTAATTACAGAAGAATATTGATTTTATTTTAAATGTTTTTTAATGAGTGATATTCCCCATTCTGCCATTTCACGGGCTTCTTCTTGTGTTTTAGCTTCTGCAAAACATCTAAATATTGGTTCAGTTCCGGATGGCCTTATTATAATCCATCCTTCTTCTTTAATTATTTTAACACCATCAGTGGTATCTACTTCAAATTCACTTGTTTCAGCTGCAATTTTCTGCATTACAACTTGCTTAAGATCATCTGGACACTCTATTTTCATCTTTTCAGAATAGTAAACTGGTAATTCATTAACAAGCTCAGAAAGTGCTTTTCCTTCTTTTGCAATGATTTCAACAACTTTAGCTGCTGAAAGTGCGGCATCTCTCCCATAAACGAAGTCAGGGAATATTAATCCACCGTTTTCTTCGCCTCCAAAGAGACCTCCCTTATCTTTTAGTTCACGTGCAACGACCAAATCTCCAACTCTTGTTGCTATAACTTCTCCGTTATTTTCATTGGCTATATCATAGATTGCAGTGGATGTTGCAACAGTTGTAACAATTAATCCTCCGCCATTTTCTTTTAACATGTACTTTTCAACGAGTGCAAAAGATTTATCTCCAAAAACAAAGTCTCCATTTTGGTCAATACATATTGTTCTGTCTGCATCACCGTCATGAGCAAAACCTACATCTGCTCCTGTTGCCTTTACAACTTCGATTAGTTCCTTAAGGTTAGGCTCAGTAGGTTCTGGGTCTCTACCTGGGAAAAAGCCGTCAGGTTGACAGTTCATTGTGATAATTTCACATCCAAGCTCACGAAGAATATAAGGAGTTGTGTAACATGCTGCTCCACTTCCACAGTCAACAATTACCTTCAACTTTGCAGCTTTAATTGCATCTGCATCAACGCGATTTATTACTTCCCGAATGTATTCATCAATAATAGAGGAATTCTTTTCTACTTCACCTATTTCATTCCAGCTAACTCTATCTGGATTATCGTTAAAGAACATCTCTTCTATTTTTATTTCTGTTTCATCCGGAGTTCCTATTCCATCTTTATCTACAAGTTTTAATCCATTATATTTTGGAGGATTATGGGATGCTGTAATGATTATACCTGCATCATAGTAATTTCGAACTGCATACTGGACTGCAGGAGTAGGTAAAAATCCTAGATCTATAACATCACATCCGGAAGAAAGTAATCCGGATATTACTGCATGTTTTATCATTTCAGTAGAGGTTCTTGTATCTCCACCAACTGCAACCTTACCTTTTACAAGTGATCCATAGGATGCAGCGATTTTTGACGCAAATTCTGGTGTTAATTCTGTATTTGCTAATCTTCTTACTCCAAATGTTCCAAATAATTGTTTCATAATTTTCACTGTCCTGATTTTAATAAAATGTTAAAAGCGTTAACTATGCTTTTTTAAATGTTTTTAGTATTAATATTTTATAATTTAAGATATTAATTAATTTTGTTTAAGTCATATAACTATAACTTTTTTAGTAGGCTATAATTAGTCAAATTTATTTATTTAATTAATGTTTTTAAGTTTAAAATAAGAGTAAGATTAGCTAGTTATTTTTATGGATTTAGTATCTTCCATTATTAGCTGAATATTTCCTTTATATTCATTAACTCTGCCAACAATTTTAGCCCTCCGGTTTTCAAAACTTGATATGCTTGTTCCTTGTCTATTAAATTCATCATTGAGTTGGCTATAAATTACAACTTTTATTTCTCCAGTTCCATCAACTACTGATAGGATGTATAATCCATTTGGATGGCTTTCTATCGTACGTATTAACCCTTCAATGCATAAATCTTCCCCAATATGGCTTTTAGTAATATCTTTTATTTTAACTTCTTGGGGAATTATCTGGTTTGAAAAAAGTATCATTCCAGCTATACCTAATACTGCAGTTATTAATGCAATCCTAAAAATTTGATTATCATGCAATTTCAATCCCTCGATTTCACTTTCACATGATTATATTTAAAATTATTGGTTTAATTAGCTAAATAGTTGGTATTAGTTAGTATAAACTAAAAATAGTCCTATTTGGGAGTTATATCTAACAAACATATTTTCATAAAAAAATAAAGTGTTAATTTCGCATTTTAAAAATAGATTCAACACGATCTATATTGTCAATATCCTGCAGACTTAAATCTTCCCTTATTCGTTTAACTACGGGGAATCTAAGTGAATAACCACTTTCATATTCTGGACTTTTAACAATTTCACTGTATGCAATTTCAAGTATAATTTCAGGCCGTGCCTTTACTTTTCTTCCCTTTTTTTCTGTCATAAGACTTTCTACTCCATTTGAAAGCTCAAGAAGCGTTGCATCATCAATTCCTGTTGCTGTATGGGCTATAGTTTTTAAATTTCCTTCCTCATCTTGCACAGCCATTAAGTAAGAACCTATAAGGTTTGCTCTTCGCCCCCTACCATATGTTCCACCTACAACAACAAGGTCCAATGTTTCAGGTTCTGCTTTTAATTTAAGCATTTTTTTACCCCTTATACCAGGCATATAAGGTGCAGCAGGATCCTTTATCATTATTCCTTCGTGCCCATCCTTAATAGAGTTTTCAAATAGCTTTAGAGCATCTTCAACATTTTCAGGAGTAACTATAACTATGTCACTTAGTTCAAATTTAGATGGCTTAACTTTTACAATATCTTGCAATATAACTCGCCTTTCACCAAAAGGCATGTCAAGTAGTGGTTCTTTATAGTAAAGAACATCAAACAGGTACATAATAAGTGGAACTTCTTGCCTTAATCTTTCAATTTCATATTTTCTTCTTACTCTCTGGAGGATATACTGGAATGAAATAGGATTTCCATCTTTTGTAGCAATTATTTCACCTTCAACAATGAAATCTTCTTTTGGAAGGCATTTTTCGATGTATTCTACGATCTCAGGAACTGCATCTTTAATATTATCAAGTCTTCTGGTGAATACTTTAATATCATCTCCGTTTCTGTGAATTTGAACACGGAAACCATCGTATTTTGTTTCACAAATTGCAGCACCCATTTCTTCAACTGATTTTTCAATGCCCGGCGAAAGCTGTGCAAGCATAGGCTTAACTGGTTTACCGGGTTTAAGATTTAATTCTTTAAGTCCTTCTTCTCCTTCCCTTGCAACTCCCGCAACAAGACCGGGGTCATTTGTAAGCATTAAAGACCTTTCAACAAGCTCCTTATTTACATTAAAAGCTTCTGAAATAGCATCTTTTAAAGTTCCTTCACCCATTCCTACTCTTAATTCTTCAACAACAGTTCTCGAGATGTATTTTGCTTCTGTAGGTGAGGCTGATGTTAAAAGCTCAATGAGAATTCTTAATTTCTTTTGGACTGCATTTTTACCGGATACATCTGCTATTTTAATTAAATTATTGTAAACTTTGCTTATGGTAAGTGGTCTTGTAAAAAGGGTTGATTGAAGTCTGTTACCAAAAAGATACTCTGAAGCAAGGCCAATATCTCCTTTATCCCTTACATTGTCTTCAACAATTTCGGAGCTTACTCCCACAACTAGTGATATTGCTTTCATTAATAGTTTAAGACCAATTCCCATTTCCTTTTCGCTCCAGGCAGGAAATACTTTCCCTAAAGATAACAGTGTAACTGTTGGAAGTATTTGGGGATCAGCATCTTTTAGAAACTCTGCAAGTATACTTGTTTTTTCCAGTCTCTTGGTTGTAGAAGTTAATGCTTCGTAAACATCTACAAGTTCTTTGTACCTCATTTCACTTTCTGGCATGTTATCACGAATAAAAATTAAGTTTAACTATATTCTATATTGATGCTCTAATAAAAAGTCTATTGTTGTTTAAAATATAGAATATTAAGAAAATGGGAGTTAAATTAAGTATTTTTCTATTTTTTAATTATTATGTGCATAATTGTGTTCTAATAACCGTTATAATGGTTATTTCAATGAAAATGACACAGATATTTAATTAAGATTTAAATCTATATCTATATAGAAGAGTCTATAATAAAATAATATTGGTGGAAAAATGCCAGAGTTACCAGAAGTTGAATCCTTTAAAAGATATATTGAAAAGACATCTATGCATAAAAAAATAGAAAATATAGAGGTAAACAGCCCTCAACAGCTTCAAAATATTGAAGTTGAAGATTTAAGGGAAAAATTAGAAAAAAAGACTTTTCAACATGCTGAAAGGCGGGGAAAATATTTATTTTTAAATTTAGATAATGATTATTGGTTGGTTTTACATTTTGGAATGACGGGTAGGCCTAAATATTTTAAAGATGATAGTGGATTAGCTTATTATGATAGAATTAACTTCAAATTTGAGGATAAGAGTAAACTTACATTTGAAGATCCAAGAAAGTTTGGGAAGATATATCTCACCGCTAATATGGAAGATTTTATTAAACAGAAAAGATTAGGCCCAGATGCACTTGGTATTGACTTGAAAACATTTAAGGGCCTATTCAGTAAAAGGAGGGGCTCTTCAAAGTCTGCCTTGATGAACCAGCATGTAATTGCAGGTATTGGAAATATTTATTCTGACGAAATACTTTATCATGTAGGTGTTCATCCTAAAACACCGTTATATATGTTGGATGATGGTAAAATCGAAAATATTTTCATTATAATGAAAGAAGTACTTAATTTAGCTATAGATGTGCAATTACAAAATAAAGGACTCCCTAACTCTTATATTATTCCGCATCGGAAGAAGAAAGGTAAATGTCCAAATTCTGATACAGAACTTAAAACTATTAAGATTTCTGGAAGAACTTCTTATTATTGTCCTGATTGTCAGAAAGAATTATTTTAGTAATTATATTGTTACATTTACCATATATTTGGGATTTTTTAATATTTTCACTTTTATTAATGGCTTTTAGGGTTATTATACTCTTAATTTGGTTTTAGATGGCATCATTGAAATATTCATTAATTGGTTAGTGATATGGATTTTCAACTGTGATCATTATTATGAAAGTAATACATATACTAATTATAATAATATAAGTATTAGTAATAACAAAATATAGTGTATGAGTCTAGATGTGATATGGCTAATTATGATCTATGCATCTTCAATTGTACTAATTGCAGTGGCCAGTTTTATTACAATTAAAATTGGGTTATTTGCATATAATGTTGTAATGGATGCAGTATCGGCCGTAAAAAAGGTAGAAAATATTGAAGGCCCTATTGAATTCTCTCAGAAAGCTGATTCCAGTGAAGATAAGGGTATTCTATCATTACTGGCAGACCATAACAGTTTAAAAAAAGCCATTGTAAAAAGGAACTATACCAGATATGCATATATGCAGCTATTTAAAAAATAAAGGACATGAAACTCCAAGAGCTGTGCGAAGTTGCAAGTACATGTATACAGTGTCCGCTGCATGAAAGTAGAACAAAGGTAGTCTTTGGTGAAGGTCCTGATGATGCTAAAGTAATGCTCATAGGTGAGGCACCAGGAAAAAACGAAGATGAGACAGGAAGGCCATTTATTGGAATGGCGGGAAGATTGTTAGATGAAATATTGCATGAAGCAGACCTTGATCGATCCCAAATATATATAACATCAATAGTTAAATGCAGGCCAGAAAATAATCGAAAGCCTAAAAAGCCAGAATATAGTACGTGTATCAATATTTATCTTAATAGACAGATAGAATTAATTAATCCAGATATAATTGGATTACTCGGAAACAGCGCATTACATGCTGTAATTGGACAAAAGAACATTAAACAAATTCATGGAAAAGTATACAACCTAAACGGCAGAAAATACATGGCATTGTTCCATCCAGCTGCAGCTTTATACTCCCGTGCACTTCTTCCACAATTAAAAGAGGATATGGTTACTCTAAAAAAGGAAACTGAGATTTAATCACTATTTATAATTTCTGTTAAAGTAATGCAATTTCGAGGAGCATGTGCCTGATAATCATTGTTAAAATAGCAGAAAACTTTAGAAACATTTGATTTTTTTATTTTTTCTTTCCATTCTTCAAGTTCATCTCTAGAATAGGAATAGATGTATCTTTCAGTACCTTTACCATGAAATCTAATATATGCGGTTTTTCCAGTAACCATAAGTTCTTCTGGAAGATCTGAAGATGAAATAGAGCAAAAATTGACACCAAAATCTTTTAAAATCTCATAAACTTCTGCATCGAACCAGCTAGAATGTCTAAATTCAATAACGTTATTTTTTGAAGTGTCTAACTGTTGAAGTGCATTCTTTAAAAAAGCAATATCTTTTAAAATTAAAGGGGGTAGCTGAAATAGAATACATGCTAGTTTATCTTCAAGTTGTTCTGCAAGATTATAAAACTTATTGATGGTACCCTGGGTATCTTTAAACCTCTTTCTGTGGGTTATTATCTGATTGGCTTTTAATGTCATTTTAAAATGATCTGGAGTTCTCTTATACCAACCTCTAACAACTTTTGCACTTGGAAATCTGTAAAATGTATTGTTTATTTCAACTGTATTAAAATGCTCAGAATAATATTCGAGCCACTTTGATTTACTTAGTTTTTCTGGGTAAAATCGCCCTTTCCAGTCATCATAGTACCAACCAGAGCAACCCATGTAATATTTAGCTTTATCCATAATTCGAAAATATTTAATTAATCCTTATAGATTATGCCGTGTTTTAATTCGTAATTCCGCCATGCTCTGGCAGCAGGGACTTCATCTCCTACCCAATCCTCTTCGAAATCATTTATTATAACGTTACGTATTTTTGCGGTTGTGACTTCTTCCCTATCCTTTATAACTTCATGTACATCATTCATTACTTTATCTATGAGCTTTTTTTTAGACTGAACTCTTAATCCTGCATCTTTAACAGCTTTTTTCACTGAATTTTTGACTTTTTCTTCACTGTAAGGTTCTCTATCTCCATTTCTTTTAATTACATCAGTCACGATTTCACCTCCATTTTAATACTATAATTATATTATTTATTAACACTAAAGTATGAAAATTAAATTATAAAAATGTTTTTAATTACTTTATTTAGATAAAAAGAATCTAAAATAGATTAAATGAGTTAATAATGCTTAAATATAATATTAAATGTATTTCAGAGACTTAGAATATAAAATTAAAAAAAATAGTTGGAATTTAGTAGTTAATTCCATGTTGTTTTTCGTAGTTTCTCCAGGCCTGTGCAACTTCTGGAGCATCGCTTTCTAAGTCATTAACTATTTCATTTCTAAGCTCTTCCACACTTATTTCATTTCTTTCCCTGGCAATGTTTTCTGCATCTTGTGTAGCGTGCTCAACTGCTTTCATTTGTTTAGTTACAGTAAATCCTGCATCTGTAACTGCATTTTCAATTGATTTTCTTAATTTTTGAGGTTGGAATGGTTCTTTTTTTCCATTTCTTTTAATCACATCGGTCATATTTTCACCTATCATTTAATTAAAGTAATCAGTAGTTCATCCCGTGCTGATCTTCATAATTTTTCCAGGCCTGAGCTACTTTTTGATCATCATGCTCTAAATCGTTTAAAATAGTATCCCTAATTTGTTTTGATTCTATTTCATCCACTTTTTCTGCTTTTCTTGCTGCGTCCTGTGAGGCATGTTCAATAACGTGAACCTTTTCTTTTGGATTAAAACCAGCATTTTTAACAGCGCTCTTGACGGATTTCCTTATTTTCCCTTCATTAAATGGTTCCTTTTTTCCATTTCTCTTTATAACATCCGTCATATTTTCACCTTTAATTAGTATTTAAATAAGCTTTTTTCTTAAAATAGAAAAAGTAAAAGAATTTATGGAATTTAGTACTTCATTCCATGTGTTCTTTCGTAGTTTCTCCAGGCTTGAGCTACCTGCTGGTCATCCTGTTCTAAGTCTCTTAAAACAGTGTCTCTTATTTGTTTAACATCTACCTGATCCATTCCTCGGGACATTTGGATAGCATCTTGAGCAGCATGGTCTATTACTTCTCTTTTTTGGCTTATATCCATTCCTGCGTCTCTAACAGCTCCTTCAATTGACATTCTTAATTTTTCTTCTTTGAATTGTTCTTTTTGACCATTTCTTTTTATAACGTCTGTCATATCGTTACCTCCTTATTGACGTAATCCATACAAAAATAATGTGTATAGACCAACCATCATATTATGACTTATTCACCATTTGGTAATACTCTTTTATGATCATCCAAATATAAAAAACTTTACCTAAAAAACATAGTTAAATTTTAAAAATAATTTCTAGTAACACCTAAAATCAGAATATTAAGTAGATTATGGCAAATTAAGGTTAAAATAAATAAAAGATAAAAGTATTTAGGTTCAATCGTAGTTTATATCGTGTTGACGTTCATATTTTTTCCATGCTCTTGCAACTTGTCTATCATCTCGCTCTAAATCATCTAGTATTATATCTCTTATTTGCTTTGATTCAATTTGATCCATTTTTTGTGCCGTTTGTATAGCATCTTGTGACGCATGTTCAATTAGATTTTTTTTCTGATTTGGACTGAAACCAGCATCTTTAACCGCTTCTTCTAATGATTTTTGTATTTTTTCCGGCCTCAATGGCTCCGTTTGACCATTTCTTTTAATAACACCTGTCATATATTCACCTCCAAAATTAAGGATCAAAATGGATCCTGTCTATGTCATAAATTATATTCATTTTGTATTACAAATTAACACTCATTTATGAAATTTAAGGTATAAAAAAGTTTAGGTGGAGTTATTTATTTGGGAAATTAAGGAAATTAAGCACTAAAAATTAAATATATAATATTAATATCAGATTAAATCCAATTCTTCTAAAAATAGAACACCCTCGAGGCAAAATATAAGTTACTGTCCTTTGTACATTTGCAAAATTTCTTCTGTGGTAGTAGCTTGTTCTGGAGACTTTTCGTCACGCCATTTAATAAATCTTGGAAACCTCAAAGCTAAGCCCTGTTTTTCTTCTTCTATCCAATTACATGTATGAACTGGACTTTTAGTTATCTCTGATCCAAGTACTTCAACAACATATTTTGGAGTAAAGCAGAAATCAGGTTCTATTTCTTTAGTTATTTCAACTCTTGCAGGTAATTTATTTACCCGTGCATCTCCTAGTCTTTCCGGCATATCTGATAACTGTTCATCAGAAAAACCTGTTCCTAATTTAGTCACAGTTTCAAATGTGTCATTAGAATAGTTATAAGCTGCACATAAAAGGGCGCCATAAGTACCGCTGCGTCGCCCTCTACCTGAGTATGCGCCTACAATGACTAAATCGAGGGTATCTGAAATTTTTGTCATGTATTCTTTTTTCCATTTGATCCATGTCCAGTCTCTACCTCCTGCCTTGTAATATGAGTTTTCTGCACATGATTTACATACAATACCCTCTAAATTTTTATTTATACATTCTTGAAAGAACTCATCGATGGAATCAAGGTCATTACTAACTCTTCGATTAGCTAAAGTAATGTATTTTGATTCTTCTAAGAGAGTTTCAAGTTTTCGACGTCTTTCTGGATAACTTTTATGCAAAAAAGATTTTCCATCAACATAAAGAACATCAAAAAGCATATATCGGATTGGAATCTTTTTTCTATATTCTTTAATGTCATATTTTCTACGTCGCCTCATAAGTATTTGAAATGATCCAAAAAGGTCATTTTCAAAGTCATAGGCCATAGCTTCGCCGTCTAGAATTACTCTTACTACTTTAACGTATTTTTTAATATTTTCAACCAGGTCTGGAAATTGGGAAGTAACATCAGTTAAACGACGAGAGTATAATTTAACATTTTTTCCATCTTTATGAGCCTGAATTCGCTCACCGTCAAATTTTTCCTCGGCTGAAATATCATGAGATCCTATTTTTTTCTTTATATCTTCAAAATTAGACACACGTTGCGCTAACATTGCTTTAATTGGTCTAAATATGGTAATTTCTAATTTATTCACACCTTCTATTCCACTAGTTTCTAGAACTTTAGCTACAAGTCCTATGTCGGAACTAATATTATAAGCATGCTCAAGCTCTGACTTTTTTTGCTTTGAATCAAAAAAAGCGACAGATAAAGCATTAAGAATGGTCATATCTCCAGCACCAAGGCGCATAGTTCCCTCAGCAAAGCGTGCGATATATTTTCTACCAACCTCATCAGCTTCTATAAGCATTGAAGCTAGAATTTTCTTTTTAATCTCTTGAGAACCCTTTCCACCAGTAGAAGCAATTTTTCTTAATCCCTCAAAGATGTCTTTTACAGATAATTCTCCATTATAATTAAAATAATCTTTAAATGGATTTTGTGTATTTTTAACCATTTTACCTGCAACCTCTCCAATATCTCCAATGCTTCGTGTTTCTTCTTCAATAATATTTTTAGAAACGCCACTAGCAAGTGATATTGCAGACTGCACTGTTTTTTCGCTTAATCCAAGGTTAATGTCTTCAAATTGAGGTGCTATTCGTCCAAGTACAAGATAACAAACTTTATCTATTTCTGCTTCTCCAAGGTTTTGAAAAAGGGAAGATAAAAGTGCAACCATTTCATTTTGAGAATTGGTATTTTCAATTCTTTCTAGTGTCCTTGTAAAATATTCAAAATTAATTTTAATCACCTGATTTCAGGTAAATATTTTGCAAATTCATCAAGATTTTCTATAACATCTTTTGGTTTGTATTCTGCCAATTTTCCTGTTAAATCATCATCATAAAGCATTTTTTTAGTAATTGGAACTGAAACTCCATCTACCGCTTTTGGATCCTCCATGTGGAGTGAACCCAGAGGCACTCTACTTAATTTACCTGAAGGGGTCTGTGAAGGATCAATATTAATTGAATTTCCCTGTCTTTCATGACCGCCTAAAACTTTGAACTCAGTTTTTTCATTAACAGCTTTAGCCCATTTTCCTGTAAAATTCTGCTCAGGATTATTTTTAGAATATTGAAAATATGTTTCATAAAATGAATTTGGCTGTGGTTTATCTAAGAAGAAAAAAACATGAAATGAATTTCCAGTCCAGTAAATAAATGGTTCAGGATTAAGGGGTAGGTTCTGGAATTCTTTATCTTCTTTAATTGTTTCTATAAAAATCCGTGTGGTTTCCTGTGCTTGATCTGCAGACATTCCTTTAAAACGGTCTAAATCAAAAAATATCCTGTCAATTTCTCCTCCAGGGTTCTCATGATTTGTAGCATAAAAAAAATCTGCAAGTTTTCTTGGAAGAAAATACTGCCAAACTTTATACTGTAAGTCTGTAATGTCATTTTTTGCATCTTTTAGATGTTCTTCTTTTGATCTAAGCTCTAGAAAATCTAGATCAACTGCTTCAATCAATTCATTAGCGTAAAGTGGTTTTAATTTTGACCCGCGTTTTAGAAGAAATGGTACCTTTCCCGAAGGCATCCATATTTTTCCTGCAATTTCACGATCTCCTAAATAATCCTTTAATTTATCTGCAGCTATTGCATAAAGGAGTAAAACATCAATTTGACCAAAAGGAGTAATTATATTATCTGGATTTTTTTTAGCATAACTTAGAAGAGATCCCATTAAATCAGCTCGCTTAAATATTATATATAATAATATAAACTAGATATTATTTATTACTTATGAAAAATGGGTTGTTAAAATGAGATTTTGAAAATAAAATTAGAAATATAAAAAAGTTTATTATTCATAAAAAGCGCTTAAAACGCTCCTTAGAGACTTTACAGATAGGACATATCTCTGGAGGTTCTTCTCTTGCACATAAATAGCCGCAAACACTACATCTAAATACTGGAATGCCTGTAGGGGATACTAATCCTTCAATAGATGTTTTCTTTGCTTGTTCGCGCTCTTGGGGTGAAGGTCTTCTTTCAGGGATTGGCTCTATCTTAGTTTTACCCTCAACTACATCTTTTGTAACATAAAGAGCACAGTAACAGGCATTGTAATCATTTAAATCTGGGTCTCTGTAGTCACAGGGACATATAATATCTAAATCTTCTTCTTTAACTCCCGATGCAAGTCGGCAGGGACATGATCCATATCCGTAACGCTTCTCATTAACCAGAATATTCTTTAGAAGGTCTTTTGTAAATTCTATGTCGGTATTTAAGTAATATCCATGTGCTTCAACGTCTTTTTTAACAACTTCATAGAACTTATCCAGTTCTTCTGAACTGATTTCAGCATTATTCATTGAAGTTTCTCCTTTAATTCATCCTCTTTGAAGCCAACAATAACATCTTCATCGTTGATTACAACAGTAGGGAATGACAATTGAGAATTCCACTTTTGAACTTCATTTACAACTTCGGATCTCTCATCACCGCTTAAAAGATCAACATAAATATAATTAAATTCAATTCCCATGTCTTCAAGAAGCATACGGGTCTTTTTGCACCATCCGCATGTGCTTAAAGCAAAAAGAACTACTTTTCCTTTATTCTCACCATTTACGTGTTCCATTTTCACATAATCACTCCCGCATCGTTTTATTGATATTATTTATGTTAAAAGTTATACTAATAGCTAGTTAAAATAAGATGAAGACATAATCTAAAATAAATCCTCTTAAAATCGCTTGAAAATTACTCTATTAATCTCTCAACTAGTGATCCGCATCCCTGGCATTCATATATCTCCATCCAGCCAGTAGGATAATTATATTCATCTATTTTTATCAAATTATTTGATCCGCAAGTTGGACATGAATCTGACGCATATGTACCAGTATTTCGAAGCATTTTTAATCTGGATCTCACCATAATCACCAGTAATACTTTTTGTATGTTTTAGTATTTATTTTTTATAGTGCAAGATCCATATTTAAATATAAAATAGTAAAAAAAAATTAGATTATATAATTAAAATAAAAATAGATGTTATTTAACTTAAATTATCCCTTACAATCCTTAAAGCACAAAATTCGCCGCACATGGTACACATATCGCCTGGAGTTGATTTGCTTTCTCTATATTTACGCGGTGTTTCATGATCAAAAGCTAATTCAAACTGTGTTTCCCAGTCAAAGCATCTTCTGGCTTTAGCCATTTTAAGTTCGCTTTTCCATGCACTTTTTATACCTTTAGATACATCTGCAGCTTGTGCAGCAATTTTAGATGCAACAACACCTTCTTTAACTGCTTCAATATCTGGAATGGAAAGGTGTTCTCTTGGTGTAACATAACACAGGAAATCTGCTCCTGAAGATGCAGCTATAGCTCCCCCTATTGCAGAGGTTATATGATCATAACCGGGGGCTAAATCGGTCACAATAGGTCCTAAAACGTAAAATGGTGCTCCTTTACAGATTGTCTTTTGAATTTCCATATTGGATTGGATCTGGTTAAGTGGAACGTGCCCTGGGCCTTCTACCATAACTTGAACTCCGGCATCTCTAGCTCTTTCAACAAGCTGGCCTAATGTAATTAGTTCTTGAATCTGGGGGATATCAGATGCATCTGCAAGACATCCAGGCCTTAAACCATCACCTAAACTTAGTGTTACATCGTATTCTCTTGCAATTTCTAATAGATAATCATAATTCTTATAAAGCGGGTTTTCTTCATCATTTTGAAGTATCCATGCAGCTAAAAATGATCCTCCACGGCTTACTATACCCATAATTCTATCAGAATTCTTTACTTTTTCTACAGTATCTATGTTTATTCCGCTATGGATCGTCATGAAATCGACGCCTTCTTTAGCTTGATTTATGATGGCATTGAACATGTCATCTTCACTCATGTTAACAACAGCTTTTCCACTATCTGAGGCATTTACCGCTGCTTCATAAATTGGAACTGTCCCTATTGGAACATCAATGGCTTCCATAATCTTCTGACGTACTTCATTTAGATGTGGGCCAGTACTTAAATCCATTACTGCATCGGCACCATATTCAACAGCTATTTGTGCTTTTTTTACTTCTGTTTCAATATGTTCTATTTCTGAAGATGATCCTACATTTGCATTAATTTTAGTGGTTAATCCGTTACCTATGCCTTTAGAGATACTTTTACCGTTTATATTCCTTGGAATACAAATATATCCCTTTGCTATTCTTCTAATGAGTTTTTGAATATCAATACTTTCTTCTTCGGCGACAATTTCCATTTCTTTCGTGATTTGGCCTTTTCTGGCAGATTCTAACTGAGTCACGTTTCATCCCTCATAACTAAAAAAATTTGATTAAAAGTGTTAAAATAATTACAATATAATTCTTATTTAATATTATTTAAAATACAGGTTGATTAAAACTATATTTTATAATTTAAAATTCTTTGATTTAACTATCAATAGTATTTAACTTCAAGTAATTACGTTTTGCTACTTGGAAATTCTTTATCTTAATATATTACTTGGAATAGAATATGTTTATGATAACAGATCTACATGCTGAAGACATTATGATTGAAGAGGTTCATGTAACTTCTCCCAATGACCTTATAGCCGCAGCTAAATTAAAAATGATGAGATGTAATGTAGGCGGACTTCCTGTTGTAGACGATAAAAAGCTTGTAGGCATTATAACTCACAGAGATGTACTTTTAGCGGGAGGTGAAGCTCTGGGTCTTAAGGTAGCTGATTTAATGAGTAAAGACCTTTATATGGCTAAAAAAGATACTTCTATACTTGAAATTACAAAAGTAATGGCAGATAAGGGTTATCAGAGAATTCCAGTTGCTGAGGATGGAAATCTGGTAGGGCTAATAACTCAAAGTTCCCTTATTCGTGCACTTGCGGGTATTGATTAATTTTAAAAATTTTTAAATTAAAGGATCGGGTATTTTAGCATCAGGTTTGTCTTTTAACCCACCGATTTTTTCAATTCTTCTTTTTAAAAAGCTTTCTCCAGCTTCTGTAACGCCGTAAATTGGTATAGAAGAACCTGCAGTGAAACTTTCTCTCTTTTCACCAACTTCTCTTACATATTTTGAAGCACAGCCAGTTATAACATCTGCATAATCAAATAATTCTTCGGCATCTTCTTTAGACATTTCAGTTACATGAGCGGCGAATAGGTAAATATTGACTCCATCATTCTCTTTTTCAATATCTCTAAGCTTTTTTGCATCTTCTGCAGATATAATTGAAACTGCTATCTTTTTATGTCCCATTCCAATAGCTTTCAACACCCCTTCAATTTGGTTAATCTCAGCAGTTTCAGGATTAAGAACGTTTTGAGGTCCAACTGCAACTATAATCTTTTCAATTGGTGAAGTGCTTAAAAATGCAGATATTCTACCCGCCATACCTTGAACAAACTCTGGATCCTCAAGAATTACTGTTCCGCATCCTTCACTTACAATAACCGCGCAATCAATTACGTGTTCATCAAGAAGAGTTCCTAAGGTTTCAGATACTCCGAATGATAAGAAATCTTGCATTTTAAGTTTTCTTTCAGAAGTACACATTCCAAAGTCTTTAATCCTAAATTCTATATTTTCTTTTATTGCTTCAGGAGTAATCTCTTTAATTCCCCTATATTTGTCAAAAAGAGGGCAGTAATTGATTTTTGGCTCTCCAACTTCTACAACTTTTCCATTCCTCACAACAACTCTTGTTTTTCCAAGTGCTTCGATTACATGTTCATCCATATTATCACCAGTAAAATTGATCAATTTATAATATGCAAAGATAATATTTAATTCTAGTTTAGCTATGAAATGTATATTATTAAACGTTTAATTCATAAATATGATAATATTTAACTCTAATCTAAACTATAATTGCAGAGTTTATAGAAGAATTATGAAAAGGTAAAAATTATAATTCTAGTTTAACTTAATTTAATGTATTATTTTAGATTTTATAATAACAATAACGGTGATTTAATGAGCTACAAAGGAGCTTCAAAAGAATTTTTAGATTCAGCAGGTATAACGATTGGTGACAGCGTTAAAATTACTAAAAATGATATTTACTATGAAGGAATGATTTTAGATAGAGCAGAAGATGCTGACGATTTACACGTAGTTTTAAAACTTACTAATGGCTACAATATTGGTTTAGATATTAGGGATGCAAAAATAGAACTCCTGAAGAAGGGTGAAAAACCAAGGATCGAATTAAAAGATTTTCAAGTTGAAATAGATCAAAATAAGCATGATATATCCATTATATCAACTGGTGGAACTGTTGCATCTATAATTGACTATAAAACAGGAGCAGTTCATCCTGCATTTACTGCAGATGACCTTTTAAGAGCAAATCCTGAGCTTCTAGAACATGCAAATATCAAAGGAAAAGCAATTTATAATATTTTAAGTGAAAATATGAAACCAGAATACTGGGTTGAAGCTGCAAATTCAGTTGCAGATGAAATAAATAATGGGGCTTATGGAGTTGTTGTTGCACATGGAACAGACACTATGCATTATACTTCAGCAGCTTTAAGTTTTATTTTAGATTCTCCAGTACCCATTGTCGTTACTGGTGCCCAAAGAAGTTCAGATAGGCCATCATCGGATGCATATTTAAATTTAATTAATTCTGTAACTGCAGCTAAATCAGACCTTGCTGAAGTTATGGTTTGTATGCACGGAACAGAGAATGACAATTTTGGTCTTCTCCATAGGGGAACAAAGGTTAGAAAGATGCACACATCTAGAAGAGACACTTTTAGGAGCATAAATACTTCTCCAATTGCTAGAGTTGAAAATGGAAATATAAATATTCTTGATAAAGATTTAGAATGCAAATCAAGAAGCGATGCTGAAGTAAGAATTAAAGATTCCATAGAACCAAATGTAGCATTTATTAAAAGTTATCCTGGAATTTCTGAAGAATTAATTAACTATCATATCGATAAAGGATATAAAGGAATTATTTTGGAGGGAACGGGTCTCGGGCATTGCCCTGAGGATGTTATTTCTCCGATAGAACGTGCAAGAGATGAAAATATCCCTGTAATTATGACTTCGCAGTGTCTTTATGGTGAGGTAAACATGCACGTTTATAGTACTGGAAGAAAGTTAATTTCTGCAGGGGTAATTTCTGCAGGAGATATGTTGCCTGAAACTGCATTTGTGAAACTAATATGGACTCTTGGACAAACAGACAATATAAATGAAGTTGAAAAAATCATGCAAACTAATATTGCAGGAGAAATTGAGGATAAAATTTCTCTAAAATACTTTTTAGTTTAAATTTATGGACTTATGGTGATTTAATGCACGATTATGAAAAAATTGGACTTAAAATGGGCCTTGAAGTACACCAACAATTAAATACTGCTCAAAAGCTTTTTTGTCCCTGTGAATGCAATTTAGTTGATAAAGAACCAGAATTTAAGGTCCTCAGAAGCCTAAGGCCTACTCAAAGTGAACTGGGAAAAATTGATAGGGCTGCATTTGAAGAAGCAAGAAGGAAATTAAATTTTATATATGAAGGTTACACTCACGAAACTTGTCTCGTTGAAGCTGACGAAGAGCCTCCTCATCCATTAAACCTTGAAGCTCTTGAAGTATCTCTCATACTAGCATCACTACTTAACATGCATGTTGTAGATGAGTTTCATGTCATGAGAAAACAGGTAATTGATGGTAGTAACACTGGAGGATTCCAGAGGACTGGACTTGTTGCAACTCAGGGAACTCTCGAAACTGAATATGGGGATGTTGTAATTGAAAATCTTTGTCTTGAAGAAGATGCTGCAAGAAGAATAGGGGAAGAAGAAGGTAAAGTTACCTTCAGACTGGACAGACTTGGAATTCCACTTGTTGAAATTACAACAGACCCTTCCATGAAACATCCAGAACAAGTTAAGGATGTAGCATACCAAATTGGGCAGATATTAAGAAGTACTAAGGTTAAACGAGGCTTAGGAACCATACGTCAGGATTTAAATATTTCAATCGCTGAAGGGGCAAGGGTTGAAATTAAAGGGGTTCAAGATCTTGATTTAATGCCTACAATGGTTAATAATGAAATTAGCAGGCAGATAAATCTCCTTAAAATAAAAAATGAGCTTTTAGCAAGATCAGCATCAGTTGATGATAAAATATATGATGTTGCTGAAGTTTTAAAGGATACGAGTTCTAAAATCATATCTATGGCTGAAAGTGTCTTTGCAATTAAACTAAAAGGCTTTAAAGGACTAATTGGAATGGAAATTCAACCTGGGCGAAGATTTGGAACAGAACTTGCAGGTTATGCTAAAAAAATGGGCGTATCTGGCCTTTTCCATACAGATGAACTTCCGGCTTATGGAATTATTGAAAGCGAAGTTGAAGCTTTAAATAAATTTTTAGATCTCAAAGAGAATGATGCGTTTATTTTAGTTGCAGATAAAACTGAACGGGCTCAAAATGCGTTACAGGAAGTTCAAAGAAGAGCAAAAATGGCTTTAAATGGTGTACCTGAAGAAACAAGGAAAGCGACACCTGAAGGAAATACTGAATATTTAAGACCACTTCCAACTGCAAGTAGAATGTATGTTGAAACCGATATTCCTGCAAAAAGCATAGACCATGACTTACTTGAAGATATTAAAGTTAATTTGCCAGAACTTCCTGAAGAGAAGAAATTAAGGATAATTAATGAGTATTCATTAAGTGAAGACCTTGCAACACAGCTTGTAAGGAATGATAAAGTAGACAGCTTTGAAAAGATTAAAGAAGCGTCCAATGCAGATTCTACAACACTTGCATCTGCTCTTGCATACACTTTAAAAGAATTAAGAAGAGATGGATGCGATATAGATAAATTAAATGACAATGTGATGCTTGAAACATTTAATCTATTAGGAGAAGGTGAAATCTCTAAAGATGCAATTACTCCGATTTTAGAAAATGTATGTAGGGACGATAATTCTCCGAAAAAAGCTGCAATAAATCTTAATTTAGTTATGCTGTCACCAGAAGATGTTGAAGAAATAATAAATAGAATTGTAGAGTCAAATAAAAAAATGGTCGTTGAACGAAAAATGGGTGCAATGGGACCTCTTATGGGAATGGCCATGAAAGAACTTAAAGGGAAAGCTGATGGTAAACTTGTAAATAAACTTTTGAAAGATAAAATACAGAATATAATAAGTTGATTAATGAACTTAATAATTTGAATATAAAGGATTCCTGAAAAGTTTGAAGTTTCATTTAATGAAATATTGATTTAATAGGGTTACTGGTGGTATAATGGATGAATATGATGTAATTATTATAGGTTCAGGCCCTGCAGGATTAACGGCAGGAATATATGCAGGAAGACAGGGTCTAAAAACATTAATCCTTGAAAAAGGACTAACAGGTGGTGCTGGACTTACAGTGCCTAATATGGAGAATTATCCGGGATTTGAAATAATTACAGGTAAACAGCTCATAGAATACACCAAAGCACAAGCATTAAAATATACGCAAATTAAAGAACTGGAAGAAGTAAACGGTGTAGAAATTAAAGGAAAAAATGAAATAATCGTATCATCTGTAAAAAACGAGTATAAAGCTAAAAAGTTAATAATAACTACTGGAACTACTCATAGAAAGTTAGGAGCTAAAGGAGAAGATGAATTCCTTGGAAGGGGAGTTTTCTATTGTGCAGTTTGCGATGGCCCTCTATTTGTAGGTAAAAAGATTGTAGTAGTGGGTGGGGGAAATACTGCTGCTCAGGGAGCTTTATTCCTTAATAGTATAGGTGCTTATGTGGCTATTGTTCACAGAAGAGGTGAATTAAGGGCAGAAACCTACTTAAAAGAAAAGTTAGATAAAGAGGAAATTCCAATAATGTGGGATACTGTTGTAGAAGAAATAAAAGGAGAAATGCTTCTAAACAGCGTTACACTACGTAATGTAAAAGATAATACAACGAATGAGTATGAAGTTGATGGTGTTTACATTGCAATTGGTGAAAGCCCTAATAATGAAATTGCAAAATCTCTTGGCGTTGAAATTGATAAACCCGGATTTATTATAACTGATAAAAGTCAAAGGACTAACGTTAAGGGAATTTATGCTGCAGGGGACATTTCAATTGGAGTTAATCAATGGGTAGTAGCGTGTGGAGAGGGTGCAGTTGCAGCGCTATCTGCATACGATGATCTACAAAAATAAAAATATAATTATTATTATGGTGAATTAAATGGAATGCGGAGATTACGGGCTTACAAGGAGCACAGAAAAGGATAATTTAAACTTAAACCCACTACAAAGGGGCGGAGTACTGCCATTAGAAGCAAGAGAAGCTTTAATGGAATATTCTGATGGTTACAGCGTATGTGATTACTGTGCAGGAAGGCTTGATCAAATACCAAATCCTTCAATTACTGGATTTTTAGATGATTTGGCCAAATTTTTAAATGTTGATCATGCAAGGACAACTCATGGAGCAAGAGAAAGTAAATTTGCAATAATGCATGCTTTATGCGAACCTGGAGACACTATAATTGTTGATGGAAATGCACATTATACAACACATGTAGCTGCTGAGCGAAATAAGCTTGAAATGATTGAAGTTCCAAATTCCATGAATCCTGAATACAAAATAACACCTGAAAAATATCGGGAAACTCTTGAAAATGCTATTGATAACGGAATAGATGTTAAATTGGCTTTACTTACTCATGTTGACGGTAATTACGGTAATCTTACTGATGCAAAAGAAATAGGAAAAGTTGCACACAATGCAGGAATTCCTATAATTTTGAACTGTGCTTATTCAATGGGAAGGCTTCCAATAGATGCTAAATCAATGAATATGGATTTTGTAGTTGGAAGTGGCCATAAAAGTATGGCGGCATCAGGTCCTATTGGTGTTCTTGGATTAAGCGATGAATATGCTGAAACTGTACTTAAATTATCTAAAAGGCATAAAGTTAAGGAACTTGAAATGCTTGGATGTACAAGTAGGGGTGCACCAATAGCAACATTGATGGCATCATTCCCTCATGTTATAGAGAGGGTCAATAATTGGGACAAAGAAGTAGAAAAAACTCGTGATTTTGTAAAGCAAATGGAAGAAATTGAAGGAATAACTCAAGTTGGAACTCGACCAAAAGATCATGATCTGACTAGATTTGAAACTCTAATTTTCGATAAAATTGCTGAAAAACACCCTCGAAGGGGTTTTTTCCTTTATGAAGAGCTTAAAAAGAGGAATATTGTTGGAATTAAACGTGGACAAACCAAATGGTTTAAATGCAGTACTTATGGATTCAGTCAGGAACAGGTTGATTACATTGCTGACTCTTTTAAAGAAATAGTAGATGAATATAGAGAATAATCATTTATCTTTTTAGATCTAAAGTAAAAAGTTACAAATCAATACTCAACCTAATCATATCTAGACATTCAATACCATTTTCTACTATTTTTTCGGGGCAACGAAGTTTAAAGAAGTCACGATCAATGCTAGTAATCCTAAAACCGCATTTTTGATATAATGCAATTTGGGAAATGCCACAATTTCCTGTGCTAACCTCTAGTATTTTTGCATTCGTTAATCTGGATTTATCTATGGCATCTAAAACCATTTTTTTTCCAATTCCTTGATTCTGGAACTCTTTTTTAACCGCAATATTTACAAGTTCCATTGTAAATGGTCTTGTTTTTAAAAGAACATAAACTCCAACTATAGTTTGGTCAATATATGCACCATAACATCTCCCTCGGTTAATATAATCCTCAACAGCATCTTTAGAAGAATCTGCTAAAAATAATAAATTATATACTAATTCAGTTTTAGTCTTTAATTCTTTAATGGATATTTTATTCAAATAATTACCTCCTGTGAATAAGTTTTTCTTTAATATATAAAAACATAAAATTAGAGAAATAAAGTCCCATTTTATCAGCAGGATTTCAATTAGGGCCTTATGTGGACTACATTAATGCATTTTTATTTTGTAGTTAATTAAAAAAGAGGACTAAGTTCCTAGGATGAACTCTTATATTATTGTCTTATAAAATGATTGTTTAATATCAAAAATAAAAAAAGTTGGTTTCTCAAAAAGAGAAACTATGTTAAAACATATTTAGTATTCCATCGGGTTTCATTTTTCCACAACCAGTAAGAAGCCCATTTGTTAACCCATTTGTATCTCCATTTGTATCTCCATTTTCCTCTGTATTTGTACAACTTTTTGTACCATTGTTTCATTTTAACATAAACCGTTTTGTATCTCCATTTCCCACGGTATTTGTACCATTTTTTATAGGATACCTTATACCACACTTGTCTGTCTGGAACTGGAACAACATAGCTGTAAGGTTCTGATTTGAATATTCTGTAATTTTCAGTATATATTGGTGAAGAATTGCCTGCTTCATCAATAGCTCTGAATTTTAATGTTTTAGAAGTACCTACATTAACTGGTCCTTGATATTTGTTGCTACTTGTTGTTGGGTCTGTTCCGTCTAATGTATAATAGATAGATGATATTTCACTTGCCGCTAAAACCACGTTTTGAGGAGCGTAATAATCTCCACCTACAGGAGTTGCAACTAATGTGGGAATTATTGTATCTATGATATAGTTTTCTGTATAAACTGAAGATGGATTTCCTGCATTATCTACTGCAAAGAACTTTAATATTGTGTTTATGCTTATTGTTATTGGGTTTGTGTATTTTGTGCTGCTAGTTGTTGGAGTTGAGTTATCTGTTGTGTAATAAATAATTGCGGCTTCGTTTGCAGCTAGAATTACATTTTGAGTGGTGTTATATAATCCACCAGCAGTAGTTGCGTTTACTGTTGGAGCTATTGTATCTGTAACTTTATTGTACCATTCATTTATGGTTAAGGTTTTAACTTCAGTTTGAGCTATATATTCTATAAATGCTCTAAAAGTAGATTCAGTAACATCTTCAATTAGTTCAGGATTACCTGTAACAATATTATGTAGTAGTATAATAGATGTTTCTTTTAGTGCTATTGTTTCATCAACAGTCCCTTTCCACTGAACTGTTGTAGTGTCGTTTCTGAAGAGTATAGTTGGAAGCTGTAAATAATCTAAGGATCCTCCATATGGAAGTAAATCACCATTAATAGAGATAGCTCCCCAAATAACTGTTCGTGCGGTTTTTATTCCTAATTCATTACATACTTGTAACACCGTAGCATTGTACCCACCATATGGATATGCAACGTGATATGCACCGTCTTCGAATCCATTATTTTTAAGCCAAGTTATGGCTGTTTGAAGTTCATTAGTTATTTGTTCTTTAGTTAATTCTGGTAGAAGAGGATGGTCCCATGAATGGTTTGCAATTATCCAGCCTGCATTATGTAGTTCAGTAAGTTGTTCTACGGTTAAATGTCCTGGAGATCCTATCCATGCAGGAACAATATATACTGTCCCTTTAATTCCGTGTTGTTGCATTATTGGGTATGCAACGGTATATACAGATTCATATGAATCATCAAAGGTTATAATTATCTCCGGATTTTTAGTCGTATTATTTGCTACAACTAAAGCATTACTGTCACCTGATGCTTGATTTAAGCTTGAACTATCAGTTGGTGCTATACTATTGGCAGAATTAGATCCATCATTAGTACTGGTTTCTTCTGGAGGCGTTGTTCCTGAAGATAAATCTGGTGTATCAGGCTCATTTGATGGCTGAGTGATTGATTCTTGGGTATTAGCATTATTTTGATCATTTATGTTTTGGATATTACTGTCAGTATCAGCCGCAGAAACTCCACTAATACATAAACCAAATGCTAAAATAAATAACAACAAACAAATAACTTGTTTATTTTTATGTCTCGATTTTGTAAATTTACTATAAACGACATGTTTTTTGATATATACACCTCCTAAATAACACTCTTTTTGAACAAATACTTAATTTAATTAAGTATTTGGTTCATTAAAGAGATTAGATTTTAAATGGGAATATTCCAGTAATTTAGTATTATATACTATAATGGAGTATTACCTCATTCATATTACTTATTATGTTAATACATAATAAGTAATTATTGGTTTTTAATAAAATAATAAACAATTTTTTTAAAGCTTAACATCTCATGTTATCTTGTAAAATTAAGAGAGGTTTATCTGATAAAGAGTGCAATATATGCTGATAAAAATCGTGAAAATTTAATAAGTTATATAAAAAAGTATGGTAAATCCTATCTATAATTAATAAAGCTATAAAACTCATAAATCCATTGTATAATGCTTTAATAAACTTAAAAGGTTAAATTTGGTGATAGAAGTTAATTACTTTCCAAAAGATCAGATAAATTTTGTAGTGAAATTAAACAAGTATGAATTACAAATTATAAATAAACAAATTAGGACTTTTACATGAAAGTTAAAGAAATTGAAGCAAAATCTATTTTATCGAAAACAAGGATTCCTATTGCAGATTATGTTATAAACCCTTATGTAGGTTGCATTCATTCTTGTGTATTCTGTTATGCACGGTTTATGAAAAGATTTACAGGGCATGGAGAAGAATGGGGAGAGTTTTTGGATGTTAAAATAAATGCTCCTGATTTAATTCCTAAAAAAGCTACTAAATATAAAGATAAATATATCTTTTTATCTTCAGTTACTGATCCTTATTTACCTCTTGAACGTAAATATCAGTTAACGCGTCAAATAATAGAGAAATTAATCCCATTGAAGCCAGCTTTAGGAATTCTTACAAAATCTGATTTAATTTTAAGAGATATTGACTTAATAAAACAATTTAAAACATCAGAAATTGGTTTTTCATTCTCAACACTGGATGAAAAAATAAGAAATGAAGTTGAACCAGCAGCATCCCCTGTTGAAAATAGAATCAATGCATTAAAAGAGATTCATGAGGTTGGAATTAAAACCTATGTCTTTATAAGCCCTATTTTACCTTTTTTAACTGATTGGAAAGATATAATTGAAAATACAAGAAATTACGCTGATTATTTTATGTTTGAGAATTTAAATGTGGCGGGGACTGTTTGGGGAGCTGTAAAGCGATTTTTAGGAGATAAGCATCCAGATTTAGTTCAAGAATATAAAGAAATTTATTCTAAAAATAGTATCTATTGGGATGTTGTTGAAGAAGAAATAATTCAATACTGTAAAAATGAAAGTTTAGAGTGGAAGATGTATTTTCACCACTAAAAATAAAAATAGGTTTTTATTATCCTATTTTAATTACAGGAAACTGTACTTCTGTAAGTAGCTTTTCAGGTTCTACTTCGTTAGGATTATTTAAATAAACCTCTGTAACAGGTCCAATTATATCATAACCATTTTCAACAGCATATTTAGCTAATCCCTCAATTACTGGACCAACCTGGTCATAAGGACCTTTATGCATGGTTGCAACAACAGTATGTTCTGGAATTATTTTGACCTGAACATTTCCTTCGTCTCGGGCATTACCTTCAAATGAAGCACCTATTTCATAAAAAAGTTGTTCGGGTGGTACATCGTCCGGACGGTTAAAATAAGCCCCGTAAATTGTTCCAGTCATATTAAGGTCCTTGTTCATAACCCATTCTACTACTTCACTTATAAGTTCTGGAATCTTATCATAAGGGCCTCTATATCTTATAAAAGCAACTTGTGTATCTTGTAACCTTTTTTCTTTTACTTCCATAATAAATCCTCCAATTAAACTTTTGTTGGTACTGATTTAATTATTTTTGGAATATTTTAATAAAATTTAATTAATAAACAATTAAATTTCTGTATTTTTAAGTTTAATGGCAAGTCTTGACCTTTCAAGTGCGACACCAAGTTGTAAACCTATTGAACTTAGATTTTCAAGGCTAATTTCGTTGTATGCTTTTATTTGATTGCTTCCCATATTTAAAAGGCCAATGATATCTTCACCATTTTTTATGGGCAATATTAAAAGGGTTTTAATGCCATTTGATTTAATAGCTGGTTCAAGGAACTCATATTCTTCTACTTCTGGCGTTATGTAGAATATATTCTCTTTTTCAAGTGTTTTAGTAAAGAGATCCTTGAATCTTCCTTCTATACACATGTTTTTAAGACTTTCTGGCAGATTTTTTTGTACTCTAAGCGATAGTTCTTCATCTTCATCACTTAGATAAATACAGCCCATATCGAATCCAAGAGAGTTTATAACTGCAGATACTGCTCTTTCAAGCATTTCCTCTTCAACTTCAGATGAGTTAATTACGCTGGAGACTTTATTCATGGCAATTAAAGTATTTGCAAACTCTTCCCGCTCATGGGTTAGCCTCTGTATTTTTAGATAGCTTGATAGTTCATCCGCAGCTATTTCAACATTTTCAACACTGACAGAACTAACAGAATCCCTGGTAGTTAATAATAATATGGCCCCTCTTGCTTTTTCTTCTTCTATAAGTGGTATAGAAATAGCCATAGATAATGAATTATCATTTAAATTAGATTTAATTGCTTCAAGAGAATAATCACCGGCTTTAGTAGTTATTGTTTCCATTGAATCCATGCTTTTTTCTATAAATGCGCTGATATAATCGGGTATATTATTGTCTGTTATTGAAGATATTCCATATGTTTTGTAGGCCGAATAAAATCTTTTTCCATCTTTTAAGAATATATCAAAGTATTTATACGGAATGAAAGTATTTATAATGTCTTTTATTTCATTTATTACATTTTCTTCATTTTCTGAAGAATCTGCTACTTGAAATATTGATAAGAGCGTTTCCAAGTCACGTTTTGTTCTTTTAGAGCTTGAAATTTCCTTTCCAATAAAGGACATACCGATAATATTATTCTTTTTATCTATTATTGGCTGCATTGATATATGATATGGTCGGAATACTCCATTTTTTTCCATCAAATCTATTTCTATAGATAAACTGTTTTTAGATTTTAATGATTGCACAGCATTTTCAATTAATTGCTGTTGTTTGTTATCAAGTATATCTTTAAGGTTATAGGAATCCCTAAAAAAAGTTTCAAATGTACTATTGGTTGTTATTATGTTCATTTGAGTATCAATAGTAAATATAATGGTATCTGCTTTATCAATTAACTCTTTAAGCATTATTTGTTCTGAAATTAAACAATGAAGCTTAGATACTGAGGATACCAGTTCATCTGAATCTTCAAGTGTTTCTTTACTTTCAACTATTATATCTCCTGCAATGCCTTTATCTTGACTTAAATACCATAATTTACTTCTTCCAACAAATTTATAGCTTAAAATGCCTTTTGCATGTAGTATATCTAAATATTTAAGCACAGTTGCCCTGCTTCTGCCCGTACCCCTGGTTATTTTATCCAGCATGCATTCTTCGGGTGGATGAGATTTTATATATGATACTATCAGCCGTTCAGTATTGGATAATTCTTCCATGTTATCAACTCAAACTTATACTATATAGTATAAAACATCAACCTTATAAATATTATCATTTAATCTTTTATTTTTGTTTATTCTACATATTTTATTGTATTTGGGTAAAGTTTAAATACTATTAGTTATACTATAAGGTATAGTTATACTATAAAGTATATTATTATCATTTAACTGGAGGATCCAAAATGAGCTATGGAGATTTAGTAAAAGAATTAAATGAACTTATCGGACTAAAAGGTAGTCCAGTAGCAGTAAAACTTGTTAAAAATGCTGAAGAAATACCAGAGGATTATGAAAAAGTAGGGGAAAAGAAAAGACATTGTGAATTTGTTCAGGATGCAAGGTTAAAGGGAAATAAAGGTTATGCAACTTCTGAGGAACATCTATGTAAGGGCGGAGCAGGAGTTATGGGAATTGAAGCTCTTCCAGAAAATGTTGCATCAGGAGGAATGTACTATAAACTCGGAAACTTCGAAACCTCTGAAGGTGCACGAGATACAGTAAATGCAATACCTAAAGTTGAAGAAAAATATTATGCATCTCTTTATGCGCCTTTAGAATGTGCAGAATTTGATCCCGATGTTATAGTTTTAATTCTTACTCCTAAACAGGCGCTAAAAGTTTCTCAAGCTTATTTACGTAAAAAAGGCGGTAGAATTTCCAACGATTATTCTGGAATACAATCAGTATGTGCAGATGCAGTTGCAGCTGTAAAAGAGAGGGGAATTCCAAATATGACTCTTGGATGTAATGGGTCACGTAAATTTGCAGAAATAGCTGATGAAGAAGTTATAATTGGATTACCTCCAGAAAAGCTTGAAGATATAGTAGAAGCGTTAAAAATATTCAAAGAAAAATGGGGATAGAATGAAAAAAGTGAAAGCTATAGGTATTAAATCTCCTAACACTTCAATAATGGCGGATAACATCCTGAAGAATGGATCAGAAGATGGATTAATAATAACAGTAAGTGAAGGTTCAGAAAATGGCCTTGAAGACGTGGCTATAAAGCATGGACTTAAATTTGAAACAGAGAAGTCTGGAAAAAATATAGTGGTTAGAATGAGCATTAAAGAGATGGAAGAACTCGATGTCACCGGAGAAACATGCCCCGGTCCGATTATTATCGTTGGGGATAAACTGGGATCTATGAAAATAGGAGAACGATTAAAAGTTAAAAATAAAAGTGTAGAGTCCATTGAAGATATAGCAGTTTCAATTGCTGAAATTGGCGGTAAAGTTGTTGAAAAGGGTACCGAAGGAGATAAAAACTATATAATTATAGAAAAATCTGAAAAAGCAGTATCTGGATCTATTGATGCAGTTAAACGTGAAAAAGTTCTCGTTGTTCAAAGTAGTGGGATAGGGAATGCTGAAAGGGCTTATGCGACATTTATATTCTCAAAAGCTGCTATGAGTATGCGAAAAGAAGTAACTATCTTTTTATTAATGGATGGGGCCAGCATTGCAAGAAAAGGAAATGCAGGCACAGTAAAACACCCTGCATTTGATAGATTGGATAAATTGATGACTGAAGTTATTGAGGAAGGAGCTAAAGTCTATGTATGTGAGTTAAGTGCAGAATTTAGAGGCATAAAACCTGAAAATCTTGTTGAAGGAACTAAAATTGCGGGGGCAGCCACATATATAACTTTTTTAAGTGATCCTACTTATGCGGTGGTAAATTTCTGAAAACGGAGGTAAAAACATGGAAGTTACATACAACATAATACTACTTGCAATATTATTTAGTAGCATGGTAAGTGGTTTTATTACATTCAGGATGCATGGAATGCGTTTGGCACCTAACTTTGTCATGATTATTTTAGCGCTTATATTAACTCTTGTAAGCATTATTATAGCAAATAGCGGGATATTATATGCAGCTGCATTGTTCCAGATTCTTGCAGCAGTGACTGCATTTACTCAAACATGGCATATGCTTAAATATAATTTCCAAACTGCGCCAGCATATGCTCCGCATTTAACGCTTATGGCCATGCTTCCTGTGCTGGCCATTGCATCAATACTTTAAGCATTTCCTTTTTTATTTTTAATAATTAATTAAGTTACTAACTCTTTTTAACTGGAAATCTTACTTCAGTAAGTAGTTCATCTTCATCTACTTCCATTGGATTATTCAGGTAGATTTCTGTGACTGGTCCTACTATACTATAGTCATTTTTAATTGTATATTCAATTAATGCTTGATAAATCTTTGCAGCTTGCCCATAAGGGCCTTTATACACAGTAGAAACTGCTTGATGGGCAGGAATACTTTTAATTTTTACTCTACCTTCTCCATCACCATCTCCAGTAAATGCAATTCCAATTTCATATTGTAATTTATCAGTTGATACATCCATGGGACTATTAAAGTAAGTCCCGTAAGGAGGTTCTATAATATCCAATTCTTCTTTCACAACATAGCCAACAACTTCACCAAAAAGTTCGGGTAGTTGTTCATAGGATCCTGTTGCAGATACATGAGCTACTTTCTTCTCTTCTATATTTTTTATTTCTATTTCCATAATAACACTTCCAGATGCAGGTTAAATAATGTTCAATATGTGTTTTTGTCCTACTTCTTAAAATATGATCAATATATTAGTATATTTTTATGTAAGAGCGTATGAAAACTAATAGGTCATAGAACAAGAAAATAAAAGCTAATAGAAAATAATATTTGTATTGAAATTAATAATAATATTTAACTCATTTTTATGGGGAGATTATTAATAAACTTTTAAGAGGGTGAAAAATGGTAAATATGAATGATTGGATTATAGAATGTGAAAATTGCGGAAGAAATTATGATATTCCGGAAGAGATTCCTTCGAATTTTGATATAATGGATAACCGTGAACAGTTAATACTAAAAGCTTCACCTAAATGTCCATTTTGCCATTCAATAAATAGCAGTATTCCAAGATGGAAATAATACTAAATAATTTCTTAAAAGTTAATAAATAGAATAGTTTAATCTACTATTCTTACTTCCTGTACTGATGGCTTTGCAATAGCTCTACCGATTATAATAGTTGCAATCACTGCAATTATGGTAATTAGAATTGCATAAATAAGTAATCCAGTTAAGCCATCACCTTTTGGGAAAAATTGCAATATTATTGCTTTTATAGCTTCATTCCATGCTAGTGCGGCAATTAATCCAAAAGCAGTTGTCATTAATGTTGCTATGGTGGTTAATACTTGGTTTTTAACGTCTCCCACATTTCCTTTAACACTTCTCATTTGATATCCCTCCTTAAATAAGAATTGGTAATATATTATTATATCACTAAATATGTTTTTTACTTAAAATATGAATTCACTAGATTTTGGGATAATTTTAATTATGGAATCAATAAAAATAATAGAATTAAATTAATGATTGGAATATGCCCTTTTTTATAATTATTCGATGGCTTAAAACCTTTGAAATAATTAAATAATAAATTTAAGCAAAAATAATGTAATTTACTCAATTATTAATTTTTATCTTCCTTATTAGAATTGGTAAATAAATCAATTTCTTCATCTAAAAGTGAGGGTCCGCCCTGTTTTTCATGCCGAATTAAAAGCCATAAACCAAATGTTGCACCTATAAGCGCACCTATTATGTCCAATATAAGATCAGTCATTGTGTCTGTAAAAGGGTCTAATATAGGAGATCCTTGGGTCAAAACTCCCTGAGATATATAAAAATTTGTTGCAGGTCCTATAAACTGATCATATGCATATTCTGATACTTCTATAATGGTTCCGAGTCCAATTGTAATTAAAACTATAATTCCCCAAGATAGGATATAACTGGCTTTAAATTTATTGAATCGATAGCCAATATAGACAAGGAGCATGCCTATAAATGAGCTTATTGTAGGAATCAGAGTATGCTGGAACTTATCATAATATTCAAATAGCGCATAGAAGTGCAGTGAATTAGCAACTACGTATTCTAAGGTTACTATTAAAAGAAAGAGAATCTCAAGCTCTAGAGGAATAAAAATATGTTTTTTGGTTAAAATGGATGGCAGTAAAATAAATGCTACTGCAATAAGTATCATTAGTCCATAAACTGGAAAACCTGTGATAATTTCGTAAATTCCAAATGATATAAGGAATATTCTTAAACTCCAAGCGAAAATGATACTTGTTCTGTGACTTTTAAATAAAGAACTTTCCATTTCAAACATTTATTTTCACCTTAACTTGGAATTACTGTTATATGACTTATAGTATGCTGTTTAATTTATATACTACACTAAAAAGAAATAGACTTTATTTCAATTAATAGCTTATTCAGGCAGGTCCTGGGGAAGCATCAGTATTTAAAACTATGGCGCTATCTGCTGAGTTTTTGAGTGCTATACTGAAGCCGGGTTCAGCACCAATAACTAGAGTTTCTTTACCGTTTTCTTTAGCGATGTTTATTAAAGGTAAAAAGTCTGCATTACGTGTCATTAATGCAACAACATCAATATTAGGATTATAAATCATTTCAAAAGCTTCAACCGCCAGTTGAACATCAACATCGCCAGCTACTATTATTGGGGAAAATCCCTGGTTTACAACCGCTTCAATCAATTTATCTGAGGCATACTGATTCATTAAAACCTTTGCTACTTTCAGTTTCCCGGTTTCGTGTACTATGTCTTTTATTATTTCTAAATCTAGATGGAATTCATTCCGGAGCATATTGGGTCCATCGATTAGTAATCCCACATTTTTGTCTCCAGATTTTCGTTTTAAGGGTATGTATTCCTTAAACGAAGACAATTTTTCTAAATTACGCACGTTTTCACTCCTTTAGTTTTAAATAATTTAAAGATCATTATTGGGCATATTAAATGTTCATAATTTTTTTATATTCAATATATATTTGTATAAAGTTTATTAAATAGATATGCCAAAATTCTTTCCAAATTAATATAAGTTTTAATGTCATTTAAAAATAGGAGAACGTTTAAAAATAGGGCTACATTAGATTTATACTTCTTAATCTTTATTTTTTCAAATAATCAGGTAATAAGATCATTACCATTTATTCCAACTATGGAATATTCAGTATCTTTTAAAAGGAATAAATCTGAAAGCTGGGCTGTAATATTATATATTTTTAATTTTATGACTTTAGGTGGTCATAGTTCTCTATTAATATCAAATACTAAAGATAAATTAAATATTTATTTAGGAACAATTTAATATTGTCTTTTTAGTTTGATATGGTCGATTAAATGAAAACAGAAGTTACAGAAATGGACTGGAAAAGGACTATCCTTTATTTAGCAATTTATATTGGTGCTATTGTATTAGGTGCTATCTTATTGCTTCAAAATTATGTATATGTCTGGATTATAGTTGTAGTGTTTGGAATGATAGTCCTGGTCCGCTGGCATTCGAAAACAACTGTTTATAGATGTACTAATTGTGGAAATGAGTTTCAAATTTCAATTATCCCTGATTTTATAAGTCCTCATGGTGTGGGTAAAGATGAGGAGGGTAAAACATATGGTTGGAAATACTTAAAATGTCCAGCATGTGGAAAAAGAATGAAAGCAGTAATTTTTAAGATGAAATAAGTAGTTAGATCAAGTTTTTTATTTTAATAATTTGATGATTAGAAAGTTTTATATACTAAACTGACTAATCAGTCTATAGTGAAATAATTTTAGGATATTAAAATGAATGAAAAAAAACAGAAAATACTGGATGCATCTCTAAAACTTTTTGTTGAGAAGGGATTTCATGGAACATCTACTGCAGAAATTGCTAAAACTGCAGGGGTAGCTACAGGAACGCTTTTCCACTATTTTAAAACTAAAGAAGAACTTATTGACAATCTTTACATTTACACTAAAGAAAGTATATTAAAAGAAGTTGATGAGGACTATGACAATAAAAAAACATTTAAAGAAAATGTTAAATCACTTTGGCTAAAATTTATCTGTTTTGGAATAAAAAACCCTTATAAATTCAATTTTATACTTACCTTTCACTGTTCTCCATATATCACAGCGTTTACTAAAGAAAGAATTGAAAATAAGTTTATTGAACTCCTTGATGTGTATAAAAAAGGCATTATGGGGCAAGAAATTAAGGAATTATATGACGAACTTCTTATTGACTATTTCTGGGGTAATATATTCAATACCATAATGCATTTTGAAAAATATCCAGAAAAAATGAATGAAAATAATGTAGATATTTCATTTGAACTTTTCTGGAATGGTATATCAAAATAAATATTTTTTTGGCAAACAATTCGACTGACAGGTCAATCTAATGAGGTAAAATAATGCAATATAGAATAGAAAAAAATGCCGATGAAATTTCGGCACTAGGATTTGGTGCAATGAGATTACCCACAAAAAGGGGTAGAATTGATAAAGAAAAAGCGAAAGAACTGATCTATTATGCTATAGATCATGGAGTAAACTTTATCGATACTGCATTTCCTTATCATGGTGGGGCAAGTGAATCATTTTTAGGAGAAATTCTCAAAGGGAAATACAGGAAAAAAGTAAAGCTATGTACTAAAATGCCTTCATGGTCAGTAAAAAAATATGAAGATATGGAAAAATACCTGAACGTACAGCTTGAAAAGCTTCAGACCAATTATATTGATTATTATCTTATTCACAGCCTTGGAAAAGGTAGTTTTGAAAAGCTTCAAGAAATTGGAATACTGGAGTTTTTAGAAGATGCTAAGAAAAAAGGGAAAATAAAAAACATTGGATTTTCTTTCCATGATAATGGAGAAAATTTTAAAGGAATTGTAGATGCCTATGATTGGGATGCCTGTTTAATCCAGTACAATTATTTGGATGAGAAAAATCAGGCAGGTACTGAGGGGGTTAAATATGCATACTCTAAGGATATTACTGTATTTATCATGGAACCTTTAAAGGGAGGTATTCTTGCAGGGGAAATTCCTGAAGAAGCACAAAAAGTGTGGGATAAAGCAAAAATTAAAAGAAGTGCAGCAGATTGGGCTTTAAGATGGGTTTTAAATCATCCGGAAGTTACGTGTGTTGTTTCTGGAATGGGAGATTTAGATCAACTTAAAGAGAATTTAACTGTTGCAGAAAAAACTCTTCCTAATTCACTAACTGCAGATGAAATGGAACTTTATGAAGAAGTTAAAGAAGTTTATAGAGATCTCATGAAAATTGAATGTAGTACTTGTGGCTACTGTATGCCATGTCCACAGGGTGTGGATATTCCAACTTGTTTTGAAATATATAACCATAAACACATGTTTAAAACAAGAGGTAGCTCTTTTACATACTTAACACGTTTAGGTGGGGTTATGAGTGGTAATGAAGCTAATGCAGGTCTCTGCAACGGCTGTGGTAAATGTGTAATGGCATGTCCGCAGAAACTGGAAATTCCTGAGCTTTTAGGTGATGTTTCCACGGAACTTGAGGGAAGAGGATTCAAATTTAAGGTAAAGGTGGTAGAAATAGTAATTGTTCCTTTAATGGATGCTGTCTTATCTTTAAATAACCGATTGTCCAGAAAATCTAGTACTAAATAACATCATAATAGAAAAAGATTCTTTAGATATTACTAAATAAAATAATAACTAAATAATTATATGGTGATTTTTTTGACAAGCGTGATTAAGCGAAAAGGCTCAGTTGAGCCATATAATCCGAATAAAATTAAAGGTTCACTTCAAAAAGCAACAATTGACGCTGGTTACAGTGTTGAAGAGAAAAAAGACATATTAGATGAAGTATTAACTAATATTAATAAAGATATAGGTCACAAAGGTGAAATTAAAAGCGAAAATATCAGAAAATGTCTTTTAAGTGAGCTGGATAAATGCGAGCCATATATAGCTAAATCAGTACGTAGATTTGATGAAAGATATAAATTTCGCTAGTTTAATCATTTTTTATTTATTTTAAATTTTCATTATTGTATGTTAATAACGGATAGAATAGCTACAAGTATCATTTTAAATACTATAATTAAAGCCATAGATAATGTAGTGTCATTATATTTATAAAATATAGACAGTATAGCTCCAAAACCTGTAATACCATAAACAGTAGCTACTTCAATCCAGTAAGGTTTATTTGAAAGTTTCAAGGTTTTTTCTTCATTGACAGAGTCATATTTAGAAAGATATAAAGCAAATATCTGGAAGAAAATATATAAAACTAAGAACCATCCGAAGAAATTGGAAATGGGAACACTGAAATAAGCTCCGAATATGTCCAGACCCAAGGCCCTGTAAAGTGGAAGAAATAGGATCAACTGATAAATACCACATTACTATTATAAATGCAGCTATAAACGGCAATATAAATACGTGTTTTCTTTTTAGCTTCCTGCGGTACTGACCGGTTAGCACATGTGATAACATCTATGATAAATATCCTATTGAAAAATAGGCAAATATTATTATAAGCGGCACTGTTAAAAACCCTAAAGATAATGAATAATGATAAAAACCAAAAGGGAAGCCTTTAGCAATGCTTAAGTTTTCAAAAAAGAAACTTACTGTCCATGTAATTAAGAAGAATATAGCAATATTTTTCTTGCATAACGTTCTGTTCCATGGAAAACTGTAATAATAAATAGAAGAGCAGTAATTAAGAATGAATCTATAGCAAGTAGATTAGGGTTTTGGTAAGTAAAAATCAAGAGAATATTCACTATTAAAAAACAGCAATTAAATACCATATAATCTTATTAAAATTCTTCGAATGATTTGTAGTATTCGACATGGAAAATCCTTTGATAGTTTATAGTATTCATCAATAAATGTATTAATTATATAAAATATTTTTGGCCTTAAAAGTAAAGTACACTAACTTTAAGAGAATAAAATAAAAGATGCTAAAAATCTATTTTAGATTCTTTTATAAGTTCAATAAATTTATCCATATTTCTTATGTTGAATATAAATTTTGGAAGGGTGTTTTTAGGCTTAATTGGCATTAAACAGCAGGCCGCAGATTCTTTTTGAAAAATTTCAAAAACATTTTCAAACCAGTCTGCATCTTCTTCTCTTTCAAATGTAATTTCCATAAGGCTTGAATGCTCTGTTATGGAGCATCTTTTATCTTGAAGTACATTTTTAAGCTCTTCTAGTTTTGCATTGGATTCCATAATTTCAACACTAAAACTTATAACTTATAATTAAGTTAATTTTTCACTATTTAATAATTTTTTCTTTTCTATATGTCCGCATTTAGTGCATTTTTTAATTTCCCATGTTTCATGGTACATTTTAGGGTCATCTGGTGAACCTAAATTCCTGTCTATCCCACTTTTAATTTTTTCTAATTCGCCACCACAAACTGAACATTCACCATCTATTGGAAGCTCTCCAACCATATTATTACCTCCTAATTCAATTATATATTTGTTAGAGGTAGTATTAATATTTCTCCTTAAATTATGGATTATGCGTGCTTACTGATTAATAAAGGCCAATAAAAATAATTTCCGCAGCTATCAACTATAAAAATAGTATATATCTAAACTTAATCCTCATTTTTTAAATTTCTATATTTATTATATCCATAGAACCATCTTATTGACCACAGAAGATGGAATGCCGAATACCATAAAATTCCAAGGAAATAATAAGAAATTAGACCCATAATAATGTTTAATACTGCTACAAGGAGAAATATAATGGGATTTTTCTTAAAGAACGTAAAAGCTCCAATAAATGTCTGAATACCTGATGAATAAATTAATTGGGGAGGAATACCCAGAATAAACCATAATAAAAAGGCAAAAAAGCCAAAAATTAGCCTAACTATAGCGCGAGGCTTTGATATTTGCTTATTCATTTCTTCCAATAATTCCTTTTCATCAGAACCATTTTTGCTATTATCTACCATAATTATTCCTTTATTTTTAATTAGTTACCAGTATCCATCTGTAAACCTGATTCTAACCCAATCTTTTCCTCTACTTGTAAGATAGCCTCCAAGTGCGATAATATAGAAGAGGGAAGGATAAGCAATGAACCGTTCAGTGCCCCCAATACCAAGAAATGCTATTAATAGATTGGAAGCTCCAGTACCCAAAATAATTAGTGATAAAAGTGTTAAGAGAGATACTAAGCCTAATATCATAGATAGTATAACCATGGGAATGTTAAGACCTAAACGGTAACTAAATATAGTTGCTAAGCTTCCAAAGAGGAATGTCAATATTGAAAAGAATATATGGGGATTTCCAGTATATGTGGGGAATAATCCAACTCCAATAGTGCCTACAGCAGAAATAGCAAGACATGATGAGAAAAGACGGCAACCTCCACTTTTAAGAATTAAATAAACTGCGGATAAGCTTAAAATCCCAAGTAAAATAACGCTAATGTTAAAGATGATTGCAGAGGGTTCTATAATAGGTATTGAACCTCCAAGATGACTTAATGTGTCTCTTCTAACACTGTATCCGGGAAACAGTGCTTCAGCTAGATTTACAGCAAGGAGGAATTGTACAGCACCTATTAACAATATAATCCCTGCTACTTTATAATATTCTTTTTCAGGCTTGAATATACTTCCCCTTTGAAATTTCATAAATTCTCCTAAACAAGTTATTAGTATATATATTAAATTTAATATTATTACATTTTACTTCTAAAAATCGATTTTAAATTATTAATAAGAAATGGATTGATTTATGATAGTTCCATTAGGCATATCTTCCCTAAATTTATAGTTTAACTGTAAACTTTTTGAACCTATCCAGAATAAAATAAAGCCTATTAACCATGCAATTGTTAATAAATTCCTCCTCCATGGAATAGAAACTATGGAAGTTTTAACTGACATTATAGAGCTAACCATCATCAAATTAGTTCCAAAAATAAGTGTTTTATAAAACATATATTTCTCCTATTCATGATATCAGTATTTTTCCATATTCAATTTATTTCAAAGACTCTAAATATTTTTCTAGAGTAATATTGGGAATTATCTTAAAAGATACTGTCCCGGGTACTGCCCTTCTGCCCATAAATCTATAAGCAAATGATTTTGAATATTTTTTAGCATATTCTTCATTTTTCCACTGGTAAATTCCCTGAAAATAGTTATTTTTATAATTTAATGTCCATACTTTGGCCTCGAAACCGGGAAGTCCAATGAAAAAGGGTACTGGTAACCATGAGAACCTAATGTTGTTTTCAGGTGTCATACCTGAAAGTAGGAATCTCACCTTGAACACTGCAGGACTATGTGATTTCTTATCAATTACTGCCTCTCTAAAAATAGTGAATTCCTGCCCATCTTCCATTATAATATTTTTACCTATCTTTTCTTTAGGAAAATGAACGTTTCTTCTTAAAAAGAGGTTTATACTGTTTAAAAGTGAGTAGAATGGATTGAATGACATTTTATTTTTCCTTAATTTGATAAAATTAATCTTAAAATTGAATTATTTAAATATTATTGGTATTTTAATTAAATTATTTGTACTTTATATATTCTGTTTCCAGTAATTTACGGCTAATTTCACGCCCATGTCCTGTTAAAAATATCTTACAATCAGTTTCAAGCAATTTTTCCAGCTTTCAACCATAATATCTTGATTATCTGCAAAAGGAGGATATGCGAAATTTGGAAAAACTCCGAATGCAGTATCTCCTATAATTGCCACTTCCTTATCAACAATAACACTTATAGAACCTCTTGAATGTCCGGGAGTATGTATAATGTAAGCATGAAATCCTGATTGACTTAAATCAAGATTTTTATCAATAATAATATCCGGATATGCAGGTTCATATTTATAATGCTTCTGCAATCGCTCAAAAATTCGTAGAATTTTCGGTGTTTGCAAATTGAAAATTTGCAACCGTAAAAAACGAAGTTTTTTACATGCCCCGAAAATCGTAGATTTTCGATGGCTCTTTCCAAGTAAATTTACTCCAAACCGAGTTATAGGATTAGTTCCTTGAGGTAAAGTGTTATCACCACACTTTAAATTATCTGCTTCACTTTCATGGCAGATTATCTTACAGTTATATTTGTTTTTAAGCTCTGCAGCATTTTCAGCGTGGTCAAAATGAGTATGAGTTAATATTAAGTAAGAAAGTTTATTTACATCTAGAATGTCTTCAAGTTTGGTTGTAAGTTTTTTCCATGAGCCCTTACGACCAGTATCAACTAGAAGATAGTTATTTTTGCACTTAACCAAAAAAGAATTACTTCTTCCTTTTAAAACTTGATAAACAGTACTATCCTCTGTTTTCCACGTTTTCATATTATTTGAATATGTATTTTTTCTAATTAATCTATTTCTAGAACTTCCGCACAATTTATATATAAATAAAAAGTTAAATAGACATACACTTCAAGTGTAAGATATATCACAATAAGTGAAATGGAGGACTTCACAATTCAGTTTGACTATACTATAATTCTAGCATTAATTAGTTTATTAGCCGTTTCTGGAGTTATTATCTTAATAAAGGTAATTTACAGGCATGATCCTCATAAACATGAGCAGTATGGAGATGAAATTGTCCTTTTCCATAGGGAAGAGAGATATAGGAAGAGAGTTTTTATATTTCATCTAATTGAAGACATGAATCATTTAAAGAATAAAGGAGAAATAGAAGGTGAATTAGAACTAAAGGTAATTGCTGGAGAATTCAGCGAAAATGCCCAAGAAATAGTTAGACACGCTATTAATCATCAATTCAAGCATATAATAATAATGGTAGGCCCTAAAGTATTTTGTGAGGATAGAACAGAAATTTATACTCTTCTTGATAAGCATGAGGGAGTTAAATATTTAGTTTTGCCACAAAGACCTAGCAAGCATTTTATGATCTTCAATAAGAGCCATATGTATATAGAAAAGCCGCATCGGCACAATGAAGGTCGCGGATCAGTAGCAATTAAAAAATGTAACCTTGAGTTATTAGAAGTTTATGATAATGCATTTAATAAGTTTTTAAAATATGCAAAACCTCTAACTAAAGAAGAGGTATTAAATCAGGAATGTTATAGGGAATAAGAGGTGAAAAAGAATGGATATTACTCATTTAATTCCAGAATTTCTTGTTTTTAGTTTAGCTGGAGCTTCGCTATCTATAGCAGCTTACTCTGCATTTAGAGACAATAATGATGATAAAAAATTACTTCTTATCATTGCCAGTTGCTTTAGTTTTGCATTTTTCGTGATTTTTATCATGGCATTCATAACACTGGAAGACATGACTACTTTCCCTTATATTTTAGCTTTAGTGTTTTACATCTTAATTTCTATGGCAATGCTGTCTATTATAGGATTCGTTATTCATAGATTGCGAATAGATCAGAGATCGAGGGATGATGAACTGGATTCAGCAATAGAAATAATAGAAACCAGCAAAGACGGTCTGGATAGCTCAATATCTCTTATGGGTTCTCAAAAGAGATAAAGTTAAGGTTATAATTGATTTAACATATTATTTTATTTTTATAGGATTAATTGAAAATTAATTTAAATAAGAATAAGTGGTTAAAAATGAGTTGTTGGAAAATAGCATTAATCTTTCTGGAATAACATTATTATTCCAACAATTAAAAGCCATAAACCTATTAGTATTCCTAAAAATAGAGGATTTGCTAAAAATATTGCTACTATAAGATAAATAACACCTAAAACTATATTGATTACTCCTAACCATATAGTTCCGCCAGCTTTATTTATGAAATCAAATATACCTGCTATTACCAGGAATATACCTGCAATAAATACAAATAACGCAGCTACGAAGCTGAATAATGCGGGGTTGAAGATAAATCCAATCCCAAGAATCAGGGCAAGTATTCCTAAAATCACATCCACAATGCTCATAATTGAGTTTTTACCTATGACGGATATTCCTGTTATTAGTAGTCCTATACCCAAAAATAGCACTGAAACACCAGTTATAACGCTAAGGGGAATTACTCCTAAAAGTGGGAATGTCAGAACAATTAGTCCGAGAATTATAAAAACTAATGCGCTTATTATTCTCTGCATATTAACCACCTCAAATTTTTTAATCTTTTTTCAAAAAAAAGATTTATTTTTTTCTTCAACCTTAAAAATTCCTCAAAAATCTCGATTTTTGGAACACAAACATTCATGTTTGTAAGCTTTGATTTCGGAACGCAACTCGAAGCTGGAGAAAAATACTTAGCATTTTTCTACATATCGAAAATTTTCAATTTTCGAAAGAGTTGCTATGTTTTTGCAGCGTCAAAATCTTCTATTTTGACAGTTTTTCTCAATCTCTCTTTTTTTATTTCCAACAACTCTTAATGCAAATATAATTAGTATTTATTAATAATAGTTATTATATTTTTCCTAAATTTGTAAAATTCAAAGAAATAAGTTATATTAATAGAAAATAACTTAATTTTCAGTTAAATTTTTAAAAAGAATATCTCTTATTTTAGTGATTTAAAATTCACAATAGGTTTTTTAAGTAAATCAGAGATTAAAGCATGAATAAAACAAAAAGGTATTAAAAATGAGCTTAAAATCATACTTATCTCATATATCAAACTGCTTCTTTCATCAGGATTACCTCTAATGCGGTTAAGAAAAGAACTCCATGCAATGCCATAAGCATTTCCAATCATAATAGTACGAATTGAGCCAAGAATACCTTTTGCTTTTGATATTCCATAGATTTCTACAATACGTTCCCATGATTCATTAGTAGGGTTTCCCCGAGTATCTGCATAATGTTGTGCAAACATTATTCCTTCAACTTCATCATCAGGAACGTCATCTATAATCCCTGCAAGCATATTGCGAATTTCATTATTGCTCATTCCACTTTCCAGGGCTTTTTTGGTATGGGCATAAGAACATATCTCACATTTATTTACTTCAGTTACTGCAAGCATGATCCTTTCAATGAATTTAGGACTTATTTCATTATTCTTTTTAGCATGAAACATATATTTCATAGTTCTTATTCCATTATAGAAAATCCAATAAGATTCTTTGATAGAATATAGCTTTTTGCCAATAGATTGCCTATTTTTATGATCCATGATATTCTCCATTTAATTATAAACTTTATCTTATTATATAACATTAAAGCAATAAAGCTTAAGAGTAATTTAAAAAAGCAGTTAATCCATTATTTTATGGCTAGTCATTAAAAACATAAATAACTCATACTACTAGGTGAAAATTTTGAAAGACTATAAAGAAATATTTAAACCCATTAGAAGTAATAAATCGGATGATGAACTGATTTCGGCGGCGATTAAGTGTCTTGATGGTTTTGGTGAGCAATTTAATGCTGGAAATCTTGAGGGAATGGATGACTTTCTTCATTTTCCACATTATCTTTTAAGTGGAAATGAACTAATTGAATGGAAAACAAGGGGCCAATTACCAGAAACATTTTTTGATGATTTAAAAGAACAGGGATGGAATAAGACGGTTACTCAAAATAGAGAGGTAATTCTTGTTTCTAAAGATAAAGTTCATTTTAAGGTCAAATATACACGTGAAAAGGAGGATGGAACAGTAATTTCTGAACATGAAAATGTCTGGATTGTAATTTATAAAAATAATAAATGGGGAATATTCTTACGCTCATACTAAATATTCTTTTATAAAATTAATTAATTTAACAAAACTACGGAAAAAGACAAATGAGAGACAAAAGATTCATCGCAGAACATCGAGGGGGACCTCTTAAAAAGGAACAGCACTATCAGTTAATAAAATGGGCTTTTTGATTGTTCTGTGCATGTGTTGCATCTTTTTGGCGATGAAATTGAAGAAAGACTAATAAATGCACTAAATCTGGTTCATGAGTGGAAAGTAGGAAATGCCTCAGTAGGGGAGACAAGAAACGCTTCATTAGGTGCAATTGCTGTAGCAAGAGAATCTTCAAATCCTACTGCAATTGTGGTGGCCCGATCTGTTGGATATGCTGTTGCAACTGCTCATATGGCAGACCATTCTTTAGGGGCAGCATTGTATGCTTTAAAAGCAATCAAAAATGCAGGTAACTTCATTAGATAAAGAAAGAAAATGGTAAGATGAACAACTGCCATTAGAAATTAAGGATCTAGTTTTAACTGCAAGGGAAGCAAAAAGATTTCAAAAGATATGAGTTATTTTTGATAACTAAATGCGAAAAAGCAGTCTAAACATCATATAAAGACAGGCAATGATTACGAGAATTGTTAATATACTTGAAAATAAAGTACTTGAAAAAAAAGAACAGATCAGAACAAGATAATTATGAGATATAAAGAAGCATTAGCAATAGGTAAGAATACCCATGAAATTATCTATTAAATAGATAAAACTGAAACAATTTAAATTTAGATCAGATACCATGTTTAAACTTGGAATAATAGTTTATCAAGCATACGGTTCTAAATAGTTTATAAACCAATTATTAGTTAATCAATATTAATTTTGAAAAAGGAGAAAAAAAAATGAGCAATGAAAATCAAGGAAAACAAGTAGGAAGTAATGAAGACATAATGAAGGTATTTGAAACCACAGAAGAATATAACGCATGGTTAGAATCATTATTTGCTATTATCGGATATACGTCTCGTGATGAAGAAGATGAAGAATTAGCGGCAGAATTAATTGCAGATCATCTTAATGCAAGTTTTGCACTACAAAAAGGATTAGATGGTGCAAAATATAAATCAAGTAAAAAGAAGCATGAAGAATGGTTATTAGACAATAGTGGACAATAAAATATTTTTTAAATATTTTATACTAAGCTTACTTATTTCTTTTGTATAATGGTTATTTTATCAACTGATTTTAATTTAAAATGTAAAATATCTGTGTTAAATCCTAAGATTATATATTTAAAAAATGGGTTACTATGGATATAAAATACATTGCTAAAATTTCAAAAGTATTGTTATTTTAGTTATTGGATAAATTTATTCTTTCATTCTATTTAGATAATATATTCGGATAAACTTTCATAATTTTTAGCTATTTATTTTGGAATTTGACTATTAATCCAGTTCAATATATATTAAAGATATAAAAATCAAATATATAATTGAGAAACGTTTAACACATTGATCTTTTATTAAAAGGAGCAGTTTTATGGATGATAGGCAATAAAATTGAATATTTAAAGTTGAGTACAAATAATCTGAAAGAATTGGTCAAATTAATAAAAATCTATGAAAATGTCTTTGAAATGGAACCATTCCAATATCCATCTGATAGTTATCTGGAAAAAGTACTAAAAAACGAAAACACCATTTTTGTAGTTGCTAAATATGAAGAAGAGATCATAGGAGGACTAACTGCTCATCAATTAGCATCGACATATTTTGAAGCTAACGAAGTGTATGTGTATGACCTGGCAGTTCATCAGGATTTCCAGAGAAAAGGAATAGGGACCCGATTAATAGAAGAATTAAAAAAGATTTGCTGTAATGCTGGGGATAAAGAGATATTTTTGCAAGCAGATGTTGGGGATAACTATGCCATAGATTTTTACAAGAAAATTGGCGGAGTTCCAGAGGATGTAATTCATTTTTCCTTTGCATGTAATGAGGAAAATAAGAAAAAGTAAAGAACTATAGTTGCATTTTGAGCATATAATTAAGTGGATAACAACTTATAATATGACCTATAAAATATATATTGAAGATATTTTAGTTTTAGAGATATTTTTAGCAATTAATAACTATAAAAAATTAAATTAAAAGGAGTTGAGCAGTATGGCAAAAGAAATACAACAAATAGTAGTGGGAATAAGTCGAGAGGGCGATATAATTGTTAAAAGTGCAAGAGGTAGGATGTACTCTGTTAAAAAAGCTGCAGATTTAGAATTTAGCTGTGAAGATTTATTCGAGAACGTAGAAAAAGATTTATATGCCACTATTGATACCGAAGCTGAAACTTGGGAATGCATTGCTATAGAATAATTATAGCAATATTCAGATAGATAGCATAAATAAAATTATATTTTAATTATTTTTTAAATTATTTAGTTATCTATGTCGTAATTGGATAATTCTCTGTATATTATATTTTTGTTTCGTTAAACTCGACTATCTTTAGCCACATGGTTGCTATAGTTTATTTAAATATAAAAAACTAATATCACATAAATTTAAATGCTTTATTTAGAATACTTGCCTGAAAACGAAGATGGTACGCAATATCATGGGCTGTAGTAAAAATTAAAAATTAGACTTAAAATCTAATTTTCAAATCAATACCAAAAATGGCAGGATTACGTGCAGCACGATGTCTGCGGAGAAGTGGGATATCATGGCGGATTCAAGCCCCTTCCTCCAGTAAAGCCATCCGAATATAATTCCACCTGCAGCGTTTAAAACAATGGTACGTATAACTACCAGAGGTGTGAGTGATGTTATTGTCATTACTGCAGGTAAATGGCCGACGCCAAAGATAACGGCAGCTAAAATAATAGCCAACCATACTCCGGTGTTTGTTGGTTTTCCTTCACCTGTTTTCTTAATTTTAAAGGATATCCATACAAGAAGAGTCATTAAGAACAGTCTTAACAGGATTTCTTCATTTATTCCGCCGTAAAAAGATGCCAAAAATCCTTGCCATGCAGGAGGGTTAATTGAAGCTTGAGTTATGTTAATTGTTACACCTGCAAAGGAAAAGAAATAGTCAAGCCCGATTATCAGAAACCCTGCCAGTACTCCAAGCCCAATAGATATCAAGAGTATTGATTTCAAATAACTTTTTACTTCTTTACCCTCAAGCCACCCTTCCAGTACTGGAAGGCCAAGACCTACCTTTTTAGCGAGTAAAAGGCCAATAAAAATGGCAAAGCCAAGTAAAATTGTATTCTGTATAATTTGACCAGCTAAAAGGACATATAGTGGTACAGGCAAATTTTGAAGTATACTCGCTTCTAAAGTCAAAGTATAGGGAAATACAGCTATTGTTCCGAATATACTTGCAATCAGTAAAATAATAAACAATTTCCAGTTGATTTTCATATTTTTCACCGCTTAAACTTCGTTTTTGAAGGTATTTTATTTTATCCATTGCATAATGGAATCTATTACCTCTTTTTCCACATGACCTTCGACCATGTACTCCTGTGGAGCTGATGTGCCTTCACCTGCTATGAACAAATGATTTAATTTGGGAAAAAGTTCGAAAGTAACATTTTCTCTGTGATCAAGGGCATCTTTCCATTCTTTAAAATCTTTAGATTCCAGAACTTGGTAATCACGCCCGCCTTGGAGAACTAAAATAGGTGTATTTAAAGTTTTAACTGTACTTACTGGATCGTATTTGTGTAAATCTTTCCAGTAAGCAACAGGCATTCCTAAAGGTAAGTCCTGCTTTGAAATGTTTTCTACGAATTTTGGGTCCTTTAATCTTTCTACTTTGTCTTTTAAATCATTCAGTTCGACCTTTTGTTGTTCTGTTATATTGCCATCTAGATTATACAGATATGTAAACTGATCTAAGATTGCTTCTTCTATTGAACGGGTCGAACCTGCCATGATTATTATTCCGGCTAATTCATTATCCTGTTGCCCTATACGTGGTGCTAGTGTGGCTCCCAGGCTGTGTCCCAATAAGAATACATTTTTAGGGTCTATGCCGTCTGTTTTGCGCATTAAGTTAATAGCAAGTAGTGCATCCTCTATGACTTCTTCTTTAACGGTCATATTTTCTATTTGATCAGGTGTTAATTGTTTAGCGTGTTTATAAGTTCTTTTATCATAACGTAGTACTGCAATGCCTTTTGAAGCTAAACCCCATGCCAGATCCTTAAATGTTTTGTTTGGGCCAATTGTTTCATCCCTATCATTTGGACCTGAACCATGTACCAATACCACACCCGGAAAAGGCCCAGAACCATCAGGCACTGTCAAAGTTCCAGGAATTGCCCATTCATTATCACCAATAATCACATCAATCTCATGAAATGCGGATTTGTTAACATATTCTGGTGCATGATATTCCATATTTGTTGGAATAAAATTTAAACCACTAATTCGTCCCTGTTCATTAAAAACAACCTGTATATCAATTATAACTCTTTGGAAATCACATCTAATAATAACGATCTTGTAACCTTCCATTTCAGTTGTACTTGTTGGATTTAGCTGCAGTAGAGTTCCTGCTTCTGCTATGGTATTTATCCATATTTCCTGTAATTTGGCCTCATTTAAGGCGATTTTCATCTGATCATCGAATCTACTGGTGGCAGATTTAAAGTTGCCATTTAGTAGTAGATCAACAAAATTTTGTGCTTCTGTTTTTAAATCTTCAAATGATGAACTCATTATTTTAACCTCCAAATATTCTATATTTGGGGTTCCAAAAATTCATTCTGAATTTTTGATAACCTCTAAAATCTTTGATTTTGGGCCGTCGAACACTATGTGTTAGGGGCATGCAAAAAAGTTTTACTTTTTTGCGGTTGTGAAACTCTGTTTCACAAACATTGGAAATCTTTGATTTCCAAAGGTTTAGAAAATACAATGCATTTTCTTCAACCTCTTAAATATTATGCATATCAAACTATTTGTAATCCATAATATTTGATAACTATAATATATACTTATCGGAATATAGAGTTATCGGAATATTTATATTACTAAAATAATAGAAACTTGACTATGAATGATGATGATATAAGGATAGTTACGGCTCTTTTTGGTGAAATAAATAATAAGCTGAGTAAATCAAGTCAGGAGACCCTATTAAAAATTTATAAGAGTTTAACTATAGCTGAAGCAAGTGCAATTTATGCAGTAGGGCCTGATGAGCCTAAAACTATGAAACAAATTGCTGAAACACTGGGTGTTGCAGTGAGTACTCCCACAAGAACAATAGATAGGCTGTTAGAAAAAGGGTTTGTAAATAGGGCTGTAGGAGAAAAAGATCGCAGGCAACTTTTAGTTGAATTAACTCCTAAAGGTAAAGAATTATTGGATGATATTGATAAAGAAAATTTGGAAATAACTAGAAAAATGTTAAAAGGTCTTTCTGATGAAGAAATAGAAACATTTAAAAAAATACTGTTTAAAATAAGTGAAAATATTGAATAAATTTTACCTAACCCTAAGTAAAGGTTCAACATTTTATTTTACGTAGCATGGTGATATTTTTATTTCGTTTATGCGACTATAACGAAGCAAAATTAATTCACTTTCTCAAAAAAAGAAATAACTAAATTAAAGCTAACATAAACATGATTTTAGAATTAGATATCTTAATTAGGAGACATATCATCATGAGTAAATCATACACAAAAGATTCTGTAACATCCAAAGACGGCACCAATATTGGTTACAGAGAAATGGGAAACGGTCCCGGCATTATTCTATTACATGGGGGAGTAAATGCTTCTCAAAACCTTATGAAACTTGGCACCATGCTATCTGATGAATTTACTGTTTACATTCCAGACCGTCGTGGTCGTGGTATGAGTGGACCATACGGTGACAATTACAGCATTCAAAAAGAAGATGAAGACCTTGATGCTATCCTTAAAAAAACTGATGCACATTATGTCTTTGGGACTGCTGACGGGGCGCTATTTGCACTGCATGCAGCAATTTCAAATAAAAATATCCATAAAGTTGCTGCCTATGAACCTCTTGTTTTTGTTGGACAAGATGGGCTGGATGAATTTAAAGCAGGTATAGAACATTTTAATAAGAATATGGCTACTGGAAATGCGGCTAAAGCAGTAGTTGGTTTAACAAAGGATTCGGCTAAATTTTTAAAGATTATACCAGATTTTATAGCAGTACCCGTTGTTAAATTAGTATTGTGGAGAAATACAAGAAATGTTAAAGGCGATGATGTAGCGTACCAAGATCTAGTCCCCACGCTTCAACAAGAGTTAGCGGTTGTCAGGAAGACTGAAGGAACGCTTGGAAATTATAAAAATGTAAAATCAGAAGTTTTGTTGCTCATTGGTAGTAAGACTCTGTCAATAATAAAAGATAGTCTCATTGCATTGAACAAAACCATACCTAACTCTAATCTTGTTGAACTTAAAGGTCTTAACCATGACTCAGCTCAAGACTATGGTAAACCTGAACCTATTGCACAAGAATTAAAACATTTCTTTTTAGAGTGATAGTTTTACTCTTTAAATTAAACAACTTGCTATTTATTTAATAACTTAGATGCACTAATATTAATAAAATCAACTAATCTTTCTGTTTTAGCTATTTTATTTATATTACTCATTTTTGCATAGTTTTGATGTATATATTCAGCACTTAATCTGCATATTTTAAAATTTAAATTAAATTATTATATTTTTTATTCATAGCTAAAGTGGCAAATAAAAAGGTTAGATTATTCTAATTTGTTAGTTTACGGGGTTCATGTATCTATTAATTTTCATTTGTCTAATTTGATGATAAATTTTAAAAAGAACGACATTTAAAAATTAGTTGAAATCAAAAAATTGATTTTAATCGGCGAGATATTAAATATTTTTATTTTAAAAGCTCTGATACAAAACCGGAATATTTATTTTTGTTTCCAGCTCCAAAAACAGCGCCTCCAAATTTGGTGGAAACCTTAACGGGTATAGATTTTTCTTTAAGGGTTTGGGCCATAACTACATTAGCATCTTGCACATCACTCCCAGCTAAAGCATAAACTCCTGCAATAATATTTTCGGTAGGTATTAGTCCATTTAAATAGGATTTTATAGGTAGTGTAGGCTTAGCTCCATATGTTGGGCTTCCTACAATTAAAATGTCGTATCCTGAGGTTTCCAGTGCTTCCCTGGATCTAATTCCCGCAACTTTAACCTCATAACCCTTTGATTTAAGTTCTTCTGCCATGTAAAATGATGCAGTTTTAGTACCTCCTGATAAACCTGGATCATAAACAATCATGACTTTACCCCGGATATTTCCCTCGGGTTTTATTATTTTAGAACTACCACTTCTAGAGATACGTATCACACCTGCAAGTACTGTTATCAAAATTAAAATACCCAGAATAATTCCAATTATCAGTAATATACTCAAATTTTCACCACCTTAGTATATATTTTAATAATTCAATCAATTATAATTTTTGAAATTATCTTTTATGCTTAGCAGGGAGTTCATTTGAATTATTTTGTTATATTTTGATACACTTATTCTAGTTTTTCATCATTCCTTTGTGTAAGGCTTAAAAGGGCAATTATAATGAGTATAATGGGAGCAATTGTTTGAATCCAAACCCTAATTTCTGGAATAATAGGTAAAATATCCATCTAATCTTCTCCTTTAAATTGACATATTCAACTCATGAACTGTGCTTGAGTGATTACTATCTACTTTAATTAAATAGTGTATTGAGGAAGAGAGAGTTTGAAAAGTAATATTTTTATCAATTTGAATAATCATAATAATATCTAATTTAGTAAATTTATGATCTTTAAAATGTTCGAGGGAGAATAATGGAAAAAGTTGATTATTATGACATGATATTTAAAAGAAAATCAGTTAAAAGGTACGATTTAACTCCACTTGATGATAATATACTGAAAGATATATCAAATCATCTAAATAATTTAAAACCTCTTTATGATGACATCAAAACTGAAGTGAAGATTCTACTTTTAGATGAAGTTGAAGCAAAGAAAAAAAAGAAACAAGCACCACATTACGTGGCGGTTTTTTCAGAACCAAAGGGAGGTTATTTAGTTAACGCAGGTTATCTGCTGCAGGAGATGGATCTTTTGTTATCTGGAAATGATATAGGTAGCTGCTGGCTAGGATCTCCAAGACCAAAAGAAGAGGTACTGAAAAATTCAGATTTAGAATTTGTTATTGTAGTGGCATTTGGAATGCCTCAAGATCCAGATTCATTACATAGAAGTAGTGTCTCAGAATTTAAAAGAAAATCTTTAAGTGAGATTAGTAAGGTTAAAGGTGCAGATGAAATCATTGAGGCAGCGCGTCTTGCTCCTTCATCCGGTAACAACCAACCTTGGTTCTTTACAGGTGATAAAGATTTAATGCATGTTTATGGGACTAAACCATATGCAGTAAAAGAACATAAGGCAGCTAAAGTAAAGAATTATAGTTCTATAAGTGTAGGAATTGCTCTTTATCACTTGAAAGTTGCAGCAGAACACTTTGGAAAAAGTTTAGACTTTGTGTATGATAAAACAGCAGAAAATAAGGCCCCTAAAGAATATGAGTATACTATTAGTTTAAAGATTAAATAAGTAGTAATATTCTGAAAGTATCAACCGATAAAAACAGTATTGCAGGAAATTATCAGAAATTTAAGCAAAAAATAAGATTTTGGACGCCGAGACAGGGATTTGAACCCTGGAGGAGCATAGCTCCACGGGATCTCAAGTCCCGCGCCTTTCCTGGCTAGGCTATCTCGGCATATGATTTTTATGTATAAAATTAAATGATATCCTTTTGATCAACCTTTCTAAAAGGTTGGGCTGGTTATCTCGGCATAAGAATGAGATTTTAAAATATATAGTATTTATTCTATTTAAATGTAGTTATGAGTTAAATTCCACAAATTAATGTGGAATTGTGATCTTATAAACAATCTAACTCTTAAGTTCTATTTCTATGCTCACATTATCAGGAACATTCACTTTCATGACTTGTCTCATTGCCCTTTCGTCAGCTTCGATTCCTACAAGTCTTTTATGGATTCTAAGTTCCCATTTTTCCCATGTAGCCTTACCTTCTCCATCTGGAGATTTTCTAGTTGGGACTACTAATTTTTTAGTTGGAAGTGGGATTGGTCCTGAGAGGTCTACACCAGTTCTCTCTGCGATTTTTCTTAACTGATCGCAGACGTACTGTAGCTTGTCTGGGTCTGTCCCTGTTAATTTAATTCTTGCTTTATGCATTTAATTCTCCTCCGGAAAATAAAAAGAAGGGAATAGGATTAATCCTATTTCGCTTTGTCGATGTCAATACACATTCCAGCAGCTACGGTCTGACCCATATCTCTGATAGCGAATCTTCCCATGTGTGGAATCTCTTTGACGTTTTCGATAACCATTGGTTTGGTTGGTTTAACTTTAACAAACGCAGCGTCCCCTGTTTTGAGGAAGTCTGGGTTTTCTTCTTTAACCTGACCAGTTGCTGGGTCGAGTTTTTTCTGTAATTCTAAGAAAGTACATGCTACCTGAGCAGTGTGACAGTGGAATACAGGTGTGTAACCGATGGTGATAACACCCGGGTGCTGTAGAACAACTATCTGTGCTGTGAATTCTTTTGCTACGGTTGGAGCGTTGTCAGTGTGTCCTGCTACGTCCCCTCTTCTGATATCGTTTTTACCGACACCTCTTACGTTGAATCCTACGTTGTCACCAGGTTCTGCTGAATCGAGCATTTCATGGTGCATTTCGATGGATTTAACTTCTCCAGCTTTTCCTGCAGGTTCAAATATTACAGTGTCAGCTTTTTTCATTATACCAGTTTCAATTCTTCCAACTGGTACTGTTCCTACACCAGTAATTGAGTAAACATCCTGAATAGGTACTCTTAATGGTAATTTTGTTGGTTTTTCTGGTGCTGTGAATTCATCAAATGCTGCTACGAGAGATGGGCCTTTGTACCATGGGGTGTTAGGGCTTGCATCTTTGATGTTGTCTCCTTCAAATGCGGAGATAGGTATAAAGTGGATTTTTGATGGGTCGTAAGCTACTGTTTTAATTAATGCACCTACTTCATCTTTAAGTGCGTTGAATTTTGCTTCATCGTAGTTTACAAGGTCCATTTTGTTTACTGCAACGATTAACTGGTTAATACCGAGTGTTCTTGCAAGGAAAGCGTGTTCCTTGGTCTGAGGCATAATACCGTCGTCAATTGCTACAACTAATACAGCAGCGTCAGCCTGTGATGCTCCTGTAATCATGTTTTTAACGAAATCTCTGTGACCTGGACAGTCCACAATTGTGAATTCGTATTTTGGAGTGTCAAATCTTGCATGTGCAAGGTCGATTGTTACCCCTCTTTCTCTTTCTTCTGTCAATTTATCCATGACAAATCTGAACTTGTTTTCACCCTCTGCGAGCTGCTGCTCTGCGATAGCTCCAGATTGGAGTAATACGTGTCCGACAAGTGTAGATTTACCGTGGTCTACGTGTCCAATAAACGCTAAGTTTACGTGTTCTTTTGTTTTAGCCATTTAATTAACCTCCAATTAATTTCAATAATTGGGGTTTCGAAAACCTGAAAGCTTGCAAATCTATGATTTGCGCATTCGAAATTCTTGATTTCGATGCCCCGAATACTTCGTATTCGAAGGCTCCAAAATTCTACGAATTTTGAAAGGTTTTCTTCAACCTCCATTCTAAATCATATATAGATTAGTCTAACATTTTACAATTTAGTTACATGTGCTTATTAAGTTATCGGTATTCTCTACCTTTTGGATAACTCAACTTCAACCGCTTAAAAATTCCATAGAATTTTTTTTTTTTTTGGTTTCAAGAAATAGTCCCTAAACAAAAAATGGGTTTAAATAAATTAAAAATGGATAATTGAAAAATTATCCTAAGTAATGGTCAGGTCCATAAGGTTCTGGACTTAGTCCTTTCCTATCCCTTATTTGCCTTACAATCTGTTTTTGAAGCTCAACAGGTAATCTTTCGAAACCTGCGCTTTCTGTTGACCATAAACATCTACCTTCAGTAGCAGATCTTATGTCACCTGCAAATCCAAACATTTCTGCAACAGGTACTTTTGATTCGAGAACCATCATGTCACCTTCTTGTTGCATGTCTGCAATTTGGCCTCTTCTGTTTTGTATTTCCCTTGTTGCTGAACCCATGTAGTCTTGAGGAGTATTGATAAATACTTTCTGTTTAGGCTCGAGTAATGTTGGGTTTGCCATCATGATAGCTCCGTATACAGCTTTCCTTATTGCAGGTAAAACCTGAGCGGGTCCTCTGTGAACGGCATCTTCGTGAATCTTTGCATCCATGAGTTTTATTTTGATACCCATGACTCTTTCTCTTGCGATTGGTCCATCGTCAAGTGCACTTTCGAAACCTTCAAGGAGAAGTTCTTTAATTTCGTCTAGGTACTGGATACCACGGGTCATGTTTATGAATAAACTGCGCTCGTATACATCCCATACTCTTCTTGCTTCTTCTTTTTCTAGGCCGTATTCCATGAATGTTGCTGCACCTTCTTTTCCTTTGACTTTGCCTTCTTTGATCTTCTTGTCTTGTAATGCCTGGAACATGGTGTCTTCTAGTGGTTCAATTTCAATGTAGAATCTGTTGTGTTTGTTCGGTGATTTACCTTCCACTGGTCCGGCTTTACCGGCAATGGTTTCTCTGTAAACAACAATAGGTGGTGAAGTTTCTATTTCTACACCTTTTTCATTAATTCTGTAAGTGATAATTTCAAGGTGAAGTTCACCCATACCCGCTATGAGGTGCTCACCAGTTTCTTCGTTAATTTCAATTCTTACTGTTGGGTCTTCCTTTCCGACCTGTCTTAAAACTTCTATAAGTTTTGGAAGGTCTTTAGTGTTTTTAGCTTCAACAGCGACAGTAACTACTGGTTCGGATATGTGTTCTAATCCTTCAAACGCTTTGATTTTTCTTCCAGGTTCAGAAATTGTTTCCCCTGCAACAGCGTTTTTTGCACCGGTAATTGCAACAATGTTTCCTGCTGGAACCTTGTCGGTATTGATTCTTTCTGGACCGAAGTATACTCCGACCTGCTGGGTTCTGGCTTTACCGTGTGAACCTACAAAGTAGATTTCAGTACCTTTTTCTATGGTTCCACCGTATACACGACCAGTTGCAATTTCTCCCGCGTGTTTGTCTATACTGATATTTGTAACCATTACTGCTAGTGGTGAATCTGGACTTGTGTTAATCATACCTTGTCCTTCTTCACTTTCGATATCTCCATTCCATATTGCGGGAACTCTGTATCGTTGGGATACATCAGGACTTGGTAGGTGCTCTATAACCATATCGAGTAAAACTTCGGTAATAGGTGCTTTTTCAGCTAATTCTTTCTGATTTTCCTCTTTACAGAATTGGTAAATATCTTTGAATGTGATACTTGTTTGCTGCATAATTGGGACATTTATAGCCCAGTTGTGATATGCAGAACCAAATGCAACACTTCCATCTTCTACTTTAGCTAACCAATCATCTTTAAGCTCTTTTGGAGCCATTGATCGTATAATCTTGTTTGCAGAAGCGATAATTTTTATAAATCTCTGCTGGAGTTCAGCATCATCTAATTTTAACTCGTTTATGAGACGATCAACCTTGTTGATAAATAATACTGGTTTAACGTTCTCTTTAAGAGCCTGTCTCAATACAGTTTCAGTTTGAGGCATAATACCTTCAACAGCACAGATAACTACTACTGCACCGTCAACTGCTCTCATTGCACGAGTTACGTCTCCACCGAAGTCAACGTGACCTGGTGTATCGATGAGGTTAATCAGGTATTCTCCTTCTTTATATTTGTGAACCATTGACACGTTTGCTGCGTCGATGGTAATTCCTCTTGCTTGTTCTTGTTCATCAAAATCAAGGAATCTTTGATCTCCTGCAAGTTCAGTAGATATCATTCCTGCACCAGCAAGTAAGTTATCGGAGAGTGTAGTTTTCCCATGATCAATGTGGGCTACAATACCAATATTTCTGATGTTCTCGGGCTGGTACATCAATTCCTTAATTTTACTAATCATTTTGTCCCGTCTACTCACTATAATCACCTTGTAATTATAAAATAGTTTAAAAGCAGATATTTAAAGGCATTTTATATTATAAATTTCTATAATTAGTGGTTAATTTGCCTTGTTTTTAATGTATATATAGTGCTTTATATATTTTAACACTATATATTAAAAGGAATAAAATCTAGTTTTATTCATTCCACTGCCTTAATATCAGCTTATTTTGAAAAATATATTCAATTAGTGTGCAGATCTTGCAATTCTTTCTTTTTCGTCTTTTTTACCAATTGCAAAACTTCTTGTATCATATTCAGCTGCAAGCATTAATTCGTCAGCTAAACATTCTGCTGCTGACCTTTTCCTTTTAAATGCGGATTGTAGTGCACCCCTTGTTATAAATCCAAGAGCTAAATCTACTCTTCTTTGAGGAGCAATGTCTACTGCAACCTGGTATCCGATACCACCGTATTTTACCCTTGTAATTTCTTCTCTTGGTGCAGCATTTTCAACTGCTTTGACCAATATCTGGACAGGGTTTTCTTTTGATTTTTTGTTTATAACTTCAAGAGATTCTTTTACAATGTTATAAGCTTTATTTTTCTTTCCAGAGTTTATGTGGGTTCTCATGACTTTATTCATTAGTCTTTCAACGATTGAAACTCTTGATTTGGCGAACTGTCTTTTAACATGTCTTCCTAAGGTGTGTGGAACTAATATTTCGTCTAAGCAAATATAATTTACAAGACCAAGATCCTCTACATTCACCTCTTCTAAATCCCATTTATCAAAAACCTTACTCATTAAATTACCTCACTAGGTTTCTTTTATTGTCAGTGTAAATTTAGTTATCTAACTGGTTTTTCAATTTTACCTTTAACCATTTGTTCTAAGGATACATTGTTTACTTTGGTAACCTTCCATCTTACACCAGGAATATCTCCCATAGATCTTCCGGATGGTCCTCCAATTCCTTCAATCATAACTTCGTCGTGCTCATCGATAAATCCGATAGCGCCGTCTCCGGGAGCAAATGCAGTTAGTTGCTTCCCATTTTTTATGAGTTGAACCCTTACACATTTTCGTATAGCAGAGTTAGGTTGTTTTGCTTCAATACCCACTTTTTCGATAACGATTCCTCTAGCTTGAGGTGAACCTTCTAATGGGTCAGCTTTAACATCTAATCTCAATGCTTTCCTTTTGTATTCTGTATCCTTCCATCTAAAATTCTGTCTATTATTTTTAAGTTTTTTTGCTGCAAAAAGTCCTGGCAAAAGTGATTCCTCCTTAATTAACAGTATAATTAGCAAAATAGCATATCAATTTACTGAATAATGCATGAATATATTGTTTCACTAAATAATGAAATTATATAAAATCATTGTATTCAATGGTATCTAAATTATTTTATCACAATGTTATTTATATTGTGCTGTCTTTTTGCTAAAAGTCTTGCTCTTTCTATGTTTTTACCGCCTTTTCCTATAGCAGTCCTTTTACTTCTTGGATCTGTTTCTACAGTGGCGATTTTTTCCCCATTTTCTCTTTGAAGTATTCTGATACTTCTAACTTTGGCAGGAGCCATTAAATTGGTGATAAATTCTACTGGATCTTCTGAATGTTCTATAACTTCAACGCCCTTGTCGACGGTTTTCTGGACCTTTGTAACTGTACTGCCTCTTTTTCCAATTGCAAGTCCCATATCTCCTTGTTTTACAAGGAAAGTTAGTTTACCATCTTCGTCATCAACAATACAATCTTTGACCGTTGCACCGGTCATGCTCTCAAAAAGAGCTATGTATCTTATCTCGTGTGTTGTAAATTTTATAGTCACAGAATTACCCCATAACTTCTAGTATTGTAGAATCTCCTGGATCCTTAATAATGAGTGTAGCAACAGTAAAAGGTTTACCGCATACTGAACCAAGGTCTACGCTTGAGCCTTCGTATGTGTAAACAGGAATTTCTGATAATTCTGAATAGTACATTACATCTTCCCTAACTTCTGCAGGGCAATTGCTTGCAATGATCACCAGTTTTCCTTTGCCTAACTTTAAAGCCTGAACAGATTTATCAGACCCTAATGTAACGGTTCCTGTATCTACAGCAACCCTAATTCCTCTATCTACGTCCATGTATTGCCTCCTATTCTCTTAGTTGTGCTGAGTTAGATTAAGTTTTTAACTTATCATTTACTCTGTTTCATAATGACGCCAACTGAACCTGTTCCAAGTGGTATCGGCTGACCAATTATAATATTTTCAATTATTCCGGTGAGATGATCAATTTCTCCTCTTATGCTGGCTCTTAAGAGGTGCTTTCCAGTCTCTTCAAAAGAAGCTCTTGCCAGTACACTCGCTTTTTCACCGCTTATACCGTGTCTTCCAATGGATTTAACAGAACCATCTGCAGTCATCATGTCTGCAACAAGCATGATATGCCTTACATCAACAGTAAGACCTTGTTCTTCCATTGTATTCTGTGCTTCTTTTATAATTGAATTTCTGGCAGCTTCAATTCCCAGAACTTTTTCGATTTCATGAATGTCATTTGTTGAGGTTCTAACTTTATCAATACCTTCCATTTTCAAAACGGATCCAAGATTTGAACCTTCTGTATGTATAACCCATTCCGGGCCTTCTTTACTGATAACTACTTTACCAATACTTTTTACACCACTGATTTGAAGGTCACGGACCTTATCAGCGAGAAGTCTTAATTCTCTTATAGTTGGTGATGGAGGTTCAAAACTTAGCATATTGTTATCTATTTGAACTCTTTTAAAAGCTTTTTCTATTCGCTTCATTATGTCATCAAGATCAAGTCTTTTGTCCTCAATCTTTTCTAAGTCAAGTTCAACTATAATGTTCATGTCAGCGTAATTGAGGTTAAAATTGCTTAAAATATCGTTCATGCTACTTTTACCAATCTGGTTAGCTATTCTTCTTACAAACTCTTCATCAGTTTGATATCCTTCTTCAAAATAGATAGCCATTGTTGGAGTTGATATTTTCTTTCTTGCATCTACAATTTCAATCAGTCTTGGAAGACCGAGGGTAACGTTTAATTCTGCTACCCCTGCATAGTGAAATGTTCTCATGGTCATCTGGGTACCAGGTTCTCCAACAGATTGGGCTGCAACTGTACCTACTGCTTCCCCATCTTCAACAGTAGCTCTTTCATAAGCTTTTTTAATCCTGTCAACTAACTCTTCAAGTTCTTTATTAGTTAAATCATGTCTTTCACTTGCTTCTGCAATTTCTTCGATCATGCTTTCAGGAAAGTCAGCTTTCTTTTTCTTTAAAACTTTAGTGACATTTTTTATATCTGGCACAAAATCACCCATCCTTATTTACCTGATTTAATCCTTATTTCCTCAATTACCCTGTCAATATCAGCTACTTTACCGTAATCACTCTTTGCAGGATCAACTTTATCTTCACCATACATTGTCTGGATAATTACTCCCCGGTTATCTCTAACAGTTCCATCAGGTTTAACACTTAAATCCTGAAGAGCGTTTACAAGTCTACGCTGCATGTAACCACTCTGTGCTGTACGAATCGCTGTATCTACAAGCCCTTCTCTACCACCCATAGCGTGGAAGAAAAATTCTAATGGGTCAAGTCCGGTTTTATAACTTGAGTGAACAAATCCTCGTGCTTTTGCACCCAATTCTCCCCTTCTAAAGTGAGGTAAGGTCCTTTCACTGTAACCTCTATCGATCCTTCCACCACGAACAGATTGCTGCCCTACACATGCTGCAATCTGAGTCAAGTTAAGCATAGATCCTCTTGCACCGGTAAGTGCCATAATTACTGCGTGGTTCTCGTTAATATCAAAGTAACTTTCTGCTATTACTCCTGATTTATCCCTTGCTTCACCAAGCTCTTGCATGATTTTCATCTCAAGGGTTTCTTCAAGGCTTCTTCCAGGTAGAGCTTCAAGTTCCTCGTCTTCATAAGCTTGAACAAGCATTTCTACTCTGTCTTCAGCTCTGGATAAAAGTTCTTCAATCCTTTCTTTTGCTTCTTGAGGAATTTCTTCGTCATCAGTACTTGTGGTAAATCCTGCTTTCATTATTCCAGAAATTGCAAGTTTGGTTGCTGAATCCAGGAATTCTCTGGCTCTATCAGTTCCGTATTCTTTAACAATTGAATCTAGAATCTTTCCTGCAAATGATCCAAATGCTTTGTCGTCAATTACACCGCTTTTTAGATCTCCATCTTCAATTACGACGTATGCATCATTTCTACATTCCTGTTTAATACATTCATCACATTTTCTGCAGATTTCTGCTCTGTAAACCATGTTGAGGTCTTCAGGAAGTAATAAACTGAATATTTCTTTCCCAGTCCAAATTTCACCTCTTGGATCAGGTAAAGGTATTTTCGCACGTTTAAGGATCTGGAAAACTTCATCTTCTTCAAACACAGCACTTTGTCTGGTTAAAAGATAAGCACCTGATATGTGATCATGTATTCCTCCAATAATTGGACCACCAAATCTTGGGGAGAGAATATGTTCTTGAACTCTCATTAATGATTTTGCTTCTGCACGTGATTCTTCTGTCTGGAAAACGTGCATGTTCATTTCGTCTCCGTCAAAATCAGCGTTGTAAGGTGGGCATACACATAAGTTAAGTCGGAATGTTTTGTATGGCAAAACTTTGACTTCATGAGCCATCATAGACATCCTATGAAGTGAAGGCTGCCTGTTAAATAGAACAATATCTCCATTTATTAAATGCCTTTCTACTCTAAAACCAACTTCTAATTTTTCAATTATTGCTTCTTTGGTTTCTTCGTATACTCTAACTTTCCTTCCGTCTGGTCTTTCTACGTAATTTGCACCTGGGTGTTTATCAGGACCGTTTCTTATGTATTCTTTCATTTCTTCGATGTTCCATGGAGTTACATATATTGGTACTGTAACTTCTGTTGCAATCATTTCAGGAACACCTACTTCATTGATACTTATGTTTGGATCAGGGGAAATAACTGTCCTTGCAGAGAAGTTAACCCTTTTACCGGATAAGTTGCTTCTGAAACGCCCTTCTTTACCTTTAAGCCTTTGAGCAAGTGTTTTAAGAGGTCTTCCTGACCTGTGTCTTGCTGGAGGTACACCTGATGCTTCGTTATCAAAGTAAGTTGTAACGTGGTATTGTAAAAGTTCCCAGAGGTCCTCTACAATAAGTTGAGGAGCACCCGCTTCCATGTTTTCTTTTAATCTCTGGTTGATTCTTAAAATATCCACTAATTTGTGAGTTAAATCGTCCTCGGATCTTTCCCCTGTTTCGAGGGTAATTGATGGTCTTACTGTAACTGGAGGAACTGGTAAAACAGTTAAAACCATCCATTCTGGCTTGGCAACTCTTGGATTTACACCCAGAAGTAGGTGATCTTCTTCAGGAATTTGTTCAAGTCTTTCCCTTACTTCACTTGGAGTTAGCTTGTAATTCCCTTCAACAATAGATACTGGTTTGTCAATTTTGACATCTTCTTGTTCTGTTTCACAGTGAGGACATTTGTCCCTTCTTGCGACGGTGTAAATTTCTTTTATAATATCTGTTAAACTTTCCTCATTCTGTATGAGGGTATTGATTTTGTCTTTATAATCAATAATTTCTGTTTCAGTTAATAGAACTCTTGAACATTCTTTACATGTTGACCTGAGTATCTTATGAATTGTATCTGCAAAACCTACGTGAATTACTGGTCTTGCTATATTTATGTGACCAAAGTGTCCTTGACAATCTCCACCCTTTGACCCACATGATCTACATTTGAGTCCCGGGTCGATAACTCCAAGTCTTGGATCCATTAGCCCTGCTTCAATTGGATATCCATCCTCATCGTAGGTGTCTGGAGTTACTATCTTGGTAACTGACATTTTACGTATGTCTTCTGGAGACATCAGACCAAAATTAATCTGAGCGATTTTCTTTAAAATACCTTTCAAAATGTCCACTCCTTTTATTTTACCCCTTAAATCTATTAATTCGTGACTTTCGAAATTTACAATTTCGATGCCGCGAAAGCTTTTGAAAATTTTCAATTTTCTTTGCTTTCGTAGGTTATGCTTTATCTTCAAGTACAAGTTTTGGGAATATACATAGACTCTTAAGCTCGTCTAATAGAAGCTTAAATGCATACGAAATTTCAACTGGGAATGAATCTGAATCTCCACAAATTGGACAGTACTTTCTTGCTCTGATTCTATCATATACTCCAATCATTCCACAATCTGCACATACGATGGCTTCATATTTATCTGATTCATCAAGAAGCCTTTCTTTAAGTGCAAGTGCAGCTCCATGTGCAATAAGACAGTCTCTTTCCATTTCTCCAAACCTTAGACCACCTTCTCTTGCCCTACCTTCTGTAGGCTGTCTGGTTAGAACTTGTACGGGTCCTCTTGACCTTGCGTAAACTTTATCAGATGTCATGTGGTGCAGTTTCTGGTAGAAAGCAACTCCAATGAATATTTCTGCCTGTATTCTCTCACCAGTTATACCATTGTAGAGTGTTTCACGACCTGCAGTTTCAAATCCATTTGCTTTTAGAAGATCTTTTACTAACTCTTCACTGTCAGCACCTGTAAATGGAGTTCCGTCCATTCTTCTTCCTTCCATTGCTCCAGCTTTTCCTGCAAGCATCTCAATAACCTGTCCAACGGACATCCTTGATGGGATAGCGTGAGGATTCACAACTAAATCTGGAACTACTCCTTCTGAAGTGAAAGGTAAGTTTTCCTGTGAAACTATAAGTCCAACAACACCCTTTTGACCGTGCCTTGATGCGAATTTATCACCAAATTCTGGTTGTCTCTGGTCACGAACTCTTATTTTTGCAAGTTTACTTCCTTCAACAGTTTCAGTAACCATTACCGCGTCAATAACACCTTTTTCACCGTGTCTTACTGTAATAGAAGTTTCTCTTCTTCTTTCTGCCGGAGTTCCGAATTCATCTATTTCTTCAAGGAACCTTGGAGGTGAAGTTTTACCTATTAACACGTCACCTGAACCTACTACTACTTCAGGATTTATTATACCATCTTCATCTAAGTGTCTGTACACATGATCTGATCGATATCCTCTAACGGTTTTTTCCGGTAATTCGAATTTATCTTCCTGTCCACCCGGATATCTTCTTTCTGAAGCTTCATATGATCTAAAGAATGATGATCTTGAGAGTCCTCTTTCAATTGATGCCTTGTTAAGTATCAATGCATCCTCCATGTTGTACCCTTCATAGGACATAACTGCTACAACGAAGTTTTGACCTGATGGTCGTGCATCGTAATTTGTCGCATCTATTGACCTTGTTTTAACCATAGGTAACTGCGGATGATGTAAAAGGTGAGCTCTGGTATCTGTCCTTAAACTATAATTTGAAACGTAAAGACCGAGAGCTTGTTTTGTCATCCCTGCTTCCATTGTGTTCCTTGGGGATGAGTTGTGATTAGCATAAGGAATAATACCTGCACATATTCCTAGCATTGTAGATGGATCGATTTCAATGTGGGTATGATCTTCATTTAACCAGTCATCAAACATTGCAATGTAAGAGTTTTCTTCTTCTTCTGCATCAAGATATTCAATTATCCCCTGGTTTATAAGATCATTCCAGTCCATTTCACCAGCTTCAAGCGCTTCAATGTGTTCATCTTTAATCATTGATTCGCCGTTTTTAACAACTATAAGTGGTCTTCTGGTTCTTCCTGGATCGTTAAAAATAAAAATTTCGCCTGTTTCTGGATAATGAGTTATGTTCATTTCATGAGAGACTTCGCCGCTTCTCCTTTTTTCCCTCATTTCTTCTACAAAGGTTTCTGGATCGTCACAAGCCCCTATAAGTTTACCATTAATATAGATTTTGCACTTTTTCACGTTTTAACCCCTCTATTTGGAACTTAAAACTCCCATTTTCTTAATTACGTTTTCAATTTCTTCTGAATCGGAACCTTCAGATATTTTTGCAAGAAGTGCAAGGTTTTTAACGAGCCCACAATTTGGTCCCTCTGGGGTCTCGTTTGGACATATCTTTCCAAATTGAGTTGGATGCAAATCACGAGCTTCAAAGTGAGGCTGGCTTCTGCTTAAAGGTGATACGACCCTCTTAAGGTGAGATAATGTTCCCATGTAACTTGTTCTATCAAGCAGTTGACTTACACCTGCTCTTCCACCAACCCAGTTTCCGGTAGCAATAGCGTGCTTGATGTTTTCAGTTAAAACATCAGACCTTACTGCCTGTTTTATTGATGGTTCTTTACCTCTAGCAAGACTTCTTTCAAGTTGATAGGTCATATCTCTGGTTAGACTTGTAAATGCAACTCTGAAAAGATCTTCCATGAGATCGCCTGATACTCTAAGCCTTTTGTTAGCGTAATGGTCCTTGTCGTGCGGTTCACGGGTTTCAAAAATAACCTGAAGTAACATTTCTGTCATTTCAGCAAGATATGTTGCTTTATCTGCTCTATCTTCAGGATCAACTCCCATATGGGGTAGTAAATATCTATCAATTACATCTTCAGCCCTTTTAATCCTGTACTCTTCAGTCATACCTTTGGCAACTCTGTTACCAATGTATTTAATTGCATCGTACCTATTCATTACTTCTGAAGTTTGTATATCGTCTATAAGGAGGAATTGTATATCACTTTCATCTGAAACACTGGTTACGAGTTCTGCATCAGTTTCAAGCCCTAATGCACGTAATAAAACAACAAGTGGTATTTCTCCTGGAACGTAAGGGAATGATATTCTAAGGAATACTCCTTTTTTCCTTGGTTTCCTGTATTCGAGAGTTATTCTCGCTCTAAAACCACTTTTAATTGAGGTAACAATTGCTCTTGCACGTCTGTCTTCTTTTTCACCAATACGCTCAAGAATAATTTTATTTGGAGCTATTTCTTCCATTGTAACAATTGCTCTTTCAGAACCGTTTACAATGAAATATCCTCCAGGATCTTCGGGGTCTTCCCCTTTTTCGTTTAATTCTTTTTTATTTAGTCCGTTTAGATGGCATATATTTGATTTGAGCATTACAGGTAGTTCACCTATGTATACATCTTCCATTGATGGCTCTGGTTCACCTTCTTTTACAAGAGCCATTTCAAGGTACATATGTGCAGAATAAGTTAAGTTTCTGAGTCTTGCTTCTGTAGGAAATACCATATCTTTTGATCCATCAGCTTCCTGTATGGATGGCTTTCTGATATCTAGTTTACCCATTTTTACCTTATATTCGCCCTGTTCAAGGACAATAGGTTCGGTTTTGTCTTTTATATCAATTATTTCCTGTATTCTGTGGTCTACAAAATCGTTGTAGGATTTTATATGATGATCTACCAATTTGTACTGATCAAAAAATGCATCAACCAGTCCCCATGCATTTTTTCCCATTAAATTCCTCCAAAAATAAATTAATTAATCTAATACAAGTCTATAAGTTACAAACTTGCCTGCAGTATGGCTTTTTCGTGTTATTTTTAGAATATCCCCTGCTTTAGCTTCAATTGCTTTACAAACAGGATCATCCTGTTTTATTTTGGGAAGCTGCTCAGGATGGATATCTAACTCTTTTATTACTTTATTTATTTCAGTTTTCGACAAAATAGTATGTTCTGGAACTAATCTGTGTTTTAAGATATCTTTTTTCACACTTTATCCTCCAGTTAAAAATTGCAAATTTAAACTACAAAAATCGAAGATTTTTGTGCCCTGAAAACTTCGTTTTCAAGGATTTGCAAACTCGCAACGAAAGCATGCGAAACTTTCAGTTTCGATGCATCGAAAATTTTCAATTTTCAATAGTTGCTAGAATCAAGAACGGGCCCGACGGGAATTGAACCCGCGGCCACTTGGTTAAAAGCCAAGCGCTCTGCCAGACTGAGCTACGGGCCCTGAATATAAATACAAATATAAACGCCCTGGCCGGGATTTGAACCCGAGTCGTGGGCTCGACAGGCCCACATGATAGCCCCTACACCACCAGGGCAGCTCTTAAGAATGAGAGTATATTTGGGTATACGTATACATACTTAAATACTTTTCTAATTCTTCTGGTATATAACCTTTGTTATTTATTTTCTGGAGTAATTTAATAATCAGAATCCCGCCTGCCGGACTTGAACCAGCAACCCTCGGATCTACAGTCCGATGCTCTGCCAAATTGAGCTAAGGCGGGATATGTAATTATTTTTTTAACTCACATATTTAAGAATATGGATGGGACCACCCGGATTTGAACCGGAGTCTCAGGCTCCCAAAGCCCAAAGGATCGACCAAGCTACCCTATGGTCCCATATGAAGTCCAAAATAGTTTATTATTAAGTTGGACTAAAGCCCCGAACGGGAATTGAACCCGCGACCACGAGATTACAAGTCTCGCGCTCCACCAGACTGAGCTACCGAGGCATTTTTAGGTATAAGTATATTTACATATAAACTTTTGGGTTGTAATATGTCCACCTAAAAAATTTCAGCAATTCTGAATTATGGAATTTAATAGTCTAGAGGTTCAAGTATAAAAACTTAATGGTTTTATGGCCAATTTATTAATCTTTTCCGTTTAAGTATGCTAAAGATCTCTCCTTTCTTTATTAGACATGAATAATTCTTTTAAATAAAAAAATACATAACTTTAGTAACATAAAATAAAAATAAAATGATATTTTATTTTATCCCTTTTGATGCTACTTCTTGAAGTATCTCTACTACTGGAAGTTTTTCACCAGCAAGCAAATTAATGGATGCACCACCGCCACTGCTTATGTGGGTTATACCTGAAGATAAACCCATATGATTAGCTGCCGCAGCTAAATGTCCTCCTCCAATAATGGAATTAGCATCTGATGAAGCAATGGCATTTAAAATGTCTTCTGTTCCTATATTAAATCCTTCTTTTTCGAATACCCCTGAAGGGCCGTTTGCAAATATTGTTTTTGCATTTCGGATGCATTTGGCATATTCGGTGATGGTATCAGTTCCTATATCAAATATGGGTAAATTAGGAATTTTTTTAATGCTATATTCTTCTCTTTTATCATCTACACAGATAGCTACATCTACAGGTATTTTTATTTGCCCTTTAAATTCCTTTAACATTTGTTTACCTTTTTTAACAAAGTCACAGTAGCCTCTATCCTTTATAAACTGCTTGTTATATTTACCTATATCAACTCCCGACGCCCATAAAAATATGTTAGCTACAAGACCAGTAGTAAGTATATAATCAGCACTTCCATTTTTCAAGACATTTTCCATAACCATTATGGAATCATCTACTTTTACGCCACCAAGTACATAAACACAAGGCCGTTCAGCATTATCAATAGCACTATAGAGTGAATTTAGTTCTATTTCCATAACTCTGCCTGCTCCCGAAGGAAGTGTTAACGCAAACCCTACAAGGGATGGTTGGGATCGATGTGCAGCTGCAAATGCATCATTTATAAAGTAATCTGCGATAGGAGTTAATTTTTGAACCATGTGGGTCTTAGCTTGCTCTATAGGATCTCTTTTAAGAGTTTCTTCAGAGTAAAAACGTACATTTTCTAAAAGAAGTATATCTCCTTTCTTCATTTCAGATATTTTTTCTCGCGCATTACTGCCAAATATATCGTCAACGTAATTTACAGGCCGCTTTATAATTTTAGATAGTGCCTTAGCATGTTGTTCTAGTGTAGTAAAATCGTTCTTCCCTGGACGGCTTTGATGAGCCAATATTACTGTTTTTGCACCCTTCTTAGAAATCTCATCAATTGTACCTGCGTGCAATTTAATTCTTGTATCATCTAAAAGAGATCCATTTATAGGATCTACTGGGGAGTTTATATCTACCCTTACAAGAACGGTTTTGTTGTCCATGTCAAAGTCATCTATAGTATAAAAATGAAGGGACATTCTTTCACCCCTATATTTTACTTACAAGGTCAAGCAGTGCTTTTTTAGGATCATCTGCAAGGATAATTCCAGATGCAAGGAGAACCCCTTCACTTCCAAGTTCAATTGCAGCTTTCATATCATCTCCAGTGGAAATTCCTGCACCACATAGCACTCTTACATCTTTATTAATATCATGAATAAGTTCAACAGTTTTTTCAACAATCTCCGGCTCTGCTTGAGAAACAGGGATTCCAGATCCTATTAATTCCGGCGGTTCTATTGCTACAAATTCAGGATTCAGTATTGCAGCAGCAGCACTTGTTTCTATATTGTTTGTACAAACTACACTACTCATTCCAAGAGATAATGCCTTTTTAACTGCAGCATCAATGTTAAAAAGCTGCATTCTTTGTTCTGAATGATTTATAAGCGTACCAACTGCACCTGCTTCTTTAACACTTTCTGGTAAAATACTGCCTGTATGTCCTCCTGCATCAACAGGATCGATATGTTGAGCTAAAACGGGAATAGTTACTTCCTGCGAAATCCTGTAAATATCAGCAGATTGAGGGGCAACCATCATGTTAACTCCAGTTTCTTCTGCAACGCTTTCACAGCTCTTTGCAAGTTCAAGAGCATTTTTTCCGGTAGATTCTAGATATGTTTTAAAATTTAAAATTACAATTGGGGATCCTTTAATTTCCTTCATGATTATCCTCCAAAAACAGATATGGCAATATAAACTGTATATTGATATTGATTTTGCACTATAAAAATAATTCTATTTGATTTTCAAAATAAAAGTAAAATAAAAAAGTTGAAAAAAAGAAAGTAAGTTTATTTTTGAATTTTTTGTGATTTGTCAAGGTATAGAAATTCTATACGATTAGTGAAGGGTATCCGTAAGCTCTGTAAGGAACTGTTTGCCATGCTCCGTTTCTCATTACTTGAACGGATCTGTGTTGGCTTGAGTAACTTGTTGCGTATTGGATAACTCTAGATTGATATCCTGCTGCTTGTAATTTTGTATTTAAGTAATCACTAAATGCCCAGCAGTCACCGGATCCATATTTTGCTAATTCTGCACCAGTATGGTGAGCACTGCTGTAACTGAATCCACTACCTGATCTTATGATTGCGTCTAAAGTTGGGTCATCGCTCCATGATCCTGAACTGCTACTTGAAGCGTAACTAACGGGTCTAGTAGTCGAGGATGCTGATACTGTCTGGTATTTAGTTACGTATTTGTATCTAACTTTACCTTTGTAGTAGTATTTCACTTTAACTCGGTATGTTGCTGCTTTTACTTTTTTTGTAGTTTTTTTAGCTGCTACTTTTTTTCTAGTCTTTTTAGTTGTTACTTTCTTTGTGGTTTTTTTAGTCTTAGCCTTGACTTTTTTGGTTTTAGAAGCTGCATTTACTTCTAAAACATTTTTATCGCTTAAAAAATTCTCTGAATTTTTTGCCGCCCCAAACATCTCATTTTTGAGGGCTTCATTTAAACCAATTTTTGCATAATTGTCCGATGCAACCTGGTTTTCTGTCCCTACTACTGAGGGAATTATGCACATTGCCATACTAATTGTTAATAACAATGCACATGCTGTGCGTCGCTTAATTGTACCGCCTCCGAGTTCCATAGTACTTGATGTACTCGTTGGAACGTTTTGGACATAAGTTAATCACATTAGGATCATATATAAATCTTTCCATTTAATTTTCTCAAAACGACATGCATAGAGTCGCTTTTTTAATTTAAAGCACGCTTAAAGCCATTCAAGTATTGATATTAAGAAGAGGGAAACTTGGTTCCGATTTCTAATAAATTAGCTTCTATTAAACTCCATTTTCTAAAAAAAGCGATATCTGATGGTATAACTTAATCAATATATTCATTTAAATTGTACATACTTGATTATTAAAAGGTCAATAACTTTATAGGCATTGTTTAACATGCTTGTCTTGAATAAGTCAACTATATGGCTATTAAAGTCCATAAAAGCAATTTAAATTCAAATTTTAAAATAGTCTATTATTTTAAGTTTGATAGTATTATATTAATGAAAAGTGACTACAACAAGTTATAAAAAATATAAAATAATTTGTAATATATGAATTTGAAATTATAAAATTATTACTAGCGTCATTATTTTCTAGCTAGATCAATCAAAAATTTAGGAATTATTATGTCACTTTCAGATGAAAATCTTAATAAACTTCAGAAAATGGGGTATAGATTTGTAGGTAATAACAGGCATGCTGCAGCTAAGGTATGTCACTGGACTAAAAAGAGCATTCTCGATGAAGGAGAATGTTACAAGCAAAAGTTTTATGGTATAGAAAGTCATCGATGCCTTCAGATGGCTCCAAGTATCCCTTTCTGTCATCAAAAATGTCTATTTTGTTGGAGAGATCTTTCAGTTACCGAGACTGAATGGAAAGGTAATTATGATGAACCGGGAGAAATAATTGATGGATGTATTGACGCCCAAAGGAATCTTCTTTGTGGATTTTTTGGAAACGAAAAAGCTAATAAAAAAAAGCTGGATGAATCTCAGGACCCAAAAAATGCTGCAATTTCGCTTGCCGGAGAACCAATGCTTTATCCTGAAATAAATGGTTTAATTGAGGAATTTCATAGAAGAGATTTTACTACTTTTTTAGTTACAAATGGATTAACTCCTCAAAAGCTTCAGAATTTAAGTGAAGAACCAACACAGCTTTATATTTCTCTTGATGCACCAGATAAAAAAACGTTTGAAAAATTATGCAATCCTCAGATCGAGAATGGATGGGAAAATCTGAATGAGAGTCTCAATTCACTCTCAAGTTTTGATTGTAGAAAAGTCCTGAGAATGACTTGTGTAAAGGATTTTAATATGAAGAACGCTGAAGAGTATGCAAAAATTATTAAAAGCAGTAATCCGGATTTTGTTGAAATAAAAGCATATATGTTCGTTGGTTATTCAAGAAGAAGATTAGAATGGGAGAATATGCCTTCAAATCAGGAGATATATGATTTTGCATCATTAGTAGCAGAAAAATGTGGGCTAGATGTAATTGATAAAGCTTATGAAAGCAGGGTAGTGCTTATAGGATAATCTATTAATTTTATTTTAAATGGCAATTTTAAGTATCTATTTTACACATTATTTAAAATTAAGAATAAAAAATGGATATTTTTTCTTATTTTTCATATATACTTTATATTATTTTTTTATTACTAAATGGAAAAGTATATTCCTTATTTAGTATAAGAATCATTGAATTACACAAATTGAATTGATCTTTTTATAAAAATTGATTCTAGAGGTGGTTAAATGAAAAAATTAATAGTAGGAATGTTGCTTTTATTTATGGCAATAAGTCCTATATATGGAGCTTCAGGATTTGCAATAACATTTGGAGAGACAACTTATGCTAATCCTCAATGGAAGAGCTCAACACTTGATTATTTTGATTCACATACTGATAAAAAAGTTGTTGATGCCACTACAAAGGTTATTACAGCATCTGAAGTAAATCAAATAGCTAAGGATATTACTGGAAGGACTTATTCTTCAAAGCAGATATTTTCATGTGCAATGGTAGATTTAAGCTACAGTCAGGGAATTAAAGTAATAGTAGACAAGAGCAAAATTGGCGTTGTTACATCTAAAATGTATGCTAATGCTTTAAAATCATCTGGAATTGAAAATGGATATGTTGTGGTTACCGCACCAGTTCAATCATCTGGAGAAGCAGCTTTAACAGGAGTATTAAAATCTTATGAGGTTGCAGTAGGTGCTCCAATTCCTGAAAGTGCTAAAAAAGCTGCAACAGAGGAATTATATACTGAACAGCAAATTGCAAACCAGACTGGCCAGAATCCAGATAAAGTAGCAGATCTTTTTGAACAGGCTAAAAATGAAGTCCAAAAGCAAAATTTACAGGATCCTGCTCAAATTAAAATTATTGTAATCAATATAGCAAATAACATGAATATTAACATCAACGATGCGCAAGCTCAACAAATTGCAGAAGCAATTGCAAATTCACAGAAAGTACAGGGAGAACTTGCAGGATTTAAACAGCAACTTCAAGATGTTACAAATCAGGTTAGCCAATCTCAAGGAATCTTAAATCAAATAATGATCTATTTACAGCAGGCTTTTGATTACATCAGTAGTTTAATAAGTGGGCAATAAAATATATTTCAACTGAAGTGCAGAGATTAGTGCACTTTCAGTCATTCTTTTTATTTAGAATAGTTTATCTATTAAAATTAAGTGATATTTAGTAGAACAAATATAACTTAAGTATTTGAATTAAAAATTTAATCAGTTAAGTATAATATTATGTCTTACTAAAACCAAGATTACTATAAACTAGATAGGAACGTAATAAATCAGTGATAAAATGTTACTTGCGGAAAATCATCTACAACTTATACTGGAAATTGCAATTATAATGCATCTTGGGGTTATTCTCATTTTCAACGTTATTTCAATACCTTTGAGCATGGTACTCTTTATTGCGCTCGTTTTAACTGTTCTTCTTGCAGTGGTATTTGGAGTAGATGCAACGTTTCTCTTTTTACCATTTGTATCGCATCATGAATTTACGCATCCATTTGGTGCAATAGCACTTTTTGCGTGGGTAACTCTTGCAGCATCTGCAAGTCTTTTAAGTGAAGTAGATATTAAATCTACATCCATTCATGCCCTTTCTATTATTTTATTTGTTGTAATAGCTATTGTAGGGGGATTAATGCATAGATCATTTTTAATTTTATGGTTTATGGGATGGATAATTGGAACACTTATAATGTCCAAGAGCTTTAAGAGAAGTTCAAAATTAACTCCAAAAAGAGTCATGATAGTTGCAGCAACTGGTGCTGCCGGTTTTGCAGTTCTGGAAATTCTATCCCGAGTTTTTAATGCAGCTATATTGAGTCCTCTTTTAAGGATATCAAGAATAGAAGAATATTCTCTTCCAAGTATTGTCATGGTTTTAAAAAATACCACTTTATGGGGCCATATTCAGGGTTCATGCTATTGGGGAGCTCAATGTCTTGGAGGTTCAGATGGTTATGTTTCACTTCCAATGGGACTCATTCATATGCTAACATTATCATTTCCACTGTTCTATGGGGTCTTAGTAACAAAGAAGGATTATATCGATTATATGCTACCGGGAATATTCGGGATTTCATTTGATTTCGGATATTTAGCACTTATAGGGCTTATGGGGTGGATTATGGTTGTTATTTATACTGGATTCTTTGTCCTTAGGAAATATAGAAGCAAAAGGAAAAATGGAAGTCGTATGTACCTCGGAAGGGAAGCGTTATTAATTGGGGCACTTACTGCATTTATAACTCAGGCAATTATAGGTCTTTTTATATTTAACAGGACATTTAATGGAGCTGCAATGATAGGATTAATGGTACTTTCTGCACTGGTTATGGCGCATTCAGTTACAATTCGAAGAACCCTTTAATTAGCTTTAACTTAATCACAATTTTTCTATTTTTTAAATCTTAGAATAGTCATTTATCATATTTCAATCTCTTTAATTTCTATGGAATAAGGCATCATTAAATTATAGATAATGAAAAAAGTTATTATAATTAAAAAGCACGAATTATCTTCTTTAAATAAGTATCTCCACTAATGATTTGATCTAATCTTATCTGTATGTGCTATTGAATATTGAATTTTAAGGAATTAATTTCATTAAACTTTCTTTGTTTTGAATTTTAAATGTAAGATTTTTCTATTTTAAAAAACATAATAAAATTAGAGGAAAACATGTTTGGAATGACTAAAAAACAATTCTTAAAGAGAAGCAAAAAAACTTTGAATCAAACTGGTGGCCTAATTCTTTTAATAAGAGAAATTATGGATAAAGAAAGCAGTGGAAAAATAAACAATTATGAAGCGTTTACTATGGCAGATAATATCCGCAAAGAATTAGAATCAATATTTTATCAGTTTGAAAAAAGGAAACCTCCATCTAAATGTAGTAGAATGCATCTTAGAATTTTAAGATCTCTTACAGATTTTCAAGAAGCGGTAACTTTATACTCAGAACATTTAACTGCAGTTAAAAATGGTAAAGATGAAGAATCTAAAACTAGATTAAAAGAATCAGTAGATGCTCTTGAAGAATTTAGAAAAGATTTTCATGTTATAAGTGATAAAGTAAACAGTCTTTTACTGGAGAAATAGATATTTATATTTTTAAAATTTTTAAATCAATAATTATTTTAAATCATATTTTAAAATAATAGCCAATACTATGGAATTACACGGATGGTAAAATGTTAAGGGATCTTTTAATTGAAAGGGAATTATTTCAAGAACTTAGAGAAAAAGCGTTAGATGGCAGAGATGCAAAATTAAAGATGGAAACACGTGAAAAAGCTGTGCTTAAAAAATTAAGAAAAAAGAGATCCGTAAAGAAACTCAAAAAAACAGGAATTACCAAAGGAGACCTTAAAGAAATAGTTGAACTTTCAAATATAGTCAGCTTAGAACTCTTTGGAGGTCCATCAGATCACCAACTTGCAGAAGAACATCCAGAATGGTGTGTCCATTGTGGAACCTGCTGCAAGGAATCATCACCAATATTTATCCATAGAGATGAAGTTAATCCAATACTCATGTTTAATTCTAAACTCGAAGATGAAATAGTACAAAATAGAGATTATCCTGAACATTATATGTTTAAAAAAGATTTACCATGTAAATTTCATAATTCAGAAGAAAACAGATGTAAAATATATAATGTAAGGCCGCAAGTATGCAGTACATACCCTCTTGTTTTAATTGGAGAAGATAAACCTCGTTATATCATTGACTTACGCCATAAATGTGATTATTCAACTCGTATTGTTTTAGAAAAAGCAATGATATTATTTGATGATGCAGTAAGGCGTCTTGAAAATAATAAAGAAAAAAAACATTAATTTAAACTCTCGCAAAGCTCAACAGCTTTTTTTGCAGCAGCTTCCATTGAAGTTTCAAATGAGATACCGGCTTCAGTTAAAATACGCTGACCTTCTTCCTCATTTGTACCTGTAAGCCTTATAACAATCGGAACTTCACGTTCGACATTCTCCATGACGTCTATAACTCCTTTAGCCACATCATCTGCACGAGTTATTCCACCAAGTACATTTAAAAAGATTACTTTAACATTTGGTTCTGCTATTACAAGATTCAATGCTCTTCCGACAATTTCCTTAGAAGATCCTCCACCAATATCTAAAAATGTGGCAGGTTTGCCTCCATAAAGGTTTATCATATCCATTCCAGTCAATGTGAGTCCTGCTCCGTTACCGATAACTGCAATATTACCTTCAAGGGTTACGTATGCAAATTCCTCTTTTTTAGCTTCATCAAGTTTTGCAAATTCTTTATGTCTCCACAGTGAATCATCATCAATTTCAAGCTTTGCATCAGCGGCAATTAGCCCTTCTGGAGTTAAAACAAGGGGATTTATTTCTGCAATTGTTGCATCGTATTTTTTAAATACATTATATAGTTTCCAGATAAATCCTGCCATACTCGAAATCATGTGATTTTCTACACCCATTTTTCTGGCTATTTCACGTGCCTGATATGGCATGAATTCATCTAAAGGATTAATATGATATTTAACTATCTTTTCAGGAGTATTTTTAGCTACTTCCTCTATTTCAACTCCGCCTTCGGTACTGGCCATTATAAGAGGTTTTTTAGCTGCTCTATCCATAACCACACTTATATAAAACTCAGATTGAATGTCTATTTTCTCTTCAATCAATACTCTGTTAACGATTTCTCCCTTTATTTCAGTACCTAAAAGTCCACTTGATGCAGTTTTAGCTTCTTCAGGAGTATCTGCAAATTTAATACCTCCTGCTTTTCCCCTACCTCCTACAAGAACTTGAGATTTAATGGCAACTGATTTATTTATTTTTCGAGTAGCTTCCTCTACTTCTTCTGCATTTTCAGCAACACTGCTTGTGGGTACTGGAATTCCTTCTTTTTTGAAGATTTCCTTTGCACTGTATTCAAAGAATTTCAATTTTATTCATCCCCTATTAATTCAAGTCCTGCATCAAATGCAGCGATATTTTTTTCTTCAGTTCCTGGAGGTACACTTTCAGCTATTGCTTTTCTTGCAGCCTCTTCAGAAATGACATTAGTTGCCTTTGTTATCGCTCCAATCATTACAATATTGGCTACTATTCCTAGTCCGATTTTTTCTTTTGCCGTTCTTGTTGCTGGAGCTTTAAAATAGTTAATGTTATGTTTTTCAATAAATGGGATTATTTCTTCTTCTTTTATCATATCCGGATCAACTATTAATGTTCCGCCGTCTTTAAGGCCCTCTAAATATTTCATTAATGCCTCATGAGACATTGCAACAAATATGTCTGGGTACTGAACCTTTGGATAGTCTATATCGTTGTCACTAATAACTACCTCAGTTCTTGAAGCTCCTCCTCTTGCTTCTGGACCATAGGATTGTGTTTGAACAGCAAACATATTATCATGAAGCGATGCAGCTTTTCCTATAACAATCCCTGCGAGAATAACTCCTTGACCACCGAATCCTGCAATTCTTATATCTTTTCGCAATTTAACCCCTCTAAATATTACAAATTATTTCCTTATTTACATATATTTCTTTATTGTGGAATTAAGTGATTATATGTTAATTGTGTGCTATAAGCTACTTGATAAGCTTATAGTTTAGTTTTGTAGGCTGATTTAACTGCAGAAGGTGTTCCTTCTTCACATTTTTCATTTACCAGCTTGCATAACCCTTCTGAAAACTCAAGTCTGCTTCTATCTGCAAAGTCCCCTACAATGAGTTTTCCTTCAAGTTCTTCCTCACTCATAGTATCTGCTTTTCGTTTAGTAACGCTCTCTTCCTTCATCCATTTCATCATATCTACTGGAGATCGCATTTTATTCTTACGTCCAAAGTAGGTTGGGCATTGCGAAACAACTTCAATAAAGGAGAAACCTTTGTTAAGGAGGCCTTTTTTAATGGCATTTGAAAGCTGTACTGGATGTGCGGTAGTCCATCTTGCAACATAACTTGCTCCTGCAGCGGTTACAAGTTGTGCTAAGTCAAATGGTTTTTCAAGAGCTCCATAAGGCGCTGTACTTCCAAAACTTCCTTTTGGAGATGTAGGACTAATTTGGCCTCCAGTCATTCCATAAATACTGTTATTTATACAGATTACAGTAATGTCAATATTTCTCCTTGCACCATGAATTAAGTGATTTCCTCCAATAGCTGCTGCATCACCGTCTCCACTAAATACGACAACATCCATGTCGGGATTCGCTAATTTAACTCCTGTTGCAAATGCAATTGGCCTTCCATGTGTGGTATGAAGAGAATCGCATTTAATGTAACCAGGTATTCTTGAAGAACAGCCTATTCCTGAAACCATCGTAATATTATCAAGGTTTTTTTCTGCCATTTCCATGCCGTTAAAGAATGTATTTATAGCAATTCCATTTCCACATCCCGCACAGAAGATAGTGGGCATTCTTTCTCTTCTTAAATAATCCATAAAACGATTTCCCTTCGTTTTATTACTCATTTCTTCATCTCCTTAGGTTAAATATAATAAGTTATTTGCATGATTCAATTTTTTCTAGTATTTCATCTGGGCGATGCATTTCTCCACCAATCTTTGGAAGTAGGAAGACTTCAGCATCACTCTTTGCAACTCTTTCCACTTCATGAACAATTTGTCCAAGGTTCATTTCTGCTACAATAATATTTTCAGCTTGTTTTGCAGCAGATTTGATTACTTCGTCTGGAAATGGCCACACAATTTCTAACTTGATATGTCCTGCTTTTATACCTTCTTCACGTGCTTTTTTAACTGCAGTAATAGCTGATCTTGAAGGTGAACCATAAGAGACAACAATAACATCTGCATCTTCAGTATATAGTTCTTTAACTTGAGTTAACTCTTCCTTATGATTAAGTATCTTACTACAGAGCCTTTTTACAAGCTTTGAGTGAGTTTCAGGATTTGATGCATCCGGATATCCTTTTTCATCATGCGTAAGTCCAGTTATATGCATTTTATATCCTGCTCCAAATGGGGGCATTGCTGATACTCCATCGGGTTTTGCTTTATATGGTAAAAATGTTTCAGGTCCTTCATCGGGCATTTTTCTAGGGACAATATCTACACTTTCAGGTATAGCTATTTTTTCTCTCATATGTCCTGCAATTTCATCGCTCATTACCATAACTGGAACTCTGTATTTTTCTGCTAGATTAAATGCCTGTACAGTAAAATCAAAGCATTCTTGAACTGATGCTGGCGCTAAAGCTATTATTTCATAATCTCCATGAGATCCCCATCTAGCTTGCATCATGTCGCTTTGAGAAGTCATTGTAGGTTGTGCTGTTGAAGGAGAACCCCTCTGTACATCTACAATAACAAGAGGCGTTTCTGTCATTGCAGCGTAACCAATATGTTCTTGCATAAGGGAAAATCCCGGGCCTGAAGTTGCTGTCATACCTTTCATACCTCCCCAAACAGCCCCTATGACTGTACCAAGTGCTGAAATTTCATCTTCCATCTGTATAAATGATCCACCTTCTTTTGGTAGAAATACTGCCATATCTTCTGCAATTTCAGTAGATGGTGTTATTGGATAACCACCAAAAAACCTGCAACCTGCTTTAATTGCACCTCTGGCACAGGCTTCATTGCCCTGTATAAAATAATGAGTAATTTTTTCCATTTTGATTCTCCTTAAAATTACTTTTTTTCTTCAGATTCCTCTACATGTATGGCGTGATCTGGACACATAAGGGCACAAAGATTACATTTAGTACATTTTTCTTCATTTTTAGGTACTGGTAAATGCACTCCTTTTTTATCCAGTTCTTCGGATTGTTCATAAACCTTGCGGGGGCAAAATTCTGTGCAAATGTTACACCCCTTGCATAAATTTTCATCAACTTTTATCATGATATCCCTGTAATTAATTTAAATTTAAAAGAGTAATTGTAAATGAATATGTGTTGATGATTATATAAAAATAGTGTATCTGGCAGGTGGGTTCTATTTTTTAAAACATACAGAATAGCCAGATTTTGTTTGATACAGTGAAAGATCGCCACTTGAAATAAAATCGTATAAAATCCCTGAAATATCTACATAAAAAAACCATTCTCCAGTTTCTTCATGTACTAAAGCAATTAACATTTCTAAATAATCTTGAAGAGGCTGACAAACAATTGATTTTGATTCTTCACTTTTATTCTTTTCATAATCCATTACATCATTTAATTCATGATCGGATGGTTTTAGATTTTTCCAAACATCTACACATCTAATAGCAAATTTTATGTCGTCATATTTTGTTAAATTATTCATAAAATCACGATAATTGAAAATAATAGTTATTCATCTACTTCTTCAACATACATTAAAGGATATTTAAGCTCTTCTATATATTCCATTTTCAAAACTGCTTTTTTATCATTATATTTTGAAATAACTTTAACATTCAGCATATCTCCACTTAAAGATACATAATCAAATTCGCTTTTAGATTCTTCAAGCATTTCTTTATCTATTCTGGCTTCTACTTCCTGAATACAGGGTTGAAGCTCCATGGCATCTTTAATGGATTTTTCTAAAGAAGGAACACTATCTAAATTTACTGGAGTACCTATAAACTGGTGGAATAGAGCACCCATTGTTATTGCACCTTCAAATATGGCTCGTTCTCTACTTGAAATATTTTTAAAATATTTTTTATCAATGTCCATGATATCACTTAATTATTTTAAGATTAGTTTATTTATTGATTTTTATTAAAACACTTTTAAATTCCAAACCAGCCATTAATATTCGATAATTGCGATGTTATTCCATTTGGAGGAATTGGGAATACATATGCATAAATTAGAAATAACGTAAGTGCTACTGTAGCTATGAGTAAAAATATTTTATCACTGTCCACCGGATAGAAATAGGTTAAAAGTAAACCTATTCCTAAAAATGCACTTATAAATAAAATGGAATATGGAATTTGATTGGTTTGAGGTGTCTTAGTATTACTATAGTCAAATGGATATATGTTGGTTTGATTTGCCTGAATAATTAACCTCTCTTTTGTGGATCCTAAAGGATAACATGTAATTAAAAATAGTGTTTTACCTTGATCTACGGGTAATCTGTAGGATGCAGGAACAATATAGGATTTAACTACCTTATATTCAACATTTCCTATTCCTGGCCATGATATAATTATATTATCTCCCTGTTTTAATTTATCAAGATTTAAAAAAGGAGAACCGTAGAATGTTCTATGGCCAAATAAGGCAACTGTTCCTACTCCTGGATTAGCTGATTTTGGTTCGTGGTATATGCCATAGTCTATAGATTTATTATTAATACTTTGATCAATCCCAATAGATGATATTTTTAAATAAGGAGTATCAATTGGGTTATTTTGAATATTAGTGTCTGCAGCAGCATAATAACTAACTTCAACTAAAAAATAGAGGGATATTATAATCATCCCTATTAAAATGAAAACCGTAGATAATTTCATACTAATTTTTTCTAGTTCTCATCGTATTTGTAATTTAACCCTATTTCTTATCTCATGAATTTAGAGTAAACTACTCCTCCAGCAGCTAATATTCCCCCAATCACAAATAAACCATATGGAAGCCCTGTTTCTCTGGTTGGTAGTGATGATGGACCTGTAGCGTTACTTTTAGGTATTGATGAAGAATAAGTTCCCTTTCCTGAGGATGAACTTGAGGATCCTAAAGGCCATTCATATGTGTATGTGAACCATTCTCCACTATCTGCACCAATTGTAACATCCCAAGCCGCGATTTTTCCATTCATTACAAGATCCTTATCTGTAAATGTTGCTTTAGGATTACTATATGTGAGTTTAGAATCAGTGGGGACAACTGGGGCTCTAATTATTCCAGATACTGTATTGGAATCATGATTTGTAAGAAGAAAAGTAAATGTACCTTTCCAACATTTTAAATCTAAATCTGGATTGAGCATTTCTATTTCATTTGGCTGGAACCAGGATGCATATATACCAGGATCAGGTATTAACGGCCAATATGTATTTTCCTGAGCACCGGCATTATAAATATATGAAGGAAACTCACCCATAGGCCCAATTGCATTTACCTTAAAACATACTTCCTTTGTTTCTCCGGGTTGTATTTTCCAACCATAATCTCCACCTAATTCCGGAGAAACAGCATCTACCATTTTAAGTGCTTTTGGATTTGTCCAGTCTATAACCCATTTAATTGTGTCATTACCTACAAGACTGCCCTTGTATATGTGGCTTATCTTAAAATATTGTACATGGTCTTTATTGTTTTTTATTGTAACGTGAATTGTTGCTGTAAGACCGCTCATGCCAACATGTGTTTCATTTGCCTTAATCCACGTTTCTGCTCCGTATACTTCATTATTCGAAATATTTCCACATGCTATGCCAAAAAAGGCTAGTAAAACTATTAGTCCCATACATACTTTATTCAAATTCATACTATCCCCTTTTTAATATATGATTTATATGATTCCTAATTTATCCCTGTTATCCATATATTGCACTAAGCTCTCTTATCATCCATTCTGGAGCTTGCTGAGTTGGAACTGTTAATATCACATTATTCATATTCCTTATAAGGAATATTGCATTTTCCCTTGGAACTTCAAGCAGTACCAAGTACTGTGCATCAAGTTCACCAAGGTTAGATTGTCGTTCAAAGTCAGATAATCTCAAACCATAATTGTCCAATAAGCTTCTAATTTCACTATCATCAAGAACTCTTGCTGAAGCTCCTCTTAAAAGCTGTTCAACATCTGAAGAGGCCCCTTGGCTTCTTGAACTACTCTGAATTAGCTGATTAATCGCTATATCTTGTGTACGTGAAATATTTGCAGTTATAACTCCGCTATCTCTTGCCCTTAAAATTGCAAGAACAGTTGCACCGCTTATACTAGGAGTATTATTTTCAACACTACTATTGGTAGAATTATCTGGAGTAGCATTCATTAAATATACATCGACTGAGTTTCCAACGTTTATAAGACCACCAGCAGCTTGTAACCTTGAAATTATCATAGGTATTGCCACGGTATCTGGAGTTTTTATCTCCATATTTGATAGAACACTTGCATCTGCTTCATTTACTAATTTTTGAGCATCTGAAACTTTTAATATAATATTCTTTTGGTTATTTGCAGCATAGGCAACCATTACTCTGCCATAAGGATCTTTTTGAGACTCAATTTGTTGGGTCTGATATTCTCGCCATGCCTGTGTTGCGGGGCCCAGAACATCTATTGCCAGTACTTGTTCTGGCGTTTCTGCGCTATCTATTTGAAGTCGAAGATCTATTCCACGAGGGTCTGTTGCTAATGGCCCTTTAAAGTATGTTTTAACCTCATTAATCTTTGATTGTTTAGCGTCTCCCATCGCATCTTGATAAGGTGAATAAACTAAGAAATAATAACCTGCTCCAACAAGTATAATCAGTATGAGGCCAAAAACTGCCGCGCCTACGAGAGTTTTTTGATCATCATCAGGAATTGGCCCTTTCCTTCCAAAACCACCTACCGCGCCTGCAGCTGCACTTCCAATTCCCGATTTTTTACTTTCGGGTTTTTTCTGTGGAGGTTTAAGCCGAGGTCTTTCGCCCGGTTTTGCTATAGGTTTAGGCATTGGCCTTGGTGCTTTTCTGTCGGAAGGAGGTCGCATTTCATCCTTTTTATCATCGTCTTTTTTTCTGGATACTCTATTTACCATACCCTTAAGACGCCCTCCTATATCAGAGCTACTCTTCTTTTTATTATTTCCTCGAAGATCAGGTTTATCCTTATCTTCTTCCTCTTTTTTTCCTCTTATTTTATCTAACATGTGGACCACTTTTTAGGAATCTGGTGTATAAATCTATTATTGGTATAGCTAATAAGTATAGTAGCATAAGGATAAATAAAAGCTTTGTGGGAAAATTTGCTATAATTGATGAAATGCTTTGAGGTAAAAGTGCCGTAATAATTAATATGCCCCCAACAACTAACGTTTTAATTCCTCTGAATTTTGGATATTCTATAGTACTTATCATCAACAATGAAACTATCATCATGATAAAAAGAGCTAAATCACTGTTATAAAGTCCTGAAAGATAGAATGATCCCAGTATTAGTGCAGTTGAAGGAATAGGAAGTCCAATAAACTTCTCATCAGAAAGATCTGTAATTACATTAAATCTGGAGAGTCTTAATATTCCACAAATAACTATTAAGAGTGATATTATAATACCAAAATAAGGTATTCCAAAGTTCATAGTTGTTGAATATAAAAGCATACCTGGAGCTACTCCAAAAGATATGATGTCTGATAAAGAATCAATATTTTTACCAAAGCCTACTTCATCTTCTCTATTTAATTTCCTAGCTACCCAACCATCCATCGCATTAAAAATAACTGCAAGCAGCATAAATTTAGCTGCAAGGGCAAAATTACCCATTGTTATCATTATTATTGATAAAAAACCTGAAGATGCGTTTGCTATTGAAACTAAATCTGCTATGGATGTATACGATCTAATATTCATATTGATCACGATTGATAATTGACAATTAGTCTAAATAAACTTATGCAGAATTGTATAAAAATTTAAAGAAATTTCTAAAAATAATTTGTCAAAGAAGAATTTTAAAAAATACATATTAGAATCCACTAGAAAAAACTAGTCTTTTGCCATTTTTGCCATTATGGTTTCTGCGGCTACAGGTTTGTCTCCCTCTTTTACTAGTAACTTACAATTTTTATAAGGTAATATTAGGTCAACCCGAGATCCAAACCTAATCATCCCTAATCTTTCTCCAATTTTAACCTCGTCGCCTACATTAACATATTGGACTATACGTCTTGCTATAAACCCTGCAATTTGGATAACACCAAATTTACCGAATTCAGAATCTATTACAACAAGATTTTTTTCATTTACCTTTTCAATATCTCCCTTAGCAATCTTAAATTTTCCAGGACAGTATATAGCATCCACTACTTTCCCTGAAACTGGAATTCTATTAACATGAACATCAAATGGAGACATGAAAGTACTTACGCGAATTCCTTTTTCTCCTTTTTCCAGAATATGTTCCATTAAATGATCTTCGTATTCAACAATCTCTATTTTGTCTATTTGTCCTTTTAATACCTTTCCATCAGCAGGAGCTACTATAACTCCTTTACCTTCAGGTATATTCCTTTTTGGATCTCTAAAAAATTGCATTAAAAATGCGATGATTGAAAAGATAATGAAACTTAATAAAAAGTATCCGAGCAAAAATGGTAAGACTGCTAAAGTTAAAAGAACACCTGCCTTTTTTAAAGTTCCTTTTACAAACATTGATATCACTAATTTATAAATTTGAATAAATAAGTTAATTTATCAGGTTTTTATATTATTTATACTTAAAATATCAATATACAAGAGATAATATTATTTGCATTGTTTTTAGATTTTTAATAAAAAACAAAAAAATTATAAATATTTTTTTGTTAGAATAATACTTTTAAATTATTTAGTATCTTACTATTATATTATGTATCCAATTTAATATTTCATTATTTTATAAAAGTTTATATAAGCATTCAATTTAATAATTTGTCATAAGATGTAAATTATTTTACTATCAGTATAATAAAATATGATGGATTCAAATATATTCTTAAAAACTAAAAAATTATTATTATATAATGGCTTTGTTACCATGAAAAGAAGACGTGGTATTGTATGATTGAAAATAAAATTAAGACTTTAAGACAGGCAGCTAAAGTATCCACAGTACAAGATTCAGATAAAATATGGTGTGTAATAGCTGGTAATGAAGAAATGGTTAATACAATTGCCTATGAAGCAATATTAAATAAGGATAGGGTAAAAATACTTTTTAGGGAGCATATAACGTCTAGAGAATCATTCGTAACTAAGAAATTTGATTTTATCATGTTATACGGTGAAACTGGTAAAATTAGAAATTTAAGTCTAATATCTAAAGAAAATGGCGGGGCATATTTGAAAATAGCGCCTTATTATGTAAAAGAAGAATCTAATTTAATGCTTGCTGTAGGTCCAGAAGATAGTATTAAGAAGTTTTTAGGCGATGTTGAAAAGAGTACAGTAAAAGCATCTTTTCTTTTAGAAGATAAAACAACAGGATTTATAGAATCTGATGTTTACATAACTCGGTGGATGCCCCGATTTGTTCGAAATATAGCCGATCCGCTATTTAAAATGGCCGACGTTGCATTATCTACAATTTTAATATCTACTGAGGAACAATATATGGCCGAAATTAAAGAAATTGCTAAAACTGATAAAATATTTGTTATAAGATTTAAAGACATTTTAAAGGAGGAATAAAATGAATCTTTTTGGAAGAAAGAAAGAAGAAGAGGAAGTTAAAAAGGAAGGAATGACTAATACACTTGGAATTGATTTGGGTACTCTTAACACTGTTGTTGCAAAACCATCAGGAGATAAATTTGACCTTTATAAAATACCATCTGTAGTTGCAGTTAAAAAGGAAGATCCATCATATGTTCTTGCAGTAGGTAACGACGCAAAATCAATGCTTGGAAGGACTCCTGAAGATATTATAGCAGTAAGACCACTTAGAAAAGGAGTCATAGAAAGTGTTGCACAAGCTGAAGCACTTTTAATTTATGCTATGGATAAAGGAGCAGGAGAATCTATGGATCATATTGATAGAATTGTTATCGGTATACCTGGAGATGCCTCTGAAGTAGAAAAGAATGCTGTTGAAGAAATTGGTAGAAAAGCAGGAGCAAGCTATGTTTTGGTCATAAGTGAGGGACTTGCAGCAGCTATAGGTGCAGGATTACCAATTGCAGAAGCTTCTGGTACTATGGTACTTGATATTGGTGCTGGATCAAGTGATATTGTAGTTATATCTCTTGGTGGAATTACTGATATTGAAACAGTAAGACTCGGTGGAGACAACATCGATGATAATATTGTAGATAAAGTTAAAGAACTTTATAATGTTGAAATAGGAATTCACGAAGCTGAAAAGGCTAAGATGGAAATAGGCATAGTTCATTCTGGTTCAGATATTGAAATTACAAAAACTAATGTAATTGGAAAAGATATGGCAACTAACAAACCAAAAGAAGTGGAATTGGATTCAAAATTAGTTGCAGATGCAGCAGAGCCAGTTGTAGTGGAATTAATTGAAGCATTAAAAGTTATACTTGAAAGGATGTCTCCTGAACTTATATCTGGTGTTTACAGGGAAACTGTAGTTGTAGGTGGAACATCACAACTTAGAGGACTTAAAGAAAGAATCTTTGAAGAAGTAGGAATTCCTGTTGAAATCTCAGATGATCCTATGACAGTAGTTGCAAAAGGTGCTGCAATTGTGGCTGCAGAACCAAGGGCACTTGAACCTGAAGTACGTCTTAAAGCAATGAAATAATACAACCTTTTTCTAAAGAAAAAGGATTGATCAAAAAGTCCTCGCTCAAAAATATAAAATTTTTTCGCTGCGGAAGGATTAGCTAATACATTAAATCAAATATTAAAATAAAATATATTTGATTTATATTTCTTTTTATCAATAATATATCTAAAAGAATTTTTTCTAAAATTTAATTTTTAATTATTTTTACATAAATAGGAAAGATTTTTAAATTAAAAACATTAACTTTTTTTTAACTTATTAATCTCAGGATAACATGAAAATAGTAGGCATAGATGAGGCGGGGAGAGGCCCAGTTATAGGTCCTCTTGTAGTATGTGGAGTTACAATTGAAGAAGAAAAGCTGGAAAAACTTGAAAAATTCCAGTTAAAGGATTCTAAAAGGTTGACTCCTGGAAGGAGAAAGGTAATGTCCAGAAGGATAAATAAGATTGCAGAATGCCATACTGTTCATATACAGGCCAAGGACATTGACAATTTAAGAGCTAAAGGTATCAATTTAAATGAGATAGAAAAAATTGCCATTAAAAAAGTAATTGGTCTATCTAATTGTGATGTTGCTTATATAGATTGTCTCGATGTTAAACCTCAGAGATTTTGCGAGGAAATGGAGAATTTTAGAGATGGTCTTAAAGTTATAGCTGAACATAAGGCGGAAGATAAATACCAGATTGTTGCAGCAGCATCTATTGTTGCCAAAGTTGAACGGGATATGGAAATTGAAAAACTGAAAAAGGAATATAAAGATATAGGATCTGGATACCCTAGTGATCCAAAAACAATTGCCTTTTTAAACAGGTTTTCCTATGAAAACATGCCTGATTTTGTAAGAAAATCATGGGCAACAGTTAAGAAAAAGAGATAATCACTAAAAATCAGAAAATGAGCTACAGTGTTAAACAGATATTCATTAAACCAGCAGGGGACTAAGAAAAATGATCTACGAATTTTTTATTACTACTTTTGGTACAATACTTGAAATGTTTAAAAGTGGAGGCGCCATAACATATATTATTACAATTATCGGTTTATATGGTCTTTTAGCATCTACTGAGAAAATATTATACTTGCGTAAAATTTCTCAAGTATCTCCTCCCGTAATTATGGGAACGGTAAATGAAGCTATGCAGAAAGGAGGTTCTCTTGAAGCACTTCGCTCTATTGGAAAATATCAAAACCCTATCTCAAAGATATTTACTGAAGCGTTAAAAATAGGATACAGGAATAAGATTGAAGTGGAAGATGCCATGGAACGTGTCTTTATTGTAGAAATGGGAAGAATGACCAAGGGATTAAGTACTATTAAGATGGTAATTGAAGTTGCACCTCTTTTAGGACTAATAGGGACAGTTCTTGGTATGTGGTACACATTCAAAGCACTTGGATTAGGTGCTGACCCTACAGGAATGGCTGGAGGGATATATATAGCATTAATTACTACAATTGCAGGACTAGCAGTTGCAATTGCATTATTTCCTCTCCATTCATACATAACCGGTAGGATTGAAAATGAAATGGATAAAATAGAAATTGCAAAGAAGATGACTAACTGGAGATCTGCAGTAATGAGAATAAAAGTTGCAGTTGATCCTGAAGTTGCAGTTGAAGCACTTCGAGAGGCAGAAGGGATTGTTAAAGTTAAAGAAATCCATGAAGGCGATGCAAATATTTTGGTAGGTTTCAAACCAAGCATGCTTGAAAAAAGTATTCCTAATATCCTTATGGAAAAATGCAATACCAAAGCAGAGATTGTAGAAAGTAAATTAATGCAATAAGGAAGTTATCTAATGACTCTTGATGTCGGAAAATACAGAAATAAATTAAGGGACAACAATCCTCGATTCAACATGGTTCCCTTTATTGATATTATATTTACTATTCTCATATTTTTAATTGTAACAAGTAGTTTTAGCGCTGCTGATCAGACTCAATCTGTTTCTGGAAAACCCGAAGTATCACAGCAAAGTAGTGGGCCTTCTGAATATTATTTGATTCCAGTTGCGGGCTTACAAAAGGTAACAGTTAATGGTATAGATATGTCAAGTTATATTCGAAATGGTGCAGTCGCAGTTCATACAAAAGTAATTGATGAGGGTGAAATAATTATAAGACCTAAAAATGGGGAGATAATAATAACCACACCTCTGGGATTCCCTCAAGATAAGGCAGTGAAGGCATCCGTAAGTTAGGCATCGAATTAAGTTTATAAGGGATTAAATTTAACTATAATCAATAAATATCGGGTTTAGGTTAAAAAATGTAGCCAGTAATCATAAAGCATCCGAAAATGTATTTTTGATGCATCGAAATATTGTTTTGCCTCGAATATATGTTTTTGTAGCTTTTAAATCTTAGATTTTGGCAGATTTTGAGGTGAAAAAATGTATCTTGGAAGAATACTCGCAGTTGGAAGTACAGAAATGGGAAAATTTGCAGCCTATAGGGTTTCAAGCAGGTCATTTCCAAACCGAATGGTAAAAATATTTGAAGATAGGGCAGCAATTATTCCTAAAGAAGGACATGAAACTGATATCTTTAAAAATCCATATATTGCCTATAATTGTATACGGATTGTAGATGATATTGCAGTGGTATCAAACGGCTCCCATACAGATATAATTGCTGAAAAAATAGCATCGGGTATGAATATTCGTGATTCCATAGCATTAACACTACTTACGATGGATTATGAGAAAGACGATTTTAACACTCCTAGAATTGCTGGAGCAACAGATTTAAACGGAGATTCTTATATTGGGATTGTAACTCATGAAGATTTAATAGTTGAAAAAGTTAGGGCAGATGAAGCATGCTATATTTCAACATATGAACATATAAAACCTAATTATGTTGAATTTATATGTAGTGATGCAGAAGATGCTGCTAGATTCATATATGATGGTGGAAAATTTGAAGAGTTTACAAATCCTGTAGATTCTGTGGCTGCATTTGCAGATAAAAAATGGGAAATTAAATCAATGTAGGGTGCATAAATGGAAATAAGGGTTATTGGGATTGAAGGTATACCTCTTGTAAAAGAAGGGGATGATATTGCATCGCTGATATTAAATGCTATAAAGAAAGAAAATATTGAAATTGAAAACAATGATGTTATCGTTATAGCTGAGACAATAATATCAAAGGCAGAAGGCAATAAAATTGATCTTCAATCTATTCAACCCAGCTTAAAAGCCATAGAAATCGCTGAAAAGACTGGAAAGGAACCACAAATTGTAGAATCTATAATTAATGAGTCAAATGAGATAATAGCTGTGGGTCCTGATTTTATAATTAGTGAAACAAAACATGGTTTTGTATGTGCAAATGCTGGAATTGATGAATCAAATGTTGAAAACGGTATTGCAACTCCAATTCCAGAAAATCCAGATAAAAGTGCCCAAATTATTCGGGAAAAGATTTTAAATGCAATTGGCAAAGAAGTTGTTATTATAATATCTGATACTCAAGGACGGGCATTTAGAGAGGGAGCTATTGGAACAGCAGTTGGAATATCTGGTATGAATCCATTATGGGATAGGAAAGGAGAAAAGGATTTATATGGGAGACAACTTCAAACTACCAGTATTGCAGTTGCTGATGAACTTTCTTCTGCAGCATCTATTTTAATGGGGCAAGCTGATGAAGGAATACCTGTTGTTTTAATTAAAGGAATTAGTTATGTTAATGATTTAAAAGATATTAATGCTACCTCTAAAGATATTATAAGGCCTAAAAAATATGATGTGTTTAGATAATTATTTTTGTTTTTATTGTAATTATGTAATTAAAACTTAAAAGAGAGATTATATGATAACAGTACTTTCTGGTGGAACTGGAACACCAAAATTAATTCAAGGAATCGCTAAAATAATTGATCCTGAGAATATTAATGTAATTGTAAACACAGTGGAAAATACATATATATCAGGAAACTATATAGCACCAGACATAGACACTGTCATGTATACCCTTGCCCACATGATAAATGAGGATACATGGTATGGTATAAAAGATGATACATTTATAACCCATGAAACCTTAAAAAAAATCGGGCAAGATGAAGTATTAAGGATTGGAGATAAAGATCGCGCCACTAAAATCCAAAAAACTATGCTTATGGAAAAATATTCCCTCTCCAAAGTTGTGGATATTCAGAGAAAAAATTTAGGCGTCAAATCAAAGATCATCCCCATGAGTGATGAGCAGTCACATATTAAGATCATAACAGATGAAGGAGAAATGGGTTTCCACAAATTTCTGGTTGAAAAAAAGGGAATGCCTGAAGTTGAGAACATAATATATAATGACGTGGAACCTTCAGAAGATTTAATAAATATTATTGAATCTTCGGAAATAATTATAATAGGACCTTCAAATCCTGTAACATCTATAGGACCTATCCTTTCAATTAAAGGAGTAAAAGAGGTATTAAAAAAGACTTATGTGGTAGGAGTATCCCCTATCATCGCGGGAAAACCTGTAAGTGGACCTGCAGCAAAATTCATGAATGCAATGAATATGGAAGTTTCAAGTATAGCAGTTGCATCACTTTATCAAGAATTTTTAGACAAGTTTATAATAGATGTTGAGGATAGTGAATCCAAGAAAAAAATAGAAAAACTAATATCAGAGGTCATGATAACAAACACAAATATGAAGACCATCGAGGATAAAGTTAATTTAGCAAGATGTATTTTGGGTGAAATTGTATGATACAGATGACTTTAATTCAAATTGATAATTACGGTCCATGGACCGTTACACCAGCTCCAAGGGCTGAAGCAGACCTTCAAATTTTACAAGCAGAACTTTACGCTGACGTTCAAAGACAATTCGCTGCTAAAGGCGGACTCGTTTTCTTCACCCGTTTCGATAATATGCTTGCAATTACTAATAACGTGGATGTGGAAGATCACCTGAGAATCCAGAAATCCATAGGTAATAGATACCCTATAACCATAAGTATGGGAGTGGGTGCAGCAGAAACACCTTACGAAGCACAAAGAAATGCTACTGCAGCACTTCAAAACTATGGTGGAGCACAATCTGAAGAACGTAATGAAATTCTGGCAATAGATGGTCTTGTGAATAAAGATGATAGCTTTGTTCAAATTGCACATATAGATATAAACGGAATTACAGATTCTTTAACTGACATAATCCCTGCTTATGACACTTCTTTTATTGTAAATAGGGTTCAACACTTTTTAATGAAAAAATTAATTGAAAAAGGATCTCTTGTGTTCTTTATAGGTGGGGATAATTTCATGTCTCCATGTAATGGACTTACACCAGAGGCAATTTTAAAAATAATTGAAGAAATTGAAGACGAAACTAATATAGCACTTAAGGCAGGTGTTGGAAAAGCTCCAACTGCTGAGAAAGCTGCTAATCTTGCAGATCTTGCCTTGGAAGAGATAAGGGGAGGTTTTACCTACGATCTTGTCCATGTGATGAAGGAATAGCCTTCATTTTATTATTTTGAATATTTTTATTACATTTATACGATATTTTATTATTTATAGGTGATTCTTATCAAGGTTTTAGCACCAATGGCAGGAACAACTGATGGAAATTTCTGTAAAAAACTAGCTCACAGCTTTGACATGGTAACAATTGGCGGTTATAATCTAGATAATGAAACCATAGAGGCAAGTCAAAAAATTATCATGAGGGGAAGACCTGAATTTGATATTCCTCAAGAAAACATAATATCACATATTGAAAATGAAGCATCCTTAATTAAAGAATCATGGAATGGACTTTTATCTGCTAATATACGCTCAATATCTACCGAACCTATAGTTGAAGTATCAAAGTTACCTCAAATTGATGTTATAGAAATAAATGCACATTGCAGACAGCCGGAAATAACAGATATTGGCTGTGGACAAGCACTACTTTATGATGCCAGAAAACTACATGATTATGTCAAATCTATTGTTGATAATGCAGAAAGTAAAGTATCTGTTAAAATAAGAGCCAATATTGAGAATGTGGATGATATTGAAGTTTCGAAAATAATTGAAGATGCAGGAGCTGATTTTTTACATGTGGATGCTATGAAACCAGGATATAATACTGCAGATTATGCCCTCATTAAATTAATTAAAGAAAATACAGATATATTTTTAATAGGTAACAATTCAATCCGTGATGTTGAATCTGCAAGGAAAATGATTTCTGCAGGTGCAGATGGGATTTCAATTGCAAGGGCTGTAATGAAAGGGCAAATTCCATTTGATCTTTCAATGATATAGATAAAAATTTTTAATATAAACCTAAATATCATATAATATATTTATTGCAACTATTAATTTCGAAGGTGATCTCATGTCTTTTATAGAATTAGAAAATGTTACTAAAACATTTAAAGGCGTTGATGTTTTAAAAAATTTGAATATTACCATAGATGAAGGTAGGGTATTGGGTATTTTAGGCAGAAGTGGTGCAGGAAAATCTGTATTAATAAATATGCTTCGTGGAATGAAGGAATACAAACCAGACAGTGGTAAAATATTCTATAACATTGCACTATGCCCTAAATGTGTTTTAGTAGATGCACCTTCGAAAATAGGGCAAATTTGCCAATGTGGGGGTCAATTTGAAGCAAAAAGAGTTGATCTTTGGGATACTGATAGAAGAATATATGCTGCAATCCGAAGACGAATTTCTATTATGCTTCAGCGTACATTCGCACTCTATGAAGATGATACTGTAATTGATAATGTTTTAAAGTCTATTAGTCATCATGATGAAGAAGAAAGTATGTACATGGCTATTGATCTTCTTGAAACAACTCAAATGACCCACAGAATTACCCATATTGCAAGGGATCTTAGTGGTGGAGAAAAGCAAAGGGTAGTGCTTGCAAGGCAAATAGCGAAAGAACCTATGGTATTCCTTGCAGATGAACCTACAGGTACGCTAGATCCAAAAACAGCTGAACTTATACACGATGCACTCCTCGAAGGGGTTAAGGAAAAAAATACAACAATGATCATTACTTCGCACTGGCCTGAAGTTATGAGAAAGCTTTCTGATCACGTTATATGGCTTGAAAAGGGCCATATAGTTGACGAAGGCGATGCGGAATCTGTTGTGAAGAGATTTTTAGAGCAGGTTCCACTTCCTAAGAAAACTGAAGATTACCAGACTGGAGGTCCTATGATCAAGATGGAAGAAGTTAAAAAGCATTACTATTCCTTAGAAAGAGGGGTAGTAAAAGCTGTAGATGGGATTGACTTGACAGTTGATGAGGGAGAAATCTTTGGTATTGTTGGACTAAGTGGGGCAGGTAAAACCACTCTTTCCAGAATTTTATATGGACTAACTGAACCAAGTGCAGGTAATATAATAGTTAAACTTGGAGAAGACTGGGTAGACATGACTGAATCTGGTCCATTAGGGAGAGGAAGAATTAAACCTTATCTTGGCATTCTTCACCAGGAATACAGCCTCTATCCTCATAGAACAGTTCTGGGTAATTTGACTGAAGCAATAAGTCTTGAACTTCCAGCTGAATTTGCAAAAATGAAAGCATCATATGTGCTTAAAGCTGTTGGATTTGATGAAGAATATGCAGCAAGCCTTTTAAATAAATATCCTGATGAATTAAGTGGTGGGGAGAGGCATAGGGTTGCTTTAGCACAGGTTTTAATTAAAGAGCCTAATATAATTATTCTTGATGAACCTACTGGAACAATGGACCCAATAACTAGAGTCCAGGTAACAGATTCCATTAAAAAGGCGAGAGAAGAATTAAATCAAACTTTCCTTATTATATCACATGATATGGACTTTGTGCTGGATGTTTGTGATCGAGCAGCTCTGATGAGGGGTGGAAGAATCCTTAAAACAGGAGATCCACACTCAATTGTTGAAGAGTTGACACCAACTGAAAAGCAAGAAATGCTCACTGAAGAATAATAGAACATTTCTTTTATAAACTAATTGAATAAATTTGAAGGTTAAAGGAAATTCTCAAAAAATTCTATGAATTTCCTGAACCAAAATCAGAATTTGGAGGAATATAATGGTATGGGAAGACTCACCATCACATGTATGCAGGGGAGGGGACAAAAGAGCTTTAACCTTTTGTTGTCCGCCAGTAAAGCCCTGCCCAATCATATATGCTCTTGAAGATGTAGGTATGAGTTCTCAAGAGTACATAGCAAAAAAAGAAGAATTTGGTAAAAAAACAAGGTTAGGTAACGGTGAAGGGACCTGTTTTGGTTCACTTGTCTGGTGCTGTAAACCTTCAAAACCATGTCCGTTACGAGATATGGTAATGCGTAAAATAGATATGAGTACTGAAGAATACATGGAACTTAAAAAACAGCTTTCTGAGGAATTGGTAGGAGCATCAGAATCTTCTAAAGAAGAAGTTAAAGCACTTGCAGATGCGTTCAATGTTCCAGAAGAAGAAGCAGTTAGTGTTCTTCAAGAATGCGGAAATGATTTAAGAATGGCTGCTAAGATTCTTAAGATGAAAAGTCTTGAATTGCAGCAATAAATTTACCTTTCCAGAAGCAATCAACAATCAAAGATTTTGGGCATGCAAAATAAAATTTTACAACAGATTGATCTAAATACTGCTTCGCTGCGGAAATAAAAAATTAAATTTAAATTATTAATTGGAGCTTTAATATGAGCTGGACTTCTCTTTTCCTGCAAATGGAAAACAAAAACGTTTTAATTGTTGGTGCAGGAGAAGTAGGTAGTCGTCGAGCACTTAGATTTATTAAAGTTGGCGCTAACGTTAATATAATTGGAAGAGAAATCTCAGAAGAACTCATTGACCTTGGCGCTCTTTGTAAACCTGTTTCCGAAATTGAAAAATGGGTTGAATGGTCTGAAATTGTAGTTGTAGCTACTGGAGACCATAATTTAAATGAAAAAGTAGCAAAATTAGCCAAAAATAAACTTTTAAACCGTGCGGATTATCCGGAAGAAGGAAACTTAATTGTTCCATCTTCTTTTTTTATAGGTGACGTGCAGTTATGTATATTCACTGGTGGGAAGAGCCCTCTTATGGCTAAAAAGTTAAGAAAAAGAATACAAAATTTAATAACAGAAGAAGATATTTTACAGCTTGAACTTCAAGACTTTACCAGAAATATATTAAAAGAAAAAATTGAGAATCAAAAAAAGCGTAGAGATTATTTATATGAAATAATAAATGATGAAAATATAAATAGATTATTAAAGGAAAGAAATCTGGAAGACGCTAAAAAATACGTCATGAACCTTTTGAACTCAGATTAAATTTAAATACAGCAATATGCTATGAAAAATTTATATTGGCACTATTCCAATGATTTTCAGGTGATAAAGTGATTCTAAACGTCAGAATCGACCATAAAACAGCCGATATTTGTACAATAGAGAAATCTACTCGTCAAATGGAAGAAATATTTTCTCACATAAAAAGAGAACATCTTGTTGATGAGTATATCCAGATTAAGACATGTAATCGTTTTGAAATCTATATAATTATAGATGATTTTCACACTGAAAAGTTTAATTTTGATGATTTTATTGTTGAAACTGATGATAATGCTATAAGCCACCTTCTTAGGTTGTCATGTGGCCTTGAATCCATGATAATTGGTGAGGACCAGATATTAGGTCAGATTAAAGATGCAAGAAAGAAAAGCATTGAATCTGGTAGCTGTGGTCCCTTATTAAACACTATTTTTACAAAGGCAATTCATGTAGGACAATCTGTAAGAAAAAGGACAAATATAAACAAAGGTTCCATTTCTATAGGTTCTGCAGCAGTTGAACTTGCAGAATCCGTTTATGGGGACTTAAAATGTAAAAAAGTTCTAATTATAGGTGCTGGGAAGATGGGAACCCTCGTTGCTAAGGCACTTGTTGAAAAACACTTAAAAGCAATAGTGGTAGCTAATAGAACATATGATCGGGCAACATGTCTTGCAAGAGAACTTGGGGGTTCAGCAATACATTTTGATAGGCTTGATGAAGCCATGAGTGATGCTGATGTAATTATAAGTGCTACAGGTGCGCCTCATCCTATTTTAAATAAGGAAAAAATAAAAAATGCAGTTCCGGCTCAAAGACTTTCTAAAATGGTTATGGTAGATATTGCAAATCCAAGAGATATCGACGAAGATGTTAAAGAAATTGGCGTTAATTTATTTAATATCGATGATTTGAGAGGAATAGCAGATAAAAATAGAAAAATGAGAGAATCTGAATCTATTGAAGCTCAAAAAATTATTGAAGAGGAACTCTTACTTCTTAAAAAATCTCTAAAACATCTTGAAGTAGAATCTCTTATTTCTAACATACGTCGTAATGCAGAGGAAATAAGGATTCAGGAAACAGAAAAGGCTGTAAGGATGATTGGAGATGTGAATGGTAGGGAAAAAGTTATAAATGATCTTACTAAAGTCTTAGTAGATAAAATCTTCTCAGATGTTATAAAGAATATTAAAAATGCAGCTGAAAATGAAAATAAAGATATCATTGAAACTGCAGAATGCATTTTTGCCCAAGAAAAAAGCAAATAAAAATTATTTAAATTTATTATTTTTGTCATTGATTTATTGATAATATTAAGAATAAGCTTAATATTTGACTTGTTATTTAGTAATTTGTAACTTAATAACTTTAAAAAGATTTATATAAGAAAATAGCAGATTAAATCTATTGCAGTGCAAAAATAGGTTTATATGTATAATTCCCCCATTATAACATTATCCTATTCACTGCAATTATTATTTTGATGTTTTATTAATATTATTTTTTGTGTGTGTAGAAAATTTATTTAAATAAGATACATTTAATCATTAATTGATAAAATGGATAAATTTAAAAAATATTTTGGACTAGAATGGTTACTGGATAATAAAATTAAGCAATTTTTAGAGGCATTCATAATAGTTTTAATTATCACTGATTTATTTTTACTTATTTTAATAAGCTTTATTGATTTAAATCAATATACTGTCAATATCATAATTAATTTTGATACTTTTGTTTGTATTGTGTTGTTTTTCGAATTTATATTTAAAATAAGGAAACAGGAACAAAAATTAAGATATATTCGGAAGAATTGGATTGATATGGTTGCTATGATACCTTTGGAGTTATTTATATTAATTTCTGGAGATTTCCTTGGTTTCATCAGATTTATACGGATTATAAGAATTGCTAGAGTATTTGTTTTACTTAAAAAGAGTCAGAAAAATATTCTTGAATTCCTCAGGAAAACAACTGTAGTTCATGGGGCCATAATATTCCTTTTTATCATTGCTGCAGGAACAGTTTCATTTTTTGTATTAGAACATGGTTCAAACAGTGATGTTGATAGCTATGATGATGCTCTATGGTATGTTATAGTAACAATTACGACAGTAGGTTATGGGGATATTAGTCCTGAATCAGTAGGGGGAAGAATGGCTGGAGCCATCATAATGATTGTGGGAGTATTCCTTATGAGCCTATTAACAGCATCATTATCATCTATCATGATTGAAAAAGAATCTAAAGAAGAATCTGATAGAAACTTGGCCGAAATAAAACTAGAAATGGAAAAAATGCGTCTTGAGATGCTTGCTGAAATAGATGAATTAAAAGAAATAATTAAAAGAAGTAAATAATCCCAAATTGTAAATATTAAAAATAATTTGAAAAAAGAGGTTTTCCAGTAGTTATAATGAATACTAAATTAAAGAGATTAGTAACATTGAAAAACTATTTTGGAAAAGAGATTTTTTTTCTTCTACTGGAGTACTACTGTATGAAGTGCTGATAGATCCATATATTGCATTATGAGAAACACTTGTAGCCTTGTTTAAATCATTTTGGATTATAGAATCATCTTTTGAGTTTAACCAGCGGTTCCAGTTAGATTTACCGTTTAAACTTCCTTCACTCATTGACGAACTTAAATCTCCTGATGATTGAATTACTTGTGGAGTTAAAAAGCTGGCTCTTGTTTCATATAAGACATGATCAGCCCCACTATAATTAGCACTGTGTGGACCAGAAAAAGTATCAGTAATGTAATGAGATGCTACTCCATAGCAGTAGCTAGCATAGTAGTAATCTCCATTTTTATAATAGTATTGACCTTTATTTAACCATTCTTCTGCTTTACCATAACTATTGGGATAACCATGATATTTGAAATCTAAAAATCTAAAATCGGGATCATCTGATCCTTCTTTCATTGCATCTAAATTTAAATTTTGCTTTATATTTACAGGCATTGAATTATAATTACTCTCAACTATTTCTTGATGTGTATTCCAGTTCCATGCTGAAACGGCATCTATTCCAGTTAAAAACAAGCCTATTAAAAGAAGTGACATTATTAATGGTTTAATCATGATTTCACGTATTTATATATAAATTGGATTATTTAATATTTTTATTTAGTTATGTTATTTTATATTTATACTTTTAGGTACTCAAGATATATAACTATTGTTATATAATATCCAAATGAATTTGTTTCTATTTTAATTTTTTAAATAATTTATTAAGATTAAACATGATGGATTAATTATAATAATAACTTATTTCCTATTACAATTGTTATATGTAGATTATTTTGTGATCTAATTTGTCTAATTAAGTTTGCAATATATCCACATATACTTGTATATATAGCTCTAAACGATACAAGGGAGTATATTTAAAATAGTAGTTTATTTAAGTTATCCCTTCATTAAATTTATTTATTAATTTCAATTTAATTGCGAGGTAAATTTAAGATGAAAACTCTTAAAATAGGTGAAGATACCTTTGAACTTGCAGAAATCATAATTAAAGATTTAAAGGCATCAGAGGATATTGGAATCCTTAAATGTATCCAGTGCGGAATGTGTGCATCTGTATGTCCTGCAGCAAGACACACAGACTATGATCCAAGGGAAATAGTCAAAAGAGTGCTTGATAAGGATGAAGAATTAATCGAAGATGACATAATCTGGAATTGTTTTTATTGTTATACATGTCACAGCGTCTGCCCTGTAAACAACAGCGCATGTGAGATTAATCAAATATTAAGACAGAAAGCAATTGATGCTGGAAAAGGAAAACCTAAAATAGCTCCATTTGTAGCATATGGAGATAGTTTTCTTGAATTTGGACTTGGAGCAATCCCAAATGATTTCTTCGATGATCTAATAAAGGATTATGGAAAAGACTGGCTCCAGTTAAAAATTGACTTAGAAGATATAAGGGAAGAATTAGATTTAGGTTCTATGATGCTCCCCGAAAAGGATGTAGAAGACATCAATAAAATTCTAGACAAAACAGGATTCAAAAATAGGTTAAATAAAGTAAGGCGGTGTAAGGATGAAAAAAATACCAGATAAGGAAATTTTACTCTTTAAAAGCTGCCTTGTAAATGTAGAATATCCTGGTGTAGAATCATCAACCAAGTTCATATTTGATAAACTTGGAATAGAGTACCTCGTAAGTGAAAGACAGTCATGCTGCACTGGTTTAGGTCACTATGCTGATTTATTTGACCAGTTTTCAACAACTGCACTTGCAGCAAGGAACTTTGGGATTGCAAGGGAAGAAGGGCATAAAAACATAGCTACACTATGTGCAACATGTTATGCAATACTTAAAAAATCAGCGAATATCTTAAATAAAAAAGAAGATGTTAGAAATAAGGTTAATAAGATATTTGATAGTTCAGATATTTGTGAATTAAAATATAATACTGATGATATGGATTCAAGGAAAAATATTTTCCATGTCGCTGAAATTCTTTATAATAAAGCTGAAAAGTTAGAAAACTTGGTAGAAGTAGATTTCTCTGGCTTAAGAGTGGCTTCACATCATGCATGTCACTATTGTAAAGTTCATCATAAAGACACTATTGGAAATGTAAGAAATCCAATGGTCATAGAAACTCTTGCTAAAGCATGTGGAGTTGAAACTATAGACTGGTATGATCGTAAGACAGTTACCTGTGGGAATGGTTTTAGGCAGCGTTATTTGAATAAAGAACTATCATTTAATGTAACTGCTGAAAAATTAATGAGTTTAAAGGAAAATAAAGTTGATATTTTACTCCATATGTGTCCAAACTGCCAGTTACAGTTTGATAGAAACCAAAAAGTTATTGGAGAATCTATAGGAACTGAATTTAATATAGTATGCCTTAATATTTCTCAATTTATAGCTCTTGCACTTGGAGCTGACCCTTACAAAGTAGTAGGAATTCAAACACATACAACTCCTGTAGAACCTATTTTAGATAAGATAAAACAAATTAACCCCTGTTGTGAGGCAACTACTGAAGTTAATGAACTTTAATTGAGGTAAAAAATGAATAACTATCACTTTTCAAGATATGCACCAAAAAGCAGTATAGATATCGGTGTTTTTTTATGTAAATGTGGAGGAAATATCTCTGATACTGTAGATATTGAAAGACTTAAATCCTCTATTGACGCTAAAGTAGTAAAGGAATTCGAAAATCTTTGCTCTATAAAGTGCCAGAAAAACATTAGAGATATTATACTGGAAGAAGAGCTTGATAGGGTAGTAATTGCAGCGTGTTCTCCAATTACTCATGAAAAGACATTTAGAAATCATGTAGCTCCTCTTAATCCTTATCTTTTAGAAATGGCCAATATAAGGGAGCAGTGTTCATGGGTGCATTCTGATGTGGGCAAAGCCACAGATAAAGCTATTTCTCTTACAAATGCGGCTATTGAACGGGTTAAATACGCTAGACCTCTTGATGCTATAGTTAGAAAAACTAAGAGAACTGCAGCTGTAATTGGTGGTGGAATATCTGGGATAACTACTGCACTTTCACTTGCAAACCAAGGTATTAAAGTACATATTATTGAGGAAAAGCCTACTGTTGGGGGAAACATGATTAAAATAGGTAAGGTTTTCTCCCCTGAAAAGCTTGCTGAAGAATGTGCGCTATGTTTATTCAATCCTTTAATAAATGAAGCGGTGCAGCATGAAAATATCAATATAATTACTAATGCAGAACTTAAATCGTCAGAAAGGAAAGCTGGAAACTTTAACTTGCTTATTGAAAGAAAAGCAAGCTATGTAGAAGAAGATAAATGTACTGCATGTGGTAATTGTGCTGAGGTATGTCCAGTGGAAGTTCCAAATGAATGGAACGAAAGGCTAATGATGAGGAAAGCAATTTACAAACCTTTCCCTCAATCTGTACCAGATGTTTACACTATTGATGATGAAAACTGTATTAAATGCGGTAAATGTGTAAAAGTCTGTAAAATGGATGCAATTAATTTAAAAATGAAAGGAGAAAAAATACCTCTTAATGTTGGTTCTGTAATTATAGCAACCGGACATAAAGCATTCGACCTTAATAAACGTCCAGAATATGGATATGGACGATATGATGATGTTATAAGTCAAATGGAACTTGCAAGAATAATGGGAGTTAACGGACCTACAAATGGTAAACTTCTCAAACCATCAGATGGTAAAATCCCGAAAAGAGTTGTTATGGTTCAGTGTGCAGGTTCAAGAGATGAAAAACCTGAGGGAAAAAGATATTGCTCAAAAGTTTGTTGTATGGTTGCATTAAAGCATGCAAGCTTTATAAGACGTTACTATCCGGATACCGAAATAATTATTTGTTATACTGACATGCGAACAGTAGGGATGTATGAAAATTACTTTAGGTATGTACAATCTAAAGGGATTAAATTAATAAGAGGCCGTCCCGGAGATATAGCTAAAAAAGGCGAAAATATTGTTGTTAGAGTAGAAGATACTCTTCGCGGTGAGCAGGTAGAAATAGAAACTGACATGGTTGTTTTATCTGAGGCAATGGAACCTTCAGAGGGAACATTAAAAGTAGCAGATACTTTAAATGTCGGTCTTACTGAAGATCTATTTGTAAAAGAAAAACATTCAAAGATAAAACCAGTTGCTACTGATATTGAAGGAATTTATGTTTGTGGAACTGCACAGGGACCAAAAGATATTACGGATAGTGTTTCACAGGCAAATGCTGCATCATCTAAAGTATCAGAACTCATAAATGGTGGATTAGAAATAGAACCTACAATTGCTGAAATTGATCATTCTAAATGTGAAATGTGCGGTGATTGTGTAAGTGCATGTAAATATAAAGCCATTTATATGCATGATGAACGTATATCAGTTGATCCAATTGCATGTACTGGATGTGGAATATGTATTTCTAAATGTAAAAATGAAGCAGTTGAAGTTATGGGTCAGACAGATGCTCAAATATATGCCATGATTTCAGGTATGTTAGATGATAAAACTGATGATGAAAGAAGAATTCTGGCATTTGTTGACTATATTGGTTATGTAGCCGCCGATAATATTGGAATAAACAGAATATCTTATCCAGACTCAGTCAGAATAATTAGAGTTCCATCTATAACTCGTTTAATGCCTAAGCATATTATATATGCATTTGAAAATGGTGCAGACGGCATATTTTTAGCTGAATATCCAGATGATATAATGTATCCTGCTATTGAGGAAAAGGTACATGAAATAAGGTCTGAACTCCTTAAAAACAGTATAGATCCTGATAGACTCATGTACTATAAGGTTTATGCGCCATACTTTAGAGGGTTAGCTAATAAACTAACTGAATTTGATAGACAGGTTAGTAAAGCCCTTGATAAGTTAGAAGCAGTTTTATATAAGGCTTCTTCAAAGGATTTATAAGAAATTACTTTTTTTTCTATTTTTTCTTATTTTCAAATGTTCCTAATTCTGTAGATATTGTGGAAACAATAATTATCTAATTTTGATTTAATATTAACAATTTTTTTATAATTATTAAAACAAATATATAATCATGCCTCAAAAAGATTATAAAAAAATAATGGAAGAAAAAAATAGACAGAAAATGGAAGAACAGAATAATAGAACTCATATGGGTATAATTAAGACTATTAAAGACAGAAAAAGAGTTGAAATGGAATATTTAGGTGCAGTAAAAAGACAAATGGGATATTGGAAAAGCCAGATAGATGCTACTGACTCTGAAAAGGATAGAGAAAGATATGATGAGCTTAAGGAAAATATCAAAAGCGAAGAAGCACATATTAAACAGATTCAGAATGAATTAGATAGAATAAATGAAGAGATAAGGATGGAAAATAAATACCAGAGAAATAAATTTTAAGTTATTAGTAATGGGAAATCTCCTGATGAACGTCTTTAATAAATTTAGTATCAAAAACCAATGGGTTTTGATCCCCAAACACAGAGTGTTTGACGGCCAAAGATATCTTGTTTAAGTTTCCATTCGTATAACCTAAATTTTTTAATACAGAGATAAATCTAAGTGTAAAATGTAAAAAACAGAGTTTTAAACTATATCTGGTTTCTAATGTTTAGGTATATTACTGGTTTAGCCTCCAGCTATTGTCTGGAAGATTACAATTTCATCATTTTCCTTAACTTCAGCATCAAAGCCACCGTGTGCTTGAACATCTTCACCATTAATGAGAAGCTTCATATAATCTCTTAACTGGTCATCTTTATCCAGTAAAGCATCCCTGAATTCATCACCGTATTTTTCTGTTAAAATATTGATTAATTCAGCAATAGTTCCATTGTAATCAATATTAACAGATCTTTCACCTGTAATATCTCTAAAGCGTGCTAAAAATTTTATTTCTACCATAATAAGTCTCCTAAACGTGCTTAATTTGAAAGTACTATAAAAATGATTTAATGTATATCTTAATAAATTATATTTTTAATTTATGTAGATTTTTCTTAACTATTGTTATAATGTGTTATAAATTTAACTCTTAACTTTTAGATATATTACCAATAAAAAATTTAGAAAAATATTGTATATAGCAATTGTTATAATAGTAAACGGTGATTTAAATGGTAATGACTCAAGAAATGATGGATGCAGTTGAAAAGGATAATATTGTATTTTTTGCAACTACAGACCATGAAGGGAAACCTAATGTTGTCCCTATTGGATTTGCAAGACCTATTGATAATAAAACAATTTTAATTGTAGATAACTATATGAAAAAGACTCGCGAAAATTTAGAAAATAATCCTAAAGCAAGTTTAGTTCCAAGAGATGCTACAGCATGTCCTTACCAGTTTAAGGGTACAGTTGAAATTCTTACCTCTGGTAAAATTTTTGATGAAGCAGCAGATTGGGCAAAAAGCGTAATGAGTGAGCTTCCAGCTAAAGCAGCTATTTTATTAAAGGTTGAAGAAATTTATTCTGTCAAACCAGGTCCTGATGCTGGATCAAAAGTAGATTAAGTCTTAACAATTCATTTTTCTTTTTTATTTCTAAGTTTTTAAGTAATAAAAATATATTTATAAGTAATAACATCTAAAATAAGATAGTGAAATATAGGAACTTTTCGATAGGACTAACTATTATTGCTATTTTAATTGGGGGATATTTTTATACAATAAATATGACTGGAGATATTGAACCCCTTGGGAGATTAGGGTTTGTAAAATTTTCAGATCCTGATATGTATCCTGGAAACCCTCATTCTAAAGATTTAGCAAAATATGCTGATGAACAAGGTTCAAAAAATGCATTAGTAGTTCATTATGGGGGGAGTTCAAATTATAGAAGTTATAAAGAAGGAAATATAACCATTCTACAATTGGCATTTATTAGCGACAAGGGAGCAACAACAGATATTGACTGGAGAGAAGTCATCGAATCTTTTTTATGGGGAGTTCCTGATGATAAATGGAACTTTAAAGCGGATGGTAAAGAATTTAATACTCTTGATGAAGCTTTAGATTATATTAAAGGCAATGCAGGAAAAAATGGGCAAGAAGGGCCTATTCCAATGGTTTACCATGGAACTGCAAGAGGCGGAAATACTCTATTATCCCAAGGATGCGGGTTTCCTCTTTATTATTACATAACTTGGAAAGAATATGGAAGAATTGCCGCTTATTATTATTTTTTTCAAGGAGTAGTTTTTCCATTTTTTAATCTTCCAACGTGGAAATATGAATTAGAGCACGCTTCTGAGCTTCAGGAAGATTATATAGATGGAAAACTTAATAGAACGAACAGGAATATTAAATAGATTATTATAAGATGTAATTTCTAAAAATCCTTTAATTAGAATAATATGGATTAATTAGTTAATATAAGTTTAAATAAAAAAAATAAAGGTTTTAATTATCTTTTCTGCATCTCTGGATTTCCATCTTTGCAGTGATATGCTGTATCGAAATTATAATCTGATGATACGGTACATTCTTGGCATCTGCATCCTTCCATATTTTCAAAACATCTTATTTCGTCTCCTACAGAGCAGAACACTCCTAATTTTCCAGTTTGCATACATTCATTGTAGGTTGGACATGCATTACAGATACATTTTATCATTGTTTCTTCATTTCTTGGAACTTGTGCCATATATATCACCTCAAATTTTTTTTATTTTGTGCCGTCGAACTTTATGTTCGGGCATTCGAAACTTAAGTTTCGAAAGGTTCGAAAAATCTACGATTTTTCTCAACCTCAATTTATTTTTTTAAGTTCAGGAAAAATTTATTTCCACTCTCTTAGTAGCCACTTCTTATGTAATAAGTTTTATAAATAATTTATTACATATTTAAACTTAACTAAAACAAAGGATTTAACAAATATAGCTTTAATTATAAGTTTGTTAATGGAGATATAATTTGAAATACGATTTTGATAGGTTGAATAACAGAAAAAAGACTGATAGCCTTAAGTGGGATATGCTTAATTTTATATTTGGAAATGAAGATTTAATTCCTATGTGGGTAGCAGATATGGATTTTCCAGTTGCCGGACCCATAGTAGATGCGCTTAAAAAGCGTGCTGAACATCCTTTTTATGGATATACAAAACCGGGATCTAGTGTTGTTGATGCTGTTGTTGAACGTATGTGGAGAAAATTCAAATGGAAAGTTGAGCCGGAATGGGTAATTTTTACTTCGGGAGTTGTTCCAGCGCTACATATAGCTGTTCGTTCACTTACCCATTATGGTGATGAAATTGTACTTCAAGAACCATGTTATCACCCATTTTTTCCAGTTGTTAAAAACAGCGGTTGTCAGATAGTAAATAATGAACTTAAACTGGTAAACGGCCGTTATGAAATGGATTTTGAAGATTTAGAACAAAAATTCAAAACAAGTAGTCTACGTTTACCATTTCCAAGCCGTATAAAAGCGATTATTTTCTGTAATCCACATAATCCAGTTGGAAGAGTTTGGAAAAAGGATGAAATAATTTGCATGGGTGAAATAGCACTAAAAAATGATGCTGTAGTTATTTCTGATGAAATTCATTGTGAAATTCTATTTAATGATCATAAGCATATTCCTTTTGCTTCAATATCTAAAGAATTTGAGCAAAATTGCATTATTTGCATGTCTCCCAGTAAAACATTCAATTTACCTGGTTTAAATGTCTCTTCAATTATTATTCCTAATAAAAAGCTTCGGGATGAATTTATCAATATAGGATTTGGTATCTCACCTGCTCCTAGTTTATTTGGATACACTGCACTTGAAGCTGCTTATCGATTTGGGGATGAATGGCTTGAACAGGTGCTAGAATATTTACAGGGAAATTTAAACTTCCTTATTGATTATTTAAATACAAAAATTAAGGATATAAAAGTCATTCAACCACAGGGCACATATCTTATCTGGTTAGATTGCCGTGATTTGGGTATGGATAACCAAACTCTAATGAAATTTATGCAAGAAGAAGCGAAAGTAGCATTAGAAGATGGATTTATATTTGGAGAAGCAGGAAGTGGATTTATGAGAATGAACATTGCTTGTCCCAGACATCTGCTTGAAGAAGCATTAAAGAGGATTGAATATGCAGTCAAGACACTATAGGCTAATCATTTACTAATTAGGATAAATTTATGTATTAACGAAAACAAACTTAGAATTGAAAAAAGGTGATTTTATATCAACTAAAGTAGCAATTGCAAGCAGTGATGGGAAATTTGTAAATCAACATTTTGGAAGAGCTCAGCAATTTTTAATTGTTGAAATTAAGGATGATGGCAGCTATGAATTTATAGAATGCCGAAAAAACAAGCCTGCTTGTCATGCTGAAGGTCATGATGCTTCAATGGAAGATACAATTAACTTGATTTCAGATTGTGAAGGAGTATTAGTTAGTCAGGTTGGACCTGGGGCAGCAGATGCGCTTATTTCACACAGAATTCAGCCTGTAATTATACCTATGTTGATAGAGGATGCTATCAAACATGTTATATGTTTGATGCATCAAAATCCTTGATTTTGAATGCCCTAAAGAAGGTTTATGAATTAATGCAGGAAGACAATGAAGATTCTTTATAGATATGATTATAATATAACGATCGTTAATTTTAAATATTGAATTGATTAACTAATTTTAACTATAGTTATTGGGCATCCCAACTAACACTTATAACAGTGTTATTTAATATAACTATAGTTATATATTACATAAAAACAATATTAAAAACAGACATAGTATTACGCGGTGAGTAAATATGGTGAAAATACCTGAATTAAAAAGAGGAATAGCAAATGATGCTACAGAACTTATAGGAAACACCCCTCTAGTAAGATTAAATAAAATAACAGAAGGGGCTAACGCAGAAGTTGTAGCAAAACTGGAATCATTTAATCCCCTAAGTAGTGTAAAAGATAGAATTGGGGTTGCTATGATAGAGCAAGGTGAAGAGGAAGGACTTATTACTAAAGATACTGTTTTAGTAGAACCAACAAGTGGTAATACCGGTATAGCACTTGCTTTTGTTGCAGCTGCTAAAGATTACAAATTAATCCTTACAATGCCAGATACAATGTCCATGGAACGTCGAAAATTACTGGCACTTCTCGGTGCTGAAATTGTGTTAACTCCCGGTGCAAACGGGATGAAGGGGGCTGTAGCTAAAGCTGAAGAACTTGTTGAATCATTACCTAATGCTGTAATGCCTCAGCAGTTTAAAAATAAAGCTAATCCAAAAATACACAGGCAAACAACTGCACAGGAAATATTAAGAGACACTGATGGAAAAGTGGATATATTAATTGCAGGGGTAGGTACTGGAGGTACATTAACAGGTATTTCGCAGGTTTTAAAAGAAAAAAATCCTGAATTTAAATCAATAGCTGCAGAACCAGAAGCGTCTCCTGTATTGTCTGGAGGAGACCCAGGGCCACACAAGATTCAGGGAATTGGCGCCGGGTTTGTTCCTGATGTATTAGAAACAGATTTAATAGATGAAATTATAAAAGTAAAAGATAAAGACGCAGCAGATACAATGCTAGCCCTTGCAAAAGAAGAAGGAATACTTGCAGGAATATCTTCTGGAGCTGCAACATGGGCAGCACTTCAGGTTGCAAAACGAGAAGAAAATAAAGGTAAACGGATTGTTGTTATCCTTCCAGACACTGGAGAAAGATACTTAAGTATGGAATGGGTATTTGAAGAAGCTTTCCATATTTATGATCAAAAAGACTTCTCCAATTAAATATAGAAAATACTTAGTATTTCTATCTTATTTTCCATGGATTCTAAGCACGGAGGCAAATAAATGTTTGATAGAGTTAAAGAAGACTTACAAATGGTAATGTTAAGAGATCCAGCGGCAGGAAGTAAATTAGAAATATTTTTAACCTATCCTGGGCTTCATGCTATATGGTTTTACTTAATAGCCCACTGGTTCTGGCTTCGAAATCATTCATTTATTGCTAGTATTATATCTGCTTTATCTCGCCTTTTAACTGGCGTAGAAATACATCCTGGAGCCATAATTGGAAGAAGAGTCTTTATTGATCATGGGATGGGAGTAGTTATTGGAGAAACTGCAGAAGTTGGGGACGATGTTTTAATCTATCAAGGCGTTGTTTTAGGTGGAACAAGCTTAGAGAGAAAAAAAAGGCACCCTACTATTGGAAATGGTGTTGTAATTGGATCAGGAGCTAAAGTAATAGGTAATATCAAGATAGGAGACTGTTCAAAGATAGGTGCAGGTTCTGTGGTATTAAAACCAGCTCCCATGGGTTCTACAATAGTTGGAATACCTGGAAGAAATGTAAAGCAGGAACGTAAATGCGCTATAGATCTAGATCATGGTGAATTACCAGATCCAATTGCAGATGTTATTAAACTTATTTTAGATCGCCAAGATGAAATGGAAAACCAAATAAGGGCGTTAGGAATATCTACATCGGTAATAGAAATGAATGAATTATTCCAGAGAAAATCAGAATTTGAAGAGATATTCTGTGAGGGTGCAGGCATATAATATTATCTTTTTTACTTTTCATTGATTATATTTATATTATTATCATATTTTAGACTCATAACTAATGTTAAAGTATGAATAGAGAATGATAATTAAATTAACAAAATAGTATAGGCAAAAAAATATAAATAAATATAACCCATGTTATATCACAGATTTAAATGATCAGATTTTTATTCATTTTCTAAATCTAAACTAATTACACTAACTAATAATAGAGGGCGTGATAACGTGAGACCACCATGTGAGATGGTTGTATGGTATGTAATTCCAAGTATAAGGTCGGAATTAGCCAAAGAATTACTTAATTTAGGTATGAAACAAAAACAAATTTCTGAGTTGCTTGATATCACCCAACCTGCAGTATCACAATATATAAGTGACAAAAGAGGACATGGAATCAAATTCGATGCTCATACACAAAATATGATTAGACTTCTTGCAAGAGATTTAATTAATCAGGATTTAGGTCAAGGAGATATTATTAGAAGAGTTTGTGATATCTGTAAAAATGTAAAAGCGGAAGAAATAATCTGTCAAATACATAAAGAGAAAGATAATGTTCCTACCGGCTGTAATGCATGTATGGGATCTAAAAGAAATGAAGAATCTATGGATTACTGTATCTAGACATTTTTATTTATCTTCTAAATTAATTCCTAAGTCTCCTAACTTGCTTCTTATTTCATCTGCAAGCTCATAATCTTTCTTTTGGCGGAGTTTTTTTCTTACATCAACGAGAATATTTACTAACTCTTCTGTTGAATCATCACCTTGTGATTCATTAAAGAAATTAAGTCCCAAGATATTTCCAAGTTCATTAAATAGTTCCTTTATTTTTTCAAATACATTTTTGGAAATATCTTCTTCATTTATGCCTTTGTTTATATCCCTTATAAGACCAAAAAGTGCTGAAAGTGCAATAGGAGTATTAAAGTCATTATCCATTGCATCTAAAAAAGAATTTTTAGTATCTTCAAGTAATTTAAGGTATCTTTCATCACTTGTGCGGTTTTCAATTATATCTGTATTTAGAAGTTCATCTATGTTTTCAAGTAGTTTATGAACTCTTTTAAGGCTATTTTCTGATTGCTTGAGTGCATCATCGCTAAAATCAATTGGACTTCAGTAATGAGTAGAAAGAACAAAGAATCTGAAGACTTGGGGATCATACTCTTTAAGTAATTCGTTTATAGTAATGAAATTTCCAAGGGACTTAGACATTTTCTCCCCACTAACATTTAAAAAGCCTGTATGTAGCCAGTATTTAACCATTGGCTTTTTACCGGTTGCAGATTCCATTTGAGCAATTTCTGCTTCGTGGTGTGGGAATATTAGGTCTAACCCACCGCCATGAATATCAAAATGCCCTCCAAAATAAGTTTCAGATATTGCAGTGTCTTCAATATGCCATCCCGGTCTTCCTTTTCCCCAGGGTGAATCCCATGCAGGATTTTCATCCCTCTTTTTCCAGAGAGCAAAATCACCGGGATTTCTTTTAGTAGGGTCTGGATTAACCCTGTGGACATTTAATTCTTCAATATTACGGTTTGAAAGTTTACCAAAGTCTGGAAATTTTTCTTCATCAAAATAAACTCCCGTTGGAGTTTCATAAGCAAAATTTTTATCTACTAATGTTTGAATTTGATTAATGATTTCATCGAGGTGTTCCATTGCTCTTGCATAAAAATTAACGTTTTCAACACCTAATGTTTCCATATCTTCGATATATCGATTTTCAAATTCTTTAGCAAGCTTTAATGGTTCAACTCCAAGTTCATCTGCTCGCTTAATTATTTTATCATCGATATCAGTGATATTTTGTAGATAAAAAACGCTGTATCCTTTATATTTAAGATATCTTGCTATAACATCAAAAGAAATATATGTTCTGCCATGTCCTATATGTGATTTATCGTATACTGTTGGCCCGCATACAAACATTTTTATTCTATTTTCTTTTAAAGGCTTAAATTCTTCTTTTTTACGGGTCATGGTATTGTATATTTTCATCATAGGGCATCAGACTCAATAAAATAGTTAAATAATTTAAAATAGTGTTTATTCTGGATAATGTTTATTTTCCGAGCGTAGCGAGGCCAAAATCGGAGATTTTGGTCAGGAGAACGTAGTTCTGCTGTTTGGATGAATCCCTTTTTAAAAGCCCTCAAACACTATGTGTTTGGGGCCCAAAAACCATTGGTTTTAAGGGGGTTCGAGGCCAAGATTGGGATTTGAACCCAAGTATCGTGGTCTGCAGCCACGCACCTAGCCGCTCGGTCATCTTGGCAAATGAAGGTGTAATTAATAAATTAACAATTGTTATATAAATACTTTACTTAATTTGATCATTATTCTATCATTTATCATTAATTTATTTTTAGTTAATACTTTATTTACGATAGTGTGTGGTAGAACATGCTTCTATCCTCTAGATTACTCGCAAACTTTAAATAAGAAAGAAGAAGTAAATATTATAACAATTGTTATACGATTATAAATTTTTAAATTCTAGTTTGGATTAGTTATCTTGATTTTTTGAGTTTGATAATTATTCGAATCAGAATTATGCTTGAGGATGCCAGTAAATGATTTATTGGAGGCAAAGGAAATGACAGAAGAAAAGAAAAAAGATTATGGATTAAGTACATTAGGATTACACGTAGGACAGGAAGAAGCATGCCCTGCAACAGGAGCAAGAGCTGTACCTATCTATCTAACATCATCGTATGTTTTTAATGACGCAGAACACGCAGCAAATCTTTTTGCATTAAAAGAATTTGGTAACATTTACACCCGTATAATGAACCCTACAACAGATGTTTTTGAAAAGAGAATTGCAGCAATTGAAGGTGGAAATGGAGCTTTAGCAGTAGCTTCTGGACAAGCTGCAAATACATATGCATTATTAAACCTCAGTTTACCTGGTGACGAGATAGTTTCAGCAAATAACCTTTACGGTGGTACTTATCAATTATTCAACTATACTTTCCCTGAATTGAGTAGGAAAGTGAACTTTGTAGAGTCCACTGACCTTGAATCAATTGAAAATGCAATTACAGACAAAACAAAGGCAATTTTTGCCGAATCCATAGGTAACCCTAAATTAGATATTCCTGATTACGAAGCAATTGCAGAAATTGCTCACGATAATGGAATAGCATTTGTAGTGGATAACACAACCGGTGTAGGACTTGTAAAACCTATAGAATACGGAGCAGACATAACAACGCTTTCTGCAACAAAATTTATTGGAGGACACGGTACATCCATTGGGGGAGTAATAGTTGATTCCGGAAACTTTGATTGGGGCAATGGTAACTATCCAATTTTAGATCAGCCAGATCCAAGTTATCATGGTCTCAACTTCTGGGAAACATTTAGTGATTTCTCGGGACTTGGAAACGTTGCTTATATAATGAGGGCAAGAGTAAGGCTCCTCAGGGATATGGGTGCAGCATTAAGTCCTTTCAATGCTTTCCAGTTTTTACAAGGTCTTGAAACATTAGATTTAAGAGTGCAAAAACATTCAGAAAATGCATTTGAAGTAGCTAGGTTCTTAAAAGACCATCCTTCTGTAAAATGGGTAACATATCCGGGATTAAAAAATGATCCTGCTCATAGATTAGCATCTAAATATTTAAAAGGAGGATACGGTGCATTAATAGGATTTGGAATTAAAGGGGGTCTTGAGGCAGGTAAAAAATTCATTGAAAACACTGAACTTTTCTCACATCTTGCAAATATTGGAGATGCAAAAAGTCTTGTTATACACCCAGCTTCAACAACTCATCAACAGCTAACCCCTGAAGAGCAGGCTCAAACAGGAGTTACAGACGATTTTGTAAGACTTTCCATCGGTCTTGAAAACGTTGAAGATATTATAGCAGATATAGATCAGGCATTATCTAAAATATAATTCAAATTGCCTGATTTGTCAAAAATCTAATAATAGCGCCGGACAAATTAATATACTATGGGATTTAGGAAAATGAAAAAGGAAACAGTTGGCCTTGTGGAGACAAAATACTATATAATTTCTGAAGATTTAACACTTGAAGGTGGAGGGAAGCTTAAAGAAGCTACAATCGCCTATGAAACCTACGGTAAATTAAATAAGGAAAAAAGTAATGCAATTTTAGTCTGTCATGCGCTTTCAGGCGATGCTCATGTTGCAGGATGGCATGAAGGAGATAGAAAACCTGGATGGTGGGACACTATACTAGGTCCTGGAAAATGTTTAGATACAGAAAAATATTTCATAATCTGTTCAAACGTTATTGGAGGTTGTAAAGGTTCAACTGGTCCTTCTTCAATCAATCCAGAAACAGGTAAGCCCTATGGATTAGATTTTCCCATAATAACTATTCCCGATATGGTTGATGCTCAGAAAAAGTTGATAGATCATTTGGGTATTGAACAACTTTTTGCAGTTGTTGGAGGTTCAATGGGAGGGATGCAAACTCTCCAATGGTGCATATCATATCCTGATATGGTTAGATTAGCAATTCCTATTGCTACAGCAGCGCATTCTGCACCACAACAAATTGCCTTTAATGAGGTAGGTAGGCAAGCCATAGTATCTGATCCAAAATGGAATGGAGGATCTTATTATTCGGAGGAAGTTCCTAAGCAAGGATTAAGTCTTGCGCGAATGATTGGGCATATAACATATCTTAGTTATGAATCAATGTACCAAAAATTTGGAAGAAGGCTTCAGGATAAAGAAAAATATGGTTTTGATTTTTCGCTTGATTTTCAGGTTGAAAGCTACCTCCATTATCAGGGTGAATCATTTGTCAAACGATTTGATGCAAATTCATATCTCTATATAACTAAAGCAATGGATTATTTCGATCTTACCAAAAATGGATCTCTTGCTGAGGGGTTTAAAGATGTTAAGGCTAAATTTCTGGTAATTTCAATAGATTCTGATTGGCTTTATCCTCCAGCTCAATCAAAGGAAATTGTAATGGCATTAACTGCAAATAATGTAGATGTAAGCTATCATGAACTTAAATCTCCATATGGGCATGATGCTTTCTTACTGGAGGAAGGCCAGTTAAATTATATTATATCAATGTTTTTATCAGATATCCTTGTTGAAGATGTAATGACCAATAAAATTGCTAAAATAAGTGAAGATTCAAGTATAGAAGAGGCAGCGAGATTAATGCTTGAAGAAAAAGTTACACATCTGCCGGTTGTTTCAGATGGGGATAAATTAATAGGGATAGTGACTGCGTGGGATATTTCAAAGGCAGTTGCATTAAAGTGCAGTAAATTAGACGATATAATGACCAAAGAAGTTATAGTGGCTAGTCGAGATGACAGAATAGAATCTGCTGCAGAAAAAATGAAGAAATATAATATTTCATCCCTTCCAGTTATTGCGGATAATCAGAGAATCATTGGAATCATTACAACTGACCATATAAGCACATTAATAACAAGAGATATTGAAAAAATTTAAAATAATTAACTTTCATATTAATAATTAGATGATTATAATGATACAATCTTTCAAAAATTATACATTTTGAGAGATCATAATCCCAAATTTTGTTCATTATTGTAAAAAATTAAATTTATGTAAGAAATGAGGTGAAATGATGATTTATATGGATCACTCAGCCACATCACAGGTTGATCCAGAAGTCTTTAAGACAATGGAAGCCTATTTTGTCGAGCAGTATGGAAACGCTTCTACATTATATTCTATGGGGAGAGATGCAAGAAAAGCAATGGAAAATGCTAGAGCACAGGTTGCATCACTTATTGGGGCAAAAACTGATGAAATTATTTTCACTAGTGGTGGAACAGAGTCAGATAACATCGCTATTAAAGGTACAGCTTACCGTTTAAAGGACAAAGGAAATCACATAATTACAAGTGCTATAGAGCACCCTGCTGTTGAAGAAACTTGCAAATATTTAGAAAAAAATGGATTTGAAGTCACATATTTGCCAGTTTATGAAGAAGGAATTGTAAGAGTTTCTGATCTTGAAAATGCTATCACCGATAAAACTATTTTAATTACAATTATGCATGCCAATAATGAAATTGGAACAATCCAACCAATATCTGAAATAGGAAAAATAGCCAGAGAAAATAAAATTTATTTCCATACAGATGCAGTTCAAACTGTTGGTAAAATCCCTGTAAACGTTGAAGAATTAAACGTTGATATGCTCTCCATTTCATCACACAAAATCTACGGCCCAAAGGGAGTAGGTGCACTTTATGTTAAAAAAGGAGTCCGTTTAGAGCCATTAATTCATGGTGGCGGTCATGAGAGGAATTTAAGGCCCGGTACGGAAAATGTTCCTGGAATTGTTGGTCTTGGAAAAGCATGTGAACTTGCTGAAAAGGGACTTACTGATAATGCGAAATATATAACAAATTTAAGGGACAAATTAATAAATGGAATACTGGATTCATTAGAAAAATCATACTTAAACGGAGACAGGGAAAAGAGATTACCTAACAACGTAAATATGCGCTTTACAGGTATTGAAGGAGAATCATTGGTATTGCATCTTGATTCAAAAGGAATAGCTGCTTCAACAGGTTCAGCGTGTTCTTCAAAAAAACTAGAAGCTTCACATGTTTTAACTGCAATTGGGTTAGAACAGGTTGATGCACACGGATCATTACGTTTAACTCTTGGAAAAGAAAACACTGAAGAAGAAGTAAATTATGTGATAGAATCTGTTAAAGAAGTCGTAGGAACCCTTCGAAAGCTTTCTCCTCTCTGGTGTGCAATACCTGGAGCAGAAAGAAGGGAATAATTAATTATCTAGAATTAGAGGTTGTTTAAATGTATAGTGATAAAGTAATGGAACATTTTCAAAATCCTAGGAATGTTGGCGAAATAGAAGATGCAGATGGTGTTGGAACAGTAGGAAATCCTACATGTGGAGACCTTATGACCATTTACATTAAAGTAAAAGACAATGTAATTGAAGATATTAAATTTAAAACCTTCGGATGTGGGGCTGCGATTGCAACAAGTAGCATGGTAACAGAAATGGCAATGGGAAAGACCATTGAAGAGGCAATGGAAATAACAAGAAATGATGTTGCAGATAACCTTGAAGGACTTCCGCCAGTTAAAATGCACTGTTCAAACTTAGCTGCAGATGCATTACACGCTGCAATTGATAATTATAAGGAAAAAATGGGTGAAGAAGTAGATAAGAGTAAAAGAGTTTGCACAAGTTGTGAACAATAAAGACTCTTTTATCTAATTACAGTAGTAGATACACTATTTATTTTCTTTTCAAAATCTATTTCTTCCATTACATTCAATACTTTTTCTAGATCTGCATTTGTTTCAGGATATTTGGGAACGGCGGTACAATCTGGTGCCGGAAGTATTGATATGTCAAATGTCCCAATTTTTCTACCCATTTCTTGTATTTCAGTTTTATCAAGACCGATTAAAGGACTTAACACGGGCATTTTTGTTGCATATCTTGTTGCAACTATATTTGGAAGCGTTTGAGAGGCAACCTGACCTAAACTACTTCCATCTATAATTGCAAGTGCATTTTCGCCTTTAGCGATCTTTTCAGCAATTTTGTACATTCCGGCTTTACATAAAACACATGTTAACCTTACAGGGGCTTCTTCAGAGCATTCTTGAAGATACTCTCCATATGTTGCTTCTATGTGTTTTATTTTAGATGGAGAATATTCCTCTAACTTTTTAATGATTTTTATAACTTTTTCGTTAGATTTGCCAGTATAAGGATAATTATTAAAATTAAGTGCTATTATTTCGCATCCTCTTTTCATCATTAAAAACGATGCAACTGGTGAATCAATTCCACTTGAAAGAAGTGCAATTACCTTTCCTTGAGTTCCAACTGGAAGACCTCCTGGGCCTTCAATTTTTTGGTGGAAAATATAAGTTTTATCATCTCTAACTTCAATAAAGAGCTCGAAATCAGGGTTGCTTAAATTAACTGGTGCATTTGCCCTTTTAATTACTACTGAACCGCAAAATCCTGCCATTTCCTGGCTTGTAAATTCATGTTTCCCAGTTCTCCTGCATCTAACTGCAAATGGCTTATCTTTATTAAATGAACCTTCTAAAACCAATTTTTCAATGTATTCATCTACCTTCTTTTCTATACTGTCAAAATTACTTTCAGTAGATACCACTGGAGAAAATGAAACCACGCCTATTGCCTTGGGAAGTAATTGGAGCGCATCGTCAAAATTTTCTGGATATAGAAGTATTCTTCCTTGGTCCACGTCTACATCACATTCTAATTTACTTTTAATGTTACTGATTAATTTATTTTCAAATCTACGCCTTACCTTAGGGCTTTTAACTCCTATTTCTCCGTATCTTACAATTATGGCTTCATAATCCATTTTAAAAACTCCTTTTTAATAAAGTACTTTTTATACTTTTGCAAGAAATGTTTTAATCCAATATTACATACAGTTTGGATGTATTCATTTTCATTCATCTATATTAAACTAAAAATTGCGATAGAAACCGCATCCGAAAATCGAGTTTTTAAACTCCATATTAGATTATTTTAAGAAAAGTATGATTTTAATTTGTAATTAAATCAATATTAAAATTATGATACTCTTTAAGAATTATAAATTAATGCAATAAAACGAGCATAAAACATTAAGATATAAGGTGCAATTACAAGCTGTGCAATTATAAATCCATATAAGTTAGCAGTTGAGATTATTTCTTCTAAAATAGGTCCCCCAATGGCTACAAACCCTATAATTACTATAATGTAGGAAACTATCAATTTTTTAACTCCAATCTGTCTTATCTTTTTAAAAATTTCTTTAAGTCTAAATGCTTCCCTAATAGCTCCTCCTTTAGATGCCATACGGGGTATGGCCACTGTAATTAAAGCACCTGAGATAAATACTGTAATGAAAAAAAGAATTATAAGCAAAAAAGCAATATCATCTGGTATTAGAGGTATATCAAACTCAAATTCAGCAACGATATCTCCTAAAGCAGCAAGTAATAAGATTATAGGCACTATAAAATAAATAATGGCAATAACAGTTTCATTTAAACCATGTCTAATTATTGAAATTATGTTATTAAATTTGGGAGGATTAACTTCCCCATGTATCGATTTTTCAACAATTTTGAAGGAATAACCTGCTTCTAAAAATGTTAAAATAAATATTAAGACAAAAATTAATGATAATATGATTAATAGTAATTCATCTGGAAGACTGACATTTTCTAGAACCATATCAAGAAGATCATAAAATTCATTGGATTTACCCAGTAAAAAAGCAGTTAGTAAAATAATTATTCCGGATAAAAAAAGTTGTTTAATGCCAGAGAGAGGATATTTAATTGAATCAACTATTATGTCATGCATTTTCATTATTTTATTTCCTATATTCTTAATATAATTCTTAAAATAGAATTTAAATATAAAATGTATTTATTAGCTTTATACTTTCTTAAATATAAAAATAACTTGTAATAAAGTGAATTGAAAGCATATTAACAAATATATTTAATTTAAATTTTCAAAATTAGTTTGGATAGAAAGTAAAATAAAAATAAGTAATTGAATGATAACATTCAATTTTTATGCAAACATGTGTTTCGGCTCGTTTTTCTCTTTTTTATGGAGTTTAAAAGCATACTCAAAATGTTCCCATGTTAATTTTTCTTTATCTTCAGATATGGCCTTATGAAGTGCAGTTTTCAATACTCTCTCTTTTATATCCCTTCCAGACATTCCCTTAGTTGTTGATGCGAGCCTTTCAATGTTCACATTTACATTATAAGGTATTGTTTTTATGTAATTTTCAAGCATTATTTTTCTCTGTTCTTTATTAGGAATTTCAAATTCTATTTCCTCTTCAAAACGGCTCCTTATTGCAAAATCAAGCAAGTTGGGATTATTAGTTGCACCTATGGTTACAACACCATAGTTTTGTTCTATTCCATCCATTTCTGTAAGCAGTGCGTTAACAACCTCTGAAACATCTCCACGAAGTGATTGGTACTTTCTATCAAGTCCAACAGCATCCATTTCATCTATAAATATTACAGCTGGTGCTGATTGGGAAGCTTCTTCAAATAGCTCGTGTATCTGCCGTGCACCATCACCTACATGTTCTCCTATAAGTCTTGTTGCTTTAACAAGAAATAGTGGAACGTTAAGCTCGTTTGCAAGGGACTTTGCAAGCATTGTTTTTCCAGTTCCTGGCTGTCCGTAAAAGAGAACATTACGTGGTGCCCATTCTTTAAATTTCTTAGGGTCTTCAAGATATTTCATTATTATCTTACATTTTGTTTTTGCACGCTCTTGTCCAACTACATCGGACATTTTCACGTTAGTTTGTATCTTTTTAACTTCTTTTTCTTCTTCTTGATCCATTAGGATAATAGAAGTTTTTGAAGTAATTTGTGAGCCGTTAGGATGTGCCTTTATAATTTTAAATGCATAATCTGGTAATAACTTTTGATCAAAGAGAAAAGAACCTTCATCAACTGTGTAACCTTCCCATTGTTCTTTGGCGTAAAGTTCAAAAAGATCTTTATCCATTATCTCTATTTTGGGATTTTCAACTAAATTACATAAAAACGGATAACCTATGGACTGTAGAACCACCACTTTGGCTTCTTTTTTAGGTCCACTTGTCCCTTGAAGTGTTTTTTTCTCTGTTATGTATGAATCAGGTACTATATTGTTAAATTTCACTAATACACCTTCCAGCGTTAATATATACTCTAGAATTAATAATTATCTTAAAAAAATCGTAGTTTAATATAATTTTGTACATTTTCATTTAATAAATATGTAGATCAATTAATAAAAACTTTGGGCTTATTGATCAATAAAAAGGTTTAAATGATAAACTAATTATTGGATATATGTTTTAAAATAGTTAAATCAAATTTTAACAAATTCTTTTTTCATCATTACTGCATCAATATCTATAAGTGGAGTTTCGCATATTAAAGTCACTTTATAATCACATTCTGAAATAAGTTCAAGTAATGGAACCAGTGGAGGTCCATAATTATCATCTGCAAGAACATGATGTCTTCGCTCTCCCTTATCTGTATATTCAATCTTAGTAAAATGAGAATGGAGAACAGAAAGCCCTATTTCATCTTCTATTTTATCAAATATTTTCGTGTAATCTTCTTTAGACTTAATACTCCCACCTTCCCTTGCATGAATGTGTGCAAAGTCTACTGTGGGCGCGAAATTATCAAATGATTGACAGATATTAATTAGCTCATCAAGAGAACCAAACTGGGATTTTTTACCCGTTGTTTCAGGTGCAAACGTGTAGTTTTTAATTCCAAGCGATTCTACTTTTTCTAAAAGTGTCTCGATTGATTCTTTACACTTTTTCATTGCCTCTTCTGGAGAATATTTTGTATAAAAACCCATATGAAAAACAATTCTATATGCGTTTATCCATTCCCCAGCACTTGCAGATTGAATAAGTCGTTTTATGGAGTTTTTAATGGTTTCTTCTTTTTGAGAACACATATTAATGTAATAAGGGCCATGCATTGAAATTAAAACATCATTTTTTAAGGCATTTTTAGCAAGTGCCAGACCTGGCTGTTTTGATAGTTTAACTCCATATGTAGCTTGGTATTCGAAGGCATCAAGTCCAATTTCTTTTAAATAATCACATACATATTCAGTTTTACCTTTGTATCCAATTGGTCTTCCTGCTGGTCCAAATCTTACTTCGGGCTTCATTTTATCACTAATTTTTTATTTTGAATAGTTAAATTTGATTTATATTATTTTATTTTTAATTTCATACTTTTTACATAATCTATTTGCTCTTTCTGTTAATTCTCGTTGATATTTGGGGTTAGGGTAAAACATTTTTCCGAATAACCTTTTTGTAGGCTCTAAAAGATCTGGAAAATGTTCTTGGAGAGTATTATAATAAACTGTTTTACAATCATTTTTTCCTTCACCAAAAAGGGTTAAGCCTGCAGTTAAAATATAATCTGCACCGTAATTTTTAGCTAACACTATCATTTTTTCTATCTTTTTTTCAGAATCCGCTAGAAAAGGTAGAACAGGCATGTAATTTATTCCTACTTTAAAGCCTTCTTTTCTGAATTTTTGCATAGTTTCTAATCTTTCTTTAGGAGAAGGAGCATTGGGTTCAAATATTTTTGCAATATCATCATCAGGAGTAGAAAATGAAAAAGAAATTATTGCACCGCCCCTTAATTGAGGTTTTAAGTCATCTGGAATAATAGCATTTTCATTAATTTTCTTTAAAATATCCATGTCCCTCAATACCAAGCTTGATTTTGTTAAAATACTCACTGGAAACTTAAATCTAGCTATTATTTCCAGCAGTTCTCTTGTAAGCTTTAATTCTTCTTCAATTTTAGGATAAGGTTCTGTTGATGAAGCAATGGCAATTATGCCATATTCTTTATTCTTTACCCTTAATTTTAGCTGCCTTAATAAAACTTCTGCAGCATTTGATTTTATGGATATTTCGTGAGTCTTATCCCCACCATAGTGGCTTCCTCTAATATAACAATAAAGACAATTAAATGAACATCCAGAATAAGGATTGAGTGTATAATTTTCTAAAAACCACGAATCCCGCTTTTCGTGCTTATTTAGGATTGATTTTACTCTAATCTTATTTATATTAGGATTAATGGGTTTTTGATTAAAATATTCAGTTAAAGTTGTTTCTTTATAGATTTTATCAAACCTTCGGTATTACGGTTTCTTTCTAACTGAATTATAGTCTTATTTAGTAGGGATCCCATTCTTTAACTTCTTTATATTCTGGAAACTCCCCATAACTGTACTTATCGAACATTTGACCCCAGGGGGTCTTTTTATATTCATTAATATGCTTCTTGCCTGTTGTGGGGTACCATAATTTGTCGTGATAGAATTCTGAGGCAAAAATGAAACTTTTAAAGATTGGTGAGTTAAATAATAAGTTGTGCAGCCATTTAATGTTCATAGTGCTTTTTCTTATTCTTTGATCCCATTTTACAATTGGGCTTCTACTTGTCTCAAATTTAAAATTTAGCATTTTAAGCTCTTTTTCATTTAAACCAACCATCTCGATCTGGTCTGTATCTCCCATTCCAAGCCCCATATCATGGGCCATTTTTATGTAATCAATTTTTAAAGGATCGAAGCCCATTATTCTAGCTGCAAGGGCATCAATAGCAACCTGATCTTCACTTGCGAGTATCATATCTCCGCAAACGGGATCCATGGTTCTTGGTCCTGCACCATTACCACAAACGCAGCCATCCATAACTGCAAATATTCCTTTATGAATCTCTTTTTGGATTATAAGTAGATCAACAAGGACTTCATGAATCTTTTTATGGGCATGGTGTCTGTATTTTGGAATTAATCCTCCAAAAGCATTCTTCATTGCTCCGGTGGTTGTAGTATGCCCGTGGGTTTTAACTGTTGGAAAATGAATTATATTGGTGTCATAAAACATTTTTGGAACCAATACTTCTCCGAATAATTCGTTCATAGCAAGCATTTCAGATTTTGATTTATGAGAAACCCATTCAACGTCTGTTAATGGTTGAAATTCTATTTCATGTTTATCTAAAAGTGGTAACCATTTATTGTAATATGCTCCTTTCCAAGGATGAGTTACAACAGTCTGATTTTCAACTGCTACAATATTTTCATAACCATCAGTTTTTAATGCATTTAAAACTCCATCAAGCTGCCAAGGCGGCGTTGAACATGCAGGATAATAAAGGGTCCATGAAAGATTAAGCTTAAGTATTGTTTCATGTTCTTTTAATAATGTTTTATTATATCCTGACTGATCCATAATATGTTTATAATCGTCAATAACTGTTTGTGGTGATGTTCTCATTACTGCAACTTTTGACACTCTTTAACCTCTTTCTTACTTTGAGTTTTCTTTAATAACTCTTTTTTTGAAAATTAAATAAACAGAAAATCCTAAAATTGCACCATACCAAAGAGTTCCAAAACGTATAATTATAGCTGCACCTACTGAAATGGTAGAAGTAAGTCCAAAGTACTGTAATAAGCCTGAAAGTGTAGCTTCTGCAACTCCAAGACCTCCGGGAATCATACTTACTGCACCAGCTAGGGATGCAAAACTGAATATGAATGTTGATATAAGAAGACTAATTGATTCTCCAAACCCAATAATCACGGCATAAAGTGCAAGGCATTCAAAAAACCATGCAAATGCACTTAAAAATGACATTAAAGACATATTTTTGGGATTCATTAATTCTTCAAATGTAGTGTGCATTGTTTTAATGTCTTTTGAATATTTTCCTGCTCTTTTTTCTAATATGGCTATTAATTTACTGGAAATTATTTTTGACTTTATAGCCACAAAAAATACGATAAATAGGATGATTAAAATAATTAAAATGTAAGTTCCTTCTTTATAATAAAGAATCCCAAGTGCAGAAAGTATTATTAGACCAATTAAGTCTGTAACTCTATCTATAATTACTACGGGAACAGTTTTACTTAAATTTTCTCCATTTATATCTTTTATTAACCATCCTTTCCATATTTCTCCAACTTTTGCTGGAGTAATAATCATTCCAAGTCCACTAAAAAATACGAATAAATTATCTTTTAAATTTAAATTAACTCCTACTGATTTAAGGAAGAAATTCCACTTTAAAAAACGAACAAAATATGCAATAGTAGTGAATATGATCATTAAAACTACAAATAGCCAGTTAAAATGTTTGATTGCAGATAATAGGCTTCCAAAGTCTGCATATATTCCCATTATCAGGTAAATAACTACTGCAAATAGAATAATCATCCAGACTTTATTTTTTGCCATATATTCACCATCTTTAACAAAATAGTATTTATTTTTTAATTTTAAGTTATTTTATATTTTAAAAATGTTTTCTATAAGTTTTTAGCATCTTAGTGAATACATGATTTATAGATCTTGATCTTTTTCCAAATACCAACATGTTCTCGTTTAAAATCGATTTTCTAACATCCTCATCCATTATTGTTATTCCCGAATTTCCTATTTCATGCCCAAAATGAGCATCGCTTCCCCCAGTAGTTCCTAATTTATAGAATTTTGCAAATTCGGCTGCTTCAATGTTAGATTGGTTATTAACACATCTTGAATTGAATATTTCAATGCAATCTATTTTCTTTATATCTTCTTTTTGAAGTTTAAAGGAGGAAGTCCGCATTAGGTCAAATGGATGGGGCACAATTACCAGCCCCTCTTGTTCTTTTATTTCATCAACAACTTCGTTAAAATTAGTTGCTTTTATTTCTTCAGACAAAAAAAGTCCAATTATTTCTCCCCTATCAGTCATTACTTCAGAACCAATAATAACTTTTAAATCATCGGTCTCATGTTTTTTGGCTTCTAGGCCTCCTCTAATTGTATTGTGGTCTGTGACTGCAATTCCAGAGAGCCCTTTCTTTTTCGCAAGTTTAACCATTGATTCTGGTTTTAAAATGCCATCTGAAGAGTATTTTGAATGTGTATGGAGGTCATATTTCATTTTATCAGCTTAAGTTATGTATTTTATTATTAAATTGAGTTTATATATTTAAAAAAAGCTTTAAATTAATTATATTAATTCATATTCTATATTTATTTTAAAATTGTTTTGGTCCATTAAATACTAGTTCATTATTATTTACTTTATTTTCTTTAAGATCAGAATAGTATAATTTTTTTCTATCAGGTAAAGTGATTGTTTTTAGTGGAGTTTGGGAAATTATTTGAGGAAAATAAGCAGATTCAATACTAATTATGTAAATAATTTTTTCTGTAGATTTATCTACTTTAATATTAAATACGTTTGAATTTGCCCATTGATTTGTATGATTTATTCCATACCATGGAGAGACTACAAAGCCATCTGCTTCAACTAAATAGTAAATTTCATAATTAGGTAAATAATACATAGCTTTACGCCAGTTAAATCCTTCATTGCCCCTATTTATTTCTCCAATAATGAGTATAGTATTATCTGGATTAGAATTTGGAACCATAGATATTGCATCAAGATAAACTCGAGTACTATGGTCATTTGAAGTTATTTTGTCATAAGTATAGAGGAATGAAGTGTCAATTCCCCATAATATACTTTCTTGAGTATCTAAACTAGTTAATGGAGTTTCCCAAAGATTTTCTTCATTTGTATTGTATGGAAACAAGAATAATATGGAATTAAATATTATAACTCCTGCAAGAATTAATATAATCCACTTTTTAAGGGAATAATTGGGATATCTAATGCTCAGATCCTTACAGAGCTCTGATATAAAGTATGCCAGTATAATTGAAAGAACAGGAACATATACAAGCATATACCCGGGTTTAGCTAAATGTATAAATATATAAACCAATGATGCGGGAAGTATCCATAAAGTAACAAATATAACTTTTGGATTCTTCATATTGCTGCGGAAGAGATGTATTGGGCCAATTCCCCTATATTTATTAAACATTCCAATTAAAAACATCCCAATAAGTGTTAATCCAATTCCACTCCATGCTAAGTAAGCTCCGATCGCTGAAAACCTATTTGCAAATGTTGATCCAAAAAGAAGAGAAGACCTTGGGAAACACATTTTATATAGAATTGCTGATGCTTGTGAATACTGTTCATATCCCCCAGAGATTATTATTGTTGGAATAAACCAGATAAGAACAGAAGGAATTAGAACAATAATTGCTTTTAAAAATCTTACTGGATTTCTATTATTGTAAAAGAGACAGAATAACCATAATGGAAACATGAAAATGATTATATCTTGCCTAAAACCTCCAGCAAGACCTAAAGCTAGCACTGAAGGGTAGAAGTAGTTTTCTTTTCCCCTATAAACACCATAGGATAAAAATGCAATAATGGTAGCAAAAAAAGCTTCACTTGGATAAATAGTTGCTATTTCTCCATAATACCAGAAAAGAGGATTAAATACTAGTAGAATAGCAGCTATAATTCCAACATATCTTGAAAACATTTCTTTTGCCAGTAAATAAATTAAGATAACGGTTAAAATACTAAAGAGTATGCTGATAAATATCATTGTAGCATTTGGATCATTAAAAAATGCATTTAAAGCTTTTCCAAGCCCTACATAGAATATATATCCTGGTGGATGTGGTTGGTGGTTAACTATATTAAAATTTTCAAATCCAAGCGCGTAATTTACAGAATCCCATTCATAAAGAAACTTACTTACAAATGGAATCCTAGTTAGCACAACTAAAATGGCTAAAAATATTGAAATGAGAAGATCATTATTTAATAAATTTAAGTTAAACTTATTCTGCATTTTTAAAATACTCCTAAAAATCGAAATATACTGCTTCCATACAGCACAGTTATGACCATCACAATCCATAAAACCATACTTAAAATCATCCCTTTATCTTTAAAAAGCATTTCAGGCTCACCACCGAAATTTTCTGCATGAACCAAGTATATATATCTAAAAAGACCATAAAATGCAAAAGGAATAGTAAGCATTATGAATATCTTCCCTGAAAAGAAGGTATAAAGTGAGTAAGACATTATTAGGGCGCTTGTTGTTATGTTAATCATCTGATCAAGCATTTGGGTGGAATATCCATCCAGAATTTTTCGGTGATTAACTGCATTATCTCCAAGTAAAACTAATTCGTGTCTACGCTTTCCGATTCCTAAAAATAATGCTAAAAGAAATGCACATATTATAAGCCATGGTGAAATAAGCACACCAACTGCTAAACATCCTGCAATGGCCCTTATAACAAAACCAGTTGAAATAACCATTATGTCTACTATTATGAGTTGCTTTAGGAATAGAGAATAAATCAGTAACAATATAAAGAAGGTTAGCACCGCTAATAAGAATAATGGGCTAATTAAATATGAGAAAATAATGGATAATATCACTAAAATTGTTACAGATAAAATTATATAATTTAGTTTCAATTTTCCAGATGCAATAGGACGCAGACGCTTTTTAGGATGATTTTTATCTTTTTCAACATCTAAAATATCATTAATTATATATATGCTTCCTGAAATTGCACAAAAAATAGCAAATGCGCCAATCGAATTTATCCATAGATTAAAGTTTAAAAGATTTAATGAAAAAACAATTCCAATGAATATAACTAGATTTTTGTACCATTGTTTTGGACGCATTGAAATTATTAGTTCTTTTATCATTTTATCACTGTAATTTCTGGAATTAAAAATTGATTTTCGTAAACAATTGATTATCAATTCTTTATAAGATATATTCTTTCAATTTAATAAATGAAGCTATTAAACTGAGATAAAATTATTAGATAATCTTAAATAAAAAAATAAAAAAGGGAATTAATTCTCTGATTAAAGAATTCCCATTGATTTGTTTGTTTTTTCTATGGATTTTTGAGGATCATCTTCCATTTCAAGCATTGCTCTTATGGCATCTACATTTTCAGGAACAACGTCTGATTCCTGGTGAATAGCTTGCATGTAGTAGAGTTCGCCGTTTGCAATATTTAATGATTCTTCCCAAACACCAATTTCGAAAAGGTCATTTCTAGAACGGCCTAATTCTTTAGCATATTCCATAAATTCTGCTGTTGAACCGAGTCCTTCAGATGCTTTAAGTAGAAGTACTCTTGGAGTTTTATTTAGAGTATCTTTTATATCGTCGACACTTACATTTGATTCAAGCTCAACCATTAGGTTATGCTGGTGCATTAGTGTTGTAGGCACCAATAATGCCATTGTAGTAATGTCCAGATCATACATTACTGTTTGAACATCAGGCCCGTGGTGAGATGGTACAGTTGGAGGATTTGGAACTATGGCATTAATTGGTCCTTTTTTGACCTGTCTAGGGTCAGCTCCCCTTCTTACCATTACCGCTCTAACTTTTTTAATTCCACAGAGGTCATTTATAGGTTTTAGAGTTCTGCAAAGTCCTGTAGTGTTACATGATACTACTCTTGCATATTCTTTTCCGTAAACGTCATTATAATTTGCAAATGAGTTAAATGAGAGTCCTATAGCATCATGTTTTTCCCCGCCCTGGAATATTGCTTTTAAGCCTGCTTTTTCGTATATTCCTTCTTTATTTTTAGCACCAACTCCTTCTGGAGTACAATCCACAACTATATCCAGCTTTTCAAAGAGTTCATCGGCTGTACCAGTTACTTTAATTCCTGCTTCTTCAAAGGAACTTTCTCTTTCAGGTACACTTATATAAAGGTCATAACCTCTTTCTACAGCCATCCGGGCTTCGTAATCAGGACTTCTTTTTGTAACACCTACAATCTTCATGTCATCTTGTGCATTAACAGCATCTGCTACTCTTTTACCTATTGTTCCATATCCATTTATTCCAACGGACTTCATAATTAACCTCCTTACTGCAAGTTATGGGGAATTTTACTGGTTTTGGTGTAAGGGCTTACCTAAAAAGCTCTTATTCTCTAATACTCATAAAAATATTTGGATTATAAAGAAAATAGCTTTCCATGAGACTATTGGTATCATTGTCAATATTCATAAATTTAATTGGAGATGCTTTCTTTCTAGGTGAAGGCCTTAACATAAAAACACCAGTTATGTATATTATTAATTATATACTGGTCTTATAAAAATATTTATTGCTAAAAACAAAAAAGTGATTTAGGGAACTTATATTTTGTTCGTAAAATAGGTATTTATGTTAATATTATTTTAAAAGGATAATTTAACCAAAATCTTCAGTTAATAGTATAAAATTAATCAGTTGCAAGTTATCATTTTTTTGATTAAAAATTATTCACATGTTCCCTGAAAGAATGGCTCCCTATCAGCAACTGCATTTAAAAATAATTCCTTAAGTTCTTCATCTGAAGCATCATGGTGCATTGGTTCTATAAGATCAACTAAATTATCATTTCTAAGAAGACATGGTTTAAGTTTACCATCGGGAGTTATTCTAAGGCGGGTACAGTTTTTACAAAATTGGGTGTTATCCATAGGTTTAACGACTTCAATTTCTCCACCTTCAACAAAATATTTTTTCCTATCCTGCATAAAATGCCTTATTTTAACATCATCGGCTTTTTCAGTAAGTTCTTCTTCTAAGTCATCCATATCAAAATGATATTTATCATAAAAGCCATTTTCAGGACAATTATCTGTTTTTAAGAGTTCTATAAGCTGTAAAACTGCATCATTTTCTTTACAAAATTTAAACATATCCCAAATTTCATTATGGTTAATCCCTTTCATAACAACCATATTTACCTTTACAGGGTAAAGGCCTGCTTTTGCTGCCTTTTTAATTCCATCTTTAGCATTTTGGATATAATCTCTTTTAGTTATAAACTGGTAAGTTTCAGGATTAAGTGTATCAAAGCTTACATTTACTCGATTAAGACCTGCAGCCTTTAATTGTTCCGCATATTTCCCAAGAAGAGTTCCATTAGTGGTTAATCCGATATCTTTAAAACCAATAGATGCTATTTTTTCTACAATTTCAACTATGTCATCTCTTATTAAAGGTTCTCCTCCAGAGAGCCTTATTTTTTGAACCCCTATATCTGCTGCAATCTTTGCAACTCTATATATTTCGTCAGAAGTCATTTCGTACTTTTGAGGTATTATGCCGTCATGGTGGCAGTAAAAACATCTAACATTGCAACGATTTGTAATTGATATTCTAAGAGAAATAATTGGTCTATCGAACTTATCGGCCACTGTCATCTTTAATTTATCTCCTTGTAAATTTTGACTACTATAGGATTAGGGGTTATTGAATATAAATTAAAGGGTTTTAAATTTTAGAAATAAAAAAATAGAAAAAGTTAGGAAACAGTTTAAGTTTCCTTAAAAGAAGGGTTTCCCCTTACATCGCGTCAAGTTTCTCTGGTAAATATGTATCTACGACATATTCCAGACCATATTTAGAAAATGACTGCTGTTCTGCTTTTTTCCCGATTTTAAGCATTTTCTTAATTTCGGTTTTCCAGTATTCGTCCTTGTAACGAGGATCTTTAAGCAGTTCTTTAAGTCTTAAAACATCAATATCCTTTAACGGATCAGTTGGAAGGTCATAATTAATTATGTCACTTGCTGTTACTCCTAAAAACTTAGCATCAGGTGTTGCCAAGTCATGGTTTACGTGAGCGAGTTTTGCACTTCCAGATATTATAACCATGGCAATGTGGAATCCCCATGGATCTCCGTCGTTACAGATATAGACTGGTAAGTCAAGTTCAGTGTTAACACGCTTTAAGAACCTTCTTGTTGCCCTTGCTGCTTGACCTTTAAGTCCGACAATAAGAGTGTCAAATTTTTTATAAGCTTCTTCTTGAACCAGTCTGTGGAACATCCCCATAGTTTCCACTGCAATTACTCTTTGCACATCATGATCCACAAATTCAACATCATCAATAGTTGGGGATATAGTATAACCAGATTTACCTGATTTTAAGGCGTTAATCTCAACATCATCTTCTTTAATAGTGAGTTTACCATAAACAGAAGCTCCATCTTCTTCTGGCATTAAACCAAGGTCTTCCCTGGACATCCCTAGTGTAACTTCAAGGTCTTCACCAACAATGTTTGATTCCTGCTGGTCACCGAAATCTACATCCCAACTTTCTGAAATATAATAAAGCTCCCTTAAAGTAGCTGTTTTATTTGTTCTTATAAGATCTTTACAAAAATTAGCCGTATAGACCATTTGAGCTATTTTTTTAATCTGTTTAACATTACCAAGGGATCTTTGACCATACCTATCTCCTAGAATATAGTATCTCTTGGCTTCGTCGTAAACAAGGTTAGATGTACCTCTGGAAGGTACTTTAATTGAAGGAACATTGGCGTTGTTAACATCTTCTATAATTTGTGTTCCTAAACTTTTGAGCTTGTTTACTGCGATATCTTTCCTATTTAGCATGAATATCCTCCAATATCTTTGGTTTCCTTGTTACTTTAGCTAATACTGCCTCATATTCTGGAACATCTTCTTCTGCAAGCATTGCGGCTTCTCTTAATATTACAGGTACATAAGTTTCAAATACTTTTGAACGCATTGCTTCTTCTTTAGCAGCTCTTTTGGCGTTCAGATACTTCTGCAAGCTTCTTGCAATTTTCATAGTGGCCTGTCTTACTTCCTGCATAATTTCTTCTTCAGGAGCAACACTCTGTTTTCCTGTAGACATGTAAGGAACGTGAGTTGATATGATATTAGCAAAAACAGTTATTGGGGCGTTTTCAAGGTCTCTTATTCCATAACGTTTCCAATCTATGCTTCTAAGCGCTTCAGTTATACCACAGCTTCCCTGATCGAAAGTAAGTGGGACTCTGTTTGCAAAACGCATAATTTCTGCTTTTTTCTGTTCACCTACAACTCTTCCAGATTTTCCACCGTAGGCAATTCCTGCCTCAATTACAAAGGATACTCCTCCTTTATATGTTTTAGGCTTCCTAGTGATCGTTTTAGCGTATTCTGGCTCTAGAATCTCCTTCATACCTTTTCCAATCTGTTCCTCACCAATTGGGATTAATCCTGAAGTTGGAGGGGCCATAAAGTCCATTTTCTGGAACAGATCTACAATTATTTCCGCTTCTTCCCATTTCATATCTTTAGGACGCTTGTTAAAGTCAATACCTGTGGTTTCTTCAATTTCGTCAATTCTTTTATTTGACATTCTGGAAAGTGAACTTGTAAGAAGGCTTCTAAATCTTCTTTTATCTGTATGTTTTGCCATAAAGATTAAATCATCAGCTGTTACTCCTTTTGGATGAGGGAGTACTTCTTTAGGCATTGGGGGGATTGTATCAGTTGCATGATCAAATATGTATCGATGTCCTGTTGGATCCTTGAATACAATTTTAGCGTGAGGATTTGCAATCATGGTTCTTCTGATGTACTCAAATGCTCCCTGTTCACTTAGGGAGTATGAAACATCTTTAAAATGCAATTCTGCACTTATTCCAGTTGAATCAAGATCAAGCTCTTTCCTATCTAATATTAAACCTTGATTCTTCTTGACGTCCATTTTGACGGTCATTCCTACGCCTTTAATTTTATCTCCAACTTTATATCCTGAGGTGATTTTGACAGGCATTCCAGTGGTCATTTGTGATAAAAGTACACATCCACTGCACCCTAAACCTTGTTGTCCTCTGGACTGAATGTTTCTAAATTTAGAACCTGCAAACATGGTACAAAATACTTTTGTAATGTAGTCTTCAGGTATACCTGGGCCATTGTCTTTGTGATATAAGATGTAATGGTCCTTGTCCACTCTTTTAAGTTCTATTGATATTTCTGGTAGGATTCCTGCTTCTTCTGCAGCATCAAGACTGTTTGTAATTAATTCGTGAAAAACGATGGTTAAAGATCTTATTTTACCAGAAAATCCAAGCATTTGCTTGTTTCTTCTGAAAAACTCAGATGCAGTAAGTTCTTTAAACTCCTCAAAAAGCTCTGATGCTTCTCTTTCTGCACCAATTTCTTTTTCCAGCGATACTTTACTTTCCAAACTTAGCCTCCTCGTAGTGTTTTTTTGGGTTTTTAATTATTCGTTTGAATCGTGAATTTGTGATACTTATTCTTTAAGAATGATATTTTCGAATTCTTTTCTTTTAAGTTCATTTTTCTTCCTTTCTAAAAATCCATAGACACTTTTGTGTCTTACGCCATCAAGAATCATTTGAACAGCTTCTTTTGCAATCTGTATCCTTTCCATATCTCCAATAAGGGATACAGTTTTACCATATACAGATATATCTACATTGGTCATTTCCTTGATAATCTCTTTTGTTCTTCCTTCTCTACCGATTATTCTTCCTTTTTGTCTCATTACAGCCTTTTTTGACTTTCCAACAAAATCCGGTAAGTTGACTATTTCAAGGATAAATTCATCATCAAGTAATTTAAGAGCTATTTCTGGGCTAAAGCCTCTACCTATCGCCTTTACAATGTATCTGGCTTTCCAGACAGACAATGGGTCTTCCATTTTTTCAGTAGGGGCAATGGTAATGCTGCCAGTATCGCTTTCTATATCCAGGTGTATACCTGTCATATTTTCAATATGCTCTTTTGTATCTCCTTCTTTTCCAATGAGAACTCCAACTCTCTCTCTTGGAATTTTGAGATATTCAGTGTTAGGCATAATTTCACCTTCAAAAATTTTTTATTTTTGATGCACTCAAAATCTCTGATTTTGGTGCTCGAAAATTTTTATAAAAATTTTCGATAGTTCAGAAAATACATGTATTTTCTTCAACTCAATTTGATATTTAGTATGGCTTATAATATACTTTTCTATCCAGATAAACCCGTAATTTCGCTTTTAAAGTCATCAAAAGATATGTTAACTTTTAGCTTCTTAAAATCTTTTATGAGGTTTTCTATATCTCTATTTAAAAGCTCCTCAGAGATTGGGTGATCGCGGGTCATTCCCTGTGAAATATCGATTATTACAGGTTCTTCATCTTGAATTAAAATGTTGTAACTTGAAAGATCTCCATGTACAAGGCCTGCTTCTCTATATAAAAGCCCCATATTTTCAATTATCTTTTTTACAAGTTCTTCAGGGTCTTTAATTTCCGAATGCCTCATTGGAAGTGCAGCGTCTCCTTCTTCATCTCCAATAAATTCCATTACAAGCACGTTATTTTTGGTAACTATAGGTTTAGGTACGCGAACGCCTGCTTCTTCAGCCCTTTGGAGATTTCTAAACTCTTTTGTAACCCAAGCATTTACAAGCTGGCGTTTATTGCCAGTTCGAACGTTGAATCTATGATCTCCTTGTATATAAGTTTGCATTTTCTTAAAATCAGATGTTGTAACTCTATATATTTTAACTGCTACAAATTCATCATCTTCATCAGCACCTTTAAACACATTGGCTTCTTTTCCAGTGCTTATTGCGCCATTTAATCGATGAATATTCCCAGAATTTGATAACTTATAAAGTGTTTTAAGTGTTATTGAGTCAAATACTTCGCTTCCCACTCTTTTATCTTCCACACTTTTAAGCCGCTTTTCAGACAGCATTTTTCGCAAAATATCATCTGCTTTAGATATTTTTGAATCCATTTAACCCACAGCGTAATTAAAATTTATAAAACTAAAATTATTTAAAATGTTTATAGAGGATTATAATTTAAGATAACCCTTACGTTCCAGCCAGTTAGCTTCTGTTCTTGTGTATCTCCAGATGACATCTGCTTTTTCATCGGTCTGGAAATCCCACGGTTTTACAAGAACAACATCGCCTTCACGTATCCATATTCGTTTTTTCATTTTTCCAGGTATTCTAGAAAGCCTGGTTTTTCCATCAGTACATCTGACTCTTAATTTACCGTGACCTAAAATTTGCTCAACTACTCCAGGAATTTCTCCTTTTCGCGGGGATCTTACCCTTCTAACTTGCTGTGTATTTTGTGCATATCCTCTACTCAAATACTCTCCTCCTTATATAAAACAATTCTAAATTTTTCATTATTAAATCAGGTAAACAATATATTAATACAATTTTCTGCCCCATTAGTCGTTTTAGACTCTAAAACAGGTCATTTAAAAGTAAAATAATTGTCTTTTCTATAGAAAATTATATGAGTTTTATTATATATAAAATAGTGTATTGAATTATGAAAATAAAATTTATTTTGTTGCATTATTTTAACCGTATTTCATAGCAAAATCTAAATAATGAATTTATCTATCATTTAGAATGAAAGACATATACATAATGTAATTATTTTGTGCGTATAATTAAAATTATACTTAACTTATATATCATTGTAGATGGATAAAATACTTTTTATCAAAAATTTAAAAGTGGTTTAAATGGGAACAGAATTCTTAAAAATAAGAGATTCAGAAGAAGCACGCGATATAATTAATAAAATTAATTTTAAAAAAAATATTGAAGAAATAGCACTAAAAGATGCTCACAGAAGAGTTTTAGCTAATGATATTATTTCTGAAATTAATCTTCCACCATTTAATCGAGCTTCTAGAGATGGTTATGCTGTCAAAGCAGAAGATACATTCGGTGCTTCTGAAGATGTTCCCGTAATTTTAAAACTTATAGATATAGTAAGGGCTGGGGACGCTCCAACAAAAAAAGTGGAAAAGGGAACTTGTATTGAAGTTAGCACTGGCGCGCCAATGCCTGAAGGGGCAGACAGTGTTGTAATGGTAGAGTTCACTGAAAATAAACAAGAAGGTATTCATATTTATCGAAGTGTTCCAATGGGGGAATTTGTTGCACCTGAAGGCTCTGATATTTCCAAAGGAGATGTTGTTCTAAAATCAGATACACTACTTACTCACGATAAAATAGGAGTTTTATCTGCAGTGGGAGTTGGAGAAGTAAATGTGTTTAAAAAACCAAAGGTTGCAGTTATTTCAACTGGTAATGAAATTATTGAATATGATGAGGAGTTAAAATACGGTAAAATTTATGATATAAATTCTGAAACGATTGCTAATGCTGTAAAATCATGTGGGTGTACTCCAATATATTCGGGTATTGTTAAAGATGATTATGATGGCCTTAAAAATACTCTTGAGCAGCATTCAGATGCTGATGTAATAATTACTTCTGGGGGGACATCTGCAGGTGCAGGAGATGTATTAAGATCGGTTTTAGATGACATTGGTGAAGTATTTGTGCATGGGGTAGCTGTTAAACCTGGAAAACCTACAATTATTGGAATGGTAAAGGATAAACCTCTTTTTGGACTCCCCGGATATCCTGCAGCAGCATTGATAGTATTTCATGTTTTTGTGGCTCCATATTTGCGAAAAATGGCCTCAAGAAAGGTTTCAAGAAAATCAGATACTCTAAAACTTCCTATATCACGTAGATATCATTCATCAAAAGGAAGACATCAATATGTTCTGGTTAAAATTGAAGATAATAAAGCACATCCTATTTTAAAGGATTCCGGAGCTATTACGGCTATTGCGGATGCTGATGGATATTTTGAAATTCCAAAAAATGTAGAAATAATTATGGAAGGAACAGAGATTGAGATAATGTTGTTAGAATCTCAATAGAATTAAAGGAAAAATGGAATTATAACTGTAATTGACTAAAATAGTAATTTAATAATTTATTTCCCCATTTAATCTCTTCTTTACCTTTACTTATTAAACATTGGTCATGGTCCGGTATTCCATTTATGTAGGGTATATTTAAAAACATTAGATTATCTAGAACAATTAAGTTTAGTCCTAAATATTTATTATTCAACGAGTAGAAATTTTTATTTTCTAATGCTTTTAGAGATATATCGGAATATTCTCCACTTAAAAGCACACTAGAATTATCCTTTTCTTTAAATAATATGTTATATAGCTTATTTTCATAAATGGGATATGAAAAAATACAATTTATATTATTCGAATTTAAAAGTAATTTTTTAAGTGTTAAATGCACTGATTCAAGGGTGCAAACATTAACATTTCTTAAACATTCTATACGATTGATTGAATCTTGAGGTATGCTGTCTATGTTATGTTCCAGCCAAAATTCCTTTTGATTCTTAATAATGTGAATAGATTTTAAGAAGTTAATAAGGTTATGAGTAATAATTTCGCCTGTTTGTGATAGTGAATAATATTGAAATTCCTTTGATATTATATTTTTATTTTCTAGTTGTCTCATATTGTGTAAGATAGTTGAAGAATTAAAATGAACATCTTTTTTAAGATCAGATAGCTTTTTTGGACCCTCTTTTAGACTAATTAAAATCTTTATTTTAATATCTGAAGCAGTAATGAATTTTAGATCATCCTTTATCTTATCGTAAGGTTTGAAAATATCTTTAGAATCCATTTATTCACCTGCTAATTTATAATTTAAAATACAGGAATGAATAATTAAACGTTCATATTGTCTATTTCATTTCTTATTTCTTCATTATTTTTTTTACCACTGTTTGGAATTGCAAATGTCATTGATACTTTTATCCCATTAGATTGGGCTTCGGATTTCATCAAATTAAGCATATTTTTATAATTTGAACCTCCAAGAGTTGCAAAAAGTATAATATCTTTTCCAGAAAGGTTAAAGTCTTTAAGCACAGTATTTATTGCAGGAGCAGGCTTTCCAGCCCAAACTGGTGTTCCAATATATATTTTATCATAACTAGAAGTATCAATGGTTGAAGGTTCTATATTTGTTGTTTTCATATTTCTTGCATCCATTGCAGCTTTTATCCAACCTATAATCCCTTTTCTACTTTTGAGATCCTTAATTTCAATTAAATCTCCCGATATTTTATTTGCAAGCGCTTTTGCAGTTATTGAAGTTTTTCCAGTTCTTGAATAATAAATTACTGCAGATTTCATAACTTATCTCCCCTTTATAATTTAAATTTCAATTCTATAGTAATGTATGGACTTCATATTATTTAATTTATTAAAAAGATATTTTAGAATATTGAAAATTAAAAATAAAAGAATATTTTAAGAAGCAAGATAGTCAGTTGTTGTTTGCACTGATTTTACTGTGATGGCAGAATTATTTTTAAGCACAAATTCGCTTAGACCTACATGAGAATAAGGGTTACCCCAGTCATATGTGTAGCCTAATCCAAGGGTACTTTTTAGGGTAGTAAGAGTATATTATATTATCATTGAACCATTTCTGGTATGCAGGATCTACAGAACTCGGGAAATCAAGCTGTGCAGTTGTATCATTAATTTCATTGTCAGGTGTTGGTCTAAAAAGATCTTCTGGTTTAACCCAAATTTCTGCGAAGTAGTCATTCTTTGAATTTTGGGGTAGACCTAAAAGCTGTGCTACTCTTAATCTGAGATATGGTTTAGAAACTGGATGAGTTTTAAAGTAGTTTTTTATTTCTGGGGCAACTGTAACCCATGTCTCACCCCATAAATTAGTTATATTTTGGTCTAGAGGGTAACTAGAGTTGTATTTAGTCCATACAACTACTAAAACTCTTTTATCACTATCATTTGGTTGCCAGATTAAATTAGAATTATTTTCGGTAATTGGAGTTAAATGATTATCAATTTCAGCGTTTTCTGCAATTGCAGCGTCATCAATGGCATTAACGTAAGTTTGATTGAGATTATCGTTTACAGCAAGTGTTCCTATAAAATAATTAGATCCTCCATTAATTGAAAAGCCCATCAAAAGACCTACAGCAAAAACAGCTATTAATAATGTATAATTTAGATTTTTATCCATAAAAATCCCCAAGTAGTATTTAAAACCTAATTATATTTGAGCATATCTATTTAAAAAATAAGAGGGAAAATACATTTTAAATTCAATTATCTATTCAGTATAAAACTAATCATTTCATTTAAATCTGTAAAAACATCTTTATTATTAAGTTCTGGGATTTCTGGACGAGTGACTAAAACTATTTGAATTCCAAGTTCCAAAGCGGCATCTATTTTAGGCATCATGCCTCCTGTTGCACCGCTTTCTTTTGTTATAATTAAAGATACATCATATTCTTCCATTAATGCCTTGTTAAACTCTTTAGAAAATGTTCCTTGCATCGCGATTATATTTTCCTGTCTCAATCCTAAATCAAGACATCTTTGAATTGAATCAAGTGATGGAAGAACTCTAGCATAAATATTATCTTTATTAGTTTTTTCAATGATTTTATCTAAGGTAAAAACACCTGCAAGATGCAGAATTTTAGTTTTTCCATTTGTTAATTCTAAAGCTTTTAATGCTGCTTCTTCAAATGAAAAAACTTTATGGATGAGATTATTTTCAATTAACTCTTCTCGTGGTCTTTCAAACCTTAGATAATCAATTTCTGTAAATCCAGATGCTCGAACTGCATTTTTTGTTGCTACAGTAGCAAAAGGATGGGTGGCATCAATTAGGACAGTTATATTCTTTTCTTTTATCAAATTTATTATATCTTTTAGGTCTAATTTCCTTGAAAGAACTTCATCTGCTCCAGCTAATTTTGCTATTTCTGCACCGTATTCTGTAGTTGTTGTGGCCAATAACTTAAAGTTTCCAGAAGATTTAAGTTTTTTAATGATATTGGCGGCATCTTTAGTGCCTGCCATTACCATTATATTTATTTTCTCTGGCATTGCTTCTCAACCTTAAAGTACTGTGTTATTTTGTAAACTTTGCAACAATCCAATCACTTATTAGAATGGTACATGAAACTGCGAGAATCAATACCCAATCAATAGCGGATAATGCAGTAGTTCTGAAGATTCCTTCAAAGAATGGAATGTAAATAACACATAGTTGCAGTATAAATGATATTCCAATTGCAATAATCAAGAACTTATTGGATAATCCCCTTTCTGATCTGCAGTTAAACACGTTGAATATCTGGAACATCACAAAAACCGTAAATGCAATGGAAGTTGCTTTTAATTCACCAGCTCCAGCTGTAAGTTCATATATATAGAGTGCAAGGGTACCTACAGTCATTACTACTCCTGCAAGGACAATCCGTATAAGATTTCTTCTTGGAATTATCTCTTCTTTGTGCGGTGGTCGCTCCATAACATTCTTTTCAGGGGGTTCAACACCAAGAGATTGTGCAGGTGGCCCATCCATTATAATATTTATCCATAGAACTTGAATTGGGTTAAATGGAACCGGTAAACTCATAATTGATGCTGCAGTAATGGTGAGTATAGCTCCTACGTTAGTTGAAAGCTGGAATCTTACAAATCTTCTTATGTTATCAAAGATTGTACGCCCTTCTTTAACTGCTTTAACTATTGTAGCGAAGTTATCATCCTGTAAAAGCATATCTGCTGATTCTTTCGCTACATCTGTACCGCTTCCCATTGCAACTCCAATTGCAGCTCTTTTTAAAGCAGGAGCGTCGTTTACACCGTCTCCAGTCATTGCAGTGACATCTCCTTTATCTTTGAGGGCTTCTACAATTCTAACTTTCTGTTCTGGGAAAACCCTTGCATAAACCTGAATGTCTTCTACCATGCTTTCAAATTCATTATCAGTAAGTTTATCCAGTTGGGAGCCGGTAAGAACTTTTCCATTAGTAAGTATTCCTATTTCTTTACCGATAGCTGCGGCAGTGTCTTCATGGTCACCTGTAATCATTACTACTTTAATTCCTGCTTTTTTACAGATTGCGACTGCTTCTTTGGCCTCTTTTCTTGGAGGATCCATCATTCCCACTAAACCAACAAAAATGAGATTTTCCTCTAATTTGTCTTTGTGGATACCATCAAACTCACTTTCTTCTTGCGGGATTTTTTTGTAAGCAAGGGCAAGAACACGGAGTGCTTTGCTGGTCATATCTTTTAAATCATTTAATATTGATTCCCTATCTTGTTTTGAAATCTTCTGGATTTTTTCATCCTTTTCAATCCACATGCATCTATTTAGAATAATTTCGGGAGCTCCTTTAATGAAAACGTATTTTTCTTCATTTATTTCGTTTACAGTACTCATCCTTTTTCTAACACTATCTAAAGGAATTTCATAGAGTCTTGGATATCTCTTTTCAAGGTCTAATTTTGAGTATCCGTTATCTTCTGCAAACATGAGGACTGCTCCATCTGTAGGATCGCCTATAATTTGGCCTTTGTTTATGCTGGCATTATTACATAATGCAGATATTTCAAAAGCTCTTTCTGGAGCGGTTATATGGGATTCCGTTACAGTCATTTTATTTTTAGTTAGTGTACCGGTTTTATCCGTACATATAACGTTACAGGAACCTAAAGTTTCAACTGCAAGGAGTTTTCTGACTACTGCGTTACTTTTAGCCATTCTCTGCATTCCAAGTGCAAGTGTTAATGTTAAAATTGCTGGAAGTCCCTCTGGAACTGATGCAACTGCTAATGAAATTGCGGTAAGGAATGTATCTACAAGAGGAGTACCCTGCAAATACTGAAGCACAAATACAATAGAACATACACCTAATGCTAGAATTCCTAAATTTCTTCCTAATCTTCCTATTTTCTGGTGTAAAGGTGTCTCTTCCTCTTCTTCCTGTATCATTTCGGCTATTTTACCGATTTCAGTATTCATACCTATTTCTGTAACAACACCTCGGCCTCTACCTGTTGATACATCTGTTTCCATAAAAATTACATTACATGTGCTTTCTTTACCAGGTTCAAGAGGGTCACAGATTTTTTCAACAGGAAGGGATTCTCCAGTAAGTGCGGATTCATTAATTTTTAAATCAGATGTTTGAATTACCCTTAAATCTGCAGGAATATTGTCTCCTTCTTCTACTATGACAATATCTCCAGGTACTAAATCAACAGCTGGTACTTTTTGTTCTCTTCCATCACGAACAACAACGGCCTCACTTGAAATTAGCCCTTTAAGCTTCTCCATAGCTTTTTCTGCTCGGTATTCTTGTACAAATCCAACTACTGCATTTATTACTACTACAATGAGGATGACAACAGCATCAATTACATCCCCAACAAAATAGGCAGCAATAGCTGCAAAAATAAGTATAATAATAAGTATTTCTTTAAACTGGCTTAGAAATAGGCTTAGGGGGCCGGGTTTATCTTTTTCAACCAGTTCATTTTTTCCATATTTAAGCGAACGTTCTTGCGCTTCTTTGGTTGTTAAACCTTTATTAGCATCTGATTTAAGTGCTTTTAAGGTCTCTTCTACACTTAGATTTTCCCATTTCATGGTAACACATCTTCAATGTTTAATAAATAAAAAATTCAAAATAATTTTCTTCATATTTTATAAAATGTTGTTTTTTTGTAATTTATAAGCTTCATTTTGTTAGAACTAACAAATTCTGTTGAGAATGGTTTAATAATAAGATCTGCACCTACCTTTTCTGCCACTTTTATAATATATGGCTGTAATTCTGGTTGTGGTCGTACAGAATAAATAAGAGATGATCCCTTATATATTTTTAAGTTAGGATTACAAATATCATCTTGAACTATTTTGTTGGAAGAAGGTTTAATATCTGTCAAGACAATATCAGCTTTAAGGTTTTCCTGAAGAATTAAGGCAACTTTATGAAATTTTCCAGCACCAACCTCAACTATCTTGTCTGCATCTTTATAATTATCTATAATATATTGAGCAAGATCTTCCCACATTTCTATCACGGAGACATATATGATAATAAGAGAGTTTAAGCGACCAGACATTAAAAGAGTTCTTGAAATTGAAACAGAAGCTTTTAAAGACCCTTATCCTGCAAGTATTCTTATTGATATTTATAATCTTGGAGCAGGATTTCTGGTAGCTCAACAAGATAATATTGTTGTAGGATATATTATATTTTGGATCAGATATGAAGATGAGGGTCATATCATTTCACTTGCAGTAGATGAAAAATATAGAAAAAGTGGTATTGGAAGAGAGCTTGTAAATTATGCGGTTAATATTTTTACAAAATGCAATGTTCGTGTAATTAAGCTTGAAGTAAGGGTCGGAAATTGGGGAGCAAGGAAGTTCTATAAAGAGATGGGATTTGAAGAAAAGAGGATAGCTGAAAATTATTATGAAGATGGGGAAGACGCAGTTGTCATGAAGAAAGAACCTTCAAATGTATAGATTTTACTAAGATTAATACTTTAACTGATGCTACAGGTTACTATAATAATTTTTAGCAAATATTACTTTAAATTAATTATTTAAAAATCAAGATAATTGAATATTATAGTCAACATAAAAACATAGCTTAAAGATAAATACTTGAAAATCAAATGACATAAAGGAATCATTGTGATTCAAATTTACTACTTATTAGACTTATTCCATTATTAAGGGAGAATTTACTATTAATACGGTGATTAGATGATAAGAGAAGCAAAACTTGCTTTAGAAGATGGAACAATACTAAAAGGAGAAAGTTTCGGCTTTGAAACTACAAAAACTGGGGAAGTAGTTTTTGCAACGGGAATGACGGGTTATGTGGAGTCACTTACAGATCCTTCCTATAAAGGTCAGCTCCTAATGAACACATATCCTTTACAGGGAAATTATGGAATATCCGAAAAATGGTTTCAGTCAGAAGGAATAAAAGCAGAAGGATTTATTGTAAGGGAAGAAAGTAAACATCCCTCCCATGCAAAATCTACAAAAAGCCTCTCTGATTTTCTATCTGAGTATGAAATTCCAGGAATTAGTGGAATAGATACAAGAGCACTAACTATTAAGATTAGAGAACATGGGGCAATGAAAGGAGTTCTTTCAACTGAAGACATAGAAGATGAAGAAATACTTGAAATGGCTAAAACTCAGCAAGGTATAGAAGAACTAGATCTTGTAGATCAAGTATGCGTTAAAAAACCCCGAATTTTTGGAGAAGACTTTAAAAAGAGAGTAGCAATACTTGATTGTGGTATAAAAAACAATAGTATAAATGCATTACTTAAAAGAGAAACAGGAGTCGTTGTTTTACCTTATAAAATGGATTACAAAGAAATTCTCGATTATGATCCTGATGGTATTCTTGTATCCAGTGGTCCTGGAAACCCTGAGAGAGTAAAAGAAGCTATTGGTAATGTCCAGAAACTTTCAGAAAGGCTTCCTATGTGGGGGATATGCCTTGGACAGCAGATAATTGGTCTTGCATTTGGAGCTAAAATATATAAAATGAAGTTTGGTCACAGGGGTATAAATCAACCGATTAAAGACCTTAGAACAAATAAAGTTTCAATAACATCTCAAAATCATGGATTTACCATTGACCCTAAATCAATAGATGATACACAACTTAGAATGACTCAAATGAATTTGAACGATGGTACTCCAGAGGGACTTGAACACAAGGAATTGCCAGTTTCATGTGTGCAGTATCACCCAGAAGCAGGTCCAGGACCTCATGATACGGATTATACGTTCGATAGGTTCCTTAAAATTGTAAGGGAATATTAATAAACTCTTAAACTACTAAATAATTAAAATTATAATTTAATGAATTAAAATCATATATAAATGTAAGTTATAACGGGGACTAAAGATGCCGAAAGATGACGACATAAAAAAAGTTCTTATCATTGGATCAGGGCCAATTCAGATAGGGCAAGCAGCTGAATTTGATTATTCTGGCTCTCAAGCATGTAAATCACTAAAAGATGAAGGAATAGAAACTGTACTTGTAAATAGTAATCCTGCAACAATCCAGACAGATATGGATATGGCAGATAGAGTTTATGTTGAACCATTAACTCCAGAAATAGTTGCTAAGATCATTGAGAAGGAAAAACCAGATGCAATTTTACCAACAATGGGTGGACAGACAGGTCTAAATGTAGCAACTGGCCTTGAAGAGATTGGAGCGCTTGAAGGAATTAAAGTAATAGGTTCATCAGTACAGACAATAAGGAACGTAGAAGATCGTGATCTTTTCGATAGCTTTATGAAAAAGCTAAATGAACCAGTACCTAAAGCAAGAGCGGTAAGTTCATTGGAAGATGCATTAGACGCTGTTGAAGAAATTGGATATCCGGTTATTGTAAGGCCTGCATTTACCCTTGGGGGTACTGGTGGGGGAGTAGCTTATAATAAAGAACAGCTTATAGAAGTCGCAACTCGTGGACTTGATATGAGTTATATTGGTCAGGTTCTCATCGATGAATCAGTAATGGGCTGGAAAGAGTTCGAATACGAAGTAATGAGAGATAAAAATGACACATGTATCATTGTCTGTAATATGGAAAACATAGATCCTATGGGAATACACACGGGGGAGAGTATTGTTGTTGCCCCTTCACAGACTCTAAGTGATGATGACAACCAGAGGCTTAGGGATGCTTCTATTAAGATAATAAGGGCCCTTAAAATCCAGGGCGGATGTAATATACAGTTTGCAGTGCATCCTATAACTGGGGAATATAAAGTAATTGAAGTTAATCCTAGAGTGAGCAGAAGTAGTGCATTAGCTTCAAAAGCTACGGGATATTCCATAGCTAAAATATCCTCTAAAATAGCTGTTGGAATGACCCTCGATGAAATTCAAAATGATATTACAAAAGAAACACCAGCTTCTTTTGAACCTACTCTTGATTATGTAGTTGCTAAAATACCTCGATGGCCATTTGACAAATTCAAGGGGATAAATAGGCAAATTGGGGTTCAGATGAAATCCACTGGAGAAGTAATGTCCATTGGAAGGACTATTGAAGAATCTCTCCATAAGGCAATCAGATCTCTTGATATTAAACGTTTTGGTTTTGATGATGTTGATTTTACTAAAGATGCACTTAAAAATGCTACTGATGACCGTATTTTCCAGGTTTATACTGCACTTAAATCTGGAATGAGTGTTGAAGAAATTAAAAAGATTACAAAAATTGACGAGTTTTTCCTTTATAAAATATTGAATATCATTGAATTTGAAAGTGAAATCAATAAAGAAACAATTAAAAACCCATTAATGCTTAGGAAAGCAAAGAGAATGGGATTCTCTGATAAAAAATTGTCTGAAGTTACTGGTTTTACCGAAAAGCAAATAAAGGATATGCGAAAGGAAAATGGAATTATTCCTGCATATAAAATGGTAGATACTTGTGCTGCAGAATTTGAAGCAAAGACGCCATATTATTATGGTACATATGAACAATTCGATGAAGTTGAAGTTTCTGATAAGAAAAAAGTTGTTATTCTTGGTGCAGGACCAATCAGGATTGGTCAAGGTATAGAATTTGATTACTGCTGTGTGCACGGTGCAATGGCACTTAAAGACGAAGGAATTGAAACTATAGTTATAAATAACAATCCAGAAACTGTCAGTACTGATTATGATATTTCTAATAAACTTTATTTTGAACCATTAACATTTGAAGATGTTATGGGAATTATTGATAAAGAAGATCCTTATGGCGTTGTTGTCCAGTTTGGCGGACAGACATCTATAAATCTTGCAGTACCTCTTGCAGAAGAGGGTGTAAGAATACTCGGTACTCCGCATGAAAGCATTGATCGTGTAGAGGATCGTGAAAGATTTACACAAGTTTTAGAGAAATTGAATATTCCTCAGGCAGATTACGGAACTGCTTATTCATTTGAAGAAGCAAGAGAAGCAGCTGAAAGAATAGGTTTCCCTGTGCTTGTCCGACCTTCCTATGTACTTGGGGGAAGGGCTATGGAAATTGTTTATGAGGATGCAGAACTTAAAGAATACATGAAAGAAGCTGTGAAAATCTCTCCTGAACATCCAATACTTGTAGATAAATTCCTCGAAGATGCAATTGAAGTAGATGTTGATGCATTATGTGATGGGGAAGATGTATTCATTGCAGGAATAATGGAACACATTGAGGAAGCAGGAGTCCACTCTGGAGATTCTGCATGTGTTATTCCACCACAAACTATACCTGAAGAAGTTTTAGACCAAATTAGAGAATACACAACAAAACTGGCTCTTGAGCTTAATGTTGTGGGTCTTATGAACATCCAATATGCAGTTAAAACTGATGGAAAAAATAAAGTTTACATTTTAGAAGCTAATCCTCGTGCAAGTAGGACTGTGCCTTTTGTAAGTAAGGCTGTAGGTATTCCAATTGCAAAAATAGCAGCTAAATTAATGATAGGTCATAAACTCGCTGATTTAGGTTTTACTGATGAGATAAAAATTGATCATGTAGCTGTAAAAGAATCGGTTTTCCCATTTATTAAATTACCTGAGTCTGACTCAATACTGGGACCAGAAATGAAGTCAACAGGTGAAAGTATGGGAATTGATGAGAATTTTGGACTTTCATACTATAAATCTCAATTATCTGCACATATGAAGCTCCCTACAGAAGGAAAAGTATTTATAAGTGTCAGAGATGCTGATAAAGATAAAATATTGGATATTGTTCAGAAAGCAGAAGAGCTTGGGTTTGAATTATGTGCTACAAGGGGAACTGCAAGAGCAGTTGAAGACCATGTAAAAATTGAAAGAATTAAAAAGATCAGTCAGGGTTCTCCAAATATAAAGGAGGCTATTTTAAATGGTGAAATAGGCCTTATAATAAACACTCCTTCTGGAAAACAGTCTGCGGATGATGGTTATTTCATAAGGAGGCTTGCAGTTGAACTGGGAATACCCTATGTTACAACACTTGCCGGAGCACGTGCAGCTTTAACTGCAATTGAAAAAGTAAAAGATGGTGAAGTGGGAGTAAAATCTTTAAATGAATATCACCATTTATAAATTTATTTTTAAATATTTAAATAATAATTTATACTCTATTTTTTTAGTAACATCTTCATTTTATACTATTTTAATGTCATAATGTGCAGATACTCACATTTTTTGCATAAATAGATATACTGGTGTGATTGTAACTTAGAATCATATAAAGAGTAAAGTAAATTCTTTATATTCGGAGGCACTAGAGGTGTACAAAAATAGACAAAAAATAATAAGCTTTGTTTTAATAACGATATTTGGGTTTATTTTTGCTTTTTTACCAACCAGTGAAGCTCACATTTTAGTTGTAGGAGATTCTAATAACTACGATGAAGCATCAAAAATAAGTAGTAGCTTAAAATCAAATGGATATCAGGTTTTAGATCTCTATAAGGAAAATGCAACTGCTAAGAACATAGTAAAGGGAATGTATGGTGCAGATGCAGTGATATATGCTGGCCATGGTGGTTATCAAACAGGAAATTATGATATGAATGGAGGAACTGCAACCCCTCCATATGCGCTAGTAGGCTCAGATAAATTTATCTGGGGAATCGGTGACCAGATGCGTGAAGGATTAGATGGTAAGCTATTTACAGCCCCATTTAAACAAAATATCCCTGTAATATTATTACACACCTGTTTTTCAACTGCATGGGTTGAAACTAAAGAAGTTGCAAATCCTACTCAAACCATTTATAACTTTGCAAGAATGTTTACAGGAGCTGGAGCTAATTACTATGCAACTGGATACTCCGGTGAAAGAATAATTGGTTCATTTTTAAACGGAGCTGCTAACTTCGAAGCTGCAGATAATTCACTCTATGAAAACATTGTAAAATCTACAGAATACAATGGCACTCAAATATGGAGAAATGATCATGGATGGGCATCCTTTGTAGGTGATTGGAGTGCTAAATTCCCAACTGTAACCGAAACTACAGCTTATGACGATACTGCTGCAGAAACATGGTATAACAGTGATAGGACAAGAAATGTTTTAATTAGTAGATTTACAATTAGTAATTCTCCTTATTATGTAAATCAGACACTGACATTCACTGATTCATCTTCTGATGTGGGAGGACATATTACAAATTATTTCTGGGACTTTGGTGATGGTTCAACCAGCAATCAGGCAAATCCAATACATACATTCAATTCTAAAGGAACATACACAATTACTCATACTGTAATTGATAACAATACCAAGACATCAACATCAGATAAAACAATTACTGTCACAGAACAATCTACTGTAATTACTCAACCACCGGCACCATCAAATCCACCAGTTATAACAGCTCCTCCAAAACCAAACTATACTTACAAGTACTTAAAAAAATACAAGTACAAAGGAAAATGGAGATATAAGGTTGTTTACGTTCGTATACAAAAATACTTGAAAAAATATAAGTATAGAGGTAAGTGGAGATACAAGTGGGTAACTAAAAAGATTTCATGGAGTTAAAAAAAGCAAATTACTAAAAAAGTTATTATGAAACCTGCAGATGGAGTAATAACTCATTATTTTTATTTTTGAATTTTTAAATTTTAAATTTTAGTTTTAAGGTATCCATAATGATAAATATCTTTTTAATTATATTCTAAATTGTATGATTATTATTGAAAATGCTACCGTTCTTCAAGGAGAAGAAATGAATGCTCTAAGGGCAAACATATTCATTGAAGATAATGAAATTGTGGAAATTAGCAAAAATAAGCTTAGCAGTGGCAAAAAAATTGATGCAAGGGGTTGTATTGCAGCACCTGCTTTTATTAATTCTCATGTCCATATGGGAGATTCAATTGCAAAGGATGTTGGTGATGGAAAACCTATTGATGAGATCGTAAAGCCTCCTAATGGACTAAAGCATAAGATACTCGCTAATTCTAAGCCTTCAGAGATTATATGGACTATGCGCGAATCTATGAAAGACATGATTGCAAGTGGAACATCCACATTTGTTGATTTTAGAGAAGGCGGATTTGAGGGGATCGAATTAATTGAAGAAGCTTCAAAAGATATACCGATTCGTAAAATAGTACTTGGAAGGCATGAAATATTCCATGATGAAAATGCTAAAAAAGCAGATATTAAAAAAGTAACTAGAAATCTACTTCAGCACTGTGATGGAATCGGTTTAAGTGGTTTTGGAGAAATAAGAGATGAAATAGCGTTATTAATAACAAATATTTGTAAGAAACAGGGAAAAATTTCTTCAATACATGCTGCAGAATATGAAGAGGTTCAGAAGAATTCAATTAAAGCAACAGGTAAAAGTGAAGTTCAAAGAGCTGTTGAATCTAACTTTGATATTTTAGTGCATCTTACAGCCCCTTTAGGGGATGATTTAAAAGAAGTAGGTAAAAGTAATTGTTCTGTGGTTTCATGTCCTCGATCTAATGGGGCTCTTTCAGTTGGAATTCCTCCAATTAATGACATGTTTAAACATAAAATAAATGTACTTCTTGGAACAGATAATATAATGTTTAATTCTCCAAATATGTTGCGAGAAATGGAGTATGCTTTAAAAGTTACACGCGGATATTACAGTGAATATTTCTCTCCAAAAGAAATATTTAAAATGGCAACAGTAAATGCTTCAAAAGCTCTAAATTTAAATGCGGGATATCTAGATGAAGGCAAAAATGCAGATATCATTATTTTCAAGCAAAAATCGGATAATCATCTACTATCAATTATTAACAGAACAGAGTCGCAAGATGTAAAAAATGCCATAATTGATGGCAGTTTGATATTGTAATACTCTTAATTCTTTAAGCGAGAATCAGAGTATTTAAGGGGTGATTCAATGTATAATAAGATTTTATTACCAACAGATGGTTCTGAAGTTGCTGAAAATGCTGCAGAACATGCTTTTCTTCTTGGAAGTAAAAATGGGGCACAGATTATAGTCCTGAATGTAGTTGAAACTCCTAGGTTTAGAGGCATTCGATCAGAAGATAAAGATGAACTTATGAATAGATTTAGGGATGAAGGTCAAAAATCATTTGATAGAATTAAAGGAAGAATGAAGTCCCGGGCTGGAGAAAAGTGTGAACAAGATATAAAACTAGATTTTAGATTTTTAGAAGGTTCTCCTGCAGATGAGATACTCAAAACAATTGAAAAAGAAAATATAGACCTTGTGGTAATGGGAACATCTGGGAAAAGAGGCATTAATAGATTTTTATTAGGTAGCGTTACTGAAAATACCATGAGATCAGCACGTTGTCCTGTTTTGGTGGTGCGTTAATTTACACATTGCGAGTGAAATAATCAATTATATAAATCTTGAATAATAAGGTTAATAATATATAGATGAGTAATATATTATCTTAAGGGGTGAACTTGTGTATAAAAAAATTTTATTACCAACAGACGGTTCTGAATATGCAAATAAAGCTGCAGAACATGCAGTATGGCTTGCTAGCTCAACAAGAGCAGAACTGATAGTTTTAAACGTAATTGAAACATCTTCATTGGTAGGACTTCCTGCAGAAGACCTTATAGTAAGAATTAAAGAGATGCTAAAGGAAGAAGGGCGTAAATCACTGGAAAAAATATCTCAGATAGCTGAAGAAAAGAAAATTGATGACGAATGCCATGGAGAAGTTAAATTAAACATGATTACAGAGGAAGGTTCTCCTTCAGATATTATAGTTAAAAAAGTTAAAGAAGAAAATATTGATCTGGTGGTAATGGGAACTTCTGGAAAACATGGATTAGATAGATTTTTATTAGGTAGTGTAGCTGAAAATGTGGTTAGATCAGCCCCATGCCCGATTCTAGTAGTTCATTAGGATAATTAAAATTATTAACAAATTATTTTTTGAATCAAATTAGTTGGTGTAACAATGCTTATAAAAGAAGTAATGTCAGAGAGTATACACTATATACAGGTTCCAGGAAACCGTCAAAGTGCCCTGGAATTGATGAGAGAAAAAAATGTATCAGGACTACCTGTAGTAAAAAATGGAACAAAAGAACTTTTAGGAATAGTCACAAGGTCAGATCTTGTAAATAATCCTGATGAGGAGCAACTAGCTCTTATAATGACTCGAAATCTTGTAACAACAACTCCTGATGATGATATCAAAGACGCTACAGAAAAAATGATAGAGAATAACATAAGAAGGGTTCCAGTTGTTCAAGATGGTGAGTTAGTAGGTATAGTAACTGCATTTGACATTATTGGAAGTGCGTTATGGAAATTAAATATTAATGACCCTGTTAAAGATTATATGATTAAATCTGTTCCTACAACCTGGGATAGAACTCCTCTAAATGTGGCATTTGAAATCATGAGATATTCAGGATTTAAAGTACTGCTGGCTTTAAATAAAGAAGGAAGATTATCAGGAATACTCACTGAAACTGATTTTATAAATGAAAGCGAAATAGTTTCAGAAAGAACAGTCCATAATACATCAATAGGTACAGAAGGGGATAAATGGTCATGGGATAGTGGAAGTGTTCTCTATGTCATAACAAACCATCTTAAATTCTCAGATAAAGATGTTAAGGATGTTGCAACATCTGATCTAGTGATAGCTACTACAAGAACTACAGTAACAGAGTGTGCCAATAAGATGAGGCATCACAACATTGAACAAATACCTGTTATAGATGTTGAAGGTGAACTTGCAGGACTTGTAAGGGCTACAGATTTAATAAAAGCAATTAAGGATTAAGATGTCAGCCCCAATAATTAAAATAACATCAGAAAAAGGTAATCTAAGGATTGTTTCTAAAAATGATGGTAAAGTTTCTGTAAAAGTAATCCTCTTAAAATTGATACTTGGATACTGCTGGTGGGCAAATATTCCTGTTGTAGAAACAATATTTACAGCAGTTGAAGAAACAATCAAAAATACCATTAAAGAGGTGTATGATTGCAATGATCTTACTATAGATTACGATTACAGGGCCAACGATCTTCTTGGAGATGCTTCAAAAATCGAAATGTTCATTAACAGCTTAACTGCTGATGGAATGGAAATTGAAGTAACTGGAAGATATATCGCATTTACGGGTGATGATAATCGGACATTCTGGCAGAAAAGTACAGCTTTTAGAAGAAAAGTACATGAAAATGTACTTAAAAATCTTTAATTAGTCTTTATTAATTTTCAATTATAACTTTCTTCTTATTAACGGTAAAACTTTGGTTAATAGGATTTCTGCGTCTTCTTTATCTGTAACACGTCTTGCAACAATTTTCCCGCCTTTAAAAACAGTAACATTTCGCCCCTCAGTTTCAAGCATAGCTATCCCCATTTCTTCTGAACATTTTGGAGTTCCTAGATTTTCAAGCTCTCTACATGTTTTTTTAATATCTATTTCATATGGAAGCTCAGTTTCAAACATTATTTTATTTGCTTCATCCTTACATGGCTTATAAACTACCAGATCCTTTTTTTCTTCACCATATCCACCAATATCGAGTGTAACGCGCCTAAATCCAACAGCTTTAAGTTCAGAGCTGATATGGTTTAAAATACCCATGTTTAAGAGTTTTGAAATATTTCCAACTTCAATCTGCGCAACATCCTCATAATCTCGAACTCTTACAGGACCTTCTCCAACAGTATTTTTAATTAAAGACTCTGCATAATTAATCCGATTTATCTTTTTAGGTGTTATTTCGCTATTTGAAGAAATTCTGGTTGCAAGACAAGTTGTGGAAGTAGAATAATCTATCTCTAACATTTTTAGAGCTTCTCTTACTTCTTCAGTAGTTAGACCTGCATATACAAGGGGACTTACAATATTTTTTTCATAATTAACCATTATTCCGGGCCGATCTTCCAATAAATCACTAATATTAGTCCCATCAATAATTAAATCAATCTTTTTTTGCTCTGCAATTTCTCCAAGTGTGCTGTACATCTTATTTTTACATATAAAGCATCTTTGTGGTGGATTAGACCTAAAAGCTTCATCTTCAAGGAAATTTTCTTTTATAACTTCATGTGAAATTCCTATTTTCTTTGCAATCTTCTGAGAATTTGATATACAATCCGAAGGTAAAACACCATTATCAATGGTTACTGCAAGTGGATCTTTGGCTACATCTTTTGCTATTTTGGCTATTAGCGTACTGTCTGCGCCTCCTGAAAATGCCACTAATACTTTTTTATCCTTTAGATAATCTTTTGTTTTTTCTATTTTTCCTTGAAGATTCATAAACTCATCCTTTAAACTTTTTAATTAAAATAAGCATATTTAATATTAATTTCTATATTTATGTATTTTAGACTTCATCTGGTTATTCTGTAATGCTCTTAATATACTTTAATACTTCTTTTGCATCTTCCCTTTTAATATCGACTCCCTCATTGATTAAAAAGTTCTCAAGAGCTGCTATTTTTGCCGGGTGAAGAGGGGCAGTATTTAAAAGAAGCGTATATGTCCTTTTAGGGTAAAAGAGTGATTTTGCTGTTTCAAGAAGTACATTAAAATCATCATTATCTATCAAACCTTTATCAAGTGCTCTTTTAAAGTTATATTCCATACTTACAAGAGAATCAGAAAGTTGTTCCATGTTTTCGGGATTAATGATTACCGCAACATCGTCATCTGATTCAATAAGTTCATTTTTGTACTGATTATAAACATAACCTATGCCTATCATCCCAAAATCATCAAGTTCAGATGCTCGAAGTGCGCCCATACTGGCACCTCCAATAACAGTAATTCCTTTTTTAAGAGCATCGAGTATCTCTCGATGTGATACGGCAGGCTGTTGATGGAAAACCCCGTCAATAATTCCTATTATGTCTGGATTCTCGCTTAAAACTGCATTAATATCTCCTCTTTGAATCGGAGCTCGGTATTCAGCATCTAGAATATCTAAAGCTTCTCCATGACTTAAGGAAGGGCCCAGAAAGATAATAATTTTTTGATCTTGCAATTTAAATCCTCAATTTTTAAAATTAATATATTTTTGAAAATATAAAAAATTTTTCTTTAAATAAAAATATATGATTATTCTAGAATAATTTAGGTATTTAAAATCCTACAATTTCATGATGGAGCTTAATTAGCCTTTCAATTGATGGATGGTTTTTTCCAAGTCGGTTTTTCCATTTTTTAATTACAAAATCAACATCCACTTCTTTATTCCAGTGAATTAAATTGTCTGCATGTGCCACTATTTTTTCTTCTAAAGTAATGGGCATATAATCTTTAGGAGGTAAACCAAGTATTTCTGCTTCCTCTTTTGGAATACCTGCACCAATATGCCTAAGGGCTATACTAGAAACTTCAGTTGAAAATCCAAGTTCTTTTAAAATTTCAGCTCCTACTATGGCATGATCTATATTATCTGTTTTACATCTGCCAATATCATGCAGCATTGCGCCTGTTTTTACAAGTTCAATATTGATAGAATCAAAATTAGAAGATAATTGATTCGCCTTTTTACAAACAGCTATGCAGTGTTCAATTAAATAAGGCGGACAATTTAAGTTTTTAAAAATTTGAAAATAATTCATTGCACTAATAAAATTTAAAATAAAATATAAACCCTAAAACACTTGGTGTTTGGGGCACCAAAAATCATAGCCTGCAAATCTATGATTTGTGGCGTCAAAAATTATGAATTTTTGACAGATTTTTGTGTGAATTAGATAGTCATCTGGTCTTTTAAGTCTTCAATTAATGAAGAGTTATCCTGGTATTCGAGTGTAATTCCACACTCTGGACAGGTGAAATTAAGTTCTGATGCTTCTTCGAAATTGTATCTGCATCCATTGTAGCATGCAAAGAACATGTTTTCTTCTTCGTAAGCTAAAGAGTCTTCCATTTCTTTAGAATTCTTCTGGTATTTTTCAGTTATTGTTTCAATGACTTTTTCTGCGTCAAATTTCCAACTGTATGTGTACCATTGGGTTTCAGGATCTTTACTTCTTTTATAACTTGCAATTCCGGCATCGTAAAGTTTGTAAAGAATTCTTCTTACAATGTTTAATCTGACTTCTATTTCTTCAGATATTTCTTCATCTGTAATTTTACCTTCTAAAAGACATTTAATTATAGGGATACTGCTTTCACGATCTGCAGTAATTTCATGAAGGAACTCCTGAACAAGGGGTTCGTTAAGCATTTCAGTTCCTTCTTTGGATAGGGAAGATTTAATAAATTCTTGAGTTACAGGACCATTAACGTTGAGCATATATTTTTTCCTCCTATTTGGACATATTTCAATAACATCTTTAAGTGCGTTTTAACTGGTAATAATTGAATAAGTGATGGATATTTCGTTAAATGAATGATATTTAACGAGTAATGGTTGATGGCACTGATTTTAAAGAGTTCGAGTTCCAAACTTTACCAAGTTATGTTTGGCAACATATCTTGATGTTACTATGTATTATTGTTTTACTACTATTTAATCATTTTGATAGATCAATATTGATGGGAGCAAACAATGATGTTTGATCATGTAATAATTTCTAGAGACTCTCAATGTTTTCTCACGATAACAGCAGGCATATGTTCTATTGAACTTAACATATCGATTGTCACTCCATCAACTTCGCCATCAAACACATCTTTCATATCATATACAGTTGCCATGCTGTTTTCATTTTCAGTTTGATAATCATCGGCAATTTTTGCCACTTTCATAATTTCTTCAATCTCAAAATTTCTGGAAACACCTAAAGGGGTAGGTCCTTTAAGTTCACCAAATCTACCTAACAAATATCCAAAAATTCCAAGATCAGATTTAATTCCTTCTGTGGCTATAGGGAGTGAAGTTAATAATTTATCTCTAAATTTGTATGTAGCATCAGTGTCAATTATTACTACTATGACTTCTTTTCCTACATTATTAGATATTTTCCCAGCGATATCTGAGGCCACATCGGATGGTTTATCTGGTAAAAGGGAAACATAAGTTCCTGGGGCATTACTAAGGTCAATGCCTGCCTCTGAAGCAGGTTTAAGTGCATGCTTTAGACCATAATATTTCAATACTACTTCTTTATGGCATCTGGCTTCAATGGGTAATTTTCTTAAGTTATTAATAGTCCTTTTTTTAATGCCTAATAATGGCCCTAAAATATAGCCCCAAAGATATTTTGACCAAATATCTGCAAGAAAAATAGCAAGAATGGACGGTTTAAAAAGAGATTCATCAACTAGTCGTCCCTGTGAAATTGATATTGGGGTCTCAGAAATTACAATAAAATCACCATCTTCAAGTAGATCTCTGGCATTATCTATTATAATATCATACGATTCATTAGGCTTAATATAACCTGTTTTAACTGGTATAACTTTGTATTCATTAGATTTCATATTGCACATCTGATTAATGGATTTTTTAAATTTAGAAATTAGAATCTATTCAATATTTTTATGTCTTTAAAACATAATTAATTAAATTATTCTAATTGGAGAAAAACAATGAAAAAATCAGATAACACAACTCCACTTCCATCAAAAGAATATGACTCAAACATATATAATACAATTCCTTATTATGGTTGTTTTCACCAAGAAACAATTAATTTGATAGAATCAATGGATATAAAACCCAAAATATGGTTAGATACTGGATGCGGAACAGGTACGCTAGTACAAAAAGCAATCCCTCATTTCAAAAGCACATGTTTTGTACTCTCTGATCCTTCAAATGGTATGTTGGATGAGGCAAGGATAAAATTAGAAGAATATGGGGATAAAATAAAAATTCTAAAACCAAAACCAACTCATGAAATATTTATCTCCATGAATGTAGATGTAATTACTGCAATTCAATCTCATCATTATATGACTAAAGATGAACGAATAAATGCTACAAAGGCATGCTATGAACTTTTAAACGAAAATGGAATTTATGTAGTATTTGAAAATATTAGTCCATTAACCGAAAGAGGAATACAAATAGGTAAAAAATATTGGAAAGATTTCCAAATTTCAAAAGGAAAGAGCGAAAAAGAAGCTATGAATCATTTAAATCGTTTTAATGTAGAATATTTCCCTTTAAATGTCGAAGAACATCTTTCACTGCTTAGAGAATGTGGATTTAAAATAGTTGAATTATTCTGGTATTCCTATATGCAGGCAGGATTTTACTGTATTAAATGAGCTGAAACTAACAATATTAAAATTTAATTAGAGATCTACTTTTCCTAAAGTGTCTCCTCTAAGTCCTCTTCGCATTGTTTCAAGAGCAGTAACTTCTTCTGGAGCTATATTTCCTAGATTAATATTCGCTCCGAACTGAAGAATAAGATATGTCTGCTGGTTTTTAAGTGGAGCTTCCCATATTATCTTATTCATGTCTATATTATCAATTAAAGCTCCAACATCGTCTTCTTTAATATTTCCGGATGCATCATATATTCCAATATCCTTTCCACCTTCGCGTGCTTCAATGAGTACAAGGTCAGCACCAGCTTCAAGATCAAAATTAACCATATCAACACGATTAAAAGCATCCAACTTGTGATCTTCAGTTGGATCTTTTTTTCCAACCTCGGAGATAACTAAAAATCCCTGTTCTTTTGCTCTTTTAATCGCATTTTTTCTATCTTCTAAAGGTATATCGGTAGAACCATCAGATATTTCAATTGCTTTGAGTCCTAATTTATCTGCTTCATCTAGGAATTCCTGAAACTTATTTTTAAGATATGCAAGTTCAAAAAGAGTACCTCCAGGATATGGAATCACATCATAAGATGAATACATTTCAGCTTTTTTCATTATAAGATTTCTATCATGTAGTGCAGATGTACCCCATCCAAATTTAGCCAGATCCACAAATTCACCAGATACCTCTAATAAATCATCTACCGCATTTAAGCCCATTCCCTTATCTAACATCATTGTTATTCCTGCCTTTCTAGGCTTTGAAATTCTATCTGGTGCAATAAAGTTAAATGCTTTCATTTTTTCACCTTTTTATAAGTTATACTTCAAATAATAAATTTAATTCTTTAATTCGCTTATTTTTTATCTCTATTTCTAAAAATATAAAATTTGTTATATACTATTAAAATACATATTAAAACATTAAAGAATTCGTCTGGTGATTTAATGGAAAAAAATATCAATTATTTTGAAAATAAAGGTGAAGAAAATACAGATAAAGTTGTAGAACTTGTGAAGCAGAGGAAAGAGGAATTAAACATTAAAAATATTGTAGTTGCATCTGTTTCAGGTAAAACAGCCCTAAAATTACGTGAGGCCATGCCCGATGCCAATATAGTTAGTATAACTCATCATGCAGGATTTAAAGAAAAAGTAGAACTTGAGATAACTCAAGAAGCTATAGAGATGCTTAAAGAAAACAATATAACACTATACATTGGTTCTCATGCATTAAGTGGTGTTGGTAGAGGAATATCAAATAAATTCGGTGGTGTAACTCCTGTTGAAATTATAGCCGCAACTCTCCGTATGTTTGGTCAGGGAGTTAAAGTGTGTGTTGAAATAAGTATCATGGCTGCAGATGCAGGTTTAATTCCTGTAGATGAAGAAATAATTGCTGTTGGTGGAACTGCATGGGGTGCAGATGCTGCAGTAGTCTTAAAAGCTGCCCATATGAATAATTTCTTTGATCTTCAAATAAAAGAAATAATTGCAATGCCCAGACAATAGACTTTATATGTATTATTATTCCCTCACTTCAGTAAAGTATTACTATTAGTAATACAAATTAAGTGGGATCAAAAGAAATGTGGTATTTTAAATATTGTAGTATCATAGTATGCACTGTTCCTTTAAAAAGATAAATTTAGTAATACCAGGTAATTTGAAAGAAATGTTGCATCTATATAAACATAAAACTAAAAATTTGTTCGAAAGATGATGAATTATTACTAAATTAATCGTTGGTTTTAAATACAAGTTATTACAATACCACAAATAAATTTAACAACATTGGCTGTGGGGGTAGTAATTGAAATCTCTTATAAATAATACATTAAAAGAATCAGAAGTGAGGAGAGAGAGGAGACCAGCTGACATTCAAAACAACAGGGACGTGTCAGATGTTAACAGTGACCTCAAGGACATCATAGAACAAAGTAGGGCCAAGATATTTGTCGTTGGAACTGGAGGGGCCGGAAATAACACAGTTTCAAGGCTCATGGAAATAGGAATTGAAGGTGCAGATACTATTGCAGTAAATACTGATGCACAGGACCTTTTCTACTCTAATTCTCATCAGAAGATACTCATTGGTAAAGCTACATGTGGAGGTCTAGGTGCAGGAGGAATGCCTGAAATAGGCGAAGAATGTGCCGAAGAGAGCGAAGAGCAAATTAAAGAAAGATTAGACGGCGCAGATATGGTTTTTGTAACTTGTGGACTTGGGGGAGGCACTGGGACAGGATCAGCTCCTGTAATTGCTAAATTGGCCAAAAAAATTGGCGCATTAACAATTGCAGTTGCAACAATGCCTTTCAGTGCAGAAGGACTTAGAAGGCGTGAAAATGCTGAAAAAGGACTTGAGAAGCTCCAAAACGCAGCAGATACAGTTATTGTGATACCTAACGATAAATTACTTGAAGTTGCACCGAATCTACCTATAAATAAGGCTTTTATGGTTACTGATGAACTTCTAGGAAGAGCTGTTAAGGGAATAACCGAACTTATAACTAAGCCGGGTTTAGTCAGTCTTGACTTTGCGGATATAAGAAGCATAATGAAAGGCTCTGGAATGGCAATGATTGGTATGGGAGAATCTGAATCTGGGGACAGAGCTATAGAATCTGTTCACGAGGCATTAAACAGCCCATTACTTGATCTGGACATATCTAATGCTAAGGGTGCATTGATAAACATTTCAGGAAGTTCTGACATGACTTTGCATGAAGCTGAAAAAATTGTTCAGATTGTTGCAGATGAACTTGATCCAGATGCAAACATAATTTGGGGTACACAAATCCAGGAAGACCTTCAAAATGTTATCCGGACAACTATTGTTGTTGCGGGTGTGAAATCTCCTCATATATTCGGAGTACCATCTGAAAGAGAATACATTGAAGAAGAGAAGAAGGATGTAGTTCCGGAATCAGCTTTAGAAGAATTTATAGATGGTGTTTTCTAATATTTAGAATAATTTATTAGAACACCATTGACTTTCTCTCTCTTGCTTAGTTTTAGTTATCTATAAAAATGAAAAGGTTTATAAATTCATAAATCATTATCATTTATATAGAATAATTTGTAAATACATTATTCTCAATAATCTAAATTTAATAACTTATTCTTTAATGAATTTAAGCAGGTATTTTTATGAATTTGAATAAGGAAACTACCTCCCAGTTTATAAGACAGTGCAGGAGAGTTTTGCACGTATCCAAAAAGCCAGATAGAGAAGAATTCCAGAATGTAGCAAAGATTACAGGAATTGGAATAATTATAATAGGTTTAGTAGGTTTTGTAATAAGCTTAATTGCTCAGTTATTAGGTTATATATAATTTTCATTGATTTACTGCTTTATAGCACATTAGGTATGTGATAATTTGATATATGCATTTAGAACCCTTGTAGGACAGGAAAAAAATGTTGCAAGATTGCTTGCACGAAATGTCAAAAATAACAATATTGAAGTTAGTTCAATACTTGTTCCAGACAATTTAAGAGGTTACATTCTCGTAGAAACTTCTGGTCAAGTTGATATGCAAGATCCTGCATTTAAAGTCCCAAATTTAAGGGGATCAGTTGAAGGTGAAATAACCTTTGAAGAAATTAAAACTTTCTTAAATCCAGAACCTATAATAGCTTCTGTTAAAAAAGGAAGCATTGTAGAACTTATATCTGGTCCTTTCAAAGGTGAAAAGGCTAAAGTAGTTAGAATAGATGAATCAAAGGAAGAAGTAGTTTTAGAACTAATTGAAGCTGCAATTCCAATCCCAGTTACGGTCAAAGGTGACCAGATAAGATTAATTCAGAAGGAGGCAGATTAATGGCTAAAGAGACAGTAGAGATTCTCATTGAAGGCGGAAGCGCAACACCAGGACCACCATTAGGCCCTGCAATCGGACCGCTTGGTATTAACATGATGCAAGTTGTAGAGCAGATAAACAGTAAAACTGCAGATTTTGCAGGAATTAAAGTTCCAGTAAAAGTTATAGTAGATGTTGGAACAAAAGACTTTGAAATCGAAGTAGGTACACCTCCAACAACTGCACTTATATTAGATGAATTAAATATTGAAAAAGGTTCTCAAGATCCTGGAATGGACAAAGTTGCTGATCTATCTATAGAACAAGCACTTAAAATCGCCAGGATGAAATTCGATTCACTACTTGCAAACGACTATAAAATGGCTGCAAAAGAAGTCATAGGTACATGTGTAAGCATGGGCTTAACTGTAGACGGTAAAGACCCTAAAGTCGTGCAAAAAGAAATTAGTGAAGGCGTATACGACGAACAATTACAATAACTTTTATATATTTATATAAATTGACCAGACCAATCCATTTGGTTAAAAACTCAAATAATTGTGAACTTTTTATCAAAGAAGTTCATGGAGGAATTTGATGAATCAAGAGATATTGGAAGCGGTGAAGAAGGCAAAGGAGGAATCCAAGCCGAGAAACTTCACACAGTCTATGGATGTTGTTATAAACATCAAAGATTTAGACGTGAAAAAACCAGAAAACAGAATAGATGAAGAAGTCTTCCTTCCAAATGGTCGCGGAAAAGGCATAAAAATTGCCTTTATTGCAGACGGTGAACTGGCAATCTTGGCAAGAGATGCAGGTGCAGATCTTGTAATTACCAAGGAAAACTTAGAAGACCTTGGTAAAGACAGGAAAGCAGCCAAAAAAATGGCTAACGAATATACATTTTTCGTTGCACAGGCAGATATGATGCCACAGGTTGGTAGATTTTTAGGACCAGTTCTTGGGCCTAGAAAAAAGATGCCAAAACCAGTTCCAGCATCTGTTAAACCAGATCCTATAATGGAAAGACTCGCAAATACCGTAAAAGTAAGAATAAAGGATCAACCAGTTATACAGGCAATTGTTGGTTCTCAAGATATGGACGACGAACAAATTGCAGATAACGTTGAAGCTGTGCTTGGAATACTGGACAGAAAACTGGAAAAAGGAAGAAACCAGATAAAATCCATGTATATTAAAACAAGTATGGGTCCAGTAGCGAGGGTGATCTAATGGCTCATGTTGCTGATTGGAAAAAAGAAGAGGTAAATGACCTCAAAGAACTTATAGAAAATCACAGCGTAGTAGGTATGGCTAACCTTGCAGATATACCAGCTCCTCAACTCCAGAAGATGAGACAAAGCTTAAAAGACACCACTACCATTAAAATGTCAAGAAAGACATTAATGAGCTTAGCTTTAGATGAATCTAAAAAAGGCAATATAGAGGCACTTGGCGAGCACATGGAAGGTCAACCAGCATTGATCTTTACAAACATGAACCCATTCAAGCTCTATAAGATTCTTGAATCCAGTAAAACTGCAGCACCTGCAAAAGCTGGAAGCATAGCTCCTTCTGATATAGTAGTACCTAAAGGTGACACTGCTTTTAAACCAGGACCTATTCTTGGAGAACTTCAAAAAGTCGGTATCCCTGCTAAAATTGATAAAGGTAAAATTGTCATAACCAAAGATAAAGTAATTGTTGCTGAAGGGGAAGCAGTTCCTCGTGATGTGGCAAGTATTCTTACAAGGCTCGAAATCGAACCTATGGAAGTTGGAATTGACTTAGTAGCAGCTTATGAAGACCAGACTATATATACATCTGATCTTTTAACAATTGATGATGAAAAAACACTTTCAGATATACAATCTGCATTTTCACGTGCATTAAATCTGTCAGTAAATGCATCAATATACACAAAAGAGGCTATGCCACTCATTATACAGAATGCTGTAGCAAAGTCAATGAATCTTGCATTAAATGCAGAAATACTCACATCCAAGACAACAGACTTACTGTTATCCAAGGCTTACGCTCAGATGTTAGCATTAGCATCTGATTTATCATCTAAAAACGAAGAAGCAGTTGATGATGAACTTCTGGAAAAACTGAAATCGCGCCCACAGGCTGTTGAAGTTAAAACAGAACAGAAAGAAGAAGATAACGAAGACGAAGAAGAAGAGGAAGAAAAAGAAGAAGATGCAGCAGCAGGGTTAGGTGCCTTGTTTGGCTAATCTTAATTATAAATTAGATTCTAATTAATTTGAGGTGATTATAATGGAATATATATACGCAGCAATGTTATTGCACACAACAGGTCAAGAAATTAACGAAGGAAATGTAACAAAAGTATTAGAAGCAGCAGGAGCAGAAGCAGATGATGCTAGAGTAAAAGCTTTAATCGCAGCACTCGAAGATGTAGACATAGAAGAAGCTATGGAGAAAACAGCAGTAGCAGCTGCAGCTCCAGCAGCAGGTGCAGCTCCAGCAGCTGAAGCAGCTCCTGAAGAGGAAGAAGAGGAAGAAGAAGAGGAAGAAAAAGAAGAAGAAGCCGCAGCAGGTCTCGGTGCTCTCTTCGGATAATTCCGATACTTCAAAGCCAAGAGATTGGCTTTCTCTACTATTTTTTTATTTTAATTATACTGTTTAAGTGAAGAAATAACTATTTAAGAATAAAAAGCACAATTTAAAGTGTTATTTGAAATTCACTATAATTTAACAACTTTTATTAATGATTACTATGTCCCACCAGCTTGAAGAACTTGGATTTACTAAAAAAACATGTATTACTTGTGGAAACGATTTTTGGTCTATCAATGATAGAAAAACATGTGGGGACGCTCCCTGCGATGAATATACTTTTATTGGAAATCCAGCAACAAGTAAAAAATACGACCTTTATGAAATTCAAAAAGCATTTACTGAATTTTTTGCACAGAATAATCACACACCAATAATTAGATATCCGGTTCTTGCAAAGCGATGGAGAGACGATGTTTTTTTAGTAGGGGCATCAATTTACGATTTTCAACCATGGGTAACATCAGGAGCAATAGATCCACCTGCAAACCCATTAGTAGTAGCACAACCATCAATTAGGCTTAATGATGTGGATAATGTCGGAAGGACCGGCAGACACATGACCTGTTTTACAATGGGTGCTCATCATGCTTTTAACACTGATGAAGAACAGATTTACTGGGAAGAAGAAACAGTAAAATACTGTCATGACTTTATTAAACACATTGGAATTAATCCAGAAGAAATTACTTATATTGAATCATGGTGGGAAGGCGGAGGAAACGCAGGCCCTTGCTATGAAATTTGTGTTAGGGGAGTAGAACTTGCAACACTTGTTTTTATAAAATATAAAACGCTTCCTGGTGGAAAGCTTGAAGAAATTCCGCTTACAATTGTTGATACAGGATACGGGCTTGAAAGGTTTGCATGGATTTCACAAGGAACTCCAACAGCTTATGATGCTTCATTTGGCCCTGTTATTGATAAATTAAAAGAATTAGCAGATGTTGAAGTAAATATGAAAATCCTTGCAGAAAATGCTCAGGTTGCAGGGATGATGGATATTGAAGACATTGCTGATCTTAAAGAGTTAAGATCAAGAGTTGCAAAACGACTTAATATATCCTTAGATGAGCTTGAAAAAGCTACAAAGCCAATGGAAGCAATATATGTAATTGCAGACCACACCCGATGTCTGGCATTTATGCTTGCAGATGGTGTAATTCCATCCAACGTAAAAGAAGGATATCTGGCAAGACTTGTTTTAAGAAGAACAATTCGTTTCATAAAAGATCTTGGCTTAGAACAATCCTTAGCAGATATAATGAAAATACAACTTGATTTCCTATCAAAAACTTATCCAGAAATCAGGCAGCATCAAGATCATATACTCAATGTTATCAATCTTGAAGATAAAAGATACCTTAAAACTGTTTCAAAAGGTAGAGAGCTTGTTAAAAGAAGCGTTAAAAAACTTAGAAATAAAAATCAAGAAGAAATGCCTTTTGAGAATCTTAAAGAACTCTATGAGTCTCATGGAATGCCTCCTGAAACTGCAAGGGAAATTGCAGAAAAAATGGATTTCAAGGTTAATGTTCCAGATAATTTTTACACTTTAGTTGCAAATGAACATGAAGAAGAAGTTCAAGAAGAGAAAGCAGAAATAGAACTTGATTTCCCAGCAACAGATTTATTATTCTATCAGTCACCTGAAAGTATAGAATTTGAAGCCCATGTACTTGGTACCTATGAAGATAATGTTATATTGGATCAGACTATTTTTTATCCTGAAGGTGGAGGTCAACCATCCGATATTGGATATCTTGAAATTCGTGGAGAAAAAATAAAAGTTCTGCACGCTGAGAAAGTCAATAACGTTGTTTTACATAAAGTGAATGAAGAAGACATAGAAAAAGTGCATCCTTACAAAGGTCAGATAATCACTGGCCAGATTGATATTTCTAGAAGACAAGCTCTTACACGAAATCATACAGCAACGCACCTTATTATTGCGGGTGCAAGAAAAGTCTTGGGAGATCATGTATGGCAAGCAGGAGCTCAAAAGGGTGTTAAAAAGTCAAGGATTGATATTTCTCATTACAAACGGATAAGTAGTGAAGAACTTCAAGAAATTGAGCTAATCGCAAATAGATATGTCATGGAAAACCGACCTGTACTTACTAACTGGATGGCCAGAAATGAAGCAGAGAAAAAATATGGGTTTATCCTTTATCAAGGTGGAGTAGTTCCTGGAATGTCAATTAGAACTGTTAAAATTGATGATGTTGATGTACAGGCTTGTGCAGGAACTCATTGTTCTATGACTGGTGATATTGGACTTATTAAGATTACAAAAACTGAAAGAATTCAAGATGGAGTAGAAAGAATTGAATTTTCAGCAGGTATTGCTGCAATTGAAGCCATACAAGCAAATGATAATCTCTTAAAAGAAAGTTCTGCAGTTTTCAAGGTTGAAGTAGATCAACTTCCTAAAACATGTGATAGATTCTTCAGCGAATGGAAATCATTTAAAAATGAAATAAAACGACTTAAAGATGAAATGGCCACATTAAAAATGCAAACTTTAATGGGTAAAGCTGAAACCATTGGTGAACTGAAAGTTTTAGAAGACATGATTGATGCAGATATGGGGGAAATGCAGAAAATGGCTCTGGATTTAACTGATGATGACGGTGAATTTGATATTGTTCTTTTAGGTAATTTAGAAGGTAAAATTGTAGGAACTTCTTCTAAAGCAGCAATAGAATCTGGCGTTAAAATCAATGAAATAATTAAAGAATCTGCAAGAATCCTTGGGGGTGGCGGTGGGGGAAGGCCAAATCTCGCTCAAGGCGCAGGTCCAAAATCAGAAAAAATGAGAGAAGCGCTTGATTTTGCACTAAACAAAATTAAAGCTAGTTTCTAAAAATTAGCTTTTATTTTTTTATTTTGTCCTTTATTTTTAATCTTTATTTGTTTTTAAGTCCTAAAATCTCTTTTTTTATGTTAATAAAATAGATATAATATGATTTAAATAAATTTAATAAGATTATATTATAGAAAACAAGTTTATATAACAATAGTTATAAATTATCAAGATAGATAATTGGAGGTTGAGGAAAATCATAGATTTTCGAACCCCAAAATTGAAAATGTGAGAAAAAATACGAAGTATTTTTTCTAAAGCCCAAAAATCAAAGATTTTTGAGGATTTGGAGGAATTTTTTGAATATCCGCTCAATTGAAGAAATTAACCAGAAAATTGAAAGAGGAGAAGCAACAGTACTTACTGCTGAAGAAGTTAGTAACCTTGTAAGAAATGGAGAAGAGTCTAAAGCGGAAGATATAGATGTTATAACCACGGGAACTTGTGGAATAATGTCTGGAACAGCTGCAATATTCCACGTTAAAGCAGGAGAACCAGGTTCATTTAAAAAGGCAAAAAGCGTACTTTTAAACGGTGTTCCAGGATTTCCTGGCCCATGTCCAAATGAGTGGCTTGGATCAGTTGATATGATGGTCTATGGAACAGCACACAGCGTGTATGATGAAGATTATGGTGGCGGATTCCTATTTAAAGACATCATATCTGGTAAAGATATAGAAATTGAAGTTGAATCTATTCATGGAGAAATAATAAAATCAACAGTTACTATGGAAGATTTTGGATTAGCAAGGATGGTTGGGACTCGATTAGCTTTTAAAAATTACACTGCATTTATAAACCCATCTGAAGAATCAGTAGCTTCTATATTTAATGCAATAAACATGGAATGTCCATATAAAGGACTTTCATTTTCTGGCTGTGGTGAATTGAACCCATTACAAAATGATCCAGTAATGAATGCAATAAAAACAGGTACTAAAGTGCTTATGTGTGGTTCAGAAGGCATAGTTCTTGGAAATGGTACCAGAAGCGCACCAGAAAAGCCTAATTTAATGATATCTGCAGATATGGAAAATATGGATCCTCATTTTGTAGGTGGATTTAAAACAGCAGCAGGGCCTGAGATTTATAACAGCATAGCTGCTGCAATACCTGTTTTAAATGAGGATATATTAAAAAACACTTATATTAAAAATGAAGATATTCCACTTCCTATTGCAGATATTAGGGGAAGACATTTGCCTTTAGGTGCTACAAACTATGCTGAAGTTTGGGAAGGGGCTGATGAACGCCCTCAATATATCTCTGAAAAATGTAGAAACTGTGAAGTTTGTATTGTTCGTGAAAGATGTCCTACAAATGCTTACAGCGATACATTAAATATGGTGGAGTGTTTCGGATGTGGGATGTGTGCTTACTCATGTCCTTTTGAAGCATTCCAGATGAAACGCGGTAAAATCGAGTTTAAAATAGGAGAAGAAGTTATTGATGTACCTATCATGTGCCGTCAGTCAGATATTAAAAGGGCTCGTGAATTAGCAACTGAACTTAAAAAGATGGTGCTTGAAGGCAGTTTTTCAATTTCTGACTGTTATTAAGATATATAATAAATATTTCTGCTTATATATCTTTAAAAATTAAATATTAGGTATTAAAGCCCGGAATTTGAGGGATAAATTGGTTATTGTTTGAAAAAATAAATAATCCTACAATAAATCCAAAAACGAGGGCTATGAATAATAGAAGTACTATTGTACCAATTCCATTTCCTTTTTTTTCTGTAGGTGCTTCATCATAGTCTCTTGTTTCTGGATAATGCTCTCTATCTTCATAATCATCTTCATCATAATGGGAGTAATCAGGGCTTTCTGGCTCTGCATATCCAATATATTTCTCTTTTATTGGCTTTTCAATTGATTGGGTCTTACTATAATTAAAATGTTCTTTATCGTCCAGATTTTCCCTTCTTTCACGCTTCGGATTTCTGTATTCATTATGATATTTCTTTTTCTTTGGTTTTGGAGTTAAAAGCTCCATACCACAGTTAGGGCAGTATTCTTCATTTTTATCAATATTTGCCCCACAGTTATCACAGATCATGTTTATCATTTTAATTTTCTTTTTATATATTATTTGCAATTTAAGTTAAAATATTGAATAAAACTACATTATATTGATTAGACCTATTGATTTTGCATAATTTTTAACTTCTTCTACTTCTTCGTAGGTGGGGTAACGCATTATTTCTGGGGACTCATTTGCCCTATAAACGGGCCTGTATTGTCCCATTATATTTACAACTGTTTCATTTCCTAAATTTTGTTTGATCCAATGTAATATTGGTTTAGAACAGCATTCAACGTGGCTTGGTAAAACGAGGTGTCTGATAATCATATCTCCTGCTTCTTTTGCCATTTTATGATTCCTTGTTACTATGTCCCAATAATTTAAAACTCCGGATAATCTATTAGCGCAGTCTGAAGGTCCATATTTAAAATCACTCAGATACAGGTCAACAAAATCCTGGAGAAGTTTCATTGACTCTCTGCTCATGTAGAAATTACTATTCCAGATAAGAGGTATATTTTCTTTAGTTAATTGCATTGTTTTTAAAATGTAAAGTAAATTAGGTGTTGGATCTCCTCCAACAAAATTAACGTTTCTTGATCCTTCTATTCTATGTTTATCAATGATTTTTGCCATTTTTTTCTCTTCTATTTCAATTCATGACTCTGGAAACTGACTTATATCGTAGTTTTGACAGTAAATACATTCAAAGTTACATCCTGCAAAGAAAATAGTATGACTGGGGACAAGGAGTACCTCTTCACTCATATGAAGGAATTCAGATGCTATTTTTGGCTCTCCAACGTTACAATATCCTTTTTCTATATTTCTATCAACATAGCATCTTTTTTCGCATAAATAACAATTTTTATATATTTCTTCAGCAATCTTTATTTTTAAATCAAGATAAGAAAAAGAGGACTTTTTTGTCTTTATAACTGCTGCTTTTTCAAATATGTTTTTAAAATTCATATGAATTTTTTCATGTTCTTTCCAAAGAGAATCAATTTTATTTTCATGAAATGCATCTATTGTTTCAGCAATTTTTAATCTTGATAGCCTTTTATTTTGCATTATTTCAAAATATGTTGAAAGCTCTCTTTTTAAAGATTCAGTCATTAATTTTAATTTGGTTTTTAATATTATTATGTTTGACCTAAAAAGTATTAATAAATTACGATATAATAATAACGTGATTATTATGACAAAAGAGTTTGAAGAAATAAAAAATGCATTTAAGGATAATTGCGGGGAATGCAAATTAATTGACCAGAAAATAGCAATAATAATAGAATTTAAAGATAAAAAAGACGCTGAATGGTTTGAAGATACTATTGTATATCCTGATGGCACAATGGAAAAATCTCCTCTAAAACACGTGATGAAAATGTCTGAAGAGTCTAAAAAATTTGCAAGACCCTTTTATGATTATACATACACGTTTGAAGTTAAAAATAAGGAAGAACTAATGGATAAATTGAATAAAAAGAGGTAATACTATGCCACGAGAGGGATGGAAAAAATTACCTCATATTGAACTGGTATCAATACCTGAAGATGTACATGTACCTCAAGATATACCAGTTTCTAAAGTCCGTATTCCTTCAACATATACGGGATGGGAAGTCGAATATGAAGATAGTAAAGGAAATCATGTTAATCAGAATGAAGCTACCCATTTGAGGTTTACAGGGATAGATAGAAGATCAGATATTGTTATAGGTCCGGTAAATCCGCGAGGAATGATTAAATTAAATCTCTATTTAAACGACGAAGAAATACCGGTATCTAAAGAAAAAGCAACTCATACTAAAAGTAAAATACTCACTGAAAATTACAGACCTTTAAGAAATCCAAAATTTAGATAATTAAAAAAGGTTTAATTGAAGAGTAATAGCTATCCTACTACCCTTAAAGGAGAAGCTAAAATACGTGGAATAACAAAAGGTCCTAATTGTCTTGTATCTCCTACAATTCCTGAAGCACTCTTTAAAGCCTCAAAAATATTTCCAGAAAGCATTGCTTTTTTAATGGGCTCTCCAATTTCTCCATTTTCTATTTTAAATGCGTTATTTGCTTCAACAGAAAAATCACCTGAAATTGGGTTAGCAGTATGTGCTCCAAGAACATCTGTAACAATTATGCCTTCATTTACTTCTGAAATATCAGTTAGGTCATCAAATTTAAATACAAAGTTACTTAAGCCAACTGAAGGCATATCTGCAAATGAAGAACGCATTCCGTTACCAGTACTTTTAGTATTTCCCTTTTTAGCCGTATAAATGTCATAAATAAAGTTTTTAAGAATTCCATTTTCAATAACTGGTGTTTTTTGAGTTTTAGTACCTTCTCCATCACTTATAGAAGAGTTCATACCTCCTTCATACGTTCCATCATCATAGATGCTTAAAGAGGTGGTAGTTACTTCATTTTCTAATTTATCTGCATAAATAGACCTTCCCCTCTGAACATTGTCTGCATTTACCGCATTTACAAAGGTTCCAAGAAGTCCAGAAGCAGCTCTATAATCCAAAACAACATCTATATCTTTAGTTTCAATTGGCTTACCGTTTAATGAATTTTTTGCGATCTCACACGCTCTAAAAGCAATCCATTCGGGATTAATATCAAATGATCTTGATGAATCTCCTTCATAAGATGTTGATATTACTCCTCCATCTTCTGCATTAACTGCAATAAATCCGGAAAATACCGAAGATTTGTCTTCTGAATTTACTCCATTTGAATTTAAAATTAGGCTTTCATAGCTTCCTGCGGAAAATCCTCCAGAAGTTGGTTCACAATTTTCTTCTTCAACAACACTTATCATTGTTTTTGCAAATTCTATAGAGTCTTCAACAGCCATTGACTCAATTTTTTTATCATAAAGTCCTTTAACACTGCTATATTTAGTTCCTTCTGCAAAATCAAAATAATTGTCAGCAACATTAGATTTAGCATTGAATATTGCTCTTTCAACGGTTTCTTTAATATTATCTGTATTGCTTGTATATGAAAAACCCATTTTGTTATTTAAAATTACTCGAATGCCTATACCGCAAGTGAATTCTTCTTTAGCAAATTTTATTTCATTATTTTGAATATCAATATCAATACCATTTTCCTTTTCCATATAGACTTCAGCATAATCAGAACCCTTTAAAGCAAGATTTAACGCATCTTCTGCGATATTTATCATAAAAAACCTCCTTTTAAATACTGAAAAACATTTTAACCATTAAGAATAAACTTTTCAATTGCCTCGGCTGTACCATCGCCATATGATTTTTTACTCACATAATCTGTATTTTCTTTAAGCTCTTTATCTGCATTTGCAACTGCTACTTTAAAACCAACAACTTCAAGAAACTCAAGATCGTTTTCACTATCTCCAATTGCCATTATTTCATCAAGAGTCACGCCCATGTCTTTAGCAACCATTTCTAATGATTTTCCCTTGTTAACCTTTGGATCTGTAAGATGCAATGCAAACTGAGTATCATAAACTTCGACATCAAAATCTTTTACTGTTTCTTTTACAACAGTTACATCAAGTGTTCTTCTTATAGCGACTTCAGAAACTCTAAGGTCTGAAAATTCTACTTTTTCTATATCTTGTTTTGATTTAAGATATTCATAGGCAGGTTTGCACTTTTCAATATTTCCAATAATTTGATCCTTTTCCCTTGTTTGTATGACTCCGCCATTTTCAGCAACAATTCCCCCAGATGTACCTACCATTATTCCTAACATTTTAGCTGCGCAAAGTATATTTCCGGTCACTAAAATAACAGGATAACCATTATCTTCTGCTTTTCTTAGAGCGGTTATTGCATTTACACATATCTTTCTATTTTGATCGGTTATTGTACCATCAATATCTACAGCAATTACCTTCATTTATATGTTCTCCCAATATTAATTCAAGATTAGATCAAATCTCACTAAATGATTTGATCTACTATGCAGAGGAAAAGCTGTAAGTGATACAATTTTAGATAAATTGAAGTAAATTACGTGATTTAGTCTTTAAAGAGCATTATTCTTCTCTAAATGAACCGTATCTAAATGCAATATTACATGTTCCTTCTTTACTTACCATACAAGCTCCGATTGGGTTCATAGGTGTGCAATGTGTTTTGAAGAGACCACATTCTTCGGGTCTTGCCACTCCACGTAAAATTGGACCACATATACATCCTGTTGGAATTTTTTCTCCCTCTTCAACTTGTATATCGAACCTTTCACGGGCGTTAGTGTCTGAAAATTCATCTCTTATTTCGTAAGTTGAATTTGGTATTTTAGGGAAACCTCTCCATTCTTTATCTTTGATATAAAACACTTGATCCATAAGTTCTTGAGCTTTTAAATTTCCTTCTTCCCGTACAGCTCTCTTATATTCATTCTGAACTTCTGCTTTTCCTTCATCAATCTGTCTTAATATCATATAAATACCCATGAGTATATCTAAAGGATTGAAACCGGCTACAACTTGGGGAATTCCATATTTTTCTGAAAAATATTGGTATGGTGCTGTTCCAATGATTGTTGAAACATGTCCAGGCTCTATAAGTGCGTTTAAGTTAACTTCTCCTGATTCAATTAAGAATTTTAAAGCCGGAGGAATCAATCTGTGACATGATAAAAAAGACAGGTTTTCGGGAGGACCTGCTACTATTTCAGATGCAGTTGTAGGTGCAGTAGTTTCAAAGCCTGCAGCCATAAATACAACTTCATTATCTATTTTTTCTGCTATTTCCACTGCATTGTTAACTCCATAAACTATTCTAACATCAGCACCTTCTGCTTTTGCATCAGAAAGTGTTCCGGTTGTTCCTGGAACTCTTAACATGTCTCCAAATGTGGCAATAGTCACACCTTCCCTTGCAAGATAAAGGCATTCATCTATTTCCATTGAGGGGACGCAACAAACAGGACATCCAGGTCCTGCAACTATTTCCACTTCTTTTGGAATTAATGATCGTATTCCATGCTGCATTATTGTATGTTCGTGGGATCCGCATACGTGCATGATTTTTACTGGTCTTGAAATATTTTCAATGCGATCTACTATTTCTTTAGATAGGTTTTTCATTTTGACACCTTATTTTGTTTCCTTGTAACTTGTTTTAAGTTATTTAATTTGAATTTTGAAATTACTTGTTATTTAATAGTATAATAAGATTTTATCTCCATTCTTTGAAGTTAGATATAATAGAATAATTTATTTTGTTAAGCTTATATTGTTAATACATAATTATATAATTGCTGATTTAAGAAATATCTATATTCTATTTTTAAACATAATTATATTTAGAATGAAAATAAAGGAGAATTAAGTTAAATAGAGAGTATTCTATCTTTTCTTGTTTTTCTTATTTAATTCATAAATAAAGATATTAGGCGTTAAGGTTATATTGTTTGAAAATACATTTTGGTTTAAATGTTATAATTTAGATTCAATGATTATTATTATCATAAAAAAGTTTATTATTATTAATAACAAACATAATATAAGAAGGTAATATGGCTTTTTACAATAGTTAGGCAAAAAAATCAGTTACATAAAATAAAGTAATAGAAGAGGTTATGTAATAAGAATACACAATTTTTTGTGATTTTATCTGTAAACTAAAACTATTCGTTAGAATTTGGAGGAATTCAAGCGTTACAGTTAAATATATTCAGCATAAATTTAATTTTAAAAGCCTTTTTTAAATAGCCATAGAAACCTTTAGAATATATTGGTAGGTAGTATGAAAATTGCAGTGGTAGGATTGGGAACGGAAGGCAAAAATGCTGTTAAATCCCTTATAGATTGTGGATATAAGGTTTACGCTTCTGACATGCAAAAAAATGTGGAAATAAATCATAATAATTCTTTAGATGTTGACCTTGGATATCACGATTTTGATAAAATTGATTCTGCAGATGCAGTTGTTATAAGTCCAAGTTTATGGAGCAGCAAAATTGGAGAAAAAGTCAGATCCAGTAAAAAAGCTTTATCTGATATTATAGCTAATCATAAGTCTATTTTTACAATAGGTGTAACCGGAACCAATGGTAAAACAACTACATGTCACATGATTAAAGAAATATTGCAAAAAGCAGGATTAAAAGTACTTGTAGGTGGAAATGCGGGTGGTGGATTTGACGGCTACACTAATGTTATACTTGAGACTGCAAAGGAAAAATATGATGTTATGGTAGTCGAAGTTTGTGATATGACCCTTGATTTTTGCTCATATGCATTTGATTTTGACCTGGTAGTTGTAACAAATATAGGTCATGACCATATGGATCATCATAACTCGCTTGAAAATTATAAGGCTTCTTTATCTAAATTTTTAAAAGGAAAAACTGCAGTATTAAATAGAAGTGATGAACTTTTAACTCAAATTAAGGAGTATCCTACAGAAACTTTCTTTTTTGATAAAATTGATGAAGATATTAACTTATTCGGCGAGTTTAATTTGCAGAACGCTGCAGCAGCTGAAAAAGTTGCACAATTTTTAGAAATTTCGCAAAATGAAATATACGATGCTCTTAATGATTTTAAAGGAGTTAAAGGAAGAACTACTACTTTAAATATTTCCGGATGCAATGTTATAGTTGGTAAAACGGACAATATGGACGCTGCACAGGCAGTCTTAGACGAGTTAAACTTTGATGTAATTATAATAGGAACACCTCGTGAAAATGAAGCTTGCAGATTTGAAATACTAAAAGAAGTGGCTAAGGCAAATCCTAAAACAGTAGTTTTATTCCCGGGATTAGAGGATACCACTGATGTAGCATTTGAAAAATTAATAAGCGAAGGTTACGAGGGAGATATTAAAATAATGGAAAGTACAACAGACATTATAGATTTTACAGTTGAGTCAAGCCAAAAATATAATAATATATTCATAGGCGGAAATGGACAGGAAAAACTTATAAAAATACAAGAAACATTACAGTGGTTAACAAAGGATGATATTGTGATTACAGGCAAAAAGGTACTCATAATTGGCGCAGGAAATGCAGGAAGACCAGCAGCAGACCTTTTAAATTATTTAGGTAACGAAGTTATTATATCTGATATTAAAGGAATGGATCAACTCCCTAAAAAGGCTCAGAAAAAAATTGAAACGCTTAAAGCAAAGGGAATTGCTGTAGAACTAGGTGCTCACATGAATGAACATGCAATGTGGGCAGATGTTGTTTTTATTTCTCCTAATGTTCCTAAAAATTCTGAAGTCCGAGAGTTTATTTATAAATGTGAAGAAAACTATGAGATCAAAGAAATAGGTACAACAGACATTGGGAGAATGATTAATTCCCTCATAAAGGTTCCAATGATTGGAATTGCAGGGACAGATGGTAAAACAACTACCACTAATATGACAAATTTCACTTTAGATGATAAATATAATACTTTAATTTTCTCTTCATTACAAAATTCACTGGTTATTGAAGGTCTTGTTGATTTCATTGTTGAAAATGGAACTGGGAGCACTGATTTTGCAGTATTTGAGCTTCCCCATGGAACTATTCGGATGGTTGAGGGGCTTGAAATATGTGTTGGAATTTTGACAAATCTCACACCAGACCATATGGATGAATTTAATACCTATGAAGAATATGTGGAAAGAAATGTCGCAATAAAAGATTTACTGCACCAAAATGGAGTTTTAATTGCAAATGGCGATGATCCCATTATAAGTAGACTAGCACCTAAATTTGAAGAAGAATTAATTTATTATGGTTTTAATGAACCCCGAGAGATAACACACGATGGTAAAACTTATGCTCATAAACATAACATTGAATACACAGTTTTAGCAGAAGATGTGGAGCTTAATGGCCTTTATGGTTCAAAATTTACAATTAAAACTGGAAAAATACCAACTGTAGTCTGTAAAAATTGCGGTAAGATGTGTTGTAGTTGTGATAATTTCGAAAGAAAATATAGAGGCCCTGTCAGTATGAGAGTAAATCTTAAAGTACCAGGATCATGTAATGTAGAAAATGCATTAGCAGTATTTGCAGTAAATTTGGCCCTTGATTTTGATTTAGATTATATTAAAGGAAAGATTGAAACATTCCCTGGCGTAAACGGTAGGTTTGAAAAGATCGATACTGTTAATCATGTTAATATATTTATGGATGCGGCCCATAACCCTGAAGCTATGGAACGTCTTTTAGATGGCCTAAATGTTAAAGGAAACCTTATAATATCTGTTGATAATCCTGATACTTTAACTGTACGTGATAAATTTAAGGTAGGAGAAACACTTGGAAAATATGCAGATGTTGTTATTGCAAGTGCAAAAAATGAAACTACTGAAGTTATAGATCAAGAAGCTGCAAAAACAGTAATAGATGGTGCAAGTAACTTAGAATCATATCGAACTGATACAGTTGTTGATTCAATAATAAAGGCATTAGAAATTGCTAAAAAAAGAGATACTATAATTCATATAGGTCCGGGAGTAGTAAACGCCTACGACAACGTTAAATCTGATATATACAAAGGTATAGAAGCATTTAAAAACCTCAAAGATAAAAGTTAATTCAAAAACGGACTCGTCTTCATGAATATACAAGGATCCAAAATAGTAGTTATAGGTGGCTGTGGAACTGTAGGAAGTCTAATGGCACGAATTTTAAAAGATAATGGTGCAGATGTAACTGTATCAGACCTTTCAACCCAAAGCCCTCAAATACCAATACTTGAAAAGGAAGGAATAAAACTTAACCTTGGAGAACACGATTGGGAAATTTTAAAGAATACAGATATAATTGCTGTAGCTCCAAGCTTACTAAAAAATGAAAAATTAATTGAGAAAATAGAAAGTACTTCTGATGCAGATATAATAAGTGTAGATGAAGTTTTAAGCTTATGTGATGTTAATAAGCCTGTTGTAGGGATAACAGGGACCAACGGAAAAACCACAACAACATGGATGCTTAAAAATATTTTAAAAGAAGCTGGAAAAAAAGTTCCAGAACATGGAATGAATATTCAAGGTAATACTGAATTAATTCCTCCTTTACAGGCAAGGTTAGATGGTAACGCGGCTGTTTTAGAAATTGGTACTTTTGGTAATCATAACGAAATTAAAACTTCTGCATTAAATTCTAAGGTTAATATTGGAATTATTACCAATATATCTCGAGATCATTTAAATAATTCTGGAAAATTTTCTGATTACATCAAATGTAAAGGAGAAATATTAGATGTTGCAGATACATTGGCTTTAAATGCTGATGACCCAGTAATAGCATGTCTTGAGCTTAATAATCCTCAAAAAAGCTTATTCTATGGGATTGAACATTTAGACCTTATTGTAGATGCTTATCCTGAAAAAAGGAAATGTCCTATTTGTAGTTTAGATCTAGAATATTCTATTTATTATTTAGGACATTTGGGTGTCTATGAATGTTCCTGTGGTTTTAATAGACCTGATGCTCATGTTAAAGCATATAATATTCATGATAATGAATTTACTTTAGCTATAGGCTCCAAAGAGGCTCGAATTAAATTGAAAAATAAGGGAATTCATAATATTTATAATGCTCTTGCTGCAGCATGTGGTGCAGTGGCTTTAGATATTGATTTTGATTACATAGTTAAAGGTATTGAAAGCTTTGAGGGAGTAGAAGGCAGATTTCAGGAATTTAATATTGGAAATAGAGTTATTGTTGATTATGCCCATAATCCTGCGGGAGTTAAGGCAATAATTCAAACCATGATCTCAGAAAAAAAAGAAGGTTCAAAGTTAATAGTAGTAAATACAATATCTTCTGAAAGTGGAATAAAGGGAGATATAGAAATAGCAAAAATATTAAAAGATGCAGATTTAATAATAGTATCATCAAATGCAAGTAGAAATGCTCTAAATAAAATAAATGTAGATATGTCTGTATTATTTACTGAAGCAAGTAAAAAAAGCTCTAAAAATGGTACTTTGGGTGCAAGTAAAGAACAGGTTGAAGAAAGCATAAATATGGCAGTTTCTAAAGCTAAAAAAGATGATATCATTCTGGTGATAGGAGAAGGGGGAGTCAAATATTCTACCGAGATACTTGGAAAATTCAAAGATTAGTTTACTAATACTTATTTTACTAGCCGTGGCAATGTATCCTTTTGGAAATGCTGTAAGTGGATACTATCCGCCACAAGGACCAACTGAAATTACTTCTTTAAGTTTAGGGGATACAGTTGTATCTGGAACACATGTTGTGGATGATTCTAAAATCAGAAAAGTTCCATTACTTTACCATCCTGAATACTTAATGGATACCATTAATAATATGAAAATAATGGATTTTATGGATGCTTTGGTAACTGGAACAGTTAAAACTCCAATTGAGAGAGTTACCGGCAACACAATATCAGGATCTGGAAATGCACAGGGATTTGAAGGCCCAGGAATTCTTGCTATAACTGAAAATAAATTAACTGTTACTCCTCCTGGAATTTTTGTTTATGGATATAAGAGCCCTTATACGTTTGGGATTAAAACTGATAAGGGTTTAGAGATTAAGGAAGGAACAAATACTATTAAGATAGTTCCATTTAATCAAATTAGCAATGATACCATACCTCATAATTATATAAGTGCAAATAATGTAAAAAAATGGTTTAATAGTGCTAATATGGGAGAACGCATAACTTTAGATTATGCAATTACCAATTTCAATGATGGAAGAAGCACAATTACTCCTGAAAATATTGAGAAGTTCTTTGGAAATGATATAGTTAAGTATATGAAACAATACCCTGCAGGATTGCCATTACTTGTTTATTCTGCATCTATAACCGAAAAAGTCATTGGAAGCAATGGGGATACTTTAGGGTCTTATCCTGAGTATAATGATGCAATTAGGGAGCAGAATTCAAGAGCGTTCGTAGATGCATGGGACGGAACTATAATACCTCCACATACTACTTCATCAGGTAAGGAAACTGTAGGATTTGGAAGATCTCCTGATCCACATGCTCCTGGAGGATGGGCATCTCACGGTGTTTGTCCCGCAGCAAGAGCATTGAGGGGAGCAGTATTTCAAGCAGGATTTGGACTTCCAACAGGACTTAATGGTGGAGAATATGCTGTAAACTTTGGATATAACCCTGCAACTGATGTAAAAATTAAAAATACCAAAGATTATCCAATAAAGATAGTAATGTCCACAAGCGGTTCAGGGCCCGGCATGAGTATACATGCTAAAGTTATAGCGCTTATGCCTCAACAATAGGGATATAATCTCTAAATTTATTTTTATTAATTTATTTTAACTTAAATAGTGATTTAAATGATTTCAGCAGTTACAACCGCAGCAGGAAAGAATAGGCGTATGAGAGAGGATTTAAAAGTTCGTGGAATTGAAATTACTCATAAACTACTCCTTGATTTCCATGGAATGCCGCTAATACTTAAAACAATTCAAAATACATTAGATGCTGGAGTAGATGAATGTATAGTTGTTTTAGGACACTTTAGCGATGAATTAACTTCAGTAATAGACGAACTTGATGATGAAAGAGTGAGAGTAACTGTAAATCCTGAAATCCATGTTGAGTTATCTGAATCACTTTTAAATGGAATTAGGAAAGTTAAATCTGATTATTGTCTATGTGTTGCAGCAGATCAACCAACTGTATCTCCTGAAACACTTGAAAATCTCATTAAAGGAGTATTTGAAAGCAAGGAACCTGAAAATACAATTTCAATCCTTGCAAGGGGAAAAACAGGGTATTTAGATTCAGCAGAAGGTCTGGGAATGCCTTTTGTTTGCCATAAAAATATTTTAGAAAATTATCTGCCAGAACATAGCGATAATTTGAATCCAATTTTAAGAAAAATGGTTTCTGATGGTTTTATTTTATATGCAGTTTCTGCTAGGGACGATCTGGAGCTTATAAACATTAATCGGTTTGATGATTATCTAAAAATTGTAAAAGAAAGTGATTTATAAACAGAATCCATATTTAGTATTTAAATAAAATAATTAGAAAAAATGGATTTATTTTTCTAAACTGAAATCCTTTTTTTCTTCCTGTTCTTCAAGGAGATCTAAACGGTCTTCAACTTCTTCAATAGTTTTTCCAAGTCTTTCGATGATTTTAACAGTATCTAATGTCCATTTTGCTACTAATTGATCATTAAATTCTCCTCTTTCTACATATTCTGCCATTTTTCTTTCTAAATCATTGGCATCATCTAAAACTTCATAAATTTTTGATTGTACCATTATATCACTCCTTGACTTTTTTAATTACGTTGTTTTTCTTATTTCATGGAAATTAAAGCAGTTACAACGCATCCAATATTTTCACCATTCATTCCAACAATTACTTCCTCCTCTTTTATGCCGGCGAACTGTCTTGAGCCGCTGCATCCGAGGGTAAAGTTTGCTGTATTGTTTACAAATGGTCCGGCCACAGCATCAGCACATACTGACTGAATTCCTGAAAAATTTGCTTCTACTCTGCCACCACGAGTGTATACCATTGCTTGAGCAAGTTTCATTGCCTGAGCAGGCTTACAAATTACTACAATTACATCTGGAGTAAATTTAACATCTTCTAAGGGTGCATAGATGATAGCTTTCATCATCGGGTCAATTTTAGGTACGCTTTCCATTGTACGTTTTGCAGAGCCAAGACTTGAAAATCTACCAAGGCTTTGGTAAAATTCTCCAGTTTTTATCTTTTCTGGAGTTTCTATTAAACCAATAGCAGCTGCTCCACCTTTACACATCTGTTCTTCGCTTGTTGAATAGAATGTTTCTCCCTGAGCTGCTTTTTGAACCATTTCGCAGTGTCTTACATTCTCATCTATTTTTTCTATTCCTTCTGGAATATCTTCTTCCCTTAAAACAAATTTTATTGCAACTGGAGACTTATCTAAACCAAGACGTTCTTTAAGTTCTCTTGCAACCATGTCATATCCTTCTACTTCACAAGTGCTTTCTGCCATGATTTCACCATTTTTAGTATATTTTTTTAGTTATTTATTATATTCGAAATTCAATTAGATAAGCTAATTTATGTGATTTAAAGATATTTAGCTCTTTATTTTTAGTTATTTTAATTATTAAAAATAGTAATTCTTATTAATATCATTTATTTAACATATATGCAGATGAGTAAAGGATATCTTGTTTGTGAAAATTGTGGTGGCTATTACAAGCTTCAAGAAGGTGAAAATGCTACTGATTTTGATTACTGTCAGTGTGGTGGTAAATTAAAATATTATAAACATATTCATGATTATTTAGGGGAAGAAAACAGAACGGACTTTTCAAAAGAACATAAAACTGACATACATTCTAAAAGAGAACAATTAAATGAAGAATTGAAAAAGTATCAAAATGTAAGAAGTGTATCTTCGATGCAACATGATATTTCCACAAATGAATTAGAAAATTTGTTATCATATTCTTGTTTAATCATGTTTATTTTTCCGATAATATCTCTTTTTTACAGCATTTTCTTAAATTTTGGCCTTTAATGCTTATAGGCAGTATAGGGATTATATCAGCAGCTCTATTATATATTAATTTACAAAATAATGATAAAATTTCTCAAGTATTGTTTATGTATAATATATACATAATTTACGCCGTTTATTTTATTTTAATTCCTTTAATATATTTAACATCTTTAATAATGAATAAAACGATTTTAAATGGAGGAATTACATATTTTGAGGTTTTAATCATATTTTTTTCATTTTTTGCCATTAATATTTATATTTTAGATAATAATGCACCTTATAGAGTTTTAAATACAAAATCAAGGATTACAGCAGAACTTTATGAATCTCCAGGATATAATTTACCATTACATGGTAGTTTTAACCCTTCACCTTATTTTGAATCAGAAAAATTAAATTTATTAATATTTTTGGTTACAGCAGGCGTAATGTGGCTGTGGTTGCTTATTTTAATACCATAATACAGTGAGAAAATAAGAAAAATTAATTTAAAAAAGAAATAATTAGATGTTTAGGTGGATTTAACCCCTTCAACGAGCTCTTCAATCTTGGTTTTAACATCTTCGCTGTCTTCAACTACAGTACCTGTTACAATGATATCGGCGCCTGCTTTTGCAACACGAGCTGCTGTTTCACAGTCTCGTATTCCGCCACCCACAATTACAATCAAATCAGTCATTTTTTTGACTGCTGCAATCATTGCTCCTGGAACATTTTTATCGGCGCCAGAACCGGCTTCAAGATATAATAATCTCATTCCAAGGCATTCTGCAGCCATTGCATAAGCAACAGCAATATCTGGTTTATTTCTTGGAATTAATTTAGCATCTCCAACCCATCCCACTGTTCCACCGGGTTCAACAACAAGATAACCCATAGGAAGTATTTCTATTCCCATTTTTTTAATTGTTGGGGCACCTAAAGCTTGAGCACCAGTTATCCAGTAGGGATTTGTAGAATTTAAAAGACTCATAAAGAAAATTGCGTCAGCATATTTGCTTACACCACTTATATTACCTGGAAAAAGAATAATTGGAACATCAATGTTTTCCTGCAGAGCTTTTGCAGTGGCATCAAGTTCAGTAGATTCTGTAGTTGATCCTCCAAGCATTATACCGTCTGTTCCACCAGCTATAGCTTCTTTTGCTATTCTTATAGCTTCTTCGGGGGTCTGCTCTTCTGGATCTAAAAGTGTTAAATGTACTTTGTGGTCTTTTAATGTGTTTTTAATGTAGTTTTCGACTTTCATCTTACCACGATCAAGAAAATAATTGTTATAGATTAAAAATATAATTATAAATATAAAAATGGAGGTTAAAGAAAAATCCTTAAGGATTTTTCTGAACCTTTCGAAAGCTGTCAAAATCTTTGATTTTGACGCGGCAAATCGAAGATTTGCCCGCTTTGCTTTCGAAGGCCCGAACATATAATGTTCGACGGCCCCAAAAATTCAAAGAATTTTTGGAGGTTGAACCTCCAAATAGAACTAGGGGACTTTATCTATCCTCTTGGTTCTTTTGCTTTTGGTCTTAGGCCCTTGTAACCGCACTTTCTGCATACTTTTGCAGTTGGTGGGTTTCTAACGTTACATTTTAAGCATATTTTGACATTGAATATTCTGTTTTCTGCTTCTTCAAATCTAGCCATTTATTAGCCTCCTTATATACATATTTAATTTAATTTCAGCATGTTTAGAATATACCTTATTCAAGGTATTGATTTTGGATTTCTACAACTTCTAAACTACTTTTAGCTTTAGAATAGCTTTCTAGAAGCTCTTCATTGAGCTTTAGAAAATGAGGGCCCCATTTAAATTGGGACATAATATCAATAGCAATATCTTTACATCCAATTATATAAAAACTTGCTGCAATTGCCTCTGCAGTTGATAGTATGCAAGGTTTTCCATAGTTAGTTGGATTTGCTGCTATGAGGAAAGGTAATGATCTACTACTTTTTCCTGTCTTTAGCCTAAAAGGGACTTTATTTAACCTTTTCCATGAACAATCCATCCCTACAATTCCTTTTTCTAGTATTGTCTCTCTATCTTCAACAGACAGTGCTTTTGGAGAATAAGGATCCAGGATAATTGCGCCGGTAGGTATTTGATTTAATTTTGTAACTACTTTAATTTTTTCCTTTTTTCCAAGTTTAACTGTGGTACATTTCTTGGGATCACATTCTTCTGCATGGTATACGATAATTCTCATTTTTAAAACACGTTTTGTTAATATTTTTTGTATTTAAAATAGAAAACAACAGTTTCTTTTATATATCTTTATATTTAAAAAGTTATGCCTCTAAAAATAAGGCTTAAATTAAGTTCTTTAAAGGATTATTTTAACTAAATATTTTTATTTATCAAGTAATAAGTTTAGATGGATATTTTGATTAAAGAAGGTTAAAAAAAGGATCTTTCATATTCCATTATTTTTGATAGGGCTATTTTAGGATCTTTTATATCTTCAAGATCATAGTAACGTCCCCCTGATGCTAAAGCAATCTCCATATTAGTATCTCTGCCAAATTTGAAGGACTTTTCAAAATTAACAACTATTGTAGTTATTTCATTATTTTTCAGGTCTCCTGCGGCTTCTATTGCATCTTTAACAGGTCTATTATTTATAGCCACATTAGGCATTCCATCAGTTAATATTATCATTATAGGAACATATTCTTTACTTGTTTTCTCTTTTTTAAGTATTTCAAAACCTTTTTTGATTCCAGAAGCAAGGGGAGTGGTTCCACCAACTTTAATATTATTAATATAATCTTTAAATGATATGGCCCGACGGGTAGTAGGAACTATAACTTCTGCTTCTTTACCCTTAAATCCAATAATACTTATTTTATCATTATAACGGGCAGTATCATCTATTAATTGATTTAATATGCCCTTAACTTTACTCGCTTTTTGTTCTGAAAACATTGAACCGCTTATATCTACTACAAGGGCTATTGATGCTCTTGCTCCATGTTTTCTAACTTTCTGACGTAAATCCTCGTTTTGAACCTTTATGCTACCGTTTGATTTAATTGCAGCAGCTCTTAAAGTTGCATCTATTGCGATATCTCGTGTTTCTTTTTTAGGAAACTTACTTTTTATATACCTTCCTTTCTGGGTCTTCGAATCAACTCTTTTTCCATAAAGGCGATTTTTAGGAGTACCTTTCATTTTTAAGAGTTTTTGAATATCGATTTCCTCTTCTTCAATATCTACTTCTTGATCTTCATCTTCGCTACTTTGAAGTTTCATTCCTTTTTTTTCACCATCTTCATCTTCTGGCTTTTCAACAGGGTTTGGAGATATACTTAATTTCTCTTCAGTTTCTGAATCTTCATTATTTTCGCTTTCTTCAGGAGTTAAATTTCCGTCTTCTCCATCATCTTCTCCCTGTTCATCTTCTGATGGACTTCCACTTTCATCAGTTTCTTGTCCTTCATCTTCAGAATTTAAATCAGTGCCACTATCTTCATTTTCCCCAGATTGTCCTTCCGGCTGATTTTCATTGATATCTTCTTTTTCTTCCTCTTCATCATTTTTTATTTCAGAAATGGCTTTTTGAAGCATCTGTTTGATTTTATTTTGATCATATGACTTCGGAAGTCTTTCTCCAAGAACAAGCATCATTGCTTCTTCTAAGTCTTCATAATCAACTTTAGTATGACTTTTATAAGCTGCAATAGTCTTTGCTACTTTTAATATGGCAATGTCTGCTCTGTGACCGTCAACTCCAATGCTAACACTTACATGAGCTATGGCCTTCATTATATCTTCAGATATTTCAACTTCCTTGAGCAATTTTCGAGCATTTAAAATATTTTCCAGAATTTTTTGCTGTTCTTCTTCAAATTTCTTTATAAAAGCATCTGGATTTTTCTCAAATTCTTCTCTCCGTGCCATTATTTCAACACGGTCTTTTATATCCATAATGCTGTGTACAATGATATGTAATCCTATTCTGTCTGAAAGTTGTGGCCTTAACTCTCCTTCTTGAGGGTTCATTGTTCCAACAAGTATGAATTTTGATGGATGAGATACTGAAATTCCTTCCCTTTCAACGATATTTACTCCCATTGCAGCAGCATCTAAGAGAACATCAACAATATTATCATCAAGAAGGTTAATTTCGTCAATGTAAAGTATATTTCTATTGGCTGCAGCAAGTATTCCTGGCTCTAATGCCTTGGTACCTTCTTTTAATGCTTTTTCAATATTTATGGAGCCAACAACTCTATCTTCAGTTGAACCTAATGGAAGCTCTACCACTCTCATTTTTTGATTTTCTATCTTCATATCTTCAGATCGACATGAATCACAGAGAGAACCGCTATCATCCGGATTACAATTAAATGGACATCCTTTAACAACTTTAATAGCGGGTAAGAGGTCAGCGAGAGCCCTAACTGCTGTGGTTTTACCTGTACCTTTGTCTCCTTTGATTAATACTCCGCCGATACTTGGATTAATTGCATTTAATATAAGTGCTTTTTTGACATTTTCCTGGCCAACAATTGCTGAAAATGGGAAAATAAGATTTTTCAATAGCCTCACCACTTTAATTCTCTAAAATAATTTTTTAATTTATAAATTAAGATAATTTGTTAGTATAATATACTAATTTCATTAATAAATACATTAGCAATATTATTGATTATACCTACAACACAATTATTATTTGAAATTGATGAAATAATTCAGTTAATTATTCATAAAGAATAAATAATACCTTTAACATAAGCTCATCTGGTGATAATATGTGTACTGTGGGAGGCCCAATGGCAGATATTAAAATGAAAAAGCTCAAAACCAAAAGATACAAGTGTAAAGAGTGTGGAAACGAATTTAAAGGTCTTGGAAAAAGAATAATATGTCCCTCATGTCAGTCCGAGAACGTAGAATGCTTAGAATAAGATCGGATCAGATTTTATTTTTAATTGGAAATTCCGGTGAAGTGGGCATAATTAAGGCAGGCGAGAAGAAACAGATATTTATCGGAATGCCGGATAAAGAAGAAATAGTTGCATTTCTTGAGCCAGAAGATTTAATAGTTGTTTCTGCATTTGATAATGGTGAAAAAGCAGAAAGAGGAATTAAAAGTCTTCTTTATTTACTTAGAGAACTTAATTTTCCAATTACAGTACTTCCAGAAAATCATCCCACATCATCCCGACTCCCTATGGTAGTTGCTACTGGAGATTTCATTCGTTTAAACTGTAATATAATTCCGGGTACTCACCCTGAACAGGATGTATTATGTGCATGTGATGACCTTTCAAGTACACAAATAACGGCAACAGAAGACGGAGTTAAAGTTGAAGGGACTGTTAATGGGTTTAAAATTGAAGATTTTTAAAAATATGATGAAATAGCACGTATTATCCTTTTTTTAGGAGCTAATTTTTTTTAATAGTTACTTTAATATAAAATAAAAAACTTAAGTGATATCTAATGTCAATTTATGAGTTTTATCAAATTTTTGGTCAATTAGTATTTATATTAGGTATTTCAATTCTAGTGCTACTTTCAGTAGCCCTTATCCTTGGAAGAATCCTTATAAGGCAAGAAAGACTAATTTTCCCCAGATTGCTTTTATTTACAATTGATGTATTCTACGGGCTATTTAAGAAATTTGCAGGTAATGTTGGGGTGGATGAGAAGATAGTAGATCAAATAGGTGTAGAAGTTAGAAATAAGGTTAATGAAAAGTCATTTAAACAAATAAGTGATAAAGATAAAATTTTAATTCTTCCACACTGTCTCAGAAATCCAAAATGTGAAGCTAAGCTTAATTCTACGGGATTGCACTGCACTGATTGTAATCGATGTGTAATTGGTGTTTTAAAAAATAAAGCGGAAGATAAAGGTTATAAAGTGTTCATTATACCGGGCTCAACATTTTTAAAGAAAATTACTAAAGAACATGAATTTAAAGCAGTTTTAGGAGTGGCCTGTTATCAAGATCTAAATCTTGCAATGATGAATCTTTCAAAGTTCCATTGTCAAGGGGTACCTCTTTCAAAAGACGGTTGTGTATGTACTAAAGTGGATATAAGGGCGGTATTGGATAAAATGGGAATTGAACTTCCTCAAAGTGTTGAGCTTCCTCAAGGTCATAGTTCTTGTAGTAATGAACGTCCATCTCGTAAAATATTCTAATTTTATTTTAATTTCCAATTTTATGGTGCAAAAGTATTCCATAATCCGTGGAATAAAAATGAACCACATACTTTTTTAGTTTTAAAGCGTATAAACCCTACAATTGCCCCTAATACTAATCCTATCATTATTTTTGTTGTTAAAATCGGCATTAAATCGAATTGTTTGGGATGAAGTAAAAACACATCAAGGTATCCTATATGCCATAATCCGAACATTAATGTGATTATAATCCATGTAATTAGCCCTGATTTTCCTGTTTTAACTACATTTTCAGTTTTATTCCATAAATAACCTCTAAATAGCAATTCTTCAAATGCAGGAGTTATTAAACCAAACACAATGCCCAATATAAGAACGTCAAGCTCATATGCAAATGTATAAGGTAAAACTACCAGTATTATTAGGGTGATTACTCCTAAAATGTACATTGTTTTAGTTCTTTTTTTTACATCATCTAAATTTAAACCTAATTCTTTTAATGAGGGTCTTATTAATATTAGAAGCACTATTCCAACTATTAAAAACGATAACCCATTTAAAATCTGGAACATTATTATATCCGGTCCAGGTTTAATAAAATACCATAATCCGTACATTACTGAAGCTCTAAACAGCTGTATAATAATTAATACGAGAATTAATTTCCCTGAAACTTTAATAAAAGGGTTATAATTCTCTTTACTTTTGTAAATATTCATGTTTATCCCATAATTCCTCACTATTCATTATAATTAAAGATATCTTCTATACTTACTTCGAAAAATCTGGCCATTTTAAATGCAAGAATTAAGGAAGGGTCATATTTATCTTTTTCTATGGCTATAATGGTCTGCCGGGTTACTCCAAGCTCTTTTGCCAGGTCTTCTTGAGTTATACTTGTCATTGCCCTATAAACTTTTAATTTATTTTCCATTAATTCCACTATCCATGTTTTTTATTATAGTACAAATAAAATCCAGCATAAAGCAGCAATAAAAGGCATCCTGAATTTGTTAATGTGTAACCAACTTGGGTAAATTGGGGAATAATATCCTTTAAGGTTAAAATTCCAATCCCAAGTACAGTTATTATGGTTAAAAATGAAAACATGGCAGTTCTTGAAGCTTTTCCTGCAACTAAATATGTTCTTTCATCTTCAGAAATTTCATATACATTTTTTCTTACAAAATAGGAAAGAAGAAATGCTAAAACTATCCCAGTGAATGCAAGTAGAAAATTATTCACATATATAGCTATACTGACGGTTATAGCTATAAAAATCATTATTGAAGCTCTAATAACTTGGTAAGTCCTTTTTTCCATATAAATATCTCCAAAAATTTATTTTTTTAATTAATATTTCCTTGTGTAGTAGAAACGGGATAAAAAGTACAGTATGAAGCAGAAAACTCCTACTATAAATAGAGTATAAGCAGATTGTAAAAATTGAGGATAAATGTTCCTCAGAGCAACTATAATAATTCCGGAATATATTACAACAGCTATCAGTATTCCTAAAGTCATTGTAGCAGCTTTTTCGTTAATTAGCTGGGTTCTTTCATCCTCAACAATAACATTGCTGTCTCCTTTGAATATTTCTTCTAAATTATCTCTATTGATATAAAGAACTACTCCTACTCCTGCTAAAAGTATAATGGCCACTATAATTATGTATATATTTGCTAAAATTAGTCCTGCAAACCATAATGCAGTTATAAAGACTGATACTATTTTTAAAAATAATCCTGATTCAAAAATACTCAGTGTTTTCATTATTATTCCTGATTTTTGGCTCATTAATTTCACCTCATGTAAAGTATACTTTACACAATGTTATATAAACTTTACTATTTGTAAAACTATGCTTACTTTAATAATTTAAGTTACATAAAAACTGTTTAAAAAACGAATTCAACTTTATATAACTGAAAATAGAAAAATATAAGGGAATACAATTTTTGGAGTGATTCTTATGAAAAAGGTTATTATGCTATCTGCTAGTCCCAGACCAAGTGGAAATACTTACCATGTTCTTGAAGAATGTGCTAAAATGATAGAAGATGAAGGTTTAGAAGTTGAATTAATTCCATTTGTTGGAAAAAACATCAGATCTTGTATTGCTTGCGGAAGATGTGGAGAATTAGAAGAATGTTCTATAGATGATGGTCTAAATGAAATTATAGCAAAAATTAGAGAAGCTGATGGATTTATAGTAGGATCTCCCGTTTACTTTGGAACAGCACGTGGGGATGTAATGTCTGCACTTCAAAGAATAGGAATGGTGTCAAGAGCTAACGATAATTTCTTATCATGGAAAGTAGGAGGACCTATAGCAGTCGCAAGAAGAGGGGGACATACTGCAACCATTCAGGAAATGTTAATGTTCTTCTTTATTAATGATATGATTGTTCCGGGCTCAACTTATTGGAATATGGTCTTTGGACATGCTCCAGGGCAGGCACAAGAAGATGATGAAGGAATGGAAACTATTAGAAAGTTTGGATATAACGTGGCTACTTTGATAAAGAAAATTAAAGATTAACTATATTTTTTATTTTTTTTAATTTGAGGATAAAATGACAAAGGAACAACTCTACAAGAAATTTGCCAAGTATTATGATAAAATATATGAAAAAACGGACTACAAAAAAGAAGCAGAATTCATAAGATGGGCAGTTGAGACTTATAAAAGTAGTTTGGGCAATGAGCTTCTTGATGTAGCTTGTGGGACCGGAGCACACGCTCATTTCCTTAAGAATGACTTTAATATCACTGGTTTTGATATTAATGATGAAATGTTAAAAATAGCCCGGAATAAATTACCTGAAATTAGTTTTATTAAAGGTGACATGAAAAAAATGGAGTTAGGCCATAAATTTAATGTCTTAATCTGCATGTTCAGTGCAATAAATTATAATACAACTCTTGAAGAGTTAAAAATTACTCTAAATAATTTTTATAACCATTTAGAGACTGGTGGCATCCTTATTTTTGATATGGGTTTAAATAAAGAAAATTGGATTGAAGGAATCGTAAGTGTTGAAACTGTAGTTGATAATAATTTTAAACTTGCAAGGATATGGCAGTCTCATTTAGAAAAAGATGTGTTTAATTCAAGCTTCGTGTATCTCGTAAAAGAAGAGGGGGTGCTTGATTTTGAAATTGATGAACACAAATTAGGCGTTTTTGGAATGGAAGATGTTGTTAACTTAATGGAAAAAATTGGCTTTGAAGTCTTTATTTCTTCAGATTTTAAAGATGAAGAGTGGCAATTAGGAACCGGAGAAAGACCTGTTTTTGTTGGTGTTAAATAATTCCTTTTTTTGGCAAAATATTTGAATAATAGACCATATATTAACTAGAGTGATATTATGAAAATAGCTATAGCAACATCTAACGGAAAAGATGTAGATCATTTTGGTAGAGCACAGGGGTTTATGATTTATGATTTTGATGAAGAGAATATGAATTTTATTGAAAAAAGAGATTCTCCAAAAGTTGAAGGAGAAAAGCATCAATGGAAAAAATCTTTAAATGTCATTGAAGATTGTGAAATTGTAATTTGTGCTCAAGCTGGCCTTAAGGGTAAACATGGTCTTAAAGAGGCAGGAATTAAACTTGTAGAAGATGAAGGTAGTTTAGAAGAAGTCTTAGAAAGATATGCTAATCATTATAAGTTTATGAAAAAGCCACTCAAATTTTAAAGCTAAGAAAATCTTAAAGTTTTTTGAACATAAAAAATTGAAAATTTTTAAAGTTGAAGAAATCGAAGATTTATGAACTTTAAAATTTTAAAGTTGAATGAAATGCATAGCATTTTCGAACCTTAAAAATCGAAGATTTTTAAAGTATAAATAGCAGCAATAACTAAATAATAAATTATAACCTGGGCGGATTTTTAAGTTCTATTACATTATAAAAATCATTAAGAATTCAAAATATTCTAAAATGATTTTTCCATAGATTTATAAAGTATTAATGAGATTTTATATTAAGTGCTTTTTAATTAACTTATCAATTTTTGAAAGCTGAAAAATCTCTGATTTTTATGCTTCCAAATCGTAAATTTTGAAAAGTTTTTGGACTTTGAACTTGTAAAAGGTTAATCATGCTCTAGATGGAGTCCTCGATGATCTTTTAATGGAAAAACATTTCAAGGTTCTTTTATACACTTAATCCAATAAGAAAACGCTAAAAAATTTTAGGAATATATTAAAGGTGATAAAATGGCTAAGGCAAGACGTAGAAGGGTACGTGACACGTGGAAGGAAAAACAATGGTTTAAAATTATGACTCCTACAGAATTTGGAGACGCAGAAATAGGAACAACTCCTGCAAGGGATCCTGATATGCTGGTTAAGAGAACTGTAGAATCATCAATGAGAGAATTAACTGGTGATTTCTCAAAACAGTACGTTAAACTCTTTTTCCAAATAAATAATGTTGCAGGAGACACCGCAAATACCAAATTTGTAGGTCACCACGTAACAACAGATTATGTTAGAAGCATGATTAGAAGAGGAACAAGCAGAATCGACGCAATTACTGATGTAACCACAAAAGAAGGATACAAAGTTAACGTGCATGTAATTGCAATAACAGTTAAAAGGGCAAAATCCTCACAGCAGAAATTCATAAGGGAAACAATGGGTAGGCTTGTTGGAGAATTAGCAGAAGGTAAAAACTTCCCTGAACTTATTGAAGCAATAATTTCTGGAAAAATGGCATCAAGTATATACCATGAAACAAAGAAAATATACCCACTTAAGAGAGTTGAAATTATAAAAACTCAGGTAGCTGAAGAACCTACCTAATAACTTATTTAGGGAAATAAATGATAATTCTAGAATATGTGATCCTCGTTGTGATCGTGGGACTTTTAACATATGTTAGAAAAGCTCTAGATCTTTATGGATCCATTTTCATGATTATCATGGGTATAATAATTATTTTTACAGCCGGAGTTAACTGGCTTCTTTTAATATTTGCTTTTTTACTTCTTGGCCTCGTTGCTACAAAATACAAACACGGATATAAAAAAGATATTGGTGTCTATGAAGGTACAAGAAGTGTGAAAAATGTTATTTCTAATGGAATAGTTCCGTTTGTAATGGCCGCATTTGGTAATTATGCTGGTTTTATTGGTTCAATAGCTGTTGCAACTGCAGATACACTTGCAAGTGAAATTGGGGTAGTTGATAAAAATCCCCGTCTTATATCTAATTTTAAAAAAGTTCCTCCTGGAACAGATGGTGGAGTTTCTCCAGTTGGAACTGCAGCAGGGATAGTTGGGGCAGGAGTAATTGGTATAATTGCTTATTTTTTAGGAATAACTGGAGATCCTTTAAATGCACTTAAAATAGCAGTAATAGCAGGTACATTAGGATGTTTTGTTGATAGTATTCTTGGAGCAGTATTAGAATCAAGAAATTATATTACAAATGAACATGTCAATCTTTTTGCAACTGTTGCAGGTGCAGTTTTAGGGAATTTAATTGTTTTAATACAGTAATTAATCTGAAATTTATTTAACGTTTAATTTTTAAATAAGAATATAAAAATTAATTTTAGATATACATTTAAATGTATATCTAAAATTAATTAAAAATGTATATTTCAATTCTTAACTTTCATTATTGAAATATTAAAAGGAAAAAAATTATAGTTTAGAAATATAAATTAAAATATGATTTTTTAAGGATTAAAATAAATATTCTTAGATTCTAACTTTCAAATGAGCATAATGAAAAAATTATAGTTAAATAAAATGCATTATATGGTTTGTAAACAGGTGATAATGTGAAGGGAATCATAATGATAATAGATGGGATGGGGGACCGTCCATTAAAAGAACTTGATTATAAAACTCCACTTGAAGCTGCTAAAACACCTAACATGGATAGATTAGCTGAAATTAGTATAAATGGAATTATGGATCCAATAAGTCCGGGAATAAGGGCAGGAAGCGATACCTCTCACATTTCGATACTTGGATATGACCCGTATGAGGTTTACACGGGTAGGGGCCCTTTTGAAGCTGCAGGAATTGGAGTGGATGTCGTAGCCGGTGACATAGCATTTAGATGCAACTTTTCCACTGCAGATGAAAACATGATAGTCACAGATAGAAGAGCCGGCAGAATAAGAGAAAATACTGATCAATTAGCTGAAGCAATAAATGGTTTAAAATTAGAAGGCTTTGAAGATTTGGAAATAATATTTAAAGAATCCACAGGGCACCGAGCAGTACTTGTTCTTAGAGGAGAAGGATTATCAGATAAAGTATCTGATTCTGATCCAAAACACGAAGGAAAGCCACCTAAAAAAGTTATTGCTTTAGACAACTCCAAAGAAGCAATAAGAACTGCTCAAATATTGAATAAATTTGTTGAAAAATCATATGAAGTGCTTAAGGACCATCCTGTAAACCTTAAAAGGATAGAAAATAGTGAAAATCCAGCTAATATTATACTTCCAAGGGGAGTTGGAGCTGTGCCCCATGTTCCTCAATTCAATGAAAAGTATGGGCTTAAGGCAGCATGTATAGCTGAAACTGGTCTTATTATGGGGATTGGTAAAATAGCAGGAATGGATTTAATTGAAGTAGAAGGGGCAACTGGCGGAATAGATACTGATCTTCAGAGTATCACCAAGAGCATAGTAGATGCAGCAACTGGTGATGATTACGATTTTATTCTTATTAATATAGATGGAGCAGATGAAGCAGGCCATGATGGGCAATTAGAAGAAAAAGTAAACTTTATTGAAAAAGTGGATGAAGTAATTGGTGAGGTAATGAAAATAGAGGATATTTATTTCATACTAACTGCCGATCACTGTACTCCTATTGCAGTAATGGATCATACGGGAGATCCTGTTCCTATAATAATAAAAGGGCCTGAAGTAAGGGTAGATGATGTGAAGGAATTCAATGAAAGAGCTGCAACAAAGGGTGGCCTCTGCAGAATAAGAGGTTCTGATGTAATGAACATTTTAATGGATCTCATGAATAAATCGCAAAAATTTGGAGCTTAAGGTGGGAAAAATATGGATGAGATGATTCCAAAACTCTTCGGTACATCAGGTATCAGAGGTAAAGTGGGTACTGAAATTACGTTAGATTTAGTAACTAAAGTTGGAATGGCAGCAGCGACTTATATTGGAGGTAAAGGGCGTAAAATTATCATTGGATATGATTCTAGAACTTCTAATCAAATGGTTGAAAGTGCAATTACTGCAGGTATTTTACAGTGTGGGTCTGATGTAATTCGCCTTGGAATGGTTCCAACACCCGTAGTTGGATATGCTGCAATGAAACTTAAAGCCGATCTTGGAATCATGATAACTGCATCTCATAATCCATCTCCTTATAATGGAATTAAGCTCTGGAATCCAACGGGAATGGCATATACTCAAGATCAAGAAAGAACTATAGAAAAGATAGTCCATGAAAAAAGCTTTTCTAGAGTAGAATGGGAAAGTATTGGAAAAATAGAGGATAATGAAAGCATTATTTCAGAGTATATCGATGATTTATTGAATAACGTAGACATTAAAGGTAATTTAAAAGTAGTTGTTGATTGTGGAAATGGTGCAGGCTCATTTATTTCTCCTCTGGTTATAAGAAAAACCGGATGTGGAGTAATAACTTTAAATTGTCAGCCTGATGGATTTTTCCCCGGTAGGAATCCTGAACCGTCAGAAGCAAATCTTTCAGAGCTCATGAAAGTTGTAAAGGCAACAGGGGCCGATATCGGAATTGCGCATGATGGTGATGCAGACCGAATGATAGCAATAGATAATAATGGAAAAATGGCAGATTTCGACAAGCTTTTAGCTCTTGTATCACGTAATATTGGGGGAAAAATTGTAACAACTGTAGATGCATCTTTTTCTGTTGATAAATGTATGGAAGATGTCGGCGGCGAAGTTATAAGAACTAAAGTAGGTGATGTTCACGTAGCAGAAGTAATTGTTGAAAGTAACGCTTCTTTTGGTGGTGAACCATCAGGAACATGGTTACATCCAGAGTTTTGCATGTGTCCTGACGGTATATTATCTGCACTTAAAGTAATTGAAATTGTTGAAGAAAATGGTTCGCTTTCTGAATTATTAGAAGATATACCAAGTTATCCAACAGTAAGGGATAAAATAGAGTGCGAAGACATTCAGAAAACTTTGATAATGGAAAAAGTTAAAGAAGAGCTTCCGGAATATTTTGATAACGTGAAAGATGTTAATTTTATTGATGGAGTTCGAATTTCAATGGAAGATGGTAGTTGGGTTTTAATAAGGCCTTCCGGTACAGAATCCTATATTAGAATTACTTTAGAGGGTAAAACAATGGAAATAGCTAGAGAAATACGAAATATATCTCGAGAATTTATTGAGGGGATAATATGAGAGGGGTAATTCTTACTGCTGGCGAAGGTACCAGGATGCGCCCTTTGACATTAACAAGGCCAAAAACCATGCTCCAAGTCGGTGGAAAACCTATAATTCAGTATAATTTAGAATCATTAAGAGATGCAGGTATCAAAGACATCGTAATGGTTGTAGGATATAAAAAAGAATCTATTGAAGAATATTTTGGAAATGGAACTTCTTTTGGAGTTAATATAACTTATATCGTTCAAGAAGAAAGACTTGGAACTGCTCATGCCATTGATTCAGTTCGAAGTGAAATAGACAATGATTTTATAGTTTTAAATGGGGATATCATAGTTGATCCGCGTCTTATTGTGGATTTAATTGCTAAGTTTGAATCTGAAGGAGCAACATCGCTATTGATGCTCACCGAAGTTGAAGATCCATCTTCATTTGGTGTCGTTGAGATGGAAGGGGACTTAATAAAGAATCTAATTGAAAAACCTTCTCCAGAAGAAGCTCCAAGTAATCTTATTAATGCGGGAATTTATGTATTTAATAAATCTATTTTTGAAGCCATTGATAAAACTGAAAAGTCTGAAAGAGGAGAATATGAAATAACAGATTCTCTTAAAATTCAAATGGCTGAAAATAAGAAAGTTGTAGGCCTTAAATCTGAAGATAAATGGATAGATATTGGAAGGCCATGGGAACTTCTGGATGTAAATGAACATTTCATTAGTGGAATGAAAGAGAAAATCCAGGGAGAGATTGAAGAAGGAGTCACAATCCATGGACCCATAATTCTTGGAAAAAACAGTATCATCCGTTCTGGAACTTACATCTTTGGCCCTGTATTTATTGGAGAAGGATGTGATATAGGTCCAAATACTTACTTAAGAAAATGTACTTACATTGGAAATAATGTAAACATTGGAAATGCTGTAGAAATTAAAAATTCCATTATTATGGATGGATCAAACGTTAATCATCTTTCTTATGTTGGAGATTCAGTTATAGGTGCTAATTGTAATATTGCTGCAGGTACAAACATTGCAAATCTACGTTTTGACAATCAAAATGTTAAAATGAACGTTAAGGGAGAAAAATGCGACTGTGGTATAAGAAAGCTTGGAGCAATATTTGGTGATAATGTTAAAACTGGTATAAATTCAAGTTTTAATCCTGGAGTAAAAGTTGGAATTAATTCTGCAATAGGTTCTGGAACCATTATTTATGAGGATATACCTTCAAATACCTTAATTATCGCTAAACAGGAATATAAAGTAATTAAATATAATAAATAGATAATAGTCTAATTACTTTTAATGGAGTTTAAAAATGAGCACTATACATGAAAGCGTTAAAATATTTAAAGGCGCACATGTGCTTGGCAATGTTGAACTAGGTGTTGAAAGTTCGGTATGGTATAATGCAGTTATACGGGGAGATATAGAGCCAATATATATTGGAAAATATTCGAATGTACAGGATAATTGCGTAATTCATTCTTCTAGTCCATATCCTGTTGTAATTGGAGATTATGTCTCAGTAGGACATGCGGCAGTACTGCATGGATGTAAAATAGAAGATAATTGCTTAATAGGAATGAATGCTACAGTTTTAAACGGTGCAAAAATTGGAAGAAATTCAATCGTAGGGGCAGGAGCAGTGGTTACAGAAGGAAAAGAATTTGAGGAAGGAAGCTTAATACTTGGAGTTCCTGCAAAATTTATAAAAAAGCTTAATGAAGAAGAAATTAAAAGTATAGAGAAAAATGCACTTAGATATGCAGAAATAGCGCAGAAAAGTTAAATTTAACATATTATACACTAGGAAAGTGAAAACATGGTAAAAGTAAAAAAAGTAGTAAAAGAGCTTGATCCTTATGTTCCAGGTAAATCAATTGATGAGATAGCTGCTAAATATAATATTAATAAAGATACTATAATAAAGCTTGGATCAAATGAAAATCCACTGGGACCATCAAAAAAGGCAGTAGAAGCAACAAATAAAATTGCTCCTTTAATGCACCAGTATCCAGAATCAAATTTAGAAGACTTAAAGGAAAAACTTGCATCATATTGTGGTGTTAATGCTTCAAATATAATCATCGGTGGAGATGGAGCAGATGAGATTCTAGATGTTTTAGGTAAAACCCTCATAGAGCCGGATGATGAATTTATAGTTCCTTTACCATCTTACATGTACTATGAATTTACATTAAAGATTCATGGAGCTGTTCCAGTTTACGCAGAATGGAATGTTGAAGAAAATAAAGTTGATGTAAATTCAGTTTTAGATGCAATTTCACCAAAAACTAAGATAATATTTTTATGTACTCCAAATAACCCTACTGGAGGATTAATCGCTAAAGAAGATATAGAAAGAGTACTCCAGAATACAGATGTTCTTGTAGTGGTCGATGAGGCATATATTGAGTTTGCAGAAGTTGATAATGTTGATTTACTGGATAAATATGATAATTTACTTATACTAAGGACATTTTCAAAAGTATTTGGCCTTGCGGGAATGCGTATTGGTTATGCAATTTCAAGTGAAGAGTTTATTGAATACATGCATCGTGTAAAGCCTGTCTTTAGTTTAACAAAATTATCTCATGCTGCAGCACTTGCAACCCTTAATGATGAAGAATATATTAAAGAATCAATTAAGGTTGGAATTGAAAGCAGGGAATATCTATATGAAAATATGTCTAAGTTTGAAAAACTTAAGGTATATGCTTCAAAAGCAAATTATATACTTGTCGATGTAAGAAAAACTGAAATGACTTCGGGAGAATTTGCTGAAGAGCTTTTAAAGAATGGAATTATTGTTAGGGATTGCTATTCATTTAAAGGACTGGATGAATACTGGATAAGGGTAAGTGTTGGAACCCTTGAAGAAGATAAACGTTTTATTGAAGTTTTAAATGATTTGATTGGATAATTTAACTAATTTGGTAGGTTAAATGTTAATAGGCGAAATGATTATATCATCTCTGGAGTATCCAGAAAAAATGTCTCTGGTTATTTTTACCGGAGGATGTGATCTAAGATGCCCTTATTGCCATAATCCCGAGATAATAGATGGTGGAAAGCCTGTAGAACTTGCATATATTATTAACGAGATTGAAAACTCAATGGAGTTTATTGATAGTGTTGTGATAACTGGTGGAGAACCCTTAAAGCAGTGTGAAGATGTAGAGAAAATTCTCAGGTACTCCAAAGAAAGAGAATTAAAAACAAAACTTGATACTAATGGTTGCTATCCTGAGAGATTGAAAAAAATCATAAAATTAGTTGATTATGTAGCACTGGATGTTAAGGCACCATTTGAAAAATATAATGAAATCATTGGTTGTTCTATTGGAGATAAAGTTAAAAAAAGCATGGAACTATGTATTAAACAGGGAGTTTATCTTGAATGTAGGACAACCTACGTGCCATATTTGATGGAAATTGAAGATATACTAGAAATTGCAAAAAATGTAACTGCAGATATATATACTCTGCAACAATTCCGCGATAAAAAAGTACTCGATGAAAAGCTTTATGGCACTCATAGCCCTTCTAGAGATGAACTTGAAAAAATTGCAAACATAATTAAGCCATTTCAGAAAAAAATAAAGATAAAAACAGCAGAATTTGGAAGCGAAATAATTAAATAAAATTTTTCTTTATAGCAACTAAATAACTGAATATTAACGTTATCAAGATTCCTTGGAGTTATCAAAATTTAAAATGAATTTTGGAACCTAAAAATCAAAGATTTTTGGAGCGTACAAAATTAACAATTTTGTGGCCCAAAAATATTGAAAATATTTTTGGAGGTTGAAGGAAATCTCTAATTTCCTGAACCACCAAAATAGAAAATTTTGGAGGTTAAAATGCCAATATTATTATTTGGAAGCAGTCATCTTGAACTCATAACTGGGAAAAAAACACTTACTATACGGAAGCTATGGAAAAAGCCGTTAGCTCCAGGTGATCGTCTGCACTGTTACTGGAATCTTGTCTCCAAAGAACGTAAGAAACTCTTTGAAGCAGAAATAACCGACGTTGAAATAGCTAAATTTAAAGAGATTATAAAAAATGATGATCTTGCAATAGAAGAAGGTTACAGAAACGCCAAAGAGTTAGAAAAAGAATTTCGAAAGATGTATCCTGATGATACTGAGGATGATTCTCTATTTCAAATAATAAGGTTTAAAAAGTGCCCTGTTGATGAATGGGAAGGGGAAAAAATCGATGAAAAATCCATGATCACAAAAAGAGCAGACATATTGTTTGACTCTGGTCGATTTGGAGATTCTGTAATGTGTTATACTGCAGCGCTTAGATTTGACCCAGATGATGTTTATCTTTTAAATAAAAGAGGAGACAACCTTACAAGATTGGGTAGATTTGATGAAGCAATTGAAAACTACGATAAAGCACTAGAAATTGAGCCAAAAAATGAATTCATCTGGAACAATAAAGCAATAGCGCTTTTAAATTCTAATAAACCTGAAGAAGCACTTATATGTAACAGTAACGCGCTTAAATTAAATAAAAATAATGAAGTTGTTTTATACTGGAGAGGGTTTATTTTAGAGATGCTCGGAAGACTTGAAGATTCCTTAAAATGTTATAATTATATTCTAGAGCTAGATCCTGAAAATCCGGATGTCTGGAATGCTAAAGGAAACGTTTTAACTGAGCTTGAAATGACAGAAGAAGCACTTGTAGCATATGATAAGGCGCTAGAACTTTGTCTTGAAGAAACTCCCGATGCATCAACATGGAATCGTAAAGGAAATGCACTTCTTGAGCTTGGAAGATATAAAGAAGCTGTAAATTGTTACAATGAAGCTTTAAAGCTAGATCCTAGAAATGACATATTTTTAGGTAATAGGGGCGTAGCCTTTATGGAAATGGGAGAATTTGAAAAGGCAGTGGAATGCTTCAACCGTGCATTACTTGAAAATCCTGAAAATGAAGATGCAAGGGTACTAAGAGATGAATGTCTCGAAAACTTTTAAAAATTTAAATGACTGTTAAAACAGGACAACGGGCACTCCTAACTACTTTTGAAGCTGTACTTCCCATTAAAAATCTTTTTACACCTTTCTTTCCAGATCTTCCCATTACTATGAGGTCTATTCCCTCTTCCTTAATCATTCTCAATATTTCTCCAGCAGGATTCCCCTCTCTGATTTTAGTTTCTATTTGAATTTCATTATTACATTTACCTTTAATTCTAGCTTCAGTTAATATTCCCTGGATTCTATTAAGGCTATCTTTAGCATTATCAACAAAAGATGATTCTAATCTATTAATAGCCCCATACTGTGTTGTTAACTCAAGATAATGATTATCAATAACGTTTAATGCAGTGATATCTGCATTCATTTTGCATGCAATTCCAATTGCATGTCTTGCAGCGTTATTTGAGTGTATAGATCCATCTGTAGGAACTAGTATTTTCTTGTACATATTAATCTTGAAAATTTAGAATTTGTTATTAAACTAAAAAGTTTGCTGACCTTCTAGATATGTGAAAAATTTATTTATTAAAACAGTTAAAGCGGCAAATGTTAATGAAGAACTAATTAAAAATGCAGTAAACATTAGGAATATACTGAAAATTTCAAGGAGAGCTAAATGATCCTGGAAGCCCTTTATAGATATAAATAATCCGCTCAATAGAATAACTGAGATTGTAAATAAAAAATCACTTTTCATTAATACAATATTATGTAATTTAATAGTAATACTATTTTTGGTTTAATTTAATAATGAAATGTAATTAAAAGAACATTTTCTTTTAAAAATAGTTAAATTAACTAGTAGGTATTGTAAAATAAAATGTAGAACCTTCTCCAAATGTAGAATCAACCCATACGCTACCCTCATGGCGATCTATAATTCTTTTAACAATGGCAAGCCCTATACCTGCCCCTTTATATTTATCAATAGTATGTAGCCGTTTGAAAACTTCAAAAATTTTATCAGTATATTGTTTTTCTATTCCAATACCATTATCAGAAACACTAAAGATGTATTCATTCTCTCCTTTTCTTGCTGAAATATGAATTTTAAGGCGTTTATTGGGATCTTTAAATTTAATGGCATTTCCAATAAGGTTTTGAAAAACTTGAATAAGTTGCCTTTTGTCTGCATTTATTATTGGGAGATTTTTACAAGTAATACGAGCATTACTTTCTTTAATAGCTACATTTAGATTTTTTAAGGCGTCTTTAACAACTTCTTTTGAATCAACTGGTTTAAGCTCTTCTTCAAGTGTTTCTACCCTTGAATAATCCAGTAACCCCTGAATCATCTCTTTCATTCTGGAAGCGCCATTTATCATAAAATCAATGAATTCATCGGCATCCTGATCAAGCTGACCTTTATAACGTCTTTTAATTAAACCAGCGTAACTTGCTATTGTTCTGAGTGGCTCCTGTAAGTCATGACTTGTAATATAAGCAAACTGTTGGAGTTCATAATTAGATTGTTCTAGTTCTTCAATAGTTTCTTTTAATTTTTCTTCTGCAAGCTTTCGTGGAGTTATATTATGAGATATGACCAAAACAGAATCTGGAGTTCCATCTTTTTTTAGTAATATGGGATAAGTATCTCCCCATAGAATTTCACCATTTTTCCCAATAACCCTTGACTCATAATGTTTTACATAGCCTTTTTCTATCAAATGGAAAAATTTTTTAGAATGCATTGCCAAATCCTCTGGAAAAAGCATTCCTATTTCTGTAAAATGCATTCCTACTAATTCGTTTTTAGATTTGCCAAGACTTCTCAAAGCTGATTTGTTAGCATTAAGAATAATGCCTGTCAAGTCAACATGAAGTGTAGCATCGGGAGATGTGTCAAAAAACTGCTTGTATTTCTCTTCACTTTCTTTAAGTGATATATATGCTTCTTTTAACTCTTCAGTTCTTCTATGAACTTCTTTTTCTAAGTTATCCTTTGATTTTTTAAGTTCTTCTTCTAATATTTTCTTGTCTGTCACGTCACGTGTTATGCTTCCATACATTATTCCTTTATCTGTTTTCATAGGATAAATTGTACTTTCAATAAATTTTCTTTTATAATCTGGAGTTTGGATTTCACGTTCTATTTTATGATGAGGATCAAACTCATTTTCCTCACTTAAGTTTTTGATTAGCATGGATTTTATACGATTGTACATTTTGGGTGTTTTTTTCTCTTCAACAAGCACCTGATACATGAAATCCCAAAGAAAAGTATTAACCATATCTTTTTTAGTAAGCCCTGTTATTTCTTCCATAGCATGGTTCCATTCGATTATTCTTTTTTCTTCATCAATTAGCATTATTCCATCATATGATTCTTCAATAGTTGCTCTGAATTTCTTTTCACTGTTCCTTAGTTCATTTTCTGCTTTTATACGATCTGTTAAATCATGGGCTATTGCTAAGACTGATTTAACATTTCCATATTCGTCAAATTCTGGACTATTGTAGGAATAATAATGTTTAAGTCCTGAAGAGGAGGGTATTTCAAATTCAAATTCTTCTGGTTTTCCAGTTTTAAAGATTCTTTTTAATAATTCATCTACTTCCTCTGCAAGTTCTGAAGGCATTCCCAATTCTAAGTGAGTTTTACCTATATACTCTTCGGGATTTAATCCAGTCATTGCAGCTCCAGCACGATTTATAAATGTATGGCGCAGACTTTTATCAAAACGAGTAATTGAATCTGGCGAATGCTCAACAAGAGTTCTAAATTCTTCTTCTCTACTTCTAAGCTCTATTTCGTTCTTTTTACGTCTTGTAATATCTAAGAATGAAGCTATACTTTTATTTGTCCCACGAATAAGGGTGATATTAGTTAAAATATCCATTATTTCACCTTTTCGATTAAAAGCTTTAAATTCATATCTTGAAAATGTACTTTCTGGATCCAACCTTCTTTTTATATGCAGTTGCTTCATCCTTTCTAAATCTTCTTTACTAGCTATAAATTCAATCCAGCGTCGTTTTCCTTCAACTTCTTCCTTTGAATATCCGAGAATTTTTTCTGATTCATGATTCATTAAAGAGATAGTCATATCATCTTCAATAACTGCAAATGCAATACCTGTATTTTCAAAAATTGCCCTGTATTTATTTTCTGATTCTTTTAAAGAGTTTTCAGATCGTTTCCTCTCTGTAATGTCCATTCCAAGAACAATTAAAAAGTTATCTGGTGTACAAAATCCAGTTATTAAATAATATTTATTTATTTCAGTAAAAAAGACTTCAAGAGTTTTATCTTTGTGCTTAGATAGAATATCGTTAGCTATTTTCATAAATTGGGTTATATAATTATCTCTTTGGAGTTCAATTAGTTTCTTCCCAACAGATTCTTTAAGTGTAGTTATATTATTAAGTACAGAGCGAGAATTAAAATACATTATTTCAAGGTCAGTTAATTTACCATTTTTACGAATTGGTTTATAAATTGAAACTCCTTCATGCATGTTTTCAAAAATATCGCAATAGCTTCCACTAATTAAACATATAGGGGGAGTGAATTTTTTATCAAATTCTTTTTCATGCATTTTAATCTCTCGGTGAAAACTATTTACTTAATATATATTATTATATAAGTATTAATTTATAACAGAATAAATTTTTTTATAGAATTAATTATTTTTACTTCGTTTAACGGAACTATAACGAACTTTTAAATTCTAAAAATTCAACTAATAATGCAATGCTTCAAAATGTTCATTTTTAAAGTAATGGATATGTATGTATTAATTAATTTTGAATAATTTTTGCAATTTTTATAAAAAATAAATAGAGCCTCATTAAACTATTTAATATTTGAAGTCAAACTAAAAATAGAAAGTTAAATACTTTTAATATTTGAAATTTGAGCATATCGCTTTTAACATTTCATAAATTTAAATTGGAGGAATTTAATGTTACATGGAACAGAAGTTTTAAAGAAAGGATTCGCCAAAATGACAAAAGGTGGAGTCATAATGGACGTTGTAAATGCTGAACAGGCTGAAATTGCAGAAAATTCAGGGGCAGTGGCAGTAATGGCACTTGAGAAAGTTCCTGCTGATATCAGAGCTGCTGGAGGAGTTGCAAGAATGGCAGATCCTTCAAAGGTTATTGAAATAATGGATGCAGTATCAATACCAGTTATGGCAAAAGTTAGAATAGGTCACTTTGTTGAAGCACAGGTTTTAGAATCTCTTGGAGTAGACATGATTGATGAAAGTGAAGTTCTAACACCTGCAGATGAAAAATATCACGTTGATAAAAAGAAATTCACTATACCATTTGTATGCGGTGCAAGGAACCTTGGAGAAGCACTTAGAAGAATCGATGAAGGTGCAGCAATGATCAGGACCAAGGGAGAAGCTGGAACTGGAAACGTTGTTGAAGCTGTAAGGCACATAAGAAAAATACAGGGTACAATTAGAGAAATAAGGAATAAAACTGAAGAAGAACTATGGGGAATTGCTCGAGAAATTGAGGCTCCTTATGAACTTGTAAAACAAACCGCAGAACTTGGTAAACTTCCAGTTGTAAACTTTGCAGCAGGAGGAGTTGCAACACCTGCAGATGCAGCACTCATGATGCAGCTTGGAGCAGATGGAGTATTTGTCGGCTCTGGAATATTCAAGTCAGAAAAACCGGAAGTAGTTGCAAAAGCAATTACAGAAGCAACAGCTAATTATGAAGATGCTGAAATCATTGCTAAAGTTTCAAGAGATCTTGGAAAAGCAATGCCGGGTCTTGAAATAAGCTCCATTCCAGAAGAAGAAAGATTACAAACTAGAGGATGGTAATACTACCATTTTAATTTCTAAAAGCATTGAAAAGAGTTAATTTACTTTTTCGTGCTTTTAATTCTACTTTTTTAAGATTGTTTTGTAATAATATAATTAATTCTAAATTCAAATTCTGAAACATATTTTAAGGATAATTAATTTATAACCGTTAAAAACTTTTGAAGTAGATTATCTATTTCATTTATTATGCCGGCTATTTTAAAATTAAAGTATAAAAGATATTGTTGGTTAATATCTTAAGTTACTCCACCTATGCCGCCTTTGTTTTCACCAGTTTGAGCATCTATGAATATTTCACCAGCATTATTTCCATTTACAATTATAGGTACGATATAAATTTTATCTCCTTCTGTCTTAAGCATAGGTTCGCCGGGTGTCGCTCCACTTTGATTTATATATTTTTTAGCTATGTTTTTAGCTTCTTCAGAAGATATTTTCACGTTAACAGCAGATACATTGTTGTTTGCACTGGAATTTTGCTGCACTGTCTGATTACTGGTATTTGTAGTATTCGGATTATCTTCAACACATCCAGAAATGCCCACAATTAAAACCAGAATCGCTATAAAGCTAAGAACTGATTTATTTTTCATTTTTAACATCTCCCTAATTAATGCTTATAATTAGTTAGCTATATCTAATAAACTTTTTTTATTTTAATTGTAAATGAAAGATGTTAAATGGATATAAAAAATTATTCAACAGCATCTATACCATGTTCTTTTGTTCTTATCCTTATAACATCCTCAACAGGAGATATAAAAACATCATCATAAATATCATCACTTTTAATGGTTTTTAAAGCTTCTATTATATATTTAACATCATCGTATTTTACTACTATGTCTATTTCGACTCTAGGGGGAATATTTACTGCATACATGCTACCCCTATAATTTTCTTTGTTTTTACTTGGTTCAACGTAACCAATTTCTATTATGGTAAGATTAGAAAATCCTGCATCTATAAGTATATCTTTTACATTATCAAGTTCAATTGGATGTAAGAATATTTTTACTTTACAGATATTTGTATTGTTTTTTGAAGACTTCAGTTTATTTACTAACTCAGATATATCTGGTTTTGGAGATATATTTTCATTTTTAGAACGTTTTATATCCTCAGTTATATCTTTCATGCTCCTTTCACCAATACTTTGGCTTTCAATCAACTTAAGAAGCATTTTAAATCCATCATTAATTCCTACTCCCTCTGTAGCAATAGTTGGAATGATAAGCACATCTAAACTGATATCAACAATAGAATCACATAAATCTTGTTTATTAGCGAATATAATATATGGAATGTGTTTTTTATCAATTAAATTTACTATTTCAAGGTCAGTTTCAGTTATTCCTTTTTGATTATCTATAATTATAATAATCCCATCTATATTTGATTTCAGTAGTTCTTCAATAGCTATAAAACCTTCATAATCTTTAGAACTTAAAAGATAGGTAATATTGCCGCCTATAATTGCTTTAGTATAGTTAAATAATTTTATATCCATATTTTCATCAGTTAATTGTCTTAGAGATGTTTTTTTACCAGATCCAGATGTGCCTAAAATTTGTATCATGCGTTTTTCCATAGAATATCACCTTAAGATAAAAATTATTAATTTAAAGTCATAAAATGCATGCTACTTGACTATTTTCAGCTAATTCATTTCTATTGATGAGTTTTAGTAGTATATTTATCCCTTTGTCTATTCCCTGTTCATCTGTAGCTGAAATTGGCAGGGTATATACACTTTCATAATATACTTCTATTTTACTTTCTAAATCTTGATTATTTGCAAATAAAATATAAGGAACACCGTGTGTTTTAATAAAGTTTATTGTTTCCATATCAGAATTAGTAATGTCAGTTATACTATTAATTAAAATTATTGCGCCATCTATATTCTTAGATAATATATCCTGCATAAATTCAAATCTCTGATGCCCTGAAGGACTGAAAAAATGAATTTTTTGACCATTTAGGGTAATATTTCCATAATCCATTGCAGTTGTTTGTACTATATTGCTGCATATGTGTTTTAATATACCTGTTTTCCATGAACCCGAATTTCCTAAAACTATTATTTTTTTATTCATTCTACCATCCCATCGGAACTAGGAATCATATTTCCGATAGTTAAAATTAATTAATAATAGTATATAAAGATTCCTATCTTTTGAAAAAATAGCCTCTTAAAATAAATATTTTGGAATATTAAAAGAAATAAGTAGAAATTAACTAGTTTTGATTTAAGAATTCTTCATGTTTATTTTTTGCATTTTCTATAGCATTTTCAATATCTTCTTCAACGTTTTTTGATATTCTTCCGTGACCTGGGAGCAGAAGATCAATTTTCATAGTATTTAGTCTAGCCAGAGAGTTAATATATTCTCCATAACTACCTGAAGTTGATATATTTGAAATAGTGCCTTTAGCAAAAACGGTATCACCAGAGACTAGTATCTTTTTACGAGGTTCATAAATGCATATAGAACCAGAAGTATGTCCTGGTGTATGAAGTACTTTTAAAAACCAGTTTCCAAGGTCTATTACATTGGTATTTTCCATCCACAAATGTACATGATATCCCTTAAGGTCATGACCATGTGCGCGGCAAAGAAGAACCTCATCATCTGCAGATATTATTTTAGTAGCTGCATAGTGGTGTGTTAAGATAGAGACTTTCTGCTGTAGATATATGTTAGCTCCAAAATGGTCCACATGTTCATGAGTGTTAATAATCATGTTTAATTGATTTGTTTTAATCCCAATATTTTCAAGGTCTTTTTTGAGTATTCCGAACTTTTGATTTATCCCTGAATCAATTAAAACATTCATTTTATCTCCTAAAAAAAGGTATGAGGTACAACTTGGCTCCCCTGTTCTAATACGATATAATCCAGGTAATACTTCCTCATACATTAAACATCACCTTTTAATAGCTACAACTTATTTGGATAAAATCAAATTTGGATAAAAATAATTATAAAATTAAATATATTTAAAAATAAAAATAGGTGGAAAAGGGGCTGTTAAAATCAAACAGCGTTGGCTCCTCTTTCCCCAGTTCTAATTCGAACAACTTCCTCAACTGGAGATATGAAAATCTTACCATCACCAATATCACCAGTCTGGGCAGTTTTTACAATGGTATTAATGACTTCTTCTGCATCTTCATCCTTAACTATGATTTCAAGTCTTGTTTTTGGTAGAAGATCTATCCTATAATCGCTTCCCCTATAGCTTTCTGTTATCCCAAGTTGCCTTCCACGTCCTTTAACTTCTGTAACAGTAATTCCGTGGCATCCTATTTCTTCAAGAGCTAATTTTACTTTTTCCAATTTTTCTGGCCTTATTATAGCAATTATTTCTTTCATTTTTTCACTTCCAGTTTAATTAAATTCTATAACCAGATTCCTCGTGAAGGTTAGTGTCAAGTCCTTCCACTTCCTCTTTAGGCTCTACTCTAAGTCCAATGGTATATTTAAGTATTAAGCCTATAGCGAATGTTACCCCGAAGGAATATGCTCCAACAACTACTACTGCAATTATTTGAGTAAAGAGTTGGCCAGGGTTTCCATATAAAAGACCGGTTCCTAATTCATTGATAAATGGTGCTGCAAAGATACCTGTTGCAAGAGCACCCCATAGTCCAGATACTCCGTGAATACCAACTACATCTAATGCATCATCGTAACCTAAGCGTGGTTTTAACCATGCTATTGCAAAGTATGAGAATACTGAAGTAATAAGACCTATGATTATTGCTGCTTGGACAGTTACAAACCCTGCTGCAGGAGTTATAGCAACCAGACCGGCTATTGCACCGGATATTGCACCAAGTAAAGTAGGTTTTCCTGTTTTCAAGTAATCTATAATTACCCATGATATCATAGCTGCTGCAGCTGCAGTGTTAGTAGCTATAAATGCTGATCCTGCAAGTCCACCGGCAGTTAATGCTGATCCTGCGTTAAACCCGAACCATCCGAACCAGAGAAGTCCTGCACCTATTACTGAATATCCAAGCTGGTGTGGGAGTAAGCTTATGTCTTTTCTTTTACCTAGAAGAAGTACTAAAGCTAATGCTGCAACACCAGAACTTATGTGTACAACTGTACCTCCAGCGAAGTCAAGAGCACCAAGCTGAGCTAAGAATCCTCCACCCCATACCCAATGAGCAATAGGTACATAAACGAGTGTGATCCATACAGGAACAAATGCAAGCCATGCTGAAAACTTCATTCTCTCAACAACTGCACCAGATATAAGCGCAATTGTAATTGCTGCAAAGGTCATCTGGAATGCAATATATACTGTTGTTGGTATTGTAGGTGCAAGTGTTGCTAATGAATCCACTGCAATTCCGCTAAACAATAAGTTTGCAGGATTTCCGATTAATCCCATCAGCATATCTTCACCAAAAGCAAACTGGTAACCGTAAAGTACCCATATTATACTTGTTATGGCAAAGGCAATCAGGGATAAAAACATTGTATTTAAAACATTTACTTTTTTAGTAAGACCACTGTAGAATAATGCCACACCAGGAATGGTCATGAGCATTACCATGGCTGTAGAGATAAGCATCCAGGCTGTATCTCCAGAGTTAAGAATAGGATCTGCCATATGTTTTCCTCCATTTATAAATTTTGACTTTTATATTTCGATTAAAGCGTTTTAATAGCTTTAATTGGCGTTTAATGTATTATGGTGTTATTTTAATTTTTATAAAATAACTTACCTATGAGTTTTGCCGCTGTCGGATAACGGCAACATACTTCCGACATACTACAATTAGTTTTCATCCTTTATATATGTTTCGATAAAAACGGTTGTTTACTGTAAATATTTCAAATAAGTTCACTTTAGATTAAATAAAATTTAATAATGTTCTGCAAAAAATAAAAATTTTTATATTAAAAATAAAAAGTATTGAAAGAGGAATTAAATTGCTCCTTCTCCTCTTTCTCCAGTTCTAATTCGAACAACTTCCTCAACTGGAGATATGAAAATCTTACCATCACCAATATCACCAGTTTTTGCATTTTCAACTATTGTTTCAATTATATTTTCTACATCAGTATCAGCAGCAACAATTTCAAGTTCAGTTTTTGGTAAAATGTCTATCCTATAATCACGACCCCTGTAATTCTCAGTTATTCCAAGCTGCCTTCCTCTACCCTTTACATCTTTAACGGTCATACCATGACAGCCAATTCCTTCAAGAGCATTTTTGACCACTTCTAATTTGTCAGGTCTTATGATAGCGACTATCTTTTTCATTATTTCACTTCCAAATCTATTCTCTTTAATTTAATTACTTCTAGTAGTCATTTAAACATGTCTAAGATAATCTGTAACCGGATTCCTCGTGTTGGTTAATATCAAGACCCTGCACTTCATGGTGATCTTCTACCCTGAGACCAATTATTTTATCTATAACCTTTGCAATTGCCAAGGTTAATGCAAATGAATAGATTGCAACAACAAGGATAGCTATAATTTGTGCACCCAACAATGAGAAGCTGCCAAATAAGATACCTCCCTCCTTAATAGCTACGCTGTTTATAGCTGGGCTTGCAAATATACCTATAGCAAGAGCACCAGTTATACCACAAACTCCATGGATTCCAAATACATCTAATGCATCGTCGTATCCGAGGCGTGGTTTTAGTGAAGATACTGCAGTATATGCTAATATTGATGCAACAAAACCAATTATTATTGCCGGTAAAATACCTACATAACCTGCTGCCGGCGTAATTGAAGCTAATCCTGCGATTGCACCAGATAAGGCGCCAAGCATAGTTGGTTTACCTGTTTTAATTTTATCCATGAGCATCCAAGCAAGCATACCCACTGCTGCAGAAGTATTAGTTACAATCATTGCAGATACAGCTAAATCACCAGCTGCTAATGCCGATCCTGCGTTGAATCCGAACCAACCGAACCATAGGAGCCCTGCACCTATTACTGAATATCCAAGGTGATGAGGTAACAATTTACTGTCCTTTCTAGCACCTAAAATCAATACGAGAGCTAATGCGGCCATACCGCTGGTTAAGTGGACCACTATACCTCCAGCAAAGTCAAGTGCACCGATTTGAGCTAAGAATCCTCCACCCCACATCCAGTGAGCAACAGGAATATAAACGAGTGTGAGCCAAACTGGAACAAATGCAAGCCATGCTGCAAATTTCATTCTTTCAACTACTGCTCCAGATATAAGTGCTACTGTTATAGCTGCAAAGGTCATCTGGAATATTGCAAAAAGCCCTGTTGGTATTGTAGGGGCTAAAGTAGCCAAGCTTTTTGCTTCTAAAACTCCATTAAAGAATGGGTTAGTTAAACTTCCTATTACTCCCCATAAATCCGCTCCAAATGTAAGATCATATCCATAAATAAACCATAGAACACTTACAATGGCAAAAGTAACGAATGAAAGGAACATCGTGTTTAAAACATTTTCTCTCCTTATGAGTCCTCCATAAAAGAGGGCTACTCCGGGAATTGTCATTAAGATTACAAGAGCTGTTGATATTAACATCCAGGCCGTGTCACCTGAACTAAGAATAGGATCAACCATATTATTTTCCTCCATCATGAATTTTGAATATAATGATCGGAAATAATTTTTCTGTTTCCGTCGGAAGTATGTCATAGGAAACCTATTTCCGATATAATGTCGGTTAGTATTCTATATAACTTTTACGGTATTTGGAGAATTAGAGAATGATTATAAAATTAAATCAAAACATATGGGATTGTTTTTAAATTTATAAAAAATAAAGAAGAAAAAAGCTCTATTTAGTATTTAAGTGGAGCTTTCAATATTCTATGATTTTTGCTGCCCGGACACGATTTGTCCGACGGCGGCTTCTAAACCTGCCATTTTAACGCCGGTTAAAAGTGATGATTCCATAGTAAGTGCTCTTAAATCATCTTTCTCGAGTTTTTGCAAGTCTGTATTTCCAGCTTGTTGAGTTAACATACAGGCTTCTTCGGTCATAGCTTCTATGTATCTCGCAACCTTTTTGCCACAATCAATGTAATCTAAACGTCTTCTAAGTTGTGGATTTTGTGTTGCAATTCCCTTTCTACATGTACCTGTATAACACATCTGACATACTCTGCATCCGATGGAAACAAGAGCAGATGTTGCTATGTATGCTGCATCAGCACCCAAAGCAATTGCTTTTGCTACATCCGCACCGTTTCTAATTCCTCCTGCTGCAACTAGACTAACTTTATCCCTTAAATTAACATGTTTAAGGGCTTCATCTGCTTCAACGATTGCAGCTATAGTTGGAACACCAGAGTGTTCAGTAACAACATCAGGTCCAGCACCTGTTCCTCCCTGCATACCATCTACAACAATTATATCTGCTCCTGCTTTTGCAGCAATCTTTACATCGTCACTTACTCTTCCAGAAGTAAATTTAACTATAATTGGCACTTTCCAGTCAGTTATTTCTCTTAACTGGTCGATTTTCATGCTTAAATCCTCAGGACCTACAATATCCATGTGTCTTGCTGGGCTTAAAGCATCTGCTCCTTCTTCTATCTTACGGATTCTGGAAACCTCTGCAGTAACCTTTTCGCCTAAAAGGTGTCCCCCCATACCTGATTTTGCACCTTGCCCTATTTTAATCTCAACTGCTTCAGAGTTGTTTAGATAGTCTGCAGATACTCCAAATCTACCTGAAGCATATTGTGCTATAAGTTTAGATGCATATTTCCTCTCTTCTGGAAGCATTCCACCTTCACCTGTGTTTGTTGCAGTTCCAGCAAGTGTTGCACCCATTGCAAGAGCTATTTTTGCCTCTTTACTGAGCGCACCAAAGGACATTGCTGCAATCATAATTGGGGTGTCCAGTTCAAGCGGATTTTCAGCATATCTTGAACCTAATGTGACTTTTGTGTTACATGGTTCCCTGTATTTATCAATTGGAGGCCTTGAAACCTGTGCTGGAACAATTACAAGGTCATCAAAGGTAGGAACTACTCTTGTTGCTCCACATCCTCTTACCTTGTAACTTCCATCTGCAGATTTTCTGTTTATTTCTGTGATATCTGCAAATGACCAAACATTTCTACGGTCTTCAGTAACTGCATTTACCTCTATTGCATCATTTGGACACATTTCTACGCATATTCTGCATCCAACACAGTTTTCGGGGTTTATTGGATAAGACTCATCATCTATTATTTGGTAAACTTCATGAGGGCAGTTGTTAAAGCAGGAATAACAATTTTTACATAGTTCTTCGTCCCGGTTATCACACATATACCAGCAACAACCAGGTCTATCGAAGCTTCTTCTGCAAAGATCCTTGTTTTTCTCTATTTTAAATGGCATCTAGCTTCCCCCTTTTGTCTGTTTAAGTGGTTTAAAAATTGGACATGCTGTGTATTTTGTTCCAGAAGCTTTCAGCACATCTTCTGTTTTATCAGTTAGTTTTGCTTCTGCTTTCCATGGTTCCTCATGACCTTTATCTACAACAATCACATCATTGACAATTTTGTGTGATAATGCGTAGTTTAAAAGTGCTGTAGCAATTCCACCATCTTGTCCTTCATTTTTTGCTTTAGCAGAGACTATTTTGATATATTTTCCAAATGGTTCTTTATCAGATTCTTTACTTAATATTTCATCGGGAACATAGGTTCTTGGACATGCTACATAACAGATATTACATCCTTCTGGACAATTACCTTTAATTTGTGGTTTCCTGTCTTTTATATCAACTATTCCTTCTGGACAGCTGTAAACACATGCTCCACAGAGTACACAAGTACCTATATCAATTACATCTCCTTTTAAGTCACTGAACTGACATGAAAATACTTCATCAATAAATGCTTCCTCAGGCATCTGTCTCCTGTATAATACTGGCCTTGCTATATTTTCCCTCTTAGCAATTTCAGCTTTATTTTCACGTTTCTTCTCATTGGCGAGTTTTTCCATTATTTTAAACCCGTTCTCTTCTATAGCTTTTACTTCTATAGTTCCTTCTTTTTCTGCAGATTCAACAAGTTCAAGGCCTTTATCAGTTCTGATTATTAGAGTTGACCATCCTTCAGGAGAACCCACAGAACCAATGGACACATCAGATTGTTCTGAAGTGAAATCCATACATACCTGGCAGTTTTTACGCATGCATTTTTTTGCTTTATTTAAAGGAATTTTCACAGTTCTATCCTGTAAATAGAGCCATAGATGGCCCTTTTCTATTCTGCACTGGTTAACATCATTTATATCTACGCCATAATCTTTGAGTAATTCTTTCATGTATGAATATGAGAAGTTTTCCATACAGAAAAGCCCTAGTTTAAGGTCTATTGGAAATTCTTCCATGAATCTATCCATTTTAGCTGCTGCAAGGATCTGACATGGTGTTCCTACCATTGCAACATTTTCTTTGTTGTTATTAGTTTGAATAATATCGCCCCCTTATCCTTCCTCTGAATCTTTACTACCGTAGAAAGGCCGTTTACTTCGTGGAATGATTTTTCTGAATTTTCCGTATTTTTCTTCTTCTATATCAAATCCGTAAGCCGGTAAAAGTTCTTTAAGTTCCCTTTTATCTTCATCATCTATTTCAGCGATTTTAGCGTTTTTACCGAGACTACCTATTTCTCCAAGAACATATATTGCTCCTCTTATAATGGATTCACCTGCATCATCTGAGATATCACCAAGAATGATAATACGTCCACCCATCATGAAAAGTCCGCTCATGAATCCTGAATTTCCACCAACAATGATGGTACCATTTTTCATAATTTCTCCAGTTCTGGAGCCCACATTTCTTTTTACTACGACTGTACCACCGTAAATACCCTGACCTACTCCATCTCCCGCAGCACCATCTATTATGACTTCTCCTTCAGTCATATTATCTGCAGGGAACCATCCTGCATTTCCAGTTATATGAATTTTGGCACCATCTATCATAGTACCTGCAAAATAACCTGCAGAACCATCAATTACAATTTCAGCATCATCTGTAAGTCCTGCAACCATGTAATGCATTGCATTTGGATTTTTGATAACAACTCGCTCATATTCTTTTGCGGCTTGTTTTACAGCGCGATTTAAGTCCCTTGGAACCATTGAATTAGCATCAATTTCTATTTCCCTCATGAAATCACCCATTAAATAGTATATGCTCTTGTTTCTCCTGGAGATATTTGATCAATTTCATCTGTTTCCATTACTGCACGAAGCGAAACTTCTTCAGAAGCAATAGCAAATACTTCATCGTTTTCAGTCATTACACCAGGTCTAAGTCCTAATTGATCTTTTGCTATTCCCACTCCATTTGGTGTTCCTACGATGTATGAAAATGGTCCGTCCATGTCCTTTACAGATTGCTCAAGTGCTTCTTCCAATTTGTAGCCTTCATGAAGTTTATCTGCTATGTAATGTACAATACATTCTGTATCGTTGTTTGTTTCAAAGATATGTCCCTTTCTTTCTAATGGATCCCTTATTTTCCAGTAGTTTGTAATTTGACCGTTGTGAACTACAGTGATGTCTGCAGTAATGTAACTCTGGAATGGGTGTGCATGATACCTGTCTACAATACTTTCAGTTGAAAATCTTGTATGTCCAATTGCATGAGTCCCCATTTTTGAATAAGTGTCATATCTATCTGCTATTTCTATTACAGACCCAACATCTTTTATCATTTCAAAGGAATGGCTTCCATTTAGAACCATTACATCTTCTATTTTATCAATATCCATAATTAGAGGTTTAAGCTCGTCAAATGTGTTTAATGCAATTTTACATCTATAAATATTATAATTTTCTACTGATGGAATTATTTCTTCTTTTTGAATCGGTGTAACTGCATTAACTGCTTCTTTTACCTGCTCCAAAAGGCCTGATTTTTCTTTTACTTCAATGTTTAATAGATATTCGTGATCTTTTAAACCAAGTCCTCCGTATATGGAAAAACCTGCAGAATCTGGTCCCCTGTGTTGTAGGGCATCGAGCATTCTGGTCATTATTTCCCCTACGGGATGTAGTTTTTTGTCTTTAAATACGACTCCTGCTATTCCGCACAATTTAATACCTCCTGTATGAAGTACTTGTGGATTCTTGTATCGCCTGTGAGCTCTGGATGGAATGCTGTGGCAATATGCTTTCCACTTTTTACTGCAATAATTTTATCTTGATATTTTGAGAGTATATCAACATTATTCCCTACTTCTTCGATGTAGGGTGCTCTTATAAAAACTCCTTCGAAAGTTGATCCTAAAATCTCTATTTTATCTTCAAATGAGACTTTTTGTCTTCCAAAGGCGTTTCTTTTAACTTTCATGTCTATTAATTCAAGCAAAGGTTGCTCGTAATCTGTTTCGCGGGCAAGAAGAACCATTCCGGCACATGTTCCAAATATGGGGATATTTCTATTCTGTATTAGTTCCATAATGCCTGTCTTTTTCATTAAGTTACCAATAACAGTACTTTCTCCACCTGAAATTATTATGCCCTCACATTTTGAAACATCTTCTTCTGTTTTTACCTTTAAAACTTCAGCTTTGATATTCATATCTTTCAACGCATGTTCTGTCATTTCAAAATGTTCAGAAACATCTCCTTGTAGGTTTAAAATGCCTATTTTGATCATGTCTAGTCCCTCTGTTTTTGTGCCGTTAGTTATCTAAGCTGATACTATTTTAAAATAATATTATATAAACTTACCGGAAACTTACTTCCGAAAATGCCTATTTTTTGAAAGATAAAAACTTATCTAAATTATTTTTGTACAATGTTCAATTTAACATATCTATTCAATGGTATAACTGAACACTTATATAAACTTTTTTAGTAATCTTTAATGATTCAATATTTCCAATAAGTTAATATATAATAAATAAAAATTCAAAATAAATAATTTAAATTATATCTATACGGAGTGAACTTAATGAATAAATTAACAGTTGGATTAATTATTATTCTTGTTATGGCTGTTGGTGTTGGAGGATTCTTACTTGGAACTCAAAATAACCAAGGAGTACCTATCACATTAACAAATAACAGTACAGATGATTCTAGTTATTCTAATACTAACATAAAGTCATCTAAAAATGCTACAAAGCAAACAAACAGTACTGTAAAAAAGAATACTACTAATTCTACTACTAATAGTACTAAAAAAACTAATACTACTAATAGTACAACCTAAAAATTAACTTTTTATTTTAAATCAAATGATCCATAATTTTATCTGTTTCTTTTTTGACTTCTTCTGCAGCTTCTAAAAAACTTTTTCTCTCATATTTGCTCATTTTAATTGGTAGTATTCCTTTAATTCCTTCTATTCCAAGTTTAACTGGTACTCCAAGACAAACATCATTTATATCTTCAATTTCCCCTTCTAAATAAGCACTAACAGTAAGAATTTTATTTTCATCATTTAATACAGTAGTTACAATGTTTGAAATTGCAAAGGCAGGCCCATATTCTGTTGCTCCCTTTTTACTAATTATATTGCTTCCTGCATTTTTCACGCTTTCAATGGTTTTTTTAATATCAAATGGTTTATAGCCCGTGAAATAATCCCATGCAGAATAATATTCAATGGGAATACCTCCAACTGAAGTTGAGCTTATTAATGGAACCATGTGGGGGCCATGCTGGCCGATTATCCTTGTATGTATTTCGCTTACATGAACATGAAAATGCTTTGCAATGTAGGTTTTGAATCTAAGGGAGTCAAGGTGATTTCCAAGACCAAAAACCTTTTCTTTTTTAAATCCAGAAGCTTTTAAGGCCACATATGTCATGACATCTACAGGATTTGTTATGACCAGTATTATGGAATCTGGAGCAATTTCAGCAATTTTTTTAGCATATTCTGCAATTATTTTAGCATTTTTTAATCCAAGATCTTCCCTTTCCATTCCTGGTTTTCTGGAAGCACCTGCTGTTAAAACTACCACGCTTGACCCTTCAATATCTTCAATGTCACATGAAGTTTTTACTGAGACATGTACCCCTTTTGCAGCCAATGCATCATAGATATCCAGTGATTCTCCTTCTATTTTACATAGGCTTTTTTCACGTGCAATAAGAACTAATTTGTTCACTGAATTTTCTTCAGCAAGACAAAATGCTGCTGCCCTCCCAACTCTTCCCGTTGCACCAATTATACTGACTTTCAAAATAACACCTCAATGTAAATTTAAAATTAGGCCTTATTTAATCAATTTATAATATTAAATTTAAGCTATACATTTTTATATTTCTATTACTTATAAAAATTAGTTATTACTTTGTAATTTTAGAAATAATTGATTAAATTGATTTTTGAATAATTTAATTAAAATCTTTAATGTTAATCAGAGAAGTATTTGACTATTCTATTAAATCTAAATATAAAATTATTTTAGTTTAATGAAATTTTTTTAATGATGCTGCTGCAATTTTTTTAACAAAACCACTTTTATCATTAATTGCTTCTTCTAAAGGTTTAACTGCTCTTTTATCTCTAAGTTCTCCTAGAGAATATGCCGCTCCACTCCTTACAAAGCCACTTTCATCATTTAATACTTCTATTAGTGGTTCAGTAGAGTCTTTATCCTTTATTTTTCCAAGAGCCCATGCTGCTCCGCCTCTTACACGCCAGTTATCATCTTTAAGTGCAGCGATAAGTGGCTTTACTGAGGGTTTTCCTATCTGGGCAAGTGCCCCGGATGCTGATCTTCTAACCCATTTATTTGAATCATGCATTGCAATTATGAGTGGTTCTATTGCCCTTACATCTCCAATTTGACCCAATGCATTTGCTGCTCCGTTCCTGATATTTTTATCGTTGTCTTTTAAAGCATCAATTAACTCTTCAACAGCAGGTTCTCCAATTTCTGTTAGAAGATCTATATTTTGACGTTGAACCATTGTATCATTAGTTTTCAAATTTTCAATTAGTCTTTTAATATTTTCTTCCCTTTCCATTAAATTAGCTCCCTTTTATGTAAATCTGCCTAATGCCCTACTACAGATTTAATTTGATAGTATCTATACTTAATAACATTTTATATGTATTTTATGTGATTCTAAAATACATATAATTTATGTTTCAAAAAATAATTAGATTATAGATATAATTTTACAAAAAATTAGTTAATATCTCCAATATATGAACATTCTGCTTTATCATACATTATGCTTATAATCTCGAAAGCTAACTTTTCTTCTTTTTTACAATTAATTTCTTTGAATATGAGCATTGATTTTTTAAATACGTCATATATCTTTTTCTCTTTCCCTAATATGTAATAAACGATTCCTAAAAGTAATAAACACAATGCTTCTCCTTTTTTATCTCCTGATTCATGAGCTACATTAAATGCATTCTTTAAATTTTGTAATGCACTGTAAGGTTTATTTTCTTTCATAAGATAGTTACCAAGAATTAAAAGTGTACCTACTTCTTTTTTGACATTTTCTTCATTTTTTGATTCATAAATAGATTTTTGAAGATAGCCCAATTCATATTCTTCTTTAGACGTGTCCTTGACATGATAGTCTTTTTTAATGATTTTCATTACTAATTCTAATTGTGGAGATATATCCATATAACTTAAATAACACTCCGCTATACCAGTTTCTTCAGATAAATCATCAATTTCCTCATTAGTATCATTGGAGTGGTTTAAAATTTCAGAATCTTCCTTTTCAATTTCTTCCTTAATTTTATCTTCATGAGCAAGTTCTATTGCTTCTTTTATATCATTAGTTTCGTTTATTTTGTCTAGTAAATCATTCTTCATATGAGATCTGGCACTGGAATATAGTCTAAACGAGATTTTATAATTCTCAAGTGCATTATCTATATCTCTAGTGCTAATATATACATCTCCAATTAAATCATATATAAAAGCTTGAGCTTCTATTTCTCCAAGGGATAAATAGATATCTTTTGCCTTTTCTAAATGTTCTAGAGATTCTTCATAGTTTTCATCTTCAAGATACAATAATCCCATATCAACTAGAACTTCAGCTTCATTTTTGTGATATTCATGAAGTTTTTTTCTGTAGTTCTTAATTGAACCCTTTTGTTTAACGTTATCAATTATACCAATGGATTTAAAAATGTCCCACATTATTTTCCTCTAATAAGTTTTAATGGATAAAGATATATTTTAGTAATATAAATAAAATTCTCTTTAAATAGCTTTATTATAAAATAAATTTAGTATAATTTTAGTATTTATTTAAGATAAGATTATTTGGTGATTAGATGTACGAGATAGCAGTAATTCCTGGTGATGGGGTTGGAAATGAAGTTATGAATGCAATATTATATGTCCTAAACACCATTGATATGGAATTTAATTATAAAAATGCAATTGCGGGAAACGAGTGTTTTAAAAAAACAGGTACTACTATCCCTGAAGAAACTGTAGAAATAGCCAAAAACGCAGATGCAACACTTTTTGGTGCTGTAACAACTGTACATGGCCAAAAAAGTGCAATTATAACACTTAGAAAAGAACTTGATCTCTATGCCAATTTACGGCCTGTAAAGTCATATCCTGGAGTAAAAACAATTTTTAATGACCTTAATTTCGTTATTGTGAGGGAAAACACTGAAGGGCTTTATGCTGGTGTAGAAAAGGAAACTGAAGATGGCGCTACCGCTTTAAGGGTTATAACTAAAAAAGCAAGTGAAAGAATTTCCCGTTTTGCTTTTGATTATGCTAAAAAGACTGGTAGAAGTAAAGTTACTGCTGTTCACAAGGCTAATGTTCTTAAAAAGACTGATGGACTTTTCAGAGATACATTCTATGAAGTTTCAAAGGATTATAGCGATATTGAAACCGATGATCGCTATGTAGATGCTGCAGCTATGTTTTTAATTACAAACCCCTACATGTTTGACGTTATTGTAACTACTAACCTCTTTGGTGATATATTATCAGATGAAGGTGCAGGACTGGTTGGAGGATTAGGTTTAACGCCTTCAGCAAATATTGGTAAAAACAATGCTTTATTTGAACCAGTGCATGGTTCAGCACCAGATATTGCAGGTAAGGGGATTTCAAATCCTTCTGCAATGATACTATCTGCTGTAATGATGCTGGATTATCTTGAAGAACATAAAGCTGCAAGGGCTATTGAAGATGCTTTAATAGAAGTCCTTAAAGAAAATAGGGTAGTAACTCCTGATTTGGGAGGTAATTCTTCTACAATGCAGATGGCAAAGGAAATTGCTCAAAAATTAATATAAAGAATTATTTGAGATTTTTAAATTTAATGATCTTATATTAATTACATTTTTATAATGAAGAATATTAAAATATCTTCAGACATTATTTAAAGTAAATATAAATCTATATTATTTACAAATAGGTAAGATATCATGACTGAAATGATAAGTGTATGTAGATAGTATGAACTGCTTTTAAAAGGTTGATATTAGAAAAATTTAGAATAATTAACCTTAAACAGTAAGTTTTATATTGATACAAAAACATAATTTTCTATAGAATTAAGGGTGAATGAACTGCATTATCATTTTAAAGTCATTTGAATTTTCGTTCATGAGCAGATAAAAGATCACCTTTAATCAAAGTTAATAATGTTTTAAAAATTTTCATGATAATGGAGGTGTTTTTATAAAAACAACAATTAGTGTAATTAAAGCAGATGTTGGAAGTGTTGCCGGACATGGATTGGCTCACCCCTCATTAATTAACAAATGTGATGAGATTCTTGGAAAAGCAAAACAGGAAGAACTTCTGGTGGATTATTATATCACAAACTGTGGTGACGATATTGATCTTATTATGACCCACCGAAATGGTGAAGAAAACGAAGAAGTACATGAATTAGCATTCACTGCCTTTAGTGAAGCAACAAATGTAGCAAGAGAACTAAAACTCTATGGTGCAGGTCAAGATCTCCTTTCTGACACATTTTCAGGAAACATTAAAGGAATGGGACCTGGTGTTGCAGAAATGGAATTTAAAGAAAGGCCAAGTGACCCTGTAGTTGTTTTCTGTTGTGATAAAACAGAACCTGGTGCATTTAACATGCCTATATTTAGAATGTTTGCAGATCCATTTAACACAGCCGGACTTGTAATTGACCCATCACTCCACAACGGATACAAATTTGAAATATATGACGTTATGGAGCATAAAAAAGTTACAATGAGTTGTCCTGAAGAGATGTACGATGCATTAGCCTTACTTGGTTCAATAAGCAGATATGTCATTAAGAGAGTTATAAGAAAAGATGATAATGAAATAGCAGCATCCATAAGTACAGAAAGATTAAACTTAATGGCCGGAAAATATGTGGGTAAAGATGACCCTGTTGCAATTGTAAGGGCGCAATCAGGATTCCCAGCTGCAGGGGAAGTTGTAGAACCATTTGCATTCCCACACTTAGTAGGCGGATGGATGAGAGGTTCACATAACGGTCCATTAATGCCTGTAGGGCAGAAAAATGCGTACCCTGTAAGATTTGATGGCCCTCCACGAGTAATCGCATTAGGATTCCAGATTGCAGATGCTCATTTAGTGGGTCCAGCTGACATGTTCGATGACCCAGCATATGATCCTTCAAGGGAAAAAGCAGCAAATATAGCTGAATACATGAGAAGACACGGTCCATTTGAGCCACACAGGCTCCCAACTGACGAAATGGAGTACACAAGTCTCCCGGGAGTCATGGAAAAATTAGAAGGTAGATTTGAGGATATTGATTAATTATTCTCAAAACTTTTTTATTTTTAATAATTTATTCTAAAAATAATCTTGAAGGATTTTCAGCACACATTTTACTTATATCTGATTTTTTAAGCTCATATTTAAGCATGGAATCAATAAACATTTTCATTCCATCTACTGGCTTTGGATTATGGGTTTGGCCAAAATCAGTAGCCATAATACACCTATCTGAGCCAATTTCTTTTATTGCATCTGCAATTATTTTTGGATTCAAATTATCATGCTTTTTCATGCAGGCAACAAAGCAATGTTCTAAATACGCATGTTTAGACATTTCTTTTTGTTCTTCTATATTTGCACCAACAACTCTTGTTAAAGGATGATTAATAATTATCTTTTTAGCTCCTGCGCTTTTAGCATAATCAATAATTTGAAATGTTTCATTGGGTTTTAAATGGCCCGTTGCTAAAACTAAATCCTCTTCTGCAATTATATTAAGTATTTCTTCTGTATTTTCAAAGTTCACAGAAATATCTGGGGCTGAAATAGTTGGAAACCAGATTATTTTACCTCCAATTGCTGCAGTAATCCTGACAGCTTCTGGATTAAGCCCACCAACACTAGAATTTAAGCAGACTCCTCCAATTACTTTTAATCCAGATAGTTCTTCTGCAATTTTAGCCCTTCCTACAGTAGATTCCACATGAGATTTAATGACAATTGCACGCATCTGATGATTTTTAGCTTCTGTTGCTGCATTAATGTCATTTAATATTCTTGGTTTAATATCGGGAGATGTGTGGATATGCGTATCAATAAATCCTTTAAGCTGATGTTCTTTTTTTACCATAAAAACCATTAAAATAAGTAATTAAATTTTTATATTTTTTCTAACTTCTTCATAGAGATTGTTACCATGGGAATCCATTGCTACAACAAGAGGGCCGAATTTTTCTACTTCCAGTTCCCATATTGCTTCTGGCACTCCTAATTCTATCCAGTTAACTCCTTTTACATCTTTAATTGATTTAACATAAAGAGCGGCACATCCTCCAACAGCAGCAAGATATACAGCATTATTTTCTTTGAGGGCACTGGTGGTGTTTTCATCCATACCTCCCTTTCCAATAACTGCTTTAACTCCTAATTTCAATACTTCTGGTTGATAGGGATTCATACGTGTGCTTGTTGTAGGCCCTACAGCCACCATTTCATATTCATGGCCGTTATCTGTATCTAAAGACTTAATAATGGGGCCTGCATGGAAAATAACTGCTCCATCAAGCTCTACTGGTGAACCTTCTTCTAAAATCTTTTTATGTGCTCTATCACGTGCAGTATATATGGTGCCGGATATGTATACAATATCTCCAGATTTTAATTTAGTTATATCTTCTTTTAAAAGCGGTGTTTTAAGTTCTGTCTTCATAAATTCACCCATGTCATAAATAGATTTATATTTAGTTATTAAAATTAGTTATATTTTTAAAATTCCATATATTTATATATCCTTTTTTTAATATCTTATTTGAATATCATTTCAAGTTTTTGATTATATCTATAACAATATTTAATTAACAAATAATATTATCACGATTTCAGAGGTTAACTATGGCTGGAGATAACTTAGTAGGTGTTACGAAATATATTATGACCCTTCCATCAACGAGGGTTTCTCTTTTTAGTATGGTATTTTTAAGTTTTATCATAGGATGTATTGTATCTTTAATGGAACCATCAGCCACAGATTCTATATTACGCAGTATTTTATACGGTGGTTCTACAGGATTTTTAATATTAGGAATAACTTCTATAATGAGTGGGGGTTTCACTAAAACAGTTGTAAACTCTTTAAATGGTAGACATATGAAAATGAAACAGTCCATGTTCCTTGCATTGATTTCTATGATGATTGTAGGTGTAATTTACATCATAGGAAGTATTGCAACTGTATTTTCATCTTATAATTACAGTTATACTCTTGATTCTTTAATATTTGGTATTGTAATTATATTCGCATTAAGAACTCTTGTTATATGGGGAACATCTAACATTAATTTACTAAAATCAATTAGTGTATCTATAATTCAACCAATACTTATTCTTAGTATGATAGTGGTTATCGTATCTTTAACAAATGTAACCACAAATATCGGTGATTTTAGCTTTATAGCTCTCCTTATTAAGATTGCAATAGCTTCTTTAATACTTATGATCGCGATTTATTCCTTTGTAGCAGTTTTAGAATCTCCTATGAGAAGAAATTTAGGGATCGGTGGTCTTGAGCTTTTAAGTCTGGCTATAGCTCATATTACTGAAGGATCTAAAGCAATGGAAGCACTGTTTGAAGATATGGGAGAACAAATTGATACATTAATTGGAATTTTAAGTTTTAAAAATAAAAGTGGAATCAAGGCTATCTTTTTAGCTCCATGTATACATCCAGGACCTATTGGACATATTGGTGGTGGAAATATGCCTACAATTCTTGCAAATAAATTTGATGCATTTACAATGGTATCACATGGACCATCTACTCATGATTTTAATCCAGTATCTTCAAAAGAGCTGGATAAAGTAGAGATGATAATTAAAAATGCACTAAATGATATGGAATACTCTAATGGTGCCAGTAAGTTTCATAGGGTTCAAAATGGAGATGCTAAGATTGGTTTTCAATCATTTAATGATAATTTATTGATGCTGGCTACTTTTGCACCTAGGGGATTTGATGACATGGATTTTGGTATTGGACTTGCACTTGCAAATTTAGCTAAAGCAAATTGTGACATAAAAGATGCAATGGTTGTAGACTGTCACAACTCTTTTAAAGAAGAAGGAAGGATTTTACCTGGAAATAAAGAAGTTTTTGAACTTATGGGTGCAGTTGAAAAAATTAAATCTCCTAAAAAAGAAAATGGAATTAGAGTTGGCTGTGCTGGCGACTTACTTGGTAGTTTGTCTAAAGAGGATGGTATTGGACAAAGTGGAGTAAAAGTCATGATGGTTGAAGTTGAAGGCCAGAAGACAGCATATATTCTTCTTGATTCAAATAATATGGTTCCAGGATTTAGAGAAAAAATAATAGAAAAAGTTAGTGAACTGAATATAGATTACGCAGAAGTAATGACTACAGATACTCATTTTGTAAATACTTTGTCTGGGGGACATAACCCTGTCGGAAGTAAAAAACAAGATAAGATAATAGATTCTATTTTAAGTTGTACAAAAGAAGCTTTAGCTGATTTAGAAGATGTTTCTGTAGCCTATAAAATATGTAACGTTGAAGATTTAAAAACTCTGGGACCAACAAATGCAACAGAGCTTGTATCTACCATAAGCTCAATTATAGCTGTAAGTAGAATATTTGCTCCTATGATTGCATTATTGGCTATTGTATCAGTATTTGTATGGATATTTTATTGGGCATTTTAATTTAAAATAAAATGAGTTTTTTTAAATATTTAGGAATATAACCCACACTATTATCCATACAAAGAAGAAAGGAACTATACCGCTCCAGAGCCAACCTTTAACTCCTCCAATTTCTTCTTTACCAAAAATTCTTTCTGAAACCTGTCCCATGATATAAAGGATAACAAGTGCAATTAAGATTGCTATTGCTTCGTTTTTAACTATAAAAGAGATATAACCAGCAGCTATTCCTGCAATTGTGTGTATTGCAGCTATTTTCCCATCAGCATCCATAATTTTTCCTCCTAATGTTTTTATTAATTTAGGTTAATGTATCCATCAAAATATATAAAATTCGATGACTTTTAATTTATGTTCCATCACATTATAATTATAATCTTGATCTATTGCTAATTCTCATAATTATTCAGTGAGTTTTAATTTATGTTCTAACAAAATATACTTGAGCATTTTTAATTAAAATAGATTCTTTATATACATTGGTAAGATTACTAATAAATGTTTTATCTAGAAATTTAAGATTCATATTTAATACTAATATATTTTAAATCGCTCGTGTTTATTAATAAATTAATATTAAGGTGTTGTTAATGAAAAATATGTCTAATGTAGATATTTATGCTATTTGTCATGAATTAAGAGAGGTATTAAAGGGTGCAAGGGTAGATAAGGCCTTTCAACCAACTAAAGATACGGTTTTAATAAGATTTCATGTATCTGGTAGGGGAAGAGTTGATGTGGTATTTCAAGCAGGTATTCGAATGCATTTAACTCAATATCCACTACCGAATCCAAAAATACCGCCTAATTTTCCAATGCTCCTTAGAAAATACATTAAAGGTGCAACAGTAGAGGACATCCGACAGCATCATTTTGATAGAATAATTGAATTACAGGTTAAAAAAGAACAGAGGTTTACTTTAGTAGTAGAATTATTTGCTAAGGGTAATATAATCCTTTTAAATGAAGAGGGAAGAATTATTTTGCCACTTAAACGTAAATTATGGAGTGATAGGAAAATATCTTCCAAAGAAGATTACAAATACCCTCCTAAAAAAGGTATAAATCCTCTGGAGCTAGATAAAGATGAACTTATAGAATTATTTAACAGTTCACCTACAGATGTTATAAGAACTCTTGCAAGAAGTGGATTAGGCGGTATTTATGCTGAAGAAATTATAATGCGGTCTGGAGTCCAAAAAGATTCACCTGCAGAATTAATAGGCTCTGAAGATATAGATTCAATATACAGTGCTATTTATGAACTATTTGAGCCTTTAAAAGAATCTAGATTTAACCCTCAAATAGTTAGAGGGGAAAAAGAAGACGTTGTACCTCTAGATCTTAGATTTTATAAGAATTATGAAAAAGAAACATTTGACACTTATAATCTTGCTGCAGATGAATTCTATAGTAGCAAAGTAAGAGAAGATATAAAAAATGAATATGAGGGCATATGGGGTGCCGAAGTTAAAAAATTTGAAAAACGGCTTAAAATACAGGAAGATACTTTAGATAAATTTCATAAGACTATCCGAGAATCAAAGAAGAAAGGAGATATAATTTATTCTAACTATGGAAATATTCAAAATATCCTTGATATTATTGCTGAAGCTAGAAAAAAATATTCTTGGAAAGAAATAGCCTTAAAACTTAAACAAGCTAAAAAACAGGGCATGGAAGAGGCACAAATAATTGAATCCCTTGATAAACTTGGAAACCTCAGTTTAAAAATTGATGATACTGCCATACTGGTTGATGCAACTACACCAATACCAGAAAACGCAGAAATTTATTATGAAAAAGCTAAAAAAGCAAAAAGAAAAATAAATGGAGTTCTTATTGCAATAGATAAAACTAAAAAAGAAATTGAAAAAGCAAGGAACAAAAAAGAAATAGAAATGGAACGGGTAACTCTTCCAGAAAAGAGAGTTAAAAAAGAACTCAAATGGTTTGAAAAGCTTAGATGGTTCCTTTCTTCAGACGGCTTTTTAGTAGTTGGTGGAAGAGACGCAAATACTAATGAAATGGTCGTTAAAAAATATATGGAAAACAATGACATTTACCTTCACTCAGATATACATGGAGCACCTTCTGTTGTAATAAAAAGTGAAGGTAAAGAAATTCCAGAAACAACAATTGAAGAAGCAGCGTCATTTGCAGCATCATTTTCCAGTGCATGGACAAAAGGATTCGGATCACAGGATGTTTACTGGGTCCATCCAGATCAGGTTTCAAAAACACCTCAATCTGGAGAATTTGTCGCTAAAGGTGCATTTATTATCCGAGGAAGTAGAAATTATATAAGAGCAGCAACACTTTTAATTGCAGTTGGAGTAGTGGACTATGAAGGAGAACGAATTATGGCAGGTCCACTAGATGCTGTTAAAAAATATACGGATAACTATATAATTATTAAGCCAGGTTATACTAAAAAAGAAGCTTTAGCAAGGGATATATTAAGAAAAATAGATGAGGAACGTATTTTTACTTTAGAAGATATGATAAGGGTATTGCCATCAGGTAAAGCAGATATTGTTGATGAAAGGAGTATTAGAAGAAGATAGATTTTAAATATTATTTAGTAATATCTCTATCTTTTTTCTTTTTAAGTAAAAAATTAATGTCAATAAGATATTTTCCTTCTTCATCAGAAACAATTATTGAATCATCTTCTAGAAGTGATGAGAGGTCTAATTCATAGATACCGTGTCCATGGACCATTATAGTTTCAACGGATTCTCCTCGAGGTTCTTCTTTTTTATCATTCCCTCTAGATTCGGAGTAATATTCAAAAAAGTGACTTCCACACTCTGGACATCCTTTAAGTATATCTTCAGGATTTCCTTTGAATATAGATCCGCATTTAATGCATAGATGCACCAGAATCACCAAGACTTGCTATCATGGAGAGAAAATTAGACTTTTTCTTAACTGTTTGCATTACATTTGCCGGTCCAACAATGGTTAATCCTACTGTTTTTTTTCTAGACATTCCAAAAAGAGATTTTTTATCTTTTTCCAGGGTATAAATGTCAATTCCAACAAAGTTTTCAATATCTATTTCTCGCATGGTGGTTTCTATAAGCTCAGCTTCCTCTTCTGGAGTCAAGCCCCCTTCCATAATTACTAGATCGCCTCTTTTAACTCTTTCCACAATCATTGAGACCTTTTGTATGCTGCTTTGAGAATTAAGGGCGTCTGAAGATAGAAAATCCATTTTTAAACCGTTCATTTTTAAACCTCTGAAACAATATTCTCTATTTGAACCTCTTTAGCATAGCTTCATAAAGATCTTCTGTATTTTCACCATGAAGCGCAGAAATAGGAACTACGGCATGCTGGGGAAACACCGAGGTTATGCGATCGGGAGATGACTCAGGAACATCAATTTTATTAGCTACAATCACAAAAGGAATCTTTCTAGCTTCTAAATTACCAATTATGGTTATATTTGCCTGTGTAAGTGGATCTTTGGTAGAATCTACAACTAAAAGAACTCCTGTAACATCATCAAGCCATTTAATAGCTTCTATGATCCCTTTGGTTGCTTCTTTTGCACGCTCTTTAGCTTCTGCTTCGGATAGGCCATACTGCAGGAAATTCTTGTAATCTATTTTAGTAGCTATTCCTGGAGTGTCAATTATATCAAAGTTTAGATCAATACCATTATGACTTATATTTACTCTTTCCTGTCTGTAAACTTTTCTTGTTTCATGAGGAACTTCTGATGCTAGTCCTAAAGGTTTTCCTAACCAGTCACTAGTCATTCTATTTGCTAATGTCGTTTTACCAGAATTAGGGTGTCCATAAAGCCCTATTTTTAGTTTTTTATCTTTACCTAGAAGTCTATTTAAGAATCTTCTGAAAATATTCTGCATCCTATCACTCTTTATATATTTGGCCAGGTTCAAGAATAACAACCTTCATATTTTTGTTAATTGATTCTACTATATTTGCATACCTTTCGGGGTCTTGCTCAATTACAGGGAATGTATTATAATGCATGGGGATTACAACTTCGGCATCAATCCATGATGCTGCTATTGAAGCTTCAAAGGGACCCATAGTATATCTATCTCCTATTGGGAGTAAAGCAATATCTGGTTTATAAAGATCTTTTATAACAGTTTTCATATCGCCGAAAATACCGGTATCTCCTGAATGATAAATTTTCCGACCATTTTCAAGTTGAATTATATATCCACAAGAACTTCCTCCGGCTCCTACTTCTTCAATAAAGTCCATATCTGAAGAATGAACTGAATTAACCATTGTTATCTGGATATTATGTATTTTAACTGTTCCACCCATGTTCATACCTACAACTTCAAAGCCCTGTTTTGCAAGATATAATGAATGTTCGTGATTACTGATTACAACAGCACCAGTTCTGTTTGCAATTTCCATTGTATCTCCAAAATGATCAGAATGTCCATGTGTAACACAGATAATATCTGCTTCAATTTCTTCCACTGTAATGGGACATACTGGATTATTACTTATAAACGGGTCTATCAATATCTTTAAATTTTCATTAGATATTATTTCAAAGGCAGAATGTCCAAACCATCTTATTTCCATAAGTATTTCTCCAAATTAAGTTATGCCTAGATCGACTTCTTGAGATAATTCCCAGGCTTCTTCAAACATTCTTTCGATTTCTTCAATGGATTTTTGATCCTTATAAACTACTCCAACTTCATAGCTCTCATATATTGGGTCTGTAGATATTATCAAGCCGTTATCTTCATCGGAAACTATGGCTATTGTATGAACATGAGGCATTGTTCTTATTTTAACATTATTTTCTTTAAGTAGCTTTATCAGTTCAACGGATGCATCATCATCAAGGCTTGCTTCCTGTATAATCATTTTGCTTTCAGTTTCCATGAATCTCTTTAAAACACTTACATCTATATTACGAATCCACGGATACATCATCAATATTTTGTTATTTGCTTTTAAAATAGTTTCCTGCATAGTTCCCTGTACATCTCCAGCATCAAATGACCAGATTATACTCGGATCTTTAGATTCAGATTTAATTTGATTTATTGTCCCTTTAAAAGAATCAAGGCGTTCTTCGATTAAATTCTCTATATCTGAAGCGTTTTTTATATAATTCTCTTTTAATTTATCCAATCTATTCTTTACGTATTGATCATCAGAAGTTTTGTTTGATGAATCTATATTTCTGCCCATGGTAAAACTAGGCTTAAATTTGGGCTTTTCTTTATTTTCAGAAGGTTTGCTCACAAATGAAGGTGTTTTTCTTTTAACAGGTTCTTCTTCATTTACAGGTTTTTTAGCAATTGGCCTAATTTTTTTAGGCTTCTCAATATTTTCAGCAATAGGTATTGGCTTTTTTGATTCTTCTGTAACCTTTTTAGGCTCTATTTTCTTAGGTTCAATTTTTTTAGGAAGAACTTGTTTCTTGTCTTCTTGAGGTTTCTTTCTATCATTAATTAGATTTCTAATGCCTGACTCTTTTGGTTTTTTAACTATTTTTGGTTGTATCTTTTTTGGAGATTCAGGTATTTCGGTTTTTTTAATGGCAGGTTTTGGAAGGTCTTTAGCTTTTTTTGAATTACTAGATTTCTTTTTCGAAGATATAGCTTTTAATTCGGCAGTATCGATTTTACTTCCAAAAATAATAACTGACATTGCCCCAATAACTGTTAAAATTAGTCCAATAAAGAATAAAGATATGCTTGGAGGGGTTGAAAATCCGAAAGACATCGCATAAAAACCCCCAATAATTAATATAACTCCAAAAGCTGTGATAACTATATTGATCATTTGATGCCTCCAATTATATGTTTTTTTCCTCCATTATATAGTTAATGAATAGGCCCTTTAATACAACTCTATGGTAAAATTAGCTATGATAACATAAAAACATTTTTATTATTTATTCTGAGTAATTATGGAGAATTAAATCTTAATCATATAATATAATAAATCTAAAAATAGTTTTATTTCAATTAATTAAGAAGTATGGGAATTTATTAAATAAAATTAGATCCATCAGATTCTAATTAAGTTATATTTAGAAACTTAAATTATTTGATAGTATTCTTAACATTTTTATTTATTTATATTGTACTTAAAATACTAAGTTTATATTATTCAGCGATTTTAAAGATAATGTCCGCCGCTTTTTGGGTACCAATGTATTTTAAGAATTCTTTTTTAATGATTTCAATTTTTTTCATTAAATCTTGATCCTCTAAAATTCTATTTATATCATCTGCAAGACTATAAGAATTAATTTGGTTAATTTGTCTTACATAAGAAATACCATAGCTTTCTATAGTTGATGCATTTTTAAGTTGTTCAGAATGATTTTCAATGGGCACAATTATACTTGGGATCCCAAGTGAAGCAATTTCCATTGTCGTTGTATGGCCTGCAAGGCTTATTATCAGGTCAGAAAGCTTCATCCATTCCATTATATTTTCTAAAAATTCTTTTTTAATTATTTTATCCGAAGTGGGTATAAAATTAGAATCTATTTGAGGGCCAGTTATCATTATTAATTTATCACACTCTATCTTTTCTGAAGCTTCATATACGCATCTAAGAAGTCTTTTTCCAAAATCGCTTCCACCAACCGTCACTAAAACTATTCGATCATCATCTTTAAATTCCATTTTTGTTCTAAGCTTATTTTTATCCATAATTTCATTTATATTTTGTTTTAGAAAAGGGCCTGTAAATATGGTAGTCTCTCTTAACTTAGATGGAACTTCTATAGATTTCTCAATATCCGGAATTAATACAACATCACATTTCTTTACAACATCAGTAATAAATTTTTTAAGTCCATTTTCCAGGTACTGCACTGTTTTTTCTTCAAGATAAAGATTTGAAAAATTAAGTGCTAATTCATTTGTAACAAGAATGCAAGGTATTCCAAGGATTTTCGCGGTTATAGGAACTGAATAATGCGCGTCTGCAACAATAATATCTGGTTTAAATTTTTTTATTATTTTCGATTCTTGATATATACTTTTAAGAAAAGTAAAAGGCATATCAACTGATTTTTTGGCAGTATGTTTAATATTAAATCCGCCATCATCACCATAAAATTTAATATCTGGTAATTTAGCTGTTTTGTATTTTCCCTGTGTTTTGAGCATTTTATAGCCGGAACCATAACTTGCAAAAACAACTTCTGCTCCTCTTTTCTGCAGTTCTTGTGCAAGTGCAATGCAGCGGGAAGTATGTCCAATGCCTATACCGCAAGGTATCATAAGAATTTTCATTAAATAAATCCTCTTTAGAAATTAATATTTACAAAAATAAGTCACTTATAATGCTATTGAGTTTGTTAAACTCTGATTTATTATTATAATTTAAATTAGGTACAATTAATATGTAAGATTTAAAATTATTTATGAGTATTTACATAACTTATGAGGTTTTTCAATAAATCTGCTGACCCTTCTTCGTTGCTTAAACTCCATGCGAGCTTATTTATAAGGATATCTTTCTGGTCTTTTGGTTGACAGTTCATATAATATATTATTTTATTAAAAAGAACATTTATGTTCTTTATTTCTGTTCCATCATTAAATTCTTCTATTTTACCTCTAAAAATCATTTTGAGTTTATTGGATGCATCATTCACCTCGGATGGATCACTACTTTCTAATTGGTTGATGAGAAGTCCTATTTCTAAAGGATTAGTTTTTACCTGGCCGAATATGATGCCCTCTGCCTTTATTGATTGAATTCTTTTCATACCCTCATAAACATTAAAATCATAACCAGTAATGTATATATCTCCATCTCTAAGCAGGTTCATTAAAATTTCATTTAGAGTTTTATCAGATACAGATTTGCCTGACCTTTCTCTTACTTCTTTAAGGATTTGCCGTTTAGGAAGCTCATTTTCATTGATTATGTCTAATGTTAACTCTCTTAAATTATTTCGGGGCATAGTATACACGATTTCATATTTTGTATGTGAATATATGCACAAAGAAGTATAAAAAGTAATAGTATTTGTGAGGACAATAACCCATTAAACTTGATTTAGAAATAAAGTGGGGTGATGTATAGATCAACAGTTCTTATTATTGGCTAAAACTAATAGGAAAGTATTAAGTATATGTTTTATATAGAAGTAGATGCATAGAAAAAAATACATAACTTAAATGGAGGTTAAAACTATGGAATTTTTAAAAGACGAAAAAGGACAAGGGGCAGCTGAATATATCTTATTATTCGGTGGGGTCATCGTTATAGCTATCGCTGCACTATTGATCTACCAGTCATACTTCTCAGGTAGTGGGAACATGACATCTTCACAGGACATAAACAGTGTTAGAAGTAACGTATCTTCTAAAAGCACTCTATAAACTTAAATTGGGAATGGAAGTTACATGTTAGATGAAAGAGCCCAGATAAGTGCAGAAATGATCCTTTTAATGGGAGCATTGCTTATTCTTGTTATAGTGGCAGGAAATTACATATTTGGGATTTCTAAGTCCGTTGCAGGAAATGTATCTGACGTTATAGATACTGCAAAGAATTCCTCAATTAATAAAATGTAACTTCCAACTATTTTTATTTAATTATAGGGGGGTATCAATATTTTTTTAAATGATGAACGCGGTCAAGGCGCAGCTGAATACATTTTATTATTTGGTGGCGTTATTGTTATAGCTATTGCTGCATTATTAATATACCAGTCCTATTTTAAGAGTACTCCTATGTTTACGCAAAATGATTTACAAAGCGTAAGATCTAACGTGAGTGCTGCTAGAAATGGTACTTAAACGAAATTATATGGATACATATTATTAAAACATAAATAATTATTACAATTACACTTAATTATATTTTATTCAAATGATCCTTATAATGTATCCAATCTTTTTTAAATGTTTATATTAATATTTAACTTTTAATATATTATTTTTAATACAAATAACCTCATAAAAATAACTTTATTGGAAAATATGTTAAATAAATTTATTTAAAATAAATTGCCTCATTCATTCGGGGGATCATTGCAGTTAAAACACATTGTTCAGTATTTTCAGTTCTGTTAAGCATTCCTTTAGAAAGATAGCTAACTGCACCTTCTTTTTGACCTAAATTATCCACACCAGTTATTTTATCCATCACGTTACCCACTTCTAATCCCTTTAAAACTTCTTCAATAACAAGAGGAGGATATTCAAATCCAGAACTAACTCCAAGAGTTATTTTTTCTCCATCAAAAACTGCACACCATTGTAAATCAATATAGCCTGTAATTGAATCACTTATTCCCATTAAACCAGATTCAATACCTACACTTAAATCAAACTCAGGGGAATATGCATTTTTAGCCCTATTGATTGCTCCTTGAATTGTTTCATCTTTACCAAAAGGCTGATCTGGAACACCAGAATCAACATCTACTCCATTGACACTAACTTCATTGTAAATCTTTTCTAGAATATTTTGAACCGCTTTAATTTTTACTGGATTTTTGGATCCAATTATAATATTCATATTAATCTGTCCTCTAATTGATGTATATTGTTAAGTTTTAAGTATCTTTAAGCACTTTACCGTTTCTATCTATTTCTCCATTTCTTATTCTAGTTGAAGAAATAGGTTTACCATCATCAGCCAATACCCAATCAATTATGAATATTTCAAGGGAGTTCATTCTCTTTTTTTCCCTTTTTTCATTAATTAGCTCTGCAGTAGGCTTTGTTTCCCGGCTTACAACTATTGCATCAATTTCAGAATCATCAGTTGTTGGACCAAATGGTTCCTCTAATCGTTTAACCATGTATCTTGAATCGAATTTCTTTAGGAAATCTTCTAATCTTGAGATTCTCTTTGAACAAGGTTCAATATTGCCTTTTTTACTACCGAATTTATCCGAAGTGACCCCGATTAATACATTATGGCCTACTTCAAATGCTTTATTGAGCAATTTCTCGTGACCCTTATGGAAATGGTCGAATGTTCCTCCGACTGCTACATTTTTAAACTTCATTTATTTTACCTTTTTATTAACTTAAATAATAAATTCTTAAATTTTTAATATTTCCATTAGTTATTTCTTTGTAACGTTTTGAAAAATAACTATTTTCTTTTGATTCGCCCCAGACTATATAATAATCAATATTACTATTTTTTAATTCAATATTTAATTCATTGTAGTCATCAGTTTTTTTTGGTTTTCCGTAATATTTGCTTTCCGTATAAAAAGCGATGACTTCAGAGTTTACTAATTGATTATTTGACGCTAAATTTCCATGAATATTATAATTAATTTTTAGTTCTTCACTTAAATTATAAGTTGATTCTCCAATATGTGAATCTACAATTAAAAGAGAAATGGGACTTATAATAAAAGATAGTACCAAAAACGTTATTAAAATATTTTTTTGGATTTTAGATATATAATTTAGTTTGAATAGTAAGCTAAGTATGTAGCTACTCATAATTAATAGTAAAATATCAATTAACCATATATATCTAGCTTCAACGAAAATTAAGATATATCCTCCAGAATAGATCAGGATAGTTATTAATAAATAAATTAATTTATCTCTTGAGACATGATCTGTACTCGATCTGATAATAAGAAATATAGCACCAATAATTATTACAATGGAAAATATAGAAAATAATTCAATAATATTAATCATATTAACAATATTTTTTAAAATAATTTCTATTTGAAATTTAAAATTTTCCCACGAGTTAATACTCCATGATTTCATTTTATAGTATGAAGGATCCTCCCATGCACTACCTGCGGAATCATTTGGAGGTTTTACAAGTCCACTATAATGTTGATAATGTCCTAGAGATTCAGGACCTAATAAGTTATGATTATACTCTCCAGAAGTGCCTATTGTTATTTTCCCATATTTATCACTTATTAATGCAATCCATACTCCACTAATTATAAAAAATATTATTAAACCAATAAATAAATTTCTTACTATTTTAATCCGTTTTTCTTTATTTAAGTTCCTGAAATAGAAAAATAAGTTAAATAATATAAAATGCGATAGAAAGAAGGGTAAGGCAAAACTTTTGCTTAAATAAGCTAAAGCTCCAGTGAATCCACACATCAGCCCCATATGCCAATTATCTATGTATTTTGGGCTAAATATAAAATATAGATAATATATTAGTATACAAGTAATTAATAAGTCAGGAGTAGTAATATAAAATGAAAATTGCACAATAATTGGAATTAAAGAAAATATCATTAATCTTTTAATTACATTATCTATTTCAAAATTATCGACAATTAATTTTATTCCAATTATAGTAAAAAATCCAGTGACTAGAGAAAATAATTTCATTAAATAAACTGAAGATGCTGGACTTGAACTAAAAAAATATAACATTGGAGCAAGTAACCATGATATGAGTGGCCCCCAGTATCCATTAATTGCATCTGCAAAATTTCCATTTAAATATTTTTGGGCAATATTAATATATGAGATACCATCATCGCTTAAGGCGTACTGATAGTTGTTTATTAGTAATATTCCCATTATTAAATATAATGCAAGAACAAAAATAATATCGAGATTATTTTTAAATTTAGCGTTAATTACGTCCATTATATCACTAATTAATTTATTATATTCATTTTAGTATCATTTCTAACTAATGTGAGTTTAATTGTAACTAAACGATTTAAATAGATATTAATTAAAACATATTTTTGAAATTTAGATATTGTTATTTATTCTTAAATCAAATTATAAATTATGCTTCGTGAGCAAAATGTGGTAATTAAAAATTTCCAGAAAGTAGATTTAAGGTTTGCATCCTGCTATCCTAACCTCTATAAAGCAGCAATGTCTTCACTTGGATTTCATATTATATATGATTTCCTAAATTCTAGAGAAGATATTTACTGTGAAAGAGTTGTCTATCCGTATTCTGAAAGTTTAGAAACTAACTCAAAGCTTCATGATTTTGATATTATTAGTTTTTCACTGCAATATGAGCAAGACTATTTTAATGTACTTAGAATGTTGAGTAAAGCCAAAATTAATCTTAGAAAAAAAGAAAGAACAGATAAAGATCCATTTGTTATTGCTGGAGGCCCCTGCGCAAGTTCAAATCCACTACCTATGAGTAAATTCATTGATCTTTTTATTGTAGGGGAAGCTGAAGAAGTTCTTGATGATGTTTTAGATTTATACCTGGAACTGGACAATCCCCGAAAAGAAATAGATGCTTTTTTAGACATAAAAGGAGTCTATATTCCAGATAATCCTGCAAAGATTGTTACTGTAAAAGATATGGATGATGCATGGCACCCTATTAAGCAAATTATCCCTAAAACTAATGATAAGAGATTCATACCTGCATTTGGAGACGCGTTTCTGCTTGGAGTTTCAAGGGGCTGCACTCGTGGTTGCAGGTTCTGTATGGCGGGCTGTATTTATAGGCCACGAAGAGAAGCATCCTTAAAAAAACTATTTAAAATAGCAGAAAAAGGTAGAAAGGCAACAGGGTTAAATAAAATAGCTTTAATTGGTACAGATGTTTCAGGATATTCTAAAATAGAAGAATTATGTAAAGGACTAATGGAAAGAGGATTTAGAGTTACAAGTCCATCACTTAGGATAGAAGCTATTAATGATAATCTAATTGATATTTTAGCAAAAAGTGGGCTTAAAACAATAACCATTGCTCCTGAATCAACATATGAACTTAGAAAAGTATTAAATAAACCTATAACTGATGATATGGTTCTTGATGTCATTAAAATAGCATTTAAAAGAAATATGAATGTTAAATTGTATTTTTTAGTAGGATTACCTCAAGAAACTATGGAACATGTTAAAAAGATGGCTGATTATATAAAAAATCTCCATAAACTAACCAAACGGAAAAATGCAGTTAGGATAAGTATAAATCCATTTATTCCAAAACCTCATACTCCTTTTCAATGGGAAAAATTTGATTATAATGACTTAAAGCTCAAATTTGATTATTTAAATAAAAACTTAAAAAATATTAATTTTAAAATTGAAGATTTGAAAAATGCACATATTCAGAATCTATTATCTATTGGAGATGCTCAATTAGGTGATTTAATTGAGAAAACTTACACAAAGAAAAATAAATTTAAAGATTTTGAACAAATAAGTATTCAATGGGATTTGGATGATGAGTTACCTTGGAAAAATATTGATGTGGGTATTAAGAATGAATTTTTAAAAGAAGAGTACCATAAATCATTAAATAAGGATATAACTCCCTGGTGTGAAACATTTGGATGTTATAATTGTGGAGCATGCTATCAATAAATAATATTGATAGAAGACATCAAAATTAGTTCTTTCAATTGATTTTATTATTTATAATTATTTAAATAATTAATTTAACGAATTCACGTGATTTAAACCATAATTGTTATCATATATTTAATTAGCATATTATTTTTCATTATAAGATATATAGATCATTGAATAATTTTAGTTTTTAGATTAAATTCTTTATTTAGTTGCTTTAAATAAAAAAATAACTTATTTAAGTCCTGATTTTTTTAGGTTCTTTCAAAGAATATATATGCTCCAAAGTTGATTTCTATTCATACCTTACAGGGTAAGGAGGCGGTATAATTAAAGAAAAGCAGAAAATTACGGCGATTTTAATTCTTTTATCTGCAGTATTTATAACTTTAAACGGAGTTGCTGCAGTAGAATCTAACAGTTTATCTGCAGTAGATTCAAGTGGTGTAAATATTGTTCAAGCAGTTCAGTTAACTTCAACTGGTAATTATTACAGTTTGTATCAGATCGAAGATGCTGCAAAAAGAGTTAAAGCGTTTATAGAAACCAATAAAAAACTTCCTGGTTATGTTACAATTGGAACTCAACAGGTAAAAATGCCCGATTTCTTATATTTGCTTGTAACTGCAACTTCAAATGTAAACAACGGAAATATGGCTTCAATAAGTCAATATAATTTCCAGAATCCTTCTAGCAGTATGGAGGCACTTAGAAGTGGAAATATATATAAATCAGAATATATTAATTTGGCAAACCAGATTAAGGCCAGTATGGAATCTAGTGGTGCTGCACCTTCCTATATGGATTCATCATTAGGAAAAATTCGATATGAATCATTAGTTTACATGTATTCTAGAATAATGAATTTTTATGGTCAAAATGGGGGTTTACCTAATTATGCCTCTTTAAATGCATGGACTGGATCTGTTATTAGTGGATCAACAACTGGAAATACTCCACAAATAGTAAATAATCCTAAGATGGAAGTTATTATAACTGGAACTGGTGGGGATGTTAGCAGAAACTCCTATATTAGAAATAATATTCCTAACACTCAGATAACAACAGATATAGTTAATATGGCTAAAAGTGGAACTCCAGTGGTTACTTTTGGTAATGGAGATAATCCTAAAGTGATGATTAGTGCAGGAGTCCATGGAAATGAGCTACCTGCTCAAATAGCATCAATGAAACTTATAAACTACCTTTCAACAACTCCAATTAGGGGAACTGTTTATATAGTACCATTTGTAGCTCCATCAAGCACTGCACAGAATACACGATTATGGGGCGGGAAAAATCTAAATAGTGTGGCCAATGTTGCAGGAACTCCAACCAACCAGTTAATAAATAAAGCTAATGGATTACAGGTAAATGCGCTTGGAGATTTCCATTCAACTCAACCTGGAGGTTTCCCTGGTAAAAATAGTGTTCTTTGCACAAAATCACCTACATATGAAAGTTACACCATTGCTAATTACATTAGCAGTCAAACAGGATCTGCATTAATTTCATATTCCCGAGCAGGGGCAGAATATCCAGGGGCAGTAGAGGATGTATCTAATTTAGCAGGAATTCCATCTGTTACATGTGAAGTTTTATCTTCTCATGGTGTTGTGGCTTCTGGAAGTGTTGATAAATCATATAGTCAGATGCTTGCGTTTTTAAGGTATAAAAACATTATTTAATACCTTATTTTTTATTTTATTATCCTTTTTATTTTCAAACATTTATTCTTATAAATTATAAAAGCAAATAAAATATAACCTTATATAATGTTCTTACAATAAAATTATAAGATTATATTAAATAATAAGACAATTTTTGATTTATCTAAAAAACAACGGTAATTACTATGTTTCAACCAGCAAGAAGATGTAAATCTATACAACTTTCTGAAATAAGGAAAATGTTTGATCTTACTCCAGAAAATGCCATAAACTTGAGCCTTGGTGAACCAGATTTTGATACGCCAGAGCACATAAGAGATGCAGTTAAATGTGCTTTGGATGAGGGATTCACCCATTATACTTCAAACAAAGGTATTATTGAACTTAGAGAAGCAATATCTTGTAAGTTAGCAGATGAAAATAAGATAGAATCAGATCCAGAAGATATCATAGTAACTGTTGGGGCAAGTGAAGCGCTTCATATAAGTCTTCAAGCATTAGTAAATAAAGGAGATGAGGTTTTAATTCCTGATCCTGGATTTTTATCATATGATCCGTGTGTTAAGCTTGCAGAAGGTAAAATGGTACCCGTTGAACTTCATGAAGAAAATGAATTTCAAATGACTGCAGAAAATGTTCTTGACACGGTTACAGATAAAACTAAGGCAATTATATTAAATTCACCTGCAAATCCAACTGGTGCAGTCATGCAAAAGGAAGATGTTAAAGGTATTGCTGAAATAGCCGAAGATCATAATATTTATTTGATATCTGATGAGATTTATGAGAAAATAATCTATGAAGGAAAGCACTACAGCCCTGGAAAATATACAGATAACGCAATTACCATAAACGGCTTTTCTAAGACTTATGCAATGACTGGTTTTAGGATAGGTTATGTAGCTGCTAAACCAGAAATAACTGAGGAAATGTTGAAGATACATCAATATAATGCTGCATGTGCCACATCTTTATCCCAAGCAGCTGCTCTTGAGGCATTAACAGGCCCTCAAGATTGTGTAGCTGAAATGTTAGGTGAATTTAAAAGAAGAAGAGATCTTGTAGTTAAAAGATTAAATGAAATGAATATACCAATTAAATCTCCTAAAGGAGCATTTTATGTATTTCCAAGGGTTAATAATTCAAATGAGTTTGTTGCTGATGCTATTAAAAAAGGAGTTATAATTGTAGGTGGTTCAAGCTTTGGAAAATGTGGTGAAGGTCATTTCAGAATATCTTACGCTGCGTCATATGAGCAATTAAATGAAGCAATGAACAGGCTTGAAACAGTTAATATTAATGAATAAATGATTTGATTATAATTAAGTAAAAGGAGAATTGCAATGTCAGAGGAAAATCAACTTGGAGCTAAGATAAAACAGATAAGGGAAAATCAGGAAATGTCTGTTGAAGAACTGGCAGCTCAAAGCCAGTGCAGCAGTGAAGTTATAACAAATATTGAAAGTGGAGAATTAATTCCTTCGCTTACTCCACTTATTAAGATTGCAAGGGCTTTAGGAGTAAGATTAGGTACATTCCTTGATGATGCCCCACAAACAGGACCTGTAATGGTAAAATCTGGAGAATCTGAGCAAGTTATACACTTTTCAGGAAAGGAAGATCATCCTCATATGAGTGCTCTTGACTTTTATCCACTCGCATCAGGAAAGGCAGATCGGCATATGGAGCCTTTCATTATTGATGTTCATCCTCCAGAAACAGAAGACTATAAATTATCTTCTCATGAAGGAGAAGAGTTCATTTATGTTATGGAAGGAGAAATTGAGATTTTATACGGTCAGGATAAGTATATTGTTTCTACCGGTGACAGTATTTATTATGATTCTATAGTACCTCATGACCTTCACTCTTATGGAGGAAAAGATGCTAAAATTCTTGCAGTTGTATATACGCCGTTTTAAAATAAACAGTTAGTCACATTATTGAATTAGGAGATATATTAGAGTTATACAGATGTTAATGACTCTAATATTCAGTATACTGAATATTGTTTACAAAAGAATCACATTGAGCAATATAATTAGGAGATGTATTTAGAAATGTTTATAGAGAAAGTTACACCACGATTCGGAGATGCAGACGGACTTAGACACATAAACAATATAGCCCTTGTAGAATGGTTTGAAGTTGGAAGAAATCCAATATTCCGGATGTTTACACCAGATTTAGACTTAAGTTACGAAAAATGGAAGCTAATTCTTGTTAGAACTGAATTTGATTACATAGGGCAGATGTTCTATGGAAAAGATGTGGAAATAAGGAACTATATAACTCATATTGGTAATTCTTCATTTACAATAGGTCATGAAGCATGGCAAGATGACGAACTTAAAGCTAAAGGAAAAGCAGTTCTTGTACACTTTGATTTTATTAATCAAAAAGCAGTCAAGATTCCTGAAGATATAAGGGCTCAATTAAAGGAACATCTAATAGTTGAAGATAATAGTAAATAATAATGATAAAAAGGGGTTTAAATGCTTTTTACAGAAGATACACTTGGGGAATTCTTTGAAAAAATGGTTGAAAAAGATCCAGATAGAGAATTTATTGTTTATCCGGATAGAGACCTTCGCTTTACATATAAACAATTTAATGAACGAGTAGATATGCTTGCAAAGGGATTCCTTTCAATTGGAATCACCAAAGGCGATCATGTTGGAATATGGGCGCTTAATGTCCCTGACTGGCTCACTTTCTTATTTGCAACAGCAAAAATAGGTGCAGTCCTTGTAACAGTAAATACTGCATATAGGAGCCATGAAGTGGCTTATGTTTTAGAACAATCAGATATGAAAGCAATAGGTATAACTGAAGGATTCAGGGATGTAAATTATTTGGATATAATGTATGAACTTGTTCCTGAACTTAAAACAAGTAATAGGGGAAATTTAAAAAGCAGTAAATTCCCTCACCTTAAAAGTGTAATCTATGTTGGGCAGGAAAAACACCGTGGAATGTATAATACTAATGAGTTAATGCTTCTTGGCAAACATACTGATGATAGTGAGTTTCTAAAGATTAAGGAAATATTAGATAGTGATGATGTAATAAATATGCAGTATACTTCTGGAACAACTGGTTTCCCTAAAGGAGTAATGCTTACACATAAAAATATCATTAATGACGGATATCATATCGGAGAAAGACAAAAATTTACAGAAGAAGATAGGTTATGCCTTCCTGTTCCCCTTTTCCATTGTTTTGGGATAGTTTTAGGAGTTATGGCAATACTTACTCATGGTGGAACTCTTGTAATGCTTGAGCAATTTGATCCACTTATGGTTCTTGCCGCAGTCCAAAAAGAGAAGTGTACAGCACTGTATGGCGTCCCGACAATGTTTATTGCAGAGTTTAATCATCCAATGTTTGATATGTTTGATCTTTCCTCACTTAGAACTGGGATTATGGCAGGTTCACCATGTCCAATTGAAGCTATGAAAAAGGTAATCGCAGACATGAATATGAAAGAAGTTACTATTGCTTACGGCCTTACTGAAGCTTCTCCTGTTTTTACACAAACCAGTGTAGATGATTCTGTTGAAAAACGTGTAAATACTGTTGGAACACCTTTACCGGATATAGAAGTTAAACTTGTTGATCCCGAAACTGGCGAAACTCTTGGACCTGGAGAACCTGGAGAAATATGTTGCAGAGGATTTAATGTCATGAAAGGTTACTATAAAATGCCTGAAATGACAGCAGAAGCAATTGATGAAGATGGATGGCTTCACAGTGGTGATTTAGCAACAGTAGATGAAGATGGATATTATACTATTGTTGGAAGAATCAAAGACATGATAATTCGCGGAGGAGAAAACATCTATCCTCGTGAAATTGAAGAATTCCTTTATACAATGCCTGGAATTAGGGATGTGCAAGTTATAGGAATTCCTGATGAAAAATATGGGGAAATTGTAGGTGCATTTGTAATTGCTGAAGATGATGCAGATATTTGTGAAGAAGATGTTAGGGATTATGCATTATCTAAAATAGCAAGATATAAGGTGCCTAAGCACGTTTTCTTTGTAGATGAGTTCCCGCTTACAGCAAGTGGGAAAATACAGAAGTTTAAAATGCGTGAAAATGCAGTTGAAATTCTTAAAAGGAAGCTAGCTGAAGAAGAAGGAATTTAATATGAGTATAGAGTAGGACTTAACCTACTCCTTATTTTTATTTAGTGAGATTGACCAAAAGCTTTAGAGATATCTATTGGTGAGCTAAATTGGTCTTGAGGAAGATTTTCTATTTCCTGTATTACTTGCTGATCTGCATTGTTGCTTTTTGCTTGTTGAATTAAATCTTGCTTACTTGCAGGGAAATTAATCCCTTTTATTGATTTTTCTACTGTTGCTGCAGTTACTCTACCTTGTCTTGCCATATTTATCACCTCTTACTATTATATTGTCATCTAATGATTAGATAACCTAAAATAAGCTATTTTAATGTTTGTAATGCTCAAAAAAATGTATTTTAAGGCTTCATCTTTGATTATCATGTGTGGGTTATACTTTTGAAGTTCATCTTTTTTAAAAGTTACTACTTATATTTTAAAAATTATTACTAGAGAAAGAACAATAAATTTGTATGGTGCTGCTACATACATCTTAATCTACTATTAAATTTTTAAATAATAGTTCAGTTTGTTCCAAAATAATATACTAAATAAAATACAACTTTAAATTAATTTCCTTTATTTTGGAGGTTAAATTTTGAATATTGAAGAGAGAAAAAAGCTGGGTAGAAAAGCAGTTTTTGTAGCTATATTTGGAAATATAGGACTTACAATATTCAATTTTATAGTGGGTATACTATCTGGAAGTACCGCTCTTATTGCCGAAGCAGCACATACTTTTTCTGATATCTTAACTTCTATAATAACTTTCATTGGTTTTAGAATAAGTTTAAAACCTCCAGATAAGCTTCATCCTTATGGGCATGGAAGGGCTGAACCTCTCGTAGGGCTAGTTATCGTTGTCTTCCTTGGAATTATTGCATTTGAAATACTATCTGAAGTTTACAGAAAACTCTTTTTAGGAGATGTATTGACACCTCCAGAAACAATAGCTGCAGTAATGGCACTAATTGGAGTCTTTGTTAATTTTATAATGACCACTTACATTATGCGAACGGGTAAAAAAATAAACAGTCCTGCTATAATTGCAGATGCACATCATCAGAAAGTGGATATATTCTCAAGTGCAGCTATTTTTGTTGGTGTAATTGGAGCTCAGTTTGGATTTCCAATTTTAGATCCAATAGTGGCCATTTTTATAGCTATTATGGTTTTAAAAACCGCATTTGATGTTGGAAGGGAAAATATCAATAATATATTGGGTACTTTGCCTTCAAAAGAGATTCTAGATAATATTAATATCTGTGCATTATCAATTGAAGGTGTTTTGGGTATTCATAATATTAGAATAAATTATTTAGGGCCGTATGCTTCAGTTGAGCTTCATGTCACTGTTGCAGAAGATTTAAGTTTAAAAAAAGCACATAAAATAGCCCACACCGTTGAGGAAAAGATAGTTGAAGATATTGACGTAGTATCTATGGTTATTGTTCATGTTTGTCCTGATGGGGAGAATGATGAGTTTTGTTTAGATTAAATGTTTTTAGAAAGAGCGAAAATAACTACGTTTTTATTTATTTAGAACTAATTTATTAATATGGAATCTTTCCAACTTAAAAAGAAAATCCTAGAAAAGTGCAAAGAACTAAACATTCCTATTGTAGGTTTTGCACAGGTTAGCAGATGGGAAAATCCTCCAGAAGAGCTTCCAAACAAATTTAATGAATGGATCCCTAGGGAATTTTGGCCACAGTCAATTTATCCTGAAGCAAAAACTGTTATAGTAATAGGATTACCTGTTTCACTTCCCATAGTTGAAACTGCGCCTTCAATTTATTATCATGAGCTTTATGAAACTGTTAATAATGCACTTGACTCTAAGGCATATGAAATTTCAAATTTTTTAATATTAGAGGGATATCCTTCAATTTATTTGCCCCGTGATGCTTATGGAGATATAGATGTGCTTCTTGAAAGGCCATATGCATTTTTTTCCCATAAACATGCTGCTTATCTTGCCGGATTAGGTTCATTTGGACAAAATAATGTTCTTTTAACTCCAGAATATGGTCCAAGAGTTAGATTTACTTCGATTTTCACAACTGCTGAAATAGAAGGAGATCCCGTAATGAATCAAAATTTATGCACTAAATGTCTTGCATGTGTTAGAGAATGCCCAATTAATGTAATAAAAGAAGAAGGAGATTTTACACCTCCTGTAGATAAAATAAGCTGCGCTCAAAGGAGTAAAAAGCTTCGAAAAGAATATAGATCTCCTTGTGGAATTTGTATCAAAGTATGTCCTGTTGGAGAAGACAGAAAAATTTTCAAAAGAGAAGATACATCAATATATAATGAAAATAAAACTCCAGAGCGCTATAAAAAAGCATGGAAACATGTAAGAAGTTATGGAAGCAAAAAATAACTTAAAAATTTATTATATTGATTAAAAACAAAAATATATTTAATTTGGTGATATTAATGAATAATTTATTTGCAGATAGGATGAGTAATGTTCACAAATCATTTATAAGGGAAATATTGAAAGTTACAGAAGATAAAAACATCATTTCATTTGGAGGAGGGCTTCCAAACCCTCGATCATTCCCTGTTAGAGATATAAAAGAAGCAGTATCCAAAGTTCTGGATGAATGTGGGGATGAAATACTTCAATATAGCACAACTGAAGGGCATTTGCCACTTCGGGAATATATTGCTAATAGGTACTCTAAGAAAGGTTTAGAAGTTGATGCTGAGGAAATATTGATTACAAATGGTTCACAGCAAGGAATTGATTTAATTAGCAAGGTATTTTTAAATAAAGGGGACAAAGTTCTGGTTGAAAGTCCAACATATCTTGCTGCAATTCAATCATTTGGATTGTTCCAACCTGAATTTATGTCAGTTCCGTTACTAGAAGATGGTGTTGACATAGATGCACTACAAAAAACACTAAATGAAGATAATATAAAACTTTTCTATTCAGTCACAAATTTCCAAAATCCGACTGGAATAACATATTCAAAGGAAAAAAGACAGAAATTAGCCGAAATATTAAAAAATGAGGATACGATTTTTGTTGAAGATAATCCATATGGTGAAATAAGGTTTTTAGGAGAAGATATTCCTCCAGTTAAATCTTATTTGGATAATAGCGTATTATTCGGTTCTTTTTCAAAAATAGTTTCTCCAGGAATGAGATTGGGCTGGGTAGTTGCTAATGAGGAAATTATGGAGAAAATAATCATTGCTAAACAAGCTTCAGACCTCCATTCTAATTATTTTACTCAAAGAGTTGTCTATCAGTATTTAATTAACAATAACGTTGATGAACATATTGAAAAGATAAAAGAAATGTATAGAAACCAGAGAAATTTGATGGTTTCAATGATAGAAGAACATTTTCCAGAAAGTATCAAATATACAAAACCTGAAGGTGGAATGTTTTTATGGGTTACTCTTCCAGAAAATATGTCTTCATTGGAGCTATTTGATCTTGCAATTAAAGAAAATGTTGCTTTTGTTCCAGGAAAGGCTTTTTTTGCTGATGGAAGTGGAGATAATACACTTAGGCTTAATTTTTCAAATTCTAATGAAAAAGAGATAGAAGAAGGCATTAAAAAGCTTTCAAATGCTATATATGAACTAATGGGTAAAGAATAAGGTTTTGTTATGGAATTTATTATCCATCCTGTACATCCCTATGATTTTGAATTAAGTACTAAAATCTTTTTTAGTGACGAATCTATACGTAGATATGAAAATAATCAATTTAGTCAGTTAATAACAGTAAATGATAAACCAATTTTAGTTGTAGTAAAATCCATTGGTACTGTCGACAATCCCAAATTATCTGTTAATTTTAAATCTAATGAAGAACTTTCTGAGGATGAAGCTAAAATAGGTTTAGAAATAATAAATAAGATATTTAATTTAGATTTTGACCTTAAACCTTTTTATGAGGGGGTCAAATCCGATGAAATAATGTATAAATTAACCAAAAAGCTAAAAGGCTTGAAAAGTCCAGTTGCAGCATCTGTTTTTGAAGCATTAGTCCTAACAATTATTGAACAACAAATTTCTCTTAAGGCTGCACACAGTATTGAAAGAAGAATGATCAAAAAATTTGGTAGCACTTTAAAGAGAGGAAGCCATATTTATTATGCATTCCCAACACCTAAACAATTAAATAACGCGCTTTATGATGAACTTAAAGAATGTGGTTTAACTTTAAGAAAAACTGAATATATTAAATCTATATCTAATGATATAGAAAATGGAAAGTTAGATCTTGAAAAGCTCAATGAATACAAATCTATTAATAAAGTAATAACTAAATTGTGTAAAATTAGGGGAATAGGGCTTTGGACAGCGGAATTTGTAATGCTTAGAGGATTGAATAGACTTGAATCCATTCCTGCAGATGATATAGGTATTAGAAGAGTTATTTCTCACTATTATTGTAATGAAAAGAAGATTACAAGTTACGATGCACGTAAAATAGCTCAAAATTGGGAAAAATGGAAAGGATTGGCCAGTTTTTATTTAATTATTGCTGAAATGGTTAATGTAAAAATTTAAAAAAATTTTAGTTAAGCACTTTTTGGTAACTCTGAATCTCCAGTAGTAATTAAGTTATTGCTTGTTAATTTGCATGCTACTAAAAGACATATTAGAATTATTGGAATTATTATATCAATATAAAGCGCATAACCTGCATTTCCAGATGATAGATTTCCAGTTTGAGCTATATTTGTAATGTGTATGTATGCAGCTCCAAGATAGAATGTAGAAACAGCTGCTACTGTCGCTGTCCAAAAATTATCCCTAAATTTCCAGCAAAGAATTCCTAAAATACCATAAGAAAGATTTGCAACTCCAACTTCTAGCTGGAATGGATTACCTGCAGGCCAGCCAATCATTGCTGCAATGGTATTTGTCATAAATACATGACCTATAAATGCCCATATTGAGCCAATTCCAACCATTATAAAAAGGAACCATAATAAAAATACTTCAAAAACCTTATTTTTTGTTCTTTCTGTTTTACTTAAAAATAAATGCAAAACGGCACTAACTAATGTTATTAGTATGAAAATATATGTCATTTCCATATATTTAACCCCCTTATCATTATAAAATTAGTTGATTCTATATATTGAGACTATATATAATTTTATAAATGATTTTCAAAAGTAGAGAAAAAATATTTAATTTAGTGAGATTTTTAACAGATAAAATTAAATTAATTGAGATATTTTATTAAAAACTATTTTTTAAATTAATATAATTAAAATTAACTTTTATTTTTCTTTCCCCAACGAAAAACAAAGTTTTTCGTGAGGACTTTTGGTTCAGCACTCGAAATTCTTTGATTTTCGGTGCATCAAATACTTTGTATTTGATAGCTTTTCCAGGAAAAAGGTGAGCCTCTCAAAAACTTCGTTTTTTAGGCATGCAAAAAACTTTGTTTTTTGCTGTTCAGGAAATTCATTTCCTTCAACATGCGAAAATTTTCAATTTTCGCGGTTGCGAATAAATTCGCAAACAGCAAAAATTCTTTGAATTATTAAACGCCGGGGACGGGATTTGAACCCGCGTGATCCAAAGGATCATGGGATTAGCAGTCCCACGCCGTACCAGACTGGGCCACCCCGACAAATGAAATAAAAAAATTAGTCAGTAAAATAAATGATTGTTATTTATTGTTTATAATAGTTTTGGTTATGCACTCGAAAATCTCTCAAAAATTCGAAGAATTTTTGGAGCACCCCAACACTATATGTTTGGTGCATCGAAAGCAAAGCTTTCGAATGCGTAAAAATCTTTGATTTTTACATGCCACGAAATTCATTTCGTATGGCTTACTTAAAACTATTTCTTTTTGTAAATTTAATGGGCACGTCCAGGAGTGGACAAGCTTCCTGAACACTGGTGATCCAGAACCTCAACTCCACCCCGTTGCTCCACAAGCATCAGCTGTCCACAGTAGAGCTGCTTCTTTCCAGACCTGACCCGTTCCCGCGGCTAAGACAGTTAATTCCGACCCTACAGCCGAAATCCTGCCACCACTGATCCTGCGGGACGAGGTTTCTGCATTGAGATTCTGGGCCTGCATCCATTTGACTTGCCGCCCCCTGAACTTCGACCGCGCCATATAGGGGATTTGCGCTTACAAAGGACCCCTGACCCTCCAGTCTAGCCCATAATAGTTATTCGGGTCATAGTATTTTAATCTTTTGATCAAAATCAACATTGTAATTTTTGAATATGATTTATCAAAGTAATTAACGGGAGTGAATATAACTAAAATTATTTTAAATTGATAAAAACTACATTTAGAGCGATATAAGATAACTTAAGATTATATGTAGATATGCTAATTAAAAGAGTATTAATTAAATTTTAAGAATAATTAGAATTTATATCACATATAACATATAAAAGCATAAACTAAGTTATTTTTGGCTTAATGCTTTTATAATATCTCCGTCTGAAATTATTCCCTTTATTTTGTGGTTTTCAATTACAATTAACTGGTTTATTATTCCCTCATCTACCCCATATTCGTTCATTTTTTGAACTGCAGTATTTAAATTGTCTTCTGGACCTAAGCATGCTAATTTTGTTTCCATTACTTCAGATACAGTTGTTCCAAGCTCGTACTTATCTAATATGAGGTTATGTCCAAGATCTGTAGCGGTTACAATGCCTATAAGCTTGTCCCCATCGACAACGGGAAGAGAACTAACTTTGTATTTCATTAATTTTTCAAAAGCAAAAACAACATCTTCATCTGGAGAAACTGTTATAACGTTTTCACTCATTACTTCTTTTACTTTCTGCTTCTCTAACATCTTCATCACTTCCATAGGTTTTTGTGAGATTTTCGATTATACAGTCAATTGTTGTAGTTACATCTATGTTTTCAATAACGGGTATATCGTACTTTTTAGCCTGACTTTCAAAGTATTTGTGAGTTTTTCTGATTGCTCCAAAATAATTCATATACCTCTTAAGTGGTCTTCTTGCCCATAATTGTCTGCATCGTGAATAGAACCTTCCTTTATGGACTTCCTCGTCAGGAAGTGTTAGAACAAACATGGCAACATTGTGCTTGCTTACAAGATCCTCATTAATAAAACCGGGCACTATATGAACTCCCTCTATAACTATACTAATACCCTCTTTTAAAGCTCTTTCAATTACTGCTTCAACGCCTACACTGACAGTATCAACATGATCCCTAAATCCAAGTATTACTTCATCCAGTTCTGGAGATGGAGGAATTCTTAAAGATCTAAAAGCAGTATAACTTGATTCGAAAAGGGTTGGAAGTAATTCCTTAGATACCATTTTACGCATAACTTCTCTTATAATATCGGTACTGGTCATGTTCCTTATTCCTAACCGATTTGCGACTTCAAAAGCAATTGAAGATGTTCCAACTCCTGAAGCTCCACCAATAAGGATTATTAGGGGTTCCCTACATTTACGAATCCTTCTCCATAATCCGTATTTTTCAGCAATTTCACTATCTTCATTTTTTAATTTTAAGCGAACAATACCTACTAAATCATCTAAACTAATGACATCAATTCCAGCTTTCCTTAAATGGTCTTCTATTTGAGATGCAAATATATAAGCTTTGTTTGGATCCATTTCTGCACGAGTTAAAGATCTTGCTAATACTCCTTTAGAAAATGGCTCTGTATATTTTTTCCCGCTAACTTCGCCTTCTACCATTATCATTTTCAATATTACACCTCAGATAGAATAACAGATTGAATCTTTGGGTTATTAACTAAGTTTAAAGTTATATATAAATTAAATAACAGCTTGCATTAAGTTCATTAGATACATTTCTATTTTTTAGGATTATTGACTTAAATAGTTATACTTTGACTAAAACTGATTAGTTTTGGTTATAATGGTTAAATATTTTATTAGATATTTATGAGGTCAACAGATATATCCATTTTACCTTCTTCTTTTTCATTTATGTTAACTATGCTCCCATATCCGCCAAAAGAATGTCCAGGATTTACAATAATCGTTTTTCCTATTTTATCAACGGCTCTGGATTCATGAATATGTCCGCATAAGCTTAAAGTAGGCTGAAACTCTTCAATTATTTTTCTAACACTCTCACTTCCTGCATGGTCTCCAGAAGGTAATGTATCTGCTTTAGTGTTATATGGTGGGGCATGAGTTACTAGTATTCTTATTTCTTCGTTTTCAATTTCTTTCATTAATTTTTGGAGATGTTCATATATTTGTGTCTCTACAAATTCTAAGGGAGTACCAAATGGAGTTATATTAGAACCTCCAAAACCACATATGCCCATATTTTTAATTACAATAGTCTTATTGTGTATATTAATGGCATTCGAATTTTCTATTTCTCTATATATGTAATTTTGATCACAATTACCGGGTATTGCTAAAAGAGGGATATCAAAACTGCATATTTCGTTTAATATATCTTCTCCTAACTTTTCAGGTCCAAATTGAGTTATATCTCCAGTTAAAATAATTAAATCAGCACTATTTTTTTGGAGATAATTGAATACTTTCATACATTGTCCATGTATATCGCTTATAACCAGAATTTTCATAGTATAGCCTCCTTAAAATAAATATTATGCTGAAAAATATTATTATTCTTTAAAAAAAGAGGCTATTTCTTTTAAACTTTCTTTAACAGAATCTTTTTCTCCATAAACTGCAATAACATCATCTGATTCAAATTCGATTATAACTCCATGGCCTTCTGCTATGTCATTAAGTCTTTCTTCAGATAGTGGTTCTTTAAAATTTACTCTAACCATTGAAAAACCTGCAGGAGCTCCGACTACAAATCTAGGGGATGTATCTTCTTTTTCAACTACTTTTTCTCCTCTCGATGCTCTTATAAGTTTATCTAACCACTCTTTTTTGTATTCTTTATCTACTTCGTCTGCTATATCAAGAAGAGTATCCTGAATTGAATTTAAAAAGTCATTGATCCTTTTAAGTTCTTTCATCATTTCGGGATTTGTAGGGTCTGCACTATAGAAGTTTATAGTACTTCTTGCTAATCTAACATTCTTAGTTATTTCATCTGGAATTTCTTTATCTTTTTTTTTAAGATCTGTTAGAAGATCCACTAAAATTAGCCATGTTTGTTCAACTGGTAAATCGTTCATAAATGTCCTTCCAGAATTTTTTTTGTATTATAGTTAAGCTTTGCTTCTGCGTTTTTCATTTCTTCTTCTATTTCATTGATGTTTTTATAAGAATCTAAGAATAAAACGTGGTAACTTTCTGTACCTTGTATATTTAAAACTGCGATTTCATCATCTTCACTTATGTCCTTATTTTCAAGTGAAGCCTTATATTGGACATAGGGCCCATATTCTTTAGGCAATTCTTCAAATTTAAATATTCCAGCAAGAGTAGCAATAAACATAAAAACACCTCAAAGTAAGTTTTAATTATTTAACAAATTCAAGTTTAAATATAAATTTTAAAATATTTAAAATTTTATATAAAGTTAATCACTTCATTAAGCATTTAAAACACATTTCGCGATAAAAAAATTTATTATTTAGTTAATTATTTAAAATTAATTCTTAAAATAAAGTTGAATATAAAGATAGATTTCTAAATGCATTAAATTTTAAAATGAATAATAAAATACAATCTAATTTTCGGCAGAAAAAAATAAAGAGTTGGGAGAAGTGATTATTCTCCGCCAGTAATTTCATCTAATTTTTTAATTTCACCAGAAATGTAACCTTCTTCACATTTCTCTATAGCCGCATCCACACAAATCTGGTGTGCATCTACAGTTAAGTCTTCAGGACTGTATCCCATTGCAAGACCTAAGAACTGAGCAAGGTGGAAAACAGGTATATCGAATTCGTCTCCCCATTTTGCTTTAATTTCAGTTTGACCTACGTCGAACTGTAAGTGGCAGAAAGGACATACGTTTACAATAACATCTGCACCTGCTTCTTTCATGTTGGTGAGTTTGTCTCTGGTGTAGTCTAAAGCTACGTCAATATCTCTGGAACGTACTCCACCACCAGCACCACAGCACTGCATTTTGTCTCTGTATTCAATGGACTTTGCACCTGTTGCTTCAACAAGTTCATCGAGAATTGTTGGTTTTTCTGCATTGTCTATTTGAATATCTGCTGTTGGTCTTAAGAAGTGGCATCCGTAGTGAACAGCAACGTTTAGGTTATCTAATGGTTTTTCGACTGCTTCAGATATTTTGTCAACACCTACGGAGTTGTATAATACTTCAGCAAAGTGTCTTACCTTAATGTCACCTTTGTATTCTCTTCCGGTTTCAGCAAGAACTTCGTTAATTTTTCCTTTTTGTTCTTCATCTTCGTGTAATTCGTGATTAGTTTCAAATAGTGTACCGAAACATCCGTTACATTCGGTCATTATGTCCATACCCATGTCTTCAGCTATGGTAATGTTTCTTGCAGCTATTGATAACCAGCTAGTTTTATCAAATGATCCAAATACACCAGGAGCAGGACAGCATGAAGCTCCTTCCATATCGTGTAGGTTTATACCGAATTTTTCAAACATCACTCTTGATGATTTTTCGATTCCTGGGTATCTGTTGTTCATAATACATCCTAAGAAATATGCGAGATCCATTTTCTTTCCTCCTTATTCGACTTCTCCGGTTTCCCAGTTGTATCCAATTAAAGTGTCAAATCCTGTTTTCTTGAGTATTGTTCTTACTTCTTCTAATGCTTCAGGATATTCGTGAGTAGTTGGTGGTAATTCGTTTAATCCAACTCTTTTTCTTAGTGCCATTGTAGCATCGTTTATAGGTACACCGTGTCCGGTTTTTAATACGAAAGAACCAGTCATTTTGTGTGCCTGTGCCATTTTTCCAGCTTGTGACTGCATGTTTCTTATAATTTTAACAACATCTACAATCGCAACGCCTCTTGGGCATCTTTCCTGGCATGCGTAACAGGTTACACATTCCCAGATGGTTTCATCTTCCATAACTTCGCTTTTAAGTCCCATGAGGGATTTTCTGATGATGCTTCTTATTCTGTAAGGGGTTCTCTTTCCAGATGGGCATGATCCTGTACAGGTACCGCACTGGTAACATAAGGTTATTGTCTCTGCACCAGCATCAATTATATCTTCTTTAAATGTTGGGTCTACTTGTTCGGCCTCTATTAGATTTTCATCTTTATTGAGTAAACTCATATTCACACTTCCTTTGGTTTTGGGTTCTTCTTTTTGGACTTCTTCAACTATTTCTGGTTCTGATTCTTCTTCTGCTACTTCAGTTTCTTCTTCTACAGGAGCTTCAGTTCTAATTTCTTCTGTTTTTGTCTCCTCAACAGCTTCAGCTTTTACTTCTTCGACTGCTGGAGTTTCTTCAACAACAGGTTCTTCTTTAACTTCTTTTTCTACTGTAGGGGTAGTTTCTAGTTCTGTCTCTGCTTTGATAGGTGATTCTTCAGTTGTTTCTGAATTTTCAGGATTTTGTGTTTCATTGGTTTTATCCTTCTTTCCGTCCTCTTCCCCAGTTAAAAAATCTTTCAAACGTTTTAGTACACTCATTCTTTTTCACACCCTTGGGTAGCGGGTTTTTGTGAAAACTTATAATTTTCATACCTAGATTGATGATCTCAATATATATACATTGCGGAATTTTTCTTTAGTGTAACCTTTTTGATGACACAGAAACTTAGATTCATAGGTGAGTATAAATAATTTCAAAATTAAAAAAAGTTTAATGAATAAAAAAGAAATTAAGATAGAAAAAGGCATTAAAAGTTATTATCCTTCTCTAATTACATCCTTAAGAATTATATTATTACCTTTAGTTTTATATCTATTTTTCATTGATCTTAGGATACTATCTTTTGTTATATTTATTTTGTTAGCACTAACGGATGTTTTTGATGGCTATATTGCAAGAAAAATGAATTTATGTTCATCTTTAGGTGCCTATTTTGATACGATAGCAGATTTTATTTTAATTTTATCTATTTTTTCGGCATTTGTTATAGTGGGAATTTACCCTATTTGGCTCTTAATTTTAATAATATTCATGTTTTTACAGTTTGTTTTAACTTCAAAAGTTAAAATGCCAGTTTATGACCCTGTGGGCAAATATTTTGGAACTTTTTTATATGCTTCTGCTATGATAACAATTTTATTCCAAAATAGTGAATTATATTATATTATTTTAGTAAGTATTGCTATATTTGCATTTATATCTCTTTCAAGCCGTTATTTGTTTTTATTTATTCGATGGAGAAAAGAAAAAATTTAGATAAAAAGCAATTATTTAACGAATTAGGGATAAATTTTAATTTAAGTAAATACTTATTGCTAGAAATCTAAATTATTATAAAAATTAACTGTGAGTTTTATGATCTTAATAACACAACATGATGGTCCTGCGAGACTTGGAAAATATAATGAAACTATAACTCCCCATATTTTAACTTCTTCAAATAATCTGAATATAGTTAAGGATGAACCAATGCCTTACGATGTGCCCGAAGAACTTGCCAAATGGTCGGTTGATAGAACAATTGAATTTGCAGAAAAAAGCGATGGCAAAGGTATTGCAGTAATTCATGGTGGAAAATATGTAAAATTAAGGGTTAAATGTGCAGAAAAGTTAGATAGTCTTGGGTTTACCACATTTTTAATTGCTAATTCCGAAGAACTTTTAAGAAATCCAAGAGATCTTGTAGATACTGTTGTAAATATTAGAGAAACAGTTAGTCCAAATGCAATATTGTACTTTCCATTTGCAACTCCTGATTTTATTCCTTTACTGTCTTATATGGGCATTGATCTTTTTGGAGAGTTTACAGCAGATTATTTTGCACTTTTAAACATAATGATTACATCTAACGCTAAATACGACCTTGAGAAATATAAAATACTTGATTTAAGTCCTGATGGGCTTAAAGAACATAATAGGAATAGTATAGACTTTGCAGTTAGAGAAGTAAGGGAAAATATAAAAAATGGTACTCTCCGTAATATTGTAGAGGAGCGTTGCTGCACATCTCCAGAGGCTATGTCAGCTCTTAGAATATTGGATAAAAAATATCATGAATTTTTAAAAAAATATACAAATCTATATTAAAAATAAGTATATTTAATCATATTTACCTTTAATAGCAATAACGCCGTAATGGTGTTCTCCTACTTCTTCCACTACCTTTACTTCAAAGTTATGTTCCTCAACTATTTTTCTAACTTGTTTTGGACTTATTTTAACATGAAATGGAGGGCCAGGAGCGTTTTCAACTTTTTTAAATTCAATAATATTAAAAGTACCTCCAGGTTTTACTATTCGCCTTATTTCTTTCATAACTTTATCTACTTCACCATTTTCAACGAATCCATGTAAAACATTGCCCATGTAACATTTATCAATAGTTTTATCTTTTACTGGAATTTTAGCTGTTATATCTGCTACAATTGGTTCGATATTATCTATTTTTTCATTTTCAATTTCTTCTTTTAAGATATTCATTGATTCTTCATAAATATCAACAGCGTAAACTTTTCCTTTTTCACCAACTATTGATGAGGCTGCAATGGACATGTAGCCGTCACCAGCTCCAGCATCTAAGAATACGTCCCCTTCTTTTAGTTCTATAGTTTCTAATACCCTTGAAGGGTCCAGTATTTCTCTGCTGGATTTACCGTGATGAAAGTGTTTACCATCTTTTTCCATTTTATCACCTTTTAAAAAATAAGTTATTAGAAAAATATATTCATTTAAGAAAATATTGTACTTTATAACTATTAAATTTCTCTATTTAGAAAATTATGGTGATTTTTAAGTAAAAAAGAAAAAGAAATTTATTTTTTTGGCCATTTTACATCAATTTTTTCCTGGCCTTTTTTAATTACTTCTTCAGCTTTTCTAACAGTTTCCATACTTAAATTAGGACTATTTTGAGATCCAGGTATATGATTTCGTGCCCCTGCTGCATTTTTAAGTATTTTTCCTCCGGCATCTGGAGGATTGACTGTTACATTACCTTCATATTCTTTGATGTCTCCACTTGCCATTTCCATTCTTTCTTCTTTATCTGTTACCCATGCTTCTGAAGTTTTTTCTTCATTTTCCATCATTTTTCTGGATTGTTCTCTTTTAAATTCTCTTTCTGCCATTTTATCACCTCGAAATTTTATTTTTGAGTTTAAAAATACATAGTATTTCTTCAACCTCATATTGATTAAAATTGACTAATATTTATCTAAATTTAGGGCACTAAATTAGTATTTAAGTAATAATGGGGCATTTATGTTAATTTTAACATCTTTAAAAAGGCTAATAAGTTAAAATATCCTAAATGCATTATTTTATTAACTTAATATTGATGTTCAACGTATAAGTAATTTACTACTTTTTTTTATAAAAGTATTATGACTATAGTTTCTAATTGTAAATTAAAAAAATAGTAGATTTATTAGAATGGAAAATACAAAACATAGACAAATTATAATAAAATATTAGTAAGATTATGAGTTTAATTTATAAAATAAACTTTAAGTAAAATTAATATAAGAAATATTACTTAATCATAACGAAATTTTTCTTCTTTTTCCTATTTAGGAATCTCCACTTAAATTTATTTTCAAGATTGACTTTTAGCTTGTTTTAGGAATTATTTTTTTTAAAAGCGTGCCTTTTAATTTGTTTTATTAATAGGAGTAAATATAATAAAAATTACTTTCATTATTTTAAAATCAACATTTAATCAATATTTAAATAATTTAATGAATATAAATGCTATTTAGTCAATATGAAGATTATATTTCATTTAATATGGCTTAAAAAGAATATTTAACTAACATTAAATTTATTAACTCCTTATTTATGCTTAAGAATTAGAAAGCTTGCTATTTATTTTATTATTTTAACCATTAACTAGATTGATTTAAAAGTAACTAATGCATGATTTCATACATTTAATTATATTGTTCTTAAAAATAGTAAAATAATAATGTATGTTATTCCATATATAATATTAAAATTATTTAAAGTAATACTGGTGATTATATGAATGTTATAATTGTGGGTGCGGGATTTGGTGGATTATCAGCATCAGCTCTGTTAGCTAAAAAAGGATTTGATGTAACTGTAATCGAAAAAAATGAACAACCTGGTGGAAGGGCAAGTGTTTATGGTGATAAAGAGTTTTACTTTGATATGGGCCCTTCATGGTATCTGATGCCGGATGTTTATGAAAAATTCTACGCTCAATTTGACAAAAAACCAGAAGACTTTTTCAAGCTGGAAAGACTTGATCCTTCTTATAGAATATTTTTTGGAAATAAAAAACAGGTTGATGTGGCATCAGATTTAGAAAAAAACTATTCTCTCTTTGATAGCCTTGAAGAAAATGGATCCCAAAAATTAAAAGAGTATCTTAAATCTTCTGAAGAATTATACGATTTTTCAATAGATGAAATGCTATATAAAGATTATAATTCGATACTTGACTTTTTAAATGGTAAATTATTATTAAGAGGCTACAAGCTGAATATGTGGGAGAATTTACAGCACTATGTAAATAAGAGATTTGAAAGTGATGAAGCTAAGAAGATATTGGAATATGCGATTGGATTTCTTGGAGGCTCTCCTGCAAACACTCCTTCATTTTATCATCTCATGTCTCATGTTGACCTCACAATGGGTGTCTTTTATCCTCAAGGTGGAATGAGAAAAGTCGTTGACTCAATATATAAACTTGCAGAGTCTCATGGTGTTAAATTTATTTTTAATGAACCTGTGGAAATGCTAGAAGTCCATGATCATAACGTAAAAAGAGTACTAACTAACAAAGGAGTCTATGAAGCTGATTTGGTTATCGTAAATGCTGACTATGCTCATTCAGAATTAGAACTTCTTAGCGATGGGAATCAAACATATAATGCCAAATACTGGGATAAAAGAGTAATGGCACCCTCAGCAATGGTAGCATACTTGGGTGTAGATTATGTAGTAGATAAATTAGCCCATCATAATTTATTTTTAGATGACGACTGGGAACATGGGTTTGATACAATATTTGACCCAAAAAAAGCCGCATGGCCCGAAAATCCATCTTACTATGTTAATGTTCCATCAAGAACAGATTTATCTGCAGCTCCAGAAGGTTCAGATACTCTATTTGTACTAATTCCGTTGGCTCCTGAACTTGAAGACAGTCCAGAACTTAGAGAAAAGTTTTATAATAAAATAATGGACGATCTGGAAGCTAAAATAGATGAAAATATAAGAGATCACATTGTAGTAAAAAGAATATTTGCATTAAATGACTTTAAAGATCGCTACAATGCATATAAAGGTACAGCTTTAGGATTATCTCACACATTAAGACAGTCAGCCCTTTGGAGGCCTTCACATAAAAGTAAAAAAGTTAAAAACCTTTATTATTCGGGACATTATACACATCCTGGAATTGGAGTGCCTATGACTCTTATCTCGTCCCAAATTGTAGCAGATGAACTTTCGGATAAATATCTTTTAAAATAATTTTATTAAAGAGTGAGAACACAATGATAGATCAAACAATTTACTCTATATTTAAAGGGGGGAGTAAAACTTACTTCTACAGTACTATATTTTTCCCAAAAAGAGTAAAAGAAGACGTTTTTATACTTTACAGTTTCTTAAGAAAGGCTGACGATTATGTGGATGCTATTCCACAGGATACAGAAGGATTTTATGGTTTTAAGGAAAGATATTATCGGGCCATTGATGGAGATATAACTGGCGATATTGTAGTTGATTCCTTTGTTAAGCTTGTAGAAAGAAATAAATTTGAAACGGGTTGGGCTGATGCATTTTTAAATTCAATGGAAATGGATATTACAGTATCCAAATATAAAACTATGGAAGACCTTTTAGTTTATTTATATGGCTCTTCTGAAGTTGTAGGTTTATTTATGGCTAAAATAATGGATCTTTCTCCGGAATCTTATGAAAATGCACGTTATCTTGGACGTGCAATGCAGTATATAAACTTTATACGGGATATTGCAGAAGATATTGATCTTGGAAGAACTTATTTTCCCCAAAAAGACATTAAACATTTTAATATTGAATCTTTAAATGAAGAATATACATGTAAAAGACCTGAAGAATTCAATGCCTTTGTAAGAAAACAACTGGAAACTTATTATTCCTGGCAGGAAAAGGCCGAAAATGGTTTTTCTTATATGCCATTTAGATATCTTATTCCAATTAAAACAGCTTCAGATCTTTATAAATGGACTGGATCACAAATTAATAAGAACCCTTTTGTTGTATATGAGAGAAAAGTGAAGCCTTCTATTCCTAATATACTTTCTAAAGTTTTATTTAATTCTATAACAGCAGGTTTAGGCTAAAAGTTAAACAGTGAAATCATGCTGTCCTTTTTATTCAAAATTTCGAGATTTAGATTCTGGATCTACACCGGAGGAACATTTGTAGTAGGTTATGCACTTGCTGTAAATGTTTTAGGTGACTTTTTAAGGCTTGATTATTACATTTACTTGATTTATTTTTTCTTTTTTGCAAATGTGTTTATTTATGGAGTAAACGATTACTGGGATGAAGAAACAGATAAGAATAATCCTAAAAAAGATGAAAAAGAGCATCGAGTAATGGATAAAGAAAAAAAGAAACTTTTAAATATTATTTACCTTGTTACAGGATTAAGTTTAATACTGATGGTCTTTCAAACTAATTTAGAGAGAGTTCTATTTTCATTATTTTTGATGCTTTCATATTTTTACAGTTCTCCACCTCTAAGGTTTAAAGAAAAACCATTTCTGGATTTTTCATCTAATTATCTCTACGTAATGCCTGGAATATTTGCTTACAGCATGGTTGCAAATTCACTTCCATCTCTAATAATGATTATGGGGGCATATTTCCATATTTCAGCGATGCATATTTTTTCTGCAATTCCAGACATTAAGTATGACAGAGCGGCAGGAATAACTACTACTCCAGTCTTTATAGGGGCTAGACTTTCATTAAGCTTATGTCTAATATTCTGGTTAATATTATCATTTATTGTAATTTATCTTGCAAATTTTTATCCTCTAAGCTTTCTTGTATTTTTATATCCTCTATTTCCACTAATACTGCTTATTAGAAAGGATATGAGGATAGATAAACTTTACTGGTACCTCCCTTATGTTAATACAGCGCTTGGGGGCATTCTTTTTGCATCATTAATTTTATATAAAGATATTTTAGGGATATTATGAAAGATTATTCTAAAATTTTCTGGATTACGGCTGTCATTCTTATAGTTGTAGCATTTTTTGTGGCTAATGTGGAGATAACACCAGAATTGTCAGGGGTATCTGTGATATTCATAATTTCTATGGCTTTATCTTCTTATATAGCATTATTTGCTTGGCTTGACTGGAAAAAAGCTTTAATCTTTCTTATTATTTTAAGTGTCTTTGCACTTGCTATTGAAACGTTTGCTATAATAACAGGTATTCCATATTCTAAATTTACATATACCAATCTTATAGGATTTAAGCTGTTTGGATACACCCCATTTACAGTTCCATTTTCTTTCGTTCCATTATTTATTGGTAGTTTATATATTGCATCCCTAAAGGCAACTAATAAATGGAAAATAGCTGCTTTAACCGCTGTAATAGTTTTAATAGCTGATCTTGTACTTGATCCTGCAGCAGTTGCACTGAATTTCTGGATTTGGGATATGAATGGCTTTTTTTATGGTGTGCCGTTAATGAATTTTATCGGCTGGCTTATTACCGGATTTATTGCAGGTTTAATTTCTGTAGCAGTACTTGGAGATAAAGTTAAAGATAAAAATAAGCCTAAAGCAATGCTATCCAGTTTGTTTTTAATTATAAGCTTCTGGGGAGCTGTATGCATTTATATGGGCCTTTATATTCCGGGAATAATTGGAATAATTTTCCTGATTTACATGCTAAAAGAAACAGATGGAAAGATAGGTGAGTTTTAACATTATTTTTAAGTTACAAATCTTTATTTGCATCCTTTAAATCTTTACCTTCTTTTTAGTTTTCTCTGGACGAACACCTTCTGTTATACCACTACTTGTATGTTCGGGGCTAGGTACATCTTCTCTTGCCCTTACATCTTTTAAGATTTCATGTCCTGTTTCTGATGGAGTAATATTTTTTAATCCTTTTTTGAACCCTTATTTTGTCTTTTATCTTTCTTATTATCCATTTAATTATCTTTTTTTGCCATAAACTACAATTATTTTAGTATAAATTTGAATTTAGTTTAATTTTAGAGATTTCCTCAAATTTAGCTAGATATATTTTCAATATCGGAATTAGATTATAAATAATTTAATAAGTTTAAACTATATGTTAATACAATTAAATAAAAATCTATTTTTAAGGGCTTATAATTTCCAAAAATGATATTGGTGGGATATGGCCTAATTAATTTGATTTATACAAGTAAATATTCTTTAAATTTATATCTGAAAGTAAATATCATGCTAAAAATACTTGAATAATAACTTACATAATAGTAATATTAAATATGATGGTGAAAAAAATGATAGAAAAACTGGAAGTTACTTTGATAAACGAAAATGTTCATAATTTCAAAAGGGGCGAATTTGGAGTACAGAACATAAATATAAATGATAAAAGGGGCTTAGTTGAGATAACATATGATCCTAAAGAAGATGGAACAAAAAGGGTCATAATACCCATACAAAATATTGAAAAAGTTGATTATACTGAGAGAATAATTAAAAATACAAATCCTGAAAAAGAAGAGAAAAAAGATATTCTTTAGAATTAATAATTAGTAATAATTAATTCGCTAATTTCCCCTCTTTTTAAGATATTACTATTGATATTTCTTTTAGCGGGAATTCTATCTATTTTATAACCTCTATAGGCATCATCAAAGAAATAATCATTATTATCTATATTTTTAGGGTCTGAATTACTCAACATTAAATATGCACCTCTTTTATTCATTTTATGGAAAAAATCAGCTAATCTTAATTGATCTTCGTCTAAAAATCCATTTTTTGCATAAGTAGTGAAGTTTGAAGTTTTACTAAGGGGCCTATAAGGGGGATCAAGATAAACAAGGTTTTCTTTTTCTATATACTTTTCTGATAGTTTAAAGTCTGCACAATAAATCTCAGTATTTTGAAGTGCTTTATTTACCGCAATAAGATTAGACTCATCCAGTACTTTAGGATTTTTATAACGTCCAAATGGGACATTAAACTCTCCCTTTAAGTTTTGCCGATAAAGACCGTTATAGCATGTTTTATTTAAAAAAATTAAGTATTTCGTTCTTTCAATCCAGTCGAGGTTATAATTATCGTAATCAAATTTCTGCATTTGCTGGTTATATAGCTTTCTAATGTGATAATAATGTTCTTTTCGTTCAGATTCTGATTTTTGAAGATGATAATCTTCTATTTCTATTAATGCATTAACTAGTTTTTCATGATCCCTCTGAACAACTCTATAAGCTATTATTAATTCCGGATTAATGTCGAATATAAAAGCTTTTTTAATATTATAATTATTCTTTAAAAAGAAGAAAAATGCCCCTCCACCAATAAATGGCTCTATATATCTTTTAATCTTTCCATTTTCTATAATGGGTGTAGGTAACCTATCTTGAAGCTCTTTTAATAGTTGAGTTTTGCCGCCCACCCATTTTATGAAAGGACGAGCATTATTTTTATTCATATATATCTTAATTATATTTATTCTTCTAAAAACTCTTCAGGTGCTCCACATACTTCAACAAGATATTCGGCTTCCATAAAATGCATTTTCCCTGGAATAATTAAACAGTGGAGCGGACCTCCAAAATCTTCATTAATTAAAGTCTTTATTTTATCAGCACGAACAACTGGTTTATCTGAACCTGCTCGGGCTATTGCAACAGCTAATGAATCCTCGGATAAGATATTTTCATTTCTATCATTTTCCACTTTTAAGAGATATTCCAATCCTTCATTAGCAGTCATGTAACGATTTTCATGAGCTCTTATATCTAAAAGAACAAGTGTATGTGCATCTAATTCCATGTTTGCTTTTATTGCAAGATACGGTGAATGTGGAAAATAGTTTTCTTCTGGAAATGGAATAGTAGTAACTTTCCCGAATTTATAAGCTTGAAGGCCTGCAAGTCCTGGAGCAGCAGATAAAATAGAGGATGAATGAATTACCGTAGTTTCAATTCCTTTCTTTTTAGCTTCAATCATCATATCTGTATGGGTAGTTGCAATTAGAGGATCTCCCGCAGCTAAAAATCCAACATCTTTTTCAAGAGCTGCATTTAATGGTATGGTTTCTTCCTCAACTTCTTCTCTTTTTAAAACTCTGATTTCCTTATTTATTAAATCTTCAACAGCAGATAAAGTTGTTCCAAAGAGATTTGCAGTATAAAATTCAGCATAAATTTCATCAACACTTTTAAGTGCTTCAATTCCTTTTAAAGATATGTCTTTTTCATCATAAAGGCCTAAACCAATAAAATAAAGCATAATTATCACCAATGTAAATTTAAAAATATTAATTATCAACAATGATATATTTTCATCTGATAATATTTAGTATATTAGTTTCAACATATTATTATAAAAAGATAGTTTTAATGGGATAGTAATTGTTATATTAGGCATAAATTTTTAATCGATATTTTAGTATATTACTTTTAAGCTTTAATTGAGGATATTATGATTGGTCTAAAAATCAGGAAAAATATAGCTAATGATATGCGTAAGCTGTTATTAAAACACTCTCTTATTAATCTCGACGCTAAAATAAAGCGTGAAGATGATTTTGTTGTAATTCCACTTATAGAAAAACCCCAAAATGAATTATTAGACAATTTTGGACTTGAAAACCTTCAAATTATTGAAACCGCATTTGAAATGCAAAAAAGAGGTCCTAAAAGCATTAAGGATTATTTAAAAGGTAGAATTGAAGATGAAAAGATTGAAGAAATCAGAGGATCATTTGATATAATTGGAGATATAGTTATTCTTGAAATAGAAGACGATTTAGAAGAGTTTAAGTCTTTAATTGGTGAAACTGCTCTTAAATTCACTAAACGGAAAGCTGTTTTTAGGAAAAGGAGCGAAATTAAGGGAATTATTAGAACAAGAGAACTTGAACATATTGCCGGTGAAGATATATCTGAAACAGTTCATCAGGAATTTGGATCTAAATTGATTCTCGATGTTAAAGGAGTATATTTCAGCCCTCGTCTTGCAACAGAACGTAAAAGAGTTGCAGATAATGTAAAAGATGGTGAAGTAATAGTGGACATGTTTGGTGGAGTTGCACCATTTCCTGTGCTTATTGCAAGGAATCATGAAGTGAAGATTTACTCCATTGACATTAATCCTGATGCTTATTATTATGCAAAGAAAAATATCAAGCTCAATAAAGTTGAAAATAAGGTTATTCCTATTTTAGGGGATGTAAGGGAAGTTTTAGAGAATAAAGGAATTAATGCAGATAGGATAATAATGAATCTTCCAGGAACCGCTTATGAATTTCTTGATTCTGCATTTAATGCACTCAATGATGGTGGAATTATTCATTACTATGAATTTGCAGAAGATTTCCAAAAACCAATTAAAAGACTTCAAGATGCTGCATATCCCAGGAAAATAGATGTTTTAAATAAAAGAAAAGTGCGTTCAAGAAGTCCCGGTAAATGGCATATGGGAATTGATGCAAAAGTTTTACCCTAAAAATTAAAATTAGAAAGGTTCTAAAATACCTTCTTCAGTAATTATTCCTGTAATAAGGTCGTTTGGGACAATATCAAATGAAGGGTTTTCGACTTCAGTTTCTTTGGGTGCAACACGACATTCTCCAAAATAAAGTACTTCCTTAGGGTCTCTTTCTTCTATTTCTGTGTCAAATATTGAATTTTCAAAATCAAATGTACTTTTTGGGGCTGCAACATAAAATGGAACTCCAAATCTTTTTGCAGCAAGTGCAACCATTAATGTGCCTATTTTATTTGCAATTCCACCTTTAGCAACTCTATCGGCCCCAACAACAACTTTATTTACTTTTCCAATTTGCATCATTCTTGCAGCAGCGTTATCGACAATGAGTTTAACTGGAATTTCTTCCTGCTGCATTTCAAAGACACTTAGCTTTGCACCCTGGCAGAATGGTCTTGTTTCGTCACAGATAACCTTTATTTTTTTACCTTCTTCATGTGCTGCCCTTATAACTCCTAAAGCTGTCCCATAATCAACACATGCAAGTGCACCAGCATTACAATGGGTTAAAATTGTATCTCCATCCTCTATTACAGCCGCACCATATTTTCCAATTGCCTTATTGGTTTCAATGTCCTCATCAAACATTTTCTTTGCTTCTTCAAGTGCATCATCAGAATTTAAAACTCTATCTACGGCCCAAAATAGGTTCACTGCTGTTGGACGCGCAGCTTTAATTTCTTCTCCCGCTTTTTGGAGATCTTCACCTACCAAATCTGCAAGTACCATTCCAAAAGCTGCTGCAACTCCTATTGCGGGTGCACCACGGACTTTCATGGTTTTAATTCCATGAATAACGTCTTTATAATCTTTACATTCAAAATAAGTGATTTCATCAGGGAGCTTTGTTTGATCTAATAAGTATAAATGGTTATTTTTCCAGTACATTGTCTTCATGTTAATTACCTAAAAAATTGAATTAAATAAAACAAAATAAAAAAGAAATTAGTAATGACTTGCTGGAGTCATATCAAGGTGTTTATCTTCGCCATGCTTTCCAGGAATACCGTAAGCATCAGCTCTGCACTGAGTACATGCTCTAAATACGGGTATAATTTCTTCAACTTCATCTCTTACTTTGCTTATTTGAGCACATCCTGGTTTTTCAAGGTCTTTAAACTTATTAAGGGGTATAAGTGGAAGCACATTCATAAGTGAAGCTCCTCTTTCTTTAACGGCTTTAGCAATGTCTTTGATGTGTTCATCATTAATTCCGGGGATAAGAACTGCATTAACTTTTACAACAATTCCCTTGTCAGAGATTTTCTTTATACCTTCTAGCTGGTTTTTTGAAAGTATTTCAAATCCTTCTTTTCCTTTATAGAATTTACCGTCGTAATAAACTCCTGAATAGATTTCTTTACCAATTTCAGGGTCAATAGCATTTACTGTAACTGTGATCGTATTAATCTTTAAATCTGCAAGTAAATCTGCTTTATCTGGTAAAAGGAGTCCGTTTGTACTCATACATTTAATTAGGTCAGGGAATTCTTCATCAACTCTTTTAAAGAATTCAAATGTCTCATCATTAAAGAGAGCGTCTCCAGGACCCGCAACTCCAACAACTGAAATTGGCATTTCTTCTGTAACTTTTCTAACGTGCTCTATTGCTTGCTCAACATCCATTACTTTTGATGTGACACCTGGACGAACTTCACATTTGTTTATATCTCTTGTACAGAAATTACATTGAATGTTACATTTAGGGGCAATTGGAACGTGGATTCTTCCAACTTTATCATGCATTTTTTCATTAAAGCAGGGGTGTACCTTTGTCATATGGGCAAATTTTGACTCTTTCATTTTATTTCCTCCCAAAAGGATATTTATAATTTCTTAATCATTTCCTGTTGTTTTTTAATCCATTCATCTTTAATGACTTCATCTGAACATAACATTGAAATAATATCTTCTTTTGTTACTTGATGAACTACTTTAAACCCTTCAGGAATAATACGGAATATTGCATCGTATAATTTCTTCTTCAAGTCGTCTTTAGGGTCATGGATGACCATTCCTTCCAGTTCTACAGTAGGATTATTAATAATTATCTCAAATCTACTTGGCTGTTGTATTCTTTCTCTTCCTTCTTCTTCCCAGAGTTTTTGAAGTAATTCTGGAAGATATGTTTCATCTTTAATTTTTATAAATATGTTATCTTCTTCTTTATTATATTCGTATTCTGTAAAGTCACCGACAGTGATGGGGGATGCCGCTTTTTCAAATTTAAGAGAGATGATAAATACCGGTTCTCTTGGATCCACAAAAACATTCATATTCTTTATTGATCTTGAAATCTGCACATCCTGTAGTATTTGTCTTATAATCATTTCGTAGACTTCTGCACCCTTTGGATCGTAGCATTCAACTAACATTTAACTCTCCAGAATTATTTTATATTTTTCCAAGACCAGATACTAAAAGCGCAGCACCTACAGCCCCAATATGCTGGGAATTTTCAGGTACAATAATTTCAATTCCTCCAAGTACTGTACTCACTGCTTCTACAAGTCCTTCTATAAGTGATGTTCCTCCAACCTGTATTAGAGGTTCTCGAACATCAATTTCTTGAAGCTGTTGTTCATAAACCTGTTCAGCTACAGAATAACATGCAGCGGCTGCTACATCTTCTTTGGTCCCTCCGGCAGCAAGGGAAGTAACTAAATCCTGAATACCAAATACAATACAGTAACTGTTTAATAGTGCTTTTTTAAAGTCACCTTTAATTGCAAGGGATCCAAGTTCGCTGATATCCACTCCAAGTCTTCTTGAAGTAATTTCAAGGAATCTTCCTGATGCTCCTGCACAAATTCCTCCCATGGTGAAGTTATCTGGGATTCCATCGTTAACAGTAATTACCTTGTTATCCATTCCACCAATATCAAGAACGGTAGCTTCTCCTTTTTGCCGACCTGCTAAGTAAACTGCTCCTTTAGAGTTTACACTTAACTCTTCCTGCATTAAAGCAGCATTAAAGTGTTTTCCAATGGTCATTCTACCGTAACCGGTTACTCCCATCCCATCTACATCATCCAATTTGTATCCAGTATCTGCAAATGCTAGGTCCATTCCTTCTTGAGCAGATCCTATAACATCAGTTGTAGGAACCCATCCAGTCCCTAATATTTTGTCATTTTCCATTAAAACGACTTTAGTAGTCGTAGAACCCGAATCTACTCCGATAGTGAGGCCTTCTTGCTTTTCACGTGCAAGTAAACTTTTTCTATCTACAATGGTAGATAATGCTTCCATTCTTATAAAAAGCTCATCTGCTTTTGTTCTTTCTGTAAATGAATAAGTTACAACAGGCAAGTTGGTGTTCTGTTGGATAAAACGCCGAATTTCATTTCTTACAAGTGCACCTTCAGCACATCTAAAGCATGATGCAATAAATACAGCATCTGCATCTGATTTTCCTTCTGCTAGAGACATTGCTCGTGCTATCATAAGGCGTATGCTTGAACTTGCGGCATTAAAACCAAATTTTTTGTATGCTTCGTCAATATAATCAAGATCAGCTTCAGGTATAATTATCTCAGCACCGAATGTAGAGGCTGCTTTTTCTATTTCTTTTTGAATACCGCTGTATTCTGTTCCGCAAGATATTTGGGCTATTTTAACCATTTTTTTCCTCCAGTTCGTCTAAGAATGTGTTAATGGTATTCACCATTTCAACTGCTTCTTCCTTTGATGTTGGATATTGAAGCTCTAAAATTGGAATATCTTTTTTCCTTAAATAGTACATTGAAAGTTCATTGGTCCTTGCACAGCCTACACATCCAAATCCATAGGGTGCTTCTTCCATTATTATTGCAGCGTCAGCTTCATCAATTAGGGGTCCGAATATGGCCATTCTTCCCCTAACGCCGGATGGAACTTCTATTGCAGCATATTTAAGCCCTTTTATAGGTTCTTCTTCTGTAATATTAAAGGGTGGTGAATCGATTTCAGGATCTATTACTTTTTTTCTTATTTCTTTTTGTAATGCAAGAGCTTCATGCCCTTTTCTTTCAACTAAATCTGCTAAAATTAGCGAATTTGGCGGGAATATGGCTATCTTAATAAAACTCCCCCCTTGGTTCATTTTCAATTTTTTCTGGTCTTCTAGTAATTTGCATAAGATCACTAAATATTCCTTTTGTTATGTCAATAAGGCCTAATGCGCATATAACTTCATTATTTTCTATTATGGGCACCACGATAACTGGAATTCCTGCATAAGGGCCTTTATCTGGAATATCTTGAATAACATTGCCTTCAGATAGTACCTTTTCTAAGATGGGGCCACTATAGTCATAATCAACAATTTTGCCGTCTTCAATTCTAACTCCTGTAGAGTTTTTAGATCGCATTGTAGTTGGTAATTTATTTACCAATGCGTGGACAGCAAGCGCAAAAGGCGCTATTTCTTTTCCAGTAGAGAAAGAAGTTATCTGCATTTTACCAATCCTCTTTATTTTCATATATTGAATAAAGATTATTATTTACTTTCACATTCTTTTATGAGTTTTTTAAGGGCATCAGGGTCAATTTTACATGGTCTTTCAATGTGGACTTCTCTCGGTTTTGCAAGTGCTTCACTTACACCTTCAAGGAGCTCAAATTCTTTTTCAAGCTGATGAAAGCCTTCTCTTGCAGCTCCCCTTTTAGCTCTGCATCTTCTTGGATCACCCGGGGGAAATCCTCTATCTTTTGTAAAGATATTATAAGGGTCTAATTTTCTTATTTTCTCTATAGCATCCATGACAATGTCTGCTGGACCGTTTATTATAGCTCCATAACATGTTGATTTTATAGTAAGTGGAAGTTCAAGCATGTGAAGCTTCTGTACCAGTTCGGCTTGATTTATCTCTGCAGCAGGTCCAAGAATTATCATTCGGGTCACGTCTGAATTTTCAGGCTTTTTTGACATAAACAATATCTCCTTCTTTAAATTTTTCAAGATTTTCTAACCCTTTAACTACTTTTCCTACCATATTTGTACCGCTAAAAGGTTCTCCTGTAGGTCCGAATTCATCATTGTCCTCAAATCTTATTCCTACCATTCCCACGTGTCTTCTGGACATGTTAGTTATACCTATTCGTCCTGCACTTACACATGTAGGTGGTGTATTTTCTGGAATTAGTCCTTTAGCATCTTTTGAACTTGATTCAAACATCATAACTTTCATTCCGGGAAATGCAAAGTGTATTTTAAGAGATCCTATCGGTGAATCGATTAATCCAGTAAGTTTATGGAAATACCATGAAGATCTTGGAGCAGCATCTTCATCTATATCAATAATGATTATGGAATCTTTATTTACTCCATGTGTTCTTATTTTTCTTTGTTTAATTATATCCATTGTAAATTGGGGCTCTTGACTCACAATTATTGCATCATCATCTTCTAATCCTTCACGTATATGCTCTACTCCTTTTGATGACAGATATTCTTCTGCTTCCTTTTGGGTCATTGAAAGGGTCATTATTCTTTCTGGATCAGATTTAAACGTGATAAGGTCATTTGGATTTGCTATATCAAGAAGCTGCATTCCTTTTTCAACATGTCCAATAACGGTATGTGATGGTGTTGAAACTCTATCTTCTCTATAAATGTAAATACGGCCAATTCCTTTACCACTGTTTCTGAGAGTAACAGTTCCTCTTTTTCGTTGATCTATTAATTCAGCACTTTTTTCAAGGCCTTGAAGTTTATAAAATCCAACAAAAGAATTAGAATCATAATCTACCCGAACCTTTCCATCCTGTGATAATGCAAAGAATTGTTCTACAGAACTAGGAGATTTAAATTCAGGTTTAACAAGAACATAGGTAAATATTTCGTTTCCTTCAGTTACAACTGTGTCCAGATTGGTTATTGTAGCACTTTTAACTGTACTGCTTCTCTCTACAACTGGTTTAATTTCTTTTATTATATCATCATCTGTAAGATTAATTAGGGTCTTCTTTCCACCAATAACTTGTGCAAAAATCCCTTTATTTCCTTCAGGCACTCCATAGACTGCCTTATGTTTTGATATACTAAAGATAACATGTGTTGCATCTGCTGTAAATCCGGAAAGACTTAAAATAACCTCCCACTTTCCATATTGATGTTCTTCTCTTGTAGGGGCAAGTTCGGACTTAAATGGGCCCATTGAAGCTTCATTAGAAGTTGTCCATCGCACCCTATGATTTTCGAGTTCTTTATATTTTTCTTTCCATGTATTAGTTAAATATGAAGGGACATTTTCTAATAATTCAATTATTATGCTTCCACGGCTAGTTTTGATTTTATATTTATTAACATGCCTTTCAATTTCTTCTTTACCCTTTACAACACCAAGAACGCAACCTGGCATGTAAGGAGCATCTGCAGCATCAATTGCACCTTTAATTGTAGAACCTTCAGGAAGTTCTATTTCTTCACCATTGACCCTTACAAACATTGAATTTCCTCATGGATTTATGTTATCTATATTAAAATTTGTAAAATTGTTTATTAACAATATTATTTATGGCATTAATATTAACTTTTTACATTTTTAGCTTCTAAAATTAAATATAGTGAGTACTTTAGATTATAAAAATGGAATCAGTTAGATTTAAAATTTATAACTAATTACTAATAATTTTATTTAGATATCTCTTCTTTAATACCAAGTATTCTATCACTTTCAAAATCAAATAGAATCTCTTTTTTGCCACCATCAGTTAAGTAAAGTATTTTTTCTTGAATAATTTCTCCACAAACTGCGGCAGTAATATTAACTTCATCAAGAATCTTTATACATTCATTAACTTTATTTTCAGGCGCTGTTAAAACAAAACCTGCTCCAGGATAAAGTTTGAGCCATTGTTCCCATTCTATGCTTTCATTTCTTGGTATTTGTTCCAATTCAATGGTTGCACCCACATCAGAGGTTTCAAGAAGCATTCCGAGAGTACCAAGTGTTCCAGGATTACTAATATCTTTACCTGCTGTAACCAGTTTTTCTTTTCCAATTCTATTCATAGCTTTAATCTGGGCCTGTACAAGTTCATCACTTTTCATAGTAGTAGTATCCCAGTTCAAATCAAATTTAGGATGTATTTCGCCGTCAAGATCTATTGCTATTATAACTCTATCTCCAACAGTGGCCCCTGCACTTGTAATAACATCATCTTTATCTACTATTCCTGTAATGGAAACATCTAAAGCATTATATGGAGTATCTGGGTGAAAGTGACCCCCAACCATGGGAACACCAAATTTTTTAACTCCATCTCTTATTCCATTCATTATTTCGCGGCATATTTTATCATCCTTTGTTGATAAAACATTAGTCATGCCTATGGGTTTACCTCCCATTGCAGCTATATCATTAACGTTTACAAGAACAGAACAATATCCTGCCCAGTAAGGGTCTGCTTCCATGAGTTTTCCCCACATTCCGTCTGCTGCAAGAAGAGCAAGTTTCTCATCTCCAATATCAATTGCAGATGCATCATCTCCAAAACTTAAAACTGTTTTTCCAGCAATATTATAAGTATCATCAAGGATACTGGTAATATCTTTAATGGGATTTTTTCGTGTAACTCCCTCAAAGTCTCTTATAGAATTAATAATAGCGTTTAAATCCATTGTTCGCCTCAATTTTCTTTTATTTTATATTTACGGGTTATATTATTTACTATTTGTAGTATTTTATTCTTAAAAGTTTCGATGTTTTCTATTTGGATGATTTCTTTCCCTTCAAAAAGCTCTTCATGAATTTTTTTACCAACAATATCGTCAAGGCCAGATTCAAGTTCTATTATTAAAGATTCGCTAGATTTGAATCCAGTCTCTACTACTTTATCCACATCTCCGTCAGTAATTCCAATAATTGGAACTCCAAACCTGTAAAGGATATCTCCGGCAACTAGAGTAGTATCGTCACCTACAGTTACTACATAATCAACCTCTTTTAATCTGTAGACATCTTCTGCAGCATGATTAAGGAAAGCAATACATAGTTTACTGTTATCTCTACACGGTTTAAGGATCCTTGGAACAACTTCTGATCTTCTAAGAAGTCCTGTTTTAATTATGGCACATTCTAAGTCAATTTTCCCAAGCTTTTCAACTCCGTGCTCTTTAAGTTCTCCTCCTTCAATATCAGTTATGATACCATCTTCAGCAATAAGAGTAACATCTTCAGAAGTTGATTTTCCTATAACAAGTCCATTGATAAATATATTTTCCCCTTTACAGACTCCTGCAACTTTTCTTCTTTTTTTAGATACATGATTAGGGTCTATTTTGCTCACAATTTCTTCAGGTTTAATTAGTTTGAGATTTATACGACTTGCAATGACTTCTGCAAACTCGTTAAGTGAACTATTCCATGGAATTACGCTACCATTAGTTTCTCCGGGTCGTTCAATTTGAATTAGAGGAGGATTACATTTAGATCTTTTACATACTTTAAATCCAAAAGTATGGCCTGTAATGCTGGATTTCCCATAATTAATTAAAAAAATAACATCGGATTCTTCTTCAGAAAACTTGCGTATGGACTCACTTGGAAGCAACTTTTGACTTATATCAATTACTTCATCAAGACTTGCATCATGGACCGCTGTCCTGCCCATTGTTCCTCCAAGGCGGGCTTTAACTTCTCCATAATCTTCAAGTAAATTTAAAATTTTTGCAGCATGACCAGAATCAACAATATATGGTCCATGCACTACTACTCCTATTTTCATTATTGAATGTTGGAGGGAATTATATATTAAAATTATCGTTATTATTAAAACAATAAGAAAGAGTTAGAAATGTCCAAATTGGTTATTTTTTTATTTTTATTCTTTTTCTATACACGGGAGAACCACAGATTTCACAATCTTCAAAACTATAATCTGAAGGATATTTCTTTTTACATCCCTTGCAAATTTTAACCCAATTATATATCTCTTTTATTCCTTCAGTTAAAACACTTCTGAAAGGTATTTTCATAGTTTTAAGGGTATTCTGCATTGAATAGTCATCAGTTACAACTATAGGATCATTTCCCTTTCTTTTAAGTTTAAGTGCAAGTGCTATTAGGTTTTGATCAACTTCAGAAAGTCTTAAAATGTCTCCTGATGATTTAATAATTCTCTTTGTTTCTTCGATATCCTCATTTGATGGCTCTCCTATTTTAATATGGTCACCATCTATGGCTGATTGTAGTAATAGTGAAGATTTTAAGTCCTTAATTTCTAAAATAACACTGCTGGTTGTATAATTTTCACTCATTTTTGAATAAAAGCCACCTATGATTGAAGAAGCATCCAGCACGTAAATCTTTTTTTGCATAATATCATTTTGAGATTTTTAAAAATAATAAATATTTCTATATTTAGAACTTTTTTAAGTCAAAAGAAGAGTTTTTAAAACAGTAGTATATTACATTACACAAAGTTTTTATTATATGAAATACAAAAAATAATGTAGCGAGGGAGGGTGAAAAATTAGACTCCTCTTAATTTTTCCGCAAAAATCAAACCGCCTCTGATTTTGGATCTAATGCCCTCCCCGTTTTCAAAATCCTTTTATTTTCCGCAAATTAAAAGCATTTTTTGGATCTAATGCCCACTAGATTATGGTTTGGTAAGATCACATATAAAGGTTTTGGTTTTTAAACGTCTCTGATCTCTCTTTAAACTCTGTTTTCGGTCATGATCTTCTTTTTAACTACTATATTTTTATTTTTTCATAATTTAAGTTCTAAAGTAGCTTTCTTAACTTTGTTTTATACTTATTTTGTGCTGGAAATATGTAAAATATAATAGAAATAAAAAATATAATATATATTGGACATTAATTAGTAATATAAACTCTAAATTAGAATAATATAAATATTATATCTTTTTAAGATAAAATAAGACTTTTTCATGGTGATTTTATGAAAAGCGAGAGTATGAAAGAACATAAAAAAAACGCACCCAAATCTATTAATGGAGCTGTTATAACTTTAAGCGACTCTAAGTATAGAGATTTCCTGAAGAACGAAGATAATGATGTATCTGGAAAACTAATTAAAGATGCTCTAGAAGAAAAAAATAATATACTTTTTTATTCTATCATACCTGATGATGCAGGACTCCTTACTTCAACTATTGATTATGTTATAGAATCATATGATATTGATGTAATCATAACTACGGGTGGAACTGGAATTGGCCCCCGAGATATAACTATTGAAACAGTAAAAGAAGCATTTGAAAAGGAAATAAGTGGCTTTGGTGAAATATTTAGATATGAATCATATAAAGAGCTTGGAACAGGAGCTATTTTAAGTAGAGCGACAGCAGGGATCTATAAAAGAAAGCTAATTGTTTTACTTCCCGGTTCTCCGAATGCAGTTAATCTTGGCTTAAAAATAATTTTACCGGAACTTGGACACCTTGTTAAGCATTTAAAGGAATAAGTGCTATACATAGGGTTATATCATAATTATATAATCATTATTTTTAATTTTAGTATCAGTAGGTATTTCCTGATTTTCTCAATGTGACAATTTTCACATAATTTGGCTTAAAGCTTTTATATTAGTTATTATTTTCACATAAGCTCTAATTTGCATTATTTTTTTAAAAAAATACCATAGATACATTTATATGATCTAAAAAGGATCTATATTCATTTAATAAAAAGAGGTGAGGTATTGCAAACAATAACGATAATTTCTCTAATCCTACTTGTAGGAGCAGCCCTTGCAGTTCCAATTTTTGCTGATGAAATAACTGAAGTTTTTAATGGCAATAATAGTAGCAACTTTACCAATAGTTCCTTAAATATCAATGGAAATAACAGCTCTATTTCAGATAACAGTACACTAAATAACACTAATTCAACTACTAACTCTACACTAACACTGCAGCAACTTCAGACATTAACTGATACTCAAAATAAACTAACTGCATTAATAGCTACAATTGGAAGCATAAAAGCAACCTATGGTAGTAATGCTAAAGCTAAAGGGTTATTAAATGCTTTAGATCAATTTGAAAAGCAGGCAAACAGGTTAAATGCCGAAATCAGTGCATTCATCCAAAATCCGTCAGTTAACAGTACTGAAGGTGCAGATGGAATAATCAACAGTTTCGTTAAAAGGGAAGCTGCACTTGAACACAAAGTTTCAATTAAACAATCATTACTTGCTAAAATGGGCAGTAAAACTACAGAAATAAAAAAAGCTACTAAAGTAAGTAAAAATACTCCTAAACAGAAAAAGAATAAGAAATAATTTTATTATTCTTTTTAATTATTTTTTTAGGGTTTTAAAGTCATTTATTGAAAGAATAGGCTCTAACTTAATCCCTTCCTCTTCGAGGTTTTCTTTGGCACCTTCGTCACGGTCAACAACCACTACGGCTCTTTTTACATTTCCACCATTTTCTTCAATGGCTTTAATTGCTTTTAAAAGTGAATTACCAGTAGTTGTAACATCTTCTACTACAATTATGGAGTCTCCTTTAGCTAAATCCCCCTCAATTAATTTAGATGTACCATAGCCTTTTTTTGCCTTTCTTATCATAAGCATGGGGATTCTTGACTCAAGAGAAATGGCGGTAGCAATAGGAACAGCTCCAAGTGCAGGGCCTGCTATTTTATCTATTTCTTCTCCTTCTATTTGGCTTGAAACTGTTATTGCTATAGCTTTAAGAATTCTAGGGTCTGTAATGGCCATTTTCATGTTAACATAGTAATCGCTTTCTTTTCCTGAGGAGAGTATAAATTTGCCGAATTTTACAACTTCTTTTTGTGTAAGAAGTTCTATTAGTTCATCTTTTGAATTCATTGTATCACTTATAGCAGTATTAGACTTATAATTTATATTCTTTTTCCGGGATTTTTCTTACAGGGCTTGCAAACACCCTTAGATTGATCATAACATTCTCTACAGATTAAACTTCCACATAGTGAACATGTATACATTTTCCCTGGTTTTCCACATATATTGCAGAGCCCACTAATTTCCAAAAGAATATCTCCTAAAAGGTTATATTCCTAATTCTTGTGTTTCTAATCCTGGTTCATCTATGTATTCTTTAAGTAGTATTTTATCTCCAATTTGTTTAACCATATCATATGGAATAACATTTTCTTCTTTAGATATACCGATACTTTCAGATAATCCACCTTTACCTACAACAATTGCTTCAATTCTTTTGGTACCTAGATTTACTTCAAGGTCTTTTACTTTACCAATTACAACTGCAGAACTATCTAGAACTTCTTTTCCAATAATTTCTTCGGCTACTCTCATTATATCACCATTTTCGTGTCAAAAATTTATAATTTCAACTTTTATATTAAATTTTAAGTTTAACATGATACTTATACATCATGTAACTTAACCATCACTGTTTTATAATGGAATTACTTTCAAAACAGGGATTTAATATCACCATTTGGAAAGAAATTTCCTATTATATATTTACATTTTAAACTATATAGACTTTATAGGTAGTATTATTAGGAAGTCCCCCTAACCTTTATTTATCATAAGTTAAATCCTTACTAAATATATTTTTTTGTTGATTAGTATAATATTAAAAGATAAAAATACTTATAAACTCTATATTTAAAAATATTTAAAAAATAGGGTTAAACTAGCAAATATAGATTGTAAAAAATATAAACGAAAACTCTTTAAATTAAAAAGAGTGCATGAGAATAATAATAAAAAAGAAAATGAATCACAGCTTATTAATGCACTCGTGAAGTTTATTTATAGTATTAATTATTTAGATTTGCTATTTAGCTTTCTATTGGATATTAATCATTATTCATGTGTTTAAATTAAGTATATATTACATTATGCAACGATTGAACCAAAAAAGGCAGCTATGAATTTAAATAATCCTTTAATAAGTATATCTACTTTGATACTTTTTATATGAAATTTAATTTGAATTTTATGTTATAAAACAAATTTATAGATATTCGCACGATTTTTTGTTATTATATTGACTTTTTAGTATTACTAAATATTTAAATTATAATGATTTATTTAGACTAATATTGTATAAAAATTCATTATTTATCCTATTTAATAATTTTAAAATTAAATATGAAATTAAATCCATTTTTATAGTTTTTACTTGCCCCTATAAACATAATTTTTGAACTTGAACCAAAAAGTTTAAATATCAAAAATAAAACATATAACATAAAGCATAAAAAATATAATAATAAAGGTGAGAATTGTGGGAGCAATAACAGTATGCATTCCTGATGAACTTGAAATTGCATTCAGAAGGATTACAAGGGAGAAATACGGTGATAAACAGGGAAGATTATCTCGTGGAGCTACGGAAGCTCTCTTTGACTGGTGCAGAAAGGAAGGATTAGATCAATTTTTAGAAGATGACAACATAACTTGCGAATAACCTTAATTCTCACGCAGGAGGTAGTTAAATGCTTGATTTAGGAATCCAGAGGGGAAGTTCAAATTTTAATGATGAAGACTACGATGCCACCTATCTTTCAGAATTGGAAGTAGGGGATGAACTAAGCGGTGAAATATACATATCAGAAATAAAAACTCAGGAATTTAGGGGAAATGAAATCAATCAATTTTATTTGATAATTACAGATCATGATAACAAGAAAAAATGGGTTTGTGGAATAAATACTTCTGTTTATACTAATGATGATATTGTGTCAATCTATGGTGCAAAAGGCGGCAGAGTATATCAGTTAATTGATAGTCTAAACCATACATTAAACGATACACAGTTAAATCAACTTGAAAGTTACTCTGTAGTTTTTGATACATTCAGAGAAACAGTTAACGAAAAAATCGATAAAGTTACAGCTAAAGCTGTCCAACCTAGTAACCCTAATGCAAAAACTCCTAATATTGCTATAATTGGAGCAGAAGCATTAGCAGAATCATAATATTTGATTTTTACTTATTTTTTATTTTAATCCATTTCATTATTTTCAAAGTAATTTCAACTAATAATTCATTTTAAGGACAGTATTCGTCATGGAAAATATGAAAGTAAAGGAAAATCCCAGTGTAGAAGAAACAGAAGAACTATTGAAAAAGGGTCTTAAAAATAGAGCTGTCTTAATAATCACTGCATGTTGCAAGGTTTTTTATGAAGGTAGAGCTAAAAGCACGCTTGAATCTGGAGACCGGGTTATTATAGTTAAATCTGATGGATCCTTCCTTGTGCATAAAGGTGAAAAGAGAAACCCTGTAAACTGGCAGCCTCCCGGATGTAACACAACATATAAAATTGAAAAGGGGTTAATTAGGCTAAAAAGCATAAGAAGGAAACCTAAAGAGCTACTTGAAGTTGAAATATCAAAAACACATGCTGTAATGTTTTTTATCCCTAAAGATGATGAAAAGCTTAATTTAAGCGGTAGTGAAAGAGATATGGCTGATTATATTTATGAAAATCCGGAAGTCATTGAGGAAGGATTTAAACCATTAGCCATGGAAAAATCTATTTCAAATGGGGTAATTGACATCATGGGAAACGATAAGGATGGTAAACTTATAGTTTTAGAGCTTAAAAGAGGAAGAGCTACATTAGATGCTGTGAGTCAACTAAAAAGATATGTAGATAACCTTAGTGGGCAAAATGAAGATTTAAGAGGTATTGTTGTTGCCCCATCTATTACTGGCAGCGCTTTAAAACTTCTAAAAAGTTATGGCCTTGAATTTATATCATTAAACCCTCCCATGACGTCTAAATCTGATTTTTTTTCTTAGATGAAGTTATTTAGTACAAACTCAAAGGAGTGATATAATGGAAATCAAAAATATTGCATCTGCACTATTAGAAGTTCAAAGAGAAATCAAAAATCCATCAAATACGGCTACAAATCCATTTTTTAAAAGTAAATATGCACCATTACCTGATATTTTAAACTGTGTACGTCCTATTTTAACTGAAAATGAAATATTATTAATCCAAAATACTGGAAGTAATGAAGCTGGAGATGTATATATTCAAACTAAATTAATTCACACATCAGGTGAGGTAATTGAAACGGATAAATTACTCTTAAAACCTGATAAAAATACAGCTCAAGGAATAGGATCAGCTATTACTTATGGAAGACGTTATCAATTAACGGCACTTTTAGGCATAAGTTCTGAAGATGATGACGATGGAAATACAGCTTCCAAAGCAGATAAGAAATCTAGAATACATTCAAAAGGGTAATAATTTGATTTAAAATATAAAATATATTAATTTTTAAAATTAAGGTTATTCAGTTCAATTAAATTATAATTGGACTATTACAATTCATTTTTCTTTGTTTTCTTCGTTGAATATATATTTGAAAATTTAAAAATAAAACAAGAATTGAATTTCACTTCCATTAATAAGTTTAAATAGTTCTGTCTAAATGGAACTATTTATCTAAAAACGTATGGAGGGATCTTTATGCAAACTATTAAGTTTGAAAATGATATTGAATTTGAAAAAAAGATTCTCCTATGCCTCTATTGAACCGCACGTAAGGCATGTGTTAGCGAAGGATGTGCACCATTTTACATCAAAAAAATAGTTACACCTAATAATACTCATATATATTCATCAAAAAAATTGCTTAAACTATCTTCAGACCTGGTTTTTGATATTCAAAGAGATATGAAATATTTAAACTACTTAGAATTAGAAATGCACATTGGAGAAGAGAAACTAACTGCCAATTTTGAAAACGAAAAAATCTCAATTTCAGCTTCTAAAAATAAAGAACTTGAAGCAGAAATAACTAATGAGATTTACCAACAGTCTCAAAGTAAATATCCGAGGACATGCCCTCAATTCTTAAAACGTGTGTACAAAGGAAAATATAAAAAATAAAAAGAGGGACCCTACATAAATTCATAGAATTTATGTGGGCCTCAAAAACTTCGTTTTCGGGACATCGAAATTGAAAATTTCGAATGCCGCGAATAAGAAATTCGCCGGCCTCAAGCACTGTCAAAATCTTTCAAAATTAAAAGAATTTTGAATATACAAACACTCAGTATTTGCTAGTTTTGATTTTGACGAAGCGTAAATTCGTAGAATTTCACTGTTCAGGAAATTAAATTTCATTTAACATGTAAAAACCGAAGGTTTTTACGGTTGTGAAATTACATTTCGCAACCACCGAAAATCAATAATTTTTTAGTGTTAAATTCCCTCAAATATTTTGTCTAATTCTTCTTTTGGTTGTGGTTTGGTTAATAAGCTGACTACAACAGTAACAATAAATGCAATAGGTAATGCTATTACTATTGAATCAACTGTTGGCCATGGCATTGAAGGTATAAGAACTACTTGACCAGTAATTGCTTTACAGATACCTAATGCTTCTGCTGACTTTTTGTATTCGAATACTAACCATAAAACACTTATAAGTGTACCTGTAACTAATCCGGATATAACTCCAACTTTTGTTGAACGTTTCCAGAATAATGCGAATGCATACATTGAAAGGAACGCTGCTGCAGTTATACTGAACCATATAGCAGTCCCTACAGCTATGATATTAGCTGGAAGTATAAGTCCGAGAACAACTGCTATTATAACTGCTATTGTAATTCCGAGTCTTGCAACAAGTACTGAGTTTTTACCTTTTCTTCCTGAAACTGTTTCATAAATGTCTCTACCGAGTGCTGTTCCTTGTACGTGGAATTGTGCGGATAGTGTTGACATTGCAGCTGAAAGTAGTGTAATCATGAACAAGTAGGCAAACCAAAGAGGCATAGCTGCAGATATGAAAGCAGGAATGATTTTATCTGCATTTCCTCCAGCAACTTGAATGGCTAATTTTCCTACCGTATCAAAGAAATACACGTTGGAAAGAGCGCCCACGATAAAAGCAGTCCCGGTCATCATAAATATAAATATTCCACCAATAAGAACTGCCCTATTTAATTCACGGTTTGATCTTACAGTCATGAATCTTACTGCAAGTTGAGGTTGGGATAAAACTCCAATACCAACACCTAAAATGAGTGTACTTACGAGGGTCCACCAAAATGGACTGTTAAACGAAGGCATTGACGTCCAACCTGTAAAACCAGTAGCTGTAGCAGAAGCAGTAGAATTTGCAGGTACTATATTAACTAAATTAGTTAAAGCTTGATGAGCCTCGGTCACGCCTCCAAGGAACCAGTAAATTGCACCTAATAATATTACTACTCCTACAAACATTATTGTTCCCTGGAGCGCATCAGTGTACAATACTCCCCTTATTCCTCCAAAAATGACATAAACTGCTACGATAATTGCCATTGCTATTAAAGCAAATGTATAATCGATATTGAGAGTTGTTTCCACAAATCGGGACATACCAATTAAAACTGCAGAAGCATATAATGGCATTCCTAAAAATATTATTGCTCCTGAGAAGTATTGAATAAATTTACTATTAAAACGTCGTGATAAAAACTCGGGAAAAGTTAATGCACTTAAATTGTGCCCCATTTTACGAGTTCTTTTACCAAATAATACAAATGCAATAAAAATACCCACAAGAATATTTAAAACTGTAAGCCATAGAAGGCCCATTCCATATACTGCTGCAGTTCCTCCAAATCCTACAATAGCAGAGGTACTGATAAACGTTGCTCCGTAACTGAGTGCCATGATAAATGGGTGGGTTTCTCTTCCTGCTACCATGTAATCAGCAGCGCTTTTAGTACGCTTCCAGGCCACGTAGCCAACGTATCCTACCATTAAAAGGTATATTAAGACTATAATGCTGAGTAATGTCGTGCTATCCATGTAATCCACTATCCTTCTTCATCCCATAATCCTAGTTCTTTTTCTTCCATTTCTTTTTCTTTTTTGTGCCATTCTATTTCTTCTCTAATTTGCTCTTCTTCATTTTCGCCACCTTTATTCCAGTTTAAGGCACCGTAAACTACACATAAAAGCATACTTAAGATACAGAGTATATATGCTCCCCATATCCAGGGATCTTCAATTCCTAATACCATAATTTTACCTCCTTAAAGTCATTTAGTTAAATTGATAATGATTATTAATTATGGATAACTTTTAAATTTATCTATTCTAAATGCACAGATGTTAGTAATTACTAAAAATAGATATTAATTATTTTATTTTCTTTAAACAATGTACATAATAAGTTACATGAAACGTAGACAATATGACAAATTTTTGACATACAAATTTTCAATATCATAATAAAAAATATCCTAATAAAAATGAGATAATGCAAAATACAATCATATGAATGTGAGATGATAACATTCTATTCAATGCCGATAAAGTTAAGATTATAAAGAAAAGACTTGAAAAAAATTCTATAATTTTAAAAATTAATTAAATGAAGATTTTTCATACTTCAAGTGGTTTATTAAAATCAGTTAAAGTAATTTCTTTTTCGTTTATAATCGAGTTTTGAGTTAGAATATCAAAATCATGTTTAGTTATTTTTTGAGTGGTTCTAACAAATAAACCAACATTATACTTTTCGCTTTTATTTTTAAATTCATCTAATTTATTCTTAATTTCAGAAGTAATAGGATTTGGATTATTCAAATAGACATTAATATCTTTAAGTTCAAATTCCCATGGATAATCCCCATTTTCTGCGATCCATTCAGGATCAGAAGAAACCTTTGCATGAGATACTATGCCTTTTCCAGCTTCATAAAAGCAAATATTGTCACCTTCTTTAATTGAAGTTTTCTTATAGATTTTATCAGTAAAAACATATAATTCCTGATTTTCTATTAGATCTTGTATAATTTCAGAAGCTTTTAGGATTTCGCCATCGGCTGATTTTCTATCTGAAAGTGGAGTTATGAAATAACAGGTATCTTCATCTTTTTCAAAATCTCTTGAATCATATTTCCATCTTTTTATGGATAATTCAGCTAATTTATTGCTTCTATCTATAATGGCATCTTCATTCCAATTTTCATATTTTGCAATTTGAAGATTTAATTTAAGAGGACTATCTGCATAACCATCTTCCATATGTGTTTTGTATTCAAAACTTTTATCTGATAAAGCAGGGTTATAACAAGTTAAAGTTAAATTTCCAAGTTTATGGAGCCATTTTTCTCTTATTTCTAGATAATCAGAACCTAACATTTCTTTCCATTCGTTAGATAATTTTTCTGGATCTCCACTTGTCTGAGGTAGGATGTGTTCGATACTAAAATTATCAAAACTTCTATTTTGTGATTCTTTACTGCTAAACCTCTCTAGTTCTTCTAAAAGTAATTTAGTGAATCTTTTACCATACAAATTGTTATATATCAAGTTTTCTCTAAATTCATTATCATCAGGCCACCTTTTATTCCATTCACCTGATTTAAGCTCTTTAATAAAACTATCTTTTAAATTTAATGGAGAACATTGTTCAGATATATCTATTTCTTCAGCTTTAGTAATATTTTTCCACATTGTTCTAAATATTGGATTGAGTGAATTTGTAGGTATTTCACAAATGCTCCTTCTAAATAAGAATGATTCTATTGTCCTTATTATTTCACATAAGTCATTTGTATCCATATTTCCTTCATTATATTCATTATAAACGTTAAGTAGGAATGGAATATATGTGTCATATCCTAATCTATTTAAATCTCTTAAGGCAGAATTAATCTTTTCATTCTTTTCTTCTTCAAATTCAGTATTAGCATAATATTCAGCATACTTTTTAAGTTCAGATGCAAATTTTTCGACATCGTCTTCATTATTACAATTTTTATAAAATAAAAGTTTAAATTCCTTGTAAAGATCCTTAATATTTGTTGAGATTCCTTTTTTCATATATACAAAATTTGTTAGGAAAAACTCTAAATGGTCTTCTAACAAGTTTTCCATAGGATACCAATATTTAGTATATATAAAATTCTGTTTTTCACTTTCCAAATTCATTAATATGAAATTTCTAATTAAATCAGCGTTTGTTAATGCCTTTCCCGTAGCATTAAGACTTTCAAATATCTGTTGAGGATTGTCAGTTCCTTTTAATAAACCAATATCTACTACCATAACTTTGTATAAGATATCATGTATATCCTGTAACAAAAAGTCATTATTCATTTCCATTATTCTATCTTTAAGATAATTATAATTAGTAACTAAATTAGAATCAACTTCTGTAGCATTTTCTCCATTTAAAAGCATTTCAAGAACATTATTATCTGTCTGAGTTAAAACGAGCTTTCCTTTATTTTCTAATTTAGTATGCTTGTTAATTAAATATGATTCTCGAATTTGTTCAGCTAATTCATCATTATCTTGATCTTTAGCTATTTCTTCTAAAATTAAAAAGAGTAAGGTGAAAGTTGTTATCCTCTGTTGACCATCAATCAATAAAAGTTCTTTTGTAGGATTAACACGTGTCTGATCATTTTCATCAATGTAAACAATTGAACCCATAAAATGTAATGGTATTTCAGGATTCCGTAAAAGTTGATAAATATCCTCAATTAAAGTCTGGCAATGTTCAATTCTCCAATCATATAATCGTTGATAAATAGGTATTTTAAACTGAATATTTTTTGTAATTATATCTAAAAAAAACTCTTCTCCGGCTTTCATAAAATATAGTATACTATTAATGATATTTATAAATATTATGCTACTAAATTAATTACTTTAATTTAAAGTATCTTCAATAATCTTAATTTCATCATCAGAAAGACCATATAACTCATAAACCATCTGATCTATCTCATTATCACTCTTTTCAATTTCTAAAAGCAAAGGATTAATAATATTCAAACTATCATCAAATTCTTTTTTAAGAAGCTCCTGAACTTTCCTAGAATTAACATCAACTTTTTTCTTTTTTATCTCAATTAAAAACTCATCAAAAGATAATTCATAATATTTATCAAGCTTCTTAGAAAGCTTCTCGATTTCATAAGTACGTTTTAACCATTTTTTAAATCCATTTATTTCATTAACTAAATCTTTATTAAGTTTAATCATTTTGTCAGTTTTTTCAATAATAGGTTCTTGTTGTTCTAAAGTTGCAGAATAAATTGGAAGTTCTTCTAAAAAACTTTTACTTAAATTAAACCTTTTTCCTTCTAATGTACTTCCTAAAAACTTAAATACGAAATTTAAGGTTTTAGATGATAATAATGAGCTTAAATATTTAAGATTTACTGTATCTGAAGTAATTATAAAGCATTTAGCATTTGTATAAAATCCACTTTCATCATATACTGCAAAAAGTTTAGGGGATATTTCAGGATATATTAATTTAGGCTTTTCAAATTCTGAATAATAATCACAATCTCTTAAATTAAACCAATATTTACCTTTATTCCATCTTACTTCTAATTTTTCTAGATATTTTTCAAAGTGTTCTAATATTGCTGGATATTCTAAATCTGTTCTATCTCCACTTTTGGATAAAATTAAATATAAATCTTGATAATCAATTTTCCATCTTTTGACATCTTTTCCTCTGATTAATGGTTTTATTACATCAATGCACTTTGGATCTTTAGATATTAGCTGGTCTTTAGTATATTTATCAATTATAAATGCTTCATTAAATCCGGTCATTATACCTATATGAAAATTAATATTTTCAATTGATTTAAGTTTTATACCTCTTTTGTTTATTTTATTTTTTAAATCAATGAGTTCGGGACGTACAAAGCTCCAACTACTTTCATTTAGCTCTGATTGTTTAATTTCAAAGTCATCATCTACTAAAATCTTATTTTTACTACTAATTCCTTTTTTTAGAATTATAATGGAAGAATGTACAGTTGCACCTTCAAAAACCTTATCCCATGTATGATCGACATATCGCATAAATGATGTATGATCTAAAATGTACTTTCTCAAAGGTTTTCCATAATTCACTTTAATAAACTTATTTGAAGATATATAACCTAATATACCTTCTTTCTTTAGAATATTGACTCCTAATTCAAAGAAATATACGTAAATATCTGATAATCCAGTATATACTGCATATCTATCTTTTAAATATGGTTTAAAATTCTTGATTCCATGATGTCTTACATAAGGTGGATTACCTATAACAATATCAAAACCACCTGATTCTAAAATATGTTTAAATTCTTTATCCCAATTAAATGGTTTATCTGTATATTTAGGATCATCCACTAATGAGTTTCCACATTTGATATTATTATCTAAATTGGGGAGCTTTAAACCACTTTTACATACCTTTAAAAATAATGAAAGTTTCGTTATTTCAGCTGATTCCTCGTTTATATCCACACCATAAATATTATTTAGAAGAATCTTTCTTCTTTCTTCTATATTATCAATAAAAGGCATTAAAGTTTTATCATCTTTATATTTATGTTCACGTATAGTTATATGAATTTTTAAAAGAATATCACTTGCTTTATTTAGAAATGCTCCAGATCCACAGGCAATATCTATAATTTTAATCTTTTCGACTTTTTCATCTAACTCATTAATAGAATCTCTATATTCCTCAATTAACTCAGGAACAGTATTTATTTTTCCTGACTTACTTAGGTATGGAATAATGGTATTACAACAAATATAATCGGTTATATGTTCAGGCGTGTAGAATATACCATCTTTTTTTCTTCTGCCTTTAGTATCTGCTTTTAATTCTTCAATTTCCCCAATAGAATTTTCAAAAATATGCCCTAAGATATTAACATCTAATTCAGAATTAAAGTCAAAAGAGGATATAGTTAATAAATTCTTATAAATTGGATTTATTTCCTTATTATAAGGAATTAATTTCTCTTCTACAATTAAAGAATATTCTTCAAACTTCCATTTTTGATAAGCATTCTTAAAAATGCTATGATCTTCTACAATATCTCTAATATTTAAGGATTCTATAAATTCAGGAGATTCATCAAATTTTGAATTTTTATCTCCTGAGAAAAGTCCACCATTATATCCATATATATTTTTATGTTTATTCCCTTCATTTATGTAAATAAAGAGCTTGTTTAATCTATGCCATATTTCATTATGTCCTAAATCGTGGTTTTTAACAGGATTTTGTATAGATTCGACTGATATTTCTTCAGGTAAAAGTCCTAAGTCTTCAGCAAAACAAATGAAGATGTAACGATTTAATATAAGTTGAGCATAATGAACTGATTCCTCTCTTGTAAATTCAGAATGAACGTGTTCAAGTTCAGCTATTAACATTAATCTGGTTTCACTATAAAGCTTGTAAAATTCATCTTCAAGCTCTCTTTCAACAAAATGAGTTTTAGTTAATAGTTTTTCAGTTAAATTATTTTCAATAGAGAATTTCGAGAATATAAGCATAAATTGTTTGAACACTTCAGGATCTTGTATTTCTTCGACTTCAAAAGAAATGTATTGATGTTGTTTTTTATGCCAGTTATATAGTCTAAATTCTTTATAATTAGATACAAGTATCCAATCTATATCTCCTGAGCGTTTAGCATAGTCAAAAGCTTGATCAACAGGTGTTCTTTTATCATTTTTTCTATTTTGAGGTTTGTCAAGGTTGTTATCTTGTCCTTTAAGTTCTATGACCATGAATTTAGTATCGTCTTTTTTAAGGGCAAATTCACTAAATCCACTTCCATACTGTTCTTTGACATTCTCTTGAATGTTTTTTTCATAGTTATATCCTAGTATCCTTTCTAAAATTATACGTGAGAATAAACCGTAGTTTGCTACTTCGTCCTTTAATTCATTGTTTTCAAGCTTTTTAATCCATTTTAAAAGCTCTTCTTTTTTAGAATGAGTTAATTTAAATTCTTTTTTGTATTTTTTGATGTATTTGTTCATTAAAGGTTGATTGAATAGACTATTGACTACCATGAGAATCTAATAGTATATTATCATTCTCTTTTTTAAATCTATTGATTAAATTCTATTTTCTATATTTTTTCGAAATTAACTGTGATGTTCTATTGATTAGTGCATATTATTGAGATAAGATTCTTAGAATGTTCTAACCATGACGTTCTAATGATTTAAACTATATGTTGAGGGAAGATAATTGCGTTAGGTTTTTAATGCAACTGTCTTTTTATGAATTTTAATGAGGTCAAAGTATGATTAAATGTAAACTTACAGATGATGAAATTAGAAGAAGTAAAGATAGTTCAAATGCAAGTGAAAGAATAGCCAATGATTTAGGAAGGCAGATATTAGAAAGACAAGGTTATGATCCTAAGGTAATATATCAAGATGAAGAACCTGAAGATATCTTTGTTCGTGGTACAGATTATGGAAAAGATGATTTTGTTTTTATCGACGAAATCCCATCTATTGATTCTTTAAAGTTTAAAGAGATTAAATCATTAAATAAAGATGCTAAACGATATATTATCAATTATAAGGCACATCAATTTGCCGATGATGAAGTTAATATCATGCTAATGAAATACAATGAAGCTAAGAATTTCTATACTTACGAAAGATTTTACAGGAGATGTGCTTCTGGTAAAGGAGAAAGCTATAGACTACAGGGACTATTATCTAGAGAAAAAGAAACAGATTTATGTTTCTTCATTAAATGGGCTACTACTGAATATTATCCAGATAAAGAACCCTATTCGTTAGTAAATGGATATATAATCCCAATGATGCCTTTAAGGAAGCTAGTGTTAAATAACTTAAATCTGATAAGGGAAACTAATGGTCTACGTCGTTTATACAATAAGCAGAATAACCTAAAGAGGTTATTTAGTATATATGAAACATGGGAACATTATCGTGAAAGCGATATTAAAACTAAGGGAAATTATCCATTTGAGCTATTTATTAAGAGAGATAACCGAAGGGATCAAATACCTAGCTTAATGATGAAAATACCAAAGAACAATCTTAATAACTATATATTAGTTGATGAAAATGGAGATATTGTAGAACTAAAGCCATAACATTAATATTATGACGGATAATGAATAATACGTATTATTTTAATAATAATAAGATATATGATGAAATGCTTTTAATCTAAGCTAGTATCAACAACGAACTAGTTTAAATTTTTCCCTATATTTTTATTTATATTTTATATGGATTTTAGAAGTAATTTAGGGAATAAAAAGCTGTTTTTAAATAATATAAATTTATTTCGTTATTCCCTCATATTGCGAAGTTAAAATTCAAGATTTTATGATTTCAGATAATAAATGATATATTTTGATACCAAGTGAAATGAAAATGGGTCTTTTTCGACATTTGAAAGTTAATAGTAACTACCACTACCAAAAAAATCCCAATATGTATGGGTTTAAAATGAATATCTTAGCTAATTTAGGATATATCAGTTTAAGATTTTGAATGCCGTAAAGATTCTAAAATGATGTTTTATTGATTTATGCTAAAGATGAGGTTAAATAAATGGAAAATGAAAGGTTTAATATAATACAGGAAGTTGATGAAACTATTCATAATCTTATTAATTGTGGTGGGGGAAATTTAGAAGGTCCTATTACAGATTACTGTGATCCAAAAAAGGATTATCAATGGTTTAAAGGTTATTTATCTTATCTACAGGATCATTTTGGTAGAGATCCTAAAATAGCCAGTATAAAGATTTATGCAAATAGTTCTAGGTACTATTTTAAGGTTAAACTTAATAAAGGTTATAAAGAACCAGAACCTAGATACGACGATGAATGGGAAAATAAAGCTTTAGAAATCATAAAGAATAAATTTAATGAATTTGAAGAACAAGGAACAACATATATAACTTCATATAAGGATATTTTAGATGATTCAAGAGCTAAAGAACTAATAAATGAACATTTTATACCAGATCAAGATAAGTGGCAGATACGAAATAGTGGACAGTATAAACTAGTTGAAGAAAAAACAAAGGATAAGGATAAAGAAATAGGTTCTGAAGGAATAACAGTTGTAGAATCTAGAGAGGAAATATTAGAGAGTTTTAAGTTTGATATAGATTTAGATAGGATGTTTTATGAAGATTTTGAAGATGATAATTTGAAAACTTTCTTAATGGACTCTAGTAAAGTACCAATCGATGAAAATATGGCTTTTATTCCTATTAAACTTGCAAATAAGAATAACTATTACTATATATTATTTGTCGATAGTCAGATTGAAGATTTAAGCTTATTTAGAATTAAGAATTTAAGATATATTAATGAACAAAGTAATCTGTATACTTTACTTAAGAATCTATTACCATTTGAGGTTACTGAAAGGCAGAAGGTCTTTATGAGATTTTTAAGATCATTTACAAATAAGTTATCTGAATCTATAATATCTAATGAAAGATTATTAAATGAATTATATGATAATTTAAATGGTTTTTATAATGATAAGAGGATATTAAAGCAATTTAAATATGGATATCAAGATAAATAAATATTTTTATATTTTCTCTTTCTCTCTGTCTAACTATAGGGAGTGTGTGTGTCTATGCATATATATGTATATTACTTGTTCAAAATTTCATTGTAAAGATGATAATTTTATTCAGTATCCTTAGTTTTAGGTTTATTTCTCCCATTTCTCTTATTATCTATATTATCAGCTAATAGTTCAGATTTATATTGTGTTTCACCTATATTTTGGAAATCAATTTTATCTAATTTATATTGAATCCTGCCTTGATGCTTTTTAGTAAATTCTAGTTCTTTTTCTATTTCGGCTAACTTCTCTTCATATCTCTCTGACATACTATCAATTTGCTCAACAAGTACAATATTTTTATCCAGAAGTTCTTTATATTCTGGACTATGAACAGTTTTAATTTCAATCTCTTCTAAAGAAAGATGAGGTAAAACATCTAAATAATCTTTTTTCATTCTATAAATGTCGGGTTTAATATATGCATCTGTAATAGAATTTATTTTATGTCCAATAAGCCATTCACTAGTTAAATTATCCATTCCATTATTTTTAATTGTTGATGCGAAGTATTTTCTTAATGCATGAGATCTAAAAAATCGTTGTCTTTTAAATTTACCAAATCCACATAGATCATTTAAACGTGAAAAATTAGCTATTAAAGTACGTTTTTTCATCTTATTTCCTAAATTTTCAAAAAGATAATCATCAATGGTTTTAAAGTCTTTTCCTTTTTCATATCGCTCATCAATATAATCATTAATAGCTTTAACACTTTCAGGGCTTGAAAAAGTTACATAAGGCATACCTGTTTTAATTCGTCTAATGCTCCATGTAGGAATTTCTTTTTCTCTGCTTTTAAATGCGTTTAATAGCTCATCAGTATTAGATAAGTCATAGTTAGTAATTTTTAGTGATTCGAGATAATCTTTTAAGGTCAGATTTCTTATTTCACTATTTCCCATACCACTTGACATCATAAGAAGGATTATTGCACGATATTTAATGTTGCTGTATTTTAATGCCTTTCTTATATGTTTTTTACTTGGTATATCGTTAGTAGTTACTAACTGCTCAGTTTCTTTAATGTTGCAAGAAACGTTAGGCAGTTCTATTTCCATACTGGAATAAAAAGATCTGATTGTAGTCATCATTGCACTTACGTAATTTGGACTTTTGCGTTCCTCTTTCATATGTTTTATATAATTGATGAAGTAGCGTTTGATTTTACGATTTCTCATTCTTATTCTTTTTTCTTCTTCTTTTTCAGCTTCTTCTATAAGCTCAGTTGGAGTTTTACCTATAAATTTGCAGTAAACTACTATTCTTCGTATATATATTTCTTTGGTACTTTCTTTAGTGTTTCTTGAATCTAAGAACTCTAAAAGAGTGGTGTCTTCGTGGATATCCATATAAAATTGTATAGTTTTTATCATATAAAAGTCTACATTACAGAGGTATTATGTACATAATTGTTCAATATTAGTTGTGAATAAATAAAAAGTCAAAAGTAAATATAAATATATTAAATTTAATTAATCTTATTAAATAAAGATTTCTATTTATTGTAGTAAGGTGAATCATGAATTTAAATAACGAAGAATTAGAAATGCTTCAAGAGCAGCTTATTATAATCTATAAGATTATACATCAAAATAGAATGATGAATGCGTTCTATTTCCAAGGTATCGATTCAGATAATCTTAAAGGAAACTTAATAAATAAAATCAATGAACTTGAAGATCCTGAAGATACTCTGAAAGCATGTATTGTTGAAATAGAAGAAATGAAGGAAAATAAAAATCTAGAAGAGGATATATTTAATGAAATATTAGAACGCAATGATATAAGTTTCTTAAATAAAAAATATTGTATAAAAAACACTGAAGATTTAGATAGACTTGATGTTAAACAGTTACTATGCCTAATATAATTATTTAAACTACTTAAAATAAAATGGCCAGTTTTAAGTAGTTACTTAAAACTGAAGAGGGATGTTTGTTTTCCTTTACTTTCTAAATTTTCTTCTTGTTTAGGGTTATCTTTTTTAGAAGAAGCATCAGTATTAGTATCCTTCTTAGTATCTTTCTTTTTTACTTTTGGTTTACTTTCTTTTTTAGTAGTTTTAGAGGTTTTAGTTACTTTAGGCTCAGATTTAGCTTTTGTCTTTGCTTTTTTAGGGGGCTTAACTTTTTTTGATCTAAAAAGTTTAACCTCATCATCTGCAAGTCCAAAGTAAGTCATCATGTTGTAAGCAATGTCATTGTCTTGAAACATGATTTCAAAATATGGAAATTGAGATATAGCTACTTTTTTAGACGTATGTAGCTTTTCAGCTATTTTAGTAGCAACCCTATCTTGTAAATCCCTTTTACCTCTACTTTTAGAAAGCATTGTGTAAACTGAAGAATTTGAATAACGTGCAAATTTTTTGTAGGTTTCATCCTTTGAAAGAGCAACTCCAACACTCATAAAATCATAAGCATATTTCCAGTAAGTATAAGCTCTTGTTGAAAAAGCTCTCCCTAAATAAATGTCTGCTTCAGAAACCATTTCATAAGCCCTTTCAATTTCATGTTTCTTTTCATATTCACGAGGTATGTTTTCTATAACCATTTCAATTAAAAGTGAGGGATCCGCTTCTATCTGGCGCATGGAATTCTTAATCCGATTTGGATTTTTGCTTTTTAAGATTACTCTTACTGCATCAAAAATAGTAGCCCTTTCATCTTTTTGAGCAATAAGATCAAGGTCTTCAGATGTAATCTTTTTCTCTCCGCTTGCTATTATTTGAAGGTCGTTAATTGCAGACCTTAAATCTCCTCTAGATCTTTTTGCAAGTTCTCTTAAAACATGTTCTTCAAAATCTACTCCTTCTTTAACACATATTTTCTTTAAAAGAGATACTATTGAATTTGTATGGATCTTTCGAAGGTTAATAACCTGACATTTAGTTTTAAAGCTTTTAATTCTATTACTGTAAGGGTCATTAGCCATCATTATTATTGGCTGAATCATCTCTTTAAGTATATTATTAATTGCTCTTGAACCGCCTCTATCTTCGTTTCCATGAAGTCCATCAACCTCATCAAGAATAATTAGCTTTAATCTGGAACCAAAAAGAGTCCTTGAAGCTGAAGCTTCTCCAACGGTACTCATTATGGCATCATAAGACCGCTTATCACTTGCATTTAGTTCAATTGAATCATCAAACTCCTGTGCAATTAAACTTGCAAATGTAGTCTTTCCAGTTCCTGGAGGGCCTACAAGTAGAAGACATTTTTGGTGATTACCACTTTTCCAGTCTTCTACCCATTTGAGGATTTCTTTCTTTGCTTTTAAATTCCCTAAAACTTCATCAGAGTTTTTTGGGCGGTATTTTTCTGTCCACAACATTTAATCTGCCTTTAAATTATCTTTAATTATTTATTCTACTTTTCCTTTCAGTAAAAACTTGGTAAGTAGTGCTTCAAGCTGTATCCTTGGGTTTGAACCTTCTCTTATTCTATAATCATATTCTCCAATACTTTGGATTAAATCGACATAAATATTTTCTTCAATAAGGTTTTCCATGGACATTCTGGAGATTTCCTGATAAATCTGGGTTATCATATCTTCTCCGCTTGTACCTTGAATAACCATAACTTCTCTTAAAAGGTCTCTTGAACCTAAAAAGTCTCCGTTTAATGCCATTCTCACAATCTTTCGTACATCTTGAGGTTTTGCCTTGGATACAATCTCATGTATGCTTTCATCTGTAATCTCATCGGTAGTTGATGCAGATGCTTGAAGAATATTTATGGCTTTTCTTAAGTCCCCTTCTGCAAAATAGACAATACTTTCAATGGCACTTCTATTTATGTTTAGATTTTCTGCCTCAGCAATAAATTCAAGACGTCCTATTATTTGATTACCTTTTACAGGTGCAAATCTAAATATTGCACATCTTGATTGAATAGGATCAATAATTTTTGAAGAATAATTACATGAAAGTATAAATGATGCTGTCTTAGTATACATCTCCATTTCTCTTCGAAGTGCATGCTGTGCATCCTTTGTCATATTATCAACTTCGTCAAGGAAAACTATCCTGAAAGGTGCACCTACTGCTTTTAATCGACAGAAATTTTTAATATTTGTTCTTACAGTATCTATACCTCTTGCATCTGATGCATTAAGTTCTAGGAAATTTTGTCTCCAATATTCTCCAAGGATAGATTTTGCAAGTGCAATTGCAGTTGTTGTCTTACCGACTCCTGCAGGACCTGTAAACATTAAATTAGGTATACTCTGTTCATTAACGTATTTTTTAAGCCTTCCCACTATATGTTCTTGACCTACAACTTCATCTAAATTACTTGGTCTGTACTTTTCAACCCACGGTCCATTCATTTAATCACCATAATTTTAAGCGCTATTTAAAATTCTTATGCTTTTTAAGCAGAAATTAATTATAAAAATTTAATTTGACAATAAGATTTTTCAATCCCTACTATGGATTTGTAAAAATGAAGTATAAATTTATTGTTTTAGTAGAATTAGTTTATATATTATTTAATATTATGTTATTAGGACTATAACTATCTTTAAATGCTCATATTAAAAAATTAATGGATAATTACTACAATATGCTACTTTGGAGAATAATTTAATAATCTTATTTAAATAAATCATTAAGTTCTGGATGAATTTTATCTTTAATCCCTAGTTCGTCCATGGGTTTTCCATAGGAATTATTAATTACTTTGAATTCAGCACGAACTATTCCTCTAAATGCACCATATCCCATGACTCTACCGTAATTTTCAGTTATAATCTCGATTATTCTACTAAAATCAGCAATGAGTATGCTTTCTCTCTCAGCTAAATGTATATCTTTACTATTTTCTCTTATTTTATCAAAATCAATTGCAGAATTACTTTTTACTTCCACGTCTTTAAGGAGAGTTTTACACTCGTCTAATGGCAGGAATTTTTTTATAAGGCCTCTTGCAGGCGCTACTCCCATGATTTTACTTGCACCAATGGACATGGCTAAGAATATAGATTCATAAATATCTAAAATTAAATTAACCCTTCCTTCTCCTGATTCCGGGATTTGAACATCTTCAGGTAGTTTAGGGAAAGAAATTGGGGGTTTTATGACTGGAATGCGGCTTTTAGGTTCTTCAATTTCCTTTTCAACCAGTACTGGTGTTTCCATATCATCATCTGCTATTTTAGATACTTCGATTTCTTCCTTAACTATTTCCGGAGCTTCAACTTCTTCTACTGTTTCTGGTTCTAACTCAACTTCTTCATTTATATATGGAGGTTCCTCTTCTGTATTGATATCTTCTTTAGATCCTATTTCTAGGATATCTACAAGTTTTTCTTCAACTTCTCCTTCATCTAAGGATTTAAATTCTGATGATTCCATTATTTCATCTAGTTTTTCAGGTCCAACTACTTTATCAAATACTTCAGTTATATCTTCTGTTGCAGTGATCTTTTCAATTACTTCTTCTATTTGTTCTGGCTCAACATCAGACTCAATTAATTTATCAATTTCTGATTTCTCTTCAACTTCTAGTATTTCTTCAGTTACTGCAACTTCTTGAGGAATATCTTCTGCAAATGTTTCAGCAGGGAAGTCTTTTGTAATTTCAATAATTTCTGAAGATGCTCTTTTAGCTGAGACTATTACCAAACCCACATTTGCTCTAATATCCATAAGTAAAATAAAATTCACGTTTCCAAGTTGTAAAAATAAGGCTTTACCTCTTCCAGATTCAACTAGAACTCTCTCTATTTCGCCTTGATTAGTAGAGTTGAGCAATCTTTTTGAGGAACTTGTAATTACATGGGCCATTGGGCCAAAAAGAGTAGTATCTGTTCCTTTCGACATGCTATGGCATACAACATTTCCAGAACTATCGGTGATAAGGCTGCTTTCTACACCATCAATCCGATTTAAGTCATTAAGTATTCTTATTAACTGGTTTTCAACATTAGGGTCCATAAAACCACTTGGATATTTAAGATATTACATGATATTTTAAATCTATAAAAAATAATTGTTTTTCTAAATATTTAAATTCATCATATTATTTTTTTGTAAATCTAAATATCTTAAAAGTTCAACAAATATAATTAGTCTAATAAAAAACAGGTTAGCTTAAATCTAAATGGTAATATAAAATTAAAAAATAAAGAAAGGGATTATAAAACATGTCTTTTAAGTAATGCGCCCTCACTATCGTGTATATCCACTAAAAGTGGAGATTCTCCATTTATCATGTGAGTAGCGCAGGAGAGACATGGGTCATAAGCTCTTATAATCATTTCAAGTTGGTTTTTAAGACCTTCTGAAACTTCTTCACCTTTTATCAAAGCTTTAGCAGTTTCTCTAACTCCTATATCCATAGATAAGTTGTTTTGGCCGGTAGATACTATAAGGTTTGCACGTGTTATGTAACCTGCATCATCTGTTTCATAATCGTGAATCAGAGTTCCTCTTGTAGCCTCAATCATTCCGACTCCTCTTTTGGATCCACCTGATTGTTTTGCTTCTTCCTTGGTCATTAGTGGTTCTGAAAGTCCTTGTCTTAAATCTGTTCCAGTTATTGAATCATCTTCAAGGAGCTGTACAGCTCTTTCAGATGCATACATGAGCTCTACTAAACGAGCGTAGTGGTAAAGAAGTGGATTTTGTGCAATTCCATATTTATCTTTGAATTCACCAAAGAGTTCTGAAGCTTTTTCAGTTGGAATGTTTTGTGCAATGTTTAATCTTGCAAGTGGTCCAACTCTATAATTTCCTTCAGGGAATCCAATCTGTTTAAGATATGGAAATTTTAGATAAGACCATGGCTGAACTTTTTCTTCAATGTAATCTAAGTAATCACCAGATTCAAATTCATAAACAGAATTACCATCTTTATCAATGACTTTAACAGGTGCATCGTAGAGTTCTATATTTCCATTGTTGCTTAAAGCTCCAAAGTGAGTTTCAACAGGGCCTAAAAGCTCTATTGCTTCACTGTATTGTTCAAATAAAGGTTTAGCTACTCCAATACCTTTTTCAACAAGTTCAACGGCTTTTTTAGATTCTTCTAATAATTTAGTTCTTTCTTCTTCTGTGATTCCTTTGGATTGACCTCCAGGTATTGCAGTAACAGGACTAATTGGTTTGCCTCCAACTATACCAGTTATATGCTGTCCTATTTTACGGGTATCTATTGCCATTTTTGCAAGAGCTGGATCTTTTTTTAAGATTCCTACTACATTTCTCATTGCAGGATCAGATTCAGGCCCCATTATAAGGTCAGGAGCTCCCAGGAAATAAAAGTGGAGGGAGTGAGAGTGAATGTATTGACCTAAAAGCATAAGCTCTCTTAATTTTTGAGCAGTTTCAGGTGGCTGTAGTCCAAATACTTGATCTGTTGCTTTAGCAGCAGCTAAGTGGTGAGCTGTTTGACATATACCACATATACGTGGGGTAATTCTTGGCGCTTCTTCTACAGCAGCTCCTTCTAAAAATTTCTCAAAACCCCTTATTTCCATAACGTGGAAGTGAGCATCATTAACGTTTCCTGCGTCGTCAAGTTGAACAGTAATTTTAGCGTGTCCTTCAATTCGAGTTACAGGACTAATTTCTATATTTTTCATCTTTTCACCTCTTTTTTAACCAGTTGAGGAATCTTAGAAACCAATTTTTCCTCCATTATGGTGCTTCCAATAACGAATCCGTAAATTACATGCCCCATATCATATATTTGTTTTTCAACATCTTTTTCTGGCATTTTGGAAAGGTGTGCAATCCTTTTAATAACTCCATTATAAACATCGTGGCTTGGTTCTCTTAAAACATCTAAAGATGGCCCTCCGCACCCGTGGCATTGAACTCCTGCTTCTGTACAGAGTGCACCACATCTTCCAAGGGTTACAGAACCTAAACAAACATATCCTTGACTTAAGAAACATTGTTGTGGATCTGGTTCACCCTCTACTCTTCTATGGATTTTATCAAATTCTACGTGATCCATCCATCTTTGACAATCTGCACAAACACTCTTTTTAGGAACATCGGGAGCTTCACCGTTAATTAAAGGTAATAAAATATCTCCTGTTAATCTTTCTTTAGGAGGACATCCTGGAATATAATAATCTACTTCAGTGAAGTCTCCTGCAGGGTGAACGATAGGTAAAAGTTTAGGAACAACTTCTGAAGGTACATCAGCAGGTTCTGTACTTGGATTATCGGAATAAGTACGTGAAGTTACTTCTTCTGGGTTGAATAAATCTGCCATTCCAGTTATACCGCCGTAACATGCACATGTTCCGTAAGCAATTAATGTCTTTGATTTGTTTCTTATTTCTTCTAATCGTTCTCTATTTTCTTCATTTCGAATAGATCCTGAAACTATAGCTATATCTACATCATCAGGGATTTCCTTTGTGTCCATTAATACTGGACAGTAAACTATTTCAGATTTTTCAAGTATTTCCAGTAATTCCTCATGTAAATCGAGAATAGAAATTTCACAACCTGCACAGCTTGCAAGTGCTTCCATTGCAATTTTAACCATTATTTACCACCCCATTTAATAGTTAGGGTTTTAAGGCAAGCATTTGGACCAATATGGTCTATATCTAATTTTCCTTTAATATCCATAACTTCTTCAACTGCACCAACCATGTATCCATATAATAGATAACATAATGGTCCCTTTTGAGGTAAACCTGTCCTTCTAAGTGCTTGTCTTACAACACAGTCACTAAATAGAAGTTTTATTGATGTTTCATTCCCATTTTCAATGGTATATCCTTCCTGGTCAGCAGGTTTCCACATTTCGAAGTAAAATTCTTTACCTAATACATCACCCATTTCCCATAGAGCTTTTTCCACATCATCTGTTTTTTCCATTAATTTACCAGCTTCGTGTCCCATTCTTTTTCCAGCTTGGTAAACAATAGCATTAGCTCCACGACCTGAAACTTGCTCTAGTGCACTGGACATAGATCCTATAAATTTCATAAGAACGTGCAGGGCTTCTTCATAGTCGTCGATGTTTCCACCTGTTTCTTTAGGAATTAATTCGGGTTTAAAATTCCCTCTTATATCTTCAATTTCCATTTAAATCCCTCATATTATCTTATTTAAAGCTTTTTTTACTTTTCTGTCGATGTAAAGTCTTTTAGCTACATGTATATTTTCATGTTCAAGTGCCTGGGCAGGACAAATTTCGTGACAAGATAAACAGGCCATACAATCTTCTTCTTTCATTACTACTGTTTTTCCGTGTTCATTATCCAATTCATACACGTCATTGGGGCAGTCTTCTACACAAGACCCGCATCCAACGCATGCATCTTCGTCAACCTTAATTTTTACCATTTTAAGCCCCCTTAGTTTCCCTTTTCTAATTTTTGAAAGATCCTTAAACTCATCGAATCATTCTATAGACTTTATTTAAATTAAACTGGGTAATTTTTGATTTTTAAAATTACCTTCAGGGATATTTTTTAATATAAAATCTCTTTATTATTAAGGATTTATATTAATGATTAACACCTCTAAAAGCACGATAATAAGAAATTAATACCTGATAATAAAATAATGGAAGATTTAAACAAATAATAGAAAAATAGCTTATTATATTACGGTTTCATACGCTCAAATTAATATGTGGGGAAATGATTTTTAATTTAGAATTTTTTAAATAATGGAAAAGGTGCAGTTAGATATATTTTTATTGATTAGCACTTTCCATTATTTTAAATTTATAGTATTTTATCTATGGTCTTAGTAACTTTTCTGTCGATGTAAAGTCTTTTAGCTACATGTATATTTTCATGTTCAAGTGCCTGGGCAGGACAAATTTCGTGACAAGATAAACAGGCCATACAATCTGTTTCTTTCATTACTACTGTTTTTCCGTTTTCTTTGTCTAGTTCATATACGTTGCTTGGGCAGTCTTCTACGCAAGACCCGCATCCAACGCATGCATCTTCGTCTACTATAACTTTTACCATGTAAATCAATCCTATTTTGGTTTTTAAAAAGTTTCATTTTAATGTAATTAAAAAAAATTCCAAATTGATTAATTTGTATTTGGAAAGATACATATTATTATCTCATCATTATTAATGATTTCTATCACTTATATTAAGAATACAGAATAATTAAGAATGTATTACTAAAAATAAAACCATTATACAATTATATTTAAAAAATAATGAAAAGTTACTAATTAGAATTAGTTTAGGGAAGTAGTTGAAACTAATTTACAATGAGTTATATATGCCGCTTGTTTTTTCCCTGGAGGATAACATGTTATTAACAGTAATCTTGATTCTCCACTTCGATCAAATTGAATAGGATTTGTTTCATAGTCCCATCTAATATCTTGACCATTAGATGTAACTTTATATATGTATTTTTTATTAGAGGAATAATCTTTTACTATTACCTCCTCTCCAACATTAAGACTTCCTAGTTTACCAAATAATCCAGAATATTTTGTTCTATGACTTAAAAATCCACATTCTCCTGGTTGTCCGGGATTCACACTTTCAGGATAATGGTAAACTGTATTATAAGCATTTACAGTAGTAGTGCTGATTTTAGCATTTACTCCCATTTTTGGAATTACAAGCATACAATTTGTTAGTCCTCCATTAGATGAAGACTTTGTAATTGTTGGATTTAACGCATTAATGGGATTACTTTTATTGCCATATGTTTGTAAAGCTGCATTGTAAGAGCTTAATTCCTGAGACTTTTCATATCCTGCCATTATAACAAATAAAGAAACTAGAATACATCCAAGTATAATGGCTGCAGATAGGATTTTATATTTAAGCATAAAACACCTGAAAATTATTTTTAAAAAATATAACTTAAATTATCTATTAATTTATGCTTCTTATTTTCATATTTATATTATTCTTTTTGAGGCTGAATTTCAGCAAGTATTTTATTTACTTCCCTTGCAAGATTGGATCTTGTACTTGCTACTTTCCATGGATTGTCTATCCATGTGCAGAGTTTTAATTTAACTCCAACATCGGATAATTCTTTAACAATGACTTTTGGCTTTGGATCTTTTAAAATACCCTCAAAAGTGATATTTTCAAGGTTTTTAATTGCTTTTTCAAGTTCTATTTCATAGGGAACTGTAACATTAAGATCTACACGTCTCATTTCTGATGCAGTATAACTAATATAAGGACTTGAAGAAAAAATAGAGTTTGGAACTTTTATCATACGTTTATCATAAGTAATTAAGGTTGTAATCCTGAATCCAAGCTTATCTACCTTTCCCTTTTGATTAGATATTTCAATAATATCTCCAACTTTAACACTTTTATCTGCAAGTATAAAGAACCCTGAAATGAGATTTGAAATAGTATCACGGGCACCAAAACCTATTGCAATACCAAAAATACCTAAACTAACTGCTATTGCAGTTATATCAAATCCTAGTTCTTTAAGTATTATAACTAATGCAAATCCGTAAATGGAATACTTAAAAATTTCATGTAAAACTTGAACTAATGTTACATCCAGATCCCATCTTTCTCTCATTTTAGTAAGTGCATATGAAATCCATTTGAAAATTAAGGATGCTATAAGTAGTACGAGTATAATTGTAATTATACTTTCAAACCATGGCGATGCAGTAATTGTCTCAAATGCCATTTTTTCACGTCCAGAAAATTTTGTGTTCTTATTTCAGTTAAAGGTTTAATATTTTGGCAATTAGATAATAAAAATTTGTATATTATAATTTTATTAAAATTAATTTGAAGTGCGTTTTATTTCAATTTCCATAAAGTCATCTGCAACAATTGAATTTCCAAATATTTCCTTTGCTTCTGCTTCAAGTGAATCTGATTCCTTATATCGGGTACTAACATGGGTAAGTATTAAATTCTTTACATTTGCATTTTTAGCAATTTCTGCAGCTTGTGTGGATGTCGAATGCCCCATTTCATAGGCCCGGTCATTGTATTTTGCCTCAAAAGTTGATTCATGTATTAATAAGTCAGCACCATGAGCAAACTCAATCATTTGTCTTGCAGGGCTTGTATCTCCTGAATATACAAGTATTCGTCCTTTTCTTTCTTCTCCAAGCACTTCTTCAGGTTGGATTAGTTTACCATTTACCTCAACAGGAATTCCCTGATGAAGTCTACCAAAATCAGGTCCTGGCCTTATTCCTAGAGCAATTGCTTTTTCTCTTATAAATTTAGGTCTTTTTTTTTCTTCAATTTTATACGCAAAATTTAAGACGCTGTGGTTCATTTTACAGCAGCTTATTCTATAATTATCTTCTTCCATTATTATTCCATTATCAATTTCATGCATGTATATTTCAAAGGTCATGGAAAAATACCCAAAGTTACGGACATTATCTATTAATTGGAGAAGTCCTTTAGGTCCAAATATGTGTAATGGCTCTTTTCTTCCCCTAAAAGCCATTGATTGAATTATTCCGGGAAGTCCAAGAATGTGATCTCCGTGAAAATGAGTTAAAAATATCTTACTTATCTTCATGGGGCTTATTTTAGCTTTTGACATCTGAAGTTGTGTACCCTCTCCGCAGTCAAATAACATTACTTCTCCAAATGCTTTAAGGGCTATTGAAGAATGATTTCTATATCTTGTGGGTATTGCAGAAGATGTTCCTAAAAATACAAGCTCCATTATTTTTTCACCTAATAATTTATTATTTTTAAAATTTAAACTTAAGAGTTAATATTATATCTTTTATTTTATATAGCTAAATATGATCATTATGAGAGATATGTTAAGGCAAATGGTTTATGAAGACATTGGTTTTGAAGATATAACTACAAATGCCCTAATTCCAGAGGGTACAGAAGCTAAAGGAAAGATAATAGCTAAAAAAGATGGGATAATTGCAGGAATAGATTCTGTAAATACATTATTTAATGAATTTGGGATTAAAACTATCATCTATCAACAAGATGGGGATAAAGTTAAGACAAATGATGTTGTTTTAGAAATTCAAGGTGATGCAAGGTTAATTTTAAGTCTGGAACGTACTGCTCTTAATTTATTAATGAGGATGAGCGGAATTGCCACATTGACATTTAATACACTAAATAGTATTCGTAAAGTGAATGATAAAGTTATTTTAGCATGTACTCGTAAAACAACTCCTCTTTTACAGCTTCTCGAAAAAAAAGCAGTTAAAATAGGTGGAGGAGACACCCACAGATTCAGATTAGATGATTGTGTTCTTATAAAAGATAATCATATTGAAATGGTTGGCAGTATCGAAGATGCAGTTAATAAAGCTAAAAATAACGTTAGTTTTACCAAGAAAATTGAAATAGAAGTAGAAAACCTTAATGATACTGTTTCGGCTATAAATTCTGGTGCAGATATTGTAATGCTTGATAATATGGGGCCTGATGAGGTAAATGAAGTTTTATCTTCTCTTGAATCTATGAATTTAAGAGATAAGGTTTTAATTGAAGCTTCTGGAGGAATTAATCCTCAAAATATAGTTGAATATGCAAAAACGGGTGTAGATATAATATCTACAGGTTATTTAATACATTCTGCAAAGGCACTTGATCTAAGTCTTGAAATTTATAAATAAAAATTTTATTTTGAAGTATTTACTTGTATAAGGATACTAAATAGGTTAAACAGCTAAATTGGAACTTTATGTGCCATTAAGTTTTTATAAATAATAATTGTTTTATGTTATTTATGTCCATGAATCTTTCTTTAAACATTTTAATTTTATATCTTTCATCTTTAAACTATCATTTACTTTCTAAATAAAATTGTTTAATATAACTTAATTTTACTTAAAGAAATGCATCAAATTTAAGCATATATTTATATGTATTAATGTTTAAAATGAGACTAGATATCAAATTCTTTAACACATGATATGCGGTATCATGTAAATTTTTATTTTATGAGGAGGTTTATTTATGAGCGAAGAAGAAATACGCGAAAATGAAGAAGTTGAACAAGATGAAGAAATCCAAGAAGAAGTTGAAAATTTACCATTTGCTAAAGCTGAAGTTGTCAGGTTAATGAAGCAGAACCTCGATAGCGATAAAATGATAAGAGAACGTGTTAAAGTTGAAATGAACATATTTTTAGGTCAGATTCTTAAAAATGTGTGCAAGCATCTTAACGAATATCCTTACACCACTATTGAATATGAAATGCTTAAAGAATCTATATATCCTTACAAGAATGTTGAAAGGATTAATGAAGAGAAAGAACGGATCTTAAAGCATTTAGATGCTATTAAAGCAGATTGTGATGCTTTAAGCCTCGATGTTAGAAGGACATTAAAACTTAAAGAGGTTGAAGATACAGTATACTGATCTTCTATTTTCTCATCTATTTTTGAATTTTACTTCTTTCTTGTTGCTCGACGATAAAGACCGCCAAATCTTATAATTATATATGAAAATATGACAATTAATCCAATAATAAGAGCGATAACTCCAATACTCATTATAAACACCTAAGAAATTGAATATAAATCTTATTAAATTAATCTTTATAATTATTTATTTGCTTGGTTACATCAACAGCTGAAACAACTCCAAGAATTATCTTTCCTTCATTATTCTTTACCGGAGTTGAACTAACGCTTAATATTTTCTCGTTCCCATCTTCAAAAATAATTTTGATTTCTTCTCCTTCAACTATTTCTCCATTTTTAATAGATCTAGCTAAAGGCCATTCTTCTGCAGCATATGGTCTTCCATCAGAATGATAGCCTTTATAATTGATATAATCTTTAATGTTGTCTGAAGGAATAAATGGCTGTTCCCAAACTTTTTCAAATTGATCATTAGCTCTTATTAATTTCCCGGAAGGTGCTTCAGCAACTGCAACTGCTACAGGAATATTATTTAAAACAGCATTTAAAAGATTTTGTTCATATCTTAACTTATCTTCAGCTTTTTTACGTTTAGTAATGTCTCTGGCAACTGATAATACAAGTTTCTCATTATCAAGTTTAAAGATATGTGAACTAATCTCAACTGGAAATTTATGGCCATTTTTAGCAACATGAACTCTTTCAAAAGTTGATATTCCTTTTTCAAATAACTCATCCATGACTGGAATTATTTCATCTTCTTCTCCGGCATCAATGTCCATAGGTGACATTTTTAAAAGTTCTTCTCTTGTATAACCCAAACTCTTTATTGCATTATCATTTATCTCGATGAATGTTCCCGGTAATCTACTTTCATCTATTATATGTAAAAACATTGCATCATTTGCGTTGTTGAAAACTGCACGGAATTTCTCTTCAGATTCTTTAAGTGCATTTTCTATTTCTTTTTGTTCTGTTATGTCTCTAGTAACACTTCCAAGTATTGCACCTTTTTTTGTATGAATATGATAAGTAACTGATTGTAAATACCTTATATCTCCATCAGGGCGTTGAATTTTACGATCTAAGGTTTTATTCATCCATTCAGCAGTTCCGGTTTTTAGAAATTCAGTTATTGTATTTTTAATATAATTATATGTTTCTTGTGTTTTTTCTTCTTCAGGTAATAAATCGAATTGAGAATCCCAGACGAACTTATTTATCTCTTCTTTACTCTTATATCCGGTAATCCTTTCCATCCCTTTATTCCATTCAATTATTTTACCTTCTTCATCGATTATAGCGATACCATCTGTAGATTGTTCAATTGTACTTCGGAACTTCTCTTCACTTTCACGTAACGCAATTTCATATTCTCTCTTTTCTGTAATATCAGTACCTACACTTAAGAGACCTATTTGGTTCCCTTTATCGTCATAAATTACCCTATTTGCCCATGAAACCCAAACTCTTTTTCCATCTTTAGTAATATTTTCATTTTCGTTAGAATAATATTCTTCAGGACTCTTTATTATTTTGTTAATAAGTTTTTTAAGATCTCTTCCTGAAGACTCAATTTCAGGCACTATCGTACCTATAATATTTTTTCCTATTACCTCGTCCTTTTTATAACCAAAGAATCTTTCTGCAAATTCATTGAAAAAAGTTATATGACCTGTTCTATCAAGTCGAATTATAATACTATTTGCATCCTGTACTAATTCTTTATATTTTTTTCTACTTTCCTCTAGAGCTATTTGTGCTTTTTTTGCTTCTGTAATGTCACGCACACTTTCAATTGATCCGACAAGATTTCCTTGAGCATCGTAAAGTGGAGAAGCTTTTACAAATACAAAGGCACCTTTTCCATTATATAAATTATTAACAAAAACTTCTGCAAATAAGGTATTTCCTTCTCTTTTCACATAATCATACTTTTCTTCAATTTCTTTTTCTTCTAAAAATATAAGATCAATTATAATTGGCCTTTTAACTCCATAGAAAGGTATTGAATATTCATAGTTATTTTTACCTAAAATTTCTTCTTTAGAAACTCCTGTCATTTTTTCCAGAGCATGATTCCATGCAATTACTTCTTTATTTTTATCTATGACAAACGTAGCATCCGGTAAAAATTCAATTATGTCCAGAAGCTTATGACGTTCCCTATTTATTCTCTCTTCGGACTTCTTTTGTTTAGTTATATCAATAGAAAACGTTACATAAATATCTTCTCTTGGTGAAAAAGCGGAAATTGAAAAATATTTATCTATATTGGGCCTATAGATTTCATATTTTAATCCCCTTCCTGTAGAAATTGATTCATTGGCTTTCTGGAGGTCAACTTGCACTGTTTCTGAATCGTATAACTCTCGAATACTTTTAGCAATAAATCCGGCTTTAAAGTCTTTTCGCTGTTTATACGCTATAAGATTAGCGTAAGTTACAATTAAGTCTATAACTTCAGAATTTTTATACACTGGAGTTGAAACTATTACTCCTTCTTGCATATATTCAAAAAAACGGTAATCTAATTCAGATATGGGACCATATTCTTCTGATTCAATAAAATCATCACCATTATTTAAACCCGGTTTTCGATCCATCTGAATCTCTCCTGATGATTATTGTACTAAATGAAATAATAAATAGAAAATACTAATAATACATTTTAATAGTATTATATTACTACATACATATAATAACTACTGTTCAGTTTAATGTTTAATTAAAATACTTTATTTAGCATTTAGCTAGTTAAATTACTTTAATATTGAAAAATTAGATTAAAATAAGAGATTTAATGTTAAAAATTTAAAAAATAAAAATGGTTTATTCATTTTCAAATGTTATAAATCCAGTTTCTAAGTGCTTGATTTCATCTTCCGTTAGAGCTCTACTTGATGCATCATCATGAAGTATAGTACTATGGCCAAAAGGGTCTTCAATTATTATTTCAACTTCCATTTTACCATTTTTAACACTTTCTATCTCTTCAAGTATTCTGAGAGCATTATTTTTTGATTCGTCATCTTCTACAAATTTAATTGCAGTATTTACAGCATCTTCAAATCTCTGCAATATGCCTTCAATATTAGATACATATCCTTGACACTTAGTACCCGGTTCTACCTTTAAGCCTAATTCAGGTATGCTAACTGTAGCTGTTTGAGATTTAACCACACGTGCATTTAAATTATCTTTTCTGATGTACATAGAATATCTTACAGGTTCTTTTTGCTCAAGACATAGGGTATCAGAATGTTTATATCCGCATTGTGAACAGATGATTGTTGATTCCATAATCTCTCCAAAATATGGAATTTCTTCAGTTTTTGATATTAAATCTACAGTTCCTCTTGATCCGCAGACAGGACAATCTCCTTTCATAGCATTCAATTTGATTAACTCCTTTAAATTCAGTTATAATATTAAAAATGAAAAATAAATTAAGTCTAAATAGAAAAAATATAATAATTATTTTTGATCTTTAAGGATAAAACCTTTTTCATCCAGTTCATCAATCATCATTTGAAGACTTTCTTCATCTGGAGCACACAATTTGTGGCCATGAACATTATTTGATAATTCATAAAGCTTTTCTAAATCTCTTTTTCTTTCTTCATTAGTAGAAATAGACTTTAAAAAGCGTTCAACCTCATATGGATCAGATATATTTACTTTTCTTGTTACAGGTTCTCTAAAACCTCTTAAGTAGTAGGAAATATCTACCATTCTCCCTCCATATTTGAGTATAGTCTCCATTACAGAAGGAATTTCTTCAACTGTATTATTTAAAGTTACAGTTGTACATATTTTTCTAATTACTGTAAGTGTCCTTTTAACCGTACTATCAATATCTAAATTATTTACAATGCTTACATTGTGCTCTTTAGCTTTTTTAACTAAAACATCATTTATTATACGGTTTTCCTTAAAATATTCCAGATGTTTCCCGCCTCTTTTAATCTTCATTGCCCTTTTAACGAATCTTTCCTTATGGACTTCTTCATCTGTTGTAAGAACGAAAAAATGTATGGATGCATCATTTTTGAATCTTTCGAAGTTAATGAGCCCTGGAACGAGATGCACACCTTCAATTACAATGTCATCAAAATCATCCACTGCTCTTCTAATAACTTTTTCAATTGCAGGAATAACAAAAGAAGCATGTTCTTCAAATCCGGCGCTTATTAGGCTTCTTTCATCTCCATGATACCTATCTTTATCTCTTATGGTAACATATGCATCAAAAGAAGACATATGGAGAGCAGGTGCGAACTCGGGCCCTATTACTCCTCTTACTATTTCTCTTATAAAATCAGTTTCAATTAAATGTTTTATTCCTAATGTTTTAGCTATTTCTGAAGCTATTGTTGATTTACCAATACCAGAAGCACTTCCTATCAAAATAACATAAGGTTTCTTTAACATGTGACATCTCCAGGAGATAAATAAGGGAGTAAAAAGGATTAATGATATATATCTATGTTAATATTATACAACATAGTATTAAGAATTTTTGATCAGTATTAATTTGATCCTTTTTAATCCATTTATCCAAGGAAGTCAATTACACGTTCAGCGCTTCTTCTCATTTCAATCCTGATTAAACCTAAATTGATGTCTATATCAGTAATTACTACTAAGATACCTTCTCCAGCATCAATCATGAGAGTTTTACCTTTATCTCCTTCTATCATTACCTGTTGTAATGGGTCATGTTTCATTTCTTCTGCTGACCTTTCAGCTGTACCAAAAACTGCAGATGACATCGCAGCCACAAGTTCGGAATCAATGTCTCCTGGAACTTCTGCTTCTATGATCAAACCATCTTTTCCAACCACTAAGGAACCGTTTACCCCGTTTATTCTTCCCAAATCTTTAAGTATTCTTTCTATCATACTATGCCTCCAATTATTTTCAATAATTGGGTTCAGGGAATTAAAATTCCCTTCAGCCTCCAAAAACTTTGTTTTTGGGGTTAAAGAAATTAAGAGTTTCTTTCAACCTCCAAAAAATCCACGATTTTCGAAAGTTTAGAAAAATGCTGCCAAATTCCCAATCTGACACAGCAAAAAAACTAAATTTTTTTGCATGCTTTGCATTTTTCTCCAACCTCCAAATGGATTGAATCTGCTACCCAAAATATTTATCTTAAAGTATATATCTTGGTTTAACCTTTATTAAATAAATAGGTAATGTAAATGAACTTTGAAATTGATAATGGAGTGATTATTTGTATGATGTAACTTCTGTGAAAGAACTTCAAAAACTTAATCCATTTATAATTGTTGGATGTGGAGGGGGTGGAGAAAAGTTCTCAAATTTTGAAGGAATTGAAGCGGTTGGTTTTGTTGACGATGATATTAAAAAACAGGGAACAGAATTTTGCGGTCATCGAGTTTCTTCAAGTCTTAATGAATTAATAGAAGAAACTGATGCTAATAGTGTTGCAATTATGCTTCCTATAGGTGCTGAAGGTTCAGCCCTTAAATATGCTGTGCAAGCGGTAGATAATGGGAAAAATGTAGTAGTATCATTCCGTTCAATGTCACTTATTGAAAATCAATCATTAGTTAAGTTTGCAGAATCTAAAGGTGTTGTATTAAAAGAAATTAGCCCTCGATTAGATGTTATTAAGGAAATTTTTGGAATCGCTCCTCCTCAATGTACTGAAATTCTACCAAAAATATTCTATAAACCAAAAGCTCCAGTAGTTTTTGTTGGAGGAACATCTCAGGAATGCGGGAAAAGAACAACAACCCGAGTCCTTGGAGAAACTGCAGAACAAAGAGGGTTAAAAGCTGCAATAATATCCACTGATGAAATGGGTATTGAAGGTGTTGATCTTAATTTTAGAGCAGGAAGCCTTTCAGTAATGGATGTAGCAGCTGCAGTTATGGGTTCAATGAAATATATGGAAGAAAAGAAAAATCCAGATATTATATTTGTTGAAGGACAGTCAAGTCTCACTGAAAAAGGAAATCCTCATCCAAGGGGACTTTCAGGTGCAATACTTATAGGGTCAATGCCTAATGCAACTGTTGTTTGTCATAGACCTAACCATCCTTTCAGGGAGCCAAGAGGCATAGTGGATGAAATTAAAGCAATAGAAGCACTCGAACCTACAAAAGTTGTTGGTATTTCATTGAATATGAGAAATGTAAGTGGCAAAAAGGATATATTGAAGTATGAGGAAAAATACAAATTGCCAGCAGTAGACATTAAAAATGGCGGAGCTCCAAAACTACTGGACGCTATCTTAGATTGCGTTGGACTAAAATAATTCTTTATTACATTTTACCGCCATAATCAGCGTATAGGGGAATTAGAATGAAAGACATCATGGATTATATTAAGAAAAATCTGGGAATGGAAGAAGAAAATGAAGAAGAAGAAGAGAAAGAAACTATTATAGTTCCTGAACATTCATTTTATGAAATAATCCTGATGAAAGCAATGGGTATTCCAGATATAGAAGATGCTTTAAACCAGATTAAAGAGGACAAAAATCCAATTATAATTGATATGAGTTTTATAGAAGATAGCCCTGATGATTTTAAGATGGTGGGAGAAAAATTAAAAGAATTTAGAGATAATGTAGGTGGAGAGGCCATACTATTATGTAAAAATGGTAAAAATGTAGTAATAATTACTCCTCCTGAAATTAAACTTGTAAGAAAGTAAATATATTATTATTATGTTATGTTTTCATGTCATTCTAGATTAAAATAGAAAAATTAAAAAGTACCTTATTTCAAATTATATTTATAATAATTTGAGGAGTTAAAATGGAGTTACCAATCACACGACCGTCTTTAATGTCTTACGCTGATCAAATAAACTTTAATGAGCTTGTAGGTGAATTAAAATCAAAAAAATTCAATGGATTTATAAGGGTAACTGCAGGATCTTCAGAAGGGTATATTCTTTTTAATGATGGTAAAGAGTCAGCATCATCATTTGATGATTATTTAAAAAAGGAAGCTATTGAAAAAATAAAAGCTACCACCAGTGACAGCAAAACATTAATTGAAGTCTTTGATCTTAAACAGTCGCAAATGAAATATTTAATGGATTTAAACAAGTTTTGCGTAATTGATATTGATTCTCAAGTTGATAACATTATAGATGAACTTAAGAAAACCGAAGAACGTGGTGAAATAAAGGAAAAAAGTTCAAAACTTCCTATGTATGACAGTGAACCTCAACTTGAAAGCCTTAAAAAAGTATTGGATGAACCAAAAGATGTCCTAAAGGGTTTAGAACCAGCAGATAATATCAATGAAGTGAAGGAAGAACCAAAACCCGTTTTAAAAGACTTAAAATCTGAAAATGATACAAGTGAAGTAAGAGAAAAATTAATGGCAATTTCACAGGCTACAGAAACTAAAGTTCCTGAAACTAATGAAAATGAAGTACAAGAAAAACCTTTAGAAAATGAATCAGTATCAGATGAAACAAATATTACTGAGAATTTAGAGCAAGATAATATTGAATCAAAAAAGGAAAATGAATTTGCAGAACCTGGCGTTGAAGCTGAAGTCGTAGATCGTGCTGAACTTATGAAAAAATACGGTTTAAAAGATGTTGGCGAAGAAGAAGTTGAAAATATTCTTGAAACCTATAAAGGTGGATCTTTAAGCGATGAAGATATTGAAAAAATTGAATTAACTCTCATGAATAAAATTAAAAAGTCAATTTTAGGCATCCCAAAAATTAAAGGAACAGAAGTTATGGTATTTTTAGACAATACTTCAGAACTTTCTGGAACAATAAATATAATCACTGAATATGAAAGTAAAAGTTTATTATCAAGATTCATGGGCGATTCAAAGGATCTTGAGAATTTAAGAAGGCAAATAATTAATATTACTCAAATGGAGATTAAAAAGAGCTTCAGAGGGTATCCTGAGATTGTTGAAGATTTTGAAATTAATGTAGAGATCAGCTAGGAGGTATTGAATGACAAGAGTTATAACTGTCGCCTCAGGAAAGGGCGGAGTTGGAAAAACAACTATAACTGCAAATTTAGGTGTTGCTTTATCAACTTACGGAGAAGAAACAATAGTACTTGATGCAGACGTTGCAATGGCTAATTTAGAACTTATTCTTGGAATGGAAGGAAAATCTGTTACATTACATGATGTTTTATCTGGAGAGGCCAGTATTGAAGACGCTATATATGAAGGACCTGGGGGAGTTAAGGTTATTCCAGCAGGAATTTCACTTGAAGGGCTCCGTAAAATACGCCTAGATCGTTTAGAAGGTGCTTTAGAAACCATTATTGAAGGTGCAGATATACTTTTAATAGATGCGCCTGCTGGTCTGGAAAAGGATGCATTAGCAGCTATAGCTTCTGCACAGGAGCTTATTCTTGTTACAACACCCGAAGTTCCTTCTATAAGCGATGCTTTAAAGACCAAGATAGTTGCAAATAAGCTTGGAGTAGAGATAATAGGCGTTGTTGTTAACAGAGAACAACATGATAAAACATTTTTAACTATAAATGAAATTGAAACTATTTTAGAGGTTCCTGTTATTGCTGTTGTTCCTGATGATCCTGAGGTAAGCAGGGCCGCTGCCTTTGGTGAACCATTAGTAGTTAGAAACCCCAAATCTCCTACAAGTAATGCAATTATGCAATTAGGTGCAGATCTTATTGGAGAAGAATACCATCCAATTGAACCAGATAAAAAAGGAGTTATCTCCAAATTGGTTGAAGGGTTACTCGGAAGAAGAGGTTAACTTTAAGCAAACTGGTGGAAATGTCAAAATTTATAGTAATTGCTTCAGGAAAAGGTGGAGTGGGAAGAACCACCTTAACCTTTAATCTTGGGGTAGGAATGTCTCTTTTTGGAAGAAATGTGGTAATGCTAGATTTAGATTTAGTAATGGCCAATATGGATGTTATAACCGGACTTCTTGATCCTGATACTACTTTGCATGATGTTCTTGCAAGAAACAAATCTATAGATGATTGTGTTTATGAAATAGGGCAAGGACTCAGAGTTATCCCAACAGGCATACATTTTGAAACTTTAAGACACATAAATCCCAAATATATTTCCTGGAATAAGATCTTGGAAGAGATTTCGGAATATGGTGACCTTTTCCTTATGGATATGCCTGCTGGAATCAATTCAAGCATTTTTGAGGGACTTCCTGAAAATGCAGAAATGATTATTGTAACCAATTCAACAATGACCTCTGTTGCAGATGCTCTTAAAATTAGAATACTCAGCAACGAGCTAAATATCCAAATAATTGGATTTGTTTTGAATATGTGGTATCAAGATGGATTCTTGCTTTCTGTAAATGAAATAGAATCAATACTTGAAGTACCATTAATTGGGATTATTCCCTATGATCGTGAAGTTGAACGTTCCATGGCGCTTGGAAAATCTGTTGTTGAAATTAATCCTTCATCCCCTACAAGTAATGCAATAATGCAAATTACTGCTCATTTACTTGGAGAAGAATATCATCCAATTGAACCAGATAAAGAAGGTATTTTAAACAGGTTAAAGAAGTTTATAGGGATTTTGCCTGAATAAAAATACAAAAACTATTATTTTTTTAATCATAAATTCAAATTTAATTGTAACATTAAAAAGTGAGTTGATGCTTTGTCTGTTGATGTAGTTGGACTTGGAGCATGTAATGTTGATTTTTTACAGAAAATACCTAGATTCGCGGTTCCAGATGATGAAGTAGAAATAAAGGAGCTACTGTTATCTGTTGGAGGATCAGCGTCTAATTTTACAGTTGGACTATCCCGTTTAAATGTTAATACCGGAATTATAGCGCGTGTTGGTAATGATTATTTTGGAAAAGTCGCGAAGGGCCAATTTAAAAACGAAGGAGTTGATACTAAACGACTTTTAAAAACAGAACTCCAAACGGGCATGGTTTTTATTGCAATTGAGCCTCAAGGCGAAAGGTCTATGTATACTTTTATTGGCGCAAATAAGAAATTTAAACTCCAAGAAGAAGATATTAAGTATATTAAACATTCTAAAATCCTTCATGTTACTCAGATGTATAAAGATGTTGTTGAACAGGCATCCAAGCATGCAAATATTCTTTCTTTTAATCCTGGAGCTATTTTATCTTCCTTTGGAATTCAAGAACTTTCTAAAATAATAGAAAAAACAGATATATTATTTTTAAATAAAAAAGAAATGAATATTTTAACCCACAAATCAATTGATGAGGGTGCACATTTACTTCTTGATATGGGGGCCCAGATGGTCATTGTAACTTGTAGCGAAAATGGTGCAAACCTCTACACTCAAAAGGGAACTATTCACTCTCCAGGACTTAAAATTAATGCAATTGATACAACAGGTGCTGGAGATTCATTTGCAGCAGGATTTATTGCAGCATACTCTAAAGGAAAAGGATTAAAAGAATGTTTAGATTATGCAAATATTGTTGCTTCTTGTTGCGTCCAGAAATTAGGTGCTCTAAGCACACCTCATTATTCAAAATTAAATATTAAAATTTAAATCTAAATCCCAAAGAATTTAGACGCATTTGTGCTTGAAACTTTATTTATATCTTTTTCCTCATATCCCTCTAATCTTAGTTTGTGGACGGTTTTAGGTACCGATAGTGGATCTGAAGGAGATGAACTTATATCACTATCCAAGCAGAATTTATCAAATCCATATTCATCTAAAAGTTGTACTGCTTCTTCTGGTGTCATTTTTAAGGGTTGAACTGTAATTCCGAGCATCGTTCCAAGTTCAAAAACATCATTAATTATATTTTTATCTACATGGTCAATTATAACCAGTTTCGGGTCTATATTTTCTTCTATTATCGAAGTTGTTACCTTTGTTATTTCTTTTTTGTTTGTACGGGGAGTATGAACAACTACTTTCATTTTAAGGTCTTCTGCAAGCTGTAGTTGCTTTTTAAATACTTTTTTTTCTAGTTCTGAAGCACTTTCAAGACCTATTTCTCCAATTGCAACTACGTCATCTCCTTTTAAAATTGAAGGTAATTTTTCAAGAGCCCTTTCATAATCTTTTGAAATACTTCTAGGATGGACTCCAAGTACGGTATATAACTTGAGTCCATTTTGAGCAGCTCTTCTAATATCATTATTCAATATTCTATCCCAGTGATCGAATACCACATCGGAAGTACTCATTTTATATGGATCATGAGCACAGGTAACTGCTTTATTTATTCCTGCTATTTTCATCATTTCGAAGTCTTCAAAGGGTCTTGTATCTGCATGTATATGTGAATCTATCATCTAATCACTCTCAAAGATTTTATACAATGATTAAAATATTATTAAATACTTGATATTAAATATACTCAACTAGATTAAAAAGATTGCAGTGAATATATATTTTCATTAAGAGAGATTCTAATGGATACAATAAACATTTACGGCGACATAAAAGATGATCTTAAACTTCTAACAAGTTCTAGTGTACGAACGAAGATAATTTTAAGTTTAAATGATTGTAGCAAAGATTTAAGTGATCTTAAAAATGAAATTGGGGCTGAAAATTCTGCTATTTTAAAGTTCATTAAAAATCTTGAGACAAATCAGATCATACATAGAAACGATGAAAAATATGTTTTATCACCAATAGGTAAAATGTATGCTGCTAAATCAAATAATTTTTTCAAATCCATTTCTAGTGTTAAAAATATACAAAAAGTAATTCTTAATCATTATATAGATTGCATACCCTCATTTTTACTTGATGAAATCGGCTGTTTGGATAATTCAGTTATCATTGAATCAACTTCGGTTGATATAATTAAACCACTTAATTATTATACAGAAATAGTATCGAAATCTAGATATGTTAAAACGATACTTCCATTTTTTTACTTTCCCTACTTAGATCTTTATTTAAATTTGTTTAATCAAAAAGATGTAAATCTCGTATTAACTCCATTGATCATAGAAAAAGCTATTAAAACCATTGGAAAGGATAATTTACATAAATTTAAACATTTAAATGATATAAATTTATTTAAAATAGAAGAAGATGTTAAAGTAGCTTTAACGGTTACAGATAACTTTATGAGTATGGGTCTGTTTTTAAATGATGGAATATATGATGCAACAATGATTCTTGTAAATCCAGAAAAAGATGCTATCTGTTGGGGTAATAAATTATTTAATTATTTCCTTAAACGTTCAAATAAGGTTTCATTTAATGATTTAAGATATATTAAAAAAAACATATTTTAGAATGATATTATGTGGGGCAATTAGATGGATGCAGAAAATAATTTAAAACTCTATGAAGAAGTAGCAGATGATTTAAAATTTCACACAATTTCTGCAGTTAGAATGAAAATTATAATTCTTTTAAGTAGCGGTCCTGCAAAAACCAAACAGTTAAGAGAATTAAGTGGAATACAATCATCTACGATACTGCACGGAATCAATGATCTTGAAAAAGAAGGATTGGTTATAAAGGATGGAGATAATTATTATTTATCTGAAATCGGAAAAATAATTGCTCTCAAATTATTTGATACAGTTAAAACATTAAATGCATTAAAAAAAGGTCAAAGTTTATGGCTTAATCATGAAATAGATGCTATTCCCGAAGAACTATTAATGAATATTAGTTGTTTAAGCAATTCAAAGCTTATTACATCAGATAATATTAATATTTCTAAAGTTACTGAAACTTATAAGAAACTGATAGGTTCAGCAAAAGCTATAAAGGGTATTACTCCCTTTTTTCATCAAGACTTTGTAGAAATATTTGAAAATAATGTGAAAGATAACGAAATTAAAGTTGAATTAATATTAACTGATACAGTATTAAAAGAAATAATAAAAGGGGTTCGTCTTAATATAAAAAGTTTCATCAAGTTAATGGCTGATAAGAACCTAAATATCTGGCTATTACATGAGGAACCAAAAGTTGCTCTTACAGTTACGGATCAATTTTTATCTTTAGGATTATATGCTAAAAACGGTTCATACGATATTTTTAAAGATTTAATAAGTGAAGATCCAGATGCTATTGAATGGGGATATAAATTATTTGAGTATTACAGAAAAGAAGCAGATAAGGTAGAATTAAAAAGAATAGATAAATTAATATCTTATTTAATTTAATTTTTAAAATTCAAAAAATCAATTTTAGAAGGTTCTCATATTAAATAATTTAAATTGATATAGATTAAACAAAATTTTATAGTTACTTTAATATACTATTATATTGGTGAACAAATGCCTCTAGATGCTGATTTAAAAATTTATGGAGAAGTAAAGGATATTCTTAAGTTTAATGCTATTTCAGCAGTTAGAATCAAAATTATGATTAGTTTATTCTATAAATCTCAAAAAACTAAAGACTTAAGAGAAATAACTGGAATTCAATCATCAAGCATCTTGCATGGCGTTAATGATCTTGAAAAAGAGGGGATAGTTGTTAGAAGAGGAGATGATTTCTATTTATCTGAAATGGGGAAAATATGGGTTCCTCAATTAATAAACATAATAAAAACTCAGTATGTGCTTAAAAAATTCCATAAATTATGGCTTAATCATACAATAGAATCCATCCCTCAAGACTTATTAAATGAGATCGGTGATCTGAATAATTCTCAGCTTTTAGAATCTGAAAGTACCGATGTATATAAGGTTCATGAAAACCATATTCATGTTGTAATGAACTCTAAAGAGGTAAAAGGCGTATCTCCTATATTTTATCCTAATTACCCTGAAATTTTTAGGGGTCTAATTGAAAGAGACATCAATGTTGAACTTGTCTTAACTGATGATGTGTTTAAAAAAACTATAGAATCATTAGATCAGGGAATCGAAGATTTGAAGAAGTTAATTTCCACTGGGAATTTAAATTTATGGATATTAAATGAAGAAGCTAAAATAGCATTTACCCTTACAGATAAATTTATGACAATGGGTTTATTTTCAGTAGATGGAATGTATGACACCACTAAAAATTTAGTAAGCGATCATATTGACACAATTACTTGGGGTAAAAAATTATTCGAATATTATCGCCAAAGGGCGGATAAATTTGAACTTTAATAATATTAACTATAGAAATATTTTTAATTTCTATTAAATAAAAGGATTAATTAAATTCGACTTAAATATCGTCGAACTTAATCTTATATTTCATTAGATCGCCTAAAATAGCACTTATATCTTTAATAGGTATTCTTTTTTGTTCAGTATTGTCTCTATTTCTTATAGTGACAGTATCATCTTCAAGGGTGTCATGATCAATGGTTATTGCAAATGGTACTCCAATTTCATCAGATCGAGCATATCTCCTTCCAATTGTCCCTGAAGCATCAAATTCAGCTATAAATCCATTTTCCCTTAACTCATCCCTTATCTTAATTCCAATTTCTGGTAATCCATTTTTATTAACTAATGGATAGACACCAACTTCTACAGGCGCTATATCTGCTGGAAGCTTGAAATATTCACGTTCGTTTTCTTTATCTTCTGTAAATGTGTGTAAAAGCACTGAAAAGACTATACGATCGATACCATATGATGGTTCAATTACGTGAGGGAATATTTTTTCTCCGCGTACAATTTCCTCTACTTCTTCAAAATTAACGTGTTCTGGAAGCATTTCAAAAGTTTTACCTTCAATTTCCAGTTGAAATACGCCTTCACTTTCAATTGAGTTCTTAATATTTTCAGCTTCAATATTCTCAATGGCTTTAAGTATTTTAGGGGCATCTCCTTTAAATGAAGGTCCAAATTTGCCCATATTTGGCTTTAAAGCTAACTTTTTAACAGATTTAGGTTCATCGTATTCGATAAAGACAGTTAATTCCTCATTACTGTGCTCAGTATGTGATTTAAGGTCGAAATCAGTTCTATCGGCTATACCAATTATTTCAACCCAGCTGTATCTTTCAGTGTATACTTCAACATCCCAGCAGTCAATTGCATAGTGAGCCATTTCAGTAGGTAAGTGCTGCCTAAATCGTATAACATCATCAGGTATTCCAGTTTCTTTTAAGAATTTCTGTGCAAGATATAATTGATAAATAAGAACTTCACTTGAAACTATTCTTTCTTTCAGTGCATTTTCGACTGTTATTTCAATTGAATCTCCTTTTTCCATCTGTACTTTTGAAGGATAGAGCTTGAGCATCTTATCTTTTATCGCCCTATACTTTTCATGGGTTTTGTCTTTAGGGTCAACAAAAATTTCTGCTTCAGCTTGAGTAAATTCTCTAAGTCTTATAACTCCTTGTCTTGGAGAAATCTCATTTCTGTAAGCTTTACCAATTTGAACAACTCCAAATGGTAGTTTACCTCTAAAGAACCTGAGTAATCTTTTAAATGGTATGAATATTCCCTGTGCAGTTTCAGGACGCATGTATCCTGTTTTTTTACCTTTTGCACCTATCATTGTCTGAAACATTAAGTTGTAATTCCAGACACGGCTTAAACGATTTCCACAGTTAGGACATCCTATTTCTGAGGATTCTATAATTTCAGTAAGCTCTTCGTTTTCTAATCCTTCAACATCACGGTTAATTACTTCTTCAATTATATGATCTGCTCTGTAAACTTCCAAACATTCTTTACATTCTGTCATTGGATCTGTAAAGTGATCTACGTGTCCTGATGCTTTAAGTGCTTCTTCAGGCATTACTGTAGGGGATTCTATCTCATAAAATCCTTCCCTTACAATGTAATAGTCTCTCCATTTTTTAATGATCGAATTTTTAAGTATAGCACCAAGAGGGCCATAATCATAAAATCCTGCAACTCCAGCATATATTTCAAAGGAAGACCACAGGAAACCTCTTTTTTTGGCTACATTCATTACTTTGTCATGTTTCATTTTAATCACATTTTAATTTTAATAAAATAAAAGTTTAAAATTAGAATTTAATTTTAAAATATAAAAAGATTATAATTTATTATCGATTTCTTTGATACTTAGTTTTTTAAGTAATTCCTGGTCTCTTTTAATTCTACTTGATTCGGGACGTTTTTGCCCCATGTATTTACTATCTCTTTCCGGATGTCCATAAGGCTTATCTGCAGGGGACGTCATGGTTTCAAACACGATTTGGCAAACTCTCTGACCAGTGTACAATGCTACAGGCATTTTACCTATATTTGAAATTTCAAGGGTTATTCTACCGTGAAATCCAGGATCAATATAACCTGCTGTAACGTGCATGGTTACACCCAGTCTTCCCATAGATGATCTACCTTCAACTCTTCCAACGAGATTATCAGGTAATTTTACGGTTTCATAAGTTGTAGCAAGTGCAAATTCTCCGGGATGGATTATAAAAGGTTCTCCTTCTTCTATAAAAAATGACTGCATGTAAGAATCTATGTCTGATTCATCCATAGGATCTATACAAGGCTTTCTAATTATTCTAAATCCCTTAAACTCATTTCCAATCCTTAAATCCACTGATGATGGTTGTATCTGTATTTCTGGGTTTTCAAGGGGTTCAATACTAATTTTTCCTGATGCTAGATATTCTATGATATGTTTATCGCTTAAAATAGCCATTTTTTTGCCTCTTTTCTTCTTTTACATCCTCTTTAATTTTGATTTCTGATAAGTCTTCAAAAGTATTAGGTATACCGCAGCTATTTCCAACACCAACTACAAGAATATTGATGTCGTCTGGAGAATTTAAAATTGATCTATTAATGATCTCATAAGCTTCTTTGGAAGCATCAGCAATTACCTGATTCATTGGGCTAATTGCTTCTTCTGGGCTCATTTTGACTATAACCGCTTCAAGATCAAGGTTTCTTTTAGTAATTACTTCTTCTAGCTGTGATTTGTCTATACCAGGACCTCCAATTACAACTCCAATCCCCTGTGCAACTTTACCTGTTTCTTCTCCTTCAAGTTTAACTGCAGCATCAACGGTTATAATTTTATCTACATCATAATTTTGAATAATGTTTTTTACGACTCTTCCTACTTTTCCAACATGAGCTCCAGGGCCATTTGCACGGGCAATAATTAATTTACGCTCATCCATACGCTTTTTAACTACATATATATCATTTTCAACGTATTTTTCTTCAGTTTTGTAATCTTTAAGGAACATGCTTGCTATAAGTGGCCCTATCCCATCTCCAATAGGTCTTCCTTCAGAAAATGCTTTCGCACCTTCAAATTGGGCATTTACAATTCTTTTAATTAAAGGTAAGCCCATTTGAAGAGATAACAGTATCTGAAGATTACCAGTTTTCTTTGCGAGTTCTAAATTATGACGAATTTGTTTGGCGACCCCATTAACTGCAAGAGTGGCCTTTAAAGTCATCACGATATTAGCTTTAGTTTCTTCGTCAGCCATAGGTGCAATAACTTTAATCATCTGCTTGAATCTCTCTTCTGAGAGATCTAATAATTTTTCAAATTTATCTACTATTCCATAAGGATCAAGATTTGTTGGAGGAACTAGGAAAAACTCCATGAAATCATTAATAGTTTTTTCCTGATCAAGAACTGGTTTTCCCTTTTCTCGGGATAATGTTATTAGAAGCTCTTTTAATTCATTAGCCATATTCTCAAATTCCAATGTTGATTTTGTAACACCAGATATAATTCTTGCTCTTAAAAGCCTCGGAACAAGTAAAATAAGAAAAATAAATGCCAGTATTCCAATTATTTCCCAAGGACCAAAGTCAAATAACATTTTATCCTCCATTAAATCTAATATTTATATTTTAAAATTTAATATTTTTAATTATTCTTCTAATCTTAATCTTATTCTTCTTAAAATCCCTATTAGAGTATGTGCTTCTCTTCCAGCTAAATATGTCCTTCCAAGGACTCTTTTAAAAACAGTAGATGATACTTTCATTTTATGGGGCGGATAATCCGTATATTTAATTAAATTATCCATTTCTTCTACTAAAAGAGCTTTTTCTTCTTTTGTAGCAATTTCCAGCTCTTCTCTAGGATATTTCTTGTAGGTTTTAAATATTTCATACAATATAATAGCTGCAGCATGTGATATATTCAAAACAGGATATTCATTATTTGTAGGAATGGTTACAATAACATCGCAGAGAGAAACTTCTTCATTGGAAAGACCGTTACCTTCTCTACCAAATATTATGGCTGTATTTCCATTTACATTTAATGATCTGGCAAATTCTTCAGGACTTACTGCTATCCTTGATACATTATAGCTTCCGCCGGCCATTCTTGTGGTGCCTACTGTAACATTTATATTTTCAGCTTGAATGAATTCTTCTAGTGAATTATAAGATTTGTGGTTCCATATAATGTCCTTTGCATGCATGGACTGATAATATGCTTCTTTTTTTAGCTCACAAGGATTTATTAGAACAAGATTATCAAAAGCAAAATTTTTCATGGTCCTTGCAAGAAAACCTATATTTCCTGGAGATTCTGGCTCTACAAAAACTACATAAATCATTTTCACACGTCTATTTATTTTCGTAAGCCATTTCCAATAGCTGAAGTATATTTAGAACAGGAATATCAATACCCTCTTCTTTTAAAGAAGCAATTATATTGTTTTGGCAGAATGGACAGATGGTTATAACTGCATCAACATCAAGTTTTTTTATCATTCCAGCTTTTTTCTTACCTAAAGCTGCAGCTATTTCTGGTTTACCTGCACGAACTCCACCACCGGCACCGCAACACTGATTAGGTTCTTCCATTTCTACAAATTCTAATCCTTTGATTTTATTTAAAATTTCACGTGGTTCTTTAGTTATTCCTTGACTTCTAGCTAAGTGACATGGGTCATGGTAAGTCACGCGCATGTTTAGAGGCTTCATGTCTTCTGTATTTAAATTTTCTACCAAAAATTCACTAATATCAACTACATTAAACTTAGCCCCGTATTTTGGATAATCATTCTTTAATGTAGCGCCGCAACCAGCACATACAGTAACTATTGTATCATATCCTTCAAAAGCTTCTTTATTTTGAGCTACAAGTCTTTCTACAGCATCAGTTTGCCCAGTTCTAATTAATGGAGAACCGCAACAGACCTGATCTTCAGGTACGATTATATCAATTTCATTATCCTCTAAGACTTTCAAAAGAGCAAATCCTATTTCAGGATGCCTGTAATCAACAAGACAACCGGTGAAGAAAGCCACATTTGCTTTTTTATCATCGGATTCCCCTGCGACGGCTTTTATAAATCCTTCTTCAAGGGGTTCAACAGACCTTCCACTCTTAACTATTAAATCTTTCACATCTCTATGTATTGGAAGTGGTCCGATACCTTCGCGGCATGCAATTTCCCTTAATTTTTCAATTGCTCCGCCTACTGGGCTTATTTCCTTTGGACAGATTTCTTTACATTTTCCGCATGTTGTACAGCAGTAGAGTCCTTCTTCAAAACCCTCTTTTGCTCGTTCTCCTTCATCACGAGGATCAAGTGCAAACTTAGAAATGTAACGCATGAAATACGGCCCTGCATATTCTTGAGCTTCTTTTATGGTTGGGCATGCTGATAAACAGGAGAAACATTCAATGCAGCTTCTTAGTTTCTTTGAATCTGCATATTCTTCTGGTTTTAATATTTGAAGGCAAACTTCACCTTCATCAGAAACGTCTTCTTTTAGATAAAGATCCATCTCTTTTATCTTATTTTCAATCTCGCTTCTATCAACAACGAGATCTTTAATGATATCAAAGTCAAGGGGCTCAATAATTGCATTATCTTCTATTTCTGCTTTACATGCAAGAACTACGTTTCCATTTACTTTTAGGGCACATGATCCGCACTGCCCTGCTCTGCAGGAGCACCTGTAAGCTATGTTAGCACCATACTTTTGATTAATAAAATTTAAAGCATCTAGAACTTTCATTTTCTCTGTTTTTTCAACTGAAAAAGATTGAAAATAAGGTTTCTCCTCCTTTTGGGGATCATACCTTAAAACTTTGACTTCTATCATTTTTATCTCCATAAATTTCTTAAAAGCTTTTTAAAATTATTTTAGGCAGGAATTAGTTTAATATAAAAAATATAGTCTGATTATAATTATGAATTTATAGCATTCTAATATTTATAGTTAGGATTCATAATGTCATCTTTTAAGCGCTATCAAAATGTACAAAATTGTACAACGAATGTACACTTAATTTTTATTTAGTTTTGGCTAAAAAATTAATTAATTTTAATGATAAGTTGAGGATATCCATTAAAATAGATAAAAAGAATTTAATGATAACTAATAAAGTAATTAATCTTTTTGGGGCAATTTAACTATTGTAAGCCAGAAGTCTTCAATTGAATTTAAAACTATCATAAATTGTTCAAAATCTACAGGTTTTGTTATAAAACAGTTGGCATGATTTTTATAGGTATTTATGATATCTGTTTTATCACTAGAAGTAGTTAAAATTACAACCGGGATGAATTTTAAGTTTTCATCTTGCTTTATTTCAGCTAAAACTTCACGACCATCTTTCCTTGGAAGATTTAAATCCAACATAATTAAATCGGGTACAGGAACATCATTATATTCTCCTTCATGATTTAAAAAATCTATTGCTTTAACACCGTCATCGACAACATATAATTTATTGTCTATCTTAAAATCTTTAAAAACTTCCTTTACTAGGCGTGCATCAGCAGGATTATCTTCTATAAGTAAAACTTTTACAGCTTTAAGTGTTATATCTGTCATAGATTCCATTCCTTCTTTATTATAAAAAATTAACCCCAAATTAATTTTTTAAGATTTTATAAATCCATTTATTTTGTTCTATTACTTTAATCTCCTAAGAATATGGGTATGTATCACTTTTTTAATTTAAATAAATTACTATTTAGATTTGGGCTTCTAATCTGAGTTTAACAATATATATTTTTGTAAGAAAACGAATTTATATAATTAAACATATCTTAAATGTTTATAGGATATTTAAAGTAATATAATCTAATTAATAATAAAAAAATACATTATATCATATTCCATAATTTAAGAATACAATTAAATTATATACTTTTAATGCAAGTATCTAAATTAATACTTAAATTAATAAATTTGATATAATATCAGCTGCAAAAATATAATCTAATGCCTGATTTTAAATTTTCAGTAAAATTATCTAATTATTTAGAAAGAGTAGAAAAAGAAACAGGAAAAGAAGTTAAGATACTTCAAAGCCCTTATCTTGGCTTAAAAGGAATGTGGGCAGGATATAGATATCATCCTGATTTTATCGTTGTAATTATTCGTTCGGGTATTAGGAAAACTAATGAAACTTTAGAACGTTCTATTGCACATGAAGTAACTCATGGTTATATATTATTTAAAAATAAATATTGTAGGGCAGATTTTAATGAATCGACTCCTGATAGTGATAGAAAAGACATTCAAATGATATTTACAATGGTTGATGACATTGTAGTAAATAAAATAATCTCTGAAAATGGTTTCGACCCTTTTGGAATTGAATATATAATGGTTGTACAAAAAGAAATTGATGCCATGCTATCTGGTGTAGATTTTTACAGTCAATTTTCTGATGACGTTTTATTTGATAATTTACTAATGATAACACGTTTTATTATAGCTTGGGGATTTTTAGAGTATTTTGAACTTTCAGATGATACTTATAATATTCTTAGAAAATATATAGGGGTTTTTAAGGATGTGTATCCTCTTCAGTATGATATCTCAAATAAAGTAAAACAGATAATTAAAAATAATGATATTTTTTCAAGTGAAGGGCACTGTCAAGCAATGAGTGAGATTTTAAAGCTACTCCAGTTTTATGATTCTGTTAAAATAGTAAATCAAACCTAAAAGTAAAATAAAGATGAATGGAATCAATAAAATTGAAATATCAGTAATATAGATGTAATTATAAAAATATCTAATTAAGTTCTGGAATATTTCCATTCTTTTCTTTATATTCCTTTAACAGTATATTCTGCCTTATTTTTGAGCTTTTCTTACAATCATTTTCACGATATCTAAAGTAAGCTACATTTTTTGATTCAAATTCATTTAACTGAACACTGATATTATGTTTTAACTTTCCTTCGCCGATATAGATCACTTTCTTTTTATCGTCTGCAAATTGATAAACACCATATGAATTAGGGAGCTTTTTAATATTTTCTTCATTGAAATCTATCCAACGTTTTGATACTGGCATACTGTACCTCCGATATATGCTTTTATTTTTAATATTTGCTATTTGAGGTATATAAGCTCTTAGGTTTTCAAATTAACTATTTTGTTCATATATTTTCATTATCTTTAACTGCAAGCCAATAGATTGAAAGTTCTTTTTCTAGATCTTTATAATTACTAAATTTAGATGAAATTATATTCCAGAAATTCTTGCTGTGATTTAATTCAACAAGATGGGCTATTTCATGAAAAATAACATATTCAATAAGATTTTGAGGTAAATATCTTAGGTAAAGATTGATACTTATGTTTTTTCGGCTGCTGCAGCTTCCCCATCGAGATTTCATTTTCTTAAAATAAACTCTATTAAATGTTACATTTAATTCATTTGAAAATTTAGCAGTAAAATATAAAACGTTTTGTTTAAATTCCTCTTCATTCCTTTCAAAATTAAGTTCTCTTAATGAAGCTTCCTTTTTAGAAGTTTCAAATGATTTAAGTTTTTTATAGATCCACTCTCTATGGGTTTCTATTATTTTTTGATGATTGCTAAAATTAGGTGGTGAAATAAGGATTAAATTACCGTTTTTAATCTCTAAACGCCAATATTTAACTTTCCGAGTTACTATTTCATACTTGACTTCTAAATCATATATTTGCAATGTTTTCATGATTCCTCAATATTTTTTATATTTTAAAACACGCATTTCTTTATTTAAACATAAATTAAAATTTGGGTTAAATATATAAATATTGAAAATAATCTGTAATTAATAATCATGATTAATATAAATTGTATAAAGAGAATTGTTTAAGTAGTTATTGAGGTATATCTATACAAAATAGAGGATAAATACAAATAACCTTATATCGTGTTTTAAATCATTTAATAAAGTTTAAAAATTCTACTCATTTTCATATTTAATGTTTTAGTGATTAAAATGAAACTAATAGGTGATTAAATGGGCAGTGTAAAAGACCTTGAAATAATAAAAAAACCCACCAAAGATGAAATTGGAATAGGACAATTCACATTCTCCGACAGGTACTCAATTTTTGATTGGGGTGAAATGCCAGATCATATCATGAATAAGGGTAGTGCTATTGCTATTATGGGGGCTTACTTTTTTGAAAGACTTGAAGAAATAGGAATAAAAACTCATTACATGGGTTTAGTTGAAGATGGAGAAGTTAAAAAGCTTTCAGAAGTAAAAGAACCGGTAAATAAAATGCAGATTAAACTCTTAAGAGTATTAGAACCTATGCTTAAAGAGGGTAGTTACGATTATTCTTCTTACAAAAATGAAAACGCTGGATTTTTGATACCTCTTGAAGTAATTTACAGAAATTCACTGCCTGCCGGAAGCAGTGTCTTCAGACGTCTTGAAAAGGGTGAAATCAAACCCGAAGATATGGGATTTGACAAAGCACCTACACCTAATCAGAAGCTTAGCGAGCCAGTATTAGACGTTTCAACTAAATTAGAGATAACAGATAGATATTTAACATGGGTAGAAGCTCAAGAAATTGCTAACTTGACTGATGAAGAATTAAATAACTTAAAAGAGCTCACAAAAACCGTTAATAAATTTATAACTGATGAATTTTCAAAAATGGGCATGATAAATGAAGATGGAAAAATAGAGCTCGGTTATGATTTAAATAGGGACTTAATGCTTGTCGACGTGCTAGGTACTTTAGACGAGTGTCGTTTTACATTTAACGGCCTTCCAGTAAGTAAAGAAATAACAAGAATATTTTATAAGGATTCTGAATGGCATTGTGCAGTTGAAAAAGCTAAAGAAGAGGATAGAGAAAAATGGAAGTTAATATGTGAATTAGAACCACAAAAGCTTCCTGAAAGATTAAGTAAACTTATTTCAAATGTTTATTGTGCATGTACAAATGAAATAACTGGAAGAGAATGGTTCAAAGATGTTCCTCCTCTTAAAGAAACTTTAGATGAAATAGAAAAAGAGCTTAATCAATAAAAAGGAGATAACAATGAATATAACAGATATTTCAACGGGAAACAGTGGTGAAAAGTTATTCTTATTAGGTAATGAAGCTGCAGTAAGGGGAGCAATAGAAGCAGGGGTCTCAGTTGCTGCAACCTATCCTGGAACGCCTTCTTCTGAGATAGGCAATGTTTTATCTAAACTTGCAAAGAATGCAGATATGTATTTTGAGTTTTCAAGTAACGAAAAAGTAGCCTTAGAAGTTGCAGCCGCTGCATCTGCATCTGGATTACGATCTTTTACTTTCATGAAGCATGTAGGCTTAAATGTTGCTGCAGATTCCTTTATGAGTGCTGTTTACACGGGGGTAAATGGTGGTATGGTCATACTTTCTGCAGACGATCCTTCAATGTTTTCTTCTCAAAATGAACAGGATAACCGTCATTATGCACGAATAGCTAAAATACCCATGATTGAACCATCAAATCCTCAAGAAATAAAGGATTTAATGAAATATGGTTACGAACTTTCTGAGGAATTTAAAATCCCTGTATTAATGCGAACAACCACAAGAACTTCACATATGAGGGGAATAGTGGAATTAGGAGAGGTTAAGGAAAGTAAAAGAACTGGCTACTTTAAAAAAGACCCCCAGAGATTTGTTCCAGTACCTTCAAGTGCTAGAATAATGCACAAGGAACTGGTTTCCAAGATGCAAAAAATAGAAGATATTGTCAATAACTCTGAACTAAACCAGATATTTGATAATGGTAGCAAAATAGGAGTTATTACAAGCGGAAGCGCATTTAATTATGTTATGGATGTTATAAATGAAAATGAACTTCCAATAAATGTCCTAAAAATCACTTTATCGTATCCTTTCCCTGAAAAACGTGTTCTTGAGTTTATTGAAGGACTTGATAAAATAATTGTGGTTGAAGAAGTGGATCCAATAATGGAAAAGGAAATATTCGCTGTTCTTGGAAAAAATAGGATAAATAATGAAGTTAAGGGTAAATTAGACGGAACTTTCCCATTAATATATGAATACAGTCCAGACATAATTTTCGAAGGTTTAAAAAAGGTTATTGAAATTAATGCTGATAAAAGGAAAATAAAACAGCCAGATATTCCACTTCCAGTCAGGCCACCTACATTATGTCCTGGATGCCCTCATAGAGCCGCTTACTATGCAGTTAAAAAAGCAGGAAAAGAACTTGATCTTGACGTGATTTATCCAACAGATATTGGTTGTTATACTCTTGGAATTGAATCTCCTTATAAAATGGCAGATTACCTTCTTTCAATGGGTTCAAGTATAGGTACAAGCTGCGGATTTTCAAAATCAGTCCATCAAAGTATTGTAAGCTTCATAGGGGACTCTACATTTTTCCATGCAGGTATCCCACCACTTATAAATGCGGTGCATAATAAAGACAAGTTTGTACTTGTTATTTTAGATAACCGAACTACTGCAATGACTGGAGGACAACCACACCCCGGATTACCAGTTGATGGAATGGGGGATGTTGCACCGGATATTTCAATTGAAAAAATTGTTGAAGCAGTTGGTGTGGAATTTTTAGAAGTTATAAATCCTCTAAATATCAAAAAATCAGAAGAAATATTTAAAAAAGCATTACAGTACGAAGGAGTAGCTGTTGTCATCTCTAAGTATCCGTGCATGCTTATTAAAACAGAAAAAGCTAAAAAGCCAGTAATAATGAATGTTAATGCAGATAAGTGCGATAAATGTATGGAATGTTTACAGAACCTCACCTGCCCTGCGATTTATGTTGATGAAGACGAATCTGTACAAATTGACACTGCATATTGTAATGGATGCACTGTTTGTATACAGATGTGTCCAGAGAAAGCTATTGGAGTTAAAAAGTAATTTGGAGAGATAGAATGAAATCTTACAATGTTTACATCTGCGGAGTTGGAGGACAGGGAATAATTAAAACTTCAATTGTAATAGGCGAAGCAGCAATGAAAACTAATTTAGGAGTAGTAATGAGTGAAATACATGGAATGGCTCAAAGAGGGGGTGTTGTATCTACAGAAATCAAATTAGGAGATTCTCGAAGTCCTATTATTGAAGGTGGAGATGCTGACATTTTAATTGCATTTGAACCAATGGAAGCACTAAGAGCAGTTTCAAAGACAAGTAAAGAAACCTACATTATTGTTAATACTTCTCCAATTATGCCTTTTAATATTCAAGGGAGCGAAGTTCCTTATCCTAAAGTAGATTCGGTTTTAGATGAACTTAGATCAAAAGTAAAGCAAGTCTATGCAATGGATGCTGAAAAGATGGCTAAGGACGCAGGACATGTACTTTCACTTAATATGGTAATGATTGGAGGAGCTTCCGCTGTTGGGGGATTCCCGATAAGTAAAGAAGTTATCATAGAGTCTATGAAAGCAAATTTACCTAAAAAAAGCATTCCAATTAATATGAATGCATTTGAGCAAGGATTTGAATTTGTTTCATTTAAATAATTTATTTTATTTTTCAAAGAATAATGGATCATTGATTTAATCAATGATTTTAACATGGTATATTACTATTTTTTGAGGAATGCTGTTATCCCAAGGTCTAATATGTTTCATAGTTATATCTGTTTCGCCTGTTTTGAGGGCTTTAAAAACGAATTTTTGAGTACCTGGTGCTCCAACTGTTAAATTATCTATTTTTGGTGGAATATATTTACTCTTAATCAATTTTAATGAGTCTAAATCGTATTCTGGTATCCATGTATATCCTGTACTTGGATTACTTTCTATCTTTACACTGAATTTTGAATTTACTTTTAATGTCAACTGTTTTTCTTCTAAATTATTGATATTATCTTGGGTTGTGCATTTATCTTCTGCAAAAACTCCTGATGTCATGCTTAATGCAAATACAGTTAGGATTAGCATTGATGCAATCTTTTGAATTTTCATTTTTTTACAGCCTTTATTTTTTTAAATTTTAAATTATAATGTAAAAGTTTATATATATAAATTTAACTATAATATATTAGAATTCAGGAAGTGTTCATATGAAAATTCTAAAGGAAATAAATCAAATATTTATGGTTCTTGCAGCTAGGAAAATGTGCTCAGCAGCCATAGAGACTAGAATAATGGGTTTAAAAGATGTATATGCAAAAAAAGGTGATATTAAGACAATTGCTGTGCAAGGACAATTTAAGAATGCTTTAGAATGGATTAATATGGATTATGATCACTTAAAATTTACAATTTCAGATGAAAACAACCAGGTATTTTTCAGTGAGAAAAACAAAATTAATTTCTGGGATGGAACAGCCAGAACTAATTTAAATACCGAGAATTTAAGTCCGGGCGTTTATAAAATAGACATCTTATTTAAAGGAAATAATGCTTTAAGATATTCTAAAGCAAGTTCTAACTTAATAATTGGAGAACCTTAGGGGGATTAAAAATGAAAATAAAGAAATTATTCACTTCATTTTTAAAACACCTTTCAACACCTTCAGAAGTACCATTATGGTTTGAAGAGGAGTTTTTAGAATCTAAAGCGGAAAAAAGTATAAAAAAAATTTTAAAATTAAAAAGGAAGGGTAATAATGGAAATTAAAAAACTTATACCTTCATTTTTAATGGCTTTAATATTAATTTCTGATGAAATACTAAAGGAGCTTAAAATCAGACACTAAAAATAGCTGTTTAGCATTTAATTCAATTTTGTATATGAATAATGCTATTAATTAACTTTAAATATTTAAATGAACCAGCATTATTTAAATAGTAACTAAAAGTACAAATGTACGGTGGTGATGGAATCTTTTTACCTCAATTGTATTTTAGAGCGCCCCATCAAATTATTTCTTTTATTTCAGTAAATACTATATTAGGTGCAAAGGAGGTGAAAAGATGGATAATAAGATTATAGCTTTAATCGCTGTTTTATTTGTAGTTATTGCTGGAGGTGCTTACTTTATCGGTACACAAAACTCCAATACTCCTGCAGTAGCAGTAAACAATGCAATTAACTCTAGTAATTCCAGTATTCAAGGACATACAGAATCAAAACATCAAAACCATACACAGATAAACAATATTACAAAAACAAAAATATCAGCAGAGCAAGCTAAAGAAATTGTAACTAAATTCGAGCAAAATGCGGGATTTAAAGGGTATACTGTGGCTTTACCTACACTTCTCTATAAAGATCCCACTGGAATCTTGTTATGGCATGTAGGAGTATATGATGATAAAGGAAAATTCGTATGGTTTGTCGATGTAAATGCACAAACTGGTGAAGTATATGCTCAATGAGTCTTAAAAGAGAAGACCTTTATTTAGAAACATTTTCAAAAAGAAATTTAGAAAGGTGAAATGATGGATAATAAAATAGTTGCTTTAGTAATCGTTATTTTATTAGTAGTTGTTGGAGCAGCTTACTTTATGGGAACTCAAAATTCTAACACGCCTGTTGTAGCATTAAATAGTTCTAATGGGACAAATAAGTCAATTGATAACATTTTACACAATGAAACCAAGCATAAAAATGATACAAAAACAAATAACACTACTAATGTCAAAATATCTGCACAGCAGGCTCAACAGTTAGCTGTTCAAGCAATGAAAGAAGACTTTGGATTTGATTATAAAGCAGGTAAGCCTACTCTTTATGCTGTAAAAGAAACACCTTGGTGGCATGTTCCTCTATATGACCTAAATGGCACATTTGAAGGTTATGTGGACGTAAATGCAATTACTGGTGGCGTATATGGATAGTTAAAGAATAATTTAATAATTATTCTTTTTAGTTTATTTTTATTTAGTGATTTGACTTTAAAATGAATTAGTTAAAAAAAGAAATTTAATTACAAACCATAAATCTCATTAGATGAAATAACCTCAGCACCGCCATTTTGTAAGGCTTTGATTCCATCTTCAATATTTGCAGGATGTAATAAAACAATTGCTCTATTTTCTTTCTCTTCAACAAATGCATAGAGATATTCGAGGTTTATATCATTATTATCAAGGATTCCAAGGATTTTACCTAAACTTCCAGGTTCATCTCCCATTCTAACTGCAATTACTTCTCCTATTTTAACAATAAAATTGTTATCTTCAAGTAATTTTTTTGTTACTTCTGGATCAGGTACTATTAGCCTTAAAATACCAAAATCCGATGTATCTGCAATAGAAAGGGCCCTTATATTTACTCCACCTTTTTCAAGAACATCAAGTGCATTTTTCATCCTTCCTTTTCTATTTTCTAGAAAGATAGATAGTTGTTTTATTTTCAATTAAATTCCCCCTAATCCTCAAATTTTCTTTTATCAATAACCCTTACAGCTTTTCCTTCGCTTCTTGGAAGTGTTTTAGGCTCAACTAATGTTACATTAACTCTCAAACCAATTTCACTGTGAATATAGTTTTCAATCTTCTTTTTTATACCTACAAGTTCTTTTATTTCATCAGAGAAAAGTTTTGGAGAAGCTTCGACCTGTATTTCCATTACGTCCAGATGCTGAGGTCTGGTAACAATGATCTGGTAGTGAGGCTCAACTTCATCAATTTTGAGAAGTGCCTTTTCAATCTGTGATGGAAAAACAGCAACTCCTCTTACTTTTAGCATGTCGTCAGTTCGTCCTGTAATTCGATCCATTTTGACTAATGTTCTTCCACAGTCACATTTTCCTCTTCTTAGCGCAGTAATGTCCTTTGTTCTAAATCGAATAATAGGCATCCCGTGCCGTGTTAGAGTAGTTAAAACAAGTTCTCCTTTTTCTCCATCTTCTTTTGTTTCGAGGGTCTCTGAATCAATTATTTCTGGATAGAAATGGTCTTCATTAACATGTAATCCCTCTTGTTGATCACATTCAAGAGCTACTCCGGGCCCCATTATTTCTGTAAGTCCATAAATATTGAATGCAGGGGCATTAAATCTCTTTTCAATTTCATGACGCATCTCATTAGTCCACATTTCAGCACCAAAACCTACAGCTTTTAAATTCAACTCTTCAGTATCCAGTCCTTCTTCTTCTGCAACTTCTGCAAGATAGAGACCATAGGAGGGGGTTACAATCATAATGCTTGTACCAAAGTCTTTCATTATCTCGATCTGTCTTTTTGTCTGGCCTGTTGATATAGGAATCACAGTTGCCCCTATTTTTTGAGCACCATAATGAACTCCGAAACCCCCTGTAAATAGGCCATATCCATGTGTATTCTGGATAACATCATCCTCATCAGCTCCAAACATAGTTAGGCCACGGGCCATTACTTCGCTCCAGATTTCAAGGTCTTTTTTTGTATATCCTGATACTGTAGGTTTTCCAGTCGTTCCTGAAGATGTATGTACTTCTACAATTTCCTTTCTTGGAACTGCAAACATTCCAAAGGGATAAGCTTCTCTTAAATCATCTTTAGTGGTTAAGGGAAGCTTTTCTATATCCTTTAGAGTTTTAATGTCTTCTGGTTTAATATTATTCTCCTTAAAACGTTTTCTATAGAATGCAACGTTTTCATATGCTCTTTTTACGACTTTCTGTAATCTTTCAAGTTGTAATTTTTCTTTTCTTTCCTGTGACATGCACTCTGCTTCTTCATTCCATATCATTTTATCCCTGAACCCATTAAAATTTATAGAAATAATTTTTTTAAACTAATAAAGTGTAATTTATTATTTATTGTAATGAAAAGGAAAATATAAAATTTGTTATATTTCTTCAAATTAGATACATTTTATGGCATGTTTTTATATTAGGTTATGTGCTTTGAAAGCATTCTATTTTTTTAAACTAATTTTTTGATTGTATTCAGTTAAATTTAGAAGAGTTTTTATATTCAAAAATAATTAACACAAATAACAAGGATAATAACTATGATTATATCAATTAAACTTTTAGACACTTATTATAGGTTCGTTTTATCTATATAATTAAAAATTAAGGAGGTTATTCAATGGATTTATTCGCACTAAGTAGTATAGTGTTGATTTATATTTTAATGATTGGTTATGTCGGATATATAGCATGGAAGCGTACTAAAAGCGCTGCTGATTACATGGTAGCAGGAAGAGAAACCCATCCTTATATTATGGCACTCAGTTACGGAGCAACATTTATCAGTACTGCAGCTATTGTAGGATTTGGAGGAACTGCGGCCAATTATGGTATGGGAATTTTATGGCTGGTATTTTTGAACATTATTATAGGTATCTTTATCGCATTTGTCTTCTTTGGTAAGAGAACTCGTAAAATGGGGCACAATTTGAATGCCCTAACTTTCCCCGAATTTTTATCACGACGTTTTGACAGTAAGTTTATTCAATACTTCTCAGGAGCAGTAATATTTATAGGAATGCCCCTATACGCTTCTGCAGTCTTGATTGGTATGGCTAGATTTGTGGAGACTACCCTTCAAATTGATTATAACATTGCTCTCATTGTAATGGCAATTATTGTAGCAGTTTATGTCATTTTTGGAGGAATACGGGGTGTAATGTACACTGACGCACTTCAAGGAACAATAATGTTTTTCGGAATGCTCTTTTTACTTATAGCGATTTACTGGCTTCTTGGAGGCGTTACTGATGCTCATCAAGCACTTACAAATCTTTTAAATATAGTTCCTCAAAATGCTACAGCTAAAGCAGCTGCTACAGGTTTTACGGGTTGGACGTCAATGCCTGCATCTGGAAGTCCATTTTGGTGGACATTAGTAAGCAGTCTGATATTGGGTGTTGGTATTGGAGTATTATCCCAACCACAGCTTGTTGTGCGATTTATGACAGTTAAATCAAACCGTGAGTTAAACCGGGCAGTTCTTATTGGTGGAATATTTATATTTATGACTACTTTCACTGCTTATGTAGTAGGATCACTCTCCAATGTTTATTTCTTTGAAACTATGGGGCAGACTGCGGTTCAAGCTGTAGGAGGTAACCTTGATAAAGTTATACCTGCATTTATAGCTGCAGCTATGCCTCTTTGGTTTGCCTATCTATTCATGATTACACTACTTTCAGCTGCAATGTCAACACTATCCGCACAATTCCACGTACAAGGAACAGCACTTGGAAGAGACATTTATGAAACAGTTTCAGGAAGAAAAGGTAAAAACTCAGTACTTGTTGCAAGACTTGGAATTACTGTGGCTGTTATAATTGCAGTTATTCTTGGATTTATTTTACCTGGAAGTATTGTTGCTGTAGGAACTGCTATGTGGTTTGGTATAACTGCAGCAGCGTTCCTTTCAATGTATGTTGCTGCACTATTTTGGAAGAGATCAACTAAAGAGGGTGCAATTGCAGGACTTATTATTGGGTCTCTTGCAAGTTTATTCTGGCTTGTTTTTGGCTTCAAAAAGTCGGCTGAGGCACTAGGAATATGTAATGCTCTTACAGGAAAAGTGGTTATAATAACTTCAAATCCATGGCCTACAGTAGATCCAATAATTATTGGGCTACCACTAGCAGTTATTGCAACTATTGTAGTTACTTTAGTTACAAAACCAATGAAAAAAGAACATTTAGATAAATGTTTTAAGGGAATAGAGTAATCTATTCATTTTTTATTTTTTTCTAGTTTCACAAAGTATTTAATAATTGTATCTAATAATTATTCTAGCACTAAAACTGGTTTTTAATATGAAAAGGAATACGTTTCAGCTAAAAAAGACAAAATATGGTGATTTTGATGAAGTATTCAAGAACCCATGTTCTATCGAACTTAAAAGTTTTGTTACAGGATATGTTGTAATAAATAAAAAAGGAACTTTGAATCCTGAACATCCAAATGCTGGAAATATAGAAAATGAGGATTTGAAGGTTCCTGTAATGGTTCATTGGATTAAACATCCTAAACTTGGGGATTATCTTATAGATGCGGGTTTAGATAAATCTTATTTTAAAGACCCTCAAGGAAAAATGAAAGGTATTTTTGCAGGAATTTTTAAGAAATTTGAGCTTTTTGATGAGGAATATATTCAAGAAAAGGACCAGAATATTGCATACCATGTCAAAAAGAATTCAATTAATTTAAAAGGAGTTTTTCTTTCTCATTTACATTCTGATCATATAGCAGGTGTACGCGAACTTCCAAAGGATATTCCATATATTGTTGGAAAAGGAGAAAAATATACTAATTGTAAGCCACTCAAAAATTTTACAAATTTTTGGTGCCTTGAAAATTTTCAATTTTCAAAGGCTTTTTTTTATGGAGATTATTTAAATGGAATTGAAGTTCTTTATGAAATTGACTTTTCAAAAGCTTCAGTTATGCCTATTTTAGGTCAATGTGCGGATATTTTTGGTGATGGTTCCTTTTGGGCTATAAGAACGCCAGGACATACAAATGGACATATGTCATTTTTAATTAATTCTAAAAATAATCCTATTCTCATTACAGCTGATGCATGTTTTATTAATGAAGGGTTTGAAAAAGGAATAGGTTCAAGCAGTTATACTGATGATGTAGAAATGGCCCAGGCGTCTTTAAATAATTTAGTAGAGTTTAAAAAAGTATATATGTATATTAAAGTGCTCTGTGGACATGAAATTGATTATATTTAATTTATTGTGCAATTAGATTTTTTAAGTTAATTGAAATATTAAAAATTTAATTTTATGAGTTTTATTTTAGTAATGTAATACTTAAATAGTTTATATTAATACAAATCGTGCTTAAACTTCTTATTTCTCATAAAATAATCATAAAACATAATAATGATAATATTACATATAATAAGCAGAGATTCATTTATTGGGTATTATTTAATGATATGAGGTAAAATAATAAGAGGAAATAGGTAGAATGGGATCGAATAATTTATTTTCACTTAAGGAATCTGAATATTTTCAAATATTTGAAAATATGGAAGAAGAAATACACGTCTATGAACTTGTACGTGATAAAAATAGTAATGTTATAGATCTCATTTATAAATATATAAATCCGGCTTCAAAGCTTAACTCAGGTAATTCAAGGGAAGAAATTGTAAATAAAAAACTAAGTGGCATATATAAATCAACTAATGCAATAGCAGTAGAATTAGATACTGCTAATGAAGTAATTAAGGAAAATAAGAATAAAAAATTTGAGATTTATTTTGAACATCTTGATAAATATTATTCAATTTCAGCTTTTTCAATTAATGAATTATATGTAACTCTTAGAACTGATATAACAAAGCAGAAAGAAGCAGAAGATACAGCTAAAATACAATCTGATATATTATGTCAAGTAAAGGACGCTGTAATTGCTGTTGATAACGAAAATCGAATAACCTATTGGAATAAGGGAGCAGAAAATTTATTTGGATATACTTTAGAAGAAGTAAATGATAAAGTATTTCCAGAATTAGTAAATTACCGCTGGTTAAATCCCGAAGATCGAAAAAAAGCACAACGCCAGCTTAAAACTATTGGGGAATGGCATGGGGAAAATTTAACCACAAAAAAAAGTGGTGAAGATGTATTTATAAAATCATCAGTTACTGCATTTAAAGATGATAATGGTAACTTTATTGGTACTGTTTCAATAGTTCGCGATATTAGCGGACCTACTAACGTAGAAAAAGCGCTTGAAGAGAATTATAGAAGACTTCAAGAAGCTCAGCGGGTAGGGAAAATTGGAAACTGGGAATGGGACATTAAATCTAATGTAATAACCATATCTGACGGATTATACAGAATTTATGGTATTGATCCTGGACAATTTGTAAAATATGAAACAATTCTAAACAGAGTACTTCCAGAATATCAACAATTAATTAGTAATAAACTAGAAAAAGCACTCTCAGATCACTCTTCATTTCAATATGAAATTAAAATATGTCGCGAAGATGGAAATGTTAGAATTATTTTATGCCAAGGAGAAGTAGTCACTGATTTTGCTGGACATCCCCTTAAAATTATATGTGTAGAACAAGATGTTACAGAACGTAAAGAAATTGAACATGAGTTACGAAAAGCAAAAAATGAGCTTGAATCAACTGTAGAAAGACGCACAAGAGAATTAAATCAGGCGAATGTTCTTCTTAAAAATGAACTTGAACAAAAGAAAATTGCAGAAACTAAACTTAAAGAGAATGAATTGGAACTTAAAGATATGGTTGAGGAATTAAAGCGTTCTAATGAAGAATTACAGCAGTTTGCTTATGTTACAAGCCATGATTTACAAGAACCACTTAGAACCATTTCAAGTTTTACCCAACTTCTTGAAAGACGTTATAAGGATCAGCTTGATGAGGATGCTGATGAGTTCATGGGATATATTGTAGATGCTTCTACACGGATGCAGAACCTTATTAAAGATCTTCTTGAATATTCAAGGGTTACAACAAGAGGAAAAGAATTCGAATTAGTAGATACAAATGAAGTGCTTCAAAAGAGTATTTCCAATTTACATGCAGCGATAGAAGAAAGCAATGCAGATGTTTCATATAAAAAACTTCCAAAAGTAATGGCTGATGACAGACAGATGGGTCAGCTATTTCAAAATCTAATTTCTAACGCTATTAAATTTAAAAAACATAATATAAATCCTAAAGTAACTATTTCTTGTAAACAGGATGAAGGTAGAGGGGAATATATCTTCAGCGTAAGTGATAATGGTATTGGAATAGAACCACAATATTTCGATCGTATATTTACCATATTTCAACGACTACATACTAGAGATGAGTATCCAGGTACTGGAATTGGATTATCTATCTCAAAAAGGATTATAGAGCGCCATGGTGGTAAGATGTGGCTTGAATCAGAACCAGATAAAGGAACCACATTTTATTTTACAATCAATACTTCTATAGAAGATGGTGAAAATATTGAAAATGATAAAATCTCCAAAGAAGAAAAACATGAACATATAAATAATTTTTTCAGAATTAATGCCAAAAAAGAAAAATAAATAATTAATTTAATAAGCTTGAATTTATTCAGCGTCTATCATTTCGCCGTATTCTATTTCTATCTGACAGCCTTTAGGACCGCAGCAGAAGTGTTGTAGATCAAATTGTACCATCATTTTATCACCTTAAAAATCTTGATTTTTATTGTTCGAAAACTTCTAAAGTTTTCTCAACCTCATTTGTAATGTGTTCAACTATTGATATATAGTTAATGGTCATTAAAATATACTGAAATTTTCAGTTAAAAGTAGCATGATAAAGATATATCCATGTCATTATATGCTAAATATAAGTATATAATCCTCTAATAGCTAAAGTCAATGTTTTTATGAATGAGAAATATTTTTTATTAATTAATGAGATATAAAAAGAGCTGATTTGTAAAGATTTTCTCTAACATCGGGAACAATGGTTTCTAAGAACAATAAGAGGTCTTTGGGAGACTCATAACTTTGTTTTATATTTTCAGAGTTGCTAGGACAAATCCATGAATATATCCATGATTTTGGAACATTTATTAAAGGATAGATAATTTTTTTATCATCTAAATATTCATTAGTACTTAATAATTCTATATTTTGCCCATCTAACATGCATCTTATTATATTTTCAACCTCATCATCCAGTGTAAGCGCTGAAGCAATTGAATTAACATTTAAATCAACTGATTCCCTAATATCATTACCCGGAATGATATTTATACCATATTTTCGTTGATAAGGTTCTAAGATTACATTAAGAGCAAAATTAATGGGATCATCATTTTTAACAAGGAATATATTTTCTTTTGGTTTGATTATATGAGCTAGATTTCTGGAAGCTCGTGTACAAATTTTTTGAAATATTTTAGATCTAATAACTTCTATTTGGGAATATTCAGTTGAAAATATCTCCTCTTTCTTTCTTGAAAAACGAGAAAACTTTAAATTGTTTATATATATTTTATTTTCAAAAATACTGATAAATCTAGTGTCTACACCTGTTTTTTGTAAGAATTTAAGCAAATTTCTATCCATTGTATATTTTATTATAATTTCTTCTGTTTTATATTTTCAGAATGTAAGTTTAATAAAAAATCAAAGCATTCGAAAATATAATTTTTGATGCATCAAAACAAGCTTCGATAACTCACAAAACATAGTCTTTGTGGAATCAAATTTTAACAAATTTTTTATGTTGAGAAAAATCGAAGATTTTTCGAACAATAAAAATTCAAAGAATTTTTATGCATATAAAAATAAATTTAATTAAGGGATTATTATGCTTAAACTATTCGGAAGAAAAAAAGAGGAAAAAGACAGGGATGTTCTGGAAATTGATATTGAAGAACCTGTTGACTGCCTCGCTGATTTTACATATAACTTTTACTGGCAGCATAAAGGTGAAAAGCTTCAGCCGGAATGGAAAATTCCTGGAAATGATGTCACTTTTAAGGATATAGTTGAACATCTTAAAAGAGGTGGATCAATTAAAATAAATGGTAATGTGGGGCACAGACTATGCTCCTCTATGGGAGTTGACATAAAATACTTCGGCGGAAGCGGGAAAGAAATTGAAGTCGGAGATGTGATTGTTAATGGTGACGTTGATACCCGAATGGGAATAAGCATGGTCAAGGGTAATATTTACGTTAAAGGCAAATTTAAAGAGCCATTTGGAAACTTGGTTGAAGTTAAATCGGATATGAAAGGATATAATAAGTTCAGGTCAATTACTGATATTGTAATGAATGGTCTTGGCAGGGATAAGCTTCAAGGAAGTCAGATTACAAATAATGGAATTTTAATAGATGATGGATGTGTTAGAGACACTGTAGGCTCAAGATTAGATAAAGAAGCCGAAATAGTTGTAAATGGGAACGTTGATCTAAGCACTGGAATTTTAATGCGAAAAGGTACTGTGAGAGTTAATGGAAATACTGGTAAAAATACGGGCGCGCTTTTAAACGGCGGAACAATTGTTATAAATGGTAACTGTGATGATTTTACGGGTATTGATATGATCAGAGGAATGATTGTTGTAAATGGAGATGCTGGAAAATTTTTAGCTGCAAATAAAAAAAGTGGGGTAGTTATTGCTAAAAAAGGAAGTCCTATACCTCCAACCGCTGAAAAGAATCTTAGTAGCGAGGATAGTACAACTCTTTTAAATTTAAGATTTAATCCTAGAGAATTTAAAAAATATGAATAAAAATTTTATTTTTTATTTACATTTGAAGTTATGGGATGACTCTCAAACCTTTTCTCTAAAATAAAGACTATGGCAAATCCTATAACTGCTGCAATAATTATTGAAACTGGGGATTCCATGCTAACCACTATCCTTTCATAGGGGAGTCTGAGAGTTCCTATCATTAAACCAACCAAAAATGCCATTGTAATTGACTTATGGTGGGTTAATAAATAGTCTAGAACTCTTGAAAATGATAAAATCCCAACTAAAGCACCAATCATAAATGTTATAATTTCTACTAATTGCAGATTGTTTAGGGCATTTATCATGTATTCATACTGATTCAAAAGAAGTAGAACAAATGCTCCAGAGATTCCAGGGAGTATCATAGCACATATTGCGATTGCCCCTGATAAGAAAATAATTGGTAAAGTATGATTAGCCTGAATTGGATTTAAACCAACAAATATGATTGCAAAAATAAATCCAATTACTAAAGAAGCGAAATTCTTTATATTTAATTCATCTACGTGATTATATACAAAAATAGCTGATGAAAGTATTAATCCAAAGAAAAAGGCAAATGTAACTGCAGGATAATTAGTTAAAAGGAATGATATAACTTTAGACATAGTAAGAATTGCCAGACCAATACCTAAAAACAGTGGAATAAATAGTTCATAATCAATTTCTTCAAGCGCATTTTGCTTAAATCTTTTAAAATCTCCTTCAAAAAGGTATAATATAAATCTAAAATCAATACGGCTTATAGCATGAATTAACCTTTCATAAATACCTGTAATTAATGCAATGGTTCCTCCGGAAACGCCAGGAATAACATCTGCAGTTCCCATGAACAAACCTCTTAAAAATATGAGAAATGTTTCAATGTTTAGTTTAATTAGTTTCATTTTTAGCACCTTAACTGTTTTTAATATGCAATTGAAATAGAATATGTTCTTAAAATCAGATTCTGGATAAAATATTTATTCTATTTAATATAATTATTTGCATATCTGTATAACTATTTATACTTTCAAAATCTAATTTTTAAATCTATGATTAGTGTAATCGATTATGTAAGCCAAATAGCGATTCATCTTATTGAATATTTAGGATACATAGGCGTTTTTTTAGGAATGCTAATTGAAAGTGCATGTATTCCTCTTCCAAGTGAGGTAATAATGCCTTTTGCAGGTTATGTTGTTTGGGAAGGTCAAATGACCCTTCTTGGAATCACTATTGCTGGAGTTTTAGGTAACTTAGTTGGATCATGGATAGCTTATTTTGTGGGATTAAAAGGAGGAAGGCCGTTTCTTGAAAAATATGGTAAATATTTCCTTATAAGCCACAGAAAGCTTGAATTAGCCCACGATTGGTTTGAAAAATATGGGCATGAAGCTGTTTTTATAAGCAGAATGCTTCCAATAGTACGTACTTTTATTTCCCTTCCTGCAGGCATAGCTGAAATGAACTTCAAAAAATTCACTATTTATACAGTTTTAGGTTGTATTCCATGGGTTCTTTTTTTGGGATATATAGGAGTAATGCTTGGACCTCATTGGGAAACAATAAGGAGTTATTTCCATATACTAGATATATTTGTGGGAATAGGGATTGTAGCAGTAATTATATATATTATTTACCACTACCGAGGTAAAGATTAAAATTTATTTTCCGTTTTTTATATTTAACCGTTTAATAGTTATTCAAACAATTATATAATTCCATATTCCTCAAAATCCGCCGAAAAACTTTATTTTGTATATAATGGACATATAATTAATAAAAATGATTAAAAGTACATAATAGTTACTTAAATTGCATATATATTGTGTTCAGTGGCTTTAATTTTTATTGTATCTATAATTGGAATCATTTAATTAGGAACTATAATTTTTGCCTTTTTAATATATATTACACGTTCGAAATCTAAAAATAGAAGTATCATTAATTACAAACTTATTATTAAAATTCGATTAGTTAACTATGGGGAGAAAATAATGTTTTCAAGTGCATGGTCATTAAGAATTAGGATATGGATTACAATGGTGCTCTTATTTGGTCTTCTTTATGCATTAATGACTGTAATCGGTTATTATTCTGGTTATGGTGGCCCGTTAATATACGCTGGGCTGGCAATTGGTATAGTATTTCTTCAATTCATGATTGGACCAAAAATAGTTGAATGGACCATGAAAGTGAAATATGTATCTCCGGAAGAAGCTCCAGAACTTCATCGGATGGTAGAAGAACTTGCAGAAAAAGCAAATATTCCTAAACCAAAAGTGGGAGTTTCCAAGGTTAACATCCCCAATGCTTTTGCATTTGGTAGAAGTAAAAAAGGTGGAAAGCTCGCTGTAACTCAGGGAATATTGGATATACTTAATAAAGATGAGCTTAGAGCAGTCATAGGTCATGAAATTTCCCATATTCGCCATAGGGATATGATAGTAATAACTGTTTTAAGTATAGTGCCTCTTATTTTCTATTATATTTTTATAAGTACATTTTATGGGGGAATGAGTGGAAGAGATAGAAGCGGAGCAGCACTAATTGGAATAGCTGCTCTTGTAGCCTATTTTATTGGGAATTTACTCATACTGTTTGTATCACGTACAAGAGAATACTATGCTGATGAGGGGAGTATTGAACTTGGAAATTCTCCAAATCAACTTGCAAGTGCACTCTACAAACTTGTTTATGGATCTGCAAAAGTAAGGAAGGAAGATTTAAAACAAATAGAAGGATTAAAGGCATTTTTTGTAAATGATGTTTCTTCAGCAGGAAATGAAATAACAGATCTCCAATCTATTGATATCGATAAAGATTATTCTATAAGTGAAAGTGAGCTTCAGGAACTTAAATATAGGGAAACTAAGGTCAATACTGCTGATAAGCTACTTGAAGTATTTTCTACTCATCCAAACATGGTAAAAAGAGTTAAAAGACTTGCAGATCTAAGTGAATAATATTCTGGAGAAACAATGACTAATATTTGGAAGCCAGAAGTATTTCAGGGAAGAGGTAAGAAAAAAGACTATTTTGAGGGATGGTATTTTAAATCAGTTGATAGCGAAGAAAAAACAGCATATTCAATAATACCTGGAATTTCGCTTTCAAGAGATTCACAAAAGTCCCATACTTTTATAATGCTTCTAGATGCAAGAAATCATAAAATGTACTATTTTAGTTATCCGGTAAGTGATTTTGTTGCGGATAAATCAAAATTTAAATTAAAAATCAATAAGAACTTTTTTAGTTTAAATAGAATCCATCTAAATGCAAAAGATGGGAAGAATAGGGTAAAAGCTGACCTCCAATTTAATAACATAATTCCATGGCCAGTTAAACTATTATCTCCGGGTGTTATGGGTCCTTATGCATTCATACCTAAAATGGAATGCTATCATGGGGTTTTAAGTTTTGATCATAGGATACAAGGATTTGTAGAAATAAATGGGGATAAAAAGGATTTTAACGGCGGCAAAGGATACGCGGAAAAAGATTGGGGAACTTCAATGCCTTCTTCATGGATATGGATGCAGACAAATCACTTTGAAGAGGATGAAATTTCTTTATTTGGGTCAATTGCAAATATCCCATGGCTTAGGAACTATTTTACCGGTTATATCTTTGGATTGCTTTATAAAGGTAAAATTTACAAATTTACAAAGTATAATGGGGCAAAGATTAAAGAATTGGGGGTCGATAATGATAAAATTCAAGTCATAATTGAAAATAAGAAACATGTTTTAAAGATAGATGCAAAGAGAGCTGAAGGGGTTGATCTTCCCGCACCATCTCTTGGAGAAATGACTTCCAAAGTTAATGAATCATTAAAATCTAGAATAAATCTTAGATTTTATAAAAAAAATAAAAATAAAAATGAGTTAATATTTTCAGGAACTGGTAGAAACGCAGGTTTAGAATTTGTAGGGGATATAAACGAACTTTTAACGGGATTTTAAAAATAAGAGAACTACTTAATTATAGACTTCACACGCCCTATTTTCCCATCTCGAAGCCTAACTTTTATCCCATGAGGATGAAATTCTGAATTAGTAAGTATGTCCTCAACAAAACCTCTTGTTTTCTTTCCAGATCGTTGATCTTTTTTTAAAACAATGTAAACTTCAGATCCTGTAACTATATTTTTTCTATATTTTCCATCCATATAATCAACTACAATTAAAAATAAATAAAAGGGGAGTGATTATTAATTTAGTAATTCTTCACTACTCCAATAATATTTTCTCTAGGAAGCCAAGTATCTAATGGGGTTTTCTTATAGGTATCAATTTCTACAAGGCCATTACCTAAATCCTTTTCTGTGGTAAAGACTTCTACATTTCGGTTATCACTCATTAAATAAACCCTATTATCTTCTATTTTATTTAATCTCTTTACAATCAGTCCGTAAGTTGGATGAGTGGCTACTACAATGTCTCCTACTTTATAATCTTTGGTTTTATGGACAATTATTTCCTGCCCATCCTGCAATGTTGGAACCATTGATGTACCACTTACCGATGCAGGCATTGCTAACTGATCAGTTCCAAATTGTGATTTTACATTAACAGTTGCTGTATAATTGTACTTTGCAGCGATTTCATTCATGTCATTTTTGATACTTTCAGCAGTGCTTTTAGGCTCGAGCATTTGTTCTGCAGCTTTTTTTTCCATTTCAGGCTGCATTCCTGCAGGAACACCAAAGATAGAAGAAACATCTACTTCAGCATTGGTTCCATTTAAATCAACTGTTACAGTAACACTGTTGGTGCTTTGCATCAGATATGCAGAAGCAGCTATAATTCCAAATATGAGTATTCCTATGATTATCCATGTACGTGATTTCAATTAATCACTTCCAGTTTTCTTAAAATATCTTTAGTTGTTTGAATATCTAACTGCCCAGGGGCAGATTCTTTATCAATTGAAGCAAATGTAAGTGGAGATCCAAAAAGTGGAGCAATTAAACGAGTATATTTGCCTATATCTCCCATAGCAATCCCAATTGTATTTTCTACTTCAGAAAGCACATTTAACACAGTTAAAGTGTCTTTATAGCTATTGGGCATCACTGCAAATTTTGCAATATCTCCAATTTCTTTTTGTTTTTTGATTACCTTTAAAAGCTCTTCAAATGAAGGTGTCTTTTTAAAATCATGATATGAAATTATTGTTGACCTCGAAGCTCTTATTACCTCTTCTTGAAGTTCTGGTTCAGTTTGAAGTTCAATATCAACAAAATCAGCATGTGGGGCTGATTCTATTAATACTTCTACCCTCTCTTCTTCAGATCCTTTAAAAGAGCCACCCTCACTTTTAATTCTATTAGTAATGATTAAAGGATAGTCAATTTGTGCAACGAGTTTTTGAACTTCATCTGAATCCGGATTTTTGAGAGTATCAATTCTAAATTCCAGAATATCGGCACCTAATTTAATAGCTTTATCTACTGATTGCAGAACAAGGGAGAATTCTTTTTCAACAATTGGAGCGCATATCATTGGTTTTTTAAACATAATTAATACCCTTTAATTCTATATACTTTTATCTAATTAAATTTACGGAACTTAACTAAAAATGAAAAAGTAGTTATCTTTATTTTGAGATATTATTTATTTAAATTTTTTGAATATTAATGTAGAAAACAAGTAACGTATAAAAAGAAGTTTAATGAAATATAGCTTATATAAAATTTAAAGTTTGTTCATAACGTTAAAGTAATGCAAAAATCGTTTATTACAATCATTATTGCTTATTAAACTAAAAGATTGCTTTTGTTTGATGAGATATTGGTTAATGAAGTAAATTTCACGATTCTATACTTAAATATGGATGAAAAATAAAAAGTTTATTATTAAAGGTGATCACTTGAAATTAACTGCTATTGGTGCAGATATTTCCATAAATGACGTTTCATGCAGCAGATCGCTTGTTCGGAATATAGAAAATGACATATGTTCTCTAGTTGATATTGGAGCATATAAAGCTGCCTTAACAAATATCACGGGGGATGATGTAGTTATAAGTGCATTTGTTGAGGATAAGGATCTGGAATCCGTTAATTGCGCTATCATGGAAATATTAAAGAAAAATGCTGAAAGCATTGGAGATATAGCTGGAGTATCAGATAACCCGGGGGATGCAGGAGAAGGTATTTCTTATGCTGAAGCTAGAGTAAGGCAAGATAGATATCCTGACGCCGTTATTGTTGCATTTGATACATATGGTGGAGAAGAAATTGTAGGAAAAGTTGCAGATGCAGCAATTAAAGCAGCTAAAGGCATGGATGATGTAAATGATATTGGCGGCGGGGCCGTGGATGGAACTTTAAAAATACCAGGTATAGGTTATGTTTCGAATCAAACTGATGATCCTGTAGTTGTGGCCACAATAGATAATATAGAAAGTGTAGGAGTTGTTGCAGGGGCAATGGCTGGTGCAGCTTTAGGAAATCAACACGTACACCTTGTAAAAAGAGGAACACCTTCTTATTTAATACCTAGGGGAGTTATTATGTCAATTACAGCGTTCATGAATGGAAATGTTATGGATTTAGCCATTCCTTTATCAGAAAGGATGAGAATTTTTGGAGAGGTTAATAGATGATTATTCTTGATGAGAACACAAGATGCATTGTACAGGGAATTACTGGAAAGCAGGGATCTTTCCATGCAGAGCAAATGCTTGAATATAATACAAAAATTGTTGCGGGAACATCTCCTGGAAAAGGAGGCCAAAAATTTGGCCCTGTAAGTGTTTATAATTCAATAGAAGAAGCAAAAGAAGAATTAGATATTAATGCATCAATAATTTTTATCCCTGCACCCTTTGCAAAGGATGCAGCATATGAAGCAATTTCACAGCTTGATACAGTGGTTATAATTACAGAACACATTCCAGTTCATGATTCAATGGAAATTGTAGAGTACGCTAAAAGGAATGGAACAACATTAATAGGTCCTAATACACCAGGATTAATTTCTCCAGGAGTTGGGAAGCTTGGAATAATGCCAACTCATATTTTTAATCCCGGAAACATAGGAATAGTTTCTAGAAGTGGAACACTAACCTATGAAGTTGCTTATCAGATAACGAATGCTGGAATGGGACAGAGCACCTGTTTAGGTATTGGTGGAGATCCAGTTGTTGGAATGGATTTTGCAGATGTGCTTCATAGGTTTGAAGAAGACGATGGAACCGATGCTATGGTTATGATTGGTGAAATTGGAGGAAATGCAGAAGAAAAAGCTGCAGAATATATTGGAAAAAATATATCTAAACCAGTTGTTGCTTACATTGCAGGGGTTACTGCGCCTCCGGGTAAGAGAATGGGGCATGCAGGAGCCATAATTGAGGGTAATAGTGGAACTGCAGAAAGTAAAATGAACGCACTTAAAGAAGCGGGAGTTGAAGTTGCAACACGGCCTTCTGAGATTGCAAAAATAATGAAGGATATTTTATAAAGCTGCCAAGATGCAGCATAAATTCTATTTTAATAATAAACTTATTTATATCAATATTTCTAAATGATATTATTAAGAATCTTAATTTTATAATTAATCAATTTTAATCTTTAAAGAGTGTTTAGTGATAATTATGGTAGATGAAAGAGAAATTATCGATAAATTAAAAAAAGGCGATATTAAACTTTACGAAATCGAAAAACATGCCAGTAATGCAGATGAAGCAGTTAAGATTAGGCGTAAATTTGCAGAAGAAATCACTGGTGTCGAACTAAAGAATGTTTCCAATTATTCAATTGACATGGAATCTGCATCTAAAAAGAACATTGAAAATCCAATAGGGGTAATTCAGATTCCTTTAGGTATTGCAGGCCCTTTAAAAATTAATGGAGATAATGCAGAGGGAGAATTTTATATACCTCTTGCTACTTCAGAAGGAGCTCTTGTAGCATCAGTAAACAGAGGATGTTCGGTTATATCTGCATCTGGTGGAGTTACTACTAAGATATTAGATGATAAAATGACAAGGGCACCTGTATTAAAAGCTAAATCAATAACTGAAGCACTTGAAATCAAAACATGGATTAATGAAAACTTTAAAGAGCTTAAAAAAGCAGCAGAAGTTACTACAAGACATGGAAAACTTATAAAAATTGATCCAATACTTGTTGTTGGAAAGTATGTCTATCCAAGATTTGTTTACACTACTGGAGATAGTATGGGAATGAATATGGTTACAATAGCGACAGAAGCCGCTTTAAACCTTTTAACTCATAAAACTGGTGCTCATTTAGTTGCATCAAGCGGTAATGTATGTGTTGATAAAAAACCATCTTCATTAAACCTTATTGAGGGAAGAGGTAAAAGTGTAACGGCAGAAATAATTGTTCCAAGGGATATAGTTAAAAATAAGCTTAAAACAACTCCAGAAGCAATAGTTGAAGTTAACACGGCTAAAAATCTTATAGGATCTGCTGTTTCAGGCAGTATGGGATTCAATGCGCACTATGCAAATATGATTGGAGCTATTTTCCTTGCTACAGGTCAAGATGAAGCCCACATAGTTGAAGGAAGTATAGGGATAACTACTGCTATGACAGAAGATAATGGCGATCTTTATTTTACAATTACGCTTCCAGATGTTCCAGTTGCAACCGTTGGTGGAGGAACAAGTATTGAAACAGCAAGGGAGTGTCTTGAAATAATGGATGCTTATGGAAATGAAAAAGTTCATAAGTTTGCAGAAATTGTTGCAGGAACTGTTCTTGCTGGAGAACTTTCATTAATGGGTGCATTGGCAGCAGGACATCTTGCAAGAGCGCATAAAGACCTTGGAAGAGCTTAAAATAATTCGTAAAGTTTAAATATGAATATAAATTAATATTCTTCTACTTTTATTTTTAAAGATTTTAAGGATGAAAAATAATGCAGAACTCAAATATTTTCTTAGAACACATTTTACAATCAATTGAGCTCATTGAAGATTATACCAGAAATTTGACCATAAATGACTTTTTAAGTGAGGAATTTGTTCATAATGCAGTAATCCAAAGAATTAAGGTTATTTCAGAATCTGTAAATTATCTTTCAGAAGATTTTAAAGAGTTATATCCTCAAATTCCATGGAAAACAATTGGGGGTGTAAAAGAAACACTGGAAAACCAAGAAGTTGATCTGGAAGATATATGGGAAACAATAGAAAATGAAATTCCTCTTTTAAAGAAAGAAATTCTAAGAGTAAACGAAGTTAAATTAAGCTATTAAAATATTGAATTAAAATTACATAATATCTAATTTTTTGGAGAAAAATAAGAAATGAGCATAAAGGAATTCATTGAAGAATACTTAAAAATGAGCAGATATGTTGCTCTAGGTACTATGGATGGAATACTTGCTGTTATGGGCGTAACTCTTGCCGCAAGTGGAATTGCTGCTGCTGGTGGCGTTGAAATTGGAAATTTTGTCATAGGGTTAACTGGGCTAAGCGGAGGAATTGCGCTTGCTATGTCCAATGCATTCGGTTCTTTTATTGGTGAACGTGCAGAAGAATCACGTACACTTCGAGAACTTGAAGAAAAGATGATGCTTAAAGAAGGGGAACTTGATGATACTCTCATTCACCAGCAGGCAAAACAAAGAATTTACATGAGTATGTTTACACATGGATTTTCAAGTTTTATAGGTGCATTTGTCCCTGTGGTGCCGTTTTTATTAATTCCAGATAGAATGACTGCTTTAATAACTACTCTAGTCGCTTGTTTTATAGCATTAGTTATACTGGGTATATATCTGGGTAGAGTATCCAGAGAAAGCTTATTTAAAACTAGTCTTGAAATTGTGATAATCGGTGTTGTCATTAGTGCAATATCCTTTTTAATTGGTGGAAGTCATTAAAATTAATTTTAACAAATTAATATGGAATTAAAATTTAATCTAAATCAATTCCATATACTTTTTTAACAGTTTCAACATGGATTTTATAAACATCTTCTTCAGTAAAGGTGCCGTTTCTTAAAAGTTCTTTTGTTCGCCTTGGAACTGTTTTGGGACCTAAAACAGCCCCTGGACGATCTTTCATGTCAAGATAATCAGTTTCCATAAGAAAATTATTTCCTTTTTTAATTCCTTCAACTACAACAGTTCTGGTTGCAATTAAAGATGGAGTTAAGCCATGATTTTCTTCTTTGCTAACTAAGGGGCCAGAAAAGTGCTTTATAACACGTTTTCTTTCAAGTCCTGCTTTATCAGCCATTTTTGCAAACTCCAGAAATTGTTCTGATTCAGCACTTTCAGTGTGTAATTGAACTGCACAATCTGCATCTGCAGCAAGTTCCATTGCATACAAAATAAGTCTATTATGAACTTCCATTTCTTCAGTTGAAACTTCATAGTGTGGTCTGCCAATTTCCCCAATTGCAATGGCTTTTTCTTCAATAACAAGTTTTTGGGCAGATTCTAAAGTGCCTCTCATCATTTTTTCAGCCATTTCTAGTTCCATGCCATTTTCAACACGTCTTGAAAGTTCTGCGGGATGTGCACCAACAACTGCAAATGCTTTTACATCAGTGTTATCATTTATTTCATCTACATATTTTATAACCCGGTTCATGGCTTCCTCAAAGTTACATGATTTTCCGACTGTCCAAGTAGGCTTGTTGGGAATGATCATTACATTTCCGCCAGCTCTCCCGAATTTTTTAGCAACCTCAATTGGACCTTCACCATTTTGAGGATCAACATGTATATGGTTATCTGTAATAGTCATGTTTTCCATAAATTCACCCTTTCTTTTCTCTATGCTCTTTCAAAGCACTCGAAAATCTATCAGATTTTCGGTGCATCAAAATCGAAGCTTACGAAACTTCATTTCGTGCTCCAAAATCCGTAGGATTTTGAGAGATTTTGATTGCATTAAAAAATCTATGATTTTTTATGCTTAAAATCGTAAGATTTTAAAGCATTTTCAAAAATCTCAACTGGAGGATAAACTCCTGTCCATATATTAAAAGATTCCATTCCCTGATAAATTAACATTTTAATTCCAGATATTGATTTAGCGCATGCTTTTTCACATTCTTCAAGCAAACATGTTTTAGGTGGGTTATAAACCAGATCGTTAACCACAAGATTTGAGTGCATTATTTCTGCTTTAACCAATGGTTCTTGATTTATATTAGGATACATACCAATTGGAGTAGTATTAATTAAAATATCTGCATCCTTTAGCTCATTTTTAAGTTTTTCTCCGTAATCTGTAATTTTAACATCTGCATTTAATTTTTCTATTATTTCTTTTTGAAGATTAATTGCATTTTGGAGAGTTCTATTTGCAATAACTAATGATCCTGCTCCATCAATCAATATTTGGAATGCAACAGCTCTTGCAGCACCACCCGAACCTAAAATAATAACTTTTTTGTCTTTTACCCTACTTACTTCTTCAATGGATCTAACTGCACCTATTCCATCAGTATTATATCCCTTAATCATATTTTTGTCAAATTTAACTGTATTAACTGCTCCAATGAGTTCTGCAGCTTCATCAAGAGAATCAAGATATGGAATAATTTTAGTTTTATGAGGAATGGTTACATTAAGTCCTTTAACATTTAGTGACTTTGCACCCGCAATTGCACTTTCAAGATTATTTTCATCTACTTGAAATGGCACATAAATATAATCGAGTCCTAAATGTCTAAATGCCGCGTTATGCATTAATGGAGATAAACTGTGTTCTACAGGATCACCAATTATTCCTACGACTTTTGTTTTACTGGTTATCATTCTATCATCTTCTATTAGCCTTAATTACTTTTATTTCAGATTATTATATTATTATGAGTTCAAATAATCTTTTTCATATAATAAATAAATTATTTTAATAGAATATTTTATATTTCTCTGATTAAATAAAGATTAATGTATTAAATTTAATACATTAATTTAAAAAATAAGGAGAAATAAGATGGCTACAAAACAAAGATTTGTTCTGGATACAACTGCATTTACAGATACACAGCTTAGAGATGAGTTTGGTGATGGAGATTTAACAAAAACAGTTAATTTGCTTACTGATTTAATTGCAGAATCCCGAATAAAGCTTAACATGAGCTGTCACATGCCTCCTGTAACGTATAAAGAGTTTGTAAATTATTTAACTCGTTATGAATGTCCTGAAGAAGTTCTGGTAAAAACAGAAACATGGATAGTTAAAAAAACACCTGATAGGTACGAAACAAAAATTCCCTCTGAAATATTCTATGAATACGTGCAGGATATGAGAGAAAGGATGAATAAAGGTATGAGAATTTCTGAAAATGCTTTATGGGAGGCAGCCGTTGAATCTATGGTAATGTTAGCAAAGGGTAATACAAAAGCTGATGTTGAACTGGAAATAATTGGAGGCGCAATTAAAGATTTCAGAAAAAAATATAGGGCTGCTTTAAGAAAAGGAACCCTTGACAGCGCTCCTGATCTCGATGTACTTCTTCTGGCAAAAGAATTAAATGCGGGAGTTGTAGCTGCAGATGAAGGAATTAAAGTTTGGGCTGAAAGGCTGGGATTAAGATTTTTAAGCGCAAAATCATTCCCAAAGATGGTTGGAGAATATCTGAAATATTATGAGTAAGATAAACACCCAAAGACTAGATTTTTATTACTATAATTTCACAACATTTCTTTAAATTTATAGAATTTGAATCAGATAATTCTTAAATTCATAATTTTATCCAAAAATTATTTTAAATGACTTTTATAGATAATTTAAGAGCATTAAAAAATATCATTTTTAATAAGATTTAATTTATTTTGATTGAGCTGATTAAAATGGAAATATCAAGACCCAGAGGAACACGTGATTTTCTTTTTAAAGATATGAAACAGAGAAAATACGTTGAAAACAGTTTAAGACGAACATTTGAAAGATATGGATACGGAGAAATTAAAACTCCTATATTTGAAGATTTAACACTCTTTACTGAAAAATCAGGAGAAGCCATTAAAGAGGAAATTTATCACTTTAAAGATAAAGGAAACCGAGATTTAGCTCTTAGGCCAGAGCTAACAGCTCCAGTGGCACGACTCTACCTTAATGAGCTTCAGAAAACTGCAAGACCAATTAAAATGTATTATTTTGGCAGTTGTTTCAGGTATGAAAGGCCTCAAGCAGGTAGATTCAGGCAGTTCTGGCAGTTTGGATGCGAACTTATTGGTGGAAAATCTCCTGAAGCTGAAGCAGAAGTTATGGCCATGGCAGCTAATGCTTTAGATGAAATTGGTTTAAAAAATTATGAATTCCATATTGGAAACCTTGGAATTATTAGAAGTCTTCTAAAAGATGCTGAAGTGTCTGAAAGTGACCAACAGCAGATAATGGGCCTAATTGATAAGGGTGATGTTGAAGCTCTAGAAAATCTATTAAATGATTCTAATTTTTCAGAGTCCCTTAAAGATATTTTACTTAAGCTTGTTGGAATTAAAGGCCACGATGAAGTGATTGGGGAAGTTAGAGATATCATTAAAAACTGTAGTGGCGCTTTTAAAGCATTAGATGATCTTGAAGAACTTTTAAATCTTCTTAAAATATTTGGATTTTCAAATTATGTTGTGGATCTTGGAATAGCTCGTGGACTGGACTATTACACTGGAATCGTATTTGAAATTTATGTTCAAGGTCTTGGAGCCCAAAAACAAATAAGTGGTGGGGGCACATATAATTTAATAGAAATATTTGGCGGCGAGCCAGTAGAATCCACTGGATTTGCATTTGGATTTGACAGGGTTATGGAAGCCCTGAAAAAACAGGAAGCAGCCATTCCAGTTGAAGGACATGTAGATGTATTTGTAGCTCCATTATCTAGTGAGATGAGGGAACAAGCATTTGAAATAACTCAAAATCTAAGAAGAAACGGCATTTCTGCTGATGTTGATCTTGCAAGGAAAAAACTAAAGAAAATTCTATCATTTGCTGATAATTTAGGTGCAAAATACGTTGTTCTTATTGGTGCAAGAGATATTGAAGTAGGAAAGGTTACTTTGAAAAATATGGAATCTGGGGATCAAGAATTAGTAGACTTAGCTGATATATCATCTAAGTTAATGCAGAAACTTGGAGATGACTAATAATGACAGATGAATGTAATTTGAACTTTAGACACAAAGTAGGGGATCAGGAATTAGTTATAGCTATTGCACAGGATTATAAAACCTCTGAAGTATTAATGGTTGCCTACATGAACAGAGAAGCTTTCCAGAAAACAGTAGAAACAAAAAAAGCTCATTACTGGAGTACATCACGTCAGAAAATCTGGTTAAAAGGTGAAAGTTCAGGAAATTTTCAGGAAGTTCACGAAATACTGGTTGACTGTGATGAAGACGCCGTGTTAATCAAAATCAGTCAAAAAGGCGGCGCTTGCCACGAAGGATATGAATCATGTTTTTTCCGCAAACTTGAAGACAATAAATTTAAAGTTGTTGGAAAGAAGGTCTTTAATCCAGATGAAGTTTATAAATAAGCTTAAAATTTAATTTAAAAAGGAATGGAGAGAAAAATAATGAGAATAGTTCCAGATACCAGCGTTATTGTGGATGGGAGAATTACTAAAATTGTTCAAGAAGATGAGTTTAAAGGCTGTGAAGTGGTAATTCCCGAAGCAGTTGTATCTGAATTAGAAAATCAGGCTAACCGGGGTAGAGAGACAGGTTTCAATGGCCTGGAAGAACTAAAGAACTTACAAGATTTATACAATGGTGGAAAAATTGATCTAATATACGTTGGAAAAAGACCAACACTTGAGCAAATTTCCCTAGCTAAGGGTGGTGAAATAGATGCAATGATTAGGGATACTGCTCAAGATAACGATGCTACATTAATTACAAGCGATAAAGTCCAGACAGAAGTCGCAAAAGCACAGGGCCTTGAAGTAATTTACCTAAAGCAGGAAATGGTTGAATATAAAGACCTCGAAATAACCAAATATTTTGATGAAAATACAATGTCTGTCCACTTAAAAGAAGATGTTGTTCCAATGGCAAAGAGAGGAACACCGGGAGATATAAAACTTACTAAAATAGGGTCACGTCCATTATCTTATCAAGAAATGGAAAGTATGGCACGTGAAATTGTTGAAAGGTCTAAAAGTGACTTTAAAAGTTTTATTGAAATAGAAAGAGAAGGAGCAACAGTTGTACAATTCAGGGAATATCGTATTTCCATTGCTAGACCTCCATTTTCAGATGGTTTTGAAATAACTGTTGTAAGGCCTGTAGCTAAAGTATCTTTAACAGATTATAGTCTCCCGGATAAACTTATTGGAAGGTTAAGGGAAAGAGCTAAAGGTATACTAATTTCAGGCCCACCTGGAGCTGGTAAAACAACATTTGCTCAAGCGGTCGCCGAATTTTACAGTAAAGATCTTAATTCTATTGTTAAAACAATGGAATCTCCAAGAGATCTTCAAGTGGGGGCTGAAATAACCCAATATGCTCCATTAGAGCGCAGTATGGAAAAAACAGCCGATATATTACTTCTTGTACGTCCAGACTACACTATTTATGATGAGTTAAGAAAAACAAGAGACTTCAAAATATTTGCAGACATGAGGCTTGCAGGAGTTGGAATGATAGGTGTTGTACATGCTACACGACCTATTGATGCTATTCAAAGAGTTATTGGAAGAGTAGAACTTGGAATTATCCCATCAATTGTTGATACTGCCATTTTTATAAACAATGGAAATGTTGCTGCAGTTTTTGATGTTTCATTAACTGTCAAAGTTCCAAGTGGAATGATAGAAGCAGATCTTGCAAGACCAGTAATCGAAATAAGAGATTTTGATACAGGAGACCTTGTAAACGAGATATACACCTACGGTGAACAAACAATTGTCATGGAAGTAAAGGCAACAAGTTACGAAAAAACACCGGTTCAAAAGATTGCTGAAAGGGAAATACTTAAAGAAGTGAAGAGGACAGTCCCCGGAGCACGTGTTGAAGTTGAAATGAAATCAGATAAGCGCGCTACAGTCTGGATGGATGAGGAATACATCCCAAAACTCATTGGTAAAAAAGGAAAGACAATTGATGAAGTTGAACGAAGAATTGGTATTAGCATTGGAGTTGAATCGTTCCAGCAAAAAACTCCACAGTTAGATGAAACATATGGTGTTGATGTTGAATTAGCTGGAAATTATGTGGTTCTTAACTTTGGAAAAGATAATATTGGAACTCCATTTGATATTTTGGTGGATGATGACTACTTATTTACAGCTACTGTAGGTAAAAAAGGAACTATTAAGATCAAGAAGGACATAGAACTTGCTACTATAATATTAGATGCTATTCAAACAGGCACTCCAATAGAAGCAAGAATAAGAAATGAATAATTATTTTCTTATTTTTTATATGTTGGTGAGAAAATGAAAATAGGAGTATCAACGCTGGCTTTATTTCCAATGCCTCTTGATGAAATATTTGAATATCTGGAAAGCATTAAAGTGGAGTATGTTGAAATAATGAAGGAATATCCTTATCATAAAATAGATCCAGAACTTGTTAATTCGTATAATCTTAAAACAAGCGTTCATTCTCCACTTTCAGATATTAATGTGGCCTCTTTAAACGAATCTGTCAGAGAAGCTTCAATTAAAGAAATCAAAGAATCAATTGATATTGCCTCTCAAATTAATGCCTCTGTAGTTGTTGCTCATCCAGGACATGCACCATTTCTTTCAAGAAGCTTTAGGGATGAAATAATGCAAATCTGTTTTAAATCTCTTAAAGAATGCCAAGAATATGCTAAAGATCAAGATATAGAATTATGTATTGAAAATATGCCGGATATGGAAGGAATGATTTGTAATGACCTTGAGGAGTTATATGAACTAACTAGTAAAATAGGAACTCCAATGACTCTAGATGTGGGGCATGCTCATAATATGGGATTATCTATTGATGAAATATTCAAATATGATAGTATAGGTCATATTCATTTAAGTGATAATGATGGTTCCTTTGATAACCATGATGCGTTAGGAACAAAAAATATAGACTTTAAATCATTATTTAAGGGACTTAAAAAGATTAAGTTTGATGGTATTTGTGTAATTGAAGTTAAAGAAAAAGAAGAAATCCTAGAAAGCTTTAATTATATAAAATCTATCTTAAAAAATTAGATTTTAATTTTATTTCATTATATTCTGATTAAATTGTTCTAATTTAATGAAATGCATTAAAAATGGACTAAATATAGATAATATTTATAAAATCTTTGAATTAGTTTTACTAGCATCAATAATTAGAACCTTGATTTACCTATTTTTTTATATAATAAGTTAAATAAAACAGATTATAAGAAAAAGATTCTAATTATTGAAGAAAAAATAAAAGGGGAGAATTTCTTTGAAAATTGCAATAATAGGTGGAACCGGAGATCAGGGTATTGGACTTGCAGTGAGATTTGTAAAAGCAGGTGAGAATGTAATAATAGGCTCAAGAGATATTAAAAAAGCCGAAAACACTGTAGGCATGATAAAAAACATGCTTGATGGTGACGAAGTAAAAAATGTTGTCGGAATGACCAATGAAGAAGCAGCAGCAGAAGGTGATATTGCTTTGCTTACAGTACCTCTTCAAGCACAAATGGCAACTCTTAGAAGTATAAAAGACCAGATTGAAGGTAAAGTATTAATTGACGCTACAGTTCCTTTAGATGGATGTATTGGTGGAAAACCTACAAGATATATAGAAGTTTGGCAGGGGTCTGCTGCAGAACGCGCTGCTGAATTCTTAAAGGACAAAAATGTAAAGGTAGTATCAGCTTTCAACAATGTTAGTGCTGCAAGCCTACTGAACATTGGTGAAGATGTAGAGTGTGATACTCTAATATCTGGGGATGATGCCGATGCTAAAAAAGAGGCTGCTGAACTTGCAGAAAAGATTCCCGGTGTTAGAGCTATTGATTGTGGCCAACTTGAAAACGCAAGAATTGTAGAAAAGATCACACCGTTACTTATAAATCTCAATATTAGAAATAAAATTAAACTTGCAGGGATCAGAATCACTGGTCTTTAAGTTTATGTTTATGAATTTTACAAAGTGAATAAATATGAAATACGTAAAAGAAACCGCTAAAGAAATAACATCACATGCAGTAGCAGTTATAGACAAAATAAATGAAGAAGAAGTCTTCAAAATGATAGATACAATTCAGGATGCTGACTGTGTATTTATCGTTGGTACTGGAAGGTCTGAACTTGTAGGAAAAATGTTTGCAATGAGATTAATGCACTTGGGTTTTACAGTTCACGTTGTTGGAGATGTTACAACTCCCGCAATTAAAGAAAAAGACTGTTTAATTGCAATATCTGGTTCGGGGGAAACTAAAACTGTTACATTAGCAGCAGAAACAGCGAAAGAAGTTAATGCAAAGGTCATTGGAATTACTGGAAATCCAGAATCAAGGCTAAGAGAAAGCTTGGATGTTACAGTAAATATAGAGAGTAAAACAAAAAGACCATGGAAATATTATACCTCTAATGTTTTGAAGGGACATTACGATGACTTAACCCCAATGGGAACTCTCTTTGAAGATAGTACTCATTTATTCCTTGATGGGCTTATAGCAGAGTTTATGGCACGTCTTGGTAAAAAAGAGATAGACCTTAAGAGAAGACATGCTATTATAGAAAAATAATCCTTTCTTTATTTTTAAAATAAAGCCTAATGGTGAAAAAATGGATTCAGAGCTACGGGGAAATTTAGTTATTGTCACAGATAAAAAAGGAGTTAAACTTCATGAGAAAAGCCATTATGGAAATCTTATTGCAGAAGGACTTCAATTATCTCTTATAGAAGCACTTTATTTGGCTGAAAAAGAGCGAATAACTATTTCTAAGCATGATAAAGAAGTTTCTATTGAAGAAATGTTTAAGTTAATTCGTAAAGAAGATCTATTTACTAAATATCTGGTTTTCAGTGATCTTAGAAACAGAGGTTATATTGTAAAGACCGGATTTAAATATGGCTCTGAATTTAGACTTTATGAAAGGGGTAAATCACCTGGAAATGGTCATTCTGATTATCTGGTTAAAGTAATTCCAGAAGACTATGAACTTCGAACTTCAGATTTTTCAAGTTATGTGAGAGTTGCACACGGCGTCAATAAAAAACTTCTTTTTGCAGTTGTAGATGAAGAAAATGATATAACCTATTATAATGTTGAATGGACGCGTCCGTAATTATTTTAAGAAATTATAGTAAGTTTTTAAAATTACTTTATTTTATTTAGGATATAATTTTAAATATTATCTAACCAAAATGATCTTTTATAAAAAGAAAATCTTATATCCCTATAATATTCCAAACAGGTGATCAATTGATAGACCCATGGAGTTCAGCAATAATCGATTATGAAAAATTAACTCAGCAATTCGGTATTAAACCTTTTGAAGAATTTAAAGAGATTGAAGATCCTCATATTTTGATGAAGAGGAATATAATATTTGGTCAGAGAGACTATGGAAGAATAGCAAAGGCTATAACGGAAGGTACTCCTTTTGCAGTAGTAAGTGGGATGATGCCCAGCGGTAAAATGCATATAGGGCATAAAATGATTGTAGACCAGCTTATGTGGTATCAGGAGAAAGGAGCAGATATTTACATTCCAATAGCAGATATGGAAGCTTATTCTGCAAGAGGAATTGATTTTGAGGAATCAAGAGAACTTGCAATATCTGAATATATAGCTAATTATATTGCACTTGGTCTTGACTTTGAAAAAGAAAACATTAGTATCTATCTTCAATCCCAAAACCAGATTGTAAATGATCTTGCGTATATATTGGCTAAAAAGGTTAATTTCAATGAAATGAGGGCAATATATGGATTTTCTGGAAGTACCAATATCTCTCATATGTATGCACCTCTAATTCAAGTTGCCGATATTTTACATCCTCAAATTAAGGAATGTGGCGGTCCAAAGCCAACAGTTGTTCCAGTAGGGCCAGATCAGGATCCACATATAAGACTTACCAGGGATATTGCTGAAAGATTTAAAGGTAAATATGGGTTTATAGCACCATCTTCAACTTATCATAGATTTATTACTGGACTTACTGGTGATAAAATGTCAAGCAGTAAGCCTAAAACTGCCATATTTTTAAGTGATACTCCAAAAAATGCCGAAAAGAAGGTTAAATCTGCAAAAACAGGTGGAAGGGAAAGCCTTGAAGAACAGCGTGAATCTGGAGGAATTCCAGAAGAATGTACAGTTTATGAATTGATGCTATATCACCTTGTAGAATCAGATCAAGAATTAACTGAGTTGTATCATGAATGTAAAAGTGGAAATATCATGTGCGGTGAGTGCAAGATGAAAGCCGCTGCACTGATTAAAAACTTTTTAGATGAATTTTCTAAAAAAAGAGAAGATGCATTAGATAATGCAGAAAAAATACTGGATAGGGAATCTAAATGTTAAAAGGTAATTCTGGACAATATGATAATAGACATCAATTTGATGGATTTTTTATGGGTCTTTACAGGCGTAATGAGCTTTTATTAATAATTTCAGCAGCCGTCTTTCTCGGTTCTCTTTTTGCAGGATATTTTTTATCAAGTTTTATTGACCCCATAATGGCAAATGTATTTAACTCATTTAGAGATCGAGTTGGTAGAGGCGAAATTAAACTTACTACTATTTCCATATTTGCAAATAATCTCCAAATTGCATTCTCTCTTTATGCTGGAGGAATCATAGTTGGGTTAATTACAATTTGGATACTTGTTTTTAATGGTATCTTTATAGGATATGCCGCTTCCAAATTCCCTATTGGGGACTTTATAATTTATACAATTCCTCATGGAATATTTGAGTTGACTGGTATCATAATAGCAGGTGCTGCTGGTTTAAGGCTTGCAAGTACAGTTATTCATATTATAAATGACGCTCGTAAGATTAAAAGATATATGTCAATTCCAGATCAATTTATTAATGTCCTAAATGCAAATTATTTTGAATTTAAAGAATCATTAGCGCTTCTTATAATTGCAGCTATTTTAATCTTTATAGGTGCTGTTATTGAAGCTAATTTCACAATATCTTGGGCTAATTACATTAAAGGGTTTATTTAACTATTATTAAAAATAAATCTTAATTTTTATTATAATACAATCTAAAAACAATAAACGGTGAAATAATTAAATGATGTGTTTCATCGAGCATTATTATGAATTTATCGTGTTCGATTCTGCGTTCTCGCATTTTCTTATCAATTAATATGCTTACGTTTTTACATCTACGTACCATTGCTGTTGTTACTTCCATTTTTTTCCACCGTTAATCTATAAGTTCTGTTACTTTTAATGGGATTATTGCAAGAGCACTTAAAAAGTAATTAAGCATTTATAAAAATTAAATAGTAATTTATTTATTTTTCATAAATTAAAAACATTATATAAATAATAATGAAAATTCACATAATACAAATTATTATTTCAAATAAACAATACTGTAATTAATATAGTCTGCTAAGAATCGTTATTTTGGGTAAATAGTTATAATCATAAGTATAGGCGTCTAATCATATGAATAAAGATAAACCAATCTCCCGAAGTGTTCAGGAAGAGAATTATGGTTTCATGGAACGTTTCAAACTTCTCGGATTATTGATAATTATAATTATATTTATTTTAAATGCTTTATTTTTATTTTTAAATATTAATACGCGTTACGACCCTCCATACTTGCTACTATTTTTAAATGTGATTTTCATCAGTATTCCCTCTTTTATTATTGGTTTTATTGGATTTCGTGGCTTTTTAAGAACTGGAACTTGGGCTGTACTCTGGCTGGGGATAGGTGCACTTACCTTTGGAATTGCAACACTTAGTGCAGGTTTACTAATCACTGTAACTTCTGTTAATGTAACATTAACTGCATTTAATACCATAATCTTCATTTCTGCTCTATTATTCCTTACTGGCGGTTTCTTTATTTTAAATAGAATTCCAAGAAGAGATAAATCAGGAAGAAGTTCAACAGCTTTGTATGTTTATCTTGGTGTATTAATCATCGTAATTTTTATAATTATAATTAGTCTTTTGCAAGTTTTACCTCCATATTTTATTCCAGGTACTGGTGGAACTGCAATAAGGTCAATCTTAGTATCAATGAGTTCAATATTTTTATTTATTGCAAGTATGATGATTCTAAGACAGTACTTTAAGTCAAAATCTCTTCTACTTTACTGGTATTCACTTGGATTATTGTCAATGTCCTTGGGAATTGGAGGAATTCTATTTTTAACTAACACTGGGACGCCTTTAAATTGGATGGCACGTATTGCTCAAATGGTCGGGGGAGTTTATTTGTTAATGGCTGCGCGGGTTGCATTAAAAACTGCAAGAATAATGCGTGTTTCTGCAGGTGAAGCATTTTCAAGTTTTTTTCAATGGAAAGAATCCAATGTAAATACCCTTTTAGAAAATGTTAAAGAGGCTATTATTCTCACTGACTTGAATTTCAATATTACCGGTTGGAATAAGGCAGCAGAAGACATATATGGCTGGAAATTCACTGAAGTTGAAAATAAATCCTTATTAGATATTTTACCTCCTATTTCCTTTGAAACATCACAGGAGAAGATGTTGGTTGATGCACTTAGTGAAGGTTATTGGAAAGGGGAAGTTATTCATAAAAATAAAAATGGTAGACAATTAAATATCATAACTTCAATTTCACCTCTAAAAGACAATGAAAACAATATTATTAGTATAATGGCCATAAACCGTGATATTACTGAGAATAAGAGAGCTAATAATGCTCTGAAAGAAGCACGTGATAATTTAGAATTAAAAGTTCAAGAAAGAACAGAAAAATTACAACAGAGTAAAGAAAGATTTAGAACACTTGCAGAAAATTCTCCAGACCTTATTATCAGACTTGATAAAAATTTAAAATATACTTATGTTAATTCTACCTTAACTAAAATAACTGGAAAATCTCCTGAAGACTACATTGGTAAAACTTATGAAGAAGCAGGAATTTCCATGGAATATGCTAAACTATGGGCAGAAAAGCATCAAAATTTACTAAAAACAGGCATATCACAGCATTATGAATATGAATTTCCAACTATTAATGGTTTAAGAACTCTTGAAAATATTTCAGTGCCAGAATATAATAAAAATAATGAAATTGAGTCTATACTTATCATAGTCCGTGATATCACAGAACGTAGAAAAGCAGAAGAACAATTAAAAGAAACCATAAGTGAATTAGGGCGCTCCAATGAAGAATTAGAAAGTTTTGCTTATATCACAAGCCACGACCTACAAGAACCTTTACGTACTATTGCCAGTTACGCTCAGCTCATTAATAGACGTTATAGGGGCCAATTGGATAAGGATGCTGATGAATTTTTAAGTTTTATGGTCAGTGGTTCTAAGAGAATGAAAGAGCAAATTCAAGGTTTGCTTGATTATTCTCGTGTCGGAAAAGGGGAAGAATTTAGAAAGTTTAATACTGAAGAAGCTTTAGATGATGCTTTAGATAATTTAAAGTATTCCATTGAAGACTGTAAGGCAGAAGTAACATATGACGCGCTTCCTGAAATTTTTGGGGATAGAAGCCAGATTACAAGAGTCTTCCAGAACCTCATTGGAAACGCATTAAAATTTAGAAAAGAAGGAGTACAACCCATAATTCATATCTCAGCTAAAAAAGAAGAAAATGAATACATTTTTTCAGTCAATGATAATGGTATTGGAATAGAAGAACAATACACTGACCGCATTTTTGAAGTATTCAAACGATTACACACCATCGGAGAATATCAAGGTGCAGGAATTGGACTTGCAATCGTTAAACGTATTATTGGGCGCCATGGTGGTCGAGTATGGGTTGAATCTTCATTTGGTGTTGGTTCTACTTTTTATTTTACTATTCCTTTTAAATAAGTGATTACTCGCTAACTGGTTAGTTTTTGGTATTATTTTATAATTTTTAATTTTTCTGTGTGTATTATGGAGAATATTTAAGAGTTAGTAGTGCAAATATTGTGATGTGAATTGTGTAATAATGTATTTTTTATTACTTTAATCGGCCTGTAATGGGCATAATGTATAACGTTTTGGAGGACTTTTATGATAAGATGTATAACATGTGGCGCAGAATACGACGTAAACGAGATAATATATACTTGCAGTCAGTGTGATTCCGTTCTGGAAGTTGTTTGCAGACCAGAAGTTTCAAAAGATATCTTTGATTGCAGAAAATCAACAATGTGGAAATATAAAGAATTTATGCCTGTAGATCCTTCAAAAATAGTTTCTCTTGAAGAGGGTGGAACTCCCTTCTGCAAGTGCGATAAATTGGGCGAAAAACTCGGCGTAGATCTTTATGTTAAAGTAGAAGGTTCCAATCCAACCGGAAGCTTTAAAGATAGGGGAATGAGTGTAGGAATAACAAAAGCCATGGAATTAGGGGTAGATACAGTTGGATGCGCTTCAACTGGGAACACATCCGCTTCACTTGCAGCTTACGCAGCAAGAGCAGGATTAAGATGTGTAGTACTTCTTCCATCTGGAAAAGTAGCGCTTGGAAAGCTTGCACAGGCTATGTTCCATGGTGCTGAAGTATTATCAGTTAAAGGTAACTTTGATGAGGCACTGGAAGCTATAACTGCCCTTGCACTTCAAGGAAAACTTTATCTTCTAAATTCAGTTAATCCTTTCAGGTTAGAAGGTCAAAAATCTATTGGGTTTGAAATAGTGGATGATTTAGGTTGGAAATCGCCAGATAGGATTGTTTTACCTGTTGGAAATGCAGGAAATATATCCGCAATATGGAAGGGTGTAAGTGAATTCCATGAAGCAGGATTCATAGAAGAATTACCTATGATGACTGGAATTCAGGCAGAGGGAGCAGCACCAATTGTTCAAGCCATAAGGGAAAATAAAAAAGACATAATTCCATTTGAAAATCCTGAAACAGTTGCTACAGCAATACGAATTGGTGCACCAGTCAGTGCTAAAAAAGCACTTGCGGCAATTTATGAGTCTTCTGGATGTGCTGAAACAGTAACTGACGAAGAGATTTTAAATGCTCAAAAACTCCTTGCAAGAACTGAAGGAATTGGGGTAGAACCTGCCTCTGCAGCATCAATTGCAGGCCTTATAACGCTTGTAGAAAATGGTGAAGTAGATAAGAATGAGCAAGTTGTATGTATTGTAACAGGACATTTATTAAAAGACCCTAATACTGCCATAAATGCATGTATTGAGCCTGTTGAAGTAGATGCAGATATAGACCAACTTTCAAGCATTTTAAACAAATAATAACTGATTTCATTTTAAATTTATTTTTAATGAAATCTAACTTTTCTACTTATTCTATTTATTTTTGCATGAGTGAATATGAAATGATTTTGAATGTGATTGAAAAAAATCATTTTGATCCAGTTTCTGTGTCTAAAAATCATATGGTTTTTCATATAATCACCCTAAAAAACGATAAATATATATAGGATTAATTCAACAGAGTATAATAACAAAAATACAAAAATGAGGTGATTAAATATGGAATTACCAATTGCTCCAATTGGAAGAATAATAAAAAACGCAGGTGCTGAAAGAGTCAGCGATGACGCAAGAGATGCATTAGCAAAAGCTCTTGAAGAACAGGGAGAAGTAATAGCTGCAGAAGCTGTTAAACTCGCTAAACACGCTGGAAGAAAAACTGTTAAAGCATCAGACGTAGAATTAGCTGTTAAAAGATTATAATATCTTTTTTCACTATTTTATTTTATTTTTTTGTTTTATATTACAAAATCCTGCATATTCTAAATTAAATTTAAAGGGTTATAATTAAATTATAACAAAATTGAATGAATTTTTTCTGGAAATAATATAATTTGATATTTTTTCACGTTTTCTTAAATCAAGATAAAGTTTATAAGCAATGATTTAATACATATATTATACTAATTCTTTTAGTGTTTTTATCCAAAATGTTTTAGAATTGGAATTTAACCGCTCAAAACTACCTATTATGAGCAAGTTAATAGAGAATTAGACTCACATTTTATGGTGTCTTAAAATCGTTAGATTTTAAGCCGGAGGAAATTATGTTTCCTCGGTCACAAAATCAAGGATTTTGTTGACATAAAAAATCAAAGCTTGCAAAAACGTAGTTTTTGCAGCGTCAAAATTCTCTGAATTTTGACAGATTTTTAAGTGTTTTTAAATCCTTCAAGGCAACAACTTTTATATATGCAAAAGTTGATAGTAAGATCATGCCGATGGATGGTATAAAAACCAGATGAAAAAGGAGGTAAATCACATGGCAAACCCAATATATGTAAAATTTGACGTACCACAGGAAATATCTGATAAAGCATCAGAAGCTTTAGAAATAGCAAGAGATACAGGAAAAGTAGGAAAAGGAACTAACGAAGTAACCAAAACTATAGAAAGAGGTAATGCTTTATTAGTACTTATTGCAGGGGATATTGATCCACCTGAAATAGCAGCTCACTTACCGGTTCTCGCTGAAGAAAAAGGTGCTCCTTACGTTTACATCCCAACTAAAGATGAATTAGGGGAAGCAGCAGGCTTAAATGTTGGTACTGCATCTGCAGTCATAATAGACGCAGGTGAAGCTGAAGATTTAGTCAACGAAGTAGTTGAAAAAGTCGAAGAACTCAAAAAATAATTAATTTTTTTATTGAAAGGCGGTTGCCTTTCTCACTTTAATAATTCAGGGTGATTATATATGGCTGAAGCAACTCCTGCTGAAGTAATAGAAGTTCTTAAAAGAACTGGTATGACTGGAGAGGTCATGCAGGTAAAATGTAGAATACTTGAAGGCAGAGATAAGGGAAGAATATTAACAAGAAACATTATGGGGCCAATAAGGGAAGGCGACATCTTAATGCTCCTTGATACAATAAGAGAAGCTAAGGAAATCCGTACTCCATAATTCGGAGGGTATTTAATATGAGAACATGTTCATTCTGCGGAGAAGAAATGCAGGAAGGTACAGGTAAAATGTACGTCAGAAAAGACGGAACTGTATACTTCTTCTGTAGCAGCAAATGCGAAAAAAATAGAATAAAGCTAGGAAGAGTTCCAAGAAAGATTAAGTGGGTTAAACAATGAGTGAAAGAAGTTTTGTGATGCTGAAACCTGACGCTGTACTTAGAAGGCTAATGGGGACAGTATTGACCAGATTTGAAGAACGCGGACTTAAAATAGTCGCAGCAAAGATGATGGAAATCTCTGAAGACCTTGCAAAGGAACATTACGGAGAACACAAAGAAAAACCATTTTTTAACGACCTCGTAAGCTACATTACATCAGCACCTGTTCTTGCTATGGTAATTGAAGGCGATGAGTGTATAAGTTTAATAAGGAAGATGGTTGGAGCTACAAACCCTAAAGAAGCAGATCTCGGAACTATCAGGGGAGATTATGCTCTTGATACTGGTAGAAACATAATCCATGCTTCAGATTCTCCAGATTCTGCAAAAAGAGAGATTGCATTATTCTTTGAAGATTCTGAAATATGTAAATACACATTACCAGATGAAAGCTTAATATACGAACAATAATTTCTTTCATCTTACTTTTTAGAGTTGAGAAAACCTTTTAGGTTTTTGAACCAAAAAAATTAAAATTTTTTTGAGGTTAAAAATTGAAGACTAGATCACCAATAGTTTCTGTACTGGGACATGTAGACCATGGAAAAACAACCCTTCTAGATTTTATAAGGGGTAGTGTAATTGCTCAAAAAGAAGCTGGGGGAATAACTCAGCATATTGGAGCAACAGAAATTCCAATGGAAGTCGTAGAAAATATTGGTGGCGAATTTCTTAAAAAACTTGGTATTAAAGAAACCCTACCCGGACTTTTCTTTATAGATACTCCAGGTCACGAAGCATTTACAACACTTCGTAAAAGAGGTGGAGCACTTGCTGATCTGGCAATTTTAATTGTAGATATTAATGAAGGATTCAAGCCCCAGACTTATGAGGCATTGAACATCCTTAAAATGTACAAAACTCCTTTTATAGTTGCAGCAAATAAGGTAGATAAAATATTTGGATGGCAGCCAACTGAAGGTGTACCATTCCTTCAAACTTTTTCTAAACAACCTCAAAATGTTCAGGAGAAAGTAGATACAGGTTTATATGAACTTGTTGGAATTCTCCATGACGAAGGTTTTGAATCTGAGAGATTTGACCGAATTAGTGATTTTGCAAGGCAAATAAGTATTGTCCCAATAAGTGCAAAAACAGGTGAGGGATTACCTGAACTTTTAGCAATGCTCATGGGACTTGCTAAACAATATCTATCGGAACAGTTGAAAATAGAAGAAGACGCTCCAGCAAAAGGAACTATTCTTGAGGTAAAAGAAGAGGTTGGTCTTGGAGTAACCATTGATGCAGTTATTTATGATGGAATACTCAAAAAAGATGATACTATTGCTATTATGACAATGGATGATGTCATAACTACCAACATACGCTCACTTTTAAAGCCGAGACCTCTTGAAGAAATCAGAGAGTCCAAAAAGAGGTTCCAGAAAGTTGATGAAGTTGTTGCTGCTGCTGGGATTAAGATAGTGGCTCCAAATATTGAAAATGCTGTTTCAGGGTCTCCACTTCGTGTTGCACGTGGAAATCTTGACAAAGTAAAAGAAGAAATTTTAAAAGAAATTGAAGATATAAAAATAGATACTGACGAACTGGGAATTGTGGTCAAGGCAGATACACTTGGATCCCTTGAAGCCCTTGTTAATCTACTCAGGGATATGGATGTCCCTATAAGAGCAGCAAACATAGGAGATGTTTCCAGAAGAGATGTTGTTGATGCAGCAATTGTTAAAAAAGAAGACCCTATTTATGGGGTTATAGTTGCATTTAACGTGAAGGTTTTACCTTCTGCTGCTGAAGAGATAAAGGCATCGGAAATTAAACTTTTCTCTGCAAATGTTATTTATCAACTAACTGAAGATTATCAGGAATGGATAGATGATTTAGAAGAGAAAAAGAAAAAAGCTTATCTTGATGCTATAATAAAACCTGCAAAAATAAGAATAATCCCTAAACTAGTCTTTAGAAATAGTAAACCAGCAATAGCAGGTATTGAAGTTTTAAGTGGAACAATAAAACAAGATTACGGCCTAATAAGAGGAGATGGGTCAAAGGTTGGTAAAGTTGAAGGGATGCAGGATAAAGGCGAAAACTTAAAATCCACATCGAGAGGTAAGAAAGTTGCCATGAGTATAAAAGACGGAATTTTTGGTAAGAATTTCGACGAAGGCGACGTTCTTTATGTGGATATACCTGAAAACCACTATAGAATTCTTGAAACTGAACTTAAAAACAAACTCACTGAAGATGAGTTTGAAACTCTAAGTGAAATAGTGGACATAAAAAGAAAGGAAGACCCTCATTGGGGAATGTAATATATTAAAGTTAATCCAAATTAATAATGGATATTACACTAATTGGTATTCAATATAGGATGAATTCATCAAATTGAAACTGATAATAGGATAATAAAGAATGGAGGAGATAGAGTGGCATTTAAATTAGTCATTTCAGAAGGCGAAAAAAGTCATCAGGTTGAAGTAGATCAAGCACAGACAAAACAATTAATCGGTTTAAAAATAGGCGATGAAATTGATGCTTCTTTAGTTGGTCTAAATGGATACAAACTTAAAATCACAGGTGGGAGCGATAAGAATGGTTTCCCAATGAAAAAAGATGTTGACGGACCAAGAAGGATAAGAAGCCTTCTCTCAGGCGGTCTTGGATTTGAACCAAAAAGAGACGGACAGAGAAGAAGAAAAACAGTTCGTGGAAACACAGTTTCTGATGACATAGTTCAAATTAACACAATAGTTACAGAAAAAGGCGCTAAAAGTATAGATGAACTTTTAGGTGCTGAAGAAGAATAATTATATTATTAAATTTCTATTAAAATAGAGGAATCAGGTGTAATTGTGAAAACACAATCTGAAATAAATATAGGGCTTGTAGGACACGTAGATCACGGAAAAACTACATTAACAAAGGCTCTATCGGGTATATGGACTGACACACACAGTGAAGAAACAAAAAGAGGAATATCAATAAGACTAGGTTATGCGGATATAACCTTTAGACAGTGTACAGAATGCCCGACTCCTCAATGCTACACAACTGCCTTTGTATGTGAGCAATGCGGCAAAGAAACAGAGACATTAAGAAGAGTATCCTTTGTAGATTCTCCAGGGCACGAAACCCTTATGGCTACCATGCTTTCAGGTGCAGCTATAATGGACAGTGCAGTACTTGTAATAGCTGCTAACGAACATTGCCCTCAGCCCCAGACAAAAGAACACCTCATGGCACTTGACGTTATAGGAGTTAAGGATGTCATCGTGGTACAAAATAAAATTGACATTGTATCAAAAGAAAGGGCTATAGAAAGCTACAACGAAATAAAAGAATTTGTACAGGGTACTTGTGCAGAAGATGCTCCTATAATACCAATATCTGCTCAACAAGGTGCAAATGTAGATATTTTAATTGAAATGATTCAGGAAATGATTAAAACACCTGAACGTTTACTTGATAAACCTGCAAGAATGTACGTAGCAAGATCATTCGATATTAACAAGCCTGGATGCAAACCTCAAAATATTGCTGGTGGAGTAATAGGTGGTTCCTTAGTTCAGGGAACATTAAAAATCGGCGATGAACTTGAGATTAAACCAGGTATTCAGATTAAAAATAAAGGAAAGACTGAATGGATGAGTCTTACTTCTGAAATAGTTGGCTTAAACACAGCAAGCGAACATGTAGATGAAGTAAACCCTGGTGGACTTATAGGTGTTGGAACAAAACTTGACCCTGCCCTAACTAAAGCAGATTCACTTTCAGGATCTGTTGCAGGAGAACCAGGAACACTACCCCCAATATTACATAGTTTTACCATGGAAACCAACCTCTTAGAAAGAGTAGTTGGAACTAAGGAAGAAAAAATAGTTGATCCTATAAAATCCTCTGAATTACTCATGATAAACATAGGAACAGCAACAACCATTGGAACAGTTACAAGTGCACGTGGAAAAACAGCAGATGTAACACTTAAATTACCAGTTTGTGCTGAAGCAGGCCAGAGGGTTGCTTTAAGCAGGCGTGTTGGTGCAAGATGGAGGTTAATTGGATATGGTATCATCAAATAAAGAAGCGGTGTTAGATGCAAATTTTTTATGATACCTGCTCAATTTCATGTTGATATATTAACTGAACTTGGGCAAATTATACCCCACTATAAGCTTGTAGTTCCTTCATTTGTCATTGATGAACTTAAAAATATAAAAGAGAGATCAAAGGGCAAAGATAAAATTGCTGCATCAGTTGCTCTTAAATTAACTGAATCTCCTGAAATTAGCATAATGGATGTTGATTTAAAGAAAAAAGAGCGAGTTGATGATGCACTTCTCCGTATTTCTAATGTCTTGTGTACTAATGATTTAGGACTTAAAAAAAGAGCAAGAAATAAGGGGATAACAGCCATATATTTACGCCAAAAGAAATATTTAGGTGTAGATGGTTATTTAGGTTTATAAATAATTAACAATTATACTAATTTAATAATAGTTTATAATTTTGGAAGAATATGGAGTGATTAATAATGAATCTTTGGAAGGATTTAGCGCCAGGACCATCAGTTCCAGAAGTAGTATACGCTGTAATTGAAATACCAAAAGGATCAAGAAACAAATACGAATACGATAAGGATATGGAAGCATTTGCATTAGATAGGGTTCTTTACTCACCATTTCACTACCCTGCAGAATATGGGATAATTCCTCAAACTCTCTACGATGATGGAGACCCAATGGATATTATAGTATTAATGGATCAAGCTACATTCCCTGGATGTGTAATTGAAACAAGACCAATTGGAATAATGAGAATGGTAGATGGTGGAGATAACGACGATAAAATTTTAGGCGTACCTGTTAACGATCCAAGATTCAAAGAGATAACAGATATAGACCAGATTCCAAAGCCTTTATTAGATGAAATTGCACACTTTTTCAAGGAATACAAACATCTTGAAGGAAAAACTACTGAAGTTTTAGGTTGGGAAAATGCAAGTAAAGCACTTGAAGCAGTAGAACATTCTATAGAATTATATAATAATAAGTAAATTAAGGGGATAAATACTTGAATCTGGTTATAATTGTCCTTAAAACAATTAATAATAAACCAAGAGGGGTTTAATTTGTATTTAATATCAAAAATTGAAGATACCGTAAGAGTTCCACCGACATTGTTCGATGAACCACTTGAAGATGTAGCTTTTGAATTAATAAACGAAAACTACGTGGGAAAAATCGATAAAAAGATGGGGCTAATGGTTACAGTTAAAGAAATAGAAGAAATTGGTGTAGGTAGAGTTATAATGGGCGATGGTGCAGCATATCATGATGTAACATTTACAGCTCTATTTTTCAAACCTGAACTTCAAGAAATTGTAGAAGGAGAAGTAATTGAAATAGCAGAATTCGGAGCATTTATCCGAATGGGTCCTATGGATGGGCTAGTGCACGTTTCTCAGGTTACTGATGACTACATAAATTATGATTCAAAAAGAGGTGCGCTCCTTGGTAAGGAATCTAAAAAGACCCTTGAAGAAGGAGACAAAGTCCGTGCAAGAATTGTTGCATTAAGTCTAAAAGGAAAATCCTCTAAAGAAACCAAGATAGGCCTTACCATGAGACAGCCAAATCTTGGAAAACATGAATGGATTGAAAATGAGAAAAGGAAGAAGAAATAATGGTTACTAAAGCATGTACAAGATGTCATAGAATAATGGATGAAGATAGATGTGCAATATGCCAGGTTGCCACTTCAAAAAACTGGAGCGGTTTTTTAATAGTCCTTGACCCTGAAAACTCAGGTATTGCACAGGAACTTAAAATTGATCTTCCCGGAGAATATGCTTTAAGAGTAAGATAATATATTGAAACATCAATACAAAGATAATTACTTTCATAAGATTTTCAGGTTAAAAAGTGTTGTTATTAAAAGAAGAAAACAGAGATTTATTTAAAAAACCTTTTGGTAAGGTATATTCTGTTTTAGATGATATAGATAAATCAATACTTGAAGATCATTTCATAATCTCTATTGGAGATCAAACAACAAAAAATCTTATTGATGCAAATATAATACCTCGAATTGGTATTATAGATAACATAATTGAGAGAAAAATATCAAAACACAGCATAGAATATGATGCAATTAGGCTAAATGCAGTGAATCCTCCAGCAACAATAACTGATGAACTATGGAATACTATTAGTAAATCTTTTAAATTTGCTGAAAAATCCAATGTTCTAATAGTTGTAGATGGTGAAGAGGATCTGGCAGTTATTCCTTGTGTTTTAATGGCTCCTGAAGGTTCCTTTATTTTATATGGACAGCCTGGAGAGGGAGTTGTATTAGTTGAAACTGATAAAGTAAAAGAGACAGCAAAAGATATGCTAAGCAGCTTTAAGGAGGCTAAATAATGGACATAGAAATTAAAGATAAAATTGAAAATCCACTTTTAAACAGAACAGAAGTACACTTTGACTGCGTATACCAGGGAGAATCTACTCCAAAAATTATGGACGTTAAAAACAAACTTGTTGCATTATTAGATGCTGACAAGAATCTTCTTGTAGTAGATAAGGTTTTACCTAAATTCGGTGAAGGTAAAGCTGAAGGATACGCAAAAATTTATGATTCAGAAGAAAACCTAAAACAAATTGAACAAGAACATGTTTTAGACAAAAACGCTGAACCTCAAGAGGGTGAAGAATCCGAGGAGGAAGAATAATGAAAAAATGTGACCTTTATGAAGTTAAAGATAACAAACTCGTAAGAAAAAACCCAGAGTGTGTTAGATGTTCCCACGGTGTCTTCATGGCAGATCACGGCGACAGATATGCTTGTGGTAAATGTGGATACACACAATGGAAAGGTAAAGAATAATTATATTTTTTTATATTTTATTTATTGAATAAGGTGAAAAACCTTGAATTTAAGATCAGGACGACTTAAAGGGAAGATGAGCGATGAAGCTGCATCTTTTACTTCTTCTTTAGAATTTGACAAACGCATTTTTGAAGCAGATATTGAACTTAATATTGCTCATACAACAATGCTTGCTAAACAGGGAATAATTCCTCCAGAAACTGCAAATAACATTTTAAATGCACTTAAAGACCTTAAAGATGAGGGAATTGGAGCGCTTAATCTCGATCCATCTGTTGAAGATATCCACATGGCTGTTGAAAACTATGTGACTTCTAAAATAGGTGTAGAAGCAGGTTATATGCACACTGCAAAGTCAAGAAATGATCAGGTTGCAACAGACCTAAGGCTAGTTTTAAAAAAAGAAATTAAGAAAATGGGTCAATCTATTCTCATTTTCATTGAAAATATTCTTGAAATGGCAGAAGAGCATAAGGAAACAATTTTTGTAAGTTATACTCACTTACAGCATGCTCAACCAACTACATTTGCTCATCATCTTCTTGCATATGCCAATGCCTTAAGAAGAGATTATGAAAGACTTATGGATGCATATACGCGAGTTGATATGAATCCTTTAGGTTCAGCAGCATTGACCACAACAAGTTTCCCTATCAATCGAGAAATGACAACAGAAATGCTTGGGTTTGCTCGCGTAATGGAAAATTCAATTGATGGCGTAAGTTCAAGGGACTTTATTGCAGAAACAGTCTTTTCACTCTCAATGCTTGCTTCAACATTCAGTAAAATATGTGAAGAACTTATTAATTGGAGTACATATGAATTTGGAGTTATTGAGATTGCTTATGAATACTCATCAACATCTTCAATAATGCCTCAAAAAAAGAATCCTGATGTTGCAGAAATTGCAAGGGCTAAAAGTGCAATTCTCACTGGAGAATTAATGACTATAATGACTATCCTAAAAGCACTACCCTACAGTTATAATCGTGATTTACAGGAAATAACTCCTCATTTATGGAATAGTGTAGATACTGCCAAAGCAATGATCAGCATAATGGATGGAATGTTATCTACAATTAATGTTAATAAGGAACGTGCTGCAGAACTTGCTGATTCTAATTTTGCTACTGCAACTGAACTAGCAGATATACTGGTTCGTGAAAAAGATATGCCTTTTAGGACTGCACATAAAATAGTTGGTAGAATGGTTACGGAAGCACTGGACAATAAGGTTTCTATTAAGGATATTGATGTGAAGTTTTTAGATAACGTTGCATTAGAAGTTATGGGTAAACCATTGAATATGGAAGAATCCATGATTCGTAAAGCACTTGATCCTTATGAAAATATAAAAGCAAGAACCGTAACTGGTGGATGTTCTCCAAAAGCAGTTGAAAGTGCTATTAGTAGCTTAAAAGAATTTATAAGTAAAAATAAATAATTTTCCCTCTTTTTAAACCTTCGTTATAATTATCTTTTTAGTTGATAACGGAATTGGAATTGAATCACAATATTTGGACCGTATTTTTACTATATTCCAGAAGCTTCACCTTAAGGAAGAATATCCTGGTGCTGGAATTGGTCTTTCCATTGCTAAACGAATACTCGAACGTCATGGGGGCGTATGTGGGTTGAATCATCATTTGGTAAAGGTTCTACTTTTATTTCACTCGACCAAAACCTTAGATTTTTGACAATTCCAGTTAAGAATTTATTATTTTTGTATTAAAATAAATGATTTTAATTTTATGTTATTTAATGGCATAAATGCCTTTTTATACTTGATTAAGCAATGATATTCTAAAATTTTATTAATATTCTCTGAATAAAGGATTATTTTAATTTATCTTACTTTAAAATATCAATAAAAAATAAATCATTTTTTTAAACTTCATAATATTTATATAGAATATACTACAAAAAATAATAGACATGAGAAACGATTCAACACCTCAGTTAATGGGGATAATTGCCATACTGGTTGGTATTCTAATAATTATATATCCAGCACTTGTTGCATATATAATTGGAATTGCATTAATAGCATATGGTATACTAGAAGTTATTAAGTAAACAATACCTCTAAACCGTTAACTGATTATTTTTTTATTTTTAAATAATTTAATGATTTAATAGATATATAAAGAGATAGATTTAAATTTATTATAGAAAGAAATTTCTATATAATAACTGGTTGATTTAAAAATTTTAAAAGTTAAATTGATTTCATTATCATTTCTAAGGCTTCACCAGGCTCTAATACACCAGCTCTGGTTTCCCTTAATACTCTCTGTATTGAGAACTTGCGCATGTGAGGATATTTTTTATGGACTTCATTAATTAAAGGACATCCATAACCTCCTTTACTTAAAATTCCATATTTTGAAGCAATGTTTTTAATTTCTCCTTTAGTAACAGAAAGCATTGCAGGTAAATTTATTTTAACAATTCCATCTTCAATGACAATTGATTGGGATCCTGTAGATAGCGTATCTCCGTAAATTAAATATTTAACTCCTAATTCTTTTGCATAATCTAAAACAGACTTTTTAATTAGTTTGGAGCATCTTCCACATGGATGGAATCTTCCTTCAAGTGAATCTTTAATTACATCATCCATATTAACTTCAATATATATATGATCTACATTGAGTTTATTTGAAAGTTCTTCTACGCTTTTATGGAAATATTTAGGGAGAATTATACTTCCCGGATTAACTGTCACTGCTATTGGGTTAAATCCAAGAGTTTTTGCAACAATAAGTGAAAAGCTGCTATCGACTCCACCGGATAATGCAACAACTGCTAAGTTCTCTTGGGGTTCTTCAATATCTTTAAATTTATTCAAATTATCCTCAAAATTGTATATTTTCTTGATTCTTTCTTTAAGTAACACCTTTAAATTTTCAAGAGGTTCTTTATAGTCTAATTCTTGAGAATCTAAAATATTTTCCAATTTATTTAGAGTTAATTTAGCTTTATATTCTCGAAGAAGGATATCTGGATAAGCTTCTATATGGATAGAATTAATATTTAGTTTTTCTTTTAATTTTCCAACCACCCATCCTCCTTTTCCAATAATTATAGATTTTTCCGGCCGATCTGATGCTATAATGAGCATAGATTGATCTTCTTCATCAAATATAATATCTTCAATGGAAGGTTTAACTTCTTGATGGCCTATTTCTTCCCTTATTTTACATATATGCCTTATAATATCTTCTTTTTTATATTTCAAAGTTCTACACCATTTTGTGTTGATCATTAATATTGTTTAGATATCTGGATAAATGATTATTGTTATTTCTTTAATTATTTAATTCTCTTTAAAAAAATAAAAATTATTTTAACCTCGGTATTTACCTATTAAAATCCCTTCGTCTAAAATATGTCCTTCTATTGCATTTAAAAATTCCTCTCTTTCTGCTAATGGGCCTAAATCTAGTATATTGTCAAGTGCATAAATTCTAAAGAAGTATCTATGTGCAGGACCTTGAGGGGGACATGGGCCTCTATAACCCGCAGAACCATAGCTTGTTGTCCCCTGAACTGCTCCATTTTCTAGATTTTCTTTTTTTTCTACATTTTCAGGTATTTCATTAACATCTGAAGGAATATTAAAAATTATCCAGTGGGTAAAGAGTCCGCTTGGAGCATCAGGATCTTCACATAGAATAGCTAAACTTTTGCTATCATCTGGAATTAAATCCCATTGAAGTTGTGGAGAAATGTTCATATCATCGCATGTAAATTTTTTGGGTATTATATCTCCATCATTGAAGCTATCACTTTTGATATTTATCATATTTTTTCCTCCTTCTCTTTTAATTTTTAATCATTTAATATATCTATTAGTAATACTAATTCATAAATATTTATTATAAAATAATCCTTCATATACACCAAAAGTGTACAAATTGACATATCAGTGTCTTTATTTAAAGAATGATTAAGTTCTACTCTTTAAATTGGCTATAGGAAATATTTTTAATAAATTATTACAATAAAAACCCTATATGTGCTTTTTTTTCAAGATGAAAACTTAAATTTGAATCTATTTTCTATTTTAGAATTCTCCTTGATTTTGAAACATGATAAAAAATTGTATTTACAATCAGTAATAAGAACTAAAAGTGACACATGACAAATAATTGATTACAGATTATCATGAAGTTACATTCTCAATAAGAGTTATGAAAAACCAATATAATCGACATATTTAAATACTATGTAGTACTAATAAAGTAATGAGGTGATATGAATGACTGAATTACCAATAGCTCCAGTCGGAAGAATAATAAAAAATGCAGGTGCCCAAAGAATTAGTGATGATGCACGAGATGAACTTACTAAAGTTCTTGAAGGAATGGGTGAAGAAATAGCTTCAGAAGCTGTTAAACTTGCAAGACACGCTGGAAGAAAAACTGTTAAAGCATCAGACATTGAATTGGCTGTCAGAACCAAAGCAAGGATGATGTAATTTCTTTTTTTAAAATTTTTTTTATTTTTATCATACTATAAGTGATTTCTCTCGAGTTTTTTTTATAAAGTAATAATCTGTAAAGTCCTATAATCATGGCAGTATATTTCTTTTTAAGTAATGATAAGTCTCTTTTTTAATTAGATAATTATTAGTTATTTAATAAAATTTTTATCTTTATATATTATTTAATGCTTTATAAGATTCACATTATGCAAACCATTATATAAATTTAAACAATATTATTTAAGATATGGTAATTAAAGAGATAAAAATGAAAGAAATCCTTTATGATGCTATATTTAAACGGAGATCAATCAGAAACTATAATTCATCCGCGCTAGATAAAGAAACCATTAAAAGTGTTTCTAATTTTTTAGAGAATTTAAATCCAATTTACGAGGATATTAAAACGGAATTTAAGATAATATCTGGAGATGATGTTAATAAACGGATAATGAGACAGGCCCCATATTATATTGCAGCATTTTCAGAAAATAAGGAAGGATATCTTATAAATCTTGGATTTATGCTTCAAAAAGTTGATCTATATCTTTCTGCAAATGGGATTGGCTGCTGCTGGCAAGGAATACCCAAGCCAAAGGGGGATATTTTAAAGGGTTCTAAACTGGAATATGTCATTGTACTTGCATTTGGAAAACCTAATGAACCATTATACAGAGAAAACATTTCAGAGTTTAAAAGGAAAGATATCCATAAAATAAGCGATATAAATGGTTTGGAAGAACTCCTAGAACCTGCTAGACTTGCTCCTTCAGCTACAAATAGCCAGCCATGGTTTTTTAAGGGCGATGAAAATTCAATTCATGCATACTGTATTAAATCCAATTTCTTAAAAGCATTAATTGTTAAAAAGTGGAATCATATTGATATGGGTATTGCCCTCTGCCATTTAAAGTTAGCAGCAGAACATTTTGGATTGAATTCAGAAATAATTAAAAATAAGCAAGCAGAAGAGAATACTCCAGATGGATATGAGTATATAGCTACTTTAAACATTAATTCATAAATTTTTTATTTATTAAGATTTTAATTTAAGTATCATTAAAAATACTCTGAACATTTATATAATATCTAATAAAAATAATAGAGTAAAAAACTTTTTAAAATATTGAAAAGTAGCTTATTATAAATTTAATCAATTATTAAAGGTTATTTACTAATTCTGGTGATAAATTGACAAGAATTGCTATATTAGATCATGAAAGATGTATGCCCAAAAAGTGCAACTACGTCTGCATTGAATACTGTCCTGGTGTCAGGATGGAAGAAGACACCATAACTATAGATCCTAAAACTAAAAAAGCAGTATTTTCTGAAGAATTATGTTCTGGATGCGGTATATGTACTAAAAGATGCTATCTCAATGCTGTAACAATTATAAACCTACCTGAAGCTCTTGAAGAGCCAATCCATAGATATGGACAAAATCAGTTCGAATTATTCGGGCTTCCAAACATCAAGGAGGGTTCAGTAGTAGGTATTTTGGGTCCAAACGGGATAGGAAAGTCAACTATAATAAAAATATTATCTGGCGAGCTTAAACCAAACCTTGGAAACTATGATGAAGAAGTTGAATGGGAGACAATAATAAATCACTTTAAAGGTTCACAACTTCAAGGATACTTTAAAAAGCTTTCTGAAGGTAATATAAAGACTTCTCACAAACCTCAGATGGTGGATATGCTTTCAAAGGTGGCTAAAGGAAAAGTTAAGGATCTATTAAGTCGCGTTGATGAGAGAAAAAAACTAGATGAGATCGCTGAAATTCTTGAAATAAAAGCAATTTTAGATAGAGATATTGCTAAATTAAGTGGTGGAGAACTCCAGCGTATTGCAATTGCTGCTGCAGCATTAAAAGATGCTGATTTCTATTACTTTGACGAGCCTACATCATGGCTTGATGTTAAACAAAGATTAAATGCAGTTAAAGTTATAAGAGGCCTTGCAGATGAAGGAAAATCTGTGATGGTCATAGAACACGACTTGGCTGCACTAGATGCGATATCTGATTATGTACACATTCTTTATGGACATCCTGGCGCTTATGGTGTTGTAGCTCAGATGAGAGGAGTAAGAGTGGGAATAAATACTTACATTGGCGGATTTTTAAAAGAAGAGAATGTGAGGTTTAGAAGACAGCCAATAGTCTTTGATGTAAGACCTCCAAGTGAAATAGTTGATGCTGAAGTTCTTGCTGAATATACTTCACTTAAAAAATCATATGATGGGTTTTCTATTGAAGCAGAAGAAGGAGAAGTTCAATACAATGAAATTATAACTGCATTTGGACCAAACGGTATTGGAAAAACTACCTTTGCTAAAATGCTTGCAGCTGCAGAAAAACCAGATGAAGGAAAGATAAAAAAGAAGGTTTCAATAGCCTATAAGCCTCAATATTTGTCTTCTAATTTTGATGGAACTGTAATGGAATTTTTAATGACAAATGCACCTAGTTATGGTACTCCTTTATTTAAAACTGAGATTGTAAAGCCTTTTACACTTGATGAAATCATGGAGAAAAATGTTAAGGAGTTAAGTGGTGGAGAATTGCAGCGACTTGCAATTGCAGCAGCACTTTCTAAAGACGCTGATGTTTACCTTTTTGATGAACCAACAGCATTTTTAGATGTTGAACAGAGACTAAGGGCTGCAAGAGCAATACAGAAGATAATTGAAAGCAGACACGCAGCTTCAATAATTATTGACCACGACATTGTGTTTATTGATTATATATCTGATCGGGCAATGGTATTCTACGGTGAACCTGGAGTTGAAGGTCATGCTACCAGTCCGATGGATCTTCGAAGTGCAATGAATAAGTTTCTATCGGATGTTGGAATAACATTTAGACGGGATAAAGAAACTAAGAGACCTCGTGTTAATAAGTTTGACAGTTATCTTGACAGGGAACAAAAAACAAAAGGCGAATACTATTATCTGGAGAGCTAGTTCTCTTTTTAATTTTTATTTTTAAATTAATCGAATTAATTTTAATTTTTTGTTTTTATTTTAAAGTAAGCTTAAAGTTTTTAACTTTTAAACCAATAATATAATTAATAAATTTATTATTAATCAGTTTGGGAAGTAATATAATGGCAAATGAAGTTAAAAAGATGAGCTTAAGTCTAATTTTTTTAAAAATGAAGGGTTTAATTTTCAGTTAATGAGAGCACTTGGTTTACATCATTATGGGGGTGCTTCTATTGGAGAATGTATTGCCACTGCAGAAAGAATAGATGACGGAAATACAGTAAGTTGGGCTAATGAATGGAAAATAACTGCAGAAATGGTTGAAAAAGAAGTAGATAACTTTATGAAAAAGGATGAGAAGATAAGTGCTCGAGATTCTTATTTAAGAGCTTCAATGTACTATCGTTCTGCGGAGTATTATGGATTCTTTAGCGAACCCCACAGCCGTGAAAACTGGGAAAAAAGTAGAGAATGTTTCCAGAATGCTGCAGGACTGTTTGATATAAGTTGTGAAGTAATTGAGATACCCTTTGAGAATATAAAATTACCGGGTTATTTCCTTAGCCAAAATAAGGGTAAGAAGAGACCAACAGTTCTTGTTATGGGTGGTTTTGATAGTACTGCAGAAGAACTATATTTTTATTTAGGGGCTGGAGCTGTTAAACGAGGTTATAATGTTTTGCTTTTTGAAGGGCCTGGACAAGTTGGAACAAGACATAAGTATCCGGAAAAACCTTTGAGGCCAGATTATGAATTACCTGTAAAATCCGTTGTAGATTACGTTCTTTCACGTAATGATGTAGATGAGGAAAGCATTGCTCTTGTTGGATTCAGCCTTGGAGGTTACTTTGTATCTAGGGCTGCAGTTTATGAAAAACGAATTAAAGCTTGTTGCTGATTAACCTATTATTGATATTAGTAGATATTATGCAGGATTTGAAAATCTGAAGAAACTTACAGAAATAGATGAAAAAGATTATGATAAAATTTTTGCTAAAAATCCTTTTGTTCGCTGGGCTGTGGAAACATTTACAAGACGTTATGGTGCTAAAAATATGGCTGAAGCTTTTGAGAAAACTAAGGAATTTAATATATTAGATGATTTGGATAAAATTACATGCCCTACAATTGCTCTTGTTGGTGAAGGAGAAGGAGACGAGTCATTATATCAGGCCCAGAGATTTTATGAAGTTGTTAGTGGGCCAAAAGTACGCGTATGTTTACAGAAAAAGAAGGTGCTGAATCCCATTGTCAAGTTACAAATTTAAGTTTGATGAATGCGGTGGTTATAATCTGGCTTAATGGAGTTTTTAGTAAGTAACTGAGAAAAATAAGCTAAATTTAGAAAAATAAAATGTTTTTAAAATAAAAAAAAGAGTTTATTTTTTTCTAAGTGCTTTCATTCCGTCCTTAAAATCAGTTGCGAACTTTTCTACGCCTGCTTGAGGGATGGAAAAGCTAACTCTTAAGTACCTGCCACCAAATAATTTACTGGTGTATGCACCTTCTCTTGCAAAGATTTTCCTATCAAGAAGGAAATCTACTAAATCTACCGGTTCTACTCCTGTTTTATAGATATCGATTGCAATCATATTTCCATCTGATGGATAAACCGGTATAAAAGCACCGTCTACTTCATCAACTGCTTCTTTAATGATTTTCTGGTTGCCTCTTGTCGTATTCCGTATTCTATTAATCCATTCTGGTTTAGATTTAATTGCTGCAAGTGCTCCTTTTTGAGCCACAATGTTCGTTCCAAGATCGTTAATTAGAATACTTCTAACAGAATTTAGAATTTCTGGAGTACTTATCATTGCGCCAATACGCAGTCCTGCCATTCCATAGATTTTGGAAAAACTGTAGACAGTTACGCTGCGTTCTGGAGCATATTTACTTGTAAGGTGGTGGTCTCTTGCAAAATCACGATAAGTTATGTCATGTAAAAGATACATATCGTTGTCAATTGCCATATCACAGAATTCTTTAATTTCTGCTTTAGTATAGCATGATCCAAGAGGATTTAAAGGATCTACAAGTGATATGATCTTGGTATTCTTGTCCATGGTCTCCTGTACAAGCTCTGGAGTTAACTTATAACAGTTTTCTTCACTGTAAATAGGAACAGATTTAACGTGGTCTGCAAATCTGCTTGCAAAGTTATCAATTATAAGATAACCTGGATCACAGGTTATTACGTTGTCTGTTGGATCCAATATATCGTTCATGCATAGAAATAGTGACTCTGTACCTCCTGCTGTTACCAGAACATCATTTACTCCATCTTTAAGCCCTAAATCTTCAAGTATTAGATCTTTAAGTTCTGGAAATCCTTCTGGTGGTGGGTATTTGCAGTAATCTTTATTTTTAACGCTCTCGAGCATTGAGTACATAATGTCGCTTTCTTCATGCAAATGATTGGTATTTTGACCCATCCATATCATTTCTTTATCATGAAAGACATAGTCAAAGAACTCATTTATATCATCAAAGCCCTTAGGCAATCTTTTAGCTGCTCTTGCATATTTTTTCGGTGAAATCATATATCTCACAACACTTAAAATAATGTTAATATCGATTTATAAACTTAAAATAATGTTTAATCACCTTATTGTTTTTAAAAACTATTATTTATAGTTATTTAACAATAATCCTTTATTCTAATTTTATTAAAAGTAATATTTATTATAACTAAATAAATAATTAAAAATGCATTGATCTAAGAAATTTATTTAGTAAAATAGTTAGAGGTATTTTGAATTTACTCTAAACCTCTATCAACAATTTCAAATTTAACTTTAGCACCTTCAGGAAGACTTTTATGTCTTTTAAGAATTGCAAATCTTTCGCCGTTATCTTTTCTTTCAAGCTCAACGATAATTTTACTCCAGTATTTTAATGTTGTACCGCCAACCGGTTCTATTGCATCCCCTTCATCATCAAAAATGGAGTAAATATGATTTGTAATTATTACTGCAGTATCATGCTTCCTTGCAAGTCTTGATAAAAGTCCCATTTGCTTTCCAAGTTCTCTATTTATTTCTGTCTGACCACCTTCTTTTAATCTGTAAAGAGCAACTGCTGAATCAAGAACAATAAGGTCAATATTATCTGCACTATTTTTTAAGCTTGTTTCTATCTTTTGAAGAGCCTCATTTTGTTCTTTAAAAGTGGTAGGTTCTAGAACAATTATATTTACTGCCAGTTTTTCAAAGTCTTCTCCTGCAATTTGTTTTACTCTTTCAATGGATAACCCACCTTCAGTATCTATCAAAACTGCTTTTTTACCATTTTTAGCGCACTGAACAAGTAACTTTAATGCAATATTGGTTTTCCCTGATCCTGGAGGACCATAAAACTGTGTAATGGATCCTTTTTCTATTCCTCCATCTATTATCATGTCAATAGGACAACCAATGGGTATTTTGGCGGATTGGTTAATGTTAGATAATGTTTTCAATTTATATGCCTCTTAAATGATTTTTCTTTAAAACTGGGTTAAATAGATAATTTTAATAAACTTTTTAGTTTTAAATAAGAAGTTAATTTATATAATTGTGTTTGAGTATTCTAATAAAAATAATTCTGTTGCAACATATACCACAATGCCAACACGAATATATTCTTATAATATACTATGGAACAATTCAACTATATTTAATTATCGAAAAATCACCACAAAATAAAACGACACAAATAACCTTCATTCTACCTAAAAACGTCTCTAAACACTTAACCAAAACATCATTAAATCATTCACAAATAAAAGAAAATATGAAATAAAACAAGACTTTAAAGGAAATAAAGAATGTATAACAAAATCAGAAGTATGAAAAGTCCGCCAGAGGACAATACTATTAAATCAAGCACTCTATAACCATTTAAAGATTTCTGGACAATAATTTAAATAGATTTCCCTATGAAGTAGTAACTAACAAAAAGTTTTAAAATAAGAAAACATAGGGAGATATTTTAAGACTCAGTTAAGATGAATTTGAATACATTATGGAATTAATAGATGAGTTATGGCTTACTATTACTAAATTACCTTAAAAAAGCTTTATATAATTATTTAGGGCAATGTAGTTAATTCTAACCAAAAATATGCAATATGCCTTAAAACATCATCCAATTCATCTAAATCTATTGGTTTAATGATGTAACCGTTAGCATAATTATTATATACTTCTTTAATTTCTAAATGGTCACTTGAAGTGCCAAAAACAATTACTGGTATTCGTTTTAATTTAGAATCAGTTTTAATCTTTTTAAGCACATCCAAACCACTAACTTTGGGTAAATTCATATCTAAAATAATGATATCTGGAAAGACATTACTTTCATATATTTCATTCTGACACAGATAATCTAATACATCAACATCATCAGTAAAATGCTTAACCTCAACATTATAATTTGCCTTAAAATAATCAATAATTATACGTGCATCTGCAGGATTATCCTCAACCAACAATATATAAGATGACTCTTGTTTCATTTAACTAACCCTCCCATCCAATTAACTTATCAGAACTCACTACCCGATATAGGAATAGTAAAATAAAAAGTAGAACCTTTACCAAAAGAGGACTCAACCCAAACACGTCCACCGTGACGTTCAATAATCCTCTTAACAACAGACAATCCTATCCCTGTTCCTTCATATACATCTCTTGTATGTAAGCGTTGAAATATGGTGAAAATACGTTCATTATATTGTTCTTCTATTCCAATACCATTATCTTGCACACTAAATACATATTCATTATTACATATATCTTTATTAGCATATACATGGATTTTAAGTGGTTCTTCCTGTTTTTTAAATTTAATAGCATTGGAAATTAAGTTTTGGAACACTCTTTGTAATTGATTTCCATCACCCATTACCACAGGAAGTTCATCAACTTTTATATTAGTATCAATTTCTTTAATTGACGTATTGAGGCTCTGAATTGTTTTATTAAGGATTTCATTCATATCCGCAGGTTTAAATTCTTCTCCTTTAGTTCCAACACGAGAATACTCAAGCAAACCTTCAATTTGGGCTTTCATACGAACTGAAGCTTCCACTATGTAATCCATAAATTCATCAGCATCAGAATCAAGTTTACCTTTATAACGCCTTTCTAAAAGTTGTGTAAAACTGGCAATAGTCCTTAACGGTTCTTGAAGGTCGTGGCTGGACACATAAGCGAATTGCTGTAATTCTTCATTTGAACGTTCTAATTCTTTTATTGTTTCTTTTAATTGTTCCTCTGTTTCCTTTAAAGAAGTAATATCTTGATTAGAACCAAATGTTTTTATAGTTTTGCCATTTTTATCTTTTATAACGCCAAAACGGACGTTTATATAACGTTTTTCACCATCAGCCCGTATTATGCTGTGTTCCATATTTTCCACAAAGTTAGGATTATCAGTCTTTATTGCCCTGTCAATTTCTTCTTTTACAATAGAAACTTCTTCTGGAGGAATAAACTTTCTGGCGTATTTTTCTGATGACAGTAGTGTTCCTCCTTCTCTTTCAGCGCTTGTGCCATATAGTGCATAAAAATGATTATCAAAAGTAAAAAGGTCAGATTCAACATCATACTGCCAAGATACAAGTTTTGCTAAATCCATTGCAATTCTAAGTTGTGCTCTGCTTTCTTTCAAAGAATCCTCAAAATTCTTACGTTCAGTAATATCGCGGTCTAAAATAAGTAAAGATTCTATTTCCTCATTAGCATTAAATTCAGGTATTGCTATACTTTCTATGTATTTCATACCTTTAATTGTAGGAAACTCAAATTCATAACGTTGTATTTCACCATTTTCAATCGCTTTTCGATTATTTTCTTCAAATATCTTGACATATTTCTCTGGAATCCCTACCTCATCATATCTTTTACCAATATAATATTCAGGTGGTTTTCCACTATTTTCAGTTATAACAGGGTTAACATAAGCATATTTCATATCTTTATCTAATCTAATAATAGTGTCAGGAGAATTTTCTGCAAGTGTTCTAAAATTTTCTTTACTTATTTTAAGTTCATTTTCGGTTTTTTTAAATTCTGTAATATCCTCTGTAATCACCAATATTGATTCTATTTCATCCTTAATATCAAATTCAGGCACTATTGTTGATTTAAATGTAATAAATCCATTAGATAACGGAATTTCATTTACAATCTCTTGATTTTCACCAGTTGTAAATACTTTTTGACCACATCTTTTCCAACTTTTTACAATATCCTCATTCATCCCAATTTCATCAATAGTTTTGCCTACAAAATCCTCTTTAGATAGTTCGGACACAGAAGAACCTTTATTTGAATAAATAAATTTAAATTCGTTATCAAGTCGTCTAATGGCAAAAGGTGAGTTCTCTGCAAGAGTTCTATATAATCTTTCACGCTGCATTAATGATTCATATGATTTTTTCAATTCCCAAGTACGCTCATTGACTTGTTCTTCTAAATGGCTATGTGCTTGCTTAAGTATTTCCTCTTTTGCTTTACGTTCAGTAATGTCTCTAAAAACTCCTTGAGCATATTTTTTATTTTCAATTTCTAAAATTGAACTGCTAATTTCAATAGGAAATATTGCCCTATCCTTTGTTAAAAGTTCAGTTTCAATCCTAATAGGTCTCTTTTTTATAATATCAAACTGTTTAATATTCTCATTCCTTATATTCTCTGGGGACAAATCCCCAGCCGACATATGAAGTAGTTCTTCCCGTGAATATCCAGTTAATTCTTCTAACTTCTTATTAAAATCAATATATTTACCTGTGTTAAGGTCAGCAATTACTATGGCGTCATTACTATGTTCAAAAAGAGCCCTAAAACGTTTCTCACTTTCTTGAAGAGATTCTTCTGCTTTTTTTATTTCATTAATATCTTGTAATTGCACCAAAAAACCAGAATCAATAACAAAAATATTTAAATCAATAAAAACAATTCCTGAGCGTGAGGAATTATAAATACCTAAATTTTTAACATTATCAAAATTTACGGATGTTTGAAGGTTAATTAATCCTTTTTGAAGCAATTCATCCTTTTTAGAATTAATAAAAATATTATCAAATAAATTAACTGCTTTTATATCTTCTGTTTTTGAAATACCTGCTATTTTTAATGTAGACTGGTTAACATCAGTTAATTTACCTCCTTTATCATAAAAAAGTATCCCCATGGGGGATTTGTCGAATATTTCCTTGAACTTATTATTTTTACTTAATTAAATCCCATCCTTATCATTAAAGATAATAAAGCTATGTTAATGTTTTTGAATAAATAATAATAAATATATTACTACTTATTCAATAGTTTATTATTTTCATTATAGATCCAAAAAAGATAGTAAAATAGAATAATTTTGGTAGGATCAATTCATTCAATAATCTCTATAATAGATTTCATTAAGCCCAGTATAAGCTAAAATGATTACTTTATAATTTAAACGTTATATATGTAAAATATAGTAATATAAACCCTTTCGATCAATTCAACATATTAGTGATCATAATTAAATTTTGGAATGCTAGCCCCTTGTCGTAAAATTTTAGGAGGATTCATGGTCATATCAATGACAGTAGAGTGAACTCCATGCTTACAAGTTCCAGCATCAATGATTAAATCTATTTTGTTTCCTAATTGTTCTAAAACTTTTTCAACAGATTCTGGAACTGGTTTACCTGAAAGATTTGCACTGGTAGTTGTTATTGGGAATTCTTTAGAAAGTTCAATGCAAATTTTATTATCTGGAATTCGTATTCCAATTTTATCACCACCTGCAGTTAAAATTGGATGAACAATTTCTTTTTTATTTAAAATAACTGTAAATGGGCCCGGAAGAATATCATTGATCATATTTTCCATGGGTTTATCTAAATAGGCAATTTTATGAATATCCTCAATTTTAGAAACACAGACGGATAATGGCTTATCTAATGGCCTTTTTTTAATTGAATAAACTTTTTTTACAGCTTGAATGTCAAATATGTTTGCACCAATTCCATAAACGGTATCTGTTGGATACAGAACAACTTTACCTTCTTTTAGTGCATCAATGCCGTCTTTTATAACATTCTTCTCTGGTTTATTAGAATTTATTTTAAATCTCATTTTATCAGTTGGATATAATTTTTTATTACTTTTATTTTTCTAAATTACTTATTAATTCTCATCTATGCTTAAAAATATACGCAATATATATCTTAATGAAAATCATATACAAAAACATGCTTAATAAACTGAGACCACGATTTAAAATTTACATTGATCCTATTGCTCAGAAGGTAAATGTAAATCCTAATATTTTAACTATTATTGGGCTTTTTATAGGTATTTTAGCAGCTTATGCATTTTCAATCGGTAATTTATTTATAGGTGCTCTTTTTATAGCTTTAAGTGGCTTTTTTGATATTATTGATGGGGCAGTGGCTCGAAATCATGGCTCTCATTCTCAATTTGGTGCAATACTTGATTCAACTACTGACAGGCTGACCGATGCTTTTATTATAACTGGAATTGTATTGGGAGGATTTGTAACACCTTTTATAGGAATTCTTGCCATAATTGCATCTTTTAGTGTAAGTTATGTTAGGGCACGTGTAGAATCTGAAGGTGTTAAAGGAGATATCGGAATAGCTGAGAGGGCAGAGAGACTTGTTATTATAATGATTGGAGCTTTTTTGAGCTATTTGGCAGGATTAAATGTTATAATGGAATACACAATTATTTTAATAGTTATTCTTGGATTTTTTACTGTTTTCCAGAGAATATATCATGCATGGAAACAATTAAGTAATTAAATTTTATTTTTTTAATAATTTATTTGATAATTGATATTTGGGATGTAATGATATGAGTAGTGATGAAGAAACAATAGGGCGAATTAATAAAGATATTGAAATATTTAAAACAAATATAAAAGAAATAAAGTCCCTTGAATTAAATCCTAATGAAAATGAAGTAATTGAAAGAGCTAAAAGTTACTTTGAAGATACCAGCTATTTTCTTCAAAAAAATGATCTTGTAACTTCCTTTGGATGTATAACATATGCACATGGATTACTTGATTCAATAAGGCTCATTCATGAATTAATTTAGAGTCTTCTAGTAAATATTTAAAATAAATTAGTTTAATTTTATGCAACTTAGAGAAAATAAACTTAAAGAAGCAGCATATGACCTAAGGTTTCTTCTTAACAGGAATTATAGAAAAAAGAGTGCACTTACTTTTGTTGCTAATAAATATGTTTTATCTCGCTCTGAAAGAAATTATCTGGCAAGATCAGTATTTTCAAAGCCAGTATCAAATTCTAGAAAAAATAAAATAATTGATTTGCCTCAAATTGAAGATAGATTTCTTTTAGTAGATGGTTATAATGTTTTGATAACTACTGAAAGTATATGTCGTGAAGATTATGCTTCGCTTGTTTTATGTGATGATGGATTAATACGTGACATAAACGCTGTTTTTGGTAAATATAAATTCAATGAATATACTGAAATTAGTTTAAATAGTATTTTAAAACTTGTTCAAGAATATGATCCTCATGTCATTTTTTTCTTTGATAAAAAGGTTAGTTGGAGTGGTAAGCTTGCAAAATTAACTGAAGAAATTATACTAAGCATGGACCTTCAAGGTGAAACCGTTCTTTCAGAAAATGTTGATTTCGATATTGTTAAAGAGGGAATGGCTAAAAATGGAATTATAGCTACAAGTGATGGTATTATAATTGATAAGGTTGAGAATGTCATTGATATTCCATCTGTTTTTTTAAAAAATTTGAATCAAATGGTTTAAAATAATTTCTAAATCCTAAAGGTTATTTACTTTTAAAATAAAGATATAACGGTGCTTTTAAATTTAAAGAAATAAATAAATAATAAAAAAGCAAAAATAGTTATTATATGATCCCTTAATTATCAAGAATTTTTCATGATATAATCCAAGAAGTTCTATGTTAACTATGGCAGATCAAAATTAAAACAATAATGGTGATATTATGGAATTAGATAATGATTTATATGTGGAACAAGCCGGAGAAGAGCTTAAAGAAAGAATGAAGTGGTTTAAAGAAGCTCTTCAAGATGAAGCTAAAAAAGAAGAATTACACGAAAATATACAGGGTTCTGAAATACTCATAAGGCTTGAAATATTTCTTCCTTCTGATAATCCAGAAGAGTTTGTAGACGGACTTTATCTTTACATAGATAACAGCGGAGAAATCGTTGATGCAGATTATTATTTCAGAAATGCTAATGATGGTGCAGTAACAAGATTAAGTGATGAAGATCTTCAAGTTATTAGAGATTTATTCCAGGATGCATTTTCACTGGAAATTGAATAATTCTTTTTAAGCTAATGATGAATAATCTATCTTAAATTTATTTTTCAAATTTATTTAATTAAGTGGTATTTAGTCAATGTTTAATAGTAAATACCAAGAAATGATGTGTCATTTTTAAATTCATTAATCATATAATAATCTTTTGATAAATTATAAGTTAATTTAGAAAGATATATTGTAGAAAATATTATTTAAACTGCATTTTAGAAATGATAAAGTAATATAGAAAAAAAGACAAATTATATAATAATATTTAATGACTATGGTAATATACTAAAATTATGGCTTAATAAGCTTAATTTTATTTACATAGAAAAATCCGATAATTTAGTAATACGGAGGATTAAAATGCGTAGCTTTGAAAAACTCACGTCTCTTAAAGATTATATTCCATTAAAAAGAAGAGATGTAGTAGAAAAGAACATAGGACTCCTTGTTGATGGCCCTAATATGTTGAGGAAAGAGTTTAGTCTTAATCTTGACCTTGTAAGACAAATTATCTCAGAATATGGAGATATGCGGGTTGGGAAAGTTTTATTAAACCAATATGCCTCAGATAAATTAATTGAAGCAATTGTAAACCAAGGATTTACTCCGGTTGTTGTTGCTGGTGATACTGATGTTTATATGGCTGTAGAGGCCATGGAATTGATTTATAATCCTAATATTGATGTTATTGCCCTTATGACTCGTGATGCTGACTTTTTACCCATAATAAATAAGGCAAAAGAGAATGGAAAAGAAACAATTGCAATTGGTGCAGAGCCAGGATTCAGCGCAGCACTACAAAATTCTGCAGATCACTCCATCACACTTGGTACAGAAAATGGAAAGAATAAATTCAGAGATAACAATGATTTAAGGGAAGAAAATGCTTATTAAAGATTCAGTCGATGAAGTTAAAAAGCGAGAAAACTCACTAAGGATAATAAACTTTATTTTAAAAAAATACGGAAGAGAAAACTTCTATGATCTTACAGGTCTAGCTGGTGGATTTAAATTAAGCGAAGAAGATATGGATATTCTTGAAACCTATGCCGGCCCTGCAATTTTTGAAAATAAACTTCAAAATGCTGGAAAGCTCCATTTGGGTGGAGAAAAAATACTTGCATTTAATAGAACTACTGCAGGAATACTTGCAACTATTTTGGCCCTTGTAAAGGAAGGGGATGAAGTCATACATTATGTACCTGAACTACCTTCTCATCCATCTATTCCAAGAAGCTGTGAACTTATAGGCGCTTCCTATGCCGAATATGATGATATAGATGATTTTAAAGTTCATGATAATACTGCTTTAGTTATAATAACTGGTTCTACAATGGATCATCAAATTATTGAAGAAGAAGAGTTTTCAAGAATAATAGAAATCTCAAAATTAAGAGATATTCCCGTATTTGTAGATGATGCATCGGGGGCTAGACTTAGGACTGTTATCTATAACCAGCCAAGAGCTATGGATATGGGTGTGGATATAGCAATAACAAGTACTGATAAGTTAATGGATGGTCCAAGAGCAGGTTTAATGTCTGGAAAAGTGGAAATAATTGATTTAATAAAATCAAAATCACAACAATTTGGCCTTGAGGCACAGGCTTCCACCGTTGTTGGAATCATTAGAGCTATAGAAAACTTCAGCAGTGAACGAATGCTTGGAGCATTTGAGAAAAAGAATGCCATATATAAAGCATTAAAGAAAAATTTTAAAAATATAAGAGAAACTCCTACTGGAATAATGCTCACCGCAGATGATCTGGCTCATGAATTAGAAAAAGAAGGAGTTAAAATTAAATTTACATGTGAAGATGCTGCATGCGTTTTTGCGGTGCTACTTCTTAGAAATTATCATATTTTAACAATTCCTGCTGTTGGAATGCCTGGAGCATCTGCAACAGTTAGAATAGATTTTGCATCAAAAGATGCTGAGCGTGTAGATGAAGAATATATTCTTAAAGCAATGATTGAATCATTTTCACATCTTAAAGAAATTGTAAATTATAAACTGGCCTGTACAACACTTTTATTTGAAAATGGGTTAGATTAATCTATTTTTTATTTTTATTTTAATTGGTGGTTATGATAGAAATTGATGGATCATATGGTGAAGGTGGAGGGGCATTTGTAAGAAATGCTATCGCATTATCTGCTTTAACTTCAAAACCAATCAATATTAGAAACATACGTGCAAAAAGGCCAAAACCAGGACTTATGCCTCAGCATTTTAATGCAGTAAATGCAGTGGCCCAACTATCTAATGCTGAATGCGATAAATTAAGCGTTGGTTCAAATGAAATTTTTTTTAAGCCACAAAAGATTGCTGGCGGAAGATTTGATATTGACATTAAAACTGCCGGAAGCATTACTCTTGTTCTTCAAGCATTTATGCTGCCGGCAGCATTTGCTGATTCTGAGACCGAAATTACTATTAAAGGTGGAACAGATGTTAGATGGTCTCCCCCTATTGACTACCTTCAAAACGTTACTTTAAAAATACTGAAAAGTATGGGATATCATGCACGTATAGATTTAATACGTAGAGGTCATTATCCTCGTGGCGGTGGGATCGTTAAAGTAAAAATTGAACCAGTTAATAAATTAAATTCAATAGAACACATTGACCTTGAATTTGATAAAATTAAAGGAATATCTCACGCTGTAAACTTGCCAGAACATGTCGCAGTAAGGCAGGCAGAAAGTGCTCAAAAATTACTTAAAGCAAATGGAATTGAATCTGAAATTGAAATTGAGCAATCAGATAATGCTGTTGGCTCTGGTTCTGGAATTACTTTATGGAGTGATAATGATATTCCTGTTGGTGGGAGTTATATTGGTGAGAGAGGTTTAAGAGCAGAAAAAGTTGGTGAATATGCTGCAGAAGAAATTATTTATCATATCTCTAAAGGTGCAGCTATTGATAAATATATTGGCGACCAAATCATTCCATATATGGGAGTTGCGGGAAATTCTACTGTTAAAATTGCAGAATTAACCCTTCATGCTGTTACTAATATTTACATTGCAGAATTGTTACTTGGTAAAAAATTTAATGTAAATGGCAAAATTGGAGAAATTGCAACTATTAGTATTGAGTAATTAAAAGATAAAAATAATTAAAAATTAAATTTCTAGAGAAGTTATTACCTAAAGTGGTCTAAATTCTTTAACATGTCTGCATTCGCCTGAAATTATTTTTTTAAGAGAACCATCCTTGAGTTCTAAAATCAATGCACCTTCTCTATTTACACCAACAGCTTCTCCCTTAATAATTTCAGTACCCTTTATAATTTCTACATTACTTCCAATGGTTTTTGAGTATTTACGCCATTTTTTAAGTATTTTCTGGAAATTTCCCTTGTTAAACTCATTGTACATGGATTCAAAGTTTTCAAGGAATTTTCTAACCAGCATCATACGAGATATTTCCCCATCCAGTTCTGTTTTAAGGGATGTTGTATTTTCTCTTAATTCTGGTGGTAGCAAATCTAGGTCAACATTTGCATCTATCCCAATTCCAGCAATGATGTAATCAATTGAATCTCTTTCTGTACTTATTTCGGTTAATATGCCACAAACTTTCTTATTGTCTATTAAGATATCATTAGGCCATTTAATACCTACTTTAAGTCCATATTCATCTCTAATAGTTTTTGCAGCTGCAACGCCTGCTGTAAAAGTTAACTGGGGGGCATTCATGGGCAGAGTGTCGGGTCTTAAAATTAAAGACATCCAGGCACCTCCAATAGGTGAAATCCACTGCTTGCCTCGTCTTCCTTTTCCTTTCTGTTGTCTTTCAGCTATTATGACGGTACCTTCTGGAGCACCCTCTTGAGCTAGTCTCTTTGCAACTTCATTTGTTGAATCTACTTCCCTAAAGTAGTAAATTTCCTTTCCAATATAACTTGTATTTAAAGCATCCTTGAGTTTATGAGGTAATAGTAATGTTAATTCTTCTTTAAGTAAAACTTCATTTTCTGGCGAGTACTCAATTGTATAACCTTCATTTAAGAGAGATTTAATATGTTCCTGCACACTTGATTCTGGAATATCAAGTTCTGAAGATATTTGATTAATAGGGATATATTCTCCCTTTTTTTCATAAAGTGTTTCCAATACTTTATTTTTCATCTTAACACCCCTAATTCTAATATGAGTAAATAATATTTATTTTTTCGATATTGAATTTGCCATATAACTGTTTACAGCAGCAGAAACTGCAGCTACTTTTGGAGAAGGTTTAAATGTTGATCTGAGTCTTGCAGCTCTTTCCTCATCTGCCTTAATTACTTCTGCCATATGTCCCATGATCTCATCACGATACTGGTCAACAAAGTGAGTATGGAGTTTTCCCATTCGGAAATGTTCACTGAGCATCATTGATTTGTGGAAAGGTATGGTTGTTTTTACTCCAAGAATGATATATTCGTTTAATGCTCTTTGCATACGTGCTATAGCTTCATCTCGGTTTATTCCATATACTATGAGCTTTGATATCATGGAATCGTAGTATGGAGGTATTGTATAATTCATATAAACTCCACTATCTACTCGGACTCCAATTCCTCCTGGAGATCTATAACCTGTTATTTTACCGGGATTTGGAGCAAAGTCTGCCATTGGATCTTCTGCATTTATTCTGCACTCAATGGCATGTCCTCTAACTTTTATATCTTTTTGTTCACAACAGAGTTCTTCGCCAGCAGCTATATGTAACTGTTGTTTTACTAAATCTATTCCAGTTACAATCTCTGTAATTGGGTGTTCTACTTGAATACGTGTATTCATTTCAAGGAAATAATACTCGCCATTTGAGTATAAAAATTCAACTGTTCCAGCATTACTGTAATCTAATGAAGAAGCCGCTTTTACAGCAGCACCTCCCATTTCTTCACGAAGCTCTTCAGTCATAATTGGTGAAGGGGATTCTTCAATCAGTTTTTGGTGTCTCCTTTGAATTGAACATTCCCTATCTGCAACGTGAATTGTGTTTCCATGTTCATCTGCAAGAATCTGGAATTCAATGTGCCTTGGTTCTTCAACATATTTTTCAATGTAAATTGTTGAATCTCCAAATGCAGATGCTGCAACGGATTGGGTGGATTCAATTGCGCGTACAAGTTCATCTTGTTCATATACTGTACGCATTCCGATTCCTCCACCACCTGCAGATGCTTTTACAATTACTGGATAGCCAATAGCTTCTGCAATATCAATTGCTTCATCAAGTTCTGTTACTCCCTTTGGAGTTCCAGGGACTACAGGTACGCCCGCCTTTTGCATCAGCTTTTTGGATTCTATTTTACTACCCATTGCTTCAATAACTGAACCTTTAGGTCCTATAAGTTTGATTCCATGCTTTTCGCATTCTTCTCCAAGTTTCGCATTTTCTGCAAGAAAACCATATCCTGGATGAATTGCTTCAGCGCCGCATTTTTCTGCTACATCAATTATCTTATCAATGCTCAAATAACTCTGTGAAGGGCTTGGTTTACCTATATTATATGCTTCATCTGCATATTTGGCAAAAAGGGAATTACTGTCAGCATCTGAATATACTGCAACGCTTTGAACGTTCAGTTCTTTACACGCTCTCATAACTCGTATTGCGATTTCACCACGGTTGGCTACTAAAACTTTGTTAAACATGGATATTTCCTCTTAGCTTAATTTATGAAATTTATATTGTCTTTCATTACTTTGGAATTAATTCAGTATATTATTCTCTGTACATCTATCTATTTTAATTTATATCATATTCCATATATTATTGTATATCATATAGCCCAGATGGTTTGGATATTAGAAACATAACTACTTTATTATTCATATTTTTATTAATCAAGAGCATTAAAATGGATATTAAATGACAAATAAAAGACGAAAAATTACTAAAAAAAGACACCTTGAGATGATTTTACAGAATATAATGCCGCATAAATCTCCAAAAGTCCACTTAGAACAATATAGCACTCCTGCTGAGGTTGCTTCTGATGTATTGTGGAATGCTTACGCTTTAGGAGATATAGAAAATATGAAGATAATTGATCTTGGATGTGGAACAGGTATTTTTTCAATAGGTGCTGCTTTAATTGGGGCAGAAAAAGTTACAGGTTTAGATATTGATCCAGATGCAATAGAATTTGCCCGAACTCAGGCATCTGAAATTGGTGTTGCTGATAATGTTCAATTTATCCAAGAAGATATTTCCAATTTTATAGGAAATTCAGATACTGTAATTCAAAATCCTCCATTTGGAGCTCAAAAAGCAGGGATGAAGAATGCAGATAGGATTTTTATGGAAAAAGCAATGGAAACAGCACCGGTGGTTTATTCATTCCATATTAAAGAAACTGAAGAGTTTGTGAAGAAATATTTCACAGCTCTAGGGGGTTCACTTACTCATAAGTTTTATTATAGTTTTAATATACCTAAGATTTATGATTTTCATCAAAAGGAAAGTATAAATATCAATGTGGTCGTATTAAGGATAGAAAAAGATATATAGGTACTTTGTAGATAGTATAATAAGATCTGATGATAAAAAAAATCGATTTTGAACCGTAAACTACTTTATAATAATATACATATATTATTAAAGATTATAAAATCGAATGTATTGCTTACAATCTACAGTATTTATATATAACTTAAACTATAACTTAGAAGGTTATACACAATATATATAAGACTATAAAAACAGATAGTGGAAAATGGCATTAAGACATTTATCCATTTTTATACCTGCCTCAATACTTGCTGAGACAAAGGATTTAAGAATTAAAACTTACAAGGTAGGTTTGATTGGTAGATCTGCAGCTATATTCAAGGCTGACAAGATCGTTATTTATAACGATAATTCGGATGACAAAGAGGTAAAGTTTATTAGTGATGTTCTCACTTATATGAATACGCCTCAATACCTTCGTAAAAAGGTATTTCCAATCTCAAGGGAATTAAAAAACGTGGGAATTCTTCCACCACTTAGAACTCCCCACCATCCTACAGATGAACCTAAAGTAGGCGATTATAGGCAAGGTTTCACTGTTAAGCGGACAAAGAAAGGTACAATTGTTGATATCGGAGCGGATAGACCCGCACTTTGCCGTGAAAAACTCAGCATAAATAAGGTATTTAGCTTCCGTATTGTGAAGCTATCTAAAAAAGACATATTAATAGAACCAGATACACCCGACTTTTATTGGGGTTATGAGGTTTTATCTACTTATAAGGACTTGTATGAAAGCGTACTGGAAGTAGAACCTGATCTTGTTATTGGTACATCCAGATATGCAGAGCCCATCACTTCTATTTTAGATGAAGTAAAGCACAAGATAAAAGATGCCAAACATTTGGCTATTTTGTTTGGTGGTCCTTATTCAGGCTTGCATGAACTTATTCAGGGCCGAAAAAACATAATAGATCTTGAAGTCAATACAGTCCCATCACAAGGTACTAAGACTATAAGGACTGAAGAGGCGGTTTTAATAACTTTATCTGCATTTAATCTATTTTTAGATGTAGACTAACTCGGAAAATTGAAAGAATTGTGAAGTAAGGAGGTAAATTTAAAATGACTAGACATCACCAACCACGAAAAGGATCAGTTGCATTCAGTCCTCGAAAGAGGGCATCAAAACAATCCCCAAGAATTAAATCCTGGCCGCAAGTCGATGAGACTGGGTTACTCGGTTTTGCAGGATATAAAGTGGGAATGACTCATGTTAAACTGACTGATAACAGAAAAAACTCACCAACTGAAGGAATGGATATTTCAACTCCCGTGACGATACTTGAAGTACCACCAGTTGTTGTAATGGGCATAAGAGCCTACAGAAAAACCACTCGTGGCTTAAAAACCATGATGGATATTATGGCAAGTGATTTAAGCGAAGACCTTTTGCGAAAGATACCATTGCCAAATGAATATGATGCTGATTCTAAATTAAATGAACTTAAAGAAAATATTGATGATATCGTTGATATCCGTGTTTTAGTACATACTAATCCTAAGCATGCCAGCGTTCCAAAAAAGAAACCTGAAATAATTGAGTGCGGACTTGGTGGAGCTACTATTTCTGAAAAACTTGACTACGCTACAAGCGTTCTTGGAACTGAAATAAATGCTGCTGATGTTTTTGCTGATGGTGAACACATGGATGCTATAGCAATTACCAAAGGTAAAGGTTTCCAGGGTCCTGTTAAAAGATGGGGAGTTAGGATACAGTACGGAAAAGCTGCAAGAAGTAGTAAAGGAAGACACGTCGGTTCATTAGGTCCATGGTCACCAGAAAGAACAATGTGGACTGTTCCACAGGCTGGTCAAATGGGTTACCACAAAAGGACTGAATATAATAAACAGATCCTAAAAATAGGCGACGTTTCTGAAGCTGATTCTGTAAATCCAGATGGTGGATTCGTTAAATATGGTCTCGTAAAAAGTAATTTTGTTATAGTGAAAGGATCACTTCCAGGCCCTTCAAAGAGGCTTGTAATTATGAGAAAAGCAATGAGACCACATGGAAAACATAACGATGCTCCAGAAATATCATACATTTCAACAGCTTCTAAACAGGGAGTCTAATCAATTTTATATCTTAATTTAAAGAGGGATATTAGATGAAAAAAATCAAAGTTTATTCATTGGAAGGAGAAGTCATTGACGAAATGGAACTTCCTGAAATTTTCAACGAAGAATACAGGCCAGATATCATTAAAAGAGCAGTAATCTCCTCACAAACAGCAAGAATTCAGCCATGGGGAACAGATCCAATGGCAGGAAAGAGGACAACTGCAGAATCATATGGTTCTGGTCGTGGTGCAGCAATGGTGCCTCGTGTTAAAGGAAGCAGACACCCAGCAGGGTCAAAAGCAGCCTTCGTACCTCAAGCTGTAGGTGGAAGAAGAGCACACCCACCAAGGACTCAAAAAGTCTACCATGAGAAAATTAACAGGAAAGAAAGAAGATTAGCTATTAGATCAGCTATTGCTGCTACTACAAATCCTGAATTAGTAGAAACTAGAGGACACAAAGTTGCAAACATACCTCAGATTCCATTTGTAGTTGATGATGAACTAGCTAAAGTAAAAAGCACAAAAGAAACAAGGGAAATATTCAAAGCCCTTGGAATAATGGACGATGTAGTCAGGGCCAAAACCGGTAAAAAAATAAGGGCCGGAAAAGGTAAAATGAGAGGCCGAAAATACAAAGTGCCAAAAGGACCTCTAATAGTCGTAGGTGAAGACAAAGGAATAGGTCTGGGCGCAAGAAACCATCCTGGTGTTGATATTGTATCCGTTGAAAATTTAAATACTGAACTTTTAGCTCCAGGAACACATGCAGGAAGATTAACAATATACACAAGATCAGCAGTTGAAAAACTGAGTGAATTGTTCCAATAATTTAGAGAGGATGTGTGAATATGGATCCTTATTCAATAATAGTAAAACCACTCTTAACAGAAAAAACGATGAATGCAATTGACCAGAAAAACGAATTAACATTCGTAGTTCGGAGAACTGCTAATAAATCACAAATTAGAAGTGCATTCGAAGACCTTTACGCTGTTAAAGTGGAAAAAGTAAATACTCAAGTTACTTCAAAAGGCGAAAAATTAGCCTACATAAAACTGGCTGCAGAGCACAGTGCAGAGGATATAGCAGTTAAGATGGGAGTATTCTAATACTCACACTCAATTTAACTATCCGCAAAGACCATTAGGTCACGTATGGAGGAATATTAATGGGAAAACGTTTAATATCACAAAGAAGGGGTAGGGGAACTCCAACTCATAGGAGTGCATCCCACCGATTCAAAGGAAAGATCGAATACCGATCATATGACAGTATAGAAAAAGAAGGCAGTCTTAAAGGAAAAGTTGCCGATATAATTCACGATCCGGGACGAAGTGCACCAGTAGTATTGGTGAAGTTTGAAAATGGTGAGAAAAGACTGGTATTAGCTCCAGAAAGCATCCAGATAAATGATGACATAGAATTTGGATATGCAGCACCAATAAAACCTGGAAACGCTTTACCGCTTGCACAGATTCCTGAAGGTACAGCAATATATAATCTTGAAAAAACTCCAGGAGACGGAGGAAAATTCGTCAAATCATCTGGAACTCACGCTTCTTTAATAACTCATGATGTAGGAAAGGCAATAGTTGAATTGCCATCCGGAGAACTAAAAGCATTCCACCCTGCCTGCAGAGCAACCATTGGAGTAGTTGCTGGTGGAGGAAGAAAAGAAAAACCATTCCTTAAAGCAGGAAACAGGTTCTACGCTTTAAATGCTAAAGGTAAAAAGAATGTTAGTGTTAGAGGAGTAGCAATGAACGCAGTGGATCACCCACACGGTGGTGGTAACAGACAGCACCCAGGAAGGCCAACTACAGTTTCAAGACATGCGCCACCTGGAAGAAAAGTCGGTTCAATTGCTGCAAGAAGAACAGGGAAAAGAAGGTAATTAATATATTTTAGAAGGGAACAAAAAGAACTCAAATAGGAGGCGACTAATTGGCAAGAAAAGAATTTATGTATCGCGGTTATACATTAGAAGAGTTACAACAAATGCCTTTGGATAACGTTATACAGTTATTCCCATCCAGGCAAAGAAGGTCCTTAAAAAAGGGTTTTCTCCCAAGACAAAAAAAGGTACTGGAAAAAATAAGGAAACTTAAAAAAGAAGGAAACCAAGGCGGAAGACCTAGAGTAATTAAAACCCATTGTAGGGATATGATTGTACTTCCAGAAATGGTTGGTATAACATTTGGAATATACAATGGAAAAGAATTCACAGAAGTTACAATACAGCCAGAAATGATTGGATGTTACTTCGGAGAATTTGCACCAACAAGAAAGCGAGTAGAACACGGAGATCCCGGAATGGGTGCTACAAGGTCATCTATGTTCGTACCTCTTAAATAAGGAGAGAATACAATGGCAAAGATTAATTACGCTTTTACAGATGACAATAAAAACAAAACAGCTAAAGCTCTTGGAAGATCCTTAAAGATCTCTCCAAAACATGCTGTAGAGATATGTAACAGAATAAGAGGAATGAAGGTAGAAAACGCCAAAAATTACCTTGAAGATGTAATCGAAATGAAAAAAGCTGTCCCATTCAAAAAGCATAACAAAAAAGTGGGTCACAGAAGAGGATTAGGCGGATGGCCAACTGGTAGATATCCAGTGAAAGCTGCTGCTCATATCCTAGACGTACTTAAAAGTGCTGAAGCTAACGCGGAATACAAGGGTCTTGATACAGAAAATCTCAAGATTATGCACATTTCAAGCCACAAAGGATACGTTATACGCGGATGGACTCCAAGGGCATTTGGAAGGGCAAGCCCATTCAACACACCAACTACCCACGTACAGATAGTTCTAGGGGAGGCATAGATTACATGATTGAAAAAGATTTTGTTACAGAAGGGCTTAAAAGGACAAGAATTGACGAATACCTCGAAAACGAGCTCGAAAGAGCTGGCTATGGTGGAATGGAAATCCAACTAACTCCTCTAGGAACAATGGTTGTTGTTTATGCAGAACGTCCTGGAATGGTTATTGGAAGAGGTGGAAAAACTGTCCGTAACATAACCCAAACATTAAAAACAAATTATGGATTAGAAAATCCACAAGTAGAAGTTAAAGAAGTTGACGTTCCTGAACTTAACCCTAAAATAATGGCTCACAAAATTGCAGCTATGCTGCAGCGTGGAATGCACTTCAGAAGAGTAGCATACACAGCACTTAGAAGAATTATGGGTGCAGGAGCACAGGGTGTTGAAGTAACAATATCCGGTAAAATAAGAGGTGCAAGATCCGCAACTGCAAAATTCAACGATGGTTACATTAAAAAATGTGGTGAACCATCTACAAGATTTGTTAAAGAAGGATTTGCAACAGTCCAGCTAAAACCTGGTGTTTTAGGAATATTCGTTAGGATTATGCCTCCTGGAATGGTTTTACCTGACAAAGTCGATCTCTTGAAGATTGCAGTCGAAGAACCAGAAGCTGATACAATCTCTGAAACTGTAGAAGTGGAAGAAACCGTAGAAACTGAAGAAGCTGAAATTGAAGATACAGAAATCAGCGGAATCGAGGAAGAAGATGCAGAAGATTCCATTACTGAAGAAACCAGTGAAGAAGCAGAAGAAGTAGTAGAAGCTACTGAAGAGCCAGCAGAAACCGAAGAAAAGACCAGTGAAGAGCCAGAAAACGAAGATAAATAGGCATAAATATAAAAAGGATGGAATAGCATGGTAATATTAAGGAGCAAAGAAATACGTGAAATGGAAATTGAGGACATCCAGAAAAAGCTGGATGAACTTAAGGCAGAACACGCCAAAAATATTTCAAAAAGTTCTGCAGCAGGAGTTTATGAAAATCCTGGACAAATTAAGGAACTTAAAAGAACAATTGCACGTGTCCTTACCATTATGAACGAAAAACAGAGGGAGAAGTAAAATAGATGAAAGTCTGTGAGATATGTGGTCTTCCAGAAGAACTTTGCGTCTGTGAGGAAATAGCTCGAGAAATACAGAAAGTTAAAGTATACACAGTAAGAAGACGATTCGGAAAGCTTATGACCATTGTAGAAGGTATAGATGAGCACGATATTGACATAAGAGAACTTACAAAAGAACTCAAGGCAAAATGCGCCTGTGGAGGGACTGCTAAAAAGGGTCAGATTGAACTTCAAGGGGACCATAAACGAAGGGTCAAACAAGTTCTGGCCAATATGGGCTTTTCTTCAGATACAATTGAAATAAGATAATTCGGGAATTTAAAAATCGTTATAAATTCTGTGAATTCGAGTCCAAAGTATTGGGCGGCATAAACAAGTTAGACAAGACTTTCTAACGATAAAAAGATGATAACTCCAAAGAATATATTCTTTCATGAGCTTATTGGGCTTCCAGTTAAGGTTGTAAAAAGTACTCATGAAGGATTCGTTGGAATTGAGGGAAAAGTTGTTGATGAAACAAAGAACACTCTCCTCATAGAGCAAGTGGATAAAACAGAAAAACGAGTTCCTAAGGGAACTGCAACTTTTCATTTTTATTTGCCTGACGGCACTATAATCGAAATCGAGGGTAGGATTATAATTGCTCGCCCTGAAGATAGGATAAAAAAGAAATTCAGGAAATATTGGTGATAACATGGTAGGTATCGACGTTCAAGAACCTAAAGAAAAATGTGAAGATCCTAACTGTCCGTTTCACGGATCTCTTCCAGTAAGAGGTCAAATATTAGAAGGGATAGTTACAAGCAACAAAGCAGAAAGGACTATCACAGTAGAAAGAAGTTTTTACAAATTCATACAAAAATACGAAAGATATGAGAAAAGAAAATCAAAAATAACCGCACATAAACCTGACTGCATAGATGTAAATATAGGCGATACAGTCAAAATTGCAGAATGCAGACCTTTAAGTAAAACAAAACAGTTTGTGCTAATTGAAGTTAAAGGAGACAAATAAGATGAAAGCTATCACTTCAAACGTCACAAGAGTTTTACCAATAGGTGCCAGACTCCAGTGTATCGATAATACAGGTGCAAGGGAAGTTGAAATTGTGTCTGTTAAAGGATACAAGGGTGTAAGAAGAAGACTTGCAACCGCGGGTGTAGGCGATATGATCATAGTTTCTGTTAAAAAAGGAACTGTGGACATGAGAAAAGAAGTCATGACTGCAGTAGTTGTAAGACAAAAAAAGGAATACAGAAGAGCAGATGGCTTAAGGGTTAAATTTGAAGATAACGCAGCAGTTATAATAAGTCCGGAAGGTACATTAAAAGGTTCTGAAATAAGAGGACCAGTTGCTAAGGAAGCAGCAGAAAGATGGCCAAGTATCGGAAGCGCTGCAAGCACAATAGTATAATTAATGGTGATAAAATGTCAAAACAACCAAGAAAACAGAGGAAACTTCTTTATAATGCACCATTACATGTACGACATAACTTAATGAGCGTTACTCTAAGTAAAGAGCTCAAAGATCAACACGGGAAAAGATCAATTCCTGTAAGAAAAGGGGATACCGTACAAGTAATGAGAGGCGATTTTAAAGACCATGAAGGAAAAGTGGAAAAGATAGACCTCAAAAATTACAGGGTCTATGTTGAAGGTGCCTCAGTACAAAAACCAGACGGAAATCCGGTTTACCATTCTATCCATCCATCTAATCTCGTAATAGTAGAACTTGATATGGATGATGATGAAAGAAACAACATAATGGAGAGGAAGGGATAATATGGCAATAATGGGATCAAGGAAACATCTCAAGCGTTTCAAAGCGCCAAAACACTGGCCAATTCATCCAAAAGAAAACAAGTGGACTGTAAAACCAAGTGCAGGACCACATGCTATCGAAGAATCATTACCTTTACTTCTTATAGTTCGTGATATTCTCGGTGTTGCTGACAACTCCAGAGAAGCAAAAAGAATTATAAACAACGGGGACATTCTCGTTGATGGTAGAGCTAGAAAAGACTACAAATATCCAGTCGGATTTATGGATGTAATTGAAATACCAAAAATGGACAGTGTTTACAGAGTCCTGCCAGATGAAAAAGGTAGATTAATTCTCCACCCAATCGCAGCAGAAAATAAGGAATTTAAGCTCTGTAAAATTACTAACAAAACCACTATAAAAGGTGGAAAAAACCAACTTAACCTTCATGATGGTAGATGCCATCTCGATGACGGCAACTATAAAGCTGGAGATGTAGTTATTCTCAAAATTCCAGATCAAGAAGTCAATGAAGTAATAAGCTTTGAAAACGGTACTATTGGTCTTATAACTGGTGGAAAACACATTGGTGAAATAGGTAGGATAAAAGAAATTAATATAACCAAATCATCCATGCCGAATACTGTCGAAATGGAAACAGAAGATAAAAAGACATTCCTTACTTTAAAAGACTATGTTTTTGTAATTGGTAAGGAAGAAGCAGCAATTACACTTCCAGGAGGTAAATAAAAATGAACCCTATGGAAGAAGTTAAAATCGCTAAAGCAACAATTAATATAGGTGTTGGTGACGCTGGAGAAAGACTTTCAAGAGCTGAAAAATTAATTGAAAGTATAACCGGCCAGCAACCAGTTCGTACTTATTCTAAAGTAACTAATCCTGAGTTCGGTATAAGAAAAGGTCAACCTATAGCATGTAAAGTTACATTAAGGGGAGAAAAAGCTAACAATGCCATTAAAATGATACTTGATGGTATTGAAAACAGGCTAAAAACAAGACAGTTTGATTCTCAGGGAAACGTTTCATTTGGGATAAACGAACACATTGACATTCCAGGAATGCGTTACGACCCAGATATTGGTATATTTGGTATGAATATTTCTGTTACATTTGAAAAACCAGGTTACAGGATAAAAAGAAGGAAAATCCAAAGGAAAAAAATTCCTGTTAAACACATGGTAACTCCAGAAGAAACAATGGAGTACATGAAGGAAAAATTCCAGGTTAAGATAAAATAGGTGATATATTGCCAAGAAAATACGGAAAAGCATCAAGAGAATGTAGAAGATGCGGCGATCACTCTGCATTAGTTAGAAGATACGGGCTTAATTTATGCAGACAATGTTTCAGAGAACTCGCACACAAAATAGGATTTAGAAAATACAATTAAGGGGTGTTATTCGTGCTTATGGATCCTCTAGCAAACGCGTTAACCAACATGAGAAACAATGAATTGCAGGGAAATAAAAGATGTAAAATTTCACCAGCATCCAAAATGATTGGTCGCGTTTTAAGAACAATGCAAAAGGAAGGATACATCGGTGAATTTGAATTTATCGATGACAACAAAGCTGGACAGTTCATAGTAGAACTTGAAGGAAATATCAACAAATGCGGTGTTATAAAGCCAAGACACGCAGTAAAGAAAGATGAATTTGAAAAATTCGAAAAGAGGTACCTGCCATCTAAAAACTTCGGAATCATGATATTAACCACACCAGAAGGAATCATGACTCACAAAGAAGCAAAAGATAAGGGAATCGGCGGCAGGCTTCTAGCATACATGTATTAAATTAAGGTGATACAATGGTTGAAGCAGTAGTCCTAAGAGAGGAAATACCGATTCCTGAAGGTATAACTGTCACTATTGATGGTGGCATAACCATAAAAGGATCAAAAGGAGAACTCTCAAGGAAGTTTAATTATTCAGGCATTTCTATAAAACAGGAAGATAAAAATGTAGTATTAGAAGTTAATTTTCCTAAAAAGAAAGATAAAGCAATGCTTGGAACTATCAAATCCCACATCACTAATATGATGACTGGATTAACAGATGGATTTACTTACAACATGAAAATAGTATACGCTCACTTCCCTATGACTGTAAAAGCTAGTGGGGACAAAGTCACCATAGAAAACTTCCTTGGTGAAAGATATCCTCGTACAGCGAAAATTGTAGGAAGCGCTAAAGTTCAGATTAAAGGCGATGAAGTAGTGGTCACTGGTGTAAACAAGGAAGATGTCGGACAAACAATGGCTAACCTTGAACAGGCCACCAAGATAAAGGGAAGAGATCCAAGGGTTTTCCAGGATGGAATATACCTTGTAAGTCGGGAATAACGGCGGTGAAATAATGAAAAAACCAAATTTCAAAAGACAGGAATGGTTTAGATACAAGAAACTTGGGGAAAAATGGAGAAAGGCAAGAGGAAAGACCAGTAAAACCCGAAGATACGAAAAAGGAAAACCAGCAATGCCTTCAGTCGGTTACGGATCTCCAAAAGCAACAAAAGGATTACACCCTTCAGGATACAGGGATGTACTTGTTTGCAATGTCCAAGAACTTGAAAACCTTGATCCCACCACAGAAGCAGGTAGAATAAGTGCTACTGTTGGAAAAAGGAAAAAAGAAATAATGCTTGGAAGAGCAAAAGAATTAGGGATCAAAATTCTAAATAAGGGAATTTAAGTACTCAATGCAGGGTACTTAAAGTCAGTATTTAACTGACATTTTGCATTTGCAAAAATCATTAAATTATTTAACTCGAAAAGAGTTTTGAAAACTGGCTTTTTTTCGAAAAAAGCCATCAAACATGATGAATATTTAAAATATATTGTATTGATAAAATATATTGTATTGATAATGTTTGTGGTAAAAATCGAAGATTAGTCTGTTGAAACGGAGGTTTCTTAATGAATCTTACTACTCAAAAGAGATTGGCTGCGGATATACTCAAAGTCGGGGAAAACAGGGTATGGATAGATCCTGAAAGAACAGAAGAAGTATCAAGAGCCATAACTCGGGAAAATGTAAAACAATTAATAGACAATAAAGCCATAAGAGCTAAACCTCAGACTGGTATAAGCAGTTACAGATCAAAGAAAATAGCTGCACAAAAAAAGAAAGGACGAAGAAAAGGTCACGGTAGTACTAAAGGAGCTAAAGGAGCTAAAAATCCTAAAAAAGAAAAATGGATGACTACCATAAGAGCTTTAAGAACCGATCTTAAAGATATGAGAGAAAACAGGGAAATAAACAAAACTACCTACAGAAAGCTCTATAAAATGGCAAAAGGTGGCGCTTTCAGAAGCAAATCCTACATGAAGACCTACGCAAGGGATCATGGCCTGCTCAGGTAGATAAGGAGGAATTTAATTGGCACACGGATCAAGATACAAAGTGGCATTTAAAAGAAGAAATGAAGGTAAAACCAACTATGGAGCTAGAATAAAACTCATAGAATTAGATAAGGCAAGAATGGTCGTAAGATTAACTAACAATCATGTAATTGCTCAAATAATTAAAGTTGCTCCTGAAGGGGATGAAACCGTTATTTCAGCACATTCTAACGAACTTAAAAAAATGGGATGGCTCGGATCAACAAAAAACATTTCTGCAGCATACCTCACAGGATTCTTGTGTGGTAAAAAAGCACAAATTGAAAATGTTGAAGAAGCTGTTTTAGACATTGGTTTAAAGTCACCAACTAAAGGTACCAAAATCTTTGCAGTATTAAAAGGAGCTGTAGATTCCGGTCTTAATGTCCCTCATGGTGAATCAATTTTACCTCAGGATGAGAGAATAAGAGGGGAACATGTAGCACAGTATGCTGAATCATTAAGTGAAGATGAGATAAAGCAGAAGTTTGGAGTATACCTAAAAAATGGATTGTCTCCAAAAGATCTCCCAGACCATTTTGAGAAAATCAAACAAAAAATAGATGATGAGGTATCAGGATGAATTTTAATAAGGAAGAATGGGAACCTAAAACCAATCTGGGACACATGGTTAAGGAAGGCACCATAACTGACATTGATGAAATACTGGAAAAAGGTCTTCCAATCATGGAACTGGAAATAGTTGATGCTTTATTGCCTGACTTAGAAGAAGAAGTAATGGACGTAAACCTCGTTCAGAGAATGCACAAGTCTGGTAGAAAAGTTAACTTTAGAGTAATTGTTTCAGTTGGAAACAAAAATGGATATGTAGGACTTGGACAGGGAAAAGCTAAAGAAGTAGGTCCTGCAATAAGAAAAGCTGTTGACGACGCTAAATATAACATAATTAAAGTTAGAAGAGGATGCGGTGACTGGGGATGTGTCTGTGGAAGAGAACACACAGTACCTTTCAAGATTTCCGGTAAAAGCGGAAGTGTAAGGGTTACTTTAATACCAGCACCTGGTGGAGTCGGCTTAGCAATAGGAGATGTTGGAAAAACTATACTCAGACTTGCTGGAATTGACGATGTATGGTCTCAAACAATGGGACAAACACAGACAACAATTAATTTTGCAAGTGCAGTATTTGATGCTTTAAAGAACCTTAGTAAAGTTAAAGCAACAAAATCCGACCTTAAAAATCTTGGAGTAGTATAATCGGGTGATAGCATGATTGCAGCAATCAGAGTTAGAGGTAGAACAGGGATCAAAAAAGAAATTGCTGATACCCTTGACATGTTAAAACTTACCAGAATTAACCATGCAGTTTTAATCGAAGAGAACCCAAGTTATAAAGGAATGCTTCAAAAAGCTAAAGATTACATAACATGGGGAGAAGTTGATGCTGACACAGTTGCAGCACTTGTATCTAAAAGAGGAAGATTACCAGGTAACGATAAAGTTACTGAAGAATACCTCAAAGAAAATACAGACTTTTCATCAGTAGAAGAACTTTCAAAGGCAGTAGTAGATTCTGGCGCTAAATTAGAAGATAGCGGAATTAAACCAGTATTCAGACTACACCCACCACGAAAAGGATACGAAGATATTAAAAAGACATTTATAGAATCTGGAAGCTTAGGCTACAGAGGAGATAAAATAGGGGATCTCATCAAAAAGATGATCTAACCTTTTTTTAGAGGTGTATTATCATGATAAGAAGAACACGAAAGATAAGGAAACTAAGGGGTTCAAGAACCATCGGTGGTGGAAGCTCTAAAAAACGAAGAGGAGCAGGACACAGAGGTGGAAGAGGAAACGCGGGTCTTCACAAAAGTAAGTGGACATGGACTGTTAAATACGATCCAAAACACTTTGGAAAATACGGATTTAAAAGACCACAAAGAAGCATTACTAAGTTTAACCCAGTTAACTTAGATTACCTTGATGAAAAATCTGAAGAGTTTGTTCAGCAGGGACTTGCTCAAAAAAAGGATGATATAATTGAAATTGATGTAACAGATTTAGGTTACAATAAAGTTTTAGGTAAAGGTAAACTCAATAAACCTTTAATTATAAAATCACCTATGTTTTCCGGTTCAGCAGTTCAAAAAATAGAAGAAGCAGGCGGGGAAACAGTAATTTTATAAATGCATTTTAAAAGCAAGGAGTGAATCTCATTGATTGAAAAATTGCAACCACTTTTTTCATTAATTCCTCAGGTTAAATCACCTGAGCATAGGATGCCATTTAAGGAAAAACTAAAATGGACAGGTATAATCCTTGTATTATATTTTGTTCTTACTCAAGTTGCCCTTTTTGGTTTAAGCCCAAATGCTGTTGACCAGTTTGCTCAGTTAAGGGCAGTCGTTGCAGGTAGTTTTGGTTCAATTATTACTCTTGGTATAGGGCCAATTGTTACCGCATCTATTATTCTTCAACTTTTAGTTGGAGGTAAAATAATTAATCTGGATCTTTCAAAACATGAGGATAAAGCTTTATTTCAGGGAACACAAAAACTCCTTGCTATTGTATTTACTTTATTTGAAGCAGCCGTATTTGTTTATACTGGCGCACTTGCTGCAATACCGGGATATGAGTTAATTCTTTTAATTCAAATTACTATAGGTGGAATCCTTATCATATATTTAGATGAAGTAATTTCTAAATGGGGATTCGGAAGCGGTGTAGGTCTTTTCATTGTTGCAAGTGTTGCACAGCAGATAATTATAGGATCACTTAACTTCCTTTCATCACCTACTTCTCCAGGAGTACCTGCAGGAGCAATTCCACAGTTCATATACCGATTAACAACTGGATCACCAGACTTTAGTATTCTAATTCCAGTATTCGCTACTATAATTGTTTTCCTTATAGTAGTATATGCAGAAAGTATGAGGGTGGAAATACCACTTTCATATGGTGGAGTAAAAGGAGCAAGGGGAAAATATCCATTAAGGTTCATTTATGCTAGTAACATGCCAGTAATTTTAACCAGCGCATTACTATTAAATGTTCAACTATTTGCTACACTATTCCAGAAACTTGGATTCCCAATTCTTGGAACAATTTCACAAGGTCAGGCTATTAGTGGACTTGCTTACTACCTGACACCACCAACAAGCCTAAGTATACTTCTCACAGATCCATTAAAGGTAGCATTTTATGGTATTGTATTTATAGCATCATGTATCTTATTCGCATGGCTATGGGTAGAGTTAAGTGGAATAGGTTCAAAACAAGTTGCAAAACAACTTCATCAGATGGGAATGCAGATTCCCGGACAGAGAAGTAGTAGGGGCCACTTTGAAAGAATCTTAAAGAGATATATTCCAGCCATAACTGTTCTTGGAGGTGCTTTTGTAGGTCTTCTTGCATTCGGTGCTGACTTAACTGGAGCACTAGGTGGAGGTACTGGAGTTCTATTGGCTGTTGGTATAGTATATAGGCTATACGAGGAAATAGCCCAGGAACAGATGATGGATATGCATCCAATGATGAGGAAGTTTTTTGGTGAATAAAGAGGAATTAAAATGAAAGTTGTAGTAATTGCAGGAATTCCAGGATCAGGGAGTACAACTGTATTAAATAAAGCATTAGAAAGTCTTGATTACGTGAACGTGAACTATGGAGACGTAATGATTAAAATTGCTCAGGAAGAAGGTATTGTTGAAGATAGAGATTCCCTGAGAAAATTATCTCCAAATGTGCAAAAGGAAATTCAACAAAAAGCTGCAAAAAATATAAGAGAGATGTCAGAAGAAAGTAATATAATTGTTGACACTCACTGCACAATTAAAACACCTGCTGGTTTTTTACCTGGACTTCCAAGATGGGTACTTGATGAGCTTCAACCAGACATGTTCATTCTCATTGAAGCAGATAACGATGAAATATTAATGAGGAGACTCAATGACACAACTAGAAGTCGAGATATGGAAAAACTAAATGATATTGGGCTTCATCAAGAAATGAACAGGGCAACAGCAATGTCATATGCAGTACTAACTGGTGCAACTGTAAAAATTATTAAAAATCATGATAACCGGCTTAAAGAACCTGTTGAAGACATGGTAAATACTTTAAAATAATATATTTGAAATAAAGAGGAAAACAAAATGGTATTTGAATCATTTTTGGGGTCACTATGGGGACCACTGAATACGGCTTTAAACCCAATCATACAAGCCTTAGGTCCAATTCTTTTCATAGTGATAATTGCAATTGTAATATCACTTATAACAAGTTTAGCACAAAAACTACTTGTAAATCAGGATAGACTTGTTTACCTTCAAAAAGAAATGAAGGAATTCCAGCAGGAAATGATGGAAGCTAGGAAAACAAATGATCCAAAGGCGTTAGATAAAGTTCAAAAAAAACAGATGGAATTTATGGGTCTTCAAAAAGAAATGATGACTATGTCATTTAAACCAATGATAGTGACATTCCTTCCTATAATCATTATATTCTGGTGGATATCTCAAAATACATTATTAAACACCATAGTAGTTAAGCTACCTGCAGTTGCATATTATGTACTTTTAGTTCCTCTATTCCATTTAATTTATGCTCCTTCACCCGGAGTAACAGGTATGACCATTGAATGGCTGGGATGGTATATTTTATGTTCATTTGGATTCTCATTATTGTTCAGAAAACTACTGGGAATCAAAAGCGGTGGAGCAATGTAATTTCACCAAATATTTCAATTTCATGGACTCATTAAGTGTAGAAACTATATTAAACGCTCATATAAAAATTAATGTTTAAATTGCATTAGAGTCAATTCTAATATTAATCTGGAGATAATTAGCACTATAATCCGGAAATGAGCGCAAAAAATTAGGAGAGATTTATATGCCTGAATTAAGATACAGATCTAGATCATACAAGAGAGTATTCAAAAAGACCCCTGGAGGAAAGACCGTATTAAGATACAAGAAGAAAAAGACAGCAAAGCACACATGTGCTGAATGCGGTAAACTTCTTCACGGAGTTCCAAGGGGAAGACCATACCAAATTAGAAAATTAGCAAAATCTAAAAAAAGACCTAACAGGCATTATGGGGGATATCTTTGCCCTGAATGCGCAAGAAGGGTATTTAAACAAGAGGCTAGATCAGAATGATCATTACCATCAGCGGATTAGCTGGAAGTGGTACCACTACAGCTTCCAAGATAATATCTGAAAAAACAGGCATCCCTTATATTTCTGCAGGGGACATATTTCGTCAAATGGCTGCAGAAAAAGGTATGGATATCCTGGAATTCAGTAAATTCGCTGAGGAAAATGAAGGTATTGATATTGAGATTGATAAAAGACAATCTCAGATTGCTAAAGAAAAAAGTGATCTTATTATAGAGGGAAGGCTTTCTGCATATTTTGTAGAAAATGCTGACCTTAGATTATGGTTTATTGCTCCACTGGACATTCGTACAGAACGAATAAGTCATAGAGAAAATAAACCAGTTGAAATTGTTAAAGAAGAAATAATTAAAAGAAGTAATAGCGAAGCAAAGCGATATCAGGAAATTCATAATATCGACATTGAAAATATGGATGTTTATGATCTTATTATAAACACCGGAGATTTCAAGCCAGAAAGCATCGCTGATATCATATTAAAAGTAGTAGAGGTGATCTCATGCCAGCAATAGAAGTAGGAAGAGTATGTGTTAAGATTTCAGGAAGAGAAGCAGGCGAAAAATGCGCCATTGTTGAAGTTATAGATGACAAGTTTGTTGAAGTAGTTGGAACAAACATCAAAAACAGAAGATGCAATATCAAGCACTTAGAACCACTAAACGAAACAGTAGAAGTTTCTGACAATGTGGATGATGTTAAAAAACAGCTTGAATAAGCTTTTTTGATTAAGGTTATTTAATGGTAGATGTACTTATAAAATCTGAAGGTGAAACTAATCCTGAATATGGGAGTTTTCCTGATGAAAGACCCATAGAGGACCATATAAACCAGGGAATTATCAACCTGGATAAACCTTCAGGTCCTACATCCCATGAAGTTGATTCATGGGTTAAACGAATTTTAAATGCAGAAAAAACCGGTCATGGAGGGACTCTAGATCCTAAAGTTACTGGAGTTTTGCCTGTAGGTGTTAATCATGCAACTCGAGTTATTCAAATGCTTTTAGGAGCAGATAAAGAATATGTATGTGTTATGAGATTGCATGAAGAAATTCCTAAAAAAAGAATTAGGGATATTTTGAAAGAATTTCAAGGAAAAATTTTCCAGACACCCCCCCTTAAATCTGCTGTTAAAAGAGAACTTAGAGTTCGAAAAGTTTATTATGTTAATATTCTTGAGATAGACGGTCAAGATGTATTATTTAAAATAGGATGTGAAGGGGGAACCTACATACGAAAATACTGCCATGATGTAGGTGAAGCACTTGGAATAGGTGCCCATATGGCAGAACTTAGAAGAACTCGTTCAGGACCTTTCACTGAGGAAAATTTAATAACCCTTCAGGATTTAACCGATGCGTATGTCATCTGGAAAGAAGAAGGGGATGAATCTTTCCTAAGAGACTGCATACGTCCAATGGAATCAGCAGTTGAACACTTGCCTAAAATTATAGTTAGAGATTCTGCAGTAGATGCACTATGTCACGGTGCAGACCTTGCAGCAGGTGGAATTATATCTATTGAAGAAGGCATTAAAAAAGGAGATACTGTTGCAGTTATGACACTTAAAGGTGAGCTCATTGCAGCAGGCGAAAGTTTAAAAACATCAATAGAAATATATAAAGCCAATAAAGGTATAGTGATAGATATAAACAAAGTTTTTATGGTACCAGATACATATCCAAAGATGTGGAAGTAAAAACTACTCTTTAAACAACTTCTGCTAATATTTTTAAAATTTTGATCTGTATACCATAAGCTTTTAAATGGTTAAGAACATACACTTTATGTCTATCTATTTAGATAGAAAATGAATACAATAATTTATTCAAATGCCGGGATAGTCTAGCTTGGTAAGGCGCAAGACTGGAAATCTTGTGGAGCTTTGCTCCGCCTGGGTTCAAATCCCAGTCCCGGCGTCAACCTAATTATAAATTCCCTCTAAGGGTCTAAAATTGAATGTTTTGATGCTGAATTTTTAAAAGGCATTTAAGCATTTTAAACAGGTTGAAGTATGTATTATTGGTATTAACCGTCCAAATACTAAAATACAGAAAAACTTGCAATTAAGCGCACAAACTTAAGGAATATATGCATTTAACTCTTACCTAAGTTAAAAATGCGTAGATATTTTCTAAACCATTCGAAATCTGTCAAAATTCGACGAATTTTGACGCAGCAAAAATCAAAGATTTTTGTATGCTCTGATTTCGAAGGGTCCGAACGCAAAGCGTTCGACGACACTAAAATAAAAAAAATTTTAGAGGTTATCAAAAATCGAGATTTTTGGAACCGTAAAAACAAAGTTTTTAGAGGTTGAAGAAAATACTCTGTATTTTCAAAACCTAAAATCAAAGATTTTAGAGGTTAAAAAATGGAAGAAGACTTTAAACATTTAGTCCGTATCGCCAGAAAGGATATTAATGGTAATAAAACCATTGAAAATGCTCTTGCAGACGTAAAAGGCGTAGGGAAAGCATTGTCCAGGGCAATAGGTACTAACATGAACCTTGACTTAAACCAAAAAATAGGATACCTATCCGACGATGAAATAAACAAAATTGAAGAAGCAATGAGGGATCCTAAATCACTCGACATTCCTGACTGGATGTTAAACAGACGTAACGATTACGAAACTGGTGAAACAGGTCATTTAATTGAATCTGATCTTATGATGACCCTAAGAGAAGATTTAAACAGAATGAAGAAAACTAGAAGCTACAAAGGAAGAAGACACGAAGTCGGACTCCCAGTTAGAGGACAAAGGACAAAATCTACCTTCAGAAAAGGATCATCTGTTGGTGTTAGAAGGAGAAGAGGAAGACAATAACTTAATTTATCTATTTAGGAGAGATTTAGTATGGGACATCCAAGAAAAGCAAGAAAAAAATACGATACACCACCTCATCCATGGAACGCTGATAGGATAAAAGAAGAAAACAAGCTTTCACAAAAATACGGCTTAAAAAATAAAAAAGAAGTATGGAAAGCTGAAACAATGGTTAAAAGATACAGAAGAGATGCAAGACATCTTTTAGGTATGGTAACCGAACAGACAATCAAAGAAAGACAGCAGCTTTTAAGCCACCTCATAAAATCTGGTATTTTAGGGGAAGATGCAAAACTGGAAGATGTACTTGATTTAACTGTTGAAAATATTCTAAGAAGAAGATTACAGACCATGGTACACGCTAAAGGACTTGCTACAACTGCAAAAGGAGCAAGGCAATTTGTTATACATGGACATATAGCTTTAAACGGTAAAAAAATTGATTCACCAAGCTATCTTGTAAAAAGAGGCGAAGAAGACTTAATCGGATTCTACCAATCTTCACCCGTAGAAAAACAATACAAAGCAAGAACTGAAGGAAAAGGCAACGAATAAGCCTAAAATAAGGTTTAAGAAAATCATAGCTAGCAAAAATTGAAAATTTTTAAGGTGATAAAATGGCAGAAAATGAAAAATGGGGAGTAGCTAATATTTACTCATCATTTAACAACACCATAATAACCATAACTGATGTAACTGGAGCAGAGACCCTTTCACAATGGTCTGGTGGAAAAGTTGTAAGGGCGGACAGACAGGAGTCATCCCCATTTGCAGCAATGGAAGCAGCATCAAGAGCTGCAGATGATATTAAAGAAAAAGGAATAACAGGATTACATATTAAAGTAAGAGCCCCTGGCGGAAACGGACCAAGGACTCCAGGACCTGGTGCACAGGCTACAATAAGAGCACTTGCAAGAGCAGGTATTCGAATTGGTAAAATAGAAGACGTTACTCCAATTCCTCACGATGGTACTGGAAGACCTGGAGGTAAGAGGGGAAGAAGGGTCTAACATGGACATAGATATTAGAGAAAAGAATGATAACAGAATTACATTCGTCGTTGACGGTGTAGATATTTCTTTTATTAATGCAATAAGAAGAATATGCACTGTCGAAGTCCCAACAATGGCCATAGAAAACGTCTCAATATTTAAAAATGACTCAGCAATGTTCGACGAAGTGCTAGCTCAAAGATTAGGGTTAGTACCACTTGAAACTGATATAGAAGCATTTGAACTTGCTTCAGAGTGTGACTGTGAAAATAATGATTGTCCAAGCTGCAGTGTATCCCTTGTTTTAAAAGAAAAAGGGCCTAAAGTAGTATACTCTGGAGACTTAAAATCAGCACATGATGCAGTAAAACCTGTACATGATACAATTCCTCTTGTAAAATTAAAAGAAGGAGAAGAGGCCGAACTTGAAGCAACAGCAAATCTTGGGATTGGATTAAACCATGCCAAATGGCAACCTGCACCAACATGTGCATACAAATATTATCCATTAATAACTATTGATGAAAACTGTGAAGTATGTATGAAATGTGCTCAAGATTGTCCAAGAAATGTAATTCAGTACGACGATGAAACAAACAAAATTATCATAACTGACATCGAAAAATGTTCAATGTGTAAAACATGTATAAGGGGCTGCGATCAGGATGCAGTTCATATAGATGCTCAGGAAAACAAATACATATTCCGAATTGAAACAGACGGATCATTAAGTCCAGAAGATGTTTTAGAAAATGCTTGCGATATTTTAAAAGAGAAATCAGAAAAAATCGTGGCATTTTGTAAAGGAGGAAGTAAGAAATGAAACTCACTAAAACAAATCCAAAAGTCATAGAGCTTATCAAAACTCTTAAAGAAAAATCATACCAGGAAGATGTCAAAATTTGGAAAGACATCGCTAAGAGACTGGAAAAATCAAACAGAAGATACGCAGAAGTTAACATATCAAAAATAAACAGATATTCATCCCCAGATGAAACCATTATAGTTCCAGGAAAAATCCTAGGAAGCGGCATATTGGGTCACAACGTCAATGTGGTAGCACTCGGCTTTTCAAAGAAAGCAGAAGAGAAAATAACTGCTGCAGGCGGGAAATGTTTAGATATTACTGAAATTCTCGATGAAAATCCTAAGGGAAATAAAATAAGGATAATCGGGTAGAGGGTGTAATCATGATTATAGACGGAGAAGGACTCATCATGGGAAGACTTGCAAGTCACGTAAGCAAGATGCTCCTAAATGGTGAGAAGATAGTAGTATTAAATGCCGAAAAGATTCTAATTTCAGGTAATAAGGATTGGGCATACGCCAGATACAAACAAAGAATTGACAGAGCAAGTATATCAAACCCAAGGAAAATGGGGCCAAAATACCCTAGAAGACCAGATGATATATTCAGAAGAACAGTAAGAGGAATGTTACCTTACAGGAAAACTACAGGAAGAGAAGCTTTCAAAGGATTAAAAGTCTTTGTGGGAATTCCTAAAGAGTTTGAAGGTGCTGAAATCTTTAAATTAGAAGATGCTGAACCTAAAAACATAAGAAAGAACATAGAGCTTGGTAAATTATCCAAATTGCTCGGAGCAAAGTTTGAGGCATAGGTGAGAGGATGAAGAAAGTAATTCACACAAGCGGTAAAAGAAAAACTGCAATAGCAAGAGGAAGATTCAGAGAAGGAAAAGGAAGAATCCGAATAAACAAACGTCCAGTAGAACTTTATGACCCTGAGCTTGCAAGATTAAAAATTACTGAACCAATTGCACTTGCTGGAGATATCATAAACAATATTGATATTGACGTTAAAGTTGTTGGCGGAGGAGTAATGGGACAGGCTGAAGCCGCACGTATGGTTATAGCTAAAGGACTTATCCAGTGGACAAGTGACATGGACCTTAAAGAGAAGTTCACCCAGTACGACAGAACCATGCTTGTAGGAGATCCAAGAAGATCAGAACCTAAAAAGTATGGTGGAAGAGGCGCCAGAGCAAGAAGGCAGAAGAGTTACAGATAAAACAAAAATTTAATCTTCTTGTAAAACAACCTTTAATTATAACTATTACAAGAAGATATTTTAAAATTTTGAAAAGTATTAGCAAGAAATTCCTAAAGATTAGAAATTTTAGCTAAAAAAATTTAAGATGGTTTAACATGATTCCTATAAGATGTATAACATGTGGACATGTTGTCTCTGCACATTTTGATGAATTTCAAAAAAGAGTAGAAGACGGCGAAAATCCAAAAGAAGTTCTTGACGATTTAGGACTTCATAAATATTGTTGTAGAAGAATGCTGGTAACTCATGTGGATGTTTGGAAAGGATCAGGATAACTTGGTCGCCAATTATTATAAATGAGTCTTTAGGCAACTACAAACTTGAATATATGGAGATTAAGTTAAGTATCTAATTTGATAGGGACCGTAGGGTAGCTTGGTCCATCCTCCCAGCCATTGAATGAAATATCAGTAGTCTTAAAAATATTTTAACAAATATATAATGATGGATATTTTTTCAACTGGATCGGGGATGGTCACACCGGAACGCTGGAGACCCGAGTTCAAATCTCGGCGGTCCCATTACATTTAGATTACTAATTAAAAAATTAAACTAACGCTCATGTTTTAAACAATATAAACTTTAATTCCGATTTGAAAGTTGATAACTTTCAATTTATTTGATCTGTAATTCTAGGGTAATCATGAGCTTTATATTTTAAAAGAGGGGTGTTATGTCATCTGAAGAACTAACTAGATTTGAAAAAGCAAGAATTATTGGTGCAAGGGCTCTACAATTATCAATGGGTGCAAAACCAATGATAGAGATAACAGAATCACTTGATCCGATAGATATTGCTAGATTAGAATTAAAACAAGGTTTAATTCCTCTTGATATTAGAAAATAACCACTATTTTTTAAAGAGGTGTTTTTGTGGATAGTATTATTGAAGACGTCCGTGTACGAAAAATTTTAGACAGCAGGGGAAACCCGACAGTAGAGGTAGATGTTGTAACCTGGAACGGCTTTGGAAGAGCAGCCGCACCAAGTGGCGCAAGTACAGGTATCCGTGAAGTTACAGCATTTCCAGAAGGCGGTGTTGATAAGATAATAAGTGAAGTTGAAGATATAATTTCATCAGAACTTATTGGTATGGACGCTGAAGATTTAACAGATATAGATATGGTTTTAAAAGAAATTGATGGTACTGAAAATCTATCATCAATTGGTGGAAACACAATAGTTGCTGTTTCCATGGCAACTGCAAAAGCAGCCGCTGCATCTTATAATATGCCATTGTATAAATTCCTTGGAGGAAATGTAAAAAATGAAATTCCATATCCTCTTGGAAACATGATAAACGGTGGAGCACATGCTGGAAAAAACGCACCTGATATTCAGGAGTTTTTAATTCTACCAGTAGGAGCATCAAATATAACCGAAGCAGTTTTTGCTAATTCCAATGTTCATAAGAAAATTGGAGAATTAATTAAAGCAAAAGACAATACTTTCACTGGTGGAAAAGGTGATGAAGGTGGATGGGCACCTAACCTTACTAATGAAGATGCACTTGAAATCCAAGCTCAGGCCTGTGAAGAAATAGGAAATGAGATTGGTATTGAAATAAGACCATGTTTAGATATGGCAGCCAGTGAAATGTGGGATGGTTCTAAATATATTTATGCTAGAGAAGGCGTAGAAAGGGATATTGGAGAACAGATTGACTTTGTTCAAGAAATTATTGATACTTACAAGATGTTCTATGTTGAAGATCCCATTCAAGAAAGTGACTTTGAAGCATTTGCAGAGCTAACCAGTAAAGCTGGAGACAGATGCCTTATTTGTGGCGACGATTTATTTGTAACCAATGCCGAAATCCTTCAAGAAGGAATCAACATGGGTGCTGGAAATTCAATTATAATTAAACCTAACCAGATAGGAACTCTGAGTGACACTTACGAAACAGTAAAAATTGCAAAAGCTAATGGATATGTGCCTGTAGTGTCTCATAGGTCTGGTGAAACTACTGATGAAACAATAGCACATTTAGCAGTGGCATTTTCAAGTCCAATTATCAAAACCGGTGCACTCGGCGGAGAAAGAATTGCAAAATTAAATGAACTTATCAGAATCGAAGAAGAAATGGTAAATCCTAAAATGGGAGATATCTAACGATAAAAAATACGGTGAAACAATGGTTAAAATAACAATTGACTATAATAAATGCGAAGGTGCAGACTGTGCTGAATGCGTTGATGTTTGCCCTATGGAAGTTCTAGTAATAGACGGCGAAAAAATAGTTGTTAAAAATAAAGAAGAATGCAGCTTATGTGAAGTATGCATGGATATATGCCCTGAAGAGGCAGTAGAAGTTGAGGATGAATAATAATTCTTAACTTTGCGATTTAATATTAAAAACCATTAATTTTTTGGTAAAATATAAAGGAAACTTAAATTTGAGGTGATCAATTTGTCAGAACTTTTAATTCCACTAGACAAGTACCTAGCAGCAGGTTTACACATTGGAACTCAACAGAAAACTAAAGATATGGAACAGTACATTTACAGAGTAAGAGCAGACGGACTATACGTATTAGATGTCAGGAAAACAAACGATAGGATTCAAGCAGCAGCTAATTTCCTTTCAAGATATGACCCAGATGACATACTTGTTGTATCTACAAGACAGTATGGACAGGCACCAGTTAAAAAATTCGGTCAGGTAACTGGAGCAAAAACAATACCTGGAAGATTCATACCAGGGACATTAACCAACCCTAACTATGGTAGATTTATAGAACCTAAAGTGTTAGTAGTTACAGATCCAAGATCTGATTCACAGGCTATTATCGAAGCTAAACAGATAGGATTACCTGTTGTTGCACTTTGTGACACAGAAAACTTACTTGGAAATGTGGACATAGTTTTACCAGTAAATAACAAAGGTAGAAAAGCAATAGCCCTAGTATACTGGTTACTTGCTAGACAGATGTTAAGAGCAAGAGGCGTATTGGGAGAAGAAGAAGAACTCGACCTTGAGCCTTCGGATTTCGAATTAAAAATGTAGATTAAATTTAGAGATATAAATCAAATTTGATTTAAAAAAATAAGAGGCAGTGATTTAATGATAAGAAAACCTGCTGTTGCAGGGGTTTTTTATGAAATGAATCCTGATTCTTTGAGAAGACAAATAGAGTGGTGTTTTACACACGAATTGGGTCCTGGAAAAATCCCCTCAATGGGAAACAAAAGGAAAATTAAGGGAGTGATGGCACCTCATGCAGGTTACCTGTATTCAGGGCCTGTTGCCGCACATTCTTATAGTAAAATTGTTGAAGATGGGTTTCCAGAAACTTTTGTGATACTTTGTCCTAATCATACAGGACTTGGATCATCAGTTTCTACCATGCTTGAAGGAGAATGGCAAACCCCTCTTGGAAATGTAGAGATAGACTCACAATTTGCAAGAAAATTAATGGAAGACACATTAATTGTTGACAGTAACGCATCTGCGCATGCTCAAGAACACAGTTGTGAAGTACATATCCCATTTTTACAGTACTTCAGTGACGATTTTAAAATAGTGCCTGTAAGCATGTGGATGCAGGACATTGAAACATCTTATGAAATAGGTAAATCAATTAAGAATATTGCTGAATCAATGGGTAAAGATGTGGTCATAATTGCAAGTTCAGATATGACTCACTACAAACCACAAAATGTTGCAGTCCAAAATGACCGTCAAGTTCTTGATGCAATAGAAATGATGGATGAAAAACTCATGGTAAAAAGAGTAATGGATTTAAATGTTACGATGTGTGGCTATGGTCCAGTAGCATCTACATTAATAGCTTCAAAAGAACTTGGAGCTACTGAAGCAGAGATACTAAAATATGCAACAAGTGGAGACATCAGCGGAGACTTAAGTGCTGTTGTAGGATATGCATCTGCAGTTTTCAAATAAGTAAGAATCTTGAATTCAGATTATTCTAGATACCTATTCAATAAACTCTAAATATTACAATAACACGGTGAATTTAATGCAAGTAGCAGCATCTGCACCAGGAAAGGCAATTCTTTTTGGGGAACATGCAGTTGTATATGGTAAGCCAGCAATTGCAATGGCATTAGATAAAAGAGCCAGTGTAGTTATTAACAAACGTGCAGATAATAAAATTCATGTTAATATAAGGGATCTAGATATACAAGGATACCTTAATTTAAATGATAATGCAATTATATCAGATTCACCTAAAAAAGGGATTTTAAAGTACATATTAAGTTCAATTAAGAAATTTCAAAGTGACACCGGAATAGACATATGCATTGATGTAAATATTCCAATTGGTGGAGGCCTTGGATCTTCAGCTGCAGTAACTGTTGCCACAATTGCAGCAATTTCAAAATTCAATGGAATTGAATTAGAAAAGAAAGAGATAGCAAATTATGCTCATGAAGTAGAATTGGAAGTTCAAAATTCTGCAAGCCCTCTTGATACTACAGTAAGTACATATGGGGGCTTACTTTATCTTGAAAAAGATGCAAAGAAAATAGTATCTTTAGATATTAATCATAATATTCCCGTTGTTATAGGATACACCAATTCAAGGGGAAATACAGGAAAACTTGTCGAATCTGTAAGAATTAGAAGGGAAAAATTTCCTGAAGTCATAGATCCTGTAATTGATTCAATTGAAACATTAACCATAGAAGCAAAGGACGCAATCCTTAATAATAATGAAAAAAGGATTGGGGAACTTATGAACATTAATCAGGGCCTACTAGATGCTCTTGGGGTCAATACAAAAGAACTTTCAGATATGGTTTTTATTTCAAGACGAGCAGGAGCACTCGGATCAAAACTCACGGGTGCCGGTGGTGGGGGAAGCATGATCGCATTTTGCCCTGATGATACTTATAAAATCATATCTGCACTTAAAAAAAAGGAAAACGCCTTTGAAGCAAATATTTCTAAAGATGGTGTAAAAAGCGAAATTATCAGAGGTTAATTATACTTATATGCTTAAATCCAAAACAGTATGCGAATGGAAAAAATAAGGGATTAATTGTATTTAATCAAATTAAGCCCAAAAATAGCATCATAGTTGAAAAGAAATTAGAGGTTGATTATATTTGATCATTCTAAAGCTCGGCGGGAGCGTAATTACTAAAAAGGGGGCTAAGGAGCCTATCCTTAATCAAGATAATTTAGACAGGATTTCTGCAGAAATTGCGAGATCCCTTTCTGATAAACTTATAATTGTTCACGGTGCAGGTTCTTTTGGACATCCATTTGCCAGTGAATATAAAATTGGAAAACCTATAAAAGACAAAGTGGATCTAGAAAGAAAGAAAATGGGTTTTTCTATAACTCAAAGTTGGGTTAAAAAATTAAATACGCATGTTTGTGACAGTTTAAGACAAAATGGAGTTTTAGCCGTATCAATACAAGCTTCATCATTCATTATAACAAAGAATAAACGAATTTATTCTTGTAACTTAGATTTAATTAAAAAATATTTAGAATTAGGATTTGTTCCAGTTATATACGGGGATGTAGTTCTGGATATAGATGAATCAATAAAGATATGTGTTTTATCAGGTGATCAGATAATACAGTATCTTGGAGAAAATTTAAAACCCGAAAGAGTAATTTTAGGTTCAGATGTAGATGGTATATACACAAAAGACCCTAAAAAATATGAGGATGCAGAACTAATGGAACTGGTTACATCATGCGAAGACTTAAAGACAGAAGGATCTATAAATGTGGATGTTACTGGTGGAATGCATGGTAAATTACAGGAATTGTTAGAACTAGCAGATATGGGAATTCAATCTGAAATTATAAATGCAGAACGTAAGGGTATTGTACAAAGAGCCCTTAATAATGAAAAAATATTGGGCACAATTGTTAAAAAATTATAACTCTTTGCTTTAAAAAGACGAAGTCAATTATTTCAAGCTAATTAAATAATGTAAGGAATTCACTAAAAATAAAGGAAGTATAAAATGACATCAGACAGAAAACTGGAGCACTTATTATTGTGCGCCAATTGTGATGTTGAATACCAGGAAAAAAGCACTGGATTTGAGGATATAGAACTCATACACAGAGCACTTCCCGAAGTCAACAAAGAAGAAATCGATATAGGCACAGAACTTTTTGGAAAGAAAATGGATATGCCTTTAATAATATCTGCAATAACTGGAGGACATCCTGCAGCATTGAAGATCAACAAAGAACTAGCAAAAGCTGCAGGTAAGATGAATATTGGTATGGGCGTTGGAAGCCAGCGCGCAGCCGTAGAAAATCCAGATTTAATACCAACTTATAGCGTTGTTAGAGAAAATGCACCGGAATCAGTAATAATTGGTAATATTGGTGCTCCTCAAATAGAACTTGCAGAAGCTGCAGCTAATATGATAGATGCTGATGCACTTGCAGTTCACCTTAACACTCTTCAGGAAGCTATTCAGCCAGAAGGAGACATAGATGCAACTGGATACATCTCTTCAATAGAAAAAGCCGTAGATTTAATTGACATGCCTATAGTTGCCAAAGAAACAGGTGCCGGTATTTCAAAAAAAGATGCAATAACACTCCAAAAAGCAGGAGTTGCAGCAATTGATATTGCGGGTGCAGGCGGTACAAGCTGGGCTGCAGTTGAAACATATAGAGCTAATGATAGATATATGGGAGACCTATATTGGGATTGGGGTATTCCAACAGCAGTAAGCACAGTGGAAGTATGTGAATCTGTTAATATTCCAGTTATATCATCTGGAGGTATAAGAACCGGGCTTGAAGCTGCAAAAGCGCTAGCTTTAGGTGCTGAAGCTGTAGGAATAGCTTTACCTTTACTTAAAGATGCCTATATTGGACATGAAGCAGTAATTAAATCAATTGAACAGTTTAAAGATTCTCTTAAAGTAGCGATGTTCCTTGTGGGAGCAAAGAACATAAAAGAGCTAAGAAAAAGTAATCTCCTCATTAGGGGTAATACTAAAGAATGGCTCACTGAAAGAGGATTTGAAACTAAAAAATACGCTCAAAGAGCTTAATTAAGAATATAACTAAATTTAATCATATTTGCAAACTAATGCTTTGGATTATAGTATTGGTTTGCATAACTCAAAATCATTTACAAATCCTATTTGTTAAATAATATTTTAATTGGATTTGTTTTAACGCAAAATAACGCAGGAGGTTTTCAATGAGCGTTGAAGTAATAGCAATAGGTGGATATGAAGAAGTAGGAAAGAACATGTCCGCAGTTAAAATCGGGGATGACGTGGTCATCTTTGATATGGGGATTCATCTTGATCGAATTCACATTCATGAAGATACAGACATAGCAAGAATGCATAGTTTAGATTTAATCGAAAGAGGAGTTATTCCTGACGATACCTTAATGAAAGAAGTAGATGGAAAAGTTAGGGCAATAGTTTTCACTCATGGACACTTAGACCACATAGGGGCTGTTGCAAAGCTTGCACACAGGTATGAAGCACCTATTATAGCTACACCTTACACACTAGCACTTATAGAAAGAACAATTAAAGGAGAGAAAAAATTCAGTGTTACAAATCCTCTCCAGGTGCTTAATGCAGGTGAAAAATGTCAGATATCTCCAGATATAACCCTTGAATTTATTCACACTACTCATAGTATCCCACACGCTGCAATGGCAGCACTACATACATCTGAAGGAATAGTTATCTATGCAAATGACTTTAAATTCGATAATTATCAGATGATTTCAGAACCACCAAACTACAGCAGATTAAAAGAACTTGGTAGAAAAGGAGTTCTTGCACTTATTGTAGAAACAACAAGAGTTGGAGAGGACGGTGAAGCTAAAACGCACTCTGAAAAAATTGCAAGGATCATGCTTAAAGATATAATGCTCGATCCTCTTGATGAGAAGAATGGAATGCTTGTTACAACATTTTCATCCCATATAGAACGTATTCAAGCAATATGTAACATTGCTGAGCAGAGCGACCGTGATATGCTCCTTCTTGGAAGATCAATGGAGAGATACTGTGGAATGGCAGAAGCAATGGGAATATTAAAACTTCCAGCAACTGCGAGTATTTATGGAAGTCCAAAAGCAGTTAATAGAGCTCTTGCAAGAGCAGAAGAAAACAGAGCAGATTATCTTTTAGTTACAACTGGTCATCAGGGTGAACCAGATGCACTTCTGCCACGTATTGCAAGTGGTAAGACTCAGTTTAATGTAAGAAATGGGGATAATGTAGTTATCTCAGCACCTATAATTCCAAATCCTATGAATATTGCAAACAGAAATCTTTTAGAGCGAAGACTTAAATCCAGCGGTGCCAGAATATTTACAAATGCTCACGTTTCAGGACATGCAGGACGTGAAGATCACAGAGATTTCCTGAGAATGCTTAATCCAATGCATATTATTCCAGCTCACGGGGATCTGGAAATGCTTGCTGCATACACTGAACTTGCAGAAGAAGAAGGATATAAAATGGGAAATAACATTCATATACTTAGAAATGGTCAGGCGCAGGTGTTTAATGGAGGAATTTAACATGGTAAAAGAGATGCTGAAAAGATATTCTGAAAGTATAGATAAGGAAATAGGAGCAACACTCAGCACAATTGACCCTTCAACTCTTTGTGAAGCTTCGGATCATCTTATTAAGGCGGGGGGAAAGAAACTCCGCCCCGCACTCGTTGTTTTAAGCTCTGAAGCAGTAGGTGGCAGAAATGAGGACGCGCTTAAAACCGCCGCTTCTATGGAGCTTATCCACACTTTTTCCCTTATTCACGATGACATAATGGATAAGGATGAAATGAGAAGGGGAAAACCATCAGTTCATATGATCTGGGGAGAACCAATGGCCATTTTAGCAGGAGATACATTGTTTTCAAAGGCATTTGAAACTGTACTGGAAACAGATACAAAAAATGTTGATCCAAAAAGAGTGGTAGAAGCTCTTAAAACTGTTGTAGATTCATGTATTAAAATATGTGAAGGTCAAGCACTGGATATAAGTTTTGAAGGTAAATTAGAGGTTAAAGAAGAAGAATACATGACCATGATCTACAAAAAGACTGCTGCACTTATAGCTGCCGCAACAAAAGCTGGAGCTATAATTGGTGGGGGAACAGATGAGCAAATAGAAGCCCTCTCTGAATACGGACGTTTAATAGGACTTGCTTTCCAGATTCAAGATGATTACCTTGATGTTGTAAGTGATGAAGAAGATCTTGGAAAACCAGTAGGAAGTGACATTGTAGAAGGTAAAATGACTCTTATGGTTGTTCATGCACTTGCAAATGCATCCTCTGAAGATAAAGAGAGACTTATTTCTATACTAAATGCAAATGATGAAAGTTTGGTTGACAATGCTATTGGAATATTCAACAAGTATGGTTCAATTGAATATACCAGAAACATTGCGTTAGATAATGTTAAAACTGCAAAAGAGCTTTTAGAAGTTTTGGATGACTCTGAAGCTAAAGAATCTCTTAAATTAGTTGCAGACTTTGTTCTTGAAAGAACACACTAATTTGGTTTTTATTTTTATTTTATCATTAGATTTAGTAAGCGTGATTTAGATGAGTGAATTAAAAGAACTTGTATACAAATACGCACTTCAAAATGCGGTAAAGCATAACGGAACAGCTCAAAACGGTGCTGTAATAGGCATTATTATGAGTTCTCACCCGGAATTTCGAAAGGAAGCTAAGGAAGTTTCAAAAACTGTAGCTCAAGAATTAAGTAAAATTAATGTTATGAGTCCTGAAGACCAGATTAAAGAGCTGGATAAATTAGGCGGTCTAGTGGTTGAAGAAAAAAAGGTAGAAGAGAAAGGACTTTCTGATCTTCCTTTAGTTAAAGGAGATGTTGTTTTAAGATTTGCCCCAAACCCAAGCGGGCCGCTCCATATAGGCCATGCAAGAGCTGCAATTTTAAATAATGAATACCTAAAAAAATACGGTGGAAAACTGATTTTACGTATTGAAGATACTGATCCCCGAAGAGTTTATCCTGATGCATATCAAATGATTGAAGAGGATTTATCATGGATGGGTGTAAAAATAGATGAGAAGTTTATTCAAAGTGATAGAATCCCCATTTATTATGAATATGCTCAAAAGCTCATTGAACTTGGTGGAGCTTACATGTGTACATGTGAAGGTGGAGAGTTTAAGAAATTAAAGGATCAATCAATGGCATGTCCATGTAGAGATATGGGCGTTGAAGAGAGCTTAAAACTGTGGGAAGAAATGGAAAATATGGATGAAGGAGAGGCAGTTTTAAGAGTTACAACTGATATAGAACATAAAAATCCAGCAATAAGGGATTTTGTAGCCATGAGAGTTGTGGATGCAAAACATCCAAGAACAGGAGATAAATATAAAATTTATCCTATGATGAATTTCTCTGTTGCTGTAGATGATCATCTAATGGGAATGACACATGTTTTAAGAGGTAAAGATCACCTTGCAAACTCTGAAAAGCAAAAATATATCTATGAACACTTTGGATGGGATGCACCTGTTTTTATTCATTACGGAAGACTTAAAATGGACGATATTGCACTAAGTACTTCTAAAGCAAAAGAAGGAATAGAAGAAGGAACCTACTCTGGCTGGGATGATCCACGTTTAGGTACAATTAGGGCAATTGCAAAACGGGGAATAATGAAGGAATCACTTGAAGAACTTATGAATGAAATAGGTGTTAAAATTGCTGATTCAACCGTAAGCTGGAAGAAAGTATATGGATTAAACCGTACAATATTGGAAGAAGTTGCAAACAGGTATTTCTTTGTATGGAATCCGGAAAAAGTTAAAATAGATAATCTCCCGGAATCAAGTGAAGGAATAATAGAAAGGCCGCTACACCCTGACAACTTAGAACGCGGAAATCGCGAATTAATGTTCAATAATGAAGTTTATCTTGTAAAAGATGATATAAAAGACAATAAGCCTCTACGACTTATGGATGCTGCAAACATTATTTTTAAAGATGGAAATGCTGTATACCATAGTTCTTCATTTGAAGAAGCTAAAGAAACAGGTGCACAGATTATTCACTGGGTTCCTGGAAACGACAACTTGAATGCTGAAGTTGTAATGCCTGATGCAAGCGTTGTAGAAGGTCTTGTCGAACCAGCATGTAGAAATCTAAAAGTTGGAGATATTGTACAATTGGAACGTTTCGGATTTGCAAGATTAGATGGAATAGATGGTGAAAAGCTAATATTTTACTTTGCACATAAATGATATTTGATATGAATAAAGGAGAATTTTAAATGGCAGTACAGATTAATGAAAACTATTTATTGCTTAAAAGCAGTTACATCTTTGCAGAAATTGCCAGAAGGGTTGAAAAATTTCAAAATGAAAACCCTGATGCGGACATAATTAAAATGGGTATTGGAGATGTTACAAAACCATTACCAAAGGCAGTGGCTGAGGAGTTCAAAAATGCAGTGGACGAAATGTTGTCCTCGGAAACATTTAGAGGATATGGACCAGAACAAGGTTATGACTTTTTAATTGAAGAGATAATTAAAAATGATTTTGAAACTCTTGGAATTTCCCTTGATAATGATGAAGTGTTTATAAGTGATGGAGCTAAGTGTGATACTGGAAACATTCAGGAAATATTCGGTTTAGACAATGTTGTAGCTGTAACTGACCCTGTTTATCCAGTTTATGTTGAAAGTAACATTATGGCGGGCCGTGGAGGCAAGATGGGAGAAGACGGGAAGTATGAAGGGCTTGTTTACATTCCATGTACTGCAGAGAATGATTTTGTCCCTGAAATTCCAAAAACACCTGTAGATTTAATTTATCTTTGTTATCCTAACAACCCAACAGGTACAGCACTTACAAAGGAACAATTGGCCAAATGGGTTAACTATGCTAAAGAAAACAAGGCAATTATTCTTTTTGACGCTGCCTATGAAGCTTACATACAGGAAAAGGATATTCCTCATAGTATTTATGAAATCGAAGGTGCTAGAGAAGTAGCTATAGAATTTAGAAGTTTCTCTAAAAATGCAGGATTTACAGGAACAAGGTGTGCATATACAGTAGTACCTAAAGAAGTAATGGGATACGATAAAGAAGGCAATCCTTACTCATTAAATCCTCTCTGGAACAGAAGACAAACTACTAAGTTCAACGGTGTTTCATACCCTGTTCAAGTAGCAGCTAAAGCAGTCTATTCTGAAGGAGGACAAGAAGAAATTAAAGAATATATTGAGTACTATATGAAAAATGCTGAAATAATCAGAGAAAGCCTTAAAGAGATGGGATTAAACATTTATGGTGGAGTTAACTCTCCTTATATCTGGGTTAAAACACCAAACAATATGGATTCCTGGGAATTCTTTGATCTTCTTTTAAATGAAGCAAACGTTGTAGGAACTCCGGGTGTAGGTTTTGGTCCAAGTGGTGAAGGTTATTTCAGAATAACTGCGTTTAATACGCTTGAAAACACCAAAAAAGCTATGGAAAGGATTTCTAAACTTACAAATATTTAAATTAATTTAAATATTTGTGCATTAAAACCGTAGGTTTTAAAGTTATCTTTCTAATATTTTTATTTTTTTCTTTTAGTCTAATTTAATTATTTTTTTCTTAAATTTTATTACCTTCTTGAAATAGATCAATATTAATTAATTTTATTTGGTGATCTAATGCAGGAAGTAATGGAATATGTGGATAAAAACTTTGATACTTCTATCGATGACTTAAAGGAAATATGTAAGATTCCATCGATATCTGCACAAAATGAAGGGATTGAAGAAACTGCATCTAAGATAGTTCAAATTATGCAGAAATCAGGTATTGAATCGAATATACTGCAAATTGATGATGCAAATCCATTAGTTTACGGTGAATTTATACCAGAATATTTTGAAAAAACAATTATTTTTTATAATCACTATGATGTGCAGCCAGCTGACCCATTAGAACAATGGGAAAGCCCTCCATTTGAACCAACAATTAGGGATGGAAAACTGTTTGCAAGAGGAGTTGCAGACAATAAAGGAAACATTATTGCCAGGATTAAAGCAGTAGAATCAATCCTAAAGACTAAAAAAGACCTTCCAGTAGCAGTAAAGTTCATTTTTGAAGGAGAAGAAGAAGTTGGTGGTGTATCCCTTCCAAAATATGTTAATAAATATAGAGAACTTTTTAAAGCCGACATGGGTGTTTGGGAATCTGGAGATAGGCACGAAACAGAAAGACCCACCATAAAACTGGGTTATAAGGGCATAGCTTATTACAATATTTCTGTTAAAGGGCCAAATAAAGATGTTCACTCTGGAAGAGCTGGTTTAGTTAAAAATCCAATATGGCTTTTAATAGATTTTTTAAGTAGCTTAAGGGATGAAAATGGAAGAATACTCATAGATGGATTTTATGATGATATGGATCAAATTGAAAAGGAAGATATAAAACTTTTAGATCAAATTCCTTTTGATGACAATCAAATTTTAGAAAAATACGGTTTAAATGAGTTTGAAGGAGGATATAGAGGTAACGATGCTCTAAAGTCATTATACTTAAAACCTACATGTAATATTGATGGAATATATGGGGGCTATGAAGGTGCAAGCTCTAAAACTATTATACCGAGTGTTGCTTCTGCTAAGCTTGATTTCAGATTTCTTCCAGGTCAAAAACCAGAAAATCTATATAAAAACATCCAGAAACATGTGAAAAAACATGGTTTTGAGGATATTAAAATAGATTATCTCTATGGCTATGAATCAGCTAAAACTCCAGCATCTTCAAAGGAAGTAGAAATTGTTAAAAAAGCTACAAGAAAAACTTATGGAATTGAACCTCTAATTTATCCATTATCTGTTGGAAGCAGTCCTATTTATAATTTCATAAATAAATTGAACATTCCTACAGTTTCAGTTGGTGCAGAATACTGGGGTTCCCTTGTACATTCTCCAAATGAAAATATAAGGATAGAAGATTTCAGATTAGGAATTAAAAACATTATAAATATTATTGATGTATTTGCATAACAGTAATTAGGAACATTACAGCCTAATTTTGAAAGAATAAATCAAAGAAATAATTTATTTAATTTTTTAAGATTTAGGTATTACAAACATTTAAATTATTTTTAATAGGGAAAGGTTTTTATTATGCTCTTCCAAAAATAAAAGAGGCAAAGAAATTTGGAGAGCATAAAATGACATGTAGTATATTAGTCGGTGGTGGCTGGGGTGATGAGGGTAAAGGAAAATGCATCACTTACCTCTGTTACAATGATAAACCAGATATTATAGCAAGAGCAGGAGTAGGTCCAAACGCAGGCCATTCTGTCGAATTTAGGGGAGATAAATACGGATTAAGGTTAACTCCATCAGGATTTTTCTACAAAGATGCAAGACTGCTTATTGGGGCAGGAGTACTCGTAGATCCGCAGGTTTTCATGCATGAACTTGATTACCTAAACAAATATAATGTAAAAGGTAGAACATTTGCTGATTACAGATGTGCAATTATCGAAGAACAACATAAAGAAAGAGACCAGGCATCAGATTACTTATCAAAAAAAATAGGGAGTACTGGAACTGGATGTGGACCTGCAAACGCAGATAGAGTAAACAGGACCGTGAAACTTGCAGGTGATTTCGAAGAAATGAAGGATTACATCACTGATGTTCCTCGTGAAGTAAACGAAGCATTGGATAATGATAGAGATGTTTTTATTGAAGGATCACAGGGTTTTGGTTTATCTCTTTACTATGGTACTTATCCTTATGTTACAAGCAAAGATACTACTGCAAGCACATTTGCAGCAGATGTTGGTGTAGGACCAACAAGAATAGATGATGTAATTGTTGTTTTTAAATCATATATAACCCGTGTGGGTGCAGGACCATTTAATACTGAAATTTCAGAAGAAGAAGCTGAAAAAATGGGATTAGAAGAATATGGAACTGTAACTGGTAGAAGACGGAGAGTAGGTACATTTGATATGGAACTTGCAAAAGAGTCTTGTATGATAAATGGAGCTACTCAAATTGCATTAACATGTGTTGACAGACTTTTCCCTAAATGTGAACGTGTAAAAGATTATTCTGCACTTTCTGGAGAAATTAAGAGGTTCATTGAAGAAATTGAAGGGGAAACAGGCGTTCCAGTTACAATAATTTCAACAGGTCCAGATCTTGAAGATACAATTGATTTAAGAAAAGAGTTGCTTTAAACTATTTTTTATGGATTCCATTAAATTGGAATCTTTTAATTTTTTAGATCAGTTAATTTAAAGGATAGACTTATTAATTAATTCCTAATATTTTTTTATTTAAATACATTATTTTTAAATTAATATATTTTAATAAAAAGAAAAAAATAGTATTGTTTTATAAAATAGCACCAATTAATAACGCGGGAATTACATGTAAAACAATATCTGCTGAAAAATGCGCTATCATAGCTGATTCCAGGCCTTTTTTCCAGTAAAGCCATCCAAAGATAATTCCACCAGCACTGTTTAAAATAACTGTCCTCAAAATAACAATTGGAGTTAGCGCAGTCAGTGTAGAAACAGCTGGTAAATGACCGATTCCAAATATAATTGATGCTAAAATGATAGCAAACCATATTGTAGCTTTTCCGGGTGTTCTAATCTCGATTTTTCTAAATGTAGATAATACCCAAGAAACTATTTTGAAAGTTATCCAGACAAGAAGAGTCATTAAAAACAAGCGCATTAATATTTCTTCATTTATTCCGCCATAGAATGATGCTAATAAACCTTGCCATGCTGGAGGGGTGAATTGGGCGGATGTAATATTAATCACGACACCTGCAAATGAAAATACATAATCTAAACCAATTATCAAAATACCTGCTATAATTCCAAGAATAATAGATATAGGTAGAATTGATATAAAATAATCTTTAACTGGTTTACCTTCAAGCCAACCTTCGATAATTGGAAGACCCAATCCTACTTTTTTTGCAAAGTAAAGACCAGCATAAATAGCAATTACAAATATAATTAAGCTTTGAATAAACTGTACTGCTAATAATACAGAAATGGGCACGGGTAAATTTTGAAATACACTACTTTGGAGAGTTATAGTATATGGTAATACAGCAAACCATCCAAAAATGCTTGCAACTAGTAATATAATAAATAATTTCCATTTAAGCTTCATATTTTAACCTCATACTGATTTTATCTAATCTATAATATATTTTTACTTTTAAATCTCTTAAAATAGTCATATTAACACTTTTGGCATATATACTCTTACTTAGAAATAATAAATTTTTAAAATTTGGAAATCGAAAAGTATATAAGCATATACTTATATACTTATAGTTCATGCCGAGGGTAAATTCTGAACACTGCTGTGATTTATCTGAAGAACTGGAAGAATTGTTCAAAGCACTCGGAAATATTAACCGGTTGTTACTCATCTACAGAATGACTTCAGGCGAATTAGAGAAGGTCAGCGTTACACAAATGGCTAAAATGATGGGTTTAACCCAACCAGCAGCGTCGCAGCATCTTAAAATACTGAAAACTGCAAAAATTCTCACTGCTGAAAAGCGAGGTAACTATATATACTATACCTTCAATCAGAGAGCACTTATAAATCACAAAGAAAAAATTGATTTTTTATTCAGCTGCGTGCTAACTAAATGCAGCAAATTAGAAAAGGAAAACAGGCTGGAAAAGCCAGAAAAGAATTATAAAATATCATAGGTTAAAAACTATGGGGAAAGCTTTAAAGCATTTAGGCTGAAGTCCCTGCATGAAAGTGATACCATGAACGATATGAACCTTAACAAAGAATTATCCGTATTATTAATCCCAAATACTGTCCTTCTACATAAAAACAACATGAATATAAAGGTTGATAAAAAAGTAGGAAGAGTATTATATAACCGCGTTGCAAGAGACGATTTTTACGGAATTGCAGCAGTAATCAAAGAAAAAGAAGAGGAAGAGCTACATATAGATGATGATTTCTACAAAGTAGGAACGTTAGTAAGGATCAGAAAAGCTAAAGAAATGAGAGATTTTTACAACTTAAATGTAGACATCCTTGAAAGAGTAGAAATAGAAGAATTCATTCCAGATGGAAGACATTACAAAGCAAGCTACAAATTAAGCCCAGATGTCAATGATTTAGATGAGGAAAACCAGAAAGAAATCCTAAAACAGATTAAGTACCTCGTCGCAGAGATAAGTGAGAACTTCAAAGGCTCAAAAGCTTATGTAGAACAAATCAACAAGCAGGATGACATAACAAAAGCAATTGCTTACATATTCCCTCACACTATGATGTCCCTTGGGGAAAAACAGGCATTTCTTGAAACACGTTCACTTAAACAAAAGAGCCTGGAATTTATGGACATATTAATTGACCAAAAAGAATCCCTGAAGTTCCAGATGGAAATGGCTGCAAAGCTAAACGAGGATATGAACAAAAAGCACAGGGAAAACATGCTCAAAGAGCAGTTAAAAGCTATTCAGGATGAGCTTGAAGAAGTAGAAGGAACAAGCGGCAAAAAAGATTATAGGGAATTAATAGAAGAAGCCAACATGCCTGAAAACATTAAAGAAGTTGCTCTAGAAGAAGTGAAGAAACTTGAAAGACAGGGACCTCACAGCTCTGAAGAAAACGTTATCAGGAACTACCTTGACCTCTTAGTAAGTCTTCCATGGGGCGAAAGCGAAATTAAAGATATTGACATAGAAGCAGCAAGAGAATTACTCGATAAAGAACATTACGGACTTGATAAGGTCAAAGACAGAATTATTCAGCATTTAACTGTAATGAAACTCAAGAAGAACAAGCAGGGATCTATATTACTACTTGTTGGACCTCCGGGAACTGGTAAAACAAGCTTAGGAAAAAGTATTGCTGAAGCTCTTGAGAGAAAATATGTCAGAATAAGTCTTGGTGGAGTTAAAGACGAATCTGAAATCAGAGGACACAGAAGAACTTATCTTGGAGCATTACCGGGTAGAATAATTCAGGGAATGAAACGAGCAAGCGAGAGAAATCCAGTATTTATCTTAGATGAAGTGGATAAGCTTATGGCATCCTACAGTGGAGATCCAGCAAGCGCACTCCTTGAAGTATTAGACCCTGAGCAAAACAACAGTTTCTCTGACCACTACCTTGAAGTTCCTTATGATCTCTCTGATGTGTTCTTCATTGCAACAGCAAACGATATAAGGGGCATTCCAGGACCACTAAGGGACCGTATGGAAGTCATCGAAATCGGAAGTTACACCAGCCACGAGAAATTTAGAATCGCAAGAGACCATTTAGTAGACTTAGTACTTGAAGACAACGGTTTAAATGACAGTCAGCTTCAAATTGATGATGAGGCAATTAAAACCATCATTGAAAAATACACTAGAGAAGCAGGTGTAAGAGGACTTAAACGTCAGTTATCCACAGTTGCTAGAGTTGCATCAGAAAAGATCGTTCTTGGAAAAGTAGAATTACCATATGTAGTTCGTGCTGAAATGCTTTACGATATTCTTGGCCATGAAATAGCTAAAATAAGTCAAGCAGGTAAAAACAACCCTCCGGGAGTTGTAACAGGTCTTGCATGGACTCCAGTTGGTGGAGACATTCTATTCATTGAAGGTGCATTTATGCCTGGAAATGGTAAATTAACCCTTACTGGTCAATTAGGTGATGTAATGAAGGAATCTGCTAAGATTTCTCAAAGCCTCATCCGTTCAAGAATGGCCCTTAACTTAAAACAGGCAGAATTTGACAAGAAGGACTTACACATACACGTTCCATCAGGTGCAATTCCAAAAGACGGCCCATCAGCAGGTGTTGCATTACTTACCACCATAGCATCCCTTGTTACAGGTCACGAAGTGGATCCAAAACTTGCAATGACTGGTGAAATTTCACTTAGAGGTGCAGTCTTACCAGTTGGTGGAATAAAAGAGAAAGTTCTTGCAGCTCACCGCGCAGGAATTAAAAGAGTTATCTTACCAAAAGATAATGAGAAAGACATAGATGACATACCAAAAGATGTTCAGGATGAATTAGAGTTTATCCTTGTTGAAACAGTGGAAGATGTCATAAAAGAAACAATAGGTATAGAATTACCTAAACCTATGATGCTTGAAATTGGAGCAGGTTCCCTGACAGGTGGGGCTGGAGCTTAATTAAGCTGAGGCTAATTTCTCAACACTGTCATTCCCTCTGACTTCGGTTAGGGGGATGCCTCCTATTTTATTTTAATTTACTTGAAATACATTTGATTATTTTTGTTTTAATAGTATTTTTGGAAAAATTTAGCAAAAATTTACTGAAATGTCATTGATTTTTAATTTGTGAATACTTACAGAATTCATTTTAAATATAAATTTATAAAAAGTAGCAAATTGGGATATTTACATATATAGGTAATGATTTAAAAACAATGATTTTGCAAAATTTTTGCAGATGAAGTGAATTGCTTTTTTTTTATTTTGAAATATCTAATTCTTCATTACTTCGTTTAATCAAGCTTTAACGAATTAAATTTAATAATAAACATAAAAATAGTGGGATGAATAATTACTAAAAAGATTTAATATAAATGGCCAAATTTAACAAGATAATGCAAAAAACTCCTATTTAATTTTTAAAATTA